>PVMJ01000078.1_pt1 | contig 921140 bp, 886 predicted proteins | sample 1853361 | NCBI WGS metagenome assembly PVMJ01 (sample SAMN08533506, study PRJNA380276) | Synthetic metagenome, whole genome shotgun sequencing project. | isolation source: mock microbial community containing genomic DNA from 20 ATCC strains | collected 2017
TTTGCATTTTTTCTTTTATTTTTAAAAAGTTAATATTATTTATAGTAACTAACCTTCTATACTTGTTGAATGGATAGCATTTTTACCGTTGTCATGTTCATATTTCATCTTCTTAATTCACAAATTTAAACTTCATCTTCATAAAAAATACCCTTCAAATTTTATCTAAATTTGAAGGGTATTTGAAATTTATAAAGTTCTTTAAAAATATATGATGACTTATTTTTTATCTTCTTCTTGCATTTTTTCTTTGATTTCATCGTATGATAACGCTCTTGCTTTATCTTCATCATTTTCTGTCTCAGGCATTTTACCTGTCTCAAAAATCGATTTAATCTGAGCAGCATCAAGAGTCTCATATTTTAAGAGGGCTTCTGCAATTAATTTATGAGTATCACGGTTTTCGTTGATAATATCAGCTGCCTTATTACGTGCTTCATTAAGAAGGTGACGAACTTCATCATCAATAAGTTGTGCAGTTTGAGCAGAATATGATTTTTCAGGTGACATTTGACCAGCCATCATTGCGTGGTTGCCTTCGTATTGAACTGGTCCAAGTTTCTCGCTCATACCATATTCAGTTACCATAGCGCGGGCCATAGCAGTGGCTTGTTCGAAGTCATTTGAGGCACCTGTTGTCTGAGCGTTGAAAATAATTTCTTCCGCTACACGTCCTCCCATAAGACCTGCTAATTGCTCTTTCATATCATCTTTTGAAAGAAGCATTTGATCTTCTTTAGGTAAAGCAATCATATATCCACCTGCACGACCACGTGGTACGATAGTAACTTTATGAACAACTCGCGCATTTGAAAGAATCAAACCGACAATTGTGTGCCCAGCTTCATGGTAAGCAACCATAGCTCTTTCTCTTTCAGAAATAGTACGATCTTTTTTAGAAGGACCAGCAATTACACGGTCTTCTGCTTCATCAATATCTGAAGCATCAATAACTTTTTTATTTCGTCGCGCAGCAACTAAAGCAGCTTCATTGAGAACATTCTCCAAATCAGCACCAACAAATCCTGGGGTTTGTTGAGCTACTACTTTTAAGTCAACATTATCTGCTAATGGTTTATTTTTAGCATGTACTCTCAGAATTGCTTCACGACCTTTTACATCAGGTTGTCCAACTAGAACTTTTCTATCAAAACGTCCTGGACGCAGTAATGCGGGATCTAACACATCACTACGGTTGGTAGCAGCGATAACGATAATACTTTCGTTTCCTTCAAAACCATCCATTTCAATTAAAAGTTGGTTGAGCGTTTGTTCACGTTCATCGTTTCCGCCACCCATACCAGCTCCACGTCGACGTCCAACAGCATCAATTTCATCAATGAAAATAATAGCACGTTCAGCTTTTTTAGCATCTTCAAACAAAGAGCGTACTCGACTAGCTCCAACACCGACAAACATTTCAACAAAATCTGAACCGGAAATACTAAAGAATGGAACCCCTGCTTCACCGGCAACAGCTTTTGCTAATAGGGTTTTACCTGTCCCTGGAGGTCCTTCTAATAGAACCCCTGCTGGAATTCGGGCACCTAGAGATTTATATCGTTTAGGATCTTTAAGGAAGTCAACGACTTCTATTAATTCTTGCTTTTCTTCCTCTGCTCCAGCAACATCCGAAAATCGAACTTTAACCTCATCTTTACTAGATGATCTTGCTTTATTTTTACCAAAGCTCATGGCACCACGAGCGCCACCGCCACCGCCTTGGTTCATCATCATCATGAAGAAACCAATCATGATAACTAAAGGTAAAAAACTGGCAATATAAGAAATCCATGTCCCACTTGAACTTTCATGTTTGACCTGAATATTAGTGTTATTTTCTTCAGCAGCGCTAACAAGAGATTTTATTGAAGAGTCATTTGGTAGTATAACAGAATTAAATCCTGTAACTTTAGTAGCAACACTACCACCTAAAAAAGTAAAACTATTAGCTGATTTAATTGTTTTGGCTTTCTTATATGTCCCACTAACTTCAACAACACCACCACTTGGCTGGTATGAGATAGACTTAATTTCTCCAGCTTTTAATTGTTTAACAAGTTTTGTATAAGAAATTTGCTGGTTTTGAGAGCTAGTTCCTTTTAAATAGTATTGAAAGGTTGTAATAACCGCAATAATCAATAATATGTAAATAAAGGAATTTTTCAGAAAACCATTATTTTTATTATTTTTCATAGTTTAAGAGAGTACCTTTTTTCTATTTTGAGTAAATTTCTTCTTTTAACACACCAACATAAGGTAAGTTACGATAGTTTTCAGCATAGTCTAAACCGAATCCCACAATAAATTCATTTGGGATATCGTAACAAACGTAATCAGCATCAATATCTACCAATCGCCCTTCTGGCTTATCAAAAAGGGTTGCAACTTTGACAGAGTTAGCTTGGCGATACTTAAACATATCTCGAAGGTATTTTAATGTACGTCCAGTATCAATGATGTCTTCAATAAAGATTACATCTCTTCCTTCAATGTTAGTATCAACATCTTTTAAAATTTTAACTTCTCCACTACTAGTTGTACCACCATGATAGCTTGAAACAACCATAAAATCAATTTCAACATGTGTATCAATATGCTTTAATAGCTCAGCCATAAAAGGCACTGACCCCTTTAATACACCTACTAATAATGGATTCTTACCTGCATAATCTGCAGTTAATTTAGCTCCTAATTCTTTCGTTTTCAGAATAATATCTTCTTCTGAATATAAAACTTTTTTTATATCATTTTCAAGCATGATGTCACCTTTTTTCTAAATTTTCAATATAAAGTTTGCCCTTCATTATATCATGTTCAGAAGGTTTTCTCAAATATGTTCTACCTGCAACAATCACAAATATCAACTCTTTATTTTGCTCCCCAATAACAGCTTCTTCTCTCTCTTTTAGAGTTATTTTCTCATCAATAAATAGACGGCGAATTTTTTTAGTGTGATTTCCTAAAAATATCCTATCCCCTTCTTTTCTTCTTCTTAAAATAATCGGAGAAGTATCATAAATAGGAATAGTAATGTCTGCTTGAGAAATGAATTTTCCATAGGAAAATAAATATTGTGAGAATATTTGTATATTATGCAATTCTAATCTTTTTTCAACCTTAAAACTATCCGTCTTAGGATGGATTTTTGTAATATGAAAACTCTCGTAATCCTTATGAAGAAAATAGCCCGATTTAATAGTATAGTCAATATTGGCTTTAGTTCTAATCAATTTTAATATTACTCTGAACTGTTCTTTACTCACTTGTAAATCTGGAAATTTGCTAATGTAATCTTGCAATAAAAATTCTTGGACAGAATGAGTTTGCCTTAAAAAATCATAGCAGTTTGTTACTTCGATGCTCCTTGTTAGGTCTGTTAAAGCCGTGAATAAACACTCTGTTTCCTCAGAGAGAGTTATGAGAGAATCTTTCAATTGATTATTTTCTCTTTCCAAAGCAGGAAAGTAGACGTTTCTTATTCGATTTCTTAAATAATCAGACGAAGCGTTGCTAGCATCTTCAAAATGAAAAATATTTGGTAATAACTCCTTTTTATATGGAAGAAATGGTCTAATCAATTGACCGTTTGCAAAAGCACTCACTTGCTTAATCCCTGATAAATAGCGTAGCCTGCTTCCTCTTAAAATTCTCATAAATACAGTTTCAGCTTGATCATCAGCATGGTGAGCTGTTACTAAAGCCGTGTAACCTTCTTCACGCATAACTTTTGAAAAAAAATTGTAGCGATGGTTACGTGCTCTATCTTCTGAAAATATTCCTTGAAAATAAGAGATAAAGACAGGGACATCATGTATCTGTCCCCACTGTCTGATATATTCTTCTTCTTTTTCTGATTCTTTTCGCTGTCCATGATTTATGTGTGCAATACCAATACTAATCGATAACTCTTTTTGATACTGGTATAAAAATTGCAACAAATTTATTGAATCAATGCCACCAGAAACAGCAATTAGAACTTTCTGATGAGCGGTAAATAACCCTTTGGATAAGGTATCTTTCAAAATAGTGTTATACATATTATTTTAAAACCTGGTAAACGTCGTCAGCAATCTTAGTGATATCATCGTAAGATGATTTATCCGTAAAGATAATCATAATAAAAGGTTGTTCTGCATAAACAATAGCCGCATCATGTTTGTAGTCATAAGCATCTCCAATTTTATGTGCTACTTTAACTGGTATATTTTTAGGGATTCTTGTATTATCAAAATCAGTCTTTGATAGGTAATTAACAATATCTCCATTTTGATAATAAATTGCTTCCATCATTTTACCCGCAGCTTGTGGAGAAATCTGGCGTTTTTTCATATCCCAGTGCATACCAGAAATTGTGTCTACTTGTGTTTGAAACATTGAATCATATTGATTATTGACATAATAACCTAGCATATTTGTTGCAACATTATCTGATTCCTTGGCAGTTGCTTCAAGTAACTCCTTAACGGTATATAATTTATGATCAGCTTTTTTCTCTAATTTCCCACTACCACTTGGATCATAGCTATTAGGAAATTGATTAACATTATCTTTGTATTCAAATTTGCTGTCCAATGACAGTTTTCCTAATTTTACTTGCTCTTGGCTAGCATAAAGTGTTGCTAATTTTGCAATACTTGCAGAGTACATTGACCTATCAATATTAATACCAGCTACTGTCTGTGTATTTAATTGTTTGATGTATATACCATATTTATCTTTATTATATTTTTCCAATAATACTTCTTGAACCTTAGCCATACGATTATCAGCAACCGATAGATCTTCTACTGATATCCAAAAACCACTGTCCGTTTTATAATAAATACCATGTTCTGTTTCTGCTTGTTCTACTAAATGCACTCTGGAATAAGGTTTTAAATTATTTTTAACTTCACTAACACCATTTGTGTAAGGTGCTTCATAAGTCACAAAAGAAGGTTTTAACCAATAATCCAATGAGACAGATTGCTGCTTAGAAACTAAATCATTAAAAATAGCTTCACGACTAGCCTTTATGAACTGTCCATTGGACAAAGTAAATACTGGAATTCCATTTGAATTAATTGTAAGAGAAACAATCGACAATAAAGTATTTGGAACTAAAGTCTCTCCTGTTATGGTTAAAGCTTCATCTTGAAAACTGCTTATTTCAATTTTTGTAGTTGGTCTCTCTGGAATAGCATCAAAATACATTTCCTTATCCACAACTGTCTGAGTTAAGGCGTATCGTCTATTTTGAGAAAGCGTTAATGGCTCCTCGGTACTTATAGCTGGGATTGATACAAAATATAAGCTACATAATAAGAAGGTTAAAACTTTCTTCATTACTTTTCTCTGCTCTCAATCTTTTCTTTTTCTACAATTGTTTGCCTAAGTTGATAGTTCTTATCAGCTAATTCTTCTAGTTTGTCATCCGAGTAGGCTAGAAAATGTTCTATTGTTTCAATTAAATTATTCATAATTATTTTGGTAAAAGGTCTGGTAATGGGTAAATCATTTCGCCGGTCTTAGAGAAATAATACTTAGCTCGAGCATATTTTTGAACGTAATCTGGATTTTTTAGTTGTTTTGCTAGCAACTTCTGGTTCTCAGTTCTATTAGTTAATGTCTGATAGTCTTTCGTTAATTTTACAACTTCTTGACGACGTTCTTGTAAAGTTCTGTAACTCTTAACTAAATTATAAGTGGGTAAAATAAATAAAAGCATGACAAAAATAAGAACCCAACCCATTAAACGATTTTTTCGGCGTAACTCCTCAGCTTCGTAACGTTTTTTTAGATTCTCATCGTTAATATATTGATTATTTAACTGAACAACATTAGGCTTGCTCATCTGTTTCTATCCTTGTTTCATTAATAATTTCATACATTTTGATAGCATCTTCTTTCTTAGTGCTATCTTTCATTTCTAATACTTTAACGGTCAACAATTTATTACCAAAACGAATTTCAACTTGGTCATTAAGCTTTAGGTCAGTTGATGACTTTGCTAATACGCCATTCACCTTGACACGTCCTTTGTCTGCAACTTCTTTAGCAACGGGACGACGCTTAATGATACGCGACACTTTTAGATACTTGTCTAATCTCACTGATGATCACATCCTTCTATCTAAATTAACTCTACTATTTTAGCATTTTTTTTGAAAAATATCTGAACTGATAATATTTGTCAATATAATGTAACAAAAAGAGAGCTAATAGCTCTCTTAATTCTCTCAAATATCAAGTAAAAAACTTCTATTTTAATAACCTCTAAAAATATTTATGTCTTTCAAAAGTTGAGATGTTTGACGTGAAACATAATGTTGCTCGTACTATTCTTCTTGAACCAAACATTTTCTAAAAGAGTATCCAAATTTCCTTGCAACTTTTCACTTAGTTATTCTTCTACTGGTTTACGTGACTTAATCTCGATAAAACATTCGGCAAATTTTAGAAGTTCTTCAATAATTTCATAATTTTTCTTATGTTTGATATTAAAAACAACTTCCATCTTACCATTTGTTTCGCTAATTCTAGCCTTAAGTTGAGTTTTTGATAGTGCTTCAAAATAATCTTGAGTTAAAAAATACTTCAAAGATGCTTTTTCAAATAGGATGCTTATTTCATTACCTTTTCTTTCTACTAATTCAGTAAAGGCAAGGTCCAGATAAGCTTTTAAAAGTCCTATTTCTAAAAGGTATGCAACTTGATCAGGATATTCTCCAAAACGATCTATTAACTCATCTTGTAAGGCTTCATAATCAGCCCTAGTTTCTAATTCACGAATACGCTTATATATTTCTATTTTTTGGCGCTCATCTGATATATATTCTGCTGGTAAATAGGCGTCAATTTGTAAGGCTAATTCAGCATTACCTTTTTGACGAATTAATGATTTCCCTTGTTTGGTGGCAATCGCTTGCTCTAGAAGCTGTGAATACATCTCGAATCCAACCGAATCAATAAAACCACTTTGTGAAGCTCCTAAAATATTTCCTGCACCACGTATAGATAAATCACGCATCGCTATTTTAAAACCAGATCCCAATTCTGTAAACCCTTTGATTGCATCTAGTCTTTTCTCAGAAATTTCTGTTAAAACTTTATCAGGTCTGTACATAAGGTAAGCATAAGCAATGCGATTACTTCTACCCACACGGCCTCTTAATTGATAAAGGGTTGACAAGCCCATATGATCTGCATTTTCAACAAAGAGGGTATTAACATTTGAAATATCGACTCCTGTCTCAATTATTGTCGTTGCAACTAAAACATCGTAATCTCCATTGATAAAGTCTATTAATGTATTTTCTAATTGAATTTCAGACATTTGACCATGAACAAAACCAATACTAGCTTCTGGTACTAACTCCTGAAGTTCTGAAACTTTCTGATCAATAGTGTCAACTTTATTGTAAACATAAAAAACCTGTCCTCCTCTGTCTATCTCACGAATAATAGCTTCTCTAACTAAACCAGGATTTGTCTCCAAAACGTAAGTCTGCACAGGATAACGATTAGTTGGAGGTGTTTCAATGACTGATAAGTCTCTAATGCCAAGCATTGACATATGTAATGTTCTAGGTATTGGGGTCGCTGTCAAAGTTAATACATCAACTTTTGTTTTTAATTCTTTTAACTTTTCTTTATGCTTTACACCAAATCGCTGTTCCTCATCAATAACTATTAACCCTAAATCCGAAAATACAACATCTTGAGAGAGAAGTCGATGTGTTCCAATAATAATATCAACTTGGCCCTTAGATAATCTTTTTAGTGTATCTGTTTGTTCTTTTTTGCTACGAAAACGACTAAGTACATCAACTGTAACAGGATAATTGCTAAAACGTTCTTTAAAATTTTCAAAATGCTGCTGGGCTAGAACTGTTGTTGGGACTAAAACAACAACTTGTTTATGGTCATTGACAGCTTTGAAAGCCGCACGCATAGCAACCTCTGTCTTACCAAAACCAACGTCTCCAACCAATAATCGATCCATCGGACGATTACCTTCCATATCCTGTTTAATTTCTTTTATAGACCGCAATTGATCCTCTGTCTCTACATATGCAAAATCATTATCAAAGTCATTTTGCATATTATCGTCAGGAGAAAATGCAAATCCTTGTAATTGACTACGCTCTGCATAAAGTTTCAACAAATCATCAGCAATATCTTCTACTTGCTTTGCAACTCTCTGTTTTGCTTTTTTGAAGCGACCATCATTTAACGTATTAATTTTAGGCTCTTTGCCATCTGCAGAGACATATTTTGTTAGAAGTTCAATTTGTTCTACGGGGATAGAGATACGATCAGCATTTTGATATTGAATAGTCAGATAATCACGATGAATACCTTGTATCTCAATTGTTTCAATACCTAAAAATTTTCCTACGCCATGAACATTATGAACAACATAATCGCCAACTGAAAGTTCATTATAATCTTTTAGACGTTCTGCATTACTAATATTACTGCGTCTAATTTTCCTTTTAACACGCCTATGATAAATCTCACGTTCAGTAATCAGAACAATTTTCTCATCTGCAAAATAAAAACCATTTGAAAGATGCCCAACAATAAGTTGTGACTCCTTTTGAACGATATCGTTTTTATCTGAAATGATTAAATCTAACCCATATTCTTTTAAATTTTCTTGAAGGAGATTTAAACCTTTTTGAGAATCTACTTGCAACAGTACTGTCGCTCCAGATTTCTTATAACGATTGATTTCATCGACCAACAATGGAAATTGATTAAAAAATTCTTGCATTCCATATTGAGTAAAATGATGAAGTTTATCAAATTTCAGATTTCCTAATCCTTTGTGGAAATTTGAAAAGAAGGTTGCTGGTTGGTATTGTCTTAATTGCTTATAAGGATCTGAAAAATAGTTCAAACTAGAATGAGACTTGCCTTGTTGTAAATCTTCCGTCAGAAGGCTAGCTATTTCTAAATCTAACTTAGCATTTCGATCTACAATTTTTTGAAAATCATCAACAAAAAGTGGAGTTCCCTCAGGAATATAGTCTAATATTCCCCATTCTTTTTCATAAAAGATACTTAGAAAACGACGAATATCTGAGTGCTTAAAATGATTCTCAGTTGTAGATAAAACCTCGCTCAAATAGGTGCGTTGTACCTCACTAGCTGTTACTAGATAGCCCTCAAGTTTTTTCTTTGCACGCTCGAAATCTGCATCTTGTAAAATAATATCATCTGCTGGCGAAATCTGTACTGACTCTAATTGTTTAAGAGACTTTTGAGTGTCAATATCAAACTGCCTGATGCCATCTATTTCATCTCCGAAGAATTCCAAGCGATAAGGATATTCTTGTGTCATCTCAAAAATATCTAAAATATCTCCTCTTTGGCTAAATTCACCAGGACTAAATACTTGAGAAACTTTCTGATAACCTAAATTGACTAGGTTCTTACACAATTTATCTAAATAACATTCTTGACCGATTTCAAACTTATATTGACTTTTCGAGAAAACTTCCGGATTTGGTAATAGTAACCTTAAACCACTGATACTAGTAATCAAAACACCGTTTTTTTCTGGATCTTTTAGAAACCTCAGGGCACTGAGTCGTGAAATTGATTTATCTAATGAAGAGAAAATAAACTCTGCTGCAGGAACGTCATCAGCAAAAAATTGATAAACGTTATCTTCTCCAATTAAACTTGATATATCACTTGATAATTTATCAGAATCGGTTTGAGTGGCAGTGACTACCATAATTTTTTTAGATAACTTCTCGTAGGCTGATGCTATGGCAATAGCTTTACTTGCTCCTGAAAACCCCATAACTAATTGGCGACTATTAGTTACTAATCCAGAGTGCCATGTCCGCACCACTTTATTTTGGCTAAATAATTCTATAATATTCATTTTAAACCGTTGTATTTCTGCATTGTTTTTTGAAAATCATTCGTCTGTAAATAATAATTGACAGCATTGTCAACCTTATCAAGGGTATTTAATATCATAATTTCATCATTTTTATCAAATTTCCCTAGAACATGATTAATAACTGTCATACGTCCATTCGGACGTCCTATACCTACTTTAATACGATCAAATTCTTGAGTACCTAAATGAGCAATAATAGACTTGATACCATTATGTCCCCCAGCAGATCCTTTTTGACGAAAACGTATTTTACCGACTTCCATGTCTAAATCATCATATATGATAATCATATCCTTAATAGAAATGTTGTAGTAAGTAAGCAGGGCTTTTACAGCAATACCACTGTTATTCATAAAAGTAGTCGGTTTGATAAAATAAATTTTTTCACCGTTGATAAAATCACTACCTATCTCTGCTTTAAAATTTTTATCTTCTGTAAAGTTGACGTCAAGGTCTTTTACAATTCTGTCAACAGCCATAAATCCAATATTATGTTTTGTATCATTATATTTACTTCCTGGATTTCCTAATCCAACAATCATTTTTACCATTATCTTCTCCATTAAAACGCAAAAATGGTTAAGGATATTAACAATATCCTTAACCTAAAAGTTAACAAATCGATTATTTATTACTAGACATTGAAACGGAATTCCATGATATCGCCATCTTGAACAATATACTCTTTTCCTTCTTCACGTAACCGGCCAGCTTCTTTTACTGCTTTTTCAGATCCATATTGAATAAGGTCATCATATGACATCGTTACTGCACGAATAAAACCTCTTTCAAAATCTGAATGGATAATACTAGCAGCTTGTGGAGCTTTTATACCACGCTTAAACGTCCAAGCGCGAACCTCTTTTTCACCAGCAGTAAAGTAAGTTCCAAGGCCTAAAAGATGATAAGCAGCTCGTGTTAATTTATCAACACCAGATTCTGTTAATCCAATAGCTTCTAAAAATTCTAACTTATCTTCATCATCAAGTTCAGATATTTCTTCTTCAGCTCGAGCAGAAATCACGACTACTTCTGCATTCTCTGTTTCTGCAAATGCACGAATTTGATTAACATAGTCGATATCATCAGGATCAGCTACTTTGTCCTCATCAACATTAGCAACATATAAAACAGGTTTAGTTGTTAATAAAAAAAGACCTTTAACAACTTTTGCTTCCTCTTCTGTAAACTCAATGGTACGAGCTGATTTCCCATCTTCCAAAACAGGTTTAATCTTTTGTAAAACATTGAACTCTGCTACTGATTCTTTATCTTTTTGAGTTCGTGCCATTTTTTCAACACGCGCATAACGTTTATTGATTGACTCTAAATCAGCTAAGATTAATTCAAGATTAATAGTATCAATATCTGCTATAGGATCAACGAAAGCATCCTCACGACCTTGTTCACGCATAACATTTTCATCATCAAACGCACGTACCACATGAACAATAGCATCCACTTCACGAATATTAGCTAAAAATTTATTACCTAGACCTTCCCCCTTCGAAGCACCTTTAACAATACCTGCAATATCAGTAAATTCAAAGGTTGTCGGAACTGTTTTTTTAGGCGTAATCAATTCTGTCAATTTTTGTAGACGCTCATCTGGTACTTCTACCATACCAACATTGGGATCAATAGTCGCAAAAGGATAATTAGCAGCTTCTGCTCCTGCTTTTGTAATTGCGTTAAATAAAGTTGATTTACCAACATTTGGTAAGCCTACAATACCTGCTGTTAAAGCCATTTAGTGAGTCTCCATTCAAATTTCAATCAAGACTATTATATCAAAAAATAGAAGAAAAAGCGGTATGATAAGAAGAAAATTTCAGATTTGCTTATCATTATGCCACTCTTTCACCTTCATTTAAATTATCCACTCCGAAACAAAGGGAATACCTAGAGCTTATAAGAAAGTTAATATAGCTAAAATAATTAGTAGAGATCGAATAATATTTCGAAAAATAAACCAATAAATTTTATTGTATTTTCGTAGATCAAGGGGTTTATTTTCATAAATACGTTCAACTTTAACTTCATTTGTTTTAGCTAAAACATGTTCATCTAAGCTCACGTCAAAAATCTCAGCTAACCTGATTAAATTATCCAAATCTGGTGTGGTATCCCCATTTTCCCATTTTGATATGACTTACCGAAAAATAAATAACTGTTCTGCAACTTTCGTCATTGTCAATGACCACCTTTCTTCTTTCGATAACATTAGAATAGCTAATTTTCCAACGGCATACTAGCATTATTTAGGAAAGTATTGGTTGCAAATATAGCTATAATTATTTGTTTAAAAGGACTTTCATGGTTGCAGTACTTTTTTTAATTTTCGCTCAAAATCATAACGACTCATCATAATCACATGCTGACAGTTAGTACACTGAATTTTAATATCAGCTCCTACTCTCAGTACCTTCCATTGATTAGCCTTTTTACCAGTTTCTTTAATTACACAAGCATGAGGTTTTTTCATTTCAACAAGTGATCCAACTTGATACATCTTTTCTCCTTACATATATAAATACCTTTTTTGACATTTTAAACTAATCTGATCTAACTCAACTATTTCGCCATCTATTTCAATCAAACTATTTTTAGGAAAATATACGGTCATAGCTTTGAAAGTCTGGTGTTTTATACTTTTAGAGGTAGTATGCCTTTTAAAAACCAAAGATAATAAAATACTTAATCGTTTTAGAAAAGTATGCCCTTTAGCGTAAACCATATCTAACTCTGCAGTTAAAGCACTTGCTTTAGGCCAAATAGTAATGCCACCTCCAAAATAAGTGTTATTTGCTAATGCGAAAAAATAAAGGTCATTTAGTTTTATCTGCTGTCCTGTCTCTCCTTCCACTAATACTTGTACTTTAGAAGAATGTAATAATGATTTGATAGCTATAACAATGTAAGTTATTTTTCCTAGACGATATCTATTCAAAATATTTTTTATTTTAGAGTTAGATGCTTTCCAAACGACATAGGCTGCAAAACCTAAATCTAAACTATTCAAAATCAGCCCTTTATCATAAATAAAGCAATTAATTTCCTTTAATCTTTCTGTCTGAATAGCGGTAAGGGTTTCTTTGAGGTTAGGAATTTTCAAAGCTCTGGCAAAATCATTTCCCGAACCAACAGGATAATAAGTGCACGGAATATGTTGGGGGAGATAAGTCATTACTTTTGATAAGGTACCATCTCCTCCTATAATCATTAGATGATCACTTTCTTTAAAAGACCTTAGTATATTAATGACTTGTTTTTTTTCATCATCTTTCTGTTCTGTATAGAACACAGAAATATCTTCAGTATGATAAAGCTCCTGAATTTTACCAACAATAGTGGAGGCATTTTTATTACCAGCATGGGGGTTAGCTATTATATATAGAGTCATATTACTCATCATTATAGCATATCTTAGAATAAGAAAACTACCCAAGAATAACTTGGGTAGTTTTCTTATTTAGTTAGTACGAACAGGAGTTATTAATTGGATGAAATCTTCAGTATCTTCACCAGGTGTCAAAGTAAATGGACGTACTGGAGAAATAAATCGAATCGTAACTGTTTCGCTTTTTACTGCTTTTAAAGATTCAATTAGGTAAGTTGGATTAAAGCTAATATTTAAACTATCACCTTTAAGACTAACAGTATCCAATTCCTCATTAACTTTACCAACTTCTGGAGAGTTTACATGAGCTGAGACTGTCTCATTTTGAATTTCTAAACGAACAGTACCGTTCTGAGTTGCATTCGAAATTAAATAAGCACGTTCCATAGCATGGCGTAAAGCATTTGTATTAAAGATAATTTCGGTTTCAAACTGATTAGTTAGGAGGCGATCAGTATCAGGGTAGTTTCCTTCAAGCAAACGTGTATAGAAGCTGATATTTTCACTTCTAAATAACATTTGACTATCTGAGAAGAAAACCTCTACAGTTTCAATATCATCTGTAAAAACAGCCGAAAATTCTCGAAGGGATTTACTTGGAACAACCAAATCAAAATTATTAGCCGATTTCTCTAATTGGAAAGTGCGTTGACTCATACGGTGTGAATCTGTCGCAACAGCCTTAAAGTATTTATTTTGACTGATAACCAAATGAACACCTGTTAAGATTGGACGGCTTTCTTGTTGGCTAGCAGCAAAAGCAGTTTCATTAATAATTGATTTTAACAGTTTAGTTTCTAATGTTAATGGAGTATCTGTTGTCATTTCCTGCAGACGAGGGTATTGATCGACATCCTTACCTTTCAAAGTAATCTCTGATTTTCCACTAGTAAGAACAATTTGATGTTGTTCAATCTCTGTAAATTCTAAAGTTACATCTGGTAAACTTGAAATAATATTAATAAAGAAACCAGCTTCTAACAAAATAGAGCCTGGATTCGTTACTAGTAAACCTGCATTTTCATTTGAAGCAGGAATAGTATTTTCAATTGAAATTTGTCCATTTGACCCCGTTAAAATGATAGCATCCCTAGTCACTTCTATTTTAACAGTTGAAAGGATTGGAATCGCATTTTTATGACTAATAGCTCGTTTGGTTACCGTTAGAGCATGCAAGAAGAAATTTTTATTTATTGAAAAATGAATCATAGTATATCCTTTATATATTAGTATAAATTTAGTAGTAATAGTAGGTCCTGTTAAAGTTGTGAATAAGTATTATAACTTTAATATTCATAAGGAAAATAACTTGTTCACAACCTGTGGAAAAGTCTCGTATTTTTCTGATACTTATCCACAAAGCCTATCTGATTTTATTTTTGATAGTTTCTATCTCAATTCGTAAGTTGTCATCTTGAGCAACCATATTTTTTATTTTATTATAAGCGTGGAGAACAGTTGAGTGATCTCGTCCCCCAAATTCTTTACCTATTTTTGGGAGACTGTTATCTGTCATCTCACGAGCTAAGTACATGGCTACCTGTCTTGCAAGGACAATATCTTGTGTTCTTTTAGTTGCTTTTATCTCTTTTACAGTTACGCCATAGAATTTACCAACTTGTATTTGAATTTCTTCTATAGGAATGACAGTAACAATAGGACCATCATTTTTACGTGCTCTGATAGCTTCTGCAGCTATATCTACTGTAATAGTTTTAGCATGCTTAAAGTCAGCAACTAGACTAATATTTTTCAAGGCTCCTTCTAATTCACGTACGTTGGAATCAAATTCTCCTGCTAAGTATTCAATGGTATCTTGAGGAAAATCATAAGGATATTCTTGAATTTTATTGGTTAAAATAGCAACTCGTGTTTCAAAATCAGGTGGTGTGATATTTACTGGGAGTCCCCAACTAAAGCGCGTGACTAGACGTTCTTCTAGATCATTTAATTGATTTGGATTTCGGTCACTGGTCAATACGATTTGTTTATCGTTTGTATGTAAAGCATTGAAAGTATTGAAGAACTCCTCTTGGGTCCCCCCTAAGGTTTTCTTAGCAAGCGACTGAATATCATCAATCAGGAGTAAGTCTAAGTTGCGAAACTTTTCTTTTAATTCTTCCATCGAATCTAAACGAATATGACTGACAAATTCATTAATAAAATTCTCAGCAGTGATGTATAAAACCCTCGCGTTTGGATTATCTCTTAAGACTTGATTTCCAATAGCATTTAGTAGATGCGTCTTTCCTAGACCAGGTCCCCCCCAGATAAATAGAGGATTATAAGTCGTGCCAGGACTATCAGCTACAGCAATTGATGCTGAAACAGCCCATCTATTTTCATCTCCTTGAACAAAATTAGCAAAAGTATATTTCTCTTTAAGGTTAGAGTCGATTTTTCTAATTGGTAAAGTATTTACTTCATTGCTAGATTGCTGGTAGTTAGAAAAACTAGTTTCTTGTAAATGTAAATCGTTTGAGACATAGTTAGCTGTAATTTCAGCATTGAAAATTTCAAAACCAGCTGTTAGGATAACAGGCCCCAAATTTTGTTCCCAGAATAGCTTTTTCATTTCAATGTTATCTAAAGTAATAACTGCAGTTTGATGTTCAATTTTGAGGAGTCTAGCCTCTAGAACAAAAAATTCATAAGCTGCTGGTGCTATTTGAGAACGAGATAGCTCTAGTACTCTATTCCAAAATAGTTGTTCGTTTTCCGTCATAGCTTCTTCCTTATTGTCTTGTGGATAATTATTGTTATATTGTACCATAAAAAAATAAAGTTTTCCACAGATGTTGAAGAATAAAATCAACAATGTTAATTAAAGTTTTCCACAGACTGTGGAAATTAGAGAATCAACAGAAAAATAGCAAAATACCTTGTGGATAAGTTTGATTAAATAAAAAAATAATCAACACCCTTATTTTAGAGTGTTGATAATTCTGTTTAATTCTTCTTGGTTAGCGAAAGCAATCTTTATATTGCCAGCACCATCTTTATTAATAGTAAGTTTCACTTTGCTACCTAGAAATTGAGCTAACTCATTTTCTTGATGTTTTAGAAAGACATCTTTATTTTGAAGTGACTTATGATTTGTTTTCTTTTCTTGTTTTAATAACTTCTCTAGTCGTCTTACACTAATATCTTCAGTGAGGATTCTCTGATACCAATCTTTCTGTTGACTAGCATCTGGTAGACTGAGTAGTGCACGCGCATGACCAGAGGAAAGTTTTCCTTCTTCAATAGCTGAAGTAATTAGTGGCGGTAAATTTAGTAGTCGTATCGTATTTGATATATAGGGACGAGATTTTCCCATATATTTTGCTAACTCTTCATGTGTCATACTTTTCTTTTGTAGAAGTTGAGAGTAGGCTTTAGCCTCTTCAATAGGTGACAAATTAGATCGTTGTAAATTTTCGACAATAGCTAATTGCATACTATCATCATTATTATAGGATTTTATAATTGCAGGTATACTTTCCAATTTAGCTAACTTTGCGGCTCTTAGCCGTCGTTCTCCGGCTACCAGTTCGTAACCAAAGACTGCTGACGGTCTTACAATAATGGGTTGGATAAGGCCATTAATTTTAATAGAGTTGGCTAATTCTTCTAGTTCTTTTGTATTAAATTCTAGGCGAGGTTGATACGGATTTGGAGCAATATGATTGATGTTGATCGTTTCTAAATATTCCATTTTAGACCTCAGATTCTATAGACTTACTAAAGGGATTGGTCTATCTGACCAACCCCTTTAATTTTACTATATCTTAGTTAAAATAACTAGAATTGATTTAGTTATTTGCTCGTTGTTTAGCTAAATCTTTACTAGTTTTAGTAAGTTTTATAGTGACTGTTTGTTTATTTTCACCACGATAAAAGGTTACTGTTATGGAATCCCCTACCTGGTGGCCATAGAGTAAACTTTGTAAATCACTTGGAGATACTACTTCTTTATCGTCAACTTTAGTAATGACATCGTATTTCTTTAGTTTGCCTTGAGCTGGCATGCCAGATTGGATAGATGCTACTACAATACCATTAGTAACATTACTTGGGATTTTCAGTTTACTAATAACATCGGATGGTAAATTACTTAATCCAGCCATAGAAATACCTAGAGCAGGTCTCTCTACTTGTCCGTTACTCTCAAGTTGATTGATAATCTTAACAACATCATTTGAAGGAATGGCAAATCCCATACCTTCAACGCTATTTCCTGACGATTGTCCTGAGGTTTGATTTGATGTAGAAGAAATTTTACTAGAATTAATTCCAATAACCTGTCCTTCAATATTGATAAGTGCTCCACCTGAATTACCAGGATTGATAGCAGCATCAGTCTGGATAGCATTTGTAGAAACTGTTTGTCCTTCTTCATTAGTCATTGTTACAGTTCTTTTTAAACTAGATACAATACCTTGAGTTACAGAATTTGCATACTCAGTTCCAAGAGGGCTTCCGATCGCTATAGCAGTTTCACCAATGTTGAGTTTTGATGAATCAGCAAATTCTGCAATATTTGAAACCTTATCTGATGGAATTTTGACGACGGCTAAATCAGAGTAGGTATCTGACCCAACAAGTTTCCCAACTGCTTTTGAGCCATCAGCTAGTTGAATTTCAATTTGTTTAGCCCCATCAATGACGTGGTTATTAGTGACAACATAGGCATTTTTACCATCTTTTTTATAGATGACTCCAGAGCCTTCACCGTAAACTTGTAAGCCCTTATCAGTGTTGCCCCCCTGATTACCAAAAAAATGACTATAGAAGTCTGATAGGTCAGAACGACTCTCTTGTTGTTTATAATTGATAACAGAAACAACACTATTTTGTACCTTTTTAACAGCTTTTGTTGTAGGCGTTATGTTATTATAATTTACTTTACTAGTTTTAGTGACACCACCATTTGGAATATTGTCATTATGATTCATGACAAAACTAGCAAATGCTCCACCAGCAAAGCTAACAATAATGATTAGAGAACACTTTAGAAGTGATGAGACTAATTTTTTTTTCACAAATAGCTACCTCCGTAAATTTTTATACTAATCTTATGACAAGCTTCTTAATTATACCTTAAAAGCTAAAAAAAGGAAATATCCACAACTTGTGGATAACCTTGATTATAGTTATAGAATACCTATAAAATAAGGGGATATGTAAGGATAAACATGTGGATAAATTGTGAAAATATTGTGGATTATGTTATAATGTAGCTATGAAATTAAAAATAATTACAGTTGGAAAATTGAAAGAGAAATACCTTAAAGAAGGTGTTGCAGAGTATCAGAAACGTCTGAATCGCTTTTCTAAAATTGAGACAATTGAGCTAGCTGATGAAAAGACACCTGATAAAGCTAGTATATCTGAAAATCAAAGAATTTTAGATATAGAAGGGGAACGTATTTTGAGTAAAATAGGTGAGAGGGATTATGTCATTGGTTTAGCTATAGAAGGGAAACAATTGCCATCTGAATCATTTAGCCATCTAATCGATCAAAAAATGATATCCGGCTACTCTACTATTACTTTTGTTATTGGTGGTAGTTTGGGTTTATCTCAAAAAGTGAAAAAACGTGCTGATTATTTAATGAGTTTTGGACTGTTAACCTTACCTCATCAACTTATGAAATTAGTCTTGATGGAACAAATTTATCGTGCTTTTATGATTCGTCAAGGCACTCCTTACCACAAATAATCGTTCCATTTATGAAACAACTGCTAAAAACAAATAAAAAGCCTAGATAATCTATCTAGGCTTTCAATATCTGATTCCAGCAGGATTCGAACCTGCGACCGTTCGCTTAGAAGGCGAATGCTCTATCCAGCTGAGCTATGGAACCATCAACTCTGTTATTCTACCAAAATATTAGGCAGGCTGTCAAGTTTTCATATGTACTATTTATGAGTTGGAAATATATTTTTTTGCTCATAAGTAGGTTCAATTTTTTTGTAAAAATTATTGAACAAAAGTATAGACAAACCTTTTTTTTCTGATATAATATTAAGAGTACTAAGGAAACACCTAACCTATGGTCCGTTGGTCAAGGGGTTAAGACACCGCCTTTTCACGGCGGTAACACGGGTTCGAATCCCGTACGGACTATTGATAACTGCTTTGCAGTTTTTTATTTATCCGGCATAGCTCAGTTGGTAGTAGCGCATGACTGTTAATCATGATGTCGCAGGTTCGAGTCCTGCTGCCGGAGTGATAAGACACATCTAAACGTTGATTTGTCGGCGTTTTTTTGTTAATAAAATAGGATGAGAATACTCTCATCCTATTTTATTTTTTCCAAATTTAAAATAATAGACAGTAAATAATACTATTCCAGTAATAGATAGGCCTACCCCAAATTTAAAGCCGTAAGGGATAAAAATTAATGTTACTTTGCCTTTTCCTTTAGGAATATTTATTTTCATAAAACCTTTCTGAGCTTTGAAAATTTTTATTTCTTTATTATTTTGATAAGCTTTCCAACCCCTATCATAGGGAATAGTGAAGAAAAGAGAACTTCTATTAGGACTTGTATAATTAGCAATAACTTTATTGTGATCAGTTCTTACTTTTACTTTTCGTTTATTAATAACAGTCATAGCTTTTTGATAAGCTTCTAACTTGAGCCCATAAAAGTGAGGAATTGGGAAAGAAACTTGATCATTGTGTGGAAATTGAAATTTTACTTTGATACGACTGTTTTCAGCAAAGGAACCAATATTAAAAAATGAATAAGCATTATCAAGAGTATTAGGTACAAATGGTCCATTATTAACGGAGATTTGAACAATTTTATTTTCCTCATTATTAAAATTTATAAACGGCATACTAACATATAACTGACTGTTTTTAGGGATAGTTATGTTATAGGTAATTTCAGTATTCCCTTGTTTATTCTTTTTAACAAATACTTGTTTATTAAGAGTGGTTTGCCCAGAAACGCTATTTGGAATAAGATGCTCAAAATACGTCTCTTTCAAACCACTTAATTGATTTAAAAGAGTTGTCTGATTATCCAAAGTATTCACAGTAAATGGTTTATCTTGATATACTTGATTCGTTAGTATAGCTAATTGACTGGCAAACTGATTTTTGTAAAGAATGGTTTGTTTATCTTGAGCTTTTTTGATAAAACCAAATTTATCAAAAGGATATTCTGTAAGGTTATACTTCACACCAAATAGACTATCTGCGATCAAAGTATTATTTTGATAACGTAAATTTAAATTTGTACCATCTGATTTAAAGCCAAGTCTATCAAGCACTTGACTTGAAGAACGATTTCTAATAGATGAAAATTGTGAAATACCATTATAATTATATTTCATAGAGTCGTTGCCGGTTTGTCCTAACCAGCGCTCTGTACGGAAGAATGTAGAGTTATTTCTCTCAGTCTTTCTGACAAGTTTGCTAATGCTGTGATTATATTTAGCATATCCTTGCCTAGATGGAAATATCCATTCATCGTTAAGACTATTTAGTTGGTAAAAGGTGTTTAATGTCATCTCTAATACAACAAAACCAATAAGAAAGGGATAAAAAACTAATTTAGGGATTTGCTTACTGACAAAACTAATAGTTAGAATAATATAAGCTGAGAGGAAAGTTAAGGTTAAAAGAAGTAATTCAAGATTAAGGTAATGATAATGCTTTTTAAATAAAAACGTGATTATGAAACCACTTACTAAAATTAAATTGACCCCTAAAATCTTTTTCCAAGAAATGTTGTCTAAATACTCAAGGCATTCAGCAGCTAGCAGACAGATAAGTACTGAAAGTACCCAAGAGTAGCGATGGAGAAACATATTTGGAGCATGCATCCCTTGCCAAAATAAATCTAGAGGTGTTATATAAAAACTAGCAATAACAAATATTATTAAAAATCCATATGCTAATCTAGTCCTTCGAGGAACTTCCTTTATTGTAAAGTAAAGTAAAGAAAGGAGTAAAGGAAGTAAACCTACATAAATCATAGGAATAGAGCCAAATTTTGTTGTATCATAGGCTCCAATCATATTTTTAGCAAACAAATCCATGTACCAAGAATTTTCTGTAAACATCTTCGATACCTTTGTCAACTTTTCACCATGAGTAGTTAAATCAAAATAAGTTGGCAAAATCATAATGCTACTAGTCATACCAGCTAAAAGAGATAAAAAGGTAAAATGAAGAAATTGTTTAAATGCAACCTTACTATCAGTATTACGGGTTATTTGTACGATGAAGTAAAGGCTAGTAAAGATGGCAGTCATAAAACCAAAATAATAGTTTTGGATGAATAAGGCTGTCAGAGAGAGGAAATAAAGTATAGGTTTTCTTTCCCATAGTAGCTGATCAACTCCTAAAACAACAAGGGGAATTAGAATAAATACATCTAGCCACATATTAATTTCAATTTGGCTAATTGAGAAACTCATTAAGCTATAGCAAGTAGAAATTACTAAAAGTAAGACACGATTAACTTTACAATGACGTTTACAAAGAGTGACAAACATTGACAAACCTATCAACCCTATTTTACATATTGTTAAAAGGTAGATAGCATCAGGCATATTTTTTAGGTTAAAGAAATAAACTATTGGGGATAAAAAACTTCCCAAATAGTAACTACTCAGAGCATAAAAATTTAAACCTAAACCGCTTGTAAAGGTATAGAATAAGCTGTTTGAACCATGAAGAATATTTCTTAATGCTTGATTAAAGATAACATATTGATGAAAGCCATCGCTTGCTAATATGGTTGTTGGACTTCCCCAATAAATATTCTTAGTAAAGAGGATACAGACTATGATTATGAAGGGAAGTAGAAAGCTTATTGTATAGTAAGGTATACGAAGCTTATAGTGGTTAATTGTCATATATATCTCCTAAGATAAAAAGGCTGGACACTATTTGTTCCAACCTTTTTATTTAAATGATTAATATAGTTTTAAGATTTTCAATCTTGACACGTTTATTAGGTTAGAGATATGCCAAAGGATTATTTCCAGAGTTGAGCGACCTTAGCTTGTACTTCGGTATTTTCAAGAAATTCATCGTAAGTTTCATCGATACGATCGATAACTCCGTTTTTAGAAAGAACAATAATATGGTTCGCTAAAGTTTGAATAAACTCGTGGTCATGACTTGCAAAAATAATAGATTCTTTGAAATCTTTTAGTCCATCGTTGAGACTTGAAATAGATTCCAAATCTAAGTGGTTTGTTGGATCATCAAGAACAAGAACATTAGATTTTAATAGCATTAATTTCGAAAGCATAACGCGTACTTTTTCACCCCCAGATAAGACATTAACAGATTTGTTAACCTCATCTCCAGAGAAAAGCATACGACCTAGGAAACCACGTAAGAAGGTATTATCGTCTTCTTCTTTACTAGCAAATTGACGAAGCCATTCTAAGATTGACTCGCCAGAAGCAAAATCTCGTGAATTGTCTTTTGGAAGGTAAGAACGACTAGTTGTTACTCCCCATTTGATTGTTCCTTCATATTCGATATCCCCCATCAATGCTCGAATAAGTGCAGTAGTTTGGATATCATTTTGTCCAATAAGTGCAGTTTTATCACCAGGACGAAGAATGAAACTGATATTATCAAGGATTTTTTCCCCATCAATAGTGACAGAGAGATTTTCAACGGTCAATAAATCATTTCCCATTTCGCGTTCGGCTTTAAAGTTAACGAATGGGTATTTACGGCTTGATGGTACAATCTCTTCAAGTTCAATTTTATCAAGCATTTTTTTACGAGAAGTTGCTTGTTTTGATTTTGAAGCATTCGCTGAAAATCGTGCAACGAATTCTTGAAGTTGTTTAATTTTTTCTTCTGCTTTAGCATTACGATCAGCTTGTAAACGAGCTGCTAATTCTGATGATTCTTTCCAGAAATCATAGTTACCGACGAACAGTTTAATTTTTCCAAAATCAAGGTCAGCCATATGTGTACATACTTTATTCAAGAAATGACGGTCGTGGGAAACTACAATAACTGTATTTTCAAAGTCAATCAAGAAATCTTCTAACCAAGTAATAGACTGGATATCAAGTCCATTGGTAGGCTCGTCAAGGAGAAGTACATCTGGTTTACCAAAGAGAGCTTTTGCAAGGAGAACTTTAACTTTGTCTCCATTAGCTAGTTCACTCATATTTTGATAATGAAGCTCTTCTGAAATATTTAGATTTTGGAGTAATTGAGAAGCCTCACTTTCAGCCTCCCATCCACCGAGTTCAGCAAATTCTCCTTCTAATTCCGCAGCGCGAACACCATCTTCATCAGAAAAATCTTCTTTCATGTAGATAGCATCCTTTTCTTTCATGATACTATAAAGTGTTTCATTACCCATGATAACGACATCAATGACGCGCTCATCTTCATAATCAAAATGATTTTGGCGAAGTACAGAAAGGCGTTCATCTGGGCCAAGTGCAATATGTCCTGTTGTTGGTTCAATATCACCAGCTAAAATTTTAAGGAAAGTTGATTTACCAGCGCCATTTGCTCCGATAAGACCATAGGTATTTCCTGCTGTAAAGTTAATGTTAACTTCATCAAATAATTTGCGATCACTAAAACGTAGTGAAACATCTGAAACTGTAAGCAATTTTGTTACCTCTTGTGTATATTCTATCTGCTATTCTACTAGAAAAAGCTTTAATTATCAATCGATTACATTGGCATAAGAATGTCTTCATCAAGACGTCCATGATTTTTTTGAAGACTAAATCCACGTCCAGAAGCTTGTGATGTTGGAGTTACTGTTATGAAGGCTGTTTCGTCAATTTCTGCTATTGCCTCTTGTAATTTAGCAAACTCATAACCAGCAATAGTTGTCATAAGCATGATTTGATTAGTTCCAGAATATCCCCCTTTAACGGGAATTTCTGTTACTCCTCTATCTGCGACAGTATTGATATATGTCTTAATTTTTTGGTGCTCTTGAGAAACGATTAAGACAGTGCTTAAGGTTGTAAATCCAGTTTGGATAGCATTAATAATATAACTAATAGTTATCAACCCAATAATAGAAAACATAACCGTATCACTGTCAAAAGCTAGGAAACCAACAATTGTAACAAGTCCATCAATCAATATAACCCCTTGTCCAAGGCTTATAGGAGTATATTTTCCTAAGAATTGAATGATAATCCCCGTTCCACCAGTTGAAGAGTCGCTCCAAAAAACAATCCCCAAACCACATCCTACAATAACACCTCCAAAAAGTGCTGCGAGGAGTGGGTTGTGGGTCAAAGTTGGTACACTTTGTGTTAACTTAATAAAAACAGGAAAAATCCAAGAACCATAGACAGTTTTTAAAAAGGTTTGTTTACCTAAGCCAAAGTAGCAAAGAAGGAGCAATGGAATATTGATAATCATAATAAAAAAAGCAGAATCCCAACCAAATACTTCATGAAAACTAACTGCCAAACCACTAATCCCCCCCGTGACAATATGATTATGAAGAAAGAAAGCGTTGAAACCAAATGCAACAATTAGAGATCCAATATTTAATAGTATAAAATTCTTAATTTTTTTAGACATGATAAGCTCCTTAACTTTAGTAATAATAACATGATAAAAAGAGAAAGCTGTCAATAAATAATATTGACAACTCAGTCATAACATTTTTATTTTATCAAAACTTATTATTACCTATTATCTAACAGCGAGACTTGGTAGTCAAGTAAATTTAGAAAAGAAATTTCTCGATATTTTTGAGTTGAATGCCTATTTTATTGGTATATAATAGAAAACATGATAATACAAGAAGGAGAATTTGCTATAATGCGCAGAGATGATATTATAATGCCACAAGATGGAAGAAAAATGGCTGTATTATTGGGTTTTATTGGTGGTTTTATTGACGTTTATAGTCACATGCAGTTTCACTCCCTTGTTGCAACACAGACAGGTAATATTATCTTGATGGTGGCAAATCTCGGACAAAATGATTTTCACTTTTTTATCACTAAATTATTTTCTATTTTCTTTTTTTCAATTGGTTTTTTGGTTGGTATTGTGATTAAAGAACGTGCAGTAACAGCTTTTTGGCGTCTATATGCATTATGTCCCCTTTTACTTTCTACGATGTTTATTCCTTTTGTTGAAAATGTAAACCACAATATCTGGGTAGCTTTATTAGCCTTTAGCACAGGTATTTTAATGTTGACATTTTCAGGAAGTCGCATTGAATCGGAACCATATACTATCTTAATGACTTCTGGTAATTATCGGAAAATGCTACAATTTTGGTATGAGTATATTGTTAATCGTCAGAGAACGGCTATGCAAAAAAGACGAGCTATCAATTATTCACTGGTAGTTCTAGCATTTATTATTGGAGCATTGGTAGCTGCAATAGTTTACGATATTTTTGCATATAGAGCTATTTTAGGTGTGACGATAACGCTTTTAATTATTATGATTCATTATACGATTGAAATTATTAAGAACGATTTAACGTTACATAATGTTTAATCATCTTAATAAGGTGAATGTTTCTTGTAGGGATGAATTGCAATAGGGCTTGTGACATGATAAGATAACTATATGAAATGATATCTTTGGTATATTAAGGAGTAAACATGACAAAACCAATTATCTTAACAGGTGATAGACCGACAGGAAAGTTGCATATTGGACATTATGTAGGTAGCTTAAAAAATAGAGTTCTACTTCAAAATGAGGGTAGCTATACTTTATTTGTCTTTTTAGCAGACCAACAAGCACTGACAGACCATGCTAAAGATCCGCAAACTATTGTTGAATCAATTGGTAATGTTGCACTTGATTATTTAGCTGTTGGGTTAGATCCAAACAAGTCGACTTTATTCATTCAAAGTCAAATTCCTGAGTTAGCAGAATTAAGTATGTATTATATGAACTTGGTTTCACTTGCACGTTTAGAACGTAATCCAACTGTAAAAACAGAAATTGCTCAAAAAGGTTTTGGTGAGTCTATTCCAGCAGGATTCTTAGTTTATCCTGTTGCACAAGCAGCTGATATAACCGCTTTTAAAGCTAACCTTGTTCCTGTAGGGACTGACCAAAAACCAATGATTGAACAAACACGTGAAATAGTTAGATCTTTCAATCATGCTTATAATTGTCAGGTTTTAGTTGAACCAGAGGGAATCTATCCAGAAAATGATGCAGCAGGTCGTCTGCCAGGGTTAGATGGTAATGCAAAAATGTCTAAGTCATTAAATAATGGAATCTTTTTAGCAGATGATATGGATACAGTTAAGAAAAAAGTTATGAGTATGTATACTGATCCAAACCACATTAAAGTAGAAGAACCAGGACAAATCGAAGGTAATATGGTATTTCATTACCTTGATGTTTTTGGAAGAGATGAAGACCAAAAAGAGATTACTGCTATGAAAGAACACTATCAAAAAGGTGGACTTGGGGATGTTAAAACAAAACGTTATCTACTTGATATCTTAGAGCGTGAATTATCACCTATTAGAGAACGTCGCCTCGAATATGCTAAAGATATGGGACAAGTTTATCAAATGTTACAAAAAGGTAGTGAGAAAGCTCAAGCTGTTGCAGCCTCTACTTTGGATGAGGTTAAATCAGCCATGGGTTTGAACTATTTTAAATAATATATGTCCTATAATAAAAGAGAGCTAGATATATCTAGCTCTCTTTTATTATAGGAATGCCTAAGGAGTGACATTAATAAGGAGTGTATGTAATGGTAATCTACATTGTTTAATTTGCAACAATTTGTGTCCCTGCATTTTGGGCTAAAACATTATCAATATTTTCAAGTGAAGTAATAATAGCTCGTGATTCAGGTTTATTTTCAACAAAAGCAATCGCAGCTTCGACCTTTGGTAGCATACTTCCAGGGGCAAATTGATTTTCAGTGATATATTGTTTCATTTGTGAAACAGTAACTTCTTCTAATTTTTCTTGATTAGGTTTATTAAAATTAACAAAAACGTTGTCAACGCCAGTTAAGACGATGAATAAGTCAGCATCAACAAGTTCTGATAAAGTTTGACTGGCAAAGTCTTTGTCAATAACAGCTTCAACCCCTTTTAATGCCTTTGTATTAGCATCTTCAATAACTGGTACACCTCCGCCACCTGCGCTAATAACAACCACACCAGAGTCCACTAACCGTCTAATAACAGAAGCTTCTTTGATACCAACCGGTTTTGGTGAAGGAACGACTTTACGCCATCCACGGCCAGCATCTTCTTTAAATTTTGAACCTGTTTCTTGGGCTTGTTTCTTGGCATCTTCTTCAGATAAGAATGGGCCAATAGGTTTTGTTGGATTAGTGAAAGCTTGATCTTTTTCATCTACAATAACTTGAGTTACCACTGTTGCAACCTCTTTGTCAATGCCTTGTTCTTGTAATTCATTGTTAAGAGCATTTTGTAACCAAAAACCAATACTTCCTTCTGTCATGGCAACACAAGTATCCAAAGGCATTGCTGGATTCTTTTCAGAATCTGAAGCTGCTTGCTGTAGCAATAAGTTACCAACTTGGGGACCATTTCCATGAGTAACAATGACATCATGGCCTTCTTTAATCAGTTTGACCAGTGATTTTGATGTGTTGATTAATGCTTCTTGTTGTGCTTTTGCTGAAGCATCTGTTGATAGAATAGCGTTGCCACCTAAGGCAACTACGATTTTTTGATGTTCTTTTACCAATTTATCCCTCTTTCTAATGACTAACCTGCTAGGATTGCAGCAATGTCAATTTGTCCAGTCATAATTTCAATAATACATAATAAGCAAAGCGCTAGAATGACAATGGCACTAATTTTTTCATATCCCACAAAGATAGGAAGCTTGTCATCTTTTCTCATTTTAATATAGAGAATCATACCTAGAGTGTAAGCAATCATTGTCAAAAGTAAGTAATCAAAACCACCAGCGTAGATAAGGTAAACAGCATAGATTGTAGCGAGGATACCGATAATTAAATTCTTTTGATGTCCTGGAGTTGACTTATCCTCACGGAGTGTGAATTGTAATTGATATAGTGCTGTAAAAGCATAAGGAATTAAGATAGCAGATGATGCTAATGCGAAACCAAAACGATAAGCACTTTGTGTGAATAAGAACGTGATTAAGAATGCTTGTACACAAAGATTAGTGACTAAGAGTGAATTGATTGGAGCTTTGTTTTTATTTTCTTTTGCAAAGAATTTAGGAAAAGCACCTTCTTTAGCAGCTTGATATGGTAATTCTGCTGCAAATAAAGTCCAAGCAAGAATAGCGCCAAATACTGAAATGATAACACCAAGGTTAACTAAGATAGCGCCCCAGTGACCAACAGCCTTTTCTAGAACGTAAGCCATAGCTGGTGTTTTTAAGTTTGCAAGTTCTGGACGTGACATGATACCAAGTGATAAAACAGAAATCAATACATAAAGTGAAATCATAGTGAATAATGCTAGGATACTTGCTTTACCAATATCAGAGTGTTTTTTAGCACGACCTGAGAAGACAACGGCGCCCTCAATACCAATAAATACCCAAACAGCGGTTTTCATAGTTGAATTGACTTGGTTGAAAATTGATTGATGTAATCCATTTCCCCAGATATCAAGACTAAAAATGTTAAATTTGAAAGCTAATAACGCTGAAATTAAGAAAATAATAACAGGTACTAATTTTGCAAAGGTAACTATGGTATTAATAAATGCAGCTGTATTAACACCTCTTAAAATTAAGAAATGGACAACCCAAATAACTATACTTGCTCCAATAATTGAGATGATATTATTTCCATTACCAAAGAATTTAAAGAAATAACCGAGTGAACTGAATAAGAGTGCAGCGTAGGCAACATTTCCAAGCCAAGCTGATAACCAATAACCCCATGCAGAGTTAAATCCCATAAAGTTTCCAAACCCCTCTTTAGCGTAACTAAAGATTCCAGCTGTTAGGTCCGGCCTTTTTTCAGATAAATTTTGAAAACTTAAAACGAAAGTCCCCATCCCGATAGCAGTAATTACCCAAGCAATAAGCATTGGTACCAAACCGGCTCTGGAACTCATATTTTGCATTAAATCAAAGATTCCGCCACCGATAAGAGAGCCAATGACAAGCATTGTTAGTGGTAAAAGACCTAATTTTTTTTCTTTTTCCATTTTATACCTCATTTCCTAAAATAGGGAATTGACTATATGTCAACTCCCTATAGTCGTTTAATTTAAACTTTTGGAATGAAAAGATTTCCAAGGGTTGCAGCCATTACAGCTTTAATAGTGTGCATACGATTTTCAGCTTGGTCGAAATGACGAGCATATTTGCTACGGAAGACTTCATCAGTAACTTCCATTTCCTTGACGCCAAATTTTTCAGCGACGTCTTTGCCGTAAACGGTATTTGTATCATGGAATGCAGGTAAGCAGTGTAAGAAGATAAGATTATCATTATTAGCTTTTTTAATCAGTTCCATGTTTACTTGATATGGTTGAAGAAGTTCAACGCGTTCTTTGAACTTATCTTCTTCTCCCATCGATACCCAGACATCAGTGTAAAAGACATCTGCTCCCTTTACAGCTTCGTCTACATTATCAGTAACGAGAACGTGAGCCCCGGACTCTTTGGCATATTCTTCAGCCAATTTAACAATCTCTTCAGCAGGGAAAAGTTCTTTTGGAGAAAAGATGTGTACATTGACCCCCATCAAAGTCCCAGCCACTAAAAGCGAGTTGGCAACATTGTTACGTCCGTCACCACAGTAAACAAGAGTAATACCTTCAAGTTTACCGAAGTTTTCTTTGATAGTAAGGTAGTCAGCTAGCATTTGTGTTGGATGCCATTCATCTGTTAAACCATTCCAGACAGGTACTCCAGAAAATTCAGCAAGCTCTTCAACCATTCTTTGGCTAAAACCACGGAATTCAATACCATCAAACATACGTCCTAAAACCTTAGCAGTATCTTCTGTTGATTCTTTTTTACCAAGTTGAATATCATTTGCACCAAGGTATTCCGGATGAGCGCCTAGGTCAATTGCTGCAGTTGTAAAGGCTGCGCGAGTACGAGTAGATGTTTTTTCAAATAAGAGAGCAATATTTTTACCTTCAAGATAATGATGAGGAACACCACGTTTTTTAAGGTCTTTTAAATGAGCTGAAAAATCAATAAGATATTCAAATTCCTCACGAGAAAAATCTTTTTCTGCTAAGAAACTACGTCCTTGAAATACTTGTGTCATATGTTAATGTCTCCTTTAAATTAAATATTTTTCGAGTGTTTGACAGGCTTCCCCGTCTTCCATATAAATATTCCCAGTAGCTTGATACCCAAGTGTCTGGTAGAAATCTTTTGCTGTCAATTCAGCATGTATAGTTAGATAGTGATAACCATTTTCTTTTGCATAATTTTCTAGTGCTATAATAATTTTGGTACCATAGCCGTTACCACGATAACCTTTTAAAGTCGCAATTCGAGTCAAACGAGCTTCTGTTTGAGTTTCAGGAAGAAAGCGTCCTGTTGAAACTGGCTGTTTCCCATCATAAAGAACAGCATAAATAGTATCTTGCTCGTCATTATCATCGAATTCTTCTTCCATTTTTATATTTCTTTCGATAACGAAAACAGAAAAGCGAATATATAGGCTTGCAGCTCTTTGGTAAGGCAAGTGATTGACTAATAGCTTCATAAATTTTAAAGGTCTTCACGTTCAAATGGCATTGACATGCAGCGTGGTCCACCACGCCCACGAACTAATTCACTTCCATTAATCTTAATTAATTTCAATCCTTTGGACTCTAAGATTGCATTTGTGATTGTATTTCTGTTGTAAACGATAACGACACCTGGTGCTATAGTTAATGTATTTGAACCATCATTCCATTGTTCACGTCCAGCAGCGACTAAGTTGTCACCCCCACAACGAATCAATTCCACTTTCTCAACTCCTAGGTTTTTCGCTAGAAGATCTGCCAAATCACCTTTTTCTTCTTCAATATGAAGATCTTGGTTTTCGTAAGTTACAGAGTAAACGCGAAGATCGCCTTCAATTTCTGGGTGAATTGTAAACTTGTCATAGTCAACCATTGTAAAGACTGTGTCAAGGTGCATAAATTTACGATTATTTGCAAATTCAAATGCTAAAACCTTTTTAAAACCTAAATTTTGTTTAAAAATATTGACTAAGAGTTTTTCAATAGAGGCAGCATCAGTACGTTGAGAGATACCAACGGCAAGGACATCTTTAGAAAGGACAAGCTCATCTCCACCTTCAATACGAGTTGTTTCTTCACGTTCATAGACCATAGGGACTTTTCCACCGTACTCTGGGTGATGTGTAAAGATATATTTACCGTATAAAGTTTCGCGATTACGTGTTTCAGAGAACATATGATTTAATGAAACTCCATTCCCAATAGTTGCAAATGGATCACGTGTAAAGTAAAGATTTGGCATCGGATCTATGGCAAATGGATAATTAGATTCGACAAGATCAGTTAGACCTTTTTCAGAAGATGGGATTTCAGGTAGCTCAGACTTTTGGATACCTGCCATAGTTTTTTCGATAAGTTCTTTATTATCTTTGATATTGAGTAATAATTCTCGAATAGCTTTTTTAGTAGCACGACCGCGAACATTTGCTTCGCCAATGTACTCATCGATAAACTGTTCACGAATTTCTTGGTTTGTTAACGACTCGGCAGCAAGATTTTCAAGGTAAAGTACTTCGACTCCTTCGTTGCGAAGTGCTTGTGCAAACGCATCGTGTTCTTTTTGTGCATCTTCCAAAAATGGGATATCATCAAACAAGAGTCTCTCTAAATAATCAGGCATCAGATTTTCTATTTCTTTACCTGGACGGTGTAGCATAACTTTTTTAAGTTTTCCAATTTCTGAGAAAACATGAATTGGATGTGTTTGAGTCATATTTTACTCCTTTCTTAGTTAGAGATTTGTATTGAAACAGGATTTATCTCTATATCTACATTTACATTCTACTTTCTTTTGAATATAAAATAGGGAAGTTATTCGCATTAAAAGTGTTAAGAATGTCACGATTATATCCAAAAAAATTTAAATTTATAGAAATGAAAGCGATTTCTATACAATTTCTTTCTTTTATCGTTGGAAAGTGAGAAATTATTAACCTAAAAAAATAACGAAAAGTAAAATTTTTACTTTTCGTTTTAATGTTATAGCGTTATTTCACTGTGTTCTTTATCTAATATGATGGTCTGTGTTTTAGCTTTTAGAAAACGATTTGTATTGGTGGCGATAAAGTCCAACGCTTCTTTAAAAATAATTTCTCTTCCATTATCAATTAATTCGATAACTAAAAAAGCATTCTGAGTATTATCGGTAATCATAGTACGTTTTCCATCACGCCAATTAAAACAGCGGCAAACTGCTCCAACATCATCAACATAGGCAAGCTCACCTGAAAGAGTTGGTCTGTTAAAATCTTCGCCAATCAAGTAAAATTCATCACCACCATTGGTAATAGTTAGTTTTAAATCACCTCTAAATGTATCACTATCCTCAGCACCAATAGGTAATCCAAACCTAAGGCTAGCGGCATTATAGATATCAACTAGAGGATTTATACTAGTAATTTCGTTTCCTGAATTAACTCGCTTCAATAATGCTTCGATACTTGAACGTGCACCTTTTTTAGTTTTAAAGGTTTGATATGCTTTGCGATAAGTTTGGATAACTCTGTTTTGACTGAATTCTTTCTCTTGCAAATATTTTTTTGCTAAAGAATGACTATCAGACAGTAACTGTTTAAGTTCTGTTTCAAGGTTTCTGTCCATGTGATAATCTTTGATTAAGATTACTCCAATTTTAGAAGTTGGAAACAAATTCCAGTACGATGAATCAACAATAAATTTAGTCATGAAGGCCTCTCAATTTTTTTAAAAGATATCAGAACAATTACATTTTCTCAAAAGCGTTTTCAAAATTCAACGAAAAACGTTCTTTCTACGAATTTTTTTGCTATAATGAAGGAGGATTTATCGTGACAAGAAAATTTTATACATTAAAAAATTTTCATTATACAAAAAATGTTCGCATCTAATGATTAGAAAGGTCTAGAAAATCAGGTGATTACAAAAGAACAATATTTTTATTTCAGACAACTAGATGATTTTAAACACTTTACTATTGAACAATTTGACCATATTGTGAGCCACATTAAACATCGTACAGCTCTAAAAAATCATACCTTATTTTTTGAAGGTGATTACCGTGAAAAACTGTTTTTAATCCAGTCAGGACATGTAAAAATTGAACAATCAGACGCTTCTGGTTCTTTCATTTATACAGATTATGTTAGACAAGGTACGGTTTTTCCTTATGGAGGTCTCTTTTTGGATGATGATTACCATTTTTCAGCAGTGGCTATTACGGATATTGAGTATTTTTCTCTGCCAATGGCTTTATACGAAGAATACTCTCTTCAAAATATCAATCAAATGAAGCATCTTTGTCGGAAATATTCTAAGCTATTACGAGTTCATGAAATACGACTTCGTAATATGGTGACTTCAAGTGCCAGTATGAGAGTTATCCAATCGCTTGCAACTCTACTTTTGCAAGTTCCTACAGAAAGGGGACATTTACCTTTTCCTATTACAACGATTGAAATTGCCAATATGAGCGGAACTACTCGCGAGACAGTTAGTCATGTTTTAAAGGAATTACGCCAAAAAGATATCGTTGAAATGAAAGGAAAGAAGCTTCTCTATAATAATAAAAATTATTTCAAGAAATTCATTGAATAAGGAGTTTATATGAATAAAAAAGAAACAAGACACCAATTAATTCGTTCCTTAGTCTCTGAGACTAAGGTGCGTACACAACATGAGTTAAGGGAATTACTAGAAAAAAATGGCGTTTCAGTGACGCAAGCAACATTATCTCGAGATATGAAGGAACTTAATTTAATTAAGGTTAACGAAAGCAGTGATAATGCTACAGAAACTTATTATGAGATTCATAGTATATCTCAGAAGCGTTGGGAAGAACGGTTACGTTTTTACATGGAAGATGCCCTAGTCATGCTGTTTCCAGTTCAAAACCAAATCGTTTTGAAGACACTACCTGGCTTAGCTCAATCTTTTGGCTCCATATTAGATTCGATTTTATTACCTGAGATCTTAGCAACTGTCTGTGGTGATGATACTTGTTTGATTATTTGTAATAATAGTGAAGAAGCTCAAAAGTGTTTTGAGAAATTAAGTCAGTATACGCCGCCTTTCTTCTTCTCAAAAAAATAGAAAATTAAGAAGATTTTTTCATTACTTTAAAGAGCTAGAAGCTATTAATTCTATGCTCTTTTTATATTGACAAATGATTTTAGCGTGATATGATAGTAACAATATAATTTTAATGGGATTTTTTATATCTACTATCTAAGAAAAGAGGATTTTTTGATGTCAAATTGGGATACTAAGTTTTTGAAAAAAGGTTTTACTTTTGATGATGTTCTGCTTATTCCTGCTGAAAGCCATGTTTTACCAAATGAAGTTGATATGAAGACAAAGTTGGCTGATAATTTGACATTAAACATTCCAATCATTACAGCTGCAATGGATACAGTTACAGATAGTAAGATGGCTATTGCTATTGCACGTGCTGGTGGGCTTGGTATCATTCATAAAAATATGTCAATAGTTGATCAAGCAGAAGAAGTTCGTAAAGTTAAACGCTCAGAAAATGGTGTTATTATTGACCCATTCTTCTTGACACCAGATAATACTGTCTCTGAAGCTGAGGAATTGATGCAAAACTATCGCATTAGTGGAGTTCCTATTGTAGAGACACTCGAGAATCGTAAATTAGTTGGAATTATTACTAACCGTGATATGCGTTTCATTTCTGATTATAAACAACTAATCTCAGAGCACATGACAAGTCAAAATCTTGTAACAGCTCCTATTGGTACAGATCTTGAAACTGCAGAGCGTATTCTTCATGAGCATCGTATTGAAAAGCTACCTTTAGTAGATGATGAGGGACGTCTTTCAGGACTTATTACTATTAAGGATATCGAAAAAGTTATTGAATTTCCTAAGGCAGCAAAAGATGAATTTGGACGTCTCTTAGTTGCAGGTGCAGTAGGTGTAACCTCTGATACTTTTGAACGTGCAGAAGCTTTGTTTGAAGCAGGTGCAGATGCTATTGTCATTGATACAGCACATGGACATTCAGCTGGTGTGCTCCGTAAAATTGCTGAAATTCGTGCTCACTTCCCTAATCGCACATTGATTGCGGGAAATATTGCTACAGCAGAAGGAGCGCGTGCACTTTATGATGCAGGTGTGGATGTCGTTAAAGTTGGTATTGGTCCAGGTTCAATTTGTACGACTCGTGTCGTTGCTGGGGTAGGTGTTCCTCAGATTACAGCTATTTACGATGCAGCGGCTGTTGCGCGTGAGTACGGTAAGACTATCATTGCTGATGGTGGTATTAAATATTCAGGTGATATTGTAAAAGCACTTGCAGCAGGTGGAAATGCAGTTATGCTAGGTTCAATGTTTGCAGGAACAGATGAAGCGCCAGGAGAAACAGAAATTTTCCAAGGGCGTAAGTTCAAGACATACCGTGGTATGGGCTCAATTGCAGCAATGAAAAAAGGTTCAAGCGATCGTTATTTCCAAGGTTCTGTAAACGAGGCTAACAAATTGGTTCCAGAAGGTATTGAAGGTCGTGTAGCATACAAAGGTTCAGTAGCCGATATTGTTTTCCAAATGCTTGGTGGCATTCGCTCTGGTATGGGATATGTAGGTGCAGCGAACATAAAAGAACTTCATGATAATGCTCAATTTGTTGAAATGTCAGGAGCTGGCTTGAAAGAAAGCCATCCCCATGATGTTCAAATTACAAATGAGGCACCAAATTATTCAGTACACTAAAATAAGGGCAAAAAGCATCCCCTATGAGGATGCTTTTTGTTGCATAAAAGAAACAAATATAGTAAAGTTTTTGTATGAAAAATTATGGAAAAATTTTAAAAGAGTTGAGAGAGGACAAAGGTATATCCCTAAGTTCTCTAGCCAAAAGTGCTCAATTATCAAAATCAACTCTATCACGTTTTGAAAATGGTGAGACACAAATAGGTATTGATAAATTTATTAAAGCTTTACAAACGTTGGAGGTTGGGGTAACTATCAATGAAGTATCCATTCTAGATTCAAAAGTTAAGGCTGGAACTTCTAATACTGATTTAGAGCAATTAACTTTACTGGAATCTTATCGAGATAATGAAGATATCATGAGAATTTTCAGTTTCCAAAAACAACAATCCTGTGATAGAATAGAAAGCAATGTTCTCAAAATATTGGCTAAACTTTTTATTTCAAATTTAGGGTTAAATATGAGGCTGCCTCAAGATGAGATTAACCTGGTAGTTACTTATCTGAATGGTGTGACACAGTACAATGATTTTTATTTCAAAGTCATCTGCTATTTTCAAGATATTTTACCTGAAGATGTTATTTTAAATAAGATTAGTAATATGACTAAAGAACAGTTACCTTATTCTAAATCACTGGTCAATTTATTGATAAAACAAGTCATTATAGCTTTGGAAAAAGATAGTGTTGATAAAGCTATAGTATTTGCTGATCTTGCTAATAAAGTTAGTCAATAGATTCTCTAGGATTGAAAATAGGTAATACTTAATATTCCATTGTAAGGAGAAAGAATTGGAAGGTTTACTTATTGCATTGATTCCCATGTTTGCGTGGGGAAGTATTGGATTTGTTAGTAATAAAATTGGAGGACGTCCAAATCAACAAACATTTGGAATGACTTTAGGAGCATTGCTATTTGCGATTATCGTATGGTTATTTAAACAGCCAGAGATGACTGCCTCATTGTGGATTTTTGGTATCTTAGGTGGTATCCTATGGTCAGTCGGCCAAAATGGTCAATTCCAAGCAATGAAATATATGGGAGTCTCTGTTGCTAATCCACTGTCAAGTGGTGCACAATTAGTAGGTGGAAGCCTAGTTGGTGCTTTAGTCTTTCATGAATGGACTAAGCCAATCCAATTTATTTTAGGATTGACAGCGTTGACATTATTAGTTATCGGCTTCTATTTCTCAAGTAAACGTGATGTCTCAGAACAAGCTTTGGCAACACATCAAGAGTTTTCAAAAGGATTTGCTACAATTGCTTATTCAACTGTAGGTTACATCTCATACGCAGTTTTATTTAATAACATTATGAAGTTCGACGCTATGGCCGTTATTTTACCCATGGCTGTTGGAATGTGTCTAGGTGCAATTTGTTTCATGAAGTTTCGTGTTAACTTTGAGGCTGTTGTTGTTAAAAATATGATTACAGGTCTCATGTGGGGCGTTGGTAATGTCTTCATGTTATTGGCAGCAGCTAAAGCAGGGCTAGCAATTGCTTTTAGTTTTTCTCAACTTGGAGTAATTATCTCTATTATTGGTGGTATTTTATTTTTAGGTGAGACAAAAACGAAGAAAGAGCAGAAGTGGGTTGTCATGGGTATCCTTTGTTTTGTTATGGGTGCTATATTACTTGGTATTGTTAAATCTTATTAAAAAGCAACAGATTAATCTGTTGCTTTTTTTTCATTAATACTAATAGTACCATCACTAACGTTAAAGATTTTGAGTTGATCAGGTAAAGCACTTAAATGTTCTAAACTTGTTGTAGTAATAAATGTTTGAACATTCTCTTTGATTCCCTCTAAGAGTTTTAGTTGACGATGGTTGTCAAGTTCACTCATGACGTCGTCAAGTAAGAGAATCGGATAATCGTTGGTAACGGTTTTTATTAGCTCAATTTCTGCTAATTTCAATGATAAAATAAGGCTTCTTTGTTGCCCTTGGCTAGCAAAAGTAGCATTGATATCATTAATAAAGAAAGTAATATCATCACGATGAGGTCCGATGCTTGTGTTTTTCTTAAAGATGTCTCTTGAGTGGCTTTTAGATAATTGGTTTAAAAAATGTTCCCTAATACTTGACTTATCTGTAAACTCTATTGACGATTTGTAGTGAATAGATAAATGTTCTAACTCAGTACTGATAATGTAGTGATGTTTGTCCGCTTCATCATTTAGGGCTTGGATAAAATCAAAACGGTGTTCAATGACACGACTTCCATAATCAGCTAATTGTTCATCAAGGACTGTTAAAAAAGTTTTGTCGACGTTATTAGTAGTTTTTAGATAAGTGTTTCTTTGTTTTAATACATGATTGTAATTTGAAAGTTCAGCTAAGTACGTTGGCTTAATTTGTCCAATATCTATATCTAAAAATTTTCGTCTTAGACTAGGTGCACCTTTAACTAATTGAAGATCTTCAGGGGCAAAAAGTACGACAGTCATAGCCCCAATATAATCAGATAATTTTGCCTGTTTAAGATGGTTAACTTTAGTGATTCTTCCTTTTTCAGATAATTGAATATCTAAGTTAAGATGGCCACTTTTGCGGATTACCTCACCTGTAATTTGTACATCATGGTGTTTAAAATGTACAAGTTCTTTATCAGAACGGGTACGGTGACTTCGAGTCAAAGCCAAGAAGTAGATTGCTTCTAAAAAATTTGTCTTTCCTTGAGCATTGCGGCCAATGAAAATATTGAGGTTGGGTGAAAAATCTACTTGTGCTTCTTCATAATTACGATAATGTTTTAAAGAAATATTTTTTATCCACATTTTTATGTCCCTGGAAAGCGAACTGGTTTTTTGCTAGTTTTTGATTTACCTTTGTTGGTGTTTTTATTCATTTCTTTAACGATTGCTGAAACACGCTGTTTTTCAGCTATTTCTATATTACGTTCTTCAATTTCTTGATCTGATGGCTTCCTTATAATGATCTCGATATTTTGATCAGGAATAGTAATAATATCCCCCAGGCGGAGTTTCTTTCCACGCCTATTTTCAAGGTCACCGTTAAACAATACTCGATTATCCGCTAAAAATTTTTTAATGGCTCCGCCACTTTGAATGATACCAATCTCTTTTAGAAGTGATTGTAAAGTAATATATTCATCAAATAATTTATAATCCATGACTTTTTAATCTCCAATTTTAGATATCACATCATTATAGCATAAAATTATTTTTTGAGTTGAACTTATGATATGGAGACAAGGTATAAAAAATGGGAGTAAATATTGGTTGACGACTTTGTCAATTTTGAAGAAGATTGAAATTTAGAATTAATCATATCTTGGATGTTTAATCTTTTTTAACGCCTTTAAAAATGATATAATCTTAGCTAACAATACAGAACACAAAGGATATTGAATGAAAATAGTTGAAGGCGTTTCTCTACATTTAATTAAAAACCAACAATTTAAGACTAATCATCTTACTTTTCGATTTTCAGGTGATTTTAATAATAAAACAGTAGCACGTAGATCGCTCGTTGCTCAAATGTTAGTTACTGCAAATGCTAAGTATCCTAAGGTACAAGAATTTCGAGAAAAGTTAGCTTCCTTATATGGCGCTAGTTTATCAACTAAGATTTCTACTAAGGGTCTTGTTCACATTGTTGATATTGATATTGTATTTGTTAAAAATACCTTTACTTTAGAACAAGAAAATATCGTTGAACAAATTATTACATTCTTGGAGGATATGCTGTTTTCTCCTTTAATTTCTTTAGAACAGTATCAAACATCTATTTTTGATACTGAGAAGAAAAACCTTATTCAATATTTAGAGGCTGATATTGAAGATAATTTTTATAGCAGTGACTTAGCACTAAAATCTTTATTCTACAATAATAAGACACTTCGTTTACCTAAGTATGGTACAGCATCTTTAGTGGAATCAGAAAATTCATTTACAGCTTATCAAGAATTTCAGAAGATGCTTAAGGAAGATCAATTAGATATTTTTGTCGTAGGGGATTTTGATGACTATCGAATGATTCAGGCTTTTAATCGTATGGCATTTGAGCCACGTCACAAAGTATTAGCTTTTGATTATACGCAGACTTATGAAAATATAACGAGAAGTCAAGTAGAAGATAAGGACGTTAATCAATCTATTATGCAATTGGCTTATCATCTTCCAATAACTTATAAAGATGAAGATTATTTTGCTTTAATAGTATTTAACGGTTTATTTGGTGCTTTTGCCCACTCCTTGTTGTTTACAGAAATTCGAGAAAAGCAAGGTTTAGCCTATACTATAGGTAGTCAATTTGACAGCTTTACAGGTCTCTTTACGATATATGCAGGTATTGATAAAGAGAATCGTGAGCGTTTTTTGAAGCTTATTAATAAGCAATTCAATAATATTAAGATGGGCAGGTTTTCTTCTACATTATTGAAACAAACAAAAGATATATTGAAAATGAACTATGTTTTAGCTTCTGATAATCCTAAGGTCATAGTTGACCACATTTATCATGAACATTATTTAGATCAGTTTCATACTTCAGCACTATTCATTGACAAAGTAGACGATGTAACAAAATCAGATATTGTCAGCGTAGCAACAAAATTAAAATTACAAGCTTTTTATTTTTTGGAAGGAAACTAGGATGACAGTTAATAAAATAACTTATCAGAACCTTCAGGAGGAAGTATATAAGTTAACATTAGAGAGCGGACTAAATGTATACCTTATTCCAAAGCCATCATTTAAGGAAACTGTTGGAGTATTGACAGCAAATTTTGGATCACTCCATACAAAATATACGAGGAATGGTTGTGTAGAACATTATCCGGCAGGAATTGCTCACTTCTTAGAACATAAATTATTTGAACTGGATAAAGGACAAGACGCTGCAACTCAATTTACTAAATATGGCGCCGAGAGTAACGCCTTTACAACTTTTGATAAAACTAGTTTTTATTTTTCAACTATAAGTCACATTACAAACTGCTTAGATATACTACTTGACTTTGTATTGACAACAAACTTTACAGAAGAGTCAATTACTAAAGAAAAAGATATTATCAAACAAGAAATTGAAATGTATCAAGATGACCCAGAATATAGGCTTTATCAAGGAGTGTTATCGAACCTTTACCCCAACTCTCCATTAGCATTTGATATCGCTGGAGATTACCAATCAATCTCTCAAATAACCTTAACCGATTTACAAGAAAATCACAAAGACTTTTATCAGTTGTCTAATATGAATTTAGTTCTTGTTGGACAATTTAGTCCACAAGAAATTATAACTTACCTTCAAAAAAATTCTCATTTCACAAGTTACTCACAGAATATTGACCGAGATTCTATTAGCCTTGAGCCTGTTATAAAAAACAACTCTTGCCATATGACAGTGACAAAACCTAAATTAGCTATTGGTTATCGAAAATCAAATCATATGATACATGGTTCTTACCTAAAAGAGAAAATCGGATTACAGCTATTTTTTGCAATGCTTTTAGGATGGACTTCTACAATTAACCAAGACTGGTACGAATCTGGTCAAATTGATGATTCTTTTGATATAGAAATTGAAGTTCATCCAGATTTTGAGTGCGTTATTATTTCTTTAGATACGACAGAGCCAATTGCTTTTTCAACTCAGTTGAGGTTATTGCTAAAAAATGCTTTGCAATCATCTGATCTTACCGAAAGCCACTTAAAAAACGTTAAGAGAGAGCTCTATGGCGATTTTTTAAGAAGCTTAGATTCTATTGAAAATCTCGCAATGCAATTCGTCACCTATTTATATGATGGAAAAACGATGTATTTGGATTTGCCATCTATCGTTGAAGAATTAGATTTGGAAGATGTCATTACGATTGGTAAGGATTTCTTAGATAATGCTGACACATCTGACTTCGTTATTTTTCCAAAATCTTCGTAAATAATCTGAAATTTTGATATAATAAGGAAGCTTAGACATCTATAAAGTTGGTATGTCAAAAGTCTTTTACTAGTTTTGAAATAACATAATATAGGAATACTATGTTTCCAAAAGGAGAATTTATGATGAAGAAAGAAAATATTCCGAATCTATTAACTGTAGTCAGAATTTTAATGATTCCGTTATTTATAGTATTAACTTCAGTAACAACAAGTACAACTTGGCATATTGTTGCAGCTATTGTATTTGCTATTGCAAGTTTGACCGATTACCTAGATGGTTATCTAGCACGTAAATGGCAAGTAGTAACAAATTTTGGGAAATTTGCAGACCCATTAGCTGATAAAATGCTAGTTATGAGTGCTTTTATCATGTTAGTTGGACTAGACTTAGCACCAGCTTGGGTTTCAGCTATTATCATTTGTAGAGAGTTAGCAGTTACAGGTTTGCGTTTACTTTTAGTTGAAACAGGTGGAACAGTACTTGCTGCAGCTATGCCAGGGAAAATAAAGACGGCTACTCAAATGTTTGCAGTTATTTTTTTGTTAGTACATTGGATGACACTTGGTAACATCATGTTATACATTGCTCTATTCTTTACCTTGTATTCAGGCTACGACTATTTTAAAGGTGCAGGCTTCTTATTTAAGGATACTTTTAAATAATGACAAATATTATTACCGTTAATAATCTCTTTTTTAAATATGATAGTAATCAAACACATTATCAATTGGAGAATGTATCGTTTCATGTGAAACAAGGAGAATGGCTATCTATTATTGGTCATAATGGTTCTGGGAAATCCACTACTGTTCGTTTAATAGATGGACTTTTAGAGGCGGAGTCTGGCCAGATTATCATTGATGGACAAGAGTTAACCGAAGATAATGTCTGGGAGTTACGTCACAAGATTGGCATGGTATTTCAAAATCCTGATAACCAATTTGTAGGGGCAACTGTTGAAGATGACGTCGCCTTTGGTTTGGAAAATAAAGGTATTCCTTTGAAAGACATGAAAGAAAGAGTGGACCAAGCACTTGATTTGGTAGGAATGTCTGAATTTAAAATGAGGGAGCCTGCACGTTTATCTGGAGGACAAAAGCAGCGTGTAGCCATTGCAGGAGCTGTAGCTATGCGTCCACAAGTTATCATCTTGGATGAGGCGACTAGTATGCTTGATCCTGAGGGACGATTGGAACTGATAAGAACGATACGAGCTATTCGTCAAAAATATAATCTTACTGTTATTTCAATTACACACGACTTAGATGAAGTTGCATTGAGTGATCGTGTCATCGTTATGAAAAATGGTAAAGTTGAGTCGACATCCACTCCAAAAGCGTTATTTGGTCGTGGAAATCGTTTGATTAGTTTAGGTTTAGATGTTCCCTTTACAAGTAGGTTAATGGCAGAACTGGCTGCTAATGGTCTTGATATAGGGACAGAGTATCTTACAGAGAAGGAATTAGAAGAACAATTATGGGAATTGAATTTAAAAATGTAAGTTATACCTATCAAGCCGGCACTCCTTTTGAAGGGCGTGCCCTTTTTGACGTCAATCTGAAAATTGAAGATGCTTCCTATACCGCGTTCATTGGGCACACAGGTTCTGGAAAATCAACTATTATGCAACTTTTGAATGGTTTACATATTCCTACAAAAGGTGAGGTAATTGTCGATGATTTTTCTATTAAAGCAGGGGACAAGAACAAAGAAATCAAATTTATAAGGCAAAAAGTTGGTTTAGTTTTTCAATTTCCAGAAAGTCAGCTTTTTGAAGAGACAGTTTTAAAGGATGTTGCTTTTGGACCACAAAATTTTGGTATTTCTCAGATTGAAGCTGAAAGGCTGGCTGAAGAAAAATTAAGGTTAGTTGGTATCAGTGAGGATTTATTCGATAAAAATCCATTTGAACTTTCTGGAGGGCAGATGAGGCGGGTTGCTATAGCTGGTATTTTAGCGATGGAACCCAAAGTACTAGTACTGGATGAGCCAACAGCTGGACTTGATCCTAAGGGAAGAAAAGAATTAATGACTCTTTTTAAAAATCTTCATAAAAAAGGAATGACTATCGTCTTAGTGACTCACTTAATGGACGATGTAGCGGATTATGCTGACTATGTGTATGTTTTAGAAGCAGGGAAAGTAACCTTATCAGGACAACCAAAACAGATTTTTCAAGAAGTAGAACTTTTAGAAAGTAAACAATTAGGAGTTCCCAAAATCACCAAGTTTGCTCAAAGACTATCTCATAAGGGATTAAATTTACCTAGTTTACCAATTACTATTAACGAATTTGTGGAGGCTATTAAGCATGGATAAATTGATTTTGGGACGTTACATACCAGGTAATTCTCTCATTCATAAATTAGATCCTCGAAGTAAGTTACTAGCCATGTTGCTTTTTATCATTATTGTTTTTTGGGCAAATAATGTAGTGACAAATGTGATCGTATTCATTTTTACGTTGGTTATTGTGGGTTTATCTCAGATAAAATTTTCCTATTTTTTCAATGGTATTAAACCGATGGTTGGTATTATTTTATTTACAACCCTCTTCCAGATGCTGTTTGCACAAGGCGGGCAGGTTATCTTCTCGTTTTGGATTTTTAGCATCACTAGCCTTGGGTTACAACAAGCAGCACTTATTTTTATGAGATTTGTTTTAATTATCTTCTTTTCGACATTACTTACCTTAACTACTACTCCGTTAAGTTTAGCAGATGCTGTTGAATCTTTGTTAAAACCATTGGAAGTACTGAGAGTACCAGCACACGAGATTGGTTTGATGTTATCCCTTAGCTTACGTTTCGTTCCTACTTTAATGGATGATACAACACGTATCATGAATGCTCAAAGAGCTCGTGGAGTTGATTTTGGAGAGGGAAACCTAATTCATAAGGTTAAGTCTATTATCCCTATTTTGATTCCATTATTTGCTTCTAGTTTTAAAAGAGCAGATGCGTTGGCAATTGCTATGGAAGCAAGAGGTTATCAAGGCGGAGCCAATCGTAGTAAGTACCGTTTATTGAAGTGGACTGTTCGGGATACTTTTAGTATATTACTTATGTTATTATTGGGTTTGAGTTTGTTTCTATTAAAAAATTAAAAGGTTAAGATCAGTTTATGGTCTTAGCCTTTTCATTTATATAATGTGAAAAGCTCAACAACTTTACTTAAAGAAAACTAAAAATTGTTTTTTGGAGGCCTTTTCTTTATTAATTTACAATTTATTTGTAATAAATTTCATCTAAGGCAAAACAATTAGTAATATTTACAAGGTATGATAGTACGCGTATCAATTAATGAAAGAGAGCATATATTATGTCAATAACCTCGGTTAAAAAATCAAAACCATTTAAATTAGGAGTGGCAGGTCTTTTAGTGGGTGCTTCATTAGCTTTACCACTTTCAGTAAGCGCAGCATCTTATACCGTGAAATCAGGTGATACCTTATCAGCTATTGCTAAAAATCATAAAACTACGGTACAAGAGTTAGTGTCTCTCAATAGTATCAGTAACGCTGATGTCATCAGTATAGGTGATGTTTTAAAATTGGATAATTCTACAGCTAGTCAAGCAGAAGCAAAATCTCAACCAACAATTGAAAATTCAATGAATTCTTCATCAAATTTGAGTTCAAGTGATTCAGCCGCAAAAGAAGAAATAGCTCGTCGTGAATCAAATGGTAGTTATACTGCACAGAATGGACAATATTATGGAAGATATCAACTGTCTCAATCTTACCTAAATGGCGACTTATCTCCTGAAAATCAAGAAAAAGTAGCGGACAATTATGTGGTTTCTCGTTACGGATCTTGGTCGGCAGCGCTATCATTTTGGAATAGTAACGGCTGGTATTAATAAAAGTTGATAAAACAAAGAGATTTACTTAAAATTAAATCTCTTTGTAATATTTTTAACATCTATTCAATTGCAAGGTAACAAATAAAGTATAATATAGGTAACATGAATAAAAGAAGAAAATTATCAAAATTGAATGTAAAAAAACATCATTTAGCTTATGGAGCTATCACTTTAGTAGCCCTTTTTTCATGTATTTTGGCTGTAATGGTCATCTTTAAAAGTTCACAAGTTACTACTGAATCTTTGTCAAAAGCAGATAAAGTTCGCGTAGCCAAAAAATCAAAAATGACTAAGGCGACATCTAAATCAAAAGTAGAAGATGTAAAACAGGCTCCAAAACCTTCTCAGGCATCTAATGAAGCCCCAAAATCAAGTTCTCAATCTACAGAAGCTAATTCTCAGCAACAAGTTACTGCGAGTGAAGAGGCAGCTGTAGAACAAGCAGTTGTAACAGAAAACACCCCTGCTACCAGTCAGGCACAACAAGCTTATGCTGTTACTGAGACAACTTATAGACCTGCTCAACACCAGACGAGTGGCCAAGTATTGAGTAATGGAAATACTGCAGGGGCTATTGGCTCAGCAGCTGCAGCACAAATGGCTGCTGCAACAGGAGTCCCTCAGTCTACTTGGGAACATATTATTGCCCGTGAATCAAATGGTAATCCTAATGTTGCTAATGCCTCAGGAGCTTCAGGACTTTTCCAAACGATGCCAGGTTGGGGTTCAACAGCTACAGTTCAGGATCAAGTTAATTCAGCTATTAAAGCTTATCGTGCTCAAGGTTTATCAGCTTGGGGTTACTAGTGAATAGCTATAAATTAACTTTACACTGTTGTCAACAATAATTACAGATTGCTAAAACAAATAAATAAAAACGCTACAGTAAAGCTGTAGCGTTTTTATTTATTTTCAGGGAAAGAGTAGAAAATTGATAAACTTTATTCCCCAAAAATTTCTTTACTATAACGTCTTCCTGTCGGCGTGGCAGCAAGTCCTCCTTCTGCAGTCTCACGAAAAGCAGTCGGTAAACTTGATCCAACTTGATACATTGCATCAATAACTTCATCTACTGGAATTTGCGATTCAATACCAGCCAAGGCCATATCAGCAGCAACAAGTGCAAAACTTGATCCAAGAGCATTCCGCTTCACACAAGGGACTTCAACTAAACCTGCAACAGGGTCACAGATAAGTCCAAGCATATTTTTAATAACAAATGCTATAGCTTGGCTAGCTTGGAAAGGAGTACCTCCAGCAGCCATAACTAAAGCAGCCGCAGCCATAGCACTAGCTGACCCAACTTCAGCTTGGCAACCTCCTTCTGCACCTGAGATAGAGGCATTATTACCAATGACGAGACCAAATGCGCCGGCTGTAAATAGAAAATCAAGTTGCTCTTCTTCTGTTAAATTAAGCTTTTCAATGGCTGTAGAAATCACAGCTGGTAAACATCCTGCACTACCTGCAGTTGGTGTTGCACAGACCAGTCCCATCTTAGCATTTAACTCATTAACAGCCATAGCATTCCTAACGGCAGCTAGGATTGTGGTATCTGAAATAGTTTTTCCTGATTGTAAATATTGATCCATCTTGACAGCATCACCGCCTGTTAAACCACTGATTGATTTACTAGGGGTTAATCCATCAATAACAGAAGCTTTCATGACTTCAAGATTTCGGGACATAATATAACGAATTTCTTCACGACTTCTACCAGTCATTTCAATTTCCGTTTGGATCATGAGCTCTGCTATGTTACCCTTATGTTGGCTATTAGCTTGCTCTACCAGCTCTTCAATTGTATAAAACATAGTTACCCTTTCTCTTAATCAAAGAAGTTGACATTGTGTAAATGAGGAATAGCTTCTATCTTTTTGACAGCTTGTTGACAATCTCGTGAATCTACTTCTATAATCATGATAGCTTTTTCTCCTGCACTTTCGCGTGTTACATTCATTTGAGCAATATTAATGTTAAAGTCAGATAAAATATCAGTTACTTTAGCAATCATGCCAGGTATATCTTGATGAACGATAATTAAAGTAGGAGTATTCATTGTTAATGAAACTGAGAATCCATTCAACTCAGTAACTTGGATGTTTCCGCCACCAATTGACACTCCTGTAATACTCATGCTCCTATCCCCATTTTTAACAGTTATTTTCGCAGTATTTGGATGTGGTGAATTACTATCTTTTAGGATATCCCAGTAAATCTTAATTCCTTTTTGATGAGCAATTTCAAGAGAGTTTTTAATATCTGGATTATCTGTATCCATTCCTAGAATCCCTGCAACCAATGCTTTATCAGTACCGTGTCCTTGGTAAGTTTTAGCAAAAGAATTGTATAAATGAAAGGTTACTTCACTAGGTTCACCAAAAATAGAATGGACAACTTTACCAATGCGGACAGCTCCTGCAGTATGACTACTTGATGGTCCAATCATAACAGGACCAATAATGTCGAAGACCGATTGAAATTTTAAATGTTTCATAGTTTTTCCTCGTGATTTTTGTACATTCTCATTATAACAGATTATTTCTAAAAAATATCATAAAAAGATAAAAAAACTGCAATGTAATAAATATTTATCACAACAAAAACATACAACTTGACAACAAATAGTGCTATAATATATAAGCACTTTTATAGTGTTTCTTAGTCAATATGATTGATCTAAGAACAACTTGGCCCTTCAAGCCTAAGTTAAAAATAAAACTTTTTGATGGGAGAATTCTTATGACTGATAATTCAAACATTCGTGTCGTTGTAGGCATGAGTGGAGGTGTTGATTCATCAGTAACTGCCCTGCTTTTAAAAGAGCAAGGTTATGATGTTATTGGTGTTTTTATGAAAAATTGGGATGACACAGATGAATTTGGTGTTTGTACGGCTACTGAAGATTATAAAGATGTTGCTGCTGTTGCTGATCAGATCGGCATACCATACTACTCTGTCAACTTTGAAAAAGAGTATTGGGACAGGGTTTTCGAATATTTTTTAGCAGAATATCGAGCAGGTCGTACGCCAAATCCAGATGTTATGTGTAATAAGGAAATTAAATTTAAAGCATTTCTAGATTATGCGATGACATTAGGTGCTGACTATGTAGCAACAGGTCATTATGCACAAGTAACACGTGATGAGAACGGAATAGTTCATATGCTTAGAGGAGCAGATAATAATAAGGATCAAACTTATTTTCTAAGTCAATTATCTCAGGAGCAATTGCAAAAAACGTTATTTCCACTTGGTCATTTACAAAAACCAGAAGTTCGCCGTATAGCTGAAGAAGCAGGACTTGCGACCGCTAAGAAAAAAGACTCTACTGGTATTTGTTTTATTGGAGAAAAAAATTTCAAGGATTTCCTGGGTCAATATTTACCGGCTCAACCAGGTCGTATGATGACTGTTGATGGTCGTGACATGGGTGAACATGCTGGTTTAATGTATTATACTATTGGTCAAAGAGGGGGCCTTGGTATTGGTGGGCAACATGGTGGAGATAATAAACCTTGGTTTGTAGTTGGAAAGGATTTAAGTAAAAACATTCTTTATGTAGGTCAAGGTTTCTATCATGACTCATTGATGTCAACTAGCTTGACAGCTTCTGAAATCCACTTTACACGTGATATGCCTAATGAATTTAAGCTAGAATGTACAGCTAAGTTCAGATATCGTCAACCTGACAGTAAAGTTACAGTTTACGTAAAAGGTAATCAAGCAAGGGTTGTGTTTGATGATTTACAACGAGCAATCACACCAGGTCAAGCTGTTGTTTTTTATAATGAACAAGAATGTTTAGGCGGTGGGATGATTGATCAGGCTTATCGTGATGATAAAATCTGTCAATACATTTAATTGACACTTAATTATTAAGTGAGGTAATCGTATGATTTCAAAATTTATTTTAGCTTTCATGGCTTTTTTCGCCATTATGAATCCCATTTCTAATTTGCCAGCTTTTATGGCTTTAGTAGCTGATGATGATCAGAAGATTTCACGTCGGATTGCAGCAAAAGGAGTATTACTTGCTTTTGTCATTATTGTAATCTTTGTATTAAGTGGCCACTTACTTTTTAACTTATTTGGGATTACCCTAGCCGCCCTAAAAATATCTGGTGGAATATTGGTAGGCATTATAGGTTATAAAATGATTAATGGTATACATTCACCAACCAATAAAAACCTAGAGGAGCATAAGGATGATCCAATGAATGTGGCAGTTTCACCATTAGCAATGCCCCTTTTGGCAGGTCCGGGTACTATTGCAACTGCTATGGGGTTATCAAGTGGTGGTTTATCTGGCAAACTCATTACTATACTTGCTTTTGCCATATTATGTGTGATAATGTATGTTATTTTAATAAGTGCAAACGAAATTACTAAATTTCTTGGAAAAAATGCAATGACTATAATCACCAAAATGATGGGACTTATTTTGATGACTATCGGGATAGAGATGCTAATAACAGGCATAAAAATTGGTTTTCATTTAACATAGCCTATCCCCTCTGGTTGACTTTTAAAAGATAAATGCTAAAATAAATTTAACAATAACTATGATGGTCAAAGCTCATGGAATTTGTAAGTCTTTTTGACGTACAATTTTCGAGAGTTTTGGCTATTTTTGTGTTTTAATGAATTAGACTTTGAAATTGGAAAGGAATAAAATGACACATAATTTTGCAGAAAACTATGATATTATCGTTGTTGGAGCGGGTCATGCAGGTGTGGAAGCTAGTCTAGCTGCTAGTCGTATGGGATGTAAGACACTTCTAGCCACTATCAACTTAGAAATGTTAGCATTTATGCCTTGTAATCCTTCTATAGGTGGCTCTGCTAAAGGTATCGTTGTCAGAGAGATTGACGCTTTAGGTGGTGAAATGGGTAAAAACATTGATAAAACCTATATACAAATGAAAATGCTTAATACAGGTAAGGGGCCTGCTGTCCGTGCCTTAAGAGCACAAGCTGATAAAGCCCTCTATGCACAAACAATGAAGCAAACTGTAGAAAAGCAAGAAAATCTTACCTTAAGACAAGCTATGATTGACGAAATACTTGTTGAAGATGGAAAGGTTGTGGGGGTTCGTACAGCAACTAATCAGAAATTTTCAGCAAAATCTGTTGTTATAACAACAGGTACTGCTCTTCGAGGAGAGATTATATTAGGTGATCTTAAGTACTCCTCGGGCCCTAATAATAGTTTAGCTTCTGTGACATTGGCAGATAATTTAAGAGACCTAGGATTAGAAATTGGTCGTTTCAAAACTGGAACACCTCCTCGTGTAAAAGCCTCCTCTATTAATTATGAAAAGACAGAGATACAACCTGGGGATGAGCAACCAAATCATTTTTCATTTATGTCTAGGGATGAAGATTATATTACTGACCAGGTACCGTGCTGGTTGACCTATACGAATACTTTGAGTCATGACATCATCAATCAAAATCTACACCGTGCTCCTATGTTTTCTGGAATCGTTAAGGGAGTTGGTCCTAGATATTGTCCGTCAATTGAAGATAAAATTGTGCGTTTTGCTGATAAAGAGCGCCACCAACTCTTCTTAGAACCAGAAGGTAGATACACTGAAGAAGTTTATGTTCAAGGGCTATCAACGAGTCTTCCTGAGGATGTTCAAGTTGATTTATTACGTTCTATAAAAGGGCTTGAAAATGCTGAAATGATGCGTACAGGCTATGCTATTGAGTATGATATTGTATTGCCTCATCAATTAAGAGCAACACTCGAAACAAAAGTAATTGCTGGTTTGTTTACTGCAGGACAGACTAATGGTACTTCAGGTTATGAAGAAGCTGCTGGTCAAGGGTTGGTTGCTGGGATCAACGCTGCTCTTAAAGTTCAAGGGAAGCCAGAACTTATTTTAAAACGAAGTGATGCTTACATTGGTGTCATGATTGATGATTTAGTTACCAAAGGGACTCTAGAACCATATCGTCTGTTGACAAGTCGCGCAGAATATCGTCTGATTCTTCGTCATGATAATGCAGATATGCGTTTAACAGAAATCGGTTATGAGATTGGCCTAGTAGATGAAGAGCGTTATGCGATATTTAAAAAGCGTCAAATGCAATTTGAAAATGAATTAGAACGTTTAGACTCTATAAAGTTAAAGCCAGTTTCTGAGACAAATAAACGGATTCAAGAATTGGGCTTTAAACCTTTGACAGATGCTTTAACTGCCAAAGAATTTATGCGCCGCCCACAAATCACATATGCAGTAGCAACGGATTTTGTTGGTTGTGCTGATGAGCCATTAGACAGTAAGGTTATTGAACTTTTGGAAACTGAAATTAAATACGAAGGCTATATTAAAAAGGCTTTAGATCAAGTTGCAAAAATGAAACGAATGGAAGAAAAACGTATTCCCCCTCATATTGACTGGGACGACATTGATTCTATCGCAACAGAAGCTAGACAAAAATTCAAAAAAATTAACCCAGAAACGCTAGGTCAGGCTAGTCGTATTTCAGGAGTTAATCCAGCCGATATTAGTATTTTAATGGTTTACCTTGAAGGAAGACAAAAAGGTCGTAAAAATATCAATTGATAATAGTGTTCGCCCCTGTTTATCAGGGGCGTTTTGTGTTATAATTAGGTCTTAAGAGGTTATTTAATGAAAAGATTTCGTTTTGCAACCGTCCATTTAGTTTTAATAGGCCTGATTTTATTTGGACTATTAGCTATTTGTGTTAGGTTATTTCAATCCTATACGGCTCTATTATTGGCTATTTTTGTTGCTTTATCTTTTGTTGTTGCCTTATTATATTACCAAAAGATAACTTATGAACTATCTGAAGTTGAACAAATTGAATTACTTAATGATCAAACAGAAGTTTCTCTTAAGAGTCTTCTTGAACAAATGCCAGTTGGTGTTATACAATTTGATCTTGAAACAAATGATATTGAGTGGTTTAACCCTTATGCAGAATTGATTTTTACTGGGGATAATGGTCATTTTCAGTCTGCTACTGTTAAAGATATCATTACTAGTAGACGTAATGGAACGGCTGGGCAATCATTTGAATACGGTGATAACAAATATTCAGCTTATTTGGATACAGAGACGGGTGTTTTCTATTTCTTCGATAATTTCATGGGGAATAGAAGAAACTATGATAGTTCAATGCTACGTCCAGTTATTGGTATTATTTCCATTGATAACTACGATGATATTATGGATACTATGTTAGAGGCTGATATGTCAAAGATTAACGCCTTCGTGACTAGTTTTATTTCTGATTTTACACAGTCTAAAAATATTTTTTATCGTCGTGTCAATATGGATCGATACTATATTTTTACCGACTATAGCGTTTTAAATACATTGATAAAAGATAAATTTGATATTTTAAATGAGTTTCGAAAACGCGCTCAGGAAAACCATTTATCATTAACATTAAGTATGGGAATTTCTTATGGTGATGGTAACCATAATCAAATTGGGCAAATTGCTTTAGAAAATCTTAATACAGCACTCGTTCGCGGAGGAGATCAAATAGTAGTACGTGAAAATGATAGTAGTAAAAAAGCACTTTACTTTGGTGGTGGTGCTGTTTCAACTATTAAACGTTCACGAACACGTACCAGAGCTATGATGACTGCTATTTCTGACCGTTTGAAAGTAGTTGATAGTGTCTTTATTGTGGGACACAGGAAATTGGACATGGATGCACTAGGTGCATCTGTAGGGATGCAATTTTTTGCTAGTAATATTGTTAATGCCAGTTATGTAGTTTATGACCCAAATGACATGAATTCTGATATTGAAAGAGCAATTGATTACTTGCAAGAAGACGGCGAAACACGTCTCGTAAGTGTTGAGAGAGCTTTTGAATTAATTACTCAAAATTCTTTATTAGTCATGGTAGACCATTCTAAAACAGCTTTAACCTTATCTAAGGAATTCTTTAACAAGTTTGCAGATGTTATTGTGGTAGATCATCATAGAAGAGATGAAGATTTTCCAAAAAATGCTGTTCTTTCATTTATAGAAAGTGGCGCAAGTAGTGCCAGCGAATTAGTTACAGAATTGATTCAATTTCAACAAGCTAAAGATAAATTAAGCCGCAGTCAAGCAAGTATTTTAATGGCTGGTATCATGCTTGATACAAGAAATTTTGCATCTAATGTAACGAGTAGAACTTTTGATGTGGCAAGCTATTTACGCGGTTTAGGTAGTAATAGTATGGCTATTCAAAAAATATCAGCTACAGATTTTGATGAATATCGTTTAATTAATGAATTGATTTTAAAAGGTGAGCGTATTTATGATAACATCATTGTTGCTACCGGAGAAGAACATAAAGTTTACTCGCATGTTATAGCTAGTAAAGCAGCTGACACCATGTTGACAATGGCAGGTATTGAGGCTACTTTTGTTATTACTAAAAACAGTTCAAATATTGGTATTTCAGCGCGCAGTAGAAATAATATCAATGTCCAGCGTATTATGGAAAAACTTGGTGGTGGCGGACATTTTAGTTTTGCTGCTTGTCAAATACAAGACAAGTCTGTAAAGCAAGTTAGACGTATGTTACTGGAAATAATTGACGAAGATTTAAGAGAAAATAGTACAGTCGAAAATAGAAGGGATTAATTGAGATGAAAGTTATTTTTTTACAAGATGTTAAGGGGAAAGGAAAAAAAGGTGAGGTTAAGGAAGTACCTACTGGTTATGCTCAAAACTTCTTATTAAAAAAGAATCTAGCTAAAGAAGCAACGACACAAGCTATCGGTGAATTAAAAGGAAAACAAAAGTCCGAAGAAAAAGCACAAGCAGAAATTTTAGCACAGGCAAAGGAGCTGAAAACACAATTAGAATCCGAAACTACCCGAGTGCAATTTATTGAAAAGGTAGGTCCAGATGGTCGTACGTTTGGTTCTATCACAGCCAAAAAGATTGCTGAAGAGTTACAAAAACAATACGGCATTAAAATTGACAAACGTCATATTGATTTAGATCATACTATTAGAGCGATTGGTAAGGTTGAAGTACCAGTAAAATTACATAAACAGGTTTCTTCACAGATTAAGCTTGATATCAAAGAAGCGTAAACTGAGAGATGATAAAGGTTGACAAGTCAGGAGGAATGAAGTTTGGTAGAAGTATCTGAGCTAAGAGTACAACCTCAAGACCTGTTGGCAGAACAGGCCGTTCTAGGATCTATCTTTATCTCACCAGAGAAACTGATTATGGTGAGAGAATTTATAAGTCCAGATGATTTTTATAAATATTCACACAAAGTTATCTTCAGAGCGATGATTACCTTAGCTGATAGAAATGATGCAATTGATGCTGCTACTGTTAGAAATATTTTAGATGACCAAGGTGATCTTCAAAACATTGGTGGGTTGGGCTATATTGTTGAATTAGTTAATAGTGTTCCAACAAGTGCTAATGCGGAGTTTTATGCCAAAATAGTTTCTGAGAAAGCCATGTTGCGAGATATCATTTCTAAGTTGACAGATACTGTCAACATGGCCTATGAAGGAAATGATTCTGATGAAATTATTGCCACCGCTGAGAAGGCTTTAGTTGATATTAACGAACACAGTAATCGTAGCGGGTTTAGAAAGATATCTGATGTTTTAAAAGTTAATTACGAAAACTTAGAATTACGTTCACAGCAAACCTCAGATGTCACAGGTTTACCAACTGGATTTAGAGATTTAGACAGGATTACTACAGGTTTACATCCAGATCAATTAATCATCTTAGCGGCCCGTCCTGCAGTAGGTAAAACAGCCTTTGTTTTAAATATTGCTCAAAATGTTGGAACTAAACAAAATAGACCTGTAGCTATTTTTTCACTTGAAATGGGGGCTGAGAGTTTAGTTGACCGTATGTTGGCAGCAGAGGGAATGGTTGATTCTCATAGTTTACGAACTGGTCAGTTGACGGATCAAGATTGGAATAATGTAACGATTGCTCAAGGAGCTTTGGCGGATGCGCCAATTTATATTGATGATACGCCCGGGATTAAAATTACAGAAATTAGAGCACGCTCTAGGAAGTTATCTCAAGAAGTTGATGATGGTTTAGGTTTAATCGTCATTGACTACCTCCAATTAATTTCAGGAACTAGACCAGAAAATCGTCAGCAAGAAGTTTCTGAAATTTCAAGGCAGTTGAAGATTTTAGCTAAAGAATTAAAGGTTCCTGTTATCGCATTAAGCCAGCTCTCTCGTGGGGTTGAGCAAAGGCAGGATAAACGACCGGTCTTATCTGATATTCGTGAATCTGGATCGATTGAACAAGATGCTGACATTGTTGCTTTCTTATATCGAGATGATTATTATCGTAGAGAGGGCGAAGAAGCAGAGGAAATTGTAGAAGATAATACTGTTGAGGTTATTTTAGAAAAGAACCGTGCTGGTGCGCGTGGGACAGTAAAATTAATGTTTCAAAAGGAATATAATAAATTTTCTAGTATAGCTCAATTTGAAGAATAGGAGATGTTAATATGAGTGATGCATTTGCAGATGTTGCAAAAATGAAAAAAATAAAAGAAGATATCAAGTCACATGAGGGACAGATGGTCGAACTTACTCTCGAAAATGGTCGTAAGAGGGAAAAAAATAAAATTGGGCGCCTAATTGAAGTTTACCCATCTTTGTTTATCGTAGAGTATAAGGATACTGCAGCTGTACCAGGAGCAATTGATAATACTTATGTAGAGTCTTACACTTATTCAGATATTTTAACTGAGAAAACTTTAATTCGTTATTTTGATGACGAGTCAGCAGAATAGTATGAAAACCTCGACTGAGGTTTTTTGTTTCTATAAAAAAATTTACTAATTCTCTATTGGTGGTTAGAATTAAGAATCTTTCTTATTATAATTGGAAATACTTATTAGATGTCTATTTGTATTTAAGGTTTAAGAGACATAAAAACTTGATTCAATATTATTTTCATGATATAATATAGCTTGTGTGAAATAACAGCAGAAAAATATGAAGCTCGTCAACAGGTGGTTAACTAATCTAGTACCCTTTGCTGTTTAGGCGAAAATCCCCTGCACGAATCAGGATTTTTTAAATCGTTATTTCCTCAATTATTTTAGAGGAGGACATTTAGATGTCACGTTATACTGGTCCATCATGGAAACAATCACGTCGCCTTGGTTTATCACTTACAGGCACAGGTAAAGAATTGGCACGTCGTAACTACGTACCTGGTCAGCACGGTCCTAATAACCGTAGCAAGCTTTCAGAATATGGCTTGCAGTTAGCTGAGAAACAAAAACTTCGTTTTTCATACGGACTTGGTGAAAAACAATTCCGTAACTTGTTCGTACAAGCTACTAAAGCAAAAGAAGGAACTCTTGGTTTCAACTTTATGGTTCTTTTAGAGCGTCGTCTTGATAACGTTGTTTATCGTTTAGGACTTGCAACAACTCGTCGCCAAGCTCGTCAATTTGTTAACCATGGTCATATCCTTGTTGATGGTAAACGTGTTGATATCCCATCATACCGCGTTACTCCAGGACAAGTTATTTCAGTTCGTGAAAAATCAATGAAAGTACCTGCAATCCTTGAAGCTGTTGAAGCTACTTTAGGACGTCCAGCTTTCGTATCATTTGATGCTGAAAAACTTGAAGGTTCATTGACTCGCCTTCCAGAACGCGATGAAATTAACCCAGAAATCAATGAAGCACTTGTCGTTGAATTCTACAACAAAATGCTTTAATTATTACATTACATACTTTAAAAGCCTATTTTATAGGCTTTTTTTGCTATATACTTTTTAGTGAGTCATTATATTTAATGAACCAAAAAGATTTTAAACTAACATTAGAATAAAAATCAACACTGTCAGTTTGTAATGAGTAATTTTTTACTTTGTAAAAAGGATATAGTAGAGTTAACGTTACAAATACTTGAGAATGATAACTTATCTCGTCGAATCTTATATAACTAAGGAGATTTTATTATGAATCTAAATGATAGATTAAAAATAGAAGAAATGGAAGAGAAGTATGATAGCTTCAAACCTAGAATCAATGCATTAGTAGAAGCTATAGATGATTTTCAAAAGCACTATGAAGATTACGTGAAATTAAGAGAATTTTATGGTAGCGAAGACTGGTTTAGACTATCAGAACAAACAGAAAATAATCTCAAATGCGGTGTACTGAGTGAGGATCAGCTCTTTGATTTTATAGGAGAACATAACGAGCTTGTAGGCCAATTTTTAGATATGTCTTCTCAAATGTATCGTCATTTATAATGTCAGTCCTTATTAGTGTTGTTATCCTATAATGAGGATAAAATAAACCTAACTAAAAATGACCAGCCTATAAGGAAGGCTGGTTTTAAGTTTGAGGTAATAAACTGAGTAGCACTTGTGTAATTTGTTGAGGGCTTTCTTTTTTTCCTCGTGTTATCCACATTTGATAGACTCCAAAAATAGCATGACTGAGATAGACACTATAATACAAACGGTTGATATCAGACTTTGTTGCATCTGGATTGACCACAGGTAATTCTTTAGAAAGCATTAATTGTAATTTATTAAGGATGTAGGTCTGAATTTCTTTTGTTCCATTTTGGGTTAAGAGAGCAGCAAATAATGATTCTCTATCTAAGAATTGAAAAATTTCGAGCAAGGCATCTTCTTTTTTAAATTGATTGCGATCAAAAATATATTCGACTTTATTGAAGAGTGACTGTTGGTATTGATCAATCATTTCATATTTATCTTTATAATGAGTATAAAAACTAGAACGACTGATTCCAGCTGTTTTAGTTAGATTAATCGTTGAAATTTCATCGAAGCTCTGATCTTTTAATAACGTAATCATAGCTGCTTCAATAGCTCTTTTTGTTTTTTCTCTCCTCGTATCGTTTACCATATTAATTACCCCTTAATATTTTTGTACATTTTTAAACACAGTGTCCAAAAACGAGATTTTTATCTTGAAATTATCTATCATCACTGTATAATATATTTTATCAAAAAAATGAACAATATGTCCAAAATAGGAGAAAAAATGTTAGACGAATTAAAAGCAATCATAAAAAGCCCAAAATTATGGATTACGATGGCTGGGGTTGCACTGATTCCAACGCTATATAATGTTATCTTTCTAAGCTCAATGTGGGATCCTTATGGGAATACTAAAAATTTACCTGTGGCAGTCGTTAACCAAGATAAATCGGCTAAATTAAATGGAAAAACTATTTCAATTGGCAAAGATATGGAGGACAATTTGTCTAAAAATGATAGCTTAGATTTCCATTTTACAACAGCTAAAAGAGCAGAAAAAGAATTAGAAAAGGGTCACTATTATATGGTTATTACCTTTCCTAAAGATCTTTCTAGAAAAGCGACAACTCTCATGACAGAAAAACCAGAAAGGTTAAATATTACTTATAAAACTACTAAGGGGCGTAGTTTTGTAGCTTCAAAAATGAGTGAGACAGCAGCTAATAAACTAAAAGATGAGGTAGCAGAATCTATTACAGGGACTTATACTGAATCAGTTTTTAAAAATATGGGTTCTATGAAAACAGGTATCAATAAAGCTGCTGATGGGAGTCAAGAATTATTAAATGGTTCTAATAAGCTACAGGATGGGAGCCAAACCTTGACAAGTAATTTAGATGTTTTAGCAAGCTCTAGTCAAACTTTTTCTGGAGGAGCTAATAAACTAAATAGTGGAATAAACCTTTATACAGATGGTGTGGGGACCCTATCTAACGGGTTAGAAACATTATCAGATGGTGTTACTGCTTACACAACAGGTGTGCATAAGTTGAGTGAAGGTAGTCAAAAATTAGATGATAAGTCTCAAGCATTGGTGGAAGGATCAGAAAAGTTGACGGATGGTTTACAACAATTGTCACAAGCAACTCAACTAAAACCAGAGCAAGAACGTACTTTGCAGAACCTTTCAGATGGATTAAAGAATCTAAATCAGATTATTACAAATTTACAATCGACAGCAACTACTGATAGCGATACTAATAGTAAGTTATTTAATTTTTTATCAACTATTGAATCAAGTACAAAGGCTTTGATGAATACGGCTGCTGCTGATAAACAAAAGCAAATGACTGCGGTACAATCAACGTCAGCTTTTAAAAGTTTAACCCCTGAACAACAATCTCAAATCACCTCAGCGGTTACTGGAACACCTACTTCAGCTGAGACAATTGCAGCAAATATTTCTTCAAATATAGAAAATATGAAAACTGTGCTTAGTGAAGCATCTAGTTCAGCCCCTTCTAATAATGGATCACAAAATCTTCAAACTTTGTCAGGAACAGCTAACAATTTAGTATTAAAAGCTATCTCAGATTTAGATAAAATTCAAAAATTGCCAACGGCTACTAAGCAGTTATATCAAGGTAGTCAAACCTTGACAAAAGGAATCACGGATTATACGAATGCTGTAGGGCAATTACGCAAAGGTGCAGTAACTTTAGATAGTAAATCCAATCAATTGATTTCAGGAACACAAAAAGCAAGTCAGGGAGCTCAAACTTTAGATAGTAAATCGGATCAATTGAGAGACGGAGCGGGGCAATTAGCTAGTGGTTCTGATAGAATTGCAGATGGTTCTAATAAGCTTGCTGGGGGAGGACATCAGTTGACAGATGGGTTGACAGAGTTGTCAGGTGGTGTTTCTCAATTATCAAGTTCTTTGGGGAAAGCTGGGGACCAGTTGTCCATGGTTTCTGTAAATAAAGATAATGCCAATGCAGTATCTAGCCCAGTCACTATCAAGCATGAAGATTATGATAGCGTTGATACGAATGGTGTTGGAATGGCACCATACATGATTTCAGTTGCGTTGATGGTGGTAGCTTTATCAGCCAATGTTATTTTTGCGAAAGCTTTATCTGGCAAAGAGCCAGCTAATCGTTTTAGTTGGGCTAAAAATAAATTATTAATCAATGGATTCATTGCAACTCTAGCAGCAACTATCTTATTTTTTGCAGTTCAATTCATAGGTCTTAAACCAGATTACCCTGGAAAAACCTACTTTATTATCCTATTGACAGCATGGACTTTGATGGCATTAGTAACTGCTTTAGTGGGATGGGATAATAGGTATGGTTCCTTCTTGTCGTTATTAATATTATTATTCCAGCTTGGTTCAAGCGCAGGAACTTACCCAATAGAATTGAGTCCTAAGTTCTTTCAAACAATTCAACCATTTTTACCGATGACTTACTCTGTTTCAGGATTAAGAGAGACCATCTCGTTGACGGGAGACGTTAACCATCAATGGAGAATGCTAGTAATCTTTTTAGTATCATCGATGATACTTGCTCTTCTTATTTATCGTAAACAAGAAGATTAATAGAAAGTATCTAGTGATAGACTAACAGTATGATATGGTATGTCAAAGTATTTAGGAGGAGAAGATATGTCTACTTTAACAATAATTATTGCAACATTAACTGCTTTGGAACATTTTTATATTATGTATTTGGAGACGTTAGCCACCCAGTCAAATATGACTGGGAAGATTTTTAGTATGTCTAAAGAAGAGTTGTCATATTTACCCGTTATTAAACTTTTTAAGAATCAAGGTGTATACAACGGCTTGATTGGCCTATTCCTCCTTTATGGGTTATATATTTCACAGAATCAAGAAATTGTAGCTGTTTTTTTAATCAATGTATTGCTAGTTGCTATTTATGGTGCTTTGACAGTTGATAAAAAAATCTTATTAAAACAGGGTGGTTTACCTATATTAGCTCTTTTAACATTCTTATTTTAATACTACTTAGCCGTTCGATTTAGTTGAACGGCTTTTAGTAATCATTTTTTTCTCATAATACAGGTAGTTTAAGTAATTTGTCTTTAAAAATAGTATAATATAACTACGAATTCAAAGAGAGGTGACTTTGATTATGACTGAGAACTGGTTACATACTAAAGATGGTTCAGATATTTATTATCGTGTCGTTGGTCAAGGTCAACCGATTGTTTTTTTACATGGCAATAGCTTAAGTAGTCGCTATTTTGATAAGCAAATAGCATATTTTTCTAAGTATTACCAAGTTATTGTTATGGATAGTAGAGGGCATGGCAAAAGTCATGCAAAGCTAAATACCATTAGTTTCAGGCAAATAGCAGTTGACTTAAAGGATATCTTAGTTCATTTAGAGATTGATAAAGTTATATTGGTAGGCCATAGCGATGGTGCCAATTTAGCTTTAGTTTTTCAAACGATGTTTCCAGGTATGGTTAGAGGGCTTTTGCTTAATTCAGGGAACCTGACTATTCATGGTCAGCGATGGTGGGATATTCTTTTAGTAAGGATTGCCTATAAATTCCTTCACTATTTAGGGAAACTCTTTCCGTATATGAGGCAAAAAGCTCAAGTTATTTCGCTTATGTTGGAGGATTTGAAGATTAGTCCAGCTGATTTACAGCATGTGTCAACTCCTGTAATGGTTTTGGTTGGAAATAAGGACATAATTAAGTTAAATCATTCTAAGAAACTTGCTTCTTATTTTCCAAGGGGGGAGTTTTATTCTTTAGTTGGCTTTGGGCATCACATTATTAAGCAAGATTCCCATGTTTTTAATATTATTGCAAAAAAGTTTATCAACGATACGTTGAAAGGAGAAATTGTTGAAAAAGCTAATTGAAAAAGTCAAATCACTGACTTCTGTGATTAAAATTGTATTTTTTATATCTGTTTTAGTGCTTATTATTGTTGAAATGATTCATTTGAAACGAACTATTTCTGTTGAGCAACTAAAGAGTGTTTTTGGGCAATTATCTCCAATGAATCTTTTCTTAATTATCCTTGTGGGGGTTATCGCTGTCTTACCGACAACCGGATATGACTTTGTACTGAATGGACTTTTACGTACAGATAAAAGCAAAAGGTATATTTTACAGACTAGTTGGTGTATCAACACTTTTAATAACTTGTCAGGATTCGGTGGCTTAATCGATATTGGGTTGCGCATGGCTTTTTATGGTAAAAAAGGTCAAGAGAAGAGTGACCTAAGAGAAGTGACTCGTTTTTTACCCTATCTTATTTCTGGTCTGTCATTTATTAGTGTGATTGCCTTAATCATGAGCCATATTTTTCATGCCAAAGCTAGTGTTGATTACTATTATTTGGTATTAATTGGTGCTAGTATGTATTTTCCTGTTATTTATTGGATTTCTGGTCATAAAGGAAGCCATTATTTCGGAGATATGCCATCTAGTACTCGTATAAAATTAGGTGTTGTTTCTTTTTTTGAATGGGGATGTGCGGCCGCAGCATTTATAATTATCGGTTATTTAATGGGCATTCATCTACCAGTTTATAAAATTTTACCACTATTTTGTATTGGTTGTGCCGTCGGGATTGTATCCCTTATTCCCGGTGGATTAGGAAGTTTTGAATTAGTTCTATTTACAGGGTTTGCTGCCGAGGGACTACCTAAAGAAACTGTGGTTGCATGGTTATTACTTTATCGTTTAGCCTACTATATTATTCCATTCTTTGCAGGTATCTATTTCTTTATCCATTATTTAGGTAGTCAAATAAATCAACGTTATGAAAATGTCCCGAAAGAGTTAGTATCAACTGTTCTACAAACCATGGTGAGCCATTTGATGCGTATTTTAGGTGCATTCTTAATATTTTCAACAGCATTTTTTGAAAATATTACTTATATTATGTGGTTGCAGAAGCTAGGCTTGGACCCATTACAAGAACAAATGTTATGGCAGTTTCCAGGTTTATTGCTGGGGGTTTGTTTTATTCTCTTAGCTAGAACTATTGATCAAAAAGTGAAAAATGCTTTTCCAATTGCTATTATCTGGATTACTTTGACATTGTTTTATCTTAATTTAGGTCATATTAGTTGGCGACTATCTTTCTGGTTTATTTTACTATTGTTAGGCTTATTAGTCATTAAGCCAACTCTCTATAAAAAACAATTTATTTATAGCTGGGAAGAGCGTATTAAGGATGGAATCATTATCGTTAGTTTAATGGGAGTTCTATTTTATATTGCAGGACTACTATTCCCTATCAGGGCTCATATTACAGGTGGTAGTATTGAACGCCTGCATTATATCATAGCATGGGAGCCGATAGCATTGGCTACGTTGATTCTTACTCTCGTTTATTTATGTTTGGTTAAGATTTTACAAGGAAAATCTTGTCAGATTGGTGATGTGTTCAATGTGGATCGTTATAAAAAACTACTTCAAGCTTACGGTGGTTCTTCGGATAGCGGTTTAGCCTTTTTAAATGATAAAAGGCTCTACTGGTACCAAAAAAATGGAGAAGATTGCGTTGCGTTCCAATTTGTAATTGTCAATAATAAATGTCTTATTATGGGGGAACCAGCCGGTGATGACACTTATATTCGTGAAGCTATTGAATCGTTTATTGATGATGCTGATAAGCTAGACTATGACCTTGTTTTTTACAGTATTGGACAGAAGTTGACACTACTTTTACATGAGTATGGTTTTGACTTTATGAAAGTTGGTGAGGATGCTTTAGTTAATTTAGAAACGTTTACTCTTAAAGGGAATAAGTACAAACCTTTCAGAAATGCCCTAAATAGAGTTGAAAAGGATGGTTTCTATTTCGAAGTTGTACAATCGCCACATAGTCAAGAGCTACTAAATAGTTTGGAAGAGATTTCTAATACTTGGTTAGAAGGACGTCCTGAAAAAGGTTTCTCACTAGGATATTTTAATAAAGATTATTTCCAACAAGCCCCAATAGCTTTGGTAAAAAATGCTGAACACGAAGTTGTTGCTTTTGCTAATATTATGCCAAACTATGAAAAGAGTATTATCTCTATTGATTTAATGCGTCACGATAAACAGAAAATTCCGAATGGCGTTATGGATTTCCTCTTTTTATCATTATTCTCTTATTATCAAGAGAAGGGATACCACTATTTTGATTTGGGGATGGCACCTTTATCAGGAGTTGGTCGCGTTGAAACAAGTTTTGCTAAAGAGAGAATGGCGTATCTTGTCTATCATTTCGGTAGTCATTTCTACTCATTTAATGGTTTACACAAGTATAAGAAGAAGTTTACACCATTGTGGTCGGAACGTTATATTTCTTGTTCTCGTTCGTCCTGGTTAATTTGTGCTATTTGTGCCCTATTAATGGAAGATAGTAAAATTAAGATTGTTAAATAAGCTTTATTTGGCAATTAAAAAGAGCATGTCATGCGACATGCTCTTTTTAAATCATTTAATACCATTGATTGCTTGAATCTACTTTATAATATGATGTGCTTTTAAATATTGTTTAGCTACTGTAGCTGCTGATTTATGCTTTACAGCTACTTGGTAGTTCATTTCTTGCATTTCTTTTTCAGTGATATGACCAGCAAGTTTATTGAGAGCTTTTTTTACTTGAGGGTATTTTTTAATCGTATCTTGCCTTAGTAGCGGTGCTCCTTGATATGGCGGAAATAGATGCTTATCGTCTTTGAGAATTTGAAGTTGATACTGGATTAATTCACTATCGGTAGAGTAAGCGTCAATAATATTGACATCTTTACTATTGATAGCTTGGTATCGTAAAGCAGGTTCTAAGGTTGAGATATCAAGGTTTAAACCATAATGTTTCTGTAAACCAATACTCCCATCCTCTCTATCCTTAAATTCTAAAGTGAAACCAGCTTTTAGTTTATCTAATTTTTTTAGGTCGCTGATATTTTTGAGTTGATTAGCTTCAGCGTAATCTTTTTTAACAGCTACAGCGTAGGTGTTTTGATAAGCCATAGGTGACAAAAGTGACAACTTATCTTGTTTTAAAATACCGTTTTTGGCTAAGTTGTAAACCTGTTTAGGGTTATTACTTACTTTAGGAGGATTTTTAAGTAAACTTGATGTAATAGTACCTGTAAACTCTGGGTAAAGATCAATATCACCAGATTTTAGGGCTTGATATAAGAAAGTTGTTTTTCCGAAATTAGGTTTAAGCTTAACTTTGATATCTGTCTGATCCTCAATAAGTTCTTTGTACATATTAATTAAAATATCTGGTTCAGTTCCTAACTTCCCTGCAACAGTTATCGTTGCAGTATTTGTTCCAGGCATCCATTTTGGAGCATAGGATAGTCCTAAGCCTGCTAGTAAAAGTATACCAGAAACGGCTATGGTTCGTAATCTAGCCTTTTCTAGTAATCCAATTAAACCACTAAATATAATAGCTAAGACAGCAGAAGAGATTGCCCCTATGAGAATTAGAGAAGGATTGTTGCGATCAATCCCTAACAAAATAAATGATCCAAGGCCACCAGCTCCGATAAGACTAGCTAATGTAGCTGTACCAATAATCATAACAGAGGCAGTTCTAATGCCTGAGATGATAACAGGCATACTTAAAGCTAACTCAAACTTTTTAAGCCTTTCCCAACGTGTCATTCCAAAAGCGGTTGCTGCCTCAATGAGATTAGCATCAATTTGCATCAGTACTGTTACAGTATTTTGTAAAATTGGAAATAGAGCGTAAATAATTAGTGCAACGACAGCTGGTACAGTTCCAATTCCCATAAAAGGTATAAATAAACCAAGCAAGGCTAAAGAAGGAATTGTTTGAAATATCCCAGTTATCTGAAGGACAACATGACTGATTTTTTTATAATGACTAATGATGATACCGAGTGGAATAGCAATTAAAGTTGCTAAAATAAGTGTTAGTAGTGATAGCTGGAGGTGTTCAATAAGACTTTGAGTCCAATCTCCAAAACGCTCTTGAAAGGTAGTGATTAGTGTTGTCATACTCAGTTCTCCTCTTCAAATAGGGTTCTAACAAATTGGTCAGAGGGATTATTTTGAATTATTTCTGGTCTATCCAATTGCACTATCTTACCTTCCTTAATAACACAAATTCTATCTGCAAGACGCATAGCTTCCTTCATGTCATGGGTGACAAACACTAATGTAATACCCAATTCAGACTGTAATTGTTTGGTGATATCTTGTAATTGACGTCTTGAGATAGGGTCTAAAGCAGAAAATGGCTCATCCATAAGTAGTACCTTAGGTTTAGCAACGATTGCTCGTAGGATACCTATGCGTTGTTGTTCCCCACCAGAGAGCTCATGAGGATAGCGATTAAAGTAGTCCTTAGCAGGTAAACCCACCTTATCAAGAAGGTCGCTAGCGGCTTTTTTTTGGTCACCTTTTGACCAGCCCTTCATTTCAGGGATAAGTTCTATATTTTCTCCAACTGTTAAATTAGGGAAAAGTGCAATTTGTTGCAAGACATAACCAGTTTCTAAGCGTAATTGTCGCAAATCAAGTGATGTAATGTTTTCCCCATCTAAAGTAATAGCGCCTTGGCTTGGTTCGATGAGACGATTAATCATCTTGAGGATGGTAGTTTTACCACTGCCACTGGCCCCCACAAGGACAAAGAATTCTCCTCTTTGAATATGGCAACTAATATTATCAATGATGGTATGATCACCATATGATTTACTAACATTTTCAAATGAAATCATGTAATTTACTTTCTAGTGCGTAACGAGTGTAGGTCGTATGATATTAGGGTTATATTAGCATAAAGTAGACATTCAAACAACTATCTGACATTTAAATTGTCAGAAACGATAAACTAGAAGCAAAAACAAACACCTTGCGGTAGACAAGGTGTTTGTTGGAGATTTATGAAAAGAAAAGTTTTAGGATGGTTATAGTATATAAGGCCATGCTTAAACAAGTCTTAAAACGTTTTACTCTGTAAAATAAGTTCATCGAAAAAATGTTTAAGTGAAATTTTACCACCATACATGCTTTTTCCTTGAATAAGTTGTGCCTCATTATGGATATTCTGAAATCCAAACAATGCATTAGCATATTGCAGTGTTAATTCATTTTCAAAATCATCAATGTACAGATGAGCCATATTTATCATAGCTTTTTTAACGGCACGACGAATACGTTGTAAAATGATTTTTTGTTGGTGTTCATCGATAGAAAGTTCTTTTTGAAAATCAAATTGGGCAAAATTTAATTCTTGTTTTAATAAAAGTTCACAGATGTTAAGAATATCTGTGTAGGCTGTCTCTGAAGTAATACCTAAATAACTGAGTATTGAACGGATTTTAGTGAGGTTACTAGTCGTTATAGGCTTTTGATATGATGGCGTATTTTCTAGGAGATTTTGGATTGTATTTAATTTTTTTTGCATTTCGATAGTATCAGTGACACGTTTCACGACGCTTTTTACTTCAATAATATTAATGGGTTTATTAATAAAAAATTCGATTCCTGCTTTATATGCTTCTTGTCGTAAATCATTATCTTTGACTTGGGAAATCATAATAAATTTTAAATCGGAACGCTGTTTATAGATTTTTTGGACTAATGTTACACCGTCTAATATTGGCATTAATAAATCAATCAATACGATATCAACATCTGCAATCAGCAATTCGTTGTATGCTTTACTGGAGACATTATTCACTCTGACTACTGTATTATTGAAATCTTCTTCAATAATATCTTGTAAAATCATAGTGATAGTGGGGTCATCATCAATAATATAGAATTTCACGTATTATCTCCTAACTTAAATCGATTTTTACGGAATAACAGTGTAAATGTTGTTCCATTTGGCTGATTAGGACAAACAGTTATCGTTCCTTGATATTGCTCTTCCATTAAAATACGCACGTGGGATAGCCCGATTCCTCGATAGATATCACCATTAGCATCAAATTTAGTCGAAAATCCAGGTTTGAAAATCATGTGTTTCATTTTATCAGGTATTCCTGGTCCGTTATCACTAATCTCAATTTTAATAAAATCTTCTAATTCTTCTGTGTGAACACTGATTGTACCCTTTTTTTGTTTATCAATAGCTTCTACTGCATTTAAAACGATATTGGAAATAATGGTTAGTAAATAGTAATAGTTTGATATTATCAAATTACATTTATTATTTTCGAGAATAATGATATCTTGATGCCGAAATTGAATAATACTCCTAGTATAAGATAAAACAATTTGAAAGATATCTTTCAATGCCATAGTTGATTCATTTTTTACACTAAAATAGGTTCCTAAGCCTTTAATAATATTTTGGTAATCTTTCTTAACTTCGTGAACGTCCCGCGAAATATCTAGAGAGAGGTGTTGGTATTCTTTAGGTAGATGATATTTGGATAACTCTTTATCTAATAAATAAGCATTTTTCATGATGTTTTCAATTTCAATGATATTTTTTTGCATAAAATAAACCTCGCTTTTAACGGCTGAAGTTGACCACATAAAATAATAGTATCGACGTTCGTGATCGTCTTTTTGTAAGAGAAGTGATAGATAACTATAAGTATAAGCCACAGCGCAACTAATAAAAGCTCGCAAAAGTGCTATGGCAAATAAAGTAGCGAATATAGTTATAGTATAATTGTTAAACTTTATGAGAAAACTAATTTCTACAAGGTTGGCAAAATAATCACAAATAATGATAGAAAAGAAAAAAGTACCTTTATTACGGTAGGAACGATGCCAATAAATAGTATAAAAGGTGATGCCATAACAAATATAAAACGCCATATCAGTTAAAACGAATTCAATTATTTGATGAATCTCAGCCTCGCCAGCGATACTTAATATGATTCCTCTGAAGATAGGAGAAGCAAAAGTAATTCCTAGACAGAGAAGAATTGGATTAATGTCGTCATTAAAATATAAAAAGACAGGCAAAATGAACAAAGATAAGGTCATAATAAACCCATCAGCAAGTATTGAGATATTGATTTGAGCAGCTAAGGCGATAGCTATTGCAGAGATAATAATACGCTGCCTTCTTTCTAGATGTTTTTCTGATAATATATCTAGCATATAAATGTCCTTAAAGTTTTTTTGAAGATTTTTGATGAATTTTGATTATTTTTGAAAGCGATATCTACAATAAGAGTATAAAAAAAAAGGAGGCAATAAGCAATGAAAAATTTACGTAACCGTAGTTTTCTTACTTTATTGGATTTTAGTACAGCAGAAGTTGAATTTCTTTTAAAACTTTCAGAAGATTTAAAACGTGCTAAATACGCAGGAATTGAACAACAAAAACTTGTTGGTAAAAATATCGCTTTGATTTTTGAAAAAGATTCTACACGGACACGTTGCGCTTTTGAAGTTGCTGCTCACGATCAAGGAGCTCATGTTACTTATTTAGGTCCAACAGGCAGTCAGATGGGTAAAAAAGAGACCTCAAAAGACACTGCGCGTGTGCTAGGTGGTATGTATGATGGTATTGAGTATCGTGGATTTTCTCAAGAAACAGTTGAGACTTTAGCCGAATTTTCAGGAGTTCCTGTGTGGAATGGTTTAACCGATGCTGATCATCCAACGCAAGTACTAGCCGATTTTCTGACCGCTAAGGAATGCTTACATAAGCCCTATAAAGATATTCGCTTTACGTATGTGGGTGATGGACGTAACAATGTCGCTAATGCCTTGATGATCGGTGCTTCTATTGTAGGCATGACTTATCATTTGGTTTGTCCTAAAGAATTAGAGCCAGATCCTGAACTACTCTCTAAATGTCAAGAAATTGCGAAAACTACTGGTGCTTCTATTGAAATCACTGCTGATATTGCAGAAGGCGTCAGAGATTCAGACGTCCTATATACAGATGTTTGGGTTTCAATGGGAGAACCGGATGAAGTTTGGAAAGAAAGAATAGCTCTTTTAGAACCCTATCGTATTACCCAAGAAATGCTTAATATGACAGAAAATCCAAACGTTATTTTCGAGCATTGCTTGCCCTCATTTCATAATATAGATACTAAAGTTGGATACGACATTTATGAAAAATATGGTTTGAAGGAAATGGAAGTATCAGATGAAGTTTTTGAAGGCCCTCACTCAGTTGTTTTCCAAGAAGCTGAAAATCGTATGCATACTATTAAAGCAGTTATGGTAGCAACTTTAGGTGATTAGGAGGAATTTTCATGGCAAAAATTGTTGTTGCACTAGGAGGAAATGCCTTAGGAAATTCTCCAGAAGAACAATTAAGATTAGTAAAACATACTGCAAAATCATTGGTGGCCTTGATAAAAAAGGGACACGAAATTGTTGTAAGTCATGGTAATGGACCACAAGTTGGTGCCATTAATTTAGGAATGAATTTTGCGGCTGAGAGTGGTCAAGGAACTAATTTTCCTTTTCCAGAATGTGGAGCAATGAGCCAAGGATACATAGGCTATCATCTCCAACAGAGCCTTTTAAATGAATTACGTCAAGAGGGAATAAATAAGGAAGTTGCTACAATTATTACCCAAATTGAGGTGGATGAATCAGACCAAGCATTTAGCGCACCTACCAAGCCTATAGGCACCTTTTATGATAAGGAGACATCAGAAAAGATTGCTATAGAGAAAGGGTATACTTTCGTAGAAGACGCTGGACGAGGGTATCGTCGTGTTGTTGCTTCACCTGAACCTAAAAAAATCATCGAAATTAATAGCATTAAAACACTTATTGAAAATGATACCCTAGTTATCGCAGGTGGAGGTGGAGGCATCCCTGTCATTAATAAGGGAGGTTATGAAGGTATTGCAGCTGTTATTGATAAAGACAAATCTAGTGCACTGTTAGCAGGAGAACTAGCTGCGGATCAATTGATTATTCTCACTGCAGTTGATTATGTTTATACTCAATTTGGTAAAGAAAATCAAAAAGCTTTAACAGAGGTTAATGAGAATCAAATGATTGATTACGTTAACCAAGGTGAGTTTGCAAAAGGAAGTATGTTACCTAAAGTAATAGCCTGTATGAGTTTCTTAGATCACAATCCGAAAGGAACAGCCTTAATCACCTCATTAAATGGTTTAGAAGATGCATTAGATGGGAAATTAGGAACACGTATAACTAAGTAATCTCAGATAAGTGCAAAGAAATGATTATTTAACCTTCATCTTTGCACTTTTTCTGATGAAGTCAATCTATTTTTATTATAGAGGAGGCGTGTCATGCCAGAAAAAATGACAAACAGTGAAAACAAAAGGAGTAAAGGTTTTCGAATGCCAGGTGCCTTTACAATATTATTCATTTTAACAATCTTTTCGGTTTTGGCTACATGGTGGATACCTGCTGGGTCCTATTCAAAATTACAATTTGATACAGCATCATCCAAACTAGTAGTAACAGATCCAAATGGTAAGACAGTTCATGTTCCAGCAACGCAAACACAGTTGGATAAGATGAATGTCAAAATTAAAATTAAAGAATTTACTTCTGGTGCTATTAGTAAGCCAGTTTCAGTTCCAAATACTTACAAACGTTTGAAGCAAAATCCAGCAGGCATTGGCTCCGTGACGACTAGTATGGTAAATGGAACCATTGAAGCTGTTGATATTATGGTATTTATCATGGTACTTGGAGGCATGATAGGAGTAGTTAGAAAGAGTGGCGCTTTTGAGTCTGGTCTTCTAGCTTTAACAAAGAAAACCAAAGGTAGAGAGTTTTTATTGATATTTTTAGTTTCCTTATTGATGGTTTTAGGCGGTACTCTATGTGGTATTGAAGAAGAAGCAGTTGCTTTTTATCCTATTTTAGTTCCAATCTTTTTAGCCATGGGTTATGATTCTATCATTTGTGTAGGTGCTATTTTCTTAGCAAGTTCTGTTGGGACATCATTTTCAACAATTAATCCGTTTTCTTCTGTTATTGCTTCAAATGCAGCTGGTATTAGTTTCACAGAAGGCTTATCATGGCGTACAGCAGGGTGTATTGCAGGTGCTATTTTTGTTGTGGTGTATCTACATTGGTATGCTAAAAAAATAAAAGCGAATCCAGAGTTTTCATATTCCTATGAAGATAGAGTAGAATTTAATGCTAAATGGGGCATGACAACTAACCATACACCCTCACTCTTTACTATTAGACAAAAAATTATTTTAAGTTTATTTGTTATTTCATTTCCTTTGATGGTTTGGGGAGTAATGTCACAGGGATGGTGGTTTCCAACCATGGCTTCTTCCTTTTTAGCTATTACAATTATTATTATGTTTTTAACAGCAACTGGGGCAAATGGTATTGGAGAAAGGGATGTTGTTGATGAGTTTGTTAATGGTGCATCAAGCCTTGTTGGGGTTTCATTAATCATTGGTTTAGCGCGTGGTATCAATATTATTTTGAGCCAAGGTTATATATCAGATACGATGCTTTACACAGCTTCAAAATTAGCTTCACATGTTAGTGGCTCTGTCTTTATCATTGTTATGATGTTTATCTACTTTGTGTTAGGATTTGTTGTTCCATCCTCGTCGGGTTTAGCAGTACTTTCAATGCCAATTCTAGCACCTCTTGCAGATACTGTTGGGATTCCTCGTTCAGTAGTAGTAATGGCTTATCAATTTGGGCAGTATGCAATGTTGTTTTTAGCACCTACTGGACTAGTTATGGCAACCTTGCAGATGTTAGATATGAAGTACTCCCATTGGCTAAAATTTGTGTGGCCGGTTGTTTTATTCCTCCTAATATTTGGTGGCGGTTTGTTAGTTCTACAAGTTTTAATACTTTAAAGATTTCAGCTATTAGTCTCAAAAATATCTGAAGAGATATAATAAATTGAGTTTAAGTTAAATAAAAAAAACGATAGGTGTAATCTATCGTTTTTTTTATTTCCTTTCTCTAGTCTTTCTTCAATTTTGGAAAGGTGAGCGTAAACTGACTGCCATCATCAGGTTTAGAATCAACCCATATTTTAGCACGGTGTATTGTAGCGATTTGTTTTACTAAAGATAGCCCTAAACCAATTCCAGACTGACTATCCTTGGTTCGAGCAGAGTCCACTTGATAGAAACGGTTCCAAATTTTACTTTGGTCATCAACTGAGATACCTAGACCATTATCTTTAATAGAGAAGACAATTTGATTATCGGACTGTCTTAGACTAATAGAAATATGATTGTTTGTAAATTTAATAGCATTTGAAAATAGATTATCAAAAAGCCGTTTGAGTAGTGTTTGTTGACCTATAATCCAAAGGTCATCTTCGATTTGAGAGTCAAGGTGTATAGGGGTATTATCTAATAATCTACTCGAATCGGATACTAGTTGCTTCATCATAATTGAGAAATTAAGAGGTTCTAACTGAATTGATAATGGATTTTCTGCCTTAGTCAATTCTAGAAGTTGCTCAACTAATTTTTTCATTGATAGTGACTGACGGTGTATAACCTCAAAGGATTCTTTTGCTTCACTTAAATTTTCTGCGTAGTTTTTTCCGTATTCACTTTCAGAAAGTATAACTGTTACAGGAGTCCGTAGTTCATGAGAAACATCATTGTTAAATTGTTTTTCCCGAACAAATGATGATTCAATAGAAGCCAACATAGTATTGATAACAGCTGCTAGCTCAGTTAATTCATTTTCGTTATTTTTAGTGATAATTCGCTTAGTATAGTCTTCATTTTGGGTAATAAATTGAGCGGTTTCAGTAATTTCTTGAATCGGTCTAAAAGTGCGCTTTAAAATTAAATAGCCACCAACAGTTATTATAATCAACATAAGAGGAAGAACGATACCCAAACTAAATAACAATTCAGTTAATTGCTTATCCAGTCTGTCAACAGTACGGATAGCACGTAACCACTGATTTTTCCCAGAAATTGGAATATCAACATACTGAAAGGTACGATTCTCCATGGAAAATAGAGATAATTTCTTTTTATGTTTATGTTGATGGTCTAAATCCCTTTTAAATCCTTTTGGAAAACCAGAATAGATAACTTTTCCATTTTGGTCATAGACTGAATAAAATATTCCATCTTCAAAAGCCTCATACCGATGACCTTTAGCTAACGCTTGACTCATTTGCACAGCTTTAGCTTCTAAATTTTTTTTAGATTTGTTTTCAGCAATGCTTTTTGAAATAAAAAATGAACCAATTAATACACCGATAACAAGGATAAAAATAAAAGAGCTGTACCAGAGGGTAATTTGAGTGATGATGCTAGACTTTTTAGGGTAATTTATTTTACTTTGGAATAACATATCCTAAACCTCGTTTAGTTTTTATTAGTGATCCATCTCGATTGTTATCTAGTTTTCGACGAAGGTTTTTGATAAGGACATCAATAATATTGGACTCTCCATAATAATCATAATCCCAAACGTGTTCACGAATTTGATGACGAGAGAGGACTTGGTCTCTGTGACGTGCCAAATACTCAAGGACTTCGTATTCCTTAGCTGTTAAATCAATCAAATTGTCGTTTCTCCAAACTTGCTTTGTAGATAAATTGATTGTTATATCTTGAATTTGAATATCATCAGAAGATACTTGTCTATTTGCACGTCGTAACATAGCTCGAATTCGGGCCATGAGTTCTCCAAATTCAAATGGTTTTACAAGGTAATCATCCGCACCAAAATCTAGACCTGCGATACGATCTTCAACGGCATCTCGAGCAGTCAACATAAGAATAGATACTTGACTTCCTTTGTTGCGAAGCAGTTTTAAAAAGGTGAAGCCGTCCATTTTTGGCATCATTACATCTAAGATAATCACATCATATTCTGCCACTGAAACAAATTGTAAGGCTTCTTCACCATTTGAAGCACTGTCAACACTGTAGTGTTGCTTTTTTAAAAGTTTTACAATACTACGGTTCAAGTCAAACTCATCTTCAACAACAAGGATTTTCATTTTTTGGCCTCCGTATGGCTTTTTTCCATTATATCACAAAAGGGAATGGAGTACTGAGGTCCTATTCCCTTTAATACACTAGTATTAGTCGTGATTTTTATGAGTTGTATTAAGCTTATTTGCCTTTATAAATGATGCTTTATCACTATCAAATTGGGCAATCTTAGGAGTATTTCCATCAAGTAGTTTTACTTTATAAACTAGCTTATTTGATTTGTTATTCGCAAGAGAAATTTCTTTTATTTTTGCATTTTTATATTTTGCTTGAATAGCTTGTAATGCAGTCTGAATATCTTTACTTGGTTGTTTTAATTGGGCATCTTTTGAATTGAGTTGATTATCTGATGTTGTTGAAAGGATCTTCCCAGAATTAGCATCAATTTTATATTTTTTAGCTATTTTATTATCAATAACTTTGATTTCATAAAAAGGTGTATCACCTTTGGTATTTAATTCAATTTGTGAAATAAAGCCTGAGCGAGCTTCTTTTTTGGCAGTTTCTAAGGCAGTCTTATAATCGATTTTTGTCGAGATATTCTTTAATGTTTTTAGTGAGTATTTTTCTCTATGATCGTGATGTTTATCGTGTCCTTCATGCTTATGTTCAAAAGACATGTGTTCTGAGTGATGGTTATGCGCTAATGCAGCTCCACTTACTCCTATAGCTCCCCCAATACCAAGTAGCGTAATGGAAGCTAACCCTACGTATAATTTATTGCTCATGAATTTTTTAAAGTTGTTTTTATAGTTTGTCATACTGACTTCCTTCTTTCTTTTTTCAAACCTTGGATTAGGTTTGTTACTTCTGAGTATATAGTCGTAAAATGAATCTAAAATGAATTTTTAAAATTAAGAACAATATTTTCAGTTATAAAAAAGTGAGTTTTAAAAGAATGACTAACTACCTGAAGGTAAGAGGTAAATTTATACTTTTTTGTCAGATTTTATTTTTAAAAATAAAAAGCCCAGAAATATTGATTTCATAGGCTTTTTTATAATCAATTATTTAACTTCAGTAAGCGTAATGTGTGATTTAGCAATATTTGTTACGTTCAGAAACGTTGATTTTACGGGCTTTTAAATCTTTCAATTATTGATGAAATAGAGTGATTTTGCCCTTGCATCAGTTTTAATCAGACAAAAATCAGACAAAATTTAGTTCACTGCTAATAAATTGGATAAGAGTGTGGTCGCTTTATTAGTGATTCACCCAAACTGGCATAACTTACTTGGATTAGTTATCCACGGAAGTGAATCGGGAGAAATTTCTTTAGGGGCAGAATATATCTCTACTCTTTCAATACTAACTGTTAGTGAATTTTCTTCATCTGACCTGTCTGCTTGAACTTGGTGGAAAATACGTAATTTAAACGATTGTTCGTACCAATTATTCAAGCAATCCTGAAAATAGATTGAAAATTTGATAGGAGAAATGAGCAAATGAAATTTATCTTCCTGATTAAATTCTTTAAGATAACCATTTTTTTCATAGAACATAAGATTAAGTTGTACCTTATGGTTTGAATATAAAATTGGATTAAGTTGATAATAATAGCCACCATCATCAAAATAAGTAGCTTCAAAATTTCCTATATATAAATTATACAATTCTCTAGTTCCAAGATTTTCCAGAGAGATGGTGACATTTGGAGTGTCAATATTATCCTTTCTTAAAAGGTTTGGATATGCTTTGGGGAATATAAAGTCAAATTGAATATACTTATCCTTGTAGCTATACTCGTCAACAGGTGACACATTAATCATAGGCTTTACAATCCGTTTAGTATCCTCTATCTGTGACTCATACTGACTGTTAATTGTTATAATTACACCATACAGAGTTAACCCGCTTCCTAAAAGCGTAGCGTAAATATTCCAAATTTCAATATTTAAAGTCTTTATATTAAAACCAAATTTCGTTGGAAGATTAACTATATCAAGGACTAATAGTAGAAAAGAGATTACTAAGATTAAGCCTCCTATATTGATGAAATTGTTTATCCTATTCTTGGGCATGGGTAAAATTCCTTTTATTCAGTATAAAAATAAAGTATAAATGATAAGTCACTTACCAGTCGCTAAGTGAAGCGAAATCCAACTCTGCTTCACATAATAAAAAACAAGTGAAGCCAAAACAGGTTTCGCTTCATTAAGAAATAGATAAGAGAAGTAAAGATGACTTTTGCTTCACTAAAAAAGAAATAAGTGAAGCAGAGGTGAACATTACTTCATTAAGAGATACCTTATTGAACGATTGAAAGAAGTTGAGGACAATAGTAGGTTCTATTCCTTTGAGCATTATCTGTTGAAAGATAACCTTCATCAATTAACTTATTTAGTAAAGTATAGGTAGTTCTCTTAGAAATTTTTAGGTGTTCACTAACTTGTTCTGCCTTAAAGATTGGAGCCGAGAATATAAAGTCAAGAAGCTGGATACCTGAAACAGAATTAAGTTTAGGGATGACTTGTTCCTTCATAATGTTATATAGGCTTAGTATGTCCTGAGCTTTTTTTGTACTCTCTTCTGCGGACAATATCACTCCTTCTAGGTAATACTCAAACCAGTCTTTCCAGTTGTTGTCTTTTGAAATGTTTGATAGGTGTGATATGTAAAGAGACCTATCTCTTTCAAAATACGAACTCATATAAAATGTTGGATAAGAAAGTAGTTCCTGATAGTACAGGAATAGTGGTATAAGCAATCGTCCAATTCGTCCATTACCGTCTTCAAAAGGGTGAATCATTTCAAATTGAGCATGGATAATTGCTGACTGAACCAATAAGTCTAAGTCATCATAATGGATATATTGCTCCAAATTAGACATGTATTCTGGTGTTTTTTCCGCGGGGACAGGAGTGTATGAAATCGAGGATACACTACCGATATAGTTTTGACTTCTCTTAAAATTACCAGGATTTTTACTACTACCTCTAACATTATCTAGAAGAATTTTGTGCATTTCTTTAATAATTCTATTGGATAACGGTAATCCTTTAGAATCGATGTTGTTGATGGTGGAAATGTTTTCTAGAGCATAAAAGAGAGCCTTTCGGTAGTTAATGATTTCATGCAATTCATCACGCTCAATATCTACTTTATTACCAGCTTCATAATTAAGTAAGTCTTTCAAGGTGGCATGGGTCCCTTCAAGTTTTGAAGAGAGAACGGCTTCTTGGCTAAGCAAAGGGGAGATTAGTAGCATAGGGTTAATGATAGACTCTAGAAATCCTTCGTAAGTACCGATTGCAATATTTGCCCTAGTAGTTAATTTAATGATTTGTGGGTCAGTATATATTGACGTGTAGTCAAATGGGAGTTTTTGTGGTAAATGCCGTTTTGGGATATTTTTGAATTTGTTATCCATTTGCATCTTCCTTTCTAAAATCATTTCTCCGCCCAGTCAGTCCAATCATCAAAGGTCGTGTTATTGTAAAGTTCTATCAGCCGTGGTCTGACAGATTGGATAACCTCAACTAATTCGTGTCCCTCATGAAATTGTGAAAAAGGCATACCGACTGTTGCTTGTGACATATCTGAAAGTAATTGCCTTGTTGTTTGACTATCCGCAAGTGTATTTATTAGAAAACCAAGTAGGTAATTGGAATCATAGCTAACTTCTACACCTGCTTGAGGTGAATCTTTAAGCAGACGTTCATAGCTTTCTTTAACTTCTTGCTTGATTTTATCTTTAGAAAGATTTTCTAAATTTCCGACAAAATCATATGAGATGTAGATTTGGTTGGCAAAGTAATTAGAGAGTTCTTTGATTTTAGTATCGTCAAGTCCTTCTTGCTGACTTAGGTAGGTTTGAGCTTCCTGTCTAATTGAGTTCTTTAGAGTTTCACAAAGCATTTCAAAAAAGATATCATCTAGGTAGCCTTCATTTGGGTAACCAAAGTCATTTTCCCAATTAGGATTCTCAAATGTTCCAATGGTTACTCCCCCGTTAGTTGTGATTAATTGTTTTGGATTTGCTTTAATCCTAAAAAGCTCATCCTTTATCTTTAACGGTGTCTCAGGATATTCATCTAGGAATGTACCATAACCAAGTTTTCTAAGGTAAAGTTCAATATATTCTTCCAATTCTCCATAGTAAAACCAACCTACAGGTTTTCCATAGATTTTTGATACTTTTTCTAAAACTTCAAGAGGCGCTAAGTTATCTCCTCTTACATATGCGTTGATGGTTGATTTTTTTAGTCCAAGACGATTTCCAAAATCTGTAAAAGACAAATTTAACTCATCCTTGACTTGCCTCAATCTTTTCCCAACAGCCTTTTTATCAGGTTTAAGTATTTCAAACATAAGTTACCTCTCAGACCATTATAACATAGTAGTTTATAAAATCGTACATTTTTTTGTGGTTAATACTTGACATCGTATATGTTTTCGTATATAATTTTTAATGAGCATTAGGATTGTTCAAAAAATTTACAGCAATCGTATATAAAATCGTATATTATTGATAGAAAGGAGCTAACTTAACAATCAAAAAAGAAAGGAAGGTAGAAAAAATCCTTGAACAATCTGGTACATCGTTCAAGGACAGTAAATCTAATTACTGTAATTATACCAGATATTTCGGATAAATGCTAGTTGGATGCAAACGTCAGAAAAGAGGGTAATTATGAATCAAACAAGTATTGAACTACAAATGGTGGAGTGGGTTGCCTACTCGCCAGAGACACAAGAGAAAGTTTTCATCAAACCAGAGGACTGCAAAGATTTAGATGACAGAGAACTCTATCACCTTATCAAGAGTACGGGATTTGAACGATTGATTGAATCTAGAGCCTTGCAGATTGTGACCGACTTTCTCAATCAGAAAACACAGGTAAGCTAATGAATGAATATGATTATCAAGAAGTTGTGGATAGGGTTGACGGTCTTAACTCAGTTTCAACACTGAAAAAGTGGCGATTAAAAATTGAAAGCTTGACTGGTACTCAATTTAAAGAAAGTAGAGTGAGAACGGGTCGGAAATCTTATTCTAAAATCTATCTCTTTACAGATGATGACCTTGCCTACTTTCAAGCGGTCGCGGATAAGAAGTCCTCATTAGGGCTTGAGAGGGCAATTCTAAGCGTTTATGGGAGTTCCAAGGGAAAAGACCATCAGAAACCCATTAGAGAGCTTGTAGACGAGCTAGAAGTTTCTTTTATGGAAATTCAAGAGGATTACCAAAGAAACCTAACTGAGTTGAAACAGAAGTTAGAAGTGCTTCTTGTCAGAATTCAGAACTTAGAGAAAGAGACAGGGGATAAAACATCTAAGAGAATTGGTTTCTTCAAACGATGAAGACGGTTCGCCACCCCACCGCTGGGCGAGTGGTCAATACGGTAGCCCAGAGCAGGTGGGGAAGGTGGCAAACGGCTGAAATCGAAATTGAAATTGCACCCCGTTCCCTATTAGGGGGTGCACACATACACGAAATGTGGTCAAAACCCTTGATAAGCAAGGGGTTCAGCGATTTGAAGCAAATTTCACGAAAAAAATCTTTATAAAGCCCATGATATCAACGATTTATGACAGATTTCATGTAGGCGTAGCTTTTATGAACAGGAGAAAAACACATGACAAAATTTAACTTAACAGACGAAACCATAAAAGTTGGTGATTTGAAATTAGATAAATCACAATTTGACATTCCAAAGAAAGTGACTATCCTTTCTTCACGGGTTGCACCAGTCTATAAAAATGTCAATGGCGAAAGCATTGCGACAGATGAAGTGGCTAAAATCACTTGCTCTGTACAAGATACAGACAAAATTCAAGCCTTGAAAGACTTGGGCTATTCTTCTGATGACCTTAAGGGCATTCGCTTGGAGATTGTAGACAATCTTGACAAGTTGGCTAAATCCGTTGAAAAGGATGGGTTAAACTCCCTTGTGGTAGAACTTGTCAATCCAGAAGTCCATCTTGGTTGGCGAGCCAACAATAATGGTGGAGGGAATTGGGGTGGCTTAAAGCTAGTGGCAACCGATATTAAATTTATTGGAGCCTAGACATGGATAACTCAGTGATGTTAGACTATTTAGCCGTAACGATTAAAGGCTTGGCTCCAGATGATGTCATTGAGAAAATCCTCATTCTTCCTAAAGACAAGTTTGTCCTCAATGAATGGGGGATAAACAAGTATCAACGGCATTATTCCTTCTCAGAGATAAAGGTTTACTTCAATAAGGACTGGCAATCAAAGATGGGAGTCTTTATCGAACTGAGAGGGCAGGGGTGCCGTCAGTATGAAGAATATATGGAAAACAATGTCAATAACTGGGTAACCTTGATGAAACGCATTTCTGAATGTCATAGTAACGTTACGAGACTAGATATTGCCAACGATATCTTTGATGACAGTCTATCCGTCCCACTCATTTACAGTTATTGTAAAAAGCAACTCTGCATATCAACCGCTAAAACCTTTGATTACCATGAAAAGAGCCTTCTTGAAAATGGTGAAAAGGTCGGTGAAATGGTTACGATTGGTGTTAGAGGTACTCAGCAATGGTGTGTCTATAACAAATTGTTAGAACAAAAGCTAGACCAAGAATTGCCAAATACGCCCTTATCATGGACAAGAGCAGAGCTGAGGTGCTGGCAGGAAAAAGCAAATTTACTAGCCAAACAGATTAAAGAGGGGCGACCGCTCAAAGAGATTTACTTTGAAGTTATTAACGGACACTACCGTTTTGTCAGCCCGAGGGACAAGGATTCTAACCGTTGGCGAAGAAAGACGGTAAAATGGTGGAATGACTATCTAGAGACACAAGAAAAGACGGTCTTAAGCGTAAAACGGACAAAACCTACCCTAAAACGTTCTGAGAAGTGGACAGAGAAACAAGTCTCACGAACACTCGGAAAACTCTATGTCGCTAAGGCGGAATCTCACGGGCAAGAAAAGGCAGATAGCTATATCCAGCACTTACTTGAATTGGGGATTTCTAAGCTAACCGAAACAGACGAGACTGACATTCAGCAGTACAAACAAGAGCAACTAAGCTCAGCCTATTGGGGCATAAGAAAAGACGACCTGTAGCAAGCTACAAATCGCCTTTCCAAAAATAACTAACTTGATTATAACTAAAACAGAAGGAGAATTCAATGGCAACATTAAAAACAGAACATGATTTTGACTTAACCCGTAACTGGTACCGCAAATCCGTCTTTCTAGATGAGCTCTGGCATGGCATGACCGTTGCAACACTTAATAGTTACATTCGTCAGATGAAAGACAGCCCTTACGCTTTCGGTATCAAAGGAACACACGGCAATGTCTTTATCCACTCAGAAGTCTTTGTGGCGTGGTTTGACTACAAAATTGCCAATCAGTATGTCGCAAAGATGGCGTAGGTAGTCCCTATGAGAGATAATGGTTCAAGAGTACTTATCATCAGTTCTTGGCGACCAGACCCTTATAAGGCGGGTAATGTCTTGGTGAAATTCGCTATGCGATTCACCCACCCTATTACTAAAAAATCTCATAAGAAATACCTTTCTACAGGTGCTAGTAAAGGGTGGTTTACCACCAAGGCAACACCGAGCAAAAAGTTACCTTCTGGGAAAGAACGTCTCTTGGTCAGCGATATTAAAAACACACAATTAATTACTCAGGTCACGCAAGAACTGAATAAATTAGTTGATGACTATATCGCCGAGCTAATGGGCATTAAGCCTAAGAAAGCCAAGAAACTTTTAACCCTAGAAGAAATCGCCAAGCCATTTGATAAAGATGGAAATTTTTACGGTAAAGCCTTTAAAGCATGGCATGAAAGGGTCAAGCCAGCCAATAATACCCTTAAAACAAGGGTTACTATCTATAATCGCTATATTGAGCCGAACTTTGATACCAGAATGTCCATCACGAAATTTGCCTTTATGACAGATGAAATTCAAAATCTTATCAATGCTTCTTCTATGCACATGGCGAGAAATCTGCATATCTACCTTAAGATGATTTTTGACTGGTCAGTTGAAAATGGACAGATAACTCTTACACAAGACCCGATTGCCAGCAATAAGGTTAAAAGGCGAGTTCTGACAAAGAGTGAGGAGCAGGACAAGAAGCGTGAAGATATAGCAGAGAAGTATCTAGAAGCAAGTGAGGTTAACCATGTTCTCCGCCTGATAGAGAGCTGGACTAATCGACCTGATAACCAACTTATCGCAGATGTATTGAGAATGATTTTTCTAACAGGCATGCGACCAAGTGAGGTTTTAGGCTTAAATGAAGACATGCTTGATTTTGAGAAAAAGTGGATAAAAGTTCATTGGCAGAGGGCAAGTAAGAATAAATCGGATGATATGATGGAAGCACTCAATCTTGACGAAAAGGAACGCTACCGAGCAGACCTTAAGACCAAGGAAAGTGTCCGCACGATTCCAATGAGCCCTGAGGTTGAGAAGATTCTACGTCACTATATTGACAGAAATAAATTTCAAGCTCAATTCAGTCCGACTTACCAAGACTTAGGGTATCTCTTTACTAGAACCTATATTAGGGCAGGTAATCGACAAGGCTCTCCGCTTTATCACAACGAACTCTCACAATTCCTGAGAGGTGGCTCTAGTCAGTCAGCAAAGTATAACAAGAAAGCAGGCAAGCCCTATAAGGATATCGATAGCTTTCTAGACTTTGGCAGACCGATTCATGTCATCCCTCATATGTTCCGCCATAGCTTTATCTCTATTATGGCTAGCGAAGGTATTGACCTCCCTACTATTCGAGAATTTGTCGGACACTCGGAGGATTCCAAGGAGATTGAGCGTGTCTATCTCCATGTGATTAAGAAGCAAAAAGATACCATGAGAGGGGCAGTTGAAAAGCTAGAAAAGTTGATTGAATAAAATTCATTTGATATATAGAATTATAAAAGCTGTACTTCCTAAGAAAAAGAGAAAAGAATATGATACAATGAACTTGACTAAATTAAAGAGGAAAGAAATGAGAACATATTCAGATAAAAACGAACTTAAGGAAGAAGTACTAAAATCATATAAAAAATATATTGCTGAATTCAATGACATTCCTGAGAAGTTGAAAGATTTAAGAATTGATGAGGTTGATAGGACACCAGCGGAGAATCTAGCCTATCAGGTTGGCTGGACTACCCTGATACTAAAATGGGAGTCAGATGAACAGAGTGGCTTAGAAGTTAAAACACCAACTGAGACGTTTAAATGGAATCAACTTGGAGAGCTATATCAGCATTTTACTGAGACCTACGCTAGTCTAACCATCAAAGAACTTACGGCTCAACTCAATGATAATGTAGATGCTATAGGTAACATGATTGATTCAATGAGCGACGAAGTCCTATTTAAACCTCATATGAGAAATTGGGCTGATAGTGCGACTAAGAATGCAGTCTGGGAAGTTTATAAGTTTATTCATATTAATACGGTAGCTCCTTTCGGAACATTTAGAACTAAGATTCGCAAGTGGAAAAAAGTTGCTTTAAAGTGATTCCATAAAAACTTGGAAGTATGACGGATATAGGAGATGTTTGAATAGATAATATACTTTTAATCAGACAAAAATCAGACAAAACCACATTTTAAGCAAGCAAAAAAGCCTAGAAACGTTGATTTCATAGGCTTTCTGTATGATGTCTTATTTAACTTCAGTGAAAACAACGTGTTTACGAAGTTTTGGTGAGTATTTTTTCAATTGAAGACGGTCTGGAGTGTTACGTTTGTTTTTTGAAGTAAGGTACAAGCGTTCACCAGATTCTTTATGTTCAAGTGTAATATTTACGCGCATGGTATCTCCCTTCTATTATTTAGCTTCGTTAGCTTTAGCGATTTTACGTCCTTTGTAGTATCCTTTGAGTGATACACGGTGTGAACGTGAGTAATCTCCAGTAGTTTCGTCGAATTGTACAGATGGAGCTGTCAATTTGTAGTGTGTACGACGTTTGTTTTTCTTCGCTTTTGAAGTGTGACGTGCAGGTACTGCCATTTTCTTATTCTTCCTTTCGATGTGTAAGTTTTGATTTTCATCAACTTCACTATGATAACATATCTTTTTTGTAAAGTAAAGTTACTTGACAAAACTTTTTATTTTTACAATTTCACGGTGAAAATACTATCAAACTAAAGCAAATGATATATGCTTGTTTAAAATATAAGAAAAAATGGTAGAATGTTTAAAGAGAAAACTAATCGAAGAGGTAAACTTATGAAACTTCAAAAACCAAAAGGGACTCAGGATATCTTACCTGGAGAATCAGCAAAGTGGCAATACGTTGAAAATGTTATACGCAATCTCTTTAAACAATATCATTATGATGAAATTCGTACACCAATGTTTGAACATTACGAGGTTATTAGTCGCTCAGTTGGGGATACAACGGATATCGTTACAAAAGAGATGTATGATTTTCATGATAAAGGAGATCGTCACATTACGCTTCGTCCAGAAGGAACAGCACCTGTTGTACGTTCTTATGTTGAAAATAAACTATTTGCACCAGAAGTTCAAAAACCAACCAAAATGTATTATATTGGATCAATGTTCCGATATGAGCGCCCACAGGCTGGTCGTTTACGAGAATTTCATCAAGTAGGCGTTGAGTGCTTTGGATCAAATAATCCAGCAACTGATGTTGAAACAATCGCAATGGGACATCATCTATTTGAAGATTTAGGTATCAAAAACGTTAAACTTCATCTTAATAGTTTAGGGAATCCAGAAAGTCGTCAGGCCTATCGCCAAGCTCTTATTGATTACTTAACACCCATACGTGAACAATTGTCTAAGGATAGTCAACGTCGTTTGAATGAAAATCCATTGCGCGTACTAGACTCTAAGGAGCCAGAAGACAAACTAGCAGTTGAAAATGCTCCTTCTATTTTAGATTATTTAGATGAGTCAAGCCAAGCCCACTTTGATGCTGTGTGTCATATGCTTGATGCTCTAAATATTCCATACATCATTGATACTAATATGGTTCGTGGTCTTGATTATTATAATCATACTATTTTTGAGTTTATCACTGAGATTGAAGATAATGAATTAACGATCTGTGCTGGAGGCCGTTATGACGGCTTAGTATCCTATTTTGGTGGACCAGAAACACCAGCATTTGGTTTTGGATTAGGATTAGAACGCTTGCTCTTAATATTAGATAAGCAAGGGATTTCTTTACCAATAGAAAATACTATAGATCTGTATATAGCTGTATTAGGATCAGAGGCTAATCTAGCTGCCTTAGATTTGGCACAATCAATACGTCATCAGGGTTTTAAAGTAGAGCGTGATTATTTGGGTCGTAAAATCAAAGCACAATTTAAGTCTGCAGATACTTTTAATGCTAAAGTGATTATGACATTAGGTAGCAGTGAAGTAGATTCGAAAGAGGTCGGTTTAAAAAATAATCAAACACGTCAAGAAGTTAAAGTTAGTTTTGAAAACATTAAAACAGATTTTTCATCTGTGCTTAAACAATTAGGATTGTAAAACAGTTCCTAAAAACTCTCCTTAATGGGTGGGGTTTTTAGGTGCTTTTTGTTATAATAGGTTGGAATGAATATTTTAAATGGAGAAAACAGATGAAACGTAGTATGTATGCTGGGCGTGTTCGTAGTGAGCACATAGGAACATCGATTACTTTAAAAGGATGGGTTGGTCGTCGTCGTGACCTTGGAGGCCTTATTTTTATTGATCTTCGCGATCGCGAGGGAATCATGCAATTAGTTATTAATCCTGAAGAAGTATCAGCCTCAGTTATGGCAACCGCAGAAAGTCTCCGTAGTGAATTTGTTATAGAGGTTAGCGGTGTAGTGACAGCACGAGAACAAGCTAATGATAATTTACCAACAGGAGAAGTTGAATTAAAAGTGCAAGAATTATCGATTCTTAATACCTCGAAAACAACACCATTTGAAATTAAAGATGGTATTGAGGCAAATGATGATACACGCATGCGTTACCGTTACTTGGATCTTCGTCGTCCGGAAATGCTTGAAAATTTCAAATTACGTGCGAAAGTAACACACTCAATCCGTAATTACCTTGACAACTTAGAGTTTATTGATGTCGAAACTCCGATGCTAACAAAATCAACTCCAGAGGGGGCACGAGACTATTTGGTTCCATCACGTGTCAACCAAGGACATTTTTATGCCCTTCCACAAAGCCCTCAAATTACAAAACAGCTATTGATGAATGCGGGATTTGATCGTTATTATCAAATTGTCAAATGTTTCCGTGATGAGGATTTACGTGGAGACCGTCAACCTGAGTTTACACAAGTTGACTTAGAGACATCATTCCTTAGTGATCAAGAAATTCAAGACATTGTTGAGGGTATGATTGCTAAAGTAATGAAAGACACTAAAGGTTTAGAGGTTTCTTTACCATTCCCAAGGATGGCATATGATGATGCAATGAATAACTACGGGTCTGATAAGCCTGATACAAGGTTTGATATGCTTTTACAAGACTTGACAGAAATTGTCAAAGAAGTTGACTTCAAGGTGTTCTCAGAAGCTTCAGTAGTTAAAGCGATTGTTGTCAAAGATAAGGCGGACAAGTACTCTCGAAAAAATATTGATAAATTAACAGAAATTGCAAAACAATACGGTGCCAAAGGTTTAGCATGGCTAAAATATGCAGATAATACTATTTCAGGTCCGGTTGCTAAGTTCTTGACAGCTATTGAAGGTAGGTTGACAGAAGCTTTACAGCTAGAGAATAATGACTTAATTCTATTTGTAGCAGATAGTCTTGAAGTAGCTAACGAGACTTTAGGAGCGCTTCGTACACGCATTGCAAAAGAACTTGAACTCATTGATTATTCTAAATTTAATTTCCTATGGGTTGTTGATTGGCCAATGTTTGAGTGGTCAGAAGAAGAGGGACGATATATGTCGGCTCATCATCCATTCACCTTGCCAACAGCGGAGACAGCGCATGAGTTGGAAGGGGATTTGGCTAAAGTACGTGCAGTTGCCTATGATATTGTTTTGAATGGATATGAGTTAGGCGGTGGTAGCCTACGTATTAACCAAAAAGATACACAAGAGCGTATGTTCAAGGCTTTAGGATTTAGCGCTGAATCAGCTCAGGAACAGTTTGGTTTCTTACTTGAAGCTATGGATTACGGCTTCCCACCACATGGTGGATTGGCAATAGGCCTTGACCGCTTTGTTATGTTGTTAGCAGGCAAGGACAATATTCGAGAAGTTATTGCATTCCCTAAAAACAATAAGGCTAGTGATCCAATGACTCAAGCTCCTAGTCTCGTTTCAGAACAACAATTAGAAGAATTATCACTTACTGTAGAAAGTTATGAAAACTAGACGAACCCCTTTAGAAAAAAAGGTAAAATATATTATCAGTGTATGGGCTAAAAAATTTGGTCTCTTACACACTTTAAAAAGTATCTCACGAGAAAAATATGCAGAGAAAATTTCGGCTTCATTGCTGTATGGTATTCTATCCAGTGTTGCTGTCAATTTCTTTTTTCAACCTGGACATGTTTATTCAAGTGGAGCAACTGGTTTAGCTCAGGTTATTTCAGCTGTCAGTAAACACTGGTTTTCTTTTGAAATACCAGTTGCTTTAGCTTTTTATGCCATTAATATCCCTTTGCTGATATTATCTTGGCGTAAGATTGGACATAAATTTACTATTTTTACGTTTATCACAGTAACTGTAAGCTCTATCTTCATTCAACTAATGCCTCAAATCACCCTTACAACTGATCCCTTAATCAATGCTATCTTTGGTGGTTTAATTATGGGAGCTGGTGTTGGTTTTAGCTTTAAGTCTAGAATTTCTAGTGGGGGAACAGATATTATCAGTTTGACAATTAGAAAGAAAACAGGCAGAGATGTAGGTAGTATTTCTTTTATTATTAATGGTATTATTTTATTATTTGCAGGTCTTTTATTTGGTTGGAAGTACGCTTTGTACTCGATGGTGACCATTTTTGTATCAAGTAGAGTTACAGATGCCATTTTTACAAAGCAAAAAAAGATGCAAGCGATGATTGTTACCAGTAAGCCTTATTGCGTCATTAAACGTATCCATCGTGATTTACATCGTGGTGTAACCTGTATCAATGATGCTGAAGGTACTTATAATCATGAGAAAAAAGCAGTTTTAATAACTATATTAACACGTGAAGAATTTAGTGATTTTAAATATTTAATGCTAAAAGCGGATCCAAAAGCCTTTGTTTCCGTTGCAGAAAATGTTCATATTATTGGACGATTCGTTGATGATGATTAACTGTATATATGACTTTTGGTCAGCCACCACTAAGGAAACATTATGATGTTATTAAGCTAAGTTGTTTAAACAACTTTAGCTTTTTTGAATAAGGAAGGATTAAGCCTATGTTGAAACTGGATTTAAAAACAAAGATAAAAGAAACTATTTTAATTGCCTTTGGTGTGGCTCTCTATACTTTCGGCTTTGTCAAATTTAATATGGCTAATCATTTGGCTGAAGGAGGTATTTCCGGTGTCACTTTGATTATCCATGCACTTTTCGGAGTTAATCCAGCACTTTCATCACTTCTCCTTAATATCCCGTTATTTATATTAGGGGCTAGGATTTTAGGGAAAAAATCCTTATTGTTAACTATATATGGTACAGTGTTAATGTCTTTTTTCATGTGGTTTTGGCAACAAATCCCTGTAACAGTCCCTTTGAAAAACGATATGATGTTAGTTGCAGTAGCTGCTGGAATTTTAGCAGGAACTGGTAGTGGTTTAGTATTTAGATATGGTGCAACTACAGGTGGTGCAGATATTATTGGTCGTATTGTAGAGGAAAAATCTGGAATAAAATTAGGGCAAACCTTATTGTTTATTGATGCTATAGTTCTAACGTCTTCACTTGTTTATATTAATTTACAACAGATGCTATATACGTTAGTAGCTAGCTTTGTATTTAGTCAAGTGTTAACAAATGTTGAAAATGGGGGCTACACTGTTCGTGGAATGATCATTATTACCAAAGAATCAGAATCTGCAGCAGCAACCATTTTGCATGAAATTAATAGGGGTGTAACTTTTTTACGGGGCCAAGGTGCCTACTCAGGTAGAGAGCATGATGTCTTGTACGTAGCTCTTAACCCAAGTGAAGTGCGTGATGTGAAAGAAATCATGGCTGATTTAGACCCAGATGCTTTTATTTCTGTTATAAATGTAGATGAAGTTATTAGCTCAGATTTTAAAATTCGACGAAGAAATTACGATAAATAAAAATACAGGCTGTCTGGCCTGTATTTTTATTTTGGTCCTCCACTTAAGAAACTACCAAGCATAATAGCTGAGATAGCAGTTCCCTTGTAATGGCTAGCTTTTGTTTTTACCAAGCGACTAAGATCAAATATGCTTTTAGGAGCATCAAATTGATGTGTTAAGACGTATTGATTGATAAGTGAGTCAATTTTTGTAGCTAGGAGTGAGTTCATCCCCTCTTTTTCAAGTTGACTAGCGAGCTCGAAAATAGCTTGACGAAAATAATCATCTGCTTGTATTACTTCTTCGCTATAAACTTTACTAAGAGCATCTAATATTTCTTTTTCTGATGGCATGGCATTCTCCTGTAACTTGTTGTGCTATTATTATAATATAAAAAATTAAGACTGTCATAAATTTGACAGTCTTAGTAGTGTCATTTCTTACATTTCATTCGGAGCATCAACTCCTAGGAGGCGAAGAGATTCTTTTAATACTGTAGCAGTTGCATAGCAAAGTGCTAGACGACTACTGATTTCAGCGTCTTCATCTAAAATACGTGTGTGGGCGTAATATTTATTGAAGCACTGAGCTAAATTAATAGCGAATTTTGCAATAATAGAGGGCTCAAAATTATCTGCCGCACGTACAATAATACGAGGAAAATCTTGGATGAGTTTGATGATTTCCCAGCTTTCAACATCGTTGAGACTGTAATTATCGCTATTAGATGGGCTAAAGTTAGCTTTACGTAAGATTGATTGAATACGAGCATGTGCATATTGTACATATGGCCCAGTTTCACCTTCAAATGATACCATTGCTTCTAAGTCAAAGTCATAACCATTTGTACGATCAGTTTTCAAATCGTAAAATTTAATAGCACCTACACCAACTGCTTGAGCAACTTTATCTTTATCTGCTAGGTTAGGGTTTTTAGCTTCAATCTGAGATGCCGCACGATTAATAGCTTCTGCAACAGTAGGTTCAAGTAGAATTACATTTCCTTTACGAGTTGATAATTTTGCTCCTCCTTTTGTTACAAGGCCAAAAGGAACATGAGTCATATCATCGGACCAATCGTAGTCCATTTCTTTAAGCACAGCTTTTAGTTGCTTAAAGTGTGCAGACTGTTCGTTTCCTACAACGTAGATTGATTTTGCAAAATCGTAGGTACGTTTACGGTAAAGTGCAGCAGCTAAGTCACGTGTAATGTAGAGAGTTGCTCCATCGGATTTTTTAATGAGGGCAGGATGTTCAATACCGTATTTTTCTAGGTTAACAACTTGTGCACCTTTAGATTCGACTAGGAGGTTTTTAGATTCTAGCAGTTCAAGCACTTCATCCATTTTGTCGTTGTAGAATGCCTCGCCGTTATAGCTATCAAATGTAACATTCATTTGATCGTAAAGACGGTTGAATTCTAATAATGACTCGTCACGGAACCATTGCCATAATTCAGTTGCTTCAGGATCGTTAGCTTCAAGTTTACGAAACCACTCACGTGCCTCTTCATCAACGCTAGGGTCTGTCTCGGCTTCAGCATTAATACGGACATAAAGTTTTAAAAGTTCATCGATGGGATGAGCACGGACAGCCTCTTCATTGCCCCATTTTTTATAGGCAACGATTAACATTCCAAATTGTTTACCCCAGTCGCCAAGGTGATTAATTTTAACAGGATGATAGCCAATTTTATCAAAAATATTAGCTAAACTATCACCAATAACTGTTGAACGAAGGTGTCCAATTGAGAATGGCTTAGCAATATTTGGACTAGACATGTCAATGGCAACATTTCGTCCTTCACCAATATTTTGAGTAGCATAGGCAGAACCATCAGATAAGACTTGTTTTAAAACTTGACTTGAGATTGCGGCTTTATCAAGGAAAAAGTTAACGTAAGGTCCAACAGCTTCCACCTTTTCAAATTGGTCGCTTTTAATTTGTTCAGCAATGTCACTAGCAATTATTTGAGGTGCTTTGCGTAGAGTTTTAGCCAAAGAGAATGCTGGGAAAGCTAAATCTCCCATGCTCGAATTTTTTGGGGTTTCTAATAAAGAAAGAATGGTCGATTGTTCCATATCTGGAACAACTTTTTGAATTTCACTCGCAATTAGATGTTTTGTATCCATGGTATCTCCTATTTTAATTAGTAATATAGTCACCCTATTTTAACATAATTATGAAAAATAGACGAGAACTTGTTGATTAAATTCATAATGCATTCTGTAAAGAACTAGCCTACTTTATAGCTTTTTTACAGAATGATTACGATATCACTACTAAGTGAAAAAGACAATTTTTTTTGATATAATTTGGTAAGCATAATTCTAACTAAAAAGGATTGAATAACATGAATAAAATAGAACGCCAAAAACGTATTAAACGTTTGATCCAATCAGGGCAGATTGGCACACAAGAAGAAATTAAATTACATTTAAAAAATGAAGGAATCGATGTCACGCAAGCGACTCTATCAAGAGACTTGCGTGAGATTGGTCTTTTAAAATTACGTAGCCCAGAAGGTAAGCTATATTATAGTTTATCAACAGCTACTTCAAATCGATTTAGCCCAGCCTTACGCTCATATATTTTGAAAGTATCGCGAGCAAGTTTTATGTTAGTTTTAAATACTAATTTAGGGGAGGCTAGCGTTTTAGCAAACTTTATTGATGAGAAAGGGCTGCCAGAGATTTTAGGAACAATGGCAGGAGCAGACACCTTGTTGGTGATTTGTCAAAATGAAGATATTGCCAAAGTTTTTGAAAAAGAACTATCAGTAGGTTTATAAATATAATGATTGAGGAGCTGAGCATGGCAGCCAGCCCCGTTAGTTAGGAGTGAGAAATGGCCAAGCCAACGATATCACCGGGAATGCAACAGTATCTGGATATAAAAGAGAATTATCCAGATGCTTTTTTGCTTTTTAGAATGGGTGATTTTTATGAATTATTTTATGATGATGCGGTAAAAGCAGCACAAATCCTGGAAATTAGCTTGACTAGTCGAAATAAGAACGCAGAAAAGCCAATCCCAATGGCAGGAGTTCCCTATCACTCAGCTCAACAGTATATTGACGTTTTAGTTGAATTAGGTTACAAAGTAGCCATTGCTGAGCAGATGGAAGATCCTAAAAAAGCTGTGGGAGTGGTCAAGCGTGAGGTAGTGCAAGTTGTTACCCCAGGAACGGTTGTGGAGTCAACGAAGCCGGATAGTGCTAATAATTTCTTAGTAGCGATTGATTCGCAAGATCAACAAACATTTGGTCTAGCATATATGGATGTCTCAACTGGAGAGTTTCAGGCAACCCTTTTAACAGATTTTGAGTCCGTCCGTAGTGAAATACTAAATTTAAAAGCTCGTGAGATTGTAGTAGGATATCAATTGACGGACGAAAAAAATCACCTACTGACGAAGCAGATGAACTTGCTTTTATCATACGAAGACGAACGACTTAATGATATTCATTTGATTGATGAGCAGTTAACTGATTTGGAAATATCTGCTGCGGAAAAACTTTTACAATATGTGCATAGAACACAAAAGCGTGAACTTAGTCATTTACAGAAAGTAGTTCATTATGAAATAAAGGACTATTTACAAATGTCATATGCAACGAAAAATAGTCTAGATTTACTGGAGAATGCTAGAACAAGCAAGAAGCATGGAAGTCTTTACTGGTTGTTAGATGAGACTAAAACAGCGATGGGAACTCGAATGCTGAGAACTTGGATTGACAGGCCTTTGGTAAGTATGAATCGAATCAAGGAACGTCAAGATATTATTCAAGTGTTTCTTGATTATTTTTTTGAGAGAAACGATCTCACAGAAAGTTTAAAGGGTGTATATGATATTGAACGCCTAGCAAGTCGAGTATCTTTCGGAAAAGCCAACCCTAAAGATCTATTGCAACTCGGACAGACCTTATCACAAATTCCTCGGATTAAAATGATTTTACAGTCCTTCAATCAACCTGAGCTTGACATCATTGTCAACAAAATTGACACTATGCCTGAATTAGAAAGTTTAATTAATACGGCGATAGCCCCAGAAGCACAGGCTACTATCACTGAGGGAAACATTATCAAGTCTGGATTTGATAAGCAATTGGATAATTATCGAACAGTGATGCGTGAAGGTACAGGTTGGATTGCTGATATTGAAGCTAAGGAAAGAGCAGCAAGTGGTATCGGTACTCTTAAAATTGATTATAATAAAAAAGACGGTTATTACTTCCATGTTACCAATTCCAATTTATCACTAGTACCGGAGCATTTTTTCCGTAAAGCGACATTAAAAAATTCTGAACGCTATGGAACAGCTGAACTAGCCAAAATTGAAGGTGAAATGCTCGAAGCTCGCGAGCAATCTTCAAATTTAGAATATGATATTTTTATGCGTGTTCGTGCCCAAGTAGAATCTTATATTAAACGTCTTCAAGAGTTAGCAAAGACGATTGCAACCGTTGATGTTCTACAGAGTTTGGCAGTAGTTGCAGAAAATTATCACTATGTTCGTCCCAAATTTAATGATCAACATCAGATTAAGATTAAGAATGGGCGTCATGCAACTGTTGAAAAAGTGATGGGAGTGCAAGAATATATTCCCAATAGCATCTATTTTGATAGTCAGACAGATATCCAGTTGATTACAGGACCAAATATGAGTGGTAAGTCGACCTATATGCGCCAGTTAGCTTTGACAGTTATTATGGCACAAATGGGAGGTTTTGTATCGGCAGACGAAGTTGATTTGCCTGTATTTGATGCAATATTTACTAGGATTGGTGCTGCTGACGACTTAATTTCTGGGCAATCAACCTTTATGGTAGAAATGATGGAAGCGAATCAAGCTGTAAAACGAGCCAGTGATAAATCTTTGATTCTTTTTGATGAATTAGGTCGAGGGACAGCCACTTATGATGGTATGGCATTAGCTCAATCGATTATAGAATATATTCATGACCGTGTTAGGGCAAAAACAATGTTTGCGACTCATTACCATGAGTTGACAGATTTATCTGAACAGTTGACAAGGCTTGTCAATGTACACGTGGCTACTTTAGAGAGAGATGGAGAAGTTACCTTCTTACATAAAATTGAATCTGGACCTGCGGATAAGTCTTATGGGATACACGTCGCAAAAATAGCTGGTTTACCAATTGACTTATTGGATAGGGCAACTGATATTTTATCACAGTTGGAAGCTGATGCAGTACAGTTGATCGTATCGCCCTCCCAAGAAGCTGTTACTGCTGACTTAAATGAGGAACTAGATTCTGAGAAGCAACAAGGACAATTATCGCTTTTTGAAGAACCTTCAAATGCAGGTAGGGTTATTGAGGAGTTAGAAGCGATAGATATAATGAATCTAACTCCAATGCAAGCTATGAATGCTATATTTGACTTAAAGAAATTATTATAAAATAGCCTTTAGGCAACAAAAAAGAGACTAAATAATTCATTTAGGCTCTTTTTTAATTATTTAACAAGATTGATATTTGTTGCTTGTGGTCCACGTTGACCATCTTGAATATCAAATGTTACTTTTTGTCCTTCTTCAAGAGTTTTGAAGCCATCAACTTTAATCTCTGAAAAATGAGCGAAGACGTCTGTTCCAGTTTCGCTAGAAATAAAGCCAAAACCTTTTTCTGAGTTAAACCATTTCACTGTACCTTGTGTCATTTGTTTATTACCTTTCTAAAAATGTTACTGTAAAAAATAAAAAAGGTAAAAATGTTAAACAAAAATACAACTTCAAAACTTATTACGCTCCCTAAGTCTAACAGGTAATAGGAGTGATGTCAACTAAAAATTGTGTTATTGTCAAATTAATATTTTGAATATGGTATAATGGCTAAGATATCACAAAAAAAGTTACAAAAAATCATAAAAAAAGGAGGGATGAACTTGTCTAAAATTATTGAATTACCGGATATATTAGCTAACCAGATTGCTGCTGGTGAGGTTGTTGAAAGGCCTAGTAGCGTCGTTAAAGAATTAGTTGAAAATGCCATAGATGCAGGAAGTAGCCAAATTACCATAGAGGTTGAAGAATCTGGTCTTAAAAAGATTCAAATAACGGATAACGGTGAAGGGATGACTAGTGAGGATGCCGTTCTCAGTTTACGACGTCACGCTACATCCAAAATCAAAAGCCAGAGTGACCTTTTTCGTATTCGGACCTTAGGTTTTCGTGGTGAAGCTCTACCATCAATCGCTTCGATTAGTTTAATGACGATAAAAACAGCTACAGAGCAAGGGAAACAAGGGACGTTACTTGTTGCTAAAGGGGGAAACATTGAAAAACAGGAAGTTGTTTCAAGTCCTCGTGGAACAAAAATTTTAGTTGAAAATTTATTCTTTAACACGCCTGCCAGATTGAAATACATGAAGAGTTTACAGTCTGAACTAGCTCATATTATTGATATTGTTAATAGACTCAGTCTAGCGCATCCGGAAGTTGCTTTTACACTGATAAATGATGGTAAAGAAATGACTAAAACTAGTGGGACTGGCGATTTGAGACAGGCGATTGCAGGTATTTATGGTTTAAATACTGCAAAAAAAATGATTGAGATTTCAAATGCAGATTTAGATTTTGAAATTTCGGGTTATGTAAGTTTGCCTGAATTGACACGAGCTAACCGAAACTATATTACCCTATTAATTAACGGTCGTTACATTAAAAATTTTCTTTTGAACCGCTCAATTCTAGATGGTTATGGTTCAAAGTTGATGGTTGGAAGATTTCCAATTGCTGTCATTGATATTCAGATAGATCCTTATCTAGCAGATGTCAACGTTCATCCGACTAAGCAAGAGGTGAGAATTTCTAAGGAACGAGAATTAATGAGTTTAATAAGCACAGCAATTTCTGAGAGTCTTAAACAATATGACTTGATTCCGGATGCTTTAGAGAATTTAGCTAAAACTAGTACCCGAAGTGTAGATAAGCCTATACAAACAAGCTTCTCACTAAAACAGCCTGGTTTGTATTACGATAGGGCTAAAAATGACTTTTTTATAGGTGCAGATACTGTATCTGAACCTATTGCTAACTTTACAAACCTTGACAAAAGTGACGGTTCAGTTGACAATGATGTAAAAAACTCTGTTAATCAAGGAGCAACGCAGTCTCCTAATATAAAGTATGCTAGTAGAGATCAAGCTGATAGTGAGAACTTCATTCATTCTCAGGATTACCTTAGTAGTAAACAGTCACTTAACAAACTTGTTGAAAAATTAGATTCGGAAGAAAGTTCGACTTTTCCAGAGCTCGAATTTTTTGGTCAAATGCATGGGACCTACTTATTTGCTCAAGGGAATGGTGGGTTGTATATTATTGATCAACATGCAGCTCAAGAGCGTGTAAAATACGAGTATTACCGTGAAAAGATAGGTGAGGTTGATAATAGTCTTCAACAATTGTTAGTACCATTTCTATTTGAATTTTCAAGTTCAGATTTTCTTCAATTACAAGAAAAAATGTCATTATTACAAGATGTTGGTATTTTCTTGGAACCGTATGGTAATAATACTTTCATTTTAAGGGAACATCCAATTTGGATGAAAGAAGAAGAGGTAGAGTCTGGCATTTATGAAATGTGTGATATGTTGTTGCTCACTAATGAAGTATCAGTGAAAAAATATCGCGCAGAGTTGGCTATTATGATGTCTTGCAAGCGATCTATTAAAGCAAACCATACGCTAGACGATTACTCAGCACGTCATTTATTAGATCAGTTAGCGCAATGTAAAAATCCTTATAATTGCCCTCATGGAAGACCTGTTTTAGTTAATTTTACAAAAGCTGATATGGAGAAAATGTTTAAACGAATCCAAGAAAATCATACAAGCCTCAGGGATTTAGGAAAATATTGATAATTACTTGTTAGGGAAGAAGGGAGAAAAAGTGAAAGAGTTTTTTGCTTTGCCAAAACAGCTACAGTTAAGAGAATTATTGCGTTTTATTTCCATTACGGTTGGTTCAGCTATTTTTCCTTTTATGGCAATGTATTATGTTCAATATTTTGGAAATCTAGTTACAGGAATCTTGATCATCATAACTCAACTATCAGGGTTTGTAGCGACCTTATATGGAGGCCATTTGTCAGATGCTATGGGGAGGAAAAAAGTTGTGATTATAGGTTCACTGCTGGCAACCATTGGTTGGGCTATAACTATAGCTGCAAATGTTCCAAATCATATTACGCCACACTTGACCTTTGTAGGTATCCTTATCATTGAAATAGCTCACCAATTTTATTTCCCTGCCTATGAAGCTATGACCATTGATTTGACGAACGAACAGAATCGTCGCTTTGTTTACACTATAGGTTATTGGTTGGTTAACATCGCTGTAATGCTAGGTTCTGGAATTGCTGGGATTTTCTATGATCACCATTTTTTTGAATTATTAATAGTTCTTCTTATTATTTCAGCGATTTGTTGTTTCGTGGTCTACTTCAAGTTTGATGAGACAAAACCACAGGAGGGAACCTTCAAGCATGATAAAGGAGTTTTAGGAACTTTTAAAAATTATAGTCAGGTTTTAGTGGATAAAGCGTTTGTTGTTTATACTTTAGGAGCAATTGGTTCCAGTGTTGTCTGGCTCCAGGTTGATAATTATTTCTCGGTCAATCTTAAGCAAAATTTTGAAGTAGTGTCCATTTTAGGACATACAATCACAGGTGCTAAAATGCTTAGTTTAGCAGTCTTTACAAACACTCTATTAATTGTCTTACTAATGACAACTATAAATAAATTCATAGAGAATTGGCCTTTGAAACGTCAACTAATATTAGGGAGCTTGATTTGTGGTTTTGGAATGCTTTTTAATATTTCTCTAAACACTTTTGGAGCTATTTTGATTGCCATGACGTTTTTCACCTTTGGCGAAATGATTTATGTTCCAGCTAGTCAGGTTCTAAGGGCGGAGATGATGGTGGAGGGAAAAATTGGATCATATTCTGGATTTTTAGCTATCGCACAACCTGTTGCAAGTGTATTAGCAGGTGCCATGGTTTCGCTCAGCTATTTTACAGGAAAAATAGGTGTTCAAATAACATTGACCATTTTTATGTTAGCAGGTCTGGTTTTAATCTTATATGCTACCAAAATGAAAAATATTGAGATAGGAAAATAGAATGTACGATTATATTAAAGGAAAATTGAGTAAAATAACGGCTAAATTTATTGTTGTGGAAACAGCTGGATTGGGATACATGATATATGTGGCAAATCCCTACTCTTTTTCAGGTTACGTTAATCAAGAAGTTACCATCTACTTACATCAAGTCATTCGCGATGATGCACATCTTTTATTTGGCTTTCATACGGAAAATGAAAAAGAAATTTTTCTTAATTTAATTTCAGTATCAGGAATTGGTCCAACGACCGCTTTAGCAATTATTGCAGTCGATGACAATGAAGGTCTCGTAAGTGCCATTGATAATAGTGATATTAAGTATTTGACTAAATTTCCAAAGATAGGAAAAAAAACAGCACAACAGATGATCCTTGATTTGTCAGGGAAGTTTGTAGAAGCTTCTGGTGAGAGTGCGACTAGTCGTAAGGTTAGCTCTGAGCAGAATAGCAATCTTGAAGAAGCTATGGAAGCTTTGTTAGCGTTGGGGTATAAGGCGACTGAATTGAAAAAAGTAAAAGCCTTTTTTGAAGGTACGAACGAGACTGTGGAGCAATACATCAAATCTAGTTTGAAGATGTTGATGAAATAATTTAGAAGTAATGAGGTTTCACATGAAACGATGTTCTTGGGTGAATTTAGATAATCCATTATATGTAGCTTACCATGATAAAGAGTGGGGGAGAGCTGTTCATGACGATCATGTACTCTTTGAGTTACTATGTTTAGAAACTTATCAATCGGGTTTATCTTGGGAAACAGTATTAAATAAACGTCAGGAGTTCAGACAAGTTTTTCATCACTATAATATTGAAAAGGTAGCTGCAATGTCAGATGCGGATTTAGAGATAATCTTACAAAATCCTAGGGTTATTCGTCATCGTCTAAAACTTTTCTCAACACGACAAAATGCTAGGTCAATTATATTAATTCAGAAAGAATTCGGAAGTTTTGATCGCTACATTTGGTCTTTTGTAGATAATAAAGTACAGGTTAACTCAGTTAACAACTACAACGATGTGCCTGCAAGTACTACCTTATCCGAACGCTTATCTAAGGATTTAAAAAAACGCGGTTTTAAATTTGTTGGTCCAACTTGCCTCTATTCTTTTATTCAGGCCGCGGGTATGGTTAATGACCATGAAAATATATGTGATTTCAAGTAATATCAATGTGATATGTTTTAAGTAGCACTTTTGCTACTTTTTTTGCTAAAATGTAGTCATTATTTCGAATAGATAAGAGGGTGAAGTTGTGAGGGCTGAAATTATCGCTGTAGGAACAGAAATTTTAACAGGACAGATCGTTAATACAAACGCACAATTTTTGTCGGAGAAAATGGCAGAATTGGGAATTGATATTTATTTCCAGACAGCTGTAGGAGACAATGAGGAACGTTTATTATCGCTTTTAGATATAGCTAGTCAGCGCAGTCAATTGGTTATCCTATGTGGTGGACTTGGCCCTACAGAGGATGACTTAACGAAGCAAACTTTTGCTAAATTTTTAGGTAAATCATTAACAGTAGATTTATTAGCTAGTCGAAAATTGGATCGTTTTTTTTGCAAGTCGTCCTCAGTTTGCTAGAACGCCAAATAATGAACGACAAGCTCAATTGGTTGAAGGCTCAATACCTCTACAAAACCTTACTGGTCTAGCTGTTGGTGGTATCGTTACATCTAAGGGAGTCCAATATATGGTTTTACCAGGTCCGCCTAGTGAATTAAAGCCAATGGTTATGGAGCAGGTAGTACCTATTTTGTCAAATAATGGCACAAAATTATATTCACGTGTATTGAGATTCTTTGGTATCGGTGAGAGTCAGTTAGTCACAATCTTAGAAGACATAATTAAGAATCAGACAGACCCAACTATAGCACCATATGCAAAGGTTGGTGAGGTAACTTTAAGGTTATCAACGAAAGCTGAAAATCAGGATGAGGCCGACTTTAAATTAGATAGCTTAGAAAAAGAAATACTTGCTCTTAAGACATTAGATAACCGTAAATTAAAAGATTTATTATATGGTTATGGTGATAATAATAGTATGGCACGTACTGTTTTAGAATTATTGAAAGTACAAAATAAAACGATTACTGCCGCAGAGAGCTTAACAGCAGGGTTATTTCAATCTCAGTTAGCAGAATTTTCTGGTGCTTCGCAAGTTTTTAATGGTGGTTTTACGACCTATAGTATGGAAGCAAAATCACAACTTCTCGGCATCCCTAAGAAAAAATTGCAAGAATATGGAGTTGTCAGTCATTTTACAGCTGAGGCAATGGCTCAGCAAGCTCGCCAACTTTTAAAAGCAGATTTTGGTATCGGTTTAACGGGAGTTGCTGGTCCTGATGAGTTGGAAGGATACCCTGCAGGTACAGTTTTTATTGGGATTGCAACCCCTGAAGGCGTTTCTTCTATTAAAGTATCGATTGGAGGGAAGAGTCGCTCAGATGTCCGTCATATCAGTACTTTACATGCTTTTGACTTGGTGCGTAGGGCTTTATTAAAGATATAATATTTGTTATAATTAGTAGAACGATTTCTAAATTTGAATCAACCTAGATTCATAGAAATATAAGGAGAAGACATTGGCTAAAAAAACGAAAAAAGCAGAAGAAATTACTAAGAAATTCGGTGATGAACGTCGAAAAGCCTTAGATGATGCTTTGAAAAATATTGAAAAAGATTTTGGTAAGGGCGCAGTGATGCGCTTAGGTGAGCGAGCTGAACAAAAGGTTCAAGTAATGAGTTCAGGTTCTCTTGCTTTAGATATCGCTTTAGGAGCAGGTGGATATCCTAAAGGACGTATCGTCGAAATTTATGGACCAGAGTCATCTGGTAAAACAACGGTTGCCCTTCATGCCGTAGCTCAAGCCCAAAAGGAAGGTGGGATTGCTGCCTTTATTGATGCTGAGCACGCTCTTGACCCAGCCTATGCTGCGGCTCTTGGAGTTAATATTGATGAGTTACTTTTGTCTCAACCTGACTCAGGTGAGCAAGGTCTTGAAATTGCAGGTAAATTGATTGATTCAGGCGCAGTTGATTTAGTTGTTGTCGATTCAGTTGCAGCCCTTGTTCCTCGTGCTGAGATTGATGGTGATATTGGTGACAGCCACGTTGGTTTGCAAGCTCGTATGATGAGTCAAGCAATGCGTAAATTGTCAGCATCCATTAACAAGACAAAGACAATCGCAATTTTTATCAACCAGTTAAGGGAAAAAGTAGGCGTTATGTTTGGTAACCCTGAAACAACACCTGGTGGTCGTGCTTTGAAATTTTATTCATCGGTTCGTCTAGATGTTCGTGGTAATACTCAAATCAAGGGAACTGGTGAGCATAAAGATCATAATGTTGGTAAAGAGACAAAAATCAAAGTTGTTAAAAATAAAGTTGCTCCACCATTCCGTGAAGCTTTTGTCGAAATTATGTATGGTGAAGGTATTTCTCGCACGGGTGAGTTAATTAAAATTGCTAGTGATTTGGATATTATCCAAAAAGCAGGTGCATGGTACTCATATAATGGTGAGAAAATTGGACAAGGTTCTGAAAATGCCAAAAAATATTTAGCAGATAATCCAGCAATTTTTGATGAAATTGACCATAAAGTGCGCGTGCACTTTGGAATGACTGAAGATGATTCGCCAGTTCAGTCTGAGCTCGTTGAAGAAAAAAATGAAGCTGATGATCTTGTTTTAGATTTGGACAATGCTATTGAAATTGAGGAATAAAATAGCAACTATACATCTTGAACTTGAATAAATGTAACTAAAATAAGTTCTGACAGTGGTTGGAACTTATTTTTATACTAAAAATAAGCTTAAAAATCCCTAAAATCTATTTATTTTTATTAGTAAATTGATAAAAAATAGGTCTTAAGTCCCATGTTTGATTTTTGTGACTATGTTAAACTATAACTATCATGGGATAGAAAGTGAGAAGGCACATGATTAAGATTTATACTATTTCAAGTTGCACAAGTTGTAAAAAAGCAAAAACTTGGCTAAATGCTCATCAACTTCCATATAAAGAACAAAACCTAGGTAAAGAATCACTAACACGTGATGAAATTTTAGAAATATTAACAAAAACTGAAAGTGGTATTGAAAGTATCGTTTCTTCTAAAAATCGTTATGCTAAGGCGCTCAATTGTAATATTGAGGAGTTGAGTGTAAATGAAGTTATTGATCTTATTCAAGAAAATCCACGTATTTTAAAGAGTCCAATTCTAATTGATGACAAACGTCTTCAAGTAGGTTATAAGGAAGATGATATTCGTGCTTTTCTACCTCGCTCTATTCGTAACGTTGAAAATGCAGAAGCTCGTCTTCGTGCAGCACTTTGAGCTTTAGATAAGCATAAGTGAGAGTCACACGATAACCTGTAAAAATCACCTATAAGGTAGGGAGTAAAGAAATCAAAGAATCACTTCTTGGTTTCTTGTGCTCCCTTTTTGATTTTCTAATATAGTGTTTATCAATTTCTTGTACAAATACTTTATTTAAGTTATAATAAGTGAAAGAATTAAAGGAAAGAAGGTGTAGGTATGGGATTTACAGATGAAACTGTTCGTTTTAGATTAGATGATAGTAACAAAGTAGAAATTAGTGAAACATTAACAGCTGTTTATCGTTCATTAGAAGAAAAAGGTTACAATCCCATCAATCAAATTGTTGGTTACGTATTGAGTGGGGACCCTGCTTATGTACCTCGTTACAATGATGCTCGCAATCAAATTCGTAAATATGAACGTGATGAGATTGTAGAAGAGCTCGTTCGTTATTATTTACAAGGAAATGGAATAGATTTGTAATGAGAATAATGGGACTTGACGTCGGCTCGAAAACTGTCGGCGTTGCAATTAGTGATCCACTCGGTTTCACTGCACAAGGTCTTGAAATCATTAAGATCGATGAAGAATCTGGAAATTTTGGTTTTGACCGCTTAGCAGAGTTAGTAAAAGAGTACAAAGTTGATAAATTTGTAGTTGGTCTACCTAAAAATATGAATAATACAAGTGGTCCTCGTGTAGAGGCTAGTCAGGCATATGGCGATAAAATCACTGAATTATTCAATCTTCCAGTTGAATATCAAGATGAACGTTTAACGACTGTTCAAGCAGAGCGTATGCTAGTTGAGCAAGCTGATATTAGTCGTGGTAAGCGTAAGAAAGTTATCGATAAATTAGCAGCTCAACTAATCTTACAAAATTATTTAGACCGCATGTTTTAAGCATTCGGCATAAAAAGGAGAAACAATGGCACATAATCATAACCACGATCATAACCATGAACATCAACATGAAGTAATCACTCTTGTAGATGAGAATGGGAACGAAACACTTTTTGAAATTCTATTAACTATTGATGGGCGTGAAGAGTTTGGCAAAAACTATGTTCTCCTCGTTCCTGCAGGTGCGGAAGAAGACGAACAAGGTGAAATTGAGATTCAAGCTTACTCATTTACAGAAAATGCCGATGGAACTGAAGGAGACCTTCAGCCTATACCAGAAGATTCAGATGCAGAATGGGACATGATTGAGGAAGTTTTCAACAGCTTTCTAGATGAAGAATAATATCGAAGCGATTGAGCAATTGTTCAGTCGTTTTTTTTTCGAATAATAATAGTGATGATGTAGTAAAAGGAGGTGATGTTAATGTCAGATACTCAGCTAACACTAGAAGAACAAGAATTTCTCAAACAATATATGTCTAGAAAATACCACTACTTTAGGGATATTATTCGTTACGGTCAAGTGTTGGCTAAATTGACTAAATAAGGTTTTCTGATATACTGGTAGTATGTAAATATGAGGAGAAAAATAGTGGTAGAAAACCTAGAAAAACCAATTGGAGTGAGCTATAAAAATAGCCCATCAATGAGTAAACGAACGGCTATCAGAATGAAGAAATCTAGTCGATTTTCAATTTTACTATATAGTGTTTTGTCAACTCTCTTAGCAATTGCAAATCCTTTATTGACTTATTTTGCAAATGGTTTGCAGACTCAGAATCTCTATACAGGTTTGATGATGACCAAAGGACAGATCCCTTATAGTGATGTTTTTGCTACAGGAGGATTTTTATACTATGTAACGATTGCTCTAAGTTACCTTTTAGGGTCTAGTATCTGGTTACTTATTGTACAGTTTATTGCTTACTATGTATCTGGAATTTATTTTTATAAATTAGTTTATTATGTGGCACAAAGTGAAATTGTCTCGATAGGCATGACGTTGATTTTCTATATAATGAATATTGTCTTAGGATTCGGTGGTATGTACCCAATACAGTGGGCATTACCTTTTATGCTCATTTCGCTATGGTTTTTAATTAAATTTTGTGTCGATAATATCGTTGATGAAGCATTTATATTTTATGGCATTTTAGCAGCATTCTCACTATTTATAGATCCCCAAACACTGATTTTTTGGCTTTGCTCTTTTGTTCTCTTAACAGCAACCAATATTAAGCAAAAGCAGTCACTACGAGGATTTTATCAGTTTTTATGCGTTGTTTTTGGTATGATTTTAATTGCTTATACTGTTGGTTACTTTATGTTTAATCTACAGATTATCTCTTCTTATATTGACAAAGCTATTTTTTACCCCTTTACGTATTTCGCTAGGACAAACCACTCATTCCTTCTTAGTTTAGCAATTCAAATTGTTGTCCTTCTAGGGTCAGGTTGTCTCTTTGGACTATGGGATTTTATTCAAAATCGTAAAAAAGCATCTTATCAAATCGGCTTGAACTTTATTGCCTGTATTTTTATTATTTACGCTATAATGGCCATTTTTTCAAGAGATTTTAACCTTTACCACTTTTTACCTGCTTTACCATTTGGTCTTTTGCTAACGAGTAATAAAATTACTATTCTTTACCAAAAAGTGATTGACAGACGTTCACATAGACGTCAGTATTTCTCTGGTAAATCTCTTATCGTAGACCTTTTTGTAAAGAAAACATATTATTTGCCCCTCTTACTAGTTTCCTTATCGATAGGGTTACTAGTTTATAATACTTATCAAAATGTTACTCTTAGTAAAGAAAGGCGTGACATTTCACATTATTTGACTACAAAAATTGATAGAGATGGTAAGATTTATGTTTGGGACAAAGTTGCTAGCATTTATAGCCAGACTCGGTTAAAATCTGCTTCTCAATTTGTTTTGCCACATATTAATACAGCGCAAAAAAATAATGAGAAAATTTTGAAGGACGAGCTGCTTCAGCATGGGGCTAAATACTTTATCTTAAATAAAAATGAGAAGTTACCAAATGAACTGAAATCTGATATTAAGAAGCACTACCAAGAAGTTCCTCTATCAAATATCACTCATTTTGTTCTATATCGTTTCAAATAGATTAAAAAATCAATATATTGTGTCTGAGCAAAAAACTTGACACAATATATTGATTTTTTTTCTTTGCATGCTATAATTGTCACTGGAGGATATTTCACATGATGGTATTGGAAAGAGAACGATTTATGACAGAATCTGATATCAAAGTGATTAAACGTGACGGGCGTTTGGTCAGCTTTGATAAGTATAAAATCTACACGGCTCTATTAAAAGCTAGTAATAAAGTTATCAAAATGTCTCCTTTAGTTGAGGCTAAACTTGAGATGATTGCAGATCATGTCATCGCTGAGATCTACAATCGTTTTAAAGATAACATCAAGATATATGAAATACAAAATATCGTTGAACATAAATTATTGGAAGCTAATGAGTACGCTATTGCACAAGAATATATCAATTATCGTACCCAACGCGATTTTGAGCGTTCACAGGCTACAGATATCAATTTTTCTATTGGAAAATTAATTAATAAGGATCAAACTGTTGTTAATGAGAATGCTAATAAAGACTCTGATGTGTTTAATACCCAACGTGATTTAACAGCAGGTATTGTAGGGAAATCAATTGGTCTGAAAATGTTACCTTCTCATGTAGCAAATGCACATCAAAAGGGTGATATCCATTATCATGATTTAGATTACAGCCCATACACTCCCATGACAAATTGCTGTTTAATCGATTTTAAGGGAATGCTTGCAAATGGTTTTAAGATTGGTAATGCAGAAGTTGAGAGTCCAAAATCTATTCAGACAGCGACTGCTCAGATTTCACAGATTATTGCGAACGTTGCTTCAAGTCAATATGGTGGCTGTACAGCAGATCGCATTGATGAGTTTTTAGCTCCTTATGCACAGTTAAATTATCAAAAACATTTAAAAGATGCAAAAGAATGGGTTATTGAAGATAAACAAGAAGACTATGCGCGCGCTAAAACACAAAAAGATATATATGATGCCATGCAATCTTTGGAGTATGAAATTAATACTTTATTTACTTCAAATGGGCAAACGCCATTTACTTCGCTTGGTTTTGGATTAGGAACTAATTGGTTTGAACGAGAAATTCAAAAAGCGATTTTGAAAATTCGGATTCAAGGTTTAGGAAGCGAGCATCGTACTGCTATTTTTCCAAAATTAATTTTTACGCTTAAAAAAGGTCTTAATTTAGAAGAAGATAGCCCCAATTATGATATTAAACAATTAGCATTAGAGTGTGCGACAAAACGGATGTATCCAGATGTCCTTTCTTATGATAAAATTATTGACTTAACGGGCTCTTTTAAAGCCCCTATGGGCTGTCGTTCTTTCCTACAAGGGTGGCGAGATGCAAATGGTCAGGATGTAACATCTGGTCGTATGAATCTTGGAGTTGTAACAGTTAATCTACCGCGTGTTGCCATGGAGTCTAACGGTGATATGGATAAATTCTGGGAGATATTTAATGAACGTATGAGTATTGCTAGAGATGCCTTGGTTTATCGTGTGGAACGTGTCAAAGAGGCTATCCCAGCAAATGCGCCCATTCTTTACCAGTATGGAGCATTTGGAGAACGTTTAGGAAAATATGACAATGTTGATCGACTCTTTAATCACCGCCGTGCAACGGTGTCTCTTGGTTATATTGGTTTATATGAGGTGGCGAGTGTTTTTTATGGTGGTGACTGGGAAGATAACCATCAAGCTAAAGCATTTACTGTAGACATCGTTCGTAAGATGAAGCAGTTATGTGCAGATTGGTCTGATGAGTATGATTATCATTTTTCAGTTTATTCGACACCATCGGAGAGCTTGACTGACCGGTTTTGTCGTTTAGATACTGAAAAATTTGGTATAGTAACTGATATTACTGATAAGGAATACTACACTAATTCATTCCATTATGATGTGCGTAAGAATCCAACACCTTTTGAAAAACTAGATTTTGAGAAAATCTATCCTGAAACGGGTGCATCAGGAGGATTTATTCACTACTGTGAATACCCTGTTTTGCAACAGAATCCAAAAGCTTTAGAAGCAGTTTGGGACTATGCTTATGATCGGGTAGGTTATCTAGGTACTAATACACCGATTGATAAGTGTTACCAATGTCAATTTGAAGGGGATTTTACACCGACAGATCGAGGTTTTACTTGTCCAAATTGTGGTAACAGCGACCCTAAGACAGTAGATGTTGTCAAACGTACATGTGGTTATTTAGGTAATCCACAGGCTCGTCCGATGGTTAATGGTCGTCATAAGGAAATCTCTGCTCGTGTAAAACATATGAACGGATCAAGTATTAAAAATCAAGGTAATTAATTAAAACCTCTATTAAAACCTCTGGTCTATTATATGTTAAAATAAGAAGATAAAATAGAAGGAGTTATTAAGATATGGGGAAATACCAATTAGATTACAAAGGGCAAGCACAAGTACAGAAGTTCCATGAGAAGCACTCTACTGGAGAGAATGCTAATCAAAAATCACGTCTAAAAGATTTAAGGAAACAATTTTTGGAAAAGGCAAAGAAAAAATAGAAGGAGGATGCTATGTTGCAACTTGGAATTGTCGGTTTAGGAGGTATTTCACAGAAAGCTTATCTACCTTATATGCGTCAAGTGACAGGTGTGCACTGGCATCTTTTTACACGCCAAAAACAGATTTTAGAAGAAGTTAATATGCTTTTTGGTTCTTCTACAGCTTATGACAGTTTAGATAGTCTAGCCGAGCATCCTTTGGATGGAGTCTTCATTCATGTCGCGACTAGTGCTCACTTTGATATAGCAAAGCTTTTTTTAAAAAAGGGTATTCCAGTTTTTATGGATAAGCCTTTGACAGAAGATTATACTTCAACTAAAGCATTGTATGATTTGGCGAAGGATCATAAAACATTTTTAATGGCAGGTTTTAATCGTCGCTTTGCACCACGTATTATGGAAATGAAAAAAGTAGAAGATAAAAACCATATTCGCACCTTTAAAAATGCTGTCAATGCACCAGCGGATTTTCAATATAAGCTTTTTGATATGTTTATCCATCCTTTAGATACGGCGCTATTTTTGACAAATAATGTTGTTAAAAGAGGATACTTTGTGACTAAACGTGATGGGAATAAGATATTACAAGTATCAGTAACGCTAGAAACAGACAGTGAGATAATAGAAGCAAGCATGAACCTGCAGTCGGGGTCTCGTCGAGAAATAATTGAAATAGAGTCGCCAGAAGTAACCTATTCATTAGATGATTTGTCAAATCTTTCTGTTATTGATGGCTTTGACCGTCGTGCTATCGGTTTTGGTTCTTGGGCAAGCACTCTAGAGAAACGTGGTTTTGAACCAATGATTGATGCTTTTATTCAAGCTATCACTACAGGTGTCAATCCTATATCACCAAAGTCTAGTTTATTGAGTCATTTTATTTGTGACCAGATTAATAAAGCGAATGCTCCTTTTGGAATGCTTAACTTGAAGATAATGGAATAGGAAACAATATGAAATTACGGCGCCCAGTGTTAGAAGATAAAGAAGAAATTTTAGCCATGTATAAAGAGTTTCAAAAAGAAAGTAGTTCAGTGGACGGTGGTTTTTATGAACCAACTATGCATTTTGAAGACTGGCTAGATCATAACCTAAATATGGAGTTAGGGGTAGGCGTTCCTGATAATTTTGTTCCATATATTCAGTTTGTGTCTTTTGACAATGACAATAATGCTATAGGTTTCTTAAATTTACGTTTAAGACTAAATGATACTCTTTTAGAAAAAGGTGGACATATTGGTTATTCCATACGACCTCGCCAGCGTGGCAAAGGTTATGCTAAAGAACAGTTGAAGCTAGGAATTGAGCAAGCACATCTAAAAAATATTAATGAAATACTTGTGACATGCCATGTAGACAATGATGCCAGCAAGTCAGTAATATTAGCTAACGGTGGTGTTTTAGAAGATTGTCTTCATCAGACAGAGCGTTATTGGATAACCTAAAATAGTACTTTAAGATAATAATAAAAAGACCAGTTAGTTCTGGTTCTTTTCATATCAATAGAGAGGTTAGAAATGTCAGAAGAAGCAAGTTGGAATACTCCAAAGCCTGGGGAGTGGAAAAGCGAAGAATTAAGTCATGGCCATATCATTGATTATAAAGCTTTTAATTTTGTAGATGGTGAAGGTGTTAGAAACTCACTCTACGTAGCTGGATGTATGTTCCACTGTAAAGGGTGTTATAATACTGCTACATGGTCCTTTCGAGCCGGAATCCCTTATACAAAAGAGCTTGAAGATCAAATTATGACAGATTTAGAACAACCTTACGTCCAAGGTTTAACGTTATTAGGTGGAGAGCCGTTCTTAAATACAGGTATTTTGTTGCCACTTCTTCAGCGTATCCGACGTGAATTGCCAGAAAAAGATATTTGGTCATGGACGGGGTATACTTGGGAAGAAATGATGCTGGAGACTCAAGATAAATTGGAGATGTTATCTTTGATTGATATTTTAGTGGATGGTAGGTTTGATCAAAGTAAGCGAAATTTAATGCTACAATTTAGAGGATCTTCAAATCAAAGAATCATTGATGTACAAAAATCTTTAAAAGAAGGTGAAGTCGTGATTTGGGAAGGATTAAACGATGGTGACAATAGTTATGAACAAGTCAAACGAGATGATTTACTCTAGTGTCAAAAATTAACTTTTAAATAAAAATTAAAAGTTATGTTTATCCACAACTTGTTTATAAGTATTTGACAGTCTGTGACAAGATGTTGACGTTTATTATTGTTAATTTAACAAGTATTTTTGAAATCTAAAGGTATATACAATGACATTAGTGTTAAGTAATCAACTTTATATAAACAGATTATCCTCTGTCTATCCCCATAGTTATCCACAAGTTGTTAATAACAATTATTTTTTGTTAATATTGTTTGAAACCTTGATATAGAGAGGTTTTTAGACCTTACAAGTTTGTCAAAAAGCAAGAGATACGATTATCTCTTGCTTTTTGTGTGAATAAATTGTGGATAAATAGTTACTTAAGTCTGTTTTTTAACAAAAGTTAATTGCTTAGAGTCTGAGAGTTCATTATCATAACAGAAGCCATCAAAGCGTAATTGCTTTAAGTGTTCTAGAGTTTGGCAATTATTTTCCATCATAGCAGTTAAACACTTTCCTCTTGCTTTTTTTGATATGGTAGAGTGGGTTTTTAATTGGCCATCTCGATCTTCAATAAAGTTAAGATGTATTAGTTTTTGACGCTCTTTAGGAGAAAAGACAGTTTCAAATTCATTAGAAAGCAAAGAAACCATAATGTCATCTGACTGCATAAAAGTATCGTAATTTTCACGCCAAAAAACTTTAAGAGAGTTATTGTTGATTTTGATTTTAGTGTTAAAATCTAAACGATGAGGGGATATTAGTGTCATAGCAGGAATGATGCCATAAAGAGCACTAGTAATAAAAACAGAATTTTCCATAAATTGTGCTTCACTTGTGGATAAGTTGTGCCTTTTGATATTGCGGTACATAAGACCGTTGAATAACTTAATAGCAGGATTCAGAGTAAGTTGTTTAGCTTTAAAATCTTGCCATCTTTGAGCCTCACAACGAGCTGCACTTGTATTAATTCTGTAGATATCCTCTAAGTCTGAAACAGTTAAAGTAGAAAAATAATCAATTATAATTTTCGTTTGAGCACTCAGTTTAGGCCATGCAATGTTTTGACACACTTTCATTTCTTTTGCAGTTGGGATCAAAATTTTTATCATATTGACATTATGTAAAATGAAGAGGCAAAAGTCAAGTGATGGTTAATTCTCTGGTTTTAGAACAACTTTAATTCGGATGCCATCAAAATCTTCAATAATATAATAATGATCTTGTTTTTCAAGGAAAGTCAGTTGGTAAAGTTGCGCTTTTTTTAAGCTATCTCTAAAAAGGTTGTCATCATTGTAAGCAATTGTCAATAAGGAAATTCCGGGTCTATCTTCTTGGTTTTTAGAAAGATTTGGACCAGCCCAATTATTAAAGGCTAGATGATGATGGTAGTTGCCGGATGCAATCCAACTAGCTGTCGGGATTGCAAATTTCTCATCAAGGCCAAAAACATTTTGATAGAGTTTTGAGCTAATCTTAGCATCTTTAACACTCAAATGAATATGACCAATACTAGTTTTTTCAGAAAGCTTATAATTATTAGGAACGTTGACAAGGCTGTCAAGTAAATTGTCAATATCTAGTCTTTCAGTAATACCAATAATTTGTCCACTCTCTCTGATATCCCACATAGAGATATCCTTATCATTATAAATTTCAATTCCATTACCTTCAGGATCACTTAGATAGATAGCATTGCTATAGCCATGGTCAGCTCCACCCTCTAGAGGGATATGCTGAGATAATAAATGATTTAGAGCTAGACTGAGATGGTATTCATCTGGTACTAAAATAGCAGTGTGATAAAGGCCATAGGTACTATGCTTTTCAAGTTCAGTTTTTTCAAGGATAATAAGAGGGATTTTTTGATTTACCCCTAGTAAGGCTCTAGTGCTTGATTTGTCAATAACAGTTAACCCAATGATATCGCTATAGAAGTTTACGAGGTTTTCGAGGTCATTTACTTTTAAGGTGATTGATTCAATGGAATGATTGGCTTTGTATGGATACGACATAGTTAATCCTCCTATTATTACTATATAGTAACATATTACACCGTTCATTGAGAGAAATAAACTAATTTGTTTTGAAATATAGCTTATATTAGTAGTCTCATTAGACCAGACGAAGTTTATTTGCGAAACAAAAATTTAAGTGTTAGACTAAAGTAAGCGTGTACAATTATATTTTGGAGGATAATATGGTAAGGCTAATATTTAGTGATATTGATGGTACTTTAATTAACAGTAATTTTAAAGTAACACCTAAGACACGGCAGGGAATTAAACAAATAGTAGCTCAAGGGGCTACTTTCGTTCCCATATCAGCTAGGATGCCTGAGGCAATTACTCCGATTATGGAACAAATTGGAATAGATTCTTATATTATTTCCTATAATGGGGCTTTAATACAAGATATGCAACAAAAAACAATTGCTTCCCACACAATGGATGGTCAAGTTGCCTTACAAGTTTGTTCTTATGTAAGCAAGCATTATTCGAAAATTGCATGGAATGTCTATCGTTATCATGAATGGTATTCCTGTGATAAAGAAAATGAGTGGGTCCAAAAAGAGGAGGAGATTGTTGGTTTACAATCTAAAGAGATGAGTTTGATGGAGTTAGAGAAGCAAGATAGGATTCATAAACTTCTCTTGATGGGAGAACCATCTCTGATGGGAGAATTGGAGAACACTTTGAAAGCTCAATATCCACATTTATCAATCGCACAATCTGCTCCTTACTTTATTGAAATAATGGCTCCAGGTATTGAAAAAGGAAAATCTGCTAAAACTTTAGCAGACTATTTAGATATTTCTCTTGCAGACTCTATTGCGTTTGGTGATAACTATAATGATTTAAATCTGCTTGAAATTGTGGGTAAAGGTTTTGTCATGGGGAATGCTCCTAAAGATTTACAAGAGAGAATTGGAAATGTAACTCAGGATAATGATAACGATGGTATTTATTATGCTTTAGTAGAGTATATGGAAAATTAAGGATAGCAAATCTAAATTTCCTTAAAAGCGTGTTATATCAACGAATGACTATTATTTAAATTATCTATCTAACAAGAATTTTCAAAAAAATCAAATTTAACTATTGACAATTATTTTTAAATGACGTAAACTTATAGGCAACCATAAACAAGGAGAGAATAATATGTTAATCAAATCGTCTATTATTAAACAAACAAATACTTATTATTACTTTAGTTTCTTTAGATAGACGTTTGTAGCCTCAAGGATACAAACGTCACGCAAAGTTTGTATCTATGAAGCTAAAGCATTTTATGATGAAAGCAGAGCCGATTAGATCATTTCAATAATCTAGTTGGTTAAGGCAATATTTTTTCGCCCTCCCGTGCACAGAGGAATTGAGAGAAATAATTAACCAACTAGATGTAGGGTCTAGTTGGTTTTTTGTTTTATGGAAAATTTGATGGTATTACAAGGAGATAGTAATGAAAAAAATAACAAAGATGGTAATTAGCAGCGTTTTAGCAACTGTTCTGATGACAGCTTGTTCACAATCTTCTCAAAATGGTCAATCTGATGTAAAACATATTGGTATTTTACAATATGTAGAACATCCCTCTCTAACTGCCACTAGGAAAGGATTTATAAAAGAATTAGCTAAAGAAGGCTATAAAGATGGCAAAAATATCAAAATTGAGTATAAGAATGCTCAAGGGGATCAGTCAAATATCCAATCAATTTCTGAAAAACTCATTAAAGATAATAAATTAGTATTGGGAATTGCGACTCCGGCGGCTCAATCGTTGACAACGGTGTCAACAGAAACACCTATTTTATTTACAGCAGTGACAGATCCGGTATCAGCCGAATTAGTAAAATCAATGAAAAAACCTGAAGGTTTAGCGACTGGTACAAGTGACATGTCTCCAATTAAAAAGCAAGTATCCCTTTTGAGAAAAGTAATGCCTAAGGTTAAACGTGTTGGTATTATGTATACCACTAGCGAGCGTAACTCAGAAGTTCAGGTAAAACAAGCAAAAAAAATCTTCCAAGAGGCGGGGATTAAAACAAGTGTTAAAGGTATTTCTTCCACTAATGATGTACAAGATACTGCTAAGAGTTTAATGTCTAAAACAGAGGTTATTTTTGTACCAACAGATAATATTATAGCCAGCTCAGTAACGCTGTTAGGGAATCTATCGAAAGAATTAAAAGTGCCTGTTGTGGGAGGTTCAGCAGATATGGTACCAAGTGGTTTGCTCTTTTCTTATGGGGCTGATTATGAGGCTTTAGGTCGTCAAACGGCAAGACAAGCTGTTAAAATCCTCAAAGGTAAAGACGTCGCTAAAGTTCCTTCAGAATATCCTCAAAATCTAAAAGTAGTAGTTAATGAAGATATGGCAAAAGAGCTTGGAATTGATGTTTCAAGTATTAAAAATAATAAATAATCAGAAAGGTATTGTATGTTAGATATTATCTTATCCGGAATTTCGCAAGGATTACTTTGGTCAATTATGGCAATTGGCGTGTTTATCACTTTTCGTATCTTAGACATAGCCGATCTCTCTGCAGAGGGTGCTTTCCCTATGGGGGCTGCAGTTTGCGCTTTATGTATCGTTAATGATATTAATCCAATTGTGGCAACCATAGCGGGCATGTTAGGTGGTATGTTGGCAGGACTAGTATCGGGTTTTCTTCATACTAAAATGAAAATACCAGCCCTCCTCACAGGTATTATTACGTTGACAGGACTTTACTCTATTAATTTACTTGTTTTAGGAAGATCAAACGTCTCTTTTGCTCTCAAAAATACTTTGGTTACAATGGTAACAAGATTAGGTTTAAATAAACTTTCAGCAGTTTTATTAATTGGAATTGTTTGTGTAGGCTTGGTTATCTTAATTTTGTATCTCTTTTTAAATACCCAACTAGGATTAGCTTTAAGAGCGACAGGTGATAATGAGGCTATGGGACAAGCCAATAGTATTAAAGTAGATCGGATGAAAATGCTAGGATATATGATTGGGAATGGCCTGATTGCTTTATCTGGTGCACTTTTAGCGCAAAATAATGGCTATGCAGATTTGAATATGGGAGTGGGTACAATCGTTATTGGATTAGCTTCAATTATCTTGGCAGAAGTAATGATAAAATACTTACCTCTTGGCAAAAGGTTATGGTCAATTGTATTAGGGTCTGTTTTATACCGTATGATTATTGTTTTCATATTAACAACCGATATTGATGCACAGATGATAAAGTTGGTTTCAGCAATTTTGTTGGCTCTCATTTTGTATGTCCCAGAATTACGAGCTAAACTAGGAGTAAAAACCTCTAAATCACTTACAAAGGAAGGATAAGAACATGTCATTACTTGAATTAGTCAATCTGCACAAAACTTTTGAAAAAGGAACTGTCAATGAGAACCATGTTTTACGTGGTTTAGATTTAACGATTGAAGACGGTGATTTTATTTCAGTAATTGGAGGTAACGGTGCGGGAAAATCAACCCTCCTTAACTGTATCGCTGGTCTGATCCCTATTGATCAGGGGGCAATCACATTAGACAACCAATCAATTACTAAAGACTCTGTAGAAAAACGATCTAAGGATATTAGTCGAGTCTTCCAGGATCCTAGAATGGGAACTGCAACAAATTTGACGATTGAAGAAAATATGGCAATTGCACATAAAAGAGGCAATAAGCGTCACATTTTTAGACAGTCAGTGACTGACGATGACCGTCAACTATTTAAAAAGTCTCTATCACAATTAGGTCTAGGCTTAGAAAATCGAATGAAGACTGATGCTGCATTTTTATCTGGCGGTCAGCGTCAAGCCCTCACGTTAGCTATGGCAACTCTTGTTCGTCCCAAATTATTATTACTGGATGAACATACAGCGGCTCTAGATCCCAAAACTAGCGATATGGTTATGGAATTAACACAGAAAGTGATAGAAGAACAACGATTGACAGCCTTAATGATTACGCACAATATGGAGCATGCCATTGCTTATGGTAATCGTCTCGTGATGCTCTACCACGGGAAAATTGTTGTTGATGTTAAAGGAGAAGCAAAGAGAAACTTAACAGTTGCAGAATTAATGGAACTTTTCCATAAAAACTCAGGTCAACAGTTGATAGATGATGCCCTTGTCTTAGGTTAAAATATAAATTTCTCTAGTGAATGGACAGGATAACTAGGGAAATTTTTCTTGTTTGAAACGTGCCTTTTCTCTTGACTAATTCTGACCAAGTGATAGAATAGTTTTTGTAGTTAGCACTCTCTGTATAAGAGTGCTAAAAAATCAAAATATATCTCGTATGGAGGTTCGTTTATTATGTTAAAACCATTAGGTGATCGTGTGATCATTTCGTTTGTTGAAACTGAAGAGAAATCTGTCGGTGGTTTTGTTCTTGCAGGAGCAAGCCATGATGCGACAAAGACAGCCAAAGTTCTTGCTGTGGGTGACGGTATTCGTACCTTAACAGGGGAATTAGTTGCACCGAGCGTTGCAGAGGGTGATACTGTTTTAGTCGAAAATGGTGCTGGTCTGGAAGTTAAAGACGGTAACGAAAAAGTGACAGTTGTTCGCGAAAGTGACATTGTTGCTGTCGTTAAATAGGTTTTATTAAGCAAGAAAGGATATAGGCCTATTAGAGAAAAGTTGCTTTGTAAAGAAAGTAGACTTTGTTAAATTTTAGGCCTGGGTATTAAATTATGGCAAAAGATATTAAATTTTCAGCAGATGCCCGCTCAGCAATGGTGCGTGGTGTTGATATTTTAGCTGATACAGTCAAAGTAACATTAGGTCCTAAAGGCCGTAATGTTGTTCTTGAAAAAGCATTTGGTTCTCCTTTAATTACAAATGATGGTGTGACAATTGCTAAAGAAATTGAGCTAGAAGATCACTTTGAAAATATGGGAGCTAAACTTGTGTCAGAAGTGGCTTCAAAAACTAATGATATTGCAGGGGATGGCACTACAACTGCTACTGTTTTGACCCAAGCTATTGTACGGGAAGGTCTTAAAAATGTAACTGCAGGGGCAAATCCGATTGGCATTCGTCGTGGTATTGAAACAGCTGTTTCAGCAGCAGTTGAAGAGCTAAAAGAGATTGCACAACCAGTTTCAGGCAAAGAAGCTATTGCTCAAGTTGCGGCTGTGTCTTCACGTTCTGAAAAAGTTGGGGAATACATTTCTGAAGCTATGGAGCGCGTGGGTAATGATGGTGTTATCACTATTGAAGAATCGCGAGGTATGGAAACAGAGCTTGAAGTTGTGGAAGGAATGCAGTTTGACCGTGGGTACTTGTCACAGTATATGGTAACTGATAACGAGAAAATGGTCTCTGAACTTGAGAATCCGTATATCCTTATTACAGATAAGAAAATTTCAAATATCCAAGAAATTTTACCATTATTAGAAGAGGTTCTTAAAACAAATCGTCCGTTGCTAATCATCGCTGATGATGTTGATGGAGAAGCTCTCCCAACGCTTGTTCTTAACAAAATTCGTGGAACTTTCAATGTCGTAGCTGTTAAAGCGCCTGGATTTGGTGATCGTCGTAAAGCCATGCTGGAAGATATTGCTATCCTAACAGGAGGAACTGTCGTTACTGAAGACCTTGGTTTAGACTTAAAAGATGCTACTATGCAAGTTTTAGGACAGTCTGCTAAAGTAACAGTAGATAAAGATTCTACTGTTATTGTCGAAGGTGCCGGTGACTCATCAGCAATTGCTAATCGCGTAGCTATCATTAAGTCACAGATGGAGGCTACAACTTCTGATTTTGATCGTGAAAAATTACAAGAACGACTTGCTAAGTTAGCCGGTGGTGTAGCAGTAATTAAAGTTGGTGCAGCGACTGAAACAGAATTAAAAGAGATGAAACTTCGCATCGAAGATGCGTTAAATGCAACGCGTGCTGCAGTTGAAGAAGGTATTGTTTCAGGTGGAGGTACGGCTCTTGTGAACGTTATTGAAAAAGTAGCGGCACTGAAACTTAATGGTGATGAGGAGACTGGACGTAATATTGTTCTTCGTGCTCTCGAAGAGCCTGTTCGTCAAATTGCTTACAATGCTGGATATGAAGGTTCAGTTATTATTGAACGTTTAAAACAGTCTGAAATTGGTACAGGATTTAATGCGGCCAATGGAGAATGGGTAGATATGGTTACCACAGGTATCATTGACCCTGTCAAAGTAACACGTTCTGCACTTCAAAATGCGGCATCTGTAGCAAGTCTTATCTTGACTACAGAAGCAGTAGTAGCAAATAAACCTGAACCAGAAGCTCCTACAGCTCCTGCAATGGATCCATCTATGATGGGTGGCTTCTAATCACTAACTTATCACAACATAAAACTCCCCTTTAACAAAGGGGAGTTTTATGTTGTGATAATAGAGATATGATAGTCACTACCACTTGCGGTAAGAAGATCATAAGGATAGGCCATCTAATATTTGCCAGTAGTGGGAGGAAAAAAGTAGCAAAACAATGATTGCTATTATCTTAGATTGAGATTGATAAGCTAAGAATTGAATTATAGCTAATAGAATTAAGTAACTAATAAGTATAAATAACAGAGAAAAGAGCATTCCGTACCCAGCACCCATTGACGGTTCCTTTGGAGGGGCTAGAAAATAACTTAACTTAAAATAAGCGCCAACTATTAGGCCCATAATTAATTCGGTAAAAGTTATGAAAAAAGCAACTTTTAATAGTCTATTTTGCATAGGCTTGCCTCCTTAATGAGAGGTAATGGACAATTCAAAGTGCTCAATGGGAACGTAATGCTTATTACACATTAGTATTTTCTCTTGCTTAAAAATTGTTTCTTGTATTAATATGAATTGTCCATGATCGGATAGGGTATATTTAGTTGCTGAAAAATTGCCAGATGTCGCATATCCCAAATGGCTTTGTGAGTGGCTTGATATGCCTTCTTGATAGATACCTTCTTCAATGAAGTTTAACAACTGTTTAGTATCATGTAAAGAAATCTCAGCATCTGAAATAAGTTCGATAGGGATAAAAGAAAGTGTGTAAGCTAATGGTCCATCATCGGTGTGGTACCAACGATCAGCAATAACAACTACAGGGGTTTCTTGTTTAAGTGAAGCTGTGATAGCTTCTGCAGGAACCTCTACACGAAATTCTAATTCTACTTCTGTAATTTTGGAAGTTAGACAAGTTTTAATAGGGTGTTGTCTATTTTCGTAACCGTTTTCAGACAAGTTGCTAGAATTTTCTCTAATGAAATTACCTTTTCCTCTGATATTTTTAACCAAATGGTCTTCTTGTAATAGTGCTAATGACTTTCGTAAAGTAGCTCGACTAACATTAAGTTGCCCTGCTAATTCGGGTTCAGAAGGTAATTGCATTCCAGGAGAATAAGTACCGTCTTGAATCATGTTAAAAATCTTATTGTAGACTTGTACATGCTTTAGTTTATTTAGTTTATTATTTAGTTCATTTTTAGGCATTGTAACCTCCGTATACAAGTTAGTTTAATTGAAAAAATTAGAAAAATCAAGTTAAAAAATAAAACGTTTTCTTTCGATAAAAGCGTTTACAAAGGTTGTCTTGTATGTTATTATACAAGTGTAAAAAAATAGACAAGACATTAAGGAGGTCTTTATCATGCAGAATTATTCAGGTGAAGTCGGATTGCAATATCACCTACAGATTCGTCCAGGTGATGTAGGTCGTTATGTTATCATGCCAGGTGATCCAAAACGTTGTGCAAAAATTGCAGAACATTTTGATAATGCAGTTCTTGTAGCAGACAGCCGTGAATATGTTACTTATACAGGTACATTAAACGGTGAAAAAGTCAGTGTTACTTCAACTGGTATTGGTGGTCCATCAGCGTCTATTGCGATGGAAGAATTGAAACTCTGTGGCGCTGATACCTTTATCCGTGTTGGAACATGTGGTGGTATTGACCTTGATGTTAAAGGCGGAGACATCGTTATTGCAACTGGAGCTATCCGTATGGAAGGTACAAGTAAAGAATATGCTCCGATTGAATTTCCTGCTGTAGCTGACTTGGAGGTAACGAATGCTCTAGTTAATGCAGCTAAAAAGCTTGGTTACACAAGTCACGCAGGAGTAGTTCAATGTAAAGATGCATTTTATGGACAACATGAGCCAGAACGTATGCCAGTTAGTTATGAATTATTAAATAAATGGGAAGCATGGAAACGTCTGGGAACAAAAGCGTCTGAAATGGAATCTGCAGCTCTTTTTGTAGCAGCAAGTCATCTAGGAGTTCGTTGTGGATCAGATTTCCTTGTTGTTGGTAATCAAGAACGCAACGCTTTGGGTATGGATAACCCAATGGCTCATGACACAGAAGCAGCTATTCAAGTTGCTGTTGAAGCACTCCGCACACTTATTGAAAATGATAAATCACAATAAGCGAGGTTTTGGAAGTCATCATGCAATTTATTTATAGTATTATTGGTATTTTATTGGTATTAGGAATTGTGTATGCAATTTCTTTCAATCGTAAGAGTGTTTCTCTAAGTTTAATTGGAAAAGCTCTTATCGTTCAATTCATTATTGCGCTAATCTTAGTACGTATCCCACTAGGTCAACAAGTTGTTAGTGTTGTTTCAACTGGAGTTACTAAAGTAATCAACTGTGGTCAAGCTGGATTAAATTTTGTGTTTGGTTCATTAGCAGATAGTGGAGCAAAAACTGGTTTTATTTTCGCCATTCAAACGCTTGGCAATATTGTTTTCTTATCTGCCCTAGTTAGTCTACTTTATTATGTAGGAATCCTTGGATTTGTAGTAAAATGGATAGGTAAGGGCGTTGGTAAAATTATGAAATCCTCAGAGGTTGAGAGTTTTGTTGCCGTAGCTAATATGTTTCTTGGTCAAACAGACAGTCCAATTTTGGTTAGCAAATACCTAGGTCGTATGACTGATAGTGAGATAATGGTTGTGTTGGTATCAGGTATGGGAAGTATGTCAGTTTCTATTCTTGGTGGCTACATTGCATTAGGCATTCCAATGGAATATCTCTTGATTGCTTCAACAATGGTTCCTATTGGCAGTATTCTCATTGCTAAAATCTTATTGCCTCAAACAGAACCTGTTCAAAAAATTGATGACATTAAGATGGATAATAAAGGTAATAACGCCAATGTGATTGATGCAATCGCTGAGGGTGCAAGCACAGGTGCACAAATGGCTTTCTCAATTGGTGCTAGTTTGATTGCCTTTGTTGGTTTAGTTTCTTTGATTAATATGATGTTAAGTGGATTGGGAATCCGCTTAGAACAAATCTTCTCATATGTTTTTGCTCCATTTGGTTTTCTTATGGGATTTGACCACAAAAACATTCTTCTAGAAGGAAACCTTCTTGGAAGTAAGTTGATTTTAAATGAGTTTGTTTCGTTCCAACAATTGGGTGACCTAATCAAATCTTTAGATTATCGTACAGCATTGGTAGCAACTATTTCACTTTGTGGTTTTGCTAATTTATCAAGTTTAGGTATTTGTGTTTCAGGTATTGCTGTTCTTTGTCCAGAGAAACGTGGCACCCTAGCTCGACTTGTTTTCCGTGCAATGATTGGTGGTATTGCTGTAAGTATGCTTAGCGCCTTTATCGTCGGTATTGTAACTCTATTCTAAAAGTTGACAAAAGAAAGAAGGATAGTAACGTGGAAGTAAAAGATATTTTAAAAACGGTAGACCATACTTTGCTAGCAACAACAGCAACATGGCCAGAAATCCAAACAATTTTAGATGATGCAATGGCTTATGAAACAGCTTCAGCATGTATTCCAGCCTCTTACGTCAAAAAAGCAGCAGAGTACGTTTCAGGTAAATTAGCTATTTGTACTGTTATTGGGTTCCCAAATGGCTATAGTACAACTGCAGCGAAGGTTTTTGAATGTCAAGATGCTATTAAAAATGGTGCTGATGAAATTGACATGGTCATTAATTTGACAGATGTTAAAAATGGGGATTTTGATACTGTTGAAGAAGAAATTCGTCAAATCAAGGCTGCATGTCAAGACCATATCTTAAAAGTTATCGTTGAGACATGTCAATTAACTAAAGAAGAACTTATCGAACTTTGTGGGGTTGTCACACGTTCAGGTGCAGACTTTATTAAAACCTCTACTGGTTTTTCGACAGCAGGTGCTACATTTGAAGATGTTGAAGTGATGGCAAAATATGTCGGCGAAGGTGTTAAAATTAAGGCAGCAGGTGGAATCTCATCATTGGAAGATGCTGAAAAATTTATTGCTTTAGGAGCTTCACGCTTGGGTACTAGCCGTATCATCAAGATTGTTAAGAACCAAAAAGTTGAAGAAGGCACTTATTAAATAATATAAAGGAAATAGGAAGGATGCTGGTCTGACTTCCTATTTTCAATTGATAAAGGAGAAGTTATGTCACAATTTGATCGCATTCACTTAGTTGTCTTAGATTCAGTGGGTATTGGAGCGGCACCAGATGCCAATGATTTTGTCAATGCAGGAGTTCCTGATGGTGCTTCAGACACGCTTGGCCACATTTCAAAAACAGTTGGACTTGCGGTGCCAAACATGGCTAAAATTGGACTTGGTAATATTCCTCGTCCCCAAGCGCTTAAGACCGTCCCTGCAGAAGAAAATCCAAGTGGCTACGCGACGAAGTTACAAGAAGTATCACTTGGTAAAGATACAATGACAGGGCATTGGGAGATCATGGGCTTAAATATTACAGAGCCATTTGATACTTTCTGGAATGGTTTTCCAGAAGATATTATCACAAAGATTGAGGATTTTTCAGGACGTAAAGTTATTCGTGAAGCGAATAAACCTTATTCAGGGACAGCTGTTATTGATGACTTTGGACCACGCCAAATGGAAACTGGTGAGCTCATTATCTATACCTCAGCTGACCCAGTCCTACAAATTGCAGCTCATGAGGATATCATCCCTCTAGAAGAACTCTACCGGATTTGTGAATATGCTCGTAGTATCACAATGGAGCGTCCAGCTCTCCTTGGTCGTATTATCGCTCGTCCATATGTAGGTGAACCAGGTAACTTTACGCGTACAGCCAACCGTCACGACTATGCAGTATCACCATTTGAAGATACCGTATTAAATAAACTAGATCAAGCTGGCATCGATACTTATGCTGTTGGTAAAATCAATGATATTTTCAATGGTTCAGGCATTAATCATGATATGGGACATAACAAATCAAATAGTCATGGTATTGATACTTTGATAAAAACAATGGGGTTATCAGAGTTTGAAAAAGGCTTCTCCTTTACTAATTTGGTTGACTTTGATGCTCTCTATGGTCACCGTCGTGATCCTCATGGTTATCGTGATTGTCTTCATGAGTTTGATGAGCGTCTTCCAGAGATCATTTCAGCAATGCGTGACAAAGACTTACTTTTGATCACTGCCGATCATGGTAATGACCCAACTTATGCAGGTACAGACCATACAAGAGAATACATTCCTCTCTTAGCCTATAGCCCATCTTTCACAGGAAACGGCCTTATCCCAGTAGGGCATTTCGCAGATATTTCAGCAACAGTTGCGGATAACTTTGGTGTTGATACTGCGATGATTGGAGAAAGCTTCTTGCAGGACTTAGTATAATCATAGACAAAAATTTTAGAGGTTGAAATCGGATTATGGTTTCAATCCTTTTTTCGTTTTGTTATAATAGAAAAATAGCGGTTACAAGTACAAATACAGCTGTTTTATCAGTGTTGTAACTTTTCTTTAAGCAATTTACTTTAATATAAAGTGAATGAGAGGATAAGGTATGTTTGATTTTTTTAAGAAAAAAGTTGTTAAAGTGTGCTTAGTTATTTTTGGTATAGTTTTAGTATCACTTCTGAGTCTAGGATTCTTTTATTTTTCAAAGGGACAAGTACTTAGTCGTTTTGTAGCAGCACGTTCTCGTACGTCAGGTCAAGCGTTTGATAATATTAAAGAATACATGGTTTGGTCAGATACGGGAGAATCTATCACAAATGATGAGGCCAATTACGCTAATTTTGAGCCCTTGTCTAAAAGTGAGGCGCGTAAATTAGGGCAGGAAATAAAAGAAGGAAACAAAAATGATTCAATGTATCTAAAGCGTGTAGGTAGTCGCTTAGGTATATTCCCTGATTATCGTATTGCTAATAAGCCTATGTCTTTGACCTTGAAAACCAATGTTCCTAAATTGGATGTTTTGTTGAATCAAAAAAAGGTCGCGACAAGCAATTCAGATCATTTTTCAGTAACGGTGGAACGTTTACCTAGAACCCATTATACTGCTAGCCTTGAAGGGACTAGTGACGGAAAAGAGATTAAACTCAAAAAAGATTATGATGGTAAAAACCAAACTATTGATTTATCGGTCGCTTTTAAATCTTTTACAGTAACAAGTAATCTTATGGATGGTAATCTTTATTTTGGTGATAATCGTATTGCTAAATTAAAAGATGGTAGCCATTCCGTAGAGAATTATCCAGTGACTGATGGTTCAAAAGCTTATATCAAAAAAGTTTTTAATGATGGTGAGATAACCTCTCATAAACAAAAATTAATCTCTATCGCTGATAATCAGACAATCAAATTAGATGTTGATGGTTTATTAAATGAAAAAGAAGCTGGACAGAAATTGATAACTGCTTTCAATCAATTGATACTTTATGTATCAACTGGGCAAGACCCTCAGACTTTAGGAACAGTTTTTGAAAAAGGTGCCGAAAATGATTTTTACAAAGGATTGAAAGAAAGTATTAAAGCAAAATTTGTAACTGATAATCGTAAAGCGAGCCATTTCACTATTCCTAATATTGTCCTTAATAAAATGACACAGGTTGGGAAAGAAAGTTATCAAGTTAATTTTGCTGCCGATTATGATTTTAATTATGATAAATCAACAGATCCTGATAAGAAAACATATGGCCACATTATTCAGAATTTAACTGGTAATTTTATTATGAAAAAATCGGGAAATAGTTACCTTATTTCTAATGATGGTAAAAAAGATATCACAGTAGCTAAGGAAACTAATAAAGTTAAGGCTGATCCCGTTTCCATTTTTCCAGAGAACCTTGTAGGAAGTTGGAAAGGTGAAGTTGAGGACGGTACAGTAACGATGACTTTTGATAAGGATGGTAAAGTTACTCAGAAAAAAGTTTACAAGGATAGTAAATCTAAGGAAAGTAACCATTCTGCTAAAGTTACGAAGTTGGAGGATAAGGGAAATGGGCTCTACCTTTATCAATATGAATCAGGTACTGATACTACAACTTTTGTAACAGGAGGTATCGGTGGTCTTAAAGTTAAATACGCCTATGGAATAAAAATTGAAGGGAATAAGATCATCCCAGTGATCTGGCAGACATCTAGTGATGGAGAATTTGATTACCATAAACCACTACTCAGTAAGCCATTAACTAAGCAATAATGATTAAAAGGAGTTGGATAATTATTATCCAACTCCTTTTTTATAATTGTTTAAAATCTTCTCGAAAGTAGATGAAGGGGCCTCTACGCTAATAGTTTCGCAAGTTAATGGATGAGATAGAGTCAATCGGTGAGCGTGTAGCATTAACCTTTCATTATTAGAAGAAGGGTTGTAGAGGGGGTCTCCTATTAAGGGATGTCCATGATGAGATAAGTGAACGCGAATTTGATGGGTTCTTCCGGTTTCCAGTCGGCATTTTATGAGACTACTATTTTGGATATACTTCAAAACGTCAATGATTGTCATAGCATGTTGACCGTTTTTAGAATCAATGATTCGTTTACGTCTGTCATGACGGTTCCGTCCAATTTTGTCTCTCAAAACTTGATGCTTAGGTGAAAATTTTCCTTCAACTAAAGCCCAATATTCACGCCAAATTTCTTTTCGTTCTAAGCGTTGATTGATAAGGGGAAGTATAAATGGATTTTTAGCAAATAAAACAGCTCCACTGGTCTCCATATCTAGGCGATGAACAACATAGCATGTTTGTCCAGAATAGGCAGATACATGATTTAACAGTGCTATTTCATTTGGTTGGTTACCGTGAGTTTTCATACCTTCAGGTTTATTAACGATAATAAGATGTTCATCCTCATAAAGACAATCAATAAGCTCTGCTCTGCCCAGAGGAATTTTTTTAGTAGGGTAATCCTCATCATCAAAGATTAAGGTAATAGTATCGTTTTCTTGGACGACAGTTTGCCAATTAATAAATTCATTGTTTATAAGTACATGTTTTTTAACACGCAAAAAATGTCTAATCTTACGTGGAATCAAAAAATAATCTTCAAGGAGTTCTTTAACGGTATGTTCACCGTATGGATTTCTAATTTTTAATGAAAATGACATGGTTTTATTATAGCATTTTATTGAAAATTGATATAATAAGTCTATGAAATTATTTGATAAGTTTATAGACTTATTTCGTGTTGATGAAGACAACGACGAAATGACAAGAAAAAATGAACAAGAAACTAGAGAAGAAACTAGCAATTTGGATGGCGAAGAAGTCTATGATATTGATGATATTACCCGACCTAGTAAATCCCAGTATCAGCGAGGCATTCGTCACCAAAAGGAAAATGCTAAATCTCGACCTGAATGGCTACAAAAAGTTGATCGTTACCTCCCTTCTCCTAAAAATCCTATCCGTCGTTTTTGGCGGCGCTATCGTATTGGGAAGTTGCTTTTTATCGCCTTAATGGCTTTTATTCTTATATTTGGTAGCTATCTTTTTTATCTTTCTAAAACTGCTACAGTTAGTGATTTACAGAGTGCTCTAAAAACAACCACCACCATTTATGATAAGAATAAAGAATATGCTGGAAAACTTTCGGGACAAAAGGGAACTTATGTAGAGTTAAATGCTATTTCTGATCATCTCAAAAATGCTGTTATAGCAACTGAAGATAGAACTTTTTATGAAAATAATGGTGTAAACTTTAAGCGATTTTTTTTGGCAGTAGCTACACTTGGGAAATTTGGCGGAGGCTCAACTATTACCCAGCAATTAGCAAAAAATGCTTACTTGTCACAGGACCAAACGATTAAACGCAAGGCGCGTGAATTCTTTTTAGCGCTAGAATTGACTAAGAAATATAGCAAGGCTGAGATTCTGACCATGTATCTTAATAACTCTTATTTTGGTAATGGTGTTTGGGGTGTGGAAGATGCTAGTAGGAAATATTTTGGAACCAGTGCTGCTAATTTGACAGTAGATGAGGCTGCTACACTTGCTGGAATGCTTAAAGGACCAGAAGTTTATAATCCTTATTATTCTGTTGAAAATGCAACTAACCGAAGAGATACTGTTTTGGCAGCGATGGTTGATGCAGGTAAACTAACCAAGTCTCAAGCTAAAGAAGCTGCTTCAATTGGTATGAAAAATAGATTAGCAGATACCTATGCTGGTAAAATTAATGATTACAGGTACCCATCCTATTTTGATGCTGTTGTCAATGAAGCCATTGATACTTATGGTATTTCAGAAAAAGATATTGTCAATAATGGCTATAAGATTTACACTGCATTAGATCAAAATTATCAATCAGGAATGCAAAAAACATTTGATGATACTAGCCTCTTCCCTGTATCTGACTATGATGGTCAATCTGCCCAAGGTGCTAGCGTAGCTTTAGATCCAAAAACTGGTGGTGTAAGAGGTTTAGTTGGACGTGTTCAAAGTACTAAAGATGCACAGTTTAGAAGTTTTAACTACGCGACTCAATCAAAGAGAAGTCCAGCCTCAACCATAAAACCTTTAGTTGTTTATTCACCAGCTATTGCTTCAGGATGGTCAATAGATAAAGAACTTCCTAATAAAGTTCAAGATTTTCATGGTTATAAACCAAGTAACTATGGTGGGATTGAGACTGAAAGTATCCCGATGTATCAAGCACTAGCTAATTCTTATAATATTCCTGCTGTTTATACTTTAGACAAACTAGGAATCAATAAAGCCTTTACTTATGGCAGGAAGTTTGGTCTAAATATGTCATCAGCAAACAAAGAGCTAGGAGTGGCGCTAGGTGGAAGTGTAACCACTAATCCTTTAGAAATGGCACAAGCTTACTCAACTTTTGCAAATGACGGTATAATGCATCGCGCTCATTTGATTACTCGAATTGAGACAGCTAATGGAAAATTAGTAAAGCAATTTACAGATAAGCCTAAGCGAGTTATTAGTCGCTCAGTGGCTAGTAAAATGACTAGTATGATGTTAGGAACATTCTCAAATGGTACAGCTATTAATGCCAATGTTTATGGTTATACAATGGCAGGTAAAACTGGAACAACCGAAACAGATTTTAACCCCAATTTATCTGGAGACCAGTGGGTAGTCGGCTATACGCCTGATGTCGTTATTAGTCAATGGGTTGGCTTTAAGAACACAGATAAACACCATTATTTGACAGATTCTAGTGCAGGTACAGCTTCAAATATATTTAGCACGCAAGCTTCATATATACTACCGTATACTAAGGGGTCTAGTTTTACTCATATTGAGAATGCTTATTTCCAAAACGGTATTGGTTCAGTTTATAATGCACAAGATGCTAGTAATACAACGAACCAAGAATCACGCTCAATTATTAATGATTTAAAAGATTCGGCAAGTAAGGCTGCACAAGATATTTCTAGAGCGGTGGAAGATTCAAATTTCCAAGAGAAGGTAAAAGATGCTTGGAATAGTCTAAAGGACTACTTTAGATAGCTTGCAGGATTATACAAATCATGTTAAAATAGCACTTATGGAGGCGTTATGGCACAAAAGAAAGCAAGCCTAGCGTGTACAGAATGCGGAAGCCGAAATTACTCAATCGGAGTAAGTAGCACCCCCAAGCCAACACGACTAGAAGTAAATAAATTTTGTAAATATTGTAAGAAGTATACAATACACAAAGAAACGCGTTGATATAGCGTAACAAACTGCAAAAAGGAGAACTGATAATGTTTGTCAAAGGGATTTTTCAAGTATTGCGTGACACTACTTGGCCAAATCGAAAACAACGTTGGAAAGATTTTATTTCCATCTTGGAATACACTGTATTTTTCACAATCGTTATCTACATCTTTGACAAACTGTTAGCCGCAGGAGTCATGGACTTGATTAATCGATTTTAATAATAGATTATTTTAGATAGAAACAACCCAAACCCTTAGATTTTACTAAGGGTTTTTTGTGTGGAAAATAACATATATATCCGATTAAATTATAAAAAAATAATCTTTTGATTATTTTTACTAGATTGTTGAGCAAAAAAACATTAAAAAAAAGATGTTTATTTTAATAAAATGTAAATAAATTAAAGAAAAGTGTTGAAATAAAAAACTCCAAGTTATATAATTAGTTAAGGAACTCAAATTAAATTAAAATAAACGTGGTCCTATCCTAATAAATTAGGATTTTCAACTAACTATATAAAGGAGCGAATATGAATAATAACGAAAAAAAAGTAAAATACTTTTTAAGAAAAACAGCTTATGGTTTGGCCTCAATGTCAGCAGCGTTTGCTGTATGTAGTGGTATTGTACACGCGGATACTAGTTCAGGAATATCGGCTTCAATTCCTCATAAGAAACAAGTTAATTTAGGGGCGGTTACTCTGAAGAATTTGATTTCTAAATATCGTGGTAATGACAAAGCTATTGCTATACTTTTAAGTAGAGTAAATGATTTTAATAGAGCATCACAGGATACACTTCCACAATTAATTAATAGTACTGAAGCAGAAATTAGAAATATTTTATATCAAGGACAAATTGGTAAGCAAAATAAACCAAGTGTAACTACACATGCTAAAGTTAGTGATCAAGAACTAGGTAAGCAGTCAAGACGTTCTCAAGATATCATTAAGTCATTAGGTTTCCTTTCATCAGACCAAAAAGATATTTTAGTTAAATCTATTAGCTCTTCAAAAGATTCGCAACTTATTCTTAAATTTGTAACTCAAGCCACGCAACTGAATAATGCTGAATCAACAAAAGCTAAGCAAATGGCTCAAAATGACGTGGCCTTAATAAAAAATATAAGCCCCGAAGTCTTAGAAGAATATAAAGAAAAAATTCAAAGAGCTAGCACTAAGAGTCAAGTTGATGAGTTTGTAGCAGAAGCTAAAAAAGTTGTTAATTCCAATAAAGAAACGTTGGTAAATCAGGCCAATGGTAAAAAGCAAGAAATTGCTAAGTTAGAAAATTTATCTAACGATGAAATGTTGAGATATAATACTGCAATTGATAATGTAGTGAAACAGTATAATGAAGGTAAGCTCAATATTACTGCTGCAATGAATGCTTTAAATAGTATTAAGCAAGCAGCACAGGAAGTTGCCCAGAAAAACTTACAAAAGCAGTATGCTAAAAAAATTGAAAGAATAAGTTCAAAAGGATTAGCGTTATCTAAAAAGGCTAAAGAAATTTATGAAAAGCATAAAAGTATTTTGCCTACACCTGGATATTATGCAGACTCTGTGGGAACTTATTTGAATAGGTTTAGAGATAAACAAACTTTCGGAAATAGGAGTGTTTGGACTGGTCAAAGTGGACTTGATGAAGCAAAAAAAATGCTTGATGAAGTCAAAAAGCTTTTAAAAGAACTTCAAGACCTTACCAGAGGTACTAAAGAAGATAAAAAACCAGACGTTAAGCCAGAAGCCAAACCAGAGGCCAAACCAGACGTTAAGCCAGAGGCCAAACCAGACGTTAAGCCAGAAGCTAAGCCAGACGTTAAACCAGAAGCTAAGCCAGACGTTAAACCAGAAGCTAAGCCAGACGTTAAACCAGAAGCTAAGCCAGACGTTAAACCAAAGGCCAAACCAGACGTTAAGCCAGAAGCTAAGCCAGACGTTAAACCAGACGTTAAACCAGACGTTAAGCCAGAGGCCAAACCAGAGGATAAGCCAGACGTTAAACCAGACGTTAAGCCAGAAGCTAAACCAGACGTTAAGCCAGAGGCCAAACCAGAAGCTAAGCCAGAAGCTAAGCCAGAAGCTAAGCCAGAGGCCAAACCAGAAGCTAAGCCAGACGTTAAGCCAGAAGCTAAACCAGACGTTAAACCAGAGGCTAAGCCAGAAGCTAAACCAGAGGCTAAGTCAGAAGCTAAACCAGAGGCTAAGCTAGAAGCTAAACCAGAGGCCAAACCAGCAACCAAAAAATCGGTTAATACTAGCGGAAACTTGGCGGCTAAAAAAGCTATTGAAAACAAAAAGTATAGTAAAAAATTACCATCAACGGGTGAAGCCGCAAGTCCACTCTTAGCAATTGTATCACTAATTGTTATGTTAAGTGCAGGTCTTATTACGATAGTTTTAAAGCATAAAAAAAATTAAATTTATTTTTAAACATAAACCGAAAGGTCTATCCTTTCAAAATCTTAAGGCAAACCTCATCAGAACTTTGCCTTTTTTATTTGAATTTTAGAATGATTTAGTCGGTACTTTAATTGACAGCTTATTTTATTTTCTTTATAATATATATTGAAAATAGCAGTCCAATAAGCCGTAAAAGGCTTTTTTATTAAGGAAAGGAAAACTTATGTTAGATTCTTTTGATAAGGGTTGGTTTGTACTCCAAACCTACTCAGGTTATGAAAATAAAGTAAAGGAAAATCTCTTGCAACGTGCGCAAACTTATAATATGTTAGACAACATTTTGCGTGTGGAAATCCCTACTCAAACTGTAAATGTTGAGAAAAATGGGAAAACAAAAGAAATTGAAGAAAATCGCTTCCCGGGTTATGTACTTGTGGAAATGGTAATGACTGATGAAGCCTGGTTTGTTGTTCGTAATACTCCAAACGTTACTGGATTTGTTGGATCACACGGCAATCGCTCTAAACCAACACCGTTGTTAGAAGAAGAGATTCGTTCAATACTCATCTCAATGGGACAAACCGTTGATGTCTTTGATACTAATATCAAGGAAGGTGATGTTGTTCAAATCATTGATGGTGCTTTCATCGGACAAGAAGGACGTGTAGTTGAGATTGAGAATAACAAAGTTAAATTAATGATCAACATGTTCGGCTCAGAAACACAAGCAGAACTTGAGTTGTACCAAGTTGCAGAATTATAAAACTTCTGAAAAATCCATCTTAAAATAAAGATGGATTTTTGTTAATTTATAATTGATTTAGGTTTAATTCGTTAATTAAAACAACCATATTATCAATAGAATTATGATTAACGATATGTTTGGTTATATTCTCTTGATGAGACGTGTTGTTGAAAGAATAAATTGGCTTTTGTTTCAAATGAACTCTTTGTAAAATATTACCTACTTCTGGACCATGATTAATATCAAGGTATGCAGTGGCTAATGTTATTAATTTTTCAATTCTTGCCTCAATTAATTCAGGGTAAACTAGGACATTTGGATATTGTTCTAGTTTGCTAAGTTTATTTGACACTGTTGTGTAGGCACCAATATGGAATTGAACAGTAGGACATCTACAAATTAGCGATTCAATGTGTTCTAAATTATCGGAAGATGTAAGAGTGAAAAGATGAATATCTGAAACAGAAAGCAATTCCATGGACTTTTCGTAAGAAATCACTTTTCTTTGCTTGCCGGTTAATTGGCAAAAATCAAGTTGGAAGTAATACCACCATAGTTCTCTAAACCTTGCAACGCTATTTTCATTCCAAGGTTTGTCACTAGTTAAAAAATGTATAATATTAGGAGTTCTATTTTCTATGTTTAGATATAAATAAGATCGATGATTATAGCGGCTAACGACATCATAAGTTTGAAAGTTCCATGTTTTGTTCAGAGATAACCAACGATTATGGCAAACAATGTTCAAGATACTTTGATCCCCTGTTTTGACAACTCGGTGGAGTTCTTCAGCTGTTTTTAGTAATGTTTTAGTGAGCCCATCTTCCCGCCATAGTTCTAGATTAGCTAAAAGCATGCCAGCATTAAACCCTCCTTCTTCATTTTTATGGGGATCTTTGACGGCTGCTAAGTAATAACCTTTAAAATCTAGTTCAAATAAGTAATCAAGATTAGTGTTAACGATAATATCTGAATCTAAATAAAGTACACGTGAACTAGGTATATAATCTGCTAAAAATAATCTAAACCATGTACTAACAGTTAGAAAAGTCGTTAGATGAGCAATATCATAGTTATATATTTTAACATTAATCAGTTTTGATCCTAGAGGCTCTAGTTTCCTGTTTATATTACGTACCCATTCAACTGGGGTATCTTGATTGAATAAATAAAAAGTTATATTTCTATTATAAACACAAATAGACTTTATTGTTACTAAGGCTTTATCCAAGTAGTTTGAATCAACTGCAAGTGCAACTGCTTTTTCCATTTAAATTCTCCTAGTTAAGTGTTTAGAATAATGTTGGGTATATAGTGAATGGATGCCAATTTTTTTATATAGACTGAAGATAATTAATTAAATCATCGATAGATGCAAAAACTGTTTCTGGAACAAGCTGGCTATTGCATTCTCTTGTAGTAAGAATTGGTTTTTCAGATTGTGACATTTTCTGTAGAATGCCCTCCATTTTTCCAAAAACATTAATATCAAGATAAATATCAGCTTCTGCTAATAATTTATCAATAATAGGTGGAGTGTAAGTTTTATGAAGGCGGATATTTTCAAAAGCTAATAGGCTTATAAGAATGTCAGACATAACTGTTGGTGCTGCAATGTGAAATAGACAATCTGGAAGGGCAGTGACTAATTCTGAGATAGATGGTATACAATCAGAAGTTGTAACAATAAGGAAATTGAGACGATAATTTTGTGTTTTAATTGGGTGGTCTAAACCAAATACTTTTTTACTAGATATGATACTTGACCATTCAAGTAAATTATAGTGCCACCATACCTCACGGAGTCTCATATTTGATAATGTTTGCCAAGGTTTGATTCCCGAAATGTAGTGAATAATTTTTGGGAGTGGGGTAATTGGGATGTCAAAAATAAATTTATGCCCATCGATAGCAGCTCCCATATCAAAACCAATTTGAAAATTGTAGGTATCATCTAAATAAATTACCTGATTTTCAAACATGCGATTAAGAATTGTTTGATCCCCTTCGTTGGCATTCTCAATTTCCTTTTGATTTTTTTCAATTAATTTAATAGTCATATTTTCTTGTCGCCAACGTTGGTTGTTAATTACCATTACTCCAGCATTAAACCCATATCCAAGCCCAAAAAGAGCTGGAACTGCAGCTAAATATGCATTGTCTAGTGAAATTTGAAAGAGGTTATCTAAATTAGTAGTAACAACTAAGTCAGAGTCAAGATATAAAACTGTATCAGCTGAGATGTACTGAGGTATGAAATAACGAGCATAGGTCATATAATTAATATGATTAAGCTTTTTATTTTCCCATTTTGGGGATAAGTGATCATGGAAGAGCTTTACATCCTGAATTTGATTTCCAGTTTGTCCAACCCTATCTTTCATAGCTAAAAACCATTCTTGAGGAATATCTTGATTAAAAATAAAAATTGAGAGATTCTCATGATAGACACAGAGAGATTTTAATGTGGTTTCAATTTGTCTAATGTAGGAATAATCACCAGCCAAAACAACTGTTTTTTGATAAGTCATAAAAAATCCTTTATTTATATTAGTTAGATATAGTAAATATAAATTTAAAAACTATTAGTATTATTCTATCATAGGTGAGTGTGATTCAGAAATTATTATTAAATTAATTATGGAGTTTATATAGTACAACATATTCTTTTTCAGAAAAAACAGCTATATTTTGCTATACTTTAATCAAATATCAATATTAGAAAGTGATTGCCTATGTTGTCTGTTGGTTTAGTTTTAGAGGGTGGCGGAATGAGAGGTCTTTATACTGCTGGAGTTTTAGATGCTTTTCTAGATGCAGGAATAAAAATAGATGGTATCGTATCTGTCTCTGCTGGTGCATTGTTTGGTGTTAATTTTGTATCTAGACAACGAGAGAGGGCTTTGCGATACAATAAAAAGTATTTATCCCACCCTAAATATATGAGTCTAAGGTCATGGTTTCGAACAGGGAATTTTGTTAATAAAGATTTCACCTATTATGAAGTTCCTATGAAATTGGATGTATTTGACGATGAAGCATTTAAAAAATCAAGTATTGATTTTTACGTAGTTGCTACAGAGATGACATCTGGTAAACCTGAATATTTTAAAATTGATAGTGTTTTTGAACAAATGGAAATTTTACGTGCTAGTTCAGCATTACCAGTAGTCTCAAAGATGGTTGATTGGCAGGGGAAAAAGTACTTAGATGGTGGTTTATCTGATAGTATTCCCGTTGATTTTGCCCGTGGTTTAGGATTTGACAAGTTGATTGTTGTGATGACTAGGCCGCTCAATTATCAGAAAAAGCCTTCAAGTGGACGATTGTATAAAACTCTGTATAGGAAATATCCTAATTTTGTAAAGACAGCCTCGAATCGGTACCAACAGTATAATAATAGTCTTGAAAAGGTCATGAGCCTTGAAAAAACAGGCGATCTATTTGCAATTAGACCGAGTAAGAGCTTGGTTATTGGCCGCTTAGAGAAGAATCCGGATAAACTTGATAGTATTTATCAGCTTGGTATGAAAGATGCTAAAAGTGTGATGCCTGAGCTGAATAGTTATCTAATGAAATAAAGAAAACAGTATTTCTCAATTGAGGAATACTGTTTTGTAATATCAGTCAGTTGGTTTGACATCTAATTGTGTTAAATTAGTGTGATATTTTTGACGTTTTAATTGCTTAATGCTTAGCATTGATAAAAAACTAACGATATAGAGACTTGCTAAGAAAAGCATGACCATAGAGACATTTGAAACGTCTAGAATCATTCCGATGATAACAGATGAAAAGCCACCTATTGCACGACCAACATTTAAGATAAGATTGTTAGCTGTTGAACGAATATGATGTGGATAGAGACGTGTAATCATGGCACCATAGCCTGCAAACATACCATTAACAAAGAATCCGACAACTGCCCCGCCTATAATCATAGAAGGCATTGTTGTTGCGAATTGAAAGAGATAGACACAAATTGCAGATGATAGAAGGAAACACCCGTATACTAAACGCGGTCCAAATTTATCTAACAATTGACCAAATACTAGCATGCCAAGGCACATTCCAAGAATGGTTGCAATCATCCATAATGATGAATTCTTGACAGAAACGTTTAAGTTGGTTTGGATAATAGTTGGTAACCAGTTCATCATGCCAAAGTATCCGGCAATCTGAACAGTTGTCATAACCATTAGTGCTAGGCTCTGTGTGGCTAATACAGGAGTATCAAATAAAGCTTTTATACTGATATCTAGAGGTTCATCATCTGCGTCTGTATTATATTGATCTAAGATATCTTTATCATCAACAGCAAATTGCATCCATAGGACGAGAACTATAGGGAGAAGGCCAAAGAGAAAAAGTCCCCGCCAACCGAGTGCTGGAGCTAGCCATCCTGCTAAGAGTGCTGAGCTAATAGATCCAACTTGACCAGCGATACCATTTAGTGAAGAAATCCGGCCCATTTTATTAGTTGGGACAATTCCTGCCATAATGGCAATAGCGATACCATATTCGCCACCAACGCCAATTCCTGCAATGAAGCGCATGATATAGAGATATGATAAATTAGTAGTGAAGAAAACTAAACCAGTTGCGATTGAAAAGATTAGAATCGTCCATTTGAAAACTTTAAATTTATTGTAGCGATCAGCTAATAAACCAAAGATTAGTCCTCCCACGAGCATTCCCAAGTTGGTAATTGTCCCAATCCAACCAGCCTGTGCCGCAGATAAATGAAGATCAGTAATGATAGTTGACATAGAAAATGCAAGGAACATGATATTTAAATCATCGGTTCCGGATGCGACAATGGCAGCGATTAGGGCGCGCCAATTATTCTTATTGATATTTAATGGTGACATAAGTCTCCTCCTTTAATGATGGCTCACAGACCACCGTTATTAAATACTGTCAATAGAAAAAATTCTAAAACAGAGATGTCATAGCTGCTTCAACTCATTATAATGTAAAAGAAAAAACTCAAGCTGCTACCCTTGAGTTCTATAAACGCTCGCAAAAATAGTAGGATTTCTGTATAGAATCCTATTTTGGTCGCTTATATGTCTCACAGGACACGGTTAAAGCATTATGTCATTTGGAAATAGTATAGAGTAAGTTTAGTTTATTGTCAAGGATAAGTGGGGAGAGAACCTGCTGTTGAGGGTATTTTCACCTTTTTTATTGCTATTTTTCGTGTTATAATAAGAAGACTATACTTTTTTGACATGGAGAAGTGCGATGACATTCTATAATCACAAAGAAATCGAACCCAAATGGCAAGCTTTTTGGGCAGATAATCATACCTTTAAAACAGGAACAGACGCATCAAAACCTAAGTTTTATGCCCTAGATATGTTCCCATACCCATCTGGAGCTGGTCTCCACGTTGGTCACCCAGAAGGCTATACAGCAACGGATATTCTCAGCCGTTTCAAACGTGCCCAAGGTCACAATGTCCTCCACCCAATGGGTTGGGATGCTTTTGGACTTCCTGCTGAGCAGTACGCTATGGATACTGGTAATGACCCAGCTGAGTTTACAGCTGAAAACATCGCTAACTTCAAACGCCAGATTAATGCTCTTGGTTTCTCATACGACTGGGATCGTGAAGTTAACACAACTGACCCTAACTACTACAAGTGGACACAGTGGATCTTTACCAAGCTTTATGAAAAAGGTCTAGCTTACGAAGCTGAAGTTCCAGTTAACTGGGTTGAAGAATTGGGAACAGCTATCGCCAACGAAGAGGTTCTTCCAGATGGTACATCAGAACGTGGTGGCTACCCAGTTGTCAGAAAACCAATGCGCCAATGGATGCTCAAAATCACTGCCTATGCAGAGCGCTTGCTGGAAGACTTGGAAGAAGTTGACTGGCCAGAGTCAATCAAGGACATGCAACGCAACTGGATTGGTAAATCAACTGGTGCTAATGTAACCTTCAAGGTTAAGGATACAGATAAGGACTTCACTGTCTTTACAACACGTCCTGACACCCTTTTTGGTGCGACTTACGCAGTTCTTGCTCCTGAGCATGCCTTGGTTGATGCTATTACAACAGCTGACCAAGCAGAAGCCGTTGCCGAATACAAACGTCAAGCGAGTCTCAAATCAGACCTTGCTCGTACAGACCTTGCCAAAGAAAAAACTGGTGTCTGGACAGGTGCCTATGCCATTAACCCAGTTAATGGTAAAGAAATTCCAGTTTGGATTGCGGACTATGTCCTTGCTAGCTACGGTACAGGTGCTATCATGGCAGTTCCAGCTCACGATGAACGTGACTGGGAATTCGCAAAACAATTCAACCTAGACATCATTCCAGTTCTTGAAGGTGGGAATGTTGAAGAGGCTGCCTTTACAGAAGACGGTCTTCACATCAACTCAGACTTCCTAGATGGTCTCGACAAAGCGGCAGCTATTGCCAAAATGGTCGAGTGGCTTGAAGCAGAAGGTGTTGGTAATGAGAAAGTTACTTACCGTCTTCGTGACTGGCTCTTCAGCCGTCAGCGTTACTGGGGTGAGCCAATCCCAATCATCCACTGGGAAGATGGAACATCAACTGCGGTTCCTGAGAGCGAATTGCCACTAGTTCTTCCAGTTACTAAGGATATCCGTCCTTCAGGTACTGGTGAGAGCCCACTTGCTAACTTGACAGACTGGTTGGAAGTCACTCGTGAAGATGGCGTTAAAGGTCGTCGTGAGACCAACACCATGCCACAATGGGCAGGTTCAAGCTGGTACTATCTCCGCTACATCGATCCACACAACACTGAAAAACTAGCTGACGAGGAACTCCTCAAACAATGGTTGCCAGTTGATATCTATGTCGGTGGTGCAGAGCATGCCGTGCTTCACCTTCTCTATGCTCGCTTCTGGCACAAGGTTCTTTATGATCTCGGTGTCGTACCTACCAAAGAGCCATTCCAAAAACTCTTTAACCAAGGGATGATTTTGGGAACAAGCTACCGCGACAGCCGTGGTGCTCTTGTGGCAACTGACAAGGTTGAAAAACGTGATGGCAGCTTCTTCCATGTGGAAACTGGTGAAGAGCTTGAACAAGCACCTGCTAAGATGTCTAAATCACTTAAGAACGTTGTCAATCCAGATGATGTTGTTGAGCAGTACGGTGCTGACACCCTTCGTGTTTACGAGATGTTCATGGGACCACTCGATGCTTCAATCGCTTGGTCTGAAGAAGGTCTTGAAGGCTCACGTAAGTTCTTGGACCGTGTTTACCGTTTGATCACGACTAAAGAGATCACTGAGGAAAATAGCGGAGCTCTTGACAAGGTTTACAACGAAACTGTTAAGGCAGTTACTGAGCAAGTTGACCAAATGAAATTCAACACAGCTATCGCTCAACTCATGGTCTTTGTCAATGCAGCCAACAAGGAAGACAAACTCTTTAGCGACTATGCCAAAGGCTTTGTTCAATTGATTGCACCATTCGCACCGCACTTAGGTGAAGAACTCTGGCAAGTCTTGACAGCCTCAGGACAGTCAATCTCTTACGTGCCATGGCCAAGCTATGACGAAAGCAAATTGGTTGAAAACGAAATCGAAATCGTTGTCCAAATCAAAGGTAAGGTCAAAGCTAAACTCGTCGTTGCTAAAGACCTTTCACGCGAAGAATTGCAAGATCTTGCTCTTGCTAACGAAAAAGTCCAAGCCGAAATCGCAGGCAAAGACATCATCAAAGTCATCGCAGTACCAAACAAACTCGTTAATATTGTGGTGAAATAAGATAAAGATTTTACTAGAAATAGTGATATTTACGCGTATAAAATCCCAAAAGTTTAACTTTTGGGATTTTTCTATTTTTAGCTAAATCAGTCAGCTCGTACTGTTTTTTTAGCATAGTAAGTTTTTAATACCTCTTTTGTAATACCATGTTTTTGATAGATTTTTTCTATTTTTGACGTTAATATTTTTAGTTCTTTATTTTGGTTTTCAATAGAGTTATCAAATTTTTGATAGCGGTCGTTCAACCTTGTCTCAAGGTAAGCACGTTGTTCAAAATATAATTTTAATCTATCTTTTTCGTTAGTGGATAGGTTTGTCTTATCAATCAATTTTTTGACTTCACTTGTGCTATCCCATGTTTGATTATCAATAGAAGTATAGAATTTAGTTAGTAGACGTTTATTTTGCTTCTCTAGTTGGTTGATATCTTTGTTAATATACAATTCAATAACTTTTAAATCTTTTGCTTTTTTGACTTCAATATGTCGTTGGATATGGTCGATTTTAGCGTAGAGAGGAGCAGCTTCTTTATCTGCAACTTTTAACTTATGTTCAATAGTTTTTTGACTCATATGAACAGTTGATGTTTTTTGTGATTGTTCAGCCGTTACATGATTTGGTTGTAAACTCGTATATGTTGCTAAAGAGAGAACGGCAATAAGCGATAAGGAATGTATTTTTTTAGAATGTAACATATAAAAACTCACTTTCTTTTAGAATAACTTTTTGATCTATAGGTATTATAGGTTAAAAAAGCAATAACTTCTTTGAATTTTTGTAGGAAAAGTTAGGCAATTTTGTGGCAATTGAAATAAATCGTAAAAGTTGTTGAGGTCGAATCACTCTCAGCGATGATATTACCATGATGTTGCTTGATAATTTCTTTAGTCATTGCAAGTCCAATACCTGTTTGGCCGCCATGTCCTTTATAGAAGCGATCGAAAATATAAGGCAAGTCTTCTTTTGAAATGGCTGGTCCGTCGTTTGAGATAGTTAGTTTTTGATTTGTGTAAGAGATTTCAATATGAGAAACAGCATAGCGTAGTGCGTTACTAAGGATATTATTGATAGCTCGTTGAATCAACTCTTCGTTACCTTTTAGTAACTTTTCATGCTTGTCTGGTCTATAAGTAATACTAATCTTTTGTTTATTAGCTAGGGGTTTGAAATAAGCAATAATACTATTAAGTAATTCATTTAAAGAAAATTCATCTTTTTGATCACTTAAGTTACTATCTAATTTAGAGAGTAAGATAATATCGTCTACGAGCTGTTTCATTTTTTTGCTCTCTTGCAGAATAACAGAGTGTGCGAGCTCGGCATCAATAATACCCTCTTGAACTCCCTCAGTATATCCTTGGATGGACATTAAAGGTGTCCGTAACTCGTGGGAGGCATTTTGAAAGAAGTTTCTTTGGCTCTCTTCTGCTTGGTAGATTCGATTTGCCATTTCTTGGCTCTCAAGTAGAAGAGGATCGAAATCAGAAAAGACAATTTCTTTTTGACTAGATTGATGATTGCCTTGATTTTTCCAAAGGCTGGAAATATAAGTTTGTACTGATTGAATAGATTCTCTAATTCCAGTGAAAGTCTTCCTCATAATAAATAGCATGGGAATATAGGTTAGTACTAAGATAACTATAAGAAAATGATTAATTTTAGTAATTAGATGCTGGGTGTAAGTAATGTCTGAAAAGTTAATCACATGAAAAAGTTGCGACTGTGCTTTAGGAACTTTTTTTATGCTACCATCAACAAGGATACCAGAGTAGTCTTTGGTCATTACATAATAGGTTTTTTTCTTGATGGTTACAAACATACCATCTTTTTCCTTAGAAATTTGCCACAATCTTTTTTGGGTAAGATAGCGAATAATATCATGGCTCTCTTTTTTATGATTATCAGTGCCATATTTCATACGATAATGCTGGTCAAAAATAGCATAGTAAGACCAAACAAAGATGCTATCTTGGTTAACCATATTTTCATCTGGTATTTTCTTGTTGTTATAGATACTATCTAAAATGGTGAAATTCGCCTGCATGGAATTCCTTGTCATTTGATGGACATAGTCTTTAATGACATAGTTGACAGAAAAATAGATGAGGTAAAAACCAAGAAATAGAGTGATGCTATTAATAAGGATAAGATTGCTAATTAAACTTTTCTTTTTCATTTGTCCTCTTTGATTAATTTGAAGCCGTAACCCCAGACAGTTTTGATACTAACCTGACTGTGGTATTGCTTAAATTTTTTACGTAATCGTTTAATAGTGTCATCAACTGCTCTGCTTTCAATATCATCAAATCCCCAAATACGATTAAGCAGTGTTTCCCTAGAAAAAGCAGTTTCAGGTTTTTCAATTAATACTAAAAGAAAATCAAATTCTGTCTTGGTTAAGGGCATTTCTTCATTTGATAATAGGGCTATTCGCTTTTCGGTATCCAGAGTTAAATCTAGGAACTGATACTGAGTGTCATTTTTGATTGCTTTTTCATCAAGGCGTTTGAACAATGCTTTAACATGTAGACTAAGTTTTATAGGTGAAAAAGGCTTGGTGAAGTAATCGTCAGTTCCTAAATTAAAAGCCGTAATGAAATCAACATCAGAATCTCTAGCTGTTAACATGATAATAGGAATATTATCATATTGGCGGATGCTTTTCATAACATCTAAACCATTAGTTCCAGGCATCATTATGTCTAATATAACTAAATCGGGTTTTTGGTTTTTATAGGCTTCTAAGAGAAGGTCTCCAGTTTCAAATGCTCGAACAGTGAAACCATCATGTTCTAAAAAAGGAACCACCAAGTCACGAATATTCTTTTCATCATCAGCGAAATAAATTATTTTTGTCATGTATACCTCAATACCCATAGTTATAATTTGACTTTTAGCTAGCTGTTTATGTCATATCAAATATAACAAAAAAAGAGTTTTTTTCCCATTCTTTGAAGTGTTATGGTGTTATAAACCAAGATACTGCAGAGAAAAGGTCTTTAGGAACATCATTTTAAGCTCCTCAAAAAGGCACCAGTCACTAACTATTAATAGCTAGTAATTGATGCCTTGCTCTATTTTTTAAAGTATTTTATTCTCTTTTGATAGACTTTAGTTTGATTGTTGCCAGACCTAGCATAGAGAGACTAAATAGCAATATTGTATAGGTTATTTTAGGAGTGCTTTCGCCTGTTTTAGGAAGCTTGTTTGTCTTTACCTTTTGATTATCGGTTTGGCTAGTCACCCCTAAGACACGCTTCTGAGCAACCTCACTTTCTTTAGTCATGCCTTTTTTGAATATCAACGCCTGGGGCTGATTTGGCGGATTGATAGGTGTGGTATTGAGAGAGTCATTATCATTGAGTGATTGACTATAATTCTCTGCGGAAGAAACTCTATCACGGCCATCAAGCTCTTGTTCGGTTGCTTTTATTTGGTTTAATAACTCTTCAACTTGAGCTTGTGTAGCTTGTCTATTGGAAAGCAGCAATTCTGCTTTCTTGATAAGGTTATTATAATTTTCTTTAGCAAATTGACTGGCGTTCTGATATTTAGATGATGTTTGTTTCAGAACGTTTGCTTTAATTATCATATGGTGTAAACCAGAGTAATCAGTTTCATGACCATTTAATTGATTTTTAGCAATATCAAGATTTTCTAAGGCTTTGTCTACTTCTGATTGAGTGACGTTAGGTTTTTGTAGAAGGTTTTTCGCCAATTGGACTTGATTGATATAAGTTGATTGGCTTAATGGACTAGCATTAACAAATTGATAGTTTCCCTTGATTTCTGTTTCAGCTAAAATAGCTTTTGCCAGTAAAGAAGTATCTGTTTCTTTACCGTTAAGAGCTTGGCGACTTTCTCTCAAAGCAGCAATAGCATTATCAATACTTGTTTGTTCCACTCTATTTTTAATTAAAGTTTGTGCCTTTTCAAGATTAGCTAGGTAATTATTTTTTAAGTGAGTTCCAGCATTATAAAACACAGGCTGGGTAATAATATCAGTTTGTTCTGCTAGGGCATTAATCAGAGGAGCTTTATTAATCAGCGTCAATTTTGTTAGGTTTACCTGATCTTCTTTTACGGATACAAGTAAATCATCTAAGTTCTCTAAAGTGCTATACCCACTAGGCAGCGTTACGTTTAAACGATAGTCTCCTACAGGTATGTTTTTACCATAGTCAGTAGGAGAATAAGTTGCTTTTGGTAGATCAACAACAGTATTTGTCTTAGTAACCAACTGGACTGTTGCTCCTTTTGGTAAAAGCTTGTCAAATTCAACGAGTAAGGCTGCTTTCTTGAGTAAGTTAACTTTAAATAAGACGTCTTTAAGGCTATCTTTTTCAGAAATAGTTACAGTGACACTTTTGGGACTGATTAGATTTGCTCGTTCCTCATCGTATAAGAATAGATCAAACGTATAGGTACCAAAAGGCAATTTCAATAAATTGAGGTCTTTCCCGTGATGTTGCTTTTTGATGATATTACCTTTGTCATCTTTGACAGAGTAAGAGAAATCAATATCGACATTACTGTTAAGCTCAGGGCTAAACACTTTGACGTTTACTAAACCATTTTTATTGCCAATATTGATCAAATCTTCGAGTTTTGCTGATACTAGATTGCCTGCATAATCTTCAACAGTATAGTAGACATGAGAGAAATCGTTAACCTCTTTAGGTAGAATAAAGCTACCATCCTTTTCTTGTTTGATAAATACTTTGTTATCTTCAACAAGGATACCGTCTTCTCCTTGTTGACGTAAGACGCTATTATAATGACCATCTTTATCTTTTTTTAAGTAAAAAACTTGTTCTCTAAAGATACCAGATTCCCCGTGTTCTACTGCAGGACGAGCTTTGAAGATACGTCTATCTTTGTCATAAGTTGCTGTTGTTAGTGTAGGAGCTTGTCTATCCAAAGTGATATCAAACACCATTTGTTGTGGCTTAGAGCCAGGGACATCAGAGTAATAAGTTAAAACGTATTTGTATTTTCCATCTTCTAAAGGAATACCATCAGTAGTGGTTCCTTTCCATTCTGTGTCATATAAAAATGTAGATTTTGGATTTTCAGTATTTCCGCTGTAGTAATTTTTATCTCCTGCTTGGGGAGCACTTACCCATAGTGGTTTTTGTAAATTAACATCATCTGCACGATAGACTTTGGCTCTTAAATTATTGAAATTACGTAAGAAAACACCTTTCACTGCAACGGCATCTTGATTTTGGTCATCATTAGGTGAAATGGCTAGATGAGGCTGGCCTTTTTGATCTAGTTGTAAGATCCATTTTCCATCTATAGACTTATAGCTTCCCAAGGCTTTCAATTGGATAGGACTAGTACCGTCTGTTGAGTAGATAGGCTCTGAACTTGTAGTCATTAAGGCAGTATAATCTTCTGAACCAGGAACTTCGTTTGTTTGTTTTGGTTGGAAATAAAATCCCTTTTCTTTGTTAGCAACAAGCTTATAAATGGATTTTTCTAAAACTTCTAAGTTTTGGAATTCTCCCTTAAATCCAACATAAGGAATACTAAGAACTTCCCCACCATCAACAGGGTCTGTAAAACGTACGTAGCCTTCTAGGAAATAGCCGTTTGGCATTACTTTTTTTAACATGTCATGGTATTTCGAAACATCTATATCAATTGTAATCGTTTGGGTTTGCCCTGGTTCAATCCGTATCGTTTTCCCTGTAAATGTACCAAGTTGTTGAGGAGCCAATGTGACAAAGCCATCTTTAACTTGATCAGTATTTAAATAGGTTGTATAGTGTAAATCTTTTGCAACTTTATTGATATTATGAACAGTAACATCAAAGGAAATTTTATCTTTAATATTTCCTAATGTAACGCTGCCATAGTTGTTTTCCCCACCAGTTAGGTATAATCCTGTCTGAACTGCTGCTGCGACATCGATAATACCTGCTCCTTGTTGGCGTGGTGAGGTGTAAGCGCCTGTATCTTTGTTTAGGTGTGCTTTAGCAGTACTCATAAGAAGGTATTTGACAGTTCTTTCAATGTCACCTTTTTTAAGTTCTGGATGTTCTTTCAATAAGTATTGTTTAACTAGAGCAGTAGCACCAGCGACATGGGGAGAAGCCATACTTGTCCCACTCATCATATCATATTCATTATCATTGATAGCGGCGTAAATAGAGCCTCCAGGAGCAGATAAGTCAGGTTTTAATTGTCCGTCTGCTGTTAACCCCCAGCTTGAAAAGTCAGATAGGACACCTGCATTAGGGTTGGCTTGTTTATTTTTGATATTGTTAAATACAATTTTATAGTTGTTTTTAGCTAAAACATCTCCAAACTCTTTTTGGGTAAAAATAGCAGGAATAGCACTTGCTTCAGGATCTAAACTCATTGTTAGATTAGCTTCCCCAGCTTTGTTATTAAAGATAATAGCTCCCACAGCACCGTGATTAATAGCATTGACGACTTTTTTTGTAAAAGTAATATCTCCACGTTCAATTAAGGCGATTTTACCATTTAAAGTTTTGTCCTTATAATCATTGTCGTTTCCTTTTCCTACGAAAACATAATCATATTGTTTCCCTACTTCAAAGGTCTTATCACTAACTTTAGGATCTGCATAAGCAGCTAATCCGTTGTTGAGATTTCTGTTGTTTTCTAATCCGATAATGTTGAAGACTTTATTAACCAGTGTTGTATTATTATATGATGCTACAGAAATGGCCTCACGAGCTGTTGATGGACTACCAACTAAACCATAATCAGGATAAAGAGCAGAAGGCTTTGATGCTCCACTCCCAAATGTACCGTCGTTACCTGCTGCTATAACAACAGAAACGCCAGCGAGTCTAGCCATCTCTAAAGCTTTTATAAGTCGGTCATCGGCATTAACTAAAGACCCATTAGCTCCACCTAAACTTAAATTAATGCTGTCAGCACCGAGTTTAACGGCATCTTCAATAGCTTTAACATAAAGGGCTGGTCCAGTTCCTCTTTTTTCATCAGAGAAGACTCTCATAAACATTACTTGTGCTTCAGGAGCAACACCATAGATTAATTCATTTGTATCTTTCTTGCTAGGATTAGCTGTTGCGATACTGGTTACGTGCATACCATGAGAAGTGCTTTTCACCTCTTTTAGCTCTGTATTGACATCAACATAGTTGTGACCAAAGATTACTTTGTTGTTATACCATTTTCCATAGTTTATACCAGCTTTTGCTTTAGCAGCATTCATTTGCTGTTCGTTTTGGTATTTTGCTTTTGTCGAATCATTTAATTGGAGAGCATCGTGATTGATATCTAGTCCTGAGTCAATAATTGCTACAACAGTTCCCTCTCCTTTGTAGCCTGTGTTCCATACTTTGGGGACAGTGATAATTTTATTACTATCAATGTTTTGAGGGGTTTCTTTAGAAATAGCTGGTGTAGATTTGACTGCTAAATTTTGTTTGGTTAAAGGAGTTTTAGAAACTTCTTGAGTGCTTTCAACCGGTTGATTTGCGACTGGGGAAAATGTCTCGGTGGCTTGAGAGTGAGACTCAGCTACTGGTTGTGTTTCTGTTGGACTATTATTAGCCTTTGTAACAAGATTGTCTTGAGCTGTCGACGCAAGGGCTGATGACGTGTTGTTAGTAGGTGTCTCATTTGCTATGCTCGTTGGACTGTCTTTTACTTGCTGTTCAACTGCAATATCAGATGGCTTATTTATGACAGAATCAGCAGCTACATTTGTGATACCACCTAAAAAAAATAGGGTTCCCAAAAGTACAGATACGGCACCTAACTTATATTTCCGGATTGAAAAACGCTGTTTTGTGTTCATAAAAATCTCCTTTTCTTGTAACATAATAATTACAAAAACTATTAAAACATAAAAAATCAAAATTTTCTACAATTTTCTGAATTTTCATTACAAATTATTTTGTGGTAAATTTAAGACCGTACCTAAAGCATTTTTTAAAAATCATTCTATGAAAATAATAATATTGTCCAACTATATGGCTACAATATCAAAGGTTTATAGAATAATTACAGGATATTTATTAGTCTAATTGCTGGCAAAGATAAATAATCATTCCTCTTCTTTCTTAGTAATCACCGTTGTGCTATAATAACTGAATATACTGAAAATTTAGGGGGATATGATGGAAAAAGGATTTAAAGAGGGAGTGAAAGATGCCTTGCCCACAGCTTTAGGGTATATCTCAATAGGCTTGGCGTTTGGGATAGTTGCTTCAGCATCAGATTTATCTGCAATAGAAGTTGGTCTTATGAGTGCCTTGGTATATGGGGGATCTGCTCAGTTTGCTATGTGTGCGCTATTATTAGCAAAAGCAGACTTGATGACTATTACGATGACAGTATTTTTAGTTAATTTGAGAAATATGTTAATGAGTTTACACGCGACTACTATCTTCAAGTCTGCTCACCTAATGAATCAATTAGCCATAGGAACTCTAATAACAGATGAGAGCTACGGCGTTTTACTTGGAGAAGCATTACATCACAAAGTTGTATCGCCTAGTTGGATGCATGGTAATAATGTGATGAGTTATTTGACATGGGTAATCTCAACGATAATAGGAACTTTACTGGGGAGTACTATTCCTAATCCAGAAATGTTTGGTTTAGACTTTGCATTAGTCGCCATGTTTATAGGTCTCTTTGTATTTCAGTTGTTTGGGATGTTATCTGATGGAAAGCGACTTGTTGTATATGTTCTTGCTTCTGTAGGTTTAAGTTACTTCTTATTAGCTACTTTTTTGTCAGGAGCCTTATCAGTATTGCTTGCGACTGTTGTTGGATGTAGTGTGGGAGTTGTTTTAGATGATAAATAGTACCGTTTTTCTTGCTATTCTTTTAGGTTTTGTTGTTTCTTGGGTGCCAAGAGTCGCTCCATTCATATTTGTAAAATACAAAGGGCTACCAAATAGTCTTGTGAAATTTTTAAAATTTCTTCCTCTTTCTATTTTATTTGCCCTAACATTCTCTAGCTTTTTTTCAGTTAAATTAGGACAATTGCCAACACTAAAATGGTTAGATTTATTGGCTGGCATACCAACTCTAGTTGTCACTATTCGATATCGAAATTTATTTTACACTGTTCTTACTGGTATCGTTACTATGGCTTTATTGAGATTACTATTTTAACGTGTAGGAATGGAAGATTAATAAAAACACAAAAAACGCATCTATTTCTAGATACGTTTTTTGTGTTTTTGTCTAGACAGGAACTTTTGATAGCCGATGTGTAATAGTTTGACTAATTGTTAATAATATCAACAGATTTTTCTGTATCTTGATAATATGAGTTGATTGTAAGATTGCTTTTTAAAGATATCTACATGCTGCTGTTTTAAAATTTATAAAAAGGTCCATAGTGGTTTATATAGTTTAAAACTATATAAATCGCTAAAAATATAAAATATTAAAAGCTATTGATATTATAGTTTTCATGGACTAAAATAATTCATAAAACTAAAAGGGTTAGTTATTAGCTATAACTTGATGGAGGAAATTATGGTAAAAGTTTCAAATTTAGGGTATCCACGTCTTGGTGAACAGCGCGAATGGAAGCAAGCGATCGAAGCTTTCTGGGCAGGGAATCTTGAACAAAAAGATTTAGAAAAACAACTAAAACAATTACGTATCAATCATTTAAAGAAACAAAAAGAGGCAGGTATTGACCTTATTCCAGTGGGGGATTTTTCTTGTTATGATCATGTTTTGGATTTGTCATTTCAATTCAATGTAATCCCAAAGCGTTTCGATGAGTATGAGAGGAATTTAGACCTTTATTTTGCTATTGCAAGAGGTGATAAAGATAATGTCGCATCATCTATGAAAAAGTGGTTTAATACCAACTACCACTACATAGTCCCAGAATGGGAGGTTGAGACTAAACCTCACTTGCAGAATAATTACTTACTTGATCTTTATCTAGAAGCTAGGGAAGTAGTTGGTGATAAAGCAAAGCCGGTTATCACTGGTCCAATAACCTATGTTTCCTTATCATCAGGAATTGTCGACTTTGAAGCGACTGTTCAGCGGTTATTACCACTTTATAAGCAGGTCTTTCAAGATCTGATAGATGCAGGCGCCACCTATATTCAGATTGATGAGCCGATATTTGTAACTGATGAAGGTGAACTTTTAGTAGATATAGCTAAGTCTGTTTATGATTTTTTTGCAAGAGAAGTACCACAAGCCCACTTCATCTTTCAAACCTACTTTGAATCAGCAGTCTGTTTAGATAAACTCTCTAAGCTGCCAGTAACGGGATTTGGCCTTGATTTTATACATGGTAGGGCGGAAAATTTAGCTGCTGTTAAGCAAGGTCTATTCCGCGAAAAAGAATTATTTGCAGGAATTGTTAATGGTCGAAATATCTGGGCAGTAAATTTAGAAGAAACGTTGGCTTTATTGGAAGAGATAGGTCCCTTTGTTAAACGATTGACTCTTCAACCTTCTTCAAGTCTTTTACATGTACCGGTGACGACTAAATACGAAACACATTTAGACCCTGTGTTAAAGAATGGCTTATCATTTGCTGATGAAAAACTAAAGGAATTAGAACTATTAGCTAGTGCTTTTGATGGTAATAAAACAAAGGGATATCACGAAGCTTTATCTCGTTTTTCAGCTCTTCAAGCTGCTGATTTTCGTCATGTAGCATTGGAATCATTAGCAGAAGTAAAGCTTGAACGAAGTCCGTATAAATTACGCCAAGCTTTGCAAGCTGAAAAATTACAGTTACCGATTTTACCAACAACAACTATTGGATCCTTTCCTCAATCACCTGAAATTAGGAAGAAACGCCTTGCTTGGAAAAGAGGAAATCTATCTGACTCAGATTATAAAGATTTCATAAAAACTGAAATTAGAAGATGGATTGCTATTCAAGAAGATCTTGATCTTGATGTGTTAGTACATGGCGAATTTGAGCGTGTTGATATGGTTGAATTTTTTGGTCAAAAGTTAGCTGGTTTTACGACAACCAAATTAGGCTGGGTACAGTCTTATGGTTCAAGGGCGGTCAAACCACCTATCATTTATGGTGATGTCAAACATATTCAACCCTTAAGCCTTGAAGAAACGGTTTATGCCCAAAGTTTGACTAAGAAACCTGTTAAAGGCATGTTGACAGGTCCTATTACTATAACGAACTGGTCATTTGAGCGAGATGATATTAGCCGATCTGATCTTTTTAATCAAATTGCTTTGGCTATAAAAGATGAGATTCAACTTTTGGAACAATCAGGTATTGCTATTATACAAGTGGATGAAGCAGCCCTTCGAGAAGGTTTACCCTTACGCCAGCAAAAGCAACAGGCTTACTTAGATGATGCTGTTGCGGCCTTTAAAATTGCAACTTCATCTGTGAAAGATGAGACACAAATTCATACACATATGTGTTATTCAAAATTTGACGAAATTATTGATTCTATCCGTGCACTAGATGCAGATGTTATTTCTATTGAAACGAGTAGAAGTCATGGGGACATCATTGAAAGTTTTGAAACAGCAGTTTATCCTCTAGGAATTGGCCTGGGTGTTTATGATATTCATTCCCCTCGCATACCTACTAAGGAAGAAATTATTGTCAATATTCAACGATCACTAAAATGTCTATCAAAAGAGCAATTTTGGGTAAACCCTGATTGTGGCTTAAAAACACGCCGTGAAGCAGAAACAATTGCTGCCTTGGAGGTTCTTGTTTCAGCTACCAAAGAGGTTCGTCAGCAATTAGATAATTAATAGGTTAATCAGTAAAGGATTGCCATGAGGGAGGAGTAAAGAAGATGTCCAAGTTTTTAGAGAAATTAAAAACAGATATTCTAGTAGCTGACGGTGCAATGGGAACTCTCCTTTATACTTATGGGCTAGATACTTGTCATGAATCCTACAATGTAACACATCCAGAAAAGGTTCTAGCCATTCATCAAGCTTATATTGAAGCGGGTGCAGATGTTATTCAGACGAATACCTATGGGGCTCAACGTCATCGATTAAAGAACTACGGTTTGGAAGATCAGGTTGTCTCTATCAATCAAGCAGCAGTTAATATAGCTCATCAAGCGACTTTGGGTAAAGAAACATTTATTTTAGGTACTGTTGGAGGTTTTCGTTCTCAAAGACAATGCGATTTAACATTGGATAATATTGTAGAAGAAACTTTGGAACAAGTTGAGGCTTTATTGGCGACAGGACAGCTAGACGGATTATTGTTTGAAACTTATTATGATATTGAGGAGATAACGACAGTTTTAAAAATTGTGAGGGAGATGACTGATCTACCAATTATTACTAATATTTCTCTTCATGAAGCAGGGGTAACATCAAATGGAAAGCCTATTGTAGAGGCGCTCAGCCAATTAGTTATGCTAGGTGCAGATGTGATTGGCTTAAATTGTCACCTTGGACCCTATCATATGATCCAATCATTGAAGCAAGTTCCTTTATTTGCCCAGTCTTATTTGTCAGTTTATCCTAATGCAAGTCAGTTATCTTTAGATGGTGAGAATAGTCAATACCAGTTTAGTCAGAATTCAGAGTATTTTGGAAAATCTGCAGAACTTCTCGTAGCAGAAGGAGTTAGGCTTATTGGTGGTTGTTGTGGGACAACTCCAGATCATATTAGAGCTGTGAAACGATCTATTAGAGGATTGAAACCTATTGAACGAAAGGTTGTTACTCCTATAATACCTGTAAAAGATTTTGTTAGGCGTATCAGACGAACAGATACTCTAGTGGATAAGGTAAAAAAAGAAGTAACAATTATCGCAGAATTAGATCCTCCAAAGCATTTAGATATCGTTCAGTTTCAAAAGGCTATACGAGCGATTGACCAAAAAGGTATTGCAGCAATTACTTTAGCAGATAATTCACTATCTAATACACGTATTTGTAATTTAAGTATAGCTAGCTTGCTTAAAGATGAAATTAGCACACCCTTTTTACTACATATAGCTTGTCGTGACCATAATTTAATTGGTTTACAGTCTAGACTGTTGGGCATGGAATTATTAGGTTTTAACCATATTTTAGCCATAACAGGAGATCCGACTAAACTTGGTGATTTCCCAGGAGCGACTAGTGTTTATGATGTGACTTCCTTTAAACTCCTTTCTCTGATTAAACAACTTAATCAAGGTTTATCTTATAGTGGTGCTAGCTTGAGACGTCCAACAGATTTTACAGTTGCTGCTGCCTTTAATCCTAATGTGAAAAACCTTACTCGAACCGTAAAATTGATTGAGAAAAAAGTAGCTTCTGGTGCTGATTATTTTATGACACAACCAATATTTGATCACTCTGTGTTAAAGGAATTAGCTGATCTTACTAAAACAGTTGAACAACCCTTTTTTATCGGAATTATGCCAATAACAAGTTATAATAACGCTGTTTTTCTACACAATGAAGTTCCTGGTATTAAACTTTCTGAGTCATTTTTATCTGCTCTTGAAAAGGTAAAGGACGACAAAGAAGCTTGTTTAACTTTGGCCTTAAACGAGAGTAAGTCCTTGATTGATGAAGCCTTGAACTATTTTAATGGTATCTATTTGATTACTCCCTTTTTACGCTATGATCTGACTCTTGAGTTAATTGACTATATACAAAAAAAGCAAGTAAGAAAGTCCTCTTAACTTTCTTACTTTTTAGTTGGTCGTTTATTATTATAATAAAAGTTACGTACCAAAACAGAGGTTAAACTAGATTTTTAAGCCACCTTCTATACTAAGATAAATTAGTTAATTTAAGTTTTCTTTAAGTTTATAGACTTAGAATAAAGCGTTATTTTGATGGGTAGCATAAAATTAAGGCATAATATGGATGTCAGCGATTTTTTTAGACTAACGAAATAACGCTGTAAAGCTTAATAGGGGTGTATCAAATACTCACTTATATAGTACCAAAAGCCTATAGCCTGTTGGCTAGCTTGACCGTATTCAAATATTGAATAAATCTTGGTTGAGAAAGGGAGGTATAAAAATGGTATGTGTCGATTTTATTGATCAAAAAGTTTATAGTGAAGCAGAAGGCCTATTTGTTTCCGATTTAGACTTAGGCATTAAAGGTTTAATAAGAGCACGTTATCCTTTTGCTCTGGATAGTGACTTTATTTCGTATGGAAATTTAAGTCATTATTGTATGAATTATCTTGACGAAATTGTTCAGCGAGCGAATCAGAAAAATGAGAAGATAAAATATAATGTGACTACCTTGATGAAAGAAGAAGAGAAGCCCTTCAACGTTGAAGAGCGTTTGAACAAGCAAGCAACTATCGGTCAACGAATTGCTGATGATGTTGCACGTTTTGGCGGATCTTGGACTTTTATTATCGTTTTTGTATCCATTATGGCTATTTGGATGTTGGTTAATATCATGAAGCCTTTTGGTATTCAATTTGATCCTTACCCATTTATCCTGTTAAACTTAGCTTTATCAACGATTGCTGCAATCCAAGCACCACTTATTATGATGAGTCAAAATCGTGCTGCTGATTATGATCGTTTGCAAGCTCGAAATGACTTTAATGTCAATAAAACCTCTGAGTTAGAAATTAGATTATTGCACGAAAAGATTGATCATATGGTACAACAAGATCAGTTTGAATTGTTAGAGATTCAAAAGTTACAGACAGAAATGCTAGTATCATTGGGAAATCAGTTAGCACAATTGAAACAACTACAAAAATAATCTTTTAGCAGTTATTTAAAAATACTGATACAATACTAAGAATTTAAATTAATACTGCAACTTCCTATAATGGAGAGCAGTATTTTTACTTTATTAATAACAAAAACCCCTTAGATGATGTGTCTAAGGGATTTTTGTATCGGAATAATCGAGTTGGTGAATTATTAGGCTAGTGTCTGTCCGAAAGCGTCTGCTGCTAAAATAGCTTGAGCAAACATTTTGGGATCGAAAGGGGTATTTTTGTATTCATTAGTAGTCATTGCAATTTCAACAATTTTTGGAATATCTTTTTCTGATAAAGAGACGTCAGCTAGAGTTGTTGGCAAACCTAGTGACTTATTAAAACGAGCTACTTTTTCAAGTTCTTCTAGTTCGTTGAAATAAGCATGTAAAACTAACACACCAAACGCAACTACAACGCCATGTAAGAATTCACCTTGTCTTTGAATAGCGGTTGTACCATAGTAAAATGCATGCGCGTGACAAGAATTGTAGTAGAAATCAGGTTGATTAACTAAATTAGAAGCATAGCCAGTTGAGATTAAGATATCAAGCGCAATTTCTTCAACTGCACGCGAAGCTAAATTAGCTTCAACATCTTTTAGACCTTGTTCACCAAATTGATAAAAAGCTTCCTTTGAAGACAGAGCGACTGCTTGTCCTAACACTGCAGTATGTGGTAGTTTATTGGTCTTAGCCTCTAAGGTAGCACGTTCTACTTCAGGGGCTTTTGAAATACCGTCCCCAATACCAGCCCAAAAATATTTGCTTGGTGCCTGTGCAATAATCCGTGTATTGATAAAAATATGAAGTGGAGACTCGGGATAGCCGTATCTTAAGAAAGAATGGTCATCATTATATACAACTGCAATGGCAGTACCTGCGGAGCAATTAGAACAAATAGTTGGGATAGTAAAGCTATTTTTACCTAACTCTTTTGCTACCATTTTAGCTGTGTCTAAAGCTTTTCCACCGCCAAAACCTAAGATAGCATCAGCGGCTTGAACTTGTGGGTTGGCTACTAACTTGTCAATGTTAGATTGTGTTGAATCCGTTCCATAGACAAAGCTTCCTGTGACTTTAATATTTGCTTCCTCTAAAATAGAGCGAACCTCGGCTTCTGAGCTGTCTAGGGCACGTTTGCCACCGACGAAAGCAATGCTTTGAATACGGTAAGTTGCCAAAACGCTAGGAATTTCTTTGAAGCAATCTTCTCCGTAGCTATAATTTGCCATTACATTTGTTGTCATTCAGTGTCCTCCTCTATTCCAAAGGTCGATTAGAGACAGCTATTTTCTAAAAGTGAATAGTTTTTTGTCTCTTGACCAAGTGATTATCATATTATAGCAGAATATTCAGAAAATTGGAACATGAAAAACAATTTAATTTTCAAGAATAAGAATAGAAAAGGTAAAGCGAGATATACGAGTAAATACTGTCAGTATAATAATTACAAGCTCTTGAGAGGGTCTGTATTGGATGCAACAGGGAGTTCTTTTAGGTATTGATCAAGATCGCGTTGGTGTTTTAGAATCTTTATTTTTTGAGGGTAGTCCTCAACAACTTGTTTATAGTTTGATTTTTGTTTGTCAGAGCGACCGTCTTTAAGAATCCAACTGATAAATTCAAAATCTAATTTTTCCGGGCATCCATTGGCCATATCAGGTCTAGTCTTACCACGAAACTTACAGTAACGTTTGAATGCTCTCCACAAGCAGTTGAAGCGATTAAAGTCAAAAAAAATAATCTCATCTGCATCTGCTAGACGTTCTTGATATAGCAGTTTTTTGTAGTTACCTTCTATAATCCATGTTCTTTTTTCTAACATGTTGCTGACATCGTCAATCATGTCATCATATTTTCTCTCTTCCCAATTTGGGGCGAAGTGAATACTATCAAGATGTAATACATTGCAATTATAGTAATTTCCCAATTTTCTTGCTAAAGTGGACTTACCCGACCCACTATATCCGATTATTGCTATTTTCATATACTACCTCCGTTAAATTGTTTACTTGAAGTTAATGCTGTACTTAGGATTTACTTATTTTATAAGGGTTATTCACTTTTTTAGATTAATATATTTTTGATATAAGTTATCCATACACATGGTAACATAGTTACCAGTAAATGTAATCTAGATATCAATACTATGGCTGACGATATTGTTAACTTTTGGTTCAAAAAATTGGGGTAAAAATCATCGGAGGGAACTGCCAAACAAACTCACAGTTTAAAATACTAAGTAATAAAAAGTCTTGAACTTATTATGTTTAAGGCTTTTTAAGTGTCTAAAATACTTGGTCTAGTATGAATTTCTAAACAGAAAGTAAAAATAATGAGTTTTAGTATGGTTTTTGGGCATAATGGAACGATTTTATCTAAAATAGTACGCTTCTTATTAAATTTATTTTTTAAGAAAAACATTAGGCTAATCTATTTGATAAAAATAGTGATAAGTAGAAATTTTCTAAAATATTTAGATTTATATAAGGTGGTAAATTATCGTTATGGTTTTTTACATGAAAATATAAATTAAATTATCAGAAATTAACAAAAGGATAGGCGCAAGTATATTATAGCAAAATGATAATATTAGTTTTATGAAAAAAATGCAGTTTATTTGTAATAATGTAAAATATAGGGGAAAAGAAAGCGCTTGACGACCTTTTGGACAAGTAGTAAGATACAAACATGGGCCCTGTAAATTAAAAATACTGCAGTAAAAGTGATTTTAGTTTAAAGGAGGAAATTCATTATGAACGTTAAACATATGATGTATCTATCTGGAACTCTAGTGGCTGGTGCATTGTTATTTTCACCAGCTGTATTAGAAGTACATGCTGATCAAGTGACAACTCCACAAGTGGTAAATCATGTAAACAGTAATAATCAAGCCCAGCAAATGGCTCAAAAGCTTGATCAAGATAGCATTCAGTTGAGAAATATCAAAGATAATGTTCAGGGAACAGATTATGAAAAAACGGTTAATGAGGCTATTACTAGTGTTGAAAAATTAAAGACTTCATTGCGTGCCAACCCTGAGACAGTTTATGATTTGAATTCTATTGGTAGTCGTGTAGAAGCCTTAACAGATGTGATTGAAGCAATCACTTTTTCAACTCAACATTTAGCAAATAAGGTTAGTCAAGCAAATATTGATATGGGATTTGGGATAACTAAGCTGGTTATTCGCATTTTAGATCCATTTGCTTCAGTTGATTCAATTAAAGCTCAAGTTAACGATGTAAAGGCATTAGAACAAAAGGTTTTAACTTATCCTGATTTAAAACCAACTGATAGAGCTACAATCTATACAAAATCAAAACTTGATAAGGAAATCTGGAATACACGCTTTACTAGAGATAAAAAAGTACTTAACGTCAAAGAATTTAAAGTTTACAATACTTTAAATAAAGCAATCACACATGCTGTTGGAGTTCAGTTGAATCCAAATGTTACGGTACAACAAGTTGATCAAGAGATTGTAACATTACAAGCAGCACTTCAAACAGCATTAAAATAATATTTGTATTTTTCGTGTGATGCTGTCGACTTCGTGATTTTGTACTACCATGGTTTTTATGATTAAAAGGTTTACGATAATAGTCATAATAGTAGAACGATGTCACCATTTTAAATAATAAAGTGATTAGTCATTTGACTAAATTTGCCAAGTATCAAAGGAAATAAAGATTATGACTAAAAAGATAACTGTTGTAGCATTAGAAACATTGATTGCCCAGCATAATAATATCCATTTGATAGACGTTCGTGAAGAGCATGAGTATCGTGGGGGGCATATTTCAGGTGCGATAAATCTTCCTTTGAGTCAACTCAGTCATAAGTTTGAACAGTTAGATAAAAATAAGGAATATTATCTTGTTTGTCAACGAGGGGGAAGATCTATTAGAGCATGCCAATTTCTTGAGTTGAAAGGCTACAAAGTAATCAATGTAGATGGCGGCACAGAAGCGTGGAGAGGAAATCTAGAAGTGTAAATATGTCCTGTGTAGTCTACCATATTTGATAATAAAAAAATTGACATTATCTCACTATTAATGACCTTTTAGTAAACATAAAGAAAAGTATGTGTTTTGAAAAGGAGGATGATTATCCTTTTCAAAACCATACTTTTTGTGTCTTGTGGCTTGGTCTTAATTAATAGTTGTTAGGACAATGTCGTAAATGACAAGGAGAATAAAAGGCCAACTAGTAAGTAATAATTTTGTATGTTGTTTAGAGTTTATTGAGTCAGCCTCTCGAACGTTAGAGTGCAGACTTATACGACGGCGAGCAGTATTCCTATGAGTAAAAAGGTAATATAATATAAATAAGATTGCTAAAATTAGCAATATATTTTCAAAATAAGTCCCGTATAACTCGTTTACTGTTGATAGCTGGGTGAAAATTTCTACGATAAAGTTATTGCAGATATGAAGGAGTAGGGCTACCTTAAAGGAATAATGGTAAGCGATAAAACCCATTATGATACCCGCAATAGATGTAGTCAATAGCTGAGAAATGTCTTGGTGCATTAAACCAAATAGGATGCCAGAAGTGATAATGGCAAACCATTTACCATACTTGGATAATAAATTCAATACTATTCCTCGGTATAAAACTTCTTCAAAAAAAGGACCTACAACAACAGAATAACTAATCATAAGTATATTGAATGTGGCATCATAATTTTGACTTTCCGATTCCATAATATTGAGATGATTTAGCACAACATCCCATATTGTGGAGACTATATTATTAGTAGTATATATAATGCTTAACAAGAATAAAATAGTGGTGAAAGTGATTGTATGATGGGTTGCCGTTAGATGTTTTTTTAAATTTTTAAAACCCATAAAAAAACAAGGAATGAGTAAGGCGATTAAAGTACTTGCTATACCTATCCAGACATCATTTTGTAAGATTTCAGCAAATAGTGTAGTCGCCAAACTTAAAACAATAGCCTGAGCTAAAAGTATCAGCCCGATTAGGTTAAGTCTCTTTTTTTCTTGATTCAATTGATTACCTCCTTATTAATAACGGTAACGACAAAGAAATATTATAATGTATAATGTATAGGTTTCTAAGTCATTAGTCAATAGGGACGAGCACTTGGATACTTCTAATAAGATAAAATACATAGACAAGACTATAGTTTTGGCTTCTCTAAAGATTACCTAAAAATTTATAAGTTCTCGAGCAGAAAGGATGAGTTTGGATATTGAGAGGATGGGCTTGACCAGCTGAAAGAAAAATGAACCAAGGGTAATCGCTTCGAAAAAAGAAGGAAATTTCAATTAGAAACTTCCTTTTTTTATCAATCTAGTATTGGCGCGTGCTAGGGACTTTATAATTCGTTATAAAATCTTCGATTTCAGTAATATCATCTGAGAATAGGACATTTTCTCTATCTTCCAGACTAAGAAAACCCTCACCAACCATATGATCAAACATATTTTTTAAATCATTAAAGTAGCCATTAACATTATATAAAATGCAAGGATTATCATTTTGACCGATGCGAGACCAAGAGATAACTTCGGAAATTTCTTCAAGGGTACCAGGTCCACCAGGTAGAGCGATAAAGGCATCTCCAAGTAGCATCATTTTTGCCTTACGTTCAGGCATATTATTTACTATGATAAGCTCTGATAAATTTTCATGTGCAATTTCACGATCTCTTAAAAATGTCGGAATAACACCAGTAGTGTAGCCACCATTTGCAATCACAGTATCAGCCATGACTCCCATTAAGCCAACTTTTCCTCCACCATACACCAGAGAATGTTTGTTTTGTGCCATCCATTGTGCTAAGGCAACTGTTTTTTCACTATAAACAGGATTTTCCCCAGTACTTGCTCCACAAAAAATAGTTATTCTCATGTTTCAAACCTCTTTTCTAATTAGTGCGATGTGCGCTGATAATCTCTTCTAGTGAGATATTATACTGATCAGCAAGTATGAAGATATTATCTAAGACATCTCCTAGTTCTTCTTTTATATCATTTAAGTTTTCCAAATCAGTTTGTTCGGTTTCGTCAGGTCTGTCACGTCCAATTTCATATTTGCGAATGGCTTGAGCCAATTCGCCGACTTCTTCTGAAAGAAAGTTACTTCTAATAAAAGAATTGTATTGATACCAGTTTCTTTTTTTATAGAATTCACTCACCCATTTTTGATAATCTGTAATATCCATTATTCCCTCCGTTTCAAGTATATTGTAGCAATATTGCTTTATTAATGAAAATTTGAACGCTAATTAATAGGAAAAGTTCGTATTTGGTATTTCTTCTAGTTTGTGAATAGTCATATTTAAACCTAAAAGGTTAGCGCGTACTTTAAGCATTTTTTAAATATTTTAAACCATAATGTATGAAGATTTATCTCTTTATTAAAGTGAGGTTATGTAGTGAACAAGAAATCCTTTTTCCAGTGTGTTATACTACTTGTTTCTTTTTTAGTGTTAACATTAGCAGTTAAATCTCAAAGTGATATGATAAGTTATTTGGATAATATCACTTCAGCTTTTTTTCAAAGCATACGAAATCCCGATTTAACTAACTTAATGACGATAATATCAACAGTTGTCAGCCCTTTGACAACGTCATTAATAGCACTTGTTATCCTTGGGTATCAATATTTTTTAAACCAAAGAATAGCTGTGTGGCTATTTATGTTATTTTTTGGTACCAATGCTTTGGCATTGCTTTTAAAAGATATCATCGCACGTCATAGACCTATGAATCAACTTGTTTTTGATTCGGGTTATAGTTTTCCCAGTGGACATACGATATCAGCGTTTTTATTAATGATTCTTGTTTTAGTGGTTGCGAGACAGAGATTGAGAAGAGTATTGTCACAAGTAGTTTTCGTAATATTTGCATTAGTGATCCTTGCATCAGTTATTTTTTCAAGACTCTATTTAGAAAATCATTTTTTAACGGATATTTTAGGGTCGTTGTTACTAGGAGCATCGTCATATTATGGTTTGTCTGCTATTGTATCTTTGAAAGAGTTACAATAAAAATAGTAGTTACCAATGAATTATAAAAGAGCCTTTCTTAAGGGCTCTTTTATAATTCATTATTTTTCAATGACAAATATTAGTGAAGTTAATTTTTATTTAACCATTGTTATTATTAATGCTGTTTTGCCACTTATTAATCAACGAAAAAGTTTCTTCTAGGGAAACTTTTTTATATTATATTTCCTGATAGGAACTTTTATTTTTGATTTAGAAACTCTATAATGGACGTGAAAGTAGATTGACCGATGCTTGGAGAGAATATCTATTTACAACGTACTCAGATTGGTATGACGCAAGAGAATTTGAGTGATTATCTGCATTTAACAAAAACTACAATTTCAAAGTGGGAAAATAATCAAGCTAAACCGGATATTGACTATCTTATTTTGATGGCTAATCTTTTTGATATTAGCTTGGATGACTTAGTCGGTTATCAAAAAACATTGTCAGATGATCAAAGAAATCAGCTCATTAAGGATCTAAAAATAAAAGCAAATGTATTGTCTGAGAGAGATTTCTTTCAGGAAGTTAAGGAATTATCAAAACAGTTCCCTAACGATTTTAAGACTCTGTTGATAATGATTAATATGGTCTTGAGCAACCTAACCAACCTTAATGATTCAGAAATGAAAGAGTGGTCACTAAGTACACTAAATAAAATTATTAGTAAAACAGTAGTTGAGTCTGACCTCCAGACGGCGATAATGTTCAAAACGGTCGTTCTTTTTCACAACCTTGAATATGATGAAGTGATAAACCTTTACCAGAATAGTCCCTATAAATTAGGTGAAGAATTACTTTTAGCTAATAGCTTTTTTGCAAAAGTCGATGTTTACCGAGCTAAGCAAGTATTACAGGTTGAAATTTATCAGCAGATTCTACTTGTATGCGAGTATCTATTGAGTTTATCAACTTTTGAAGTTGAAGAAAACAAAGGCGATATTTTTGAAAGGCTTGAACATATGATAGAAGCGTTTCAATTAAACTCTTTGCATCCCAACACAGTCATCAAGTGTTATTATAGTTTAGCTTGTCATTATAGTAAAAGTGATGATGATAAGGCATTAGGATACTTAAAACAATGTTTTAAATCTTTAAAACAATTGCTCCAAAGATTTGAATTACACGGTGATACTTTCTTTTATACCATCGATGATTGGTTAGAGACAATACCTACTGGTATTGCACCACCGACGAGTCAATTACAGGTAATAGAACGAGTTGAGGACTTATTTCAAAATTCACAATTTAAAGAACTATCAGGGCATAAAGAATTTCAACAAATGATTCAAAAACTTAACGATTTAAAAAAGGATTACTAATATGAATACAGAAATACCAAATCAATTATTACCATTCCTAGTTCCGTTGATTATGTTGCAAGGAGCTTTAATTATCATTTCTCTAGTCAAACTAAGTAAACTTAAGATGACTAAACACCTTTCAAAGCCAGTTTGGTTTTTGGTCATTATATTTCTTAATATAATTGGGCCAATTGCATTTCTTATTTTGGAAGGGAATAATGAATGAAAGCTATCTCATTTCAAAACGTTACAAAATCTTTTGGTCCTAAAAAAATATTAAATAATGTTTCTTTTGATTTAGAAGAAAATATGATTTATGGATTCGTAGGACCAAATGGAGCAGGTAAAACAACGACAATAAAAATGATTTTAGGATTGTTAAAATTTGATACGGGTTTCATAACAATTTTTGGTAAAAAAGTTAATTTTGGAAGAACAGATACCAATCAACTGATTGGCTATCTCCCAGATGTTCCCGAGTACTACGATTATATGACAGCTCTAGAATATCTTGATTTATGTTCTGGTTTAGCGAGATCAAAGCATAAGCTTTCTAACAAAGAACTACTTAGGTCAGTTGGACTTGACGATAATCACCAAAAGATTGCTACTTATTCTCGAGGAATGAAACAGCGTCTTGGATTAGCCCAAGCACTGGTTCATGATCCTAAAATTATTATTTGCGATGAACCAACCTCTGCATTAGACCCGAAAGGTCGCCAAGATATTTTAGATATTATTTCAAATCTTAGAGGAGAAAAAACTGTGATTTTTTCTACCCATATTCTCTCTGATGTCGAAAAAATATGTGATCATGTTCTGGTGTTAACTAAGTGTGGGATTTATTCTCTTGAAGAGTTAAAAGGAAAAAAATCAGAGGAAAATTATTCGGTTCGTATTTTAATAAAAGTGACAAAGTCTGAAGCTAAGGTACTATCTCATAACTATCAGATAGAAAAGAAAGATAATGAGTATGCACTGACTCTCAAAGGCTCTAAAATGGATAACAAAGCAGATTTACTAGCTGGTTTTTACCAAGATTTAGTTTCTTTAAAGATTAGCCCATCAGCTATTGAAGTCATTGACAATAGTTTAGAGGAGCTTTATTTGGAGGTTACCAAATGAAATCTTTAGCAGTAATGTTAAAAAAAGAATGGATGGAGAATGTTAGGACATACAAAGTTATATCTATTCTGATTACTTGTTCAATATTTGGTATATTAGGTCCCTTAACTGCACTTATGATGCCTGATATTATGGCAGGAATTTTACCTAAAAAACTACAGGGAGCGATACCAGAGCCTACCTATATTGATTCTTATATTCAGTATTTTAAAAATATGAATCAGCTTGGTTTAGTTATTTTAGTATTTTTATTTAGTAGTACACTGACGCAAGAATTTTCAAAAGGAACCTTAATTAATCTAGTTACGAAGGGATTAGCCAAAAAAGTTATAATCCTTGCTAAATTTATAGTAATTACCCTTCTATGGACAGTGTCATACTTATTAAGTGTTGTCATCCATTTTAGTTATACGTTATATTACTTTAGTAACGAAGGAAGTCATAAATTAATGGTTTACGGTGCAACATGGTTTATCGGTATTCTTTTCATAAGCTTAATACTCTTTTTTTCAGTTCTTTTTCGTAAAACTTTAGGGGGTTTGTTAGGTTGTCTTTTTATGGTGGTGTTATGTGTAGTATCTGGATTTTTTAAAATCAGTAAAAGCTATAATCCTATGCTTCTTATCCAAAAACAAGGAGAAATATTAAGTGGAAAGTTTAAAGTTCAAGACTTAATGGAACCGAGCATATTAGTGTTTTTGCTTATTATAATGACGTTATTACTTAGCATGTACATTTTTGAAAAAAGTGAAGTTTAATTTTGATAAGATATCAATAAGGCGATAGCTACTTTTTGAAAAAATAAAACCGAATTAAGAGCTTTGCTGCTATTTGACTTATCTAGATCAATATTTCCAACTAATATGATATCCTATGCATACCTCATTGCAGAAATATACTTTAAAGTCAAAATAAGGAAATATATTATGGAAATTAAAGAATACGAGAATAATCCGTACCATTTAGCACAGCTAGTAGATTTAATTAATTATTGTCAGAATATAGAAGCTAAACTTGATATAAAGATGGCTGAACAAGACGATATTTTTCAAATAGAAAATTATTATCAAAACAGAAAAGGTCAATTTTGGATTGCCTTAGAAAATGAAAAAGTAGTTGGTTCGATTGCGTTACTGCGTATTGATGATAAAACAGCTGTTCTAAAAAAATTTTTTACATATCCAAAATATAGAGGAAATCCTGTTCGACTTGGTCGAAAATTATTTGAAAGATTTATGCTTTTTGCTCGAGCTAGTAAATTCACAAGAATTGTCTTGGATACTCCAGAAAAAGAGAAAAGATCTCACTTCTTTTATGAAAATCAAGGATTTAAGCAAATAACAAGAGATGAACTAGATGTAGACTACATTTTTCCAGATAGAGATTCAAGGATATATGTAAAACTTCTTGATTAATTGTGAAAAAAACTAGTCAAACAGATGAATAAACCCAAATAACGATTATTTTAGATAATACATTGGAAAAGTGGTTGTAGAATATAGAAAAAGAAATTTTTAGGATTACTGTTATCATTGGTTATGGTAGCTTATTCAAGTAATATCATAAGAAATAAATCAATGGATATAAATTGAATAAAAAATAATAGAGGCCAGAGTGATGAACTCTAGTCTCTATTATTAATTTTAAAAACTATTGTGTTTATGAGGAGGTATTTTAACTGTATAGATTGGATAAGAAGTCATAATTAAAGGTATTAAGATCAGGATGAGATGAATAAACAACAGTACTATAGTCAATAGATTATAAAAAACTATAGTACTTTTGAGAAGTTACGACTAAAATAAAAAACTCCAAACGAATAATTGGATAGGCTATCTGTTCTTTTCTTTTTAATAAGTTTAAATATACAGTTGACTTATATAGTTGTATTGTATAGAATAACTATATAAAGTTTAACTGTATAGAAAGAAAATTGATGAAAAGGAATAAACATTTACCGTTAACAGAAACTACCTATTATATCTTATTAGCTTTGTTTGAGGAAGCACATGGCTATGCTATTATGCAAAAAGTTGAAGAAATGAGTGGCGGTGATGTTAGAATAGCCGCAGGGACAATGTACGGTGCCATTGAAAATTTACTTAAACAAAAATGGATAAAGTCTATCCCAAGTGACGATAGAAGAAGAAAAGTTTATATTATTACTGAGACAGGAAAAGAAATAGTAGAACTTGAAACGAATCGATTAAGAAAGTTACTTAATACTGCTAATCAGTTGGGTTTTGGGGGAGATAGTTATGATAAAGTTTAAATTATTTTTTAAATCCACAGAAAAAGAGGAAGAATGGATCGATAAGGTTCAAAAAAGTGGCTATGCTTTTACAGGCATTAACTCATTTCTTCCAGCCTTCTATTATTTTAAGAGAGATAAAGAAAAAGACAAGATGTCAATAAAAATGGATTTTAAAAAATACATGTCGAAAGATGACTATGCTAACTATATCACTTTATTTGAGGACAGTGGATGGAAGCATATTAGCGGTAGTCGTTGGGGAGGGCTGCATTATTTTCAAAAAATAAAGCCTGAAACCAGTTCAGAGATTTTTTCTGATCAAGAATCAAAATCAGCGATGGCTATGAGTTATTATAAATATACTTGTGAGCATGCGTTTTTCTCTTTATTTTATTTCTTTCTCTTGATAAGAACAACTTCTATCACCATATTTGATCCAAAAAGTTGGTATCTGACGCAAGGTCTATGGGAAATGCAAGGGAAAATATTTTGGTTAGCATTCTTATTTGAAACACCATTTGCCTTATTAAGAATATTACCTATGTTTTACTTTTTAATTTCTGGAATATACTATATTACACGAGCTGTAAAACCCAAGGAAATTATAAATTAAAGCAGAAGTATTTTAGATTTTTATACTTTCTATATTCTCTGGTAATTTTAGTTCTATCGTATATTTATAGTATGCCTCAATTTTTTCCTAATAGAGGTTACAAGGTAGGCCTTCGCTTTATTCCTAGAGTCAAAGAATAAGTACTAAAAATTTCTGATATAAAAGTGAGTATCCAAGTAAAAAATTAAAGTTACTATAATCATTTTAAAGTGAAAACGAAAACTCAAATGTTACACTTTGGAAAATATAAAATATAAAGTCATGCAAGGAGAAACATGGAAGCAAGTGATGTAATCAAAAAGATAGAAAATAATTATCCAATTGATGAGGATGTTTTATCTTTTTGATTACATCATATAGGAGATTGGAACCCAAGAGTTCGAGATGAAATAGTATATGGGTCTTGGGTTAAATTAGTAATAGAACATAAACTGATGCAAAGCCAGAAATTAAATGTCCTTCAGAGAGTTTTAAGGGATAAATTTCTTTTACAAGGATTAGGAGTACCCAACAGTAATACTGTGTTAAACAGATCTTTTACTGCTCTATTACTAGCTTTATTATTGGAGGACTCAAATAATAAAAGTTGGATATCTGAAGAAGATCAGATAAAAATTATGAATCAGGCATTCTCCTGGCTTATAGATGAACCTGATTTTAGAGGCTTTGACGAGGAGCTTGGATGGATACATGCCTTTGCTCATGGAGCTGATTTATTAACAGAAATAGTCAAGATGAAATGTTTTTCAAAAGATGATAGTTTAAAAATCTTAACTATCATAAAAAGAGTGATGATAACTGATGACATACTAACATTAAACGGTTGAAAATATTTGGAATCATAATCAGTTGTTAAGAAAAATTTAAAATTGAATCCTTGGAGGTCGTAAAGGTATGTCCATGCTAATTTAAGTCTATGATTACATGCTTAGAGAAAAATACAAGGGTAATATAAAGGTATTAGAAAAAACATGGTAATATAAAGTGAAGTAGGAGGTAGCCATTATGAGAGATGAGCAAGAAATATATAATTTGGTGTTAAACATAGCAAACCAAGATAAGAGAATCGAAGCTGTACTATTGAATGGATCTCGGGCTAACCCAAATGTACCGAAAGATGATTTTCAAGATTATGATATTGTTTTTGTTACTAATTTTATAGAAGATATTATTTCTGACACTAATTATCATAAAAAATTCGGTGATATTCTTATAATGCAGAAACCAAATGAGTTTAGAAATAAGACGGAATACAATTGCTTTGCTTACTTAATGCAGTTTCAAGATCTGACGAGGATTGATTTAAGACTTATTAAACCAGAATTCTTGGAGGATTATTTAGATGATGCTTTTTCAAAAGTACTTTTAGATAAAAAGAATAAATATCTTGATTATAATTTTGAAAGAAGTTCTCTGTACGAAACAAAGCAATTGTCAGAAGATGAAATCAACAAAATTCTTAATGAAATATATTGGGTTAGTACTTATGTAGTCAAGGGGATAGCAAGAAATGATATTATTTATTCAGAGTTTATGATATCTAATCCTATTAAAAATGCTTTTATTAAACTTCTAAAACAAAAAATATTAATAGAAAAAGAGCTTGATTCATTATCTTTTGGAAAGCTCGACAAGGATATCTTGCAATATATTACAGATAAAGATCAACTATTGAAAATTTTTTCAAATAAATCTTTAAAAGACATTGAGGCTAATTTGCGATTTTTATTGGATGAAACAAATCAAATGGCGAAATATATTTCTATTAATAGGAAACTTAATCTGAACCAAGGAGAATACCAATCAGCAATGAAATTTATGAATATCTTTTTGTCAAATTCATATCAAAATTTCAACTAATATTATTGTGTAAAGGATAATAGGCTGTGATTGTCTAAACTCAATTACCATTCATAAAGATTTTCAAGAAAAATAATAAATAATTTTGGGGACAAATGATGGGACAAATCCTCTTCTGTCAAGCAAAAAAGCCTTTAAATAAAGGCTTTTTCTTATGTAGTTTAATGCCCCTACAAAGTAACTATATGTATTTAAAGTTAATGTATAAAAAAAGAAAACAAGTAATATCAAGGAATTTATCACTTTTTGTTTATAAAAATTAATAAAGAAAGATAAATTTTCTAGAACAAATCTAGAACAAAAATAAGTTATTGAAGAAATACAAGATATACCTTTTTTAGAGTACTCAAATGTATTTGAATATTACATAAAAGATGAATATATTAATCTTAGTTGATTTTCAAAATTAAAAAAATCTCCAAAAATTTATTTTTAAATATATTTTTAGTTGTTATATAAAGTAATTTGACTATTGAAATAAAAATATTCAGAGAGAAGTAAAACCAATTCTAAATGATATGAGCTTTGCAAAAGTTCTAACTAAGAAAAATAAATTAGACAATGTAAACGATTTATGGTATTTTGTAAGAAATTCAAAAAATAGATGGGTTGCTGGTTCAGCCCATTAATTAGAGTTTAATCTTTATGGATAGGTTGCTGTCTGAAATAAGTAAATTGGAGTAGCTATGTTTATTAATAATTACACCTTAAAAATAGGAAATAGAATACTTTTAGAGAATACTAACTTAGACTTTGAAGAAGGGGAAATAAATCATCTTTTAGGTAGGAATGGATCAGGTAAATCTCAACTAGCTAAAGATTTTATCATAAATAGAGGGAATTATTTTTCAAATGATATTTATGAAGACACGCTGATTATTTCGAGTTATTCTAATCTTCCTAGTGATGTTACCATTAACGATTTAGAAAGGACAATTCCGTGGAAGCTTTCTAAAGAAATTTATCAGTTATTGAATATTAATCAAATAAGTAAAACGGTTAAGTTAAAGCAATTAAGTGATGGGCAGAAACAAAAGGTGAAATTATTAGTTTTGTTGTCTTTAGACAAGCATATTATTATACTTGATGAAATTACTAATGCTTTAGATAAAAAGTCTGTTGATGAGATAAACGTATTTTTGCAAAACTATATTCAGTATTATCCCGAAAAAATTATTATTAATATTTCACATGATATCAATAATATCAGGTCTTTAAAGGGAAACTATTTTCTAATTGATAATCAAAAAATTTGTAAAGTAGACACATTAGATGATGCTATTAGTTGGTATTTAGGAGAATAAAAAATGTTAGGATTGGAGTTTAGAAAGTCTATAAGAGGTAGAACATTATTTTATATTATATCTACTGTAGCTTTGACCTATGTATTAGGATATATTTTACCAGTAGGGATAGATAAAATAAGACATTTAACTTTGGGAGAATTTTACTTTAGTACCTACACAGTATTTACCCAATTTGGATTTTTAATATTCGGCTTTGTCATTGTATATTTCTTTAATAAAGATTACTCTGACAAATGTATTTTATATCACTATTTTTCAGGGTATCATCTAACTAAATACTTTTATACTAAACTGTTAGTATTATTTTCAGAATTTTTTATTGCTATAATAGTTTGCAATATATTAGCTTCATTGCTTTGGGGATATTCACTATTTTATTTTTTAACAACTACAATCTTATTTTCACTCGTTGTTCTACAGTATCTACTAGTCGTCTCAACTATTAGTATCCTGTTTTCTAATATGCTAGTTTCTATTGGAGTTACTATTTTTTATTGGATTACATCCATTATTTTAGTGGCAATTGGAGGAATTTTTAAAGTATCTGCTATTTTTGATGCTTCAAATTCTCTCTATAAAATAATAGGGAAACTTTTCTCACATCCGATGACTATTGATTTAACCGACTTTTTTATAATTGTTCCTTATATGATATGCCTTAGTGTAATTAGTTTTTTGATAGTGTGCTTATCAAATAGAAGATGGTTATTAAATGGAATGTAACCTCCTATGATAAGCTAGCCTTTATAAATAACTTTGCATTAAAAAGAGGAATTTGAGGTTATCAAAAATTTCATTTAAAATCGCAACGAATCCACTTCAAGGAACACTAAAAGCCCCATCCCTAGGGCTTTTTTTGTTGAGTTAGATGTCCCTATTAGTAATTAAAGTAATTTAAATTTAATTTCTAAATAAAAATATCTAGTAAAATCAAGGGATTTGTCATTTTGGGTTTTAAAAAAGATTAAAGTAATTTTTATATTCTAGAATAAAAATTTTTTAGTATAAGTTATCTAGAATATGGGAATATGTACATACATTTTTATCTCTAAGAATAAATTCTGAGTCCAGTTAGCACCAGCCACTAAGGCTGTATCTAATGATCTCTAAATATTTTAGGTTACAACAAGATTTTTTATACATATCAATAATATTATCAAAATAGATAGCAACTCCTTATGTTGAGTTCTTTTCAATGTTATAATTGACTTCTTAAAAAATAATATCAATAAAAGTAGTAGAATTATTCTACTACTTTTATCTTTACTTGAGGCTACCTAGTTTACTAAATTAAGTTGCACTTTGTTGCATCGTACTGTATTTTTTATTTCCTTTATACAATTCAACAATAGTCCATATTAAAGTTAGTATTACACTAATAATGATGATATGAGCTATTTGATGCGCAAGAATAATTTGTTGATGAGTTGGGTTATCTCCCCAAAAACCTTCAATTTGATTTGGCAATCCCTTCATATTGAGATAAATTAATCCTATAACTGAAAGCCAACCAAGAATCTTAATTATCCAAGTATTTTTAAAATCATCATCCATTTCAACTTTACTATTAGTAAATATTAGTAGAGGTAACATTGAGAATGGTAATGCAAATGCTAAGAAGACTTGAGAGTTATTCATTAAGTTATTAATAGCTATATGTTCTTCAACAGTACTTCTACCACTAGTTACTAAGACACAAATCATTACAGGAATAACAGAAATTAGGCGAGTAATGATACGACGGAACCAAATTGGAACTTTCATATGAATAAATCCTTCCATAATAATTTGACCTGTTAATGTTCCAGTAATAGTTGAATTCTGTCCAGATGCTAATAAAGCTATTGCAAATAAAAGTGATAAAATACCTGAACTTGCTATATGAGCTAAAATAGAATTACTCATAATAGTAGAATTAGATAGTGCTTTAAATAGACCAAAGAATGATGGATCAGTAACACTTCCTGTTTTGAAAACAGCAACGCCCATAATGAGTAATAGTGAATTAACAAAAAAGGCTACTGTTAATTGAATATTTGAATCAAAAGTTGAAAACCTAATTGCTCTAGCGATATCTTTTTTGTTATTATGATCTAGTTTTCGACTTTGAACAACTGAAGAATGTAGATAAAGATTATGTGGCATAACAGTTGCCCCAATAATGCCTAAGGCACCTGAAAGTGGTGTTTGTCCATTTACTGTATGAGAGGTTGAGAAAGCTTCAGATGTAGGTACTAAACCTTTAAAAATATCCGTCCATATAGGATGAGAAAGAGCCACTTGATATGCAAAAACTAAGAAAATAACCAATATTAAAGCAACTACTAGAGCTTCAATTTTTCGAAATCCTATTTTTGTCAACAATAATAAGAGTAATACATCAAATACTGTAATGAAAACAGCAATCGCAAGTGGAATATGAAACAGTAAATAAAGTGCAATAGCCCCACCAATAACTTCAGCAATATCTGTTGCCATTATAGCAAGCTCAGTGAGAATCCATAAGACAATTCCCAACTGTTTACTGGTCCTTGCTCGGATAGCTTGAGCAAGATCCATCTGAGTAACAATACCTAGCTTAGCTGACATGTATTGAAGTAGCATAGCAATTAAACTAGACATTAAGATAATTGAAATTAGTAAATATTGAAAATTTTGACCGCCAGTTATGGAAGTGGACCAATTTCCAGGATCCATATAACCAACAGCAACAAGTGCACCCGGTCCAGAATAAGCTAGTAAAGTTTTAAAAAAGCTCAAATCTTTAGGAACTTCAATTGTCCCATTTATTTCTTCTAGGGAAGGACCGTTTGCATAATGGATAAAACTATTTGTTTTATCATTTTTTTGTAGATTCATTGAACTATAAACCTTTCCATTGAAATAGTATGGTTAAATAATATATTAACCACACCTAATTTTAGTACAATGATAAAAATTTTTCAATGTTTAATTTTAAAAATAAAGAATTCTCTTATCAGGAATAAAAGTTTAAGGGAATCAGAATCTTACTCTTTTTTCAGATCGCTATAAAGTGTTTATGTTGATACCGAAATAAAATCTTATTTAAAAAGTTAATTTTATGGTGTGACTGAAACCGAACAAATTTAAATAGAATAGTAAAGGTATAATGAAATCAAAAGATAACAACTACTTATATTTTTAGAAGAATCGACATTTATACTGTTGGGCTTTTAACACTTTAAATATGGAAAATATAACATAGTCTGCTTTTTATATATTTTAATAAAATTTATTTTGTTGAGGTAAGATTAAATAAGAAACACGTATGAAATTTAATTGATTAGCATGAAAGTTCAGAAATATTTAGATTAACTTAAATTTAAAGGGTCTTCGGAATATATAGTGGAATTACTTTCTTAATAGTTTAAAAACAACTGGTGTTTAAATCGGATTTTCTGGTGGGATGTTAGGATAATCAATAGTATTATATAAAAGTATCAATCACATACGAGTGATACTTTGGGAAAAAAATAAAATAGTCCAATTTACTTGACCGTGTACTATGGTACATGGTTTATAATATTCAGGGGGTGAAATAAGATGATTTATCGCATTAGTGAGTTTGCAGATAAATGTGGAGTTAATAAAGAAACGATCAGATATTACGAGCGAAAAAATTTATTACAAGAACCTCACCGAACGGAAGCTGGTTATCGGATATATTCATATGATGACGTTAAGCGTGTTGGGTTTATTAAACGAATACAGGAACTTGGTTTCTCTTTAAGCGAGATTTATAAATTACTTGGTGTTGTAGATAAAGATGAAGTTCGTTGTCAAGATATGTTCGAATTTGTTTCTAAAAAACAAAAGGAAGTGCAAAAACAAATAGAGGATTTAAAACGAATTGAAACTATGTTAGACGACTTAAAACAACGATGTCCAGATGAAAAGAAATTACATTCGTGTCCAATAATAGAAACATTAACATGAGAGATTAATTAACGAAAGGAGCTTTTTTATGAATAAATTTAAGGTAAACATTTCAGGAATGACTTGTACGGGTTGTGAAAAACACGTAGAATCAGCACTTGAAAAGATAGGTGCTAAAAATATTGAGTCTAGTTATCGTCGTGGTGAAGCAGTATTTGAACTGCCCGATGATATTGAGGTTGAAAGTGCAATAAAGGCGATTGATGAAGCAAATTACCAAGCCGGAGAAATTGAAGAAGTATCATCACTAGAAAACGTGGCGTTAATTAATGAAGACAATTATGACCTTCTTATTATTGGTTCTGGTGCTGCTGCCTTTTCTTCGGCAATTAAAGCTATAGAATACGGTGCAAAAGTTGGAATGATTGAGCGTGGAACGGTTGGGGGAACCTGTGTGAATATTGGCTGTGTTCCGTCAAAAACTCTTCTTAGGGCAGGGGAAATCAATCATTTATCAAAAGACAATCCGTTTATAGGTTTACAAACATCCGCTGGAGAAGTGGATTTAGCTAGTTTAATCACGCAAAAGGATAAATTGGTGAGCGAACTTCGGAATCAAAAATATATGGATTTAATTGATGAATATAATTTTGATTTAATTAAAGGTGAAGCAAAATTCGTTGATGCTAGTACGGTTGAGGTCAATGGGACAAAGTTATCTGCAAAACGCTTTTTAATTGCAACAGGTGCATCGCCTTCGTTGCCCCAAATTTCAGGACTTGAAAAAATGGACTATTTAACTAGTACAACACTTCTTGAGTTAAAGAAAATACCAAAACGATTAACTGTAATTGGTTCAGGATACATTGGAATGGAGCTTGGACAACTATTTCATCATTTAGGTTCAGAAATAACGCTTATGCAAAGAAGTGAGCGACTTTTAAAGGAGTATGATCCTGAGATTTCAGAGTCAGTTGAAAAAGCGTTAATTGAACAGGGTATAAACCTTGTCAAAGGGGCAACTTTTGAGCGTGTTGAACAAAGTGGAGAGATAAAAAGGGTTTACGTAACAGTAAATGGCAGTAGAGAAGTCATTGAATCAGATCAGTTACTTGTTGCCACTGGAAGAAAACCAAATACGGATTCTTTAAATTTAAGTGCAGCAGGTGTTGAAACTGGAAAAAATAATGAAATCCTGATCAATGATTTTGGTCAAACAAGTAATGAAAAGATTTATGCAGCAGGAGATGTGACTTTAGGACCACAATTTGTATATGTAGCAGCCTATGAAGGTGGAATTATTACTGATAATGCTATTGGTGGATTAAACAAAAAAATAGATTTATCGGTAGTTCCTGCTGTTACGTTTACGAATCCGACGGTTGCAACGGTTGGTTTAACAGAAGAACAAGCAAAAGAGAAAGGGTATGATGTGAAGACATCTGTATTACCTTTAGGTGCTGTTCCAAGAGCAATTGTAAACCGTGAAACAACCGGTGTATTTAAACTAGTAGCAGATGCAGAAACACTAAAAGTATTAGGGGTTCATATTGTATCTGAAAATGCAGGAGATGTCATCTATGCAGCATCATTAGCTGTTAAATTTGGCTTAACGATAGAAGATTTAACAGAAACCCTAGCACCATATTTAACAATGGCTGAAGGGCTAAAATTAGTTGCACTTACGTTCGATAAAGATATTTCGAAATTATCTTGTTGTGCAGGCTAAGGGAACTTTTTTACAACTCCCTATTCAAGTGAACCAGCTAATGCTTTAAGGGATTTTCTAAGTGCATTTGTGGTCACAAAAATAATTTAACACTGATGATTTCGACATCAAATCTATAATTGATACCTTAACACCGCAGAGTAATAAAGGATGAATAATATGTCAGACTTATTATCCCTACCAGACATTAAAACAATAGAACCGCCACAAGAAAATGAAACCGATATGATGTTTAAAGTTGAAGCAGTCGGACCACCTGAACGTTGTCCTGAATGTGGTTTTGACAAGTTGTACAAACACAGTTCAAGAAATCAACTAATTATGGATTTGCCCATTCGTTTAAAGCGAGTGGGCTTACATTTGAACCGTAGACGATACAAGTGTCGTGAATGCGGATCTACCATATCTGTAGATGAAAAGCGTAGTATGACCAAAAGGCTTTTAAAGTCCATTCAAGAGCAATCCATGTCTAAGACCTTTGTAGAAGTCGCAGAAAGCGTTGGTGTTGACGAGAAAACCATTAGGAACGTTTTTAAGGACTATGTGGCACTCAAAGAACGTGAATACCAGTTTGAAACTCCTAAGTGGCTTGGGATAGACGAGATACATATTATCCGTAGACCTCGGCTTGTATTGACTAATATTGAACGCAGGACTATTTATGACATCAAGCCTAACCGTAACAAGGAAACAGTCATCCAACGTCTTTCAGAAATCAGTGACAGGACTTACATTGAGTACGTCACAATGGATATGTGGAAGCCCTACAAAGACGCAGTGAACACTATCCTTCCACAAGCTAAAGTTGTCGTAGATAAGTTTCATGTAGTTAGAATGGCTAATCAAGCCTTAGATAACGTCAGAAAGTCTTTGAAAGCCCATATGAGCCAAAAAGAAAGACGTACCCTTATGCGTGAAAGGTTTATCCTTCTAAAGCGTAAACACGATCTAAATGAACGTGAATCATTCCTCTTAGATACTTGGTTAGGTAATCTTCCTGCTTTAAAAGAAGCCTATGAACTCAAAGAAGAGTTTTACTGGATATGGGATACTCCTGATCCAGATGAAGGTCATCTTCGTTATAGTCAATGGAGACACCGTTGTATGTCCAGCAACTCTAAAGACGCATATAAAGACCTCGTGAGAGCCGTAGACAACTGGCATGTTGAAATATTCAACTACTTTGATAAAAGGCTCACTAATGCTTATACGGAGTCAATTAACAGCATTATTAGGCAGGTAGAGCGAATGGGTAGAGGTTACTCGTTTGATGCCTTACGAGCCAAAATCCTTTTCAATGAGAAGCTCCATAAAAAGCGTAAGCCACGATTTAATTCAAGTGCTTTCAATAAAGCTATGTTATACGATACTTTCAATTGGTATGAAGTGAATGATCACGACATTACAGACTAGTCAAGTGTCTGCTGATCAAGTTACAACTCAAGCAACAACTCAAACAGTAACGCAAAATCAAGCAGAAACAGTAACATCAACTCAACTTGATAAAGCAGTAGCTACAGCTAAAAAAGCAGCTGTAGCTGTTACAACCACAGCTGCAGTTAATCATGCGACAACTACTGATGCACAAGCTGATTTAGCTAATCAAACACAAACAGTTAAAGATGTTACTGCAAAAGCACAAGCTAATACACAAGCTATTAAAGATGCTACTGCTGAAAATGCAAAAATTGACGCAGAAAACAAAGCAGAGTCTCAACGTGTAAGTCAGTTAAATGCACAAACTAAAGCAAAAATTGATGCTGAAAACAAAGATGCACAAGCTAAAGCAGATGCGACTAATGCACAATTACAAAAAGATTATCAAGCTAAATTAGCGAAAATCAAATCAGTTGAAGCTTATAATGCAGGTGTACGTCAACGTAATAAAGATGCACAAGCTAAAGCAGATGCGACTAACGCACAGTTACAAAAAGACTATCAAGCTAAATTAGCACTTTATAATCAAGCTCTAAAAGCTAAAGCAGAAGCAGATAAACAGTCTATTAATAATGTTGCTTTTGATATCAAAGCTCAAGCTAAAGGTGTTGATAACGCTGAATATGGAAACTCAATCATGACTGCAAAAACTAAACCTGACGGAAGTTTCGAGTTTAACCATGATATGATCGATGGTGTGAAGACAATCGGCTATGGGAAATTGACAGGTAAAGTTAATCATCATTATGTTGCTAACAAAGATGGCTCTGTGACAGCATTTGTTGACTCTATCACTCTTTACAAGTACGAGTATCGTAATGTTGCTCAAAATGCTGCTGTTAATCAAAATATTGCTTTCAGAGTCTTAACTAAAGACGGACAAATCATTTTTGAGAAGAAACATAATGGTAACAAAACTTTTGCAGAAACTTTAAACAAAACTTTACAACTCAATCTTAAATATGAGCTTAAACCACATGGTTCTAGTGGAAGCGTTGAAGTCTTTAAGATTCATGATGACTGGGTACATGACACACATGGGTCTGCTTTAGTGTCTTATGTTAATAATAATGATGTTGTTCCTAACGTTGTTATACCAAAACAGCCAACACCACCGTCAACAGAAAAAGTGACTCCTGAAGCAGAAAAACCAGTACCTGAAAAACCAGTTGAGCCTAAATTTGTAACACCTACATTAAAAACTTACACTCCAGCTCAACCAAAAGTGAAACCACATGTGTCTATTCCTGAAAAGATTAACTACTCAGTTAGTGTTCATCCTGTTTTAGTTCCAGCTGCTAATCCTTCAAAAGCTGTCATTGATGAAGCAGGTCAATCTGTTAATGGTAAAACCGTATTACCAAATGCTGAATTAAATTACGTTGCTAAACAAGACTTTAGCCAATATAAAGGAATGACTGCATCACAAGGTAAAATAGCTAAAAACTTTGTCTTTATTGATGATTATAAAGATGACGCACTAGATGGTAAGTCTATGAAAGTGAACTCAATCAAAGCATCTGATGGCACAGATGTGTCACAACTCTTAGAAATGCGACATGTGCTTTCTACGGATACTTTAGATGAGAAACTTCAAACGCTTATTAAAGAAGCAGGAATCAGTCCTGTTGGTGAGTTTTACATGTGGACTGCAAAAGATCCACAAGCTTTTTATAAAGCTTATGTTCAAAAAGGTCTAGATGTTACTTATAACTTATCATTTAAAGTTAAAAAAGAGTTTACTAAAGGTCAAATTCAAAATGGTGTTGCACAAATCGACTTTGGCAATGGATATACAGGTAATATTGTAGTCAATGATTTGACAACTCCAGAAATACATAAAGATGTGTTAGACAAAGAAGATGGCAAGTCTATCAACAATGGTACTGTCAAATTAGGTGATGAAGTTACTTACAAATTAGAGGGTTGGGTAGTTCCAACAGGTCGTTCTTATGATCTATTTGAATACAAATTTGTGGATCAATTACAACGCACACCTGATCTTTACTTACGTGATAAAGTGGTCGCTAAAGTTGATGTGACATTAAAAGATGGTACAGTCATTAAAAAAGGGACTAATTTAGGAGAGTACACAGAAACAGTTTACAACAAAAAGACAGGTCTCTATGAATTAGTCTTCAAGAAAGACTTCCTTGAAAAAGTTGCACGTTCTAGTGAATTTGGGGCAGATGATTTTGTGGTGGTTAAACGTATCAAAGCAGGTGATGTTTACAATACCGCAGACTTTTTTATCAATGGGAATAAGGTTAAAACTGAAACTGTGGTAACACATACTCCTGAGAAACCAAAACCAGTTGAACCACAAAAAGCAACTCCAAAAGCTCCTGCTAAAGGATTACCTCAAACTGGTGAAGCAAGCGTTGCCCCTCTTACAGCACTTGGAGCAATCATCTTGTCAGCTATCGGTTTAGCAGGATTTAAAAAACGCAAAGAAAATTAAAAAGTCAATATTCAGAAGCACTTGAAAAAGTGCTTCTTATTTTTAGAAAAGAGGAAATTATGAAACAAGAAACATTAGTGTTACTTCCAAATTTTATTGGAGATGCAATTTATGAAGGATTTGAAGCTGGACCTGCTCAATTAAATGGTAAAAAAGGGTCTTATACAAGACACATTTTGTTTAATGAAAAACATGGTAAGTTTTATGTTTATACACCAGCATCTTCACGTGTGATTGGAAATGGAAAAATGGTAACTGTTGAAAAACCGTTATTGTTTATTGACAATACAATTAATGGTAGAAATATTGAACCTGCAAAAAATGTATGGGCTGAAAAGCTTATTGAAGTGAAATAAGGAAAGTAGAGGATTAGAAATATGGCAAAAATTGGTTTAAACTTTGGAGAAAAATTACAAATTGCAGATAAGGAATATCGTACCTTTAATGATGGATTGGATGTAAATGTTTTGTTAGGAGATTTAACTTGGAGACGATATGAAGAACCAGTTCAATTTACGGAAGATGATACGACACAACCACCAGATCGATTTGGTCGTTATCCACAAAAACCAACAGGTGAAGTGAAGTGGAATGATATTGCAGTATTTAGTACTGCTCAAAATGAAACAATTTTTGTTTCAATTACTGATATGCCTTCTTATGCAATCGAGGATTTAGGTCTTAAATTGGGTGACCCTATTGAATTAAGTGATGTTGTTGTGACATGGTCTAACGTTTCAGGTGGTATGTTTAAAATTTTTGCATCATCACTTAAGAAAAAGGATGTTGCAAATAATGGAAACGCATCAAAAAATGAAGCATCTAAAGTTAATAAATAAACGGTAAAGGAGGGGTAATTTGGCTCGTTTAATACCACAATATAGAGGGATTAAGGTAAAACCATATATGAGGTATATGAGTTATTACCTTTTTTCTTTTCTATTTATTTTGTTTTTGACACCTGTAGGCGTGTATAGTTATTACTATTTAGATTTGTTAAAAATGATGGATAAAATGTCTATGATCAGTGTAGGTACAGGTTTGTTTTTAGCATTTTTTGTTTCTTGGTATTTGACTTGGTTTTTGCAAGAAGCTAATCCATTATTTAATAAACTAGATCGATTAAAAAGAATGTCTAAGTTTTTATATGAGAATGGCTATGTTTATGAAAAACGTAAAAAATCAAATAAGAAAACGAAGACAAAATATCGTTTTCCAAAAGTTTATGTGAAACAAGGTAAGTATGATTTAAGTGTTTCATTTGAAATGGCTGGAGGAAAATTTCAAAAGAAATTTAAGGATATTGGTGGAGAATTAGAAGATACTTTTTTCATGGATTTTATGGAAAAAACTGATGATCCACGCTTTAAAATTTACAAATTAGCTTATTCGGCTTTCTTATCACGTATTACGGTTAAAGATGTGATATGGAATAAAGATAAGGGAATTAAGTTAATGGATGGCTATTATTGGGATTTCATCAATGATCCTCATTTATTAGTTGCTGGTGGTACTGGTGGAGGTAAAACAGTATTACTAAGGTCAATCCTTCGTTGTCTTGCGGAAATTGGAGTTTGTGATATATGTGACCCTAAAAGAGCCGATTTTGTTACTATGTCAGATTTATCAGCTTTTGAAGGTAGAATTGCCTTTGAAAAGGCTGATATTATTGAGAAGTTTGAAAATGCTGTTACGATAATGTTTGCACGTTATGATTTTGTTCGAAATGAAATGAAGCGTTTAGGTCATAAAGACATGAAAAAGTTTTATGATTATGGATTGGAACCTTATTTTTTTGTATGTGATGAATATAATGCTTTAATGAGTTCTTTGTCTTATCAGGAACGTGAGATTGTAGATAATGCATTTACTCAATATATATTGTTAGGACGTCAGGTTGGATGTAATGCGATTATAGCAATGCAAAAGCCGTCTGCAGATGATCTTCCCACTAAAATTAGATCTAATATGATGCACCATATCTCGGTTGGTCGTCTCGATGATGGTGGTTATGTGATGATGTTTGGTGATGAAAATAGAAATAAGGAATTTAGGTTTATTAAATATCTTGCAGGTCGTCGTGTTTATGGTCGAGGTTATTCAGCTGTTTTTGGTGAAGTAGCAAGAGAATTTTATTCTCCTTTATTACCTAAAAATTTCTCTTTTTATGATGCTTTTGAAAAAATAAATAGGCATGAGAATCCTTTTGATCCTACAGAAAATCAGGAAGTTTCTAAGGCGATTCTTAAAGACGAATCTTTGAGAGAGTTTGTGGAAAAAACGTCTGAAAATGAGTTACTTAAGGGTTCAGTAGGGTTTGATTTTGATGATGAAATGGAGGAAATGGAAAATATGAGTATTGGTGATTTAGCTAAGAAAACAGGTTTTTCATTTGGTAAGATTAAGAATTTAATAGATATGATTGAAAAAGATAATTATATGACTTTTAGTCGTGAAGATGAAAAGGTTGTATTAAATGATTCTGATGCAGTCGTCTTAGAAAGTTTACTGACACAAAAAGATGAATTTGAGGGTAGCTGGAAAGAGTTACTATTGAATTATTTTAAGGGTGAATAGTAGATGAAGGGTATTTTTTAAATATCCTTCTGTAAAGCCCTAGTGTAGCTGTAGGCGTAGTGTAGCGTAGCGAAAACGGACACGCCGGACACAGCGCACACACTAGGGCTTTACAGAGGGATTTATCAATTTTAAAACCCCCGTTTTCTAATAGGGGGGTAAGAAATGAAAAATTTCGAATTTTAACCCCCAAAAACCTATATGTATCAAGGGTTTTCAGATTTTTAAAGGTGGGTCATTTTAGTGAAAAAAGTGGGTCACTAATCCTAAGAAGGAGTTTGTTTATTGTGGATGCTATCTATTTAAAAAAATTTCGAAAGAAAACAGGTCTAAAACAAAAGGAATTTGCTTTAAGTTCTGGTTTGACATTGAAATCACTTAGAAACTATGAGCAAGGAAAGCGGAAGTTGACACTTGAAAAGTATCAAGAGATAAAATCACATTTTGGATATCTAGTAGAAAATGATAGTTCACGATTACAAGTGATGATTGACTATGTCAGAATTACGTTAAAGGATGTTAGGGATCTTGAATTTTTCTGTCGTAACTTTTTGCACTGTGCATTTAAAGAATTTCAGCCTTTTGAATCGAAGTTGATGAATTACAATCATCTTTGGAAACGTGGAGATATTTGGATATTTGATTTTGCGGATAAACATGAGACAGGTAATTTTCAAATAACTGTTCAATTGTCTGGTCGTGGATGCCGACAATTGGAATTGTTGATGGAAACTGAAAAATTTACATGGCATGATTGGTTAAGTTATCTAAGAAATTCATATCGTGATGATATGAATGTGACACGTTTTGATATTGCTATTGATGAATTGTATCTGGGTAAGGATAGAGAAAATGAACAGTTTCATTTGTCAGATATGATTTCAAAATATTATCGTCATGAGTTAGATTTTGAAAGTTTGAGAACTTGGAATTATATAGGTGGCGGTTCTTTAAATTTTTCGGATATGGAAGAGATTGAGCAGAATAGACAAGGAATATCGCTTTATTTTGGTAGTCGTCAATCAGAAATGTATTTTAACTTTTATGAAAAACGTTATGAAATTGCAAAGCAGGAAGGAATTACTGTTGAAGAAGCTTTAGAAATTTTTGAATTGTGGAATCGTTATGAGATACGGTTATCTCAAAGTAAAGCTAATGCGGCAGTTGATGAATTTATTTCTGGAGTGCCGATTGGTGAAATATCCAGAGGGTTAATTGTTAGTAAGATTGACGTGTATGATGGGAAAAATGAATATGGGTCGTTTCAAGCAGATAGAAAGTGGCAATTAATGTTTGGAGGTGTTGAGCCTTTAAAATTTGTTACAAAGCCAGAGGCTTATAGTATTGAACGAACCTTACGTTGGTTAAGTGATTCTGTTTCTCCGTCTTTAGCTATGATAAGAGAGTATGACATGATTGTGGATGGTGACTATTTACAAACCATTCTTAATTCTGGGGAAGTCAATGAACGTGGGGAGAAGATACTTGACAGTATCAAAGCTAGCTTAGGTATTTTGTAGGAGGTAAGTTTTGTTTTGTATAGTAACCGAGAATTTGCTTATTGTGTTAATAGACGAAATAATTTAGATAAAATGATTGATTTACTAGTTTTTATGATTCCTGATCGTGAGTTTTATTATCCTGAGATTCAAACAGGTGAGCTTAGAGATTATCAGATAGACATTTATGATTTGATTAAGATTGGTTATGTTGGTGTTTATGAAATTCAAAAAGACTACGAAGATAAGTTAAGGGAACTTGCTGATTTTAAACGGAAACTTTTAAAGTTTGGTTTGCTTATGCAACCTTTAGAAAAGCAAAAAGAGATAGTTATTCGTTTAGCTGGTAAATATCGTTTGGAAAAAAGAATTCTGATGAGAAGGGAAATGTTTAGAGATGAAGAAGTTGACTAATTTTCCACAAAAACTAAAAGAATTGCGTAAAGAAAAAAAACTAACTCAAACTGAGCTAGCGTCTAAATTAAATATAAGTCAAAAGTCATATAGTAATTGGGAAAGTGGTAAAGCTGAACCTACTTTAGATAATATAATAAAGTTAGCAAATATCCTAGATGTTACTGTAGATTATTTACTTGGTAGAAGTGATAATTTTAGTAATACTATTGTGCTTTCAAAAAACAATATGAAAAGTTTTTCTAAAAGACTGAAAGAGTTAAGGTTAGAAAAAGAATATTGATGAAAAGGGAATTATTTCGAGAATATGAAACTGACTAATTTGAGGAAGGTTTGGATGACTTCAGAATAATCAAAAGAGGTTATATATATTAATTTATAAAAGGATAATTTATCTTGTGTTTTTTAGTAAAGTGGTGTACAATTTGTATTGTACATATGTTAAAAACAAAAAATCGTAATAGAAACGAGGGATGCATATGTTTAGTAAAATAGAATTTAAAAACTTTATGTCCTTTTCAAATTTGACTTTTGATTTGCTGAATAGAGGAAAATGTAAGGATATTATTGCAATCTATGGAGAAAACGGTTCAGGAAAAACAAATATTGTTGAAGCTTTTAAGTTACTAGTTTTGTCATTACAATCAATGGAATCCTTAAATGAAAATACACGATTACAATCATTATTAAAAGAACAAACAAATAAAGAAGAAAATCAAAAAACTAACTTTGGTGATATATCAGAAATCTTAGATAAAATCAGTTTCTTCACCACTTTTAAGGGCATAGCGAAAAATACTCATAGAATTGCATCTGAAGGTAATACGATTCTAAAATATTATTTTAATATCGAAAAAGATAATGGTTATTACCTTCTAGAATATAATGAAAATAATGAACTAGTAAAAGAGGAGCTAGTATTTAAGATAAAATCCAATAAGGGAGTTCATTTCAGTATTACTAACATAGATGGTTTATCTCAATCATTAAATAAGACAATTTTTAAGAATACTATTTTTAAAGATTTGACTGAACAAATAGAAAAATATTGGGGTAAACATACATTCCTATCAATATTTAATAATTATTGTCTAGAAGTAAATGAAGAGTTTATTAATGAACAAGTTTCTATAAATTTTCAAAAAGTAGTTGATGAATTTGATAAAATTTTTATTTGGAGTGGTAATTTTAGAGGTCCTTTTCATTCGACAGAATTATTATTGAAAGATATTTCAAAAGGTAAAATTGATAAGTCGGAAAAAGAAAAACTTTCCTATACTGAGGAAATTATTTATAAATATTTTAGTGCATTATATATTGATATAAAAGATGTTAAATATAAGCAGGATGCTCAAGGTCAAGAAATAAAATATGAACTCATGATCCGAAAAAATATTGGAGGTGATCTTTTAGATGTACCAATAAGTTTAGAATCTCAGGGAACAAAAAATCTTCTGGATCTTCTAAAAGTTTTTAACAATGTGTTGGATGGGAAAATATGTATCGTTGATGAAATTGACTCAGGTATTCATGATCTTTTAATGAATAGTATTCTGAATGACTTGAAAGGAAGTGTGAATGGTCAGTTAATATTTACAACGCATGATACAACGTTATTGAAGGAATTATCACCGAGCTCAGCTTATTTTTTAAATGTAGATATTAAAGGTAATAAAGTTATCATTTCTGGCAATGAGGCAGATAAAAAAATAGGAGTAAATAACAATTTAGAAAAATTATATTTGTCTGGTTTCTTTGGTGCTGTACCAGATCCATTAGATATTGATTTTTCAGATTTATTTCTTGATCATAATTTAAGCGAGGACTAAAAATGAGTTTTCGTAAATACACAAAAGCCATAGTAATTGTTCACGGTAAAAGTGAACTGGATTTTGTTAAACATATTAAATCAAAACTGAGGCTTCCTCTTGAAATATACTCGAGGTCAAATGGGAAAACATCTATACAAATATCTTCGATTAATGATATTTTAAAAAATAGAGATTTTAAAACTAAAAAATGTTTTAAAGAAAAATTTTTCAAGGTTGAGTGCGATAAAAAAGGAAATCCCAAAAACGTTAAAATCTTTATTATCATGGATATTGATGATACATCGCAGGAAAAGATAGATTCCTATAAGAGTTCTACATTATTTGTAAAAGATTGGAAAAAAGATTTTATTGTTCCTATATGGAATGATAGCAATTTCGAGGAGGTCCTTAATGATATTGGTTATTGGTATGCTAAGAATGATAAAGAAAAGAGACACTACAAAAAGCTGTTTCCTGTAGAACGAGGGGAGCAGGATGTGGAGACGATAAAAGAGCTAAGAGATAAGTTAATTTCTTCAAATAAGAGTAATTTAGATGAATTTTTAACTTTCTGTATTGAATCCTCGTAATGTAATTTATATATGAGTAATTAGAACTTCTTTATAGGAGTTCTTTTTTTGTGGGTGAAAATTATGAAAATTAGATGTCCAACTGTAATAGGTTGATTTATTGTTAGAGTCTAAAGAAAAAAGAGGAAAATAAAATGTCAGGAACACGTTCAGAAGCAGATAAAAAGTTGTTAGTGGTTACTCAGGAGCTTTCAGAGCTGTTGGTCAGCCATCAGTATGAACAGTCATGGGAAAAAGCTGGAGAGTTAAATAGCTTACTTAAAAAGCGTGAAGAATTGACTTTACCAGGTTATATGGTCGACATGATTCAACAACATTTGAAATCATACTACTACCAAAATAATATGATTAATAAGGCTCATAAGTCTATGTCAGCGATTGGTCATAAACTACAAGAATTTCATTAAGGGTGAGAGCAAGTCAATGGCTTGCTCCTTTTTTAATTAAGGAGTGTCAAAAATGGATGTTAGTGCAATTGTTAGAGATATAAAAACTGGTAGAGCTACGTTAGTTTGTTTTCCTGTGGAAATGAGTGAGCTTAAGTTAGCTTTGGGGCTTCGTGAAGAAGATGATTTAGAGTATATTATTGCAGATTCGGATTGTCAGTTACTAAAAGAACATGATTCTATTGAGATGATTAATCAATTTGTTGAACTGGTAGAGAATGTTGATAGTGAACTTGTTAAAGCAGTGCATCAGGTAATAGGTTATACTGCCTCAGACTTTGTGGATTATGATTTTAATTTTGGTGATTGTTGTTTACTGTCTGATGTCACAACTAGACGAGAACTAGGTGAATATTATTTCGATGAATTAGGCGTACAAGGAGTTGGTAAAGAGGCTCTGGAGATGTATTTTGATCATGAAGCTTATGGTCGAGATATTGACTTAGAAAGCCAAGGTGGTTTTTCAGACTACGGATATGTCGAAATATCAGGGTAAGTAGATAATGATTGCAATTATAAGGACTCGTGAAAAAGGTAGAAGTCAATTTTTATGTGAGTTAGACATCATGCAGTTTACGGAAAATCAAGTAAGAAACCGTATGATAGAAAAAGGCATTAAGGATGATGCCTTTTTTATTTGTGGTTTTTCTGATTGGAATGTTGATAGGATTATGTCACTTACAGAAGTCTATCTTTTAAAAAGATGTATTGAAGGACTTTATGATGGTGATGACTATATTGTTCAATATCTTTTGAAAAAAGGTTTATCAGTTCATTCAATAGTGACAAAATATTATATATTTTTGTCAAATAATGAAAATAAAGTAATGAAATATATCTTAAGGAAAGTTGAATTTGATTCTTTAATTGATTTTTGGCAACGGTCAGTAACTTGGGTAAATGCTTTAAATGCTTATATTGAAGAAGGAATAGTATTAAACACCTCAAAAGGTTTTTACGTGTTAAAAACAGAATGAGGAGGTAATTGGAAGCTTAACGATAATTTATGTATTGTTATCATTTGTAAGTTATTTATTTAGTGATTATCAAAACCAAAACTTGTACAACATGTTGTCAAATGATATAATAACAACATATCTAGTAAAGTTGAGGTGATTAATATGGAGGCTATTGTTTATTCACATTTTAGAAATAATTTAAAAGATTATATGAAGAAGGTCAATGATGAATTTGAGCCTTTGATTGTAGTTAATAAAAATCCTGATGAAAATATAGTGGTTTTATCTCAAGATAGCTGGGAAAGTTTACAAGAAACGATTCGTTTGATGGAAAATGATTATCTATCACATAAGGTTATTAATGGTATATCACAAGTTAAAGAGAAGCAAGTCACTAAACATGGTTTAATTGAGGTAGAAGATGTTTAATTTTACTGAAGAAGCATGGAAAGATTATGTTTCTTGGCAACAGGAAGATAAAAAAATCTTGAAACGAATTAATCGTTTGATAGAAGATATTAAAAGAGACCCATTTGAAGGCATTGGAAAACCAGAACCTTTAAAATACCATTATTCAGGGGCTTGGTCTCGAAGAATTACAGAAGAACATAGGTTGATTTATATGATAGAAGATGGAGAAATCTATTTTTTATCTTTTAGAGATCATTATAAGTAGAAGTAGTCGCTAAAAAAAGTGACTGCTTTTTTATTTTATAGAAAGGGGTTAAATGATTGATATACAAAAAATAAAAAAGTTTCTATTGAGATATACAAAGAAAGAAGAGGGAGGTAAACAGCCTAAGACAAAAGAAGTAAAGCAAAGGACAGCCAATTTTATTGTCTATGGTATCTTAGGTTTGTTATTTATTGTAGGATTTTTTGGATCATTGAGGGCAATTGGCTTATCTAATCAGGTACAACATTTAAAAGAAACAGTTATTGCTGTAGAAAAAAAGTCAAAACATAAGAAGACTGATGATTCATTAGATATATCTAGAATTCAGTATTACATGAATAATTTTGTCTACTACTATATCAACTATTCACAAGATACTGCAGATCAAAGAAAAACAGAATTAGAAAATTATTATTCTTTCTCAACTGCCAGTATGACAGATGATGTTAGAAAGTCTAGGACTTTGCAGACACAACGTTTAATAAGTGTTGAAAAAGAAAAAGATTACTATATAGCTTTGATGCGTATTGGTTATGAAGTTGATAAAAAATCATATCAGATGAACTTGGCTGTTCCTTTTCAGATGCAAAGAGGATTGCTTGCAATCGTTAGTCAACCTTATACTGTGGCAGAAGATTTGTATTTAGGTAAATCTAAAGCATTTGAGAAGAAAACATTAGATCAAGTCAAGGAACTATCGAAAGAACAAGTAAGTTCTATTCAAAAGTTTTTACCAGTTTTCTTTAATAAATATGCCTTAATTAACAAGACAGACTTGAAACTGTTAATGAAAACTCCAGAACTGATGGGGAAAGGATTTAAAGTTAGTGAGCTAGATCTTAATAATGCGATTTATTATCAAGAAAAAAAGCATCAAGTCGTGCAATTATCAGTAACTTTTGAAGATCTTGTAACAGGTGGCACACGATCAGAAAACTTTACATTATATTTATTTAAAGCAGACAATGGTTGGTATGTTGAAGAGATGTATCATTATTTTAAATAGAGGTGTAAGAGAGGGAAAAAATGAATTTAGTAAAAGTGAATAGTGTTATTTTAGCAGGTGGTCCCAACGTTTCAGGACTAAAGCAATTTTTTCAAGGTGATGGGATTTACCTCATTAGTGTAATTGCTGTCTTTATAATTATTAAGAATTGGAAAGAAGCTAATTGGTTAAAAGTTTTCTCAACCTTAGCTATTTATGCGATTATTGTATCAATGCTTAAAGGTCAACAGATTCTATCTTTTTTGGGTGGAATGCTTCGCTGGTTTGGTGTTGAGACGGGGTTATAAGTTATAAGTTATGGAAGAAGAAAAATATTTTGATTACAGCAGGGGCTTGAATGCTCCTTACTGGATTCAGGAAGTTAAAACGGCAAAAGGCAAAGTGATTTGGTATTTTTCTACACCTATGCAGTTATCATTTTTTATTGTTTTCTTTATCATCTTAATGTTGATGCTGACGGTATGTTCTCCATTAATGCAGGTGTTAAATGCTTTAACGCATTCCGTTTCAATGCTCTTGTATTGGTTTGTTCCAAGCAAGTTAGCGAAATTTTATGTAGAATATGAACCGCAAGGAAAAAAGATGCATATCTTTTTGTGGGATTATCTGGTTTATCTCAAAGATTTTGGGTTAAATAAAAAAGGTATCTATCAAGGAGAACGTGTTGATATTGAAGAAGAAATAGTTTTTGAGAAAACGAAAATATAAAGACTAAGAAAGGAGATCAGATGGTAAAAAAATTGGAATATCCGATTGATAGAATACATCAGAATTTAGCTTTACGAAAAGATAAAGTTGTTGTCGCATACTATCGTATTCCAAATACCCCAATCACTATTACAGATAGTGATAAGAAAGATAGTCACAAAACGAAAGTAGCACAGGTTATCAAAAAATTAGCTAAATATAAAAATTTTGATATTTCATTAATAGACTTCCTGCGAAACAAAATATGGTACAATAGTTCTATGAATTATGAAGCAAGCAAACAATTAACTGATGTACGATTTAAGCGCCTTGTTGGTGTTCAGCGCACTACTTTTGAAGAGATGTTAGCTGTGTTAAAAACAGCTTATCAACGTAAACACGCAAAAGGTGGCCGAACCCCTAAGTTAAGCTTAGAAGATCTCCTCATGGCTACTCTTCAATACATGCGAGAATACCGCACTTATGAACAAATTGCGGCTGATTTTGGCATTCACGAAAGCAACTTAATCCGTCGAAGTCAATGGGTTGAATCAACTCTTATTCAAAGTGGTTTTACGATTTCAAAAACTCATCTTAGTGCTGAGGATACGGTGATTGTGGATGCAACAGAGGTAAAAATCAATCGTCCTAAAAAAATCAACTAGCGAATTATTCTGGTAAAAAGAAATGTCATGCTATGAAGGCTCAGGCGATTGTCACAAGCCAAGGGAGAATTGTTTCTTTGGATATTGCAGTGAACTATTGCCACGATATGAAGTTGTTCAAAATGAGTCGCAGAAACATCGGACAAGCTGCTAAAATCTTGGCAGACAGTGGTTATCAAGGGATCATGAAGATGTATTCACAAGCGCAAACTCCGAGGAAATCAAGCAAACTTAAGCCACTAACTCTTGAAGATAAAACCTATAACCATACGCTATCCAAAGAGAGAATCAAGGTTGAGAATATTTTTGCCAAAGTAAAAACGTTTAAAATATTTTCAACAACCTATCGAAATCGACGCAAACGGTTTGGATTACGAATGAATTTGATTGCTGGAATGATCAACCGTGAACTAGGATTTTAGTTTCGCAGGAAGTCTAATACCAAAAGATTATCTTCTTGGTGAAAAAATGTCGGATTTTGAAGCGGATCTAGCAGATGATGTTAAAGAATTAGGGTTAGAAACACTCGATTTTACAGTTGATACGTTAACACATGAAATGGAGATACCGTATCAGTTTGATTGGTTAATTGGAGTTGATCTTGGTAAAGGGCAATACAATGCTAATATAAAAGAATTTATTTATAATCAGTTTGAATCTATCGCATCAAACTTCGCTTCTTTAGCTGGTTATGAGGTAGAAGTAGATGAAGATTGGTATAAAGAACATTCAGAAGAAGAATTACTTGTCTATAGTTTATTGTCTACCCTGAAAGCCAAAAGATTAACGGATGTTGATTTATTTTATTATCAACGGATGCAATTTTTAAGATATGTTCCCCATACTAAAAGTGAGGTTATAGCTAATCGGAATATGTTAAATGTGACAGATACGTTGATTAAATCACTAGAAGGTGGTTTTTTAAAATTGGAGAGTGCTTATGGGAGTTCATTTGTATCCGTTCTTCCAGTAGGTCGGTTCTCTACCATATTTAATGGCTTTCATCTTGGTGAACTAGTTCAAAGAATGAGTTTTCCGGTTGAATTAAGATTTAAAGCGGAATTTATAGATAAGACAAAATTGGGTGGCACTATGGGTCGCTCAAATACACGCTATGATCAAATCATGAAAGAAGCTTATAACACAAATACGGTTCAACAAGATGATATCTTGATGGGAGCATATTCGCTTAAGGATCTTATGAAAAAAGTTGGAAATAAGGAAGAAATCATAGAGTATGGTTGTTATTTGGTAGTTGCTGGTTCTAGTTTAAATCAACTAAAACAACGTAGATATGCCATTTTAAGTTACTTTGATGATATGAAAGTCAATGTTTATGAAGCCAGTCATGATACACCATATTTATTTCAAGCGTTACTTTATGGTCAAGATTTACAAAAAACAACTCGTAAGTGGAATCATTTAGTAACTGCTCGAGGTTTTTCGGAGTTGATGCTTTTTACAAATACCCAATCAGGTAACAGGATTGGTTGGTATATTGGACGAGTAGATAATCGTTTAACTGCTTGGGATTCTATTGACGAAGCTATTATGGGATCTAAAAATCTTGTCTTATTTAATGCGACAGTCGCGAATAAAGAAGATGTTGCTGGTAAGGTTACTAAAAATCCTCACGTGATTATAACTGGGGCGACAGGTCAAGGGAAATCATACTTAGCACAGATGATCTTTTTACATACTGCTCAACAAAATGTTCGTGTCCTTTATGTTGACCCTAAACGAGAACTACGGCAACACTATTTAAAAGTTGTTTCTGATCCAGAGTATGCACGTAAGTTTCCTCTACGTAAGAAGCAAATTGAGGAAACGAATTTTGTCACTCTTGATAGTTCTGTCAAAGAAAATCATGGTGTATTAGATCCTATTGTTATTCTTGATAAGGAAGGTGCTTCCTCAACGGCTAAAAATATGTTGCTTTATTTGTTAAAAAACGCTACAGAGATTAAATTAGATCAAACAACAGCTTTAACAGAAGCAATTAGTCAAGTCATTGCAAAACGTGAAGCTGGTGAAGTCGTTGGTTTTAATCAGGTTATTGAAGTTCTTATTGATTCTGAAAGTGATGAAGTTCAGTCAGTTGGTCGTTATTTTAAAGCTATTATTCAGAATTCTATTTTAGAGTTGGCATTTTCAGATGGTGATGTTGCTGGTCTTTCTTACGAAGAACGTGTGACAGTTTTAGAAGTTGCGGATTTATCATTGCCTAAGGACGGTTCAGATCATATATCTGATCATGAAAGTAATTCGATTGCTTTAATGTTTGCTTTAGGTGCGTTTTGTAAGCATTTTGGTGAGCGTAGTGATGATGAAACAGTTGAAATTTTTGATGAAGCATGGGTACTTATGCAATCCTCAGAAGGTAAGGCTGTTATCAAGTCTATGCGTCGTGTTGGTCGCTCTAAGTATAATGTGTTGATGCTAGTATCTCAATCGGTTCATGATGCAGAAAACGATGATGATACGACCGGCTTTGGGACAATTTTTTCATTTTATGAAAAATCGGAACGTGAAGATATTTTAAGTCATGTTGGTTTAGAAGTAACACCTAAGAATCTAGAATGGATTGATAATATGATTTCAGGTCAATGTCTTTATTATGATGTTTACGGTAACTTGAATATGATTTCGATACATAACATTCATCCAGATATTGATCCATTGTTAAAACCTATGAAGAAAACAGTATCAAGTCACCTTGAAAATAAATATGCTTCGTAGAAGGGAGGTAATCAGATGGACAAAATAGATGATGGTTTGATTGCTTCGACCTTTGCGAAGGTAAAAGATGTGGATATATTTGCGTTAAAGGCTTATATGGAGATAACTCACGGAGCTGAGACTGGAGCTCAAAGCATTTTGTTAGATGTTTTTGTTAATTTTCCCTTTTTCCTACTTAACTTGATTGTTGGTTTATTTTCTGTTATTCTACGCTTTTTTGAAAATTTCAGTTTGTATGATACCTATAAACAAACAGTTTATCATTCGTCTCAAAAATTATGGGAAAATCTATCAGGTAATGGGTCTTATACAAGCTCCTTGCTTTATTTATTGGTTGCGATTTCAGCTTTTTCAATATTTATTTCATATCTTTTTTCAAAAGGAGATTTTTCTAAACGTTTGATCCACTTGTTCGTGGTTATCATTTTAGGTATGGGTTACTTTGGTACGATTCAATCAACATCAGGTGGTATTTATATTTTAGATACCGTTCATCAACTAGCTGGTTCGTTTTCAGATGCGGTAACTAATTTATCACTGGATAATCCATCAGGTGGTAAAACAAAGATCACACAAAAATCATCAGTAGCTGATAATTATGTGATGAAAACTTCTTATACGGCTTATTTGTTTGTCAATACTGGTCAGTTAAATGGTAAGTTTCACAATAATCAAACAGGTAAAGAAGAAAAGTTTGATAACGAACAAGTTTTAGGTAAGTACGATAAATCAGGTAAATTTATCACTCCAAAACAAAAGGATATATTGAATTATACTGATAATTTGGGAGATAAGGCAACCGAAGGGGAGGAAAAAAATAGATGGCTTTCTGCAGTAAATGATTATCTTTGGATAAAATCAGGCTATGTTATCTTAAAGATTTTTGAAGCGGTTATACTCGCAGTTCCATTAATACTCATTCAGTTAATTGCTTTTATGGCAGATGTTTTAGTGATTATATTAATGTTTATTTTTCCATTAGCTTTATTAGTTTCATTTTTGCCTAGAATGCAAGATATCATTTTCAATGTTTTGAAAGTCATGTTTGGGGCTGTTTCCTTTCCTGCCTTAGCTGGTTTTTTAACCTTGATAGTCTTCTATACTCAAACTTTAATAGCCACCTTTGTTAAGAAAAAATTTACAGATGGTTCCCTGCTTAGTGGTAGTAATTTTAAAGGTCAGGCAATACTGTTTATGTTGCTAATAACAGTTTTCGTCCAAGGTTGTGTGTTTTGGGGAATTTGGAAATATAAAGAAACTTTCTTAAGACTGATTATAGGGTCTAGAGCTTCTCAAGTCATTAATCAGTCTGTAGATAAAATTAATGAAAAAGCAGAAAATCTAGGAATTACGCCAAAATCCATTTATGAGAGGGCACACGATATGTCAAGCCTTGCCATGATGGGAGCTGGCTATGGTGTTGGTACAATGATGAATGCACAAGATAATTGGAATGCTTTCAAAGAAAGACAACAAGCTAATTTAGATGATGGTCAGTCTAAAACTAATGATGCTGATAAGTATGATGAAGCTAATGCGGATGATACTGTTATTTCTAAAGAGGCTGAGCTGACTAATGAAGGTGAATATCAATCAGAGTTACCTAAAGAAGCAAGTAAAAGGATTGAACAATTGGGAAAGGAATCTTCTTATGAGCTATCGTTTATATCAGAAGGTAATTCAACAGAGGAAATTTTAAAAAATGTTAAGTCGGATAATCACACGTTTCAAGAAGGAGATGGAGATACTTCATTAACAAATCAGGATATGATAACAAATGATATAGAAAATCATTCAAATAACTATACTTCACCATTAAAACAGCGAAAGCTTAATAAGCTAGAGGGTGAATTAAGTCAATTTAATAGTGATGTATCCATGACAAAAAATCATGGTAAAAATGCTTTTGAAAAGGGATTTAATGCCAGTAAAACTAAGGAAGTTAGAAAGCAACATAATCTTGAACGACAGTCAAAAGTTTTGGAAGAACTAGAAAAGCTGAGAGAAGGTAAGTAGTACAAGGAGTTTTATGACATTGAGAGGTTTAGTAAACTATATATTAATTGACACTATTTTTTAGATTATGTATAATATAATTGTAAATAAAAAGCAGTTGCTTCTAACAACTGCTTAGCAGAACCGTTTAAGACGGTGGCAGAAAATAACCGTTAAAAAATAACCGTTAACTCGCCAAAGTTGAGACGGTTATTTTTTTGTCGATTTTACCAGTTCAAGGACTAACTTCACGAGAGCGATAACGAAGTTACCTGCTATAAACATGAGTGTTAAGACCTCAAAGGTAGACAAATCTAGCTCCTCCTTTCTGTTGGATTTTGATGAATTGCCCATGGGACCACCTACCTTTCAGAAATAAGAGCCACCGTCTTAACTTTTCTGCTTCATTATTATATCATATTTCATAGTGGTTTAAAGTATCAATTTTTGTTGGAGCTTTTTTATTTTGTTTGAAAGGAGGGAACTAAAGTAAAACATAAGAAAAAATTAGGCTGTTTGGGAATACTGATTGTATTTCCTTTTTTATTGGTTTTATTGTTGACTGCTTCGTCAAGTTCTCAACAAGATTGTCAAATTACACCAGATGTATCTTCACAAGTTGAAACCTCAAGTGAGAATGCTTCCAATAGTGATTGGACAAAAAAGGGAACAGTTGCAAATCAAACAGCAGAGAAGGTATTCAATGCTTGGGTAAGTAAAGGCTTATCTGGTGCGAGTGCATCAGGGATTGTTGGTTGGGTTAATTCAGAAGGTGGATTTGCTATGATAGGTCGAGCAGAAGGGCATTATGGTAATGATTTAAAAACAAATTCAATTGCCTTTAATGTGAGACCTACTGGGTTATCTTACTATACGACTGAAGCTGGAGGTGGTATTTATCAAATCACACCTTTCACAAAGTATGCCCCATTAGGCGATCCCAAATGGGAAGATGCAGATGCCATGAATGCCTTTGTTATGAAATCCATTAAATCAGGAGACTGGAATAAAGCAATGGATTTATCAGGTGGAAATCATTCTTTTGAAGAGATGGCACAGATGACTGATCCCAAGCAGGCCACTTTAGTTTGGAATGCTTACGAACGAGGAAATACTGCATATATTAATAAAGCTCAAAAGACTGCGGATGGGCAAAAAGCCTATGAAATATTTAATGGTTCAAAATATAAATTTGATGCAGAAAAATTTTCTAAAAGTTTTGGTGGTGGTTCAAAAACGTCCTCGTCTGGTAAGAGCGATATAATTTCTGATTCTACAGTTTTATCTCTTTGTGATTCAGCTAGTAATGCGGTACAGGGCTTATTTGGTAAAGATAAGTCAGGGAAAGTTAAATACACTTCTTATAATGCATGGAAACCAGATCAATTACCAAGTGATTTGAAAAAGTATGCAATAGATCCTAAGTCAGTTGGTTTATTTTATCGAACGTCTAGTGGATGGAATGCGATAGCTTCTACTGGTGGTCAATGTACAGATCTTTCAGCAAGTTTGATGTATGGTTTATGGCTTAAAGGCGGAATGCATCCAACGCAAAGAATGGGAAATGGTAATATGGTTGTTTCTAATTGGGTATCTGCATTCGGTGGACGCTCTGAAAATACTCCATCTTCTGGAGCTGTTTTTTCAAGTTCAGGTACTTCTAGTGCTGGGCATACTGGAGTGGTTAGTCATGTATTTGAAAATGGCGATATGTTAATAGTAGAGCAAAATTATTCAACTTATTCTGGAGATAATAGAGGATTTGGACCATATTCATGGAATTATCGTTATGTTTCTACTTTAGAATTAAAAAAAGAGCATTATAGTTTTTATAATCCCTCTAAAGCTGGTTATAAATTGTCTGATAAAGTGAAAACGGTAGGTAGTTAATGAAACGTAGAAAAATAGTTTTATTTTTAATGGTGTTAGTGATGGCTTTTATAGTTTATAAAGTTATTCAAAAAGATAATCCAGTGATTAAAACAAGTGGTAATCATACAAAAGTTGAACGAGTTGAACCGAAACATAAGGTTAAGTCTTATGATTCAACTAAAGAAGCAAAATCTACTTTGGAAGCTAGTGATCGTCAAGTATCTGATAAGGAAAAGGAGAAGGTTAAAAGATCTATAACTGTACCTATTGATTACCTTGTAAAAATCCCAACACAATCAGATATTAAGGGTGATTATCAAAATAAATTATCCATTACAAATCCTACAGTTGCCCAAACTGTAAAAACCATGTTGATGGCTGGTTATCATTTTGATTTGGAAAGTTTACAAGTATATGAGTCAGATGCGAGTAATGTTTATCAGTTTACTATTAATTTAGTAACAGATAAAAGAGACAAATTAAGTTTAGCTGGTAATTATGTATTAGGTACAGACCAATTTGAGATTGCGAGTGTACATGGTACACCTGTAAATGTAGTATTTTAAGAAAGAAGGAAAATTTATGTCAAAAGTAAAAGTTTTAAGTTTAATTACTGTTTCAGGACTATTTTTAATGGCTGGTAATTTATCAGCAAGTGCAGATGTTGTAATTAGTGGAGGTGATACTATAATGCTATCAGGGGTAGATGCAGGTGTATCTGATTCTATAATGCCACCACCATCAAGTATAAATCCAGTAACAGATACCACAGAACCAAGTGCGCCAACACCAAGTACAGATCCAATAACAGATACCACAGAACCAAGTGCGCCAACACCAAGTACAGATCCAATAACAGATACCACAGAACCAAGTGCACCAACACCAAGTACAGATCAAACAACAGGTACGACAGATTCAAGTACTCCATCATCAAGTACAACAAATCCAGTAGATGGAATTACTGATAATGGTACTAAACCAAATGCCGGTATTGACAAACCTTCTACGAATAAACCTAGTGATCATTCAGAATCATCTATAAAACCAGTAACAAAGCCAACTATTAATCAACCTATTACAACTGTAACAGGAGATCAAGTCATTGGTACTCAAGATGGTAAAGTTTTAGTACAGACACCATCAGGTACGCAATTAAAAGATGCTGCTGAAGTTGGTGGAAATGTTCAAAAAGACGGTACTGTAGCAATTAAAAAATCAGATGGAAAAATAGAAGTATTGCCAAAAACTGGTGAGGGTAAGACTATCTTTACAATAGTAGGTCTCTTGTTAATTGCTGGAGCAGTTTGGATTGGTTTTAAAGATAATATAAAAAAGTATTTAACCTTTTTCAAAAAGAAAAGTGAAAAATAAGATAATGCCATGATTAATTTCATGGCTTTTTTAATTAAATAATACAGATTGGAATAAAATGTGATAGAATAGGAGAAAAAATGATAGGGGATTATTCAGTAATGGATTGGGCTACTTTAGGTGGTGTTGTAGGAATTATTTTTACAAATGTGGGAGTTTTGATTTCAAACTCTAGGGATAATAAAGCTATTCAACGAGAACTTGAGCTTTTAGAAGAAGGTCAAGAGAAATTGGTAGACGAATTTTCCAAAATTTCGACAAATCAATATGATAAATATGTTCTGATACAAAGCAATTTATCAAACAATATTGAAAAGAATAAACAAGAATTAGTTCAAAAAAACTCATATGTTAAAGAAGATACTAAATATATCCGTGATGAAATGCTTATTGAGAAAAAGTCAAAGGAAGAAGTTTATAATCATGTGAAAAATGGAGATAAACTTATTGAAAAAATGGCTTTTGCTAATGAATTAATTTTGAAGTTTGGTGAAGTAAGCAGAGAAAATCAAATGTTAGGCTTAAAAGTTAATTCTTTAGAGGAAAAAATAGTCGATTTATCAAATCAACCTAAAAATGATGAAATATCAAAATTACGTAAATCAATTTCAAGTTTTGAAAGGGAATTATCTAGGTTTGAGGATGTCGGTTATAGCGAAGCAGAAGAAATAAAAAGTACTTTAAGAAGAATATTAAATGATCTTGAAGGATAAGAAGTTGATAGAAATAAAGTTGTGATTAATTTCATGGCTTTTTTTGTTTGTTTTTTTATTAAAGAATAATGTTCGGGGGATATGGATTTTAAATTAAAACTGCAACTGAAAAATAGTTCGGTTTTAAAGTGGAAAACCTAATTACCTGGAACAAATAACGTTCGGATTAAGCAAGTTATAAGGAGGATGAGTATGCAACAGGTTTTTAATGTGAGTGTTCCTGTACCAGATGATGTTGTTATTATTTCAAAAGAAGAATATTTAAATTTATTAAGTGATAATGAACAAGGCAAGTGGTGGGATATTGATAACTTGCAAGAGTTATTGGGAATTGGAAGGTCAAAATTGATTAATGATATTTTGTTAAATCCAGATATAAAAAAAGAAGTAGATTTATCAATTAATCCAAATGGTTTTATTGTTTATCCGAAAGGTAAAGGTAGTCGATATAAAATATTAGCAACAAAAGCTAGAAAATATTTTGAAGATAATTTTGGTTCTATTTTATTAAATAGTTAAATGATATAATATTGAGGATAAATTCCTTGATGTCTAAGAAAGGAGTAAAATGGCAACATATAGACAAAGAGGTAAAAAGAAATTATGGGATTATAGAATATTCAATGAAAAAAGTGAGTTAGTTGCTTCTGGTTCAGGTTTTAAGACAAAGCGTGAAGCTATGAATGAAGCTATGAGGATAGAGCAACAAAAGTTATTAGTAAATTCTATATCTTCTGATATAACATTGTATGATTTGTGGTTTGAATGGTACAGTTTAATTATAAAGCCTAGCAATCTAGCAGAGACTACAAAGAACAAATATTTTACAAGAGGTTCTGTTATTCGTAAACTTTTTGGAAATCAGAAAGTAAATAAAATAAAGCATAGTGCGTATCAGAGGAAATTAAATACGTACGCTGAAAAATACACTAAAAACCATGTTAGAAGGTTAAATTCAGATATAAAAAAAGCTATCCAATTTGCTAAAAGAGATGGTGTCTTATTATCTGATTTTACTGATGGAGTTGTCATAGCTGGTAGGAAATTTGTTAAGGATGCAGATGATAAATATCTACATAGTATTTTTGATTACAAGAAAGTGATATCTTATTTAGAAAACAATTTGGATTATTCAAATAGTATCGTTTATTATTTATTACTGGTGCTATTTAAAACAGGTTTACGAGTGGGTGAAGCTTTAGCATTAACTTGGGATGATGTTAATTTTGAAGATCTAGAAATTAAGACGTATCGAAGATTTAGTGGCGATAAGGGAACTTTTAGTCCACCTAAAACAAAAACTTCTATCCGCACTATTCCTATTAGTCAATCTTTAGCATTAATCTTAAGAGATTTGAAGGATGATCAGCAAGTTATGTTGAAAAACTTAAAAATTGTAAACATGAATAATCAAATATTTTATGACTATAGATATGGTGTTTCGACAAATAGTGCGATAAATAAAAGTCTTAAAAATGTTTTAAAAATATTAAATATTAATTCAAAAATGACTGCAACAGGTGCAAGGCATACTTATGGAAGTTACTTATTAGCAAAAGGTGTAGATATTTGGGTAGTTGCAAGATTAATGGGTCATAAGGATATTACACAGTTACTTGAAACTTATGGTCACGTCTTGACAGAAGTAATAAATAAGGAATATGAAACGGTCAGAAGTTTAGTATCTTAAAGCTAATTTTTAAAGAATATCTTCTAGAACAAATCTGCTGAAACAAAGAAAAAAACCTTTAAAATCAAGGTTTTTGACAATATTATTAATGCCCCCTACAACGATTTCTTACAATTTTTTGTGATAATAATAATCAAGAATGCTGATTTTAAAGGCTTTTTATTTAGCTAAATTTTTGAAGTATTATTGTTAGAAAAAATAATGTGGGACAAAAAGGGGACAATTATATTTTAGAGTATATGGTTTAATAATAAAAATTAATAAAATGGTATCCAAGATGTTATAATAAGATTAACAGTTGAACAAGCTAATAATTAATAAAAGATGAGGACAAGAACTAGTGAATTTTATAGAACAAATCAGTGAAAACAATCAATTCCCAATTATATTTGTTGGTTCAGGTATTACTCAAAGATATTTTGAGAATGCACCGACATGGGAGAAACTATTAAAAGATATATGGCTAGAGTTGTTTGATGAAGAATCATATTATGCAAAAGCCTTCGAATTAAGAGAAAGATTTGAAAACAATGATTTTGATATTTATACTAATCTAGCTTCATTATTAGAAAAAGAAGTGTCAAAAGCTTTTATAAATGGTAATATTCAAGTTGATAATTTAGACTTAAAGACAGCTTATGAATTAAATATATCTCCATTTAAACAGTTAGTAGCAAATAGATTCTCAAACTTAAAAATTCGGGAAGAGAAAATTGAGGAGATAAAACAATTTTCTCAAATGTTATCTAAAGCAAGAATAATAATTACAACTAATTACGATAATTTTATTGAAGAGTGTTTAAAAACAATAAATGTCAGTGTGAAGATTAATGTAGGAAATAAGGGGCTATTTTTAAAGTCTTCTGATTATGGTGAATTGTATAAGATACATGGAACTGTAGATGATGCTTCAACAATAACTATAACAAAGGAAGACTATGAAAAGAATGTAACAAAGTCAGCATTAATTAATGCAAAAATACTTTCAAATTTGGTGGAGTCACCAATCCTATTTTTGGGCTATTCATTAACTGATGAAAATATTAGAAAATTATTGACAGATTTTGCAGAAAATAGTCCTTTTGATATATCGGAATCAGCTCAAAAAATAGGTGTAGTTGAATATCTACCAGATTCTGAATCTATTGAAACAGTGGTCTCAAGCTTACCTGACTTAAGCGTTTACTATTCGTGTTTAAAAACTGATAATTTTACCAATATTTATAGATTAATCTCTAAGATAAATCAAGGATTTTTACCTTCGGAAATAGCGAAATATGAAAATGTATTTCGAAAAATAATAGAAGTTAAAGGAGAGAGCAAAGATTTAAAAACTGTCTTGACTAGTTATGAAGATTTAGCAAACCTAACAGAGGATGAAATTCGTTCGAAAAATATAGTTGTTGCCTTTGGGGATGAAAGATACATATATAAGTTTCCAGATTTTAAAGAGTATGTTAGATCATATTTTCTAGATAAAGAAACAATTCCTCAGGAAATTGTTATTCGATTTATTGCAACCCAACCAGTAGCAAGTCATCTTCCAATAAAAAAATATATGTTTGCAATGTCAGAATATATTTCTAAAGATTCAAATAAGTACACTGAAAACATTAAAAAAAGATTATCAAAGGAAGAAGAGCTATCATTAGATGACTTTACTAGTAGTATTGGCGTCCCATTGCTACACTCAAAAACGTTAGAAAGACAAACGGAAATTGTTGGCATACTTGAAGCTGACGTACCGGACAATGTTAGATATAATTTTATAGCAACTCATATTAAAAATTTTCCAAAAGAAGAATTATTTTTGCTAGTTGAAAAAATAATTGATGAAGGAATTTTTGAAACGTCTAGACGAAGATTTTTGAAAGCTTTTGATTTATTGCATTACTAAATAAAAAAGTCCCAACACTGCTATGCAATGAGGGACTTTTTTTGGACGACGATAAACAAGCGCTATGAGAATAACTGTTTTTATCTTACGTCCATTTTACAGTATATTTTTACTATTGTAAAGAGAAAAATATTATATATCGTTTTAGGTTTTCTGTTATTTGTATATATTATTATCTAGAATTAGTTTCATTATTATGTTTAAAAGCTTCAACAAACCTTACTTTTTCATAAAGTTCATTTATTTCATCTATTCTACTTAAAGTTTGAGTAAGTGGACTTGGTTTAAATGCCAATTCATAGTCTTCGGGATTTCCGCTAATATCTTCTGCTCGTACTAGTTTTCCAGTTGGAATAAATCTCATAAGTTGTTCATCAGTTTCTGGATCCAATATTGGTTTTGGAGTAATAAGATGATACAAATTATTAATTGTTTCGCTGGTGTAAAATTCTGGGCTATTAAAATCATTAAGATAATTAGTTAGTTCATAAAATTCTTTAACAGACTTAAGAATATGATCTGCTTTTGAAGTATAAGTATCTGTTTCTAAGACACTATTCTCTAGCTCAATTTCTTTTATGGTTCCGAATAGTTGAGTGGGGGTTGCACGAAAATATTCTGCAATTTTATCTAGATTAGCAAATGTAGGAAACGCCTTTTGCTTTTCATAATCAGAAATTGACTGCTTACCAATTTGGAGTTGATTGGAAAGTTCAACTTGACTGATTCCACGTTCTTTTCGTAATCTAGTCAAATTTGGACCGAAATTTTGAATTATATATGTCATAATTTTCCCTCACGTATATTGTATATAATTTATTTTATCAGGATATAACTTTTTTGCAAGTTTTATCTTGATTTTTTGATTGGATAAGAATATAATATATTTATATCTTATTAATAAGGTATAAATATATTATATAGGTGGTAATGCTATAGATTATAAAGAAATTGCTTTAAAAACAAACAAGTCGGTTAGTACAATCAAGAAATGGCGTTTACGAATTGAAATGTTATCTGGATACAAATTTAAAAAAGTCAGGAGAAGAGTTTCTAAGCGTAGCACACAAGTTTTCTTTGATTTTACAGAAGTAGAAGTTACTAAATTTATTGTCTTATCTCATTTAGTGGATAAGACAAAGAATTTAGATGACTCTATTAAAGAAGTCTGGGGCGACTCAAAAGCTCAGTCCGAACGAGATATAAAAAATGAATTGAAAATGCTATCAGAGGATTTCTATAAATTCTTATTTGAAGCAGAAGATAGTATGTTTCAGTTAAAAAAAAATAATCAGTCTTTACAGAAACAGGTTAAGGAGCTGACAGAGCGATTAAACATTTTAGAAAATGAGAAGGATTCAGGTATATTTAACAAACTTAAGCGAGGTTTCTGAGAGCAATCGATTATCTAACGAGGAGCGAGGTGCTGGAAGCCATAGCGACTCGGGAGATAAAAGCAGAGTGCTCGAGGACAAACCTAAGTTTGATAAGTTAATAATCTGTGAAAATTCTTTTGAAATTTATATGAAAATAATTACCCCGCTACTAATAGGGGGTACACACGTACATGAAATAGTGCTCAAACCCTTGATACATAAGGGGTGAAGGTAGTTTAATACCATTAAATGCTGAAATCCATTGAGAGAGTAGAGCTGATAGTAACTTTCGTGTACAGGAAGAAAAGATGCAAATAATTTATTATGAAAATGAGGTAGAAAAATGGCAACAATTAAATTAACAGATACAGTAAGTCTAGGTGACTTAAACTTGGAAAAATCTCAATTTGAAATTCCCAAAAAAGTAATTATCTTATCCGCACGTATTAACAATAAATATAATAATATCAATGGTGAATCAGTTCAAACTGATGAAATTTCAAAAATAACTTGCCAAGTACAAGATGCGGAAAAAGTTAAAGTCTTAAAAGAAATGGGAATGTCTGCCGACGACTTAAAAACAATTCCATTAGAAATCTTGGATAATCTTGATAAGATTAGTAAAATTGCAAGCAATGATGGGCTTATTGAAAAAACGATTGAATTGATTAATCCCCAAGTTCGTCTAGCATGGAATATAAATCGAAAAGGTTGGGGTGGAATAAAACTGACTACCTCAGATATCAAAATTATAGGTGAATAAGATTGTTTAACAGCGTTAAGATAGATTATTTCGCTGTTACAGTAAAAGATGTCACTCCAGAGTATGTAATAGAGAAACTTTTATTAATACCTTTAACCAATTTTACTTTGAACGAATGGGGAGTCAATAAGTATCAACGTCACTATGCTTGTTCAGAGATAAAAGTTTACTTTAACTTAGATCCTAATAGTAGCATGGGAGTTCATGTTGAACTAAAAGGACAAGGCTGTCGGCAGTATGAGGAATTTATAGAAGGTAATGATAATAATTGGACTAGTTTAGTAAAGAGACTAATTGATAATAATTCGAACTTTACCAGATTAGATATTGCGAATGATATTTTTGATGAGTCGTTAAATGTTCAAAGGCTTTATGAGTATAGTAAAAAAGGCTTATGTATAACAACTGCGAGACATGCAGAGTACCATGAAAAATTCGTTATTGATTCAGGTGAACTCGTTGGTGAAACAGTTGTCTTTGGTGCAAGAGGAAACCAACAATGGTGTGTTTATAATAAATTAATGGAGCAAAATGGAAAATTACAGACGGATATTGACATTAATTCATGGGTTCGAGCTGAGCTAAGATGTTGGCAAGAGAAGGCTAATCTAATTGCTCATCAGCTAAATGATATGCGCCCTCTCGCCTCTATATATTTTGAGGCTATCAATGGACATTACCGTTTTGTTTCTCCAAAAGCAAGAGATAAAAATAAACGAAGAAGAGAATCTGTAAGATGGTGGCAAAACTATATCAATACAGAGGAGAAAACACGACTGAGTATTGTGAGAGAAAAACCAACATTAAGGCAGTCTGAAGCGTGGACTGATAAACAAGTGTCAAAGACAATTGCAAAGGTTTATATGGCAAAATACGAAGCCTACGGTATCGATCAGGCAGAGGTCTTTTTACAAGACTTACTTCGCAGGGGAGTTGAAAAGTTTACTGATAATGACGAAAAGGAGATTGAACAATATGTACGTGAACAGCAAAGCTCTGAATATTGGGGCATAAAAAAAGCCGACTTGTGAAAGAAGTCGACATAGAAAAAATATTCTAGATAAATTATAACACGAAAGGAAAAAAATACAATGACAAATAATGTAATGACTAATAAAGACTTAATTGAAATGGGCTATTGTCCTTCAACAGCAAACCATATTATCCATCAAGCTAGAAATTTAATGGTGGAACGTGGTTATACTTTCTATGATCGTAAACGTCTTATGGTTGTCCCTAGAAGTGCAGTTTCAGAAGTGATTGGACTTGAGGTATAACATATGGCAAATGCAAGATATAGAAGGAGAGGAAACCAGAATTTATGGGCTTATGAAATCCGAGAGGAAGGTAAAACAGTTGCTTATAATAGTGGCTTTAAAACAAAGAAACTAGCAGAGGCAGAAGCAGAGCCTATTCTCCAAAAATTGAGAACTGGTAGCATAATCACAAAAAATATTTCATTACCAGAACTTTATCAAGAATGGCTAGATTTAAAAATCATGCCTAGTAATAGAAGTGATGTGACTAAAAAGAAATATCTTAGTCGGAAGGTAACGCTTGAAAAGCTATTTGGTGATAAACCCATTTCTCAAATCAGACCTAGTGAATATCAACGAATTATGAATAACTATGGACAACGAGTTAGTCGCAATTTCTTAGGCCGGTTAAATACTGGCGTGAAACAGAGTTTGCAAATGGCTATTGCTGATAAGGTTATGATAGAAGATTTTACTCAAAATGTAGAATTATTCTCAACAGTAAAAAGTCAGGATGCAGATAGTAAATACCTTCATAGTGAAAAAGCTTATTTGGATCTCATTAATGCTGTAAAAGATAAATTCAATTATAAGAAATCGGTAGTACCATATATTATCTATTTTTTATTAAAAACAGGTATGAGATACGGAGAATTAATTGCTTTAACTTGGGAAGATATTGATTTTGATAAGGGAATCTTTAAAACATATAGAAGATTTAACTCTGAAACAAGTCAGTTTGTTCCACCTAAAAATAAAACCTCAATCAGAATTGTTCCAGTTGATAATGAGTGTCTAGAAATCTTGAAAAATCTTAAGATTGAACAAAATCAATCAAATAAAGAGCTTGGATTACAAAATACAAACAATATGGTATTTCAACATTTTGGTTATCCTAATAGTGTACCGAGTACAAACGGTACAAATAAGGTTTTAAGAGGCATCGTTCAAGAGTTGAATATAGAACCCATCATTACAACAAAAGGTGCTAGACACACCTATGGAAGCTTCCTATGGCATAGAGGATATGATCTAGGAATTATTGCGAAAATTCTTGGCCATAAAGATATTTCTATGCTAATTGAAGTCTATGGTCATACTCTTGAAGAAAAAATTCAAGAAGAGTACAATGAGATAAAACAACTATGGTGATAGTTTAATAACGAGGTGCTAATAGATGATAGATGAAGAATTTAAAAATTTGGTAGAACAAAAAAGTATAGGTAAAAAACTAAATATCAATAATAAAGAAGCTATTGAAGAATTTTTTGTAGATGAAGATATTTCTGAGTATGATTCTTTATTTTCGAATAAAATTGAAAAGTTAGAATAACATGGTAACTAGAATAAAGAAAATAGCCAAATATAAATGGCTATTTTCTTTATTTAATTGCTATACTTACGAATTGTAGGTGATTGATAATCTTTAATAAACTTTTCAATTTCAATGATATCGTCTGAGAATAGTACGTTATTTCTATCATTTTGACTCAGGAAGCCTTCAGAGACCATATGATCAAACATACTTTCTAGGTGATTGAAATAACCATTGATATTATAAAGAATGCATGGACTATCATTTTGACCAATTCGAGACCAAGAGATTACCTCTGAAATTTCCTCTAAAGTTCCTGGTCCACCAGGTAATGCAATATATGCTTCTCCAAGAGACATCATTTTCCCTTTTCGTTGTGGCATATTTTCGACAACAATAAGCTTTGATAAATTAGTGTGGGCGATCTCTCTATCTTTTAAAAATGTAGGTATAACGCCAATTGCTTGGCCACCATTATTAATAACAGTATCAGCAATTACTCCCATTAAGCCAACTTTTCCGCCACCATAAACTAAATCATGATTATTTTTAATCATCCATTCACCAAGTTCTACTATTTTCTGACTGTAGATTGGGTTATTCCCGTTGCTTGCACCGCAAAAGACAGTTATTTTCATTCTTCAAATCTCTTTTCTAATTTGTTTTTATGTGCCTCAATAATTTCTTCTAAGGAAATGTTATATTGATCTGCGAGAATAAAAATATTATCCAATACATCCCCAAGCTCTTCTTTGATATCGTTTAAATTTTCGTTGTTTGATTTCTCGATTTCATCTGGTCTATCACGACCAATTTCATATTTTCGAATAGCTTGCGCTAATTCCCCAACCTCTTCGCATAAAAAATTACTTCTTATAAACGAATTATACTGGTACCAATTTCTTTTTTTGTAAAATTCACTAACCCATTTTTGATAAGCTGTTATATCCAATTTAACCTCCCAAAATATCTTACAAAATTATATCATACTACTAATTAAAAGAAGCAAAAATAGCCATTTTTCAATTATATTGTTCGTGATTGAGATGAGTACAATATAACAATATTTCAAATTTATTTCGGGGATAAATGATGGAACAAATCTACTTTAGATAGGCGAAAAGCCTTTAATCAAAAATTTTTAATGTGTCATATGATTCCCTACAGTTTAAAAAGGACGGAAATAAATTATTTTAATTGACTGATGTACTGTACTGTGACATGAAAGAAATTTTATTTCTTAAACAGAATCTTCTTACTAGGATTGTTTCTAAATAGGAACTTTATTTTTCATTTAGGAAACATTATAATAACAAATAAAGGAGGTTCATAATGATTGGTGATACTATTTTATTTGAACGCACACGTCTTGGTATGACTCAAGAAAAACTGAGTGACTATTTGCATTTAACCAAGGCTACAATTTCCAAATGGGAAAACAATCAGGCAAAACCTGATATCGATTACTTGATTCTAATGGCAAAACTATTTGATATGACTTTAGATGAGTTGGTAGGTTTTCAAAAAACACTAACTGACTCTGAAAGAGGGCATCTTTTTGAACAATTGCGAGGACAAATTGACCAACAAAATGGGACTGAATTCTTTCATAACATTCAAGACTTAGCAAAACATTATATCAATGATAACAAAACCCTTTTACTCCTCGTCCAACTGGTTTTGAGCAATCCAGCTCAGATTGATAGTAACCCTTGGTCATTAGAACTAATCAATCGGATTATCAGCAAAACAACTGTTGAATCTGAACTTCAGTCTGCCATCATGTTAAAAGTAGTAATACTTTTTCAACAAAAAAAATACGATGATATTATCGCACTTTATCAGAATCGTCCTTATAAACTTGGTGAGGAGTTATTTTTGGCCAATAGCTTCGCTGCTAAGGGGGAAACAGAGCAAGCAAAACAAGTTTTACAAGTTGAAATTTACCAGCAAATTCTGCTGATTTGCCAATATCTGTTAAGCCTAACGGCTTTTGAATGTCCCGAACGGCAAGAATTCATTTTGGAACGACTGGAAAATCTTATGGCCACATTTGACCTCAAAAAGCTTCATCCTAATACAGCCATTTCCTCTTACTACAGTTTGGCCTGTTATTTCGCTGAAAGTCAGCCCCAAAAAGCAATTAGTTACTTAAATCAATTGGCAGAGGCTACCCGAAACCTATTAAAACAATTTGAACTGCATGGCGACAGCTTTTTTGATGCCATCGATCCTTGGCTCCAACAGTTACCAACAGGAATTCAGCCACCAACCAATTCTCAAATCTTAATCCAAAGGGTAATTGCCCTGTTTCATAGTCCACAGTTTCAATACTTACAGCAAGAAAAGTCCTTCCAAGCTCAGCTTGCTGCTTTAAAAAAACTCGAAAAGGAGATTTCAGATGAACACTAACATCCCTAGCCAATTTTTACCTTTCTTTATCCCTCTTATCCTCTTACAGGTTATCCTTATCATCATTGCACTCTTAAAATTACGAAAAATAACAAAGACAAACTACCTTTCTAAACCAGTTTGGGTTCTAATTATCCTTTTTGTTAATCTCCTTGGACCTATTGCTTTTCTTAGCTTAGAAGGGAAAAATGCATGACAGCCATTTCTTTACAAAATCTGTCCAAATCCTTTGGGGATCAAATCATTTTAAATCAGGTTTCCTTAGAGCTAGAAGAAAATAAGATTTATGGCTTTGTTGGTCCAAACGGGGCCGGTAAAACCACCACCATTAAGATGATTTTAGGTTTATTGAAAGTAGACTCTGGTACCATTTCAGTAATGGGAAACCCAGTGACTTTTGGGCAGACAAAAAGTAATCAAGTTATTGGTTATTTGCCTGACGTTCCGGAGTTTTATGACTATATGACGGCACAAGAATACTTACAACTTTGCGCTGGCTTAGCTCAAAACAAAACCAGTTTACCAATTGCTGATCTGCTAGAACAGGTCGGCTTAGCCGATAATCAGCAACGCATTAGCACCTATTCTCGAGGTATGAAACAACGCTTAGGTCTAGCCCAAGCACTGATTCACAATCCTAAAATTCTGATTTGTGATGAACCAACATCAGCCTTAGACCCTCAAGGACGACAAGAAATCCTCTCCATTATTTCTCAACTACGTGGTCAAAAGACAGTCATTTTCTCGACACACATCTTATCAGATGTGGAAAAAGTCTGTGATCAAGTTCTAATTCTAACAAAATCAGGTATCCATAATCTAGAAGATCTAAGAGACAAAGCGTCAGCCAGTGTGAATCAACTGAACCTTTTAATAAAAGTCTCAGACAATGAAGCACAAAAATTAGCTCTGCGATTTCCTTTAAATCAAAAAGATCAATATTATAAGGTACATTTGGAATTGAGTGAGGCAAACAATCGTGAACAAGCATTAGCAAGTTTTTACAGGTATTTAGTTGAGCAAGAAATCACGCCATACTTCATTGAATTACTGGAAGATAGCCTGGAAGACTTCTATTTGGAGGTGATTAAATGACCGGATTGATCCCCATGCTCAAAAAAGAGTGGCTAGAAAATAGCCGTAGTCATAAAGCTCTTGCCCTTCTCCTTATTTCAATCATTTTCGGAATATTAGGACCACTCACAGCATTACTGATGCCAGAAATCATGGCAGGGATTTTGCCTAAGAAACTGCAAGAAGCTATTCCTGACCCAACCTACCTTGATTCTTATAGTCAATATTTTAAAAATATTAATCAGCTAGGATTGATTCTATTAGTTTTTCTTTTTAGTGGTAGTTTGACTCAAGAATTTACCAGAGGTACACTTATTAATCTTATTACCAAAGGACTAAGCAAAAAAGCCATTATCTTAGCAAAATTTATCATGATGACACTTATTTGGAGCATCAGCTATATACTAGGATCACTTACCCAGTATGCTTATACACTTTATTATTTTAATAATCATGGTCAGCATAAACTTATTGTTTACGGTACATCCTGGATCTTTGGATTATTATTGCTGAGTCTCATTCTTTTTTACTCTGTAATCTTTCGTAAAACTGCAGGCGTATTAATAGCTTGTCTGATGACCATTGTAGCCTTTTTCATCTCTGGCTTTTTCAAAGTTACCAAGGAATGGAATCCCATGTTGTTGATTCAGAAACAAAGCCAAATCCTAAGTGGTCAATATGACATCAAAGATTTATTACAACCAACTCTCTTAGTCATCGGTATTATCTTAATCAGTTTGATATCTGCTAAAGTCATTTTTGAGAAAAGTGAAGTTTAAATTAGTACAAAGTGATATTTATATGTATATTGTCTCAACGAAATAATACAGAAGAAAATAATTTTCATCCTAAAAAATTTTTCGGGGACAAAAGATGGGACAAATCCACTTTAGACAAGCAAAAAAGCCTTTAATCAAAGGCTTTTTTATGTATAGTTTAATGCCCCCTACAGGGCTCGAACCTGTGACCCATAGATTAAGAGTCTACTGCTCTACCAACTGAGCTAAGGAGGCTAGGAAGCTGTATTGGCACCGATGATCCACTTTTTGTATTGATCCCGCACAAAATAAGCAGGTGGGTAACTCGCACCTCTTTAAGTGGCTTCCGCGTGTTAACGGCTTGCGCACTAGAGATGACTTCGTTTCCCGAAATACAAAGAAATAGTCGGTCAACACTTAGATGTGGATTCGTATGCCACAGCAATGTTTCTATGTCTTTATGATACCACTTTTTATAAAATTTTCAAGCAAAATTATCGATTTTTGAAATCGATTGCGATTTTTAAAACTAGCAATCAGTCTGAGAGCTTATCAATGCGCTCTTTATTTGAACCAAGTGCGCGTTCGTATTTACCAGTTTCATTGGCTTCAAAGTAATTATGTCCTACTAGTTTATCTGGTAAGTATTGTTGTTTAACCCATTTTTCAGGATAGGCGTGAGGGTACTTGTAATCCCTTGCATTGCCCAAGGTTTTACTACCGCTGTAATGTCCATCTCTTAGGTGACGTGGAATAGGTAAATTTCCTGAACGACGTAAATCAGCTAAAGCTGCATCCATAGCCAAATAGGCTGAATTTGATTTAGGTGATAGAGCTAAATCCACAACAATGTTAGCAATAAGAATACGAGCTTCTGGAAAACCAATGCGTTGGGCAGCTTCCAATGCAGTCACAGTATGTATTTGTGCTTCGGGGTTAGCTAAGCCGATATCTTCATAAGCAATAATGGTCAAACGTCTTGCTAAACTAGGTAAATCTCCGGCTTCTACTAAACGAGCGGCATAGTGCAGGCTGGCATTGACATCAGAACCTCTAATTGATTTTTGTAAGGCTGATAGGATATCATAATGCCCATCTCCGTTTTTATCCATTGTAATATAACTACACTGCAGACTATTTTCCATTGTCTCTAGACTAATATGACGGCTACCATCTTCATTAGGAGAAGTAGACATGACTGCTAGATCCAAGGAATTATAAGCAGATCGTAGGTCTCCATTTGTGGCGGTAACAATAAAATCTAGCGCCTCATCATCAATTGTCACTAAAAAAGGAAATCCCCGTTCTTTATCGGAAATTGCTAGCTGAATGGCTTTTTTAATATCCTCGTTAGAAAGAGGTTCTAACTCAAAAATTTGTACCCTACTTCTAATGGCAGGAGTTACTGAAAAGAAAGGATTTTCAGTTGTTGCTCCAATCATAATAATATTGCCATTCTCAAGTAGAGGTAAAAGAAAATCTTGTTTTGTCTTGTCAAGTCTATGAATCTCGTCAAGTAATAAAACTAAGCCACCAGAAAATTTAGCTTCTTCTGCAATTTCTTGAAGACGTTTTTTACTATCAACAGTGGCATTAAAAGTACGAAAGGCATATTTAGTAGTACCAGCAATAGCAGAAGCAATAGAAGTCTTCCCAATACCTGGTGGGCCATATAGGATCATGGAAGATAACATATTAGCTGCAACCATTCGATCAATAATTTTGCCATTACCAACGAGATGTTGCTGCCCGATAACTTCATTAATATTGCGAGGACGCATACGTAGAGCAAGATTGTCAGCCATGATTATTCTCCAAATCTTTTGCGAAAATTAAAGCATCAACATAATGATTTTCAATGAAAAAGGCTTTAGTGATTCGAGCCTCTTCGGTAAACCCGTATTTTTGATAGAGGGAAATGGCTCTGCTGTTATTGCCCATGACATGCATGGCAATCTTGATGTAACCTTGAGCTTTAGCCTCAGTTAGCAGAGCTTTCAAGAGAGCTTTACCCAGTCCCTGACCTTGGTAGGGTTCAGCGATGAGAATGCCGAAAGTGGCAACATGCTTGCCAGCTGGGAAAGGATAGTAGGGACCAAAGTCCAAGACGCCAGCGATCTTATCATCGACCTCAGCGACAAAGAAGGACATGCCATTTGCCAGATTCTTCTCCAAATCACTCTCAGTCCACTTGCGGTCATAGACAGGAGAGGTAAGAGCAGTCCAGCCAGTATTTTGTAAGGTCAGAACTGCCTCACGGTCGCAGTCCTGCATAGGTCTGATAATCATAATTGATGATACAAAGGGACGGTTCGGTTTACCGAAAATTTTCGTAAAGAAATAGGGAACGACGAAGTGTCGTCAGACATTAGGAAGTTCATCTTTTCTTCTAGAAAATTAGTCCCGTATTCAAATCCTTTCTATTTTCTATATAGAGTTTTTCTCTTGGCTGACGCTTTTAACATAGTATGAAGTCAGTCAAAAACGGCTAGTCTTTGAGACTATTGTAACATAAAAATAAGTAGGAACTACCTTTTGATTAACCTGAGTCTGTAACGTTTTTCTTCTATTTCATGTTATAATAAGAAAGAATAAATAGAAAATAAGGACATAAGATGGCTAAATTTGGATTTTTATCGGTACTAGAAGAAGAATTGGATAAGCATTTACAGTATGACTTTGCCATGGATTGGGATAAGAAAAATCATACTGTAGAAGTCACTTTTATATTAGAAGCACAAAACAGCTCTGCTATTGAAACCGTGGACGACCAGGGGGAGACGAGTAGCGAGGACATCGTTTTTGAGGACTATGTACTCTTTTACAACCCTGTCAAGTCTCGCTTTGATGCTGAGGACTATCTGGTGACTATCCCCTATGAGCCTAAGAAGGGCTTGTCGCGTGAGTTTCTGGCTTATTTTGCGGAGACTCTCAACGAGGTTGCCACTGAAGGGTTGAGCGACCTCATGGACTTCCTCACCGATGACAGTATCGAAGAGTTCGGTCTTTCTTGGGATACGGATGCTTTTGAAAATGGCAGAGCAGAACTGAAAGAGACAGAGTTTTACCCTTATCCGAGATATTAGACTTGATGGATTTGCTAAAATGTGGATATACATTGGATGATATAGAAACAGCCAGACCAGAGGATATGGAACGTTATTATGCCCCTGAACAAATCAGAAAATATGGAGCTTTAGGAATAGAATTGAGGTTATTGCATGGATATTTTTGATGAGTTATTTGATTTCTCAGGTGCAAAGATCGCTCTTTTCTGCGAGGGAAAGATTTTGACCAGCCTAAGAGATGATTTTCCAGATTTGCCCTATGCAGGCTTTTGGGACTTACCAGGCGGTGGTCGTGAGGACAATGAAACACCTTTGGAATGTCTTTTTCGTGAAGTTGATGAAGAATTAAGTCTGACCTTAACTCGAAACCATATTGATTGGGTCAAGACTTATAGGGGTATGTTGAAGCCTGATAAATTATCAGTTTTTATGGTTGGACATATCAGTCAGAAAGAGTACGATAGCATTGTTCTAGGCGATGAAGGACAAGACTACAAACTCATGTCCATTGACGAATTTTTAAGCCATAAAAAGGTCATTCCTCAGTTGCAGGAGAGGTTGAGAGATTATTTGGAGGTGGAAGATGATTACTTTACAAAAGGCGGAAGCTAGTGATTTAGAGAAGATTATTGCCATTCAGAGAGCTAGCTTTAAGGCAGTCTATGAGAAATACCACGATCAATACGATCCCTATGTGGAAGAAGTTGAGCAGATTCGATGGAAACTAGTGGAGCGACCAGATTGTTTCTATCATTTTGTCCTTGTTGATGAGACAATTGTTGGTTTTCTTAGATTGGTTATCAAAGACGAGGAGAAGCGTGCTTGGCTTGGTACGGCGGCTATTCTTCCCCAATATCAAGGGCAGGGCTACGGCTCAGCAGCGATGGCTTTATTAGAGAAAACCTATCCTAAGCTTACAAAGTGGGATTTATGTACGATTGCGCAAGAAAAACTAATGGTCAGTTTTTATGAAAAATGTGGTTATCATTCAACCCATACCGAACCTGAGCAAGAAGGAATGGATATGGTCTATATGACAAAGAAGATAGAATAAAAAAAGAAAACTAGATGATTGTCTAGTTTTCTGATAGTTTATTGGCAATAGTAAGCAATAGCTTGGCTGACAAATTCACTTGTTCCTGCTCCACCAGCTTTGTCAATTGATTGACTAAACCGGTCATCTGATTGATACATTTGTCCTAGTCCAGCAAGGATTTCATTGGTACAGGTGTAAAAATTCTGAGAGATATAGTCTTGTAGCCGTTTCACACACATTTGAACAGATTCATCAGATACATTTTGTGTCTTTAATTGCCCAAATTGTACCATTATTTTTGCCATTTCTTGGCTAATTTGTGCAAAGTCATCTGAAGCATGTTTTTGAGCAAATTCTTTGTAGGCTGCTGTTTGTCCCCACTTTTCTTTTGCTTCAGCTTGTAATTGTTCTAATTCTGTTTTATTATAAACATCGAAATTCATATAATCATCTCCTTTTTCTTGTAATCGTTTCGCATGGGTGATAACCTGCTCAAGGTGCGATCTTTTCCATTCAAGCAATTTGATTTGTTGGGCTAATAAGTCTTGCCTTTCCTCTTTTGCTTGCTCAAGCAGGTATTTGATATCTTTGAGAGGGAATTCCAACTCACGAAATAGCAAAATTTCTTGCAGGCGAATCAATGCTTCATCGTCATAAAGTCGATAGCCTGCTTCGGATAGGGCGGTAGGTGGGAATAAACCGATTTTATCATAGTGATGCAAGGTGCGCACACTTACACCGCTTAAGATACTGACTTCTTTAACTGTTTTCATGGTAATAACCTCCTCTCACTTACATAGTATAAAGGATAACCTAAGGTCAGGGTCAAGCAAAAAATAAATTATTTTGAAAAGTATGGTTAATCATATTGATTTGAAGATAAAGGAGGGATAGTTATAGAAATAGTTGAGCTACTTAGGGAATGGTATTCTTCCTTTGAAGTTAAAGAAGAAAAGTGGAATGAAAAATATGAAGGTATCCTCATAAGAATTGAAGGCGATGGAAACTATAAAAGGTGTCGTTTAGCTCATAAGACAGCTAGCAAGATGGGGTATTTTACAGTATTTTGGCAGAAAGATGGAAATGGTAAAAATATTCCTTTTTATGAACAAGATGAAGTGGAAGATTTGATTATTGTCATTAAAGATGGTAGGTGGAAAGGTTTGTTCATCATTCCCAAAGAGGTTGCAGTGAGTAAGGGTATTCTTTCATCTGCTAACTCTCAAGGAAAGATGGCTATGCGATTTTACCCTCCTTGGTGTAGCGATTTAAATAGAACAGCTTTGGTGACACAGCGATGGCAGTTGAACTATTTTATTGATTTAAGTAGAAATAATGAAGGAGTTACTACATGAACACATGGAATGAACTAACGGTTCACGTGAATCGTGAGGCAGAGGAAGCTGTCTCGAATTTATTGATTGAAACTGGCAGTCAGGGGGTTGCCATTAGCGATTCGGCTGACTACCTTGGACAGGAGGATCGTTTCGGTGAGCTTTATCCTGAGGTGGAGCAGTCTGATATGATTGCTATTACTGCTTATTATCCTGATACGCTTGATATTGAGGCGGTTAAGGCTGATTTGGCTGATCGTTTAGCTAATTTTGAAGGCTTTGGTCTTGCGACGGGTAGCGTCAACCTTGACAGTCAGGAATTGGTCGAAGAGGACTGGGCTGATAACTGGAAGAAGTACTATGAGCCAGCTCGCATTACCCATGATTTGACCATCGTGCCGTCATGGACGGACTACGAGGCTAAGGCTGGTGAGAAGATTATCAAGATGGATCCTGGTATGGCTTTTGGGACTGGGACTCACCCAACGACTAAGATGAGTCTTTTTGCCTTGGAGCAAGTGCTTCGTGGTGGTGAGACGGTTATCGATGTGGGGACTGGTTCTGGCGTTTTGTCTATTGCTAGCTCTCTCTTGGGTGCCAAGGACATCTATGCCTATGATTTGGATGATGTTGCAGTGCGCGTGGCTCAGGAAAATATCGATATGAACCCTGGCACTGAAAATATTCATGTGGCTGCTGGTGATCTGCTCAAAGGTGTCCAGCAAGAGGTAGATGTTATTGTTGCCAATATTTTGGCGGATATTTTGATCCATCTGACAGACGACGCCTACCGTTTGGTCAAGGATGAGGGCTATCTCATCATGTCTGGTATCATTTCTGAGAAGTGGGACATGGTGCGTGAGAGTGCTGAAAAAGCTGGTTTCTTCCTTGAGACTCACATGGTTCAAGGTGAGTGGAATGCCTGCGTTTTCAAAAAGACAGATGATATTTCAGGAGTGATTGGCGGCTAATGCAACAGTATTTTGTAAATGGCGAAGCAGGTGCCTATGTGACCATCGAGGACAAGGATACCATCAAGCACATGTTCAATGTCATGCGATTGACAGAAGATGACCAAGTGGTCTTGGTTTTTGATGATGCCATCAAGCGTCTGGCAAAGGTGGTGGACAGCTCTGCTCATCGCTTCCAAATTCTAGAAGAGCTAGACAACAATGTTGAAATGCCAGTTCAAGTGACCATTGCCTCAGGTTTTCCCAAGGGAGACAAGTTGGATTTTGTGACGCAAAAGGCAACAGAATTGGGTGCTGCGGCTATCTGGGGATTCCCAGCTGACTGGTCAGTCGTCAAGTGGGACGGCAAGAAACTAGCTAAAAAAGAAGATAAGCTGGCAAAAATTGCTCTGGGCGCAGCGGAGCAGAGCAAGCGTAATCGTCTTCCTCAGGTTCGTTTATTTGAGAAGAAGGCTGATTTTCAAGCGGAGCTTGCAGGCTTTGATAAGATTTTTATCGCCTATGAAGAGTCTGCCAAGGAGGGTGAATTGTCAGCGCTAGCCCAGAACTTGCAGACTGTAAAAGCAGGTGACAAGCTCCTCTTCATCTTTGGACCAGAAGGGGGCATTTCTCCAAAAGAAATCGCAGCTTTTGAAGAGGTTGGAGCTATCAAGGTGGGCTTGGGGCCACGCATCATGCGCACAGAAACAGCGCCGCTCTATGCTCTAAGTGTTATTAGTTACTCAGCGGAGTTATTATGATTATTGCTATTCAAGGTGGTATGGCTGTAGGGAAAACCACAGCTTTGAAAATCATTGAGAATGTTTACCCCAAAATCGCTATTAGTTTTGAGGATATTTCTCCAGTAGTTGATAAGATTAATAAACATCAGCTTGATAACAATAAATTAGACGATTATTGTGAAATTCAACAACTATTTATTCAGCATGAGCGAGATAGATACGAACTTGTTAGAGATAATGAAATAGTGTTAATGGATTATGGAGCTGAGGAAATTGCTTTTTATACACAATACTTTCCAAAGGTGGCGGGTTATAGTTGGACTTTACCTTCTAATTTGTTACTAGAGGTAAATAGGCTAAAGGAATGTTTTGCTGATTATATTATTTTTCTAGATGCAGATGAGACGGTCCTATACCAACGTCAAAAAAATGATTTTAATAGACAGCGTCATTTTTTCAAATGGTATACTCATCACCTGCTGCCTGCTAAAAAACATTATTTAGACACATTTTCCAATGTTATTCATATTAATACAAATCATTTAAATGCTGAGGAAGTGGCTGAAAAAATCATTGACATCATTCGTAAGTTAACTCTATAATGGGATAGTTATACTCCAATTATGTGATGTAACAACTGTTTCAATCCGACTTACTGGCTGAATTACCATAATAGAAAAAAGGAGTTTGGATAATTTTCCAACTCTTTTTAATTTTACATTGATTTTACAAAAATCCTCAAAGAGATTTGATATTTCTTAACTATAATAAAATCAAATCAAAAAATATTTAGGAGTTCATCATGAAAAAACACAAAATGCTATCTCTTTTGGCGGTATCTGGTCTTATGGGAATTGGCATCCTAGCAGGATGCTCAAATGATTCATCATCTTCATCTAAAGGGACAATTAACATTGTTTCTAGAGAGGAAGGGTCTGGAACTCGTGGAGCTTTCATAGAGTTATTTGGGATCGAGTCAAAAAATAAAAAGGGCGAAAAAGTAGACCATACTTCTGATGCAGCAACTGTTACCAATTCAACTTCAGTTATGCTAACCACTGTCTCTAAAGACCCGTCAGCTATTGGTTATTCTTCACTAGGTTCATTAAATAGTAGCGTTAAAGTGCTTAAAATTGATGGCAAAAATGCGACTGTAAAAGATATTAAATCAGGAAGCTATAAGATTTCTCGTCCTTTCAATATTGTAACAAAAGAAGGTAAGGAAAAAGAAGCAACAAAAGATTTTATTGATTATATCTTAAGCAAAGATGGGCAAGCAGTCGTTGAGAAAAATGGCTATATTCCACTTGACAATGCTAAAGCATATCAAGCAAAAGTGTCATCTGGTAAAGTTGTTATAGCAGGTTCAAGTTCAGTAACGCCGGTTATGGAAAAGATTAAAGAAGCCTATCATAAAGTAAATGCAAAAGTAGATGTTGAAATTCAACAAAGTGATTCTTCAACTGGGATTACAAGCGCAATTGATGGATCAGCAGATATAGGTATGGCATCACGTGAATTGGATAAGACAGAGTCATCCAAAGGGGTCAAAGCTACTGTTATTGCAACAGATGGTATTGCAGTAGTTGTTAATAAGAAAAATAAAGTTAATGATCTATCAACAAAACAAGTAAAAGACATTTTTACTGGAAAGACAACGTCTTGGTCTGACTTATCAAAGTAAGGTAAGAGTAAACAATGAAACAAACAAAAGAAGGTCTTATGCAAGCTGTGTTTTTCATCACGGCTTGCGTCAGTGTTATATCAGCTATTTTAATTTGCCTCTTTCTCTTCTCTAGTGGTCTTCCAGCTATTACGAAAATCGGCTGGGGAAATTTTATATTTGGTAAAGTCTGGCATCCTAGTAATAATATTTTTGGCATCTTTCCAATGATTGTAGGTTCCTTATATGTTACAGCGGGAGCTTTACTTTTAGGAGGACCGATAGGTATCCTTACTGCTGTTTTTATGGCTTATTTCTGCCCAGAAAATATTTATAAGCCTTTAAAGTCAGCTATCAATTTAATGGCGGGAATCCCTTCAGTTGTTTATGGTTTCTTTGGACTCGTTGTTATTGTCCCTATGATAAGGCAATATATTGGTGGCTTTGGTATGGGAGTCTTAGCAGCTTCAATTTTGCTAGGAATTATGATTTTACCAACAATTGTTAGCATTTCAGAATCTTCTTTAAGAGCTGTTCCAGAGAGCTATTATGAAGGCGGTATTGCCCTTGGTGCCTCTCATGAACGAAGTGTCTTCTTTGCTGTTTTACCAGCTGCTAAACGTGGCATTTTAGCATCGGTTGTTTTGGGAATTGGACGTGCTATTGGTGAAACAATGGCTGTCATCATGGTAGCGGGTAATCAAGCTGTCTTGCCTCAATCGCTGACATCAGGCGTTAGAACTCTAACCACTAACATTGTTATGGAAATGGGCTATTCTTCTGGTTTGCATCGTCAAGCCTTAATTGGTACAGCTGTGGTACTCTTTATCTTTATATTAATGATTAATATCAGTTTTTCAGCATTACAGAAAGAGGAATAAGATGGAAAATATTAACCAAAGAACGTCAAAACAATATTTAGCATCTTTAAAAAAAGATCCCCTTTCCTTCTTTCTTTTTGCTATTGTCTATTTGGGAGCAATTCTAAGTTTTGCTACAATTGCATTTGTTGTTATTTATATTTTAGTTAAGGGGCTTCCTCATGTGAATACTGGCTTGTTTGCATGGACTTATAATACTCAGAACGTTTCACTATTACCAGCTTTCATTAACACTATCTTTATCATCGCCTTAACTTTATTATTTGCAGTTCCACTTGGTATTGGTGGATCAATTTATCTAACGGAATATGCTAGACGTGATAATCCTTATCTCAAAATTATCCGTGTTGCAACCGAGACATTGGCAGGGATACCTTCAATTATTTATGGTTTGTTTGGTGCATTATTTTTTGTAAAATACACACACTTAGGCTTATCTTTGATATCGGGTTCTCTGACTTTGAGCATCATGATTTTACCTTTGATTATGAGGACAACTGAAGAAGCTTTACTATCTGTTCCGGATTCTTATCGAGAAGGAGCCTTTGCGCTTGGTGCTGGTAAATTGAGAACCATATTTAAAATCGTATTACCTAGTGCTATGTCTGGTATTTTTGCTGGTATTATTTTAGCGGTAGGACGTATCATTGGTGAGTCAGCAGCACTTATTTTCACAGCTGGAACAGTTGCAAAAGTAGCACATTCGGTATTTAGTTCATCTCGTACTTTAGCAGTACATATGTATGCTATTTCGGGTGAGGGCTTATATGTTGACCAAACTTATGCGACTGCGGTCATCTTATTGCTTTTAGTTATTATTGTCAATTTTGTATCTGGACTAGTAGCCAAACGATTAGGAAGTGAGTCGAACAGTGAGTAAATTAGTAATTAATAATTTAGATTTGTATTATGGAGAATTTCACGCTCTGAAGGATGTTAATTTAGACATTGAAGAAAAAGAAATCACAGCCTTTATTGGACCTTCTGGGTGCGGAAAGTCTACTCTCTTGAAAAGTATTAACCGTATGAATGATTTGGTCAAAAATTGCAAAATCACAGGGGATATTACTTTAGAAGGCGAGGATGTCTATAGACAATTGGATATTAACCAATTGCGTAAAAAGGTTGGAATGGTGTTTCAAAAACCTAATCCGTTTCCAATGAGCATTTATGATAATGTTGCTTTTGGTCCAAGAACGCACGGTATTCATTCCAAAGCAGAGTTAGATGATATCGTTGAACGTTCCCTTAAACAGGCGGCTCTATGGGATGAGGTTAAAGATCGTCTTCACAAATCTGCTCTGGGTATGTCTGGCGGACAGCAGCAACGTTTGTGTATTGCGCGTGCTCTTGCTATTGAGCCTGATGTTTTACTTATGGATGAACCCACAAGTGCCTTGGATCCTATTTCAACAGCAAAAATTGAAGAATTGGTTATCCAACTGAAGAAGAACTACACTATTGTTATAGTGACACATAATATGCAACAAGCTGTTCGTATTTCTGATAAAACAGCATTCTTTCTGATGGGAGAAGTGGTTGAATATAACAAAACGAGCCAACTCTTTTCATTGCCACAAGATGAGCGTACAGAAAACTACATTACAGGGAGATTCGGATGATTCGTTCACGATTTGCAAGTCAACTTAATGACCTTAATAAAGAAATTATTTTTATGGGGGCATTGTGTGAGGACATCATTGGGAAGTCCTTAGGTGCTCTAACAAATAGTAATGACGTTTACCTTGACGATATTTCTGAAACTTATCACAAGATTGAACAAATGGAACGGGATATTGAGGAGAGATGTTTAAAACTTTTACTCCGTCAGCAACCAGTTGCCAAGGATTTACGCCGTATTTCTTCTGCATTAAAAATGGTTTATGATATGAAACGTATTGGTGCTCAAGCTTATGAAATTGCGGAAATTGTTAGTTTAGGTCATATTATCCAAGGTTCAGGTTCTGAAAGGGATCAACTTAACAGCATGTCTAATAATGTCATTAGTATGCTGACTAAGAGTATAGATGCTTTTATTTATGACAATGAAGAACAAGCGCATCAAGTAATTGAACAAGATAGGACAGTTAACCAGGAATTTGATACAATAAAGAAACAGTTAGTGTTATATTTTTCGGTACAGGATGTTGATGGTGAATATCCCATAGATGTTTTAATGATCGCCAAGTACCTAGAGCGTATTGGTGATCATACAGTAAATATTGCTAAGTGGGTGCTTTTCTCAATAACAGGTAACCTAGATGGAGAAGCGTAATGATATATTGTGTTGAAGATGATGCTGATATTCGCGAAATGATGCTCTATACTTTGCAAATGGCAGGTTTTAAAGCTCAAGGATTTTCGAGTTCAGAGCTTTTTTGGGAAGCTATTCAGGAGAAAGTTCCAGACTTGATTTTGCTTGATATTATGTTGCCGGGAGATGATGGTTTGACTATTTTAGAGCGTTTAAGGAGAAAACATCAAACGGAAATGATACCAGTAATCATGACAACTGCTAAAGGTAGTGAGTATGATAAAGTTAAAGGGTTAGATCTTGGAGCAGATGATTATCTCGTCAAACCTTTTGGGATGATGGAAATGATTTCACGAATAAAAGCAGTCTTGAGACGTAGCCGCCAAGTAGATTCAAAAGCTCATATTATCATTGGAAATTTAGAGATTGATCCGACTAATTATTGGGTCAAAAGGGGAACGGAAAAAATCCACTTAACCCTAAAGGAATTTGAGTTATTAGTATTATTCTTCCGTAATCCCAATAGAGTCTTTACAAGGCAAGAACTTCTGGATAAGGTTTGGGGAGAACAATTTTTAGGAGAAACTAGAACTGTGGATGTTCACATTGGGACACTGCGAACAAAACTTGGTGAGGATGGCTATTTGATTGCTACAGTAAGGGGAGTTGGATACCGTTTGGAGGAAAGACATGACTAAAAAAATTTTCCGTACAACTTTATCTGCTAGTTTGGGAATTGTTTTAGTTACAATTTTGATGATTATGGGATTTCTCTATAATTACTTCAATCACATTCAGCGAGAACAGTTGAGAACACAAACGGCACTGGCGTCACAAGGAATTTCCTTTGAAGGTAAAGATTATTTTGAAAATCTTAAAACTTCAAATGTGCGTATTACTTGGGTAGATAATAAGGGACAAGTGCTTTATGATACCCAATCAGATGCAAAACATATGAAAAATCACGCCAATCGTCAAGAAATTAAAGAAGCTATCAAGAGTGGTTATGGTGAGAGCACGAGGTGGTCAGCGACACTTACTGAGAAGTCTATCTATGCTGCGCAACGTTTAAATAATGGAACGATAGTTCGTTTATCAGTTGCGCAACAAACTATTTTTTATCTTCTCCTTGGTATGATAAGTCCCTTAGCAATTATCATCTTACTTGCTATTATTTTATCTGTATTAATTGCACGATATATAGCAAAAAAAGTATCAGAGCCTTTAAACAATATTGACTTAGATCATCCTTTATCAAATGATAGTTACGAGGAGATAACACCATTATTAAGGCGTCTTGATAGCCATCAGGCTAAGATTCAACATCAAAAACTGTTATTACAAAAGCGTCAAAAAGAATTTGATACCATTATTTCTAAAATTAAGGAAGGAATGATTCTTTTAGATGATCAAGCAAGAATCGTTAGTATCAACGCAGAAGCTTTAAAGTTATTCCAAATTAATGATGATTGGCATGGGCGCTTTATGATGGAAGTTAGCCGAGATTTAACTCTCAAAGACTTAATCGATCAAGGACTAAAAGGGAAAAAGAAAGAGGCTAATATTGGCATTGAAAATAATCATTACCGCGTCTTGGTAAGACCAACTACAGATAACAACCGAGTAACAGGATTGGTTGTTCTACTGTTTGATGTGACTGATCAACTCCAAATGGAACAACTTCAACGTGAATTTACTGCCAATGTCTCTCATGAATTGAAAACCCCGCTTCATGTTATTTCTGGTTACTCAGAACTGTTAGCTAATCAAATGGTTCCAAACGAAGAAGTCCCACAATTTGCAGCTAAAATTCATAAAGAATCTGAACGATTAGTTAAATTGGTTGAGGATATTATCAACCTTTCTCACCTTGATGAACAAGAAAAATTACCGCAAGAGACAGTAAATCTGTATGACTTAACACAAAAAGTTTTAGAAGGTTTACAAGCTAAAGCAGATAAGAAGCACATACAAATCAATTTTAATGGAGAAGAAGCTATTTTGCGAGGGAATCCAGTTTTATTGAATTCCTTGGTGTACAACTTGTGTGACAATGCTATCACCTATAACCATGAGAAAGGTCAAGTAAATGTGACTTTGAAAAATTCACCTGATACAATTACCTTAGAAGTTAGTGATACGGGACTAGGCATTGCAGAGAAGGACAAAAAACGTATTTTCGAACGTTTCTATCGCGTCGATAAAAGTCGCTCAAAAATAGTTGGGGGGACTGGTTTAGGTTTGTCTATTGTAAAGAGTGCTTTAGATTTTCACAATGGTAGTATAAAAGTGGACAGCCATTTGGGGCAGGGAACAACAATGACCGTTTTACTTCACAAACAATAAAAACTCACAAATAAAAGTCTAGATGATATTATCTAGACTTTTTTAGTAATTCAGAAAAAATATATAAGTAAGGGTTTACAAAAAACAAATAAGTGCTATAATAAAACCATAATAACGCAAACGCTTGCACTATTAAGTGCATAAAAGGAGATTGAAGATGAAAAATAATGTCAAACAGCTCTTTAGTTTTGAATTTTGGCAGAAGTTTGGGAAGGCTTTGATGGTTGTTATTGCTGTTATGCCAGCAGCAGGATTGATGGTTAGTATTGGTAACTCCATTAGTCTATTGGATCCATCAAATGTTTTATTAGGGCGCATAGCTAATGTTATTGCTCAAATTGGTTGGGGAGTTATTGGTAACTTACACATCTTATTTGCATTGGCTATTGGTGGTAGCTGGGCTAAAGAACGTGCCGGTGGTGCTTTTGCGGCTGGCTTATCCTTTATTCTTATTAACCTTATTACAGGGAACTTTTTTGGTGTTAAAACAGATATGTTAGCAGACAGTAAAGCAACTGTTCAAACGGTATTTGGTGCAACCATCAGAGTTTCAGATTACTTTGTTAACGTTCTTGGGCAACCTGCTCTTAATATGGGTGTATTTGTCGGTATTATTTCAGGTTTCGTTGGTGCAACTGCCTTTAATAAATATTATAACTATCGTAAATTACCAGATGCTTTAACTTTTTTCAATGGAAAACGTTTTGTTCCATTTGTTGTTATTTATCGTTCAGTCATTGTTGCATTAATTTTATCAGTATTTTGGCCGGTTGTTCAATCAGGTATCAATGGCTTTGGTAAATGGATTGCAAGTTCACAAGACAGTGCTCCAATATTAGCACCATTTGTCTACGGTACGTTAGAGCGTTTATTGCTCCCATTTGGTTTACACCATATGTTAACTATTCCAATGAACTACACGCAACTAGGTGGCACATACACTGTCCTTACAGGTGCAACTAAAGGAGCACAGGTGTTGGGACAAGATCCACTGTGGTTAGCATGGGTTGGTGATTTAATTAACTTAAAAGGCTCAAATTCAAGTCAATACCATCACTTATTGACAAGTGTCACTCCAGCACGTTTTAAAGTGGGGCAAATGATTGGTGCTTCAGGTATTTTGATGGGATTATCTTATGCTATGTATCGTAACGTTGATAAAGATAAAAAATTGAAATACAAGTCAATGTTTATTTCAGCAGCAGCGGCTACTTTCTTGACAGGTGTTACTGAGCCAATTGAGTACATGTTCATGTTTGCAGCAATGCCACTCTACCTTGTATATGCTGTCGTTCAAGGATGTGCGTTTGCTATGGCAGATATTGTTAACCTCCGCGTTCATTCATTTGGTAATATAGAATTTTTAACACGTGTTCCTATGGGCATAAAAGCGGGCCTTGGTGGTGATATTTTCAACTTTGTTTGGGTGACACTTCTTTTTGCAGTATTGATGTACTTTATTGCAAACTTTATGATTAAAAAATTCAATTTAGCAACAGCAGGACGTAATGGTAATTATGATAACGAAGAGGTTGATAATGCTCCTTCAACAGCTTCTGGTTCTGCTGATGCAAATTCTCAAGTTGTACAAGTTATTAATTTACTTGGTGGTCGTGATAACATTGAAGATGTAGATGCATGTATGACTCGTCTTCGTGTCACAGTTAAAGATGGAAATAGCGTGGGTTCTGAAGCAGCTTGGAAAAAAGCTGGTGCAATGGGATTGGTGTTAAAAGGTAATGGCGTTCAAGCTATTTACGGACCTAAAGCAGATGTCCTTAAATCAGACATTCAAGATTTGCTAGATTCAGGTACAGTTATTCCAATAGTTGATTTAGAAACAGGTCAACCTGTAGCAGCAGCCCCAGTTACAACTTATAAAGGAATAACAGAAGAAATTGTTTCGGTGGCTAATGGTCAAGTAGAAGCATTGGATGTTGTTAAAGACCCTGTCTTTTCTCAAAAAATGATGGGTGATGGCTTTGCTGTGGAACCAACTGATGGCAATATTTATGTTCCAGTTTCAGGTACAGTTACTAGTGTCTTTCCAACAAAACATGCTTTTGGTTTATTAACAGAAAGTGGCCTAGAAGTTTTAGTACATATCGGTCTAGATACAGTAGCTCTTGATGGTCAACCATTTGAGGTTAAAATTTCTAGTGGTCAAAAAGTGGTAGCAGGCGATCTTGCTGTAGTAGCAGATTTGGAAGCTATCAAAGCAGCTGGTAAAGAGACAAGTGTGATTATCGTCTTTACAAATGTTTCAGATATAAAAACTGTTAAACTTGAAAAATCAGGTCCACAAATAGCTAAAACAGTTGTGGCAAAAGTCGAACTGTAACAAACGATAGGAGATGGGCAAGTCTCAGCTTCTTTCTGATGAAAGGATACTCTATGGCAAAATGCTTAACGTTAAATACTCATTCATGGATGGAAGTAAATGCTCTAAAGAAATTATTTGATTTAGCAGAGCATATCTTCCGTGAAAAATATGATATCATCTGCCTACAAGAGGTGAACCAGAGCATATCTTCCCCTCTTGCTAAGAGTAGTCCAAATTATCATCCGATTGAAGGTACACCAGCTCTTCATCAAGATAACTTTGCCTTGCAATTAGTGCATTACCTAAATCTTCAAGGTCTACACTATCATTGGACATGGGCTTATAATCATATTGGTTATAGTAAGTACCATGAAGGGGTAGCGATACTTTCTCTGAAACCATTAAAGCCAGAGGATATTTTAGTTTCAGCTGTAGACGATGAGACTGATTATCATACTCGTCGTGCTCTGGTAGCTGAGACCACTCTGAATGACAAAGTCGTTACAGTAGTTAGCCTCCATTTCTCATGGTTTGAGAAAGGATTTGCGGAGGAGTGGAAACGACTAGAAACTACCCTACTTGAGGTAGAAACTCCACTTTTACTCATGGGTGACTTTAATAATCCTACTGGAAATCAGGGTTATGAACTTGTTCTTAATAGTCCATTAGCATTAAAGGATAGCCACCAAATAGCCAATCATGTATTTGGGGACCATACTATTATGGCTGATATTGATGGTTGGGAAGGGAATAAAAAGGCTCTTAAAGTTGACCATATTTTTACTAGCGAAGACCTTTCAATCAGTTCAAGTCAAGTAGTTTTTGAAGGTGGTGAAGCACCTGTCGTTAGTGATCATTACGGCTTGGAAATTACCATGGATTTCTAATATCTTATAATAAAAGATACCCTTAGGTTCAGATAAAGTCTGTATCTAAGGGTATTTTAATAGAAATAATTTATTTTTAATACTTAACTACTTAATTAGGTGTTCAAATAGTTATATATATGTTAAAATTAGCATATATTTATTATGCTTTTAAAATTAGCCTCATGGACGTCACATATTAAGACGGGATAACTCATAAACGATACCTATGAGAAGAATATCGTAGTGGCTCTATTGTGACTATTAATATTCAAGTAATAAGATAGAGGATATAAGGTGAATATTTTTATACTTGAGGATGATTTTGTTCAACAAGCCCATTTTGAAAAAATCATTAAAGAGATTAGAGTACAGTACAATCTGCATTTCAAAACAGTAGAAACGTTTGCTAAACCAGTTCAATTATTGGAATCAATTTATGAAATAGGTTTACATAATTTATTTTTCTTAGATATTGAAATAAAAAATGATGAGCAGATGGGCTTAGAGGTAGCAAAACAAATTAGACAAGTTGATCCATATGCTCAGATTGTTTTTGTTACAACTCATTCAGAATTAATGCCTTTAACCTTTCGTTATCAGGTATCAGCTTTAGACTATATCGATAAAGGACTTTCACAGGAAGAGTTTAGCCAAAGGATTGAGGAAGTATTGTTGTACGTAGATGGCATTTGCAATAAGCCCTTAGTGGAAAATTCATTCTACTTTAAGTCGCGTTACAGCCAGGTACAATTACCTTTTAACGATCTTCTTTATATAGAAACATCCTCAAGATCACATAGAGTTGTCCTTTATACTGAAAAAGATAGAATGGAATTCACAGCCACTTTGGGGGATATTTTAAAACAAGAACCTAGGCTCTTTCAATGTCATCGCTCTTTTTTAGTAAATCCCTTAAATATTTTTAAAGTGGATAGGATAGATAGATTAGTTTACTTCCAAAATGGAACGACTTGTCTGGTTTCACGCAATAAAGTGAGAGATATAGTATCTATAGTGGATAAATATCAAAAGGATAGAAAAAGATGAGTTCTATTTTAGACCGTTACTTCAAAACTTCTTTACAGGAGAGGTTGGTTGTTCAAAGAAAACTCTAATTGGCTAATATGATAGATTATAGCCACCATATTGAAGTTTCTTTAGAGACAGATGAACCTAAGATAGCCATGTCTTATTTTACATTAAACCATAAGCAAATTTTTATCATAGAAAATTCGATAGTCGAGGAAAGAATAGATGCTTCACGTTTGTTTGGTTATGGAGCAAGTAGCAAGGGAGAAGATAGAGGGTTAGGCCTTTATAATGTCATGAAAGTTATTGACCGTTATCCCAATGCATCTATTAGTACAAATAGTGAACAACATACTTTCCGTCAGGGCTTAGAAATAATCTTTTAGCTATATTACTTTACAATCATTTAGAGAGTAAGTGAGAAAGCTCATTTTTAACCTTTAGCTCAGTCGCTATATTTTAGTAATTGATTTTTCAACTGTCTTAATTATTGAAAGGAGACAATACTATGTTATTACAGCTAGATAATATCACTAAAAGCTACGGGAAAAAAATAGTACTTAACCAGATTTCCTACCAGTTTACTCCTGGTTTGTATGGACTCTTAGGAGCAAATGGTACTGGCAAAACAACCTTATTAAATTTGATGAGCCACTTTACATTAGCAGATAGTGGGAATATTTATTGGAATGGACAGGAGCAGTCGGAAGAATTTTATCGTCACATTGGTTTTTTACCGCAACATTTTCGCTATTATGATCAATTTACTGGCATTGCTTTCTTAAATTATATCGCTACCTTAAAAGGTGTTGATAAAAAGAAAGCTAAACAAGAAATTCCTAGATTACTAGAGCTTGTTGGTTTAGGCGATGTAGGTAAAAAGAAGATTTCATCATACTCCGGTGGTATGAAGCAACGTTTAGGCATTGCTCAAGCACTTATCAATGATCCTGAAATACTCATTCTGGATGAACCAACTGTTGGACTTGATCCCAAGGAACGGGTTAAATTTCGCCATATTTTGAGTCAGTTATCCACCAATAAAATTATCATTTTATCAACGCATATTGTGTCGGATGTGGAAGCTGTTGCCAAAGAAATTATAGTATTAAAAAATGGTAAATTTATCGAACATGGCAACACCGCACAGCTGTTGAAAACTATTGAGGGAAAAGTGTGGGAAATAACGACTGAACCAGGTTTATCTCAGATACCCAATATTGCTATTGTTAATGAAAAAGTCTTTTCAGATAGTCGGGTATTTCGTGTAGTGAGTGATATTTGTCCGAGTGATTCGGCACAGTTGGTTGTTCCGACTCTAGAAGATTTCTACATCTATCATTTTAGAGGGGAGTAAGTAAGATGATATCAATTTTTCCTTTTGAATTAAAAAAACTTCTACAACGTAAGGCAGCATTTGGGGCTTTTATTATCTTCCTTCTTGCTATTTTTGGTCTATTTTACCAGCATTTTTTTGTTGGGCAAATTAGTGGCTATTCTGCAGATAAAATACATGGTCGAGAAGCGGTTGCCATTAATCGTAGAATAGCTGAAAAATATTCAGGGGATTTATCTGAAGAACGAGTAACAAATATTATTAAAAACTATGTTAATCCGCCAGCAGGACGCCCCCCTATATTTGATGTTTTTAGTTATTATGTGGCAGACACTTTTGATCGTGATTTTTTAATTTACTATAACCAATTGAAAGATGATAAAACAATTGATTTTAATAAAATAAATATTAAAGATCAAAAACAGTTGGGTTCTGCGCTACCACTAAAACAACTAAAGCTAGGTAACTTTGCTCCTTGGAATCAACTTTTCGAAGTAAGTAATAGTACTTATATTTTAATTGTCTTATTTACTCTATTCTTATCAGCTCCTCTTTTTTCAGGAGATAGGGCTAAGAAGATTAATCCTATACTACTGACGACTCGGTATGGACGTGGTCAGTTGACCTGGGCTAAGTTAGCTAGTACAATGACCATCGGTATTTCCACATTTATCCTAGCATATGCCCTCATTCTGACGGTATTTGCAGATTATTTTGGTTTTAGTGGTTGGGAGACAAGCGTTCAACTGAATTTATACTGGACATCACCTTTGGCTAATATTATGGGATTTCCTGTACCTATGACAATATCAACTGCTTTTGTTCATATTATTGTCTTACAATTTGTTGGACTCCTTTTTATAGCCAGTCTTAATTTCTTTATATCAAGTATCACAAATTCGCCATTAACATCTTTTGCTGTTTCAACGCTTGCCTTTTTTGCTCCTAGCTTTTTAATGGCTATGTTTAATAAAGGTGTGATAAACAAGTTATTAACTATTTTCTCAGTATCAACGACAGACACTTCAGCTTTACTTTTAAAATTATCACGTAATGGTAGTCATGGCTTTTTCTTTGATAGTTTTTCTGCTAATGAAATCTGTCTGATTAGTCTACGTATGTTAATTGCAGTGTTATTGATAGCCTATACCTATCGTTTAATGCGACGAAGAAGTTTATAGTTCCCACTGGTTATCTGAACAAGAAATTATTCTAAGCTGATTTTCTTTTGCGAAATCAGCTTTTTTATTTCCTAATATGGTTGATAAGGTATTAACAATAATTATCAGATACCATTTAAGGCGTTTCAATGACTTTTTGGGATAATTGAGATATTCTTCTGAAGAGATTGGTATCATAGTAATGATAACTTATAGAAAGTAATGTTAAGGATGAAGAGAAGTCAGTGCGTGGATAATAAGCAGCATAATACATCAATGATTAGTTTGCTACAATACCTTTTTTCCATACTGGTCATTTTAGTTCATAGTGGGAGGTTATTTAGTCAGGATGTCATTCATTTTACCTTTAAAAGTTTCCTAGGTCGGATGGCTGTTCCTTATTTTTTGATTTGTACTGCTTTCTTTTTGAGAGGTCGTATACAGCAAGGTTTGTGTAATCACTCCTACTTTCGTAAACTGATTAAAAAGTATAGCATGTGGACTATCATTTATTTGCCTTATGGTTATTTCTTTTTTGAATCTCTAAATATAGCGAAGATCTATTTGTTGCCGGGGTTTATTGTGGCATTTTTGTATTTAGGTATGTCACATACCCTTTGGTACATCCCTGCTGTTATTCTAGGTTGGGTCATTATTCAAGGATTATTGAAGTATGTAGGAACTAGGGGGACATTTATCACAGTTGTTGTACTCTATTGTATTGGAGCAGTAGAGACCTATTCTGTCTTTATACAGTCAACAAAATTTTATCCCCTGATGTCCACTTATATGTCAATTTTTCAGACAACACGAAACGGATTATTTTACACTCCAGTTTATCTTCTAGCAGGATATTTACTCTATGATTATTTTAATACTGACCTATTTACCAAATCGCGTGGTCTTAAGTATATTCTCTTCCTTTTACTTCTAGCTTTAGAGAATGTTCTTATTTATTTTAATCAAGGGTTGGATAAAAATTTCTTCTTATTAGCTCCTTTATGTGCAGTATTCTTATTTAACTGGAGTATACGTACATCACTGTTTAAGGAATATCGTTTAAGTCCTTTAAAACAGTTGAGTGTCTATTATTTCTTCCTTCCCCCTCTTTTTATTGGCATAGTGTCTTACTGTTTAAAATCAACTTCCTTAGTTGCACACCATCAAGGAAAAGTGATTTTTGTGGTGACCTTGGCATTAACACATGCTTGTGCTCTACTCATAATAAAGGTTGTTAATAAGATACCCTATCAAAAAATTATTCCATTATCTCTTTCGAAATAGTGATGCATATAAGAGAAAGTTTAAAGTTATAGTGATGTAAAGGTTGTGTAAACTATTAGGATACATGACCTTTTTATTGTTCTGTTTTTAAATATTAATTATGTAGAATAGTCCACATATAGAGTAGAATAGTCCATTTTTAAACCGCTTTCATTTGTTAGAATGATAGTAAAGGTTATCTTATTCAAAGTATTGATAAAACTTTCAGAACTAATTTAGGGTAATGTAATAAATAGGAGGAGAAAGATGAAGCGGAAATTCCTAATCGGCAGTCACGGAAAACTTGCGAGTGGGTTGCAGAGTTCTATTGATATTCTGACAGGCAAGGGACAAGAGATTCAGACAATAGATGCTTACATTGATGATAGTGACTATACTAAGTCTATTGTAGAATTTATTGATGAGATTGCACCAGATGAACAGGGGCTTATTTTTACAGATTTGTTAGGTGGCAGCGTTAATCAGAAAATGGCGACTGCTGTAATGAATAGTGGGAAAAATAATATTTTTTTAATAACGAACAGCAATTTAGCGACCTTGTTGTCATTACTATTTTTGAAACCTGAAGAGGAATTAACTAAAGAAGAAATTGTAACCGTTATCAATGAATCTCAAGTGCAGCTGGTAGATCTTAGCTTTAAAGCGGGTTCAGAAGATGACTTTTTCGATTAATAATTAGGAGGAAAAAAATGATTACTCAAATTCGTGTTGACGACCGTTTGATTCACGGGCAAGTGGCAGTTGTATGGACTAAAGAATTAAATGCACCACTTTTAGTGGTGGCTAATGATGAAGCTGCAAAAAATGAAATCACACAGATGACTCTTAAAATGGCTGTGCCTAATGGCATGAAATTATTAATCCGTTCAGTTGAAGAATCAATAGCTCTATTTAAAGATCCACGTGCAACTGACAAGCGCATTTTTGTGATTGTCAATTCTGTTAAAGATGCCTGTACAATTGCTAAAAATATAACCGATTTAGAAGCAGTAAACGTCGCTAATGTAGGACGCTTTGATAAGTCTGATCCAGCTACAAAAGTCAAACTAACATCAAGTCTCTTATTAAATACAGAAGAGTTGGAAGCCGCAAAAGAATTAGCCAGCTTACCAGATTTAGACGTCTTTAACCAAGTATTGCCTTCAAATACTAAGGTTAACTTGAGTCAGTTAGTCAAATAAAGTGAGGTATGACATATGATAATGCCAGCGACGATGGCAGCTTTAGCTGTATTGATTTGTTTTGGGGGAAATTACTTAACAGGTCAAAGTATGATGGAGAGACCACTTGTAGTTGGTCTTGTAACAGGAATGCTACTAGGTGATATTAAGGTTGGTATCCTAATGGGAGCCTCCCTAGAAGCGCTATTTTTGGGAAACGTTAATATTGGGGGTGTTATTGCCGCAGAGCCAGTAACAGCAACAGCGATGGCAACAACTTTTACCATTATTTCAAACATTGATCAAAAAGCAGCAATGACTCTAGCTGTTCCGATTGGAATGTTGGCAGCATTTGTTGTTATGTTTTTGAAAAACGTCTTCATGAATATCTTTGCACCGATGGTGGATAAAGCTGCAGCCGCAAACCATCAAGGTAAACTTGTGATGCTTCACTATGGTACATGGATTATTTACTATCTCATTATCGCTTCTATTTCTTTCATTGGTATTTTAGTAGGTAGTGGGCCTGTTAATAGTTTTGTCCATCATATTCCTCAAAACCTGATGAATGGTTTGAGTGCGGCGGGAGGCCTCCTTCCAGCTGTTGGTTTTGCCATGCTGATGAAATTATTATGGACAAATAAATTAGCTGTTTTTTACTTGCTTGGTTTTGTTTTAACAGCTTATTTAAAATTACCAGCGGTTGCAGTTGCTGCCCTAGGAGCAGTTATTTGCGTCATTAGTTCACAACGTGATATAGAATTAGACGCAATTACTAGAGGTGCGATCAGTAAACAGACAACCTTTGACTCTAAAGAATCAGAAGAGGAGGACTTCTTCGCATGAAATCACAGGATAATTTGACTAAAGAAGACCGTAAAATGCTTCGCTCAGTCTTCTGGCGCTCATGGACGATGAATGCCAGTCGTACTGGGGCAACACAATACCACGCAGTAGGAGTTATTTATACTTTACTACCAGTCATCAATCGTTTTTATAAGACTGATAAGGATAAAGCAGAGGCACTGGTCCGTCATACAACATGGTTTAATGCCACCATGCACATTAATAATTTTATTATGGGTCTTGTTGCATCTATGGAAAAGAAAAACAGTGAAGATCCTGATTTTGACGCTAGTGCTATCACCGCAGTTAAGGCTTCTTTGATGGGACCTATATCTGGTGTTGGTGATTCATTCTTTTGGGGAATTCTAAGGGTTATTGCGGCAGGTATCGGTATCTCCTTAGCAAGTACAGGCTCAGCCATGGGAGCTGTTGTCTTTCTACTCTTGTATAACATTCCAGCTTTTCTGATTCATTATTATAGTCTCTATGGAGGTTACTCTGTAGGTGCAGGGTTTATCAAAAAATTGTATGAATCAGGTGGTATTAAAATTGTTACTAAGACTTCAAGTATGCTTGGTTTAATGATGGTAGGCTCAATGACTGCTTCAAATGTTAAATTCAAGACAATCTTAACGGTAGCAGCTAAAGGAGCTAAGGAAGCAGCTTCCATACAAAGTTACCTTGACCAATTATTTGTTGGCGTAGTGCCACTGTTGGTAACGATATTAGCCTTCTGGCTTCTACGTAAAAAAGTCAATATCAACTGGATCATGTTTGGTATTATGGTGTTAGGTATTGTACTTGGTCTCTTAGGTATTTGCTAATAATCTCCTAGCATTAAAGGTAAGTGGAACAAGACGATACTTGTTTAGCTTATCTTTTTTTCTTTTGAAAGTTATTGTATGAAAGGAGTTGACTATCTTTATTGGATAGCTATTTGCTATAATAAAAGGAGATGGAAATGAGAGGATATAGAATGGAAGAACGCTTTAAGAAACGACTACAAGATGATATCTCTAAACATTTTTCCCGCCAGTCTTTAATTTTATCCTTGTTATTGATTGCACTTTTCGTCCTTTTTTCTTTAGCGCCTCAACAGATAGGTCTTTATAAAGATGTTAATTCAGTTTCCTATAGTTATAAGCAATTGATTCAAAAACATGATACCTTATTAGATGACTTAGGTAAAAATAGTTTGAAACCATTTGTCTCAGGACACTTAGGAAGTGCTGATTTGAGTAAGCAATATTATCATTTAAGGAATCATTTACAAAGTCAAACAGAACTTTTAGTATTCTCACCTAATCAAGAACTTTTGTTTGCTAGTAATTCACATTTAGGTAATTTTTTTAGTAAGTCTATTTACATTAGTGAAGTTTTAGATAAGGCTAAAATAAATCAAAGGCTACTAAAAATTATTGTGGATAGTGAGGGAGGGCATTACCTTGCACTCATTAAGCCAATTATAGTTAATAAAAAAGTTTCAGGTTATGCCTTTTTATTGATGAATGGGAAAGACTTTTTACTTCCAACGAAGGCTATTAACTCAGACTTGATTATTGCCGATCAGCTAAATAATAGCTTTACTTTTACTAATCGTGATTTTATCTCCTCTAGTTTAGATAAGGTAGATAGTCAATTCTTAACTAGATATTTTAGTTTTCACGATCATCGAGCTTTTGTTGTTAGGAAAGTAGCTCTGCAAGACAATATCCTACTTTACATGTATCGTCCCCTGATACCAGTAACTCTGGTCGTCCTTTTTTCTCTAGTATCATCAGTTATTATTTTTGTGATTTTACGACAAAAATCTAGAGTTCTAGCCGATCGCATCGCAGTAAAAAATTCTAGCGCCATAAATCAAATGGTGCTAGATATGGATGCCATTTCCCGCCAAGAAAAATCTAGTATTGAGCTTGATAGTCAAGATGAATTTCAATATCTATCTGTGCAAATCAATCAGATGGTTTCACGGTTAAAAGATTTACATGAGAAAACTCTTGATTTGGAAACACAAAAGTTGTTGTTTGAAAAGAGGATGTTAGAAGCTCAGTTTAATCCTCACTTCCTTTATAATACCCTTGAGACAATTTTAATAACCAGTCACTATGATTCACAATTAACAGAAAGAATCGTTATACAACTAACAAAATTATTGCGCTATAGCCTTAGTGGTAGCACAGAAGCAGCTGTGCTTAAGGATGATTTAGCAATCATTGAATCCTACCTTTTGATTAATCAAGTGAGATTTGAAGAATTAACTTACACTATTTCAGTATCTCCTGAACTTGAACACATGCGTGTACCAAAACTTTTCTTGTTACCGCTAATTGAGAATGCTATTAAATATGGCTTAAAAGAACGTCATGATGTAGCAATAAACATAGATATTTGGCAAGATAGTGATGGAATTTGGTTTACTGTTTCAAATAATGGATCAGGTATTAGTTTGGCTAGGCAACAAGCCATACGTACAATGTTAAGATCAACTCACTCGCATCATGGGCTTATTAATTCTTATAGACGATTACAATATCAATTTTCAACAGTATTGTTAGAGTTTACGAAGACAGATGATGCTTTTCGAGTTAGCTATATAGTAAAGGAGTGAGTTATGTATAGATTACTTATCGTTGAGGATGAGCACCTTATTCGTAAGTGGTTACGCTATGCTATTGATTATCAATCATTGAATATTTTAGTGGTTGGTGAAGCAAAAGATGGTAAAGAAGGAGCTCAATTAATTCAGGAAGAGCAGCCAGACATTGTTTTAAGTGATATTAATATGCCAATTATGACAGCATTCGATATGTTTGAGGCAACCAAAGGACAATCTTATGCCAAAATTATTTTATCTGGCTATGCTGATTTTCCAAATGCGCAATCAGCTATTCACTATGGCGTTCTTGAATTTTTAACAAAACCACTAGAAAAGCAAGCTTTGATTGATTGTTTAAAAACAATTATGGCTAGAATTGAGGAACATAAGGAGAAGCACCTACAAGAGCATACAGAATTGTATTTACCTCTACCACAAGCTAATGACCAAGTTCCTGAAGTTATTAAAGATATGCTAGCATGGATTCATAGCCATTTTCATGGGAAAATTGTGATTAGCCAGTTAGCTCACGATTTAGGTTACAGTGAAAGTTATCTTTACACAGTCACTAAAAAGCACCTTCATATAACTTTGAGTGATTATATAAATCAATATCGTATTAATCAAGCCATTCAGTTGATGTTTAGAGAACCAGACCTAATGGTTTACCAAATTGCAGAAGCTGTTGGTATTTATGATTATCGTTATTTTGATAGGGTTTTTAAAAAGTACTTGGGTCAGACAGTAAAAGCGTTTAAGGAAGAACATATTTTTAAACAAATGGATTAGGTAGGTGAAAGATGAAAGAAAAACAGTCGAAAAGGCTTATTTATATACTACTGGTTGTTTCCATTATTTTTATAAGTGTTTTTACATACAGTATTAGCCAGCCTTCTAAACTACTTCCACCAAAAGAATTAGTTATTCTAAGTCCAAATAGTCAAGCCATTTTAACAGGAACGATTCCAGCTTTTGAGGAAAAATACGGTATAAAAGTTAAGCTTATTCAAGGTGGGACAGGGCAACTAATAGATAGATTAAGTAAGGAGGGTAAGCAGTTGAAGGCGGATATTTTCTTTGGAGGAAATTATACGCAATTTGAAAGTCATAAGGCATTGTTTGAGTCTTACGTATCAAAGAATGTTCATACTGTTATTCCAGACTATATCCATCCAAGTGATACGGCGACACCTTATACTATAAATGGGAGTGTCTTGATTGTAAATAACGAATTAGCTAAGGGACTTACCATCAAGAGTTATGAAGATTTATTACAGCCTTCCTTAAAAGGTAAAATTGCCTTTGCAGATCCGAATACTTCCTCTAGTGCTTTCTCACAACTCACTAATATACTCTTGGCCAAGGGTGGTTACACCAATCCAAAAGCGTGGAACTATGTTAAAAAGCTACAACATAATATTAATGCTATCAAATCTTCTAGCTCTTCAGAAGTTTATCAATCAGTTGCAGAAGGAAAAATGATTGTGGGGCTGACTTACGAAGACCCTAGTGTCAATTTGCAAAAAAGTGGTGCCAATGTTTCTATTGTATATCCGACAGAAGGGACAGTTTTTGTCCCATCTTCGGTTGCAATTATAAAGAATGCTCCTTCTATGAAAGAAGCAAAGTTATTTATTAATTTTATGCTTTCTTTAGATGTTCAAAATGCCTTTGGGCAGTCAACGAGTAACCGACCTATTCGTAAAGATGCCCAAACGAGTAATGGCATGAAAGCTTTAAAGGATATTGCTACTCTTAAAGAAGATTATCGCTATGTCACTAAGCATAAGGGCCAAATCCTTAAAACCTATAATCGTATTCGTAGAAATGCTGATTAAATGAGAATATAGAAAAACTCCTTGGAATCATTGATTCCGAGGAGTTTAATCGTCGTCTTCGTCGCTTTCGAAATCTTTTTTCCAATAACGATAAAGACTAATACATGCCAGAAATCCGGCTATAATGGGAACGATAATAAATAAGAGGTCAATCACTGTATCCATGGGCAATATACTCCAATGATAAGAAGTCATTATTGTTTATAGTGCGTACAATAATGTTAAGGTAAAACGTCGGTCATTATAAGTTTTTTGACATCCTCTAAACTCATAGCTTTTGTTAATATTTTTTCAGGTATCTCTTTTAAGAAATCTTTCTCAAGCCACCATCTTGCAAGAGAATCTTCTCCAAATTCTAAAGATTTAAGTCGAGTTGAATGTCTTTTAACAGTTTCTTGAAAGCTTAAATCATAGTAATAAGCATAAGTATTGTTGGGGTTATGTTTTAAAATATGTTTCCAAACAGGCGTATACCAATCAGAACGAAGTATGCCTTCAAGGATGATGTAGGAACAGTTATGGTAACCATAATTTAGTAAATTGATCAAAAGGGGAATGGTAGTAGTATTTTCACCATCCTTAGTTCCTAACATCTCTCTACGAAGGTAATCCTGAGATAAGAGAAGGGTATTTTCCCCTAATTCGGCTTGAAGTTGCTTAGCTATTGTAGACTTTCCGCTAGCTGAATTTCCCCTGATAATAATGAGCGTGGCTACCATTAGTCCACCATATTGCTTTTGAGATAGGCATCCACTAAGAGTTCAGTTGCTTGAATAGAATCGATATGGGTACGTTCATAAGAATGACTAGATTCAATACCTGCACCAAGTAGCGCGTGTTTAACTTCCGCACCAGCACGCATGGCAGCGGAGGCGTCACTACCATAATAAGGATAAATATCAAGTTTATAAGGAATATTATTGTTTTCAGCTAGAGAAACAAGATGTTGACGTAATTCATAATGATAAGGACCAGAAGCATCTTTAACACAGATAGAGACAGTATATTCGTCAGTTTCTTGATCGTCTCCCATAGCTCCCATATCAACTGCTAGATATTCTACAGTTTCATTTGGGATGCTTGAATTTGCTCCATGTCCTAGCTCTTCAAAGGCACTAAAGTAGAAATGAGTAGTATAAGGAAGTTGAATGTCTTCTTTCTTGTAAACAGAAAGAAGTTCCATTAGGATACCAGCGGATACCTTGTCATCTAGGTAACGTGATTTAATAAAGCCGCTGTCTGTTATGATTGTACGCGGATCAAATGAAATGAAATCACCGACCTGGATGCCTAAAGCACGTGTTTCGTCAGCAGTTGTTACTTTCTCATCTAAACGAATTTCCATATTTGTTTGATTACGTTCAGCAGTTCCAGCGTCTTTGTAAACATGGACACTAGTTTGATGAATAAGAGCAGTTCCAGAAATTTCTTTACCATTTTTTGAGAGGTGTATAGTACAGTTTTCTCCTTCAATGGCATTGTATGTATATCCACCAATAAGGTCAATTTTTAACCGACCATCTGGTTTGATGGCCCTAACCATAGCACCAAGTGTATCAAGGTGAGCAGTTATCATGCGATGTTTAGTATCATTTTTTCCTTTTAGAGAAACCATGACGCCTCCCTTGTTTGTGCGAATTGGTGAGTAGCCAAACGCTTCCAATTCTTTGATGATATAGGTCATGATTGTTTGGGTAAACCCTGTTGGTGAAGGGATTGATGTCAGGGTTTTAATGTAGTTTAATGTTGTTTCCATACTATTTCCTTTAGGCTTTAAAGTTCGATAATGTTTCAACGATAATATTTGCGATACGTTCAACGTCGCTAGAAGTTCCTCGCAATTCAAAGTCTCCTAACATAGGAAATCCAAACCGTTCAGAGTATTGTTTTGCAGTTAAACAGTACTGATTGTTAAAATTTCTATTTCCAGAGCCAACAATTCCGATACAATTTTTGACATTATTGTGTGCAGCTATAAAATCACCAAGTGGAATGGTAAGAATTTCTTGATCGCCATTGTCAATGCCATTTCCTCCCTCAAGGTAAGTGGGTAATAGTGCTACGAAAGGTTGGTCAACAGGAAAGGTTTGATGATTTTGTTCCTTGATATTAATAGTCGAAACCTGACAGTTATGCCAAGTTGACAGTTGTTCACTAAGACGTTTGACAAAGCTTTGAGTATTGCCGCTAAGACTGATATAGACTAGGGTTAATTTAGGCATTTAGTACTCCTTAAATCTAAATTTCTTGTTATCAGTTTAGCAAAATCATGTCAGATAAACAAGCTAGAGTGGTATCTCAATATCTGACTATTTAGAGAGAAAATCTATTGTTGAGACTAAAAACTGAGGTTGATTGGCCTCAGTTTTTAGTGATGACTATATTTGTTTCTTTTTAAGTAAACTTCCCACGAGTCCAAGTATTGCGACACCAAAGAAAGCCAGATAAGATTGTTTTTCTTGTCCAGTTTTAGGTAATGTTTTTTCTTTCTGTTGTGTATAGACAGTGCCTGTAATATTTGGAGAAGCTTTTGCTTTTGTATAAGCAGTTGCAACCATGTGGTGAATTTTTTGTTTTTCTATTTGGCTTAACTTTTCTTGATGTGATGGCTCAGTAAGGTCTACTTTTTCTTGTTCAGTATAGACAAATCGATAATCACCAAATCCTTCATCTTTGGTAGAACTAGCGATATACTGAATATCCTTGCTATTAGTAACAAGATTTTTAGCTTTATCGGCTGTTTGGAATCGTAAATCAAGGTCTTTAATAGACTCTGTGAAGCCCCAGTTATTATCAGCTGTAGGATTGATGGTTTTCTCTGAAATAATATAGTTGATAATAGTTTGGCGATTTTCTAAGTTCAGCAAACGGTTCATTGTGGCATTTTTAGCCCCAGGGAAGGTACCACTAGCACGGTAGTTATTGGTCACAATCATAAACTCTTGTTTGTCTGCAACAGGCTTACCATTGTACATTAAATCGCGTACTCGACTAGCTTGACTATTAACAACTTTTCCATCTTTATTGTATTTATTAGGTTGTGTAATATCAAATTTATAAGTCAAGCCGTCAATAACGTCAAAATTATAGGTACGATATTCGGTATTGATAATATTTTGTGGTGCTTTATTGTTAGGGTCAATTTGGTTAAATTGACCAGCGGACATTTCTAACCATTCACGTAAGTCTGCTCCGGTCACTTTTAAAAGTGCAGTAACATTATCATAAAGGTAAAGATCAGCTACGTTTTTAATTGCAACAGGTCCAGCTGGAATATCAGTATATGCGGTAGCATCGCCGCGTGTTCCAGCTTTAAATGGTGCTGCAGCAGATAGAAGTGGTAAATTTGCCTCAGGTGTTCCTTTCAATTCATTTGCAACGTACCAACGTTGAGCGTTGTTAACAATTTGAACTGAAGGGTCATCTTTAACTAGTGCAAAGTAACTTGTAATTGGCGCAGTTGTTGTACCTACTTGTTGGCGAACATAGTTGATAGTGCCATCGTGTGCTTCCTTAGCCAATGCAATGATACGCTCGTCAGCAGTTGTTGAGTTCATATCAATTTTACGGATTTTAGCACTACTTTCGGAGACTTGCCATTTTCCATTAGTATAACTAAGTCCTAAATCAATAATACCAAGATGATCCCCGTACTTGCCTGCCATTGTAACAGGTGTTCCATTTATTTTTCCATTGATACCATCAACTCCAGTGTATTTTTCATAGAAGCCAGTACCGTTACCTGATGGAAATTCAGCGTGTGAGTGTCCCGTAACAACGGCATCCACTCCCTTGATGCTGGCAATTTGATAGCCAACGTTTTCTTCACCTTCTTCATATCGATCATCTCCAATGCCAGAGTGTGATAAAACGAGAATGACATCTGCTCCTTTAGCACGCATAGTAGGAACGATTTCTTCGATTGCTTTAACTGAATCTTTGACAATAACCTTTCCCTCTAGGTTAGCCTTGTCCCAGTTTAAGATTTGAGGAGGTACAATTCCTGTAATCCCAATATTTAGTGCAACAGCTCTTCCTGTTGAATCTTTGAAGGTTTTAGTAATGATGTCATAAGTTTTAAAAACTGGTTGATGTGTTTTGAAATCCAAAACATTTGCGTTGAGGATTGGAAGGTTGGCTGTAGCAATGATTTTTTTGAGGTAATCTAAACCGTAATTAAACTCATGATTACCTAGTGTTGATGCATCATAACCAAGAGCATTCATGGCTTGGTACATAGGATGTTCTTCATTTTCTGCGACAGGTTTAACGATTGCTTTATAAGTTCCTAAAGGTGTCCCTTGAATGACATCTCCGTTATCAACTAAGACGGTATTAGGATTTTCTTTTTTTGCTTCTTCAATAAGGACAGCAGTTTTTGCTAACCCTATTTTTTGAGATTCTTTATCTTGATAATAATCATAGTTAACTAAATTGGTGTGTAGGTCTGTGGTTGACATGATGCGAAGGTCAACTTTTTCACCTTCAATAGGTTTGAGATCACTAGTTGTGGCTTCTGTGGCAACAGGCTGTGGATTTTGGTTATTGGTAGTGGTATTTGTGCTTGTGGCTGTTGAAGCATCAGTTATTGCAGTTGGAGTAGAAGTAACGTTTGACTTTTCCTCTGCAATTGTGCTAGTGGGGGTAGTTGATTCAACCTTTGTAGAGGTTGAACTTGGTGTTGTAACAATGTCTTCTGCTTGAACAGCTAAACCACTTGTTGCTGTAGCTGTTAAGACAGTTAAAGCGAATACGCTTTTTGAAAAATAATGTTTTGACATAAATCTCCTCCATTAAAACATTACATGTATATTATCCTAATCTAAAAACTATTATAGCTTATTGAAAACGTTTAATCAATCTCATTTACGAATTATTTTTAGTGATTACACCAAAAACAATCGTTTATTTATAAAGGATAACTTAGTTAGACACATTTACTTGGTATTTAATTCTTTTTGAGCCTCTAACTTCTTTTATTTTTAGGTTAAAAAGTGATAAAATAGGTACAATCTATCACTATGATTAAAGAGGATAACTATGGTCAAAGAAATTAATTTAACAGGAGAAGAGGTTGTTGCAATCACATCCCAGTACATGAGTGAGACGGATGTTGCTTTTGTAAAATTTGCCTTAAATTACGCAACCGCAGCTCATTATTATCAAGCAAGAAAGTCGGGCGAGCCCTACATTATTCATCCAATTCAAGTAGCAGGTATTCTTGCAGATTTACACCTTGATGCCGTTACGGTAGCTTGTGGTTTTTTACATGATGTTGTAGAAGATACGGAAATTACCCTTGATGAGATTGAAACTGATTTTGGCAAGGATGTTCGCGATATTATTGACGGCGTAACAAAATTGGGTAAAGTGGAGTACAAATCTCATGAAGAACAGTTAGCAGAAAATCACCGTAAAATGTTAATGGCTATGTCTAAGGATATCCGTGTTATTTTGGTTAAGCTCGCTGACCGCTTACATAATATGAGAACCCTTAAACACCTCAGAAAAGATAAACAAGAGCGTATTTCACGTGAGACTATGGAAATATACGCTCCTTTAGCGCATCGTTTGGGGATTAGTCGTATCAAGTGGGAATTAGAAGATTTATCTTTTCGTTACTTGAATGAGACGGAATTTTATAAGATTTCTCATATGATGAGTGAAAAACGTCGTGAACGCGAAGAGTTGGTTGATATAATTGTCGATAAAATCAGATCCTATACTGAGGAACAGGGTTTATATGGTGATATTTATGGTAGACCAAAACACATTTATTCTATTTACAGAAAAATGCGTGATAAAAAGAAACGCTTTGATCAGATTTATGATTTAATTGCGATACGCTGTATCATGGAAACTGCTAGTGATGTTTATGCCATGGTGGGGTATATCCATGAGTTATGGCGTCCTATGCCAGGAAGGTTTAAAGATTATATTGCGGCACCAAAGGCCAATGGTTATCAATCTATTCACACGACGGTTTATGGACCTAAAGGGCCAATTGAAATTCAGATTCGAACTAAAGAAATGCATCAAGTTGCCGAGTTTGGTGTTGCAGCCCATTGGGCCTATAAAAAAGGAATCACCAGTAAGGTTAATCAAGCAGAGCAATCGGTTGGTATGGGATGGATTCAAGAATTAGTTGAGCTTCAAGATGAATCAAAAGACGCCAAGGATTTTGTTGACTCTGTTAAGGAAGATATCTTTACAGAACGCATCTATGTTTTTACCCCAAATGGTGCTGTTCAGGAATTGCCAAGGGAATCTGGACCAATTGATTTTGCTTATGCTATTCACACGCAAGTTGGAGAAAAAGCTACTGGCGCTAAAGTAAATGGACGTATGGTTCCATTGACTGCTAAGTTAAAAACAGGAGATGTTGTTGAGATTATCACAAACCCTAATTCATTTGGACCAAGTCGTGACTGGATTAAGATTGTTAAGACCAATAAAGCTCGCAATAAAATTCGTCAGTTCTTCAAAAACCAAGATAAAGAAACTTCTATTAATAAAGGTAGAGAATTACTGGTTGATTATTTCCAAGAACAAGGTTATGTGCCTAACAAATATTTAGATAAGAAACATATTGAAGAAATCCTTCCACGTGTCAGTGTTAAAAGTGAGGAAGCTTTGTATGCAGCCGTAGGTTTTGGTGATTTGAGTCCGATTAGTATTTTTAATAAACTGACGGAAAAAGAACGCCGTGAGGAGGAACGTGCTAAGGCTAAAGCGGAAGCAGACGAACTTATTAACGGTGGTGAAATCAAAACCGATAAGCGTGATGTTCTCAAAGTTAAGAGTGAAAATGGTGTTATCATTCAAGGAGCTTCAGGTTTATTAATGCGTATTGCAAAATGTTGTAATCCCGTTCCTGGAGATCTCATTGAAGGCTATATAACTAAAGGTAGAGGCGTGGCTATCCATCGTTCAGATTGTCAAAATTTAAAGAGTCAGGAGAACTACGAACAACGTTTGATTGATGTTGAGTGGGATGATGATGGATCTAAAAAAGAGTACATGGCTGAAATCGATATTTATGGTTTGAATCGTAGTGGCCTCCTTAATGATGTTCTTCAAACCTTATCAAATGCAACAAAGCTAGTATCGACAGTAAATGCACAACCAACAAAAGATATGAAATTTGCTAATATTCATGTTAGCTTTGGAATTTCAAATTTAGCACAATTGACAACTGTGGTTGATAAAATCAAAATTATCCCAGATGTTTATTCTGTTAAACGTACGAATGGTTAGGAGAGCAAAATGAAAATCATTATTCAACGTGTTAATCAAGCAAGTGTTTCTATTGAAGATGATGTAGTCGGATCTATTGAGAAGGGTTTAGTACTTCTAGTTGGGATTGCTCCAGAAGATACAACAGAAGATATTGCTTATGCAGTTCGTAAAATTACTAGCATGCGTATTTTTTCTGATGATGAGGGGAAAATGAACCTTTCAATTCAAGACATTAAAGGAAGCGTCTTATCTATCTCACAATTTACACTCTTTGCAGATACCAAAAAAGGAAATCGTCCAGCTTTTACTGGGGCAGCTGATCCTGTTAAAGCGAATCAGTTTTATGATATCTTTAATCAAGAATTAGCAAATCATGTTTCGGTAGAAACAGGTCAATTTGGAGCTGATATGCAAGTCAGTCTGATTAATGATGGACCAGTAACTATCGTTTTAGATACTAAAAATAAATAAAAAACCAAAGAGTTGGGCAGAATGCTTGGCTCTTTTTATTGTGGTTCTAATTATACTCCTTAACCCATTCATGTTTATGAAAAGATTTACTGTAGCTTGGAAAGGCATGAATAAAGGTTGTTGATATGAAATTAAGTGCACTTAACAATATTAAAAATAGAAAAATATTAGATTTATGGTTTTTCGTTGACACTAAAATAAGAATACTCTAAAATATTAACTGGTTAAGTATTTTTTATTTTAAAGGAGGTTTAATGAAAAGGATACGGAAAAGCCTTATTTTTGTTCTCGGAGTAGTTACCCTAATTTGCTTATGTGCTTGTACTAAACAAAGCCAGCAAAAAAATGGCTTGTCAGTAGTGACTAGCTTTTATCCAGTATATTCCATTACAAAAGCAGTTTCTGGTGATTTGAATGATATTAAAATGATTCGATCACAGTCAGGTATTCATGGTTTTGAACCCTCATCAAGTGATGTTGCTGCCATTTATGATGCTGATCTATTTCTTTATCATTCGCACACACTAGAAGCTTGGGCGAGACGTTTGGAACCTAGTTTGCATCACTCTAAAGTATCTGTAATTGAAGCTTCAAAAGGTATGACTTTGGATAAAGTTCATGGCTTAGAAGATGTAGAGGCAGAAAAAGGAGTAGATGAGTCAACCTTGTATGACCCTCACACTTGGAATGACCCTGTAAAAGTATCTGAGGAAGCACAACTCATCGCTACACAATTAGCTAAAAAGGATCCTAAAAACGCTAAGGTTTATCAAAAAAATGCTGATCAATTTAGTGACAAGGCAATGGCTATTGCAGAGAAGTATAAGCCAAAATTTAAAGCTGCAAAGTCTAAATACTTTGTGACTTCACATACAGCATTCTCATACTTAGCTAAGCGATACGGATTGACTCAGTTAGGTATTGCAGGTGTCTCAACCGAGCAAGAACCTAGTGCTAAAAAATTAGCCGAAATTCAGGAGTTTGTGAAAACATATAAGGTTAAGACTATTTTTGTTGAAGAAGGAGTCTCACCTAAATTAGCTCAAGCAGTAGCTTCAGCTACTCGAGTTAAAATTGCAAGTTTAAGTCCTTTAGAAGCAGTTCCCAAAAACAATAAAGATTACTTAGAAAATTTGGAAACTAATCTTAAGGTACTTGTCAAATCGTTAAATCAATAGGTAGTTATATAAAGAAAGGACGCAGGATGAATCGTAAAAAAACAGTTATTATTAGTGCTTTATCAGTAGCTCTATTTGGTACTGGTGTAGGTGCTTACCAATTAGGTAGCTATAATGCCCAAAAATCAGACAATAGTGTTTCTTATGTGAAAACAGATAAATCTGATAGCAAAGCACAAGCAACAGCTGTAAATAAAACGCCCGACCAAATCAGTAAAGAAGAAGGCATATCTGCAGAACAAATCGTTGTTAAAATTACTGACGACGGTTATGTGACTTCTCATGGAGACCATTACCATTATTACAATGGGAAAGTGCCATATGATGCCATCATTAGTGAAGAATTGATTATGAAAGACCCTAGCTATGTCTTTAATAAAGCTGATGTCATTAATGAAGTCAAAGATGGTTATATTATCAAAGTTAACGGTAAGTATTACCTCTATCTTAAAGAAGGTAGCAAACGAACAAATGTTCGTACAAAGGAACAAATCCAAAAGCAACGCGAAGAATGGTCTAAGGGTGGTTCTAAGGGAGAATCAGGAAAGCATAGTAGTGCAAAAACTCAAGCTTTATCAGCCAGCGTACGTGAAGCGAAAGCTAGCGGTCGCTATACTACAGATGATGGTTATGTTTTTAGTCCAACAGATGTCATTGATGACATGGGAGATGCCTTTTTAGTACCACATGGCGATCATTTCCATTATATCCCGAAAGCTGATTTATCTCCATCAGAGTTATCAGCCGCACAGGCATATTGGAACCGCAAGACTGGCCGATCAGGTAATAGCTCAAAACCATCAAATTCAAGTTCATACATTCATGCAAGTGCACCAAGCGGTAATGTATCAACAGGAAGACATGCTAATGCCCCTATTTCTATTCCAAGAGTCACTCACGCAAATCACTGGTCAAAACCAGCTGGTAATCATGCTACGGCACCAAAACACCATGCACCTACAACCAAACCAATCAACAAAGATTCTGCTTTAGACAAAATGTTGAAACGTTTATATGCTCAACCGTTATATGCTCGTCACGTAGAAAGTGATGGTTTGGTTTATGACCCAGCACAAGTTAATGCTTTCACAGCAATCGGTGTTTCTATTCCGCACGGTAATCATTTCCACTTTATTCACTATAAGGATATGTCTCCATTAGAGTTAGAAGCAACAAGGATGGTGGCAGAGCATAGAGGACATCATATTGATGCATTAGGGAAAAAAGATTCTACAGAGAAACCAAAGCATATTTCTCATGAACCTAATAAGGAACCTCACACAGAGGAAGAACACCATGCAGTAACACCGAAAGACCAACGTAAAGGCAAACCAAATAGCCAGATTGTCTACAGTGCTCAAGAAATTGAAGAGGCAAAAAAGCTGGTAAATACACAACATCTGATGGTTACATTATATGACACATGAGCATTGGGTACCAAAGAAAGATTTATCAGAGTCGGAATTAAAAGCAGCTCAAGAATTTCTTTCAGGAAAATCTGAAGCAAATCAAGACAAACCAAAAACAGGTAAAACAGCTCAAGAAATCTATGAGGCAATTGAACCAAAAGCAATTGTTAAACCTGAAGATTTATTATTTGGAATTGCACAAGCGACAGACTATAAGAATGGTACATTTGTAATTCCTCATAAAGATCATTACCATTATGTGGAATTAAAATGGTTTGATGAAGAAAAAGATCTTTTAGCTGATTCAGATAAGACATATTCTTTAGAAGACTATTTAGCTACGGCTAAATATTACATGATGCACCCAGAAAAACGTCCTAAAGTTGAAGGATGGGGTAAAGATGCTGAAATTTATAAGGAAAAGGACTCTAATAAAGCAGATAAACCAAGTCCTGCACCAACTGATAATAAATCAACATCAAATTCTAGTGACAAAAACTTAAGTGCTGCAGAAGTATTCAAACAAGCAAAACCAGAAAAAATTGTACCGCTTGATAAAATTGCTGCTCACATGGCATATGCAGTTGGATTTGAAGATGATCAATTGATTGTTCCTCATCATGATCATTATCATAATGTTCCTATGGCATGGTTTGACAAGGGTGGTTTATGGAAAGCACCAGAAGGCTATACATTACAACAACTCTTCTCAACAATTAAATACTACATGGAACATCCTAATGAATTACCAAAAGAAAAAGGTTGGGGACACGACAGTGATCATAACAAAGGCTCAAATAAAGACAATAAAGCCAAAAATTATGCTCCAGATGAAGAACCTGAAGATTCAGGGAAAGTAACTCACAACTATGGTTTTTATGATGTTAATAAAGGGTCAGACGAAGAAGAACCAGAAAAACAAGAAGATGAATCAGAGCTAGATGAATATGAACTAGGAATGGCACAAAACGCTAAGAAATATGGTATGGATAGACAATCTTTTGAAAAGCAACTCATCCAATTATCAAATAAATATAGTGTAAGTTTTGAAAGCTTTAATTATATTAATGGTAGTCAAGTTCAAGTTACTAAAAAAGATGGCTCTAAAGTGCTTGTTGATATTAAAACACTAACAGAAGTGAAATAATAAAAGAGTTGAGTAAACTTAGCTGACAACTAAAAACAAACAAGTCACCGTACTTGTTTGTTTTTTAGTTATGATTTCTAGCGTGCGAAGCTTTTAATGATATATCTAATTCTTCTTTTGAACAACCATTGTTTTACGCTTAAAAAGAGAGTTAATATATTTTTGTTTGAGGAAGTTTTCTTGTTTTGACTTTTATAAAACGACTAAAGTTATAATCACTAAATAAAGAGCCACTACTAAAAGCTGTATAACAGGTTTCTAGTAGTGGCTCACTTGTTTTATTACATGTAATTGTTATTAGTTAAAATTTTGGTGAAGCTACTGTATTGCTCCTTAACAACATTATCAATATTATGATCTGTTAATACAAAATCAATATCGTCTAATTGATAAAAAGTATAAAAATCATATTTACCAAATTTTTGGCTATCAACTAAAAGGAATTTTTCAAAGGAATTATTAAGAGCAATGCGCTGAATTTCACCTTCTCCCTCGTCGTAAGTAGCGATAGACTTTTCAAAAACACCATTACTACTAACGAAAGCTTTTGAAAAATTAAGTGATTTAATAGAGTTAATAGTAACAGAACCGACAAAAGCACCAGTAATTTCTCTGTACTCTCCCCCTACAAGGATAAGGTCAAGTGTTGAACTTTGATTCAGAATATTGAAAACAGGAAGGCTATTGGTTACTACCCTAATTTTAAAATCAAGTAATTGCGTGGCTAATTTCTCTAAGGTTGTTCCAGGCCCAATAAAGATTGTTTCACCATCATTGATGAATTGTTTTGCAAATTGGGCAATTTCTAATTTTTCATTTGTTTGAATATCGTATTTTTCAGTGTTTGATTTTTCATAATTTTGTGGAGTTGGTGATGCATTTACTTTTTGTGCACCACCATGGATGCGTATTAACAGTCCTGCTTTATCTAATTCATCCAAGTCACGCCTAACAGTCATGTCTGATACATCAAGTTCTTCCATGATTTCATTAACAGTGACAATGCCATTTATATTGACTTTTTCTATTATTTTTTGTAATCTTTCTCGCTTTAACATAATGACCTCTCCTACCTCTTCGTTATATATATCATACCATAAATAGAGCTAAAATAATAATAATTTTGAAAAAATAAACAATAATAAACAAAATAAAATAAAAAATGTCTTGTAATGTTTTATTTTGTTTTGTATAATATTGATGTAGATAAGTTGATAAGGCTTGTTTGCCTTACAACAAAAATGTAACCGCTTAACTAAGAAGAAAGGTGTTTGCTGTGACTCAAGATATTTTATTTATTGATGCCCATTCTCAGGAAGAATTATTTGACTTAGTATCAAAAGCATTGATAAAACAACACTATGTTAGTCCTAACTACCGACAGGCAGTAAAAGAAAGGGAGAGAGAGTTTCCAACGGGGTTAAAAATTGATTTAAAAGATGGGACTCCTATTCAATATGTTGCTATTCCACACACTGAAACGCAGTATTGTCTAGTAGATAGAATCTTTTATGTCAAAAATAGTCAGCCAATTACTTTCAAACATATGATTAATCCAGAAGAGGAGTGTAGGGTTCAGGATTTTTTCTTCATCATTAATAGTAGGAATAGTAACCAAAGTGATATTTTATCTAATTTGATTACCTTCTTTATTACAAAAGGAAACCTAGATCGGCTACATGAGCTTGGCGACAATAAAGAAAAAATTAATCATTATTTAATAGAAAAAGGAGTGTTTTAACATGATCAAAATATTAGCAGCTTGTGGTGCAGGCGTAAACTCAAGTCATCAAATTAAAGATGCTATCGAGACACAATTAGGAGATAGAGGTTACAATGTACATTGTGATGCTGTTATGGTTAAGGATATCACTGAGGAAATGGTCAACAAATATGATATCTTTACTCCTATTGCTAAAACTGATTTAGGTTTTAATGTACCAATTCCAGTTGTAGAAGCAGGACCTATTCTTTATCGCATACCAGTTATGAGCGAACCGGTCTTTACTGCTTTAGAACAAGTTATCAAAGAACACAATCTATCATAACATATTTAAAATTGGAATTAGTCTTAAAGGAGAAGGAACATGCAGGTATTTTTAAATATTGTCAATAAATTCTTTGATCCAATTATCCATATGGGTTCGGGAGTTGTGATGCTAATTGTCATGACAGGTTTAGCCATGATATTTGGAGTGAAGTTTTCTAAAGCACTTGAAGGTGGTATTAAGTTAGCTATTGCTCTTACGGGTATTGGTGCTATTATTGGTATTTTAACTGGTGCTTTTTCTGAATCACTTCAAGCTTTTGTTAAAAATACAGGAATCAATCTAAGCATTATTGACGTTGGTTGGGCTCCATTAGCAACTATTACATGGGGATCACCATATACGCTTTACTTCTTATTAATCATGCTTATTGTCAATATTGTTATGATTGTTATGAAAAAAACGGATACCTTAGATGTTGATATTTTTGATATTTGGCATTTATCTATCACAGGTCTTTTAATTATGTGGTATGCTAAAAAAAATAATCTACCAACACTTTTATCTGTCATTATTGCAACTGTAGCTATTATCTTCGTTGGTGTTCTAAAAATTATCAATTCTGATTTGATGAAACCTACCTTTGATGATTTATTGGGGACAGGTCCAACTTCTCCCATGACTTCAACGCATATGAATTATATGATGAACCCCATTATTATGGTTTTGGATAAGCTTTTTGATAAAGTTTTTCCAGGGCTAGATAAATATGACTTTGACGCGGCTAAATTAAATAAAGCCATTGGATTCTGGGGCTCTAAGTTCTTTATTGGTATGATTTTAGGACTTGTCATAGGGATTATGGGCAACCCCGTGTTCTCATTTGCAGCATTAGGTGGCTGGTTTTCTCTCGGTTTTACAGCAGGTGCTTGTTTAGAGTTGTTCTCTTTGATTGGTTCTTGGTTCATTGCTGCAGTAGAACCACTTTCTCAAGGAATTACTAATTTTGCTAATGGTAAAATGCATGGTCGTCGTTTCAATATTGGTTTGGACTGGCCATTTATTGCCGGACGTGCAGAGATTTGGGCATGTGCTAACATTCTTGCACCGATTATGCTAGTAGAAGCTATTTTACTCTCTAAAGTTGGTAATGGTATTCTACCGCTTGCTGGTATTATCGCAATGGGCGTAACCCCTGCTTTACTGGTTGTTACACGTGGCCGTTTAATTCGTATGATTACCTTTGGAACATTGCTATTACCGCTATTTCTTTTATCAGGAACAATGATTGCCCCATTTGCAACTGAATTAGCTAAAAAGGTAGGCGCATTCCCAGCTGGGGCGCGAGCAGGTTCACTTATCACTCACTCTACACTAGAAGGCCCTATGGAGAAAATCTTTGGTTACGTTATTGGTAAAGCGACAACAGGTCAATTATCAGCGATTATAACATTAATTATTTTTGCGACAGCTTATCTTGGTTTGTTTATGTGGTATGCTAAACAAATGAAACGCCGTAATGCAGAATATGCAGCTAATCAAAAATAAATAGAATAAAAAAACCTAGGAGAATGTTATATTTTCTAGGTTTTTGATATATTAAAGATTTTAAAAATAACATATATAATTAATTTTCGCTCATCTTAATAATAAAAAACTAGTAAAATTATAAAAATATATTGAAAATAGTGATAAGTTGGTATACAATCCTTTTTGGAAACATTACTGAACTCCCATTTTTCTAGAGTTGATGTATGCAACCAATATTTTAAGACTTGGAGTTTCTATGACATTAACCTTTGGGAAACCTTCTATAACGATACGCCGTCTAGGAGTGATAACTAGTACATATATGATGCTAGGTTTTATCTTATTATGTGGATTTTTGCATCCTAGTACAATTTATAGTGAGGAAATAAAATCTGATATAAACTCTTTTATATCAATAGATGATGAAAAAACTACTGTTCCCATATTTGACTCTACTTTAGATAAGCTTACTAATTCAATAGAGGAGAGGCAGTTAGAATTAGATTCTGATACATCGGACAGTTTAATAGTAGATGATCAAAAAGATAAAGATATGGTAATAGTCTTAGGTGATTCTGACAGTCAAGAAAAATTGTCACCTCCTCTAAAATCGGAAATAGCGACAGAAGAAAATCGTAAACAGGCAAATTTAGCAGAACTAAATGCAACTCAACCTAATAATAGAACTACCTATATTATACCCGAAAGCAGTCATTCCATTGCAGAACAACAGAGATTCCTGATAGAATCAAAGGGTTATTCGGTTGCATTACTTAATAGCGATGAATTTAGAAAGACAGCGAGAGAGGATAGAGGTTTTGAAAGGGATAAGTTGAGGTCTTTGGATATCATTCCTAAGGGAGATTTATCGACAAGTAATGTCATAGGTAATACGGACATTGCTAGTCAGATATCGTTGGGCTTTAAAAAGAATGCGATACAGGAACACCATCTTACTAAAACATTCTCTCAAAAGGATGGAAAGTTATCGTCTGTTATAGAGGGGATGCTTGCTATTGGCAAAGAGAAAGTAGAGAAGGAAATAAAATATAGTGGTAATTTATGGCAAAAATTAAAAGCTAAGGCACACTGCCTTGTTTGCTGTGTTGATAATTTGAATTTTGAAGATATAAAATCTTATTTTCAATATTATTGTCATCTAAACCATCAGCTCAAATTACCTAAAGGTGCTATACTTTCTGCTAAAACAGAAGTATATAGGGGAGGAGATTTTGGGAGAAAAAATAAAGATAATGTGTTTGGTTACCGTATCCCCTCATTATTAAAAACGGAAAAAGGAACTTTACTTGTGGGAGCTGATGAAAGAATTGAGCAAGCTTGTGATTGGGGAAACATAGGAATGGTTATTCGCCGTAGTGAGGATGATGGTGTCACTTGGGGAAAAAGAGAAACTATTGTCAATCTCCGTAATAACCCTAGAGTTCCGCTAGTTACTAGTGGTGACTATAGTGGCTCACCTATTAATATGGATATGGCATTAGTTCAAGATACTAGCTCTAAGACGAAACGTATTTTTTCAATATATGATATGTTTCCAGAAGGAAGAGGCGTTATTAGTATTGCTAACACACCTGAAAAAGAATATACCCAAATCGGAGGACAGTCTTATCTTAATTTATATAATAATGGAAAGAAATCGAAGGTTTTTACTATCCGTGACAAAGGTATTGTATATAATTTTAAAGGGAAAAAGACTGATTATCATGTTATAACAGAAACTACTAAAAGTGACCATTCAAATCTAGGGGATATTTATAAGGGAAAACAGCTACTTGGAAATATATATTTTACAAAACATAAAACGTCACCATTTCGTTTAGCAAAATCAAGCTATGTGTGGATGTCATATAGCGATGATGATGGTAGGACATGGTCATCACCTAGAGATATAACAGCAAGTCTTCGTCAGAAAGGCATGAAATTTTTAGGAATAGGACCTGGAAAAGGTATAGTTTTAAAATGGGGGCCACACGCTGGTCGTATTATTATTCCTGCCTATTCTACGAATTGGAAATCTCATCTAAGAGGTTCACAATCTTCACGCCTAATTTATTCAGACGACCATGGAAAAACGTGGCATACTGGAAAAGCAGTCAATGATAACCGTATACTTTCTAATGGTGAAAAAATTCACTCCTTAACAATGGATAATAAAAAAGAACAAAATACAGAATCCGTACCCGTTCAATTGAAAAATGGGGACATTAAGTTATTTATGAGGAATCTAACTGGTAACCTAGAAGTAGCCACAAGTAAAGACGGCGGGGAGACTTGGCAAAACCATGTTAAACGATATAAGGAAGTTCATGATGCTTACGTCCAATTATCAGCTATTCGCTTTGAGCATGACAAAAAAGAGTATATTTTATTAGTGAATGCTAATGGGCCAGGTAAGAAGCGTCAAGATGGATATGCACGTCTAGCGCAAGTTAATCGAAATGGTAGTTTTAAGTGGTTATATCACCATCACATTCAAGATGGTTCGTTTGCTTACAACTCTGTTCAACAACTTAATAATGATAAATTTGGTGTCCTTTATGAACATAGAGAAAAACATCAAAATAGTTTTACTTTAAATTACAAAGTTTTTAATTGGAGTTTTCTTAGTCAAAATACAGAGAAGCAAGGCACTTTATGGGAGAAAATGGCAGCAAATTGGCATGTTTTGTTTAAATTTTATTTATGATTATGGCTTGCGGAATAAGCGTTCCTACAAATAAAAATAATAAGAAGTATCAAACTTCGTGATAGCTAGCTAGTAGTGAATTTTAGTTGACATAGTTATCACGGAGTTTTTTTTGTTCATTTCAAACAAAAACAAAACAAAACATTGACAAAAACAAAAATAAGATATATGATGATATTACAAACAAAAACAAACAATATCTTCCAACTACATACAATTGTATTAAAAGTGAAATAAGGAGAAAGAAATGACAATTATTATTGGGGCGGATGCGCATGGTGTTGAACTTAAGGAAGTGATTAGACAACACCTTACAAGTTTAGGTAAGGAAATTATTGATTTAACGGATACTAGCAAAGATTTCGTTGATAATACCTTAGCAATCGTTGCTAAAGTGAATCAAAAAGAAGATAACTTAGGAATAATGGTTGATGCTTACGGTGTTGGTCCTTTTATGGTAGCCACTAAGGTTAAGGGGATGATTGCAGCAGAAGTTTCAGATGAACGCTCAGCTTATATGACTAGAGCTCATAATAACGCTAGGATGATTACTTTAGGTTCAGAGATTGTTGGTCCAGGAGTTGCTAAACATATAGTAGAGGGTTTTGTTGATGGGACTTACGATGCAGGTCGTCATCAAATTCGGGTCGATATGTTGAATAAAATGTGCTAAGCGTAAGAGAGGTAAAGCAGATGAAAATTGCGGTCGGTTGTGATCATATTGTAACTTATGACAAAATTGCAGTTGTGGATTATTTAAAAACAAAAGGGTATGAGGTTATTGATTGTGGAACTTATGATAATATCCGTACTCACTATCCTATTTATGGTAAGAAAGTAGGAGAAGCTGTCGCTAGTGGAAAAGCCGACTTAGGTGTATGTATTTGTGGAACTGGAGTTGGTATTAATAATGCTGTTAATAAAGTTCCAGGAATTCGCTCAGCTCTGGTACGTGATTTGACATCAGCTATCTATGCCAAAGAAGAATTAAATGCTAACGTTATCGGATTTGGTGGGAAAATTACTGGTGGGCTGTTAATGACAGATATCATCGAGGCGTTTATAAGAGCTAAATATAAACCAACAAAAGAAAACAAAGTATTAATTGAAAAGATAGCCGAGGTTGAGACTCATAATGCCCATCAAGAAGAGAATGACTTTTTCACAGAGTTCTTAGATAAATGGAATCGTGGTGAATATCACGACTAAGGAGATATCTATGATTTTAACAGTAACTTTGAACCCTTCTATTGATATTTCGTACTGCTTAGAAAACTTTAACATGGATACTGTAAATCGAGTTACCGACGTCTCCAAAACACCTGGGGGTAAGGGGTTAAATGTGACTCGTGTTCTTTCTCAACTTGGCGATAATGTAGTGGCAACTGGTCTATTAGGGGGGGATTTTGGAGATTTCATCCGAAGTGGCTTAGATGCATTGGAAATCAGACACCAATTTTTAAGTATTGGTGGAGAAACACGTCATTGTATTGCAGTTTTACATGAGGGTCAGCAGACTGAAATTCTAGAAAAAGGTCCACATATTACTAAAGATGAAGCAGACGCCTTTTTGAATCATCTAAAACTTATCTTTGATGCTGCAACTATCATAACAGTATCAGGAAGTTTACCAAAGGGACTCCCCTCAGATTATTATGCTAGGTTAATCTCCCTAGCGAATCACTTTAATAAGAAAGTTGTTTTAGACTGTTCAGGAGAAGCATTACGTTCGGTTTTAAAATCTAGTGCTAAGCCGACCGTCATTAAACCTAACCTTGAAGAATTAACACAATTAATTGGAAAACCAATTAGCTATAGTTTAGACGAATTAAAATCTACCTTACAGCAAGATCTTTTTAGAGGAATTGATTGGGTTATTGTTTCTTTAGGTGCTAGGGGAGCTTTTGCTAAACATGGGAATCACTACTATCAAGTGACGATTCCAAAAATAGAAGTTATTAATCCAGTTGGTTCAGGGGATGCAACGGTTGCAGGAATCGCGTCTGCTTTGGAACATCAACTAGATGATACAAATTTGCTTAAGAGAGCTAATGTCTTGGGTATGCTTAATGCACAAGAAACATTAACAGGGCATATCAATCTGACCTACTATCAAGAATTAATCAGTCAAATCCAAGTGAAAGAGGTATAGGATGGGATTAACAGAACAAAAACAAAAACATATGGAACAATTGAGTGATAAAAATGGTATTATTTCGGCCTTGGCTTTTGACCAACGTGGAGCATTGAAGCGATTAATGGCAAAATATCAATCTGAGGAGCCCACTGTTTCTCAAATAGAAGCACTTAAAGTTTTGGTAGCTGAAGAATTAACCCCTTACGCTTCATCAATGTTGTTAGATCCAGAATATGGGTTGCCAGCTACGAAAGTTTTAGATGACAATGCCGGTCTTTTACTTGCGTACGAAAAAACGGGTTATGATACCAGTAGTACCAAGCGACTCCCAGACTGTTTAGACATTTGGTCTGCGAAACGCATTAAAGAAGAGGGAGCAGACGCAGTTAAGTTCTTACTTTATTATGATGTTGATAGTTCGGATGAAGTAAACGAAGAAAAAGAAGCTTATATTGAACGGATTGGTTCTGAATGTGTTGCAGAAGACATTCCTTTTTTCCTTGAAATTTTGTCATATGATGAAAAGATTACGGATAGCTCAGGTATTGAGTATGCCAAAATTAAGCCACGTAAGGTTATTGAAGCTATGAAAGTTTTTTCAAATCCTCGATTTAATATTGATGTCTTGAAGGTGGAAGTGCCTGTCAATATGGACTATGTAGAAGGTTTTGCGCAAGGAGAGACTGCTTATAATAAAGCGACAGCTGCGGCATATTTTAGAGAACAAGATCAGGCGACACTACTCCCCTACATTTTTTTGAGTGCAGGAGTTCCTGCTCAGCTTTTTCAAGAGACTCTTGTGTTTGCTAAAGAAGCTGGTGCTAAATTTAACGGTGTCCTTTGTGGTAGAGCAACTTGGGCTGGAAGTGTTAAAGAGTATGTTGAAAAAGGAGAAGCTGGTGCACGTCAATGGTTACGTACAATAGGTTTTCAAAATATTGATGAACTAAATAAAATTTTGCAAAAAACAGCAACTTCTTGGAAGGAAAGATAATTGCTAGAGAAAAGCTGGTAAAGCAATTATTGTTCTTTATGAAAGGAAAAATAATGGCTATTACGATACAAAATCATGAGTTGCAAGTGACATTAAAAGCGTTAGGTGCAACAATGACTTCTATTACAGATAGTCAAGGCGTTGAGTACCTTTGGCAAGGGGACGCCACTTATTGGGGTGGGCAAGCTCCTATTTTATTTCCTATATGCGGAAGTGTTCGAAATGATTGCGTCATTTACAGACCAGCTCAAGCTCCACATTTTACGGGTATCATACCAAGGCATGGCTTTGTACGTCACAAAACATTCGACTATGATTACATATCGGATTCTTCTGTTCGTTTTACAATTAAAAGTAGTAAAGAAATGTTGATAAATTATCCTTATCGTTTTAGTTTAGAAATAACTTACACCTTAAGAAATAAAAGCATTGCCATTACATATATTGTCAAAAACTTAGAATCAGAAAAAAATATGCCATATGCTATCGGAGCTCACCCAGGCTTTAATTGCCCTTTGTTTGAAAAGGAAGTATTTAGTGATTACTATCTAGAGTTTGAACAGTTTGAAACTTGCACAATTCCTGAGTCGTTTCCGGATACAGGCTTGTTAGATTTACAAGCTAGACATCCTTTTTTAGAAAATCAAAAACAATTATCTCTTAATCATGCTTTATTTGAAAAAGATGCTATTACTTTAGACCAACTACGATCTAAGACGGTTTACTTAAAATCTAGAAATCATGCAAAAGGAATCCAACTTGACTTTGATGATTTTGAGAATCTTATTCTTTGGACAAGTAACAATGGTGGTCCTTTTTTGGCTTTGGAACCCTGGAGTTCTTTGTCAACTTCTATTGAAGAGTCTGATATTTTAGAAGATAAACAAAATATCGTACGGCTTAATCCAAAGCAGTCGAAACAGCATTCTATTCGGATCACTATTTTATAACAGAAATTTTCTGAGGAGACATTCTCCTCTTTTTCTGTGCTCAAAAAGAGGTTATAAATATGATATAATGAACAAAACTGTAGTGGAGGATGCCATGGATTTTAAGGAACTGTTTCCAGAAGTTATTACTAAACAGGAAGTTAAACAGAGTGAGGATTATATCATCGTTGAGCAAGATGGTCATGTCCTCCACTTTCCAAAATCTTCGCTAACTAAGCGTGAACTATACTTATTACAAATGACACCAAGCCTGGAAGATGCGAGTTCAGTGGATTCTCAGAATCCTTGGTACCGCTATCTAGTTGAAGGTCGTGGAAGGTTGCCCCAATCTCATTCGGCAGTCCAATTTATTTTTATTGAGCATCAATTTACCTTATCAGAAGAACTTAAGGATTTCTTGTCGCCTTTAGTAATAAACGTAGAAACAATTATGACAATTAATCAAACCCAAAGTGTCATGATTTTAAATCAGGATAATTTCTTTAATGCTACGGAATTACTAACAGATATTTTACCAACGATTGAAAATGACTTTAACACGCGTTTAAGGTGCTATTTTGGAAATAGTTGGACGCATCTACAAGCAGTGGACTGGAAAGAATTATATGAAGAAGAATATAAACTTTTTACGCTTTTTCTTAGTCACAAGGCCGAACAACATTACTGTCGATTTCCAAAGATGGCTTTATGGGCTTTGGCAAATCAATCGCCCATGCCTTCTATTAAAGCAAAATGTTTACAACATATCCTTGATACGAGTGATACTTCGGCTATAATAAAAGCCCTGTGGCAAGAGCAAGGAAATCTTGCTAAAACGGCTAAGGCACTTTTCATTCATCGGAATTCATTGCAATATAAATTAGATAAATTTACCCAATCTTCGGGACTTAATTTAAAAATATTAGATGATTTAGCCTATGCCTATTTGATTTCGATGGATACCTAAAATTTAGTTAGTTTGCACAAGAAATTTAGGCAAGGTTACCATTATATGAAAACCCTTTCTTTGCTATAATAAAATCACAATAATAAAAGAGGTCAATCTAATGGTAGAATTAAATTTAAATCATATTTACAAAAAATATCCAAGTGCATCGCATTATTCTGTTGAAGACTTTGACTTGGATATTAAAGACAAAGAATTTATTGTTTTTGTTGGACCATCAGGTTGTGGGAAATCAACAACACTTCGTATGATCGCAGGTCTTGAAGATATTAGTGAAGGTGAGCTCAAGATTGATGGCGAAGTTGTCAATGACAAATCACCTAAAGATCGTGATATTGCTATGGTTTTCCAAAACTATGCTCTTTATCCACATATGACTGTTTACGATAATATGGCTTTTGGGCTCAAATTGCGTAAATTCTCAAAACAAGAAATTGATAAGCGCGTTCGTGAAGCAGCAGCTAATATTGGCCTTACTGAATTCTTAGAGCGCAAACCTGCGGATTTGTCAGGTGGACAACGCCAACGTGTTGCTATGGGACGTGCTATTGTGCGTGATGCCAAAGTGTTCTTAATGGATGAGCCTTTATCTAACTTAGATGCTAAATTACGTGTTTCAATGCGTGCTGAAATTGCAAAAATTCATCAACGTATTGGTTCAACAACTATTTATGTTACCCACGACCAAACAGAAGCGATGACTTTGGCAGACCGTATTGTCATTATGTCAGCTACTAAGAACCCTGATGGTGATGGTACAATTGGTAAAATTGAGCAAGTTGGTTCACCACAAGAACTCTATAATCTTCCTGCCAATAAATTTGTTGCGGGATTCATTGGTAGCCCATCTATGAACTTCTTCAAAGTTAAAGTTGAAAATGGTATGATTATTAGTGAAGATGGTCTTCGAATCGCTATCCCTGAAGGTCAAGAAAAACTTTTAGAATCACGAGGCTATAAAGGAAAAGAATTGATTTTTGGTATTCGTCCAGAAGACATTTCAAGCAATCTTCTTGTCCAAGATACTTATCCAAATGCCAATGTTGAAGCAGAAGTTTTAGTTTCTGAATTACTCGGTAGCGAAACTATGCTTTATGTTAAGTTAGGTCAAACAGAATTTGCTTCTCGTGTTGAAGCGCGTGACTTCCATAATCCAGGAGAAAAAGTTAACCTAACGTTTAATGTTGCTAAGGGGCATTTCTTTGATGCAGATACTGAACAAGCTATTCGTTAAGGTATAAGCGATATTCATAAAAAGGTTGGGTTCCAGCCTTTTTATAATGTTTTTACGCAAACGCTTGCACTAAAAGAGGAAAAACGTTAAAATAAAAGATGAATGAATTATTGATAGGAGAAGAATAATGAAGAAACACTGGTGGCATAAAGCTACGATTTATCAAATTTACCCACGTTCATTTATGGATTCAGATGGTGATGGTGTGGGGGACATTAAAGGGATTACTAGCAAACTAGACTACCTTGAAAAATTAGGGATTACTGCTATCTGGTTATCACCTGTTTATCAAAGTCCAATGGATGACAATGGTTATGATATTTCAGATTATCAAGCCATTGCAGATATTTTTGGTGATATGAATGATATGGACCAACTGTTACAAGAGGCAAATCAACGCGGGATTAAAATCATCATGGATTTGGTAGTGAATCATACCTCTGATGAACATGCTTGGTTCGTAGAAGCGCGAGAAAACCCTAATAGTCCTGAACGTGATTTTTATATTTGGCGAGATGAACCTAACGATTTGACTTCTATTTTTAGTGGCTCAGCTTGGGAATATGATAAAGTATCAGGTCAATATTATTTGCACCTTTTTAGCAAACGTCAGCCAGATCTCAACTGGGAGAATGAAGCTTTACGTCATAAAATTTATGATATGATGAATTTCTGGATTGATAAGGGTATTGGTGGTTTCCGTATGGATGTCATTGATTTAATTGGGAAAATTCCAGATAAGGGCATTACTGGTAATGGACCAAAACTTCATGATTATCTTAAAGAAATGAACAGAGCTAGTTTTGGAAAGCATGACTTATTGACGGTGGGTGAAACTTGGGGAGCAACGCCAGACATTGCAAAACAATACTCAAATCCCGATAATGAAGAATTATCTATGGTCTTTCAATTTGAACATGTAGGTCTTCAACATAAACCTGACGCTCCTAAGTGGGATTACAGTGACGGATTAGATGTTCCAGCATTGAAAGATATTTTTACAAAATGGCAAACACAATTGGAGCTTGGCCAAGGTTGGAATTCTTTATTCTGGAATAATCATGACCTTCCTCGAGTGCTCTCGATCTGGGGAAATGATAGTGATAACAGAAAACAATCTGCCAAGGCTCTAGCAATCCTACTACATTTGATGCGTGGAACGCCTTATATCTATCAAGGTGAAGAAATTGGTATGACTAATTATCCATTTGAGTGTTTAGCAGATGTAGATGATATTGAATCCCTTAACTATGCTAAAGAAGCCATGGATAATGGGGTATCTGAAGCAACAATTTTAGATAGTATTCGTAAAGTCGGTCGTGATAATGCTCGTACTCCAATGCAGTGGAGTCAAGAACATCAAGCTGGTTTTACTAAAGGTACCCCATGGCTAGCAGTCAATCCCAATTATCAGGAAATTAATGTGGAGGCAGCGTTAAATGATACGGAAAGTATTTTTTATACTTATCAAAAATTAGTTGCTTTACGTAAAGAACACGACTGGTTAGTTGATGCTGATTTTAAACTTTTGGAAACAGCAGATAAGGTATTTGCTTATGTTCGTCAAACAGATAAAGAACGTTATTTAATAGTTGCGAACTTATCCGATCAAAACCAATCTTTTGAATTTCCAGAAGCTGTTAAAGAAACTATTATTTCAAATACAGAGGTTCAAGAAGTACTATCAAGTAACACTCTCAAGCCGTGGGATGCCTTCTGCATAGAGCTATTCTAATTTCGGTAGATATTTGCAAAAAAAGCTTATTCTCAGTATAATGAGGTAACAAATGATGTTAAAAGAGTATTGAAATAGGAGAAAAATATGGCAGTTCTGATTTTAGGTGGCGCCGGCTACATTGGCTCGCATATGGTTGATCAGTTAATCACACAAGGAAAAGAGAAAGTTATTGTTGTTGATAACTTGGTAACAGGTCATCGTCAAGCGGTGCATTCAGATGCGATTTTTTATGAAGGAGATTTATCCGATAAAACGTTTATGCGTCAAGTTTTTAGGGAAAATCCTGATGTAGATGCTGTTATCCATTTTGCGGCATTTTCACTAGTTGCTGAGTCAATGGAAAATCCTTTAAAATATTTTGATAATAACACTGCTGGAATGATAAAACTTTTAGAAGTAATGAATGAATGTGATATCAAAAATATTGTCTTTTCATCAACAGCTGCAACATATGGTATTCCAGAACAAGTTCCTATTTTAGAAACAGCTCCTCAAAATCCTATTAATCCTTATGGCGAAAGTAAGCTTATGATGGAAACAATTATGAAATGGGCTGATCAAGCCTACGGTATTAAGTTTGTCGCTCTACGTTACTTCAACGTTGCTGGAGATAAACCGGATGGCTCAATTGGGGAAGATCATAAACCAGAAACACATTTGTTACCAATCATTCTTCAAGTTGCTCAAGGAGTACGTGACAAAATAATGATTTTTGGAGATGATTACAATACTCCAGATGGAACTAATGTTCGAGATTATGTGCATCCATTTGATTTGGCAGATGCTCATATATTAGCAGTTGATTACCTTCGCCAAGGGAATGAATCAAACGTGTTTAATCTCGGATCTTCGACAGGTTTTTCTAACCTTCAGATGTTAGAGGCAGCTCGTCGTATTACTGGGAAAGAAATTCCTGCTCAAAAGGCAGCTCGTCGTCCAGGAGATCCAGATACGCTTATTGCTTCCTCAGAGAAAGCTCGTCAAATCCTTGGGTGGGAGCCTAAATTTGATAATATTGATAAAATTATTTCATCGGCATGGGCATGGCATTCTAGTCATCCAAATGGCTACGAAGATTAAAAAAACTTAGGTCTACAGGCCTAAGTTTTTTTTTATAAGCTTATAAACTTTGTAAGGACGACCGACCTTAGTATAAATTTGCTGACTTGTCAGAAGGCCTTTTTCTTCCATATAGGCAATATATTTCCTAACAGAGACATGAGAAAATTGACTGCATTTTGCTAACTCTTGGATAGTGAAAGGCTGCTCTAACTCTTGAATGGCATCAAGAATATGCTGATAGGTAATTTCAGAGAGCCCTTTCTCATCAAGTTTAACCTCTCCCTCTAGCCATCCAGAATCTATTTTTTGAAAGTGATCGATGTTGTCTTGATAGATTTTATCAGCTTCAAATGTATGATAATGATTTAGGAATTTTTCAATACTAGACTCAAAGCGTTCAAATGTAAATGGTTTTATCAGGTAATCTACAATACCTAAATGAAATGCTTCTTTGACAGTGTGCGCCTCGTTGGCTGCTGAAATAACAATGACTTCGGTATTTTGGTGTTGATTGCGTAATAACTTTAATAATTCTAGACCATTGCCTTCTTTAATATGAATATCTAAAAGAACAAGTTGGATTTTAATGTCATTAAGATAAGCAATAGCTTGTGTTTGACTAGCAGTTGAATAGATGTTTTGAAAATAATTGAGTTTTTCAAGGTAATTGCGGTGGATAAATTCCACCATAGGATCATCTTCGATAATTAATACGTCCATACTAAGGCCCTTCTGAGTAGATAATATTTGTTCTTATAATAACCTTATTTTGTTTTAAAGAGATCTTATAAGTAGCTCTTGAATCTACAAGTAACTGTTGAAAATAAGCGTCGTTGAAATACTGATGGTAGTCATTGAGTAACCACTTCTCATTCTCCCATTGATAATCTGTTTCAATGAGGTTATTTTGATAATTTAAACGTAAAGAAACTAAAGTCGTTGAATTTAATAGCGTGAGTATCTTCGTATTAATATATCTGTGGAGCAAGAGATAGTTATTAACATCCTCAACAGTTGACTTGGTAGGGATTTCTACTAAAATTTCTGTGGATAGATTGATGTGTTTTTCTGCGAATTTTTCTCTTTCGCCAATAATGAAACTAGCCAGTCGAGGCTCTCTAACTAACATTGATAAGCGTGCTAAAAATTCATTTTGTGGCTCCAATAATTCTTTTAAATAAATTTTCAACTCGTCGTAGTATTCAATGTCTGCAAGTCCATAAATAACATGAAGTTGATTCATAAATTGATGTGTTTGGGCCTGTAGCGCAGAAGCATAAGCTGTAGTGTGTGCTAATTGATCCAAAGTGAAAAGTGTTTCAGTAACATTCCTTAAGAAGACAACATAGCCTCTATTTTGTGTTTTAACCGTAATTGGCGAGATAGATAGTAAATAGTCTTGTCCTTGAAAATGTAATACTTGTTCAGTTTTTTTTGAAAAATGATCCTGCTTGAGTTGAGGAATTAAAGATTCTAATAATTTACCTGAAAATAGGTCTCGTTGCCCCTCTTTTTTGAATAATAAACTAGCTGCAGGATTATTTCTTTTGATGATATGCCTCTGGTCAATAACAAATACAGCGGCTTGAATTTGGTCCAGTGTTGCATTGCGCTCTTCTAAATGTTGAAAAATATCACTTGGATGGAGGTTGTGAAGTTGTTTTTTTAAGCCATAAGAAATTATACTTGTGACGACTAAGCTAATCAAAATACTAATCAAGAGAGGCTTACTAAACTCTTTTATGCTACTTTGAGATAAGTCTCCAAGTGTCGTTAATTTTAAGCCAACTGCAATTGCCCCAACCTGTTTTTGGTGATCATATACTGGAATTAAGTATCGTAAAGATTTTCCTAAAGAACCTTCTGCAGTAGACATAATAGCTTTTCCCTTAAAAACAGCTTGTTCATCACCCCCTTGAAATGGTTTACCAATCTTAGTGGAGTCAGGGTGGGTAAAACGGATCCCTTTTAAATTTATAAGGACAATATAGTCTAAATTTGATTTTTTGCTAAGGAATAACATTTGTTTTTGGAGACTTTGATCATAGTGATTATCTTTGAGTGTTTGTATAACTTGTGGATTTCTCGATAAAGCATAACCAGTATTTTTTAAGATTTTTTCTTCCTGTACCCTTACCATACGATAGGACTGATGTATAGTGACATAATAAAAAATAGAAAATATACAAATGGTCATAGTGACTAAAATCAATGATAGAAATGCCCAAAGAGATAGTTTTTTTTTCATCAGCACCCTCCGAGTTTAGTATAACATAGCCTAAAAACTAGAATCCAGCTTAAATTAATTAAATAAGTTGAAATAATTCAATTACTTAAATAAACTTCCTTATCACTAAGTCCCAAAGTAAACTGTACATAAGAAGTAAAAGGAGGTGCTTTCATGGCAGACGTGAAGGTAGTGAATAATGAGGATTCTAGAGGTCAAAAGCAAGACTTAAAGGCTAAACTATTTCATATTAAGATAGGGTCAGTTCCCCTACCAGTATATGTTTGTTTAGCATTATTGATTCTTCTAGCAGGCTTTTTACAAAAATTGCCAGTCAATATGCTAGGAGGATTTGCAGTTATCTTAACAATGGGGTGGTTCTTAGGGACTATCGGAGCTAGCATTCCTGGTTTTAAAAACTTCGGTGGCCCAGCTATTTTATCTTTATTAGTACCATCTATTTTGGTGTTTTTCAACCTCATTAATAAAAATGTTTTAGAATCAACAAATATGTTGATGAAGCAAGCTAACTTTCTTTATTTTTATATTGCTTGTTTAGTGTCCGGTAGTATTTTAGGGATGAATCGGAAAATGTTGATTCAGGGATTGCTAAGAATGATTTTCCCCATGTTATTAGGAATGGTTTGTGCGATGATGGTAGGGACATTTGTCGGTGTTATTTTAGGCTTAGAGTGGCGACACACTTTGTTTTATATCGTAACACCCGTTTTAGCTGGTGGTATTGGTGAAGGTATTTTACCATTATCGTTAGGCTATAGTTCAATTACCGGTGTAGCTAGTGAACAACTAGTTGCTCAACTCATCCCAGCCACTATTATTGGTAATTTCTTTGCCATTTTATGTACTGCACTATTGAATCGTTTGGGAGAAAAGAAACCACACTTGTCTGGTCAAGGGCAATTAGTAAGGTTAAATAAAGGAGAGGACATGTCAGATATTATTGCTGATCATTCTGGCCCAATTGACGTTAAGAAAATGGGTGGAGGTGTTTTAACAGCATGTAGTCTCTTTATTTTTGGACATTTGTTGCAGCAATTAACTGGATTTCCTGGTCCCGTATTAATGATTGTTGCAGCAGCTATTTTGAAATATATTAATGTTATTCCTAGAGAAACACAAAATGGAGCTAAGCAACTTTATAAATTTATTTCTGGTAATTTTACATTTCCTCTAATGGCAGGTCTAGGATTGCTTTATATCCCGTTAAAAGATGTTGTGGCAACGCTTAGCATACAATATTTCATAGTTGTTATTAGTGTTGTATTTACAGTTATTTCTGTTGGATTCTTTGTATCGCGATTCCTTAATATGAATCCTGTTGAAGCAGGTATTATTTCAGCTTGTCAAAGTGGTATGGGAGGAACAGGAGATGTTGCCATTTTAAGTACAGCAGACCGAATGAACTTGATGCCATTTGCTCAAGTTGCTACGCGTTTAGGAGGAGCTATTACTGTTATCACAATGACAGCCATTTTACGCATGTTATTCTAATATTTATCAAAAGGAGTTATCAAAATGAGTGAAAATTTAGGTCAATTAGCTATCAACCAAGCTAGAGAAAATGGTGGAAAATTAGAAGTAATTTCAAAAGTTAAGGTGGAAGATAAGAGGGATCTTAGTATTGCCTATACCCCAGGGGTGGCGTCAGTATCATCAGCTATTGCAGAGGATGTGGAGCTTGCATATGAGTTGACGACTAAAAAAAATACAGTAGCCGTAGTGAGTGATGGTTCAGCTGTTCTTGGATTAGGAGATATTGGTCCTGAGGCAGCAATGCCAGTCATGGAAGGTAAAGCAGCACTCTTTAAACGTTTTGCAAATGTAGATGCTGTGCCAATTGTGTTGAAAACAAATGATACAGAGGAAATTATTTCTATAGTAAAAGCTATTTCGCCGACTTTTGGAGGGATTAATTTAGAGGATATTTCAGCACCACGTTGTTTCGAAATTGAACAACGCCTAATTGAAGAATGTGATATACCAGTTTTCCATGATGACCAACATGGTACAGCAATCGTAGTATTAGCGGCTTTGTTTAACAGTTTGAAGCTAGTTAAAAAAGACATTGAAGACATCAGAGTAGTTGTTAATGGTGGAGGTTCAGCGGGCTTATCTATAACAAGGAAGCTTCTATCAGCAGGAGCAAAACATGTAACGGTAGTTGATCGATTTGGCATTATTAACGATAAAGATCGGGAGTCATTAGCCCCTCATCACAAAGCGATTGCAAAATTGACTAATAGAGAATTCCAATCTGGATCCTTAGAAGATGCTTTGGAGAATGCCGATGTTTTTATAGGTGTTTCTGCTCCGGAAGCATTACATGCAGAATGGATTTCCAAGATGGCTGATAAACCTATTGTATTTGCAATGGCGAATCCTATTCCAGAAATTTATCCAGATCAAGCCTTAAAAGCCGGAGCTTACATAGTTGGAACTGGTCGTAGTGATTTTCCAAATCAAATTAATAATGTTTTAGCATTTCCGGGTATTTTCAGAGGAGCATTAGATGCTAGAGCAAAAACGATAACTGTTGAAATGCAAATTGCGGCAGCGAGAGGCATAGCTAGTTTAATACCGGAGGAAGAATTAAGCACAACTCACATCATTCCAAATGCTTTTCAAAATGATGTGGCCGATGTAGTTGCTAAAAGCGTCAGTAATGCTGTACAAAAATAAGGTGTAAAATAAAAACTGAGCTATGCTCAGTTTTTTTGATGAGTCATTTAAATATGAGTGAGCATTTTTGAGGATAGTTTGAAGCGAGAAGTGAGTTAATGATTTTGATAGGATCGTTGTTACTCTTGCCTTGCAAGTTTTGCCATCATAGGTTATTCTTTAAATATAAGATTTAGAAAGTTGGTTAACTATGTATTCTTTTGAAGAACTTTTGGCAACCATGACTTTGATAACGGCTGCCGAAATTGAAGATAAAATTGATTCAAATCAAGATTTTGTACTGTTCATTGGTCGTATTTCTTGTCCATTTTGTCACCTCTTTGTTCCTAAAATTGTAGAAGTAGCTGATGAAGATGAATTTGAATTATTCCATTTAGATAGTGAAGATTTTGATCATTGGACTGCAAATAAAGAATTTCGAAATAAATATGACATTCCTACAGTGCCAGGTTTGATGGTTGTTAAAAACGGAACTATCAAGGTGAAGTGCGATTCAAAAATGACAAAAGAAGAAATCCGTGAATTTATTGGCTAAGAGACAGTATCTCCTTGCAGATATAGCATAAATCTGCTATAGTAATGATTACGTAGAACACGGAAAGGAGAATCAAATGAGCTTACCTATTATTATGCTTGTTGTTATGGTTGGTATGATGTTCTTCATGCAACGTCAGCAAAAGAAACAAGCACAAGAACGTCAAAAACAATTGAATGCTGTTCAAAAAGGTGATGAAATTGTCACAATTGGTGGTCTTTTTGGAGTAGTTGATGAAGTTAATACTGAAGCACAACGAATGGTTTTAGATGTTGATGGTGTCTATTTGACGTTTGAGTTGGCAGCTATCAAATCTGTTGTCTCTAAGGCAGCAACACCAACAGAACCAGTTGAAGATGTTAAGATTATTGAAGTCAATGAAGACGAAAATAAAGAAACAGCCATCGAAACTGAATAAGATATGTAGGACCAGATGATTGTTCTGGTCTTTTTAGTTTGCTGTCACAAATGGCATTTTAATACTCAAAAATAAGTTGAAATGTGGTAAAATGTTATAGTATGGGATATTTCCAGCTCTTTTAAAAGGGCTGATAAGAAAAACGATTGCTAAATTAAGGAACATTATGTTTATATTTAAAAGAAAAAAACAAGTAGAAATGCCTTTGGAGAAAATACCAGCACATATTGGTATTATCATGGATGGTAACGGACGTTGGGCAAAAAAACGTTTAAAACCACGCGTTATGGGACATAAGGCGGGGATGGATGCTCTTCAAGAAGTTACAATAGCAGCTTCAGGATTAGGTGTTAAAGTACTAACTGTCTATGCCTTTTCTACAGAAAATTGGTCACGTCCAGATGATGAAGTTAAGTTTATTATGAACCTTCCGGTTAAATTTTTTGATAAATATGTACCAGAGTTAGATAAAAATAATGTACGTGTACAGGTCATCGGAGATACTCATAAATTACCTAAGGCAACATACGATGCAATGCAACGCGCTTGTTTGAGGACAAAACATAATTCGGGGCTCGTCTTGAATTTTGCGCTAAATTATGGCGGACGTTCAGAAATCACTAATGCCATTAAGGAAATTGCTCAGGATGTTTTGGAAGCTAAGTTGAATCCTGACGATATTACAGAGGATTTAGTAGCAAATCATTTAATGACAAATAGCTTACCCTATCTTTATAGAGACCCTGATTTGATTATCCGAACTAGTGGAGAGTTACGCTTGAGTAACTTTTTACCTTGGCAATCAGCTTATAGTGAATTTTACTTTACTCCCGTTTTATGGCCAGATTTTAAAAAAGACGAACTACATAAGGCCATTGTGGATTATAATCAACGCCATCGTCGATTTGGTAGTGTATAGAAAGAAGAGAGAAAATGAAAGAACGTGTTATTTGGGGAGCTGTCGCGCTTGCCATATTTATCCCTTTTTTAGTAATGGGTGGTTTGCCTTTCCAATTTTTAGTTGGACTTTTAGCTATGATTGGTGTTTCTGAATTACTTCGTATGCGTCGTTTAGAAATATTTTCCTTTGAAGGTGCATTAGCTATGATAGGAGCCTTTGTTTTAACAGTTCCTTTAGATAGTTATTTGTCCTTTTTACCAGTTGACGCTAGTTTATCAGCATACGGTATTGTTATTTTTATGATTTTGGCAGGTACTGTTTTGAACAGTAATTCTTACAGTTTTGAAGATGCTGCCTTTCCAATTGCGTCTAGTTTTTATGTGGGTATTGGCTTTCAAAATCTAGTCAGTGCTCGTATGGCTGGAATAGATAAGGTGTTGTTAGCTTTATTTATTGTCTGGGCGACTGATATCGGTGCTTATATGATTGGTCGTCAATTTGGACAACGCAAACTACTACCCTCAGTGTCTCCAAATAAAACAATTGAAGGGAGTCTAGGAGGGATTGCTTCAGCCATTGTGGTAGCTTTCTTTTTTATGCTTTTTGATAAGACCGTCTATGCGCCTCATAGCTTCCTAGTCATGTTAGTTTTAGTGGCTATCTTTAGCATTTTTGGTCAATTTGGAGATTTAGTTGAAAGTAGTATTAAACGTCATTTTGGTGTTAAAGATTCGGGTAAATTGATTCCGGGTCATGGGGGGATTTTGGATCGCTTTGATAGTATGATTTTTGTTTTCCCAATCATGCACTTCTTTGGCTTATTCTAAAATAATATATTGTATTTAGAGAGGAATTGAATGCTAGGAATTTTAACCTTTATTATTATTTTTGGTGTCATTGTAGTTGTTCACGAATTTGGGCATTTCTATTTTGCAAAGAAATCAGGAATTCTTGTTCGTGAATTTGCTATTGGTATGGGTCCAAAAATCTTTTCTCACATTGATAAAGAAGGAACAACCTATACTATTCGTATATTACCGCTAGGTGGTTATGTCCGTATGGCTGGTTGGGGTGATGATAAGACTGAAATTAAGACAGGGACGCCGGCTAGCCTTACTTTAAATAAAGAAGGCATTGTAACTCGTATTAATTTATCAGGAAAACAATTAGACAATACTTCTTTACCAATCAATGTAACAGCTTATGATTTAGAAGATAAACTAACTATCACAGGATTGGTCTTAAGTGAGACAAAAACCTATAGTGTTGATCACGATGCTACTATCATTGAGGAGGATGGTACTGAAATTCGTATTGCTCCCTTAGATATGCAGTATCAGAATGCTTCTGTATGGGGGCGCTTAATTACCAATTTTGCAGGTCCGATGAATAATTTTATTTTAGGTCTTGTAGTCTTTATTGCACTTGCTTTTATTCAAGGAGGTGTTCAAGACTTATCAACCAATCAGGTCCGTGTATCAGAAAATGGTCCTGCCGCTAGTGCAGGTTTAAAAAATAATGATCGTATTTTACAAATAGGGTCGCACAAAGTTTCTAACTGGGAACAGTTGACAGCAGCAGTAGAAAAGTCAACTAGGCATTTAGAAAAAAAACAAAAACTTGCCCTTAAGATTAAGAGCAAAGAGGTGGTGAAAACGATCAACGTTAAGCCACAGAAAGTTGATAAATCCTACATCATCGGCATTATGCCAGCTTTAAAGACAAGCTTTAAAGACAAACTTTTAGGTGGATTAAAACTAGCATGGGAAAGTTTCTTTAGAATTTTAAATGAATTAAAGAAACTTATTGCTCATTTTAGTATTAATAAATTGGGAGGTCCAGTAGCTCTCTATCAGGCTAGTAGCCAAGCTGCTAAAAATGGTTTCGTCACAGTTCTCAACTTAATGGGATTAATCTCTATCAACTTAGGTATTATGAATCTCATCCCTATACCAGCCCTTGACGGGGGTAAGATAGTGATGAATATTTTAGAAGCCATTCGTCGCAAACCACTTAAACAAGAAACAGAAACTTATATTACGCTCGCTGGGGTAGCAGTTATGTTAGTATTAATGATTGCTGTGACCTGGAACGATATCATGCGAGCTTTCTTCTAAAAGATAATAAAACGTGAAAGGAAATACGAATTTTTCAATTGCAATTCTCAATTGAAAAAGAATCAACTTTGATTAGTCGTATCTTATTGTAATGAAACAAAGTAAAATGCTTATTCCAACACTTCGCGAAATGCCAAGTGATGCTCAGGTTATCAGCCATGCTCTTATGGTTCGTGCAGGATATGTCCGCCAAGTTTCGGCTGGAATCTATGCTTATTTGCCTCTAGCTAACCGTACTATTGAAAAATTTAAAACAATTATGCGTCAAGAATTTGAGAAGATTGGTGCAGTTGAAATGTTAGCTCCAGCTCTTCTTACAGCAGATTTATGGCGTGAATCTGGGCGCTACGAAACATATGGTGAAGACCTTTATAAATTAAAGAATCGTGATCAATCGGATTTTATCTTAGGACCAACTCATGAAGAGACTTTCACAACTCTTGTTCGTGATGCAGTAAAATCTTATAAGCAATTACCACTAAACCTTTATCAAATTCAGTCTAAATATCGTGATGAGAAGCGTCCTCGTAATGGACTTCTTCGAACACGTGAATTTATCATGAAAGATGGATACAGCTTCCACAAAGATTATGAAGACCTTGATGTCACTTACGAAGATTACCGTAAAGCATATGAAGCCATCTTCACACGTGCTGGACTTGACTTTAAAGGCATTATAGGTGACGGAGGTGCTATGGGAGGTAAAGATAGCCAAGAATTTATGGCAGTAACTCCCAATCGTACAGATTTAAATCGTTGGTTAGTCCTTGATAAAACTATTCCTTCTATTGATGATATTCCAGAGGATGTTTTAGAAGAAATTAAGGTAGAACTCTCGGCTTGGCTAGTTTCTGGTGAGGACACTATTGCATACTCTACTGAATCAAGCTATGCTGCTAACCTTGAGATGGCAACGAATGAGTACAAACCATCTACTAAGGCTGCTACCTTTGAAGAAGTAACAAAAGTAGAAACTCCTAACTGCAAATCAATTGATGAGGTAGCTGGATTTTTATCAATTGATGAAAATCAAACTATCAAGACACTATTGTTTATTGCTGATGAACAGCCCGTGGTTGCTTTACTAGTTGGTAACGATCAAGTCAATGATGTGAAGTTAAAAAATTATTTAGCGGCTGATTTCTTAGAGCCTGCAAGTGAAGAGCAAGCAAAAGAGATTTTTGGTGCAGGTTTTGGTTCTCTTGGGCCAGTTAACCTACCTGACTCTGTTAAAATTATTGCTGATCGTAAAGTTCAAGACCTTGCTAATGCTGTGTCTGGTGCTAACCAAGATGGTTATCATTTTACTGGAGTTAATCCAGAACGTGATTTCACAGCTGAATACGTTGATATTCGTGAAGTAAAAGAAGGGGAGATTTCTCCAGACGGTAAAGGTACTCTGAAATTTGCTCGTGGTATTGAAATTGGACATATCTTTAAACTAGGTACCCGTTATTCAGATAGTATGGGAGCGAACATCCTTGATGAAAATGGCCGCTCAAATCCTATTGTTATGGGGTGTTATGGTATTGGTGTTAGTCGTATTCTCTCAGCTGTCATTGAACAACATGCCCGACTTTTTGTGAATAAGACACCAAAAGGAGCTTATCGCTTTGCTTGGGGGATTAATTTCCCAGAAGAATTAGCCCCATTTGATGTACATTTGATTACTGTCAATGTCAAAGATCAAGAGTCACAAGACCTTACTGAGAAAATTGAAGCTGATTTGATGCTTAAAGGTTATGAAGTCCTGACAGACGATCGTAATGAACGTGTTGGTTCTAAATTCTCAGACAGTGACTTAATTGGACTTCCAATTCGAGTAACTGTTGGGAAGAAAGCTTCTGAAGGTATCGTTGAAGTGAAAATTAAAGCAAGTGGTGATACGATTGAGGTTCACGCTGATAACTTAATTGAAACTTTAGAGATTCTAACAAAAAAATAAGCCGATAAAAAAGTTAGTCTGATGTGCTAACTTTTTTATATGGAGTGAAATTTAGTATGGTTCTTATTGGTAAAAAGCAACTGCCTTTTGTTATAATGAAATGATATTTTAGAAAGGAGCCATCATGAAAAGTCGAAAAAAAGATAAATTGGTATTGAGGTTAACAACAACACTATTGGTTTTTGGTTTGGGTGGGGTTTGGTTTTATAATTATAAAAATGATAATGTCGAACCGACAGTCACTAGTGCATCGGATCAAACGACGACTTTTATTCAAACGATTTCTCCAACAGCTATTGAAATTTCTAAGACCTATGATTTGTATGCGTCAGTCTTATTAGCACAAGCTATTTTGGAATCATCCAGTGGACAATCAGATTTGTCTAAGGCTCCTAATTATAACCTCTTTGGCATCAAAGGAGAATATAAAGGTAAATCTGTCCAAATGCCTACTTTAGAAGATGATGGGAAAGGCAATATGACTCAAATCCAAGCTCCTTTTCGCGCCTATCCAAATTATTCTGCTTCACTATATGATTATGCTGAGTTAGTATCTAGTCAAAAGTATGCATCTGTTTGGAAATCAAATACCTCTTCTTATAAGGATGCTACTGCAGCTCTAACAGGTCTTTATGCGACAGATACTGCTTATGCTAGTAAATTAAACCAAATTATTGAAACCTACAGTCTAGATGCTTATGATAAATAGTTTCAGTTAAGAGAGTGTTGTTAAGAAGGCTAATAAATTCCTTTTTTAACAGCCTCCTTTTGTTATCTCGAAATATTTACAGATATGTGATAAAATGGAAGTAAGATATTCAGGAGAAAACTATGTCAGAATTGTTCAAGAAACTTATGGATCAGATTGAAATGCCGCTTGAAATTAAGAATTCAAGTGTTTTTTCGTCTGCTGATATTATCGAGGTAAAGGTTCATTCTCTATCACGCTTATGGGAATTTCATTTTTCATTTCCAGAATTATTGCCAATTGAGGTGTATCGTGAATTACAAACTCGTTTAGTGAATAGTTTTGAAAAAGCAGATATAAAGGCTACTTTTGATATAAGAGCAGAAACTATTGATTTTTCTGATGATCTGCTACAGGATTATTATCAACAAGCTTTTTGTGAACCCTTGTGTAATAGTGCAAGTTTTAAGAGTTCTTTTTCACAATTAAAAGTTCATTACAATGGCAGTCAGATGATTATTTCAGCACCTCAATTTGTCAATAATAATCATTTTCGTCAGAATCATTTGCCGCGTTTGGAACAACAGTTTTCATTGTTTGGATTTGGTAAACTTGCTATTGATATGGTTTCTGATGAACAAATGACGCAAGACTTAAAATCATCATTTGAAACTAATCGCGAGCAATTGCTTGAAAAAGCTAACCAAGAAGCTATGCAAGCCTTGGAAGCACAAAAATCACTAGAAGATTCAGCGCCTCCATCAGAAGAAGTGACCCCAACTCAAAATTATGATTTCAAAGAGCGTATCAAACAACGTCAAGCTGGCTTTGAAAAAGCAGAGATTACACCCATGATTGAGGTGACAACAGAAGAAAATCGTATCGTTTTTGAAGGAATGGTTTTTAGTGTTGAACGAAAAACAACCCGCACTGGACGTCATATCATTAATTTTAAGATGACTGATTATACCTCAAGTTTTGCTATGCAAAAGTGGGCTAAAGATGATGAAGAATTGAAGAAGTACGATATGATTTCTAAAGGTTCGTGGTTGCGAGTCAGAGGGAATATTGAGAACAATAACTTTACTAAATCTTTGACAATGAATGTTCAAGATATCAAAGAGATTGTGCATCATGAACGTAAAGACTTAATGCCAGCAGATCAAAAACGTGTGGAATTTCATGCTCATACCAATATGTCAACGATGGATGCTTTACCAACTGTCGAGAGCCTCATTGATACTGCAGCTAAGTGGGGACACCCAGCTATTGCAATTACTGACCATGCCAATGTTCAAAGTTTTCCGCATGGCTACCACAGAGCAAAAAAAGCAGGTATAAAAGCAATTTTTGGATTAGAGGCAAATATTGTTGAAGATAAAGTGCCTATTTCCTACAACGAAGTTGATATGAATTTGCACGAAGCAACTTATGTTGTATTTGATGTGGAAACTACAGGTCTTTCTGCAGCTAATAATGACCTAATTCAGATTGCAGCATCAAAAATGTTCAAGGGTAATATTATTGAGCAATTTGATGAGTTTATTGACCCAGGTCATCCTCTTTCTGCCTTTACAACTGAATTGACAGGTATTACGGATAATCATGTCAGAGGTTCAAAACCTATTTTACAAGTCCTTCAGGAATTTCAGAATTTTTGTCAAGGTACGGTTTTAGTTGCGCATAATGCAACCTTTGACGTTGGTTTTATGAATGCGAATTATGAACGTCATAATCTGCCTTTGATCACACAGCCGGTCATTGATACCTTAGAATTTGCAAGAAATCTTTATCCTGAATATAAGCGTCATGGTTTGGGGCCTCTAACCAAACGTTTCCAAGTTGCTTTGGAACATCATCATATGGCCAACTACGATGCTGAAGCAACGGGTCGCTTACTCTTTATTTTCTTAAAAGAGGCGCGGGAAAATCGTGATGTGACTAATTTGATGGAGCTCAATACTAAATTGGTAGCTGAAGACTCTTACAAAAAGGCACGCATAAAGCATGCAACCATTTATGTCCAAAATCAGGTTGGACTTAAAAATATATTTAAGTTAGTTAGCCTTTCAAATGTTAAATATTTTGAAGGGGTGGCAAGAATTCCTAGGTCAGTTTTAGATGCTCACAGAGAAGGTCTCTTGCTAGGTACTGCCTGTTCTGATGGAGAAGTTTTTGATGCCTTGTTATCAAATGGAATTGATGCAGCAGTGACCCTAGCTAAATATTATGATTTTATTGAAGTCATGCCACCTGCTATTTATCGCCCCTTGGTAGTACGTGATTTAATTAAAGATGAGGTGGGGATTCAACAAATTATTAGAGACCTAATAGAGGTCGGTCGGCGTTTAGATAAGCCTGTTTTAGCTACGGGAAATGTTCATTATATTGAGCCTGAAGATGAGATTTACCGTGAGATTATTGTTCGTAGTCTTGGACAAGGTGCCATGATTAATAGGACTATAGGTCGTGGGGAGGATGCTCAGCCAGCGCCTTTGCCAAAAGCACATTTCCGCACAACAAATGAGATGTTAGATGAATTTGCCTTTCTTGGTAAAGATTTAGCCTATGAGATCGTTGTAACCAATACGAATACTTTTGCAGATCGATTTGAAGACGTTGAAGTTGTAAAAGGGGATCTCTATACTCCGTTTGTTGATCGTGCTGAAGAACGAGTTGCTGAATTAACTTATGCTAAAGCATTCGAAATATATGGTAATCCTCTTCCTGATATTATTGATTTACGTATCGAAAAAGAGTTAGCATCTATACTTGGTAATGGATTTGCCGTTATCTATCTTGCTTCGCAAATGTTGGTGCAACGTTCTAATGAACGTGGTTATCTAGTAGGATCACGTGGGTCTGTTGGGTCGAGTTTTGTAGCGACCATGATAGGAATTACTGAAGTTAATCCAATGCCACCTCATTATGTTTGCCCAAATTGTCAGCATTCTGAATTTATCACAGATGGTTCTTGTGGTTCAGGCTATGATTTACCAAATAAAAATTGTCCTAAATGTGGTACTTTGTACAAGAAAGATGGACAGGATATTCCGTTTGAAACTTTCTTAGGATTTGATGGAGATAAGGTTCCTGATATTGATCTGAATTTCTCTGGAGATGATCAACCTTCTGCTCACTTAGACGTTCGTGATATCTTTGGAGAAGAATATGCTTTTCGTGCAGGAACGGTAGGTACCGTAGCTGAAAAAACTGCCTTTGGTTTTGTCAAAGGTTACGAACGAGATTACAATAAATTTTATAACGATGCAGAGGTCGAACGGTTAGCGACTGGTGCTGCGGGAGTTAAACGTTCTACAGGTCAACACCCCGGTGGTATTGTTGTTATTCCTAACTATATGGATGTTTATGATTTTACTCCGGTTCAATATCCAGCAGATGATATGACAGCTGCTTGGCAGACAACTCACTTCAATTTCCATGATATTGATGAGAATGTCTTGAAGTTAGATATTCTAGGACATGATGATCCTACTATGATTCGTAAACTTCAGGATTTATCAGGAATTGATCCATCAAATATCCTTCCAGATGATCCAGACGTTATGAAGTTATTTTCTGGTACGGAAGTTTTAGGAGTGACAGAAGAGCAAATTGGAACTCCTACAGGAATGCTTGGTATTCCAGAGTTTGGTACGAACTTTGTTCGTGGTATGGTGAACGAAACCCATCCAACCACATTTGCAGAATTGTTGCAACTGTCAGGGCTATCACATGGTACGGATGTTTGGTTAGGTAATGCTCAAGACTTAATCAAGGAAGGTATTGCTACCTTATCAACTGTTATTGGTTGTCGTGATGACATCATGGTTTATTTAATGCACGCTGGCCTACAACCAAAGATGGCCTTTACAATCATGGAGCGCGTGCGTAAGGGGTTATGGTTGAAAATTTCAGAAGATGAGCGTAATGGTTATATCCAAGCAATGCGTGATAATAATGTCCCGGATTGGTATATTGAATCGTGTGGAAAAATCAAGTATATGTTCCCTAAAGCCCATGCAGCAGCCTATGTTTTAATGGCATTACGTGTGGCGTACTTTAAAGTACATTATCCAATATTTTATTATTGTGCTTATTTTTCTATTCGCGCCAAAGCTTTTGAATTACGCACAATGAGTGCTGGACTTGATGCCGTTAAGGCGCGCATGAAGGATATCACTGAGAAGCGTCAGCGTAATGAGGCGACGAATGTCGAAAATGATCTTTTTACGACATTAGAGTTGGTTAATGAAATGCTTGAGCGTGGCTTTAAATTTGGGAAATTAGATCTTTATCGTAGCCATGCGACTGACTTTATTATTGAAGAGGATACGCTAATCCCTCCATTTGTTGCTATGGAAGGCTTGGGAGAAAACGTTGCAAAACAGATAGTTCGGGCACGTGAAGATGGTGAATTTTTATCAAAAACAGAGCTTCGTAAACGAGGAGGAGTCTCAAGTACCTTAGTTGAAAAATTTGATGAGATGGGTATTTTGGGAAATTTACCAGAAGACAATCAGTTGAGTCTTTTTGATGATTTCTTCTAAGTAATAAGGTTGAGTAACTACTCAACCTTATTATTTGCCAGCTGCTTTTGATAGGGCAAAGATGATATTCTTGCTTGAAATAACTAATTAGTGATAAAATAAGAAAAAATACGTTTGGGAGATGAAATGGGAAACTTTAAAAATTCAGCGGTTAAATCTATGGTTGTCATGCGAAAAGCATTTAGAACAATAGACGGAAAAGTCTCAGAATCATTTAAAGAATTTGAATTAACACCAACTCAGTTTGCAGTTTTGGATGTTCTCTATGCTAAAGGCACAATGAAAATTGGAGAATTGATTGAAAATATGCTTGCTACATCAGGTAATATGACTGTTGTTATTAAAAATATGGAAAAAAAGGGATGGGTATTACGCCATTCTTGTCCGAATGATAAGAGAGCCTTTTTGGTGAGTTTAACAACTGAAGGAGAAGAAGTGATAAAAAAAGCTCTACCAGAGCATATTAAACGTGTAGAAGATGCTTTTTCAGTCTTAACAGAAACAGAGCAAGAAGACTTGATTAACCTTTTAAAAAAATTTAAAACCTTGTGAGTCACATTCTTTGACTTTATGATATAGTGGTAATATAATTACTACATAGTAATAAATAACTTTAATCTAATTCATATGTCACTAGAACAAATGTAGTAAGATATCTGAGATTGAAGAACAAGGAGAAAAAATATGTCATTTTTGGAAGAATTAAAAAACCGTCGCTCTATTTACGCTCTTGGTCGCAATACAGAAGTTTCTGATGAGAAAATAGTAGAGATTATTAAAGAGGCAGTTCGCCAATCCCCATCTGCTTTTAATAGTCAAACTTCCCGTGTTGTCATTTTATTGAATGATGAAGTTACTAAGTTCTGGGATGAATTGGTTGCTAATGATTTGGTAGAAACAATGAAAGTACAAGGTGCTCCAGAGACAGCTATTGCTGGAACTAAGGAAAAATTAGCTAGTTTTGGAGCTTCAAAGGGAACAGTACTCTTCTTTGAAGATCAAGATGTTGTCAAATCTCTTCAAGAACAATTCGTTCTTTATGCGGATAACTTTCCAGTTTGGTCTGAGCAATCAACAGGTATTGCCTCAGTAAATACTTGGACAGCCCTTTCTGCAGAACTTGGACTTGGTGGTAATTTACAACATTACAATCCAGTTATTGATGCATCAGTACAAGCTGTTTATGGTGTTCCAGCTAGTTGGAAACTTCGTGGACAACTAAATTTTGGTTCAATCGAAGCTGAAACAGGAGAAAAAGAATTCATGAATGATGATGACCGCTTTAAAGTCATCGGATAATACTGTACAAAAAAAGGCAAGGATAGCAATGACACTGCATCTATGAACTAAAATGAAAAAACACTCCTACTTCTAGTAAAATAGAGGTAGGAGTGTTTTTAGTATATTCAAAAAAGCTACAATTCGCTTGATACAGAGACTTCTGTTATTTGATGTAGATATTTGAAAGGTTAATTCGTGTTCGTTTCTCCTTTTTCGGGATTTTCACTTAGTTTCATTTCTCCTTCTTTTAATTGTGAATAGAATGTTTCATTCAAATTTAGACTTTTTGTAAACTCTGTGTACTCATGCTTGAATAATTTATCTTTTTGTAGTAGTTCTTCATATTCTTTCTCTAGATAATTTCGTATATTCTTTTCCCCAGGATTTTGTGTATTCTCTGGGATTTTTGATAATAATTCTTTATATTTATCAATCAAGTTGTTTTTTTCTGTTACTGAAACAAAATCATTGTTTTCAGCTGGAGTCTCCCTCTCTTTTACTGAATTTTCTCTTGGTTTTTCTTCTTTTTTGAGATTATCACTCGGTTTCATTTCTTCTTTCTTTAATTGTAGGTAGAATGATTCATTTAAATTTAGACTTTCTTTAAATTCTGCATGTTCATGCTCAAATAAATTATCTTTCTTTAATATTTCTTCATATTCATTTTTCAAATAATCTCTTATGTTTTTTTCTCCTGGATTTTGTGTGTTTTCAGGAATCTGTGACAATAATTTTTTATACTTATCTATCAGCTCGTTTTTTTCTTTTTCTGTTACTGGTACAAAATCATCTTTTGGTTTTTTATCTTTTAGAGCTGCAGATTCATTAATAAATAACATAGATTTGCTTCCATTATTATGTATCCAATTTTCAAACGCTTCATTTGATTCCATATACTTAACTTTAAATCTATTATTTGTTTTTGCGGGATCATAAACGTCATAACCATCTATACAGTATTCTTTAATAAAATCGGAATACGTTGTTTTGTAATTACCATTTTTCCAATATGTACTGGCTGTGATATCTATGATATGCCAACTTCTATTATAATACGCTCTCACAGCTGCATGAGATATTCCTTGAGGACTTTTACCAGAAACGACATAACTAGGTATCCCCATAATATTAAATGCCCTAGCGGCTGTTACACTATAGCCAACGCACATAGCAAGTTTTCTTTCTGTTACAGAAAATAAATCTGAAGCTCTGTAATATTCTGTGTCGACATTTCTAGCTCTGTAAGCTTCATTGTCATAATTAGTTATTTCACCTATATATTTAGTGAAAGCAATTACTTTTTCTTCATCTGTTAAGTTTTGATTATTAGCTCCAGATTTAACTATTAAATCTAGAATTTTTTGGTCATTTTCTTTTATTTTATCTTCACTAATATTAATGTTTGAAGAATATGAAGAATCTTTTGAATTATTTTCAAAGGCAAACTTATTAACTATAGATAATGTTTTAGTGTAAATAGGGATACCATTTACGCCCATATAATCAACTGGTTTACCCATAGATAACCCTGATGATTTCAATCTTTCCATGATAAAGTTTTCATCCTTAATTTCAAACGTAGAATGAACGGTATCATATGGGAACTTTCCTCTCTCAGTTAGCCTTTTTTGGGTTATCGTCTTAAATTCCTCTATATTTTTAAGTAATTTATGTTTTTTATTCATCAAGAATACGGTTGTATCATGTGCGATTTTCCCATTTAATTTGACAAAGACATATTCTTCATTTCTTTCTTTTTTTAATGTAGCTTGGATATTTTTAATTTCTTCTAAATTGATAAGGTTTTTGTAATAGCCTTTATCACCTAAAATCCAAACATTAAAACCTTTGAAATTTGGTATCTCTGTTTTATACCTATTTAACTCTTGAATAAACTTATCTTCACTGTTTTTTTCAACTAGATTAGTTTCTTGAATATTATTTTGATTAGCATATGATATATTTAAATCAGATAGGTTGAATAATGTTGAAGCTACAGCAAATGATAAGACACAAGTTAATTTTAATCTTTTTTCTTCATTTTTTAAAAATCTCCTAATTTATTAATAAATAAATAATAACATATTAAAAAATGTTTTTCAATAAAAATCTTGGGTTAATTTTGATTTTAAATGCGTCTATTTAAATAGGTGATTATAAAGAGATGTAACAGTAAAACGAGTCGTTATAAAAAATAAAATCAGTCAAATTAGAAAGGAGGTTTAGCGTGTCTAAAAAACGACTATTAATGATATCACTCAACTATCAAAACTTCAAAATAACGGTACACTCAAAAGCTGAGACGCAGAAAAAATACTTCTGTTGAAATCTAATAAACTATAATCAGAAATGTTTTTAATTATGTTTAAAAAATGTATTTGATAGGAGCTAAGTTAGTCTGTGTTGAGATAGGAAAAGCGGGTAAGCCTGATAGGTCATTGCTAAGTTTTTGGATATAAAAATGATATCAAATCTATTATTTGCTGAAATGATATGAGAATGATGAGCTTCACTACTTATATCAATCTGCGGGCAAGTAGTATATCTTTGGTGAAGACATGGATCAGTTGTCGGAAGTAGAACGGTTATGTCTACAGGAAGATTAGCTAAAAATTATCTCGGTCTGATAAGAAAATCGAGATAATGAGTCTGATTAAGATAAACGGTACTACAGAAAAATGGCTTTATAAAAGTTCTTTTCTTCTGTCTCATGATTGAGGTGTGGGGGTGCCTTGTCTTTTTATTGTGTTAATTCAGATTTAGCTGTATTTTGTATTGTTTAGCCATTTCTGTGATTTTATCAAATTCCCCCAAAGCTGCTAGTTTATTGAACTCTCCACCAATACCAATGGCTGTTACTCCAGATAGAAACCAGTCTTTGGCATTTGTGAGATTTACCCCACCAGTCACCATAATTTGTACTTGAGGTAAAGGTGCCTTTAGTGATGAGATGAAAGATGTTCCTAGAGTACCTCCTGGGAATATTTTAATTATTTCGCAACCGGCTTCAAGTGCTGTTGTTACCTCTGATAAGGTCATGCAACCTGGTAAATAAGGAATAGCATAACGATTACATAGTTTAGCAGTCTGTAGATTAAATGCGGGAGATACAATAAACTTTGCTCCTGCTAAAATAGCCATTCGGGCAGTTTCTGAGTCTAGAACAGTTCCTGCCCCAACGACAACTTGTTCTTGGTTAGTATATTGTGTGACTAGTTGTTCAATGACTTGGCTAGCTTTGCTATTAGTATAGGCGATTTCGATAGCAGAAATACCACCTTTTATGCATGCTTGAGCAGCTTGAAAAGCTTCTTCTTGGCTATTTCCACGAATGACAGCAACTATTTTTCCTTGCATTAATTGCAACAAAATCTTTGATTTTATCATAATTCTCCCTTCTAACGAATAATGTCTTTCGATTGATTTAGTACTTTGTTAACTGCGGTAACGGTCTCAAACATATTGTCCCCTTCCAAAGCACATTTTAAAGATGCACTAGCGACAGCGAAATCAATGACTGTCTTGCTGTCTGAGTGCTGAAGTAGTTGATATAGCGCTCCCGCCACAAAAGCATCTCCGCTTCCAATTCTCTGGTTTACAGCTGTGGTGATTTCTTTTGAAGTGACAAACTCTTGTTTACGATTTGCTATGTAAGCTTGGTAGTGGTTTCGTCCCCATTCATCCTGTAGACGTTTAGTATGGAAAATGACTTGAAAGTCAAAGTGATTTATAAGCGAAATCATTCGTTCTTTGACGTCCTCTATTGTAGCTTCATCGCGATTGAAGAAGGTAGTGTCCTGTGAGTCAACCATAAGAGGTTCAATACCAAAACAAATATCCGCAAAGGTAGCGAACTGAGAAAAAAGGATTTTGGCATTTTTAGGAGAAATTAGTTTACTGCGAAAATTGAGATCTAAGGAGATTGTTATCTCTCTTTTTTTAGCTTCTTTTAAAAGAAGCAGTGTTATCTCTTGGATAGACTCATCCAATGATAGTGTAATACCACTAAAATGAAAGAGAGAAACTCCTTCAAATAATTGATCGAAATCAATTTGATTTATCCTAAAGTCATGTAAACTACTATGATCGCGGTCGTAGACCACCTCACCTTTTCTGCAAGCAAAGGAATCTTCTAAAAAATATAACCCAACACGTTCTCCAACCCACTGAATAGAATGAGTATCAATACCCTGTGCTTTTAAAAATTGAAGAAAACTATTACCTATGGGATTATTGGGTAAGGCTGAGAGGAGTTTAGTATCTTGCCCAAAGCCTTGTAGAGCTCTTGCGGTATTAACTTCAGAGCCACCATAGAATAGTTTAGTTGAGATACTATCTGCAAAATAGTCATTTTCTTTTGGAGTGATGCGAATGAGAGGTTCACCGAAAAAAAGAATCTTAGACATAAAAGTCCTTTCTAAAACAGACGCTTTAGTCTAAGACAGATTTCAAGTAGTCTGCTATATTTTGATTTTGGCAATTAGCGAAGAAATATTCTTGGAAATGCTCCCCAGAAATAGTTTCCTTTAAGAAATCTTGATCAATTTCTTTTAAAACAGAGAGTAAATCTCTGTAAGTAATCTGTTTTATTTCGCTAAGGATACGTGCATTGCGTTGCTCAGGTACAGCCCTCTCTTTAGGGTATCCCCCTCCTTTTTCATCTTCGAAAAGACGTTCAAATAAATACCTCAGATTCAATTCAGCTCCCCAACCAAATCCTTTAGCAAAAGGAAGGGAAAGAGCATTTCCTCCGTTTACTTGAGAGAATAAGTAAGCGTCGACAGGATCAGCAGCGAATCCACAGACTACGCCAGGAAAACTATTACAAGCAAGCATCGCTCCAATTCCTGTCCCACAGCCTGTAATAACAAAATCTGCAGCACCGCTATTAAGTAAAATAGCAGTCAGTAAACCATTTTGTACATAAGTTAGCTGGCTTTCTTCTTCTTTGCCATACATTCCGTAGTTGAAAACTTCAAATCCTTTTTCATCAGAAACCGCTTTCAATTCTTTGTAGATAATAGTATTTTTACTTGCTTGGCTATTTTCGTTGATTAATGCAATTTTCATTTATATTACTCCTTTATTATTGAGGTTGTTTACCGATGTAAGCTAAAATACCGCCATCTACATAGAGTATGTGACCATTGATAAAGTTTGATGCATCACTAGCAAGGAAGATAGCTGGTGCACCTAAATCTTCTGCCTCACCCCAGCGAGCGGCAGGTGTTTTAGCGATGATAAATTGGTCGAATGGATGACGTGAACCATCATCTTGACGTTCACGAAGGGGAGCTGTTTGTGGTGTGGCAATATAGCCGGGCCCGATACCGTTACATTGGATGTTAGCAGAACCGTATTCAGAAGCGATGTTCTTGGTTAACATTTTAAGTCCCCCTTTGGCAGCAGCATAGGCAGCAACTGTTTCGCGTCCAAGCTCACTCATCATGGAGCAAATATTGATGATTTTACCATGTCCTTTTTGGATCATTCCAGGTAATACCGCTTTTGATACGATAAAGGGAGCATTCAAATCAATATCAATAACTTGTCGAAAATCTGCAGCGCTCATCTCTAGCATAGGGGTGCGTTTTATAATACCTGCGTTGTTAACTAGAATATCAATTACCCCAACATCTTGAGAAATTTTGTCCACCATTTCGTTGATTCCATCTTCATCTGTAACATCACAAACATAGCCATGGGCCTTAATGCCAAGTTTTTTATAGGCGGAGATGCCTTTGTCAACGAGTTCTTGCTTAATATCATTGAAGACAATAGTTGCTCCAGCTCTAGCAAAAGCAGTTGCTATTGAAAAACCAATGCCGTAAGAAGCGCCTGTTATTAAGGCGACTTTACCTTCTAGTGAAAAGTTGTCTTTTAAGAATTGTTCAGTCATAATATGACCTCCGTAAAAAAATTCAGGAAGTAAACCTGTTTACATGAATAGTAACAAAGTAAACCGGTTTTGTCAACTATAGAGTTCTTCTTCTATAAAACTTGGCAACATATATAACAAAGATTTATCTAGGTTATAATTCTTAAAGATAAAAAAGACATCATTATAAAAAATCAAGTAAACTGCTCAAAAAATATAAAAAAGATGTTGACACCTAAAAATGAAAGCGCTATAATCTGATTATAAAAGTAAACCGGTAAACTCAAGAGGAGAAAATATGATAAAAATTATTATTGTAGCACACGGCAACTTTCCAGATGGTATTTTAAGCTCTTTAGAACTTATTGCTGGGCATCAGGAATATGTTGTTGGTATTAACTTTATTGCAGGCATGTCTTCTAATGATGTTAGAGTTGCTTTGCAAAGAGAGGTTATCGATTTCAAAGAAATTTTAGTATTGACTGATTTGCTAGGTGGGACTCCTTTCAATGTTTCTTCCGCCTTATCAGTAGAATATACAGATAAAAAGATAAAAGTTTTATCGGGCTTGAACCTTTCAATGTTAATGGAAGCTGTTTTATCTAGAACGATGTTTGAACATGTAGATGATCTTGTTGATAAAGTTATAACATCATCTCATGAAGGAATTGTTGATTTTTCTACTTGCCTTGCTACACAAACTGCAGAAGCAACTTTTGAGGGAGGCATTTAATAATGATGAAAATAAAACCGGTCAAGGTTGAGTCAATTGAAAATCCAAAGCGTTTTTTAAACAGTAGATTATTAACTAAGATTGAAGTTGAGGAAGCGATTGAAAAAGCCTTGAAGCAACTTTATATTAATATTGATTACTTTGGTGAAGAGTATCCAACGCCTGCAACATTCAATAATATTTATAAAGTTATGGATAACACAGAATGGACAAATGGTTTTTGGACAGGGTGCTTGTGGTTAGCTTATGAGTATAATCAGGATAAAAAGTTAAAAAACATAGCCCACAAAAATGTATTGTCATTTCTAAATCGTATTAATAATCGTATAGCATTAGATCACCACGACTTAGGATTTCTTTACACACCATCTTGTACAGCAGAATATCGTATCAATGGTGATGTTAAAGCTTTAGAAGCCACTATAAAAGCTGCAGATAAATTGATGGAGCGCTATCAAGAAAAAGGTGGATTTATTCAGGCTTGGGGAGAACTCGGGTATAAGGAACACTATCGCTTAATTATCGATTGCTTACTTAATATCCAACTCTTATTTTTTGCTTATGAACAGACAGGTGATGAAAAGTATAGACAAGTTGCGGTGAATCACTTCTACGCTTCAGCTAACAATGTGGTGCGTGATGATTCTTCTGCTTTTCATACTTTTTATTTCGACCCAGAAACTGGAGAACCGTTAAAAGGTGTCACACGACAGGGTTATAGTGATGAGTCATCTTGGGCAAGAGGGCAAGCATGGGGCATCTACGGTATTCCGCTTAGTTACCGGAAAATGAAAGATTATCAGCAGATTATCCTTTTTAAAGGTATGACAAACTATTTTCTAAATCGTTTACCTGAAGACAAGGTATCCTATTGGGACCTTATTTTTACGGATGGCTCGGGCCAGCCTAGAGATACATCCGCAACAGCAACGGCTGTGTGTGGAATTCATGAGATGCTTAAATATTTACCAGAAGTAGATCCTGATAAAGAGACATACAAATATGCTATGCATACAATGCTTCGTAGTCTGATTGAACAGTATAGTAATAATGAACTTATAGCAGGACGTCCTCTTCTATTGCACGGTGTGTATTCGTGGCATTCAGGTAAAGGAGTAGATGAAGGTAATATTTGGGGAGATTATTATTACTTAGAAGCCTTAATAAGATTCTATAAAGACTGGGAACTTTATTGGTAAGAGTATTTTACTAACAAAATAAACAATAAATAATAGAAAACGAGGAGGTCAGAAATGGCAGCAGGACCAAATATTGTAATGACACGTGTTGATGAGCGTCTTATTCATGGACAAGGACAACTTTGGGTGAAATTTTTAAGTTGTAATACTGTTATTGTGGCAAATGATGATGTCTCCAAAGATCATCTTCAACAAACGTTAATGAAGACGGTGGTGCCAGAATCAATAGCATTGCGATTTTTTGATATTCAAAAAGTTATTGATATTATTCACAAGGCCAACCCAGCACAGACGATTTTTATAATTGTTAAAGATTTGAAAGATGTCTATAGACTTGTAGCAGGGGGCGTCCCAATTAAAGAGATTAATATTGGAAATATTCATAATGGAGAAGGTAAAGAGCAGGTAAGTCGCTCTATCTTCTTAGGGATGAAGGATAAAGAGATAATTAGAAAATTAAACCAAGAATATCACATTGCATTTAATACTAAAACAACTCCAACAGGTAACGATGGTGCTGTGGAAGTTAATATTTTAGATTATATTTAGTTGGACAAACTTACTATCATATAAAGGAGAAAAATATGGATATTAGTATTCTTCAGGCTGTCTTAATTGGACTGTGGACGGCTTTCTGTTTTAGTGGCATGTTGCTTGGCCTCTATACAAATCGTTGTATCGTTCTCTCTCTAGGCGTTGGTGTTATTTTAGGAGATATTCAAACAGCTTTGGCAGTTGGAGCAATATCTGAACTGGCTTACATGGGATTTGGTGTGGGAGCGGGAGGGACAGTTCCTCCAAACCCAATCGGTCCTGGGATTTTTGGAACTTTGATGGCTATTACAACAGCTGGAACTAAAGGAAAAATCACACCGGAAGCTGCTCTTGCATTATCAACCCCAATTGCAGTTGGTATTCAATTTCTTCAAACAGCAACTTATACTGCTTTTGCAGGGGCGCCTGAAACAGCTAAAAAAGCTTTGCAAGCAGGTAATTTCCGAGGATTTAAAATTGCAGCAAATGGTACAATTTGGGCATTCGCTGGATTGGGATTTGGTTTAGGAGTACTGGGTGCTCTTTCAACGCAAACTTTGACAGATTTATTTGCTCTCATTCCCCCTGTTTTGCTTAATGGTCTAACCTTAGCTGGGAAAATGCTTCCTGCAATTGGTTTTGCGATGATTCTCTCTGTAATGGCTAAAAAAGAACTCATTCCTTATATCCTACTTGGATATGTTCTAGCTGTTTATTTTGGTTTGCCAGTTCTAACTCCAACAGCAAATGGAGACGGAGTTTTAACATCAGTGGCTACTAACAGTGTGCTTGGGGTTCCAACTATCGGGGTAGCTATAATTGCAACAATATTTGCTTTGCTTGATATTTTCAGAAAACCAGCTGCACCTACTAAAGAAACTAAGACAGAAGGAGACAACCAAGATGACTGGATCTAAAAAATTAGCAAAAAGTGATTACACTAAAACAGCTTTACGTGCCTTTTATTTACAAAATGGCTTTAATTACAGTAACTATCAAGGTCTTGGTTATGCTAATGTCATATATCCAGCTCTCAAAAAATATTATGGAGATGACAAAAAAGCTTTAGCGGGAGCTCTAGAAGAAAATGTGGAGTTTTACAATACAAACCCTCATTTCTTACCTTTTGTAACTAGCTTACATTTAGCAATGCTTGATAATGAGCGGCCAGAAGAAGAAATTCGCGGTATTAAGATGGCGCTTATGGGGCCTCTTGCAGGTATCGGTGATTCTTTATCACAATTTTGCTTAGCACCCTTGTTCTCAACGATTGCAGCCTCTTTAGCGACAGATGGTTTGGTGATGGGACCGATTCTGTTCTTTGTGGCTATGAATACTATTTTAACGGGAATTAAATTAGTTACTGGCATGTATGGTTATCGTCTTGGGACCAGTTTTATTGATAAATTGAGTGAACAAATGTCAGTTATCTCACGGGCAGCTAATATCGTTGGTGTAACGGTCATCTCAAGTTTAGCTGCAACACAAGTTAAGCTTACAATCCCTTACACTTTTGCTCCAGAAAAAGTAACTAGTACAACGCAAAAGATTGTTACTGTCCAAGGTATGCTTGATAAAATTGCACCAGCTCTACTTCCAGCACTCTACACTTTCCTTATGTTTTACCTTATTAAAAATAAAAAATGGACAACTTATAAGTTAGTTATCCTTACAGTTATTATTGGTATCCTTGGTAGCTGGTTAGGTATTTTAGCTTAATAAAATTTTGATAAATAAGGATTATGACATATCAATGACATAGTCCTTTTTATATCGGACGAGGACGTTTTGTAAAAAAATGAAAGATCGCTTATATAATAAATTCAAGGATTTTGATAGGGAATTTTGTCAAAAGTATATTAAAACATACCAATCTAATGCCTATCAAGAAATGAAAGCCTCTGTTAATTTGATGATGAGGAACACTTTTGTATTTAATGATAATTGGGATATGGAACCTTGTTCTAAAGCATATTGTCTTGATCCTTTGGAGTGGGATAAGCCAGTAACAGATGATCCAGAATGGTTGTATATGCTAAATCGTCAAACTTATCTTTTTAAATTCCTGGTGGTCTACATTGTTGAAGGCGATAAGTCTTACCTTAGACAAATGAAATATTTTATGTACCATTGGATTGATTGTCAATTTACACTAAAGCCAGAAGGGGCGGTAAGTCGTACTATTGACACTGGGATACGTTGCATGTCATGGCTCAAAGTTTTGATTTTTTTAGATTATTTTGGATTAATAACAGAAACTAAAAAAATTAAACTATTAACTAGTTTACGGGAGCAGATAACTTATATGAGGGACTATTATCGTGAAAAAGATAGTCTAAGTAACTGGGGAATTTTACAAACAACAGCAATATTGGCGTGTTTATACTATTATGAAGATGAATTAAATCTACCTGAAATTCAGAGTTTTGCTGAAGAAGAATTATTACTTCAAATCAAGCTTCAAATTTTAGATGACGGGAGCCAGTATGAACAATCAATTATGTATCATGTAGAAGTCTTGAAGTCCTTAATGGAACTAGTTATCCTTGCGCCTAAATATTATCTACCATTAGAAGAAACTATTGAAAAAATGGTTACCTATCTAATTGCTATGACTGGTCCGGATTATTGTCAACTAGCTATAGGGGACAGTGATGTGACCGATACTCGTGATATTCTAACTTTGGCAACACTTGTGTTGAAATCTTCTAAAACAAAATCATTTTCTTTTGATAATGTTAATTTAGAAACTTTACTTTTGTTTGGGAAGCCATCAATTTATCTTTTTGAAGAAATACCGCGTGCGACAATAGGAGAGTCTGCTTATCTTTTTCCAGATTCTGGTCATGTGTGTTTACGTGATGATAGGCGTTATATATTTTTTAAGAACGGTCCATTTGGTAGCGCTCATACTCATAGTGATAATAATAGTGTTTGTCTCTATGATAAAAAGAAACCTATTTTCATTGATGCAGGAAGATATACTTACAAAGAAGAACAACTAAGGTATGATTTTAAACGTTCGACTAGTCATTCAACATGTACCCTTGATGGGCAACCCTTAGAAATGATCAAGGACTCTTGGACATACAATTCTTATCCAAAATGTGACTATTGTCAGTTGACTTCAAAGGATAGGTACCATTTAGTCGAAGGACAACTACATGTCCAAAGAGCTTCTGATATCTATTACCATAAGCGATGGTTGTTAACTTTACCGCAGGCCATTACCTTAGTTATTGATAAGGTGAGTTGTCCAGGAGAGCATGTCTTAACAAATCAATATATTTTAGATGATCAGGTCATTTATGAAAATGGGTTTGTTAATGACTTGAAATTAGTAAGTCCTACGACCTTTAATCTAGAAGATTGCCTTATTTCTAAGCGGTATAATCAATTGACAGAAAGTCATAAATTAGTTAAGAAAATAAAATTTGTTGATGAGGTGATGGATTATACCTTGATAGTTGATCGGAACTGTCAGGTGAAATATGTTCCTTTAGTGCAAACGAACAGTCATAAGGAACTAAGTAATAGCATTGCATTTGATATTAGGTCTCAAGACTTTCATTATTTAATTGGAGTGCTTATGGATGATATTATCTTTGGGGATAAACTCTATTTGATGCAAGGGATAAAATGCAAAGGAAAAGTCATTGTATATGATAAAAATAATGGCAAAATGAGTCGTTTAAAAAATTAAGAGGGCTATTATTATGCTATACTAGTACTATATTAACCATAAAAAAATAAAATTAGTAAAATTAGAAAGGAGGTTTGTTATGTCTAAAAAAATGACCATTAATGACATCGCTCAATTATCAAAAACTTCCAAAACAACGGTTTCTTTTTTCTTGAATCAAAAATTTGAAAAAATGTCGGATGAGACGAGGCAACGTATTCAAGAGGTGATTGATGAAACAGGTTATAGACCAAGTACGATAGCAAGAAGTCTAAATTCTAAAAAAACAAAACTACTAGGTGTCTTAATTGGAGATATAACAAACACATTTTCAAATCAAATTGTAAAAGGAATTGAGCACATCACCAAACAAAAAGGCTATCAAATTATTGTGGGTAATAGTAATTACGATGCCAAAAGTGAAGAAGATTATATTGAAAATATGTTAAATTTAGGTGTTGATGGTTTCATTATTCAGCCTACATCAAATTTTCGAAAGTATTCTCGTATTTTAAAAGAAAAAAAGAAACCAATGGTATTTTTTGATAGTCAACTTTATGAACATAAGACGAGTTGGGTTAAGGCTAATAACTATGATGCTGTTTATGATATGACACAGGAGTGTCTAAATCGAGGGTATAAAAAGTTTATTATGATTACTGCTGATACGAGCTTGCTTAGTACACGTATTGAGAGAGCTTCGGGATTCATGGATGCTTTAAAGGACAATGGTTTCGGTTATGACACTTTGGTGATTGAAGATGATGATCATTCAAAAAGTGATATAGAAGACTTTCTAAAAGCGGTAGTTCCAGATAAGGAGGAGACATTAGTATTTGCACCAAATTGTTGGGCTTTACCAATGGTTTTTACTGCCATGAAGAATCTCAATTTTGATATGCCACGAGTTGGTTTAGTTGGGTTTGACAATATTGAATGGACAGACTTTTCATCTCCTAAAGTGTCAACAATTGTCCAGCCGGCTTATGAAGAAGGTGAACAAGTAGCACAGATTTTGATTAATCGTATTGAAGGAGATGACTCCGTCGATAACCAACAGATTGTAGATTGCCAGATGTTTTGGAAAGAGTCGACTTTTTAAAAAAGATTTCTTATTTTATTTGCTATTAAAAAATAAAACCTAGAGAAAATTATCTCTAGGTTATTTGTCCTTATTCTAAAATAAGTAAGCCTTCTTTGACAGCGAAAGGATTTTTCTCATTGATACGGTCGTAAAACATAATACCATCAATGTGGTCAATTTCATGTTGAACAACAATAGAGTTGTAACCTTTTAATTTGAGTCGATGTTTTTCACCAGTTTTGTCGAAATATTCAATAGTTACACGCGCGTGGCGGACGACATAGCCAGGTACTTCACGATCTACTGATAGGCATCCCTCCCCGTCAGATAAAGCAGCATCTTGAACAGAATGCGATACAACTTTAGGGTTGTACATTACTTCTTGGAGGCTATAAGCTTCTTTAGGTGGATTTCCTTGAGCATCCTCAACGTTTGGAACAAGGACGGCAATGATGCGTTTTGAGATGTCTAATTGTGGTGCGGCTAAACCAACACCACCACGTAAGCCTAGCTTCTCAGCCATAATTGGATCTTGAGAGTGTTTTAAAAATTGCATCATTTTTTCTCCGAGAATTTCTTCTTTCTCAGAAAGTGGGAATGTGACTTCTTCAGCCACTTTGCGAAGGGTTGGATTGCCTTCACGGATAATGTCATTCATGTCAATTAAATGACTAGCTTTTACTAATTTATCAATAGCAGACATATTTTCTCCTAACTGTATTCTCTGATTTAGTTTAGCATAAAATAATTAAATGATAAAGCTACGCTTCATGGCTGAATATTTAATGATTCTAGTGCGAAACGATTTTTGATAAAGTATTTTGGTTTTTCTTTTTGGATAAGGCCTTCTTTGACCATATCGTGGATAACTCTTAATAAATGACGATAACTGACGCCAAACGAATCAGCTAAACTACTTAACTCAAGTTGAAAGTAACCTTGTTCTTCAATTGCTAAAATATGACTTGCAAGTAACTCTTTGACGGTATACCCTAGATTAGTAGACGCTTTGATGTTTTGATCATGAAAAGCCTGAGCTAGCTCTTGACTAAGTTTTAGGAGGAAAGTTGCGTCTGTTAACAGTTTCTCTTTCCGTCCTTTAAGTGATAATTGAATGACTGTAAGATCCTCTAAGGCAATAACAGATGATACAATTTGTCTATTAGTCAAAAGTTCAATATCACCAATCAGTGTTGGTTTTGTTTTAATATCTAAAATATGTTCTTTGCCGTTAAAGAGTCGACGTACAATTTTAAAACGTCCCTTGACGATGTAGTGCAAGTATTCTAATTGTTCTCCCTGTTTACAGACGGATTGGCCGGCAGTTAGGGTGATTACTTGTAAATCCTTGAAATAATGTTTTGGAAAGATAGTCTCCAAACAGTAGTCTTGGCAGTAGTTTTCTATATCCATGTATTGACTCCCTATTTGAGATAGTTTTAGGACATATGTCATATATTTCTAGTTTAATATTGATTATACTTTATTTATCTAAAAAAAGACATCAGAAAGAGGTATTGTCACTTGAAAATCTTTATGGAGAAGCTAAGTTTACTCTCTTTATCACTTATCTTGCTATCAACTTTTTCGACATCACCAGCCCTACCACAAATGATATCTTATTATAGAGATAAGGGCTTACCATCACCCCAAGTTGAATTATTGTTTTCAATTCCTTCGATGGCTATTATCTTCATCTTGCTTATCACACCTTGGTTAAGTAAAAAACTTTCTGAGAAACATATGATTATCTTTGGGCTATTGCTAACAGCATTAGGGGGAGGATTGCCGGTTGTCAGTCAGAACTACCTTTTAGTATTTGTATCGCGTCTTTTATTGGGGAGTGGTATTGGTTTTATTAATACTAGGGCCATTAGTGTGATTAGTGAATATTATCAAGGCAAAGAAAGAAGAAAACTCTTAGGATTAAGGGGGTCCTTTGAAGTTTTAGGAAATGCTGGTTTGACAGCTTTAGTTGGGCTGTTGTTGACTTTTGGTTGGTCCAAATCATTTATGATTTATTTTTTAGCTTTACCAATCTTAGTTCTATATCTTGTTTTTGCGCCTAAGAAAGTGGTGAAAGATACAAATGACAAGATTAAAACTAAAGGTCAAAAAATCCCTAAAGCTGATTTAACTTATATTGTCGCCTTAGCTATTTTAGCAGGATTTGTCATAACTATAAATACTGGGATTAATCTTAGGATACCTCTGCTAGTAGTAGAATTTGGTTTGGGTACGCCAGCTCAAGCTAGTCTTGTTCTTAGTGCGATGATGCTTATGGGAATAATAGCAGGTATGAGTTTTGGTCAGTTGATAGCTATGTTTCATAAACAATTAATTCCAATCTGCCTCGTCTTATTTTCTTTAACATTGCTTGGAGTTGGATTGCCTTCTAATCTAATGGTACTAACAATTAGTGCGATGGCATCAGGTTTCCTTTACAGCCTGATGGTCACTGCTGTGTTTAGCCTAGTAGCAGACCGTGTTGAATATTCGTTGGTTGGTTCTGCAACGACATTAGTTTTAGTATTTTGTAATATTGGTGGAGCTAGTGCGGCTATTCTTCTGTCTTGTTTTGATCATTTACTAGGACAAATAAATGCAGTTTTCTATGTTTATGCTATTTTAAGTTTAGCAGTTGGTATGATTTATTTCTTTAAACGCCTATTTTTTAAGAAAATGTAGTGTATATTAACTAAAAAGGGCTTGACAATCATTGTCAAGCTCTCTTCATTTTTCTTCTTCTGGGTAGGTAAATCCCCATTCTTGACGTAGCTGTGTCATGATATCCATAACGTCTTTGGTATAGTTTAAGTACATGTGGTTAGTTTTTCCTGAAACGGCTTCTTCCATATCAGCTACCTCATATTGGAGGGCATTTTCAGTTTTGCCAGCTTCGAGAATATCTTGATGCCCATCCTCAGTATAAGTAATAACTGCCTTTTGTCCTCGCGGATATTCAAAAAGTTCAATGTAGCCTTTATCGTAAGCGATAGTTGCTCGTTTAGGTTGTTTTGCATGTAAACTAAGGCTGACAGTCGCCATCTCATTTGCAGGATTGGTTAGTAGGATACCAACTTGTTCATCAACTCCTGTTGGTGCAAATGTAACTTGAGAGGTAATGTTGTGAGGTGCTTCTGACATAAACCAGCGAATACAAGAAAGTGCATAAACACCAATGTCCAGCAAAGCACCGCCTGCTAGGTCACGACTGAAAAAACGGTTAGTCATATCATATTCTTTATAACTTCCGAAATTCATTTGAATCATTTTTAACGGTCCTAATTTTCCACTATCAACTAATGTTTTTAATTGGCGATAAATTGGCATATGAAAAATAGTCATGGCTTCAGCTAAGACAACATGGTTAGTTTCGGCTAAATCTATGGCTTCTTTAAGTTCAGTGCTGTTTAAAGTAATAGATTTTTCGCAAAGAACGTGCTTACCATTTGCTAAAGCCTTTCGTAAAAATGAGATGTGAGTATTGTGGGGAGTAGAGATATAAATGATATCCACTTCAGGGTCTTCAAATACTTGATCTATGTGATCATAAACTTTTTGGATACCATATTTGGTAGCAAATTCAAGTCCTTTGTCGTAAGTTCTATTAGCTACAGAATATAATTTTTGTCCACGTGCTTCTAGTGCTTGGGCTAATTCGTTGGCAATAACGCCGGTTCCAAGCGTTGCCCAATTATAATATTTTTCAATCATAACAACCTCCTTGTTGGTTTATAGTATAGCAAAAATAACAAAATGATATTTAGAGAAAGCACCAATATGAGAGTATTTTTAATAGTCAAACTCTGAATTTTCTGTTAGACTGTAAGAGATTACATATGAGATATTAAGGAGAAAATAATGATAAAATATCAAGATGATTTTTACCAAGCGGTTAATGGGGAGTGGGCTAAGACAGCTGTTATTCCTGATGACAAACCAAGGACAGGTGGTTTTTCTGATCTTGCTGATGACATTGAAGCATTAATGCTGTCAACGACAGATAAGTGGCTGGCTGATGAAAATAAACCAAGTGATACGATTTTAAATCATTTTATTGCTTTTCATAAAATGACAGCTGATTATCAAAAACGTGAAGAGGTAGGAGTATCACCAGTATTACCATTAATTGAAGAATATAAAGGCCTACAATCTTTCTCTGAGTTTGCATCAAAAGTTGCAGAATATGAACTAGAGGGTAAACCAAATGAATTTCCATTTGGTGTGGCTCCTGACTTTATGAATGCTCAATTGAATGTACTTTGGGCTGAAGCGCCTGGGATTATTTTACCAGATACAACTTATTATAGTGAAGATAATGAAAAAGGAAAGGAACTCCTTGCTTTTTGGCGTAAAAGTCAAGAAGACCTACTGCCTTTGTTTGGCCTTTCAGAACAGGAAATTAAAGATATCTTGGATAAGGTTTTAGCATTGGATGCAAAATTGGCACAATATGTCTTATCTCGCGAAGAGAGTTCGGAATATGTTAAACTTTACCATCCTTATAACTGGGAAGATTTCACAAAATTAGCACCTGAACTTCCATTAGATGCTATTTTCCAAAAGATATTAGGACAAAAACCAGATAAAGTTATTGTTCCTGAAGAACGTTTCTGGACAGAATTTGCATCTGACTATTACTCAGAATCTAATTGGGAATTATTAAAGGCAGATCTTATTTTATCAGCTGCGAATGCCTATAATGCTTACTTAACTGATGATATTCGTATCAAATCGGGAGTTTACAGTCGAGCTTTATCAGGCACACCACAAGCAATGGATAAGAAAAAAGCAGCTTACTACCTTGCTTCAGGACCTTACAATCAAGCTCTAGGTTTGTGGTATGCAGGAGAAAAATTCTCTCCAGAAGCTAAAGCTGATGTTGAGCATAAGATTGCAACGATGATTGATGTCTATAAGTCACGCTTAGAAAAGGCGGATTGGCTTGCACAGTCAACGCGAGAAAAAGCTATTATGAAACTTAATGTTATCACACCACATATTGGATACCCTGAGAAACTACCAGAGACTTATACTAAAAAAATCATTGATCCTAAACTATCGCTTGTCGAAAATGCTACTAATTTAGACAAAATTTCAATAGCCTATGGTTGGAGTAAATGGAATAAACCAGTTGATAGAAGTGAATGGCATATGCCTGCCCACATGGTCAATGCGTATTATGATCCACAACAAAACCAAATTGTCTTCCCAGCAGCCATTTTACAAGAACCATTTTATGCTTTAGAGCAAAGTTCATCAGCAAATTATGGGGGAATTGGTGCAGTGATTGCACATGAAATATCACACGCTTTTGACACTAATGGAGCTTCATTTGATGAACATGGAAGTTTGAATAATTGGTGGACTGATGAAGATTTTGAAGCTTTCAAAAAACTTACAGATAAAGTAGTTGAGCAGTTTGATGGACTGGAATCTTATGGCGCAAAAGTCAATGGTAAACTAACAGTATCAGAAAATGTTGCAGATTTAGGTGGAGTTGCTTGTGCTTTAGAAGCTGCGCAGCGTGAGTCAGATTTTTCAGCGAGGGATTTCTTTATTAACTTTGCGACAATTTGGCGTATGAAGGCACGTGATGAGTATATGCAAATGTTAGCTAGTGTAGATGTTCACGCCCCAGCACAATGGCGAACTAATATTACAGTAACGAATTTTGAAGAATTCCATAAAGAGTTTGATGTTAAAGATGGTGATAACATGTGGCGTCCAGTTGAAAAACGTGTTATTATTTGGTAACTCTAAATGATAAACTCCCGTTACTCAGATGAGTAGCAGGAGTATTTTTTTATTCTTTTATAGATAGAGATAATGTAGTAGTGTCAACGCTTAGCTCAGCTCCAATAGTCACTGTCAAAAGAGGTTGGGTGTGCGCAAAATCCATATCATAAATAACAGGAATTTCCTTGAAAATAGCATGTTTTGAAAGGATATATTCAAAGACTTGTGGAGTCATGCCGCATTCTTTAGGAAAGCGCCCCATAAGAATAGCTTGTGGATGAGGATAAGCTTGTAAAATTGCAGCAAGGTTGCGGTCAAATTCATAAAAATTACTTTCCTCAGCCTCTTCAATCAAGAGGACATAGCGTTCAATTTTCGGTGCATAAGGAGTACCTCGAAGTAGGCCAAACGTAGAGAGATTACCTCCGATAATCGTACCGGAAGCTTTTCCGTGATTATAAATTTTCCATTCTGTTGGGAAAAATTGGCGTGGTTTGCTGGGATCATACCAGGGATCACTAGACCATTCTTCACTAGGCCAAAGTTCATAGTGGTTTTCTGTCATGGCAGTAAGCCAAGCTTGTGTTTGGTAAGGTTGACCTTCCTTCATTTTGAAAGAAGAATAAGCAGGGCCCATGTAAGTTTGGATTTTTGCTTTGGCAAAAATAGCATTAAGGAAGGCCGTTGAATCTGAGTAACCACAAATTATTTTGGGATTCTTAGAGATTAAATCATAATCTAAATATGGTAAAAGCTCGTTGGAATTGAATCCGCCAATGGTTGCTAATATGGCATCAACAGAAGGGTCGGCAAATGCTTCATGTAAATCTTCTACACGGCTAGTAATCGAAGCAGAATAGAGGATATCATTTTCTAGATAGTGCTTAGAGAATGACACTTGAAATCCCAGCTTTTCTAGTACTTCTTTGGCTAATAGGTTAGCCTCAAAACCACCCAGACGCTCAATGGAAGAAGAGGGACTAAGAACACGAATGTGGCTGCCTTTTGTTAATTTTTTCATTGGTTAACCTCCTATTTAAATTGTTGTTAGTCTACCACATATGGAGATAATGAGCAACGATATTCTTAAAATCTATCAATTTAAGAAATGCGTGTTATACTAGAGATAGCCGATGAAAGAAAAAATACTTATTATTAATAATTTGGTCATTAAATAGGAGGTCATGATGTCTCAATTATCTTTGGAAGAACAATTGAATCGACTAAAAGATAAATACCTTTCTTCTAAAAATCAAGAATTTTCAAATGTTCACTTAAGTAAAGTAAAGAAGAAAAAGAAGAAATTAATAATACTTGAAAAAGAAAGATGTCGCTGTCGATTGGAGAGAGAAGATACTAAAAAAATCGATGATAAAATTGAGAAATTGAAGAAAGAATTGATAGATGTTATGAAGGAGGAATAATATGGAAGAAACTATTCTAATAGTCAGCTTTCTCCTGTTTTTGATTTTATCTAATGTTATCAATAGGATATTTCCTAAATTACCATTACCATTTATCCAGTTGGTCTTTGGGATTCTCTCTGGCTTAGTTTTTCATAAGTCACAAGTCCATATCGATCCTGAGTTATTCCTTGCCTTTGTTATTGCTCCTTTGAACTTTAGGGAAGGTCAAGAAAGTGATATTGGTAGTTTTATAAAGTATCGGGCTATTATTCTTTACTTAATCTTACCAACGGTATTTTTAACAGCTATTGTCGTTGGTTATGTAGCAGGGCACCTTTTGCCAGTTAGTTTACCACTTGCGGCATGCTTTGCGCTTGGAGCAGCCTTAGGCCCAACAGATGCCGTTGCCTTTATATCGATTGCTAAGAGGTTTCAATTTCCTAAACGGGCAGAAAATATCCTCAAATTGGAAGGTCTTTTAAATGACGCTAGTGGTCTAGTTTCCTTCCAGTTTGCTTTAACAGCCCTTGTAACAGGTTATTTCTCCTTAGCAAAAGCTAGTCTCAAGTTAGCATTGGCCATAATGGGTGGTTTTTTAATTGGCTTGCTTTTTGCTTTTCTAATGAGGTTATGTCTCACTGTCCTAGAGAAATTTGATGCTGCTGATGTTACAGGGGCTCTACTTTTGGAATTAACCTTACCTTTTGTTGCTTATTTCGTTGCTGATTTGTTGGGATTTTCAGCTATTATTGCGGTGGTAGTGGCAGGAGTAATGCAAGCAAATCGTTTGAAAAAAGTGACTCTCTTTGATGCTCAAGTAGATCGCGTTACCTCTGTTATTTGGGAAACCTTAAATTTTATTTTAAATGGTTTAGTTTTCTTAATATTTGGAAGAGAACTGACACGTATCATTGGTCCTCTTTTAACAAGTAACGCTTATAGTAATTTTGATCTTATTAGTATTGTTGTTTTAGTTACTTGCACACTTTTTCTAGTTCGCTTTCTAGCAGTTTCTTGCTTTTATGCTTGGAGATCTTTCAAATACCATAAATCATTTAAAAAGTATTGGAGAGAGATTCAACTGTTGACTTTTTCAGGAGTTAAAGGAAGTGTTTCCATAGCAACAATACTCTTATTACCCAAGCACTCAGTCATAGGAGAGTTGGGGTATAGTTTGATTCTTTTCACTGTTGGTGCAGTAACGCTAATGAGTTTTTTAACGGGACTTTTAGTATTACCAAAGTTAGCGCCTCCCTTACAGGTGAAAGATGATTATTTAATACGTCTATCGATTTTAACAAAAGTATTATCTGTCTTAGAAGAAGATGGTAAGAGTTCTGAAAATCAAGCTTCATTTTATGCAGTTATAGATAATTATAATAGCCGTATTCGTCATCTCATTTTAGAACAAGAATCTAGTGACATTAAGAAGGACTTAGCTGAATTGCAACTGATGATGCTTAGTATAGAAAGCGATGGACTTGAAGCTGCTTATCGTTATGGCAATATTTCTATCAAAGAATATCGTATTTACCAACGTTATTTAAAATACTTAGAACGCCAAGTTAATCGTAGCTTTGTGTCAAATATCACTTATAGTTTAACGATTCTTATGCGTGTTATTCGTGGTATTGTTCATGAGTTTTTAACATTTGGACAAGGAATACGAAATCGGAAAAAACATTTCAAAAACAGGAAACGGTTGTTAGCAGAAGTCAATCGTCAGCACTTAACAGATTTGTACTTATCAAATAATGACCTCATTTTAGAAACGCTAGAAGATATGGAAGGTTATTATAATGCAACTTTGATAGATTTCTTACAAAATGAACGCATTCGAGACGCAGAATTAATTAAATCAGGTTTATTTGTAGAACGTGTCATTGCACGCATAACGCCAGATATTTTAAATGAAACCCTAAGAGGATATTACTTGGAACGCAGAACAATCTCTGAATTTGAAAGGGACGGTTTAATTAGTTCTAAAGAGTCTCAAATTTTAAGGGATAATGTCAATGAATTAGAAAGCTATTCATTAAGAGATAGTCAATCTTCTATACCTTATCAATTATTGGATTTAAAAAAATAATTCTGATAACAAAAAAATCAACGAACAATCGTTGATTTTTTGTTATCTTTGGATAAAATCTTTTATATTTAAGGCGGTAGACGGATTTGAAAACCTTGGTTTATCAAGGTTTTTGGTTGTTTCGCCCCAAATTCGCCCCAAATTATGCGACTAAAAAAATATTTTTGATTTTCTCAAAATTTCTCTCAGCCAGTGCTTCCATCTGATGTGTATAAACTTTCAGAGTAATATCTGGACTTTCATGTCCAAGGAGCTTAGAAATTGTCACAATGTCAACCCCGTTCAAAATCAAAAACGAAGCGTATGTGTGCCGTAATGAGTGATTTCTGACTTTCCTACCCACAATTTTCTTAATCAGTTTATTGCAAGCTGAATTAGATACACCAAAGCACACTCTATTCTTGATATTAGCTTGCCAATGATTTTTCTTATATTCTCGAAGAATATCTATTGTATTTGAATCAATTGGAACTTTTCTTTTTGATGACTCATTCTTCAGATCTGCAAAATCTTGAGTATTCGAGTAATCAAAACTCTTGTTTATATCCAAAATGCCATTTTTGAAGTCTATATCGCTCCAGGTTAGCCCCATAGCCTCAGAAAAACGCAGTCCTGTGACTGCAAGAAGGTAAAGAGTGAAATAGGATACATATTGGATGTTCTCTCTTGTAAGGGCCAAGAGAGCCTTATATTCGCGCTCCTCTAAAAAATCTTCCTCTTCATTTTTGGGCTCTACCTGAGATTTCACTTTTGCACCTTCTGCAAAATTAAAGGTAACAACCTGTTCCCTTACAGCAACTTTCATAGCCCCTTTTATTTGATAGTGAAATTTCTCAAGAGTTTCTTGGGCATATTTCTCGCCAAACTCATTCAACTTTTTTTGGTAGTAAAGCGGTGTAATATCTTTGACCTTCAACTCTTGGAAATAGTTCTTGATGTGCTTAAAGTTTTTTGAATAGGTTTCCCAAGTCTTATCTTTTACATACGGACGCTTATAGACTTCTGACCAGGTCTTGACAAAGTCATATAGAGTTACTTCGTCATTTGTCAAGATGTTTTGGGTCAATTTCTTTTCAATTTCGATTGCTGCCGCCTGAGCAAGCTTCTTGGTCTTAAAACCACCTTTCTCTTTCCGTTTATATTTTCCATCTATGGTTTTGTAGGAAATGCGGTATTCCCACAGCCCGTTCTCTCTTTTTCGATATGATGCCATTTGTTTTTTTACCTCATTTCTGATAAAATGAGTACAAGAAAAGACTTGCCAGATTGGCAACTTTTCTTATACGATTCGCCTTACGCTCGGACCGTCCAAAGTTGAGCGTAGGGCTTTTTATTTATTTCTGAACCTTATTTTTTAATGCGGTTTCTATTGCTATCTTCAATTCTAAGATGGCTTGTTTATCTTCTTTGACAAAAGTGACTGTATTCTCATCCTTAACAGCATCAAAGACACCACCTTTAGTATCTGCTGATCCAGGATATACCAATTGTAAATATCCAACCGTTGCCCCTGGCTCTTTTAATTGATATGCAGTTATTGCTGATAACAAAATTGATTTTTCGCCATCAAGTCCATGTAGAAGCATATTTGACATGTTGCTTTTTCTTGCAATTCTGATAAAGTAGTCATCTATTCTTACTATCGTCTTTGATTTCTTAAACTCAAAAACTCGCTCGTTTGGCTCAGCTGTAAAAATTTCTACTTCAGGTTCTTTGTCTTTGCCACCAAATAATGCCATAACAACTATCTTCCCACCCTGCTTTTATTCGTGATTCAGGGGAGCACGTATTTTATCCAACTAAATTCAAATACTCTTCCTTGATCATAGCCTCATCAGCTATGGTCTTTAATTTGTACTTTTCCATAAAGACCAGGTAATTGAATTGAGTGTGGTCCTCAGCGATTTCCAATTCTTCCTTCAAAAGATGGTGGATCATATTCCTATTTGCGTCGAGTTCACATCTCTCTCTAAAAAGCTGATACTGATATGGAAAGTGATTTTTATGCTGTAACTCATGTAGGGCGACTTGTTTTTGTTCTTGCTCAGACAGATTCACATCAACCCCTAAGACCTTGGTTATTGGATTGTAAAATCCCGAACTATGCCAGTCGCTGGCATCGAACAGGCACAATTCCACTCCAAACTCTTTACAGAGTTGGTCTAGTTTCATAGGCAATCAATCCTTTTGTTTATTTTTGAAGTGTGCAGACAGGACTGCTGTAATAAAATCTATATCATCTTCATCAAGTGGCTTACCATCAAACAGCATGGTATGGGCAGCTGCTTCTCTCAGATCCACAACTTGACCGTCAATGATAGCTGTCTCATCGCTGGCAATTCGTGGATTATCTGTTAGACCTAGTAGGTAATCTAGTGAGACATTAAAATACTGTGCAATTTCCTTTGGTTTACCCATCTTAGAATTTTCATTCAAGCTATACAGAGAATTACGACTGTAGCCAAGTGTATCTTCTAAGTCATTAAGAGACATTCCCTTTTTATTACTGAGTTCACGTATCCTATCAATTAAAACAGACATATCGTATCCTTTCTAAGGCATACGAAAAAAATATTTTAAAACTAGATATAAAATTCTTGACAAAAATTAAAACTAGGTTTAAAATAATATTCGTAAGCTAAAGAGTTAGCGAACAAGACAACTAAAAAATAAAGCCTAATAAAACTGATTGGCGTCTGCTTTCTTTAGGTCAAACCTTACTTTTAGTAGGTCTTTTCTCTATGCTCTTATTCTAAAACTAGATTTAAAAAAAGTCAAGAGATTAGCTAACTTTTTAGTTAATAATTTAAAAAGGAGGGTAGATGAATGGGAATCGGTTCAATGACAGTGACAGTTAAAGTTACTAACATGGATAAATTTATTGAACTTAGTAAAGAGTTCAATAAAAAAGCCCGCGAGCTAGAAGAACTAGCTCACGAACTGAAGTCATTTGATTTTGAAGGCGAAGTTGTATCAACTGATAGCAACTAGCTCAAATGATTCATCATCTGAAAAAAGATAAACAGGGTATTCTTCTTTAGTTGCAAAATTGAAGAAATCATATCCAAAATTATCTTTTTTGATGTTGGAATTTTTTTCGGAGAGAGAGTCAAGATTGACCTGAGATAGTAGCTTAAAGATTTGCACACGAGCTTGTTCAGCATCGTTAACTCTTTGCAAGGCTCTCAAGTGCTCTTCGCTAGGGAAAGCTGCTATCAAATCAGCTCTGTCATCTAGGTAAGTTCTAGTGTCATCAAGATAGCCATATTTTAGATTATAGTCTACAAATGACCGTTGTTCATATTCTTGATAGGTTTCAAAGCTGACAAGGTTACCTTTGTAACGATAGACGAGAACGTCATCTTGTAACTCTTCTTCGAAATTTGTGATGCCAATTAGAAATTTATGGCATGCCTCTATGATACGAATTTGATTCAAATTCATGGCTTGACCTCCTTTCATAAAAGATTTCAAGTCAATTATACCAAACTAGAAAGGAAAAATATGAGTCAACAACAGAAAAAATGGATTCAGCTAGTGAAAGATAAGCTGAATGAAGAACAGATGACACAAACACATCTAGCTCGTTCTTGTGGTGTTGCTAAGGCAACTATCTCAGAATTGCTGAAATATGGCAAAGGGAGCGACAAACTCAAAAATAAGGTATCTGATGTATTACACATAGATGAGAGCTGGACGAGGTTGGAGGATTAAGAATGAACGAAATTTTTGTTTTTCACGGGCAGGAAGTCCGTACTGTAACCATTAACAACGAGCCTTGGTTTGTTGGGAAAGACGTGGCTGATATTTTAGGCTATTCAAAATCACGAAATGCGATTGCACTCCATGTTGATGAGGATGACGCCCTAAAACAGGGCATCACAGACAATTTAGGTCGCATGCAAGAAACTATTATCATCAATGAATCTGGTCTTTACTCACTTATCTTATCCAGTAAATTGCCACAGGTCAAAGAATTCAAACGTTGGGTCACTAGCGAGGTATTGCCACAGATTCGGCAACAGGGAGCTTATGTGCCTGAAAATCTATCAGATGAGGCTTTCATCGCTCTATTTACTGGACAGAAGAAACTGAAAGAGCACCAGTTGGCATTGGCTCAAGATGTTGATTATCTGAAAAATGAGCAACCAATTCATCCTAGCTTTGCTCAAGCCTTACTGAAGAAGAGAAAAGCTCGTGTTGTCTCTTGTCTAGGTGGAATGGACAGTCCAGCCTATGCTGATAAAGTCTTCGCACAGTCGGTCTTTAGACAAGCTGAGGTTGATTTTAAAGACCATTTCAATATCAATCGCTATGACATGTTGCCAAAGAAATTTGCTGAAGCAGCATTATCTTACTGGATGACATGGGAACCAAGCACAAATACCAAAATGAAAATTTTGGAGATGAACGCTTATGAACTGTAAAACGCAAAAAAGCCTGACGGCAATCAGGCTCATATATAAAGATACAAGAGGATTATATCACAATGAACGAAGTTTGGAAAGATATACCAATTGTTAAAGGATATTATCAAGTTTCCAATCTTGGTCGTGTTCGGTCTATTGGTAGAACAGTCAATGCAAAACAGAGAACAAGAAAAACAAAAGGACGCATCTTAAAACAGAGCTTATCTTCAGGCTATGCAATAGTGACACTTTCAGTCAATGGATTAAGGAAGTCGATAAGAGTTCATAGACTAGTAGCTGAAGCATTTATACCAAATCCAATCAATAAGCGAACGATAAATCATATTGATGAAAATAAACTTAATAATAGAGTAGATAATTTAGAATGGGCGACAGATAAGGAAAATGCTAATCATGGGAATAGAACAACGAAATCATCTTTAGGTCGTTGTAAACCTGTAGAACAATTTACACTTGAAGGGGAATTCATAAACACGTTTGACTCAATAAAATCTGCATCAATGAAAACAGGTATCTCGTCACAAAGAATAACAGCAACAGCAATGGGGCACCAAAAACAGACTCACGGATATAAATGGAGGTACGCATAATGAATGATCTAATGATTCAAATGCTTGACCAGTTCGAAGCTGGTCTAATGGACAGAACGATGAAAGTAATGCACGTTGTGACAGACGAAAAGTATAGATTTCCTTTAGAACTCAACAAGTCTCAATGCGCTTTAATGCTCTTAGGTACTAAAGATACTGGGACATTTGATGAACGCTTTAACTGTCATAAGGATTTTCCGAGGATTCCAAATGCTCGTGAGAAATACCCTCGTGATGAAGTCATTGAATGGTATCACAAGAATTGGCAAAGAACTGTTATCTAAGAAAGAACAAAAGGAACTATATCATGAACAATTTACAAATTATCGCAGTAGGCACACTTATTTCAGTAACCCTGATTGAGTCTCTTATCTCAAATATCAAGCTCAGAAAAGCTCTCAAGAACAAACAGACAGCTGGGACTGTCATTGCTCAATATATCCCACAACGAGGCTTCATTGACTACAAGACTGGAAGACGTGTTGACATTGACCCTGAAACAAAGAAAGAAGTCTTTGTTGACTGAGGAAAGCTATGGATGAATTAAAAGTATTGCCTCACGATATCCAGGCTGAGCAGTCGGTTCTTGGTTCAATTTTTATCAAACCTGAAAAAATGATTGAGGTGGCTGAGTATCTGAAACCAAATGACTTTTACAGGCCAGCTCACAAGATTCTATTTAAGGCCATGGTGAGCCTTGCTGATCGTGGCGAGGCCATCGATATTGTCACAATCAAGTCAACGCTGGAAAGTACGGATGAACTTGGCATGGTTGGCGGTATCAGCTACATCGCTGAGATTGTTAATGCAGTGCCAACCAGCTCACACGCTGAGCATTATGCCAAGATTGTTGCTAAAAAAGCACAGCTACGGTCTATCATTGACAACTTGTCTGACTCAATTGGCAATGCCTATGATGAGGACATGGATATTGATGAGATTATCGCAAAAGCTGAGCGATCACTTATCGAAGTTAGTCAAGCCAGTAACAAGAGTAGTTTCAGACCTATCCATGATGTCCTTTTGGAAAATCATTCAAAGATTGAGGAACGCTCAAACAATACCAGTCAAATCACTGGTATTGAAACAGGATTTTATGACTTTGACAAGCTGATAACAGGCTTGCATGAAGACCAGCTAATTGTCTTAGCGGCACGGCCAGCGATGGGGAAGACAGCCCTAGCTCTTAACATAGCTCAGAATGTGGCAACTAAGTCCAATAAGGCTGTGGCCGTCTTCTCGCTTGAAATGGGGGCTGAAAGCCTTGTTGAGCGGATGTTGTCAGCTGAAGGAACAATCATCAACCATCATATTAGAACAGGAAATTTGACGGTTAATGAGTGGCAACGTCTTATCTATGCACAGGGTCAGCTTGCTGAAGCTCCAATCTTTATAGATGACACAGCTGGAGTCAAGATTACTGACATCAGAGCAAGAGCTAGGAGGCTATCTCAAGAGACTGACGGACTTGGATTGATAGTCATTGACTATCTTCAACTCATTCAAGGGTCACGGTCTGACAACCGACAGCAAGAGGTATCTGAGATTTCTAGGCAGTTAAAGATTATTGCCAAGGAATTAAAAGTGCCAGTCATTGCACTATCACAGCTTAGCCGTGGGGTTGAGCAAAGAAACGACAAAAGGCCTATCATGTCCGACTTAAGGGAATCAGGCAGCATTGAGCAAGACGCTGATATTGTCGCCTTCCTCTATCGTGATGCTTATTACCAAGACAAAAAAGAAGGTCAGCCAGAAAACGACATCACTGAGCTGATCATCAGAAAGAACAGACACGGAAACCTTGGCACAGTCAAGCTGTATTTCCACAAGGAATATACCAAGTTTTCTAGCGTTGAGGAGGAATGAAATGAAAAAATTTGACCACTATTTCAGCAACCATATTGCTGTAAAAAACGAATCTGATACAGTCACCATTGTTGACTATTACAATCCAGAAAAGGGCTATGAGTATAACTTACGTTACATTTTCGATAGAAAAAATTCATCCCTTGCTATCACAGGAGACTTTGGGGAATTAGTTGCACGAAATTTCTACAATATGGGTGAATGGGACACATTCTACAATCACTATACTGGTCATCTGGGGTATTTTCTTGAAAAGTTACTATGTTCAAGTAGGCCAGTTCATTACTATGATACTGACAAGGCTAAAAGAGAAATTCTCAATGAATTCTTTGATGGTGCTGATTATGATGATTTAGATTTTGATGATGAATTCCTACTTGATCAATTATTTGACAATTTTGACGAAGATAAAGGATTTACTTATATTCTTCCAGAGGCTTTTGAACGTTTTAGCGAAGATATGGAAGAATATGAGGTCTATGAATTTCTATCAAGGGCTGGCCGATACGTCAATGATGTCTTTGAACTTTACTTAGACGCTTATAAGAGAGCTTATGAGTATCTAACAAAGGAGGTTGATGATGGCACAACGCAGAATGTTTAGTAGAAAAATCACTGAGACTGACCGTTTTTTGGAAATGCCACTATCATCCCAAGCTCTCTATTTCCATTTGAACATGGGAGCTGATGATGAGGGCTTTATAGATAAGGCAAAGACGATTCAGAGAACTATTGGCGCTAGTGATGATGATATGAAATTACTGATTGCAAAAGGGTTCTTGATTCCCTTTGATAGTGGTGTAGTCGTTATCCGTCATTGGCGGATTCACAACTATATCCAGTCTGACCGCTTTCAATCAACCTTATACCAGTCAGAAAAGGCTCAGCTAGAGTATGACAAGTCAAAAACAGCTAGTCTTAAACCTATTGGAAATTGTATACAAAATGTATCCAAAATGGAGACACAGGTTAGGTTAAGTAAGGGTAGCTTAGATAAGGATAGCTTAACTACCTATCCTACAGTTTCAGACAATGAGGAAGAAGATATTCCATACAAGGAAATTATTTCTTACTTGAATGAAAAAGCTAATAGAAATTACAGACCTAACATTCAGAAAAACAAAACTCTTATCAAGGCTAGATGGTCAGAAGGATTCAGGTTAGATGATTTCAAACATGTGATTGATACCACGGTCAAGGATTGGTCAGGCACTAAGTATGAAAAGTATCTCAGACCTGAAACGCTCTTTGGTTCTAAGTTTGAAGGCTATTTGAATCAAGCACCACGAATCAAGACGGAAACAATTGACGGAAGGTTGGGCTTTTAGATGAATCCTTTTAAGAATTTTGAAACTAGGCAAGTCTTGGAAGAAACCTGCGAGGTTCACGGTTGCCAGCTCTGGCTGACTAAAGTACCGATTAAGGGACGGCTTGAAGAACTCAAGCAGTGTCCAGAGTGTACCAAGGCCGCTATCAACATCTTTGAAAATAAGTTGAACAGTCAGAGCAAAATCAACAGCAAGCTTGCTGATACATATGCTGTCTTTGAAAGAGATAGCTTGGTATCAGATAAGCTGAGGGCTAAGAGTCTTGAGAACTATGAAATCAAGGATGAAATTGACCAGCATGCTATCAATTATGCCAAGCGTATGGAACAGTTCTACCGACAGGATAGAACAGGCAATGCCATTATTACTGGCCCTTCTGGTGTTGGCAAAAGTCATCTGACTTACGGCTTGGCCAAGTTCATGAACGAACAATTCAAAGCCTACGAATCACCAAAATCAGTTCTTTTTATCTCACTGGTGAGCCTTTTTACCAAAATAAAAGAAAGCTTCAAGGTTGACAATGGGTACAGACAGGCTGACATGATTGAGCTGCTAACTAGGGTGGACTACCTCTTTCTGGACGATTTGGGCAAGGAGAGTCGCAAAGGCGACAGCCAGAACAATGAGTGGACACATCAGATTCTCTATGAGATTTTGGACAATCGGAGCAACACAATCATCAACACTAACCTGAGTAGTAAGGAGATTAAGGCCTTGTATGCTGACAATTATGGCAACGGTGCTTTGTCTAGTCGGATTCTTGAGGGTGTGACTGGAAATAGCTTTGCTTATCCGAAGGATATGGAAGATAGGAGGTATTGATGAAATTTTTAGACCTCTTTGCTGGCATTGGTGGTTTTCGCCTTGGAATGGAGCAAGCTGGGCATGAGTGCATAGGATTCTGTGAAATAAATAAATTTGCTAGAGCTAGCTACAAAGTAATACATGATACTGAAGGAGAAATTGAACTACATGACATCACAAGAGTTTCAGATGAGTTTATTCGAGGAATCGGAAGTGTGGACGTTATCTGTGGCGGATTTCCGTGCCAGGCTTTCTCAATTGCTGGAAATAGACGAGGTTTTGAAGATACACGAGGAACTTTGTTCTTTGAAATTGCTAGGTTCGCATCTATTCTCAGACCTAAGTATCTATTCCTTGAGAACGTTAAAGGACTCCTCAACCACGAAGGGGGGGCTACATTCGAGACCATCATCAGAACCTTGGATGAATTGGGGTACAACGTGGAATGGCAAATCTTTAACAGCAAGAATTTTGGAGTCCCCCAGAATAGGGAACGAGTGTTTATTATCGGACATCTTAGAGGAGAAGGTACCAGACCAATTTTTCCTTTCGAATCAAGCATCACAGAAAATTATCCTATCCACACCAGAAAAATAGGAAATGTTAATCCATCTGGTAATGGAATGAATGGGGAAGTGTATGATTCGGAAGGTTTATCTCCAACTCTAACAACAAATAAGGGAGAAGGAGTTAAAATCGCTGTAAATGTTGTAGGCAGATTACCTGGGAAATTTGAAATGCCAAATAGAGTCTACGATCCAGATGGCCTAGCACCGACTATCAGAACTATGCAAGGTGGAGGGTTAGAGCCAAAAATAATTCAGCGAGGCAGAGGCTATAATCAGGGAGGAGAATATGAAATTTCTCCAACTGTCACATGCAACAGTTGGCAAGAAAACAATCTTTTAAAGATAAAAGAAGCCACTAAAAAAGGCTATTCAGAGGCAGAGGCTGGCGATTCAGTAAACTTATCTCACCCAAATTCTGAGACAAGACGTGGACGAGTTGGTAAAGGTATTGCCAATACTCTCTTGACTGGAGAAGAACAAGGTGTGGTTGTTTATGACTTGTACAACAGAAGAAAGAAAGATATTGTTGGCACTTTAACAGCTAGCGGTCATAACGGTAATACTACTACGGGTACTTTTGGTATCTCTAACGGATTTAGAATCAGAAAGCTTACACCTCGTGAGTGTTGGAGGCTACAAGGCTTCCCTGACTGGGCTTTTGACAAGGCGAGTCAGGTCAATAGCAACAGTCAATTATATAAACAAGCTGGTAATAGCGTAACAGTAAACGTCATTGCTGCAATTGCAAGGAGATTGCTATGACCTATGAAGCTACATTCATGCTATATGGTTACAAAGCTGTTCCAATTGGCCAGTTTGAATCTAAGGAGTTGGCTGCCCAAGCAATTATTGACCATATCATTGAGAACTCTGGCATACATAGACCAAGGGTAGTTGCAACAATGAAAATACGGAGCAAGGAAATCAGAATTGATTATGGTTCTAAAACTTGCTACTACTTGATTACTTTAATTAAAAAAAAACGGAGGAAAAACAAAATGAGCAATAATATTGACTATAAGCAGGGCTATCGTGATGCTATACAGTTTGCCATCTCAGAAATCAATGAAAGTGCAGACAATTTTCTTATCGATGAAAAAGAGGCTGATAGAATCAACGAAAATCTAAAAACAATATTAAGAAAGGTTTATCAAAATGACTAAAACAATGACACTTGAAGAGAAGGTTGAACAGTGGTTTATTGACCGTAACTTACACGAGGCAAATCCTGTCAAGCAGTTTCAGAAGCTGATTGAGGAAACTGGGGAGCTTTACTCTGGTATTGCAAAGGGTAAGAGTGAAATCATCCGTGATTCACTTGGGGACATGCAAGTTGTCCTGATTGGCATTGAACAACAAATCAAGAACGGTGCTCAGATTGAAGCAAGTCCACAAGATATGGAGCTGTTGCTACTTGCTTCAAGTTTGGGGGAGATGGCTCAGAAACTCTACAAGCATATCTTCCACAACGAAACAAAAACACCGCTTATCCGTCCAGAACTTAGCTTGCTTCACTCTAATATTCATTCCATTGCAATCCACAATCTGACAACGGCTGATGATTGCTTGGCTATTGCCTATGAAGAAATCAAGGACAGAAAAGGCAAGTTAATCAATGGAATTTGGGTTAAAGAGGAGGATTTGTAATGAAAAACCTGAATTGGGAAGAATTCTTCAACAATCTCAAGGCTTTTGCTAGTGCCATCATCATCACTGTATTTGTTTTTGGATTCAACTATCTGTTTTATGATATTGGCTACCAGAAAGGCCATCAGGAAGCTGACAGGGTGATTATCTATGTGGCTGACAATGCTGGCGCTGAAATGTTTGGCAAAATCACTGATAAAGAAATCATTGAAGGCCGTCACACAGTTACAGCTGGCGCTTATGGCAAGTTCTTGGTTACTGAGGAACAATACAATGAAATTACTGTTGGTGATGACATTCCTGACTATTTGAAAGGACGTGGAAACTAATGACAAAATGTGATTTTATGACAAAACGGCTCAATATTCTAAATGATGAAGATGAGGAAATGAAGAAACTCATTGAACAAGGCTACACAAAGATAGAAAGTGAGCTAGGTAAGATAACTGGATTCAGAATCTTGCATGACAATGTAAACTATCCTAGCCATTATCAAGGGAAATACGGTTTAGAGTCAATTGATGTTCTCAGGAACTTTATGACCCCTGAAATGCTCAAAGGATTTTATCTAGGAAATGCCCTAAAGTACCAACTACGGTACCGAAAGAAAAACGGCCTTGAAGACCTCAAAAAAGCAAGAAAGAACCTTGACTGGTTGATTGAAGAAATGGAGAAAGAGAAATGAAAAAATCAATAGGAATCCTTGAATTTAAAGAATTTGATGCTTTTGTTGGTGGAAAGGTTATGCCTGTCTATCTTCATAGTGCTAACCCAAACGTGCCAACGACTAATAAAAATGAGGCTATGAGGGTTACCAAAAAGAGATACAGAAAAGAGTTCTCTGACAAGTACATTTTCAGAAAGGTTGGTGAGGTTGATGATCAATAATGTTGTACTTATTGGCCGCTTGACAAGAGATGTTGAGCTACGTTACACGCCGTCAAACATCGCAAACGCTACTTTTAACCTAGCAGTCAATCGAAATTTCAAGAATGCTGCTGGTGATCGTGAAGCTGATTTCATCAACTGTGTGATGTGGCGACAACAAGCTGAAAACTTGGCCAATTGGACGAAAAAAGGAATGCTGATTGGTATTACTGGACGAATCCAGACAAGAAGCTACGAAAATCAGCAAGGTCAGCGTATCTATGTGACTGAGGTTGTTGCTGACAGCTTCCAGATTCTTGAAAAGCGTGATAATTCAACGAACCAGGCAAGCATGGATGACCAATTGCCACCATCATTTGGAAATAGTCAGCCTATGGATATTTCAGATGATGATCTACCGTTTTAGGAGGTGCTTATGAACGAATATAAGAAACCCACCTACATCGTCATTCAAGAGGCAATGGCTGAGCGTATTAGATTTCTTGAAGATGAATTATATAACAGAGCATACAAAGACATTGAACGGCTAGAAGTTGAGAATGACCGTCTGAAGGTTAGATGCCTTGATTTGCAGTTGGAAAATGCTGACTATGTCTGGGATGACATGTGTCGCTCTGCTATTGCTCGTGCAAAATCAGAAAATCGAAGACCACACAGAAGATGGAGGGGAAGATGAAGTTAAGGCTTGAAGAACTAAGAAACAAACTTGGCCTCAGTCGCAGAGATGTGCATGAAGCCACTGGCATTTCTATGAACACGCTGCTACATTATGAAAAAGGCGGTACACCATCTATTGGTCAGGTTGAAAATATCGCTAAGGCTTACAATATCAACCCAGCCTGGTTGCTTGGTTGGATTGATGAAGGCCAGCAACCACAACCACTTGAAACCGTTGTTGAAAAGATTATCTATGTGGAAAAGGAAGGCTGTAGATTACCGCCATATTGGAACAATGATAATAATGGCAGAATCATCAAGTGGAAAGAATCAAGAAGAGCATTCCAAAGGAGAACAATTTGACAAAGAAAACAGCAAGTAAGACAAGACGTGATTTCCTTGAGTTTGAGCTTGAGGCTAAGTATCTAAAAATTGATAAACTTATTGGGCAGCGCCGTCATGAACTGGAAAGAATCTATGCAGTCAAAAACCTGACAATGCCAGGAATCGATGATTCAGGAGCTAGTCGCAGTGGAACTTCAACTAATACTTCTGAAAATCTAGCTGTTGCTTATGCCAGTGACCCAATGATTCTGAAACTGGAAGAGTTCCAAAATGCGATATCAGAATTACTAGAGGTACTTGAACCCGATGATAAGAAAATTTTCCATCTGAGGTGGGGAGAACATACTGGATATGATTGGATTCAAGTTTGGCACATCATGGAAAATGGCGAGACAGGTTATCTTTACAGACATAGCAAGCAGATTTATAGAAGACGTGAAGTCATCCTTGATACACTTGCAAAATTATTGTTCATGTAACTTGTCAAAAAAACATATAGAATTGACAGAAACAATCTGATAGATTGATAGTGTCGCTAAGCACCGAGAAATCCTTGGTGCTTTATTTTTTTGAGAAAGGAGCAAAGCGATGAATATTGTTGAACCGCTACGAGACAAAGACGATATACAAGCCATGAAGGACTATCTATCATCTTGGAATGAAAAGTATTACATGCTATTTCTTTTGGGCATCAATACAGGTTTCCGTGTTGGAGATATTCTCAAGCTAAAGGTCAAAGATGTCCAAGGCTGGCACATCAAAGTTAGGGAACAAAAGACTGGTAAGTATAAAAGTATTAAGATGACAAGGCCACTCAAAAACGAATTGAGGGAATTTGTCAAAGACAAGGAACTTCATGAGTATCTATTTCAGAGTCGTGTCGGAAAGAACAAGGCGCTCAGTTATAAGACGGTTTACTGGTTTCTTAAAAGAGCTGCTGAAGACCTCGGCATTGACAATGTTGGAACTCATACAATGCGAAAAACCTTTGGCTATCATTACTACAAGAAGTACAAGAACGTTGCTGACTTGATGTCACTATTCAATCATTCAAGCCCAGCAGTTACACTAATCTACATTTGTGTAAGGCAAGATGAGCTTGATACTAAGATGAGTAATTTTAGCCTCTAATATTTTTTTGATTTTTTCAACTATCCATAACGAGGAAGTTTCTAGTCTATATTTTGAAGTGAGCTTAAAGCCTTGTCCTAATTAGTTTTCTAGTGTGAAACAAAATTGGATAAAATATAAGATATAGATAGTTCAGCATGGTTATTTTACATAATTTCAGCCATAGAAAAATAATCTTGTCAAAAAAATGGGTATTATTGACAAAAACAATCTGATATATTTGTAACATGAGAAAAATCCAGAGAGCAAGCTTAGGCATGTTCTTTTTTTTGTTGGGGGTGACGATGCCATGAAAGATGAAAATGCATTTGATGGAATTAGGCTTGAAGCTGGTAGCACTTTAGAAATCTATCTCACGAAGAACGACTTAGAACATATTGCAAATGGATATGAGGTGACTTTAGATATTAAGCCTAACGAGACTGTAAATAAAATCGTAATAAAGCCAAGTTTTGTAAATAATATTCTAAATCCGTTAATCAACTATGACAAAAGAATAGTGAGTGAAGCAGATTTAAAGTTTAGAGACATTTCAAGAGAGGTTGCAAGAGATAGTTTTGCATTGGGGTCAATGTAGTGGGCTATAGAAACCCTAAACACTCTGACTGGTTCAGAGCTTGGCAGATTAAATTCTACAACTCGAAACCTTGGAGAACTCTGAGAAATAAAATCAGAAAAGCTAAGCGTATGCGTTGTGACATGTGCGGACGTTTGATTCACGGTAAGAGTATTGTTGACCACATCATAGAGATTGACGAAACTAATTATCAAGATGAATCTATCACTCTCAACGAAGAGAACTGTCAGTTACTTTGTCTTGAATGTCACAACACAAAAACTTTTCAAAGTAAAATAAATTTAAATTTAGATAATCGGAATATAAATTTATTTTTGATTTTTTTATTTTTGAATTTTTGTGGACTCCCCCCATTTTGAATTTTGACAGCGCCAAAATAATAACGGTGTCAATCCTCTTGTGTACCTCTCCCCCAAAATTGACGAAAATTGATACAAGAAAGGAGCATGATTTTGAAAATCAATGAAGTTTTAGAAAAGCTAGGAATAAGTCGTGCTACCCTTACAAGGTATCGAAAAAAGCTGGGCATATTTGAAGAAACTAGGTCAAATATCACCAAAAGTCAGTTCAAAGAGTTGGAAAAGCTTGCCAATCAACGGCAAAAGTACACAAGGCAGGAACGTGTTGAGCTATCTCGTAAGACTTTCAAGCTGATTCCAAAAGAAAAAATGCTTGAAATCAGTGATAATGATTCAGTTGGGTTGAAAAATCTCAAAACTCAATACAATCACAATCAAAAAGTGATTGAAAACTTCCAGCTTGAAATCAATAAGGTCATCAATGACGGTGAGCTACCTGATAAGTACCTACTTGATGGAATGGAAAAGTATCAAAAGCTTAACATGCAGATCATGTCAACGATTGAAAAGCAAAGTCCACAGGGTGACAGGCTCAAAGAAATGATTCAGGAGAAGTTAGCACGTTATGGTTGAGATGAGATATTTTGATAAGTATGCTCAGCTCATCTATACTGGTAAGATTCGTATTTGTAAGCTCACAATGAAATCAATTAGACGTGTTGAGCGATACAAAGAGCAATACCTCTTCAAACAGGAGGAAGCTGACAAACGGATTGAGTTCATTGAGGAAGAGTGCAGCAATACTAAAGGCCTTGCTGGTAAGTTACGCTTAGCATTACCACAAAAGGTTTGGTTAGAAACAACGTGGGGCTTTTATCACACGGTTGAGGTTACTAAGACCAATCCTGATACCTTGGAAGAATACACAGATTATGAAGAAAGGCGTCTCATTCATGAGGTGCCTATTATTGTGCCTCGTGGCACAGGTAAGACTACTCTTGGTTCTGCTATTGCTGAGGTTGGTCAAATCATTGACGGTGAGTGGGGTGCTGATATTCAGCTTCTTGCTTACAGTCGTGAACAGGCTGGCTATTTGTTCAATGCCTCAAGGGCGATGTTGTCGAATGAAGAAAGCTTGCTGCACTATATGCGTGAGGCTGACATCCTACGGTCAACCAAGCAAGGTATCTTGTATGAAACAACTAACAGTCTTATGTCTATCAAGACTTCTGACTATGAAAGCCTTGACGGTACTAATGCTCACTACAATATCTTTGATGAGGTGCACACTTATGATGATGACTTCATCAAGGTTGTGAATGATGGTTCCAGCCGTAAGCGTAAGAATTGGATAACCTGGTACATTTCCACAAATGGAACGAAGCGTGACAAGCTCTTTGATAAGTATTACAACATCTGGGTAGATATCCTTGATGACAAGATTATCAATGATTCTGTCATGCCTTGGATTTATCAGTTGGACGATGTGTCAGAGATTCATGACCCTGATATGTGGCAGAAAGCTATGCCATTACTTGGTATCACGACAGAGAAAGAAACCATCGCTCGTGATATTGAGATGAGCAAGAATGATCCAGCACAACAAGCTGAGCTGATGGCTAAGACTTTCAATCTTCCTGTCAACAACTATCTTGCTTACTTCAGCAATGAAGAGTGTAAAGGTTGGTCAGATAAGTTTGATGAGAGTTTGTTTGTCGGAGATGATGAACGGAACGCCCGTTGTGTGATTGGGATTGACTTGTCAGATGTCAATGACATCTGCTCTATCTCTTTTATGGTTGTGCGTGGGGAAGAACGGCACTATCTAAACAAGAAATTCATGCCACGGCATACCATTGAGACATTGCCAAAGGAACTGCGTGATAAGTACACTGAGTGGGAATTAAGTGGCATGCTGCATGTGCATGAATTGGACTACAATGACCAAGCCTATATATTTGAAGAGTTACGGCAGTTTATGAGTGACAACAGAATTTTGCCTGTGGCAGTCGGTTATGACCGCTACAATGCAAGGGAACTTATTCGCTTGTTTAACGACTACTACGGGGATATTTGTCACGATATTCCCCAGACGGTCAAATCGTTATCAAATCCGCTCAAGGTTTACAAGGAGAAGGCTAAGATGGGCAAAATCATCTTTGATGATCCTGTGGCGACATGGAATCATGCCAACGTCCGTGTCAAAATTGATGCCAATAACAATATTTTTCCAAACAAGGAAAAGGCAAAAGAAAAGATTGATGTCTTTGCTAGTCAGCTAGATGCCTTTATCTGTTATGAAAATTTCAAGGAAGACTTGAGCTACTACTTTGATTGAGGTGAAGAATGAACAACTATTTGAAAAATTTGAAGGAGGTTTTTGCTAGGATTTTCCGTCCAAACAATCGGAAATCTACAAGAACCTATCTTCAAAGAAGTATCTCCTACTGGCGTAGGAACTCCATCTATTTGGATAACATCTACAATAAGATTTCAACTGACACAGCTCAGTTAAGGTTTAAGCATGTCAAGATTACTCGTAACCCAGGCGGTGTCGATTCGATGGTTTGGTATGAGCATAGTGATTTGGCTGAGGTGCTAACAGTTTCACCAAATCCACTAGAAGTGCCTGTTGTCTTTTGGTCAAATGTAACTAGGGCTATGCTGCGTGACGGTGTGGCGGTTGTTGTACCACGTTGGAAGAATGGCCGACTGGTTGAAATATGGCTTGCTAAGAAGACAGTGACTTGGACAGCAGAGAGCGTGGAGCTTATGCTTGATGATGTTGCTGTTGAGCTTCCTCTTACTGATGTGTGGGTATTTGAAAATCCTAAGTTGAATGTCACGGCTCAACTCAATCAGATTACTGAGCTTATTGACATTAACTTGAATGCTTTGACAGAAAAGCTTAGCGATGGCAATTCTAGCTTGAGAGGTTTCTTAAAGCTACCAACTAAGGCAGCTGATGAACATTTGAAGCAACAAGCCAGGGACCGTGTTGATAGTATGCTTGACTTGGCCAAGAACGGTGGCATTGCTTATCTTGAGCAAGGCGAAGAATTCCAGGAACTTAGCAAAGACTATTCTACTGCTTCTAAGGAAGAATTAGAGTTCTTGAAATCACAGCTTTATAATGCTCATGGTATCAATGAGAAATTATTTACCTGTGACTATACTGAGGAACAATATAGAGCCTACTATTCTAGCGTCATGAAGTTATATCAGCGTGTCTATTCTGAGGAGATTAACAGAAAATACTTCACGAAGACAGCACGGACTCAGGGCAATAAGTTACTGGTCTTCTTTGATATGGCTGACATGATTTCATTTAAGGATTTGGTTGAAGGTGGCTTCAAGTCCAAATATGCTGGATTGATGAACTCAAATGAGTTCCGTGAAACCTATCTTGGTTTACCTGGCTATGAGGGCGGTGAAGTATTTGAAACCAACCTGAATGCTGTTCGTATCGGTGCAGAAGAATCTGAGTAGAATCTAAAGGGTGGGTGGTTGGCATATCTTTCACGAAAGGAGGTAAGCAATGGAAAAACTAAAAACCTTTGTTGTGAAGTCGGTTGAGGATGAATCAGCTGACTTTCATTTTGAGGCTTACGCTTCAACCTATGACAATACAGACAGAGAAGGCGATGTGATGGCCAAGGGGTGTTTTGATAACACTCTGAAATCTAAGGCTGTTGTCCCTATGTGTCTTAATCATGACCGTAACTGTGTTATTGGTAAGCATGAATTGTCTGTGGATGAAAAAGGCTTGCGAACACGTTCAACGTTTAATCTTAGTGATCCAGAGGCTAAGAAAACTTATGACCTCATGAAAATGGGGGCATTGGATAGCCTGAGTATTGGGTTCTTTATTAAAGATTATGAGCCTATTGACGCTAAGCAACCTTATGGCGGATGGATTTTCAAGGAAGTTGAAATCTTTGAAATTTCTGTTGTGACCGTGCCAGCTAACCCTCAAGCAACTGTTGACAATATTAAGGAATTTGATATGTCGGCGGTTGATAAGCGAATCGCTCAGGCGAACATGAGGCAAGAAATCATGAGTAAACTTGCAAAAATTTAAAGGAGACATGATGAAAAAATCACTCATTGAGCTTTTGGAAGCTCGTCAAAAAGCAACTGATGAACTGGCTGAGGTAAAGCTTAAAAAAGCCACTATTGAAGCAAAGATGAAATCTTCAACCATTGAAGACGATGACTTGGAACAGTTAAAAACTGATGCAGAAAGTTTGGTTTCTCAAGCAACAGCTATTAAGGAAACAATTGCTGGGCTGGATTCTGACATTGAAGAAACTGAAGAAGAACTCAGCAAAGCTGCTAAAATCATTAAAGAAAAACAGAAAGGTAATACACCTATGGATTATTTGAAAACCAAAGCCGCTGCTCTTGACTTTGTCCGTATTCTGATGGACAACGAAGGTAGCGCAAACAGTGCCCGTAAAGCGTGGGAAGCTAACCTTGTTGAAAAAGGAGTGACTAACCTCACTAAGATTCTTCCAGAACCTGTTCTTATCGCTATTCAAGATGCCTTTACTAACTATAATGGGATCTTGAACCACGTTTCAAAAGATCCACGTTATGCGGTGCGTGTTGCTCTTCAAACTCAAGTATCTCAAGCTAAAGGACACAAAGCTGGTAAGACTAAGAAAGATGAAGACTTCACATTCTTGGATTTCACTATCAACTCTGCGACAGTTTATATCAAATATGCCTTTGAATATTCTGACTTGAAGAAAGATACAACAGGCGCTTACTTCAACTATGTGATGAAAGAACTTGCTCAAGGCTTCATCCGAACTATTGAACGTGCTGTTGTCATTGGTGATGGAAAATCTAACAGTGCTGAAGACAAAATCACTGAAATCAAATCAATTGCTGAAGAAACTGAAGCGAATCTCTTTGAAACACAAGAAATCAATGTTGCTGGTGTATTTGACAATGCTGTTCTTGAAACGCTGGTTGCTGGTATTGATAAGATGGTTCCAAATACTACTCCAATTCTTGTCACTTCAAAAGCCATTGCTCGTAAATTGAAATTGGTCAAAGATGCAGAAGGTCGCTACATCGATCCTCAACCATTTGCTCCAATTGCAACCAACGGAAATGTTATTGCTGGTTTTCAAGTTTACATCTATGACTGGATGGACGGTGCAACTAACCCAATCATTGCATTTGCTGACCAAGCTTATAAGATGATTGGTGATGAGGCTGCCGCTGACCGCTTTGATGATTATGATGTAACAGTCAACCGCCGTCATATTGAGCTTGCTAGTGTTATGGGTGGTCGTTTGGCTCAGTACAAATCAGCGGTTAAGTTTACAAACCCAGCAGGTTAAATATAGAAAGGGGAGTCTGAATGACAATCCTTAAAACAATCAAAGAAATGGTAGAAGTTGACGTTGAAGAGGATATCTTTGACGTCCAACTTTTACGATATATCAACAGTGGGATTTCATATTTACAAAGAAATGCTATTCCTGTTATCCGTATCGATAAAGAAACGGAGTTAGAGGGATGGACAGACATTAAGGAAGAAGATAGGGAGACAGTGCTTGACTGGTTACATCTGAGATGCGTTCAACGTTTTGACAAATCTTTGATGACAGGCAGTGCTGCTACTATGGAATGGATTGACGGAGAGATGACAAATCTTTTGTATCAACTCAAGGCAATCTATGAAGTGAAGACATGAAATCTTCAAGAGTAGCTATCATTCTTTGCTATGATGAGCGTGTTGAGGTTGAAAAAGGTGTCTGGGAGAAAAAGACCGTAGAAAAGAAAGTCAAAGCTGAGAAAGAGAAAATCTATCAGCGAAGGCTTGATAAAGCTATGGCAGACGGTCAAGTTCTGACTGCTAGGTTTAGTGTTCGTTCCAACTATGTGACTGACACTCTTGACTATGTCAAATATAATGGCAAAGAGTACAAGGTTAACATTGGGACAGAATCAGATGATGGTCATTACACTATCATCGAACTTGGAGAACTGAAATAATGGCCAAGAAATTTTTCACTAGACAAGATATTCAATCTATCCTTGAAACAAACCCTTTGAAGGCTAAGGTCTTCTACATGGAACGTGAGGAGAAATCTTCTCCTGACAATGTCATCTTGTATTATCGGTTAACACCAGGCAGTAGCATTACTGCTGATGATAGAGTGCACATGAGAAAAGTGACTTTGCAAGTTAGTCACTACCACAAGAAGAAACTAGACAACATTGAAAATTTGATGCTGTCTAATTTTATGTGTGAGCCAAATCAATTGAATCTAAAACAACCTGACACTGACTATCTACTGACAACTTACAGACTTGAGGTGTTTACAAATGGGCGGTGGTAGCGTGAAGATGACACCGCTAAAGGTGGATATCAAGAATCAAGTTTTAGAGAACATTAAGAAGGCTGCCCAAAGTACAGAAAATGACATTAGAACTGGAAGCCCTAGACGAAACGGTGTTTACGAAAAAGGTTGGACACACGACATCATAGATGACGCCGCTGTTGTTCATAATAATGGCAAAGAAAAATCTCTATCCCACCTATTAGAGAATGGTCATGCCACTAAAAACGGTGGCTTTGTTGCCCCTAGAGAGCATATCAGACCAGCCTACCTCAAGAATAAGGAGAAATTCCTTAATGATATGAAATCCATTAAAATCACACCTAAATAAGAAAGGAGTCTTACATGACTTATCAATACGATACAAGGGAAGTCACTCACGGTAATGCGAATGGTTTTTATGCCAAAATTGCTAAAACTGATGCTGGTGCCTTAGACTTGCAGAAACCTTATCCCTTTACAGGGCTACGAAGCACATCCTTTGAAACTTCTCAGGAATCAAATGCCTACTATGCAGACAATGTGGAACATGTTCGTTTGCAAGGTAAAAAATCCACAGAAGGGTCTATTACAACCTATCAGATTCCTAAACAGTTTATGATTGATCACTTAGGTAAAAAGCTTACGAACTCTACACCACCAGCTTTGATTGATACTGGTGTCAATACTAACTTCATTTGGGGTTATGCTGAAACTGTTACAGATGAGTTTGGAGCTGAGATTGAAGAGTTCCACATTTGGACGAACGTTAAGGCATCTGCACCTAAAGGCAGCACATCAACTGATGAAACATCAGCGACACCAAAAGAAATTGAAATCCCTTGTACTGCCTCTCCAAATAACTTCATTGTGGATTCTGAAAAGAAACCTGTATCAGAAATTGTATGGCGTGATGACAGCAAAGGAACCGTCCGTGGGAAGTTTGACAAGTTGTTTGCTGACAAGTCACCAGGCAAGCTGATTGATTTCATCAATGAAGCGCTTGGAACAACCACTACACCTACCACAACTGTTAGCGGAGGCTCTTAATGATTAAAAAAGAACTATCATTCACAGCGTTTGATAGTTACGGTGAAGAAAGAGAGCACACTGAAACAGTGCGCTTTCTTTACTCTTTACCAGCTATCAAGATGTATGAACAGCGAACTGGTCGTAACTTCTTTGATGACAACCAAAAAGCACTTACAGCATATACACAACTTGCTCTTGCAACTGGTGTAAACTGTAACCTATCTGATTTAACTGATGAAGAGAAAATCAAGATGATGCCTCTACTTATGGAACCTGATTTCATGAACTTCTTGACTGAAGTCATTCCTTGCCTTTATGGTGAGGTTGAAAATGGACGTTTAGTACAAAATGAGCTTACCGCTGAAACAGCTTCATTAGCTCCTTGGTTTGGTGATTTGATTGATATTGGTTTCTTCTCAGACCTCTTCTATGAATTTAACCGAAGCAGAGCAAAGGTGCCGCAAGATAAAAAAAAGCCTCTTCAGAAGTTGTAACTTCCGAAAAGGTTTATAAGGTTATCTTTGAAAATCGGATGGATGTTTTTTGGGCAGAATCCCAACACTTTAACTATTTGATGGGAACGCTTCACCAAATGAGCATCAATCAGGAAGAAAAGAAAACCTTATCCAACGCTGATTTACTTAGCGTGATGTCAGATTAAAAAGAAAGGAGGAAATCTATGACTGAAACGTTTGAAGGCTTATACGTCAAATTTGGTGCTAATACTGTTGAATTTGATAGGTCTGTAAAAGGTATCAACACTGCCTTATCTAGTTTGAAAAAAGACTTCAATAACATCAACAGACAATTGAAGATGGATCCAGACAATGTTGACTTGTTGAATCGTAAGTTGGTTAACTTGCAAGAACAGGCTCGTGTTGGTGCTATAAAAATTGCTGAACTCAAAAAGCAACAGAAGGCACTGGGAGAATCTGAAGTTGGGTCAGCACAGTGGAATAAGCTTCAACTTGAAATTGCTAAGGTTGAATCACAGATGAAGATTGTTGATAAGGCAATGGAGTCAACAAAGAAACACATTGAAGATGTAGGAGACCCAAAGTCTATTCTGAATCTTAACAAAGAACTTGATAATGTTGCTAAAGAGCTTGATATTGTCAATCAAAAGCTTGAGCTAGACCCTGACAATGTCGAACTAGCAGAGCAAAAAATGAAACTACTTGGCAAACAGTCGGAATTGGCTGGGGATAAAGTCCAAGAATTAAAGAAAAAACAAGCTGCCCTTGGCGATGAGAAAATAGGTACAGAAGAATGGCGTCAACTTCAAAATGAAATCGGTCAAGCTGAAGTTGAAGTTCTAAAGATTGACCGTGCAATGGACATTCTTGGTGAGTCAAGCCGTTCTGCAACTGGAGACATCAAAGAGGCAACCAGCTATTTAAGAGCTGATGTCATGATGGATGTTGCAGATAAGGCTGGTCAGATTGGCCAGAAAATGGTTGACGCTGGGAAAATGACAGTAGATGCTTGGTCTGAGATAGATGAGGCTCTGGACACCGTCACAACCAAAACTGGTCTGACTGGTGATGCCTTAGCAGAGCTTCAGGAAATTGCTAAAGACATTGCTACTGGTATGCCTACCAGCTTTCAGAATGCTGGTGATGCCGTTGGGGAATTGAATACTCAGTTCGGTTTGACTGGGGAAAAGCTGAAATCAGCATCTGAATTACTTATCAAGTATGCTGAGATTAACGAAACAGACATTTCAAGCTCTGCCATTTCTGCAAAACAAGCTATTGAAGCTTACGGTTTGACAGCTGAAGACTTGGGAATGGTCTTAGACAATGTGACCAAAGCCGCTCAAGATACAGGACAGTCAGTTGACACGATTGTTCAAAAAGCCATTGACGGTGCTCCTCAGATTAAAGGTTTGGGACTTTCTTTTGAAGAAGGTGCTGCACTGATCGGTAAGTTTGAGAAAAGCGGTGTGGATTCATCTGCTGCTCTATCCTCTCTATCGAAAGCTGCTGTCATCTATGCTAAAGACGGTAAGACTCTGACAGATGGATTGAATGAGACTGTTAGTGCTATTCAAAATTCTACTAGTGAGACAGAGGCTTTAAGTATTGCCTCAGAAATCTTTGGTAGTAAGGCTGCTCCTAGAATGGTCGATGCTATTCAGCGTGGTGCTTTTAGCTTTGATGACTTAGCTGAAGCAGCTAAAAGTTCCTCTGGTACTGTCTCCACCACATTTGATGAGACGCTTGACCCAATAGATAAGTTGACTCAGTATTCTAACCAAGCAAAAGAGGGAATGGCAGAACTTGGCGGTAAATTGCTTGAGACTGTCATCCCAGCTTTAGAACCTTTGATGGGTATGCTTGAATCTTCTGTCAATTGGTTTACTAGCCTAAACGAAACTGATCAACAGACTATCGTGATTCTTGGCCTAGTTACAACTGCTGTGATGATGTTGCTTGGTGCAATTGCACCGCTGGTCATCGCCATAGGGGCAATAGGTGCGCCTGTCGGAATTGTAGTGGCGGCAATAGTAGGGGCTATTGCCGTCATAACACTTATCATCCAAGCAATCATGAACTGGGGAGCCATAACTGAATGGCTTCAGTCAACGTGGGATTCTTGTGCTGCCTGGCTTTCTGAATTGTGGACTAACATAGTCACGACTGCCACCACAGCGTGGTCAAATTTCACTGCCTGGCTTTCTGGCCTTTGGTCTTCAGTAGTCTCAACTGGACAGTCTTTGTGGTCTAGCTTTACTAGTTCCTTGTCCAATATTTTCTCAAGTTTGATTACAGGTGCTCAGTCTCTGTGGTCAAGTTTCACTTCCACTCTTTCCAATTTGTGGTCTGGACTGGTCTCAACTGGGTCAAATTTGTTTAATAATTTGAGTAGCACGATTTCAGGAATTTTTAATGGGATACTTTCAACAGCAAGCAATATTTGGAATTCCATAAAATCCACTATTTCCAATGCAATAGATGGGGCGAAAAATGCAGTGTCCAACGGGGTCAATGCCATCAAGAATCTGTTTAACTTCCAGATTAAATGGCCTCATATTCCACTACCTCACTTCCGTGTGAGTGGTTCTGCTAACCCTCTGGATTGGCTAAAAGGTGGCTTACCAAGTATCGGCATTGACTGGTATGCCAAGGGCGGTATCATGACCAAACCAACCCTATTTGGCATGAATGGAAACCGTGCAATGGTTGGCGGTGAGGCTGGCGCTGAAGCCATCTTGCCATTGAATAAGTCAACCCTGGGGGCAATTGGTCAAAGTATTGCTAACACGATGAATACATCGAACAATATTAACGTTAACTTCTCTGGCGTCACTATCAGGGAAGAAGCTGACCTTAACAGACTAGCCAACGTGGTTGGAAATCGTATTGCTGAAGAATTGCAACGTAAAACTAATTTGAGAGGAGGAATGGCATGACAAAAATCAATGAACTTACCATTGACGGTGTGAAAACATCATCTTTTAAGTGTGATGTATTGGTTGAAACTAGACCAAATGTCATTGTCTCCAGCTCCAAAACAGCTCTATTAGAGCATGATGGTATTAGTGGTGCAGTTGTGCAATCGAATAGACACCGTGGACTAATTGAGAAGCCTTATCATATCACTTTAATTGAGCCAAGCGATGAAGAAATTTATCGCTTTTCTGCTCTTTTGAACCGTGAAAAGTTTTGGTTGGAAAATGAACAGGAACCAACTATTAGGCTTTGGTGTTATAAGGTTGATAGCTTTGAGATTGGAAAAGACGAATTTGGTGCCTGGGTGGTCGATGTTACCTTCATCTGCCACCCTACCAAGTTTTTCAAGACCACTGACATCCAGACATTGACTGGTAATGGGGTTTTGAGGGTTCAAGGGTCAGCTCTTGCTTTTCCGAAGATTACAGTGGTTGGTCAGAGCGCTTCTGAGACATCGTTTACGATAGGTAACCAAGTGATTAAGCTTGAAAAGCTCTCAGAATCGCTCGTGATGACCAATGATCCTGACAATCCTAGCTTTAAGACGGCTAGTGGAAAACTCATTAAGTGGGCTGGTGATTTTATCACAGTTGATACTGCTAAGGGGCAGAATGTCGGTGTTGTTTTAGGTGCTGGCATAACATCTTTGAAATTTGAAACAGTTTGGGGGTGGGCATAGTTGCTCTTTTTACTTGATGCAAATGTAAGAACGGTCAAATGGAATGGCATTCCACTACATGAAGCCAGCTCTGCCATTGTCAAAGAAGAAACCAACGGTGATTTCTACCTGACTGTTCGCTATCCTATCACGGATTCAGGTATCTATCAGCTTATCAAAGAGGATATGCTGATTAAGTCGCCTGTGCCTGTGCTGGGCGCTCAGCTGTTCCGTATCAAGAAGCCTATTGAGAATGACGACAGCATGGACATCACTGCCTATCATGTCTCTGATGACATCATGAAGCGGTCTATCACTCCTGTGAGTGTGGTTGGTCAAGGCTGTGCTATGGCACTGTCTCAGATGGTTCAAAATGCTAAGACTGGGCTAGGTGATTTCTCCTTTACCAGCGATATTATGGACAGCCGAACCTTTAACACGACTGAAACGGAAACGCTCTACTCTGTCCTTATGGACGGTAAACACAGTATTGTTGGAACGTGGGAAGGTGAGCTTGTCCGTGATAACTTTGCCTTATCTATCAAACGTAGCCGTGGGGCTGATCGTGGTGTTGTCATCACAACACACAAGAACCTCAAATCCTATCAACGAACCAAGAACTCTCAGGGTGTTGTCACAAGGATTCATGCACGGTCAACCTTCAAACCTGATGGAGCTGAAGATGAAGTGACGCTCAGAGTGTCTGTTGACAGTCCACTAATAAACTCTTATCCCTACATCAATGAGAAAGAGTATGAGAACAACAACGCTGAAACCGTTGAAGACCTTAGAAAGTGGGCTGAGGCTAAGTTTACAAATGAGGGCATTGATAAGGTTTCTGATGCCATTGAGATTGAAGCCTATGAGCTTGACGGTCAAGTTGTAAATCTGGGCGACACGGTTAACCTCAAGAGTAGAAAGCACAGTGCTGACCTCTACAAGAAGGCCATTGCCTACGAGTTTAACGCTTTAACGGAAGAGTATATCTCCATAACTTTTGATGATAAGCCAGGAGTTGGTGGTTCTGGGGTGTCAAGTGGCTTGTCTAATGTTGCTGATGCTATACTTGTAGCAAGTGCCACAGCTCAGGACGTTGCTGTTCAAAGGGCTGTGAAAAATGCTAACGCTGCCTTTGATGCAGAGTTTGGTAAAACAAAAACAAAAATTAATGATGATATCGAAATCGCAAAAGCCAAAGTAGAAAGCTTTAAATCGGAACTATCTAATCGCATGGATAATCAGCTTCTTCCCCTTGCGACAGAAGCTAAGAATTTAGCCAGTCAGGCACAAGCAGACTTGACCAGAAAAGAAATAGAGCTTAGAGCTGAATTAAATAGACAAGTCACAAGCACAGAAGCTGTAAAAATCTCTCTAACAAATCTTAGTCACAATATGGATATCATTAAGCAAAAAGCCCTAAACGACCTTAGAGACGCAGAGACAAGGCTAAAGGAAGCTGATAGCGTCCAACAACTTGCGACAAAGCGGGTTGAGGATAAACTGACAGGACTTAGCACGAAACTGGAGTCATTCTCTGTTGGTGGCTATAATTATGTCATTGACGGCGGAGAACCTAAAGAACTAATGGCTAACTTCTATGGTAAGACCTATGATATTAATCCCCAACTACTCGAACGAACTAGTCAAGCGACCTTGAGTTTTAGCTATGAAGCAGAATCAACTAGTCGTTTAGAAGTTAGACTTTATAAAAAGATGCACACCGGGGACACTAGTAAGATTACAATTATTGTCATGCCTAACTTTGACTTATCTCCAGGGAAAGGCTTTATCTCTCAGAGCTTTGATTTAGGTGGTGTTATGCCTGACCCTAGAAACCAAGCCTGGCTTGTGATGCGGGGGACAAATGCTAACCCCTTGACGCTCTCGAAAGTTAAGCTGGAACGTGGTACCGTTGCTACAGACTGGAATAATCGCGATGAAACCTTAAAAGCTAGCTTCGCCGAATACAAGCAGACCGTTGATGAAAACTTAGCCAACCTTAGAACAAGTACGGAAACCTTGGCAGGTCAACTGACAAGTGCTGAGTCTAGCATTAGGCAGACGTCGGAATCCTTTAGCAATCGTTTAGTTAGTCTTGAGACCTATAAAGATAGTGAACCAAATCGAGCTAGTCGTTACTTTGAAGCAAGCAAGTCTGAAACCGCTAAGCAGCTATCAGCCTTACGAACAGAGGTTAATGGCTCTTATGTGGATAAGTCAACCTATGAGGAAAATGCAAGAGGTTTGATAAGACGCTTTGAAAGTCTGTCATCAGGGACACAGAACTATGCTTTGGGGACTGAAAGAGATGTCTATCTAAACGTTTCAGGGACTACCGTCTATGACCTTTATAGCTTCGGTACTACCTTAGCCGTAAAAGGGATTGAAATGGGAGATACTGTAACTATTGCATTTAACTATTTTGCGGATAGTCGGACGGCTTTTGGTTCTTATGAACTGGAGCTATACGGACATGCAGGCAAAATCGAACGGGTTGGTGAGGTACAGAGAACGATATCAAATCGTGGTACCTATACCGCATCTTTTGTGGCAAACAATGCCAATTTCAGGGCAAACTCCCTTAAAATTAGATTTACGGATAGCCAACTTAAGTTTAGAGTGACAACACTTCGTGTGACTAAGGGGACAATTCCTGCGGACTGGAGTCCATCTCCAGATGACCTGAAAGCCTACTCAGATACTAAGCTTGAACAGACAGCTAATGAGATTAAAGCTAGTGTAACAAGTCTTGATCATAAAACTCTTAAGCAAACTGATATTACTATGACTTCTGAAGGGATTGTCCTGAGAGCAGGCAAGACGAGTAATGATGTGGCAAGAGCTATTGGCTCTTACTTTAAGGTCACTCCTGATGCTATAGCTCTGTTTAGCTCACTGATAAAAGTTAGCGGGAACATGTTGGTTGATGGTTCTGTAACTAGTCGTAAGTTGGTAACAGGCGCTGTCGAAACGGGACATGTTAAGGCTGGAGCAATCACAGGAGTGCTTTTAGCAGCTGAAGCTGTAACGGCAGAAAAACTTAAAGTCGACCAAGCTTTCTTTAACAAGTTGATGGCCAACGATGCCTACTTGAAGCAACTATTTGCCAAGTCAGCCTTCATCACTCAGGTTCAATCCGTGACAATATCTGCCAGTCAGATTTCGGGCGGTGTTATTAAAGCTTTGAATAATGCCATGGAAATCCAGATGAACAGTGGTCAGATACTTTACTACACTGACCAAGCTGCACTGAAACGGGTTTTGAGTGGCTATCCTACTCAGTTTGTTAAGTTCGCAACTGGTACAGTATCTGGTAAAGGAAATGCTGGTGTTACGGTCATTGGTTCTAACCGCTACGGTACAGAATCAACCAATGATGGTGGATTTGTTGGAGTCCGTGCATGGAACGGCTCAAACATTGACTCACTTGACTTAGTTGGTGATGAAATCCGATTAGCAAGCTCTGCCTTTGACAATTCAGATGGTTGGGATGTTCGGACACTTGATTCAGGCTTGAAAATCACACCACACAATAGGGCTGCTGAACGCAATAGCCGAATTGAGGTTGGTGATGTCTGGATTTTAAAAGGAAATGGATCCTATTCTTCTCTCAGAGATATTTTGAACTCATTCAATGAGAACTTCTCAAAAGGCCCAAATGCTGACTCTTACACTTACTACCCTTCAGGGTTCTAACTAGAAAGGAACAATCATGAACCAAGAACAACAACTCAATCAAGCGCTACGCTTGACGGTCAATGAATTGACAGCCCAGTTGGCCAATGAGTCAACCACTAAGAACTTGCTGGCTATCCAGCTGACTGAAGTTGTTCAGGAGAAACAGCAACTGACTCAGCAAAATGCTGAACTTCAAGCAAGAGTTTCCGAACTAGAAGGCTTGCTTGATGAACAAACTCAACCAGAAATCATTGAAGGAGAATAACCGTGACTACAACAGAAAATAATTTACTTGACCTTGAAACAATCACAGAACCCTTTGACTTGGCGACAGCACTCAAGTACATGAAGGAAAATGGTGAGTTCATCCGTTGCAAGAATGCTGTCAATGACTTCTACATGTACCGTGACATGCAGAAACGTCCTGTCATCGTCAATGGCCGCCGTCAATTCAAGGACGTAGAAACTGTCTGGGCATTTAACCAATGGGGCGGGACAACACCCACAATCAACATAGCTGATTTCTTTAATCTTGAATACTACATCATGACCTTTGATGAGAACGGAAATCCTGACTGGACTGAGCCTCACTTGGAGGATAAGTAAGCTCATCTAAAATAAACAGGATAGGAGATAGTGAATGCCACCATGGTTAATAGATAGCACTGTGGTTGTGGCGATGGTGACGGTGCTGGGCGGTCTGTTCAGCACTATTATCACCACTTCAGCCAATCGGAAAGACCAGCTGATAAAACATCAGTATGAGGATATCAAGGAAGATTTGTCTGGCTTGATTGACAAGGTTAAGACGATTGATCATACAACCACGGAAACAAAGAAAATTTCAGAAATCACAAAAGACGGTACGCTTAAAATCCAGCGTTACCGTCTTTTTCACGATTTGACAAAGGAAATTTCTCAAGGCTACACAACTATTGAACATTTCAGGGAGTTGAGCATTCTCTTTGAGAGTTATCAACTGCTTGGCGGAAATGGGGAAATTGAAGCCTTGTTTGAGAAATTCAAACAGTTACCAATTGAGGAGGACTAAACATGACACAAATTACAGATATTATCATCAGCTCAGCTATGGGAATTTTGACCATTTTGGCAGGAATTGCAGTGCAAGCTGTCAAGGTTTATTTGATTAAAAAAGGCGGTGAAAAGGCCGTCTTGATTACAGAAATCTTGGCCAAGAACGCTGTTAATGCTGTGGAGCAAGTGGCCACTGAAACTGGCTTCAAAGGAGCTGACAAGCTAACTTCTGCTAAGGCTCAGATTTTAGCTGAGTTGCAAAAATACAATATCCACATGTCAGACGATGATCTCACTTTGTTTGTTGAATCAGCTGTCAAACAAATGCACGATGCCTGGAAGGAGTAACCTATGGAAATCAACACTGAAATAGCCATTGCCTGGATGTCTGCACGTCAAGGCAAGGTCAGCTATTCCATGGACTACCGTGACGGCCCTAACAGCTATGACTGTTCCAGCTCTGTCTATTATGCTCTCAGGTCAGCTGGTGCAAGCTCAGCAGGTTGGGCGGTCAACACTGAGTACATGCACGATTGGCTGATTAAAAACGGTTATGAGCTTATTGCTGAAAACGTGGATTGGAATGCTGTCCGTGGTGATATAGCAATTTGGGGCATGCGAGGGCACTCAAGCGGAGCTGGTGGTCATGTAGTCATGTTTATTGACCCTGAAAATATCATTCACTGTAACTGGGCAAATAATGGCATCACAGTGAACAACTACAATCAGACAGCGGCTGCTAGTGGCTGGATGTATTGCTACGTTTACCGTTTGAAAAGCGGAGCTTCTACCCAAGGAAAAAGCCTTGATACCTTGGTCAAGGAAACCCTTGCTGGTAACTACGGTAATGGCGAAGCACGCAAGGCAGTGCTTGGCAATCAATATGAGGCTGTTATGTCAGTCATCAATGGCAAAACTACGACTAATCAAAAGACTGTTGACCAACTTGTTCAAGAGGTAATCGCTGGCAAACATGGCAACGGTGAAGCTCGTAAAAAGTCGCTTGGTAGTCAATATGATGCAGTTCAGAAACGAGTGACGGAATTGCTCAAAAAACAGCCCTCTGAGCCGTTTAAGGCTCAAGAGGTAAACAAGCCCACGGAAACCAAAACAAGCCAAACAGAGCTAACTGGACAAGCCACAGCCACCAAAGAAGAGGGCGACCTCTCTTTCAATGGGACTATCTTGAAAAAAGCGGTGCTGGACAAGATTCTGGGCAACTGTAAAAAGCATGATATTCTTCCAAGTTATGCACTGACTATCCTACACTATGAAGGTCTTTGGGGAACTTCAGCAGTTGGGAAGGCAGATAATAACTGGGGCGGTATGACCTGGACTGGTCAAGGCAACCGTCCAAGCGGTGTCACTGTCACACAAGGTTCCGCACGTCCTTCAAATGAGGGCGGTCACTATATGCACTATGCAAGCGTGGATGACTTTCTGACAGACTGGTTTTATCTTCTAAGGGCTGGTGGCTCTTACAAGGTGTCTGGTGCTAAAACCTTCAGTGAGGCTATCAAGGGAATGTTTAAAGTTGGCGGTGCTGTCTATGATTATGCTGCAAGCGGCTTTGATAGCTATATTGTCGGAGCTTCAAGCCGCCTCAAGGCTATTGAGGCAGAAAATGGTTCACTGGACAAGTTTGATAAAGCTACCGACATTGGTGACGGTAGCAAAGACAAGATTGACATTACTATTGAAGGTATTGAAGTTACCATCAACGGTATCACTTATGAACTGACTAAAAAGCCAGTTTAGAATTAGATACGATAAGACAAAATAAGCCCTCAGCAATTGCCGGGGGCTGTTTTTCCGTTATAACGGACTTCCCTCAAAATATCGGTTATAATGGACTTTTTTTGTTAAAAATTTTAAAAATATTTGTTAAAAACAAGTGTTTTCTATTGACAAGTGTTTAAAACAAGTGTATAATACAATTAAAGATAAGGAAAGGAGATAAGCCAATGACAGAGCGAGAGCTTAAGAAAATTGCTAAGAAGCAAGGTTTTAGTAAAACTAACTTTGGCAAAGGGTCACACGAAGTTTGGAAACATCCAGACGGACGGACAGTGACGATACCTAAGCCAAAGGAAAAAGATTACAGACCAGGCACACTGAACAACATTCTCAAAGTCTTGTATGGGGAGTGAGGACGCTCCTCCCCGTACCCCTAAAAGGGGATACTCTGATCATTGGCTTAATCTAATATTATGAAATACACTTATTTAGCATTGTTTGAAGTGGATAAAGAAAACGGTGGCTATAACATTTCTTTCCCTGATTTTCATGGAGCATTTAGTGAAGCTGATAGCTTGAACGAGGCCATTTTTAACGCTCGTGAAGTCCTTGAAATCTATACAATTATGTTTGAAGACGAGGGCAAAGAGTTTCCTAAAGCATCATCATTCAAGGCTCTTGCAAGCAATTTAGCAAGTGACGAAGATGTGATTCAGGCTATTTCAGTTGATACTGAGCTTGTCCGTGAGCGTGAACGCTCTAAGATTGTCAACAAGACTGTCACACTGCCAAGCTGGCTTGTGGAAGTTGGAAAAGAAAACAAGGTCAACTTTAGCCAGCTGTTGCAAAAAGCAATCCGTGAGGAATTGCAAGTATAAGAAAGAGCGGTCAAGATGGCCGCTTTTTTCTGTATAAAAAATTATGAAAATAGATAGTAATACTTTTCAAAAATTGACCTATGAAAAACCGTCCGCCCCAAATTCGCCCCAAATTATTTTTAAAGTTAGCCTGATTTAACCTGATGGAAAATCAAAAAAGCCTATAAAATCAGGCTTTTCATTCGGTTAATTCCTGTTAATTCAGGTACTGAAAGGCGGTAGACGGATTTGAACCGACGATCAAGCTTTTGCAGAGCCGTGCCTTACCACTTGGCTATACCGCCATAACAGATAATATTCTATCGAAAAAAAAAGATTCGTCAAGCCTCTTTCGTAAAATAGCCAATTTTAGCCCTTAAACTTCCTCATATTACCCAAAAAAAGAGATTGATACCCATTGTATCAATCTCTTTTAGATTATTGTCTGATTAAATAATCAAATGCGCCAATGGCAGCTGTGGCACCAGACCCCATGGAAATAATGATTTGCTTGTAGGCAGCATCTGTACAGTCACCTGCAGCAAAAATACCAGGGATATTTGTTGAGCCAAATTTATCAACGACAATTTCTTGACGTTCATTGAGTTCAATGCCGCTATCCTTGAGCCAAGATGTACTTGGTACAAGACCAATTTGTACAAAAACACCTTCTAAATCAATGTGTTTTTCTTCGTTTGTATCACGATCGGTATAGTTTAAACCAGTGACATGATCTTCACCAACGATATCTTTAGTAGCAACATTCTTAAGAATAGTTAAATTGTCAGTTTTAGCTGCTCGTTCTTGCAGTACTTGGTCTGCTTTGAGCTCAGGTAAGAATTCTAGGACTGTAACATGTTTAGTGACACCGGCTAGATCTAAAGCAGCTTCCATACCTGAATTACCACCACCTATAACAGCAACATCTTTTCCTTCGAAAAGAGGGCCATCACAATGTGGACAGTAAGTAACACCTTTATTGCGGAATTCTTCCTCGCCAGGAACGTTGATATTTCGCCACTTAGCACCCAGAGCTAGGATAGCAGTTTTAGCTTGTAAAATAGCTCCGTTAGCCAGTGTTACCTCAACTAATTCTTTTTTCTCAATGCCAGTTGCTAATTGACTCTTGATAATATCAATATCGTAAGATTTGGTATGCTCTTCAATTTGAGCCATTAATTTAGGGCCTTCTGTGTACAGTGTACCAATCATGTTCTCAATACCAACTGTTTCGATAACTTGTCCACCAAAAGTTTCTGCTAAAATACCTGTTTTTAACCCTTTACGGGCGGCATAAATTGCAGCACTGTTACCTGCAGGACCACCACCAATAACTAGAACATCATAGACACCTTTGTCAGCAAATGCTTCAGCATCAAGAGGTCCATCTAGTTGTTCTAAAAGCTGTTCAATTGTAGCACGGCCAGAAGTAAATTCTTCTTGGTCCTTATAAACAGTAGGAACAGACATGATACCTTTTGATTTGACTTCGTCTTGATACATGCCTCCTTCAATCATAGTATGAGTGATATTCGGATTCAAAACAGCCATTATATTAAAGGCTTGAACGACATCTGGACAATTATGGCAAGTTAATGAAACATAAGTTTCTAGATTGATAGTTTTCTCAATCCCCTTAATTCGTTTGATAATATCTTCATCAACTTTTGGTGCGCGACCAGAGACTTGCAACAAAGCTAAAATGAAAGATGTGAATTCATGCCCCATTGGCAAGCCTGAAAAAATAACGCGACTTTCATGCCCTTTTTTTGCAATTCCAAAACTAGGTTGACGTTTTAAATGTGTTGATTCAAGGCTGATGCGATCAGACATAGCGACAATTTCATCTAGAAAATCCTTTACTTTTTGAGAATTATCGTTATCTCCTAAATCAGCTTGTAATACAATATCAGATTCTAGCAAATCTAAATATTGCGCTAATTGAGCCTTGATTTCTTTATCTAAGACCATGGATTACCTCCTGGTTATTAAATTTTACCTACAAGGTCTAAACTAGGAGTTAAAGTTTCAGCTCCTTCTTTCCATTTAGCTGGACAAACTTCACCTGTATGTTGGCGGATGTATTGAGCAGCACGGACTTTATCAATGAGAGTACTTGCATCACGTCCGATGCCATCAGCATTAATTTCCATCATTTGGATGACACCGTCTGGATCAATGATAAATGTACCACGTTGTGCTAGACCATCTTGTCCAAGGACATCAAAACCTTGTGAAATAAGGTGTGAAGGGTCACCAATCATAGGATATGTGATAGTACCAACGACATCTGAGTCATCATGCCATGCTTTATGAACAAAATGAGTATCAGTAGAGACAGAATAAACTTCTACATCAAGAGATTTAAGTGTTTCGTATTGCTCTTGAAGGTCACCAAGTTCAGTTGGGCAAACAAATGAAAAGTCTGCTGGGTAGAAACAAAAAACTGCCCATTTTCCTTTAACGTCTTCATTTGTAACAGTGATGAATTTTCCATCGTGATAAGCTTGAGCTGAAAATTCAATAATTTCTTTTCCGACTAATGACATAATAATGTCCTCCTTTATTTTTTAATAGCCTAATTATAAACGAAATACTTTTAAATCTCCAATAAAAACGTTTACATTTTTCTAAGAAAAGTATGATTTTTCTAATAGAGTAGAAGATTTTATAGCTTGTCAAATCTAACTTTTTTTGATAAACTATTATAGTTGCTTAAAGTGACAAATACTCATCTTAGATCAATTGTGGTCTTGTTGCCGAAAGGTTAGGCTGCAAGTCGAAGTCTGAGAGAGGAAAAAACATTTTTAAAGGAGAACTTACTCATGGCAGTAATTTCAATGAAACAACTTCTTGAGGCTGGTGTTCACTTTGGTCACCAAACTCGTCGCTGGAACCCTAAGATGGCTAAGTACATCTTCACAGAACGTAATGGTATCCACGTTATCGACCTTCAACAAACTGTAAAATTAGCTGACCAAGCTTACGAATTTGTTCGTGATGCTGCAGCAAACGATGCAGTTATCTTGTTTGTTGGTACTAAGAAACAAGCAGCTGAAGCTGTTGCTGAAGAAGCTAAACGTGCTGGTCAATACTTCATTAACCACCGTTGGTTAGGTGGAACTCTTACTAACTGGGGAACTATCCAAAAACGTATTGCTCGTTTGAAAGAAATCAAACGTATGGAAGAAGAAGGAACTTTTGAACTTCTTCCTAAGAAAGAAGTTGCATTGTTAAACAAACAACGTGCACGTCTTGAAAAATTCTTGGGTGGTATCGAAGATATGCCACGCATCCCAGATGTAATGTATGTTGTTGACCCACATAAAGAGCAAATCGCTGTTAAAGAAGCTAAAAAACTTGGTATTCCAGTTGTAGCTATGGTTGACACTAACGCTGATCCAGATGATATCGATGTTATCATCCCAGCAAACGATGACGCTATTCGCGCCGTTAAATTAATTACTTCTAAATTAGCTGATGCAGTTATTGAAGGTCGTCAAGGTGAAGATGCTGACGTTGACTTCGCTCAAGAAGCACAAGCAGATTCAATTGAAGAAATCGTTGAAGTAGTTGAAGGATCAAACAACGACTAATATTTAATTTATTGTAAATCCTAAAACGGGGCAGATGCAAACCGCTCTGTCTCGTTTTTTTAATCATTATTTGAAATTAAGAGGAGAACGAAAATGGCAGAAATCACAGCTAAACTTGTAAAAGAATTGCGTGAAAAATCAGGTGCAGGCGTTATGGACGCTAAAAAAGCATTAGTAGAAACTGATGGTGACCTTGATAAAGCGATTGAATTACTTCGCGAAAAAGGTATGGCTAAAGCAGCTAAAAAAGCAGACCGTGTTGCTGCTGAAGGTTTAACAGGTGTTTATGTTGATGGTAACGTTGCAGCAGTTATTGAAGTTAACGCTGAGACTGACTTTGTTGCTAAAAACGACCAATTTGTAACATTAGTTAATGAAACTGCTAAAGTTATTGCAGAAGGACGTCCTTCAAACAATGAAGAAGCACTTGCTTTAACAATGCCTTCAGGTGAAACTTTAGAACAAGCATTTGTAACTGCAACTGCTACAATTGGTGAAAAAATTTCATTCCGTCGCTTCGCTTTAGTTGAAAAGACTGATGAGCAACATTTTGGTGCATACCAACATAATGGTGGACGTATCGGAGTAATTACTGTTGTTGAAGGTGGCGACGATGCACTTGCTAAACAAGTATCAATGCACGTTGCAGCTATGAAGCCAACTGTTCTTTCATATACTGAACTTGATGCACAATTTGTTCATGATGAATTAGCACAGTTGAACCACAAAATTGAGCAAGACAACGAGAGTCGTGCTATGGTTAACAAACCAGCTCTTCCATTCCTTAAATATGGATCAAAAGCTCAATTGACTGATGAAGTTATTGCCCAAGCAGAAGAAGACATCAAAGCAGAATTAGCTGCAGAAGGTAAACCAGAAAAAATCTGGGATAAAATCGTTCCAGGTAAAATGGATCGTTTCATGCTTGACAACACTAAAGTTGACCAAGAGTACACACTCCTTGCTCAAGTTTACATCATGGATGATAGCAAAACAGTTGAAGCTTATCTTGAGTCAGTAAATGCTAAAGCAGTTGCTTTCGTACGTTTTGAAGTTGGAGAAGGTATTGAGAAAGCTTCTAACGACTTTGAAGCAGAAGTTGCAGCTACAATGGCAGCAGCACTTGAAAAATAATTAACACTCGCTTTATATTATAATTTGACAGCAAAATGTTGTCAGTAAATATATTTTAAAATAAGACACTTGGCTTAAGTCAAGTGTCTTATTTTGCTATCGAATTGGTGGATTGGCAAATATTAAAAAGGAGAGACAGTCATCTCACCTTAACTTTTCTAGAATAGGTTGAAGCCGATAATGGATAATGTTCCCATGATGCATCCAGCTAGTATAACACCTAGCATAACAGCAATAACACTATGTTTAAATTCCCAATCTAGGAGGCTAGCTGCAAGCGTGCCAGTCCAGGCTCCTGTTCCGGGTAAGGGAATGCCTACAAACAATAGCAAGGCAATAAACAATCCTTTTTCTCCAGCTACTTTTTCAAGTTTTTGACCACCGCTATGTCCTTTTTTAAGGCACCATGTGAAAAACTTACCAGTATAAGGTTTATCTGCTCCCCATTCTAGAACTTTGCGAGCAAAGAAGAAGATGATAGGTACAGGTAGCATGTTTCCAACAACACCGATAGCTAGCGCTTCCCACAAAGGTATTCCATTAGCGATTGCAAATGGCACAGCTCCTCGTAGTTCCACTAAGGGAATCATTGAAATCAAAAATGTAATAATGTAATTCATTAAATAAAACCTTTCTATGGTATTATTCCATTTTATCTTATCTTTCTAGTAATGACAACTAAAATCCGCGGTCATTCTAGTTTTACTGTCCTTAGATAGATTTCATTTCCGTATCTTTTAAAAATTTGATATAATAATAGTCAGTTATAGTCAAAGAGGAAGGAGTGAATTTGTGGCCATAAAAAATACTTCCGATAATATTGAAGAATATATAAAATCATTATTAGAACAATCAGGAATTGCTGAAATAAAGCGTTCCAATTTAGCTGATACTTTTCAAGTTGTTCCTAGTCAGATTAATTATGTCATTAAGACACGGTTTACTGAAAGCCGTGGTTATGTGGTTGAGAGTAAACGAGGTGGTGGAGGTTACATCCGCATTGCTAAGGTTCATTTTTCTGATCAACACCAATTATTTGGAAATATGTTATCAACGATTGGCGAGCGTATCAGTGAACAAGTTTTTGATGATTTGATTCAATTATTATTCGATGAAGAGATAATTACAGAACGTGAAGGAAATTTGATTCTGGCGACATCAGGTGATGACGTCTTAGGAGAGCAAGCCTCTGTTATTAGAGCTCGTATGCTCCGTAAATTATTACAACGATTAGATAGAAAAGGATTCCATTTATGAGTCATTATTCCATAAAATTACAAGAAGTATTCAGATTGGCGCAATTTCAAGCAGCACGCTATGAAAGTCACTATTTAGAAAGCTGGCATCTTCTTTTAGCAATGGTTTTAGTTCATGATTCAGTAGCTGGTTTGACATTTGCTGAATATGAGTCTGAAGTTGCAATTGAAGAGTACGAAGCAGCAACAATTTTAGCTTTAGGTAGAGCACCGAAAGAAGAGATTACCAATTATCAATTTTTAGAGCAATCACCAGCTTTGAAAAAGATCTTAAAGTTAGCAGAAAATATTAGTATCGTAGTAGGAGCTGAAGATGTGGGTACTGAACATGTCTTGCTTGCTATGTTGGTTAATAAAGATTTATTAGCCACACGTATCTTAGAGTTAGTTGGCTTTAGAGGTCAAGACGATGGTGAATCAGTTCGTATGGTTGATTTACGTAAGGCTCTAGAACGTCATGCCGGTTTTACAAAAGATGATATCAAAGCAATTTATGAATTACGTAATCCTAAAAAAGCAAAGTCGGGTGCTTCTTTTTCTGATATGATGAAACCACCGAGTACTGCTGGTGATTTAGCTGATTTCACACGTGATTTATCACAGATGGCGGTTGATGGGGAAATTGAACCTGTTATTGGGCGTGATAAAGAAATTTCACGTATGGTCCAAGTCTTAAGTCGTAAAACAAAGAATAATCCTGTCTTAGTTGGAGATGCGGGTGTCGGTAAAACAGCTTTGGCGTACGGTCTAGCACAACGTATTGCTAATGGAAATATTCCTTATGAGCTTAGAGATATGCGTGTTCTAGAGTTAGATATGATGAGCGTTGTTGCTGGAACTCGTTTTCGTGGTGATTTTGAGGAACGTATGAATCAAATCATTGCAGATATTGAAGAAGACGGTCATATTATTCTTTTCATTGATGAACTGCATACTATTATGGGTTCTGGCTCTGGTATTGATAGCACACTTGATGCTGCTAATATTTTAAAACCAGCTTTGGCCCGAGGCACTTTACGCACTGTTGGAGCAACAACTCAAGAGGAATATCAAAAGCATATTGAAAAAGATGCTGCTTTATCTCGTCGCTTTGCAAAAGTTTTAGTAGAAGAACCAAATCTTGAAGACGCATATGAAATTCTACTTGGATTGAAGCCAGCGTATGAAGCCTTTCATAATGTTACTATTTCAGATGAAGCAGTTATGACTGCTGTAAAAGTGGCTCATCGTTATTTGACAAGTAAGAATTTACCAGACTCAGCTATAGACTTACTTGATGAAGCTTCTGCCACTGTGCAAATGATGATTAAGAAAAATGCTCCTTCGCTTTTAACAGAAGTTGACCAAGCTATTTTAGATGATGATATGAAATCTGCTTCTAAAGCTCTAAAAGCAAGTTATAAGGGTAAAAAGCGTAAGCCTATTGCCGTAACAGAAGATCATATTATGGCAACTCTCAGTCGTCTATCTGGTATTCCTGTTGAAAAATTGACACAAGCTGATAGTAAAAAATACCTCAATTTAGAAAAAGAATTGCATAAACGTGTTATCGGTCAAGATGATGCAGTTACTGCCATTAGTCGTGCTATCCGTCGCAATCAATCTGGCATTCGTACTGGTAAGCGTCCTATTGGTTCCTTTATGTTCTTGGGACCAACTGGTGTTGGTAAGACAGAGTTAGCAAAAGCCTTGGCAGAAGTGTTGTTTGATGATGAATCAGCCCTAATTCGTTTTGATATGTCGGAATATATGGAAAAATTCGCAGCTTCTCACCTGAATGGGGCACCTCCAGGTTATGTTGGTTATGATGAAGGAGGAGAGTTGACTGAAAAAGTACGCAATAAACCATATTCAGTTTTACTTTTTGATGAAGTTGAAAAAGCTCATCCAGATATTTTTAATGTATTATTACAAGTGCTTGATGATGGCGTTTTAACAGATAGTCGAGGACGAAAAGTTGATTTTTCAAATACTATAATCATTATGACTTCTAATTTAGGAGCAACTGCATTACGTGACGATAAAACAGTTGGTTTTGGAGCTAAGGATATCAGCCATGATTATACTGCTATGCAAAAACGTATTATGGAGGAGCTTAAAAAAGCTTATCGACCAGAGTTTATCAATCGTATTGATGAGAAAGTTGTATTCCATAGTCTCAGTCAAGATAATATGCGTGAAGTTGTGAAAATTATGGTTAAACCTTTAATTTTAGCGCTTAAAGATAAAGGTATGGATCTGAAATTCCAGCCTTCAGCCTTGAAACACTTGGCAGAGGATGGCTATGATATAGAAATGGGTGCTCGTCCACTGCGTAGAACTATTCAAACGCAAGTAGAGGATCATTTATCAGAACTACTATTGGCAAATCAAGTGAAAGAGGGGCAAGTAATTAAGATTGGCGTATCCAAAGGCAAATTGAAATTTGATATTGCAAAATCATAAAACATTCCAGTACCGATGGGTACTGGAATTTTAATATAAAAAGAAAACGTCCAAAATATTTTGGACATTTTCTTATAGATTTATGAAAAGTAAAAGGATCTATATCTAACAATTGCACTTGTAGATATAGGTACGACTGAAAGTCGTTGAAAAATTTTAGGATAAATATATTATAATATCCTAATCTTTTGCTAACTTAAAATAAATCTAAAGATTACCTTAAGATTTCAATCGCTTTTGTAACCACACAATGTCATGCCATTGTTCAAATTTAAATCCGATTTTTGGGAAATGTGCGACTTGATTAAATCCTCTTTTTTTGTGGAATGCAATGCTTATATCATTTGGTAAACTGATACAAGCGAGTAGATTAACATACCCTTGGTTAACTAATTCTTTCTCCAATGTATCATATAGTTGGCTACCAATTTTTTTGCTACGTGCATCTTTATCAAGGTAAATAGAAAGCTCGCAAGTCCAGTCATAGGCAGCTCTAGCGTAGTAAGTTGAAGCATATGCATAACCTAATATTTTCCCATTTTCTTCAGCAACTAAATATGGGAAAGATTTGCTGATATTTTTGATACGATTAGTGAATTCCGATATACTAGGAATATCGTATTCAAACGTTATTGTAGTGTCAGCAACGTAGGGAGCATAGATAGCAAGTAATTCTTTAGCATCTGAGGGTAGGACAGGTCTTATAATCATAGATATCACCTAATTATAGTAAATCAAGTTTTTGCAATTCGGAATCAATAGTGTCAAGGACGTGTTGAAGATCCTCTGGATTTTTGACGAAATCAAGTTTGTTACCATCGATCCGAATTTTAGGTGAAACGTCGTAATTTTCATACCATTCTGGATATTCAGAATGGACTTGTTTGTAGTAGTCGTATAACTCTGGGTTAGAATCAACTTGCTCAAAGCTGCGTCCTCGTTTGTCAATACGTTCTAACATTTTATCAAATGAAACATCAATGTAGACTAGCAAATCAGGTCTCTTCTTAGGCATACCTTCTAATTCTTCCAACATATTTGCAAGAAGTTCTTTATAGATATCTAGCTCTGTTTTAGTCACATTTCCATTCTTATAATTTAGAGTGAGGAATAGTTCATCTTCAAAAATAGAACGATCCAAAACATTGTTGTTAGCCTTATAGGCTTCTTTTATAGATTGGAATCGTTTATTTAAAAAGAATATTTGTAGTAAAAAAGCATATTTTTGGGGATCTTGATAGTAAAGATCTAAAACTGGGTTATTATCAACCGCCTCATAGAAAACATCTGTCCCTAGGTGTTGTCCTAGAGCAGCTGCAAGGGAGCTTTTACCTGCTCCAATGGTTCCAGCTAAAACAATCAACATAATTCTCCTTAATTCTGTTATGCTAAAATAATTTGTTATACTTTTGAGTTTTCATTACACAATGATTTATGCTAAATTTGTACAGAGATAGGAAAAAACAGTCAAAGGACTGTTTTTGATTTAGCGTAAACCTGCAAAAAGTTCTTGAACTTCTGCTAGTGTTTCTGCACGTGAAACAGCTCCTCTAATTTTTGCTGCGCCTGATTTTCCACGCAGATAATGAGGTGCTAACCCTCGAAATTCACGAACGGCAATAGTTTCACCTTTTAAATTAACTAGTCGAGTGAGATGATCCTCGGCAACATCTAACATCTTCTCAAATGGTAGGTCAGGAAGGATTTCGCCTGTTTCAAAGAAATGATTAATTTGTGTAAAGATGTAAGGATTGCTACGAGCACCACGTCCAACCATTATAGCGTCAGCTCCAATCTCTTCAATCATAAATTTGGCATCGTGAACAGTACGAATGTCACCATTAGCAATAAAAGGAATACTAGTAACAGCTTTAGCGACCTTGCCAAGTGTTTCATGGTCACACGTGCCAGTATACATTTGTTCACGCGTTCGACCGTGCATAGCAAGTGCAGATACACCAGCAGATTCGGCAGCGAGTGCATTTTCTATAGCATTAGATGAGTCAGACCATCCTGTACGCATTTTTACTGTTAATGGAATGTCAAGTACAGACGTTACCTCTTTAACAATATGATAAATTTTTTCAGGGTCACGTAACCATTTAGCTCCAGCTTCGTTTTTAACAACTTTGTTAACTGGACATCCCATATTGATGTCTACGATATCTGCTTTCGTATTACTTTGGATAAAGTCAGCTGCACGTTTTAAGCCTTCTGCATCGCCACCAAATAGTTGAATTGACATAGGATGTTCATTTTCATCGATATGGAGCATATGTAAGGTCTTTTCGTTGTTATAAAGTAACCCTTTCTCAGAAATCATTTCCATAACAACGAGACCAGCACCAAATTCTTTAGCGATAGTACGAAAAGCAGAATTGGTAATACCTGCCATCGGTGCTAGTACGGTACGATGAGGAATTTCAACCTTCCCAATCATAAATGAACTATTTAATTGAGTCATTAATTATCTTCTCCAAATCTTCTTCTGTGAAATAGTAAGTCTGGTTGCAAAATTGACAAGTAATTTCAACACCTTTATCTTCATCCTTCATGGCTTGCAATTCTTTAGTTCCTAAAGTCAATAGAGCGGCTTCAAAACGTTCTTTTGAACAGTCACAGTAGAAGGCTAAAGAGTCTTCCGATAAGCGCTTGTAGTCGTCTTCTCCGTAAATAGCTGAAAGGAGAGATTCTATATGATTTTCAGACTCTAGCAGACTTGAAATAGAAGGCATCTCCTGAATGCGTTTTTCATAGCGAGAAATTTCTTCGTCAGAAGCACCTGGGAGCACCTGAAGCATGAATCCACCTGCAACTTTAACCTTATCCTCGTCATCTAAGAGGACATTTAAACCGACGGCAGAAGGTGTTTGCTCACTTTCGGTTAAATAATAAGCAAAATCTTCTCCAATTTCTCCTGTAATTAGTGGAGTTGTTGAAGTGTAAGGTTGCCCAGTTGCGTAATCGGTAATAACGACAAAGTGTCCATTACCCATGAAAGGTCCAACTAAGACCTCTCCAGTAGCTGTTTTCTTGATATCAACACCCGTATTTTGGATGTAACCTTTAACATTTCCTTTAGTATCAGCTACAGAAATAATATGACCAAAAGAGCTATCTCCAATAACCTTGACAGTTACTTTACTATTTCCTTTTTGATTTGCTGCTAAAATTTGATTTGCAATTAATGTTCTCCCAAGAGCTACAGTAGAACTTGAAAGTGTCTGATGTTTTTCTTGAGCTGTTCTTACAGTTTCTGTACAATCAAGGACATAAGCCCGGAAAGAACCGGAAGTTGAAATTGATTTTATAATTTTATCCATAAGTCATATTATAGCATAAAAGGCTTATTTTGCATTGGAGATAGTCAGGAAAATATAGATGAAAACGGTATAAATTAATGATATAAAAACGATACTGTGTTTTACAGTATCGTTTTTATTTAGTGGATATGATAGTAAGTTAAGACTCATCAACTTTTTCTTGGGTAGATTTACCTTCGTTGAGTAAGGCTTCAACTATTTTTTTATCACGAATTTTGACAGAATCATTGATTGTTTCAGCCGATTTAATAACAGCAGATTCCAATTGGGCACGTTCCTTACGTCCTTTGTCTATGGCAGCGATAATACCATTATTTTGAGCCACTAAGCTTTCAGCTAATGCAGTGACAGATTTAATAGAAACAGTGGGGCTTTGTGCGGTCTTCTCTAACATCGGAATCGCTTCTTTACTAGTTTCAGCCAGCATCTGCAATGCTGCATTATTAGCGTTGACAATAGCATCAGCAGTGACACCGGATTTGACAGATTGTTGCATCATGCCTAACTGAGCGATTGAGAGTTTCATTGTTGGAATGGTATTTCGACGTAACATGCCAAGTTTCTGACGCATATCTGACGATACTTTGACCAAGTTTCGCATCTGTGGTGTTGTTGCCCATGCAACGTAGAGACGGCTGACATATTCAGGATGTTGCTGTTCGAGGGTATTGATAACTTCAGTCATTCGAGCTAATTGGTTACTTTTAATTTGATACTCGGACGTTTGGCTATCTAATGCTAGAATTTCTTGTTGTAAGTGGCTTGCACGATTAGCAGCCTCGGCTTGACTCGATTCAATAAAAGCAATAACTCCAACCAAATTTTCAATAGATTTAGTATTATCTTCAATGAGCATTTCAGCAGAGACGATATTTCTTGCCAAAGTATCTTCTTGTTTGACAACATTCGCTGCCATCATATCCATTTTTTGCTCGATGTTTTGTGAGTCAAAATAAAATTCCTGTAGCGAGGTCTTGCTTTGTTTGAATAATTTTTGAATCAAGTTTGGTTTTTTCTCTAATTCTGCCGGAGTAGCATCTTTATATTTGGCAATAAATCCATTTAGTTCGCGATTAGCATTTTTTAGTAAATCATCAACTTGAGGAATTTGAATTTTTTTCTGCTCAGACAAGATATGATTAACAGTGGTATTAACGCCTTCTACTGCGGATTGTCCAAAATCAAGGAGCGCATTTTGATCGCCGACAAAAGTATCTACCAAAGCTGGTGTTTTTTCAGAGATAGCAGACTTTTGTGCTGGTGTTAGTTTTTCAAAAAAGGCAATTTGCCCAGTTTGGCTTGTTGTCTGGTTGGAAATAATTTCTGTTGTTTTATCTGTTTTAGTGATAGCATTGTCTGCAATTTGGTCAATATCAAAATTAAAGGTATCGCTCATTTACTGTTCCTTTCGCCTTGCATCATTCTTAGGCTAACGTCAAAATCTTTCATATCACTTTCATTCAATTGGCGCAGCGTTTCATCTAAATCTAAATTAAATTTTTTAATTGCTTGTAATGCTTGTTCTAGGCGTTCCTTAGCATTGTTAAAATTTTTAGGAGATTGTTTGATTCTGATGTAGCCAGCCAGAACATCTGTAAAACGTTTCATATTGGCTTGATGAATTGCTGCTAATTCAGCTTTGTTATCTGCCTCTTCAATCTTTTTTAAGATAGCAAAGTGGTCATCTTGAATATTGTGATAGAACGGTTTTAATTCCGGAGCAATGCGTATCATTTCATCTTCCTGATCAGAAATAGGTTCTAGTTCTGGAGAGGCATGTAGCTTTATTAGTTGTTCGTTAATCTCATTACTAAATGTATTTGCTTTTTTGGTGATACGTTTATAGATATTAGGCTCAATGGCTTTTTGTAGTTGGTTTGCTTCATTACGAATTAGGTCCAATTGAGGTAATATTTGATGTGCTAATTTGATATATTCCTTAGAACGATTGTCTTTTTTTAAAATTTCCAAGTGTCTAATGTCTTGGTCAGTCTCTTTAATATCGGATTTTAAAGCTTCAATACGTTGGTTTGATGTAAAACGTTTAAGACGCTTTTTATCATAAACGTAATAGGCACAATAACCACCACCAATAATTAACAGAGTAGCAATCACCTCACTCCAAAAGTCTGAAATCAGGGAAGCAAGAACAACAATACCAAGTAATGTTATTAGATTATGAGAATTTTTGGAATAGCGTTTTTTAACCATAATAATATTTAACCTAACTTTCTGTAGTTGTTAATATTTTATCTTAAATGAACTAGTGATGACAAGGGATAACTTTATTTTAACCAAAAATTCCTTAAGCTTAGCCTAAGGAACTCTTTTTAGTTATAATTCTGGGAACAGTTTAGCCAAAATTCGAGGTGTAATAGATTGACCAGGCCCCTCTTGACAGTAGGTGTGCATATACATCAATGGGTTAAAGTTTAGTTCAATGCAAGTAGCATTTTTCTTATCTTTTGAGTATGCTTGAGTGGCATTAGGAATAATTAAATCAACTCCACAAACCCAAGCCCCCATAGCCTCTGCCATCTCAGCTGCTAGTTGTTTATATGTAGGATCCATTGTATTTGTTACATCTATAGAGTCACCGCCAGTGGAAATATTAGAATTACGGCGAAGTTCTATTTTTGTTCCTTCTGGAGGGATACTGTTAACAGTGTATCCTTGTTGTTCCAACATTAACTGTTCTACTTCTCCGAGCTCAATAACCTCTAGAGGAGAGCGATGATCATAGCCTCTGAGAGGGTTTTGGTTTTTAAGTTTAACTAGCTGACTAATAGTATGAATACCATCTCCAACGACATTAGCTGCTACCCTAAGCAATACAGCAATACAGTCCCCCTCAAGGACGAAGAAACGGTATTCGGTACCCTCAATATATTCTTCCACAAGAATAGCACTATCTTCGGTAAAAGCGATGTCAATTGCTTTTTCATAAGAAGCTAAGTTAGCTGATGTTTTAAAAATAGAAATGCCTAAACCAAAGTTTGTAGATTTTGGCTTAACGACGATTGGTTTATCTTGGATTTGTGAAAAATAGTTAAGTGCCTCTTTACGGTCAGTAAATTCATCTCCAAAAGGAGTTGGGAAATGCTTTTCATCTAGGATTTTTTTTGTAACAACTTTGTTAGCCATAGCGAGCGGTACAATATAGTTATCTTTTGAGGTCATATTACCATTTTTAACGTACTCAATATGACTATTGTGCCATAATTTTAGGAATTGATCTTGTTCATCCAGCACTTCGAAGTTGACTCCTTTTTGGATAACGTCAAATAGTAGCAATTGGGTAGAAAGTTCCATCGTTTCATATCCCTTTAAGGCGTAGGGAGCTTCCCAAGCATAATCGTGATAAATTTGTCCTTGTCTTTGTCCAAATGTTTCTAAGGAAAGTCCTTCAATCATTTCTAAAAGTTGACCAGCTACCGTTAATTCAGGTGACTGAATTTGCCTTTTTACAGATTCCAATAGGTCTTGATAGTAAGGTGATAAGTTAAAATGTTGGATAACAGATTGCATAGCATCCACTAAGTCAGAAACTGGTGCTTGATTAGGTAATTTTTCTAATGGATGACTAAGTGCTATAAGGTCATTTAATCTATTGGCTTCCTTGATATCTTGGTCAATATGACTACTAGAATCTATCCACAAAAGCGCCAATAAGAAAAGGTGAACAGTATCAACAGTTTCCTGCGTTATACCGATTGGGCTAAATGGGTTGAGATCAAAAGTGCGAAACTCTAAATATGTAATTCCTTTTTCTAAATAATTACGACAGGCCTTACTACCACGGAGACGAACAGGTGAATAAAATTCTTTCTCAGCAATCAATTGCCCACTTTTTACAGCATTTTCTAGATCGTTGACATAATCCTTCAAGCTAGTATAAGAAATACGAATATCTTTATGATTCACATAACCTAAGTGACTATTTCTAAGTGACCGGACAGGGTTATTCAGTTTCTGATCTAAAAAGTCTTCTTCAGCTACTGGGCTCGCTCCGTATAGATAAGTTAGTAACCAACGGTAACGTAAAAAATTTTGAGACAATTTCATGTAAAGCTGGTTCTGAAAATCAATAGCATTATCTGCTTGACTCAATTCAAAGAGAGAAGTTAATAACTCTTGACCTAAACCGAGATTATAGTGAATTCCAGAGATGGATTGTATTAGTTTTCCATAAGTCTTCTCCAAATATTTGCGATAATCATATTCAAAAGCATCCTCTAATTGGGCAATCTGTATGTCTTCTTCCCTCACTTTGGGTGGCATAGAAAGCGGCCATAAGTATTCATCGTGGTTGATAGAGCGTCCAGCAACATCACTTATAGCTTTCAAAAATCGAATGGCTTCTTGGCTATCCTTTGCAATAGGTGTAATGAGTTCTAATTGAGGTTCACTATAATCCGTTTGGATATAAGGATGATAGTTACGACTCCCTAATGTTTTGGGATGGGGTGTTTGAGCAACCCTTTGAGTGGGTTGGTGAATACGAAGGCTTTCTCTCTCTAAGCCAAATGTAGCTTGTAGAATCGGTAGATGAGAGTGGCTTCTTTGTAACAGTCGATCGATAATCACGACAACATTCCTCCTAGTAACAGATGATACTAGTTTATCAAAAAAATAATAAAAACTAAGTTTTACGGCACAGAAAACTAAAATAATCTTATACCGGTGTCATAAAAAATAAAAGATTGAACTTTTGAGTCCAATCTTATTAATCTATAAGTTAAAAAGAGTTTTAGAGTTAATGAGTTTCAATTTTTTTAAGATAACGATAGACGCTTGGTTCGGAGATGTTGAGAACTTCAGCGACCTTTGAAACGGCACCTTTTAATTGGAATACACCTTTTTCGTGAAGTTTAGAAACAATTTCTACCTTAACTTCTTGACTTAAATGAATATTCTGATTTAAAAGACTAGGATCAACAATCTCACTAATAATATCCTGAATATTGCCTGATAGAACTTCTACAGGTTCCTCCTGTTGAGGGAGAGAAATTTTTTGAGGGGACTTAGGTAGTATTTTGTTAACATTTAAATTAACTAAGTCTAGAATATCCAAAGCAATATTTTGGTATGCAGAAATATCAAGGTTGATACATAACATCCCTTCAAGTTCATTTTGAGCATTCTTGATGAAGAAAGTAGATCCACGAACTTCTTTATTGAGAGGGCTGACAATCGCCTTATAGTTAGTAACAAAATCTTTTTCCTTATAAACTTTATTCTTGATTAAATCAAGGGCGAAAGTCGTTAGAGGTGAACTTATGGTTCGTCCACTAATGTGACTATTAACCAACTCACCAATATAGATATCATTTTCATCTACTACATGCAAAACAATTTCGTAATTATCACCTAAAACATTATGGAGAAACGTTATTATCGTTTTCCAATAGTCTAATTTTTCTTTATCCATATCGTAGTTCCTCTATGCTAATCTTACTATTATAGTAATATATTTATGGTTAAAAGACAATATCAGACTATTTTAAAAGATTAATGTAATAAAAAATTATCGTAATAAAAAAAAGTTAATAAAATAAAAAATTATTATTGACTATGGTTATGCTTTTAGGTAAAATGTGATTATATTAGCAACTAAGGAGTAATCCATGAGATAAGCCTAATAATTATGTCGGACTTCTTTGTTGCACCTTATCCAGTTCGTAGTACAATTAAGTTTCAGTATTACCTAAAGGCGCCTTTATTGAAATTGAAGCAGTAGTACACAGACACTGAGAATAAAAAACTTAACTATTTTTAGCGGGAGTATATTTATGAATATCATTATTGGGACCAGTCTTTTAATACTTGTATTAGCGATTTTCACTTTATTTAATTATAAAGCACCCTACGGAACAAAAGCAATGGGAGCATTGGCATCTGCGGCTTGTGCATCCTTCCTTGTAGAAGCTTTTCAAGATTCTTTCTTTGGTAAAGTTTTGGGATTTCAATTTTTAAGTGAAGTGGGTGGTGCTAATGGTTCACTTTCTGGTGTAGCTGCAGCTATATTGGTTGCTATTGCTATTGGTGTAACCCCAGGATACGCAGTTTTAATTGGTTTATCTGTTTCTGGAACAGGTATTATTCCTGGTTTCCTTGCAGGATATTTAGTGGGATTTCTTGTTAAGTGGATGGAAAGAAATATTCCTGGTGGTTTAGATCTTATTTCAATTATTATTATTGGTGCACCATTAACACGTCTTGTGGCCAAACTGTTGACGCCGCTTATTAATAGCACTTTGCTCACCATTGGAGATATCTTAACATCAGGTGCTCATAGCAACCCTATTTTAATGGGGATTATACTTGGCGGGACAATTGTAGTAGTGGCGACAGCACCACTTTCTTCTATGGCATTGACAGCTATGCTAGGATTAACCGGAATGCCTATGGCTATAGGAGCCTTGTCTGTCTTTGGTTCGTCATTTATGAATGGTGTACTTTTCCATAAATTAAAACTTGGAAGTCGTAAAGATAATATAGCTTTTGCTGTTGAGCCTCTAACTCAAGCTGACGTGACTTCAGCTAACCCTATTCCAATCTATGTCACTAATTTTGTTGGTGGTGCAGCTTGTGGTATTTTAATTGCCTTGATGAAATTAGTTAATGATACTCCTGGAACAGCGACACCAATTGCAGGATTTGCTGTCATGTTTGCCTATAACCCAATGATAAAAGTACTAATAACCGCTCTAGGTTGTATTATCCTATCTTTACTAGCAGGCTATTTTGGAGGCATTGTTTTTAAAGATTATAAATTAGTTACAAAAGAAGAGCTACAGGCTAGAGATAACTAGTTACTTCATGAAAAGCTAATAGTAAATATCATTAATATAGATATGATATCTGACTTGTGATAACTGTTCTTGATAATTTAAAATTCAACGACTCTAATAAAAAGATCGTTGAATTTTTTATTGTTAAGAATGCTGGTATCAGTAAATTTCAAGATTTCTTTATCAACTATAATGTTAGTTTTTTACCGTTTTTTTACACTTCTAATAATTATTTTTTTCTTTTTTTCCGATAATATTTGAGGAATTTGGCAAAAAAAAACATTTTTTGCTATAATAAGGTGTCAGACAAACTCGCAGGTGAAATTCCTGCCATGTTTTTCCAGAAAGGATTGGGGAGTCCCAAAAAGGCTCACTCAGTGTTAAATAAATATGACTTCAGTTGTTGTAGTAGGTACCCAATGGGGTGACGAAGGTAAAGGTAAAATTACAGATTTTTTATCTGCTGACGCAGAAGTAATTGCACGTTATCAAGGTGGTGATAACGCTGGGCATACTATCGTTATTGATAACAAAAAATTTAAACTTCATTTAATTCCTTCAGGAATTTTCTTCAAAGAAAAAATTTCTGTCATTGGTAATGGTGTTGTCGTTAATCCGAAATCATTAGTTAAAGAGTTAGCTTATCTTCACGGAGAAGGTGTAACAACGGATAACCTTCGTATTTCAGACCGTGCGCATGTTATCTTGCCATACCACATCAAGCTTGACCAACTACAAGAAGATGCTAAAGGTGATAATAAAATTGGAACAACCATCAAAGGAATTGGGCCAGCTTACATGGACAAGGCTGCGCGTGTCGGTATCCGTATTGCTGACCTTCTTGATAGAGAAGTTTTTGCTGAGCGTTTGAAAATTAATTTAGCTGAGAAAAATCGTTTATTTGAAAAAATGTATGACAGTACACCTCTTGAATTTGATGATATTTTCGAAGAATATTATGAATATGGTCAACAAATTAAGCAATATGTGACTGATACATCCGTTATCTTAAATGATGCTCTTGATGCCGGTAAACGTGTTCTTTTTGAAGGAGCACAAGGAGTTATGCTCGACATTGATCAAGGAACATACCCATTTGTAACATCTTCCAATCCAGTAGCAGGTGGTGTCACAATTGGTTCGGGAGTTGGACCAAGTAAAATTAATAAAGTAGTAGGTGTATGTAAAGCTTACACTAGCCGTGTCGGTGATGGACCATTCCCAACAGAACTTTTTGATGAGGTTGGTGACCGTATTCGTGAGATTGGTAAAGAGTATGGTACAACGACTGGTCGTCCTCGTCGCGTTGGATGGTTTGATTCTGTTGTTATGCGTCACAGCCGTCGAGTATCAGGTATTACTAATCTCTCTCTGAATTCAATTGATGTTCTTTCAGGGCTTGATACGGTGAAAATTTGTGTGGCTTATGACCTTGATGGGAAACGTATTGACTATTATCCAGCAAGCCTTGAACAGCTAAAACGTTGTAAACCAATCTATGAAGAATTACCGGGCTGGTCTGAAGATATTACAGCTTGCCGTAGCTTAGATGATCTTCCAGAAAATGCACGTAATTACGTTCGCCGTGTTGGCGAATTGGTTGGTGTTCGTATTTCTACTTTCTCAGTAGGGCCTGGTCGTGAACAAACAAACATTCTTGAGTCTGTTTGGTCAAATATTTAATATTAAAAGTCTGACTGTACAGTCAGACTTTTTGATGTTTACTTTTTCTTTTTAATAGATAGATACTAATAAGACTTAAGGACTTCCCAGAAATCAATAAAACTACTGTAATTGATAAAAAAAGAAGTGAATTGATATTGTGAATCAAAGTATGTAATAATACTAGCGATACAACTGTTAGAATATTACCAGTCATCAATAAGCGTTCCAGAGGATAGTAGCCATGTTGCTTATGCATTTCTAATTTTAATAGTAGACCAGCTGACAATTCTACTAGGAAACAAATAGGTAGAGCTATCAAATTAATAAGAATCATAGACCAACCAAATCCTTGACCATAACTTATATATGATAGACTATTTTTGGAAATTGTTGACGTGTGAATTATAAAATCAATCGTAAAGATAATGTCTATAAGAAGTAGTAGCGCTAACAGATAATGTAGTAAGGAGATTGTTCTTAACCGTTTATTAATTAATATTTCATTTCCTCCCACTTATTTACCAATAAGCTTATTATATCATAATGTGTAATCAAACATTCGTTAGTACTGATTAAAAGGTTAATGAAGGGGTGGTCACTATTGTTTCATTGAATTAGTAACTTTAACGACGAAATGTTATAATGTTATTAGTTTATAAAAGAGGAGATTGTATGCGTAAATTTTTCCAAGATGTTATTGTAGAGGTGGCTTATTATTTAGAGATTGCTTTGTCAGTTATTCTGGCAACAGCTATTATTTTTTTTAGTTTAGCACTCTTTCATGATTTGTTTAGCATGTTGTCTGTTGATCAAAATGTTGATAAGTTGTTCCAGACTTTCCTTGCTCGCGCCATGACAATAGCAGTCGGGATTGAGTTGATCAAAATGTTTTCAAAACCTTCCCCAGATACTTTAATTGAAGTGTTATTGTTTGCCTTAGCTCGTCAACTTGTAATTGAACATGGTAGTGTTTCAGATTACCTTATGGGGATTGCTTCAGTTGCTATTTTGTTTGCTGTTCGTAAATATCTTTTCACCCATTTTGATGGGTCAAGCAACATTGTTTTACGTGCTAATAACAAAGTCAAAAAAGCTAATATTTTAGCTAGGGTTCAACTACCTTGTCAACCCAATGAAACTTTAGGAGACTTACTTGTTCGTCATTTAAATGATGAGGAAAAGGACGTTGCTATTGGTTCAGTAGTCTATATTAATAACGTTGCATTGCGTGTTGATAGTATGCACGATGGTCTTGTGACGCGTGTAGAAATCATTAGGAGTCTACATTAAAAAATATAAAAAAACATGTATCCTAAGATACATGATTTTTTTGTAAATTAGGTTCAGCACAATTTTGCACACTTAAGTGTGTACTTCTTGGTCTTTTTTAAAACGCTTACAAAAAATATAATAAAGATACAAAAAAACATTACTTAAATAAAGAGAGGTCTTTAGTTATGGAAAACTTCCTAGCTCCCCTTAATTGGTTCTCGCAAAATATCTTGCAGAATCCAGCCTTCTTCGTAGGTCTATTGGTACTCATTGGGTATCTTTTATTGAAGAAACCACTTCATGATGTCTTTGCTGGTTTTATCAAAGCGACCGTTGGATATTTGATTTTGAACGTAGGTGCAGGAGGATTGGTTAATACATTCCGTCCAATCTTAGTTGCTCTTGCTAAAAAATTTAATTTAGAAGCTGCTGTTATTGACCCTTACTTTGGTTTAGCATCAGCAAATGCTAAGTTAGAAACAATGGGCTTTATCAGTGTTGCAACAACAGCACTCTTGATTGGTTTTGGGATTAACATTCTCTTGGTTGCTCTTCGTAAAGTAACTAAAGTCCGTACTCTTTTTATTACTGGTCATATCATGGTACAACAAGCTGCAACAATTTCAGTATTTGTACTGCTCTTGATTCCACAACTTCGTAATGGTTTTGGTGCATGGGCTGTTGGTATCATTTGTGGTCTATATTGGGCGGTAAGTTCTAATATGACCGTTGAAGCAACTCAACGCCTTACAGGTGGTGGCGGATTTGCCATCGGACACCAACAACAATTTGCAATTTGGTTTGTTGATAAAGTTGCGCCATTCTTCGGTAAAAAAGAAGAAAACCTTGATAACTTAAAATTACCAACATTCTTAAATATTTTCCATGATACAGTTGTTGCATCAGCAACATTGATGCTAGTTTTCTTTGGAGGAATCTTAGCTGTCCTTGGTCCAGACATTATGTCTAATGTTAAATTAATCGGACCTGGTGCATTTGTACCAACTAAGCAAGCTTTCTTCATGTACATCCTTCAAACATCATTGACATTCTCAGTTTACCTTTTCATTTTGATGCAAGGTGTACGCATGTTCGTTACAGAATTGACAAATGCCTTCCAAGGTATCTCAAACAAACTTCTTCCAGGATCATTCCCAGCAGTTGACGTTGCAGCTTCATATGGTTTTGGTTCTTCAAATGCAGTTCTTTCAGGATTTGCTTTTGGTTTGATTGGTCAATTAATTACAATCGCTCTACTTGTTGTCTTCAAAAATCCAATCTTGATTATCACAGGATTCGTTCCAGTATTCTTTGATAATGCGGCAATCGCTGTTTATGCAGATAAACGTGGTGGCTGGAAAGCAGCAGTAGCTCTATCATTTATCTCAGGTATTATTCAGGTGGCACTTGGTGCTGTTGCTGTAGGTCTTTTAGGACTTGCAGGTGGTTATCATGGAAATATCGACTTTGAATTCCCATGGTTAGCATTTGGTTACATCTTCAAGTATTTAGGTATCGCTGGTTACGTGATTGTATGTCTCTTCTTCTTAGCTATTCCACAACTTCAATTTATGAAATCTAAAGATAAAGAAGCATACTATCGTGGTGATGCGCCTGCAGAATAATAGAAATTTATAACGGAGGAAATAAAAATGGTTAAAGTTCTTACAGCATGCGGAAACGGCATGGGATCATCAATGGTTATCAAAATGAAAGTCGAAAATGCGCTTCGTCAATTAGGCGTTAGCAACTTTGAGTCAGCATCTTGCTCAGTCGGAGAAGCAAAAGGTTTAGCTGCAAACTACGATATCGTGGTTGCTTCAAACCACCTTATCCATGAATTAGACGGACGTACAAAAGGTCATTTAGTAGGTCTTGATAACCTTATGGATGACAATGAAATAAAAACAAAACTACAAGAAATTTTGTAAGTTAATAGACAAAGGGAGTGAGACAAAAGTTTCTCTCCCATATCTTTAGACTTTTAAGGAGAAATCATGAATTTAAAACAAGCCTTTATCGAAAATGACTCAATTCGTCTTAAATTATCTGCAAGCGATTGGAAAGAAGCAATCAAATTATCAATTGATCCATTGATTGAAAGTGGTGCTGTTGATGCAGAATATTACGATGCCATTATTGAATCTACAGAGGAATTTGGTCCGTACTACATTCTTATGCCGGGTATGGCGATGCCTCATGCTCGTCCAGAAGCAGGCGTAAAACGTGATGCATTTTCATTAATTACATTAACAGAGCCAGTAGTTTTTCCAGATGGCAAAGAAGTCTCAGTATTGTTAGCACTTGCTGCAACAAGTTCAGCTATTCATACTTCTGTTGCTATCCCTCAAATTATTGCCCTTTTTGAATTGGAAAATTCAATTCAGCGCTTGACGGAATGCCAAGAAGCAAAAGAAGTCCTTGCAATGGTAGAGGAATCAAAAAACAGCCCATATTTAGAAGGTTTAGATTTAGAAAGCTAATCAATAAACTGATATTAATAGAAAGGATAGGACCTATAAAAAATCTCTGTGATAAGAAACTCTTTGCCACAAATAAAATGAGTATTTTTATCAGGTCCTTAGAATAAACAACATGACAAAACGTTTACCAAATTTACAAGTTGCACTTGACCACTCAGATTTACAAGGAGCTATCAAAGCTGCCGTATCAGTAGGACATGAAGTTGATGTTATTGAAGCTGGAACTGTTTGCCTTCTTCAAGTAGGTAGTGAATTAGTTGAGGTCCTTCGCAGTCTCTTCCCTGACAAAATAATTGTTGCTGATACAAAATGTGCTGATGCTGGTGGGACTGTTGCTAAAAATAATGCTGTTCGCGGTGCAGACTGGATGACTTGTATCTGTTGTGCTACTATTCCAACAATGGAAGCAGCCTTAAAAGCTATCAAAGAAGAACGCGGCGATCGTGGAGAAATTCAAATCGAACTATATGGTGATTGGACTTATGAGCAAGCGCAACAATGGTTGGATGCAGGTATTTCACAAGCCATTTATCACCAATCTCGTGATGCGCTTCTTGCTGGCGAAACATGGGGAGAGAAAGACCTTAATAAGGTTAAAAAATTGATTGATATGGGCTTCCGAGTTTCTGTAACTGGTGGTTTATCAACTGATACTCTTCAATTATTTGAAGGTGTTGATGTCTTTACTTTTATTGCGGGTCGTGGTATTACAGAGGCAGATGATCCAGCCGCAGCAGCACGTGCATTTAAGGATGAAATTAAACGTATTTGGGGGTAATATATGACACGTCCAATAGGAATTTACGAGAAGGCAACACCAAAACATTTTAACTGGTTAGAACGCCTACAATTTGCTAAAGAATTGGGATTTGATTTTGTAGAATTATCCATTGATGAGTCAGATGAACGTTTGGCACGTTTGGAGTGGTCAAAAGAAGAACGACTTGAGTTGGTCAAAGCTATTTTTGAGACAGGAGTTCGTGTTCCAACAATTACATTTAGTGGTCATCGTCGTTTCCCAATGGGATCTAATAATCCTGAGAAAGAAGCGCGTGCGATGGATATGATGAAAAAATGTATCGTCTTTGCTCAAGATATTGGTATTCGTAATATTCAATTAGCAGGATATGATGTGTACTATGAAGAAAAATCTCCAGAGACACGTGCACGCTTTATTAAGAATCTTCGTCAAGCTTGTACTTGGGCCGAAGAAGCACAAGTTATTCTATCTATTGAGATTATGGATGATCCATTTATGAATTCCATTGAGAAATATTTGGCTGTGGAAAAAGAGATTGATTCTCCTTATCTCTTTGTCTACCCAGATACTGGAAATGTATCAGCATGGCATAATGATCTTTGGAGTGAATTTTATAATGGACATCGCTCAATTGCAGCGCTTCATATTAAAGATACTTATGCTGTTACCGAAACGTCTAAAGGTCAATTCCGTGATGTTCCATTTGGTCAAGGGTGTGTTGATTGGGAAGAAATGTTTGCTGTCATTAAGAAAACAAATTATAATGGTCCATTCTTGATTGAAATGTGGTCGGAGAACTGTGAGACTGTAGAGGAAACACGTGCAGCCATTAAAGAGGCGCAAGATTTTCTTTACCCATTAATGGAGAAAACAGGAGTGAAATAATATGGCAAAATCATTGCAAGAAATGCGTGAACGTGTGTGTGAAGCTAATAAATCACTACCAGTTCATAGTTTAGTTAAATTTACTTGGGGTAACGTTTCTGAAGTTGACCGCGAAGCAGGATTGATTGTTATCAAACCTTCAGGAGTTGACTATGACCAATTGACACCTGAAAATATGGTTGTCACAGACTTAGAGGGAAATATAGTGGAGGGGGATTTGAATCCATCATCTGATCTTCCAACTCATGTTCAACTTTATAAAGCATGGCCAGAAGTCGGTGGTATTGTTCATACTCATTCAACAGAAGCAGTTGGTTGGGCACAAGCGGGTCGCGATATTCCATTTTATGGAACAACACATGCAGATTATTTTTATGGGCCAGTACCATGTGCTAGGTCACTTAGTGAAGATGAAGTTAACACTGCTTATGAAAAAGAAACAGGTAGCGTTATTATAGAGGAATTTGAACGTCGGGATTTAGATCCAATGGCTGTTCCTGGTATTGTTGTACGTAATCATGGACCATTTACTTGGGGGAAAGATCCAGCACAAGCAGTTTATCACTCAGTCGTTCTTGAAGAAGTTGCTAAGATGAATCGTTTCACTGAACAAATTAATCCACGTGTTGAACCAGCTCCAAAATATATTATGGATAAACACTATTTACGTAAGCATGGACCAAATGCTTATTATGGTCAAAAAGGACAAGAACATTAAGGAGAATAATATGAAATACTTTTTAGATACTGCCGATGTTTCTGAAATTCGTCGTCTTAATCGTTTAGGAATCGTTGATGGTGTTACTACCAATCCGACTATTATTTCACGTGAGGGGCGTGACTTTAAAGAAGTTATTAACGAAATTTGCCAAATCGTTGATGGCCCAGTTAGTGCAGAAGTGACAGGTTTAACTTGTGATGAAATGGTTACCGAAGCTAGAGAAATCGCTAAGTGGTCACCAAATGTTGTTGTTAAAATTCCAATGACTGAAGAAGGTTTAGCAGCAGTTTCACAATTATCAAAAGAAGGTATAAAGACAAATGTGACATTAATATTTACTGTGGCTCAAGGTCTTTCGGCAATGAAAGCTGGTGCAACATTTATTAGTCCTTTTGTGGGTCGTCTTGAAGATATTGGAACAGATGCTTATGCTTTGATTCGTGACCTTCGTCACATTATTGATTTTTATGGTTTCCAATCTGAGATTATTGCTGCTAGCATTCGTGGATTGGCGCATGTGGAGGGCGTCGCTAAATGCGGTGCGCACATTGCCACTATTCCAGATAAAACATTTGCATCACTATTTACTCACCCGCTTACTGATAAAGGGATTGAAACTTTCTTAAAAGATTGGGATAGTTTCAAGAAGAAGTAGTGTTACGATAAAGCAAACTCTTAATTATACTAGTGCAAGACAAACTTTGATAATGGGTTTGTCTTTTTTTATAATCTTCTCCAATAAGAACACTTATTTTCATTTTTCTTATTAAATGATATAATACGGATAAATTAAGTCTAATTAGAATAAGGAAATAGAGATGTTTGAGAAGGTAACCATTAGTGATATTGCAAATTTAGTAGGTGTGTCAAAAGCTACAGTTTCCTATTATCTCAATGGGAACTATAAGAAAATGTCTCTGCAAACGAAAGAAAAAATACGTTTAGCTATTAAGGAGACTGGTTATCAACCAAGTAAGATTGCTCAAAGTTTAGTTACAAAAAATACCCGTACTATTGGGGTCGTTATTGCTGATATTACTAATCCCTTTATTTCGTCTGTGATGAAGGGAATACATGATACTTGTCAACAATTTGGTTACTCGGTTAACTTTACTAACTCGGATAATGATATTGACATTGAGTTGGAAAATTTAAACCGTTTAAATCAGCAAAACGTTTCAGGAATTATTTTAGATTCTGTAGATCCTAATCATTCATTTATAGAAACTTTGAGTAATGATCGTCTTGTCATGGTTGATAGACAAGCTAAAGATATTAAAGTAGATACTGTAGCATCCGACAATAAAGAATCGACTCAAATATTTCTTGAAAAAATGCAAGAAGCTGGGTATCATGACATCTATTTTGTCACTTATCCCATTGAAGGGATTTCAACCCGTGAGCTTCGTTACGAAGGTTTTAAAGAAGTGGTCAGTTCAAATCCTGATAAGTTGATTATTATCACTGAAGATGGTAGTACACAGAGAATTCTTGATATCATTGAACATTCAGAGCAAAAACCAGGGTTCTTAATGATGAACGGTCCAACTCTTTTGAATTTTATGAAAAAATTAAATCAATCAACGGTCAGCTACCCTGAGGATTATGGTCTTGGGAGTTATGAAGATTTAGAATGGATGCAGGTGCTTACACCAAACGTTTCCTGTATAAAACAGGATTCATATGGCATTGGTTGCCTGGCTGCCCAATGTTTAATTGAAAAAATTAGTCAAGGAAACGAACCAACTACTGCAAGGTTACTAGAAGTAAAAAATCAAATCGTTATTCGTCAATCTTTTTAAAAATGTTTGCGAGAGCAAGCATTTTTTTATAAAAAAGCAAAAAACACTATGTAAACGCTTGCTTTTATAGAAAATGATAGTATAATAGAATTATAAATGAGTTAACCGTTTAACTTAAGAATAGGTAAGCTTTTAACGAACCATCTCTAACTCTCTTAACTCAAATGTTTTTATTTTTTTGCACCATTAGTTAAACGGTTAACTCAAGTTTTATCTTCACCAAAGGAGGATAGAATGAAGATTAATAAATTATTGTCAGACAGACTTGAAGCTTGTTATTCAGTTTGTCGTTTGCAAAATCAAGACTATGATTTTTTATTAGTAGCTTCAGAGGTTGACCAAGCCTGCTTTGCTTATGATTTGAATAGCGATTTAGCAAAAATTGTTGTTTGGGAAGATGTGGGAGGTACCATGAGTATTATTCCAATTCCCGGAACCATGGATTTTTTGGCAACCCAGAAATTTTACCCAGGGTTTAAGGCCAAAGATTGTCAGGTTGTTTATGCAAGTTTTCAAGGAGATCATTGGGACATTTGTAACGCATTTGATTTTCCGTATTTACATCGCTTTGATCTCATTAAAGGTAAAGAAAATCAACTTTACTTTATAGGTTGTACAATTGCTAACAGTAAAGCCCACACTGAGGATTGGAGTGATAAAGGCCGAATTTTTGTTGCTCGTTTTAATACTCAAAACCATACATTGGAAGGATTGCAACAATTGCCTCAAACTTTATTAAAAAATCATGGATACTATGCCATTCAGGATGAAGGATATTCATTGATTACTTCAGTAGAAGGGGTATTCAAACTCACTTATCCAGAATTTTCTACTACAGGCGACTGGCAATTAGAACGGCTTTTCGATGAGGAGACAAGCGATGTGGTGAAAGTGGATATTAATCAGGATGGCAAGGATGAGTATGTGATTATCCAAGGTTTTCATGGAGATCGTTTACGCATCTTCACTGAAGATTTCGGTCGAGAATTATTCCATTATCCAGAAAAAACACCATTTGGTCATGCTATTTGGAGTGGTCGTTTACTTAATCAGACTTGTTTTGTATTCGGGTGGCGATCAGAAAAAGCAGAATTAAGGCTTTTTCACTTTGTAGATGGGCACTTGGTTTCAGAATTAGTAGATGCAAAAGCAGCTTCTAGTAATGTCTTAGCTTTTGAAAAAGATGGAAAAGCTTATCTTTTCTCAGCCAATAACGGACGTGGCGAAGTTGCTCTTTATCAATTAGTAAAATAAATTTAAGAAGGAGACAATATGGACAAGAAAAAAATCTTAGTAACGGGTATTGTGCCTAAAGAAGGTCTAAGAAAGCTTATGGACCGATTTGATGTTACTTATTCAGAAGATCGCCCATTTTCACGTGACTATGTGTTAGAGCATTTATCTGAATATGACGGATGGTTACTCATGGGACAAAAAGGCGATAAAGAGATGATTGATGCAGGTGAAAACTTACAAATTATTTCTTTAAATGCGGTTGGTTTTGATCATGTAGATACTGCGTATGCTAAAGAAAAAGGAATTATAGTCTCTAATTCCCCTCAAGCAGTACGAGTTCCGACAGCGGAAATGACTTTTGCTTTAATTTTAGCTGCCAGTAAGCGCCTTGCATTTTATGATAGTATTGTAAGAAGTGGAGAGTGGATTGATCCGAGCGAACAACGTTATCAAGGTTTGACTTTGCAAGGTTCAACATTAGGTATTTACGGAATGGGACGCATCGGTTTGACAGTCGCAAATTTTGCTAAAGCATTTGGGATGACTGTTGTTTACAATGATGTTTATCGACTTCCTGAAGATAAGGAAAAAGAGCTTGGTGTAACCTATCTCGAATTTGATCAGCTTATTAAAACAGCTGATGTCATAACCATCCACGCCCCAGCATTACCATCAACAATCCACAAATTCAATAAAGATGTTTTTGCTAAGATGAAAAATCGAAGCTACTTAATCAACGCTGCTAGAGGCCCAATCGTTTCTGAAGAAGCACTTATTGAAGCACTGAAAGAAGGTGAAATCGCGGGTGCGGGATTAGATGTTTTTGAGAATGAACCACAGGTATCTGAAGGATTGAGAAGCCTTGATAATGTTATCATGAGTCCACATGCTGGGACAGGTACTATTGAGGGACGTAGAACTTTGGCTGAAGAAGCAGCTGACAACATCATTGCCTTCTTTGATGGCAAGCCACAAAATATTGTCAATAAATAATTGGCTAGTGAGCGCAGAGCCATCTTTTGAAAAAATGGGACCTCCCATTTTTTTACGAGTAAATGTAAGCGCTTAATAATTTAATAAAGGTGAACTTATGCTAGAAGCTTTACATAAATTCTTTGAAGTCTTTGGTGCAGCAACTGTTGTACCCGCTATGATTTTTATTGTCAGCCTTTTTCTAAAGGTCAATCCAAGGCGAGCTTTCTTTAGCGCCTTACGAGCTGGTGTTGGACTCACAGGCTTTGGTTGGATTATATCAGCTTTTGCTCCTATGGTGACTAAGTATATCCAGCAGATGGTTAAAACTACTGGTCTCCATTTACCAATTGTAGATATTGGTTGGCAGGCTGGTTCTCTCACCGCCTTTTCTTCTGAGATTGGCCTCTCTTTCTTTGTTTTTGGCTTGCTAATTGAATTGGGGCTTTTCTTGCTTGGGATTACCCGAGTATTTGTCCCATCTAATCTTTGGAATAACTTTGGCTATATGATTTGGGGTACAATGGCCTATGCAGCAACAGGTAATTTTATATTGTCTTTCGCATTTATGGTTTTTGTCTTACTCTATTCATTAGTGATGTCAGAAGTATTGGCAGATCGATGGTCGGAGTATTACGGTGTTAAAAATGCAACGATCAACTCGATTCATAATATTGAAACCCTTATTCCAGCTCTTATTCTTGATCCTCTTTGGAACCTACTTGGTGTCAATAAGGTAAAGTTGAACCCAGAATCATTAAAGACTAAGTTAGGGATATTTGGTGAGCCAATGACACTTGGTTTTATACTTGGTGTGATTATTGGTGTATTAGGTAGTTTACGTAACCTTGCAAGTATTGATACTTGGGGAGGTATACTTGGTTTTGCAGTTGCTCTTGCAGCGGTTATGACTATTTTTCCTTTGATTACGGGGGTATTTGCTAGTGCTTTTGCTCCTCTTGCTGAAGCAGTTGAACGCAATAAGAAAAAAGAAAGTCAAGCTGAGCAAGGAGCACTGGATAAAAAACGTTGGTTTATTGCAGTTGATGACGGTGTTGGTTTTGGTGAACCAGCAACTATTATCGCAGGTCTCATTTTAGTACCAATAATGGTTGTTATTTCCTTGATTTTACCTGGAAATGAAGCTTTACCAGTCGTTGACCTTATTGCTATCCCTTTTATGATTGAAGCTATGATAGCTGTGTCAAAAGGAAATATTCTTAAAGCTATTTTGAATGGAATCATATGGTTTTCACTAGGTCTTTATGCTGCTAGTGCCCTAGGTCCAATCTACACAGAAGCTGTTAAGCATTTTGGAACTGCTTTACCAGCAGGGGTAACTTTGATTATGAGCTTTAATCTCCTAGCTCATCCTTTGACAGCTCTAGTCTTCTTTGCTTGGATATCTGGGAACCCACTCTATATTGGTGTGACAGTTGTTATCTATCTTGCTTTCTTGTTCTTGCTTCGTACTCATCGTGAATCTATTTACGCATACCTTAAAACTATGGCTGATAAGAATAGCGGATATGAAGGTAGTTGTGAAAAAATCTTTATTGCTGAAGATTAAAAATCTGTTGGAGGAATACTCATGAAAAAAATTGATGGACATGCTCATATTGTTGATACAATTGCAGGATTTAATGGTAAAGGACGTCTTAATGCCCTTGGAAACGGTTATGCTATTTGGGATGATGGTGATTTAATTAAGCTCATCCCAGACGAATACGGTGACAAAGCATTTACAGCTGAAGCTTTTTTGAAGTATATGGATGCTAATGGTGTAGATAAAGCAGTCATTTTGCAAGGTCATCTTAATGGTTATCAAAATTATTATACGCATTTAGCTATTAAACGTTATCCAGAACGTTTTACAGGCGCATTCTCTGTTGATCCATTTGCAGATAACGCAATGCAAATTGTAAAACGTCATGTTGAAGTCCTTGGTTTTCGAGCTATTAAATTTGAAATTAGTCAAGGAGGGGGTATCCATGGATACCGTGGACAAAAAACGCCTTTCCGTCTTGATACAGACCCACATGTGAGTCGTATTTTGACTTATCTGTTAGACTATCCAGGATTTGTAGTTACAGTTGATTATGGCAATTGGGATCAAATTAGTCACCAACCTGATGCTATTGCTAATTTAGCTCGCCTTTATACGAGTCTCGATTTTGTTGTTTGTCACCTCTCTTTTCCACATGTTGAGCATTCAAATCGATTGCGTGCTGAACTTAATATGTGGAAAAACTTCAACAATATCTATACTGATATTTCAGCTATTCAAGATATTGATGCCCCAGATAGTTTTCCTTTTCCAAAATCAGAACAAAATGTACGTATTGCTAAAGAAGTTCTTGGGGCTAAGCGTATCATTTGGGGAACTGATTCTCCATGGTCAGCGACCTTCAATACTTACGAAGAATTAGCTACTTGGCTAGAGAATGTTGATATTTTCAGTCAAGAGGAACTAGAAGATGTTATGTACAATAATGCTGAGCGTGTTTACTTTAAAGAAGAACATGTAAAGGCTAACAGAGCAGGTATAGATGATACAACCAAAGAGCTCAATCTCTATTAGAAGAGTTTTCAAGGTACAAGAGTTTCTTGTACCTCCTTTTTAAATCAACAATGAGGAGACAAATTATGACTTATTACCTTAGTATTGACTACGGCGGTACAAATACCAAGGCGCTTATTTTTGACAAATTAGGACACCAAATCGCTGTTTCGAGTTTTGAAACTTTAAAAAATGAGACTCAATCTGGTCATCGTCAAGTAAACCTTGTTAAAACGTGGAATGCTATAACTTCTGCTATTAGAGAGGTTATTCAAATCTCAAAACTCAGCCCTGAGCAGATTAGTGCAGTAGCATGTATTGGACATGGGAAAGGTCTTTATCTGCTAGATAATAAGTTGGAGCCACTTGAACAAGGAATTTTGTCTACAGATAATCGTGCCAAAGATTTGGCGCAATATTTCGAATCTAAACTTGATAATATTTGGGAGTTGACTCGGCAACATATTTTCCCTTCACAAAGTCCAGTTATTTTACGTTGGCTTAAAGATTATCAGCCCGAAACCTATAAATCAATAGGGGCGGTCCTTTCTGCAAAGGACTTTATTCGGTATAAGCTTACAGGAAAAGTACAGCAAGAATATGGTGACGCTTCAGGTAATCATTGGATAAATTTCCAAACAGGAACTTATGATCCAGCTATTTTAGATTTTTTTGGCATTAGAGAGATAGAAAACTCACTTCCTGAACTTATAGATAGTGCAGATTTAGTTCCTGGGGGAATTAGTTCTCAAGCAGCAAAAGAGACTGGTCTTGTAGAAGGGACCCCCGTTGTTGGAGGGCTCTTTGACATCGATGCTTGTGCTCTTGGATCAGGTGTTTTAGAGTCAGATACTTTTAGTGTTATTTCGGGAACTTGGAATATTAATACATATCCAAGTTTAAAACCAGCAAAGCAAGATAGTGGTCTTATGACTTCCTATTTTCCAGATCGTCGTTATCTCTTAGAGGCAAGTAGCCCTACTTCTGCAGGGAATCTTAATTTTATGTTAAAAATGCTCATGCATCAAGAAATTGATAACGCTAAATCTAGTGGAGGTTCTATCTATGATAATTTAGAAGAATTTCTCACTCATACTGATGCTACACATCATGGACTTATTTTCTTTCCGTTTCTTTACGGTAGTAACACATCACAAGATGCTAGCGCTTGCTTTTTTGGGCTAACAACTAAATCGACGAAATCTCAGATGATACGTGCGGTATATGAAGGTATTGCGTTTGCACATAAGCAGCATATCACTGATTTAATAAAAAGTAGGGGCAGTGTGCCAAAAATAATTCGTTTCTCTGGCGGAGCTACCAACTCACCAGCATGGATGCAAATGTTTTCTGATATCTTAAACTTTCCTATTGAAACAGTAGAAGGCACAGAATTAGGAGGGTTAGGAGGAGCTATTTTAGCACGTCATGCTTTAGATAAGATTTCGTTAAAGGAAGCAGTCCAAGATATGGTTCGTGTAAAAGCTATTTATAAACCTCAATTATCCGAAGTAAAGGGGTACAAAAAAAAATATCACGCTTACCAAAAATTATTAGAAACACTGGATCCTATTTGGTCGGAACTCGGTCATCTGAATAAGTAGGGATATCAAAGGAGTTGTTATGAAACAAGAAGATATTATTATCAATAGTATTGTATTCAAAAAACAGTTAGACAAAGGTTTTACACAAGTTCAGCTCATTAAGTTAGTAAAGGATTTAGGATTTTCACGATTTGAGATACGTCAAGAATTGCTTCAAGATCCAGATAGAGAGCTACCCGCTTTAAAAGCAGAGGCTGACTTTTATGATATCAATCTTTACTATAGTGCTAATGAAGACCTTATCAAAGGAGGGAAAGTTAATCCTTATCTTAATAAAGGCCTTAAAGAAGCATCACAGTTAGGAGCTCCTTTCATTAAGCTAAATGTTGGACAAACCAGAAACTTAAGTAAAGAAGAGTTAGAACCTCTTAAAGAGATATTGAAAAGCCAAACTATTGGTATAAAGGTGGAAAATAATCAAGACCCTAAAGCAGCTACAGTGGAGAATTGCCAATATTTTATGACTCTAGTGAAAGAATTACAAATACCAATAAGTTTTGTTTTTGATACTGCTAATTGGGCCTTTATCAACCAAGACCTATACCAAGCGGTAAATAACTTAGCTTGTGATACCACCTACCTTCACTGTAAAAATTTTATACAGGTAGCTGGAAAGCCCCACCTCTCGAAGAGCCTCTTCGAAGGAGAGATTAATCTGACTGATTTGTTAAAGAGTTTCTCTAATTGTGAGTATCTAGCTCTAGAATACCCCACAGAGTTGGAGATATTAAAAAGGGATGTTCAACGTTTAATCTCTATCAGTAATAGTCAAAACTTTTAATGAAAAGGCTTTAAAAAGATGTTATAATAAGTCTGTATGAATTCGAGTAGAAAAGAGGTATATTCTTGATTATTCTCGATAAAAAAAGTTATGACCTCCTCTTTTACCTATTGAAATTAGAGGAACCTGAAACAGTTATGGCAATTGCCAACGCACTTAATCAGTCTAGACGTAAAGTGTATTATCACTTAGAGAAGATAAACGATGCACTGCCTAGCGATGTGCCTCAGATTGTTAGTTATCCACGTGTAGGAATCTTGCTAACAGAAAAACAAAAAGCAGCCTGTCGTCTTTTATTAGATGAAGTGACTGATTATAGTTACGTCATGAAAAGTAGTGAGAGGTTGCAGCTGTCTTTAGTATCTATCGTAGTAGCTAAGGACCGCGTAACGATTGATAGGTTGATGCAACTAAACGATGTTTCTCGAAATACTATCTTAAACGATTTAAACGAATTAAGAAGTGAGTTAGCAGAGAAAGAATATAATTTACAGTTACAATCAACAAAATGTCGTGGTTATTTTTTAGATGGTCACCCATTGTCCATTATCCAGTACTTATATAAGCTCTTAGATGATATCTACCATAATGGAAGTAGTAGTTTTATAGACCTTTTTAATCATAAACTGTCTCAAGCTTTTGGTGCCAGCACTTATTTTTCTAAAGAGGTTCTTGATTATTTTCATCATTATCTCTTCATTTCTCAACGAAGTCTAGGTAAGAAAATCAACAGTCAAGATGGTCAGTTTATGATTCAGATTTTGCCTTTTATACTAATGGCTTATCGTAAGATGCGATTAAGTCCTGAAGTACAGACCTCTCTTAATAGTGATTTTAGCTTGGTTTGGCAACGTAAGGAATATGAGATTGCTAAAGAGTTGGCTGATGAGCTGGAAGAAAATTTTCAGTTATCACTGGATGAGATTGAAGTGGGACTAGTAGCCATGCTTATGCTTAGTTTCCGCAAGGACCGTGACAATCATTTAGAGAGCCAGGATTATGATGATATGCGAGCTACTCTAACCAGTTTTTTGAAAGAATTGGAAGAACGATATCACCTTCACTTTGTTCATAAAAAGGACTTACTAAGACAACTTCTTACTCACTGCAAGGCACTCTTATATCGTAAACGTTATGGTATTTTTTCTGTTAATCCTTTAACAGAGCATATTAAAGACAAATATGAAGAACTTTTTGCCATAACCTCGTCTTCTGTAAAGCTTTTAGAGAAAGCTTGGCAAATCAAATTGACCGATGATGATGTAGCATATCTAACGATTCATTTAGGAGGGGAACTTCGTAATAGTCAACAATCTCCTAATAAACTTAAGTTAGTTATTGTATCTGATGAAGGAATAGCGATTCAGAAACTTCTTTTAAAGCAATGTCAACGCTACTTAACAAATAGTGATATAGAAGCTGTTTTTACAACCGAACAGTATCAAAGTGTGAGTGATCTTATGCATGTAGATATGGTTGTCTCTACTAGTGATGCTTTAGAATCTCGTTTTCCGATGTTAGTAGTTCACCCTGTTTTGACAGATGATGATATTATTCGCTTGATTCGCTTTTCTAAAAAAGGTAACTGTGCAAATAGTAATCAATTTACCAATGAACTTGAAAAAACAATTGCTCAATATGTCAAGGAAGATAGTGAACGCTACGTGCTGAAATCTAAGATTGAGAAACTTATTCATCAAGAATTGCTCCAAGACGTCCTTCCCCTTCAAAGTACAGTTTGTTAAAATATAATTTTATGGTAGCCTCTCAGCTTTTCTGAAGACAGAAAAAGAAGCTGGGGCTTTTTTGGTGCTTTTAAACAATGTGCTAGATATTTAATCGCAATGAGTTCCTCTATGACATGATAATTAAAGTTGAGAAAGCTAGTACTTTTAATGGGAGTACTTTTTATTTGTGCTTATTTTAATTAAAATTATGAGTCTAATTTGGAACAGACAGCCCAGTTTTGAACACATAAATGTGTGACACTTGGTCTTTTTTTCAAAAGTATTTGAACTTATACTAGTAGATGTAAGAAACAATTAATCAGGAGGAAATAAAATGCCTAACGTTAAAGATATTACTAGAGAATCATGGATTTTATCAACATTCCCAGAATGGGGTACATGGCTAAACGAAGAAATTGAAGAAGAAGTTGTTGCTGAGGGCAACTTTGCAATGTGGTGGTTAGGAAACTGTGGTGTTTGGATTAAAACACCAGGTGGTGCTAATGTTGTTATGGACCTATGGTCAAACCGCGGTAAATCAACAAAAAAAGTAAAAGATATGGTTCGTGGACACCAAATGGCTAATATGGCAGGTGTTCGTAAACTCCAACCAAACTTACGCGCACAACCAATGGTTATTGATCCATTTGCTATTAATGAATTGGATTACTATCTTGTTTCACATTTCCACAGTGACCACATTGATATCAACACTGCGGCAGCCATTATTAATAATCCTAACTTAGACCATGTTAAATTTGTTGGGCCATATGAATGTGGTGAAATTTGGAAAAAATGGGGAGTTCCAGAAGAACGAATCATCGTGATTAAACCAGGTGAATCATTTGAGTTTAAAGATATCAAAGTTACTGCTGTTGAATCATTTGACCGTACTTGCTTGGTGACACTTCCAGTAGATGGTGCAGAAGAACATGATGGAGAACTTGCTGGTTTAGCCGTGACTGATGAAGAAATGGCTCGTAAAGCAGTTAACTATATTTTTGAAACACCAGGTGGAACAATCTATCATGGAGCTGACTCACATTTTTCAAATTATTTTGCTAAACATGGTAAAGACTACAAGATTGACGTAGCTATTAACAACTATGGTGATAACCCAGTTGGTATTCAGGATAAAATGACTTCAATCGATCTTCTTCGTATGGCAGAAAATCTCCGTGCCAAAGTCATTATTCCTGTACACTACGATATCTGGTCTAACTTCATGGCTTCTACAGACGAAATCTTACAATTGTGGAAAATGCGTAAAGAACGCCTTCAATATGACTTCCATCCATTTATTTGGGAAGTTGGAGGTAAATACACTTATCCACAAGATAAAGATAGAATTGAATACCATCACCCACGTGGTTTTGATGATTGCTTCGAACAAGAATCAAATATTCAATTTAAAGCACTTCTATAATGGCTAATGAGAGACTGTATGTCGCATGATATGCAGTTTTTCAATTTTAAAATATGTTACTAAAATCACAATTAAGATTAGGAGAAATAATGTCAGAATTTGATACAAAATCATATTTAGAAAAACTTGATGCATGGTGGAGAGCAGCTAATTATATTTCTGCAGCACAAATGTATCTAAAGGATAACCCTCTCTTGAGACGAGAGCTGGTTGAAAACGACTTAAAGGTTCATCCAATTGGTCACTGGGGCACTGTACCTGGACAAAATTTTATCTATGCTCACTTAAATCGCGCTATTAATAAATACGATTTAGACATGTTCTATATTGAAGGTCCAGGTCATGGTGGTCAAGTTATGGTATCTAATTCATATTTAGATGGTTCATATACTGAATTAAACCCAAATATTGAGCAAACAGAGGATGGCTTTAAGCAGTTATGTAAAATCTTCTCTTTCCCATGTGGAATTGCATCCCATGCTGCACCAGAAACACCAGGGTCAATTCATGAAGGCGGTGAACTTGGTTACGCACTTTCTCATGCGACAGGTGCCATCCTAGACAATCCAGATGTTATTGCTGCGACTGTTATTGGTGATGGTGAAGGTGAAACAGGACCACTTATGGCTGGTTGGCTATCTAATACCTTTATCAATCCAGTAAATGATGGTGCTGTTCTACCAATCTTCTATTTAAATGGTGGTAAAATCCATAACCCAACTATCTTTGAACGTAAGACAGATGAAGAATTATCTCAGTTTTTTGAAGGATTAGGTTGGAAACCTATTTTTGCAGATGTTGTTGAACTCTCTGAGGATCATGCGGCTGCTCATGCTTTGTTTGCAGAAAAATTAGATCAAGCTATTCAAGAGATTAAAACCATTCAATCAGAAGCACGACAAAAACCAGCAGAAGAAGCTATCCAAGCAAAATTCCCTGTCTTAGTTGCACGTATTCCTAAGGGTTGGACTGGTCCAAAAGCTTGGGAAGGAACACCAATTGAAGGTGGCTTCCGCGCTCACCAAGTACCAATTCCAGTAGATGCCCACCATATGGAACATGTTGATTCTCTTTTGTCATGGCTTCAATCATACCGTCCAGAAGAATTATTTGATGAAAATGGTAAAATCGTTGATGAGATTGCTGCTATTTCACCAAAAGGTGATCGTCGCATGTCCATGAATCCAATAACCAATGCTGGTATTGTTAAAGCAATGGATACAGCAGATTGGAAGAAATTTGCTCTTGATATTAATGTTCCAGGTCAAATTATGGCACAAGATATGATTGAATTTGGAAAATATGCAGCAGATTTGGTAGATGCTAATCCAGATAATTTCCGTATTTTTGGTCCAGATGAAACGAAATCAAATCGTCTTCAAGAAGTGTTTACACGTACTAGCCGTCAATGGCTTGGTCGTCGTAAACCAGATTATGACGAAGCTTTAAGTCCAGCTGGACGTGTTATTGATTCCCAATTGTCTGAACACCAAGCAGAAGGTTTCTTAGAAGGTTATGTTTTAACTGGTCGTCACGGCTTCTTTGCTTCATACGAATCATTCCTTCGCGTTGTAGATTCAATGGTAACACAACATTTCAAATGGTTACGTAAATCAAAAACACACACAACATGGCGTAAAAATTATCCAGCGCTTAACCTAATTGCAGCTTCAACTGTTTTCCAACAAGATCATAATGGTTATACTCACCAAGATCCAGGTATTTTAACTCATTTAGCTGAAAAAACACCTGAATACATTCGTGAATATTTACCAGCAGATACTAACTCACTTCTAGCTGTTATGGATAAAGCGTTTAAAGCTGAAGATAAAATTAATTTAATTGTGACATCTAAGCACCCTCGTCCACAATTTTACTCTATTGCTGAAGCAGAAGAGTTAGTGGCAGAAGGATATAAGGTGATTGACTGGGCTTCAAATGTGTCGCTTAATCAAGAGCCAGATGTTGTCTTTGCTGCGGCGGGAACAGAACCTAACTTAGAAGCTTTGGCAGCTATTAGCATTCTTCATAAGGCTTTCCCAGAACTTAAGATTAGATTTGTTAATGTATTAGACATCCTAAAACTTCGTCATCCTTCACAAGATGCTCGCGGTTTATCAGATGAAGAGTTTAACAAAGTCTTTACCACAGATAAACCTGTTATTTTTGCTTTCCATGGTTATGAAGATATGATTCGAGATATTTTCTTTAGTCGTCACAATCATAATTTGCATACGCATGGTTACCGTGAAAATGGTGACATCACAACACCATTTGATATGCGCGTGATGTCAGAATTGGACCGATTCCATCTGGCACAGGATGCAGCTCTTGCTTCTTTAGGAAATAAAGCACAAGCCTTCAGTGATGAAATGAATCAAATGGTTGCTTATCACAAAGACTATATTCGTGAACACGGAGACGATATTCCAGAAGTACAAAATTGGAAATGGGAAAATATCAAGTAGTCACTTTTTTCAGGCCTATACTTACAAACAAAAACACTTTTAGATTTTTTCTAAGGGTGTTTTGTTATTTTATAGAAGAATGACCGCTTTTTCAAAAGTATTAAGTGGTCACTTTTAAAGTTGTAATATTAATACTAATAAGTCTTTAAATAATTCAATAATGCCATAACAATAATGGTGTGGGCTAATTAAAATATCTCTAAGCAAAGGTGTTGACATAAAGAGACCATACATGATATTATAGTTATGTTCTGTTTCGGCAGTTTATTTTTTTGAGTAAAAAAGTGACTACCCTTTTACGATAACTTAACGTCACTTTATAGATAAGACACATAACCTTAAAAATAAGATACGAAATTTTTAGTAGGAGATAAGAATGACAAATATTTTAGAAGTGAAGAATTTAACCAAAATTTTTGGGAAAAAGCAAAAAGCTGCTCTTGAAATGGTTAAGCAAGGAAAAAGTAAGACAGAAATTCTTGAAAAAACAGGAGCGACTGTAGGTGTCTATGATGCGAGTTTTGAAATAAAAGAAGGCGAAATTTTCGTTATCATGGGACTTTCTGGTTCAGGAAAATCAACTTTAGTTCGGATGTTAAACCGTTTGATTGACCCATCATCAGGAAATATCTATTTAGATGGTAAAGATATTGCAAAGATGAATGTAGAAGATTTACGTAACATTCGTCGTCATGATATCAACATGGTTTTCCAAAATTTTGGTCTTTTCCCACATCGTACAATTTTAGAAAATACAGAGTTTGGGTTAGAGATGCGTGGTGTTTCTAAGGAAGAACGTACAACGTTAGCTGAAAAAGCTTTGGACAATGCAGGTCTATTACCGTTTAAAGATCAGTACCCCAGTCAATTATCAGGAGGAATGCAACAGCGTGTTGGTTTAGCACGTGCCCTTGCTAACAGCCCTAAAATCCTTCTGATGGATGAGGCCTTCTCAGCTTTAGACCCATTAATTCGTCGTGAAATGCAAGATGAGCTTCTTGATCTTCAAGACACGAATAAACAAACTATTATTTTTATCAGCCATGATTTGAATGAAGCGTTACGTATTGGTGATCGTATTGCTCTGATGAAAGATGGAGAAATCATGCAGATTGGTACAGGAGAAGAGATTTTGACTAATCCGGCTAATGATTTTGTTCGTGAGTTTGTTGAAGACGTTGATCGCTCAAAAGTGTTAACTGCTCAAAATATTATGATAAAACCTTTAACAACTGTTTTAGAAATTGATGGCCCACAAGTTGCTTTAACAAGAATGCATCGTGAGGAAGTCTCAATGTTAATGGCAACGAATCGTCGTCGCCAACTTCTGGGATCCCTAACTGCAGATGCTGCAATTGAAGCTCGTAAGAAAGATTTGCCGCTTTCTGAAGTGATTGATAAAGATGTTGTAACGGTCTCAAAAGATACAGTTATTACAGATATCATGCCTTTAATTTATGATTCATCTGCTCCGATAGCCGTTACTGATGATAATGATAGACTCCTAGGGGTTATCATTAGAGGACGTGTGATCGAAGCACTTGCTAACGTTCAAGATGAAACAGTAGTAGAATCGCCAAAAGAAACGGTAGAAGCTTAATAGAGAGGACAAATCATTTTGGAAAATTTATTACAACATAAGTTACCGGTCGCACCATTTGTAGAGTCAACGACCAATTGGATTACGAAAACTTTTTCTGGTTTATTTGACTTTATCCAGACAATCGGTAATGCATTGATGGATTGGATGACAAAAACATTACTATTCATTAATCCTTTACTTTTTATTGTACTAATTACAATTGCTGTATTTTTCTTAGCTAAGAAAAAATGGCAATTACCGACATTTACTTTCATTGGTTTGCTATTTATCTATAACCAAGGGCTGTGGGAACAGTTGATTAATACTTTTAACTTGGTTTTAGTAGCAAGTTTAATTTCTATTATTATTGGTGTACCACTAGGTATTTGGATGGCAAAAAGTGATAAAGTTAAACAAGTTGTTAATCCAATTCTTGACTTTATGCAAACTATGCCGGCATTCGTTTACCTTATTCCTGCAGTAGCCTTCTTTGGTATCGGTATGGTACCAGGTGTCTTTGCCTCTGTTGTATTTGCTCTGCCTCCAACAGTGCGCTTTACTAACTTGGCTATTCGTGAAATCCCACTTGAATTAATAGAAGCATCTGATTCATTTGGTTCAACAGTTAAGCAAAAATTATTCAAAGTTGAACTACCACTTGCTAAGAACACTATTATGGCAGGAATCAATCAAACTATGATGTTGGCTCTTTCTATGGTGGTTACAGGATCTATGATCGGTGCACCTGGACTTGGTCGTGAGGTGTTATCGGCGCTTCAACATGCTGATATTGGTACAGGATTTGTTAGTGGTCTATCGCTAGTTATTTTAGCAATCGTGTTAGACCGTGTTAGTCAATTCTTTAATTCCAAACCGGGTGAGAAGCAAGCTAAAACATCAAAAGTTAAAAAATGGGTAGGTTTAGGGGCCCTGGCTCTCTTCATTCTAGCAGCTCTTGGTCGCATTGTTGTCAATATGACTTCAGGAAATGAAGCCAAAGGTCAAAAAGTGAAGATAGCTTATGTCCAATGGGATTCAGAAGTTGCTTCAACCAACGTTATTGCTGAAGTTTTAAAATCTAAAGGATATGATGTTGAATTGACACCACTTGACAATGCGGTCATGTGGCAAACAGTCGCCAATGGGAATGCTGATTTTACAACAAGTGCTTGGTTACCAAAGACCCACGGGCAATATTTTAATAAATACAAAAATAGTTTAGATGACTTAGGTCCTCACGTTGAGAACGTCAAAATAGGTTTAGTTGTTCCTAAATACATGAACGTAAATAGTATTGAAGAATTATCAAATCAAGCAGATAAACAAATTACAGGTATCGAACCAGGTGCAGGTATTATGAAGTCTGCTAAACAATCCCTTAAAGATTATCCAAACCTTTCAAGTTGGAAGTTGTTATCAGCATCAACAGGAGCTATGACAACAACCTTAGGGAAGGCTATCAAAAACAAAGATCAAGTAGTCATTACAGGTTGGTCACCTCACTGGATGTTTGCTAAGTATGATTTAAAATACCTTAAAGATCCTAAGAAATCATTTGGTGGTGAAGAACATATCAATACAATAGCACGCAAGAATTTGAAAAAAGATATGCCAAAAGTATATAAAATTATCGATAAGTTCAAGTGGACTAAAGAAGATATGGAATCTATCATGTTAGATATGGATAAAGGTATGGAGCCTGCTAAAGCAGCTCAAAAATGGATTAAAAACCACAAAAAAGAAGTTTCAGAGTGGACTAAATAGTATAGAAAAAAACACGTCTCTTTTAGAGCGTGTTTTTTAATGTGACTTAAGTCGTTTTAGCTATTTAATATAAGTTTTATATTATTTTAATACATCAAAAGTGAGAGAATGAAAGAAATGGCAGGTTATAAAGTATTACTAAGCTAAATTCTCAAAGTAAGTTCCACCTCTAGTAGAAATGGAATTTAGTCTGATAAAAACCAATAAAAACCAACGAAAATCCGTCTCAGACTAAGTTCCGTTGGTTTTTATAATACTTGATTTCATAGGTTTTCAGAGTTAAAAATCGCAAAAAAAGGGTACAAGAAAACATCCTCATCTGAAAGCGTTTCAGATTAAGTTCCGCTATGGTTGAAGTTAGTGTGAGACGTTTAGGTTGTATCAGTTAGTTGATTAGGTTAGATTTTGTCTTTTAATAGTTTGGGAGATTGGCAGACGTCTTCCGCAGTAATTTCCTCAATACCGAGTATACTTGCGATGTCTTTTCCGTAAGTAAAAGAGAATAGCTCATAAGCCGTTTTACCATTTAGAGCCTGTCTCTTAACGCTGTTGATATGAGATAGTGCCAGATTAATGTCCTCTTGAGTCAAGTTGTCGAAGGAAGTCCCCTTAGGCAGTATGTCTCTCACGAGGGTATGATTCTTCTCGATTCTTGCTTTCTGGTCAGACCGATTAGGGTCACAAAAGAAGAGTTGAGACTGTCCACAAACATCTATCTCAATATCATCCACTCTAGCGAATTCCCCACCATTATCCGTTAGGATAACAGGAAAGAGTTCGAAGAAGTCTCTCTTGTTATCATAGAGTGTCCTCTTAATGACCTGTATGTGTTTAGCAGTTTCGATAGCTGTCTTAGAATCCATCAGTTTGGCAAAGATGAAGTTACAGAAGGCGACATTGAAGGTGAGAAGGACCTTTCCACCAATCCGTCCAATAACCGTGTCCATTTCAAGCCAGGAGTTCAGCTCTGATTGGTTCATGTGTTCTATAAAATCCTCGTACCGTCGCCCTTCTTTAATCGCTTTTGGAATAGGAGGGAGTGTGCTCTTTCGCCTTTTTTTGAACTTCACAGCTCTGGGTAGGTCGATTGGTGTGATGGATAGGTAGCCTTTCTTGATGTGTCGATAAACGGTTGAAGAACTCACTTCTAGATCGTTGGTTTTGAGGATATGATAGATACGTTGGCCCTTCTTGACCCCATTAGAAAGCACTCTATCTATTTTCCAGAAGGTCTCTTTGTTCAAAGGGATTCCTTCTCTAGATTCAACTAAAAGTTTTTCATAGTTTCTTTGAGCTTGCTTAGCAAGATAGAAGGTCTTCTTGTAACCACAGTTGATCCTCCTCTTTGGACACCCATTACAAACATAGGGAGCTTTTCTTAGTAGCGGACAGTCTAGGCAGTCTTTGGTTGATTCTCTTAGTTGCTTATTTCGTTTGACTTCTTTTGCGATAGTAGTAGGGTGTTTCAGTAGATTAAGCCCGATGGCTTTAAAGGTTTCTCCTCTATCCAAACCAGATTGGATGTCATTACGGTCTAAGAGAGTTAGGTGTTTGTGTTTTGTCATGATGGATAAACTCATTTCTAACCCAAACGTCTCAGACTTAATTCCACCATAAAAATCCTTTTCACACTAACTTCCGGTTTTGGAGGGCAGACGGAACTTACTTTGAGAAATTACTAAAGTATTACTAAGTAAAATTTTCTTTAATTCAAGGTTGTTTTTTTTATTATAAAATTTTACAATGGAAGTTATGAGTATATTTAGAAACAATTCCATATTATCCAGGAGGATTGTATGAAAAAAGAAAGTATATCTATTAAAGATATCTTGTGGTTTATTATTCCGTCGTTATTTGGAGTATTATTATTAATGACTCCATTTAAATATAATGGTATGACAACAGTAGCTGTCTCTGTAATCTCTAAGACAATTAATCAATGGATTAACGCTGTTTTTCCTATACATTATATTATTTTACTAATCATTTTTATTTCATGTGTGTTAGCACTTTGTTATCGTCTGTTTAGACCTAGCTTTATTGAAAAAAATGACTTGCTAAAAGAAATTTCTGACATTACCATTTTCTGGCTGATTATTCGTTTGATCGGTTTGGCACTTGGTCTGATGACGGTTTTACATATTGGTCCTGAAATGGTATGGGGGAAAGAGACAGGCGGCCTTATCCTTTTTGATTTGATTGGTGGTTTGTTTACCATTTTCCTTGCTGCGGGTTTTATTCTTCCATTTTTGACAGAATTTGGTCTACTGGAGTTTGTTGGTGTCTTCCTAACTCCCATTATGCGTCCATTCTTTCAGCTACCTGGTCGGTCAGCAGTTAATTGTGTAGCCTCATTTGTAGGTGATGGTACTATTGGAATTGCTTTGACCGATAAGCAGTATGTTGAGGGTTATTATACCAGTAGAGAAGCTGCAACGATTTCCACTACTTTTTCAGCAGTATCAATCACTTTTTGTCTTGTTGTTTTGCAGAATGTTGGCTTAACTGATTATTTTGGCCATTTTTATCTAACAGTCATCATTAGCAGTGTTGTCTGTGCATTCATTATCCCTTATATCCCTCCCTTATCTCGTCAATCAAATAGTTATTACACTAAACCAAAGAAAGAAACATCTGAGGTAATTCCGGATGGTTATAACAAGATAGAGTGGGGACTTAAGCTTGCCATCGATAAATCAAAAGCAAATGGAAACATGAAGACTTTTGTCAATAATGCCTCTAAGACAGTACTTAGTTTATGGTTTGGCGTTATGCCAACAATTATGACTGTCGGAACAATAGCTTTGATTATTTCAGTATCAACACCTATTTTTAAAATTTTAGGTACACCATTCCTTCCGTTCCTTGAACTTTTAGGGATTCCAGAAGCAGATATTGCGAGTCAAACCATGATTGTTGGTTTTTCAGATATGGTTGTTCCTTCGATAATGGCGGCTGAAATTCACAGTGAGATGACAAGATTTATTGTCGCAACAGTTTCTATTGTGCAATTAATTTATATGTCTGAGACTGGTGCGGTGATATTAGGTTCCAAGATCCCTATCAACATTCTAGAATTATTTATCATTTTTATAGAGAGAACAATTATTTCATTACCTATTATTGTTTTGATGGCACATCTTTTCTTTTAGTTGGAGAAAATAGAGAAGCATTTCTTGCTAACAAATGGAACTATTTACTGAAAAAAGACAAATGAACTTGAAAGTATTTCTTGACAAGAGGCCTAAAATTGTTATAAAATAGTATGGTATGTTTAGTAACTGATCAAAATAGCCGGCTAAACGAATACGAAAATCTATCAGGAGGTATTCAACGTGAAACGTACTTATCAACCAAGTAAAATCCGTCGCCAACGTAAACACGGATTCCGTCACCGTATGTCAACTAAAAACGGACGTCGCGTGCTTGCTAGCCGCCGTCGTAAAGGACGTAAAGTGTTATCAGCTTAATATAGATAGCAAAATAATATCAAGCCAACAGGTACTCGAGTCTGGTGGCTTTTTTGGTACCTTCATAACGATAAAGGTTTTTGTGAGAGTAGTTTGAGTATATTATAGATAAAGTTAATGAAAAGTGAGTTTATAATGCGGAAATTCGTAGACAAATAGCCCCTATTTTTGTTAAAATATGAGGAGATTTCTTATTGAGAAATATCTTTATAGCGAGTGATATTTTATTTTTTAGACGCTTGTATTATTGAAGTAGTTTAGTGACTTAGGAAATACTTTTATTAATATCGTTTTTTCAAGGTTATTTCAATTTTGCTAGTTTATACTATAATATATATGGTAAGGTGACTAGAAAATGAGACTTCTTGTAGTTGAGGATGAAAAAAGTATAGCAGAGGCTATTCAGGCTTTATTGGCAGATAAAGGTTATTCTGTTGATTTAGCATTTGATGGAGATGATGGGTTAGAATACATTTTGACAGGTCTCTATGATTTAGTCCTGTTGGATATTATGTTACCCAAACGCTCAGGATTATCTGTTTTAAAAAGAGTGAGGGAAGCTGGTTTAGAAACCCCAATAATCTTTTTAACTGCAAAATCACAGACTTATGATAAAGTTAATGGTTTAGATTTAGGGGCAGATGATTATATCACAAAACCCTTTGAAGCAGATGAATTGCTAGCTAGAATTAGGCTGAGAACCAGACAATCTTCTCTAATCAGAGCAAATCAATTGCGGCTTGGAAATATAAGGCTTAACACAGATTCACATGAGCTAGAATCTAAAGAAAGTAGTGTAAAATTATCCAATAAAGAATTTCTCTTGATGGAAGTTTTTATGCGAAATGCAAAGCAGATTATTCCTAAAAATCAGTTGATTTCTAAGGTTTGGGGACCTTCAGACAATTCAGAATATAACCAGTTAGAAGTATTTATTTCTTTTTTGCGAAAAAAATTGCGCTTTTTAAAAGCAGACATTGAAATAATAACCACTAAGGGCTTTGGATATTCCTTGGAGGAGAGGACATAATGTTTAGTGATTTACGCAAAAAATTTGTCTTTTTGACCATGTCAATCCTTATTGTCGTTGTTCTCTTTCTATTTGCAGTTAGTAATCGCTACAATCAATATTGGGATGAATATGATGCATATAGGATTGTTAAATTAGTTGCCAAAAATGATTATTTAGGAATACCAGGCGATGAACCGATTGCTTTGGTGACTATAGATAACCAAAAGATGGTTAAGATTCAAAGCAATAATACTGATTTGACAAATGATGTTATCGAAAAATCTAGTTTGAAGCTCCTTGAGCAAGGAAAGAAGTCACGAAAATGGAAGTCTTTTATATATTCCATAAAAGAATATAAAGATAAAACCTACACCATAGCTATTATGGATTTGGCTAGTTATGAAGTCCCTTATGCAAGGCGTTTTCTAATTCTTGTTTTTACTATTTTTGGATTTTGTTTATTAGCAGCTGTAAGTCTTTATCTTTCTCGATTTATTGTAGGACCTGTAGAGACAGAAATGACTCGCGAAAAACAGTTCGTTTCAGATGCGAGTCATGAGCTGAAGACCCCTATTGCAGCTATACGAGCCAACGTTCAGGTTCTGGAACAGCAAATTCCAGGGAATCGTTATCTGGATCATGTTGTTTCGGAGACTAAGCGAATGGAGTTTTTAATTGAAGATTTGCTTAATTTGTCTAGACTTGATGAAAAACGCTCCAAGGTAAATTTCAAAAAGTTAAACTTATCTGTCTTATGTCAAGAAGTACTTCTAACATATGAAAGTTTGGCATATGAAGAAGAAAAGTGTTTAAATGATACGATTGAAGATGATGTCTGGATTGTTGGAGAAGAGAGTCAGATTAAGCAAATTTTAATAATTCTTTTGGATAATGCTATTAGGCATTCTTTGTCAAAATCAGCAATCCAGTTTAGTCTTAAACAAGCTCGAAGAAAAGCTATTCTGACAATATCAAATCCAAGTGCTATCTATTCCAAAGAGGTTATGGATAATCTCTTTGAGCGTTTTTATCAAGCTAAAGATGATCATGCAGATTCTCTCAGTTTTGGTCTAGGCTTATCTATTGCTAAAGCAATCGTGGAACGCCATAAGGGGAGAATTAGAGCATATCAAGAAAAAGACCAATTACGTCTTGAAGTCCAGTTACCAATTGATGGATTTTGGACCAATACCATGATTAATTAAAGGAAGAATGATGAAACCATATTTATCTTTTATTGGTAGAACGTTATTATACTTCGGTATTTTATTGTTACTAATTTACTTTTTTGCATACCTTAGTCGCGGACAAGGCAGTTTTATTTATAATGAATTCTAGGAGATGGTACAAATGATACATGATATGATTAAAACAATTGAGCATTTTGCTGAGACACAAGCTGATTTTCCAGTGTATGATATTTTAGGGGAAGTCCATACTTATGGACAACTTAAAGTAGACTCTGACTCTCTAGCTGCTCATATTGATAGCCTAGGCCTTGTTGAAAAATCACCTGTCTTAGTATTCGGTGGTCAAGAATATGAAATGTTGGCGACATTTGTTGCTTTAACAAAGTCAGGGCATGCTTATATACCGGTTGACCAACACTCTGCTTTGGATAGAATACAGGCTATTATGACAGTTGCTCAACCAAGCCTTATCATTTCAATTGGTGAATTTCCTCTTGAAGTTGATAATGTCCCAATCCTAGACGTTTCTCAAGTTTCAGCTATTTTTGAAGAAAAGACTCCTTATGAGGTAACACATTCTGTTAAAGGTGATGATAATTACTATATTATTTTCACTTCAGGGACTACTGGTTTACCAAAAGGTGTGCAAATTTCACATGACAATTTATTGAGCTTTACAAATTGGATGATTTCTGATGATGAGTTTTCAGTTCCTGAAAGACCGCAAATGTTGGCTCAACCGCCATATTCATTTGACTTATCAGTTATGTATTGGGCACCAACACTAGCTATGGGAGGCACCCTGTTTGCCCTACCAAAGACAGTAGTTAATGATTTCAAAAAACTATTCGCTACCATTAATGAATTGCCAATACAGGTTTGGACTTCGACACCATCATTTGCTGATATGGCGCTACTATCTAACGATTTCAATTCAGAGACCTTGCCACAGTTAACACATTTTTATTTTGATGGGGAAGAGTTAACTGTCAAGACTGCACAAAAACTTCGTCAACGTTTTCCAAAAGCTCGTATCGTTAATGCATATGGGCCAACAGAAGCAACAGTTGCTCTATCCGCAGTAGCAATTACTGATGAAATGTTAGAAACATGCAAACGCCTTCCAATTGGTTACACTAAAGATGACTCACCAACGTATGTGATTGATGAAGAAGGTCATAAATTACCAAACGGAGAGCAAGGTGAAATCATTATTGCTGGACCAGCAGTATCAAAAGGCTATCTTAACAATCCAGAAAAGACAGCTGAGGCATTTTTCCAATTCGAAGGTCTACCTGCTTACCATACCGGTGACTTAGGAAGTATGACCGATGAAGGTCTTCTGCTTTACGGTGGGCGTATGGATTTCCAAATTAAATTTAACGGCTATCGTATTGAATTAGAAGATGTTTCTCAAAACTTAAACAAATCGCAGTATGTAAAATCAGCAGTAGCAGTGCCACGTTATAACAAGGATCATAAAGTTCAAAACTTATTAGCCTATATTGTCTTAAAAGAAGGTGTAAGAGATGATTTTGAACGTGATTTGGATTTGACAAAAGCAATTAAGGAAGACTTAAAGGACATTATGATGGATTACATGATGCCATCTAAATTTATCTATCGAGAGGATTTACCTTTGACACCAAATGGGAAAATTGATATCAAAGGTCTTATGAGCGAGGTAAACAAGTGATACAGGCATTTTTAGAAAAACTTCCTCACTTGGATGTTTATGGGAATCCACAATATTTCTTCTACCTTATCTTAGCTGTCCTACCAATTTACATCGGCTTATTCTTTAAGAAGCGTTTTGCCTTATATGAGATTATTTTTAGTCTAAGTTTTATTGTAATGATGTTGACTGGTAGTACTTTTAATCAATTGAAGTCACTATTGGCATACGTTGTCGGACAGTCTCTGCTAGTTTTTATCTATAAAGCTTACCGGAAACGATTTAATCATACTTTGGTCTTTTATGTAACGGTTTGTTTATCTATTTTTCCGCTATTTTTGGTAAAATTAATTCCAGCTATATCTGAGGATGGGCATCAGTCACTTTTTGGGTTTCTAGGAATTTCTTACCTTACTTTTAGAGCTGTTGCTATGATTATTGAAATGAGAGACGGTGTCTTGAAAGAATTTACTTTATGGGAATTCTTAAGATTTTTACTCTTCTTTCCAACTTTCTCAAGTGGACCAATTGATCGTTTTAAACGATTCAATGAGGATTACATTAATATCCCAGATCGAAACGAACTCCTAGATATGTTAGGTCAAGCGATTCATTATTTGATGTTAGGTTTTCTCTATAAGTTTATTTTAGCCTATATTTTTGGAAGTCTGATTATGCCTCCTCTAAAAGAATTAGCGCTAGAACAGGGTGGTGTGTTTAATTGGCCAACACTTGGGGTTATGTATGCCTTTGGTTTTGATTTGTTCTTTGATTTTGCAGGTTACACAATGTTTGCGTTGGCTATTTCTAACCTAATGGGGATTAAGTCTCCGATTAACTTTGACAAACCTTTCAAATCACGCGACCTAAAAGAATTTTGGAATAGATGGCATATGAGCCTTTCTTTCTGGTTTAGAGACTTTGTTTTCATGAGGCTTGTTAAGCTTTTAGTTAAAAATAAAGTTTTTAAAAACCGTAATGTTACTTCAAGTGTAGCTTATATTATCAATATGCTTCTTATGGGATTCTGGCATGGGTTAACTTGGTACTATATAGCCTATGGTCTCTTTCATGGGATTGGCCTAGTTATTAATGACGCTTGGGTACGTAAGAAGAAAAATATTAATAAAGAAAGAAGATTGGCTAAAAAACCACTTTTACCAGAAAACAAATGGACTTATGCTTTGGGTGTCTTCATCACCTTTAATGTAGTTATGTTTTCTTTCTTGATTTTTTCAGGATTTTTAGATCTTTTGTGGTTCCCACAACCGCATAACAAATAATAAGGAGTATTATAATGGATATTAAATCAGAAGTATTAGCAATTATTGATGACCTATTTATGGAGGATGTTTCTTCTATGATGGATGAAGACTTATTTGACGCAGGAGTTCTAGACAGCATGGGTACTGTTGAACTAATTGTTGAGTTGGAAAGCCACTTTAATATTGATATTCCGATTGCGGAATTTGGTCGTAATGACTGGAACACAGCTAATAAAATTGTTGCTGGAGTAACGGAGCTCTGCAATGCTTAAACGTCTAGGTAAAGTATTTGGACCTCTAGTTTGTGCTTTACTATTGTTGGTAGGATTATATTTTGTTTTTCCTGTTTCTCAGCCTCATCATTTAGGTAAGGAAAAAAACAGTGCAGTAGCGTTGACGAAGGCAGGTTTTAAAAGCAGAGTTCAAAAAGTTAGAGCTTTCAGTGATCCTAAAGCCAATTTTGTCCCTTTCTTTGGTTCAAGTGAGTGGCTAAGATTTGACGCAATGCATCCATCAGTTTTAGCAGAGGCTTACAATAGGTCTTATATCCCATATCTTTTAGGTCAAAAAGGGGCGGCTTCTCTGACACAATACTATGGCATTCAACAGATTAAAGGACAAATCAAAAATAAAAAAGCTATCTATGTTATTTCTCCGCAATGGTTTGTTCGCAAGGGAGCCAACAAAGGTGCTTTTCAAAACTATTTCAGCAACGATCAAACCATTCGATTTTTGCAAAATCAAACAGGGACAACCTACGATAGGTATGCTGCTCGTCGATTGTTAAAATTATATCCTGAAGCTTCTATGTCAGATTTGATAGAAAAAGTTGCAGATGGCCAAAAACTATCAAATAAAGACAAACAAAGACTAAAGTTTAATGATTGGGTATTTGAGAAGACAGATGCTATTTTTAGCTATCTACCACTAGGAAAAACTTATAATCAGGCAATAATGCCTCATGTTGGTAAATTACCGAAAGCATTCTCATATAATCATTTATCGCGTATTGCATCACAAGATGCTAAAGTAGCAACGAGATCAAATCAATTTGGTATTGATGATCGCTTTTACCAAACAAGAATTAAAAAGCACTTAAAAAAATTGAAAGGGTCACAACGACATTTCAATTATACTAAGTCACCAGAATTTAATGATTTACAGTTGGTTCTTAATGAATTCTCAAAACAAAATACAGATGTCCTTTTTGTCATACCACCAGTAAATAAAAAGTGGACAGACTACACAGGGCTTGATCAAAAAATGTATCAAAAATCTGTAGAAAAAATAAAACACCAACTTCAAAGTCAAGGTTTCAATCATATCGCTGACCTTTCTCGAGATGGAGGTAAGCCATACTTTATGCAAGATACAATCCATTTAGGTTGGAATGGTTGGTTAGAGCTAGATAAGCATATCAATCCATTTTTAACAGAGGAAAACAGCAAGCCGAATTATCACATTAATAATAAATTTTTGAAGAAATCTTGGGCAAAATATACAGGACGTCCAAGTGATTACAAGTAAATAGTAGAGTCAGATGATTTATAGCATTAGAGCTATTAATCATCTTTTTTAATATCTTTGTATTTGGTAATCCTAAGATAACTAATCCATGTTTTATAGTTTTTCATTTATAATGAGAATAAATTTATGATAAACTAGATATCAAATGAGTGTTATATGATAAAAGGAGGAGAGATGAAGTCAATAAAATTACTTAGTTTTATTGTAATAATCCTTTTAGGGCTTGGTTTCACTGTAGGAGGTTTAAAAGTGACTGAAAACAATAAACAACAAGAATTATGGGAAATAGCTAATAGCAAAGACGCTAAAAATGCTTATCAAAAGTGGATTTATGCAGAAGATGAAGATGCTTTCAAAGAGAATGCTGTTATTAAGTCGTATGATATTGACAAAGAAAGTATCAAAAAAAATCCTATGGGAGGGATTTCGGTAAGGTTAATCATTAATAAAGATCCTAACTTATATATTACTTGTAATTTGGATAGGGATAATCAAGGGCATTTGGTCAGTCAAAGTAGCCATCAATCTCCCCAGTTAACTCATTTATTGGAAAGTAGAGGTCATTAATGGAAAAAGTCTTGACTGATTTAGATAGGGTAAATATAGCGAAGCAAGAGTATGAATTAGGTAGCCAACTTGATACACTAGTCAAAATAATGAGCCAAGATAAGGTACTCCCCATCGGTAAAGTTGCTCACGTTCAAGATGGAGGCAAAGAAACCGGGGAACAAATTTATACCATCACTCCAAATGGAACTTTAGACAAGCCAGAGGATGTTAAGGAAGTTACGGTTTTATTTAAGGGGTCAACAGCACCGTTTGGAGGGGATGATTGGAAAACAGACTGGTTTAAAAATGATATTCCAATAGCTAGTAAACTATTATTAAAGAAATTTGGTTCACAAAGTGTATCTCATAAACAAGGTACAAAGCAGTTAGAACAATCAGCTCATCTGCTAAAAGAAGTTATGAATAAATATCCTAACGCAAAAATTTCGGTCTACGGACACTCGTTAGGGTCAATGAATGCACAGTATGCTATTGCAGAATTGGATGATAATCAAATTTACCGAGTTCAAGGAGCTTGGATATATAACGGTCCAAACCTTTATAGTATTTTGACAGATAAACAAAAAGAACAGGTTGATAAAATAAAAGGGGTGGTCAATAATTACGTTGATTCCAAGGATAAAATTGGAATAGGTTATCCTAAAGAAGGAAGCGATAATGCTGTCGGAATTGTTAAAATAGTTGACAGTAAAGCTGTTTCAGGAGGTAGCTGGGTTGCTAATTTTACCAATCAGCATATTTGGGGAGGCTACCAGTACAATCCAGATGGTTCTTTAAAATTAGCAGAAGATAAATTTGCTTACAAAGAAAACTATTCAGTAGTTCATACGAATGTGAATCAAAGAATGCATGCTATTAAAGCGAAACTTAGTAGCTTTAAAAGTACGGGAAAAGAAGTTAGTAAGAATCAAGCTATTTTCCTAGATAGTCAACAAGCAAAAGTGATCTCTAGTGGTTTGGTAACGATATCAAAAGAAGCAGTTGAAGAAGTTAAAAAAGTTGAGCAAAAAGCAGTTGCTAAAGCAGAAGAGCTTTATCAATCTTTAAAAGTAGCTCCTACAGGAGTTACTGAACTAAGTCCTCAAGAATTGGAAGAAGCGTATGCTCAGTCAGGTGTTAGCTATGCGAGCATTGTCGGAGAAGCTCAAACCTTTTTCTCAAATAAAACTCAAGCGGCAGAAAGCATTTCTCACGCTTACGTTGAATTAGAAAACCAAATTAATAAAGGAGTTGAAGCTATGTTGCGACAAGATAGTAACTTGTCAGGGGAGTTTAAACAATGGCACTGATTGATATCATTGAAAAACAATTAGCTGATACTCAGAGAAAAATATCAGATTTAGATGATGCCTATCACCATAGTTGTTGCCAGTTTGAAGAAAAATTAGACGATCTCTCAGTAAGAAAAAATAAGATTATTAATATGCTTCAAGAAACTTACGACGCTGTTGAATATGATTTGAGATATAGTAATGATAGCTCAGATATGATGACGCTCAATCGTATTTTAGATTCTTATCATGACGACTTAGAGCAAGCTTACCATAAAGAGTACTATGCCTTGTCCGCTCAAGAAGAAGAATATAGAGCTAACTATATTCGGCAACGTTCAGAACATGAACTAACCTTTGAAGAGTTGCAAAGGGAAAAGAAAAGAGAATTAATGAAGTAGGAGAAATTATTGAGTTTAATGTGGGATGTCCTGACTGGTAAGGAGTCAGTAAGGACTTTAAAAAAACAATTGGATAAAGAATTGATACATAGCGTGTACGCGCCACGCAAGAGATCTAAGTTTCACGATATTATTACGTCGCATCATAAAGAAATAGACGAAGTAGCCATCAACACAAAGACAGCTATTCATAAAGTTGCTAATCAATTGGACGAGGCAATAAAAGGAGAATTTCGTTCAAAGGTTGAGGAGGCTATTGAAAGCAATCAGCAAAAATATAATCATTTATAGTCTAGTTTCTCTACCATTAGCTAGACACTTGTAGAGGATTTTTACAGCAAGTATTCAAAAGTCAGAGCAAAAATGTTTTGACTTTTTTGATTTACTCTTTCTGATCAGAATGCTTCAGTCTTATGTTATAATAATAAAGATTAATGCTTGTAGCTACGATAAGCAAAGAAAGAACGATGATATGATAAAAATATTTGATACCCATACCCACCTTAACGTAGAAAATTTTGAAGGAAAGATAGACGAGGAAATTAATTTAGCTAGCGAACTCGGTGTTACAAAAATGAATGTTGTCGGCTTTGACCAAGATACCATTTCAAAATCTTTGGAATTATCTTCCCAATATGCACAGGTATATAGCACAATAGGATGGCATCCAACTGAAGCTGGTTCTTATGATGATAATATTGAGTCAATGATTATCAGTCATTTAGAAAATCCCAAGGTTATTGCACTTGGTGAAATTGGTCTGGATTATTATTGGATGGAGGATCCCAAAGATATTCAGATCGAGGTGTTTAAGCGTCAAATTGAACTTTCAAAAGAGTATAACCTTCCTTTTGTCGTTCATACACGTGATGCGTTAGAAGACACTTATGAAGTCATTAAGGAATCTGGAGTTGGGCCTTTTGGTGGTATAATGCACTCTTTTTCTGGTTCTTTGGAAATGGCTCAGAAATTTATTGATTTAGGGATGATGATTTCCTTTTCTGGTGTTGTGACCTTTAAGAAGGCATTAGATGTACAAGAAGCTGCACGAGAGTTGCCATTAGATAAGATATTAGTGGAAACAGATGCTCCTTATTTGGCTCCTGTACCTAAAAGAGGTCGAGAAAACAAAACCGCTTATACGAGATATGTCGTTGAAAAAATAGCAGAGCTACGAGGCATAACTGTGGAAGAGGTAGCGGAGGCTACATACCAAAATGCAGTAAGGATATTTAGACTTGATGAAAAAAATTGATATTCAAGAAGTGATCGTTGTCGAAGGGAAAGATGATACTGCTAATCTGCGACGCTTTTACAATGTTGATACCTATGAAACTAGAGGTTCAGCAATTGATGAAGATGATTTAGAGCGTATCGAACGTTTGCACAATTTGCGGGGAGTTATCGTCTTTACAGACCCAGATTATAATGGCGAGCGTATCCGTAAAATCATCATGAATGCCATTCCGACAGTCCGCCATGCCTTCCTCAATCGAGACGAGGCAAAGCCAGGCTCAAAGACCAAGGGACGATCTCTGGGTGTCGAGCATGCCAGCTTTGAAGATTTGCAGAAGGCACTCTCAAAAGTGACTCAGCATTTCGATGATGAAGATCATTTCGATATCACCCAAGCAGACCTCATTCGTTGGGGATTCATTACTGCTAGCGATAGCCGAAAACGCCGTGAGTATCTTGGGAATCAACTCCGTATCGGCTACTCAAATGGTAAACAACTCCTCAAACGCCTCAGACTCTTCGGAGTGACCAAGGCAGAAGTTGAAGAGTGTATGGAGGGGTATTAATAGAAAAGGAGAAAAATAGTGGAGTATAATGTAACGGAAGCATTGACTAGAGCTGGGGTAGATTTAGCAACGCTTGCAGTCAAAGGGACTGCAACTATGGTAACCAGTAAAATTCAATCAATAAAGGATGTAAAAGATGCTGCAACATTGAGAGCTACTTATGATGATTTAATTAACGAATTATTAGCTGAACGGGAGCAAGCAATTCGCATTGCACAGTCATATAAAGAAGAGTATGAAAAAATTAATATAGATGATGAGGATATTGAATATCTATCCAATACTCTCGAGCAAGGAATCTCATTGTTATATAATTTTTCTGGTCTAAATGAGGAACAGGAACGAACAATGAAACAATTGGTTACATTATTGAATAAAGATACTTTAAAAACAATGCAGTTGATTGGATTTAATTATAAGCAAGCAATAGGAGGACCACTAACCGAAGCTTGTGCAACTGCAATTAAAAATAAGTTTATAACTCAGAATAGTAAAGGCAAAAGGAAGTAGTGGTATAATCCAGTTGTAATATCACAAATAGCCTCAAATGTTATTTCAAAAATGATCAATATTAAGAAATAGAGGAATTATGAGAATCGCAGATAAAACCGTTACCCGCGCTATTTTGGAGCGTCATGGGTTTACATTTAAGAAATCATTCGGTCAGAACTTTTTGACCGATACTAATATTTTACAGAAGATTGTTGACACGGCAGAGATTGACAAGGGTGTCAACGTGATTGAGATTGGTCCTGGTATCGGGGCTTTGACAGAGTTTTTGGCTGAGAATGCAGCTGAGGTTATGGCTTTTGAGATTGATGATCGTCTCATTCCTATCCTTGCTGATACGCTTGCGCGTTTTGACAATGTCCAAGTGGTCAATCAGGATATCCTCAAGGCTGATTTGCAGACCCAGATTCAGGCTTTCAAGAATCCTGATCTGCCTATCAAGGTGGTCGCAAACCTACCTTACTACATCACAACACCAATCCTTATGCACTTGATTGAGAGCAAGATTCCTTTTGCGGAGTTTGTGGTCATGATACAAAAAGAAGTGGCAGATCGTATTTCAGCTATGCCAAATACTAAAGCATACGGTTCTTTGTCAATCGCAGTGCAGTATTATATGACTGCCAAAGTATCATTTATCGTTCCGAGAACTGTTTTTGTTCCTGCTCCAAATGTAGATTCAGCTATTTTGAAAATGGTCCGTAGAGATCAACCAGTAGTGAGTGTTCAAGATGAGGATTTCTTTTTCAGAGTGTCAAAAGTAGCCTTCGTACATCGTCGTAAAACACTTTGGAATAATCTAACGAGTCATTTTGGAAAATCAGAAGATACTAAAGCAAAATTGGAAAAAGCATTAGAAATAGCAAAAATTAAGCCATCTATTCGCGGAGAAGCCTTATCTATCCCTGATTTTGCAAGTTTAGCAGATGCCTTGAAAGAGGTTGGGATATAAACTATGTTGGTTGACAAGAAGTGGCGTTTTGAAGATAGTGCAAGTTATTTCGCTTGTCCTAAATGTCAAAATCCCTTGATAAAAGAAAGTAATAGCCTCAAATGCTCTGATAATCATTGTTTTGATTTATCCAAATTTGGATATGTTAATCTTCTTGGAGGAAAGAAGGTAGATGAACATTATGATAAAAAATCATTTGAAAATCGGCAGCTTGTCTTAGAAAACGGGTATTATAATCATATTTTAGAAGCTATTTCAAAGGTTTTGGAAAATAATTCTCAGTTTCATTCGGTTTTAGATATTGGTTGTGGAGAGGGCTTTTATTCTCGTCAATTAGTTAACAAGCATGAGAAGACTTTCTTGGCTTTTGATATTTCTAAAGATTCGATTCAATTAGCTGCTAAAAGTGATCAGTCTAGGCTTGTGAAATGGTTTGTTTCTGATTTAGCTAACCTTCCTATTCAAGACTCATCAATTGATATCATTTTAGACATTTTTTCTCCTGCAAATTATAAAGAATTTAGGCGGGTGCTGAGTGATGATGGTATCCTTGTAAAGGTTGTTCCTGTAGCTGAACATGTTCAAGAATTGCGAGAAAAAGCTAGTCAATACTTGAAACAGAAAGATTACTCTAATCAAAAAATTCTAGATCACTTTAGAGAAAATTTTGAAATTATTTCTGAGCAGAAAGTTGTTCAAAGCTATAACTGTTCTCAACAAGAACGTCAAGCTTTTATTGATATGACACCGTTGTTATTCAGCGTAGATAAAACGACTATTGATTGGGCGAGTATATCAGAAATTACAGTAGGTGCCTTAATAGTAATTGGAAAAAAGCGCAGTGTATCTAAATAAGATCACTGCTTTTATGTTGGGAATTCATAAAATTGAGGTTATTTGAGAGAAATCGAACACCTACAAATAGTTTCTATTTAGCTTATCTCTGAGAGTAGAGCTTATTTCTCATTTTATGATATAATAGTGGTATTCTAAACAATTAAGGAGAACAATTGCAAGGTAGAATTGTCAAGTCGCTAGCAGGTTTTTATTATGTGGAATCTGACGGTGTTGTTTATCAGACACGTGCGCGTGGAAATTTTAGAAAAAAAGGTCAAATTCCCTACGTTGGGGATTGGGTTGAATTTTCTTCGCAAGATCAATCAGAAGGATATATTCTATCAATTGAAGAGCGTAAAAATAGCCTCGTACGACCACCTATTGTTAATATTGATCAAGCTGTCGTTATCATGTCTGCTAAAGAACCTGATTTTAACGCTAACTTATTAGACCGGTTCTTAGTACTTCTAGAATATAAGATGATTCAGCCTATCATTTATATTTCCAAGTTGGATTTGTTAGACGATTTGGTTGTTATTGATGATATTCGCGAACATTATCAGAATATAGGCTACGTTTTCTGTTATTCTCAAGAGGAACTCTTGCCTCTGTTAGCAAATAAAGTGACTGTTTTTATGGGCCAGACAGGTGTCGGAAAATCAACGCTTCTCAACAAAATTGCTCCTGAGTTGAAACTTGAAACTGGTGAAATTTCGGGTAGTTTAGGCCGTGGCCGACACACCACAAGAGCAGTTAGTTTCTATAACGTTCATAAAGGAAAAATTGCAGACACTCCTGGTTTTTCTTCTTTGGACTATGAAGTGGATAATGCAGAGGACTTAAACGAATCCTTTCCAGAGCTTCGTAGACTTAGTCATTTTTGTAAATTCCGCTCGTGTACGCATACACATGAGCCTAAATGTGCTGTAAAAGAAGCCTTAACTCAAGGTCAGTTATGGCAAGTCCGCTATGATAACTACCTCCAATTTTTAAGTGAAATTGAGAGCCGTCGTGAAACATATAAGAAAGTTATTAAAAGAAAGTAGGTTTCTATGTCAACCAATAAAATTGCCCCATCGATATTAGCAGCAGACTATGCTAATTTTGCTAACGAATTGAAACGTATTGAAGAGACAACAGCAGAATACGTTCATATTGATATCATGGATGGTCAATTTGTCCCTAATATTAGTTTTGGTGCGGATGTTGTATCCAGCATGCGTAAACACAGTAAACTTGTTTTTGATTGTCATCTGATGGTTGTTGATCCAGAACGTTATATTGAGGCTTTTGCTCAAGCTGGTGCTGATATCATGACCATTCATGTTGAAGCAACGAAACATATACATGGTGCGCTTCAAAAGATAAAAGAGGCAGGAATGAAAGCAGGTGTGGTTATTAACCCAGGAACACCCGTAGAATCTCTTATTCCTATCTTAGATTTGGTTGACCAGATTTTAATTATGACTGTTAATCCTGGCTTTGGTGGACAAGCCTTTATTCCAGAAATGATGTCAAAAGTAAAGACAGTTGCAGCATGGCGCAAAGAGTACGGTCATCATTATGATATTGAAGTTGATGGCGGTATAGATAATACTACAATTAAGGCAGCAGCAGAGGCTGGTGCAAATGTCTTTGTTGCAGGTTCTTATCTCTTTAAAGCAAGTGATTTACCTGCACAAGTAGAAACCTTAAGGGTGGCGCTCGATGACTAAAATTGCTTTATTTGCTGGCGGTGACTTAACTTATTTTGAATATGATTTTGACTATTTTGTCGGAATTGACCGTGGAAGCCTATTTTTATTAAAAAATGGGCTTTCTTTGGACATGGCAGTGGGTGATTTTGATTCTATAACAGAAGATGAACTGCTTTATATCAAACACTATTGTAGCAATATCGTTTCTGCTAGTGCAGAAAAAAATGATACAGATACAGAATTAGCTTTAAAAACTATTTTCAAAGAATTTCCAGAAGCTCAGGTGACCGTATTTGGAGCATTTGGTGGCAGGATTGACCATATGATGTCTAATATCTTTTTACCAAGTGACAGAGATCTAGAACCATTTATGTCACAAATCAGACTCAAAGATGAACAAAACATAGTGACTTATCTACCATCCGGGAAAAATCAAGTCTCAAGGATTGAAGGGATGTCCTATGTCTCGTTCATGCCTGAGAGTGAGTCTACTTTGCAGATTTCTGGGGCTAAATATGAATTGAACAAAAGTAATTATTTTAAGAAAAAAATGTATTCCAGTAATGAATTTATGACTTCGCCAATTGAAGTAGAGCTCAAAGATGGTTACTTAATCATTATTTATAGTAAGGATAGAGGTTAATATGCTTGTCATCATTTTGATCATTGTACTAGCTAGTCTGACAGTGACGATAATTTCTTACCAAAAAATGACGGAATTAACAAAGTCCGTTGAAAAACAACTTGAAGATAATGCTGATAATCTATCAGACCAACTGACATATCAGATAGAAGTGGCGCAAAAAGATCAAATTCTAACGTTGACTAATCAGCTAAACCGTATGCAACAGGAAATTTATCAGTTGCTTACCGATATGCGTACAGAATTAAATCAGCATTTAACGGAGAGTCGAGATCGATCAGACAAACGCTTGGAATTGATTAACTCCAATTTATCTCAGTCAGTTCAGAAAATGCAAGATTCCAATGAAAAACGCTTGGATCAAATGCGCCAAACTGTTGAGGAAAAGCTAGAAAAAACGCTACAAACGCGTTTGCAAACTTCTTTTGAAACTGTATCGCGTCAACTAGAGAGCGTCAATCAAGGTCTTGGGGAGATGAAAACTGTTGCCCAAGATGTTGGTACACTGAACAAAGTCTTGTCAAATACTAAGACAAGGGGAATATTAGGGGAGTTACAACTCGGCCAAATTATAGAAGATATTATGACAGTTAGTCAATATGAGAGAGAATTTCCTACGGTGTCTGGCTCTTCTGAGCGTGTTGAATATGCTATTAAATTACCTGGAAATGGTCAGGGAGATTATATCTATTTGCCTATTGACTCTAAGTTTCCTCTAGAAGATTATTACCGATTGGAAGATGCTTATGAATTGGGTGACAAGGTTCAAATAGAACTCTATCGTAAATCTTTACTGGCAAGTATTCGTAAATTTGCAAAAGATATAAACAATAAGTACTTAAATCCTCCTGAAACGACAAATTTTGGTATCATGTTCTTACCAACTGAAGGGCTCTATTCTGAAGTGGTAAGAAATGCAACATTCTTTGATAGTCTAAGACGTGACGAAAATATTGTAGTAGCTGGACCGTCAACCTTATCTGCTTTACTAAATTCATTATCTGTTGGCTTTAAAACCTTAAATATTCAAAAGAATGCTAATGATATTAGTAAAATTTTAGGGAATGTCAAGGTTGAATTTGGAAAATTTGGTGGCATGTTATCAAAAGCTCAAAAACAATTAAATACAGCAAGTAAAAGTATTGATAGTTTACTCACAACGCGGACAAACGCTATTATCAGAGTCTTAAATACAGTTGAAGAACATCAAGATCAAGCAACCACTAGCTTGTTAAACCTTCCTATAACAGAAGAAGAGGAAATTAATGAAAATTAACCAAATGAAAAAAGACGAGCTTTTTGAGGGGTTTTACCTTATAAAGAAAGCAGAAGTTCGTAAAACGCGTGCAGGTAAAGACTTTATTGCCTTTACCTTTCAAGATGATACTGGCGAAATTTCAGGAAATATGTGGGATGCACAGACCTATAATGTAGAAGAGTTTGTAGCCGGTAAAATTGTTCATATGAAAGGGCGTCGTGAAGTTTATAATGGAACTCCCCAAGTCAACCAAATTACATTAAGAAACATCAAAGATGGTGAACCTAATGATCCTAGAGATTTTAAAGAAAAACCTCCAATCAATGTTGACAACGTGAGAGAGTACATGGAACAAATGCTCTTTAAAATTGAAAATGCAACCTGGCAGCGTGTGGTAAGAGCACTTTATCGTAAATACAATAAGGAATTTTTTACCTATCCAGCCGCCAAAACAAACCACCACGCTTTTGAATCAGGATTGGCATATCACACGGCAACAATGGTTCGTTTGGCAGATAGTATCGGAGATATCTATCCAGAACTTAATAAAAGTTTGATGTTTGCTGGTATTATGCTACATGATTTAGCCAAGGTCATTGAGTTATCGGGTCCTGATAATACAGAATATACTATTCGAGGTAATCTTATCGGTCATATTTCACTTATTGATGAGGAATTAACAAAAATACTAGCAGAGCTTAATATTGATGATACAAAAGAAGAGGTTACAGTGTTACGCCATGTTATTCTGAGTCATCATGGACAATTAGAATATGGAAGCCCGGTTCGTCCTAGAATCATGGAGGCAGAAATTATCCATATGATCGATAACATTGATGCAAATATGATGATGATGACAACAGCTTTAAACCGTGTCAACGAAGGTGAAATGACAAATCGCATTTTTGCCATGGATAACCGTTCTTTTTATAAACCGAACATTAAATAATTTAGGTAGAATAATTAAGACCTAAAATAAAATGTTCGTTTTTAGCATTTGTTATGTTATACTATATGTAAAGAATGCTATGAATAAGGAGAAAATATGAAATTAAGACGTAGCGAACGCATGGTTGTTATTTCAAATTACCTAATAAATAATCCCTATACATTAACTAGTTTAAATACATTTGCTAGTAAATACGGTGCCGCGAAATCTTCGATTTCAGAAGATATTGCTATTATCAAAAAAGCTTTTGAACAAGCTCAAATCGGAGATATTAAAACTGTGACTGGTGCAAGTGGAGGTGTTATCTTTACACCAACTATTGCTGAAGCAGAAGCGAAAGAAATCGTTGAAGAATTAAGACAGCGTTTATCTGAAAACGATCGTATTCTTCCGGGAGGTTACATTTATCTTTCAGATCTACTCAGTACACCAAAAATGTTACAAAGTATTGGTCGCATTATAGCGAACGCTTACAGAGGTCAAAAAATTGATGCTGTCATGACGGTTGCAACAAAAGGTGTTCCTTTAGCAAACGCAGTAGCAAATGTTTTAGATGTTCCTTTTGTTATTGTGAGACGTGATTTGAAGATTACGGAAGGTTCTACTGTGTCAGTAAACTACGCTAGTGGTTCAAGTGGCCGTATTGAAAAAATGTTTCTTTCTAAGCGTAGCTTAAAACCTAACAGTCGAGTTTTAATAGTTGATGATTTCTTGAAAGGTGGAGGTACTGTTTCGGGGATGATTAGTTTACTCTCAGAATTCGATAGCACATTAGTAGGTGTCGCTGTATTTGCAGAAAATGCTCAGGAACAACGTGAGAAGATGGCCTATAAATCTCTTCTGAGAGTATCTGAAATTGATGTAAAAAATAATAGAGTCTCTGTAGAAGCGGGGAATATATTTGATTAAAGAGTCAAGGTGACATCCTTGATTCTTTTTGCTTGTAAAAGTAATAAAAGCTTGACACATTATGTGTAAAATGATACTATGATAAACGGTACTTTTACTTTTGGTCTCTCAAAAGTGTACAGAGACGTGCTGACAATTGTTGCAAAAGTACACGCAGATATAGGCTGTCACCAAGTGCTATATCAACCAAAAATAAAAAACTTACAGGAGAAATGTAGATGCCTACAATTAACCAGTTGGTACGTAAACCACGTAAATCTAAAGTTGAAAAATCAGATTCACCTGCTTTGAATATTGGTTACAACAGTCACAGAAAAGTTCACACTAAATTATCTGCACCACAAAAACGTGGTGTTGCAACTCGTGTTGGAACTATGACACCTAAAAAACCTAACTCTGCCCTTCGTAAATTTGCTCGTGTACGTTTGAGCAACCTTATTGAAGTTACTGCTTACATTCCAGGTATCGGACACAACTTGCAAGAACACAGTGTTGTGCTTATCCGTGGTGGACGTGTAAAAGACCTTCCAGGGGTACGTTACCATATCGTTCGTGGTGCACTTGATACTGCAGGTGTAGCTGATCGTAAACAAGGCCGTTCTAAATACGGTGCTAAACGTCCTAAAGGGTAATTAGAAGGGGGATAAGAGAAAATGAGTCGTAAAAATCAAGCGCCTAAACGCGAAGTATTGCCAGATCCATTGTATAACTCAAAAATCGTTACACGTCTTATCAACCGTGTAATGCTTGATGGTAAACGTGGTACTGCTGCAACTATCGTATATGATGCTTTTGAAGCAATTAAAGAAGCTACTGGAACAGATGCTCTTGAAGTGTTCGAAACAGCTATGGAAAACATCATGCCTGTCCTTGAGGTACGTGCACGCCGTGTTGGTGGATCAAACTACCAAGTTCCTGTCGAAGTTCGTCCAGAACGTCGTACAACTTTAGGACTTCGTTGGTTGGTTAACGCATCACGTGCTCGTGGTGAACACACTATGAAAGATCGTCTTGCAAAAGAAATCATGGATGCTGCAAACAACACAGGAGCATCAGTTAAGAAACGTGAAGATACTCACAAAATGGCTGAAGCTAACCGTGCCTTTGCACACTTCCGTTGGTAAGATTACTCTCTTTTTGAGACTTATCATAGCTACTAAACAAATTGTTTGGTAGATAGCAATGTTAGCAATTAGAACGGGTAGGTCCTGCCTATCCGTTTTTTATAAATAGTGTTATAATAAAGAAGTAAATAATTTAAAATATAGGAGAAACCAAATGGCTCGCGAATTTTCACTTGAAAAAACTCGTAATATCGGTATCATGGCTCACGTCGATGCTGGTAAAACAACAACAACTGAGCGTATTCTTTACTATACTGGTAAAATCCACAAAATCGGTGAAACACACGAAGGTGCTTCACAAATGGACTGGATGGAACAAGAACAAGAACGTGGTATCACAATTACATCAGCTGCAACAACAGCACAATGGGATGGTCACCGTGTTAACATCATCGATACACCAGGACACGTGGACTTCACAATTGAAGTTCAACGTTCACTTCGCGTACTTGATGGTGCGGTAACAGTTCTTGATGCTCAATCAGGTGTAGAACCTCAAACTGAAACAGTTTGGCGTCAAGCAACAGAATACGGAGTTCCACGTATCGTTTTTGCTAATAAAATGGATAAAATCGGTGCTGACTTCCTCTATTCAGTACAATCACTTCATGACCGTCTTCAAGCGAATGCACACCCAATTCAATTGCCAATTGGTTCAGAAGACGATTTCCGTGGTATTATTGACTTAATCAAAATGAAAGCTGAAATCTATACTAATGACCTTGGTACAGATATCCTTGAAGAAGATATTCCAGCAGAGTATGTTGATCAAGCAAATGAATATCGTGAAAAATTAGTAGAAGCAGTTGCTGATACTGATGAAGATTTGATGATGAAATACCTTGAAGGTGAAGAAATCACTAACGAAGAGTTGATGGCTGCTATTCGTAAAGCAACTATCAATGTTGAATTCTACCCTGTATTGTGTGGTTCAGCCTTCAAGAATAAAGGTGTTCAATTGATGCTTGATGCTGTTATTGATTACCTTCCAAGCCCACTTGATATTCCTGCAATCAAAGGTATTAACCCTGATACTGACGAAGAAGAAACACGTCCTGCTTCAGATGAAGAGCCATTTGCAGCGCTTGCCTTCAAGATCATGACAGATCCTTTCGTGGGTCGCTTAACATTCTTCCGTGTGTACTCAGGTGTTCTTAATTCAGGTTCATACGTGTTGAATACATCTAAAGGTAAACGTGAACGTATCGGACGTATCTTACAAATGCACGCAAATAGTCGTCAAGAAATTGAAACTGTTTATGCTGGGGATATCGCAGCGGCTGTTGGTTTGAAAGATACAACTACAGGTGATTCATTGACTGATGAAAAATCAAAAGTTATTCTTGAATCAATTGAAGTTCCAGAACCAGTTATCCAATTGATGGTTGAGCCAAAATCTAAAGCTGACCAAGATAAAATGGGTATCGCCCTTCAAAAACTTGCTGAAGAAGATCCAACGTTCCGCGTTGAAACTAACGTTGAAACTGGTGAAACAGTTATCTCAGGAATGGGTGAACTTCACCTTGATGTCCTTGTTGACCGTATGAAACGTGAATTCAAAGTTGAAGCAAACGTTGGTGCACCTCAAGTATCATACCGCGAAACATTCCGCGCTTCTACACAAGCACGTGGATTCTTCAAACGCCAATCTGGTGGTAAAGGTCAATTTGGTGATGTTTGGATTGAATTTACACCAAACGAAGAAGGTAAAGGATTCGAATTCGAAAATGCTATCGTCGGTGGTGTGGTTCCTCGTGAATTTATTCCAGCCGTTGAAAAAGGACTTGTAGAATCTATGGCAAACGGTGTTCTTGCTGGATATCCAATGGTTGACGTAAAAGCTAAACTTTACGATGGTTCATACCATGATGTTGACTCATCTGAGACAGCCTTCAAGATTGCTGCATCACTTGCACTTAAAGAAGCTGCTAAATCAGCGCAACCAGCTATCCTTGAGCCAATGATGCTTGTTACAATTACAGCTCCAGAAGACAATCTTGGTGACGTTATGGGTCACGTGACTGCACGTCGCGGTCGTGTTGATGGTATGGAAGCACGTGGTAATACACAAGTTGTTCGTGCCTTTGTTCCACTTGCTGAAATGTTTGGTTATGCAACAGTTCTTCGTTCTGCAACACAAGGACGTGGCACATTCATGATGGTATTTGACCACTACGAAGATGTTCCTAAGTCAGTTCAAGAAGAAATCATCAAGAAAAACTCTGGTGAATAATTTCTGAAAACTTATGAAAGGTACTCGAAAGAGTATCTTTTTTTCTTTTTGAAAGTGGTAAATTCATTGCAATTTTTCTCGAAAAAAGATATAATAATTGTGTTGAAAGATTTTTGCACATATGTACAAGTTAATCTTTTCACATTGGTTAGGGGGATCCCTAAAATAAAATATTTGAGATTTTCATAAGGAGGAAATCACTAATGGTAGTTAAAGTTGGTATTAACGGTTTCGGTCGTATCGGTCGTCTTGCATTCCGTCGCATCCAAAACGTAGAAGGTGTTGAAGTTACTCGTATCAACGACCTTACAGATCCAAACATGCTTGCACACTTGTTGAAATATGACACAACTCAAGGTCGTTTCGACGGTACTGTTGAAGTTAAAGAAGGTGGATTCGAAGTTAACGGTCAATTTGTTAAAGTTTCTGCTGAACGCGAACCAGCAAACATTGACTGGGCTACTGATGGCGTAGAAATCGTTCTTGAAGCAACTGGTTTCTTTGCATCAAAAGAAAAAGCTGAACAACACATCCATGAAAATGGTGCTAAAAAAGTTGTTATCACAGCTCCTGGTGGAAACGACGTTAAAACAGTTGTTTTCAACACTAACCACGATATCCTTGATGGAACTGAAACAGTTATCTCAGGTGCTTCATGTACTACAAACTGTCTTGCTCCAATGGCTAAAGCTTTACAAGACAACTTTGGTGTTAAACAAGGTTTGATGACTACTATCCACGCATACACTGGTGACCAAATGATCCTTGACGGACCACACCGTGGTGGTGACCTTCGTCGTGCTCGTGCAGGTGCTGCAAACATCGTTCCTAACTCAACTGGTGCTGCAAAAGCTATCGGACTTGTTATCCCAGAATTGAACGGTAAACTTGATGGTGCTGCACAACGTGTTCCTGTTCCAACTGGATCAGTAACTGAATTGGTTGCAACTCTTGAAAAAGACGTAACTGTCGAAGAAGTAAATGCAGCTATGAAAGCAGCAGCTAACGATTCATACGGTTATACTGAAGATCCAATCGTATCATCTGATATCGTTGGTATTTCATACGGTTCATTGTTTGATGCTACTCAAACTAAAGTTCAAACTGTTGACGGTAACCAATTGGTTAAAGTTGTTTCATGGTACGATAACGAAATGTCATACACTTCACAACTTGTTCGTACACTTGAATACTTTGCAAAAATTGCAAAATAATTTTTAATTAATATGATGTAAAAGAGGGATTTATCCCTCTTTTATTTTTATAAATAAAAAATAATACGAATGTTTTTTCATTTTATTATAGAAAATTATCAGAAAATAAATGAAAAATGAATTATATTGACTATAAGTTAAAATAAGGTTTGATTTTGAAAGTAAGCAGTGGTATGATTTAATTGAAAAAATATAGAGGAGAAGTTTTATGAAGACTACAAAAGTTTTTTCAGTTTTATCGTTATCTGTTGCTGTATTTATGATGACAGCATGTCAGTCAAACCACAGTACTAAAAAAGCTGATATGTCTCCAGATAAGGTGGAGCAAAAGACGAAATTTAAAAATATTTCTCTAAGTTCTAATAAACTGTTGGCTAAGGAAAACACTATGTCTGTCCTTTGGTATCAAAATTCTGCAGAAGCCAAGGCTTTATATTTACAAGGTTATAATGTTGCTAAAATGAAGTTAGATGATTGGTTACAAAAGCCCAGTGAAAAACCATATTCAATTATCTTAGATTTAGATGAAACAGTTTTAGATAATAGCCCATATCAAGCAAAGAATATTAAAGATGGCTCTAGTTTCACGCCAGAGAGTTGGGATAAATGGGTGCAAAAGAAATCAGCTAAGGCTGTTGCGGGTGCCAAAGAATTTTTGAAGTATGCTAATGAAAAGGGAATAAAAATTTATTATGTCTCAGATCGTACAGATGCTCAAGTTGATGCGACTAAAGAAAATTTAGAGAAGGAAGGTATACCTGTTCAAGGGAAAGACCACTTGCTTTTCCTTAAAAAAGGAATGAAATCTAAAGAGAGTCGCCGTCAGGCAGTTCAAAAAGATACCAATTTAATTATGCTTTTTGGAGATAATTTAGTTGATTTTGCTGATTTTTCTAAATCATCTAGTACAGATAGAGAACAACTACTAACTAAACTTCAAAGTGAGTTTGGTAGTAAATTTATTGTTTTCCCAAATCCTATGTACGGTTCTTGGGAAAGTGCTATTTATCAAGGAAAACATCTGGATGTTCAAAAACAATTGAAAGAACGACAAAAAATGTTGCATTCGTATGATTAATAAGTATACGAATTCTCTTGAAAACAACTAGGAAAATCTATGAAATCTATTTGTGAAAAAGTAATCAATAATTACAACTGTTCACAAAAATATGTTATAATAAATAATATCAAATTATATAAGGAGTTTTACTAATGGCTAAATTGACTGTTAAAGACGTTGATTTGAAAGGTAAAAAAGTCCTCGTTCGTGTTGACTTTAATGTGCCTTTGAAAGACGGCGTTATCACTAACGACAACCGTATCACTGCGGCTCTTCCAACAATCAAGTATATCATCGAACAAGGTGGTCGTGCTATCCTCTTCTCTCACCTTGGACGTGTTAAAGAAGAAGCTGACAAAGAAGGAAAATCACTTGCACCGGTAGCTGCTGATTTAGCTGCTAAACTTGGTCAAGATGTTGTATTCCCAGGTGTTACTCGTGGTGCAAAATTAGAAGAAGCAATCAATGCTTTGGAAGATGGACAAGTTCTTTTGGTTGAAAACACTCGTTTTGAAGATGTTGACGGTAAGAAAGAATCTAAGAATGACGAAGAACTTGGTAAATACTGGGCTTCACTTGGAGATGGAATCTTCGTTAACGATGCATTTGGTACAGCACACCGTGCTCATGCATCAAACGTAGGTATTTCAGCAAACGTTGAAAAAGCTGTAGCTGGTTTCCTTCTTGAAAACGAAATTGCTTACATCCAAGAAGCAGTTGAAACTCCAGAACGCCCATTCGTAGCTATTCTTGGTGGCTCAAAAGTTTCTGATAAGATTGGTGTTATCGAAAACCTTCTTGAAAAAGCTGATAAAGTTCTTATCGGTGGTGGTATGACTTACACATTCTACAAAGCTCAAGGTATCGAAATCGGTAACTCACTTGTAGAAGAAGACAAATTGGATGTTGCTAAAGACCTCCTTGAAAAATCAAACGGTAAATTGATCTTGCCAGTTGACTCAAAAGAAGCAAACGCATTTGCTGGTTATACTGAAGTTCGCGACACTGAAGGTGAAGCAGTTTCAGAAGGGTTCCTTGGTCTTGACATCGGTCCTAAATCAATCGCTAAATTTGATGAAGCACTTACTGGTGCTAAAACAGTTGTATGGAACGGACCTATGGGTGTCTTTGAAAACCCTGACTTCCAAGCTGGTACAATCGGTGTAATGGACGCTATCGTTAAACAACCAGGCGTTAAATCAATCATCGGTGGTGGTGATTCAGCAGCAGCTGCTATCAACCTTGGCCGTGCTGACAAATTCTCATGGATCTCTACTGGTGGTGGAGCAAGCATGGAATTGCTCGAAGGTAAAGTATTACCAGGTTTGGCAGCATTGACTGAAAAATAATAGTCATTATAATTTATATTAAAGGACATGCTGATGCATGTCTTTTTTTAGTTGATAATGTAGAGTTATTGAACTTTCCTTGACTTCATTTATCATTTACTAGTTTTTAGATATAGTGGTATTTGGTTGACACTGCAATTTTCAAAAGTTTATGACGATTTGATATAAATTGGTTTATAAAAGATATACTAGTAATAAATAAAACGTTTACAAAAAGGGTTTTATGGATTGATATGTTAGAATATATAGTGAAGGGATAGGTATGAAAACGTTAAAAAAATTATTATCTAATTACAAGTTTGATATTAAAAAGTTTAAATTGGGAATGAGAACATTTAAAACAGGCTTATCGGTCTTTTTAGTTTTATTGGTTTTTCATTTATTTGGTTGGAAAGGGCTTCAAATTGGTGCTCTAACTGCTGTATTTAGTTTAAGAGAAGACTTTGATAAAAGCGTGCACTTTGGTTTTTCTAGAATTATTGGTAATAGTATAGGTGGCTTACTCTCCTTAGTATTTTTTGCATTCAATGAGATATTTCATCAAGCTTTTTGGGTCACTTTATTAATTGTTCCTATTTGTACCATGTTATGTATCATGATTAATGTTGCTTGTAATAATAAATCAGGTATTATTGGGGGAACAGCCGCATTACTTATTATAACTTTATCTATCCCAAGCGGAGAGACAATTCTATATGTTTTTGCACGTATTTTTGAAACTTTTTGTGGTGTTTTTATTGCAATGATGGTTAATACAGATATTGAAATACTTCGGAAAAAACTAAAAAATAACAAATTATAGTTTGATGTCATAAAATCTCACATGAGAGTTGACATCAAACTTTTTAAAGTTTATAATGGTTTAATGAAAGGAGGCCATCATGAAAGAAAGAGAACTTAGGCGTACAATGGCTGTATTCCCGATTGGAGCTGTTATGAAGTTGACAGATTTGACTGCCAGACAAATTCGCTATTATGAGGATCAAGGGTTAATCACACCTGAACGTACTGAAGGTAACCGCCGCATGTTTTCACTGAATGATATGGACCGCTTACTGGAAATAAAAGACTTCATTAGCGATGGTTTGCATATTTCTGATATTAAAAATGAATACATGCAAAGACAACATAAGTCCAAAGAGAAACAAAAGTCATTATCAGATGCCGAGGTTCGTCGACTTTTACAAGATGAGCTCCGTAATCAAGGGCGTTTTTCAAGTCCTTCACAGCACATTGGAAATATGCATTTGTAAACATGCAGTCAAGCTAGATATTAAGGAGACTATATGACTATCACAGCAGAAGATATTCGTCGCGAAGTTAAGGAAAAAAATGTTACCTTCCTCCGTTTGATGTTCACAGATATCTTAGGAGTAATGAAAAATGTCGAAATTCCGGCTACAGATGAACAATTAGACAAAGTTTTATCAAATAAAGCAATGTTTGATGGATCTTCTATTGAGGGCTTTGTTCGTATCAATGAATCTGATATGTATTTATATCCTGATTTAGATACTTGGATTGTCTTTCCTTGGGGAGATGAAAATGGAGCTGTTGCAGGTCTAATCTGTGATATCTATACAGCAGAAGGAGAACCTTTTGCCGGAGATCCACGTGGAAATCTTAAGCGTAATATGAAACGTATGCAAGAGATGGGCTATAAGTCATTTAACTTAGGACCAGAACCTGAATTTTTCCTATTTAAAATGGATGAAAATGGTAACCCAACACTTGATGTTAATGACAAAGGAGGCTACTTTGACTTAGCTCCAACAGACTTAGCAGATAATACACGTCGTGAAATTGTTAATGTCTTAACACAAATGGGCTTTGAAGTTGAAGCTAGTCATCATGAAGTAGCAGTTGGACAGCATGAAATTGACTTTAAATATGATGATGTTTTAAAAGCCTGTGACAACATTCAATTATTTAAATTGGTTGTTAAAACAATTGCTCGTAAGCATGGTTTATATGCTACTTTTATGGCAAAACCTAAGTTTGGTATCAATGGTTCAGGTATGCATTGTAATATGTCTCTTTTTGATAATGAAGGGAACAATGCTTTCTTTGATCCAGAAGATCCACGTGGAATGCAATTATCAGAGGATGCCTACTACTTTTTAGGTGGGTTAATGAAACACGCTTACAATTACACAGCTATCATTAATCCAACTGTTAATTCTTATAAACGTTTGGTACCAGGATACGAAGCACCAGTTTACGTTGCTTGGGCAGGTCGCAATCGTTCGCCACTTATTCGTGTACCTGCATCTCGAGGTATGGGAACACGCCTAGAATTGCGCTCGGTTGACCCAACAGCAAATCCTTATCTTGCTTTATCAGTACTTTTGGGATCAGGACTTGAGGGAATCGAGAATAAAATTGAAGCACCAGAACCAATTGAGACAAATATCTATGCTATGACTGTAGAAGAACGTCGTCAAGCAGGTATTGTTGATTTACCATCTACTCTTCATAATGCTCTTGAAGCACTTGAAGAAGATGAAGTGGTAAAAGCGGCCCTAGGAACTCATATCTATACTAATTTCTTAGACGCTAAGCGTATTGAATGGGCAAGTTATGCGACTTATGTTTCACAATGGGAAATTGATAATTACCTAGATTTATATTAATCATAAGAATGTTTATAACTAGTTTTAGGCTTTATTTTGTAAAGTCTAAAACTAGTTTTTTTGTAAATTATTGTAAAAAATTGCCTAAAACTTGTTACAGGTTTTCATTTGTCTGTTATATGGATTTGATAAACTAGGAGTCATCAGATGGAGGAAAACATGAACATAAAACAATTAAAGTCTAAAACAATGCTTGGAACAGTGGCTTTGGTGTCCGCTTTTTCATTTGCTTCAACAAATGCAGATGCGAATACATATAACTATGCAGTAGATGTAGACTACCTAGCAAGTGCGGAGGAAATTGCTCAAGCACATCCAGCTAGTAATACGTTTCCACTAGGTCAATGCACATGGGGTGTAAAGGAGATGGCAACATGGGCAGGTAACTGGTGGGGAAACGGTGGTGATTGGGCTGCGAGCGCCGCATCAGCTGATTATACAGTAGGGACACAACCGCGCGTGGGTTCTATCGTATGTTGGACTGATGGTAGTTATGGACATGTGGCTTATGTTACAGCTGTAGATCCTGTCACTAATAAAATTCAGGTTTTAGAATCTAATTATGCAGGTCATCAATGGATTGATAATTATCGTGGTTGGTTTGATCCACAAAATACAGTAACACCAGGGGTAGTTAGCTACATTTATCCGAATTAATCTATAAAGAACTCCTCACATAGACGGTATAAAAGTACGATACTGTTTGGAGTTCTTTTATATTCTATAGTTATCCCAGAAGTAATTTGATATATTAACTTATTTTGCTAATATAGGCAATTAAAAAGAACGGAGAAAGTATTTTCCGTTCTTTTGTTTATTTATCAGGGGTAAGGACCATAGGAATAATGATAGGCTCACGCTCAGTTTTTTCATATAAGAATGGGCGTAAGGCATTAACAATAGCTCCATTTACTGATTGGATACTTGCATCTTTATTTTTCAGTGCAATACGAATAGCATTGAATAAGATATGTTGGCTTTCGCGAATAAGGTCCCCAGATTCTCTCATATAGATAAAGCCTCGGCTAAGGATGTCTGGTCCAGCTAAAATCATTTTTGAATCGAAATCAACGGTAGCAACGGCAAGGACAACACCATCTTCAGATAAGTCGTGGCGGTCACGTAGAACTGCCGCACCAATATCGCCAATACCATTCCCATCAACGTAGATATCTTGAGCATTGAAATGTCCAGCAATACGAGCAGAGTCGCTCGTTAAAGCTAAAACATCACCGTTTTCCATAATGAAGATATTCTCTTTAGGAATACCTGTGTCAACTGCTAAACCAGCATGGACTTTTTGCATGCGATACTCACCGTGTACGGGCATGAAATACTTTGGTTTAATCAAGCGTAACATTAATTTTTGTTCTTGTTGACCACCATGGCCGGAGGTATGGATATTGTTAATTTTACCATGAATAACATCGACACCAGCTTCTTGAATGGTATTGATTAATTTATTGACACTTGTTGTATTACCAGGGATTGGGCTTGATGAGAAAATCACAGTATCACCAGGCTGCAAAGTAACTTGACGATGAGTACCATTAGCGATACGAGCAAGTGCTGCCATAGACTCACCTTGACTACCTGTACACATAATTAAAACTTCACTAGCATGAAGATTTTTAAGTTCGCTTGGCTCAATGAAGGTACCTTTTGGAACTTTAATATAGCCAAGTTCAATACCGTTAACAATTGCCTTTTCCATTGACCGTCCAAAAACAGCAATTTTACGACCAGTTTTAACAGCAGCTTCAGCAGCCTGTTGGAGTCGGAAGATGTTTGAAGCAAAAGAGGCGAAAATAATACGTCCCTCGATACCTTCGATAATCTTCATAATAGATTGCCCAACAATTTTTTCGGAATTAGTGAAGGTTGGAACTTCAGCATTTGTCGAGTCTGATAAAAGGCAGAGGACACCATCTTCACCTAGAGCAGCCATACGATGTAAGTCAGCGGGCTCCCCAACAGGTGTAAAGTCAAATTTGAAGTCACCTGTACAAATAACCTTACCTTGAGGGGTATGAATAACAATACCTAATGGTTCAGGAATGGAGTGAGTAGTGCGGAAAAATGTAACGCTTAAGTTTTTAAAAGTCAGCTCTGTATTAGCGTGGATTTCGTATAATGTAGCGTCACGAAGTAAACCATGTTCTTCTAACTTACCTTTGATTAGAGCAAGAGCGAGAGGACCTGCATAAATCGGTAAATTAGCTTGTTTTAATAGAAAAGGAATACCACCGATGTGGTCCTCGTGCCCATGAGTTATAACAAGGGCCTTGATACGGTCAATGTTTTCAACGATATATGAATAGTCTGGGATAACATAATCTATTCCCAAAAGATCATCTTCAGGGAATTTAATACCAGCGTCTACAATAATAATTTCGTCTTGATATTCGATACCGTAAGTATTTTTTCCGATTTCACCGAGACCACCAATCGCATAAACCCCAACTTCTTCGGGTTTTAAGTTGATATTTGACATAATAAGTTTATCATAATGGGTAGATTACTCTAGCTATTATGTTTAACTCCTTTCTAGAACTCAGTGAGCTCGAAAACACCAGTTTCTTTTTCATATTCAAGGTGTTTGTCTGAAAGTAACTCGATGAATTCGATATTGTAAGCTGTATTTTCTTCAACTAGTTTACGTGCAGCAATGCGACCTTCTAATTCATTAGCTGCATCAATAGTAACGTAAAGTGTTTTGGTTTGCTCACGACGTGGGTTGCGTTCTTTTGTTTCTTGATAGAAAACTTTATAAATCATAATAATCCTTTCTTATCTCTCGGTTTTTCTAACTATAAAAAAATGGGTCAATGCCGTTAAGTGAGACAATGACAAACCATTATTAAGTTTTTATAGAGTAATAGAATTAACCTTGATTCGTTGCAATTATCATGATTATATCATAAAATAAGAGGTAGAATCAAGTAAGGGAAGTTAAATGATGAAAGTTTTAGCCTTTGATACTTCAAGCAAAGCACTATCAGTGGCTGTACTAAACAATATGGAATGTTTAGCGACTGTCACTATCAATATCAAAAAGAATCATAGCATTAATTTGATGCCAGCCATTGATTTTTTAATGCAATCAATTGATTTAGAACCTCAAGATTTGGACCGTATCGTAGTAGCAGAGGGTCCAGGATCTTATACGGGCTTACGTGTAGCTGTTGCTACAGCAAAAATGCTAGCTTATACGCTTAAGATTGACTTAGTTGGAGTATCTAGCCTGTACGCTTTAACAAATGGATTTTCAGAAAATGATTTATTGGTACCACTTATAGATGCACGACGTAATAATGTTTATGTTGGTTTCTATCAAAATGGTGATACTGTTAAACCAGACTGTCACACTTCTCTTGAAGAAGTCTTACAAGAGGTGGGGAATAAAGCCAATGTTCATTTTGTCGGAGAGGTTGCAGCATTTTTTGATCAGATTAAGAAAGCCTTACCACATGCTAAAATTACAGAAACTTTACCTTGTGCAGTAGCAATTGGGCGCAAAGGACAAAAAATGAAAAGCGTTAATGTAGATGCGTTTGTTCCACGATACTTAAAACGTGTTGAAGCTGAGGAAAATTGGTTAAAAAACCACTGTGAAACGAATACAGAAGAATATATTAAGAGAGTTTGAGATGGAATCATCAGAACAAGCACTGGCTATATGGAGCGTACTATCTGATGTCTATGACAAATCTCCGTGGAGTTTATCGCAGATTTCAGAAGATTTAAAAAAAGATTCAACAGATTATTTTTTTGTTTATAATGACGGTGAAGTCATTGGTTTTTTGGCTCTTCAACAATTGGTAGGTGAAGTAGAAATTACTAATATTGCTGTTAAAAAAAATTATCAAGGTAAAGGTTATGCTTACCAGTTAATGTCAATGATCGCTGATATAGAGGTGCCAGTTTTTCTTGAGGTTCGTTATTCAAATATCGTAGCACAAAAACTTTATGAGAGGTGTGGTTTTGTAGTTTTAAGAAAGCGCAAAAATTATTACCATGATCCAATTGAAGATGCTATAGTGATGCGCAAGGGATAAATAGTTGATGATAGAAAGGATATGAATAGTCCTCAATACTAATGGAAAAGACGATATTGATGGATTAATATCATTATGAAAGATAGATATATTTTAGCAGTGGAAAGTTCATGTGATGAAACTAGTGTTGCTATTTTAAAAAATGATAAAGAGTTACTAGCTAATATTATTGCAAGTCAAGTTGAAAGTCACAAACGTTTTGGTGGTGTTGTTCCTGAAGTGGCAAGCCGTCATCACGTTGAAGTAGTAACAACCTGTTTTGAGGATGCTCTTCAAGAAGCAGGTATTGTTGCTAGCGATTTGGATGCTGTTGCTGTAACATATGGTCCGGGATTAGTAGGAGCCTTATTGGTAGGTATGGCTGCAGCAAAAGCTTTCGCTTGGGCAAATAAATTACCTCTAATTCCTATAAACCACATGGCAGGTCATTTAATGGCAGCACGTGACGTTAAGGAACTTCAATACCCATTGTTAGCTTTGCTTGTCAGTGGGGGACATACAGAATTAGTATATGTTTCTGAACCGGGAGATTACAAAATAGTAGGAGAAACTCGGGATGATGCTGTTGGAGAAGCTTATGATAAAGTAGGCCGTGTTATGGGCTTAACTTATCCAGCAGGTCGCGAGATTGATCAGTTAGCTCATAAGGGTCAAGATACTTACCATTTTCCTAGAGCGATGATCAAAGAAGATCATCTTGAATTTTCTTTTTCTGGATTAAAATCTGCATTTATCAATTTACATCATAATGCAGAACAAAAGGGTGAAGCATTGGTTCTTGAAGATTTATGTGCTTCCTTTCAGGCGGCTGTTTTGGATATTTTATTGGCCAAAACTCAAAAAGCTTTGCTAAAGTATCCAGTGAAAACTTTAGTCGTTGCTGGTGGAGTTGCAGCTAATCAAGGACTTCGGGAACGCTTGGCTACTGATATTTCTCCTGATATTGATGTGGTTATTCCTCCTCTTAGATTATGTGGGGATAATGCAGGAATGATTGCATTAGCAGCAGCGATAGAGTTTGAAAAAGAGAATTTTGCTTCTTTAAAATTGAATGCCAAACCTAGTTTAGCTTTTGAGAGTTTATAGGTGTTCATAATATCAAAACGCTTGTTTTGATATTTTTTATTTGTTATAATGATTGAATATTCAAAAATATTAGCAAATGATATTGTCGCTATTTTTTTAACTAATAAAGGAGTTAAGGAATGTTACATTTTGAAAATGATTATAATAAAGGAGCTCATCCAGAGCTTTTAAATGCCCTTATTGAAACTAATGATCAAGGTCTATCGGGATATGGGACAGATAGTTACTGTCAACAAGCGGCAGATAAAATTCGAGAAGTCTGTTCCTGTCCACAAGCTGAAGTTGAGTTTTTAGTGGGTGGTACTCAAACAAATCAAGTAGTTATCAGTAGTATGCTTGCTTCTTATGAAGGAGTTATTGCTGCAGAAACAGGTCATGTGAGTAGTCATGAAGCAGGAGCCATAGAATTTTCAGGGCATAAGGTATTGACTTTACCTTCTCATAATGGGAAATTACTCGCAAGCGAAGTCGCAACTTATATTGAGACTTTTTATGCTGATGGTAATTACCAACACATGGTTTTTCCAGGAATGGTTTATATATCACATCCAACAGAATATGGAACACTTTATAGTAAAGCAGAACTAGAAGAGTTATCGAAGATTTGTAAACATTATCAAATCCCCTTATTTATTGACGGTGCTCGTCTGGGGTATGGTTTGGCTGCGAAAGATACAGATGTTGATTTCCCAACGATTGCAGCCTTATCAGATGTTTTTTATATTGGTGGAACCAAAATGGGGGCTCTTGCTGGGGAAGCAGTTGTTTTCACAAAGAAAAATCGTCCAAAACAGTTTACTACAATTGTAAAGCAGCATGGTGCGTTATTAGCCAAGGGAAGATTGCTGGGGCTTGCTTTTGATCGTTTCTTTACGGATAACCTTTACTTAAAAATTGGAAAGCATGCGATCGACTTAGCAGAGGAATTAAAAATCATTTTAGAAGAAAAAGGTTACTCATTCTATTTAAAATCACCAACTAATCAACAATTTATTATTGTAGAAAATACAAAACTAGCAGATTTAGCAAAGAATGTAGCTTATAGTTTTTGGGAAAAATATGATGACCATCATACTGTAATACGTCTAGCAACTAGTTGGTCAACTAGTCGCGAAGATGTAACTGCTTTAAGAAATGTCTTGTGAGTTTTTAATAAAAGAAATATTATTCAGTAGTGACTATTACAAAATAATAGTCTTGTTTTTGGGATTAACTAAAAGAATTTTATCAGTATTTATAATAATAAAAAGCTCGGTATCTTGGCATACCGGGCTTTTTGAAAATAAATAAATTGGCATCTATGATTTGAGATAAGAAAAATTTTTTCATCTTTTATTATTAGTCATTTAAGGATTGATGAGATCCTACATTCCTATGATAATAAAATTTTGAAGAAGTTTGTAATAGCTGAGTAAATACTCAACAGGTTAAATAATTACAATGTATTAACTATTCGTCCACACTCAATAGAATAGTCATAAAAAGTAACTATTTGTCTTCACGAATTACCAGCTTGCTTTTTTAATGCCAGGAATTTGGCCTTTGTAAGCTAGGTTACGGAAGTTAATACGACTCATACCGAATTTACGCATGTAAGCGTGAGGACGGCCATCGATTAAATCACGATTTTTAAGTCGGTTAGGGTTAGAATCTTTAGGAAGTTTACGAAGTGCTTCGTAATCACCCTTTTCTTTTAACTCACGACGTAGTTCAGCATATTGTTCTACGAGTTTTTGCTGTTTTTGAAATTTAGCAATTTTTGATTTCTTAGCCATGATTTCTCCTTTCCCAAAAAGATTTTTCTATCCCAAAACAGGGTACCTAGTTTACTGGTAATTAACCAGTAAACAAGACATGATTCTATTATACTCTTTTCAGCTAAGAATGCAAGGAAAATGTTAACTGGATAAGTATTATATTGTAATGGTGATGAATGTGTTACAATAACAGTATGAATGAAAGATATATCCGATTTAACCCTAATATCGCGAAACAAAAACCCAGCAATAAAGACAAATGTCCATTTTGTGATAAAAGCCAATTAGGAAAAATCCTAGACGTGAAAGACGATATGATCTGGGTAGAAAATAAATACCCAACTTTAGAAGAAACCTATCAAACATTGGTGATTGAATCAAATGATCACAATGGGGATATTTCAGTTTATAGTGAGTCAAAGATGCGCCAATTGTTAGATTATCTTTTGTCAAAATGGCAATTAATGGAAGAAAGTGGTCATTACCGTTCGGTCGTTCTTTATCGAAATTTTGGGCCCTTATCTGGCGGAAGTTTACGACATCCTCATAGCCAAATTGTTGGCTTAAAAAACGTAGATGCTTATGAAACGTTGAACTTAGATTGGTTTGATGGTATCGAGGTTTGTTCGGAAACGAGTCAACAAGCAGAGATTAGTATTGCCAATCGTCCTATGCTTGATTTCACAGAGTTCACAATTAAAGTATCCAAATTGGAAAACGCTATTTTGATTGCAGATAGTTTACCAATTTTGTGTCATTATATTTTAAATGAATTCTTGGGAGGGCGCTGTAAATCTTATAATCTCTTTTTCTATAAGCATGATGGGGGTCTTATTTGTAAAATTGTTCCTCGTTTTATAGTATCCCCTTATCAGATTGGGTATGCTATTCATCAGGTAAATTTACCAGATGAATTGGAAAAAATCAAAGAAGCCTTAAGAGCCAAATATTATCTTTAAATTCTATATAAAAAAGCTGACGGAATTGTTCAGCTTTCATGTATTAATAGTGTAAGCTACCAGCTACCCAGCCTGTACATAAGGCAGAAGTAATGTTAAACCCTCCCGTATGAGCATTGATGTCTAGGACTTCACCAGCAAAATGTAAACCAGCTACCTTTTTACTTTCAAGTGTTTTGGGGTTTATTTCTTTAAGATCAACTCCCCCTTTTGTTACAAAGGATTTTGCTAGAGACATCTTGCCAGTTACTAAAATAGGAAGTTTTTTAAGTTTTTGAATTAACATTTCTAAGTCTTTTACAGATACTTGTTTTACTTTTTCGGGTAAGTCTTCAGCGTAAAATTCAGCTAAACGCTCAGGAAGAAGTATTTTAAGAGCGTTTTTCAAAGATTTTTCTCTTTCATTTTGGAAGTGTATTTCCAATTCTTTAACAGAGATATTGGGCAAAACATCTAGGTATATAGTTTCTCCGCCTTTGACAAAGCTAGAAATTCGCAAGGCTGCTGGTCCTGATAATCCAAAATGAGTAAAGAGAAGATCGTGTGTAATAATATGCTTTTCAAATGACAAAGTGACATCATCTAAGGAGATACCTTGTAGTTTTTTATGGGGAAAATCAGTTAAAAGAGGGCTTTCGGCGGCTTCCATATCTGTGACTTCTAATTTAAAGTGACGAGCAATGTCATGACCGAAACCAGTAGAACCTGTAGACGGATAGGATTTACCACCAGTTGTTACGATAAGTTTATCGGATGCGAACTGTGTATCTTTAGTTTTGATATAGAATGAATCTCCTATCTTTTTGACAGAGACAACTTCTGTGTCAGTCATAATTTGACCACCAAGTTCTTTTATTTTATTTTCAAGGGCGTTAATGATAGTACGAGATTTATCAGTAGTAGGGAACATACGCCCATGATCTTCTTCTTTTAGTGTGACGCCGTTGTCTTGAAAGAAGTTAATAATATCATGGTTATCAAATTGTGAGAAGACGCTATATAGGAAACGGCCATTTCCAGGTATACCAGCTAAGAGCTCATCAAGGTTTCCATTATTGGTAACATTACAGCGGCCACCACCTGTTCCAGCTAGTTTTTTGCCTAAACGTTTATTTTTCTCAATAAGAAGTGTTTTGTTGCCGTAAAAATTTGAGGAAATAGCTGCCATCATTCCAGCAGGTCCACCACCTATAATTATTGTGTCATAATGCTTCATAATCTTATTCTAGCATATAAATAGAGAAATAGACGTCAAAATGTCTTGTTTGACACTTTAAGTTGACAGTAAATTGACACTAGATTAGGATTGTGATATTCTTTTATAAGAAAATCAGTACAAAAGAGGAAGTTATGACAGTTGAAAAGACGGTTAGTGAATTAGCTGAAATTTTAGGGGTTAGTCGTCAAGCGATGAATAACAGAGTTAAAACACTCCCTGAAGAATGTGTGGAAAAGAATAGTAAAGGCGTTACAGTTGTTAATCGTGATGGCTTGATTAAATTGGAAGAAATCTATAAAAAAACTATTTTGGAAGAGGAACCAATTGACGAAGAAGCATCAAGACGAGAACTTTTAGAAATTCTCGTTGATGAGAAGAATACTGAAATCACACGTTTATATGAACAGTTAAAAGCAAAAGATATTCAGATTGCTTCAAAAGACGAGCAGTTACATGTAAAAGATATTCAAATAGCAGAGAAAGATAAGCAATTAGATCAACAACAGCAATTGACTTTAACTGCTATGGAAGATACGCAACGTCTGCAACTTGAGTTAAATGAAGCTAAAGCAGAGGTTGAGGAGATTCAAGAAGCCAAAGAAGAAAAAATTCAAGAATTAGAAGCTGTTAAAAAAAGTTTCTTTGGACGTTTCTTCAATAAAAAATAGAATAAAAGCGTAAGGAGTTTCCTTGCGCTTTTTAGGAGAAATAATGAAACAATTACAAGAATATATAGCTTTTGATTTAGAGTTTAACACGGTTGGTGAGCATAGCCATATTATTCAAGTGTCGGCCGTTAAATATTCTAATCATCAAGAGATTGCTTTATTTGATACTTATGTTCACACAAAAGTTCCATTACAAAGCTTTATTAATGGTTTAACAGGTATTACAGCTAGAGATATTATAGGGGCTCCTAAAATTGAGATAGTTTTGACAGACTTTCAGAGTTTTGTTGGAGATACACCACTGATTGGTTATAATGGGTATAAATCGGATTTACCCCTTTTAGTTGAAAATGGTTTGGATCTAACTAGTCAATATCAGGTGGACTTATATGATGAAGCTTTTGTGAGACGCAGTACAGATTTAAATGGTATTGTCAACCTTAAATTGACTACTGTTGCTGACTTTTTAGGAATAAAGGGTAAAGCACATAATAGCTTAGAGGATGCCCGTATGACTGCGCGTGTTTATGAAAAATTTCTGGACTTGGATGAAAATAAAATCTATTTAAAACAGCAAAAAGAGGTAGCAGTTGATAGCCCATTTGCGACTTTAGGAAATTTGTTTGATTAATTGTTGTAGTTTTATTTAAAGTTAAAAATACTTAGCGTTATTACTTGCTTATTACCTTAGGTCATTTGATATAGTAAAGGTGTTTCTGATAAAGAAGTGTTTACTATATTAAAGGAGGTGTGAAACATGTCAGAAAAATATTCCACTGGTGACTTAGCTAAAGAAGCAGGAGTTACTGTTCGTACTGTTCAGTACTATGACAAAAGAGGAATTTTATCCCCATCAGAACTATCTGAAGGAGGTAGGAGGGTTTATAGTATTGCTGATTTAGAAAAGCTTAGACAAATTATTTATTTACGAGATTTAGATTTTTCAATTGATAATATCAAAAATCTATTTACTGAAGACAATGCTAGCCAGATTTTAGAGCTTTTTTTACAAGTGCAGATAAGAGAATTAAGGCTAGCTATTGATAGTAAAAAAGACAAACTTGACAAAGCTGTCAACCTACTAAAAACTGTAGAAAAACAAGATAGTAAAACATTAGGCTATCTTTCTGACATTGTGCTTATGGAAGAAAACAAAAGAAAATGGGGTATACTACAAAAAAGCATAGTGCTACAAGTCGTTATGATTATTATGGTCTATATTACGTTAATAATAGCAGCAGTTTCTCTAAATCAAAGATGGCTTATGTGGATAGCAGTAACAGTATTCTTAATAGCTATGAATGGTATGGTTTGGTATTTTAAACAACAGGTTGTTTATCTTTGTCCAAATTGTCATCAAACCTTTACACCGACATATCAAGCATTTAATCTAGCGAAACATACCCCTAAGACGCGAAAAGTATTCTGTCCACATTGTCACCAAAAGTCACATTGTATAGAGTTAGCCAGAGAAGAACGTTAAAGAACTCCCTTGAATTCAAGAGAGTCCTTTTTATTTAGAATAAGTTGGAATACTATAATATTAACTATATCAATTAGCAGAATACATATAATCGCGTGTCATAGGCATAGTGTCTTTTGAAACACCTTTTGAAAGCAAGTATTGAAAAATATCAATATTGCCAGATTCAAAAGAGGCCGCACAAGATTGAAGATAGAGGTCCCACATATTGATAAAACGCTTATCATGAGTTTTCTGAACTTCAGGAAGGGCATTGTGGAAATTTTTTGTCCATAATTCGAGAGTCTTTTGATAGTGACGACGAAGCGGTTCTAAGTCAGCAATTTGAAGTCCAGCACTAGCTATATGATTTAAATTTTCAGTTAAACGAGGGATATATCCTCCTGGGAAGATATACTTATTAATCCAAGAATTAGTTCCACTACCATGATTACCACCCACTTGTCCAGTAATACCATGAATAAGAGCTAGACCATTGATGTTGAGTCTTTTAGAAATGGTTTGGAAGTATTGAGATAAATTTTCTTTTCCTACATGTTCAAACATACCAACACTAGTGATATAATCGTATGTTTCACGAATGTCACGATAATCTTTAATGAGGACTGTTACTTTATTTTCCAACCCTTCTTCCTTGATACGCTTAGTAATGAAAGAAGCCTGCTCTTCACTTAAGGTGATACCTGTCGCATTTAAGCCATATTCTTTAGCAGCAGTAATGATAAGTGTCCCCCAGCCACAACCGATGTCTAGTAATTTCCCTCCCGGCTGAGCATTTAATTTATTAAGAATATGGTGTACTTTGTTTAGTTGAGCTTGCTCTAGACTATCATTTTCATGTTTAAAATAGGCGCATGAATAAGTCATGGTATCATCAAGCCACAGTTTATAGAAATCATTTCCGATGTCATAATGCTTTTGAATGTCGGATTTACTGTGTTTTTTATCATGAAATTGTTTAGGAATCAATTTGCTAAATTTACTATTACGTAGAAAGCTGTCTCCACAGCGGTAAGCTGATAAAATTAATTCTTGTATAGAACCATAAATTTCAATGTCTCCATCCATAACAGCTTCACCCAATACTATGGAAGGGTCTTTTGATAGCTCCGAGACGGAGAAATTTTTGTTTAGTTTAAGTTTGACGTGGGGATTGCTACCATTATAAGTTTCAATATTCCCATTTGGATAAGTGACTTGTAAGGGTATATCAAATGTACTCTTAATCAACTGTTTTATGATTAGACTATCCATAACCATGGTTAGTCACCTTCTCTCTAATATTTTCAATGTTATTATACCTCTCTGCTGATTTTTTGCAAATATTTTTTGAAAATAAAACTTGTTTTCGTGAAAAAATGAAAGAAGTTTGAAATAAAAATCACATTTACAGGTGATTCAGTAAATGTGATTTATTTTTTAGAATGGCATTTTACCCGCAAATGCTCCCATAATTTTTTTTGTAGCATCGTCAACTTGGCTTAAAGCGTCATTGATAGCTTGAGTTGTCATGTCTTGTAGTGTTTCAATATCTTCAGGGTCTACCACAGCTTCTTTGTAATCAATTGAAATTAGCTTTTTATCGCCTGTAAATGTCACGGTAACGAGCTCTTGAGCAGATTTTCCAGTAAACTGGCTAGCTGCTAAATCAGCTTGCTTTTGTTCCATTTGTTTTTGAAGCTTTTGTGCTTGACGCATCATATTTTGCATATTCATCATAAGACTATATTCTCCTAAATTTTGATACCTTACTATTATAGCATAGGATGAGAGAAAAAAGTGATAAACTAAAGTAAGTAGAAGGATTAGATTTATTGAATTTTATTAACCTTAGTTGTTAAATGCTTGTTTTATTAAGTGTTTATACTAAAGATAATGGTATGGGATATCAAGAAGAATTATGTATGCATAAAAGGTTAAAATGGTTAGTGGCAGCTATGTGTTTATGATTCATCTTATAGGGACGTCAGCTGATTAGTAAGAAGTAGGGTCAAAAAAATGCTCTCAAGTATCAGTAAGTACGAAAGATAAAAGCACGTTAAAGAAGAACAACTAGCTTACCTCAAAGAACATGAACAAGAAATTGTTGATGTTCTAAATCACAGAATGATAAGACAGAATCTGTTCAATTCGATTCGTCAAGTGTAAAGGTTGAACAGATTGGTAATAGGACACCTCAAGGTGGATGATATAATTTATCATTAACTGGAAAATTTAATAATAGGGACAATACGGAATTATCTGTTGATTTCTATATGGAACATGAAGAGAATGTGCCCACCATTAAGGGTATAGGAATGTTAAATCAATCTTGTATATATGAAGAAGGTGTTTGGCACATATTTGTAGGGATCATTATAATACACTAGGGCTAATTCCAAACTAGATGCAAATATAATTTATTCATTACTAGCTCAGAAGTAAAAGCCTTTATTCTACTTTTACTTTTGAGCTAGATACCAAATTTTTTGTTAGTGTATGATTTTATGGTTTCCTAAGAATGACTTAAGAATTATTTTATATTTAGTTTAACCTTACTTTATTTCTTGTTGTTATACTTAGTTCATAAAATAAATAACCCAAAAGAAAGAGGTAATTCTTATGAACAAACTTATTACAGAAAAAAAAGTCAACAACGTCTCAACTGCTAACTATTTGAAACTTGGTCTTGTCTCAGCAATGTTTGCTGGAGGAGCATTCGTAGCTCTTGGTTCTACACAAGGTGTTTCAGCTTCAACTTTCACAGCACCGCAAGCAACACCTCCAAAAGCAGAACGTCAGTTAACGGATTCAGAACTTTATGAACGTGCCCAAAAACAAGTATTGCCAAGATATATCCAAGGTTCTCTCTCAGGTATCCTTAACCAGCATTCAACACTTTACAAACAACAAAATGCAGCAGTGACACCGCAAGTATCAAGCCCCAAATCAGAACGTCAGTTAACAGATTCAGAAATCTATGAACGTGCTCAAAAACAAGTATTGCCAAATTATATTCAAGGTTCTCTCTCAGGTATCCTCAACCAACATTCAACTTTAAATGCTTAAATATATAAAGTAGATTAATGATTAAATAGTTAAGCTATTTAAAACAAATTGGAGCTAGTGTTACACTTTTCAAAGTGTAATACTAGTTTTTTTAGTATGCTGATGGCTCTTAGAGATCATACAGCTGATGAAAATACTAACTAAGCAGTGCAATCAGAGGACTTTCAAAGGCTGGTGCCAACATAAGGGATAGTTGAGGGTTGCAATACTATTTTTCCGAATATTACATGGCATAGTGTGATGAATAGGACTCCTCAAAATAGTATTTAGTGTTCTAAGTGTGATTAACTCATTTTAAGAAAAATTTTTTGTATTTTTAATCAAAAATCAAGCCCTATTGTTTTAAAAATGGTAGAAATTGCATTATAATAGTATTGTTGAAGATTATGTATAGAGAGGACTTTAATAATGACATTACCAATCTTTCTAGAGTTGGTAGAAATGAAAGCCAAAACAGCTAGTGTTTTACCATTTTTGATTGGTTTGTGTTTTAGTGCTTATTACTACAATTCAGTACACCCTGTATATGTCGGTTTATTCTTCGTTGCTATGTTTTTATTCAATATGTTCGTTGACATTTGGAATAATTACAATGATTATCGGAATGCTGTGGATTTGGATTATAAGAATGACACTAACATTATTGGTCGTGAGAACCTATCCCTACGCCAAATAGAAGTTATTATGGCAAGTTTAGTCATTACTTCTAGTATGATTGGTTTAGTTTTAGTTTCCCAAGTTGGTCTGCCTCTTTTATGGATGGGACTTTTTTGTTTTGGAATTGGTGTTTTATATTCCTTTGGTCCAAGACCTTTATCTAGTCTGCCCTTAGGAGAAGTATTTTCTGGCTTGACAATGGGATTTATGATTAGTTTAATTTGTGTATATCTAAACACTTATCAAAACTTTTCGTGGGATATCCTCAACTTAAGCAAAATTTTCTTGATTTCCTTGCCGAACACCTTATGGATTGCCAATCTAATGTTGGCGAATAATCTGTGCGACAAAGAAGAAGATGAAAAAAATCATCGCTATACCCTTGTACATTATACAGGGATAAGAGGTGGACTCTTGCTGTTTGCTATTTCTAATAGTATAGCTTTATTGGCAATTGTTTTTGAATTTCTTTTTGGACTTGCGCCTGTTACAGTACTCTTGAGTTTGTTATTAATACCATTTATTTATAAGCAGACAAAACTATTGTGGCAAAAACAGGTTAAGAGAGAAACATTTGTTTGTGCGGTACGTATTCTAGCACTGGGATCTGCAACCCAAGTCTTAACGTATCTAATTGGAATCATTTTTTAGAGGAGTTTTATCATGAAAGAAATCCTAGTTTTAGGTGCTGGTTATGCCGGTTTGAAAGCAGTTCGTAATTTACAAAAACAATCAGGTGATTTTCATATTACCCTTGTTGACATGAATGATTATCACTACGAAGCTACAGAATTACATGAAGTAGCTGCAGGCTCTCAGCCAAAAGAAAAAATTACATTCCCAATTAAGGATGTTATCAACACTAATAAGGTTAACTTCATGCAAGATGAGGTGCTTAGAGTCGATGCTGAAAATAAAACAGTAACAGTTAAAAATAACGGTGAACTCCATTATGATTATGTCGTAGTTGCCTTAGGCTTTGTATCTGAAACTTTTGGCATCAAGGGTGCTATGGAGAATGCTTTGCAGATGACCAATATTTCGCAAGCAGAAAACATCCATAATCACATTGTTAATACAATGAAGTTGTACCGTGAGACAAAAGATGAAAATCTTCTCAAACTCTTAGTATGTGGTGCTGGTTTTACAGGTATTGAGTTAGCCGGAGCTATGGTTGATGAGCGACCAAAATATGCTGCTTTAGCGGGTGTAAAACCTGAACAAATTGAAATTATTTGTGTAGAGGCAGCAACTCGCATCCTACCAATGTTTGATGATGAATTAGCGCAATATGGTGTCAACTTAATTAAGGATTTAGGTATTAATTTGATGCTTGGAAGTATGATTAAGGAAATCAAACCGGGTGAAGTTGTTTATGGTACTAGTAAAGAGGATGAAGAACTCAAATCTATTACCGCAGGTACTATCATTTGGACAACAGGTGTTAGTGGAAGTCCGGTTATGGGAGAATCAGGATTTGATCAACGTCGTGGACGTGTAATGGTCAACAGTGATTTGCGTGATCCAAAATACGATAATGTTTATGTTATCGGTGATGTGTCTGCATTTATGGACACTGAGTCTGGTCGCCCATTCCCAACAACAGCTCAAATTGCAACTCGTATGGGAGCTCATGTTGCTAAAAACCTTTTACATCAAATCAAAGGTGAAGCTACAGAAGACTTTTCGTATAGTCCGCAAGGCACAGTTGCTTCAGTAGGAAATACGCATGGACTTGGTGTTGTTGGAAAAACTAAAATTAAAAAATACCCTGCGTCGGTTATGAAGAAGATTATCATGAACAAATCACTTGTTGATATGGGTGGACTTAAAGAACTTCTAGCTAAGGGACGTTTTGATTTATATCATTAAGATATTAAAGTAAGTTATTTACCAATTGTTACGAAGCTAGGAAACTAGCTCTTGCAGATATTTCTATAAAAGAAATGATTAAAACAAAATAAGAGGTTTTGTATGACAATTGAAACTTTAGCTCGTTTTCAATTTGCGATGACTACAGTTTTCCACTTTTTCTTTGTACCATTTACAATTGGTACATGCCTAGTGGTTGCTATTATGGAGACAATGTATGTTATCACAAAAAATGAAGAGTATAAAAAATTGACAAAATTTTGGGGTAATATCATGCTCCTTAGTTTTGCGGTTGGTGTTGTGACAGGTATCATTCAAGAGTTCCAATTTGGAATGAACTGGTCAGACTATTCACGTTTCGTAGGTGATATTTTTGGAGCTCCATTGGCTATTGAAGCTTTATTAGCTTTCTTTATGGAATCTACTTTCCTTGGTTTATGGATGTTTACATGGGATAACAAAAAAATTAGTAAAAAATTACATGTGACATTCATTTGGCTAGTGGTTTTTGGCTCATTAATGTCAGCGATGTGGATTCTTACTGCTAATAGCTTCATGCAACATCCTGTTGGTTATGAAGTTGTAAACGGTAGAGCGCAAATGACTGATTTTCTTGCACTTGTAAAAAATCCACAGTTCTTCTATGAATTTACCCATGTTATTTTTGGTGCCATTACGATGGGTGGTACAGTGGTTGCTGGTATGTCAGCCTTCCGCCTCTTAAAATCAGAACAGCTGAAAGATACAACGGTTGAACTTTATAAGAAATCGGTTCGTATTGGTTTAGTAGTAGCACTTCTTGGTTCAATTTCAGTTATGGGAGTTGGGGATTTACAAATGAAAGCCTTGATTCACGATCAACCAATGAAATTTGCTGCTATGGAAGGTGATTATGAAGATTCGGGTGATCCTGCAGCTTGGAGTGTAGTTGCTTGGGCAAATGAAGCAGAACACAAACAAGTTTTTGGGATTAAGATTCCTTATATGTTGAGTATTTTATCTTACGGGAAACCATCTGGTTCTGTGAAAGGTATGGATACAGCTAATAAAGAATTGGTTGCTAAGTATGGTAAAGATAACTACTATCCAATGGTTAACCTACTTTTCTATGGTTTCCGTACAATGGCGGCGATGGGAACAGCTATTATGGGTGTTTCTGTTTTAGGACTCTTTTTAACTCGTAAGAAAAAACCAATTCTTTATAAACACAAATGGATGCTTTGGATTGTTGCTTTAACAACCTTTGCACCATTCTTAGCCAATACATTTGGTTGGATTGTGACAGAACAAGGACGATACCCTTGGACTGTCTATGGTCTTTTCAAGATTAAGGACTCTGTCTCTCCAAACGTTTCAGTTGCATCATTATTTGTTTCCAATACTGTGTATTTCTTGTTGTTTGGTGGTTTAGCGGTGATGATGATAAGCCTAACAATAAGAGAATTGAAGAAAGGGCCAGAGTATGAAGATGAACACGGACATCATGGTGCATATACTTCAATTGATCCCTTTGAGGAAGGAGCATACTAAATGAGTGCTTTACAATTCTTTTGGTTTTTCCTAATCGGCCTCCTATTTTCAGGATTCTTCTTCCTTGAAGGATTCGACTTTGGGGTTGGGATGGCTGTTCAAACTTTAACACATAATGAGCATGAAAAAGATCAAGTAGTAGAAACCATTGGCCCAGTTTGGGATGGTAATGAAGTTTGGCTTCTTACCGGTGGTGGAGCAATGTTTGCTTCTTTTCCATACTGGTATGCTTCACTATTTAGTGGTTACTATTTGATTCTCCTTACGATTCTCTTTGGATTAATTATTCGTGGTGTTTCCTTCGAATTTAGACATAAAGTTCCTGCAGAGAAAAAGCAGTTTTGGAACTGGACCTTAACAATTGGTTCCGCTATTGTTCCATTCTTCTTTGGGATTATGTTTATAAGTTTGATTCAAGGTATGCCACTTGATGCCAGTGGTAACTTATCAGCTCAATTCAGTGATTACTTTAATATATTCTCGTTGGTGGGTGGAGTTGCAATGGTATTGCTAGCCTATCTTCATGGTTTAAACTACATTGCATTGAAGACAGAAGGGCCAATTAGAGAGCGTGCCCGTAATTATGCTCAGTTGCTTTATTGGGTACTCTATCTTGGTTTAGCCTTGTTTGCAGTTCTCTTGTATTTCAAGACAGATTTCTTTAGCAATCATCCGATAGTTACGACAATTATGGTTTTGGTTATTGTTGTATTAGCTGTATTAGCGCATGCTTCAACTTTTAAAGGAGCAGAGATGACAGCATTTTTAGCGAGTGGTCTCAGTCTTGTTTCAGTGGTTGTTCTGTTGTTCCAAGGTCTATTCCCACGAGTTATGATTTCATCAATTAGCCCTAAATATGATTTGCTGATTCAAAATGCATCCTCAACGCCATATACTTTAAAAGTAATGTCGATTGTCGCAATTACTCTAGTTCCCTTTGTTCTAGCTTATACAGCATGGGCATATTATATCTTTAGAAAACGTATTACCTTGCCAGTGATTGTGACAGGAGAAAAATAATGCTAGATAAAGCGGTTATGCGCTTGTCAGGTATTCATAAGTTGTTAGGATTGCTTGCGGGACTTGATGTTCTTCAAGCAATCTTTATTATCGGACAAGCTTATTATTTGAGTCTTTCTATAACTGGTTTGTGGGAAGGGCAAAAACTTTCTTCTCAAACGGTTTATATTTTGTTATTTATGGTCTCATATTTAGGCCGTCATGTTATTGATTACATCAAAAATAGAAAACTTGATGACTTTTCAACAGCACAATCTAGTCTTTTGAGACGTCAATTATTAGATAAGTTATTTGATCTAGGTCCTAAAGTCGTTCAAGAACAAGGAACTGGTAATGTTGTTACAATGGCATTAGATGGCGTTTCTTTAGTTGAAAATTATTTACGTTTAGTCTTGAATAAGATGATTAACATGTCTATTATCCCATGGATTATTCTAGCTTATATTTTCTATTTAGATATTGAATCAGGTGCAATTTTACTTATCGTTTTTCCTTTAATTATCATCTTTATGATTATTTTAGGCTATGCGGCTCAAGCTAAAGCAGATAAACAATATGAATCCTATCAAGTACTTTCTAATCATTTTTTAGATTCATTACGAGGCATTGATACTCTCAAATATTTTGGTCTTAGTAAACGTTATGGTAAAAGCATTTATCAAACTAGTGAATCTTTTCGTAAAGCAACAATGAGTACTTTGAAAATTGGTATTTTATCAACGTTTGCTTTAGACTTTTTTACAACTTTATCCATTGCTATCGTTGCTGTTTTTCTAGGTTTACGATTATTAAATGAGCAGATTTACCTTTTACCGGCTTTAACAATTTTGATTTTATCCCCTGAATACTTTTTACCCGTAAGAGATTTTTCTAGTGATTATCATGCAACGTTAGACGGGAAAAATGCATTTCAAGCGATTCAAAAAGTTCTAAACAAAACTGGTATTAAAGGTGAGCAATTAGTCATAGATGATTGGTCTAAAGAGAGTCGTTTGGATTTAGAAAACATTGCTATTGCGTACGACCAAAAACGTGTTGTTGAGGATGTAACCTTACGATTTAGAGGACATCAAAAGGTTGCTTTAGTAGGAGTTAGTGGTTCAGGTAAGTCTAGCTTAATTAACCTTCTGAGTGGTTTTTTAGGGCCTGATAATGGTTCTTTAAAAGTGGATGGTAGAGAAGTGACTAACCTTGATCAAGAAGATTGGCATAAACAGATGATCTATATTCCTCAAACTCCTTATGTTTTTGAAATGTCATTACGTGATAATATTACCTTCTATACTCCCAATGCTAGTGACGAAGAGGTGGTAAGAGCGATTCATATGGTAGGTTTAGATAGCTTGCTAAGCGAGTTACCTGACGGTTTAGAAACGCGTATTGGTAATGGAGCGCGTCCGCTTAGTGGAGGACAAGCCCAGCGTATAGCTCTGGCTCGTGCTTTTCTTGATCAAAATCGTCGTATTATGGTTTTTGATGAACCAACTGCTCATTTAGATATTGAAACAGAGTTAGAATTAAAAGAGAAAATGTTGCCACTGATGTCAGATCGTTTAGTTATCTTTGCAACTCATCGTCTTCACTGGTTGAACCAAATGGATGTTATAGTCGTTATGGAGAAGGGGAGAGTTGCAGAAGTAGGCTCTTATCAGGAATTATTAGCTAAAAAAGGATATCTCTATCAACTGAAGCATGCTATGGGAGGAAATGATGTTTAAAATCCCTTTGTTTAAAGAATTAAAGACAGATCAATGGATAAAACCATTTTTCAAACAATATAAAGTTTCCTTAGTAATTGCTCTTTTCCTTGGTTTTATGACTTTCTTTTCTGCCAGTGCTCTTATGTTTAATTCGGGCTATCTGATTAGTAAGTCAGCTTCACTACCGAGTAATATTCTTCTAGTATATGTTCCAATTGTACTAACACGTGCTTTTGGCATTGGACGTCCTGTTTTTCGTTATATAGAACGCCTAACGAGTCACAATTGGGTATTACGAATGACTTCACAGCTGCGCTTGAAGCTTTACCATTCCTTAGAAAGCAATGCTATCTTTATGAAGCGTGATTTTCGTTTAGGAGATGTTATGGGGCTTTTAGCGGAGGATATTAATTATTTGCAAAATTTGTATCTTAGGACAATATTTCCAACGATTATAGCGTGGATATTATATAGCTTTATTATTATTGCAACAGGCTTCTTTTCTCTATGGTTTGCTTTAATGATGTTGCTTTATTTAGCTATTATGATTTTTCTTTTTCCACTTTGGTCGATTTTAGCTAATGGTGCTCGTCAGACTCGTGAAAAAGAATTAAAAAATCATCTTTATACTGATTTGACGGATAATGTCTTAGGTATTTCAGACTGGATTTTTAGTCAACGTGGTCAAGAGTACGTCGCCTTGCATGAGCGTTCGGAAAGTGAACTCATGGCTGTTCAGAAAAAAATTCGTTCCTTTGATAATCGTAGAGCTCTTATTGTGGAATTAGTTTTTGGCTTTCTAGCTATTTTGGTTATTATTTGGGCTAGTAATCAGTTTATTGGTCACAGAGGTGGCGAAGCTAACTGGATTGCAGCATTTGTTCTAACAGTATTTCCCTTGTCAGAGGCATTTGCTGGTTTGTCTGCTGCTGCTCAAGAAACAAATAAATATTCTGATTCAATTCATCGTCTTAATGAATTATCAGAAACGTATTTTGAAACAACTCAAAATCAGTTGCCTAATAAGCCATACGATTTTTCCGTCAAGAATTTAAGTTTCCAGTATAAGCCACAAGAGAAATGGGTTTTGCATCATTTAGATTTGGATATTAAAGAAGGAGAAAAAATTGCTATTTTAGGGCGTAGTGGTTCTGGCAAGAGTACCTTAGCCAGTCTACTTCGTGGCGACTTGAAAGCAAGTCAAGGGGAGATTACCCTAGGCGATGCTGATGTTTCAATAGTTGGTGATTGCATTTCTAACTATATTGGAGTGATACAACAAGCGCCCTACCTTTTTAATACAACCCTGCTAAATAACATTCGCATTGGAAACCAAGATGCTAGTGAAGAAGATGTATGGAAAGTTCTTGAACGAGTTGGATTGAAAGAGATGGTCACTGATTTATCAGATGGTCTCTATACAATGGTTGATGAAGCTGGACTTAGGTTTTCAGGTGGCGAAAGGCATAGAATTGCTTTGGCTAGAATCTTACTAAAAGATGTCCCAATTGTTATCTTAGATGAGCCAACTGTTGGACTTGATCCTATTACTGAACAAGCCTTACTAAGGGTATTTATGAAAGAATTGGAAGGTAAGACCTTAGTTTGGATTACACATCACTTAAAAGGTATTGAACATGCTGATCGTATCTTATTTATAGAAAATGGGCAATTAGAGTTGGAAGGTTCTCCTCAAGAATTGTCTCAAAGTAGCCAACGTTACCGTCAGCTGAAAGCCTCTGATGATGGTGATCTATGATGATTGATAGGTGCGATAAATAAATGATAATAAAAAAACATTCCCTAACTGCTTTTCTAGCATTGTGGAATGTTTTTTTATTATTTAAATTTTGCGTTTTAAAAGGTAATTAGTTAATTGTAGCAACTGTTTTTTTGCAGAGCTCTGGGGTAGCTTATTTATGTCACTAATAGCTTTTTCAGTAAATTTACGAGCTAGATGGCGAGCTTTGTCAACACCTCTATGGGAAACGACGAGATAAGCAATTTTTTCCATGTCTTCAGTAGCCATATCTGTTTTTTTATCTAAAATAGGTTTGAAAATATCAGGATTTTCTTCAATGGCAAGAAGTAGAGGAAGGCTGTAAATGCCTTGTGCTAAATCCTCTAAGACAGGCTTGTTAAATGTTTTTTTATCTGCAGTATAATCCAGGATATCATCCAAAATTTGGAATGTCATACCAATGTTAAAGCCGATATGGCCTGCTAGACGAACAACCTCCTTCTCTGCACCACCAAAGTAAGCTCCTTCTTTGCTAGCTAATTTAAAGAGTTCGGCTGTCTTACCTGAAATCGCACGTAAATAGTGATGGATACCTTGTTGTTGATTGTAACGAAGGTGCATCTGGTCCAATTCTCCCATGAGAATTTTACGCATAGATTTTGCATTAATCCTCATAAATGGTGTATCAGCCATAGATTCTAAAATAAGATCGAAAAAGACTGTGAAAAGTAAATCCCCAGTGTAAACTGCGATGTCTTTGCCAAACTTGCTTTGAATGGTCATATTTCCACGTCTTAGTGGTGAGTCATCAATGACATCATCATGGATTAATGTAGCAACGTGAAGGATTTCTAAAGAAGCAGCGATTTTCTTTAGTTGCTGAGTATCTTGATTCTCCTTATTACCAAGTTGAGAAAAAAGGTAAAAGAATGCTGGTCTGAGCTGTTTTCCTCCCGCAGCTGTGAGTTGGCTTAGCGCCGCTTCAATATCTTTATTTCTGACCTGTATTCTTTCTTGAATTAGTTGATTGGTTTCATCAATATTTTTTTTAAGTTCAGGATAGTTATTCCAATAAGATGACATTAATCAGTCTCCCTCGCGTTGCTTTGTCACTCCATTCTACCTTATTTATTGAAATATTGCTAGGGTATCGTTTAGAGCTTCGAGTTGAGTTTGGAGGAGACTCTTCCAATTATTTATAGCTATTAAATTGAGTGCAAAGTCAAAGTCCTTTAAATTAACCTGAATATAGAATTTTCGATTTAAATGAGCAATCATAAGGATGGAAGTATCAGTAGTATTGCCAAAATACCAGAAATAATTCGAACTTCCGGAACCTTGTAAATCATCAACAATAGTTGCAACAACCTGTGGAATGTTTTTATTATCATGGTCAAAAACTGCTCCGAAGTTACTCTCTTGTAATAAATTGATCTGGTACCAAAAGTGTTGAGAATCATCAAACCGTTCTTTAGTGAGAAGTTTCATAAGTTAATTTCCTTGATTAGTTGGGATAGTTAAATAAGATTGACTTAAATCTACTGTTATAGAGTAACTAGCATTATCTCGAATGGTATGTTCAAAATCAGTTGTATAAAGGATAATCCTTAGATTATCACCTTTACTCAATTGATATATACTTGGTTGGAGGCTAAACTCGATATCAAACCATTGTTCTGGCTCGATAGCCTCAATTGTAAGTAAGTCTGTACGATTTTGAAGGTTCAAGACACCTTTACTGATGACACGATAATGATCTTTAGTAAACGGGAGTTCACGTAAAGCTTCTCTGGCAAAATTTTTACCATTATCAAGGCTGTTTAAGAATTTGATGGTTGGTGTATCTTTGAATCGTTTTTTAGGACCATAGTCTAAGATTTGGGCTGATAAAATGGCCTTTTTGTCACTAGTTTTAACACGTAGATGGAGTTTGCACTGTCCATTCAGGAGATAATTTTTCTTTAGAGGAAGATTAATAGTGATTTGATTGGTTTTATTATTTCCCTTGAAAAGATCATTTTTGAACACATTGAAGTCTTTACAATAAGTATCAAAGGCTTCTTTGTCATAATGGTTATCAATAAGTTTTTTACTATCACCTAAACCAATTTGCTCTTGATGGTTTCCTCCGAAAGCATCTAAAACTTGCCAAGTTTGCTCAGTAGTATTATCTTGCCAAATGACCTCTTCTAATTGGAAATGATTGTCAATGCCAAGTAGTTCTTGGCTTAGTAAGGCATTCATGCTTTCACGAAAATCAATCGACTGCCAATTATGCATATACACATGTTGACCTTGATGTAAAAAAAGGTGTTTTTTGATGGTTTGAGGCAATGCATTGAAAACTTTATAGACATGTCTTGGCTTAACATTCCAATCCTGTAGTCCATGAGTGTAAACTACTCGACTTTTGACATTATTGACGTGAGTTAGGTAATTACGGTCATGCCAGTATTGGTTGTAATCCCCACTTTGACGGTCAATTGCTTTTGATTGTTCATTTAACAATGCTTGATAGCAATCGTTGTTTTTGATGTAATCACCAGCTAAGAGGTTTCGTGAGTATGTTAATTCTGTTAAAACGTCTAAATCTTCACCGGGGTAGCCGCCTGGACTACACACAAGCCCATTTTCTCGATAATAATCATACCATGTGGAGATTGCGGCTTCAGCGATAATGACTTTCAGCCCCTCAACGCCAGTTGTTGCTAAACCAGTTGACATGGTACCAAGATAAGATTTACCTGTGGTTGCTACAAGGCCATTTGACCAATTAGCCTTGACTTGTTTATCTCGTTTATGACTTGTGAATGCAGTAACCTTACCATTTAACCAATCAATGACTGCTTTAAAGCTTTGTATTTGTTGGTAATCCCCACTGGTCATGAAACCCGTAGAGCCAGCAGTACCCACACCTGAAACGTATATATTAGCAAAACCCCGAGAAAGAAAATAGTCATTGAGACTATAACTGTCAATGTGTGTGAAGCTTTCAGTTGCAGGGCTGATGGGTAATTTTGAAGGATGTTTTACTTCTTCTTTAAATGGTTTTGTGTCAACTTGTATGTGTTTAGGTTGTTTAACTGCTAGCGCACCCTCCATTTGGTATGTTTTTTGGTCTGCGGCAGGATCATTGATACCTTGATGATAGGGGCTAGCTGTCATCATCGTAGGGATAGTATGCTCGGTAGTGGGTCTGATAATGTTAACTTTTACTAAATCATGTTCACCACTAGACATAGTATCTAAGGATGTTTCAACATAGACAACTTCGCGAATCAATTGGTTAGTATTGAAAGTGGCCAGAGACTTCCCATTGAAAAAATGGTAGTGATTATCTGCATGAAGTAAACCATCAGCAACTAATTGGTCGATTAATGTATTGCCAGATTTTCCACGACAGGCGAGTAAGTGATGTAGACTTTGAAAAATATTGTCATATGAGACTGGGAAGTTAATATCTTGTAAGAATGCTTTAGGGTCTTTAAAGTCTACAAAAGGGATAAAGCCTAATAACTGTAAATAAATCCATTGTAAATTTTCTAGTGTTAAGTCACTATTTGATTTAAAAAAGGTTAGAGCATCGGTTTTTGCATCAACGATAAGGAGACTAAGAGCGTAATCAGTATCAGTTTGATTTAAAAAAGAATGTCTGAGAAAAGCTTCCAAATTAGCTTTATCAGAATTCTTTTTGTTTAATGGAAAACCTAGTCCTTTGAGCTCTTCAAAAGCTTCGTTAGGTTTAGTTGGAATGTAGCTGAATTGATTATAACGCATAATATATCCTTTCTATTGTTATATTAAAATACAATATGATCTTTTAATTTCTCAACATTTGTAATAATGATATGTTGTTTTTCAATACGAATAATATGATCGTCTTTTAGTTGTTTCAAAATGCGGCTCACGCTACTTCCTGTGGATATTCCGCAAAATTTACCAAGTTCTTCGTTCGTGATAACAAAATTAATATAGATATCACCGTTATCTCGTTCTTCACCAAACATCTTACTGAGGTCATATAATTGTGTGGAGATAGCACCAATTCGACCATTAGTGAGCATACATTGCATTTTTTTCATAGATTTTTCAAGGCGGTTATGATAGAAATCTTTCACATATCCTTGCAGTTCAATATCATTATTGATATCTTTTAGGAAGGTAGAGCGACGTACTTTGTAAAAGTGGGCAGTTTCGGATTCGATTCGAACGTTGTAAGGTTCTCCCATGTGTTGGGAGTAGTCTGTATTTAGGATAGAAGTGATTTCTAAGCCTGTCACATAACGCAGATTGAACTCAGTACCATATTTAGAGAGAACACTTTGTTTAACAATACCATCTTTTAGGATATAAGTATAGTCTTCTTCTAAACTTTCAAATGTAAGGTATTTATGGTAGTCTTTTTCGATAATTGGAAGATTATGACTATTAATGTAATTTTGTAAAATTTGATGATTCATGACTTCCTCCAAATGTTTTAGGTTTGATAGACCACCTTAACATTTGTTAATGCAGTCTGATACTAGCACTTATATTATACCATTGAAATATCGTATCTTCTAATATTTTTGTAAAATGTTTATGAAAATGAAATTGAAAAAAAGGAGCCATTTGCATTGGAAGACAAATTATTCAACAAACATTTTATAGGCATTACTATTTTAAACTTTATTGTTTATATGGTCTATTATTTGTTTACCGTTATCATAGCTTTTATTGCGACTAAAGAGTTAGGTGTTAGCACTAGCCAAGCAGGATTAGCAACGGGGATTTATATTGTAGGGACTTTGATTGCTCGTCTTATATTTGGCAAGCAATTAGAAGTTCTAGGACGTAAGTTAGTTTTACGTGGAGGGGCTATTTTTTACTTACTAACAACTTTAGCTTATTTTTATATGCCAAGTATCGGAGTAATGTATTTAGTTCGTTTCCTAAATGGTTTTGGTTATGGCGTCGTGTCAACAGCAACTAATACTATTGTAACAGCCTATATACCAGCTGATAAAAGAGGTGAGGGGATTAACTTTTACGGTCTATCAACAAGTTTAGCCGCAGCTATTGGTCCTTTTGTAGGAACATTTATGCTAGACAACCTTCATATTAACTTTAAAATGGTTATTGTATTATGTAGTATTTTAATTGCGATTGTAGTGTTGGGAGCATTTGTTTTCCCAGTCAAAAATATTACTTTAAATCCAGAACAGTTAGCTAAATCAAAATCATGGACTATTGATAGTTTCATTGAGAAAAAAGCAATTTTTATCACAATTATTGCATTTTTGATGGGTATCTCCTATGCTTCCGTGTTAGGTTTCCAAAAATTATATACAACAGAAATTAATTTGATGACAGTAGGAGCTTATTTCTTTATTGTTTATGCACTTGTCATCACTTTAACCAGACCATCTATGGGAAGATTAATGGACGCTAAGGGAGATAAGTGGGTGCTTTATCCAAGTTATCTGTTCTTAACTTTGGGACTTGCTTTATTAGGGAGTGCTATGGGAAGTGTTACCTACCTTCTATCAGGTGCTTTGATTGGTTTTGGTTATGGCACCTTTATGTCTTGTGGCCAAGCAGCATCAATCAAAGGTGTTGAGGAACATCGTTTCAATACAGCCATGTCAACTTACATGATAGGTCTTGATTTAGGGTTAGGTGCTGGACCTTACATTTTGGGACTTGTTAAAGATGGTTTTCTTGGAGCTGGTGTGCAATCCTTTAGAGAATTATTCTGGATAGCAGCGATTATTCCTGTTGTTTGTGGTATTCTATATTTCTTAAAATCATCTAGACAAGTTGAAACTAAAACTATATAAAAGGGAGGAATTAAGCTATGACACAAAAATATGAGCGTATTCTTATTGCTATTGATGGGTCTTACGAGTCAGAATTGGCGGTAGAAAAAGGGATAAATGTTGCTCTTCGTAATGATGCTGAATTACTGCTAACGCATGTTATAGATGCTCACGCTTACCAAAGTGAGGGAGTCTTTAGTGACTATGTTTTTGATAGGCAAGAACAAGAGTCAGCAGATGTGCTAGCCTATTTTGAGAAATTAGCACATTCAAAAGGCCTTACAAAGATTAAAAAAATTACTGAAATCGGAAATCCTAAGACTCTTTTGGCAAAGGATATCCCCATAAGGGAAAAAGCAGATTTAATTATGGTAGGCGCAACAGGATTAAACACTTTTGAAAGACTATTGATCGGCTCAACTTCAGAATACATTTTACGTCATTCGAAAGTTGATATGCTAGTCGTTCGTGATAGTAAGAAAACCTTATAAACTAAATAAAATAGAGTACTAGGTAGTCCGAACCTAGTACTCTATTTTTTATCAAATATATTTGGTTAAAAATTTTATTAATTTTATTTTGTGATAAGCTTTACAATATTAAGCTTACTTGGTAGAATGGTTAATGTTGTAAATATTTTTTTGGGAGGAAACAAGGATTGATCGAAATCACTTGGACTGTGAAGTATATCACAGAATTTATCGCAACCGCTTTTCTTATCATCTTAGGAAATGGGGCTGTAGCTAACGTTGACTTAAAAGGCACAAAAGGAAATAATTCAGGTTGGATTATTATTGCAATTGGTTATGGTTTAGGTGTTATGATGCCAGCGCTTATGTTTGGTAATGTCTCTGGAAACCATATTAACCCAGCTTTCACACTTGGATTGGCATTTTCAGGTCTTTTCCCTTGGGCACACGTTGGACAATACATTCTTGCACAAATTTTAGGAGCAATGTTTGGACAGTTAGTTGTCGTTATGGTTTATCAACCTTACTTTGTTAAGACAGAAAATCCAAATCATGTTCTTGGATCATTTTCAACTATTTCTGCATTAGATGATGGACAGAAATCAAGTCGTAAAGCGGCTTACATTAATGGTTTCTTAAATGAATTCGTTGGTTCTTTTGTTCTTTTCTTTGGAGCTTTGGCTTTAACGAAGAACTATTTTGGTGTAGAACTTGTTGGTAAACTTGTTCAAGCTGGTTATGACCAAACGACAGCAGCGACAAGGATTTCACCATACGTAACTGGTTCACTTGCTGTAGCTCACTTAGGTATTGGTTTCTTGGTAATGACTCTAGTTGCTTCTTTAGGTGGACCGACTGGACCTGCATTGAACCCTGCGCGTGACCTTGGTCCACGTATTGTTCACCGCTTATTACCAAAACAAATTCTTGGACAAGCTAAAGAAGATTCAAAATGGTGGTATGCATGGGTGCCAGTTTTAGCACCAATCGTAGCAAGTATACTCGCTGTAGCCTTGTTCAAACTATTATATCTTTAATAGTTAAAGAAAGATCGGTTTACCGGTCTTTTTTTGTTTTAAATATAAAAATCAGCCAGTCTTGCTAGCTGATTTCGTTTAATGATGACTTTTGGGCATAGTTTTTTTAAAGGAAGAACGTATTAACATTGCTCCAGTAAATAAAACAATACCTACAACCAGTGTTTTCAAGCTGTTAAGATCAAGGTTAGTTAAGAAGAGAACAGCGACAATAACGCCTAATATTCCCCCAGTAACCAGACCGGCAAAGCCGTTCCAATTAACACGACCACTCTTGATAAATTGTGTACTAGAAGCTGTCATTATCATAGCTGCATCTAGCATCATGACAGGCATAGCAACTGCAGGACTCAGTCCCATTAGGGAGAAGAAGATAAGTTCGGGAGCATAATTACCTAGTCCCATAGTCATTAATACACCAATAATAAAATTGAAGCCGATACCAACAAATAACCAAATGCCGTGTAGACCATGCACTGAATCTGAAATACCAGCGCCAGGGTTAGTGATCATACGATAGAGCATAATAATAGCAGCTGTGATGAGCAGTGTTCCTAGAATACGTTGAACAGTAGGAGCGTGCCAATTTTTAGTCATTTTAGCTCCAACAAAAGCCCCAATAAAAGCTGCACCAGCCATTGTTATTAGTGTTAAAGCCTCTACTTTTACAACAAAAATAAAACAGAGTGACTGCAACAAAACTGGAAGTACGTGTGCAGCTGTCATTGTTGCGGGTATCTTACGATCGTCTTCAACAAGCTTAGTTAGTTTAAAAAATGTGGTCGTTGTTGCAAAAGAGCCGATACCAAGAGTATCGAGAGCATCAGTTACAAAACCGATCCACAAACCAGTGAAAAATCGTTTGAAAGGATTTATTTTTTGAGACCTAATATGTCTAACAATCTGATAAAAAGTGATAATCATGGCGATAATCAGAATAAGCTGAATCCCATGTAATAGTAGTGTTTCATTCATAATATCCAGTCTACAAAAAAATAGTGAAACTGTCAATTTGACTTTATGGTATTGAGAGCACAAAGATTCTTGCTAAATTATCTAAAATTATCTAAAATAGACTAGACTGAACAAGGAGGAATTTATGACGTTATTTCATTCATTGACATTTAAACACCCAGTATTACGTGTTAATAATAGAGACTTGAATATTGCATTTTATCAGGAGTCTCTTGGATTTAAATTGATAAGTGAAGAAAATGCAATCGCAGTTTTCTCAGCATGGCAGAACAAAGAGGCTAGCTTTATTATTGAGGAATCCCCAACTTATCGTACTCGTGCGGTGAATGGTACTAAGAAGTTAGCAAAGATTATTGTTAAGTCTCAAGATGCAAAAGATATTGAAAAGCTTTTGGCAAATGGTGCGCAAGCCATTCAAGTATATCAAGGTCAAAATGGTTATGCCTATGAAACAGTTTCGCCCGAGGGAGACCTTTTCTTACTTCATGCTGAAGATGATTTGTCACAATTAGTGGCAATTGAGCGCCCAGAGTTAGAAAAAAAAGATGACACTACAGGTCTATCAAACTTTGCTTTCCAATCTATTAGTTTGAATGTACCTGATGCCGTGAAAGCTGAAGCTTTTTACGATAAAGTATTTGCTGGGAAGTTCCCAATTAATTTATCTTTCAAAGAAGCACAGGGACAAGATTTGCAAATTGCTCCAAATGAAACTTGGGATATTGAGATACTAGAATGCTGTGTTAATGAAGATACTAATTTAAATGACTTGAAATCAACTTTTGAATCATTGGGACTTGATGTTTACCTTGATTCTAAAGAAAAGATTTTAGTCATCTCTGACACTAGTAATATTGAGATTTGGATTTCAAAAGAATGATTAAAACTAATACTGTTTTAGAACTCATTAAGGAGCAAATCAAAGATAATCTTTATCATGGTGCAAGCTTAGCTATTTATGAAAATGGAGAGTGGCACGAACATTACTTGGGGACAATTGATGGCAATGAGAAAGTTAAAGCGGGATTGGTCTATGATCTAGCCAGTGTATCAAAAGTTGTCGGCGTGGGAACTTTACTAGCAAAGTTAGTTTATCAAGGGACTATTGATATTGATAAGCCATTAAGGTATTATTACCCTACGTTTCATCATCAGACGTTAACTGTAAGGCAATTAGCTACACATAGCAGTGGAATTGACCCTTTTATTCCAAATCGTGATCAGTTGAATGCTACTCAGCTGAAAGATGCCATTAATCATATCAAGGTTTTGGAAGATAAATCGTTTAAATACACTGATATTAATTTTCTTTTACTTGGTTTTATGTTAGAAGAGGTATTAGGGGATAGTTTGGATAAACTTTTCAAACGTTATATTTTCACTCCTTTTCAGATGAAAGAAACCTCTTTTGGTCCTAGAGTAGAAGCTGTTCCAACTGTAGTCGGTATTAACGATGGTATTGTACACGATCCTAAAGCTAAGGTATTAGGAAAGCATACTGGTTCTGCAGGTTTATTTTCAACTATTGATGATTTACAAAGATTTTCTATTCATTATTTAAAAGATGATTTTGCGAAGCCTTTGTGGAATAATTATAGTTTGAGTAAATCAAGATCATTAGCTTGGGATATAGATAAGGATTGGATAAACCATACTGGTTATACTGGTCCTTTTATTGCACTAAATTATCAAAAGCAGGCAGCAGCTATTTTTTTGACAAACAGAACCTTTTCCTATGATGACCGTCCACTTTGGATTAAGAAACGACGACATGTACAAGAGGCGATAACATCGTACTTTGAATAAAAAACTTCTCCTAGAATTTTCTAGGAGAAGTTTTTTATAAAAGTTGGATAACATTTATGGGAGTTACTTCCAATACTTTACGCAGAAAAGGGTATTTTTCTTTAACAATTTCAAAATCGCTTCCTGCTTCTAATAGCTTAGCAGTTCCTTCAATTCTAAAGCCTGTACCTTGATAACCATCACGACCCTCGACTTCACGGCTGCCCAGAGTCATAATAATTTTAGAATTATTATTGAGATCATTTTCAAGATGAGTCATTCCTGCTGCAGGAGCTAATATACGCTGGTCATCTGTAATAGTCAGGTAGCTATTCCAAGTGTTTGTAACGTGAGGAGCTAATTCGATCCAGCTTGTTATCGAAACGACACCCTCATATTTTAGAACTTGAAGAAATTTGTGATTTAACATTAGGCCCCTCCTTGAGGTTATATAAAGAAGTAATTAGTACTATTGATAATATAGATAAAAGTAGGTTTGATATAATCAAACCTACTTCATCGAATACAAACTAGTTAGTTAATGCATCGTCCATTGAAAGTACTTCATGGAAGACACGTTGTGTCAACTCAGTTTTTTGCTCAGGAGTTAGATATTTAGTATTGACACAGTAACCTGAGATACGAACGATAACATCTTCACCATTCATAATCTTGTCATAGACATCTTTAAGGTCCATGACATTCAAGTTAACGTGTTGACCACCGTTTTCAAAGTAACCATCAAGGACTGTTACCAAGTTATCAACTTGTTCATCAAATGTTTTACCAAGAGCGCGTGGAGAAACTTGAGTTGTCAATGAAATACCATCATTTGCATGAGCGAAATCAAGTTTAGAAAGTGAATTCAAGTTTTGTAACCAGCCACCTTTAGCTTTGTTAGAAGGGTTAGCACCTGGTGAGAAGAATTCTACTTTAGAAAGGTTTACACTACCATCTTCATTGAGATATACTCCTTTATGTACCGGTGAGTTACCAGTTTGTTTAGAGTAAGCAACGTTTGATGTGATTGTAAGAAGAGAAACAGTTGCTTCAGCATCTTTATAAAGTTTGTGTTTAGCAAGGCGTCCATGGAAGGCTTCAAGTAACCATTCAGCGATTGAGTCAACACGATCATCATCTTCACCATAACGTGGGAAGTCACCAACTGTTTCGTAGTCGTAGATGTAACCATCTTCGTCACGGATTGGTTTAACAGTAGCGTATTTAATCGCAGATAATGAATCGACAGTATTTGCAAAACCACAGATACCAAATCCCATATTAGCACGTACATGTGAAGGTAAGAATGCCATTTGTACAGCTTCATAGTTGTATTTATCAGTCATGTAGTGGATGATATTCATCGCATCAACATAAGTATCAGTCAACCAGTCAAGAGATTTTTCAAAGTTAGCTTTTACAGTGTCAAAGTTGAGTACTTCGTCACGAATTGGGTCGATGTCAAATACTTTGTAATCTTTATGAACATCATCATAACCACCGTTAAGACCAGTAAGAAGTGCTTTCATAACGTTAACACGAGCACCAAAATATTGAAGGTTGTGACGTTTGTCTTCGTTTTCTGGATCAAGTGGAGATACACAACATGAAATACATGACATTTCACCGTAGCCTTCTTTAGCCATTGTTGATACACCTTCATATTGGATTGAAGAGTGTTTATGACTCATTGACATACAGTAGCGACGGAAAGCATATGGTAATTGATCTGACCAAAGAACAGTTAAGTTTGGTTCTGGTGAGTTACCGATATTGTCAAGTGTATTTAAGAAACGATAGTCCATTTTGGTAACACGATGACGTCCATCAGCTCCCATACCTGCCATTGAAGTTGTGATAAAGGTTGGGTCACCTGAGTAAAGGGCATCATAAGCTTTAGTACGAGCAAATTTTACAGTACGGAGTTTAAGGACAAAATCATCAACAAATTCTTGGATTTCTGATTCTGTGAATGTACCGCGAGCGAGGTCACGTTCTGCAAAGATATCAAGGACAATAGGAACACGTCCAAGTGATGTTGCAGCACCATTGATAACACGACATACAGCCATGAAAGCAATGTTCACCCATTGAATGGCTTCTTTAGTGTTCATGGCTGGTTTACGAACATCTACGCCGTAAAGGTCACCAAGTTTTACAACTTCACCAAGAGCTTGGTATTGAAGGTTGATTTCTTCACGAAGACGAATTGACTCTTCATCAATATCATTCAATGCATTCCAGTCATTAACTTTTTCTTGCATCAAGTAGTCAGCACCGTAAACAGCTAGACGAGCATATACACCAATGATACGTCCGCGTGAATAAGCGTCTGGAAGACCAGTAACAGTGTGTGCATGGCGAGCACGACGAATGTTAGAAGTATAAGCGCGGAAGATACCATCATTTACTGTTGTAGCGTACTTAGTGAAGATTTCGTGAACAGCTGGATCAGGTTCATAACCATTTTCTTTAAGTGTAGTTTCCGCCATACGGATACCACCTTTAGGCATGAAGTTCAATTTGAAAAGCTCGTCGTTTTGAATACCAAAGATAAGCTCGTTATCTTTGTCGATAAAACCAGCTGGTAATTCAGAAATTGAAGCAACACGAGTATCCATTGGGAAGCGAGTTTCTTCATAGTGAGCTTTTGTTTCTTCAATCACTTTTTTGATGTGAAGTGAACGTTCAGTTGCTCCAGCTAAGAAGCTTTCATCTCCATCGTAAGGTGCATAGTTTGCTTGAACGAAGCGAGCAATACTTGCTTTTTCTTTCCAATCAACACCTTTAAAGCCTTCCCAAGCTTGTTCAAAGATATCTGTGTTTGTTTTAACTGTTGCCATAGTTTTCTCCTTAAACATTGTGACAGATTTAATTTTGTTTACATATCCATTTTAGGAAAAAGTAAACGTTTTCGCAAGCATATTTCTTGACAAAATTATGATTCTTTTATAATACAGTTTTTTTAATCTGTATCATTAAGTTGTAATCTGTTATAATGGAGTAGAGAGAATGGGGGAGAGAACAATGTTAATTTTTCCTTTAATAAATGATACGTCGCGTAAAATTATCCACATTGATATGGATGCTTTTTTTGCATCTGTGGAAGAGCGTGACAATCCCTCTCTTAAAGGAAAGCCTGTTATTATTGGTTCTGATCCCAGAAAAACCGGCGGCAGAGGGGTTGTTTCTACTTGTAATTATGAGGCTCGAAAGTTTGGAGTTCATTCAGCTATGTCTTCAAAAGAAGCGTATGAACGATGCCCTCAAGCTATCTTTATTTCGGGAAATTACCAAAAATATCGCCAAGTAGGAATGGAAGTACGAGATATATTTAAAAAGTATACGGATTTGGTTGAACCGATGAGTATAGACGAAGCTTATTTAGATGTAACTGAAAATAAAATGGGAATAAAATCAGCTGTTAAACTTGCTAAAATGATACAATACGATATTTGGAATGATGTCCATTTGACCTGTTCAGCGGGTATTTCCTACAATAAATTTTTGGCAAAATTGGCTTCTGACTTTGAGAAACCAAAAGGACTTACCCTCATCCTACCAGATCAAGCTCAAGATTTCTTGAAGCCCTTACCAATAGAGAAATTTCATGGTGTTGGTAAACGCTCCGTCGAAAAATTACATGCTTTAGGGGTTTATACTGGTGAGGACCTCCTTTCCTTATCTGAAATTTCTTTAATTGATATGTTTGGTCGTTTCGGGTATGACCTTTATCGTAAGGCAAGAGGGATTAATGCTTCCCCGGTAAAACCTGATAGAGTTCGTAAATCAATAGGAAGTGAGAAAACCTATGGGAAATTACTATATAACGAAGCAGATATCAAAGCTGAGATTTCAAAGAACGTTCAGAGAGTTGTTGCTTCTCTGGAGAAAAATAAGAAAGTTGGTAAGACAATCGTTTTAAAAGTTAGATATGCGGATTTTGAAACATTGACGAAACGTATGACATTAGAAGAGTATACTCAAGATTTTCAAATCATTGATCAAGTTGCTAAAGCGATATTTGATACCTTAGAAGAGTCAGTTTTTGGCATACGACTCTTAGGTGTTACAGTAACGACCGTGGAAAATGAACATGAAGCTATCTATTTAGATTTTTAAAAGTTGGGACGATGACTATATTTAACTCTCTTTGAAAAGAAAAAAGCACTAGATTCTAGTGCTTTTACTTTTAGTTAGTCTCTTCAAGATCACGTTCGTTGAGTTTTTGTGCTTTTTGATAAGCATGGAAATAAAGAAGACCGAAAATAGCTTGGAAGACGATATTTATAGCTATTGCCCATGGTGCTTTAGTAGTTAGAAAACCCAAAATAACAAGTCCTACAGTAATGGCGAAGCCAAGGTAATAAGGAAGGTAATTAACCGTTTGATTTCTTTTAATTGCTCTTAAATTTTTAATACAGAAAATAACAATGGCAATGTTGACTAATACTATTAAAGCAGTGACAAATAGCATAAATGGTGTTGTGGCGCTCAAGACTGCTTCGATATGTTCTTTAGGAAGATTACCTGTGTTCCCTTTATTAATTTCAGTTTTGGCTAGCTGCACTGAAATTCCTGTAAACAATCTGAATACTAAAGACAAACTATTTAATACAATGATAGTGATTGTAGCTGTGCGCAGAGAGCGGCGGACTTTTTCATATGAAACCATAATATCTCCTTTTTCTAAATAAACCTTAATAAAAGTATTAAATTTGAACTACGTTCTTAATACAATGATATTATAACATATTTGGAAGAGTTTTCAAGATTTTATGAAAAAATTTATTTACTATCAAAAATTGCACTTATATCTTGTTGATTAATACCAATCATTGGATCGATTGTTAAATAATTTTCTTCAGTTAGGCGATAAGTTATTTTTGAAAGATTAGTCTGCTCAATTGGTGTTGCTGTTTTTGGAATGGACGTATTAATTATTGTGTTGTCAATCTTTTGATCTATTGAGCTATCTTCAATTTTTTGAGAATTAGCTATTTCTTGCTTGTTTTCAAATCTTTCTATCAGATAAGTATTGCGCTTTGCCCCCTCGTTTTTAACAGCGAAATCAAATGCACCAATTTCTCCTAAAAGTATTAGTTTACTTTTAGATCTCGTAATAGCTGTATAAATAAGGTTTCGCTGTAACATTCGACCACTCTGTCTCGTTATTGGCAGAATAACAACTTGAAATTCAGAACCCTGTGATTTATGAATACTCATAGCATAGGCTAGTGTTATTTTAAGCCATTCTTTGCGTTGATAGATAACTTCTTGACCGTCAAAAGTCATATAAATCTCATCTTGCTTGCTCTCAGTATATTTGGCTGGTATAAGGTCCGTTATGTAACCAATATCCCCATTAAAAACATTAAGCTCTGTATCGTTGACTAAATGTAACACTTTATCTCCTATTCGGAAATTTATATCATTAAAAGTAAATTGGTTATTATCTTTTAATGGATTGAGGAGATTTTGCATGATAAGGTTAAGATTATTAATACCTGCTTGGCCGCGATACATAGGAGCTAAAATTTGAATTTCATGAGCTTCAATACCGCTCTTAAGTGCAGATTGAACAATTTTAGAAATCATATTTGGGATGATATTAGCAGATGCTTCAAAGTATGAGCGATCGGCTTTTTTAGCTGTAAAGTCCTCTGGCAAAAAGCCCTGTCTCATTTGATTAGCTAAAGTCACAATAGTTGATTCTTCTGATTGTCTAAAAATCTTTTCAAGTTTAACGTGTGGAAGTGCATTTATATTTAAAAGATCTGCTAGAACTTGTCCTGGACCTACAGACGGTAATTGATCACTATCTCCGACAATAATAACTTGTGTGTGCGAGTCCAAAGCGTCAAATAATTGATTAGCAAGCCAAGTGTCAACCATTGAAAATTCATCAATGATAATTAAGGAACAATCTAGATAGTCATCTAGACTTTGATAGTCACTATCTCCGTTTAATCCCAAATGCCTATGAATAGTAGCACTCGGTAAACCGGTAAGTTCATTCATGCGTCTAGCAGCACGACCTGTAGGAGCAGCAAGTACAATAGGAATATCATTTTTGTTTAAATCAATATGATGTAACTCGGAATAGGCTTCAATAATACCATTTATAACTGTTGTTTTACCTGTTCCTGGGCCACCAGTCAAGATAAATACCTTACTTAGTAAAGCTTCTCTAATAGCTTTTTCTTGGATATTATCGTAGTGGATATTTAAAGATTTTTGAATATCTCTGATTTCACGGTCAATATCTTTGTGATTTAGTTGTTTATCAAGAGGCTGATTTAGTATTCGTTGTAAGTTTTTTTTGATGCCTTCTTCGGCAAAAAATAGAGTATTACTAAAAATTTTAGTTCCAATATGTTGCACTTTATCTTCTGCAATTAAATTTGTCAATTCCTTAGCAACAATTGAAGGATCTAGTTCGATTTGACGAGCTTCTTCAAGGAGAGTAATGGTTTTTTCCAAGAGAGTACGAGCCTCAATATAGGTATCTCCTTGCTCCATAGAAGACTCAACTAAAGTATGAATAATAGCAGCACGAAAGCGTTTAGGAGAATCACTTTCAATACCGACTTGTTCAGCAAGTTGGTCAGCTATTTTAAAACCGATACCTTGGATATCCTCAACAAGTTGATAAGGATTTTCGTTTATCACTTCAAGTGATTCTTCTTTATAGTGATCAAATATTTGAATAGCAGCACGATTGCTTAACCCATATTCAGCGAGTTTAGCTAAAACTTGCTCTGTTCCATAATTGAGTTTCAGTTTAGCGATGAATGCTTCTCTATTAATTTTTGATAGTCCTGAGATTGTACTTAACTGTTCAGGGGATTCAAGGATTTTATCAATGGTATTATCTCCATAGAGTTCTACGATGCGTTGGGCAGTCTTTTTACCAATTCCTTTAAATTGTTCGCTAGAAAAGTATTTCACAAGGCCACCTGAAGTAGGCTTGGCTCTTTCATAGCGTACACTTTGTAGTTGCTCGCCGTATTTTGGATGTTGGGTTAGTGTTCCCCAAAAAGTATATTCTTCTCCCTCTATAACGTCGGCCATAGTACCAGTAATAATTACTTCTACATCATCAAAATCGCTATCCGTATCTTCGATTTCCAGAAGTAATATTTTAAAAAAATTGCTGGCATTTTCAAATATAATGCGTTCAATGGTTCCTGTAAAAAATACTTCCATTGTACCTTCCTTTTTAATAAACAGTTAAAGGGAGTGATTGTAAATCCCTATTTTAAATGGATTTGTCACTCCCTATTTTCAATATAATATGCTATTTCAACTTTTGTCAGGTGAATTTTTAATTTCCTTTAGTTGATAGTTCCAAAACGACGAATTGGCCAGAAGCGGAATTTAACCTCTCCCACAATCGTTGATTTTTTGAAGGGACCGACGGCACGACTATCTTTAGAGACAATTCGGTCATCACCAACAAGATAGTAGTGGCCTTTAGGCACGACAGTAGTAAATTCGCTGCTGCCATTGCTGTCAGTGGTGAAAGCGGTAGAGCTTTGTGCTAGGTCTTGGAAAAGTGGGTTATACGAATATTTTTCCTGTAATTTATCCTTTTTAAATAATTTAGTATATTCCTTGAGGTAAGGTTCTTCTGTTTTTTTATTGTTAATAGTTAAGGTGTCATTTTTATATTTGATGACATCACCTGGCATACCAATGACACGTTTAACAATTTTTTTCTTTTGGCCGCCTTCTTCTTCGTTAGCCACTACAATATCGAATCGATTGATTTTTGTTTGTTTGAGAACTACTAGCTGTTCCTTGTCAGCTAAAGTTGGATCCATGGAGTGTCCGTCAACTTTAACGAATTGCCATAAAAAGATACGCGATAGTAAAAAAAGTGAGAGGATGAGGATAAAGACACCCCATTCTTTAATAAATTCTTTCATAATTTTCCCTGCTATTTATTTTAATAATGCTTGTGCTTTTTTGGTGTTGGCAAAATGAAGTTTTGCGCAGTGTTCAAGCGAAGAGATACCATAAGCTTTGAGTAATTGGCTAGCGACCTTATCAGATTGGTGACCAGCTCCACTTGGAAGTTTATATCCTACGTCGTCGCTTAATTTGTTAAGGTTTTCTAAGAATAGATTACGTGCAATAATAGAACTGACCGCTACAGCTAGATATTTATTTTCAGCTTTTTCTTCCAGAGTAATCGTTTGTTTAAATTGATTCTTTTCATTTTTCAAATAATTTTGATAGTTTTTGGAGCTAGTAAAAGCATCAATAACGATTTTTTCTGGTTCAAAACCATCTTGAAGAAGAAGGAAGATAGCTTGATTGTGTAAAGCAACTTTTACGGAGACAGCATTATGTTTGTTATTTGGACTAACCACTTGATTATATTTTTGAGGCGATAACAATAATGCTTTGTGTGGAATTGCTTTTTCCAAAAGAGGCGCGATTTGCTTAATTTTTTGATCAGTAAGTGTTTTTGAATCACCAACACCTAATTTTTTGAGGTAAGCATGGTCCTTAGGAGTTACAAAACTAGCTACCACTGCCAGTCCACCAAAGTAAGAGCCATTTCCCACTTCATCAGTACCAATTATGGGAATATCTTGACTCTCAGAGGAACAACTTTCTTTTTGCTCAATAAAACCATACTTTTGGGCGATATGTGAAGCGTTAGAACCCTGGAAGACAAGTTTTCCAGAAGTATATAAAAGAACAGTAGCTCCTGATATTTTAGCTGAAAATACCACATAAGGATTGTTATTACTTATATGATGTTGAGCTAAATCGGTTCTTATCTTTTCTTGCAATTTTTTATCTGCTTGCATGACGATTGTGTTCATAGACAATATTCTATCATAAAAAAGAGGAATAAGGGAATAGACAAGTAATGATAAGGGGTAGAATTTTACGAAAGCCCTATTTTACGGTATAATGCTAGCAGAGGTATAGTATGGAAACAAAAATAAATAATAGTCAGAAAAATCGTTATAAATTTGTCTTTGGAGATAAGCCTCTCACATTGACGACAGATAAAGACAACCTTTTTATGGAAGAGATTGAGCGTGTAGCTACAGAAAAGTATGAAGCTATTAAAGAAAAATTACCTAATGCTGATAATGAAACGATTGCTATTCTCATGGCAATTAATGCTTTATCAGTGCAACTAAGTCGAGAAATTGACATTGAAAAAATGGAAGATGAGCTCAATAAGTTACGCTCCAAAACGATTTCGGACATTAAAGAAAAAGTGAGTGAGGATTAATCATGCTATCATTGCTTTTGCTGATTATTGTTATTTGGCATTTTTATATTGGCTACAGTAGAGGTATTTTTTTACAAGTCTTTTACGTGTTAATGTCAATGGTATCTTTGATGATTGCTAGTCAATTTTACCAAGAATTAGCTAGTCAGATTACGTTATGGGTACCGTATTCTAATCCTGTACAAGGAGTAGAAGTTTACTTTTTTAAAGATATTAGCAAATTTCAATTGAGTCATGTTTATTATGCAGGTGTTGCCTTTGTTTTTATCTACAGTTTATCTTACTTAGTAGGTCGCTTGTTAGGTGTTTTACTACATTTAGCACCAGTTGAACATTTTGATAGCTTGCAAAATAATATTATTAGTGGTTTTTTAGCCGTTCTGGTTTGTCTCTTATTTATGAGTATGTGTTTGACTATTCTGGCAACAGTCCCTATGTCATTTGTTCAAGAAAAGTTATGGAATAGTCTGTTTGTTAGATTTTTAATTAACGACTTACCATTCTTCTCACAGTTTTTGGTAAGGACTTGGGCGGTAGGTCTTTGAATATAATGTTTAGTAAGGTTGGAGTAAGAGTTCCAACCTTTTTAACGTTGTCATTTTGTGATAAATTTAGGTATAATGAAGAGTATGAATAACAAGATTTTAGAACAGTTAGAATTTAACAAAGTTAAGGAATTGATATTACCTTATCTCAAGACAGAACAATCACAAGAAGAATTATCAGAGCTGGAGCCGATGACGGAGGCTCCTAAAATAGAAAAAAGTTTTAATGAAATTTCTGACATGGAACAGATTTTTGTTGAACATCACTCATTTGGCATAGTCAGCCTAAGTTCAATCTCTGAGAGTTTAAAACGCTTAGAGCTTTCAGCTGATCTTAATATTCAAGAACTTTTGGCTATCAAAAAAGTTTTACAGAGTTCTTCGGATATGATTCACTTTTATTCTGATTTGGATAATGTTTCTTTCCAATCTTTGGATCGTTTGTTTGAAAATTTGGAACAATTCCCTAATCTGCAAGGGTCTTTTCAAGCTATCAATGATGGTGGTTTTTTAGAACATTTTGCGAGTCCAGAATTAGAGCGTATCCGTCGTCAATTAACAAACAGTGAACGACGGGTTCGTCAGATTTTACAGGATATGCTTAAGGAAAAAGCAGAGCTTTTATCAGAGAATCTAATCGCTAGTCGTAGTGGACGAAGTGTCCTACCAGTAAAAAATACTTATCGGAATCGTATTTCTGGTGTGGTTCATGACATCTCTTCTTCAGGAAGTACTGTTTATATTGAGCCTCGTGCTGTAGTTACACTAAACGAAGAGATAACGCAGCTTAGAGCTGACGAACGTCATGAAGAAAGTCGTATTTTACACGCATTTTCAGACTTGTTAAGACCCCATGTCGCCACTATTAGAAATAATGCATGGATTCTTGGGCATCTTGATTTTGTAAGGGCTAAATATCTTTTTATGTCTGATAATAAGGCGACGATACCTGAGATTTCTAATGACAGCACGTTAGCATTAATCAATGTTCGTCATCCTCTGTTAAGTAACCCTGTGGCTAATGACTTACATTTTGATCAAGATTTAACTGCAATTGTCATCACTGGTCCCAATACTGGTGGTAAGACGATTATGCTAAAAACACTCGGTTTAGCACAATTAATGGGACAGTCTGGTTTGCCAGTATTAGCGGATAAAGGTAGTAAAATTGCAGTATTTAACAATATCTTTGCAGATATTGGCGATGAGCAATCTATTGAACAAAGTCTATCAACTTTTTCTAGTCATATGACGCACATAGTCAGTATTTTAAACGAGGCTGACCACAATAGTTTAGTCCTCTTTGATGAACTGGGAGCAGGAACGGATCCTCAAGAAGGTGCTAGTTTGGCTATGGCTATTTTAGAACACCTTAGGTTAAGTAATATCAAAACGATGGCGACCACGCACTATCCAGAATTAAAAGCTTATGGGATTGAGACAAATTTTGTAGAGAATGCGAGCATGGAATTTGATGCCGAAACGCTTAGCCCTACGTATCGCTTTATGCAAGGAGTTCCTGGACGATCAAATGCATTTGAAATTGCTTCTCGCCTTGGTTTAGCTCCATTTATTGTTAAACAAGCTAAGCAGATGACAGATTCTGACTCAGATGTTAACCGTATTATTGAACAGTTAGAGGCACAGACACTTGAGACACGTAGAAGACTGGATCATATTAAAGAAGTTGAACAAGAAAACCTCAAATTCAATCGTGCGGTTAAGAAACTCTATAATGAATTTTCACATGAGCGCGATAAAGAGTTAGAAAAAATCTATCAAGAAGCTCAAGAAATTGTAGATATGGCTTTGAATGAGAGTGATACTATCTTAAAAAAACTCAATGATAAGAGCCAATTAAAACCTCACGAAATTATAGATGCTAAGGCACAAATAAAAAAATTAGCACCTCAAGTTGATTTATCAAAAAATAAAGTCTTAAATAAGGCTAAAAAAATTAAAGCAGCTCGTGCTCCTAGAATTGGTGATGATATTATAGTGACTAGCTATGGACAGCGAGGTACCTTAACTAGTCAATTAAAAGATGGACGTTGGGAAGCACAAGTGGGAATTATCAAAATGACATTAACACAAGATGAATTTACCCTTGTTAGAGTCCAAGAAGAACAGAAAGTCAAAAGTAAACAGATTAATGTGGTTAAAAAGGCTGATAGTTCTGGACCAAGAGCTCGACTTGATCTTAGAGGTAAAAGATACGAAGAAGCTATGCAAGAGTTAGATAATTTTATTGATCAAGCATTGCTTAACAATATGGGACAAGTTGATATCATTCATGGTATTGGTACAGGCGTTATCCGTGAGGGAGTGACAAAATATCTTCGTCGTAATAAGCACGTTAAGCATTTTGCTTATGCCCCACAAAATGCAGGGGGATCTGGCGCCACAATTGTAACGTTAGGGTAAATTATGGAATCATATGAACAATTTTATGCCAAACTATCTCAACCTTTTAGAAAATCCCCACAGTTAATAATTCTTTTAAATTTTTTACTAAAAATAGTCACAGGAATGATGTACATACTCTATCCATCTTTTCTGATATTTACTCTTTGGCAAGGGATGACATTTCAATTATGGTTAAGGCTATTAATTATCCCTGCTGTTGGCTTTATAGCTTTGTCTTACATTAGGAAACGCCTTGATTTTCCACGACCATATGAAAAATGGAATATTAAACCTTTAATTTATAAGGATACTGAGGGAAGGTCAATGCCTAGCAGACATGTTTTTTCAGCTACGATGATTAGTATGTGTTTGTTACGATATTATGTTTACTTTGGAATAGTTTGTTTAATATTATCGGTTCTATTGGCAATTTGCCGTGTGATAGCAGGTATTCACTATCCTAAGGATGTTATTGTAGGTTACCTTATTGGCTTGATTTTAGGGCTTTGTTTATTTATTTAGCGAGTTCGTAGCAAATAGTTTCAAAAACAACTAGATTCTTGTACAATAGGCTTATCATTAAGATGAAATGGAGAAAAAAGATGGCATTAGAAGTAACAGATGCTACATTTGTAGAAGAAACTAAAGAAGGTTTAGTACTCATTGATTTTTGGGCAACTTGGTGTGGTCCATGTCGTATGCAAGCACCAATCTTAGAACAGTTATCTCAAGAAATCGATGAAGATGAACTCAAAATTTTGAAAATGGATGTTGATGAGAATCCGGAAACTGCCCGTCAGTTTGGTATTATGTCAATTCCAACATTGATGTTTAAAAAAGACGGAGAAGTGGTTAAACAAGTTGCAGGTGTTCATACTAAAGACCAACTGAAAGCTATTATTGCTGAATTGAGTTAAATAAAATAAAGCCCAGTGTCACGCTGAGCTTTATTTTATTATCTACTAACTTAAATGGAACAACCATGTGAAAATAAAACGACTTGCAAAAAAGGTGGCAACAGTAATGAGGAAAAATACAGTGACAATAAGGGGTTTCTGATAAGGAAGTTTTGCTCTTTCTTCCCGTTTTTCGATTTCGTCTAATAATTTTCCACTTGAAACAGCTAGGATTTCCTTATAAGTTTGCACATCATATTTTTTCTTAAAACGTTCCACACGATTAGCATAAGTCATAGTAATTATCGATAATAAAACAAAAATGCCAAGTCCTAGCCACTCTAAGAAATAGACTAATGGATAACTTGAAATCATTAATAGTATCATCAATGTCACCATTACTTTGGTATCTCGTTCAAAATTCTTTTTATCAACCTGAGTGATGGTATATTTCATTTTCTCAATGTCTCCTTTAATTAGTTGGTCTAAGCTCACTTGAAAAATTTGACTTAGGAGTAAGAGGCTATGGATGTCTGGGTAAGTTTTGTCATTTTCCCAGTTAGATATGCTCTGACGGCTTACATAGACTTTCTCGGCTAATTCTTCTTGCGAGAGCGCTTGTTGTTTACGGTAGCGAATAATTTGCTGACCAATTTCCATAAATATCTCCTTTCATAATATTAGTATAAGGATGATAAGCTAACGGGTCTATCAAATGTATTTGACATTAGGGATAGACCACTATTTATAGGGTATTAAAAGATAATCTGAGGAAAACTTTACAGCGGCGTAAAGGAATTGTAAACAAAAAGTGAACCGTCATAGTTCACTTGTGATTAAGCATTTTTCTGTTTTAAGTAGGTCTCTAGCATTTTCTTTTGTGGTGTTGCAAAGGGATACAGAGAAAAGTCCTCAATTGCTACCCACTTTAGGTGAGGAGCATTAGGTAAATCTGTTGCTTTGACCACCCCCTCTATGAGTTCTATTGTCCACTTCTGGTGACTAAAAGTGTGCTTAATATTTGGAAAGTGATTATCAGTCCATTGGGGCTTTAATTGATATTCTCTTTGGAAAGTTTCATTTTGGGTTTGCCAGATTATGGGGTTGGATTGATTGTCATCAAATAAATCTAATTGTTGAGAAAGAGGTGACGTTTCGATAATAGGAAATGACCAAAAACCCCCTAGAAGTCTCCCTTTAGTATTTTTCTCCAGTAGATATTGACCATTTTGGTTACGAATGACAAAAGCCTGAATTCGCATTGGTTTAGGCTTTTTCTTAGTATTTTTTATGGGATATTTACTATAAGTACCATTCAAATAAGCAGCATTAAAGAAACGAATAGGGCTTTCATCAGGTCTAGGTGTCTTAGCGGATTCGATGTCTGTACCCAGATCCATAAGTGCTTGGTTAAAATCACCGGGTCTGTCAGGGTCAATTAGTATTTCCATAATAGCTTGAAAAATTTTACGATTTTTAGGGTCACCGATGTCATAATTAACTTCAAACAAACGAGCCATGACACGCATCACATTGCCATCAACAGCAGGCTCTGGTAAGTTGAATGAGATGCTGGCGATAGCACCTGCAGTATAAGGACCAATCCCTTTTAATGAAGCAATATCATCATAAGTGTGAGGAAATATGCCACCAAAATCAACCATCACTTGCTGTGCAGCCTTTTGCATATTACGCACCCGAGAATAATAGCCTAGTCCCTCCCATGCCTTTAGTAATTGTTCTTCAGGAGCGTCTGCCAAATCTTTTATTTGAGGAAACCACTCTAGAAAACGTTTATAATAAGGGATTACTGTATTAACTTGTGTTTGTTGCAACATGATTTCAGAAACCCAAATATAGTATGGATTAGTAGTTCTTCGCCAAGGGAGATCACGTTTTTCTTGGTCATACCACCCTAAAAGTGTGCGACGAAAAGAAGCGATTCTATCTTCAGGCCACATCTCAATTCCATAGTCTTTTAAATCTATCATAGATTAATTGTATCAAAGAAAGAGGATTTGACAAAGAGGTATGTTGACTAGATCGTACTTAATGATGAAGAAAAATGTTGCATCAATATTTTTTTCTTGACTTAAGGAAGCGTTTACACTATAATTAATTTATAAAGATAAAGTTTAAATCAAGGAGGTTATCCATGATCTATTACAATATCTCTAGGTATAAGAATGGAGACTAGTCTCCAAAAGAAAGATTGGTAGGCAAGCTAACTTTAGTTAATGGAGGTAGCGCTTATGTTAATTTTTAATATGGGTCGCTATAAGAATGGCGATACACTAAAATTGTTATCAATGCATTGATGTTGCAAACAGTCACAAGGATTTGAAGTTTTCTTCATTTCCTAGAAATAGTTGGAGGGGCACTTATGTTAGGTTTAGATGTAGGTCGCTACAGTAACGGTGACACATAAGTCCTTATATAATTTAAGGAAGACAGACAATGTGGTAATAGTTCATTACCATTAGCGCATGCTTGCTTGAGGTAATCATGAACAAATATAAACTAGGGTATACCCCTAGATGTGTTAGTAATTTTTGTTAGTCAAGGAGGTATTGCTAATCAAATATCTCAATATGAAAGATGTAAAATGGTAACACATATGAATAAAAGTTCGTGTATGTTTTGGTGTTACCAAAGGTAATAAAACATAATGAGGGACTCCCTAAATAGTATTTTAATATTTAAAAATATAAAATCGGAGACACTGAATTTTTCTCCAACGAAAACTTAAACCAATAAAGAATTCTTTAAATAATATGTTGAAGGTGAGGTGTAAACCTCGCCTTTTTATTTTTTAATTGAATTATAGAATGGGGATTGAACATAAGTCAGTAAAAGAAAATGGCTACATAGGTTTGATATAAGGCATATTTCAATAAAGAAAAATAAAAAATGTCTTTAAATGATATCAGGGAAATAAAAACATAAAAACCTTGCATTATTAACTTATTTCTACTATAATAATATCTTGTGAGCATAACCTCACTTACTCATGAAAAATTCATGAGTCATTAGACCAAAAGGAGGAACATATCAATGGCTAAATACGAAATTCTTTATATTATTCGTCCAAACATTGAAGAAGAAGCTAAAAACGCTTTGGTAGCACGTTTTGATTCTATCTTATCTGACAACGGTGCAACTGTTGTTGAATCAAAAGATTGGGAAAAACGTCGTCTTGCATACGAAATCCAAGATTTCACTGAAGGACTTTACCATATCGTTAACGTTGAAGCTGAAGATGCAGTAGCTCTTAATGAGTTTGATCGTCTTTCAAAAATCAACGGTGACATTCTTCGTCACATGATCGTTAAAGTAGACTAAGAAGGTAGTTTATGATTAATAATGTAGTACTTGTAGGTCGCATGACCCGTGATGCAGAACTTCGTTATACACCAAGTAATCAAGCGGTAGCCACTTTTTCACTTGCAGTTAATCGTAATTTTAAAAATCAATCTGGCGAACGTGAGGCTGATTTTATTAACTGTGTTATTTGGCGCCAACAAGCTGAAAACTTGGCTAACTGGGCAAAAAAAGGTGCTTTGGTTGGAATTACAGGTCGTATCCAAACGCGTAATTATGAAAACCAACAAGGTCAACGTGTCTATGTAACAGAAGTTGTTGCGGAAAGTTTCCAATTATTGGAAAGTCGTGCTACACGAGAAGGTGGTTCACCTAACTCTTATAATAACGGTGGCTATAACAATGCTCCGTCAAATAATAGTTATTCAGCTTCTTCTCAACAAACACCTAATTTTAGTCGTGATGAGAGTCCGTTTGGTAACTCAAATCCAATGGATATTTCAGATGATGATCTACCATTCTAATATAATAGATGGACAGAATTTAAAACTATAAAGGAGAAATAAACATGGCTCAACAACGTCGTGGCGGATTCAAACGCCGTAAAAAAGTTGATTATATCGCAGCTAACAAGATTGAATATGTTGATTACAAAGATACAGAGCTTCTTAGCCGTTTCGTTTCAGAACGTGGAAAAATTTTACCACGTCGTGTAACAGGAACTTCAGCTAAAAACCAACGTAAAGTAACAACAGCAATCAAACGTGCTCGTGTTATGGCTCTTATGCCTTACGTAAATGAAGATTAATATAAAATAGCCCTAGCGGCTATTTTTTTATTCTTTTTACCATTATTATTGGTATTTACGAGTCAAATAATAGAAAAATTTAGGATACCACCGTATTAACCGTGCAAAACAAATGGTTTTCCTGTATAATATTAAGGTATGGATTTTTTATAACAAAGGAGGAATCGCCATGAAGCAAATGTTTCTTTCAACGGCAATTGAATTTAAAGAAATTGAAACATTCGAGCCAGGTGCTTGGATAAATCTGGTTAATCCCTCCCAGGAAGAATCCGAACAAGTAGCTGATCAATTTGGTATTGATATTGATGATTTACGTGCTCCCCTCGATGTGGAAGAAACTTCCCGTATCTCGGTTGAAGATGATTATACTTTAGTTATTGTTGACGTTCCTACCTATGAAGAACGCAATAACAAAAGTTATTATATGACTATTCCTATGGGCATTATCGTTACTGACAACGCTGTTATTACTACTTGCCTAGAACATTTGACGCTGTTTGATCACTTTTATAGACGACGTGTCAAAAATTTTTATACCTTTATGAAGACACGTTTTGTTTTCCAATTGCTTTATCGCAATGCCGAATTATACTTACAGGCTTTGCGTACTATCGATAGGCAGAGCGATAAAATTGAAGCACAACTAGAGAGTGCAACTCGAAATGAGCAATTGATCGATATGATGGAATTGGAAAAATCTATTGTCTATCTAAAGGCCTCTTTAAAATTTAATGAGCGAATCGTCAAAAAATTGACCAGTAGTACCAGTAGTTTAAAAAAATACATTGAAGATGAAGATCTGCTTGAAGATACATTGATCGAAACTCAGCAGGCTATTGAAATGGCAAATATCTATGAAAATGTCTTAAATGCCATGACAGAAACGACTGCTTCAATCATCGGTAATAATCAGAATACCATTATGAAAACCTTAGCCCTAGTAACTATGACATTGGATATTCCAACGGTTATTTTTTCGGCGTATGGGATGAACTTTCAAAATAATTGGATGCCTTTGAATGGTCTCGCACATGGCTTTATCTATGTTGTTCTTTTGGCCTTTTTGATGAGTTCATTTGTTGTATTTTATTTTATTCGTAAAAAATGGTTTTAATAGTATATTAATCAAGGAGTTCACATGACTTTACAAGACTTAACTAAAAAGAATCAAGAGTTTGTTCATATTGCAACTAATCAACTTTTAGCTGATGGAAAATCAGATGCAGAAATCAAAGCTATTTTAGAAGAACATCTCCCAGAGATTATAGATAATCAGAAAAAAGGAATTACCGCACGCTCACTCTTAGGAGCACCAACTACTTGGGCAGCCTCATTCACTGAGCGACCTGAGGATAAAGCTAGAGTATCTGTACAAAAAAATACCAATCCTTGGTTGATGTGGTTAGATACTTCCTTACTATTTCTTGGCTTAGTAACTGCTTTGAATGGTTTAATGTTGCTATTTGGTCAATCTAATGTCAATACAGGGCTTATTTCAATTTTAACTCTTGGTTTTGGTGGTGGTGCGGCCATGTACGTTACTTATTACTATATTTATCGCCATATGGGTAAACCAAAATCTGAAAGACCAGGCTGGCTTAAATCTTTCGCAGTACTGGCACTAGTTATGTTAGTTTGGTTTGCCTTATTTGCAGTAGTACCTCTTCTACCTGCAACTATTAATCCTAAACTTCCTGAGGTTGTTTTGTTTATTATTGCTTTAGCATCGTTTGGTTTGCGCTTTTATTTACAACGTAAATATAATATTCAAAGCTCAATGGCACCAGTGGCACCACAACAAAGAAGATAATAACAAAGAGTATGAACGTATTAGTTCATCTCTTTTTTCTATGAAATTTAAAACTAAAAAAATACTGACTTTATTAAAATTTGATATAATAAGTCAACACTATTCAAAAAGGAGTGCTGAGGCACAACATTATGCAAGATAAATTAATGATAAGAGGAGCAAGAGCTCACAATTTAAAAAATATAAGTGTCGACATTCCACGAGACAAGTTAGTTGTCGTTACGGGACTATCAGGATCAGGTAAGTCTAGTTTGGCCTTTGACACTATCTATGCAGAAGGACAACGTCGTTACGTTGAAAGTCTTTCTGCTTACGCGCGCCAATTTTTGGGAAATATGGAAAAGCCTGATGTAGATTCTATTGATGGCCTTAGTCCAGCTATTTCTATTGATCAGAAAACAACAAGTAAGAATCCTCGCTCTACTGTTGGGACTGTAACAGAAATTAACGATTATTTACGTTTGCTTTATGCTCGTGTTGGAACCCCATATTGTATCAATGGTCACGGAGCCATCACAGCATCTTCTGTAGAGCAAATTGTGGATAAGGTACTAGCGCTTCCAGAGCGAACAAAGATGCAAATTTTAGCCCCAATTATACGTCGAAAAAAAGGACAACACAAATCAACATTTGAGAAAATACAAAAAGATGGTTACGTTCGTGTTCGTATTGATGGTGATATTCACGATGTTACTGAGGTGCCTGAATTATCAAAAAGTAAGATGCACAATATTGATATTGTAGTAGATCGATTAATTAATAAAGAGGGCATTCGTTCCCGCTTATTTGATTCCGTTGAAGCGGCTCTACGTTTGTCGGATGGTTATGTCGTTATTGATACAATGGATGGCAATGAGTTATTGTTTTCAGAACATTATTCTTGTCCTGAATGTGGTTTTACTGTTCCTGAATTAGAGCCACGCCTTTTTTCTTTTAATGCTCCCTTTGGTTCTTGTCCGACCTGTGATGGCTTAGGAATTAAGTTAGAAGTAGATATAGATTTGGTTATTCCAGATAGAAGTAAGACCCTTAGAGAAGGGGCCTTAGTTCCTTGGAATCCAATTTCATCAAATTATTATCCAACGATGCTAGAGCAAGCTATGACTCAATTTGGTGTTGATATGGATACGCCATTTGAAAAATTAAGCAAGGCGGAGCAGGACCTAGCCCTATATGGTTCAGGCGAACGAGAGTTCCATTTCCATTATATTAACGATTTTGGAGGCGAGAGAAATATTGATTTGCCTTTTGAAGGGGTTGTCAATAATATTAATCGTCGTTACCATGAAACTAATAGCGATTACACACGCAATGTTATGCGAGAATATATGAACGAGCTAAAATGTAACACTTGTCATGGCTATCGTCTCAATGATCAAGCACTTTGCGTAAGAGTTGGGGGAGAAGAAGGTCTTAATATTGGGCAAGTCTCAGATTTATCGATAGCAGACCATTTAGAACTTTTAGAAACATTGCGTTTATCTTCAAATGAACAATTAATTGCTCGACCAATTATCAAAGAAATCCATGACCGTCTAAGTTTCTTAAATAATGTTGGACTTAATTATTTAAATCTGTCACGTTCTGCAGGAACACTTTCCGGGGGCGAGAGTCAACGTATTCGTTTGGCTACTCAAATTGGGTCTAATTTATCAGGTGTCCTTTATGTACTTGATGAGCCGTCCATTGGACTTCATCAGCGAGACAATGACCGTTTGATTGATAGTCTTAAGAAAATGCGTGATTTGGGTAATACGCTTATTGTTGTTGAACATGATGAAGATACAATGATGGCAGCTGATTGGTTAATCGATGTGGGACCTGGCGCTGGTGCGTTTGGTGGTGAGATTGTGGCCTCTGGTACACCGAAGCAAGTAGCTAAAAATACTAAATCTATTACAGGACAATATTTGTCAGGTAAGAAAGTGATTCCTGTGCCATCTGAACGAAGAGTAGGTAATGGTCGCTTTTTAGAAATCAAAGGTGCGGCAGAAAACAACCTACAAAATTTAGATGTCAAGTTCCCTCTCGGTAAATTTATTGCCGTAACTGGTGTCTCAGGTTCTGGAAAATCAACCTTAATTAATAGTATTTTGAAAAAAGCTGTTGCGCAGAAGCTTAACCGTAACTCAGATAAACCAGGTAAATATGTTTCTTTAGAAGGCATTGAATATGTTGATCGATTGATTGATATTGATCAAAGTCCAATTGGTCGGACTCCACGTTCTAATCCCGCAACCTATACAGGTGTTTTTGATGATATTCGTGATCTTTTTGCTCAAACTAATGAGGCAAAGATTCGAGGTTATAAAAAAGGACGCTTCTCATTTAACGTCAAAGGTGGACGTTGTGAGTCTTGTTCTGGCGATGGTATCATCAAAATTGAGATGCATTTTTTACCAGATGTCTACGTTCCTTGTGAAGTATGCCACGGCACGCGCTATAATAGTGAGACTCTGGAAGTACATTACAAAGAAAAAAATATTGCACAAATTCTTGATATGACAGTGAATGATGCAGTTACATTTTTTGCAGCTATTCCTAAAATTGCTCGTAAGTTACAGACTATTAAGGATGTTGGTTTGGGATATGTCACTTTGGGGCAACCAGCTACAACCTTATCAGGAGGAGAAGCTCAGCGAATGAAGCTGGCAAGTGAATTACATAAGCGTTCGACAGGTAAGAGTCTTTACATATTAGACGAACCAACAACGGGGCTTCATGCAGATGATATTGCTCGTTTACTTAAGGTTTTGGATCGTTTTGTAGATGATGGTAATACAGTGCTTGTTATTGAGCATAACCTTGATGTTATTAAAACTGCTGACCACATTATTGATCTTGGCCCTGAAGGAGGTATTGGTGGCGGACAAATTGTAGCTATCGGAACACCAGAAGAAGTTGCTGAAAATCCTAAATCCTATACAGGATATTATTTAAAAGAGAAGTTAGCAAGATAGTTTATTGGGAGCTGAGTAATATTACTCAGTTCCTTTTTGTAAGCTAACATTGCGTAGAAGTCATTAAATGGAGAACGCTTTATTAGGAAAAATAGTGGGGAGATATTTTAAAAAAAGGAAATAATGATGTTTTGAAAAAAATAGTTTCTATGAGAATCTTTTTCTTGACAATAAAATTTAGCTATTATAAAATAGTTCTCACGATAACTAAAATAATGATTTTTTCAGAAAATAATATTATTTCTTGATTAAAAAATCAAAAAATAACCTTATAAGACCTATTTGTTATTCTTAAAAGATATTAGTTAAAATCAGAAATAGAGATTGGAGATAAAATGACTACAAAAGCAAAACATGATATTCATGGCAAACCATATAATCGTACAGCCATGATCACCTTATTGTTGATTGCTACATTTGCAGGGGTATTAAATCAGACAAGTTTGGGAACGGCTATCCCAACTTTGATGAATAGCTTTAACATTTCGTTGTCAACGGCTCAACAAGCAACAACATGGTTTTTATTAGCGAATGGGATTATGATTCCTGTTTCAGCTTATTTAGCGACACGTTTTTCAACAAAATGGTTGTATGTGACATCCTACGTTGTTTTACTTATTGGACTGTTAATGACGACGTTAGCACCTACATCTAACTGGAACCTTTTTTTAGTAGGACGTATTATTCAAGCGATTTCTGTAGGGATTTCTATGCCTTTGATGCAGGTTGTTATGGTGAATGTTTTTCCTCCAGAGCAGCGTGGTGCCGCTATGGGACTTAATGGTTTGGTGGTTGGTCTTGCCCCAGCTATTGGGCCTACATTAGCAGGGTGGATTTTAAAACAAGAATTTCATTTTGCAGGGCATGATTTAACATGGCGTGCAATTTTCCTTCTTCCTTTACTAATTTTAACGGTCACTACAATTTTATCCCCCTTTGTTCTAAAAGATGTGGTTGATAATAAGTCAGTTAAATTGGAAGTGCCTTCCCTTATCCTTTCAATAATTGGCTTTGGTAGCTTTTTGTGGGGCTTCACAAATGTGGCAACTTATGGATGGGGAGATATTGGATATGTTATTTCTCCTATTATGGTTGGTATTATTTTTATCGCCTTATTCATTCATCGTCAATTAAAACTAGAAACACCGTTCTTAGATATCCGTGTTTTCAAAAATAAACAATTCTCAGTAACAACAGCAGCTATTGCACTTTCAATGATGGCGATGATGGGTGTTGAAATGATGCTACCGCTTTACTTGCAAAATGTTCATGGTCTCTCTGCACTTGATTCTGGTTTAGCTTTATTACCAGGTGCCTTGATGATGGGGATAGTTAGTCCAATTTCTGGAGCTGTATATGATAAAGTTGGTGCAAGACGTATGGCTATGATTGGTTTTACCATACTAGGTGTAGCGACGTTACCTTTTGTTTTCTTAACGACTACAACACCAGATCATTTTATTACCCTCTTATATGCAGTACGTATGTTTGGTATTGCTATGGTTATGATGCCATTGACAGCAAGTGCGATGAGCGCACTTCCACCACATGAGGCCGCACATGGAACAGCAGCTAATAATACTGCTCGTCAAATTGCTTCAGCAGTTGTAGTTGCATTGCTTTCAAGTGTTGCTCAAAATATTATCACCAACAATAAACCATCAAAAGATTTGCTAACAATGAATCCTTTAAAATATGCAAATCAGATGTTGAATGCTAGTCTTGATGGCTTCCATGTTTCTTTTGCCATTGGTTTTGTATTTGCGGTTCTTGGTTTACTGGTATCTCTTTTCCTGAGAAAAGGGAAAATTATTGAGACGGAAAAGGAGGTATAGCATGATTATTTTGATTATTGCACTGGCAACTATTTTGACATTTGTCACATGGATGTTGATTCGTCCAAAAGCTCTACGGTATATTCTAGGTCTTCTCTCATTAGCTTTGTTGTTTGCCTCAGTTTGGATGTTAACGGATCACTTTATTAATCATACAGGTATGACTATTGAAACTAAGACAAAGACACGTGAGATTTATAGTGCGGGTGATAGTAAGGCTCCATTTGGTCTCATGATTTATAAAGAGATTGGTACTCATTCGAGTAATAATGTTTTAGTTTATCGAACAGATTTAAATCAAAAAGAAGCAAAAGCTCACTTTGTTCCAAATACAAAAGAAGTGACAAGTGCTGTGAAAAAATCTGCTAGCTACCAATTAGCTGATGTGAAAAAAGCCACAGTAACAACAAAGACTAAACGTTATGTGTGGAAAGATAGTCTTTCGAAACTACTTTATGGCTTTGCAGGTGAAAATGGAGAATTGATTTCTCAGAAATCAGTTGCTAAAATACCACGAAAAACTTGGCTAGTTTTGACTAAAGAGCAGTCCGAACACTTAGAATCGGCTGCGGCTAAACTAAAAGAACAAATGACTTCGCAAGCAAAAGTAAACCCAGTGAAAGCTATGGAGATAAAGACATTAGCTAAGACAAATCCAGAAGCTTATGCTGAGATGCAAGTTAAAGCATTAAAAGAAGCTCTTAATATAAAAGAATAGTAAAGTAAAAGCAACTGAAATGAGTTGCTTTTCTTATAGCTAAATGTTTTAAAAGATGATAAAATTAACCTAATTAAGGTTAGAATAGCGAGGTTTCTTATGGGTTTTGAACAACGTCTAACTAGATGTCAAACAGCAATTTCACAATTATCATGTGACGCACTCTTAATAACAAATTTAACAAATATTTTTTATTTGACTGGTTTTTCAGGAACTAATGCAACGGTACTCATTAGTCCAAAACACCGGATTTTTGTTACAGATTCACGATATGCCTTGATAGCAAAGAATACTGTAAGAGAGTTTGATATTATCATTAGCAGAGAACCACTTGCGGCTATTTTGAAAATTATTCGCGATGACGCATTGATAGCGATTGGTTTTGAAACTGATATTTCTTATCATATGTACAAACATATGGTGGAAGTTTTTGAAGATTATCGCTTGATAGAAGCTCCATCTGTTGTTGAAAAGTTACGTATGATTAAAGATGTAACATAACTTGCGATCATCCGTCAAGCCTGTCGTATTTCGGACCAAGCTTTTTTAGATGTGTTGGATTTTATAAAGCCTGATCGAACAACTGAATTGCAAGTTGCTAATTTTTTAGACTTTCGCATGAGAGAATTAGGAGCAACTGGTCCTTCATTTGATTTTATTGTAGCATCTGGATATCGATCAGCGATGCCACATGGGGTTGCGAGTCAGAAGACTATTCAATCGGGAGAAACTCTGACTTTAGATTTTGGTTGTTACTATCAGCACTATGTTAGTGATATGACACGTACGATTCATATCGGTCATGTCACTGATCAGGAACGCGAGATTTACGATATCGTTTTGAAAAGTAATCAAGCTATTATTGGTAATGTAAAATCAGGAATGAAGCGTTGTGATTATGATTACTTGGCGCGACAAGTCATTGAAAATTCTGGATACGGTAATCATTTTACCCACGGTATAGGGCATGGTATGGGGCTTGATGTTCATGAAATTCCTTATTTTGGTAAGTCAGAGGGAGTGATTGCATCTGGGATGGTAGTGACTGACGAGCCAGGAATATATCTCGATAATAAATACGGTGTTCGTATTGAAGATGATTTATTAATAACGGAAACAGGTTGCGAAGTATTGACATCTGCACCTAAAGAATTAATTGTACTTTAAAGGAAAATAGAATGAATAGACTTTCTTGGGAAGATTATTTTATGGCAAATGCAGAGTTGATTTCTAAACGTTCTACCTGTGACCGTGCTTTTGTTGGAGCTGTTTTAGTCAAAAATAATCGCATCATTGCTACAGGTTATAACGGAGGAGTCTCTGAGACAGATAACTGTAACGAAGTGGGACATTATATGGAAGATGGTCACTGTATTAGGACTGTTCATGCTGAGATGAATGCCCTTATTCAGTGTGCTAAAGAAGGTATTTCTACTAATAATACAGAAATTTATGTGACGCATTTTCCTTGTATCAATTGCACCAAGGCGCTCTTGCAAGCCGGGGTTAAGAAAATTACTTATAAAGCTAATTATCGCCCACACCCATTTGCTATTGAACTTATGGAAGCAAAAGGAGTTGCTTATGTTCAACATGATGTTCCAGAGGTAACACTAGGGATGGAAGAGTAAAGAGGAAGATAGAGTATATGCCTATCTTCCTTGAAGGTTTTATCGTTTAAGCTAAGGGCCAGTTATGTTAAATATATTGAACGAGATAATTCTCAAAATTGGTCAATTGTTAGTCATGGGATTACTGAAAATGGCCTAAAAAAGGTGATCACCAGTTAATAGTCATTATTCCTAATGATTTTTCACAGAAAGTTTTAGATGTTGATAATAGAATAGCTGATCCATCTATTATCAACATCTAAAATTAGTACTGCTGGGAATCTCGAATTGCAAAAATAATTTACAAAAAAGAGAAAAGATATTGTTGCTGACCTCAATAGATGTAAATCCAGTTTATGCTAATATGGCATTTGATTGGGTGTATGATAACTATAAAGATGATATCATCAATTATGGACAAGAAACTATCAAAAATATTGGTAAATCCATTTCAGCTAATAATAGTTTAGGTACTTTATATAATTAAGGAGCAAGATTTGAAAACGGAAATAGAAACAAATAATCTTATTAATTTAGGATGGTTTCATGATAATGCTGTTTATTATGATATGAAAACGAAAAAATTATATAAATCTAATCTAAAAAAAATAGCACAGGTATAATGCTACTAACTCCTATTATTTCAACTATTATTGGAAAAATAATTCAAAGTATAAGTGAAAATCTAGAAATTTCAAATTTTTCAATTTTATTTTCTATTGTATATTTATCTTTATTGATACTAGTTTCAGGATTTACAGTAAAATTGATGAGAAGAAAAAATGATTATGAAGAGCTAGAAATTTTCCCTGGACAGTTAAAAAAATTTATTAAAGATGCTAAAGTACATAATATATTAATAATTTCAATCTCTTTCATATTAAGTTTTAGTATCCTACTTTTATTTAAATTATTTCTACAAGTTTTAGATTTCAATTTATTCATTATTTTGGGAATACTTTTTGTGTCTGTACTAATATTAATATTGGAATATAGACCTTATAAAAGAAAAAAGGTATTGATCGAATTAGAAAAAAATAGTAATAGTGGAACCAATATATAAAAGGAGTTGTGATTGAATAAGATATTAGCAATTGGTACTGAAATTGCACCTGTGATAGGAGCAGTTGCTTCGATTGGTGTAAAAGCATTGTATAATAATTCTAAATCATTTAGAAATGTTATAAGTAGTACAGGAAATGTAATTAACAATATTGATAAACATTTTACAAAAATAAATAGTTAGGTACGTGAACTAATGGGAATAAAAAGTTATAGACGGGTTGAGCTTGTAGCAAAACTTAATTTTAGATATTATCTAGTTAGTATTAGTGGACGTTATTACATTATTGATTATGCCAATCCTAGTGATATAAAAGATTATTTTATAGGTATTTTTCCAGAAAGAGTAGAAAAATATCAAATTTATGATGTGACTGCGGATTATAAGAATTTTTTAGTAAACAAAAAAAGTCGCCTTTATCTTTAAAAACTTTTACAATTTTATTTTTATTTTATTTAGTTCATATCTCAATTTTTCCAAAAAATATAAATATTGCATACTTAACAAGATCGCATTTAATATTAGAACATTTTTATCTTTTTATTTTATTGAGCATATTTAGTCTTGTTTTAGCTAAATCAGAGAAATAAAGCATTAGATCTTTCCAAATATAAATCTAGTTTTTTGAAATATAATAATCAAAAACGGAAGAGCCCATTTATAGTAATATTATCAATCATAATTTCTTATATCGTTCTATGGGGAATGGCATTGTGGGACGAAAACTTTTCAAACTTATTTTTATTTGGATTTATTTTTTCAAACAGTTTATTTTTTATAAAGTTCATTGAGTTTCAACCATCGTTAAATGGGAAAAATTATTATATTGGGGAGAACTGAAGTATGTTATTACCAGTAGGGAGTGTTGTCTATCTTATTGATGGCAATCAAAAATTAGTTATTGTAAATAGAGGTGCAATTGTTGAGCAAGAAGGACAAGAAGTTTATTTTGATTACCTAGGTGGAATTTTTCCTGAGGGTTTAAATCTTGAACAAGTTTACTATTTTAATCAAGAAGATATTGATGAGGTTGTTTTTGAAGGTTACCATGATGAGGAGGAAGAAAGAGTTTCTCGTCTCATTGAAAAATGGAAAAATACAGAGGGAAAGAATCTTCCAAAGGGAAAGACTAGTGTAGAATAGAAATAATCTAAAAAGTAAATTCTACTCAAAAACAAATCAATATGCTACTAGTGTGAATATGCTATTGATAGATGTCATGATACACTTATCAGAAGAAAACGAAAAGGGCTTTACTAAATTACAATTCTTTACTCGACAAATTGTGGTTGGTGTAAACTGGTATGTACTTCCCAAAATTGATAACTATTTCAACCCCTAAAAGATAAGAAAAAATACTTTTGAAAATAGACTGTACTTTAGGAAAATCCCGTATAAAAGAATAGCTAATAAAGCCAGCGCAGGTATCTGTACGATTAGAAAACGACATAGTTGTAACTTTCTATAATGAGACATATTAAAATTCATCATTCCACCTCCTAAATTAGTAATTCAATGATCAGTGGACTAGGGCTCCTTCAATACCAATGACAGCTCTTATTCCAATTGCATATGGCACTAAAACAGAGAGCTACCTGATGTAGTAAGCAAGATTGGTATCACCAAGCTCAGTACCAATGCTTAGCGCACGTCCACTAACACCACCCCGATTTCCTTTACCAGCTTCAATAGAGCAAATTAAGTTCGTATCTAAAACTTATATCGAGAATAACTACATTTTCATACGAATAGCTCCGTAGGTGATTTATTTTATCTGTTTCAATAAGACAACTATAGTTTACTACCTTTATCAAAATTTACTAAAAAGTCACTAAAAACACCTAAACAGTATTTCAATCTTAGTCAAGATATCGGTATAATATTAAAACTGTTATCAAAACTGAAGTAAGAGGAAAGTGTCAAGTGCTTCAGTCTTATTTACGCCCTCTTGGTGATTTTATTTATTTATCAAGAAATCAGACACATACCAAATCAATAAACTATTTGAGAAAGCAGGTTATTTGTGATAAAATGAGTTGATAAATAATTTTTACAAAGAGGTATTAATAAATGATTGAAGCAAGTAAGCTTAAAGCAGGCATGACTTTTGAAACGGCTGATGGGAAATTAATCCGTGTTCTTGAAGCTAGCCACCACAAACCAGGTAAAGGTAACACAATCATGCGTATGAAATTGCGTGATGTTCGTACTGGTTCAACTTTTGATACAAGTTACCGTCCTGAAGAAAAATTTGAGCAAGCTATTATTGAAACTGTACCTGCTCAATACCTTTATAAGATGGATGATACAGCTTACTTCATGAATAATGAAACTTACGATCAATATGAAATTCCAACTGTTAACATTGAAAATGAATTACTCTACATTCTTGAAAACTCAGAAGTAAAAATTCAATTCTATGGAACAGAAGTTATTGGTGTTCAAATTCCAACAACTGTTGAATTGACAGTTGCTGAAACTCAACCATCAATCAAAGGTGCTACTGTAACTGGTTCAGGAAAACCTGCAACTATGGAAACAGGACTTGTTGTTAACGTTCCAGATTTTATTGAAGCTGGACAAAAGTTAGTAATCAATACAGCAGAAGGAACTTACGTTTCACGCGCCTAATGACTCTCAAAAAAGTGTTAAGTAGATTCATGATGAATTTACTCTATTAAGGAAAAACCTTAGTAAACACTAAAAGAAAGGATAAGCTATGACAACTGAAAATCTTGGAGAAATTGTCATTTCACCACGTGTACTTGAGGTAATTACAGGTATTGCTGCAACTAAAGTTGATGGTGTTCATTCGTTACGTAACAAAGCGGTAACGGATAGCCTTAGTAAGAAATCTCTAGGTAGAGGTGTCTACCTTAAAAATGAAGAAGATGATACAGTAGCTGCAGATATTTATGTTTACTTGCAGTATGGTGTAAATGTACCAGCAGTTTCAATTGCTATTCAACAAGCTGTCAAAACAGCTGTATATGACATGGCAGAAGTAAAAATTTCTTCGGTCAATATCCATGTTGAAGGTATTGTTCCAGAGAAAACACCAAAACCAGACTTGAAGTCATTGTTTGATGAGGATTTCTTAGATGACTAGTGTATTTAAAGATTCAAGACGTGATTTACGTGAACGTGCTTTTCAAACACTATTTAGCTTAGAAACTGGTGGAGAGTTTATTGATGCGGCTCACTTTGCTTATGGTTATGATAAAACAGTATCTGAAGACAAAGTTTTAGAGGTTCCAATCTTTTTACTTAATCTTGTTAATGGTGTTGTAGATCACAAAGATGAATTAGATACTTTGATTTCTAGTCACTTAAAATCAGGATGGAGCTTAGAACGTCTAACATTGGTTGATAAATCTCTCTTACGCTTAGGCCTCTATGAAATTAAATATTTTGATGAAACGCCTGATCGTGTAGCTCTAAATGAGATTATCGAGATTGCTAAAAAATATTCAGATGAGACGTCAGCAAAATTTGTCAATGGTTTATTAAGTCAATTTATAACAAATGAAAATTAAAAATGTGGAAGAATCTTCTTCCACATTTTTAATTTGCTTTGAAAAATAACTATCGGTACTAAAAATTATTTCATAAATATGATTTCCTAAACGCTACTACCAGGGATGAGACTGACTGGTAAAATATAATCCTTATTTGTCTTTTGCCCCTCAATCTTAGCTAGGAGTATCTCAACCATCAATTGCGCAATTTCTCGAATAGGTTGTTTAATAGTGGTTAGATGTGGGACGTAATCTTGAATGAAACTTGTACCATCATATCCAATCACTTTGATATCTTCTGGAATGGACAACCCTAGTTGGCTGATAAGTTTGATTACTAATAAAGCAGTTAAGTCGTCTGATGTAAAAATACCATCTGGTTTGTGAGTCGAGATAATTGATTTTAATTCCATCTCACGTCTCATGTTAGATAGCCCATTTGTGACTGTGATAACTTTGGATTCCTTTGATTCATAGGAAAAACCTAGCCGCCTAAGTCCAGTAGGAGAATCTGAATTATCATTCCCTGTAATCATAATCATCTTTTGACAGCCATGTTTTTTAAGGGTTTGAGCAGCCATTTTTCCTCCAAAGAAATTATCAGATGAGACGATAGGGATGTGTGGAGCTAAATTTCTATCGAATGCTACTATGGGAGCCTCAACTTTCTCGTAATCATCAATTCCTAGGTTGTGACTACTTGAAATGATACCGTCTACTTGATTTGCTCCTAGCATTTCGAGGTATTCTTTTTCTTTGATAGGATCCTTTTCACTATTACATAAGATAGTTTTATAACCATGCTTAAACAACTCAATTTCAAGGTGTTCAATTAATTCAGCGTAAAAAATGTTACGGATGTTGGGGAAAATGAGTCCAATTAATTTAGCGGACTTTCCCTGTAAGCTACGTGCTAAATTATTAGGTTTATAACCAAGGGTTCTCATGGCTTCATTGACTTTGGTGACTGTTTTTTGAGATAAATAGCCTTTTTTGTTAATAACGCGTGATACAGTCGTTGGGCTAACACCGGCAAGTGCAGCAACATCTGTTAATTTTGCAACCATATTAATATTTTAATTCAAAATATTTACCATGAACGTGCCCTTCTTTTAGTTGAATCCCTGATTGTTCTGCATCTGGAAAGACTCGTCCCGTAAATACTTTTTCTCCTTTATTTATAAAGATTTCAAAGATGGACTTATCGATAAAAATATTGATACTAGTAGCATCTTTTGGAATGTCACACTGGCGACTAGTACCAAATTCTGTGGCGTACTGCTGTCCGGCTTGTGAGCGGTCAATGATAACTTTCCCCTTTACAGTATCAATAGTAATGGATAGTCCTTGTCCTTTCGGATTAGCAAAGAGAACAAATGAAGAAAGATCATTTCTAGGAACCAGTAATTCTAATTCATAGGTGTTGTTAGTTTGAAGTTGTGTTTTAAATTCTGCTTGATGTTGACGAAGATTTTTCATAGCAGGAACGGGATATTGATAAAGGTTCCCATTTTTTATGCTTAACTCTTTAACTAAACTCATAGCTCCTTGATAATCAAATTGATCGCTAGGATAATCAATATCTGGCAAGCCTATCCAACTCACGATAAAGGCACGACCATCAGAAGTGTTAAATCCTTGAGTAGCATAGGCTTCAAAACCATAATCTAAATTATAGATAGGGGATGGTTCAACTATCTTAGATGAGTTAGCATCGAAATATTGTCCGATTTTGTAGGTATTTGGATAAATGTTTTGGTAGTCCAATTCGTTTTTATCTAGTCCTTGAGGACTATAAAGTAATACAGGTTTTCCTTTGACAAAAATAATATTTGGACATTCAATCATATACTCAGATCCAGTACCACCAAAATCTAAATCTCCCACAAACTCCCAATGATGGATGTCATTATTAAGTGCTTTATATAATTTAATGAATCCGCATTTTTTACTATTTTGCGCCCCGATAACAGCATAGAATTGATTATCATAATTGAAAATCTGAGGGTCACGAAAATGCTCAGTGACATCATTTGGTTGTGAAATAAGGACTTTATCAAATTTTGTAATCTTGCCATCATTTGTCATCCATGCTCCAATTTGGCGGGGGTCACGGTTCCATTTCATGTCACGGACATTACCAGTATAAAAAAGAAAAAGCTTATCGTCAATGGCTAATGCAGAACCGGAGTATGCACCATGGCTATCATTGACATGGTCAGGTTTAAGCTTGATTCCTGTTTCTTTGAAATGAACTAAATCATCTGATTCTGTATGTACCCATTGTTTTAAACCATGTGCAGCTCCAAAGGGCCAATTTTGGTAAAAAAGATGGAATTTTCCATTAAAGTAAGAGAAGCCATTTGGGTCATTTAAAAGCCCTGTTTTAGCTTCTAAGTGATAAGTTGCTCTCCAAGGGGATTTTGAGACATTCTTTACAATATTTTCCTTATCTTCTTCAGTCCATTCATCATAAGGACGATAGCGGATTTCAGTGGGTAAATTCATTTGATACTCCTTGACTGTCTTAATATCTAATAACTATATAGTAAACGTTTTCTCTTTTGAAATCAACACTTTATATCGAAAAATATTATTTTATGTCAAACGCTTGACATATATTTATGAGACGTGCTAGAATATTAGAGTAAATAAAATGAAACGCTTTCAAAATATCAAAGGAGATTTATAGATGGCTTCAAATACAGAAATTGCTAAACAAGTCATTAATGCGATTGGTGGTGCTAGTAATGTGCGTAGCGTAGCACACTGTGCCACTCGTCTTCGCGTTATGGTAAAAGATGAGACAGTCATTGATAAAAATACTGTTGAAAATATCGAAAAAGTTCAGGGAGCATTTTTCAATTCAGGTCAATATCAAATTATTTTTGGAACTGGTACTGTTAATAAGATTTATGATGAAGTAGTGGCTCAAGGTTTGCCAACTTCGTCAACCTCTGATCAAAAGGCAGAAGCAGCTAAACAAGGGAATGCTTTCCAACGAGCTATTCGTACTTTCGGTGATGTTTTTGTTCCATTGTTGCCAGCCATTGTTGCTACTGGTTTATTTATGGGGATTCGCGGTGCGATTAATAATGATACAGTTTTAGCTTTATTTGGGACGACTTCAAAAGCATTTTCAAGTTCTAATTTTTATACCTATACTGTCGTTTTGACTGACACGGCCTTTGCTTTTTTTCCTGCCTTGATTTCTTGGTCAGCTTTTAGAGTTTTTGGTGGAAATCCTGTTATCGGTCTCGTATTAGGATTGATGATGGTCAACTCTGCCCTTCCAAACGCTTGGGCAGTGGCCTCAGGTGATGCCCATCCCATAAAATTTTTCGGTTTTATTCCAGTAGTTGGTTATCAAAATTCAGTATTGCCGGCATTCTTTGTAGGTTTACTTGGTGCTAAACTTGAAAAATGGTTGCATAAGAAAATCCCAGATGTTCTTGATTTACTATTAGTGCCGTTCCTAACTTTTACAGTTATGTCAATTTTAGCACTTTTTGTCATTGGTCCTATTTTCCATTCAGTTGAAAACTATGTTTTAGCAGGGACAAAATTTGTCCTTAATTTACCTCTTGGCCTGTCAGGTCTTATTTTAGGTGGTGTTCATCAGATAATCGTTGTTACAGGTGTTCATCATATCTTTAATTTACTTGAAGCTCAGTTAATTGCTGCTGATGGGAAAGATCCATTTAATGCTATTATTACAGCTGCTATGACAGCACAAGCAGGTGCCACTTTGGCAGTTGGTGTTAAAACAAAAAATAAAAAATTAAAAGCCCTTGCTTTTCCGGCAGCGCTTTCAGCTGGACTTGGTATTACAGAACCGGCTATATTTGGAGTAAACTTACGTTTTGGTAAGCCATTTATTATGGGATTAATTGCAGGAGCAGCAGGTGGCTGGTTAGCTTCAATATTGAAATTAGCAGGAACTGGTTTTGGTATTACCATTATCCCAGGAACATTACTTTATTTAAATGGTCAAATTGTTAAGTACCTTATTATGGTAATTGGAACTACGTCTTTGGCTTTTGTATTAACTTATATGTTTGGATATGAAGATAAAGATGAAAAAGCAGTAGCTGAAGTTAGTCCTTTGGTTGAAGAAACAGATGACGATCCAACAATTACTCAAACTAGCCAATTAAGGGCAGAAACGATTGTTAGCCCTCTTGATGGACAGGTTATTGCTCTTGATACAGTAAGTGACCCAGTTTTTTCATCAGGTATTATGGGAGATGGCCTTGCTATTAAACCAAGAGGTAATACAATTTACTCACCTGTTGATGGTTTTGTCCAAATTGCTTTTGAAACAGGTCATGCTTACGGTATCAAATCAGATAAAGGTGCAGAAATTTTGATTCATATAGGTATTGATACTGTCACCATGAATGGCACAGGGTTTACTTCTAAAGTCAAGGCAGACCAAAAAGTGAAAAAAGGTGATATTCTTGGCACCTTTGATTCAGCCAAGATTGCAGAAGCAGGTCTGGATAATACAGCTATGATTATTGTGACTAATACAGCTGATTTTGCTGATGTTGTACCATTGGTAAAAGAGGGTGTTGTTACTACAGGTGACATGATTATTGATGTTAAGTGAGGATTAAAGGTTGGGATAATTATCCCAACCTTTGTCTTTGAGATAGAGATTATAGATAGGAAAAAAGATGACAAAGTTATATGGTAGTATTGAAGCAGGTGGGACAAAGTTTGTTTGTGCAGTTGGTGATGAGGAATTAAAAGTTGTAGAAAAAATGCAATTTCCAACAACGACGCCTCAAGAAACGATTAAAAAGACTGTTGATTTCTTTAAAAGATTTGAAAAGAAGTTAGAGGCAGTTGCTATTGGTTCTTTTGGTCCCATTGATATTGATAAAAAATCAAAGACATACGGTTATATCACAACGACCCCAAAGTTGCATTGGGCTAATGTTGATTTACTCGGCTTAATTTCTAAAGATTTCAATGTTCCATTTTATTTCACAACAGATGTTAATAGCTCTGCCTATGGTGAAGTTATAGCTCGTAACAATATTGATTCACTTGTTTATTACACCATTGGTACGGGAATTGGTGCAGGAGCTATACAAAAGGGTGAATTTATAGGAGGAACTGGTCATACTGAAGCAGGTCATACTTATATGGCGATGCATCCGCAGGACCAAGCAAATGATTTTAAAGGTATCTGTCCGTTTCATAATAGCTGTTTAGAAGGTTTGGCATCTGGTCCAACTCTAGAAGCTAGGACTGGTATTCGTGGTGAATTGATTGAAGAAAATTCAATGGTTTGGGATGTTCAAGCCTATTATATTGCTCAGGCTGCAATACAAGCAACTGTATTATATCGTCCACAAGTCATTGTATTTGGTGGAGGCGTCATGGCACAAGAGCACATGTTAAGACGTGTTCGCCAGACATTTGCAACTTTATTAAATGGGTATTTACCAGTTCCCGATTTGTCTGATTATATTGTGACACCAGCTATAGAAGAAAATGGTTCTGCAACGTTAGGAAATTTTGCTTTAGCAAAGAAAATATCAAAAGGTTAATAAAACCCTTAAGCCACTACTTAGTTTAGTTAGCAAATAAAAGATTAAAAAAAGTAAGCGATATGATGGATAAAATGCTATAATAGGCTTGAATTTTACAAAAGATAGGGGATTCTTATGTCGGAACCATTATTTTTAGAAGCAAGCATGCACGATAAAATCTGGGGTGGAACAAAGTTAAGGGATGAATTTGGCTATGATATTCCAAGTGAAACAACAGGAGAATATTGGGCTATTTCAGCTCATCCTAACGGTGTCTCAAGAGTTAAGAATGGTCGCTTTAAAGGTTGTTTTTTAGATAAGCTGTATCAAGGTGAAAAAAGCTTATTTGGCAACCCTGATGATACTGTCTTTCCTTTACTAACTAAAATCTTAGATGCTAATGACTGGCTTAGTGTACAGGTTCATCCGGATGATGCTTATGCTCTTAAACATGAAGGTGAACTTGGTAAAACAGAATGTTGGTATATTATTTCTGCTGATGAAGGATCTGAAATTATCTATGGTCATAATGCTAAAACTAAAGAAGAACTTCGCCAAATGATTGAATCTGGAGATTGGGAACATCTTTTAACCCGAATTCCTGTTAAATCAGGGGATTTTTACTACGTTCCAAGTGGGACAATGCATGCTATAGGTAAAGGGATATTAATTTTAGAAACACAGCAATCTAGTGATACTACTTATCGTGTTTATGATTTTGATCGTCCAGATGCTTCAGGAAAATTACGTGATTTACACATTGAACAATCAATAGATGTTCTCACGATTGGTAAACCTGCCAATACTGTTCCTGCCAATATGAAGTTAAAACATCTATCTTCAACTTTATTAGTTTCAAATGATTTCTTTACAGTTTATAAATGGGAAATTTCTGGTGTTACCAACTTTAAACAATTTGCACCCTACCTTTTGGTTAGTGTCTTAGACGGAGCGGGTCACATTACAGTAGATAACAAAGTTTATACACTTAAAAAAGGTGACCACTTTATCTTGCCAAATGATGTTGTCAAATGGGATATTGATGGACAGTTAGAAATTATAGCAAGTCATGTTAAAAAATAATGAGAGTGGGGATACCACTCTTTTTAATCTCGATTAAAACGACCATTTATTGAAAGACAACATTATTTATGGTAAAATGTGGTGATAAGAGTATCGAAAGGAATTAGAATGGCAAATATTCTACGCACTGTTATTGAAAATGACAAGGGTGAATTAAAAAAATTAGATAAAATAGCTAAGAAAGTTGACTCTTACGCAGATCATATGGCTGCGTTATCAGATGAAGCTTTACAAGCAAAAACTCCAGAATTTAAAGAACGTTATCAAAATGGTGAAACTTTAGATCAATTGTTACCGGAAGCGTTTGCGGTAGTTCGTGAAGCTTCTAAACGTGTATTAGGTTTATACCCATACCACGTCCAAATTATGGGTGGTATCGTTCTTCACCATGGTGATATTCCAGAAATGCGTACTGGTGAGGGAAAAACTTTAACAGCGACAATGCCTGTTTATCTAAATGCTATCTCAGGATTAGGTGTTCATGTTATTACTGTTAATGAGTATTTATCAACACGTGATGCGACCGAAATGGGTGAGGTTTATAGTTGGCTTGGATTATCTGTAGGGATTAACTTAGCAGCTAAGTCACCATTTGAAAAACGCGAAGCTTACAATTGTGATATCACATACTCAACTAACGCAGAAGTCGGATTTGACTACCTTCGAGACAATATGGTTGTTCGCCAAGAAGATATGGTGCAACGCCCACTCAACTATGCTTTGGTTGATGAGGTTGACTCTGTATTAATCGATGAAGCTAGGACGCCATTGATTGTTTCAGGTCCTGTAAGCTCTGAGATGAACCAACTGTATACACGTGCGGACATGTTTGTAAAAACGCTTAATAGCGATGATTATATCATTGATGTTCCAACAAAAACAATTGGTTTATCAGATACAGGTATTGACAAGGCTGAAAACTATTTCCATCTAAATAACTTGTATGATCTCGAAAATGTTGCCTTAACTCACTACATTGATAACGCTCTTCGAGCTAACTATATTATGTTGTTAAATATTGATTATGTGGTTAGTGAAGAACAAGAGATTTTAATTGTGGACCAATTTACCGGTCGTACGATGGAAGGACGTCGTTTCTCAGATGGCTTACACCAAGCTATTGAAGCAAAAGAGTCAGTGCCAATCCAAGAAGAATCAAAAACGAGCGCTTCAATTACTTACCAAAATATGTTCCGTATGTACCATAAATTAGCAGGAATGACTGGTACTGGTAAGACTGAGGAAGAAGAGTTTCGTGAAATTTATAATATGCGCGTTATTCCTATCCCAACAAATCGTCCTGTTCAACGTATAGATCATTCAGATCTACTTTATCCAACTCTTGACTCTAAATTTAGAGCGGTGGTAGCAGATGTCAAAGAACGTTATGAACAAGGACAACCTGTACTGGTTGGTACAGTAGCTGTTGAAACGTCAGACTTAATTTCTAGAAAATTAGTTGCTGCTGGAGTACCACATGAAGTTTTGAATGCTAAAAATCACTTTAAAGAAGCTCAAATCATTATGAATGCTGGGCAACGTGGTGCTGTTACAATCGCAACCAACATGGCTGGTCGTGGTACTGATATCAAGCTTGGTGAAGGGGTTCGTGAACTTGGTGGTTTATGTGTTATTGGTACAGAGCGTCATGAAAGCCGTCGTATTGATAACCAGCTTCGTGGTCGTTCGGGTCGTCAAGGAGATCCAGGTGAATCACAATTCTATCTTTCGTTAGAAGATGATTTGATGCGTCGCTTTGGTACAGATCGTATTAAAGTGGTTCTTGAGCGAATGAATTTAGCTGAAGATGATACAGTTATTAAATCAAAAATGTTGACACGACAAGTTGAATCAGCTCAACGCCGCGTTGAAGGTAATAACTATGACACACGTAAACAAGTCTTGCAATACGATGATGTTATGCGTGAACAACGTGAGATTATTTATGCTAACCGTAGAGAAGTGATTACTGCTGAGCGTGATTTAGGACCAGAGCTCAAAGGGATGATTAAACGTACGATTAAAAGAGCAGTTGATGCACATAGCAGAAGCGATAAAAATACTGCAGCAGAAGCTATTGTTAATTTTGCAAGATCGGCGTTATTAGATGAAGAAGCTATCACAGTTTCAGAACTTCGTGGTCTAAAAGAGGCTGAAATTAAAGAACTTCTTTATGAACGTGCCTTAGCTGTTTATGAGCAACAAATTGCTAAATTAAAAGATCCAGAAGCTATTATCGAATTCCAAAAAGTCTTAATCTTGATGGTAGTGGATAATCAATGGACAGAGCATATTGATGCCTTAGATCAATTACGTAACTCCGTTGGACTTCGTGGTTATGCTCAAAATAACCCAATCGTTGAGTATCAATCAGAAGGTTTCCGTATGTTCCAAGATATGATTGGTTCGATTGAGTTTGATGTGACACGTACATTGATGAAAGCTCAAATTCATGAACAAGAGCGTGAACGTGCTTCTCAACATGCTACGACAACAGCAGAGCAAAATATCTCGGCACAACATGTACCTATGAATAATGAATCACCAGAATACCAAGGGATTAAACGTAATGATAAATGTCCTTGTGGCTCTGGCATGAAGTTTAAAAATTGTCATGGTCTGAGATGTTTACAATAACAATGATTTTAAAATAAAAATAAAACAGTCTGAGAAGACTGTTTTATCATTACTTGTCTAATAGTATGACGACTATATTGTATAGCAGAGCTTATTAATAGACTTAGGTTGTATTAGGAAAAAACATGGGATTTCATCAGTTAAGTGATAAAATTAATATTGAAATATTGAAGCAGAAAACTAGCTTAGATCTAGAAGTTAGCCAAAAAAAATTAGCCAAAGAAGAAGAGTTAAAAAATATCATAAAAGGTGAGGATCAGCGGTTTCTAGTAATAGTAGGTCCTTGTTCTGCGGATAATCCAAAGGCGGTGCTAACTTATGCAAAGCGTTTAGCTAAATTGGAAGCTGCCTTTAAAGATAAAATGTTTTTGGTTATGAGAGTTTATACCGCTAAGCCAAGAACGAATGGTGATGGTTATAAAGGCTTAGTTCACCATTCTGACAAACTAGGAGTTTTTTTTCAAGCACGTAAGATGCACTATGACATCATTCGAGAGACTGGACTCCTGACAGCTGATGAATTACTTTATCCAGAGATGTTATCAGTGATGGATGATTTAGTTTCTTACTATGCTATTGGTGCGCGTTCAGTGGAAGATCAGGGACACCGTTTTATATCTTCAGGTATAGATGCACCAGTAGGTATGAAAAATCCAACGTCTGGTAATTTAAGAGTCATGTTTAATGCGGTCTATGCAGCACAAAATCAACAGGAATTATTCTATCAAAATAAGCAAGTTAGAACAGATGGTAATTTGCTGTCACATGTTATTTTGAGAGGATATCATAATGCCGACTATCGAAGTATCCCTAATTATCATTATGAAAACCTTTTAGAAACTATTACTCATTATGAAGAGACTGATTTGCAAAATCCCTTTATTGTTGTTGATACAAATCATGACAATTCAGGTAAGCAATTTTTAGAACAAATTCGCATTGTGAAATCAGTACTTGCAGACCGACAGTGGCATACTAAAATTAGAAACTATGTTCGTGGTTTTTTGATAGAATCTTATTTAGAAGATGGAAGACAAGATAAACCAGATGTTTTTGGTAAGTCTATCACAGATCCATGTCTAGGTTGGGATAAAACAGAAATGCTAATTAGGGATATTTACAATAGTTTGTAAGTATCGAACTTATAGGAGTTACACATGATTGTTGGACACGGAATTGATTTACAAGAGATAGAGGCGATTACTAAAGCATATGAGCGTAATCAACGTTTTGCAGAACGCGTTTTGACCGAACAAGAATTGCTTCTTTTTAAAGGAATTTCCAATCCCAAGCGTCAGATGTCTTTTTTAACAGGGCGATGGGCAGCAAAAGAGGCTTATAGCAAAGCACTTGGAACAGGAATTGGGAAAGTTAATTTTCATGATATCGAAATTTTATCGGATGATAAAGGAGCGCCTTTGATTACAAAAGAACCGTTTAATGGAAAATCTTTTGTTTCAATATCTCATAGTGGTAATTATGCACAAGCTAGTGTTATTTTGGAGGAAGAAAAATGATTTCAAGTTATCATAGACCAACCAGAGCCTTGATAGATTTAGAGGCGATTGCAAATAACGTTAAATCTGTACAAGAGCACATTCCAAGTGATAAAAAAACATTTGCTGTAGTTAAGGCTAATGCTTATGGGCATGGTGCTGTTGAAGTTTCAAAATACATTGAGTCTATTGTAGATGGTTTTTGCGTATCCAATTTAGATGAGGCTATTGAGCTACGTCAAGCAGGAATTGTAAAAATGATATTGGTATTAGGTGTTGTTATGCCTGAGCAGGTTATACTAGCCAAAAATGAAAATATTACTCTAACAGTTGCTAGCTTGGAGTGGTTACGTTTATGTCAGACATCAGCAGTAGATTTATCTGGTCTAGAAGTACATATCAAAGTTGATAGTGGAATGGGACGTATAGGTGTTCGCCAGTTAGATGAAGGAAATAAGCTAATTTCTGAATTGGGGGAAAGTGGTGCCTCTGTCAAGGGGATTTTCACCCATTTTGCAACAGCTGATGAAGCCGATAACTGTAAATTCAATCAACAACTTACTTTTTTTAAAGACTTTATTTCAGGATTAGATAATTGTCCGGACCTTGTTCATGCTAGTAATTCTGCTACAAGCCTTTGGCATAGTGAGACAATTTTTAATGCCGTTAGATTGGGTGTTGTTATGTACGGCTTAAATCCAAGTGGAACTGATTTAGACTTACCTTACCCTATAAACCCTGCTTTAAGTTTAGAGTCTGAGCTAGTACATGTTAAACAACTACACGATGGTTCTCAAGTTGGCTATGGCGCAACCTATCAAGTTACTGGAGACGAATTTGTTGGAACAGTACCGATTGGCTACGCTGATGGATGGACACGAGATATGCAAGGATTTTCAGTTATAGTAAATGGAGAACTTTGTGAAATTATTGGGCGTGTCTCGATGGATCAAATGACTATCCGTTTACCTCAAAAATATACTATCGGAACTAAAGTAACCTTGATTGGTCAACAAGGTAGTTGTAACATTACAACTACGGACGTCGCTCAAAAAAGACAGACGATTAATTATGAAGTACTTTGTCTTTTAAGCGATCGTATTCCGAGATATTATTAAAAACAAATGACACAGTAGTTAACTGTTTTAAAAAATTTAAAAATATGTTAAACTAATCAGTGACAATTTTTATAGAAGGAAATCATTAGTATATGTCAAAACAAAAAGTAATGGCAACTTTGTTGTTATCCACTTTAGTCTTATCGCTATCATCACCTTTAGTGACCTTAGCAGAAACTATTAATCCAGAAACAAGCCTGACAATGGCAACAGCATCAACAGAAAGTTCTTCTGAAGCAGAGAAACAGGAAAAAACACAACCTACAGATTCAGAAACTGCTTCACCTTCAGCCGAAGGAAGTATCTCAACAGAAAAAACAGAGATTGGTACGACAGAGACATCATCAAGCAATGAATCATCATCAAGTTCATCACATCAATCTTCTTCCAACGAAGATGCTAAAACATCTGATTCTGCTTCAACAGCATCTACTCCTAGCACTAATACTACAAACAGTAGTCAAGCAGACAGTAAGCCAGGTCAATCAACAAAGACTGAATTAAAACCTGAGCCTACCTTACCATTAGTAGAGCCTAAAATAACTCCCGCTCCGTCTCAGATAGAAAGTGTTCAGACAAATCAGAATGCTTCTGTTCCTGCTTTATCCTTTGATGATAACTTATTATCAACACCGATTTCACCAGTGACAGCAACGCCATTCTACGTAGAACACTGGTCTGGTCAGGATGCCTACTCTCACTATTTATTGTCACATCGTTACGGTATCAAAGCTGAACAATTAGATGGGTACTTAAAATCTTTAGGGATTCAATATGATTCTAATCGTATCAATGGTGCTAAGTTATTACAATGGGAAAAAGATAGTGGTTTAGATGTCCGTGCTATTGTAGCTATTGCTGTCCTTGAAAGTTCATTGGGAACTCAAGGAGTGGCTAAGATGCCAGGTGCTAATATGTTTGGTTATGGTGCCTTTGATCATGACTCTAGCCATGCTAGTGCTTATAATGATGAAGAAGCAATTATGTTGTTGACAAAAAATACAATTATTAAAAACAACAACTCTAGCTTTGAAATCCAAGATTTGAAAGCACAGAAATTATCTTCTGGACAACTTAATACAGTTACTGAGGGTGGTGTTTATTATACAGATAACTCTGGAACTGGTAAACGTCGTGCCCAGATTATGGAAGATTTAGACCGCTGGATTGATCAACATGGAGGGACACCAGAAATTCCTGCTGCCTTGAAAGCTTTATCGACAGCAAGTTTAGCAGATTTACCAAGTGGTTTTAGCTTATCAACAGCAGTTAACACAGCTAGCTATATTGCATCAACTTATCCATGGGGTGAATGTACATGGTATGTCTTTAACCGCGCTAAAGAGTTAGGTTATACATTTGATCCATTTATGGGTAATGGTGGAGATTGGCAACATAAGGCTGGTTTTGAAACAACACATTCACCAAAAGTAGGCTATGCTGTATCATTTTCACCAGGACAAGCTGGTGCTGATGGCACTTACGGTCACGTAGCTATTGTTGAAGAAGTTAAAAAAGATGGTTCAGTTCTTATTTCAGAATCTAATGCAATGGGACGTGGTATTGTCTCTTACCGTACTTTTAGTTCAGCACAAGCTGCACAATTAACTTATGTTATTGGCCATAAATAATTAGACATAATAAAGGCGCTCTTGAGGCGCCTTTTTGGTGATCTTTTAGTATAATAAAAGATATTAGAAGGAGAATCTTATGCTATTACAATCACCAATTTCTAATCTTAAGGGATTTGGACCAAAATCAGCAGAAAAATTTCAGAAATTAGATATTTATACAGTAGAAGATTTACTTCTTTATTATCCGTTTCGCTATGAAGATTTTAAATCAAAATCTGTTTTTGATTTAGTGGATGGTGAAAAAGCAGTCATTACAGGCCTAGTCGTTACTCCAGCTAATGTACAATATTATGGTTTTAAACGTAACCGTTTAAGTTTTAAGTTGCGTCAAGGGGAAGCTGTCTTAAATGTTAGTTTTTTTAATCAACCCTATTTAGCTGATAAAATAGAACTTGGTCAAGAGGTAGCTGTCTTTGGTAAATGGGATGCAACTAAATCAGCTATTACTGGGATGAAGGTTTTAGCTCAAGTTGAAGATGACATGCAACCTGTTTATCGCGTAGCTCAGGGAATTTCACAGTCTACTTTGATTAAAGCTATTAAGTCAGCTTTTGAAATCAGTGCGCATTTGGAATTGAAGGAAAATTTACCAGCTACTTTATTGGAAAAATACCGATTGATGGGTCGTAGTCAGGCTTGTTTAGCTATGCATTTCCCAAAAGATATCACAGAGTATAAGCAAGCGCTCCGTCGGATTAAATTTGAAGAATTATTTTACTTTCAAATGAACCTTCAAGTTTTGAAATCCGAAAATAAATCTGAAACAAATGGTTTGCCTATTCTTTATAGTAAACATGCTATGGAGACAAAAATTTCCTCTTTACCTTTTATTCTAACGAATGCTCAAAAGCGCTCTTTAGATGAAATATTATCTGATATGTCATCGGGAGCTCATATGAATCGTTTATTGCAAGGAGATGTAGGATCAGGAAAGACAGTCATTGCTGGTCTATCAATGTATGCAGCTTATACAGCAGGTTTTCAATCGGCTTTGATGGTTCCAACGGAAATCCTAGCTGAACAACACTACATTAGTCTGCAAGAGTTATTTCCAGATTTATCAATCGCTATATTAACTTCGGGTATGAAAGCAGCTGTTAAGCGTACGGTTTTAGCAGCTATTGCAAATGGCTCGGTTGATATGATTGTAGGAACTCATGCTCTTATCCAGGACTCGGTACAGTACCATAAACTGGGGCTTGTAATTACAGACGAGCAACATCGTTTTGGTGTTAAACAGCGTAGAATTTTCCGTGAAAAGGGAGAAAATCCTGATGTTTTAATGATGACAGCCACCCCAATTCCCCGAACTCTAGCAATCACAGCTTTTGGAGAAATGGATGTTTCTATTATTGATGAATTACCTGCCGGTCGTAAACCTATTATTACACGCTGGGTGAAACACGAGCAGCTAGGTACTGTGTTGGAATGGGTAAAAGGTGAATTGCAAAAAGATGCTCAAGTGTATGTCATTTCACCGTTGATTGAAGAGTCAGAAGCTTTAGATTTAAAGAATGCAGTAGCATTGCATGCTGAATTATCTACTTATTTTGAAGGAATTGCTAAGGTTGCTCTTGTACATGGACGTATGAAAAATGATGAAAAAGATGCTATAATGCAAGATTTCAAGGATAAAAAAAGTCATATTTTAGTATCTACAACAGTTATTGAAGTAGGGGTAAATGTCCCAAATGCAACGATCATGATTATTATGGATGCCGATCGTTTTGGATTAAGCCAGCTACATCAACTTCGTGGGCGTGTTGGTCGTGGATATAAACAATCATACGCTGTTTTAGTGGCTAATCCCAAAACTGATTCTGGGAAAAAACGAATGACAATCATGACAGAAACGACAGATGGTTTCGTTTTAGCTGAGTCGGATTTAAAAATGCGTGGTTCTGGTGAAATCTTTGGTACTCGTCAGTCTGGAATTCCAGAATTTCAAGTAGCTGATATCGTTGAGGATTATCCTATTTTAGAAGAAGCCAGACGTGTTGCTAGTGATATTGTCAAAGATAATAATTGGAAAGAAAATACAGAATGGGCACTTATTCTAGATAATTTACGCCAACATTCAGATTTTGATTAAGTTTCTATTAAGGCTGTGCTAAGCTCAGTTTAAGCTTGCTGTCATATGATATTCCTATCACAGATGTGGAGGTATGTTATGACAATAATGATTACTGTAATTTATAATAGTACTTTTCAGAATAGATTTTTCTTACCGACTTATTTAGTCAATAATGAGTATCAGAAAAAAAGTTGAGTTAAATTTACTCAGCTTTTTGCATTTGTAATAGTAAGCCTTTTCATAGAAATTTTGTTATAATGAATTGATTAATCTTTCTGTTAATACAAACAGATTAGAATGGGGTGCATATGTTACAAAACATTGGACAAACAGGCATTCAAGCAACTCGAATTGCTTTAGGTTGTATGAGAATGAGTGACTTGAAAGGAAAACAAGCTGAAGAAGTAGTTGGAACAGCATTAGATTTGGGTATTAATTTTTTTGATCATGCTGATATTTATGGGGGAGGGCTATCTGAATTACGCTTTCGAGATGCAATCAAACATTTAAATGTCAATCGTGACAAAATGATTATTCAATCTAAATGTGGGATACGAGAAGGTTACTTTGATTTTTCTAAAGAGTATATTTTATCATCAGTAGATGGTATTTTAGAAAGATTAGGGACAGAATATTTAGATTTTCTCATTCTTCATCGTCCAGATGTATTAGTTGAGCCTGAAGAAGTAGCAGAAGCATTTACCAAACTGAGGGCAGAAGGTAAAGTAAAACACTTTGGTGTTAGCAATCAAAACCGGTTTCAAATGGAGTTGTTACAATCCTACCTTGACGAGCCCTTAGCAGTGAATCAACTTCAGTTATCGCCAGCACATACACCAATGTTTGATGCAGGGTTAAATGTTAACATGTTAAATAAAGCTTCAATTGAACATGATGATGGCATTGTTGATTATTGTCGTCTTAAAAGAGTTACCATTCAAGCTTGGTCTCCATTTCAAATTGATTTATCTCGTGGTTTATTTGTTAATCATCCGGATTATAAGGAATTAAATGAAACCATAGCTAAACTGGCAAAAAACTACAATGTTAGCAGCGAAGCTATTGTGATTGCATGGATTTTACGTCATCCTGCCAAAATGCAGGCGATTGTTGGTTCAATGAATCCATCTCGTTTAAAGGCGATTGATAAGGCTAATGATATCGCTTTAACCCGTAAAGAATGGTATGATATTTACCGTAGTGCAGGTAATATATTGCCTTAAACTAAGGGAGAGAGTATAAATTACATACTCTCTTTTTAATTGAGTCAGTTTTTGGTAAAATGAACTGAAATAAATTGTTAAGAAAGAAGGTTATACAATGAATTCATTAAATGGGGAAACTTTACTAACTGGTCTAATTGCCAATCCTGCACGCCACTCTCTATCCCCGTTAATGTGGAATACCTCTTTTCAAGAAAAAAACATGAATTATGCCTATCTGACATTTGAAGTAGAAGAGGGTAAATTAACAGAAGCTGTTCGAGGTGTCAGGGCATTGGGTATTCGTGGTGTTAATGTTTCAATGCCATTTAAACAGAGTGTTATCCCTTTGCTAGATGATTTATCTCCTCAAGCTAAATTAGTGGGTGCTGTAAATACTATCGTTAATCAAGGTGGAACCGGACGTTTAGTAGGCCATATGACAGATGGCATTGGTTGTTTTAAAGCTTTAGCAGCTCAAGGTTTCAGTGCTAAAAATAAAATAATTACAATAGCTGGTATTGGTGGTTCAGGTAAAGCAGTTGCAGTTCAAGCAGCTATGGAGGGAGTTGCGGAAATTAGATTATTTAATCGTAACAGCTCAAATTACGATAAGGTCATTGACTTATCAGATAAAATTAAAAAACAGTTTCAAATAAAGGTAGTCGTTGATTATCTAGAAAATAAGACAGCATTTAAAGACGCTATTAGAACTAGTCATTTTTATATTGATGCTACTAGTTTAGGAATGAGGCCATTAGATAATTATAGTTTAATTAACGATCCAGAAATTTTAACACCGAATTTAGTAGTTGTCGACTTGGTTTACAAGCCTAAAGAAACAGCATTGTTACGATTTGTTAGACAAAATGGAGTGAAACATGCTTATAATGGTCTAGGGATGCTGATTTATCAAGGAGCAGAAGCATTTCAATTAATAACGAATCAAGAAATGCCTATTAGCAGTGTTGAGAGAGTATTACAAACTGAAAATTAATAAAAAACTCTAGAAATATTTCTAGAGTTTTTTATCAACCTTCAATATAGTCTTTTAGATTTTGCCCTGTGAGACCTGCATTGAGTGCAATGAGTAATTTGAGTCTGGCTTTGGGAGCGTTTAGTTCTTTAACAAACATGACACCAGATTCTTGTAATTTTGCTCCGCCACCTTCATATCCGTAAACTGGCTCAGCAATACCATTAAAACAGCGAGACACTAGAACAACAGGGACACCTTGCTCAATTAATTCTTCGATTTCTTGTGCAGCTTTTGGGGGCATATTCCCTGCACCGAGTGCTTCAATAACTAATCCGCTAATATTTTGAGAATTTAAAAAGCTAATGATACCACTATCACCCATGCCAGCATATGCTTTCACGATAGGAACAGTTCCTGTAATTTTATCTAAATCAAAACGAACTCTCTCTTCAGTTGCTTTAAAGAAAAGCAGGTCTTGTTTCATAATAATCCCAAGGGGGCCATGTGTAGGGGTTTGGAATGTCGAAACGTTTGTTGTATGTGTTTTTGTGACATATTTAGCAGCATGTATCTCATCATTCATGACAACTAGCACCCCCTTGTCGGCAGCTTTAGTACTATTAGCGACACGGAGGGCTGATAGGTAATTATAAACGCCATCGCTACCAAGTTCATTTGTGCTTCTCATAGCACCGGTAATGATGATTGGGATTTTAGGGAGTATCATTGTGTCTAAAAAATATGCTGTTTCTTCTAAAGTGTCAGTCCCATGCGTAATGACAACACCATCAAAATTACTGGCATGTTGCTTCAGATAGTGATAGATATCAAGCATATGATGAGGGGTGATTTGAGGACTGGGAAGATTTAGAAAATCTACAACAGTCAAATCAAGGTCATCTAATGATAAATCAACGTATTTCATTGGGTTATCGGCGCTGGACATGACCTGTCCCTTCTCGTTAGCATTCATGGAAATCGTTCCACCTGTGTGTAGAACAAGGATTTTTTTCATTGATTTTATACTTCTTTCAAGTTGTGATATAATTTATTTTATCATAAAAAAGAGGGGATGTTGACCCAGTGGCAATTAAGGCAGTATTTTTTGATATTGATGGTACACTTCTTAATGATCGTAAGAATGTACAAAAGTCAACAATTAAAGCAATTCGAAATTTGAAAGACCAAGGAATACTAGTCGGTTTAGCAACGGGGCGAGGTCCTAGTTTTGTACAACCTTTTTTAGAAAACCTTGGTTTAGATTTTGCTGTAACCTATAATGGTCAATATATCTATAGTAGAAGTGAAATTATTTATACCAATCAATTATCTAAGACAACTGTCTATCGTCTGATTCGTTATGCTGGAGCAAGAAGAAGAGAAATTTCATTAGGAACAGCCTCAGGATTACTCGGTTCAGGTATTATTGGTCTAGGAACTAGCCGTTTGGGGCAGATTGTATCTAGCCTTGTTCCGAGAAAATGGGCAAAAGCGATTGAACGAAGCTTTAAGCATTTTATTCGTCGGATTAAACCTCAAAATATTGATAGCCTCATGGTTATCTTACGAGAACCTATTTATCAGGTCGTTTTAGTTGCAACAGAGGGCGAATCAGAGCGAATTCAAAAACAATTTCCTCGTGTTAAATTAACAAGAAGCAGTCCTTACTCAATGGATGTCATTTCTGAAGGGCAGTCAAAAGTTAAGGGAATTGAACGTGTTGGTCAACGCTATGGTTTTGATCTATCCGAAGTGATAGCATTTGGAGATTCTGATAATGATATTGAGATGTTATCTCAAGTTGGCATTGGTGTTGCCATGGGGAACGCTAGTCAGCAAGTGAGAGAAAATGCACGTTATACAACTGCTGACAATAATGATGATGGTATCTCTAAGGCATTAGCCCATTATGGACTTATCCAATTTGAGATTGAAAAAACATTCAGTAGTCGTGACGAGAATTTCAATAAAGTAAAATCCTTCCATCTATTAATGGATGGTGAAACTATTGAAACGCCACGCTTATATGACAGTAAGGAAGCTGGTTTCAGGTCAGACTTTAAAGTAGAAGAAATCGTTGAGTTCTTGTATGCTGCTAGTCAAGGTAACCAAAAAGTATTTGACCAATCTATCCGTAATTTACACTTAGCTATTGATAAAGCAAGAGATAAGGTTATTTCTAAAGACCATCCAGAAACACCATTAGTGGGAGAAGTGGATGCCTTAACAGATTTACTTTATCTGACTTATGGCTCCTTTGTTCTTATGGGAGTCGACCCAAAACCTCTTTTTGATACAGTACATGAGGCCAATATGGGGAAAATCTTTCCAGATGGCAAAGCTCATTTTGATCCTGTTACTCATAAAATTTTAAAACCAGACGACTGGGAAGAACATTTCGCTCCTGAGCCATCAATTCGACGTGAATTAGATAGCCAAATTCAGAAATCCTTAAATCGAAAATAAAAATATCCTGAGTTAATATAACTCAGGATATTTTAGAAAGTGAGCGTATTTAAATTTACATTGTTTTATTAGGGTCACGTACAATGAGTAAATCTACTTTAGCGTGACGAAGGATGTATTCTGAGGAAGATCCGATAAGGAAACGTTCAAAGGTATTAAGACCTGTTGCACCAACCATAATCAAGTCTACTTTTTCTTTTTCTGGAATATCATGTGCAAGTAATGTTTTGGGATTACCAAATTCAATGACTTGTCTAACTTTATCTGCTCCTTTTTCACGAGCTTGTTTTTCATATTCCTCAAGGACATCTTTTGCTTCTTTTTCTAATTTTTCATAGATATAAGTATCAAATGTCGCAAAGCTTTGTAAAGCACGTGTATCTATAACATGTGTCAAGATTAATTCAGAATCATTGCGAAGAGCAACGTTAACTGCCTTTTCAAAAGCAAGTTCAGATTCTGTTGATCCATCAATAGCGACAAGGATGCGTTCATATTTTTGTGACATAAGCCTGTCCTCCTCTAAATATAACCAAAAGAGATAACCTCTTGCACTCAACTAGCCATCTTATCAGAAGGAGTGAGTGATGAGTAAGTTAGATATGTTGGTTATTCATTTTATAGCTATATTATAACGTTTTTTCTAGAAAAATGAAAGCGTTTTATGTTAGTTTTCTGAAATAGCTTAATATTAACTTAATCGCTTGATAAACCGCAGTAAAAGTTTCAATTTTGAGAATATTTGTTTTATAATGGAAGATACGAGGTATTTTTATGAAGATATTTGATAAATCAATGAAGCTGGAACATGTAGCTTATGATATTAGAGGCCCTGTTTTAGAAGAGGCGGACCGCATGAGGGCAAATGGTGAAAAGATATTGCGGTTAAATACTGGAAATCCAGCTGCCTTTGGCTTCGAAGCGCCAGATGAAGTCATTCGTGATTTAATTACGAATGCGCGTGAATCAGAAGGTTACTCTGATTCGAAAGGTATTTTTTCAGCTCGTAAGGCTGTTATGCAGTATTACCAGTTACAAAACATCCATGTTGACATGGATGATATATACATTGTTAATGGTGTTAGTGAGGGAATCTCTATGTCAATGCAAGCTTTGCTTGATAATGATGACGAGGTTCTAGTTCCAATGCCAGATTACCCGTTATGGACAGCTTGTGTTAGCCTTGCTGGTGGAAATGCTGTGCATTATATTTGTGATGAGGAAGCTAATTGGTATCCTGATATTGATGATATCAAATCAAAAATCACATCCAAAACAAAAGCAATTGTCCTCATTAATCCAAATAATCCAACTGGAGCAGTCTATCCGCGTGAAATTCTGCAAGAGATTGTGGATATCGCTAGACAAAATGACTTGATTATTTTTTCAGACGAGGTTTATGACCGTTTAGTTATGGATGGAATGGAGCATATCCCAATTGCTTCTATTGCAGAGGATATTTTTACAGTTACTTTATCTGGCTTATCTAAATCACATCGCATCTGTGGTTTCCGCGTTGGTTGGATGGTATTGTCTGGTCCGCGACAACATGTTAAAGGTTATATTGAAGGTTTGAATATGTTAGCTAACATGAGGCTGTGTTCAAATGTTCTTGCTCAACAGGTTATTCAAACATCGTTAGGCGGACAGCAATCTATTGATAGTATGTTGTTGCCAGGAGGTCGTATCTACGAGCAACGTAATTATATCCATAAAGCAATTAATGAAATACCTGGTTTATCTGCTGTAAAACCAAATGCTGGACTGTATCTTTTCCCTAAAATTGATACAGATATGTACCGTATTGATAATGATGAAGAGTTTGTGCTTAATTTCTTAAAACAAGAAAAAGTATTACTAACACACGGTAGAGGATTTAATATGAATACCGCTGACCATTTTAGAATTGTTTACTTACCACGTGTTGATGAATTGACTGAACTACAAGAAAAAATGGCTCGCTTTTTAAGCCAATACAAGCGCTAGAATGAATTTTTATTAGATAAACATTAAATTAACAATAGAAGTTCTTAAAATGTACTGATATCGATTTGCAAAAGCTAAAATGCTTTGATATAATTGTAACGCAAAACATACAAAGGATGAAGGAAATGCCGAATTTATTAGAAAAAACTAGAAAAATTACATCCATCTTACAGCGTTCCGTAGATAGCTTAGATGCCGAACTACCATATAATACAATGGCGGCTCAATTAGCTGATATTATTGACTGTAACGCATGTATTATTAATGGTGGTGGTAACTTACTTGGCTATGCCATGAAATATAAAACAAACACTGACCGTGTGGAAGAATTTTTTGAAACAAAACAATTCCCAGATTACTATGTTAAATCTGCTAGTCGTGTTTATGATACAGAAGCTAACTTATCAGTAGATAATGATTTGTCAATTTTCCCAGTTGAGACAAAGGAAAACTTCCAAGATGGTATTACAACAATCGCTCCAATTTATGGTGGTGGAATGCGCTTGGGAACATTTATTATCTGGCGTAATGATAAAGAATTTAGCGACGATGATTTGATTTTAGTTGAAATTGCAAGCACCGTTGTTGGTATTCAATTACTTAACCTTCAAACAGAAAATCTAGAAGAAAATATTCGTAAACAAACAGCGGTGACAATGGCTATCAACACTCTATCTTATTCAGAAATGAAAGCTGTAGCTGCTATCTTAGGAGAATTAGATGGACTTGAAGGACGCCTAACGGCATCTGTTATTGCAGACCGTATTGGAATTACACGTTCCGTTATTGTAAATGCTCTTCGTAAATTGGAGTCTGCGGGAATCATTGAGAGCCGCTCACTCGGTATGAAGGGAACATACCTCAAAGTTATTAACGAAGGTATTTTTGACAAATTAAAAGAATATAATTAATCATAGCATGGGACTGGGAGTAGCTTTCAGTTCCTTTTTTGAAATCAAGAGGAGATAAGAAGAAAAATGACAAAAGCACTCATCTCAATAGACTACACATATGATTTTGTGGCAGATGATGGGAAATTAACGGCAGGTAAACCAGCGCAATCTATCGCTTCAGCTATAGCTGACGTTACAGAGAAAGCATACCGGTCAGGGGATTATATTTTTTTTGCGATTGATAATCATGATATTGGAGATGTTTTTCATCCAGAGAGCAATCTTTTTCCTGAGCATAATATTAAAGGGACTTCTGGTAGAAACCTATATGGTCCTTTGGGAACTCTATATGAAACTATTAAGGAAGATAGTCGTGTTTTTTGGATAGATAAGCGTCATTATTCTGCCTTTTCTGGCACTGATTTAGATATTCGCCTACGTGAAAGACGAGTAGATACTTTGATATTGACAGGAGTATTGACAGATATTTGTGTATTACACACAGCAATTGATGCTTATAACTTAGGTTATAAAATTGAGGTCCCAGCAGCAGCTGTAGCTAGCTTAAATGATAGTAATCATCAATGGGCTTTAAATCATTTTAAAACTGTTCTTGGTGCAACTATTCTTTAGTTGAATTATAAAAGAGGTTAGATTTTTATCTAACCTCTTTTATAGTTTAGTCGTAATCATAAAAGCCGTGTCCAGCAGCTTTACCGGTACGTCCTTTATCAATGAATTCTTCTTTAAGCATTTTTGCAAGGTGAGCATGAAGACTATTAGGATCGCTGTTGGTATCTGAATAATTCTTCATGATATTATAAGCGGTATCGATGCCAATAATATCTAAAATTTCTAAAGGTCCCATCGGTGCTCCTGTTCCTAACTTCCAGGTTTTATCAATAGTTTCAGAATCAGAAACCTTATCATAGTACAATGCTAGTGCACTCTCTAAGAATGGAACTAGTATTGAATTAAGAATATAGCCAGGTTGTTCTTTATGAATATGTAAAGGCACCATACCAATATCTTTTGAGAATGCCAAAGCTTCTTTGATAACCTCGTCGTCAGTTCCCTTATGTCCCATAATTTCAACAATATTATTTTGCCAAATATTGTTAGCGAAATGCATTGCTAAAAATTTGTCAGGCCGTCCTGTTATATCAGCAAACTGACTTGGAACAAGTGTTGAAGAATTTGTTGCAAAGATTGTCTTTGAAGGTGCCACTTTAGCTAATTGTTTATAAAAATCTTCTTTTATACTAACTGTTTCTGGGACAGCTTCGATTACTAAATCGGCGTCACTTACAGCTTGGTCTAAGTTTTTTGAAAAAGTAATTTGGTTTGGTAAATCAGCAATCAAGTCTAATGAATCGGCAACTTTTGAAAGAAAAATATGGTCTAAGCTAGGCAATAAGTTTTTATTATACTTGATACTTTTAGCTTTATCACTATATGCTTCTTTTGCTGTTTCAATTTCTGATTGATAGACTTTAGCTAATTTTTTGATGCGTTCTTTTCCCTTATTTAAAGCTTCATCGTTAATGTCATATATGGTGACAGACATTCCTTTGTAAGCTGCTTGAAAGGCGATTTGACTACCTAGAACGCCACTTCCTGCAACAGTGAGATTTTTAATTGTCATATTACAACCTCCGATACTTATATTCGAAAACGTTTTCGAAGAAAGTTTAACAAAAGATATGTCTAAAAGCAAATATATAGTATGATTATTTTTAAAATAGTATCTTTTTTTACTTGATTTCAGTAAAAAAAGATATATAATATAACATATAAAATAAATAGTATACAATATATAAAGAAGGTGATCTTATTCAATTAAATCAAAGGCAAGAAAGAATTATTGATATTATCAAACAGTTTCAGCCCATTACTGGTGAGCTAATAGCTGAGAAATTAGGAGTAACAAGAGCAGCACTAAGGTCTGATTTGGCGGTTTTAAGTATGCTAGGTATCATAGATGCAAAACCTAAGGTTGGTTATTTTTATTTAGGACAGTATCATGCTTCAATAGGGACAAGTCATTTTGAAAAGATGACAGTTTCAGAAATTATGGGGATCCCTCTGACAGTTCATCAAAAAGATTCAGTTTATGATGTTATTGTACATATTTTTATGGAAGATGCTGGTTGTGCTTTTATCTTGGATGATGATGATTTTCTCTGTGGAGTCGTGTCACGTAAAGATTTACTAAAAATCAGTATTGGCGGAGGAGATCTTTCTAAAATGCCAATAGGAATGGTGATGACACGTATGCCACACGTGACAACTGTTTTAGAAAATGAAAGTCTTTTTGCGGCAGCTGATAAATTAGTGAGCAGAAAAGTGGATAGTCTCCCTGTCGTTCGTCATGATAAGCAATATCCCGAAAAATTTAAAGTGATCGGGAAATTATCTAAAACAATCCTCGCTAGTTTGTTTTTAGAAATAAGAGATTATTAGGAGGAAACTGATGGAAGATCAACTCACTATATTTATTATTTCAGATTCTTTAGGGGAAACAGCCAAAGCTATTGCGAAAGCATGTTTGTCACAATTTCCAGGACATGATGATTGGCATTTTCAACGTTTTTCCTATATTAACAGTCAGGAACGCTTAGAACAAGTTTTTGAAGAGGCTAGCCAGAAGACAGTATTTATGATGTTTAGTTTAGTTGATGTTGCTTTGGCTTCCTATGCACAGAAACGATGTGAAAGTGAACATTATGCTTATGTTGACTTATTAACAAATGTTATTCAAGGAATATCAAGGATATCGGGTATAGATCCTTTGGGAGAACCAGGGATTTTACGACGCTTAGACAATGATTATTTCAAAAGAGTAGAATCAATAGAATTTGCAGTAAAATATGATGATGGGAGAGATCCGCGAGGTATTTTACAAGCAGATTTAGTTATTATAGGAATTTCAAGAACTTCTAAAACACCATTAAGTATGTTTTTAGCAGATAAAAATATTAAAGTTATTAATATTCCTTTGGTTCCAGAGGTTCCTGTTCCTAAAGAATTACGTATGATTGATTCTAGAAGGATTATCGGACTAACTAATTCGGTTGATCATCTTAATCAAGTCCGAAAAGTTCGATTAAAGTCCTTAGGTCTTTCTAGTACGGCAAATTATGCCAGTTTAGAACGGATTTTGGAGGAGACGAGGTATGCTGAAGAAGTTATGAAAAATTTAGGTTGCCCAATCATTAATGTATCTGATAAAGCAATCGAAGAAACAGCAACGATTATTTTAGAAATCTTAAAAACAAATGGACAAGTAGCTAAAAATCTGTAAAAGGAGACGCTGATGGAAACTAAGTTTGTGTATCATTTTGATGAAGGTTGTAAGGAAATGAAGGAACTGCTAGGTGGTAAGGGGGCTAATCTAGCTGAAATGACGAGTATTGGGTTACCGGTACCACAAGGTTTTACTATTACAACACAGGCTTGTAATGATTATTATGATAACGCTTGCCATATCCGAGAGAGTATTCTTAGTCAAATTGATCAAGCAATGGCACAATTGGAGGTTGAACAGAACAAGCAATTAGGAAGTGTTGATGATCCTTTGTTGGTGTCAGTTCGGTCAGGATCAGTTTTTTCAATGCCTGGTATGATGGACACAGTTTTAAATTTAGGGTTAAATGATCGTAGTGTCCAAGGTTTAGTGAAAAAGACAGAAGACGAGCGTTTTGCTTATGACAGTTATCGTCGTTTTATCCAAATGTTTGCAGATGTGGTTACAGGCATTCCAAAATATAAATTTGATACCATTTTAGATCGACTTAAGACAGATAAATGTTATCAAGATGACACAGAACTAACTGGTTCAGATTTAAAGAGACTTGTTGAATTTTACAAGGAACTATATCAAAAAGAAGCAGGAGAAAAATTTCCGCAAGATCCTAAAAGGCAGCTTTTGTTAGCAATTGAGGCAGTTTTTAAATCATGGAATAATCCAAGAGCTAAGATTTATCGTAAATTAAATGATATTCCGGAGACGCTTGGGACAGCCGTTAATATCCAAGCTATGGTTTTTGGGAATATGGGAAATAACAGCGGAACGGGAGTTGCTTTTACACGAAACCCATCAACTGGAGCAGCAAATTTATTTGGTGAGTATTTGATTAATGCACAAGGAGAAGATGTTGTTGCAGGTATCAGAACACCACAATCCATATCAAAATTGGCAGAACAAATGCCTATTATTTACCAAGAGTTTGTAAGCGTTACCCAAAAGTTAGAAGCTCATTATCGCGATATGCAAGATATGGAGTTTACAATTGAAAATGGTAATCTTTATATGCTTCAGACGAGAAGCGGTAAGCGTACAGCGAAGGCAGCTATCAAAATAGCAGTAGATCAAGTAAATGAAGGCCTAATTAGTAAAGAAGAAGCTATACTACGTATCGAGCCCAAACAATTAGATCAGTTATTACACCCTTCTTTTGACTTGAAAAGTTTAAAGAAAGCTATTATTTTGACGACAGGACTTCCAGCTTCTCCTGGAGCTGCTTATGGGAAAGTTTATTTCCATGCAGAAGATGTTGTTAAAGAGATGAAAAAGGGAAATCCAGTGCTATTGGTCAGACAAGAGACATCACCTGAAGATATCGAGGGGATGGTTAGTGCAAACGGGATTATAACAGCAAGAGGCGGAATGACTTCCCATGCGGCAGTAGTAGCCAGAGGAATGGGGAAACCATGCGTTGCAGGCTGTAGTCAATTATTGGTTGATGAAGTAAGACGAGAAATTTCTATTGGGCATCAAACGATAAAAGAAGGTGAGATGTTATCAATCGATGGTGCTACAGGAAATGTTTATATAGGACAAGTTCCGATGGCAGAGACTAGCGTAGATCGTGATTTTGAGATATTTATGAAATGGGTAGATGAAAATCGAGATATGATGGTGTGTTCAAATGCAGATAATCCGAGAGATGCTCAAAAGGCCTTGGACTTTGGAGCAGAAGGAATAGGTCTTTGTCGCACGGAACATATGTTTTTTGACGATGAACGTATTCCAGTCGTTAGAGAAATGATTTTAGCGGATGAAATATTGAGCCGAAGGAAGGCTCTAGAAAGGCTTTTATCTTTCCAAAGAGACGATTTTTATCAAATTTTTAAAGTATTGAAAGGTAAAGCTTGTACGATTCGTTTGCTTGACCCTCCTTTACATGAATTCTTACCCCATGATAAAGAGTCTATAGAATCTATGGCAAGACAAATGGGGATATCTACTTTAGCTATTGAAAAACGGATTCAAACATTAGAAGAATTCAACCCTATGTTAGGTCATCGTGGTTGTAGACTTGCGATTACCTATCCGGAAATTTACCAAATGCAGGTGAGAGCTCTTGTACAAGGCGCTATACTTGCAATGAAAGAGGGATATGAGGCAAAGCCAGAAATTATGATTCCTTTAGTGACAGCGCATGAAGAAATCTCTATAATACGTGATCTGATTGAAGAGACAATTGTTGAGGAGAGTAAATCTAAAAAAATTAACTTATCATTCCCTATTGGGACAATGATTGAAACACCAAGAGCTTGTATGATAGCGGATGATATTGCAAAGTTTGCGGATTTCTTTAGTTTTGGGACCAATGATTTAACACAAATGAGCTTTGGATTTTCACGAGATGATGCTGGAAAATTCTTAGGAGAATACGTTGATAAAGGACTTCTAAAAAAAGACCCTTTCCAAGTTTTAGATCAAAAAGGAATAGGAAGGTTTATTGGGCAGGCAGTGAGGTTAGGAAAAGAAGTTAAGCCAAACCTTAAAATAGGTATCTGTGGAGAGCATGGTGGAGAACCATCATCTATTGAGTTCTGTTACCAACTGGGGTTACATTATGTATCGTGTTCGCCGTTTAGGATTCCTATTGCTAAATTAGCGGCTGCACAGGCTAAAATCAAACAAAGCAGAAATGATATAACAATAGATAAATAAACAGTAAACGCTTCTTATCATAGGTAAGAAGCGTTTATTATGAAAAGCTGGGATAATGTGATAACATTGAGAGTTTAATATGCTATAATAGTAGAGACTATCTTAAAACGAAAATGATACAGAGATAAGGAGAACTCATGAAAATTTCTGAAGAAGAAGTGCGTCATGTTGCCAATCTGTCAAAATTGCGCTTTTCTGATCAAGAGACTAAAGAATTTGCGTCAAGTTTGTCAAAGATTGTTGATATGATTGAACTCTTAAATGAAGTTGACACAGAAGGCGTACCAGTAACAACGACCATGGCAGATCGCAAAACCGTGATGCGTGAAGATATTGCTCAACCAGGCCATAATCGTGATGACTTATTTAAAAATGTACCACAGCATCAAGATTATTATATTAAAGTACCTGCAATTCTTGAGGATGGAGGAGATGCCTAATGTCGTTTAATAATCAATCAATTGATCAGTTGCATGATTTTCTCGTTAAAAAAGAAATTTCAGCAACTGAATTAACAAAAGCTACATTGGAAGATATTCATGCGCGTGAACAAGCGGTTGGATCTTTTATTACTATTTCTGATGAGATGGCAATAGCTCAAGCCAAAGAAATTGATGATAAAGGAATTGATGCTGATAATGTTATGTCAGGTATTCCCTTAGCAGTTAAAGATAATATTTCAACAAAGGGGATTCTTACAACAGCTGCTTCTAAAATGCTCTATAACTATGAGCCAATCTTTGATGCTACGGCTGTTGAAAAGTTATATGCTAAAGATATGATTGTGATTGGTAAAGCAAACATGGATGAATTTGCCATGGGAGGCTCTACAGAAACATCTTATTTTAAAAAGACAAATAACGCTTGGGACCATAGTAAAGTTCCGGGAGGATCATCAGGTGGTTCTGCAGCAGCAGTAGCTTCAGGACAAGTACGTTTATCATTGGGCTCTGATACAGGTGGTTCAATTCGCCAACCGGCTTCATTTAATGGAATCGTTGGTATGAAGCCAACTTACGGACGTGTATCACGCTTTGGTTTGTTTGCTTTCGGTAGTTCGCTTGACCAGATTGGACCGATGTCTCAAACAGTAAAAGAGAATGCACAGCTTTTGACAGTTATTTCTGGGCATGATGTAAGAGATTCAACTTCTTCTGAGCGTACTGTAGGCGATTTTACTGCTAAAATTGGTCAAGATATTCAAGGAATGAAAATTGCTTTACCAAAAGAATATTTGGGAGAAGGAATAGCGCAAGGAGTTAAAGAAACGATTATTAAGGCCGCAAAACATCTGGAAAAACTAGGTGCAGTTATTGAGGAAGTTAGTTTACCGCATTCTAAATACGGTGTTGCTGTTTATTATATTGTTGCTTCATCGGAAGCTTCTTCAAACTTACAACGTTTTGATGGTATTCGTTATGGATACCGTACAGAAAATTATAAAAACTTGGATGATATCTATGTCAATACACGATCTGAAGGTTTTGGAGACGAAGTTAAGCGTCGCATTATGCTGGGAACGTTCAGTTTATCTTCTGGGTATTACGATGCTTATTATAAAAAAGCAGGTCAAGTTCGTAGTTTGATTATTCAAGATTTTGAAAAAGTTTTCGCAGATTATGACTTGATTTTAGGTCCAACAGCTCCAACAACAGCCTTTGACTTAGATTCTTTAAATCACGATCCAGTTGCAATGTACCTAGCTGATATTCTAACAATACCAGTTAATTTGGCTGGTTTACCAGGTATTTCAATCCCTGCTGGTTTTGATCAAGGTCTACCGGTTGGTATGCAGTTGATTGGTCCGAAATTCAGTGAAGAAACAATATATCAGGTTGCTGCTGCCTTCGAAGCAACGACAGATTATCATAAACAACAACCTAAAATTTTTGGAGGTGAGAACTAATGAATTTTGAAACAGTCATTGGACTTGAAGTCCATGTTGAATTAAATACGAACTCTAAAATTTTCTCACCTTCTTCCGCTCATTTTGGTCAGGAACAAAATGCTAATACAAATGTAATTGACTGGTCTTTCCCAGGTGTCCTTCCAGTCATGAATAAAGGAGTTATTGATGCAGGAATCAAGGCGGCACTTGCCTTGAATATGGATATCCATCAAAACATGCATTTTGATCGTAAAAATTATTTCTATCCAGATAATCCTAAAGCTTATCAAATTTCACAGTTTGATGAGCCTATTGGTTACAATGGTTGGATTGAAATCGAATTAGAAGATGGTACACGAAAAAAAATTCGTATTGAGCGTGCCCACCTCGAAGAAGATGCAGGAAAAAATACACATGGGACAGATGGTTATTCCTATGTTGACCTTAATAGACAAGGTGTTCCACTGATTGAAATTGTATCAGAAGCTGATATGCGTTCTCCTGAGGAAGCTTATGCTTATTTGACAGCTCTCAAAGAGATTATCCAATATACTGGAATTTCTGACGTTAAAATGGAAGAAGGTTCTATGCGTGTAGATGCCAATATTTCACTTCGTCCTTATGGTCAAGAAGAGTTTGGTACTAAAGCAGAACTTAAGAACCTTAACTCATTCAATAATGTACGTAAAGGTTTGATACATGAAGAAAAACGTCAAGCACAAGTTTTACGATCTGGTGGTCAAATTCAGCAAGAGACTCGTCGTTTTGATGAAACAACAGGTGAGACTATTTTGATGCGTGTCAAGGAAGGCTCATCAGATTATCGCTATTTCCCTGAACCAGATTTACCACTATTTGATATCTCGGATGAATGGATTGATCAAGTTCGTTTAGAATTACCAGAATTTCCACAGGAACGTCGTGCGAAATATGTATCGTCTTTTGGTCTATCATCTTATGATGCTAGCCAATTAACAGCTACAAAAGCAACTTCTGATTTCTTTGAAAAAGCTGTTGCTATTGGGGGTGATGCAAAACAAGTTTCCAATTGGTTACAAGGAGAAGTGGCGCAATTTCTTAACAGTGAATCAAAATCAATCGAAGAAATTGGTCTGACTCCTGAGAATTTGGTTGAGATGATTGGCTTGATTGCTGACGGTACAATTTCATCCAAAATTGCTAAAAAAGTTTTTGTGCATTTAGCTAAAAATGGTGGTTCAGCTGAAGAATTCGTTAAAAAGGCTGGTTTAGTTCAAATTTCAGATCCTGAAGTATTAATCCCAATTATTCATCAAGTCTTTGCAGATAATGAAGCTGCTGTGATTGACTTTAAGTCAGGAAAACGCAATGCTGATAAGGCCTTCACAGGTTATCTAATGAAAGCAACAAAAGGACAAGCTAATCCACAAGTTGCTCTGAAGCTGTTAGCGCAAGAATTAGCAAAATTAAAAGAAGAATAGAAATCAGCCTTTTGGCTGGTTTTTATTCGCTAATTTAGCACGAACACCTAGGGATAAATAATTAAGAAGCTAAGATATTTATCAGATGACTTTAACTACAGTGTTTAAGAAATAAAAATGAGGGGAAAAATGACTAAAAAAGAAAAAGGAACAATGATGACCTTAGCTGCCGGACTAGCATGGGGCATTTCTGGAATTAGTGGTCAATACTTGATGTCGCACGGAGTACACGTTAACCTTTTGACTTCTTTACGATTGTTGATAACAGGTATCTTTCTCTTGTCTTTAGCTAGATCAAAACAAAAGGAGCATTTAGTAGCAGCGTGGAAACAGCCAAAATTTTTAAAGCAGGTTTTACTTTTTTCTATATTTGGTTTAGTTTTAAATCAATATGCTTTTCTCAGAGCGATTCATTTAACAAATGCTGGAACTGCAACGGTTTTGCAATATATGGCACCAATACTTATTTTGAGTATTGTTTGTATCCTAAACAGACAAAGACCAACATCTTTTGAAATAATAGCAATTGCTATGGCAATTTTAGGAACCTATATGATTGCAACGCATGGGAAGTTAGGAAGTTTAGCTATCACACCGAAAGGATTAATGTGGGGGCTTGGTTCCGCCATTACTTATTCTATTTATATTTTATTACCTGTGAAACTTATTCATGAATGGGGAAGTACGATTGTTATTGGTTCAGGAATGTTTATAGGTGGGATTTTATTTAGTTTGGTGACAAAAGCGTGGCAATACCCCTTACAAATTAATGTGATGAGTATACTTGCTTATATTGGCATTATTGGTATTGGGACTATTTTTGCTTACACTTTTTTCCTTAAAGGGGTTAGTATTGTAGGTGCTGTCAAGGGTAGCTTATTAGCATCGGTAGAGCCAGTTTCTTCGGTATTTTTGACAGTACTTGTTTTAGGAGAAATTTTTTATCCAATAGATTTACTTGGGATGCTGTTTATTTTTCTTGCTGTAACTCTAATCTCTTACAAAGATTTAATTGCATTGAAGAAAATGAAACGAGTAAGATAGTATCTTTTGGGGTTGAAACCCTAATTTAAAGGTCTTTAAAGACCTTTTTTCTTTACTCGCTATCTCTTAAGAATTATGGTAGAATGAATAGTAAAATATATTTTTTGGAGATGAAATTGAGTATAGATGATTATAGGCCGACCTTCGTGGTTGAGGCAGTTTATGATTTAAGAGCAGAAGATTTATTACGTCATGGCATTCGTGCGGTTTTAGTTGATTTAGATAATACACTCATTGCTTGGAATAATCCAGATGGTACTGCTGAGGTGCGTGCATGGTTAGATGAGATGACAACAGCGGATATTTCAGTTGTAGTAGTGTCTAATAACAATCATGCTCGCGTAGAACGTGCAGTATCACGTTTTGGTGTGGATTTTGTAAGTCGTGCGATGAAACCATTTACTCGTGGTATAAACATGGCAATTGAGCGTTATGGCTTTGATCGTGACGAGGTGATTATGGTTGGAGATCAATTGATGACAGATATTCGTGCTAGTCATCGCGCAGGAATAAAGTCCGTATTGGTAAAACCAATTGTTAAATCTGATGCTTGGAATACCAAGTTCAATCGCTTACGTGAACGTCGCGTTTGGAAAAAAATAGAAGAGAATTACGGTAAAATCGTATATCAAAAAGGAATTTAATGGAAGAGTTATTTTGTATTGGCTGCGGAGCCAGGATTCAAACTGAAAATAAAGATGCTGCTGGCTATACACCTCGTGCAGCACTTGAAAAAGGTTTAGAGACAGGAGAATTATACTGTCAGCGTTGTTTCAGATTGCGCCACTATAATGAGATTACTGACGTTCATATCACTGATGATGAATTTTTGAAATTACTACATGAGGTTGGAGATAGTGATGCCCTTGTGGTGAATGTCATTGATATTTTTGATTTCAATGGTTCAATTATTCCTGGTCTTAGTCGTTTCGTTGCAGGAAACGATGTTCTTTTAGTAGGAAATAAAAAAGATATTCTTCCCAAATCGGTTAAAGATGGAAAAGTAACACAATGGTTAACTGAGAGAGCTCATGAAGAGGGGCTTCGTCCTGTTGATGTCATCTTGACAAGTGCCCAAAATCATCATGCTATTAAGGATTTGATTGATACGATTGAAAAGTATCGTCATGGTCAAGATGTTTATGTTGTTGGGGTTACTAATGTTGGAAAGTCAACTCTTATTAACGCTATTATTCGTGAAATTACTGGTAGTCGTGATGTTATTACGACCTCACGTTTCCCAGGTACAACGTTAGATAAAATAGAAATACCTCTTGATGATGGTAGCTATATTTTTGATACCCCGGGTATTATTCATCGTCATCAAATGGCTCATTATTTGACAGCAAAAAATCTTAAATATGTTAGTCCTAAAAAAGAAATAAAACCCAAAACTTATCAGCTTAATTCAGAACAAACATTATTCTTGGCTGGCCTAGCACGTTTTGATTTTATTTCTGGTCAAAAACAAGGTTTTACGGCATATTTTGATAATAACCTGAATTTACACCGCACTAAACTAGTTGGAGCAGATGAATTTTACACTAAACATGTTGGAAAATTATTGACACCACCAACAGGTAAGGAAGTTTCAGATTTTCCTAAATTAGTTCGTCATGAATTTACAATCAAAGATAAAATGGATATTGTTTATTCGGGTCTTGGTTGGATACGTGTGAAATCAGAAGCAGAAAATCCAGTAGTAGTAGCTGCTTGGGCTCCAGAAGGCGTGGCAGTTGTTTTACGCAAAGCTTTAATTTAATAACTAAATTAACCAGCAACATATGACGGTTTTTCATCTAATTTAGCTGATGATACAGTCATAATCCTATAATAGATAAAAAGGAAACTAATATGTTAACATCTAAACAACGTGCTTTCTTAAAATCAGAAGCACATTCTATGAAACCCATTATTCAAATTGGGAAAAATGGTTTAAATGATCAAATCAAAACAAGCGTACGTAATGCACTCGATGCACGTGAGCTAATCAAAGTAACCCTTTTACAAAATACCGATGAAGATATCCACGATGTCGCTGAAGTTCTGGAAGATGAAATTGGCTGCGATACTGTCCTTAAAATAGGACGTATCTTGATTCTTTATAAAGAGTCAGCGCGCAAAGAAAATCGTAAAATTTCAGTTAAAGTAAAAGCAGTAAAATCAAACTAAACTACAATAGATTAAGAAATAGAGTATAGAACTAAAAAACGATTTACCTAAGTTACACTTCCGTATGATAGCTGATCATGATAATCAGTGTTTGTTTTTTTAGAGATACTACTTGTTCATGGAGGAATTATGGCACTCGAATTGCTAACACCATTTACAAAAGTTGAATTAGAAGAGAAAAAGCGAGATACTAACCGAAAACAAATTGGAATTATGGGAGGAAATTTTAACCCTGTTCATAACGCCCACCTTGTTGTTGCAGATCAAGTACGTCAGCAATTGTGTTTAGACCAAGTTCTGTTGATGCCTGAATTTCAGCCACCACATATTGATAAAAAAGAGACAATTGATGAACAGCATCGTCTCAAGATGCTTGAATTAGCAATAGAAGGCATTGATGGTTTATCTATTGAACCAATTGAAATTGAACGTAAAGGTATCAGCTATACATACGATACGATGAAGCTTCTAATTGAAAAAAATCCAGATGTTGATTATTATTTCATTATTGGGGCAGATATGGTGGAATATCTACCTAAGTGGCATCGTATTGATGAACTTGTTAAAATGGTGCAGTTTGTTGGTGTTCAACGTCCAAAATATAAAGCTGGTACATCATATCCCGTTATTTGGGTGGATCTGCCATTGATGGATATCTCATCAAGTATGATTCGTCAATTTATTAAAAGTAATCGTCAGCCCAACTATTTACTGCCTAGAGAGGTATTAGATTATATCAGGAAAGAAGGTCTTTACAAATGACCTACAAAGATTACACAGGTTTAGATCGGACTGAACTTTTGAGTAAAGTGCGTCATATGATGTCCGACAAACGTTTTAATCATGTGTTAGGAGTAGAGCGTGCTGCAATAGAGTTAGCAGAACGGTATGGTTATGACAAGGAAAAAGCGGGTCTAGCTGCTTTATTACATGATTATGCTAAGGAACTATCTGATGATGAATTTCTTAGATTAATTGATAAATACCAACCAGATCCCGACCTAAAAAAATGGGGTAATAATATTTGGCATGGTCTTGTTGGCATTTATAAAATACAAGAGGATCTAGCTATCAAAGATCAAGATATTTTAGCTGCTATTGCAAAACATACTGTTGGTTCAGCCCAAATGTCCACATTGGATAAAATCGTTTATGTAGCAGATTACATTGAACACAATCGAGATTTTCCAGGAGTTGAAGAAGCTCGTGAGTTAGCGAAAGTTGACCTTAATAAAGCAGTAGCTTATGAGACTGCTAGAACAGTTGCGTTTTTAGCAAGTAAGGCTCAGCCTATCTATCCTAAAACGATTGAAACCTATAATGCTTATATACCTTATCTCGACTAATTCTTTTATTGAATAATGGTCATGATAGGTTTGGCGATGCAGTGGTCATTTTGGAGGAAAGTATGACTTGTGCACTTTTACTAATTGATATCCAACAAGGTATTATGGATAAGAAACCAAAGCATTTAACAAATTTTGCAGTGCTTTTAGATGATTTACTTTTAAGTGCCAAAGGTTCTAATTGTGAAGTGATATGGATAAGGCATCATGATAAGGAATTGCCTCAAGGTTCTCCACAGTGGGAAATTTGGGAACAGCGACATCTTGTGACGCATCACAAAATAATTGATAAAACTTACAATAGTTGTTTTAAAGATACTCATTTACATGATTACTTGCAAAGTAAGCATATTAGTCAATTAATCATGATGGGACTTCAAACAGAATACTGTTTTGATACATCAGTAAAAGTTGCTTTTGAATATGGTTATGATATCTTTATTCCACAAGGTGGACACCTAACATTTGATACACCAACTTTAAGTGGGGATTCTATTAAAAAACATTACGAGAATATTTGGCATCATCGTTTTGCGACAATGGTAGCAAAAGATAGCTTATTGAAATTAATAAACGAGGAATAAAATGACAGAAAAAGACTTACTACAGCTAGTCGTTAAGGCTGCGGATGAAAAACGAGCAGAAGATATTGTAATTTTAGATTTACAGCCTGTAACGAGTGTTGCAGATTACTTTGTGATTATGAGTGCAAGTAATAGTAGGCAGTTAGAAGCAATCGCAGACAATATCCGTGAACAAGTAAAAGGAAATGGTGGGGATGCTAGCCACCTTGAAGGCGATAGTAAAGCTGGTTGGGTACTTCTTGACCTCAATAGCGTCGTGGTTCATATCTTCTCTGAAGATGAGAGACAGCACTATAACCTTGAAAAACTTTGGCATGAAGCACCATTGCTTGATGCTGAAGTCTTTATGACAGAATAAAGCTAAGCAGTCTTGGGACTGCTTTTTGAGAGATGTAATATCAAGAAAGATTTGAGAACTATTATATGGCAACGTATGAAACTTTTGCAGCTGTTTATGATGCTGTCATGGATGATACTTTATATGCTAAATGGACTGATTTTTCACTTCGTCATTTTCCAAAAGGTAAGAAAAAACTTTTGGAATTAGCATGTGGTACGGGAATTCAGTCTGTTCGATTTGCACAAGCTGGTTATGCTGTTACAGGACTTGATCTTAGTGGCGATATGCTGAAACTTGCCAAAAAACGTGCAACTTCTGCTCACCAAAGTATCCAGTTTATTGAAGGAAATATGTTAGATTTATCTAATGTTGGTAAATATGATCTCATCACGTGCTATTCAGACTCTATTTGTTATATGCAAGATGAAGTCGAGGTTGGTGATGTTTTTATCGAAGTCTATAAGGCCTTAGAAGAAAATGGCGTCTTTATTTTTGATGTTCATTCGACTTATCAAACAGATAAAGTATTTCCTGGTTATTCTTATCATGAAAATGCAGATGACTTTGCTATGGTGTGGGATACTTATGAAGATGATGCACCTCATTCTATTGTCCATGAATTAACATTTTTTGTTCAAGAAGAAGATGGTCGATTTACACGTCATGATGAAGTTCATGAAGAGCGTACTTATGATATTTTGACTTATGATATTTTACTTGAACAGGCAGGTTTTAAAGATGTTAAGGTGTATGCAGATTTTGAAGATAAAAAACCAACTGCAACTTCTGCTCGCTGGTTTTTTGTAGCTCATAAATAAGTAATAATTTGGAGGTAAAAAGATGATAATATTCTTATACGCTTGTCTGATGATATTTGGGATACTTTATATTATTGAACGTCGGGTAAGTCAGAAAAAGTCTAAAGTTATTTTGGAATTATTGATGAACCCTAAACTTCATTTGGATTTATTATCGGCATTAAAACCATTTGAAAAAGAAACAGATCGTCTCATATACCTTCGTAAAACTTATCACCTAGATATTATTGATGCTGTTACTTTAAATAATCAATTGAAAGAGAAAGAAGTATGACAGTTACAGGAATTGTTGCCGAATTTAATCCCTTTCATAATGGGCATAAGTACCTTTTAGAACAAGCTCAAGGCATAAAAGTAATAGCCATGTCGGGTAATTTTATGCAACGTGGTGAGCCGGCGATTGTAGATAAATGGACCCGTTCCCAGATGGCACTAGAAAATGGTGCTGATTTAGTGATTGAACTCCCTTTTCTGGTTTCGGTACAGTCAGCGGATTATTTCGCTAGTGGAGCTGTGTCTATCCTGGCACGATTAGGTGTGGATAACTTATGCTTCGGTACCGAAGAAATGCTTGATTATGCCCGTATTGGGGATATTTATGTGAATAAAAAAGAGGAGATGGAAGCTTTTTTGAAAAAACAATCGGATTCTCTTTCCTATCCACAAAAAATGCAAGCTATGTGGCAAGAATTTGCAGGGATTACATTTTCGGGACAAACCCCAAATCACATTTTAGGCTTAGCCTACACCAAAGCAGCTAGCCAAAATGGTATTCGATTAAATCCGATACAACGTCAAGGAGCTGGTTATCATTCATCAGAAAAAACAGAGATATTTGCTTCTGCAACAAGTCTTCGTAAACATCAATCTGATCGTTTCTTTGTAGAAAAAGGTATGCCTAACAGTGACTTGTTTTTGAATAGTCCACAAGTAGTTTGGCAAGATTATTTTAGTTTACTCAAATATCAGATAATGACGCATTCTGATTTGACACAAATTTATCAAGTGAATGAAGAGATAGCCAATCGTATAAAAAGTCAAATTCGTTATGTGGAGACTGTGGATGAGTTAGTTGATAAAGTCGCAACTAAACGGTATACCAAAGCAAGAATTCGACGTTTATTAACCTATATCTTGATAAATGCTGTGGAAAGTCCTATACCAAATGCTATTCATGTCTTAGGTTTTACACAAAAAGGTCAACAGCATTTAAAGTCTGTGAAGAAGTCTGTGGATATCGTGACGAGGATTGGTTCACAAACGTGGGATAGTTTGACGCAACGAGCAGATTCTGTTTATCAGATGGGAAATGCTAATATAGCAGAGCAAACATGGGGACGTATCCCTTTTTATCAACCTGTTAGTCAAAGTGACCTTTGATTTAAGCTTTATAAATTAATCATCACAAAATAATATTTTTCCCTTGACCCTTACTTAACGTTATACATTATACTCTTTACAGAGAGGTTATTATGAAAACAGTTAAAGAAATAAGTCACATTTCTGGTATTAGTGTGCGCACACTTCATTATTATGATGAAATAGATTTGTTATCTCCTTCATTTGTAGGAGAGAATGGTTATCGTTACTATGATGATGAATCACTGATTAAGTTACAAGAAATTTTGTTATTTAAGGAACTGGAATTTCCTCTTAAAAAAATAAAAGAGATAATGGATAGTCCAAATTATGATCGTAATCAAGCACTTCTTGATCAAATTAGGTGGCTGGAACTAAAGAAACAGCGACTAGAAGAAGTAATTGAACATGCAAAGTCTATCCAGAGGGGTAAAAATATGTCAGATTTTACAGCTTATAATCAAGAAGAATTAGAAGCATTTCAAGAGGAAGCTAGAACACGCTGGGGGGATACAGATAGTTACAAAGAATTTGAAAATAGCCATAGTAAGAATGATTTTTCAATGATTTCACAAGCTATGAGTCAGATTTTTAAAGACTTTGGACAGTTGAAAGAACTTTCTCCGACAGATGAGAAAGTTCAAAAACAAGTTCAGATTTTACAAGATTATATCACAGCTCAGTTTTACAACTGCACTAACGATTTATTAGCAAGTCTTGGAATAATGTACATCCAAGATGAGCGTTTCCAAAAGTCTATTGATAATTGGGGAGGCCAGGGAACAGCATTATTTGTTTCTAAAGCTATAGATAGCTATTGTCATTAGGCTATATTTTAGGTTTGCAATGAAATGATAGGAATCAAGGAACAGTAGATATTATTAAAAATGTCAGACTCTTATCTAAATTTTTGACAGTAAGGAGCAAAAAGAGTAGACTGTAGGCATAGAAAGGTAGGTATCGTTATGAAAGGATTTCATGGGAATATCGAAAAATTGACACTAGGAAATACAAATTTCCGCCAAGTCCTCTATACCGCAGAACATTGTCAACTCGTTTTAATGACACTGCCTGTTGGTGGAGAAATTGGTAGCGAGATTCATGCAGAAAATGATCAGTTTTTCCGTTTTGAAGCTGGTCATGGTAAGGTTGTCATTGATGGTAATGAATATGAAGTTGCAGATGGAGACGCTATAATAGTTCCGGCAGGTGCTGAACATAACGTAATTAACACTTCTGAAACTGAGATGTTAAAACTCTATACAATTTACAGTCCAGCTCATCACAAAGATGGTATTATCCGTGCCACAAGAGAAGAAGCTGAAGAAAATGAAGAAGATTTTGATGGAGTTACTACTGAAACTAAATAATACTAGACTAAAAAGCGCTATGTCAATAGCGCTTTTTAGCTTAATAGTAGTCATTTCTTGGAGAATATAAATAGTAATTTAGGAAGTAATGTTAATAACCGAGCTTTTAAGGAAACGTTAAGTAAGGGCGGTTATACTATAAACATCCTAAACTTTTTTCATAAAATCTCCAGAAAGAACACTAAGTATTTTGGTGTTTTTTCTATTTTGAAAGCATACTGCAACTATGAAAAACCAGAAAGTATTAACTTTCTGGTTTTTTAGTTAAACTAAAGTCAAAGCAATATTGTATAAGATAGCCCCAAGGACACCGCCGATAATTGGACCTACAACTGGAATCCAAGCGTATGACCAATCTGAGTTACCCTTATTTTCAATAGGTAAGATAGCATGCATAAGACGAGGCCCTAGGTCACGTGCAGGGTTAATAGCATAACCAGTTGTTGGATCAAGAGAGAATCCTACTGCGAAAATAACTATACCAACGATAATTGGACCAAGACCTGCTGCAACTTTACTAGGACCAATTGCCATAATTGTAATCACAAGAATAGCAGTACCGATAATTTCACCAAGGAGATTCGATGGTGTATGGCGGATAGCAGGTCCGGTTGAGAAGCTGGCAAGGATAAGTCCACTATCTTTTGTTTCTTTCCAATGAGGATAATAGTGTAACCATAAAATAGTTGCCGCAACCATTGCTCCTAACATCTGTGCAATGATAAAGGGGATAACTTGTCCCCAAGAAATTGCTCCAATAGAAGCCATTGCTAATGTGACTGCTGGATTTAGATGAGCGGGACTGAATAATCCAGAAACATAAACAGCAACGGTACAAGCAATTCCCCAGCCAAAAACAATAGCAGTCCATCCAGTTCCTTCTTCTTTGGTTTTACTGAGCACATTTCCTGCAACTACGCCATCCCCAAGAAGAACCAAAATAAATGTTCCTAAAAATTCCCCAAGAAATTGAGTCATAATATCTCCTTATTTATTGATAGTTAATTCAGCTAATTGTGATTGAATACTATCCAGGTCAGCACCTGCCTGTAGAAGAGCAGCAGCGGTGTAAGCTCCCTCCACTACTGGGACAGAGTTAATGATAATATTTTTTTCTGAAAAATCAGCTACTAACTCTAAATTCATTTTTGCTGAACCTAAATCAAAGAAAGCTAATAACGTCTTTTTATCATTTTGCTCTACAATCTGTTGAACTTGATCAAAAGAAGTACCAATCTCACCATCTTCTGTTCCACCCACGTAAGTTATTGAGACATCCTTTGCTACCTCTGAAATAAGATCAACAACTCCTTGAGCAATATTTTTAGAGTGAGAAACAACAATAATACCAATATCAGACATTAGACACCTCCAACTTCTAGTAATGCTTTAAATAATAATCCTGAAGAAAATGATCCTGGATCAATGTGTCCTACTGAGCGTTCTCCAACATAAGAAGCGCGTCCTTTTGTTGCTTTCATCCCTTTTGTAGCATCTACTAAGGAATCGATACGGTCTTCAGTCAATTCATTTTTTTCAATCGCTTCAATAACACCGTGCCAAACATCAACCATTGTTTTTTCATTAAGTTCAGCTTTACCACGTTTTTGAATCATTTCAAGTCCTGCGCCAAGTGCCTCTGAAATGGTACTTTTACTCTGTTCAGCTTTTGTAATTCCCATAAATGCAGAACCATAGAGTGGTCCAGATGCTCCGCCTACTTTGCTTAAAAGTTGCATGGACACGGTTTTGAAAACATCGGCAGCACTACTAAATTCATTGTTATCAAGGTTTTCAATAACAGCAGTCATACCACGCGCCATATTGCCACCATGGTCGCCATCACCTATTGGAGTATCTAGTTCGGATAAATAGTCCTTGTTGGATTGAATTTTTTGGTTAAAAGTGTGCATCCATTCTATTGCAGTTTTTACTTCCATAAGAGTTCCTTCCTTTTGTTCTAATTAACAGGAATGATTACCAAGCAATGGTTGTAACGTCACTATTAAGTGCTTCTAACCACTCTTGATTTTCCAGTTTAATCAAGGTTAGTGATAAACCAGCCATATCAATTGAAGTCATATAGTTACCAAGTTTTTTGTAATTCACTTCAATGCCTTTATCCTCAAGGAGTTTGGCAACATCGTTAGCAAAGACATATTGTTCCATAAGTGGGGTTGCACCCATACCGTTAATAAGGACACCATATTTTTCGCCAGATTTAGCATCGAACGATTCAATTAACTTATCAACTAATTCTGTCGCTAAAGCCTTTGAAGGTTGCATTTTTTCTTTACGATAACCTGGTTCACCATGAATACCGATACCAAATTCAATTTCATCTTCTGCAAGAACAAATCCTGGCTTGCCTACTTCAGGAACAGTAGCCCCGCTTAGTGCAAGTCCAACAGTGTGAATGTTTGGTACTAATTCATCAGCAATAGCTTTGATTTCCTGAAGTGATTTGCCATGACGAGCAGCATGTCCTAGAATTTTATGGACGAGTATCGTACCAGCTACACCACGTTTTCCTTGTGTGTAAAGACTGTCTTCGACTGCAATATCATCATCAACGACCACACTTGCAACTTCTATGCCTTCCATTTCAGCCATATCTTGTGCCATTTCAAAGTTCATGATATCCCCTGAATAATTTTTGATAACCATGAAAACTCCAGCCCCCTCATCAGCTTCTTTAATTGCTTCAAGAACTTGGTCAGGAGTTGGAGAAGTAAATACTGCACCACACACAGCTGCAGATAACATTCCTTCGCCTACGAAACCAGCATGTGAAGGCTCATGTCCACTTCCTCCGCCAGAAATGAGAGCCACTTTTCCTGACTTCTCTTCATTGCGAGCAATGATATCAAAACCTTCTATGCGATGTACTAAATCATTATGAACATATGCTAATCCATCTAGCATTTCAGTAACAACATCAGTTGGTTGATTGAGAATTTTTTTCATTTGGAAACTCCTTTTATGTTTAATTCTCTTTTATTATAAAATTTGTAAGCCTTTTCTGGAATGGACAGATTTTCTTGTTTGTCCGCTTTGTTAGGGTTTTCAATAATCATAAATCATGTTACACTAAACCATAATAAATCATCAGCAATTCAATATAAAATAAAGGAGAAATTATGACTTCTTCGCTTATTACTAAGAAAAAAATAGCCAAGTCATTTAAACGTTTATTTATTTCGCAAGCTTTTGACAAAATATCGGTGAGTGATATTATGGAAGATGCAGGTATTAGACGTCAAACATTTTATAATCACTTTGTTGATAAATATGCTTTATTAGAATGGATTTTCCAAACAGAATTAAGCGAACAAGTTACGGATAATTTAGACTATATCTCAGGTTTTCAGTTGTTATCAGAGTTGTTGACTTTTTTTAAAATGAATCAAGAATTCTATATTAAATTATTTCAAATTGAAGATCAAAATGATTTTTCTTCGTATTTTGAGTCTTACTGTGAGCAGTTAGTAGATAAGCTTCTTTCTGATTATAGTAAATCTAACTTTAATCAGAAAGAAAGAGTTACATTTATTAATTATCATAGTAAAGCCCTCTCTTATTTTATAAAATATGAGTTAATAAATAACTCAAAAGAAGAATTATTTAATAGGAAAGTCATTGAAAAAATTATCAGAACATCAATAGAAAATTATTAGGACAAGGATATGAGAAAAACAGAACATCATAAAATGGAATATGTTTTTGAAACAATAAAAGCAATCACTAAAACTAATCCTAAAGTAGAGCAAATAAAAGATTTGCCCGCTATTCATTATTTAGGGCAATCCGAGCAAGTAATTCCGATTTTATCAGGAGGAGGCAGCGGACATGAGCCGGCTCACTTTGGATATGTTGGTGAGGGAATGCTATCGGCAGCGATTAGTGGTCCTATTTTTGTACCACCATGTGCTAGTGATATTCTAGAGACTATTAGATTTATCAATCGAGGCAAAGGTGTCTTTGTTATTATCAAAAATTTTGAAGCTGATTTGGAAGAATTTTCCCAAGCGATTGAACAGGCTCGTCAAGAAGGCATTCCAATCAAATACATCGTTTCTCATGATGACATCTCTGTTGAAACATCAAATTTTAAAATTCGTCATCGAGGCGTTGCTGGTACTGTGTTGCTACATAAAATTATTGGACAAGCTGCTTTAGAAGGAGCAAGCTTAGATGAATTAGAACAGCTAGGACTATCTTTGACAACTTCAATGGCTACTTTAGGTGTAGCAAGTAAGTCAGCCACTATTTTAGGTCAGCATCAACCTGTTTTTGATATAGAAGAAGGTTACATCTCATTTGGAATCGGTATTCATGGTGAGCCAGGATACCGGACAATGCCTTTCGTGTCCATGGAACATTTGGCAAACGAACTAGTTAACAAATTGAAAATGAAATTACGTTGGCAAGATGGAGAAGCATTCATTCTATTGATAAATAATCTTGGAGGAAGTTCTAAAATGGAGGAATTACTTTTTACAAATGCTGTCATGGAATTTCTGGCTTTAGACGATTTACAATTACCTTTTATTAAAACAGGCCACCTAATTACAAGTTTAGATATGGCTGGTTTATCAGTTACCTTGTGTCGTGTAAAGGATAGTAGATGGATTGATTACTTAAAACATAAGACAGATGCTAGAGCTTGGTGATAGAATTTCCATTTTACCAATTGCTATCAAAGTGCTATAATAATAGAGTTAAAATTAAGATTGCTTGCCAATATGAGCCAGCAGGTTATTAAAAATGAAATCAAAGGAGATTTTCCAATGGGACGTAAGTGGGCCAATATTGTTGCCAAAAAGACTGCTAAAGATGGTGCTAACTCAAAAGTATACGCTAAATTCGGTGTTGAAATATATGTTGCTGCAAAGCAAGGTGAACCAGACCCCGAGTCAAACTCAGCTCTAAAATTCGTTTTGGACCGTGCTAAGCAAGCACAAGTTCCAAAGCATGTTATTGATAAAGCGATTGATAAAGCCAAAGGAAACACAGATGAAACTTTCGTAGAGGGACGCTATGAAGGTTTTGGTCCAAATGGTTCAATGATTATTGTGGATACTTTGACATCAAATGTTAACCGTACGGCAGCAAATGTACGTACTGCTTACGGTAAGAACGGTGGCAATATGGGAGCTTCAGGATCGGTATCCTACTTATTTGATAAAAAAGGTGTCATCGTTTTTGCTGGTGATGATGCTGACACTGTCTTCGAACAATTACTTGAAGCGGATGTAGACGTAGATGATGTTGAAGCAGAAGAGGGAACAATAACAGTTTATACCGCCCCAACAGATCTTCATAAAGGTATCCAAGCACTTCGCGATAATGGTGTAGAAGAATTCCAAGTTACTGAACTTGAAATGATTCCTCAATCAGAAGTAGTATTGGAAGGTGATGACCTTGAAACTTTTGAAAAGCTTATTGACGCACTCGAATCAGATGATGATGTTCAAAAAGTTTATCATAATGTAGCAGATTTCTAAAAAATAAAACCGTAGTATTAATACTATGGTTTTTATTTTTGTGAGAGTTGATAGGTATTGTTAAAGAAGTGATAGGTAAAAAATATTATTCAAAAAGTTTTTTTAGGTGTAAAATGATAATTATTAGACAGTTGTTGGTTGATGAGGGAGCAAAATGTTAACAAAGCCTATTATTGGTATTACAGGAAATGAAAGAGAAATGTCAGATATTCCAGGTTATTATTATGATTCGGTATCTAGGCATATTTCGGAAGGAGTTAAAAACGCAGGCGGGTTACCAGTTATCCTACCAATAAGTGAAGCAGAAAGTGCCAAAGCTTATGTTGAGATGATAGATAAGCTGATCATATCTGGTGGCCAAAATGTTTTACCATCCTATTATGGTGAAGAGAAGATAATTGAGAGTGATGATTATTCACTTGCGCGTGATATTTTTGAATTTGCATTAGTCGAAGAAGCGTTGAAACAAAATAAACCAATCTTTGCGATTTGCCGTGGCATGCAGTTAGTAAATGTGGCGCTTGGTGGTACACTTAATCAATCTATTGATAATCACTATCAAGAGCCTTACATTGGATTTGCTCATTATTTAAATGTGGAAAAAGGGAGTTTTCTAGAAGGCTTTATATCAGGTGATTTTAAGATCAATTCTCTTCATAGACAAAGTGTTAAACTGTTAGCTGAAGGTCTGATAGTTAGTGCTAGAGATCCTAGAGATGGGACAGTAGAAGCTTATGAAAGTCGAACAGAACAATGTATTATAGGTGTTCAATGGCATCCAGAATTAATGCTTCACCAAATTGAAAACCAAACCTTATTTGGTTATTTTGTTAATGAAACGTAGCATCCATATAATAGCAAAAACTCTCAGACGATAGAAGATAAGTGTTAGTTAAAAACTTAAAGATGTTATGATGTCGTGTACAATTAAAGAGGAGAAAAAAGATGACAATAAAAAAAGTGTTAAGTGTAACAGGAATTATTTTAGTGACAGTAGCGTCTCTAGCTGCTTGTAGCTCAAAATCTCATACTACTAAGACGGGCAAAAAAGAAGTTAATTTTGCAACTGTTGGAACAACGGCACCTTTTTCTTATGTGAAGGATGGGAAACTGACTGGCTTTGATATTGAAGTAGCCAAAGCTGTTTTTAAAGGTTCAGATAACTATAAAGTCACTTTTAAAAAAACAGAATGGTCATCGGTATTTACCGGCATTGATTCAGGAAAGTTTCAAATGGGTGGAAATAATATTTCTTATTCATCAGAGAGATCTCAAAAATATTTATTTTCATACCCAATAGGCTCTACTCCTTCAGTTTTAGCAGTTCCTAAGAATAGTAATATCAAAGCTTATAATGATATTAGTGGTCATAAAACACAGGTTGTCCAAGGAACGACAACTGCCAAGCAATTAGAAAATTTCAATAAAGAGCATCAGAAAAATCCTGTTACTCTAAAATATACTAATGAAAATATTACACAGATTCTAACGAATTTGAGTGATGGAAAAGCTGATTTTAAACTTTTTGACGGACCAACTGTTAACGCTATCATAAAGAATCAAGGTCTCACGAATTTAAAAACCATCCCTTTGACTATGAGAGATCAGCCTTATATTTATTTCATCTTTGGTCAGGATCAAAAAGACTTGCAAAAGTATGTGAATAATCGCCTTAAACAATTACGTAAAGATGGGACACTTTCAAAAATAGCTAAAGAATACCTTGGAGGTGATTACGTACCAAATGAGAAAGATCTCGTTACTCCTAAGGAGAAGTAGTAATAAAAACTAAGGAGATGTCAATCCTTAGTTTTTTGTTATATAGTTTAAAACTATAACAAGAGACAGTTTATAACAATTTGATTCTAATAACTTCCTATGGGATAATATCTTTATCACAAAAATTGAGGGAATTTATTATGAAGTTAAAACATATTGTCTTAGGATTAGCCTTAACAACACTTTTAGGAGTCACATTTAGTAATCAAGAAGTTTCAGCAAGCTCAACTTCAAGTAAAGTTGTTAAAGTTGGTGTTATGACCTTTTCTGACACTGAAAAAGCACGTTGGGATAAAATTGAAAAGCTAGTAGGTGATAAAGCTAAAATCAAATTTACAGAATTTACAGATTATACACAACCAAATCAAGCGACAGCCAATAAGGATGTGGATATTAATGCCTTTCAACATTACAATTTCTTAGAAAACTGGAATAAGGAAAATAAGAAAAACTTAATTCCACTTGAAAAGACTTACTTAGCTCCAATTCGTATCTATTCTGAGAAGGTAAAATCTCTTAAAAAATTGAAAAAAGGAGCCACTATTGCAATTCCAAATGATGCAACAAATGGTAGCCGTGCATTGTATGTCCTTCAGTCAGCAGGTTTAATCAAATTGAATGTTTCTGGTAAGAAGGTTGCAACAGTTGCTAATATCACATCTAATAAAAAGGATATTAATATTCAGGAGTTAGATGCGAGTCAAACACCACGTGCACTCAAAGATGTAGATGCAGCTATTATTAATAATACATACATTGAGCAAGCTAATTTAAAACCTTCAGATGCTATCTTTGTTGAGAAATCAGATAAAAATTCAAAACAATGGATTAATATCATTGCGGGACGTAAAAATTGGAAAAAGCAAAAGAACGCTAAAGCTATCCAAGCTATCTTGGATGCTTATCACACAGATGAAGTGAAAAAAGTTATCAAAGATACTTCAGCTGATATTCCACAATGGTAACGTGAATTGACTGTATAAGTTTAACAGGGAATCCTAATAGGATACAACTTATCAGCCATATAGCCATAAAGGGCCTGGGACGAATACAATGTGCCAGGCTCTTGGATTGTTTTTGAAGGAAGGTGGATGAAAGATGACTTTAACAAACGAAGAAAATCAAATTCAAAAGTTTCTATCTGATACTATTGTTCAGGATGATATCAATATTTTAAGAGATTTAATTGCAATTAAGTCAATTTTTGCTCAGAAAGTTGGTTTAAATGACTTATCAAGCTATCTTGGAGAAGTTTTCATAAAAGCTGGCGCAGAAGTCATTATAGATGACAGCTATAGCGCTCCCTTTATCGTGGCAAATTTCAAATCATCAAAAGTAGATGCTAAGCGTATTATTTTTTACAATCATTATGATACTGTACCAGCAGATGAGGTAGAACAGTGGACTGAGGACCCTTTTACACTTTCACTTCGATATGGTAAGATGTATGGACGTGGTGTAGATGATGATAAAGGTCACATTACCGCACGTTTATCAGCAGTTAAAAAATATTTATCAAGACACAAAGGGGAACTTCCTCTAGATATCACTTTTATTGTGGAAGGAGCAGAGGAATCAGCTTCAGTAGGCCTTGATTATTATTTAGAAAAGTATCAAGAGCAGCTACAAGGGGCTGATTTGATCGTGTGGGAAGATGGCCCTAAAAATCCTAAAGGACAGTTGGAAATTGCTGGTGGAAATAAAGGCATTGTCACTTTTGATTTATCAGTAAGTTCAGCGGATGTTGATATTCATTCATCCTTTGGTGGGGTTGTTGATTCCTCGACATGGTATTTAATTCAAGCCCTCAATACGTTAAGGGATAACAAAGGTCATATATTGGTAGAAGGTATTTATGATAAAGTTATTCCCCCTACTAAGAGAGAGTTAGAATTAGTTGAAAAATATTCTTATAGATCTGCAAAGGCGCTAGAAGGTGCTTACCAATTAGTTTTGCCCAGTTTAGCAGATAGTCATAAAACTTTTTTGAGAAAGCTTTATTTTGAACCTTCTATAGCCATTGAAGGTATAACCTCAGGTTATCAAGGTGAAGGCGTCAAAACAATTTTACCTGCTTATGCTAAATGTAAAGCAGAGGTTAGGTTAGTACCAGGGTTAACCCCGAAAGGTGTACTAGATTCAATACAAAATCATTTGAAAGAGAATGGCTTTAAAGACATTGAGCTAACCTATACCCTTGGTGAAATGTCTTATCGTAGTGATATGTCAGCGCCATCTATCCTAAAGGTTGTTGATTTAGCTGAGCAATTTTATCCAGAAGGGATATCTCTGTTACCTACCTCACCAGGTACAGGACCAATGTATTTAGTTCATCAAGCTCTAAGAGCGCCAATTGCAGCTATTGGCATAGGACATGCCAATAGTCGAGACCATGGCGTTGATGAAAATGTTAGTATTGCTGATTATTACACCCATATTGAATTAGTGGAGGCTTTAATAGAATCATATGAGTAAAGAACCAATTATTAAATTAGACAACATTGATGTTACTTTCCACCAAAAGAAACGTGAGATTAATGCTGTTAAAGATGTTACTATCCATATTAATCAAGGTGATATATATGGAATTGTCGGTTATTCAGGAGCCGGAAAATCTACCCTTGTTCGTGTTATTAATTTGCTACAAGAACCTTCAGCAGGTAAAATTACTATTGATGACCAAGTTATTTACGACAACAAGGTGACACTGACTAGCACACAATTACGCGAACAGCGCCGTGAAATTGGAATGATTTTTCAACATTTTAACCTAATGTCACAGTTGACAGCAGAGCAGAATGTAGCTTTTGCTCTTAAACATTCAGGTTTATCAAAAGAGGCGAAAGCAGCTAAGGTTGCTAAATTATTAGAACTTGTTGGATTATCCGATCGTGCTCAAAACTATCCTTCACAATTATCAGGAGGGCAAAAACAGCGTGTTGCCATTGCGCGTGCATTGGCTAACGATCCTAAAATCTTAATTTCAGATGAGTCTACCTCTGCACTTGACCCTAAAACAACAAAACAAATACTTGCCCTTCTCCAAGATCTGAATAAAAAATTGGGACTTACGATTGTTTTGATTACACATGAGATGCAAATTGTCAAAGACATTGCTAATCGCGTTGCTGTTATGCAAAATGGTAAATTGATTGAAGAAGGATCAGTTTTAGACATTTTTTCACATCCTAGAGAGAGTCTTACACAAGATTTTATAAAAATAGCTACTGGTATTGATGAGGCAATGCTTAAGATTGAGCAACAAGAAGTTGTCAAAAATCTACCAGTAGGTAGCAAATTAGTTCAACTGAAATACGCTGGGCATAGCACGGATGAGCCGCTTTTAAATCAAATTTATAAAGAATTTGAAGTAACTGCTAACATCCTCTATGGGAATATTGAAATTTTAGATGGTATTCCAGTTGGAGAAATGGTAGTTATCTTATCAGGTGACGAAGAAAAATTAAGACAAGCCTGCCAAGCAATTACAGATTCGCAAGTTCAATTAACGTTATTGAAAGAAGGTGGTAAAGCATGATAGAGTGGATTCAAACACATTTACCAAATGTATATCAAATGGGTTGGGAAGGTGCTTACGGCTGGCAGACAGCTATTGTACAAACCCTTTATATGACTTTTTGGTCGTTCCTTATTGGAGGTTTAATGGGATTGTTAGGAGGTTTATTCCTTGTTTTAACTAGTCCTAGAGGAGTTATTGCTAATAAATTAGTATTTGGAGTTTTAGATAAAGTTGTTTCTGTTTTTAGAGCTCTGCCCTTCATTATTCTTCTTGCTTTGATTGCGCCAGTAACTCGCGTAATTGTAGGAACAACACTTGGTTCACCAGCAGCTTTGGTACCTCTTTCTTTGGCAGTTTTCCCATTTTTTGCTCGTCAAGTTCAAGTTGTTTTAGCTGAACTTGATGGTGGAGTTATTGAGGCTGCACAAGCCTCAGGTGGAACACTTTGGGATATTATTGTAGTTTATCTTCGTGAAGGTCTACCAGATTTAATTCGAGTATCAACGGTTACTTTGATTTCTTTAGTAGGTGAAACAGCTATGGCTGGCGCTATTGGTGCAGGAGGATTGGGTTCTGTTGCTATTACTAAAGGATATAACTATTCTCGTGATGATATTACTTTAGTAGCGACTATTCTGATTTTATTATTAATTTTCTTTATCCAATTTTTAGGTGATTTTTTAACACGTCGCTTGAGTCATAAATAAAAATGTGAGAAGGCTATTCTTCTCACATTTTTATTTGTTTAAAAATTATCAGGCTGGAGTAATATCGTTTTCGATGATAACTTTGAGAGTATTGTTTTCTTCAGCAGCTTTAAATACCTTATAAGCTTCTTCGATTTCAGATAGCTTGAAGTGATGTGTTACTAGTTGTGTTGCATCGATTTTGCCTGTCTCAAGAACTTCAAGGAGCATTTCAGTTGTATTAGCATTAACTAATCCAGTATTAAGGGTTATATTTTTTATCCATAAATCTTGGAGGTTAAATTCAACAGGTTTACCATGAACACCAACATTTGCGATATGTCCTCCAATAGAAACTACATTTTGACAAATATCAAATGTTGCAGGATAACCAACACATTCTAATACGACATCAACGCCACGGCCTTTGGTAATTTTATCAATTTCTTCTTTAACTTCTTGAGTAGACGTTGATAGAATGGTGTGTGTTGCACCAAATTTTTTAGAGGCTTCAAGTCGTTTTTGAGATAAATCAACCATAATAATTTTGGCAGGAGAATAGAATTGTGCAGTTAGTAAGGCAGATAGTCCAATTGGTCCAGCGCCTACAATACAAACAGTATCACCTGGTTTAATGTGAGAAGGTAAGACGCCGATTTCGTATGAAGTTGGTAAAATATCAGATAACATAACCAATGCATCGTCACAAACACCTTCAGGTGCATGATAAAGGCTACCATCTGCATGTGGAATATGAACATATTCTGCTTGAGTACCTTCAATAAGATGTCCTAAAATCCACCCGCCATCTTCACAATGTGAAGGCAACTGGTGCTTACAGTAATAGCAAGTATTACAGGCAGTGACACAAGAAATAATTACTTTATCTCCGACTTTAAAATGATTGACAGCAGAACCAACTTCTTCGACGATACCAATGCCTTCATGACCTAAAGTTGTTCCTGGTTTACAAGCAGGAACATCGCCACCAAGGATATGTAGATCAGTACCACAAATGGTTGTTTTGACAAGTCTTACAACCGCATCTGTGGGTTTTATTACTTGAGGTTTAGCCTTATCAGTAAGTGATAATTCATTAGCTGAAAGATAAGTTGCAGCTCTCATATTAGAGTTCCTCCAAAAATTATTTATTTTCAAGGCTATTATACCACCAAAAGAAAGCGGTTACAATAATTATTTTAAAATAAAAGCAGTAATTTTCGTACTGCTTTAAATTATTATGCTTTTACTTTTTTTAGAATAAGACCAACTAAGACACCACAAATTGCAAAACTAATCCATCCCATAGAATATTCACCTAAAGGAACAACTTTAGTAAAGAATGTGGTCAAAGCGGATGGAATGGTAAATAAACCAGTCATTTCGCCGAGTTTTGATAAGGCATCGTATAAAGCAGCGACAGCAGTGGCGGCAATAGAAGTTTGGTAGACAATGCGGCTACTTTCAAATTTTTGATCAAAAAAGACTAAGAAAATTAAGACTATAGTTAATGGATAGAGAAGGTAGAGAACTGGTAGTGACCAACGGATAATCTCTGATAAACCACCAAAATAGAACGTAATAGCAATTAAAGTAAAGATTGTAGCCCAAGTAATGTGACTAATCTTTGGAAGTAATTTGTGGAAGTATTCCGCACAAGCAGTGATTAATCCAGTAGCTGTTGTTAAGCAAGCAAGAAAAATAGCCGTACCTAAAATAGCTTGTCCCACAATTCCTAAATAGAAGTTAGCTGATTGACTAAGAACATGCCCACCGTCTATTGGAGTATTGTGAAGTAAGAAGGAACCATTTGCAAATTTAAACAAGCTTTGTGAAGTTGCACCAATACGTCCTACAAAAATATAAATAAAAGCTAAAAGAAATGTAGCGATAGCACCAGATTTAAGTGCCATAGAAGTAATTTCTTTTTTGGTAATTGCTCCGTACTGTTTACTTGCTTGAATAACGATAATAGCAAAAGCAATTGATGCAAGGGCATCCATTGTACCATACCCCTGAATCAGTCCTGCTAGGAATGGTAAATCCTTGAAAGCATCGCTGACATTCGTTGAAGCGTTATGTGGTGTTCCAACGATAGCAGCTGGATGGATGAGTGAGGCAATAATTAAAATACTAATAACAGTTAGTAAAAAGGGAGTTAGATATTTACCAATACGATCTACAATCTGACTAGGTCTAATAGCTAAGAAATAAGAAATACCAAAGAAAATTAAACCATAGATAATTTTGACTAAGGAGCTGTCGCCTAAGATAGGTTGAATACCAACTGAGAATGAGGTTGCCCCTGTTCGAGGAATGGCAAAGAAAGGTCCAATAGATAGGTATAGTGCTACTGCAAAGAAAATAGCATATGTTTTAGAGACAGGTTTGGTGAAGCTTTCAACATCGGTTGCTCCTGAGTACGCCACAGCTGCAACACCAAGTAGGGGTAAAGTTACGCCTGTTAAGCAGAACCCAATGATAGCCCACGCCCAATTAGAACCAGAGTAGATACCTAAGTAGGCTGGATAAATAAGATTACCGGCTCCAAAGAACAGCGCAAAAAGCATCAAGCCGATAATGATATAAGTGTTTTTTAGTTTCATCAATGTACCTTTCTGTACAAAAAAATATTTTATTTTCGAAATTGATTGAATATTTCAAAAAGTAATTATATCAGAAAAATTTAGAATTCGTCAACCTCTAAAAAATAAAAAAGGTATTTGACGAATCTTTTTTTTTATCATATCATAGAGTTTAAGAATTTTTTAGGAGTTTAGTATGAAACGATTTTTAAAAGCTTGGAGAAAAACAAGCTTGATAAAAAAAATAACAATTGGAGTCGTTATTGGCTTATTCTTGGGTATTTTAGTCCCTAAAGCCTCTGCGATTGGTTTACTTGGTCAACTTTTTGTAGGAGGGTTGAAAGCTATTGCCCCTCTTTTAGTTTTCACTTTAGTTATTAGTGCCTTGTCGCAACACCGTGAGGGCGGTAAGACCAATATGTCAACGATAATTGGTTTGTATATCACTGCAACTTTTGCAGCGGCCCTAATCGCTGTTGTTGTGAACTATATTTTCCCTTTGACACTGATATTGAAAACGCCAGCAAAGACAGACTTATTACCTCCCAAGGGGATTTCAGAAGTCTTTCAATCTCTTTTGTTGAAAATTGTTGATAATCCCATTCATGCCATTACCGAGGCCAATTATATGAGTATTCTATTTTGGGCGGTTATTTTTGGTTTGGCGATGCGAAGCAGTAATCAGCGTACAAAAGATTTAATGCAAACTTTTGCTGATGCTACTTCACAAGTTGTCAAATGGATTATCAATTTGGCCCCAATTGGTATTATGGGGTTGGTTTTCACTAGCATTTCAGAAAACGGTATTGGTATACTAGGTGATTATGGTCTTTTAATATTAGTTTTGGTGGGTACGATGTTATTTGTAGCTCTTGTCGTTAACCCAATCATTGCTTTTGTTATGATGCGTAAAAATCCTTACCCTTTGGTATTACGATGCTTAAAGGATTCAGGTATTACAGCTTTCTTTACACGTAGTTCTGCGGCGAATATTCCTGTTAATATGAGACTATGTGAGGATTTAGGATTAGATAAAGACACTTACTCAGTATCTATCCCGCTTGGTGCAGCTATCAATATGGCTGGTGCAGCTATTACAATTAATATCCTGACTTTAGCAGCAGTAAATACTTTAGGAATTACTGTTGATTTTCCAACAGCATTCTTATTAAGTGTGGTTGCTGCTGTATCAGCATGTGGAGCTTCTGGTGTAACTGGTGGTTCACTTTTATTGATTCCGGTGGCATGTAGCTTATTTGGTATTTCAAATGACGTTGCAATGCAAGTCGTAGGAGTTGGTTTCATTGTAGGGGTGATACAGGATTCGTGTGAGACAGCCTTAAATTCATCGACAGACGTTCTGTTCACGGCTGTAGCTGAAAAATCAGTTTTTGGAAAAAAATAAACTAATGAAGGTCTTAGGTATTCTATCTGAGATCTTTTTTGGTATTTAATATTATTTTCAATCGTTTTTCAGTTCTTCTTGTCAATAAGGTTTCAAATCAGCTTGAAATATGATAAAATAGAACAGATTGTAAGTGACTGTTTAAGCTTGTTTTTCAGAGAGGTTTTTATGAATACAAACACAATAAAAAAGGTTGTAGCGACTGGAATTGGAGCTGCACTTTTTATCATTATAGGTATGCTAGTTAATATACCAACACCAATTCCAAATACTAATATTCAATTGCAGTATGCAGTTTTAGCATTATTTGCAGTTATTTATGGACCAGGAGTTGGTTTTTTTACTGGTTTTATCGGACACGCATTGAAAGATTCGATTCAATATGGTTCTCCGTGGTGGACTTGGGTTTTAGTTAGTGGTCTTTTAGGTTTGATGATAGGCTTTTTTGCTAAAAAATTAGCTATTCAATTATCTGGCATGACTAAGAAGGATTTGCTTCTATTTAATGTAGTTCAAGTTATTGCTAACCTTATAGGTTGGTCTGTCGTTGCACCGTATGGTGATATTTTCTTTTATAGCGAACCTGCAAGCAAAGTTTTTGCACAAGGTTTCTTATCAAGCCTTGTGAATTCCATTACTATTGGAGTAGGTGGTACGCTTTTGTTGCTAGCATACGCTAAATCACGACCACAAAAAGGTAGTTTATCCAAAGATTAGGATAAGAGAGTAATCTATGAAAGATTTTATTGAATGGAAGGATTTTACCTTTCAATATGACGTTCAATCTGAACCAACTTTAAAAGGGATTAACTTAAGCATTCCTAAAGGTGAAAAGGTCTTGATATTAGGACCTTCAGGGTCGGGGAAGTCAACGCTTGGTCATTGTTTAAATGGTATTATCCCAAATACTCATAAAGGCCAATATAGTGGTATTTTTACGATTAACCATAAAAATGCTTTTGACTTGTCAATATATGACAAGTCTCATTTAGTTTCTACGGTTTTACAAGATCCAGATGGCCAATTTATAGGATTGACAGTAGCAGAAGATATTGCTTTTGCATTAGAAAATGATGTTGTAGCACAGGAAGAAATGGCCTCTATCGTTGAAATGTGGGCAAAACGTTTAGAAATAGCTCCTCTTTTGTCTAAACGTCCACAAGACTTGTCGGGAGGACAAAAACAACGGGTTAGTTTAGCTGGAGTTTTAGTAGACGATAGCCCAATTCTATTATTTGATGAGCCTTTGGCTAATCTAGATCCACAATCGGGACAAGATATCATGGCATTGGTTGACCGTATTCATCAAGAGCAAGATGCGACCACTATTATTATTGAACATCGATTGGAAGATGTTTTTTATGAGCGAGTAGATCGTGTAGTTCTTTTTAGTGATGGACAAATTATTTATAATGGGGAGCCGGATCAACTTTTAAAAACTAATTTTTTATCTGAATATGGTATTCGAGAACCACTGTATATTTCTGCTCTCAAAAATTTAGGATATGACTTTGAAAAACAAAATACAATGACGTCTATTGATGACTTTGATTTCAGTGAACTATTGATACCTAAAATGCGAGCATTAGATTTAGATAAACATACAGATAAATTATTATCAGTACAGCATTTGTCGGTGTCATATGATTTAGAGAATAATACTTTAGATGATGTTTCGTTTGATTTATATAAAGGTCAGCGGTTAGCTATCGTTGGGAAAAATGGTGCAGGTAAATCTACTTTAGCTAAAGCGTTATGTCAATTTATCCCTAATAATGCTACTCTAATTTATAATAATGAAGATGTCAGTCAAGACTCTATAAAAGAAAGAGCAGAACGAATTGGCTATGTTTTGCAAAATCCCAATCAGATGATAAGTCAAGCGATGGTTTTTGATGAAGTTGCTCTGGGTCTCCGTTTAAGAGGTTTTAGTGATAATGATATAGAAAGTCGTGTCTACGATATATTAAAGGTTTGTGGGCTCTACCAATTTAGGAATTGGCCTATATCGGCTCTATCATTCGGTCAGAAAAAACGTGTTACGATTGCTTCGATACTGATTTTAAATCCAGAAGTTATTATTTTGGATGAACCAACAGCTGGTCAAGATATGAAGCATTATACTGAAATGATGTCTTTCCTTGATAAACTAAGTTGTGATGGACATACCATTGTTATGATTACACATGATATGCAGCTTATGTTAGAGTATACAGATCGTGCAATTGTAATCGACAATGGTCTGATTGTTGCAGATGATCATCCTATTAACATCCTTTCAAATACAGAGCTTTTGAAAAAGACTCATTTAAAGAAAACGAGTTTATTTGCTTTAGCAGACAGATTAGGGATATCTCCACAGAAACTAACACAATGGTACATTGATAATCAAGGAGGTAAGAATGGCTAAACAATTAATTGGTTATCAAGAGGGTTATGGCTTTCTATACAGGCTATCAGGTGCCAGTAAGTTACTATTTTTTATTTTAGTTTCTGTTGCTTGCATGACCACTTATGATACAAGATTTTTAATTGTTGTTTCATTGGGATCGCTAGTCTTATTTAGATTAGCAAAAATCAAATGGCAACAGGTGTCCTTTGTTATGACTTTAGTTGTTGTATTCGCTGTTTTAAATATTATAATGGTCTATCTTTTTGCTCCCCATTATGGTGATAAGATTTATGGTAGTTCTTCTTTATTGTTAAAAGGAATTGGCCCATATGATGTGACTAGCCAAGAGTTGTTTTACCTCTTTAATCTGATTTTAAAATACTTTTGTACAGTGCCTTTAGCTCTTTTGTTTTTGATGACAACTAATCCTAGTCAGTTCGCATCAAGTTTAAATCAATTAGGTTTATCATATAAAATAGCTTATGCTGTTAGTTTGACCCTTAGATATATACCTGATGTTCAAGAAGAATTTTATACAATACGTCGAGCACAAGAGGCAAGAGGAATAGAATTATCAAAAAAATCGAACTTAGTAGCACGCATTAAGGGGAATTTGCAGATTGTCACACCATTAATTTTTAGCTCTCTAGAACGTATTGATACAGTAGCAACTGCTATGGAACTTCGACGATTTGGTAAAAATAAAAGACGTACTTGGTACTCTAAGCAATCTTTGGAAAAAAGTGACATTGTCTTAATCATACTTGCTCTAGCTAGTCTGTTTGTAAGCCTTTATTTAATTCACCTTAATCATGGACGTTTCTATAACCCATGGCAATAAAAAACTGACCTTAATAGTCAGTTTTTTATTTTCTTTAGTTAAAGTATCCTAAATAGTCATAGCGTTGGAAGGCATCTGAGTTAGCGATAGCCACTAGAATAATACCTTCTTCAAGTGGACTATTGATTGGAACTTCGGTATCGACAGGTTTGTTTTTTGCTTTTCTGATACCTATGAGGTTAAGATCAAACTTGTGACGGATATTTAATTGTTCGACAGTTTTCCCTACCCATGATTTGGGAATTTTAAATTCAATGACAGAAATATCAGATTCAATCTGGAAGACATCTGTAATTTTATTTCTCATGAGGTTTGCAGCAACATTTTGCCCAGATTCTCGCTCCGGAGAGATAACCAAATCAGCACCAATTTCATAAAGTACTTCTTCGTATACAAGGTTTCGAGCTTTAGCAATAACTTGTGGGACGCCTAACTTTTTACAGTGCATTACGGCCAATACTGAGCTCTCTAAACTGTTTCCTGTAGCAATAATAACAGTATCACAGTCACTGATCCCGATGTGTTTTAGGAAAGCTAAATCAGTAATGTCTCCGATAGCTGCTTTTGTAACAACTTCGGCGACAGCTTGTACATTTTCAGGATTGCTGTCAATAGCAATAACATCTTGTTCAAAGTTACTTAGTTCTTGTGCGAGTGTTTGTCCAAATATTCCTAGACCAAGTACACCAATAATTTTTGTTTTCATAAAAGACCTTTTCTAACCTAGAATAATTTCTGTTTCAGCATAGTGAATTTCCTTCTCTTTTTTCTGAAGAATTGATAGCAGTACGGTAATTGGACCGACTCGACCAATAAACATGAGGAACATAATTACAATTCGACCGCCCAGAGTTAATTGATTGGTAGTGTTCATTGTTACACCCACGGTTGCTAAGGCACTAGATGCCTCAAAGAAAAGAGAAAAAGGATCTATATGGGGATTGAGTTCCAGAAGAAGGAGATAGCCGCTAATAAGTATGATAAAAAAGAAAGTTAAAATCGATAGTGTTTGTTTAATAATACTGGAAGGAATTGTTCGATAATGAAAAGTCACTTGGCTTTGGCCACTCAGTTCGGCTTTAAATAGTAAGAGTAAAATGGCGATAACAGTGACTTTAAATCCTCCTGCCGTTCCACCAGGAGCTCCTCCAATTAACATTTGGATAATATAAACAAGGTTGGTTGCGAAATCAGTTTGGGTATAATCAATAGTTGAAAATCCAGCGGTACGCATCGTAACTGTTTGGAAAAAGCTGACCATTAGTTGTTTAGGTAGAGATAAATTAGCAATTGTTCTAAAATTTCCAAACTCTAACAACCAAGAAAGCAAAGTTCCTGTTAGTAAAATAATGGTTGTTGTTTTTAAAACCAGTTTAGAATGGTTGCTGAGGCGTTTTGGAAATGTCTTGATTAATTTTGGTCCCTTGTGAGATGTTTGTATAGTAGCTTCAATTAAATCTTTCCATACGGCAAATCCAAGTCCTCCTGAAATAATCAAGAAACAAACGATAATGTTAACCAAAGGATTTAGTTTAAATTGAGCTAAGCTCGTTGCCTCTAGATTATCAAAACCGGCATTACAAAAGGCTGAGACAGCTAAGAATATACTATTAAAGATACCATGACCCAAACCAAATCGAGGAATAAAATCTATGGCTAAAATGCTGGCTGCTAAAACTTCTAAAGTTAAAGTTACTTTAAAAATCATATAGAGATATTTTTTTAAATCTGTCGAACTGTTATAAGTTATCGCTGACTGCAAAAGGGTCTGATCATTTAACGACATTTTACGTCTTAGGGTATAGTAAGACAACGACATTAGTGTTACTAAACCAAGTCCCCCTGTTTGCATGAGTAAAATAGCTACAATCTGCCCCCAACCGTTATAAACCTTACTGATAGGAAAAACAGATAAACCAGTTACACATACCATTGAAACAGTCGTGAAAAGGTGATCAATGTAATGTGTTTTAGGGGCGTTAGCATATTGAAAAATTGGAAGTGAAAGTAAAATACTTCCCAATAGGATAACAGCGATAAAACTAATGCTGAGTTTACGTGCGACAGACATTGTCTTGTAATCAAAGAAATGTTTCATACTAGCTCCCAACTTTACAAAGGCTTCTTGTTTGGAGTACCAGCTTTACGAGGGTATTTATTAGGCGTTTCTTTTTTCTTGCTAACGATTGTGATATTTCGGTCATCACCATTAGGTAACTTATAATTTTTATTTACAGTTACTTGTGAAAATAGTGTTTTCAAAGCTTTTTCTGCAGAAATTAATTCCTCTTCAGCAGCTGCAGCTTTCAGTGCAATCAAGCGACCATTAACTTTAAGAAAAGGTATTGTCAATTCTGCTAGAACCTGCATTTTAGCTACTGCACGAGCTGTTACGATATCAAATTTAGCTCGAAATACTCTATCTTGACCAAAGTCCTCAGCGCGCCCATGGAAGAAGTGAACTCCTGAAAGTTCAAGTTCATTAGCTAATATGTTTAGAAAATTAATGCGTTTATTCAGTGAATCAATAATAGTAATATCAATTTCAGGATAAAGGATTTTCATAGGAATACTAGGAAAACCTGCACCAGCACCAATATCTAAAATGCTAAGAGGACTATTGTCAATATAACCTTGTAAAATCGGCGCAATAGAATCATAGAAGTGCTTTAAGTAAACCTCTTCCTTATCTGTAATAGCTGTTAGGTTAATTTTCTCATTCCATTCAACAAGAAGTCTAAAATAAGTTTCAAATTGTTTTTTCTGTTTGTCAGTAAGTGTAATACCATGCTCTATCAGAACTTGATAAAATGCTTGGGGTGTCATAGTAAACCTCAATTTCTATATCGTATAATGACTCTATTTTATCACAAATACTAATAATGGGAATAACAGGACTTTCCTAATCTAAAGAAAATTGCTATAATGGAAAAAATGTAAAGGAGCTACTACTATGGGAACTATGATTTTAATAGCAATTATTGCTTTGTTTGTTATTTGGTTGATTGTTGCTTATAACAGTTTAGTTAGAAGTCGCATGCATACTAAAGAATCATGGAGTCAAATAGACGTTCAATTGAAACGTCGTAACGATTTAATTCCAAACCTAATCGAAACTGTTAAAGGCTATGCTGCGTACGAAGGGAAAACACTTGAGAAGATTGCAGAACTGCGTGCTCAAGTTGCTAAAGCTAACACACCTGCTGAAGCAATGACAGCAAGTAATGAGCTAACAAGACAGCTTTCAAGTATTTTAGCGGTTGCTGAAAATTACCCAGATTTAAAAGCCAACAATAGCTTTGTTAAACTTCAAGAAGAACTAACTAATACGGAAAATAAAATTTCTTATTCACGTCAGTTATATAACACAACAACATCCAATTATAATGTGAAATTAGAAACTTTCCCAAGTAATATTGTTGGAAAACTATTTGGGTTCAAACCAAGCCAATTCTTAGAAACTCCTGAAGAAGAAAAAGAAGTGCCAAAAGTTTCCTTTGACTTTTAATTGAGAAGGGAGAGAGGCTTTTGCTGTATCAACAAATTGCAAGTAATAAGAGAAAAACAGTTGTCTTGTTAATTGTCTTCTTCTGTCTTTTAGCAGCTATTGGAGCAGCTGTAGGTTATTTGGTATTAGGCAGCTACCAATTTGGGCTTGTTCTAGCTCTAATTATTGGGGTTATCTATGCAGTAAGTATGATTTTTCAATCAACTAATGTTGTTATGTCAATGAACAATGCGCGTGAAGTTACAGAAGATGAGGCGCCAAATTATTTTCATATTGTTGAAGATATGGCAATGATAGCTCAGATACCTATGCCACGCGTTTTCATTGTTGAAGATGACTCCCTAAATGCCTTTGCCACAGGCTCTAAGCCAGAAAATGCTGCTGTTGCAGCAACGACAGGCCTATTAGCTGTTATGAACCGCGAAGAGTTAGAGGGTGTTATTGGACATGAGGTTAGTCATATTCGTAATTATGATATCCGTATTTCAACCATTGCAGTAGCTTTAGCGAGTGCTGTAACTCTAATATCAAGCATTGGTAGCCGTATGTTATTTTACGGCGGAGGTCGTAGGCGTGATGATGACAGAGAAGATGGTGGAAACATCTTGGTTTTGATTTTCTCTATTTTATCACTAATCCTTGCACCATTAGCCGCTAGTTTAGTTCAATTAGCTATTTCAAGACAGCGCGAATACTTAGCAGACGCTAGTTCTGTTGAGTTAACAAGAAATCCACAAGGAATGATCTCTGCTTTAGAAAAACTTGATCGTTCTGAACCTATGGGGCATCCAGTAGATGATGCTAGTGCGGCTCTCTATATCAATGACCCAACGAAAAAAGAAGGGTTAAAGTCTTTATTTTATACGCATCCACCAATTGCAGATCGTATTGAGCGTTTGCGTCATATGTAGTCGTTAACAAAACGTAGGGTAGCTATGCCTTGCGTTTTGTTTTTTTAAGACAAAGCCTGTAAAACTTGATATAATATGACATATACTATAAAGGGAGATGGCACGTGTTACTTACAGAAATCAAAAAATCACCAGAGGGGCTTTATTTTGATAAAAAAATAGATATCAAAGAGTCGCTTATGGAGCGTCATTCAGAGATAATGGATATTTCTGATATTCAAGTTTCAGGTCATGTGGTGTATGAAGATGGTCTCTATCTACTTGACTATAATATGGCTTACGATATTACATTACCGTCTAGTCGTTCTATGAAACCAGTTGTTTTATCTGAAAAGCAAACTATTAATGAAGTTTTTATTGAAGCTGAAAATGTTAGCACTAAAAAAGAGCTCGTTGATCAGGAGTTGGTCTTAATATTAGAGGAAGATGATATTAATTTAGAAGAAAGCGTTATCGATAATATCTTGTTAAATATACCTCTTCGTGTTCTGGCAGCTGATGAGGTTGGGGTAGAAGCGGATTTATCAGGTAAAAATTGGTCGTTAATGACTGAAAAGCAGTATGAAGAAAAACAAGCTAAAGAAAAAGAAAAATCTAATCCTTTCGCAGCCTTAGAAGGTATGTTTGATAGTGATTAGATAAAAATTATTAATAACATCAGTTGATATTTTAATTTTTTTTTAGTAGAATTGAAAAGTGACAGAGGACACTACTCAATAATAAAAATTAAGTCTCGCTATCGAACAATTGTTTGGGATGGCGATTTATTTATTTAAAGAAACGTTAGTAAAATGTGGGCTATCTTGTTTTTTATCTAGATATTCTAAAAAATAATTGATAGTGTTAAGTAAAGAATAAGAAGGTTGGTGTAGATGGGTAAAAAGATCTTAATAATCGAAGATGAGAAAAATTTAGCTCGCTTCGTCTCGTTAGAACTACTACATGAAGGATATGATGTTGTTGTTGAAACAAACGGTCGTGAAGGATTGGACACAGCATTAGAAAAAGATTTTGATTTGATTCTACTGGATTTAATGCTTCCAGAGATGGATGGTTTCGAAATCACACGTCGCCTGCAGGCTGAAAAAACAACCTATATCATGATGATGACAGCACGTGATTCTGTTATGGATATTGTAGCTGGTCTTGATCGTGGAGCAGATGATTATATTGTTAAGCCGTTTGCAATCGAAGAATTATTAGCACGTGTTAGAGCGATTTTCCGACGCCAAGAAATTGAAACGAAGACAAAAGAAAAAGGTGATAGTGGTAGTTTCCGTGATTTGTCATTAAATACTCATAATCGTTCAGCGATGCGTGGTGATGAGGAAATTTCACTAACAAAACGTGAATTTGATTTGTTGAATGTCTTGATGACAAATATGAATCGTGTTATGACACGAGAAGAGTTGCTAGAACATGTTTGGAAATACGATGTGGCAGCAGAGACAAACGTTGTTGATGTTTATATCCGTTACCTAAGAGGTAAAATTGATATCCCAGGTCGTGAATCATATATTCAAACTGTTCGCGGAATGGGCTATGTGATTCGTGAAAAATAAAAAAGATCAGTTTATAGGGGTAAAACAACCTCTGTCAAAAAAATTATCGCAATTAGTTTTTATCTTATTTTTTAGCCTATTTACAGTATTTTCTGTTTTAGTTTATACTTCGGCAACAAGATACGTCCTTCACAGGGAAAAAATTAATGTCGGTAGGTCATTAGAAAAAACTAGAGTTCGTTTGTCGCAAGCGAACTCTAGTTTGACATCCGATGATATTTTAGAGATCCTGTACAACCAGGTTTTTGCGGATGACATCTATCCTCATAAGCGTCAAAATGGAATTGTTAGAACGGGCGAGTCAATCGATAGTATTCTTTATGTTAATCAAGAAATGACCCTATACGATGTCAACAGGAAACCAGTTTTTTCTACACTGAGAACGGGTATGCCAACTATTGGTAAATCCATGGGAAAAGTTATCATCTCTAAAGTTGCAGATATGGAAGGTTTTGTTGGTACAAAAGCAATCTACTCTCAAAAAACAGGACAGTTGCTTGGATACGTTCAAATTTTCTATAATTTAGGTCGTTATTATAGTATGAGGCAAAACATCATTGTTTTCTTGATTATGATGGAAGTTTTAGGGACTGTTTTAGCCTTGGTCGTTATTAATAGTGCTACTAAGCGTATTGTTCGTCCGGTTAAAAATTTACACGACTTAATGCATCAGATATCTGAAAATCCTAGTAATTTAGAAATTAGAAGTAAGGTCCGTTCAGAAGACGAAATTGGAGAATTGTCTAGGATTTTTGATGGGATGTTGGATCAGTTGGAAGACTATACTCGTCGACAATCACAATTCATTAGTGATGTTAGTCATGAATTAAGAACGCCTGTCGCTGTTGTAAAGGGTCATATTGGTTTATTACAACGTTGGGGGAAAGATGATCCAGAAATTCTTGAAGAAAGTTTAGCAGCGGCATACCATGAGGCAGATCGTATGTCCTTAATGATTAATGACATGTTAAATATGATTCGCGTCCAAGGAAGCTTGGAACTTCATCAAGATGAAGTGACAGATTTATCAAGCTCTATATCAGTTGTTATTGAAAATTTCCGTATTTTGAGAGAAGATTTTCAATTTATTTTTGAAAATAATATTTCAGATATCGTTTGGGGAAAGATATATAAGATACATTTTGAGCAAGCTCTCATGATCTTAATTGATAACGCTATCAAGTACTCTCCTAGTTATAAAGAAGTCAGTGTTGTTTTATCAGTAGACAATGATTTTGCGACAGTAGTTGTAAAAGATAAAGGAGAAGGTATCTCAGATGAAGATATTGAGTTTATCTTTGATCGTTTTTATCGAACTGATAAATCACGTAACAGAGAAAGTACACAAGCTGGTTTAGGTATCGGGCTTTCAGTGTTTAAACAAATTATGGATGCTTACCATTTAAAGGTGGATATTAAAAGTGAACTAAATCAAGGGACTGAATTCATTGTTCGCATTCCTATAAAAAAATTTGAAGAAACTAAAGAAATATAAGAAAAATCCTTATGCTTAATGATAAAAGGCATAAGGATTATTTTGTGTTTTGATATGATGAGGTGATAAGAGAGGCGCTTCTTTTGTTATTACTGAATTTGTGTTAAAATAAGATGATTAAATGATATGATAGAATAGGGGTGTTGACATGCGTTGTCCAAAATGTGGCTATAATAAATCTAGTGTGGTTGATAGCCGACAAGCTGAAGAAGGTACGACTATCAGACGCCGGAGAGAGTGCGAAAAATGTGGCAACCGCTTTACAACATTTGAACGTTTGGAAGAATTGCCTCTTTTAGTCATAAAGAAAGATGGTACTCGCGAGCAATTTTCTCGAGATAAAATTTTGAATGGTATTATTCAGAGTGCTCAAAAACGCCCTGTTTCGAGCGAAGATATTGAAAATTGTATCTTACGTATCGAACGTAAAATTAGGAGTGAGTATGAAGATGAGGTTTCTAGTATCACTATCGGAAATTTAGTGATGGATGAACTCGCCGAATTAGATGAGATTACTTATGTGCGCTTTGCTAGTGTTTATAAATCTTTTAAAGATGTAGATGAAATTGAAGAACTACTTCAACAAATTACAAAGCGCGTACGGAGTAAAAAGAGTGGTAGCGTGTGATGAGTCCAATAGATGAGTTTACATATATTAAGCAAAATAAGATTGTTTATGATAGTAATAGTTTAATACAATTGTATTTCCCAATTATGGGAAGTGATGCCATGGCACTCTATGATTATTTTGTTCATTTTTTTGATGACGGAATACGACGTCATAAATTTTCAGAGGTTCTCAATCATCTGCAATACGGGATGCCAAGATTTCAAGATGCATTGGTAATGTTAACAGCTTTGGATTTGTTGACTGTTTACCAAGCCACAGGTACTTACCTTGTTAAGTTGAATCAAGCTATGTCAAATGAGTTATTTTTATCTAATCCCATCTATCGTCGTTTGTTAGAAAAACGTATAGGAGAGGTAGCAGTGGCAGAATTAGATATGAAAATACCTAAAAATGCTAGAGATATCTCTAAAAAATTTACAGATGTTTTCTCGGATTTAGGACAACCAAAACAAGAGGTAAACCGGAGTAAAAATGTTTTTGACTTGGAAAGTTTCAAACGTTTGATGATGCGAGATGGCTTACGTTTTAACAATGAAAAAGATGATGTCTTAGGTATTTATAGTGTATCAGAACTTTATCATTTAAATTGGTATGATACCTATCAATTAGCAAAACAAACAGCTATCAATGGAATGATTGCGCCTCAGCGAATGAAAGTTCAACAAAATGAGGGGCAGCATATTAAAGATAATCAGAGTTTTACAAATAATGAAAAGGTCATACTAAGGGAATCTAAAAATGATAGTGCTCTAGTGTTCCTTGAAAAAATCAAGAGAAGCCGTAAGGCAGTGACAACAAGTGGTGAGAAGACTTTACTTGAGGATTTGGCAAAAATGAATTTCCTAGACGAAGTCATTAATGTTATGGTTTTATATACCTTGAATAAGACAAAATCTGCTAACTTAAATAAGGCCTATATCATGAAAGTTGCTAATGATTTTGCTTTTCAGAATGTTATGACGGCCGAAGATGCTGTGCTTAAAATTCGTGATTTTTCAGATCAAAAAGTAAGGACTAAAACAGAAACGAAGAAGAAACAATCGAATGTTCCTGAATGGAGTAATCCTGATTATAAAGATGAGGTTAGCCCAGAAAAAGAAATTGAATTAGAACAGTTTAAAACAGATGCCCTCAAGCGTTTAGAACGATTAGGAAAGGATGGTGAATCATGAAATCAGTGGGACAAGCATTAGAAAATCAAGGGAGAGTGCCTCGTAATACAAATGATGAGCTTATTCAAATGATTTTAGCAGATGCTCAGGTAGCGGAGTTCATTAAAACCCACCAACTTTCTCAGCGTGAAATAAATATCAGCATGTCTAAATTTAATCAATTTTTGATTGAGCGTCAGAAATTTAAAAATAAGGATAGTCAATATATTGCTAAAGGCTATGAGCCTATTTTGGTTATGAATGAAGGTTATGCAGATGTTTCTTATTTAGAAACACGAGAGTTAATTGAAGCACAAAAAAAACAAGCTATCAGTGATCGTATTAATTTAGTTAATCTACCCAAGTCCTATCGGAATATCAGAATGACTGACTTTGATATTAATAACGAGAGTCGAATGAAAGCTATGTCACAACTGCTTGATTTTGTAGAGACTTATCCTTCATATAATCACAAGGGGCTTTATTTATATGGAGATATGGGGGTTGGGAAATCCTATTTAATGGCAGCAATGGCGAGGGAATTATCAGAGAGAAAGGGTGTGTCAACGACTCTTCTTCATTTCCCTAGTTTTGCTATTGATGTCAAAAATGCTATTTCAAGCGGAACTGTAAAAGATGAAATTGATGCTGTGAAAAGTGTTCCGATTTTGATTTTAGATGATATTGGGGCTGAACAGGCAACGTCCTGGGTTCGTGACGAGATTTTACAAGTTATATTACAACATCGTATGCTAGAAGAGTTGCCCACTTTCTTTACGTCAAATTATAGTTTTAACGATTTGGAAAGAAAATGGGCTAATATAAAAGGAAGCGACGAAACTTGGCAAGCAAAACGAGTTATGGAGCGCGTACGGTATTTAGCGATAGAATTCCACTTAGAAGGACCGAATCGCCGTTAATAAAATAGAATGGAATTGGGAGTATTCCCAATAGTGAGAGGAGAATTATGGTATTACCTACAGTTGCTATTGTTGGTCGTCCGAATGTTGGAAAATCAACATTATTTAACAGAATTGCAGGAGAACGTATTTCCATTGTTGAGGACGTTGAAGGAGTCACTCGTGATCGTATCTATACAACGGGTGAGTGGCTAAATCGTAAGTTTTCATTAATTGATACTGGTGGGATTGATGATGTTGATGCACCGTTTATGGAGCAAATTAAGCACCAAGCAGACATTGCTATGACAGAGGCTGATGTTATTGTGTTTGTTGTGTCGGGTAAAGAAGGTGTGACTGATGCAGATGAGTATGTCTCACGTATTCTTTATAAGACCAATAAACCGGTTATTTTAGCTGTTAATAAGGTAGATAATCCTGAGATGCGCAATGATATTTACGATTTCTACTCTCTTGGTTTAGGGGATCCTTATCCCTTGTCATCAGTTCATGGTATTGGTACTGGTGATATATTGGATGCTATTGTGGAAAATCTTCCGGTAGAAGAGGAAAATGAAAATCCAGATATTATTCGTTTTAGTTTGATTGGACGTCCAAATGTTGGGAAATCTAGTTTAATTAATGCCATCCTTGGGGAAGACCGTGTTATTGCTAGCCCAGTTGCTGGTACTACGCGCGATGCTATTGATACTAATTTCGTTGATAGCCAGGGGCAAGAGTATACTATGATTGATACTGCTGGTATGCGTAAATCTGGTAAGGTATATGAAAACACAGAGAAATATTCTGTTATGCGTTCTATGCGCGCCATCGACCGCTCAGATGTTGTTCTTATGGTGATTAATGCAGAGGAAGGTATTCGTGAGTATGACAAGCGTATTGCAGGGTTTGCACATGAAACTGGTAAAGGTATTATTATTGTAGTTAATAAATGGGATACTATCGAAAAAGACAATCATACTGTCAGTCAGTGGGAAGCTGATATACGTGATAACTTCCAATTCTTGTCTTATGCGCCAATTATCTTTGTTTCTGCAGAGACAAAGCAACGTTTGCACAAGTTACCAGATATGATTAAACGTATTAGCGAAAGTCAAAACAAACGTATTCCGTCTGCTGTATTAAATGATGTGATTATGGATGCTATTGCTATTAATCCAACACCAACTGATAAAGGAAAACGTCTTAAGATTTTCTACGCAACTCAAGTTGCTGTTAAACCACCAACTTTCGTTGTTTTTGTTAACGAAGAAGAATTGATGCACTTTTCATATCTTCGTTTCTTAGAAAATCAAATCCGTGAAGCATTTGTTTTTGAAGGAACACCAATTAATCTAATAGCACGTAAACGTAAATAACATCTTATTGTTGAAATTGAAATAGAAGGTTAGGACAGTTGTTTTAGCCTTTTTTATTTGTTACTGTATCAAAAAACAATCAATTTAGTCACGCCAAACGCATGAAGAAACTTTTGTTTTCAGAAAACTAGATTCATAATGACAAAATCAATCAAAGTAGTACACTATAGATGAGGTGACTACGATGATTGATTTTATTATTTCTATTGATGATTGCGCAGTTGAATTGGATAGTCGTCAATCTTGGAAAATTCGCTACCCCTTATCAACCATTCTATTTCTTGTCTTTGTTTGTCAGTTAGCTGGCATTGAAACCTGGAAGGAGATGGAAGATTTTATTGAAATGAATGAACCATTGTTTGCGACCTACGTTGATTTGAGTGAAGGTTGTCCGTCTCATGATACCTTAGAGCGTGTGATTAGTCTTGTTAATTCAGACCGTTTAAAAGAGCTTAAAGTTCAATTTGAGCAATCATTGACAAGCTTAGATGCCGTTCATCAACTGATTTCAGTGGACGGTAAAACGATTCGAGGCAATCGAGGTAAAAATCAGAAGCCTGTTCATATTGTAACGGCTTATGATGGGGGTCATCATCTTAGTTTGGGACAGGTAGCGGTTGAGGAGAAAAGTAATGAAATTGTTGCCATTCCTCAGTTATTGCGGACAATTGATATCCGTAAAAGCATTGTAACGATAGACGCAATGGGCACGCAGACGGCTATCGTTGATACGATTATAAAAGGTAAAGCAGACTATTGCTTAGCCGTCAAAGGAAATCAAGAAACACTTTATGATGATATTGCTCTTTATTTTAGTGATGTCAACTTATTGGAAGAACTCCAAGAAAATGCGCAGTATTATCAGACTGTTGAAAAATCTAGGGGACAGATTGAAGTTAGAGAATACTGGGTGTCTTCCGATATCAAATGGTTGTGTCAAAACCATCCCAAATGGCATAAGTTACGTGGTATTGGGATGACTCGTAACACGATTGATAAGGATGGTCAGCTGAGTCAAGAGAATCGTTATTTTATCTTTAGCTTTAAGCCGGATGTCCTCACATTTGCCAATTGTGTACGAGGTCATTGGCAGATAGAGAGTATGCACTGGTTATTGGACGTTGTTTATCATGAAGATCATCATCAGACATTGGATAAAAGAGCCGCATTTAACCTAAATCTTATCCGAAAAATGTGCTTATATTTTCTCAAAGTGATGGTATTTCCTAAAAAAGACCTCAGTTATCGTCGCAAACAACGGTATATTTCTGTCCATTTGGAAGATTATTTAGTCCAATTATTTGGAGAAAGAGGCTAAGCAGATCATTGATTTAAAAAGGAATCTTTTCAAAATTGATGTCCGGGCACAAAAGGATGAAGAGAAAGTTTTCATGCGTACGGCGTGTCAATTTAGTATTTTTACAAGAAATTGGACTTGAATTTTGTTATAATTAAGGGATAAGATGAAGGTGGTAGCATAATGAGTAGAATGATTCCAGGACGTATTCGAAATCAAGGTATAGAACTCTACGAACAAGGTTTGGTGTCCTTGATTTCTCAAGAAGGTAATCTATTAAAAGCTAAAGTTGGGGATTGTCAGATTGAATATTCATTAGTAACAGAAGAAACAAAATGTTCTTGTGATTTTTTTGCAAGAAAAGGCTATTGTCAACATTTAGCTGCTCTGGAGCATTTCTTGAAAAACGATCCAGAAGGTAAAGCAATCTTATCTAAAGTTCAAGTTCAACAAGAAAGTCAACAAGAAACTAAGAAGAAAACCTCTTTTGGTAGTGTTTTTTTAGATAGTCTAATTATTAATGAAGATGATACTATAAAATATCAATTATCGGCTCAAGGAGAACAAAATCCTTATGCTAATGATATCTGGTGGACTTTAAAAATTAGACGACTGCCTGATGATAGAAGTTATGTTATTCGTGACATCAAAGCCTTTTTAAATACTGTTCGAAAAGAAGCTTATTATCAGATTGGAAAACAATACTTTGAAACTTTGTCTTTAATACAGTTTGATGAGACCAGTCAAGAATTGATAGAATTTTTATGGAGGCTCATTCCAAGTCATTCAAGCAAAATTGATCTAGAGTTTATTTTACCAAATCAAGGTCGTCACCTTAGTCTCACTCGTGGTTTTTTTGAAGAGGGTGTTACTTTGATGAATGCTTTAGAAAATTTTTCATTTGAAAGTGATTTTCATCAATTTAATCACCTCTACTTTAAGGAATTAGAAGGTGAGGATCATCTTTATCAATTTAAGGTTATTGTCCATAGGCAATCAATTGAATTAGAAATCAAAGAGAAAGACTTAAAACCACTATTTGCGAATTCTTATTTGTTTTATCGCGATACTTTCTACCATCTTAATTTGAAGCAAGAAAAGATGGTAACGGCTATTCGTAGTCTTCCCATTGAGGGAGATTTAGCAAAACATATCCATTTTGATTTAGATGATCAAGATAAGTTAGCAGCTCATTTACTGGATTTTAAGGAGATTGGACTAGTGGATGCTCCACGGAGCTTCTCTATTCATGATTTTAAGGTAAATTTTGAGTTCGATATTAATAGTCAAAATGAAATTTTATTGCAAATGGTATTTGATTATGGTAATGATTTAACTGTTCATAATCGTCAAGAACTAGAACAGTTAACATTTGCTAGTCACTTCAAACATGAAGAAAAAGTATTTAAACTCTTAGAAAAATATGGCTTTGCACCCCACTTTTCAACCAGCCATCCAGCATACAGTGCACAAGAATTATACGATTTTTATACCTATATGCTTCCACAATTTAAAAAAATGGGAACAGTGAGCTTATCCGCAAAATTGGAAAGTTATCGTCTCATAGAACGACCGCAAATTGATATTGAAGCTAAGGGAAGCCTGCTAGATATTTCTTTTGATTTCTCTGATTTACTGGAAAACGATGTTGATCAAGCTCTGGTAGCTTTGTTTGACAATAATCCTTATTTTGTGAATAAATCAGGGCAATTAGTTATTTTTGATGAAGAAACTAAGAAAGTAAGTGCAACTTTGCAAGGGTTGAGAGCTAGACGAGCAAAGAATGGGCATATTGAATTAGATAATATTGCAGCATTTCAATTATCAGAACTGTTTGCAAATCAAGATAATGTTAGCTTTTCACAACATTTTTACCAATTGATTGAAGATTTGAGACACCCAGAAAAGTTTAAAATACCTGGTCTATCTGTTTCAGCTTCCTTGCGCGATTATCAGCTTACAGGTGTCCGTTGGTTAAGTATGTTAGATCATTATGGCTTTGCAGGGATTTTAGCTGATGATATGGGGCTTGGAAAAACACTTCAAACGATTTCATTTTTAAGTACAAAACTAACTAGAGATTCTCGTGTGCTTATTTTATCACCATCAAGTTTAATTTATAATTGGCAAGATGAATTCCACAAATTTGCGCCAGACGTAGATGTAGCAGTTGCCTATGGTTCTAAGATTCGTAGAGATGAAATTATTGCTGAACGTCATCAAGTAATCATTACAAGTTATTCATCATTTAGGCAGGATTTTGAGACTTATTCTGAAGGAAATTATGATTATTTAATTTTGGATGAAGCACAGGTTATGAAAAATGCTCAAACTAAAATAGCCCATAGCTTGAGATCTTTTGAGGTCAAAAACTGTTTTGCATTATCGGGAACACCTATTGAGAATAAACTGTTAGAAATTTGGTCCATTTTCCAGATCATTTTACCTGGTTTATTACCTGGTAAGAAAGAGTTTTTGAAGTTGAACCCTAAACAAGTTGCTCGTTATATCAAACCATTTGTGATGAGACGTCGAAAAGAAGAAGTTCTCCCAGAATTACCGGATTTGATTGAAATGAACTATCCAAATGAAATGACAGACAGTCAAAAAGTTATCTATTTGGCGCAATTACGCCAAATTCAAGAAAGTATCCAACATTCTAGTGACGCTGACTTAAATCGTCGTAAAATTGAAATTTTATCTGGCATCACACGATTACGTCAAATTTGTGACACTCCACGTCTTTTTATGGATTATGATGGTGAAAGCGGTAAGTTAGAAAGCCTACGTCAACTTTTAACACAAATTAAGGAAAATGGACATCGTGCTCTGATTTTTTCTCAGTTCAGGGGTATGTTAGATATCGCAGAACGTGAGATGGTAGCTATGGGGCTTACAACTTATAAAATTACTGGTTCTACACCAGCAAATGAACGTCATGAAATGACCAGAGCATTTAATGCAGGATCAAAAGATGCTTTCTTGATTTCTTTAAAAGCTGGTGGCGTTGGTCTCAACCTTACAGGAGCTGATACCGTTGTTCTGATTGACTTGTGGTGGAATCCAGCTGTTGAAATGCAGGCGATTAGTCGCGCACATAGGTTGGGGCAAAAAGAGAATGTCGAGGTTTATCGCTTGATTACTAGAGGCACAATCGAAGAAAAAATTCTAGAAATGCAAGAAACTAAAAAACATTTGGTTACAACAGTTCTGGATGGAAATGAAACCCATGCTAGCATGAGCGTAGATGATATTCGAGAGATACTTGGAGTTTCTAAATAAATATGATGATGTGACTATAATATAAAAAAGAAAGTGGTCTCTCGCTTTCTTTTTTATATAAATGAATGAAAAATACCAATCTGATAAGCTTTACTTAGTTGAAAACTTTGAAAAAACAGAAAAATTAGTTTATAATAGGTCTGTTGTAGAAAGGAAGTGATAATGTGAATAGAGGCTCTAGACGATTTCCGTTGATAGCAGATGATGAACCAGTAATGTCTCCGCTTGTAAAGATGAATCTTTATGATAATGAAGATTTAATTAACAACATTCGAGACTTTTATCAAGAAAAAACATATCAAAGCATGGTCAAAAGCAATTATGAACATGAAGAAATATCACATCCTAAGGTAATTGAAAATGATCCTGTACCACCGCAGAGTTTTGTAAAAAAAGCGACAGAGTTGAGCAAATCTCGACAAGAGGCAAAGAGGTCTGTTCGGGAGAAACGACAAGCTTACTATGCGAAACAGGAATTTAAGGCGCCATCAAAGGAAGCTTTTCAGCAACAATTGAAGGCAACAGTACCGAAAAAACAAACTCAGCGAAAGGTGACTGAACTAAGTCATCTTTCTGATCGTTTACAGCAGGAAAGCTATATATTAGCAGAAATTCCAATCATATTTCAAGAACCTGATAATACACCGAACCCAAAAACAAAGAAAAATAATTTTGATTTTTTGAAACGCAGTCAAGTTTACAATAAACAAGACAATCAGTTTCATAAAGAAAGAGCCAAGGCTCAAGAATTAAATCTGACACGTTTTAAAGACATTAATTAAGGAGAGACCATGTCAAAAACTTATCATTTTATTGGTATTAAAGGATCCGGAATGAGTGCCCTAGCACTGATGCTTCATCAAATGGGACATAACGTCCAAGGAAGTGACGTTGACAAATATTATTTTACCCAACGTGGTTTAGAGCAAGCAGGTGTAACTATATTACCTTTCTCACCGAATAATATCAGTGAGGATTTAGAGATTATTGCAGGAAATGCTTTTCGTCCAGATAACAATGAAGAGTTGGCTTATGTTATTGAAAAGGGCTATCAATTTAAACGATATCATGAATTTCTCGGAGATTTTATGCGTCAGTTCACTAGTCTAGGTGTAGCTGGGGCACATGGAAAAACCTCAACGACAGGTTTATTAGCTCATGTTTTAAAAAATATTACAGACACTTCTTTCCTAATTGGAGATGGTACAGGACGTGGTTCTGCTAATGCTAATTACTTTGTGTTTGAAGCTGATGAATACGAACGTCATTTTATGCCGTACCATCCAGAATACTCAATTATTACCAATATTGATTTTGACCATCCTGATTATTTTACAGGCTTAGAGGACGTATTCAATGCCTTTAATGACTATGCTAAGCAAGTTCAAAAAGGTTTATTCATTTATGGAGAAGATCCAAAACTTCATGAAATCACTTCTGAGGCACCAATATATTATTATGGTTTTGAAGATTCAAATGATTTTATAGCAAAAGACATCACTCGAACTGTTAATGGTTCTGACTTTAAGGTTTTCTATAACCAAGAAGAAATTGGTCAGTTTCATGTACCAGCATACGGTAAACATAATATCTTAAATGCAACTGCTGTTATTGCTAACCTTTACATAATGGGAATTGATATGGCATTAGTAGCTGAGCATTTGAAGACGTTTTCAGGGGTAAAGCGTCGTTTTACTGAGAAGATTATTGACGATACTGTCATTATTGATGACTTTGCTCACCATCCTACTGAGATTATTGCGACATTAGATGCTGCTCGACAAAAATACCCGTCAAAAGAAATTGTAGCTATTTTCCAACCGCATACGTTCACTCGTACGATAGCTCTTTTAGACGAATTTGCCCATGCCTTGAGTCAAGCGGATAGCGTTTATCTCGCTCAAATATATGGTTCTGCTAGAGAAGTAGATAATGGTGAGGTGAAGGTAGAAGATTTAGCTGCTAAGATTGTCAAACACTCAGATTTAGTGACAGTCGAAAATGTCTCGCCTTTACTCAATCATGATAATGCTGTCTATGTCTTTATGGGTGCTGGAGACATTCAATTGTATGAGCGCTCTTTTGAAGAATTATTAGCTAACCTAACTAAAAATACACAATAAGTTGATGGTAAGGGCTGAGAGAAGTTTCTCAGTCCTCTATCTGACTTTATCAAGAGAATTTCATAAAGAAATTAAGGAGATGAGTATGATTATTAGAAATGGTTGCCTAGAGGATTTACAGCAAGTCATTAGTATTGAACAAATAAATTTTTCAGAAGCAGAGGCTGCGAGTAAAAAAGCAATGCAAGAACGTTTAACGATAATGACTGATACTTTTTTAGTTGCAGAGATTAATGGTCGTTTAGCAGGTTACATTGAAGGACCGGTTATTAAAGGTCGGTACTTAACGGACGATTTATTCCATAAAGTTTCTGAATTCCCTGTAAGGGTAGGTGGTTTCATAGGAATTACTAGTCTATCAATACATCCTGATTTTAAAGGTCAGGGGATTGGTACAGCATTATTAGCAGCGATGAAAGACCTGGTTGTTTCTCAAGAACGAGATGGTATAAGTTTAACTTGCCATGATGATTTAATTTCCTTCTATGAAATGAATGGATTTAAAGATGAGGGAGAATCTGACTCCAAACATGGTGGTTCGCTTTGGTATAATATGATTTGGAATAATCCAACACGATCAATTTGTTAAAAGTAGATAACATTGTCAAAGTTTTGTTGATTTTATAGACTATTTAAGATATAATTGCCTGTGATTATTATTAGGAGGAAATCTCTTTGACCGAATTTAATGACGATCAGCATTCTAACCATGATCAGAAAAGTTTTAAAGAACAAATTCTGGCAGAGTTAGAAGAAGCTAACCGTTTGAGAAAGTTGCGTGAAGAAGAACTCTATCAAAAAGAGCAAGAAGCCAAAGAAGCTGCTCGCAGAACAGCACAATTGATGGCAGATTATGAAGCGCAACGTTTGAAAGACGAACGAGAAGCTAGAGCAAAGGCGCTAGAGACTAAGCAACGCTTAGAAGAGCAAGAGAAGGCTCGGATTGAGGCGAAACTTCTGGCAGAAGCTGCTCGAGAAGAAGAAAGACGTCAGGCGGAACAAGCATTAGCTTCCCAAGAAGAACAAGTTATCAATCAAGGGATGGAACCTTCAAGAGAGCTTGATAGCGGCTCCAAATCTAGTGAATTTAGGACAACTGAAAATGTACCTGACATAGATTTAAAAGCAGATAAGACTGATGTTGCAACTGCTGTGCCTAATCAAGAAACGGAAGAAATCTTTCTTGTGAGAGCAACAGATATTCCTACAGAAGGTGAAAATGTAAAACTTGGTGAGATATCAGAGTTAGAGCCCGTAGCAAAGGAACCTATCCGAGTAGAGGATTTGTCAAAAGAAGAAGAGGGTATAGCTTTGTCAGCCAAGAACAAACATAACAAGCGTGAAAGACGTCAGAAAGCAGATAATGTGGCAAAACGAATTGCACGTATTCTGATATCAATTATCATACTTGTATTGCTCTTGACAGCATTTGTAGGTTATCGTTTTGTAGATAGTGCTATTAAACCTGTTGATTCCAATTCAAATAAATTTGTACAAGTTGAAATTCCGATAGGATCTGGGAATAAATTAATTGGTCAAATTTTAGAAAAAGCAGGAGTCATTAAGAGCGCCACAGTCTTTAATTACTATTCCAAGTTCAAAAACTATAGTAATTTTCAAAGTGGATACTACAATCTTAAAAAAAGTATGACTTTAGATCAGATTGCTGCTGAATTGGAAAAAGGCGGAACTGCAGAACCGACAAAACCAGCTTTAGGTAAGATATTAATTACCGAGGGTTACACTATTAAACAGATTGCTAAAGCTATTGAGTCTAATAAAATTGATACAAAGACTACAAGTACACCTTATAAAGCTGATGATTTCTTGAAACTTGTTCAAGATGAAACGTTTATTAAAAAAATGGTAGCTAAATATCCAAATTTACTAGGAAGTTTACCTGATAAATCAAAAGCTATTTATCAATTGGAAGGATATTTATTCCCAGCTACCTACAACTATTATAAAGATACAACCTTAGAAGGACTTGTTGAAGATATGATTTCAACAATGAATACTAAGATGGCACCTTACTATAACACTATTAAAGCGAAGAATATGTCTGTAAATGATGTTTTGACATTATCATCTCTTGTTGAAAAAGAGGGATCAACAGACGAAGATCGCCGTAAAATAGCAAGTGTCTTTTATAACCGATTATCAGCCGGTCAAGCTCTTCAAAGTAACATTGCAATTTTGTATGCTATGGGGAAATTAGGTGATAAAACAAGTTTAGCTGAAGATGCTCAAATTAATACTTCAATTAAATCACCATACAACATCTATACTAATACTGGTTTGATGCCTGGACCAGTTGATAGTCCAAGTATCTCAGCAATTGAAGCGACTATAAAACCTGCTTCAACAGATTACCTTTATTTTGTCGCTGATGTGAAGACCGGAAATGTATACTACGCTAAAGATTTTGAAACACACAAGGCTAACGTTGAAAAATATATCAATAGTCAAATTAACTAAGCTTATAAACATGGTGCGAGTCATCATGTTTATATCTTTGACTTGAAAAAATGAAAAGAAAAGAGAAATAAAATGGCAGAAAAAACTTACCCAATGACACAAGTGGAAAAAGATCAACTTGAAAAAGAACTTGAAGAGTTAAAATTAGTTCGTAGACCAGAAGTTGTAGAGCGTATCAAGATTGCTCGTTCTTATGGTGACTTATCAGAAAATAGCGAATATGATGCAGCAAAAGACGAACAAGCATTTGTTGAGGGTCAAATTCAAATTTTAGAAACAAAAATTCGTTATGCTGAAATTATTGATAGTGATGCAGTTGCTAAAGATGAGGTTGCAATTGGTAAAACTGTCCTTGTCCAAGAAGTTGGTACAAATGATAAAGATACTTACCATATCGTTGGTGCTGCTGGAGCTGACATTTTTTCAGGAAAAATTTCGAATGAAAGCCCAATTGCTCATGCTTTAATTGGTAAAAAAACAGGAGACTTAGCTACAATTGAATCACCTGCTGGTAGCTATCAAGTTGAAATCATTAGTGTTGAAAAAACAAATTAATAGTATAAATCATAGAATAATATCTAGAGTCTAGACGTTATTCTATTTTTTTAAGTATTTTTTGTTATCTTATAATAAAAATACATTTTATGAGGTGTTTATATGGTTTTTAAAGATGCTACCGCTATGGTACAAGCGATAAAACAGCATAAGATTTCGTCGCAAGAATTAGTAGAGCAAGCAATCTACAAGATCGAGGAACAGAATGTAAGCGTTAATGCTGTTGTCAGCAAGCAATATAATGAGGCGCGTCAAGCAGCCAAATACGCAAATGAATCAAATGCTCCTTTTGCAGGAGTTCCTATTCTTCTGAAAGATTTGGGACAGAATCAAAAAGGACAACTCTCAACCTCAGGTTCACAATTATTTAAACACTATCATGCTAAACAAACGGACTATTTAGTGCAGTCCTTTGAAAAATTAGGGTTTATTATTTTAGGAAGAACAAATACCCCTGAATTTGGTTTTAAGAATATTAGTGATGGTCAACTTCACGGGAATGTTAATCTTCCATTTGACCATTCAAGAAATGCTGGAGGCTCTAGTGGTGGTGCAGCCGCAGCTGTTAGTTCAGGAATGGTTCCAATTGCAGGAGCTAGTGATGGAGGAGGGTCAATCAGAATTCCAGCAAGTTTTAATGGTTTGATTGGTTTAAAACCGAGTCGAGGACGTATACCTGTTGGACCTTCATCCTATAGAGGTTGGCAAGGGGCTTCTAGTCATTTTGCTTTAACAAAGTCAGTTAGAGATACAAAACGACTATTATATTATTTACAATCATATCAAGTAGAAAGCCCATTTCCCCTGAAAAAACTCAGCAAAGAGAGTCTTTTCGAGTTTAGCGTTAGTAAACCCCTAAAAATAGCAGTATTGATGGATTCTCCCTTAAAAACAAAGGTATCAAGTGAGGCTAAAGCAGCTATTAAAGAAGCCGCAGATTTTCTGTCTCAAAAAGGGAATCATTTAGAATTAGTAGAACAACCTTTAGATGGTATTCATTCTATGAAAACTTATTGTATGATGAATAGCGTTGAAACAGCAGCAATGTTTGATGACATCGAAAAGAGTTTAGGGCGTTCAATGGAATTTAGCGATATGGAATTAATGACCTGGGCTATGTATCAGAGTGGACAAAGGGTATTGGCTAAAGATTACAGTAAACTCTTAGATTCATGGGATCAATTTGCAGCTACCATGGCGAGGTTTCATGAAAATTATGATTTAATTTTAACAGCAGCAACTAATCAACCAGCTCCTTTTCATGGACAATTTGATTTAGACGAGACACTCCAGAAACAATTGAGGCATATGGGAGAATTCTCAGTAAGTGAACAACAGGATTTAATTTGGAAAATGTTTGAAGACTCAATGGCCTGGACACCTTTTACACATCAGCCAAACTTGACAGGGCAACCTTCTTTAGCCATACCAACTCATCTAACTAAAGAGGGGCTACCTTTAGGTGTACAATTGACAGCGGCTAAAGGGAGAGAAGATTTATTGCTTGCTGTTGCAGAGTTGTTTGAAAAAGAGAAGCAATTCAAAGGGCCTGTTTACCATTAATTTGAAAAGTAAACAATATTTTTGCGAAAACGGATACAATATGGTACTCTTAACAATGGTTGTATTATTATCGTAAATTTATGTATTAATTTTCATTAAATTTAATTTTCGATAGAGTACGCCAAACCATTTTAATATAATTTAATCTACAGGAGTACTTATGAAAAAGACAATTTTACTTGGTTTAGTCGGTTTATCTGCAATGACATTAGCAGCTTGCTCAAATGGTCAATCTAGCAAAGAAACAACATGGGACAATATTAAAAAAGATGGTGTCCTTAAGGTTGCTACCCCTGCAACGCTTTATCCAACAAGTTATTATGATGACCATAAAAAATTGACTGGTTATGAGATTGATATGATGAAAGCGATTGCTAAAAAACTTAAGATAAAAGTTAAGTTTGTTGAAGTTGGAGTTGCTGAATCATTTACTTCTGTAGATAGTGGTAAGGTGGATGTTGCTGTCAATAACTTTGACACAACTCCCGAGCGTTTGAAAAAATACAATTTCTCTCAACCTTATAAATATTCTGTTGGAGGTATGATTGTACGTGCAGATGGTTCTTCAAAGATTACAGCAAAAGATTTATCTGACTGGAAAGGTAAAAAAGCTGGTGGTGGCGCTGGAACGCAATATATGAAAATTGCAAAACAGCAAGGTGCTGAACCTGTTATTTATGACAATGTAACTAATGACGTTTACCTTCGAGATGTATCAACTGGACGTACAGATTTCATTCCGAATGATTACTACACACAAGTCATTGCTGTAAAATATGTAACAAAACAATATCCAGATATCAAAGTAAAAATGGGTGATGTGAAGTATAATCCGACTGAGCAAGGTATTGTGATGAGTAAAAAAGATAAGAGCCTCAAAACAAAAATTGATGCAGCTATCAAGGATATGAAGAAAGACGGTTCTTTGAAAAAAATCTCTGAAAAATATTATGCTGGTCAAGATCTCACAAAAGAACCTGCTGGAACGGATAAAATTCCAGTAATTAAAGTTAAATAAAAAATTTCGAGAGGAGTAGATAAGTGATAAACTGGGATGCCATTTTTAATTTGGAACTAGCTGTTAAGGCTTTTCCAAGTGTTATTCAGGGGTTACCATATACCATTGGATTATCCTTGGTTGGCTTTATTTTAGGAGCTATCGTAGGATTCTTTGTAGCTCTAATGAAGATGTCTCATTTCCGCTTACTGAGGTATCTAGCTAATATTCATATTTCCTTAATGCGTGGGATTCCTTTAATGGTTCTACTCTTTCTTATCTACTTTGGTTTGCCTTTTATAGGGATACAGTTAGATGCTGTGACTGCTTCTATCGTAGGTTTTACCATGATGTCTAGTGCATATATATCAGAAATTATCAGAGCAGCTCTTTTAGCTGTTGATCATGGTCAGTGGGAAGCTGCTAGAGCTTTAGGGTTAAAAACACCGACGATTTATAGAGGCATTATTATTCCGCAAGCAACAAGAATTGCACTCCCTTCTTTAAGTAATGTTTTGCTAGATATGGTCAAGAGTTCCTCATTGACTGCGATGATTACGGTACCTGATATCTTTAATAATGCTAAAATAGTTGGGGGAACCTACTCCGACTATATGACCGCCTATATCTTAGTAGCCCTTATCTATTGGGTAATTTGTACGCTTTATGCAATTATTCAAGACTGGTGGGAAAAACGATTACTTTATTAATAAGGTAGTCTGTTAGCTAGATTACTTGCACTTTAAAAGCTAGATTTTTATCTGACTTTTAGGGTGCTTTTTATATGAAAAGTTAGGCAAAACTAAAAAGACTTAGCTATGTAGGACATAGAACTAAGTCTTTTTTACTTGAATTACATAATAATCTTTAACTGTTTAGGACAACACACCATTATTTAGTATGCTTGTTTTATCCCCGTCTTTTTTGTTTTCCGGCGTTACGATTTGTTTTTTTAGATGTAATAATTGCTTGATTAGATTCAGTGGCTTTAGTTGAATTTGTAACATCTTTTCGTGCGTTATTAGCTTTGTAGGCTTTAGGAGGATTTTTAGTATATTCTTCTTCTACTTTTCGGCGTAGTTTAGGCTTAAGTACATAAGTCGTAACTAGCTGCTGGATAATACTGAAAATACCACCAATAAACCAATAAAGCGCAACACTAGCAGGTAAACTAATAGACATGAATACCATCATTATTGGCATCAGATACATCATTGTTTTCATTTGCTGACGTTGTTCATCTGGAACACCTTGCATTGACAACCAAGATTGTACAAAATAAAGAATGGCGATAATGACAGTAAGTGTCAGACTCTTTTGACCTAAGTTAAGTCCCAAGAAGGTTGCACTAGAGACTCCAGGAGTATAGCGTGCAGCAAAGAAAATAGCTGAGAAAAATGGCATCTGAATGAGTAATGGCAAGCAGCCAATACCGCCAAACATGCTAAGGCCATTCTCACGTTGAGCTGTCATTAATTCTGTCTGAGCTGCTAATTTTTCTTCTTGTGTTTTAGCATTGCGTAGTCGTTCATTAATAGGTTCAAATAAAGGCTTAAAGTATGCCATTTTTTCAGCTTGATAGCTAGCTTTCCAAGACTGATAAAGTCCAAGTGGTAAGATAACGACACGTACGATGACGGTTACAATAATGATAGCGACACCAAAACCAAGCCCTTGGTGTTGAGCGAAATAAGTAATGAGGTTGGCCATAGGCACTCCAAGAGTATTCCAGATAACTCCATAGGGTTTTCCAGCCTTATCAACGCTAACACATCCTGTCAATAATAATAACATAGACAAAGATAAGCTAGAGAATAAGATACGTTTCAATGTTTTTTTCAATGTTTTTAGTTCCTCTAATTTTTAATATACCTATCTATTTTACTTTTTTTTTAAGAATTAAACAATACTTCCGCAGAATGATTTTTAATTACTCATTTTAAAGTCATTAAAATCATCGAAGTTATCTAGTTTAATATCAACATAAGTTACTTTAGACCATTTTGAAGGTCCTTTTCGAATTTTCTGAATAAATTGTGTCATTTTATTTGAATCTGTAGATTGTGCTAAAATTTCAACAGTTCCATCATCGTTATTCCAAACGCGACCGTAAATATCACCTATTTCTAAAGCTAAGGAATAAGTTGCATAGCGAAATCCGACTCCTTGAACGCGCCCTGAGACAATTAAATGAACTTTTTTCATAACTTGACCTCTTTTCTGATATAATAGGTTTATGACTACTATTATAACTTCAAAATCAAATAATCTCATTAAAAAAACGAAAAAGTTGTTACAAAAAAAATATCGGAAATCTTCATATCTTATTGAAGGCTGGCATTTATTTGAGGAAGCTGAAAAATATGGTGCACAATTTTTAAATATTTTTGTGACAGAAACGGCAATAGATCGTTTGAGAAAACCCGAGAGAGCTATTGTTGTTACAGATGATGTTTTGAAAGAATTAACTGACTCACAGACTCCTCAAGGGATTGTAGCTGAGATTGCCTTTCAAGAGACAAGATGGACAGATATTAAAAAAGGACGTTTTCTTGTATTAGAAGATGTGCAGGATCCAGGAAACCTAGGAACAATGGTTCGAACTGCAGATGCAGCGAATTTTGATGCTGTTTTTTTATCTCAGAAATCTGCTGATTTGTATAACCAAAAAACACTTCGTTCTATGCAAGGCAGTCACTTTCATTTACCAGTATTTAGGGTAGAAATAGAGCAGTTTGTTAACTTTTGTAAAGCAGAAGGGATAACTATGATTGCGACAACTTTATCTGAACAATCGGTAAATTATAAGAATCTCCCTAAATATGATTATTTTGCTTTAATCATGGGAAATGAGGGACAGGGAATTTCCAAAACTATGACAGAAGAAGCAGATGTTTTAGCACATATTGAAATGCCTGGACAAGCAGAAAGTCTTAATGTAGCAGTAGCTGCGGGAGTAGTCATTTTCAGCTTAATTTAAGTTCATATGTTATAATATCCCCAGAGGGGTGATTATAATGAAAAAGTATCAAGACGATAAGGACTTCATGGATTTGGTCGGTCACCTTATTGACCATCCACGTTTCCAAAAACTCGAAGCTATTGTCCAACATCATCACTCAACTCGCTTAGAGCATTCTATAAATGTTAGTTATACAAGTTATAAAATTGCTAAGAAGTTTGGTTGGGATGCGAGTAGTACTGCTCGAGGTGGTTTACTACATGATTTCTTTTATTATGATTGGCGTGTAACGAAATTTAACAAGAGCCATGCCTGGGTTCATCCAAGGATAGCGGTTCGTAATGCGCGAAAATTAACTGATTTAAACGCTAGAGAAGAAGATATTATTTTGAAGCACATGTGGGGAGCGACTATTGCACCGCCACGTTATAAAGAAAGTTATATTGTGACTATGGTTGATAAGTATTGGGCAGTACGAGAGGCTTCTCGTCCACTCAAACGTATTTTTAAGAAACCTATCCGTTTTAGTCGCAAATTCTTAGGTAGTCATAATCATTAAAATTTAGAATAGGAAAATACATATGAATGATAACGTCATTTACACACAATCTGATTCAGGGCTGAATCAATTTTTTGCTAAGATTTACGGTCTTGTAGGGATAGGAGTAGGTTTGTCAGCTGCTGTTTCTGCGATTATGCTGTATATGTTTCCACAAAATATGATTGCCATCATGCAAAAAATGCCAGGGTTGTATTTTGGAGCAATCATCTTAGAATTGGTTTTAGTCTTTGTTGCTAGTGGAGCGGCGCGTCGAAACACACCAGCTGCATTACCATTATTTTTGATTTATTCAGCTTTGAATGGGTTTACTTTAAGTTTCATTATCGCAAGGTACACGCAAACTACAGTTCTTCAAGCTTTTATAACATCTGCGGCTGTTTTCTTTGCAATGGCTTTGATTGGAGCTAAGACTAAAAAAGATTTATCAGGTATGCGTAAAGCGTTAATGGCTGCTTTAATTGGGATTTTAATTGCAAGTCTTGTTAATTTATTTATCGGTAGTGGGGGTATGAGTTATATCATTAGTATCGTATGTGTCATCATCTTTTCTGGATTGATTGCTTACGATAACCAAATGATTAAATATGTCTACAATAGCCAAGGCGGCCAAGTCGCAGATGGTTGGGCAGTTTCGATGGCACTAAGCCTTTATCTTGATTTTATTAATCTATTCTTAAATATTCTTCGTCTTTTTGCACGAAATGATTGAGGCTAACTGGTTAGATATTCTAGCCAGTTTTTAATTGTGAAATAACACCAAAGAAGGAATTTGTTATATGAAGGCACAGGAGCGTCGAGAAAATATTTTAACGACTTTAAAAGGAACAAAAGAAGCTATATCGGCAAGCACATTAGCAAAGATTTTTAGTGTTAGTAGGCAGGTGATTGTTGGAGATATTGCCTTATTGCGTGCACAACAATGTGATATTATTTCTACCCCAAAAGGATACCTTATGTCCAGTGCTCTAAGTACTCATCAATTCACAGCTAGATTGGTTTGTCAGCATGGCATAGAACAGACAGAAGAAGAACTGGAAATTATTTTGCGGTATCAAGGAATCATTATGAATGTGGAGGTAGAGCACCCTATTTATGGGATGCTGACTGCTCCCTTAAACATTCAAAGCCAAAAAGACATTGATAATTTTACTGCTAAATTAAAAGTTTCCAATGCAGAATTGCTATCCTCTTTGACAGATGGTCTACATACACATATGATTTCTTGTCAAGATCAGTCAGTTTTTGACCAAATATGTGAGGCTCTAAAAAAAGCAGGAATTTTATACATAGACAAATAACCTTACAGGTGTCTTTACACCTGTAAGGTTGTTTTGTATAATAGCTTCAAAGGAGATAAAAATGTCAAAAAAAACAACACAAATGGTTTCTTATACTTCTATTTTAGTAGCTTTTGCAATCATGATTCCTATAATCATGCCTGCTAAAATAATTATTGGGCCTGCTTCTTTCACCTTAGCAAGCCATGTACCTTTATTTTTAAGTATTTTTATATCTGTTCCAGTTGCAATATTGGTAGCTTTAGGGACAGGACTTGGATTTCTACTAGCTGGTTTTCCGATTGTAATCGTTCTTAGAGCTTTATCACATATCGGATTTGCATTAATTGCGGCTTTCTTGATTAAGTCAAAGCCCTCTTTATTGATGAGTAAATGGCAAACATTGTTATTTGCTGTAGCTATTAACATAATTCATGGTCTGCTCGAATTTATTACTGTTTATATAATCACAATGACTTCTAACAGTAGTTCAACTTATTTATGGTCACTATTTTCTTTGATAGGACTAGGCTCTTTGCTACATGGATTGGTAGATTTTTACATAGCTCTCTTCATTTGGAAATGGATGACACAAAAGTTGGGGAAAACACTTAGGATAAGATAAAGGACTCGACTATGTGCTTAACCATGCTCTAGTGAAAATTTAATAGTGTATTGACGTGACAAGGACGATAGAGGCTTTGATTTTGTTTACATATATTTGTAAACTCTTTCTTTTTTTGCTATAATGAGTCATGTAAATAAATGAGGAGAATGAATAGATGTCAATAACTATTTGGATTTTATTAATTATCGTCGCTTTGTTTGGTGGTCTCGTGGGAGGCATTTTTATTGCTCGTAAACAAATTGAAAAAGAGATTGGAGAGCACCCTCGTTTAACACCGGATGCTATTCGTGAAATGATGAGTCAAATGGGACAAAAACCTAGTGAAGCTAAAGTTCAACAAACATACCGTAATATTGTAAAACACGCAAAAACAGCTATCAAAACTAAAAAATAAGAGTGTTTTAGCATTGAAGCGTTTAGTGATGAAATAGTGAGTGATAGTCCATCAGATTTCTAGACAAGATTTGGGCAAACTTGGTCAAGTGTAGATTTGACTGATTGGTTATTGTATAGAGAGGCTAGGACTGTTGTCCAGCCTCTTTTAGTCACTAATATTGGAGGAATAAAAATGGATAGTAGGCCTATTGGCTTTCTAGATTCTGGTGTAGGTGGTTTAACGGTTGTTAAGGAAATGTTCCGTCAACTTCCAGAAGAGGAAGTAATCTTCATTGGAGATCAGGCTAGAGCTCCGTATGGTCCTAGACCTGCTCAACAGATTAGAGAGTTTACCTGGCAGATGGTTAACTTCTTATTGACTAAAAATGTTAAGATGATTGTTATAGCTTGTAATACAGCAACTGCAGTTGCCTGGCAAGAAATTAAAGAAAAACTAGACATCCCTGTTTTAGGCGTTATTTTACCAGGAGCTAGCGCAGCTATCAAATCAACTAATTTAGGGAAAGTTGGTATTATAGGTACTCCCATGACTGTTAAATCAGATGCTTATCGTCAAAAAATTCAAGCTTTGTCTCCAAATACTGCTGTGGTATCCCTTGCTTGTCCGAAATTTGTTCCAATTGTGGAATCAAATCAGATGTCTTCTAGTTTAGCCAAAAAGGTGGTTTATGAAACGTTGTCCCCATTAGTTGGTAAATTAGATACTTTAATTTTAGGTTGCACGCATTATCCCCTATTACGTCCCATCATTCAAAATGTTATGGGGGCTGAGGTTAAATTAATTGATAGTGGCGCAGAAACCGTTCGTGATATTTCTGTTTTATTGAACTATTTTGAGATAAACCATAATTGGCAAAATAAACACGGTGGTCATCACTTTTACACAACCGCCAGCCCAAAAGGTTTTAAAGAAATTGCAGAACAATGGCTTAGTCAAGAAATAAATGTGGAGCGTATCGTATTATGACAAAAACAATTTTTGAAAGTAAAACTGAAGGCAATTGGTTTTTAGGTAGTTTCCAAGCTTTTAATTATTTTACTTGTTTTGGTAATGATGAATCTTACGAAGCTATCCAAGATGTTTTTCATCGTCTATTATCAACTTTGAAAGTTGAAGGTCTACAGCTTCACGTTGTGCAGATGACTTCGGATTTTCAATTATTAGCATTCCTCGTTGATATGATTAATCAAGAGTATTCAAGGCATATCAAAGTGACTCAACATAAAGGGGCCATCTTAGTTAGTGAAGATGATCAGTTGTTCTTAGTTCACTTACCTAAAGAGGGCACTTCTTTAGAAAAATTCTTTGATTTAAAGAATGATAATAATTTTGGGGATACCATATTAATTGCGACTCACAATGAAGGAAAAACGAAGGAATTTAGAGAATTATTTGGGAAATTAGGACTCAAAGTTGAAAATTTAAATGATTACCCAGATTTACCAGAAGTTGAAGAGACTGGTATGACCTTTGAAGAAAATGCTCGACTTAAAGCAGAGACTATTTCAAAATTAACTGGAAAAATGGTAATTTCAGATGATTCCGGATTAAAAGTAGATGCTTTAGGTGGTTTGCCAGGGGTATGGTCTGCTCGTTTTTCAGGTCCTGACGCGACAGATGCTCGTAATAATGCCAAATTATTGCATGAATTAGCCATGGTATTTGACAAAGAAAGACGTTCAGCACAGTTTCATACAACCTTAGTCGTGTCAGCTCCAAATAAAGAAAGTTTGGTAGTTGAAGCAGAGTGGCCAGGTTATATTGGTACGGAACCTAAGGGGGAAAATGGCTTTGGTTATGATCCGCTCTTTATTGTCGGAGAAGGTAGTAGGACAGCAGCTGAATTGAGCGCACAAGAAAAAAATAATCTATCACATCGTGGGCAAGCTGTCCGTAAATTGATGGAGGTATTTCCAAAATGGCAATTAGAAAATTAGTTGTAATGAGTGATTCTCACGGAGATCGTGACATTGTAAAAGATATAAAGAATCATTATTTGGGAAAAGTGGATGCTATTTTTCACAATGGGGATTCCGAACTTCCTAGCTCAGATCCTATATGGGAAGGCATTCATGTGGTCACAGGAAATTGTGATTATGATTCAGGTTATCCGGAAGTTTTGGTTACAAAAATAGATAATGCTGTTATTGTTCAAACCCATGGTCATCTCCATCAGATTAATTTTACCTGGGATAAATTGGATTTATTAGCTCAGCAAGAAGACGCGGATATTTGTTTATATGGTCATCTTCATCGTGCAGATGCTTGGAAAAATGGTAAAACTATTTTTATCAATCCAGGTAGTGTTTTGCAGCCAAGAGGACCAATAAATGAGAAGCTTTACGCTGTTGTAACTATAACAGATAGTAAGGTTTTGGTAGAGTATTATACTCGCCAACACCAACCCTATCCTAACTTGACAAAGGAATTATCAAGATGATTGCTAAAGAATTTGAGTCGTTTTTGCTAAATCATTTGGACCACTATCTAATTCCAGCTGAAGACGTTGCTATTTTTGTGGATACACACAATGCAGACCACGTTATGTTACTATTAGCAAGTAATGGTTTTTCACGTGTACCAGTTATCACTAAAGAGAAAAAATATGTAGGTACTATTAGTATCTCAGACATTATGGGCTACCAATCTAAAGGTCAATTAACAGATTGGGAGATGGCACAGACTGATATTGTTGAGATGGTTAATACAAAAATCGAGCCGATTAATGAGGCAGCTACTCTGACAGCAATTATGCATAAGATTGTAGATTATCCATTTTTACCTGTTATCAGTGATCAAAATGATTTTAGAGGCATTATAACCCGTAAATCGATTTTAAAAGCTATTAATAGCCTCCTACATGATTTTACAGACGAATATACTATCACTCCTAAAAACAATGATAAATGATATTAATAATTTTATTGAGAGTAAGAAATTATCTCTCAATTCGCGTAAGTCCTATCACTATGATTTAAAGCAATTTTATAAAATAATTGGTGGACATGTAAATTCTGAAAAACTGGCATTGTATCAACAGTCTCTAAGTGAATTTAAGTTAACAGCTCGTAAGCGAAAGTTATCTGCAGTCAATCAATTTCTTTTCTTTTTATATAATAGAGGAACGCTGAAGGAATTTTACAGACTACAAGAGACTGAAAAAATCACTTTGGCTCAGACAAAGTCTCAAATAATGGATTTATCAAATTTCTATCAAGATACTGATTATCCGAGTGGTCGTTTGATTGCTTTGTTGATTTTATCTTTAGGTTTAACTCCGGCTGAAATTGCTAATTTGAAGAAGGCTGATTTTGATACAACTTTTAATATCTTAAGTATTGAAAAATCGCAGATGAAGCGTATTTTAAAACTTCCAGAAGACTTGCTTCCTTTTCTTTTGGAATCTTTAGAGGAAGATGGTGACTTAGTCTTTGAGCATAACGGTAAGCCTTATTCTAGACAATGGTTTTTTAATCAATTAACAGATTTCTTAAATGAGAAGAATGAGCAACAACTAACTGCACAACTTCTGCGAGAACAATTTATTCTAAAGCAAAAAGAAAATGGCAAAACGATGACGGAGCTCAGTCGCCTTCTAGGCTTAAAAACTCCTATCACTTTAGAGAGATATTATAGATAATGGATATTAAGTTAAAAGATTTCGAGGGGCCCCTAGACTTACTCTTGCACCTCGTATCTAAATATGAGGTTGATATATACGATGTACCGATTGTGGAAGTTATTGAGCAGTACCTTGCTTATATAGCAACATTACAGGCGATGCGTCTAGAAGTAGCTGGTGAGTATATGCTTATGGCAAGTCAGCTGATGTTGATAAAAAGCCGTAACTTATTACCTAAAGTAGTGGAGTCAAATCCTATTGAAGATGATCCAGAAATGGAATTGTTGAGCCAATTAGAGGAATATAGACGTTTTAAAGTGCTAAGTGAAGAGTTAGCTAATCAGCATCAGGAACGCGCCAAATATTTTTCAAAACCAAAACAAGAAGTTATCTTTGAAGATGCAATTCTTCTACACGATAAATCGGTGATGGATCTTTTTTTGACTTTTTCTCAAATGATGTCCCAAAAACAAAAAGAATTGTCAAATAGTCAAACGGTAATTGAGAAAGAAGACTACCGTATTGAAGATATGATGATCGTTATTGAAAGACATTTTAATCTTAAAAAGAAAACGACATTACAAGAAGTGTTTGCGGATTGCCAAACAAAATCTGAAATGATAACTTTATTTTTGGCAATGTTAGAGTTGATAAAATTACATCAAATCACAGTAGAACAAGACAGTAATTTTAGTCAAGTTATCTTAAGAAAGGAAGAGAAATGACTTATTTAGGCTCAATAGAAGCTCTTCTTTTTGTTGCAGGTGAAGATGGACTGAGTTTGCGTCAAATGGCAGAATTATTGTCTTTGACACCATCAGCATTAATACAGCAACTAGAAAAGTTGGCTAAACGATATGAAGAAGATGACGATTCTAGTCTATTATTGCTTGAGACAGCACAAACTTATAAATTGGTAACAAAGGATAGTTATATGACTTTGTTGAGAGATTATGCGAAGGCTCCGATTAATCAGAGTCTATCTCGGGCAAGTTTGGAAGTTCTATCTATTATTGCTTATAAACAACCTATTACTAGGATTGAAATTGATGATATTCGTGGCGTGAATTCCAGTGGAGCTATAACGAGACTGATAGCTTTTGGTTTAATTAAAGAGGCTGGAAAGAAAGAAGTGTTGGGACGTCCTAACCTTTATGAGACAACTAATTATTTCTTAGATTATATGGGAATTAATCAGTTAGATGACTTAATTGACGCCTCTTCAATTGAATTAGTTGACGAAGAAGTATCGTTATTTTCAATGGATTCAATTAATACAGAAGATAAGGAAAACAATGAGAATTAATAAATATATTGCGCATGCAGGGATTGCAAGTCGTAGAAAAGCTGAGGAATTAATCAAGCAAGGAATGGTCACGATTAATGGTCAAGTGGTTAATGAATTGGCGACCCAAGTAAAGGCTGGTGATCTGGTTGAAATTGAAGGAAGTCCAATTTACAACGAAGAGAAGGTATATTATCTCTTAAATAAACCACGTGGTGTTATTTCAAGTGTCTCAGATGATAAAGGACGTAAGACAGTTATTGACTTGTTGCCACAAGTCAAAGAACGGATATATCCTGTTGGTCGCTTGGATTGGGATACAACTGGACTTTTAATTTTGACTAATGATGGTGATTTTACTGATAAAATGATTCATCCTCGTAATGAAATTGATAAAGTTTATTTAGCACGTGTTAAAGGAATAGCTACTAAAGAAAACCTTCGACCATTAACGCGTGGCGTTGTTATCGATGGTAAGAAAACAAAACCTGCTCGCTATACTATCATAAAAGTGGATCATGAAAAAAATCGTTCAGTAGTTGAATTAACTATTCATGAAGGTCGTAATCATCAAGTTAAGAAAATGTTTGAACAAGTTGGGTTATTAGTGGACAAGCTATCTCGTACACAATTCGGTACCTTAGATTTAACGGGTCTCCGTCCTGGGGAAGCACGACGATTAAATAAAAAAGAAATTAGTCAGTTGCATAATGCGGCTATTAATAAATCTTAATGCTTAAATCTTTTTTGATTTTCTTAGTTCGCTTTTACCAAAAAAATATTTCTCCAGCTTTCCCAGCTAGCTGTCGTTATCGTCCAACTTGCTCTACGTATATGATAGAAGCTATTCAAAAACATGGTCTAAAAGGTGTGTTGATGGGGATTGCACGTATTTTGCGATGTCATCCCTTAGCCCACGGAGGAAATGATCCTGTCCCTGATCATTTTAGCTTAAGACGTAATAAAACGGATATATCAGATTGATATATCCGTTTTATTATTTGTAATTATAGTTTTGACCATGTTTTAGGAATAAACATCAATAAAACAGGGTATATTTCTAAACGTCCTGCTATCATAGCAAATGAAAGAAGGAGTTTTGAGAATGGACTAAAGAATGAGAAAGTTTCATTGCTACCTAAGAGTGGGCCTATGTTGTTAAAACATGAGGCTGCAGCACTGATAACAACCAAAAAATCATTAGTATCAAGCGTTAAAACAAGAACGAGTGCCATGAAGATAGCTAAATAGATAGTTAGATATTTTAAAACACCATGTTGTGTATTTTTATCTAGAACGCTTTTATTAATGTGTAGTGACATGACTCTATTAGGATAGAGTGTAGACAATACTTGGTTACGTGCAATCTTTGCTAGGATTAAGCTACGCATGACTTTAAAGCCCCCAGCTGTAGAGCCAGCAGAACCACCGATAAACATCAAGAATAGCAAAATAACCTGTGAAAACAAAGGCCAACGAGTGATATCAGTCACGCCAAAACCAGTTGTCGTAATAATAGCTGATACTTCAAAGAAAATATGTTCGAGGCCTTGTCGAAAATTATCATACATACCGATGACGTTTAGAGCAATCATGAAAGTTGCTATTGCCACGATGCGGAGATAGGTTTTTAGTTCCTCATCACCAAAGAATGCTTTAATTTTTCGGAGTAAAAGAAGATAGTAAAGATTAAAGTTAACCCCGAAGATAAGCATACCAATAGAAACTAAGTTAGTTATCAGAGGACTATTATAATGAGCAATGCTATCATTGTAAACTGCAAAACCACCTGTACCTGCAGTTCCCATCGCTATGATAATACTATCAAAGAAAGGCATACCTGCAAAATATAATATTACTGCAAATACTGCAAACATAAGAAGATATAACAAATACAAAATTTGTGCAGTTTTTTTAAGTTTCGAGACAACTTTACCAAATACAGGTCCAGGAACTTCAGCTCTCATAACCTCTAAATGGCTATTTTTAGAATTTTCCATGATGGCAAGGGCAAATACTAAAACCCCCATTCCACCGATAAGATGGGTAAAGCTACGCCAAAATAAGAGCGCGGGTGATAAGACACTGACGTCATCAAGAATAGTTGCTCCTGTTGTCGTAAAACCAGAAGATACTTCAAAGAAAGCATCGATAATATTAGGGATTTGCCCTGAAATAACAAATGGAAGGGCGCCAAAGAAGGACCAAAGTATCCAGCAGAGTGCAACAATTAACATGCCTTCTTTAGTGTAGATATGATAATTTTTAGGTTTAAAGAGAGAACCCAGTAATCCAAGGATGATTAAAATAATCATGGTAATGACTATACTCATCATGACACTTTGCGGTTCACGGTAAATAAGTCCAACAGTTAGAGGAATCGCTAGAAGAGCAGCTTCAATTAGCAAAAGTTTTGAGAGAAGGAAACGAATCATACTTTTATTCATATTCCTACCTCGCTAACATATCACTAGTTCTAGTAATATTTTTTAATAAGGTGATAACAACGATACGATCACCCACTGTTAAAACATCCTCACCAGTTGGGAAAATCGTTTTATTATTGCGAATAATCGCTGCAATTAAAATATTTTGCTTTAATTTTAAAGATGCAAGGCTACGATTTGCTAATTTGCTAGTTTCTTTTATTTCAAATTGTAAGGTTTCAATGCGATCGTTAGCAATATGATGCATAGCTTCTAGGTTGGAATCCTGAGCATTTACACGCCCGCGTACAAAGTGCATCACATGGTCTACGGCAATACGCTTGGGTGTGATAATGCTTGATAGTTGTTTATCGTCAATGATTTCTAGTAGGCTAGTTCGATTAACTTTGGTAATGTTTTTAGGGATACCGATACTTTCTAAGAACATTGAGGTAATGATATTTTCTTCATCAACACCAGTCAAAGTAGCAACTGCGTCAAAACTTGTAACGCTTTCTTCTAACAAAATATTTTTAGCAGTACCATCCCCATGAACGACAGGAACATTGGGAAATTCTTGACTAAAATATTCAGCTTGCTCTTGGTTGAGTTCAACTAGTTTGACGTGTGTATTGGTATTTTTAAGGATATTGAGTAGGTAGTAGGCGATGCGTCCTGCACCGATAACCATCAAGTTTTTGACAACTTTATTTTTAACGTAATTATGGAAAAGTATCATTTCAATACGATTTCCAGTTACAAAGATTTTATCTTTGACTTGGATAGTTGCATCGCCATCAGGAATAATCAATTTGCCATCGCGTTCAATTGCGCAAATAACAATATTACCAAATTTTTTACGAATTTGACTCATTGAAGTATGACAGAGTTTATTTCCTTCTAAAATTTTAAATTCCATTAACATCACACGCCCGTTGGCGAAGTGTTCAACTGAAGTTGCATTTGGAAATTCTATGGTATTAGCGATATATTGTGCTGCTAACAATTCAGGGTTGACAACTGAAGAGAAGCCAAGAAAGTTTTTATCTTTGAAGTAAGGATTAGAATACTCAGGATTACGCATGCGAACAACAGTCTCTTTTGCCCCCATTTTTTTGGCAAGAACTGCTGAAATCATATTAACTTCATCTCGATCAGTGATAGCGATAAAAATATCACAATTTTTGACTTCGGCTTGTTCTAAAATTTTATAGTTTGCTCCATTCCCAACAATTCCCATAATATCATGCTGTTTAGTGACACGTTTAAGGACGTTTTCTTTTTTCTCAATTAAAACAACATCGTGCTTTTCAGCAACAAGTGAGCGACAAAGTGCGGTTCCGACTTTACCTCCGCCGACAACAATTATTCTCATTTTTACCTCCAATAATAAACTCTATGATACCTTTTTTTTAGTAAAAATGCACGAGAATTATGGTTAAAAAACGTTTTCATCTTTCTGATAAGAGTAATATGATTCTCTTATCAGAATCTGGTGAAAAATAACACAGATAAACTTGTGACAAGCCCTAAATTAGGTTATAATTAACCTTTAAGCGTACAGTAGAAATGGAGATATTATGGAGAATCATAATTCTATTAAACAGACCTATGGATTAATGACTACAATTGCTATGATTGTAGGTGTAGTGATTGGTTCAGGCATTTATTTTAAAGTTGATGACATCCTTAAATTTACTGGTGGAGATGTCTTTTTAGGCATGGTAATTTTAGTACTAGGTTCTTTTTCGATTGTTTTTGGAAGTTTGTCAATTTCTGAGCTAGCTATTAGAACGAGTGAAAGTGGTGGTATTTTTTCTTACTACGAAAAATATGTTAGCCCAGCTTTAGCAGCAACTTTAGGCTTGTTTGCGTCTTTTTTGTATCTTCCAACTTTAACAGCAATCGTTTCATGGGTAGCTGCATTTTATACTTTAGGTGAATCATCAAGTTTGGAATCACAGATTATTTTAGCTGCTGTTTATATTTTAGCGCTTAGTCTCATGAATATCTTTGCTAAGCGTATTGCAGGGGGATTCCAATCTTTAACGACCTTTGTAAAAATGATTCCTTTAGTTCTAATTGCTTTAATTGGTGCTTTTTGGTCTGATAAAGCTCCACAACTTCCACAACATTTAACAGCTATTCAACCGTCAAATGTTGGATGGAGTTGGGTGTCAGGTCTGGTACCATTGTATTTTGCATATGATGGTTGGACAATTTTTGTTAATATTGCACCAGAAGTCAAGAATCCCAAGAAGAATTTACCACTTGCCTTTGTCATTGGTCCAGCGCTTATCTTATTATCATATTTGGCATTTTTCTATGGTTTGACACAAATTTTAGGTGCTAGCTTTATTATGACAACCGGTAATGATGCTATTAATTATGCAGCTAATATTATTTTCGGTCCTAGTGTTGGGCGTTTATTATCTTTCATTGTTATTCTATCTGTATTAGGTGTTGCCAATGGACTTTTACTTGGGACGATGCGTCTACCTCAAGCTTTTGCGGAACGCGGATGGATCAAAAGTGAGAGGATGGCTAACATAAATTTGAAGTATCAAATGTCATTGCCAGCTAGTTTGACGGTGACGGCTGTAGCTATTTTTTGGCTTTTTGTTCATTTTATGGTTACAAAATTTAACTTATTGCCGGGTAGTGATATTAGTGAAATTGCTGTGGTGTTTAATAATACCAGTTTAATCATTCTTTATGTTTTAGTACTCAGCCTTTATCTCAAAAAAGATATTAAAAATAAATTTACCGGCTTAGTTTCACCGATTCTAGCAATTTTAGGCGGTTTGATCCTCCTTATCGGGAGTTTGTTAAGTAATTTCTTTACGGTTTTAATTTTCCAATGTTTTTGCTTATTATTCTGTTTGATTTGTCATTATATCTATCAAAAAAATAACCCAAAAACTCATGAATAGGTTGACTTTGTAGACTGAAGTGCTATAATAGTGTCAACGATTTGTTAGTTTAAATCAAACCTGTTATGATTTAAGTTAACAAACCACCATAAACCACATTGTTTGCTGAGATTGACTCCGAGCAGTGTGGTTTTTTTGCGAGTCAGAATGAGTTCTAGAAAGTGATGATGAGATGAATATTGAAACACTAACGCAGAAAAATCATCGTTCCGATAGCGGACGAAATCATATTGTTTTATTTGAACCACAGATTCCAGCAAATACTGGTAATATTGCTAGAACTTGTGCGGCAACAAATGCTCCTTTGCACATCATACGACCGATGGGATTTCCTATTGATGATAAAAAAATGAAACGAGCGGGACTGGATTACTGGGATAAGCTAGATGTTAGTTTCTATGATGGTTTGGAAGAATTTATGTTGTCATGTCGAGGGAAAGTTCACCTAATTAGCAAATTTGCTGACAAGGTTTACTCAGATGAAAATTACAATGATGATCAAGACCATTATTTTATGTTTGGTCGTGAAGATAAAGGATTGCCAGAAACTTTTATGCGCGAGCATGCCGAAAAGGCCTTACGAATTCCCATGAACGATGAGCATGTGCGTAGCTTGAATGTTTCAAACACTGTTTGTATGATTGTTTATGAAGCCCTTAGGCAGCAAAGCTTTCCTAATTTAGAATTAAGCCATACTTATGAAAATGATAAATTAAAATAATAAAGAAAGTGATCGTTTAAAATGGTCACTTTTATCTTTAGAATGTTAATTAGTATATAGTATCAAAAACAAATGGTAAAATAGTCACCAAGGCGACAAGGGATATTTTTAGCTGTAGAATAGTCAGGAGTAATTATGATTACATATGATTTCACAAGTTTACCAGAACGTTTTTCAAGTAATACCATAAAATGGAAGGCGGTTCAAAAAGATCAAGAAATCCTTCCCCTTTGGATTGCGGATATGGATTTTCCTATCTTTCCAGAAATGTCGGAGGCTATTGAAGATTTTTCACACCAAATGGTTTTTGGCTATGATAGTCCTAAAGACAGTTTATACCAAGCTATCTCTAATTGGGAAGTGCAAGAACATGGTTATCAATTTGATAAAAAATCATTATTATTAATTGATGGGGTTGTACCAGCGATTTCAGTTGCTATACAAGCCTTCACAAAGGAGGGAGATGCTGTTCTAATTAATACCCCAGTCTATCCGCCCTTTGCTAGAACTATAAAATACAATAATCGTCATTTAGTTTCAAATAGTTTACTTAATAATAATCAGTATTTTGAGATTGACTTTAAACAATTAGAAAAAGATATCATTGAAAATAATGTAAAGCTTTATATTTTTTGTAGTCCACACAATCCCGGTGGGCGTGTCTGGACAAAAGGAGAAATTCAAAAAATAGGAGATATCTGTAAACGATATAATGTTATCCTCGTTTCTGACGAAATACATCAAGATTTGGTATTATTTGATAATGTACACCATAGCTTTAATACTGTTGATTCTAGTTTTAAAGAATTGAGTGTTATTTTATCTAGTGCAACTAAAACGTTTAATATTGCAGGGACTAAAAATAGTTTTGCAATAATTGAAAATGAAAAGTTACGCTCGGATTTTAAGAAGAGGCAAATAGCTAACAATCAACAAGAAATTTCTTCATTGGGGTTATTAGCTACAGAAGTTGCCTTTACAAAAGAGAAACAATGGTTAAAGGCCCTAAAAATGGAGTTAGAAGGATCAATAGAATACCTTTATGAGCAATTAACGCAAAAAACTCATATCAAAGTGATGAAACCAGAGGGAACTTATCTTGTTTGGTTAGATTTTTCTGCTTATAATTTAACGCATTTAGAAATTCAAGAAAAACTTCGATATGATGCCAAATTAATATTAAATGATGGTTTAACTTTTGGAAAAGAAGGGAAAAAACATGCTAGAATCAATGTCGCAGCTCCTAGGTCTGTTATTGAGGAGGCAGTTTTGCGATTAGTGACAAACTTTAGAAAAAATGACTAGACTATAAAAAAAGTCGCATGGAAAGGGTTTTTATGTTATAATACTTTGAATGTAAACAAGCATTAGAATGTTTTTAATGCTCAAAATTAAATAGAAAGCGGTCATTATAATGGGAAAATTTCAAGTCATTTCACATCCACTTATTCAACATAAACTGTCAATCTTACGTCGCACTACAACATCTACTAAAGATTTTCGTGAGTTAGTTGATGAGATTGCGATGTTAATGGGCTATGAAGTGTCTCGTGATTTGCCTTTAGAAGATGTTGAAATCCAAACACCAGTAGCGACAACTGTACAAAAACAATTAGCTGGGAAAAAGTTAGCAATTGTTCCAATTTTACGTGCAGGTATTGGTATGGTTGATGGTTTCTTAAGCCTTGTGCCAGCTGCTAAAGTTGGTCATATCGGTATGTATCGTGATGAAGAGACTTTCCAACCAGTCGAATATTTAGTTAAGTTACCTGAAGATATTGATCAACGTCAGATTTTTGTAGTTGATCCAATGCTTGCTACAGGTGGGTCTGCTATTTTAGCAGTAGATTCTCTAAAAAAACGTGGCGCAGCTAGTATCAAATTCGTTTGTTTAGTAGCAGCTCCAGAAGGAGTGGCAGCACTTCAAGAAGCACATCCAGATGTAGATATTTATACCGCTGCTTTGGATGAAAAACTCAACGAACATGGCTACATTGTTCCTGGACTCGGAGATGCTGGGGATCGCTTATTTGGTACAAAATAAGATTTGAGATGAATAAGGCTTTTCTGAAGAACTCAGAAAGCCTTTTCTTAAAAAAGTTATTATTTGACCTTTGTTGACCAAATGATTATAATAGTGACAGTGATAAAAAGAAATGGAGAAAGATATGATTCCAGTAGTTATTGAACAAACAAGTCGTGGTGAACGTTCTTATGATATTTACTCACGTCTTTTAAAAGATCGTATTATTATGTTGACAGGCCAAGTTGAGGATAATATGGCCAATAGTATCATTGCACAGTTATTGTTTCTCGATGCACAAGATAATACAAAGGATATTTACCTTTATGTCAATACACCAGGTGGTTCAGTATCGGCTGGACTTGCTATTGTGGACACCATGAACTTCATTAAATCGGACGTACAGACGATTGTTATGGGGATGGCTGCTTCGATGGGAACCATTATTGCTTCAAGTGGTGCTAAAGGAAAACGTTTTATGTTACCGAATGCAGAATATATGATCCACCAACCAATGGGCGGAACAGGCGGAGGTACACAGCAATCTGATATGGCTATCGCTGCTGAGCATCTTTTAAAAACGCGTCATACTTTAGAAAAAATCTTAGCTGATAATTCTGGTCAATCTATTGAAAAAGTCCATGATGATGCAGAGCGTGATCGTTGGATGAGTGCTCAAGAAACACTTGATTATGGCTTTATTGATGCTATTATGGAAAATAATAATTTACAATAATAGATTTAAAAGAGTTGAGTTTACACGCCAAACGCATGAAGAAACTTTTGTTTTCAGAAAACTAGATTCATAATGACAAAATCAATCAAAGTAGTACACTATAGATGAGGTGACTACGATGATTGATTTTATTATTTCTATTGATGATTGCGCAGTTGAATTGGATAGTCGTCAATCTTGGAAAATTCGCTACCCCTTATCAACCATTCTATTTCTTGTCTTTGTTTGTCAGTTAGCTGGCATTGAAACCTGGAAGGAGATGGAAGATTTTATTGAAATGAATGAACCATTGTTTGCGACCTACGTTGATTTGAGTGAAGGTTGTCCGTCTCATGATACCTTAGAGCGTGTGATTAGTCTTGTTAATTCAGACCGTTTAAAAGAGCTTAAAGTTCAATTTGAGCAATCATTGACAAGCTTAGATGCCGTTCATCAACTGATTTCAGTGGACGGTAAAACGATTCGAGGCAATCGAGGTAAAAATCAGAAGCCTGTTCATATTGTAACGGCTTATGATGGGGGTCATCATCTTAGTTTGGGACAGGTAGCGGTTGAGGAGAAAAGTAATGAAATTGTTGCCATTCCTCAGTTATTGCGGACAATTGATATCCGTAAAAGCATTGTAACGATAGACGCAATGGGCACGCAGACGGCTATCGTTGATACGATTATAAAAGGTAAAGCAGACTATTGCTTAGCCGTCAAAGGAAATCAAGAAACACTTTATGATGATATTGCTCTTTATTTTAGTGATGTCAACTTATTGGAAGAACTCCAAGAAAATGCGCAGTATTATCAGACTGTTGAAAAATCTAGGGGACAGATTGAAGTTAGAGAATACTGGGTGTCTTCCGATATCAAATGGTTGTGTCAAAACCATCCCAAATGGCATAAGTTACGTGGTATTGGGATGACTCGTAACACGATTGATAAGGATGGTCAGCTGAGTCAAGAGAATCGTTATTTTATCTTTAGCTTTAAGCCGGATGTCCTCACATTTGCCAATTGTGTACGAGGTCATTGGCAGATAGAGAGTATGCACTGGTTATTGGACGTTGTTTATCATGAAGATCATCATCAGACATTGGATAAAAGAGCCGCATTTAACCTAAATCTTATCCGAAAAATGTGCTTATATTTTCTCAAAGTGATGGTATTTCCTAAAAAAGACCTCAGTTATCGTCGCAAACAACGGTATATTTCTGTCCATTTGGAAGATTATTTAGTCCAATTATTTGGAGAAAGAGGCTAAGCAGATCATTGATTTAAAAAGGAATCTTTTCAAAATTGATGTCCGGGCACAAAAGGATGAAGAGAAAGTTTTCATGCGTACGGCGTGGTTGAGTTTACCAACTCTTTTTTTATTTGTTGGAATTATGTTATAATCTTAGTAATTACAGATATGACGCAGAAAGGAAAAAATTATTGAATAAACAAGAGCGTTTAGGAATGAGCGTTTATCTTTACTATAATCGTGACGCTCGTAAATTATATAAATACGGAGATGTTCATTATCATTCTCGTAGATTAAGATATCTAGTCATTTATGTTAATAAAGAGGATATTGTTAGCGTTAGTAAAGAGATAAAACATTTAAAATTTGTTAAGGATGTTCGGTTATCAGCAATTGATGATATTGATCAGGATTTTGTTGGAAACTTATATCGTTAAGATATTTACTAGTAGTTATTAGAAAGAAGGAGTTCAGATGTCCTTCTTTTTTATTTAGTTTCTATAATTTTCAAAAAAACAATTTAAAAACTATTGACAATATTCTGATAATTCTGTATTATTTTAGTTACCATTTTCAAAAAAGGAGAAAAATATGGAAAAGAGACTTAGTTTAGGAGCGCTTGTTTTAGCTAGTACAGTTCTTTTAGCAGCATGTGGAAATGTCGGAGGAGGAGCATCTTCGACAGGAACAAAAATAGGGAAAGATATTAAGGTAGGGTATAACTGGGAATTATCAGGAAACGTTTCTTCGTATGGAAATTCAATGAAGAATGGAGCTGACTTAGCAGTAAAAGAAATTAATGCTGCTGGAGGGGTTGGCGGCAAGAAGTTAAAAGTCCTATCACAGGATAATAAATCAGAAAATGCAGAGGCAGCAACGGTTGCCACAAACTTGGTTACCAAAGGAGCTAATGTCATTATCGGACCAGCAACATCGGGTGCAGCTGCATCTTCAACTCCAAAAGTAAATGCAGCAGCAGTTCCAATGATTGCACCTGCTGCGACACAAGACAATTTAGTCTATGGTTCTGATGGAAAAACCTTAAATCAGTATTTCTTCCGAGCTACTTTTGTCGATAATTATCAAGGAAAGCTATTGTCTCAGTATGCTACAGACAACCTTAAAGCTAAAAAAGTTGTTCTATTTTATGATAATTCATCAGATTACTCAAAGGGGGTAGCAAAATCATTTAAGGAAAGTTATAGTGGAAAAATTGTTGATAGTATGACATTCTCCGCTGGTGATACTGATTTCCAAGCGTCATTGACTAAGTTGAAAGGGAAAGAATATGATGCTATTGTGATGCCAGGTTACTATACCGAGACAGGATTAATAGTTAAGCAAGCGCGTGATTTAGGTATCTCTAAACCGGTTCTTGGGCCTGATGGTTTTGATAGTCCGAAATTTGTGCAATCGGCAACACCTGTAGGAGCTTCAAACGTTTATTATTTGACAGGTTTCACTACACAAGGATCAACCAAAGCTAAAGCTTTCCATGATCATTACGTTAAGGCATATGGTGAAGAACCATCCATGTTCTCGGCTTTATCATACGACGCTGTGTATATGGCAGCTAAATCTGCTAAAGGAGCTAAAACTTCAATTGATATTAAAAAAGCTTTAGCTAAGCTGAAAGATTTTAAAGGTGTGACAGGGAAAATGTCTATTGATAAAAATCACAATGTTGTTAAATCAGCTTACGTTGTCAAATTAGAGGATGGAAAAACAAGTAGCGTTAACATTATTTCAGCAAAATAAGTATTCTCTAGAAAAATGGGAGTTTAATTTTCAGCTCCCCTTTTTTAAAAAGTAATTTTTCAGAATAATTCGACAATAATATATAATAGAAAGTATGGTTATAATATGCTTCAACAGCTCGTTAATGGACTTATCTTAGGATCCATATATGCTTTACTTGCCTTAGGATATACTATGGTATATGGCATTATTAAGCTGATTAATTTTGCTCATGGGGACATCTATATGATGGGCGCTTTCATGGGCTATTATTTGATTAATCATCTTCATCTTAATTTTTTCCTAGCTTTATTAATTGCAATGCTGGGGTCTGCTTTCCTAGGTGTTGTAATTGAATATTTAGCTTATCGTCCACTGAGAAAATCAACTAGAATTGCCGCGTTAATTACAGCTATTGGTGTTTCTTTTCTTTTGGAGTACGGGATGGTATACCTTGTTGGAGCGGATACTAGGGCATTTCCGCAAGCCATTCATACTGTTAAATATAATTTAGGACCGATAACTATAACCAATGTTCAGCTCATCATTTTAGGTATTGCGCTATTACTAATGCTTACTTTACAGTTCATCGTTCAAAAAACTAAAATGGGGAAAGCTATGAGAGCTTTATCAGTGGATAGCGATGCCGCACAATTGATGGGAATTAATGTTAACCGTACCATTAGTTTTACATTTGCGCTGGGGTCTGCTTTAGCTGGAGCAGGTGGAGTACTGATTGGGCTTTATTATAATTCTGTTCAACCTCTTATGGGGGTAACTCCAGGGTTGAAAGCATTTGTTGCAGCTGTCTTAGGTGGTATTGGTATCATTCCGGGAGCGGCTATCGGTGGTTTTGTTATTGGCATTTTAGAAACTTTAGCGACTGCACTTGGTGTGTCAGATTTTCGAGATGGTATCGTTTATGCTATTTTAATTCTCATTTTCTTGATCCGTCCAGCAGGAATTCTTGGAAAAAATATTAAGGAGAAGGTCTAGGCATGAAAGAAAATATGAAATCAATTTTATCTTGGTTAGCTATAGTAGTGTTAGATTATCTCTTGATTAGCGTGCTAATATCTATGGGTATATTTAACCTCTATCATATTCAAATTATTGAAACAATTGGGATTAATGTTATTTTAGCAGTTGGTTTGAACCTAATTGTAGGTTGTTCGGGACAGTTTTCACTAGGACATGCAGGTTTCATGGCTATTGGCGCTTATGCAGTTGCTATTATCGGCGTTAAAATGCCAACTTATGTAGGTTTTTTGATAGCTATACTTGTTGGAACTCTTGTTGCAGGAGGTATTGCCTTAGGTGTAGGAATTCCTACTTTGAGACTAAAAGGTGATTATTTAGCTATAGCTACTTTAGGTGTTGCTGAGATTATCCGTATTTTGTTGGTTAATGGAGGTGATATTACGAATGGTGCTGCGGGTATCATGGGGATTCCGCCTTTTACAACCTGGTCTTTAGTTTATGGGGTGGCAGTTGTGAGCCTTATCCTTGCAATGAATTTTTTGCGTAGTCCCTTAGGGCGTAATACAATTGCTATACGAGAAGATGAAATTGCAGCAGAGTCTATGGGTGTGGATACAACAAAAGTGAAAGTAATTGTTTTTGTTTTTGGAGCTATTTTAGCTTCTATCGCTGGTAGTTTACAGGCTGGCTACGTTGGAACTGTTATGCCAAAAGACTTTTCATTTATGATGTCTGTCAATGTTTTAATTATTGTTGTTTTAGGTGGTTTAGGTTCAATGACAGGGACAGTTTTAGCAGCAATTTTATTAGGATTATTGAATATGTTACTACAAGACTACGCTTCTGTTCGAATGATTATCTATGCTTTAGCCCTGATTTTAATTATGATTTTTAGACCTAGCGGTTTATTAGGAACGAAAGAGTTAACTCTATCTCATCTATTTCGTAAGACGAGTAAGGGAGGCAATTAGATGGCACTTCTTGAAGTAAAAAATTTAAGTAAACATTTCGGTGGCCTAACTGCTGTAGGTGATGTTTCGATGAAATTACATAAAGGTGAATTAATTGGCTTAATCGGCCCCAACGGTGCGGGTAAGACAACGCTTTTTAATCTCTTAACAGGAGTATACCTTCCTAGTAAAGGGACAATATCAATTGATGGTAAGATATTAAATGGGAGGAAACCAGCTAAAATAGCTTCTTTAGGTTTAGGTAGAACTTTTCAAAATATCCGACTTTTTAAAAATATGACTGTTTTAGACAATGTACTAGTAGGACTCAGTAATCATCACTTATCACATCCTATTGCTAGTTTTTTACGATTACCCAAATACTATCATAGTGAAAAAGCCTTAAGGAAAAAGGCACTGGAGCTATTAGAGATTTTTGGTTTGAAAGCATATCAAGATGCTCTTGCTAAGAACCTCCCTTATGGAAAACAACGGCGTTTAGAAATTGTTCGTGCTTTAGCAACAGAACCAAAAATATTGTTTTTGGATGAGCCCGCGGCAGGAATGAATCCTCAAGAAACTGCAGAATTGACGCAGTTAATTAGTCAAATAAAGAGTGATTTTGATATTACTATTATGCTGATTGAACATGATATGAACTTGGTTATGCAAGTAACAGAGAGAATTTATGTATTGGAATATGGTCGTCTGATTGCTCACGGGACACCTGAAGAAATTAAAAATAATAAACGTGTTATAGAAGCATACTTGGGGGGTGAGCTATAATGACCATGTTGAAAGTAGAAAATCTATCTATTCACTATGGTGTTATTCAAGCGGTGAATGATGTCTCGTTTGAAGTTAACCAAGGTGAGGTTGTAACCTTAATTGGAGCCAATGGTGCAGGAAAGACATCAATTTTGAGGACAATTTCTGGTTTAGTAAGACCAAGTCAGGGTTCTATTTCTTTTATGGGGAAACCTATACATAAGTTAGCAGCTAGAAAAATTGTTGGCAATGGTTTAGCTCAGGTTCCAGAAGGGCGCCACGTTTTCTCAAGTTTGTCTGTTATGGAAAATTTAGAAATGGGAGCCTTTCTTCAAAAGGATCGTGAACAAAATCAAAAAATGTTAAAAAAAGTGTTTGATCGTTTTCCTCGCTTAGAAGAACGTAAAAACCAAGATGCAGCAACCTTATCAGGTGGTGAGCAGCAAATGCTCGCTATGGGGCGTGCATTGATGAGTCGTCCTAAATTATTACTTTTAGATGAACCGTCAATGGGCCTAGCTCCAATTTTTATTCAAGAAATTTTTAATATCATTGAAGACATCAAAAAACAAGGGACTACAGTTCTTTTAGTTGAACAAAATGCAAATAAAGCTCTGACGATTGCTGATAAAGCATATGTTCTAGAGACTGGGAAGGTTGTTTTATCAGGGACAGGTAAGGAATTACTAGTTTCAGATCAAGTTCGTAAAGCTTACTTAGGTGGATAATATTTAGAGGAGTCAGGTATGCCAGTGAAAGATTTTATGACAAAAAAATTAGTTTATGTCTCTCCAGATACTACAGTTGCAGAAGCTGCTGATTTATTGAGAGAACACCACTTAAGGCGTTTGCCAGTTGTTGAAAATGATCAGCTAGTGGGGTTAGTGACAGAAGGGACAATGGCAGAAGCACAACCTTCTAAAGCAACCAGTCTTTCTATATATGAGATGAACTATCTTCTTAATAAGACAAAAATTCGAGATATTATGATTAAAGATATTGTGACTGTTTCACAGTATGCTAGCCTTGAGGACGCTATTTATTTGATGATGTCTCGAAAGATCGGTGTTTTACCAGTAGTTGATAATGGACAACTTTATGGGATTGTCACGGATAGGGATGTTTTTAAAGCCTTCCTTGAAATTGCGGGGTATGGTCAAGAAAGTTATCGCTTGGTTATATTAGCTGATGAGGGGATAGGGGTACTATCAAAAGTCCTAAATCGTCTTTCTAGTGCAAATTTAAGTGTTAAACGTTTAGTCATTATTGAACGAAAAGCAGGTAAGAAAGCGGTCGAGATACAACTAGAAGGATACGCTGACAAGGATGTTTTAAAACAAGAACTAGTATTTGATGATGTTATTGTGGAAACTTTAGAAAAGACCATGAAAAAACCACTTTCTTAAAAATATCAGCTAAATTCTCAAAGTAAGTTCCACCTCTAGTAGAAATGGAATTTAGTCTGATAAAAACCAATAAAAACCAACGAAAATCCGTCTCAGACTAAGTTTCGTTGGTTTTTATAATACTTGATTTCATAGGTTTTCAGAGTTAAAAATCGCAAAAAAAGGGTACAAGAAAACATCCTCATCTGAAAGCGTTTCAGATTAAGTTCCGCTATGGTTGAAGTTAGTGTGAGACGTTTAGGTTGTATCAGTTAGTTGATTAGGTTAGATTTTGTCTTTTAATAGTTTGGGAGATTGGCAGACGTCTTCCGCAGTAATTTCCTCAATACCGAGTATACTTGCGATGTCTTTTCCGTAAGTAAAAGAGAATAGCTCATAAGCCGTTTTACCATTTAGAGCCTGTCTCTTAACGCTGTTGATATGAGATAGTGCCAGATTAATGTCCTCTTGAGTCAAGTTGTCGAAGGAAGTCCCCTTAGGCAGTATGTCTCTCACGAGGGTATGATTCTTCTCGATTCTTGCTTTCTGGTCAGACCGATTAGGGTCACAAAAGAAGAGTTGAGACTGTCCACAAACATCTATCTCAATATCATCCACTCTAGCGAATTCCCCACCATTATCCGTTAGGATAACAGGAAAGAGTTCGAAGAAGTCTCTCTTGTTATCATAGAGTGTCCTCTTAATGACCTGTATGTGTTTAGCAGTTTCGATAGCTGTCTTAGAATCCATCAGTTTGGCAAAGATGAAGTTACAGAAGGCGACATTGAAGGTGAGAAGGACCTTTCCACCAATCCGTCCAATAACCGTGTCCATTTCAAGCCAGGAGTTCAGCTCTGATTGGTTCATGTGTTCTATAAAATCCTCGTACCGTCGCCCTTCTTTAATCGCTTTTGGAATAGGAGGGAGTGTGCTCTTTCGCCTTTTTTTGAACTTCACAGCTCTGGGTAGGTCGATTGGTGTGATGGATAGGTAGCCTTTCTTGATGTGTCGATAAACGGTTGAAGAACTCACTTCTAGATCGTTGGTTTTGAGGATATGATAGATACGTTGGCCCTTCTTGACCCCCATTAGAAAGCACTCTATCTATTTTCCAGAAGGTCTCTTTGTTCAAAGGGATTCCTTCTCTAGATTCAACTAAAAGTTTTTCATAGTTTCTTTGAGCTTGCTTAGCAAGATAGAAGGTCTTCTTGTAACCACAGTTGATCCTCCTCTTTGGACACCCATTACAAACATAGGGAGCTTTTCTTAGTAGCGGACAGTCTAGGCAGTCTTTGGTTGATTCTCTTAGTTGCTTATTTCGTTTGACTTCTTTTGCGATAGTAGTAGGGTGTTTCAGTAGATTAAGCCCGATGGCTTTAAAGGTTTCTCCTCTATCCAAACCAGATTGGATGTCATTACGGTCTAAGAGAGTTAGGTGTTTGTGTTTTGTCATGATGGATAAACTCATTTCTAACCCAAACGTCTCAGACTTAATTCCACCATAAAAATCCTTTTCACACTAACTTCCGGTTTTGGAGGGCAGACGGAACTTACTTTGAGAAATTACTCTTAAAAATATCAGACATGCACAATCAAGTTGTGGGTGTCTTTTTTTGATAAATTTTGATAGAATAGTAGTAATTATAAATAAAGGATGTACCATGAAAAAAGGACTAATGATTTCTTTTGAGGGCCCAGATGGTGCGGGTAAAACAACCGTTTTAGAAGCTGTTTTACCCTTGCTCAGAGAAAAATTATCACAAGATATTCTCACCACCAGAGAGCCTGGTGGCGTAACTATTTCAGAAGAAATTCGTCATATTATTTTAGATGTTAAACACACGCAAATGGATAAAAAAACAGAGCTATTGCTTTACATGGCTGCTCGACGCCAACATCTAGTGGAAAAGGTACTCCCAGCTCTAGAAGAAGGGAAAATAGTCCTAATGGATCGTTTTATTGATAGTTCTGTTGCCTATCAGGGATCAGGAAGAGGATTAGATAAGTCACATATAAAATGGCTTAATGACTATGCGACTGATAGTCATAAACCTGATTTAACTTTATATTTTGATGTTCCTTCTGAAGTAGGTTTAGAGCGTATTCAAAAAAGTGTTCAAAGGGAGGTAAATCGTCTAGATCTCGAGCAATTAGATATGCATCAACGCGTCCGTCAAGGTTACCTTGAATTGGCGGATTCGGAGCCAAACCGCATTGTGACGATTGATGCCTCCCAACAGCTAGATGAAGTAATAGCTGAGACATTCTCTATTATTTTAGATCGTATCAACCAATGAATCAGGAAGTACAAAGGTCATGGATTTAAAGCGAACACAACCCAAATTGCTGGAAAAGTTTAATACTATTTTACAGTCAGATAGGATGAGTCATGCCTATCTTTTTTCGGGAAATTTTGCAAGTCTAGATATGGCACTTTATTTAGCACAAAGTCAGTTCTGTGAAAAGCGCCAGAGTGGTTTACCATGTCAAGAGTGTAGAGCCTGTCGTTTAATCGCTAATGGGGAATTTTCAGATGTTAAAATCATAGAACCACAGGGGCAACTTATTAAGACAGAGACTATAAAAGAGCTGACTAAAGATTTTTCAAGATCAGGTTTCGAAGGGAAATCACAGGTCTTTATCATCAAAGATTGCGAAAAAATGCATGTCAATGCAGCCAACAGTCTTTTGAAATTTATTGAAGAACCTCAAAGTTCATCTTATGTCATCTTATTGACTAATGATGAAAACAATGTTTTGCCAACAATTAAGAGTAGAACGCAAATTTTTCGTTTTCCAAAACAATTGGACATGTTGGTTCATCAAGCTGAACAAGCAGGATTGCTAAAATCACAAGCTAGCTTATTAGCTCAAGTAGCAGACGATCCTAAACATTTAGAAATATTGTTGACTAACAAAAAGTTATTAGATTACTTGAATTTAAGTCAACAGTTTGTGACGACTTTGGCAAAAGATAGGCAAACTGCTTATTTAGAAGTATCTCGCTTGACATCGCAAGTTGTAGATAAAAATGATCAGGCATTTGTTTTTCAATGGCTGACAATAATGCTGGCTAAAGAAGGCCAACTTTATGATTTAGAAAATACTTATAGAGCTCAGCAAATGTGGAAGAGCAATGTTAGTTTTCAAAATAGTTTAGAGTATATGGTGCTTTCTTAGAAAATAATACGCGCAGAGAGGAAGAGTGAATGGATAAAAAAGACTTGTTTGATGCCTTTGATGATTTTTCACAAAATTTATTAGTTGGGTTGTCTGAAATTGAGACTATGAAAAAACAAATCCAAAAATTATTGGAGGAGAATACTGTTCTACGCATTGAAAATGGTAAACTTCGTGAGCGTCTGAGCGTTATTGAAGCAGAAACAGAAACTGCAGTTAAAAATTCTAAACAAGGAAGAGAATTACTCGAAGGCATTTACAATGATGGCTTTCACATTTGTAATACTTTCTATGGTCAACGTCGTGAAAATGACGAAGAATGTGCTTTTTGTATTGAATTATTATATAGAGATTGATGGAAATGCAAGTTCAAAAAAGTTTTAAATCAAATATACATTACGGAACACTCTATCTAGTCCCAACTCCAATTGGTAATCTAGATGATATGACTTTTCGTGCCATTAGGATTTTAAGAGAAGTTGATTTTATTTGTGCAGAGGATACACGAAATACGGGACTTTTACTCAAGCACTTTGATATTACTACTAAACAAATTAGTTTTCACGAACACAATGCTTACGATAAAATCTCTGGGTTAATTGATTTGTTAAAAGAAGGGAAATCTTTAGCCCAAGTATCTGATGCAGGAATGCCCTCTATTTCTGACCCAGGACATGACCTTGTCAAGGCTGCTATTGAAGGGGATATCCCAGTTGTATCTATACCAGGAGCTAGCGCTGGTATTACTGCTCTCATCGCTTCAGGTTTAGCTCCACAACCTCATATTTTTTATGGCTTCTTACCTCGTAAGAAAGGTCAACAAATAACTTTCTTTGAAACAAAGCAAGATTACCCTGAAACACAAATCTTTTATGAGTCACCGTTTCGAGTCTCTGATACGCTAAAACACATGAAAGAGATTTACGGAGATCGCCAAGTTGTTTTAGTACGCGAATTGACGAAACTCTATGAAGAGTATCAAAGAGGAACCATTAGTCAACTTTTAGAGCATATTGAAAAGGTCCCTCTCAAAGGTGAATGCTTAATTATTGTTGATGGTAAGAGAGATACCGAGCGAGTGAAAGACAGTAGCCAACAAGATCCACTAGTATTAGTAAAAGAATATATCGCTAATGGTGATAAAACTAATCAAGCGATAAAAAAAGTAGCAAAAGAATTTAATCTCAATAGACAAGAACTCTATGCTAGTTTCCATGATTTATAAGTAATAATATAAAAAGGTTGCCAAAGAAAAATTTGGCAACCTTTTATAATCTCCGATTTAGCTATTGGAATAAAGAAGTAAGATACTTCCAATTTCCTTAAAATTTTTAATTTCAGCTCTTTTGAATACCATTGCAAATTGGATTTTATTTCTGAGAGTAGGTTATAAAAGATGGTATGCTCTTATTCCGGTTCTTTCAGGTTTTAGAAAACATGAGAGAACTTAGTAGTAAATATACTAAAGAAACTTATAGCCCTGTTTCGAATTTTTTATTGAGTTATTCTAGTACCATGGGCTTGTTTAACCCCAGTTTCTTGGCAAATATATTGATAGTTTTCAGCAGTCACACCGCCGCCAACCATAATTTCAATACGATTATTAGCATATTCAACTAATGCTTTGATATGTTTGATATTTTCTATAATTGGTTCGCCATTAGATGAACCATGTAGGAGAATCCTTGTAAAGCCTAAAGCAACTAATTGATCTATTGATTTTTTTTGGTCAGATTTCGGGATAACATCAAATGCCATATGAAAAACAAGTGGCAAACCTTGGGTAGCAGGTAGAAGTTGTTCAATGGCTTCAGTATCAATATGATTATTTGAAGTTAATATTCCCAAAACAAGAGCATCTGATTCTAACTCAACAGCACGTAGGATATCCTCTTCCATAATACGTAATTCTAAATCATTGTATACAAAATTTCCTCCACGGGGACGAATCATAACAGCGACACTAATACCTTTTTCATGTAAATATTGATTAGCTTCTTTGATAACACCGTAGCTAGGAGTAGTGCCTCCGACAGCAAGGTTATCACAAAGCTCGACACGTGAAATAATAGCTTTATCTAATCTGGTTAAGTCTGTTAAATTCTCTGCACAAAATTCCCTCAAAATCATAAATTACTCCTTTAAACTTGATTGTTCGCCTTTACCATTATATCACGAATAAAAAGCAAAATTAATCAAAAAAATCTTTACAATATTCAAAATACTGTGCTATAATCTTACACAATTATATGGAGGTGTTATATGACAATTTATAATTTTTCTGCAGGTCCTGCAGTCTTACCAAAACCAGTGCTTGTAAAAGCCCAATCTGAACTCCTTAATTATCAAGGGTCTAGTATGAGTGTTTTGGAGGTATCGCACCGCTCCAAAGAGTTTGATGATATTATCAAAGGTGCTGAGCGTTACTTAAGAGATTTGATGGGAATTCCGGATAATTATAAAGTAATCTTTTTACAAGGTGGTGCATCCTTACAGTTTAGTATGATTCCCTTGAATATTGCCAGAGGGCGTAAAGCTTACTATCATGTTGCTGGTTCGTGGGGGGAAAAAAGCTTATACAGAGGCTGTAAAACTATCAAAAACAATTCCTTTTGAACCAATTCTATTAGCTTCATCAGAAGAATCAGTTTATGATTATATTCCAGAGTTTGATGAAAAAGAGATTGATCCTAAAGCTGCCTATGTTCATGTGACAACAAATAATACCATTGAAGGAACATCGCTTTATGATATTCCTAAAACTAATGAAGTGCCTGTTATTGCGGATATGTCTTCTAATATATTAGCTGTAAAATATAAAGTAGAAGATTTTGCAATGATTTATGCAGGAGCTCAAAAAAATATTGGACCTGCTGGTGTAACGGTAGTTATTATCCGTGAAGATATGATTAATGAGGAACCAACTTTATCATCAATGTTGGATTATAAGATTCAGTCAGATGCTGGTTCTCTTTATAATACGCCGCCTGCTTACAGTATTTACATTGCTAAATTAGTCTTTGAATGGGTGAAAAGTCTAGGTGGTGTTGATGCTATGGAAAAAGCTAATCGTGAAAAATCAGGACTTCTCTATGATTATATTGATTCCTCAGAATTTTATAGTAATCCTGTCAGAGATAAAAAGAGTCGTTCTCTATGTAACATTCCTTTCATAACTATTAATAAAGATTTAGATGAAAAATTTGTAAAGGAAGCGACAGAACGTGGATTTAAAAATATTAAAGGACATCGTTCGGTAGGTGGTATGAGAGCTAGCCTTTATAATGCCTTTCCTAAACAAGGTGTCATCGAATTAATTGATTTTATGAAAACATTTGAAGCAGAAAATACATAGTAAATGTTATCACGAAAGAAAATTAAACCGTTATTATAGTCTATAATATATAAAAGTGGGTAATATAATGCAAATCAGATTAGCTTTTCCAAATGAAATTGACCAAATTATGCTTCTTATTGAGGAAGCGCGTGCCGAAATTGCTAAAACAGGAAGTGATCAATGGCAAAAAGAAGATGGATACCCTAATCGTAACGATATTATTGATGATATCTTGAACGGTTATGCTTGGGTTGGTATTGAAGATGGGATGCTAGCGACTTATGCGGCTGTCATTGATGGTCATGAAGAGGTTTATGATGCTATTTATGAGGGAAAATGGCTCCATGATAACCATCGCTATCTTACATTTCATCGTATTGCGATCTCAAATCAATTTCGTGGTAGAGGACTAGCACAGACATTCCTTCAAGGGTTAATTGAAGGTCATAAAGGACCTGATTTTCGTTGCGATACTCATGAAAAAAATGTCACTATGCAGCATATTCTAAATAAATTAGGCTATCAATATTGTGGTAAAGTACCTCTAGATGGGGTACGATTGGCTTATCAGAAGATAAAAGAAAAGGGAGAAACGAGCATCTATCGTGAGATTGATGAAAGAAATCCCATGTAAGAAAAAAAGAAAGGGGTTATTTTGGTCAATGATGACTAAAGAGATAACCTTAGTGAAAAAGAATGGTTTTTAGTGTCAAAACATTTAATAATATTAATCAAATTGGTTTACAAGAGTTAGGGAATCGTTTCCAGATTGATGGGGATATGTCAGAAAATCCTGATGCCTATATTATTCGTAGTCAAAATTTGCATAATCAGGATTTCCCAAGTAACCTCAAAGCTATTGCTAGGGCGGGTGCAGGAACAAATAATATTCCTATTGAAGAGGCAAGTGCACAGGGAATAGTCGTGTTTAATACCCCAGGTGCAAATGCTAATGCTGTAAAAGAAGCGGTCATTGCTGCCTTATTACTTTCAGCTCGTGATTATTTAGGAGCTAACCGATGGGTTAATACTCTAACTGGAACAGATATTCCCAAACAAATTGAAGCAGGAAAGAAAGCTTTTGCTGGTAATGAAATTGCAGGAAAAAAATTGGGAGTTATCGGCCTTGGTGCCATTGGAGCTAGAATTGCGAATGATGCTAGACGCTTAGGAATGACAGTTCTTGGTTATGATCCCTATGTTTCAATTGAAACAGCTTGGAATATTTCAAGCCATGTTCAAAGGGTTAAAGAGATTAAGGATATTTTTGAAACTTGTGACTATATCACAATTCATGTTCCCTTAACAAATGAAACTAAGCATACTTTTGATGCGAAAGCTTTTTCAATCATGAAAAAAGGAACTACGATTATCAACTTTGCTCGTGCAGAATTAGTCAATAACCAAGAGCTATTTGAAGCGATAGAAACTGGTGTTGTCAAGCGCTATATTACTGATTTTGGAGACAAAGAATTATTAAACCAAAAAGGAATTACAGTCTTTCCTCATGTAGGCGGATCAACAGATGAGGCAGAGCTAAATTGTGCTATTATGGCAAGTCAAACCATTCGTTGTTTTATGGAGACAGGAGAAATCACTAATTCAGTTAATTTCCCCAATGTACATCAAATTCAAACCGCACCATTTCGTATTACTTTAATTAACAAGAATGTTCCTAACATTGTGGCTAAAATTTCAACTGCTGTATCAGAGTTAGGTATAAATATTGATAACATTATTAACCGTTCAAAGGGTGACTACGCCTACACACTAATAGATTTAGATGAAACGGATAATAACAAGATTTCTACTTTAATTGAAGAATTTGAAGGTGATGAGAATATCGTCCGTGTACGTTTAATTGCAAAACAACAATAAAGAACTAAAAAGTCATGAATTGCTTTTCATGGCTTTTTAAGTTATGCTTATCATATGTTATATCAAGAATTCTATCAGTCCCCTCTTGGAGAAATTCGCCTTCTAGCAGACAATCTAGGTTTATCAGGGCTTTATTTTGTTGGGCAAAAATATGATATGCTAGCAGTCAACCAAGAGGAAATTGTTAATATGTCAAATTCCTATACTTTACTTGGTAAGAAGTGGTTAGATGCTTATTTTTCACAGCAAAATTTACCTAGTATTCCATTATCATTGAGAGGGACAGCATTTCAGACGAGAGTATGGCAGGAATTACAGAAAATCCCTTTTGGAGATACCAAAACTTATGGAGAATTAGCGAAAGAGCTAAATTGTCAATCTGCACAGGCTGTTGGAGGAGCAATAGGTAAAAATTCTATTTCTCTAATTATACCTTGTCACCGTGTTTTAGGAAGATATGGTCAATTAACTGGTTATGCTGGTGGCTTAGAAAGAAAATCTTGGTTATTAGAATACGAAAAGGAGAAATAATATGTATACGTTTTATGAATACCCCAAATGTACCACTTGTCGTTCAGCAAAAAAAGAGTTAACTGAACTCGGCTTGACTTTTGAAGCGATTGATATAAAAAGCAATCCTCCCAAAGTTTCGTTATTAAAAGAATTGTTAGAGAATTCGCCTTATGACCTTAAAAAGTTTTTCAATACTTCAGGAAATTCTTACAGAGAATTAGGCTTAAAAGATAAATTTGATGATTTAACTCTTGACCAAGCTTTGGACTTATTGGCATCGGATGGAATGCTTATTAAGCGTCCATTGCTAGTTAAAGATAATAAAATTCTTCAGATTGGCTACCGTACTAAGTATAAAGACCTCAACTTAGTATAAAAAGATGATTGAGTTATAACTCAATCATCTTTTTTTGGTTTATAGTTCAATCTCCAAAATAATTGGTGTATGATCTTGACGATCACCAGAATGAATCATTTCTGACTTGGTAATTTTATCTGCGACACGGTTACTTGTTAGCCAATAATCAATTCTCCACCCTGTATTGTTGATTTTGGATGTACGACTTCGTTGTGCCCACCAGCTATAAACATTTGGAACATCGCCATGAAGGTAACGAAAAGTATCTGTAAAACCTTTGGCTAGTAGATTTGTAAAGCCTTGGCGCTCTTCAGCTGTGAATCCAGCAGAACGACGATTACTGCTAGGATTAGCTAGGTCTATTTCCTTGTGGGCTACGTTATAGTCACCTGTTGCTAGAACAGGTTTTTGACTATCCAATGTTGCTAAATACTCAGCATATTTAATATCCCATATTTGACGGTCAGCTAAGCGCTTTAGGCCATCACCTGCATTTGGAGTATAGACCTGTGTGATATAGCAGTTTTCCAATTCGAGAGTAATAATGCGACCTTCATTATCCATTGTAGTAGGAGCATCGATTTCAGGGAAGCTAACAATAGGATTTAACCCTTTACGATATAAGAACATTGTACCAGCATAGCCCTTACGAGCAGGTTCGACTGATGATCGCCAAACCAAATCATATTCTGGGAAGTAAGTTTCAAGTACTTCCAAATGTTTTTTAGTAGGTCCTTTGGCAGACAGTTTAGTTTCTTGAATCGCAATGATGTCGGCATCTTCAGCAACTAAAGTATCAATAACTTGGCGTGACATTAAAGCACGTGTTGATTCACTTGTTAATGCCGCATTGAGGGAATCAATATTCCATGAAATGAGTTTCATAATAATATCCTTTTTTATTTAGTTTAATTCGCAATATATTATATCAAAATACCAGAGGCGTTGCTATTTTACAGCTTTAGTGAGGTTTTGGTAATTTACCTTTCTCATTTTTAAGAATTTTTTCTGCGACATATTGGATAACTTCAGGATTATCAGGCAAGTCAGAATGTGTAGCATTATTACCAGTTACTGTTAGTTGGGTATAGTGTTTAGCGGTTTCTTGGAAAATATATTTACCAGTCTCCACACTAGCAAATGGAACAATTTTATCACCATCATATGAATTAGTTCCTGCCAAATTGTATACCATGAGACTTGATGGAATATTTCCTTTATTACTGATTAAATCTTTAAGCATTTGAGTATGATTTGAGGTGTTACTTTCTTCAAAGTTAAAAGGTGTTCCCATTGTTAACAATGATTTCATATCAAATTCATCAGAGTCGTAATAATCTTCTAGGAAAATAGTCCATGATAAGCCACCATTTGAATGACCGATAGCGTTAAAACGTTTAAATTTATATTTCTTCTGAAGATCATTCATAGCAATCTGTAGCCATTTTGTTTGTTTTTTGATGTTACTATAACCATCTTCATTATTTTCAAATCCAATGACAATGTAGGGTTTGTGGTCATTGCCGCTAATTTGTCCATTGTAGATAATGCTATTGTCTTTTTTGACAGTTAACTTTAAAACGCTATGTTTTTCTCCCATTTGGTTGAGCTGTGCTAACATGCTGTTAAATCGTTCTTGAGTAGCACTGGATCCTGGAATTAAAATAGTAGGAGTCATTCGAGAGTTATAGAGTTTTATTTTGTGAGCTGTTACTTTATTGATATAGGACTTACCTAAGATAGTCATTCCTATAAGGATAATAATGAAAAGTACAGGAGGAAGCCATCTAAGTAATTTTTTCATATTGCTCCTCCTTAGCGAAAGCGATTTTGACAAACGGACGATAAATAAAGAAGCCAACAACTAGAATAATTGCAGTGACTGGAAGGTAACGCCAATCCCCATTTGAAGCAAGAAAGCCAAATAGTAGACTAGGTGTACCACTTGGGACAGTATAAACTGCAGGGTCGACAAATTTTAGGTAGAGCATAAGAGCTCCAAAAGCCTCTGCAAAGATAGTTGTTAATACCATCGGAATGAATAATATTGGTTGTAAAATGACAGGTAGACCTACTAAAAATGGTAAATTTTGATCAAAAATAAGAGGAGTTAAGGTCAGTAATGTCAATTTATAGTAATTCTTCGATTGTAGTTTTCTACTTTCATATAAAACTGCTAAAAATAAGGATAATAGGATTCCAATACCGCCAAACATAGCAAAGCTATTTTTAACAGTATAAAAGGTATACAGATAAGGGATTTTATCTGTATGTTGGCTCAAGGCAGCATTTAAATTTTCGCTAACTACTGAAAAATAGGAGTAAGGACGAAATAAAATATCTGGTACAAAAAGACCTGATAAGGTTAGAAAAATAGCTAAGATAGACCAAAGCATAATAGGAATTAATTGATGTGGCCCATCACCCAGCCATTGAGAAAAGTGATTTTGTATAAGGTATTCTAAATCAATATTAGGATAACGATATAAGATATGTGACAAAATAGAAGAGATTAATAGTAGTATAGCTAACATACTATACTGGAAAATATGATGTCGATTTTGAAGCAGTCGAGTTAAAAAGATAAAAAGATACGAAATCAAAGCCAGCATAAGCCAAATGGGTTGGCTAGGATAGTGATAATCTGTACCTGGAACAACTGAAGTTAGAAGCAACCAAACAGTGGCAAAGCCAAGTAAACTTGCAGAAAAACTTTCTTTAGTTTGGTTAGATAAGTCTCTCCATACTAAACTAGCCACAAAATAACTAGCCATAAAGTAGATTAGTAAATGAGATAAATCATAAAGAGTATTGGAAACCGTATATAACCACTCGTTTTTATAAATACTGGACTTTGTTGTTTGAGCTAAAAAAGAATCATCTGATATAACGAGTTTTTGAAGGATTTCAATCCAAGAAAAAATGAGAGCAAAAGGAAAGATATCTTTAAAACTTTTATAAATTAGATAACGGCAATGATGACATTTATAAATAGTGCTGTGCATAATCTGTACTGACCTCCTAATAGGTTGTATTTATTGTAACAAATGTTAAGAATGGTGCAAGTTTTTTGGTAGTAAAATTAAAAGTAACTAATTAAACTTCAAATTAAGGGTAAATGACTTATGAGATTTTCTTTATCCTTTCATAAAGTGAGATTGCTTCAATGCTGAGGTTATGATATACTAAAACTACATTTATCATTGCTTAATAATTTATTTAGAACTGTTAGGCTAGCTAGTGCTAATATTAATACTATTTTAAACCAATCTATTAGAAAAAAAGTGCTGAGCAAGATTGCCCAGTCTTATTTTTGTTTGCCATAAAGTTAGAGGAAAATATGTCTAAAAAGTCTCACCGTCAATATCAAATATATGAAGGGCTCAGGTGTGCGGTTGCACTCTGTTTTATTTCAGGTTATATCAATGCTTTTACTTATGTAACACAAGGAAAACGTTTTGCAGGTGTACAAACAGGGAATTTGTTATCTTTTGCTATTCATCTTAGTAATAAGCATTATAGTCAAGCGCTTGCTTTTTTGCTACCTATAATGGTTTTCATGTTAGGTCAATCGTTTACTTATTTCATGAATCGTTGGGCGAATAAACATCAACTGCACTGGTACCTATTATCTAGTTTTGCGTTGACACAGGTTGCTATAGTAACAATTATATTGACTCCTTTCTTACCATCGTCGTTTACTGTGGCAGGACTAGCCTTCTTTGCTTCAATACAAGTAGATACCTTTAAATCGCTCAGAGGAGCACCTTATGCTAATATGATGATGACTGGTAATATCAAGAATGCTGCTTATTTATTAACAAAGGGACTTTACGAAAAAAATTCTGATATTTTCTTAATTGCTAGAAATACGATTATTATTATTGGAGGATTTATCTTTGGTGTTGTTTGCTCGACTTATTTTTCAAGTAAACTGGGCGAATGGAGCTTATCATTAATATTAATTCCTCTTTTATATGTCAACTTGCTGTTAGGCCATGAATTTTATAACCTACAAGTAGAAAGGCACTCCTAATGTATGGCGTTTTATGTTGAAGAGCTATACTAAAGCTGATTGTTACAATAATGATTTGAAATATCATCTCTATATATTTTATAGGATAATTATGTATGGGTTTAGAATATACTTATTACCTAACCAAAGATAAAAGTGAGTAGATTTCTACTCACTTTTATGATCTTAATTTTCGAGCTAATAAAGTCGCAAACTGTAATTTTAAGCGATTACCGTTTTCATCCACCCTGTGCAATTCACCTAAATTTTCATTATATTTGATGATTTCCCAGTCATTGTAATAAGATTTCAATTGTCCTTCTTTGAAGGTAAAAGGGAATGGAAGCGGGCAAGGATTTTCAGCGGTATCCATAGCAGAAACGATAAGATTGTATCCTCCAATCTGAGTATGTGATTGCATTTGTAAAATAATATCAGAAATGCAGTCGGGATTTAAAAACATAAATACCACAGTTGATAAAATAAAATCATAGTGCCCTTCAATAGCAGCAGTATTAATATCATACCTTTTTATATTGTAAGGAAGCTCTTCTTCTAATGCCATATTTTCTAAAGCTACAAGGCTCTGTCCGTTTGAATCGACAGAAGTCACTTGATGTCCCAGCAGCGATAAATAAAGTGAGTTTCGCCCTTGACCACACCCAAGGTCTAATATATTACTCTTCTCAGATAAGAGAGGTGCACTGGCGATAACCTCAGAATGTGTGCGCGTGAGACCATATTTTTTATGGAAGTAATCTTCTTTTTGGCAGTAAAAAGTTAGATAGCAACTTAAGTCTGGACTATTCGGCGAAACTTTATGCCAGACTTGTGGATCAACAAAAGGAATATCACTACTAGCATCAAAAATATGCCGCGAGATTTCCTCTCCATCAGGAGATAACTGGTAAAATACTAAAGAACCACTTAGAATGGTTAGTTTTGCCCAGGTGCCTTCCTTAGTATTATGCTTTTCTAAAAATGCCTTTGGAATAGACTGTGCAGTCCAAACCGGCATAGTTTTGTAGGGGAGAAGTGTTTTTGTATTAACCATATATTAACTCTCTATTTTTAATACCTTTATTATAGCAAAAGTAGATATATTATTCAGAGATATATCCAGTTGAAAAAGATTTTATGTTATAATGTATCATGATAAAAAACACCTCTCATTAGGGTGGCTTATAGGAGAAATCATGACAGAAAAAAAATCATTTTACATTACTACCCCAATTTATTACCCATCAGGTAAATTGCACATCGGTTCTGCCTATACAACGATAGCATGTGATGTTTTGGCACGTTACAAACGCATGATGGGCTTTGATGTTCAGTATTTGACTGGTCTTGATGAGCATGGTCAGAAAATTCAACAAAAGGCTGAAGAAGCAGGCATTACACCACAGGAATATGTTGATGGCATGGCTGAAAGTGTCAAAACATTATGGGAACTTTTAGATATTTCCTATGACAAATTCATCCGTACAACAGATACTTACCATGAAGAAGCGGTTGCTAAAATTTTTGAACAATTGTTGGCACAAGGGGACATCTATCTTGGTGAGTATACCGGATGGTATTCTGTTTCAGATGAAGAATTTTTTACTGAAAGCCAATTAGCAGAAGTTTATCGTGACGAAAACGGTAATATGATTGGTGGTGTTGCGCCATCTGGTCATGAAGTTGAAAAAGTTTCTGAAGAATCTTATTTCTTCCGCATGAGCAAATATGCAGATCGTTTAAAAGCGTACTACGCTGAGCATCCAGAATTTATTCAGCCAGATGGTCGTATGAATGAAATGCTTAAAAACTTTATAGAACCAGGTTTAGAAGATTTAGCAGTGTCTCGTACAACTTACACATGGGGAGTTCAGGTACCATCAAATCCAAAACATGTTATTTATGTCTGGATTGATGCTTTGATGAACTATATTTCTGCTCTTGGTTATGGTTGGTCTGACGATCTCAGTCAATATCATAAATTTTGGCCAGCAGACATTCATATGATTGGTAAAGATATTCTTCGTTTCCACTCTATTTATTGGCCTATCATGTTGATGGCGCTGGATTTGCCATTACCAAAACGTCTAGTTGCTCATGGTTGGTTTGTGATGCAAGATGGTAAAATGTCTAAATCAAAAGGGAATGTCGTTTATCCAGAAATGTTAGTAGAGCGTTTTGGTCTTGATCCACTCCGTTATTATCTCATGCGTTCATTGCCTGTTGGTTCAGACGGAACTTTTACGCCAGAAGATTATGTTGGACGTATTAACTATGAACTTGCTAATGATTTAGGAAACCTTCTCAACCGCACTATTGCTATGGTTAACAAGTATTTCGATGGAGAAGTACCAAGGTTTGCTGTTGCAACTGACTTTGATGCCGATTTAGCTTCTGTTGCGACAGATAGTATTGAAAACTATCATAAACAAATGGAAGCGGTGGATTTCCCACGTGCCCTTGAAGCTGTATGGAATCTTATTTCACGAACTAACAAATATATTGATGAAACAGCACCGTGGGTACTTGCAAAAGACGAAACAGATCGTGATAAGTTAGCAGCTGTAATGAGTCATTTAGTTGCTAGTCTACGTGTTGTTGCTCACCTCATTCAACCGTTCATGATGGAAACTTCCGATGCCATTATGGAACAACTTGGTTTAGGGGCAACATTCGATCTTGAAAAATTGACTTTTGCTGATCTACCAGAAGGTGTTCGAGTTGTTGCAAAAGGTTCACCAATTTTCCCAAGGTTGGATATGGAAGACGAAATTACTTATATCAAAGAACAAATGAATGCTGGAAAAGCACCAGTGGAAAAGGAGTGGGTTCCTGAAGAAGTTGAATTGACATCAAGCAAAGGTCAAATCAAGTTTGAGGATTTTGACGCTGTTGAAATCCGCGTTGCAGAAGTAATTGAAGTTGAGAAAGTGGAAGGTTCTGATAAACTTCTTCGTTTCCGTCTAGATGCTGGTGATGAGGGCCATCGTCAAATCTTATCAGGGATTGCAAAATTTTACCCAAATGAACAAGAGTTAGTAGGGAAAAAACTCCAAATTGTTGCTAACCTCAAACCACGTAAAATGATGAAAAAATATGTCAGTCAAGGCATGATTCTCTCAGCAGAACATGATGGTAAATTGACAGTGTTGACGGTCGATTCAGCAGTGGCAAATGGATCAATTATTGGTTAATCGAAAAGAGCATTATGCTCTTTTTTTGTTTTCAAGAAAAAAGTGACTGAATAGTTGGAAAATTATGAAAATGACCTAGAATTTATTTTTATTTTTGATATAATAAAAGACATCGATTCTAAGCATTTAGATAGAATTTGATAAGGAGAATTTATGGAAAGGGTGTAAATAGATTATTTACACTAATGGTTGCTTATGGTAAAAAAAGGCTTTTTAACGGGATTACTCTTATTTGGTATCTTCTTTGGTGCAGGGAACCTCATTTTTCCACCAGCATTAGGTGTAGCATCTGGACAAGATTTCTGGCCAGCGATTTTAGGATTTTGTTTGTCAGGAGTTGGATTAGCTATTATTACCCTCCTACTAGGCACACTAACTAATGGTGGTTATAAGACAGAGATGTCGGAAAAATTTAGTCCGTGGTTTTCTTTAACATTTTTAGTTATACTCTACCTAACTATTGGTCCACTTTTTGCTATTCCTAGAACAGCAACGGTTTCTTTTGAAATTGGGGTTGCTCCAATTGTAGGGCATAGTCCGATTGCTCTTTTGTGTTTTACAGCCTGTTTTTTTGCTGCAGCTTATTATCTCGCTATTAGACCAAATGGTATATTAGATAGTGTTGGAAAAATCTTAACGCCTGTTTTTGCCTTTTTAATTCTCTCTTTGGTTGTTGTTGGAGCTATTGCTTATGGAAACTTGGAGAGTGCTAAGGCGAGTGCTGACTATGCAGGAAAAGCGTTTGGAAGTGGTGTCTTAGCAGGCTATAATACACTTGATGCACTTGCAGCAGTTGCTTTTTGTCTAGTAGCAACAGAAACGCTTAAAAAGTTTGGTTTTAAAACTAAAAAAGAATATTTATCAACCATTTGGATTGTTGGAATTGTTACTAGTTTAGCATTTAGTATTTTATATATTGGCTTAGGTTTTTTAGGGAATAAGTTTCCTGTCCCAGCTGATATTTTAGCTGACCCAAATGTTAATAAAGGAGCTTATGTATTATCACAAGCATCTTATAAATTATTTGGAAATTTTGGTCGTTATTTCTTGAGTATTATGGTAACATTGACATGCTTTACAACAACAGTTGGGCTTATTGTGTCAGTATCTGAATTTTTTGATAAGAACTTTCGTTTTGGGAATTATAAATTATTTGCTACTGTTTTTACTTTGATTGGCTTTTTAATTGCTAATCTTGGTTTAAATGCTGTAATTACTTTTTCAGTTCCTGTGCTAACTTTATTGTATCCGATTGTTATTGTTATTGTCTTAATTATTTTGATTAATAAGTGGTTGCCGCTTTCAAAAAAGGGAATGTCTTTGACAATTGGTCTTGTCACTTTAGTGTCGTTTGTTGAGGTTCTAGCGGGACAATGGCAAGAAAAAACATTAACTCAGTTAGTTGGATTCCTCCCCTTTCATACTATTTCAATGGGGTGGCTAGTTCCAATGTTGATTGGTATAGTATTTTCTTTGGTGCTGTCAGATAAACAAAAAGGCCAAGCATTTGATTTAGAGAAATTTGAAGGATAGCACTATTTCAATTTTATAGATATGTCAAAAAGGTTAAAACTTAGTTTTAGCCTTTTTTATATCAGATTTTTTTAAATGATATATAGATTGTAGTAAGGTGTGATTAAACTAAGATATAAACACTTTTTAAAAATTATTTTATAACAGCTGTGGATTGAAAATATACATTTTTCTTCTAGGTTTAAATGAGCGTAACAATCATATTTATAGTATAAAAATAAAGTTTGAAATGCCTTCGTATAAAAAAAATATACATTATATATTTTCCTGTTGACAAGGTGTATAATTTCTGATATATTTATTTTTGTTTAATTTATTGTTAATATTTATATATAAATTAATATTTAATTAAACATAGGTGAGTGATGAACGAAGTTCTTAGACAGGAAAAAAAATATTTAATATCACTTGAAGATTACTATCTTTTATCTAAGAAATTTTCCCAAGTAATGACGCTCGATTCGCATAGTTCAGACGACGGCTATACTATCCGTTCGCTATACTTTGATTCTTTAGAAGATGTTGATTGGCAAGAAAAGGAAGATGGTGTTGAGATACGAAGAAAGATTCGTTTGCGCAATTATGGTAGTCAAAGCAATTTTGCGAAATTAGAAATGAAACAAAAACAAGGTGCTAATCAAAAAAAGCGCTCTCTAAAATTAAGCAAGACAGATGCTCAAGCGCTGATTAATGGTAACAATAGTGTTTTATTAAATTATCCGGATACATTTGCTGCGGAGTGTTATTCAAGGATAACAACGCAACTTTATCAACCTAAAACGGTTATTGAGTACCAAAGAAAAGCTTTTGTTGCTAAGGAAAACAATATCCGAATCACCTTTGACCACCATATAATAGGTACAGAGGCTAGTTATGATATTTTCTCAGAGGATTTAAATCAAAATTATTTATTAGATCCTTATCTTGTTATTTTAGAAGTTAAATATAATGGATTTTTATTGTCTTATATTAAAGAACTCTTAGATTCGGTAGATAGAAGTGAACTTTCAGCGAGTAAGTATTGTTTAGGAAGAGCTGTTAGTAAACATTATCGTTTTTAGTGAAAAAGTATATACGTTAATTATTATTAAATGTGAGAGGATAACAAAAAAATGAAAGACCTATTACGAAATAGTCTAGAGCAAAGTGGAAATTTAAGTTTTCAAGATATGATTTTACATATTCTTGTAGCAGCTTTATTGAGTGTAGTTATTTATGTTTCCTATGCTTATACGCATAGTGGAACTGCCTATAGTAAAAAGTTTAATGTTTCATTAATGACATTGACGGTCTTGACTGCAACAGTAATGACCGTTATTGGTAATAATGTAGCCTTGTCATTGGGTATGGTCGGTGCCTTGTCAGTTGTTCGTTTTAGGACAGCCATAAAAGATTCAAGAGATACAGTTTATATTTTTTGGACCATAGTTGTTGGTATCTGTTGTGGTGTCGGTGACTATGTGGTAGCTGCATTAGGAAGTAGCGTTATCTTTATCTTATTATGGGTTATGGGACGTGTTAAAAACGAGAATCGTATGTTATTGATTGTGAAGTGCGATAGAACACTAGAAGTTGATTTAGAAGGAATTTTCTTCCAATATTTTGACGGAAAAGCTGTTCAGCGTGTTAAAAATTCAACAACTAATACTATTGAAATGATTTTCGAAATCTCTAGAAAAGATTACGATAAGCAACTCCATGTAGATAATCAGTTAACTGAAAAAGTGTACCAATTGGGAAATATTGATTATTTCAACATTGTTAGCCAAAGCGACGAAATCAATGGGTAGACTTATGAGAGGGAAGGTTATTTACGGCACAACCCTTATAGGTCTTTTTCTATTCTTATTTTTCTATTTTTGGATTCCTAAGCATCACATCGAGAGAATACATCATCATCGTATAAAGCAGGTAGATGCGAAGAGTGATTTAACAGGATTTAAAACCCATTTGCCCATTATCAGCATTGATACAAAGCAACAAGTTATTCCTCTTGTTACAAAAGAAGGCGGAAAATATGTCAAAGCTAGGGATAATATTAATGTTGATATCGAATTACGGGATTCTCCAAGTAGATCACATCATTTATCAGAAAAGCCGAGAATTAGGACAAAAGGGTTAATATCATATAGAGGAAATACCTCTCGTTACTTTGATAAGAAGTCATTGAAAGTTAAGTTTGTTACTAATAAGTTAAAGGAAAAGAAGCATCGATTAGCAGGAATGCCTAAAGAATCGGAGTGGGTATTGCATGGTCCCTTTCTAGACAGAACATTATTAAGAAATTATCTGAGTTATAATATTGCTGGTGAGATTATGTCCTATGCCCCAAACGTTCGCTACTGTGAGTTATTTGTCAATGGTGAGTATCAGGGAGTATATCTAGCAGTTGAGAATATCGAACAAGGTGAGCAACGAGTTCCCATTGAAAAAAGTGATAAAAAGTTGCATAAAACACCTTATATCGTTGCTTGGGATCGTGAACATAAGGCAAAGCAAAAGTTAGATAACTATGTACATTATACACACCAGTCTGGTATCTCAGCTCTTGATGTGAAATATCCAGGTAAACAAAGATTGACATCAAAACAATTAGAGTTTATTAATAAGGACATCAATCATATTGAAAAAGTCCTTTATTCTTATGATTTTTCACAATATCCTAAATATATTGATAGAGAATCATTTGCAAATTATTTTGTCATCAATGAATTTTTTAGAAATGTGGATGCGGGTAAATTTTCAACCTATCTATATAAAGATCTTCGTGATAGAGCAAAACTAGTAGTTTGGGATTTTAATAATGCTTTTGATAATCAAATTGAAGGACGTGTTGATGAGGCAGATTTTACCTTGACGGATGCACCGTGGTTCAATATGCTCATTAAGGACAAAGCATTTATAGACCTGGTTGTTCATCGCTATAAAGAATTACGAAAGGGAGTTCTAGCGACAGAATATTTATCTAATTACATAGACGAGACAAGGCATTTTTTAGGTCCAGCTATTGATCGAAATTATAAAAAATGGGGCTATGTCTTTGATTTAAAGAATACTGATCCAAGGAATTATTTGATTCCTACTGAACGCAATGTGACAAGTTATCACAAATCAGTAGAACAATTAAAAGATTTTATCAAAAAGCGTGGCAGATGGATGGATAGAAATATTGAGACCTTGTATCAATATAGTGCACCATCGAAAAATACTAATACTTTACTGGAGTAGAACATTATGAAAAAATATCTAAGTATTGTAGCCCTTTTAACTATTTTGTTTAGCTCTATTTATTATTTGTATTACTTTGATGGTAGTTTGTATTTACCAAAGGGCTTATTAAAAGAAAATACAAGAACTAACTTTGTTGTTAAAGGTGATACTGTACTTCACAAGCCCACCAATAAACCTTTTGTTGTTAAAGGAGTAGACGTTGAGTCTTCCTTAGCGGGTTATCATCACAACGATTTTCCTATTACTCAAAAAACGTATCGTGAATGGTTCCATTTAATTTCCAACATGGGGGCAAATACTGTAAGAGTCAAGGTACCGATGAATGTTGCATTTTACGATGCCTTATATCACCACAACAAAGCATCAAAGAGGCCACTGTATTTGTTGCAAGGAATACGTATAGATTCTTATCGCAATAATGCTTCTATAACAGCTTTTAATGATAATTATAGGGGGTATTTAAAACGAGAAGCAAAAGGCGTTGTGGATATTCTCCATGGGCGTAAGCAAGTATGGAATACTGATTTGGGTAGCCGTCATTATCATTATGATCTTAGTCCTTGGGTACTTGGTTATGTCGTAGGGGATGATTGGAATAGTGGTACTGTCGCTTATACTAATCATCAAGAGAAAAAAACGCAATATAAAGGACGTTATTTTAAAACTTCTGTGGCAGCTAATCCATTTGAGGTCATGCTAGCTCAAGTAATGGATGAATTGACACATTATGAGACAGCTAAATATGGTTGGCAACATTTGATTAGTTTTTCAAACTCACCAACAACAGACCCTTTTCATTATCGAAAACCATTTGAGGCACAGGCTCCTAAATACGTACAACTAAATGTAGAAAATATTCAAGCTAATTCAAATGTTAAAGCAGGTATGTTTGCAGCATATAAAGCTATTGATTTCCATCCTCGATACAAGGATTATCTATTATTTGATAAAGAGAATATCAGTAAAGAAGATAGACAAAAGATTAAAGAACTTTCTTTGTCACAGGGATACGTTAAACTGCTAAATGCTTATCACAAAATCCCTGTTCTAGTCACGGGTTATGGCTATTCGACAGCGAGAGGTATTGCCCAAAAAGAAATTGATAAACGTCCTCTGCCGATTAATGAAAAAGAACAAGGTCAGCGTTTACTAGAAGATTATGAATCTTTTATATCATCCGGTAGTTTTGGAGCGACTATCAATGCATGGCAAGACGATTGGAATGCAAGGGCGTGGAATACATCTTTCGCCACAAATAAACATAGTCAATTCCTATGGGGGGATGCACAAGTATTTAATCAAGGTTATGGTTTATTAGGCTTTAAAAACGCAAAACATCATTATCAAGTTGATGGTAAAAGAGGCAAAGGAGAGTGGAAACATCCTCTGATGACTAGTGCAACAGGAGATGACTTATATGCTAGCAGTGATGAAAGCTATCTCTACCTTGCGATTAAAACAAAACCTGAAAAACTAAAAGAAAAACGATTATTACCAATAGATATTACACCAAAATCTGGTAGTAGAAAAATGAATGGTAGTAAGGTCACATTTTCTAAATCTAGTGACTTTGTATTGTCTATTGATCCAAATGGCAAGTCTGAATTATTTGTCCAAGAGCGCTATAATGCCTTAAAAGCGAACTATCTTCGACAGCTTAACGGTAAAGATTTTTATGCTTTCCCACCAAAGAAGAACAGTAGTAATTTTGAGCAGATAAATATGGTATTGAGAAATACAAAGATTGTTGAAGACATGGAAAAAGTAAAAGCAACAGAGAGGTTCTTACCAACTCATCCTACTGGTCTTCTCAAAACAGGAACAACTGATAGGCACCAAAAAACATTTGATTCACAAACAGATATTTCGTTTGGAAAGGACTTTATAGAGGTCAGAATTCCGTGGCAGTTGTTGAATTTTTCTGATCCATCATCTCAAAAAATTCACGATGATTACTTTAAACATTATGGTGTGAAGGAGTTAGAAATTGAGAGCATTGCTTTAGGATTAGGTGCTAATAGCAAAGAAAACACACTGATAAAGATGGCAGATTATCGTTTGAAAAATTGGGAGAGACCCGATACCAAAACCTTTTTAAAAGACTCCTATTATAGTATTAAGAAAGAATGGTCTAAAGAAAGAGAGAGAACATATGGTACATAATATTTTATATTTTTACATTTTGATTTGCTTAGCAATTATTGTTTTTAACATTCACTATATCTTAAGACAACGATTAGATAAGCTTAGTTGGCTTCGTATTCGGAAAAAGGATATAAATATCAAATAAAGGGGATTTTCTATGGCATTATTTTTTACCTTCCTAAAGGTATCTCAAGTCATTTTCTTAGTATTATTGATTGCCTATGCCAGCTTTTTAGTGATTTCATTAGTCATTGGAGGTGTTCATCTCTATGAAAAAAATGAGCGCAAAAAAAGTTTAACTAGAAATAAAGAAAAAATTCCAATTTCAATTATTAGACTTCCTGCGAAACTAAAATCCTAGTTCACGGTTGATCATTCCAGCAATCAAATTCATTCGTAATCCAAACCGTTTGCGTCGATTTCGATAGGTTGTTGAAAATATTTTAAACGTTTTTACTTTGGCAAAAATATTCTCAACCTTGATTCTCTCTTTGGATAGCGTATGGTTATAGGTTTTATCTTCAAGAGTTAGTGGCTTAAGTTTGCTTGATTTCCTCGGAGTTTGCGCTTGTGAATACATCTTCATGATCCCTTGATAACCACTGTCTGCCAAGATTTTAGCAGCTTGTCCGATGTTTCTGCGACTCATTTTGAACAACTTCATATCGTGGCAATAGTTCACTGCAATATCCAAAGAAACAATTCTCCCTTGGCTTGTGACAATCGCCTGAGCCTTCATAGCATGACATTTCTTTTTACCAGAATAATTCGCTAGTTGATTTTTTTAGGACGATTGATTTTTACCTCTGTTGCATCCACAATCACCGTATCCTCAGCACTAAGATGAGTTTTTGAAATCGTAAAACCACTTTGAATAAGAGTTGATTCAACCCATTGACTTCGACGGATTAAGTTGCTTTCGTGAATGCCAAAATCAGCCGCAATTTGTTCATAAGTGCGGTATTCTCGCATGTATTGAAGAGTAGCCATGAGGAGATCTTCTAAGCTTAACTTAGGGGTTCGGCCACCTTTTGCGTGTTTACGTTGATAAGCTGTTTTTAACACAGCTAACATCTCTTCAAAAGTAGTGCGCTGAACACCAACAAGGCGCTTAAATCGTACATCAGTTAATTGTTTGCTTGCTTCATAATTCATAGAACTATTGTACCATATTTTGTTTCGCAGGAAGTCTATTGTACCAGCCTATAATGAATCAACAACCATTGTGAGTTCGATTGATTCGTTATTGCACCTTGATTATGAAGCGTATGAAATTATCGTTGTGGATGACGGTTCCAGTGACAATACTTCAGATGTTCTCAAGGAAGAGTTTGCATTAATGAAAATCTCGAATACGATTGATTCAATTATTGCTACTCAAACTTGTAAAGATGTCTTTCAGAGACAGGTTGGTAAGGTTAAACTGACACTCATTGTTAAAGAAAATGGTGGCAAAGGGGATGCCTTAAATATGGGGATCAATGCTGCTAATTACGATTATTTTCTATGTCTAGATGCAGATTCTATGTTGCAGGTAGATTCTTTGAGTCAAATTAGCAAATCCATACAGGTAGATCCGACGGTTATAGCAGTGGGAGGGCTCGTCCAAGTTGCCCAAGGTGTTAAGATTGAGCAGGGGAAAGTAGCATCTTATCGTTTGCCTTGGAGAATTATTCCTTGTGCACAAGCACTTGAGTATGATTCATCATTTTTAGGAGCTCGAATCTTTTTAGACTATTTAAGAGCTAATTTAATTATTTCGGGGGCTTTCGGTCTTTTTAAGAAAGACCTTGTTAAAGCGGTGGGAGGATATGACACCCAGACTCTAGGAGAAGATATGGAGTTGGTGATGAAATTACATTTCTTCTGTCGTAATAATAATATTCCTTATCGTATTTGTTATGAAACAGATGCTGTTTGTTGGAGTCAAGCACCAACGAATTTAGGGGATTTACGTAAACAGAGACGCCGATGGTATCTTGGCTTGTACCAATGTTTAAAAAAATATAAAAGTATTTTTGCCAATTATCGCTTTGGAGCTGTAGGATCAATTTCTTATATTTACTATATTTTATTTGAATTACTGACCCCTTTTATAGAATGTTTTGGTATTGTCATTATATTTTTGTCCTTATTATTTAATCAATTAAACATCCCATTCTTTATATCATTGGTGAGCCTTTATATCTTTTACTGTGTTTTAATTACATTAAGCTCTTTCTTACACCGTATTTATTCTCAGCAACTAGTAATAGGAATTTTAGATATTGTTAAAGTATTTTATATTGCTGTTTTTAGGTATCTTATCCTACATCCTGTATTAACTTTTGTTAAGGTTGCAAGTGTTATTGGCTATAAAAATAAAAAAATGGTTTGGGGGCATATTACGAGAGAGAAACAAATGAAGGATTTTGAAACAAGTGTTACTTAGAAGTTATAGCGATTCATATATATAAAATAATCACTAAAAGAGCGTAATTATCTACGCTCTTTTAGTGATTATCAATAATTGGCCTAATCTGAGGTTAATGTTTAAAACCATCTAAAATTTTAGAAATATAATGATAAATGAGAACCAGAACTGTTCAAAATAAAAATTAATATCACGAAAATGGTATAATTGGAGTAGTTATCAGGCAGTTAATAATAATTTTTGAAAGGATTTTAGTTATGGCTTGCATAATCAGGAGAGCAAGATTAGGAGATGAAGTCAATTTAGCTTATATTCAAACGGAGAGCTGGAAAGCTGCTTTTGGTAAGATACTACCTGAGGATATCATTCAAAAAACTACGGAAATAGAACCTGCCATAACAATGTATCAACAGCTACTACACAAGGAGGTTGGTAAGGGGTATATATTGGAAGTAGATAGCAATCCTCATTGTATGGCTTGGTGGGATAAAAGTAGAGAAGATGGTATGCTTGATTATGCAGAACTCATTTGTATACATAGTCTTAAAGAAGGTTGGGGAAAAGGTTATGGGTCTCAAATGATGAATCATGTACTATCAGAGATACAACAAGCAGGTTATAATAAAGTGATACTTTGGGTATTTACAGAAAATACACGCGCAAGGAAATTTTACGATAGGTTTGGTTTTTCTTTTAAGGGTAAATCAAAAACTTATTTTGAAAAGGAAGAAATGTGTTATGAGAAGATTTTGCACTAGCGAGATAAAGCATCCGATAATACAATAGTATAAACATCCTATTTTGAAAAACAATTTCCTTTAAGGGGAACAAATTTGTAAAAGAAAATTGTTATAGGTATAATGAAGATTATGAAGGTAAAATTTTTTGAGTGAAAAACAGTGTATCAATTTTAGGTTCTCTAGTCTACAAATAGTTATGCTAACTCTATGGAAGAATGGAGAAAATTACGAATGATTTTGAAAAAGTTATAGCTGTGCTAAATCAACTAAGTATTTCTTATGAATTAGTGGAAAATGGACCTGTTTTGTTGACGGAGCAAGCAGATAACTTTATTGTGGGAATTGAAGGAGTAAGAACAAAAATAATGTTCTTGACCAACAAGAAAAAGACGAAATATTATTTACTAATAATGGATGACCAGAAACTATTTTATCCTATGAAAACAATAGTAGCCTTTAGATGAACTAAAAGGCGAAGAAACTTTAAATTATGATTTTAAATAAGCAATAAACCTTGATATATCAATGGTTAAAGACAATAAAGGAGAACAATATGACATTTGAAGAAATTTTACCAGGTTTAAAAGCAAAGAAAAAATATGTACGTACAGGTTGGGGGGGCGCTGAAAATTATGTTCAGTTATTTGATACCCTTGAAGTTAATGGGAAAGTACTACAGGCTACACCTTATTTTCTTATTAATGTTACTGGTGAAGGTGAAGGTTTTTCCATGTGGGCACCAACACCATGTGATGTTTTAGCAGAGGATTGGATCGAGGTCAATGACTAAAGTTGTTTTAGTGACGGGCTGTGCTAGTGGAATTGGTTATGCACAGGCTCAATATTTTTTGAAACAAGGGTATCAAGTATATGGTGTGGATAAGTCGGATAAACCGAACTTAAATGGTAATTTTAACTTTATAAAGTTGGATTTATCCTCTGATTTATCCCCACTATTCACAATGGTACCGACTGTTGATATTTTGTGTAATACTGCAGGTATTCTAGATGCCTACAAGCCACTTCTAGAAGTAAGTGATGAAGAACTGGAACACCTATTTGATATTAATTTTTTCGTGACTGTTAGGCTAACACGTCATTATCTTAGACGTATGGTGGAAAAGAAGTCAGGTATTATTATCAATATGTGCTCAATAGCAAGTTTTATAGCGGGTGGCGGTGGAGCTGCATATACTAGTTCTAAACATGCCCTTGCGGGATTCACACGTCAATTGGCTTTGGATTACGCAAAAGATTGTATTCAAATTTTTGGTATAGCGCCAGGTGCTGTACAAACTGCTATGACTGCTAGTGATTTTGAACCTGGTGGATTAGCAGAATGGGTAGCTAGTGAGACGCCAATTGGTCGTTGGACTAAACCAAGTGAAGTTGCTGAATTAACTGGATTTCTTGCTTCAGGAAAAGCGAGATCAATGCAAGGTGAAATTGTCAAAATTGATGGTGGCTGGAGTTTGAAATGAGAAAATAGATTGAATTTGGTTGTGGTAATACTTGGTTATTACGTACGGAATTTGAAGCATCTGATGGTACTGAGCGGGAAGTTAAAGGAATATCAGGTGATATTTTAATAAAATCTGTTTATTTACGTGTTTGGATTGGTCAAACTGTTTATATTTTAGATGTTAAAGAAGGATTTAAAAGACAAAGAAAAATGAGTAACGCAGTTAAGTTTGTTGTGGGAATTGCTTCGGAGGTAATATGAAGGCACAAGAATTATGGAATAAGTTTAAATCTTTGAATCCTTCAATCGGTGATGAGATAGACGCATGGCAATTTGGAGCAGAACCAGATCTTCTGGCAAAGTTAGTTGTAGATGGGACAAAAACTGCAACGGCCTCTGCCTATGATTTATATGAATTAGATGAGGAAGGGTTACACAAGTTGGTTCATATGATATTATTTTGGATAGCAATGATGAAGCTATCTGTATTATTGAAATAACTAAAGTTGATATTGTCCCTTTTAAAGATGTCTCTGCAGACCATGCTTTTAAAGAAGGAGAAGGAGATAAAACTTTAGAATGGTGGAGAAAAGCTCACATTGATTTCTTTAAACCTTATTTTGAGGAGTTTGGTTTAATGTTTAGTGAGGACTCTAGGATAGTTTTAGAGGAATTCCAAGTGGTTTACCCAAAGGAGATTAACGAATGAAATTAGCGGTTTTGGGGACAGGTATGATTGTTAAGGAAGTTTTGCCTGTCTTGCAGAAAATTGAAGGTATTGATCTAGTTGCTATCTTATCAACAGTTAGAAGTTTGGAGACAGCTAAAGATCTAGCTAAGGAATATAACATGTCTCTAGCTACGAGTGAATATAAGGCTGTCTTGGACAATGAGGAGATTGACACAGTCTATATTGGACTGCCGAATCACTTGCATTTTGACTATGCTAAGGAGGCACTCTTGGCAGGAAAACATGTCATTTGTGAGAAGCCATTTACATTAGAAGCAAGTCAATTAGAAGAACTTGTATCTATTGCCAATACTAGGCAACTAATATTACTCGAAGCAATTACAAATCAATATTTACCTAATTTTGACCTTGTAAAAGAACATTTAAGCAACCTTGGAGATATTAAAATTGTAGAATGTAATTATTCCCAATATTCATCGCGTTATGATGCCTTTAAACGTGGGGAAATAGCACCAGCTTTCAATCCTGAAATGGGTGGAGGTGCGTTGAGAGACCTTAATATTTATAATTTACATTTAGTAATTGGACTTTTTGGAGAACCTATAACAGCACAGTATTTACCAAATATAGAGCGTGGTATTGATACTTCAGGAGTTCTAGTCCTAGACTATGGGCACTTTAAAACAGTCTGTATTGGAGCAAAAGATTGTAGTGCAGAAGTAAAATCTACTATTCAAGGTGATAAGGGGTCTATAGCGATTTTAGGGCCAACTAATACTATGCCTAAAATTTCATTAACTATGAATGGACAAGAAAGTCATGTTTATCAATTAAATGGTGATAGGCACCGCATGCACGATGAATTTGTTATTTTTGAAGGTATTATTAGCAATTTAGATTTTAAGCGTGCTGCTCAAGCTTTAGAACATAGTAGAACGGTGATGAAAGTTCTAGATATGGTAACGAAATAAGTAAATGACTCTTTTGAGTCATTTTTTACTTATTTTAAATACTGTATGTTATACTAATTAGTAATAAAACCGAAAGTGAGATAATAAAATGATTTCATCAATTGGACAGGTAATGCTCTACGTTAGCAATGTTGAAGCATCAGCAGATTTTTGGAAAAACAAGGTGGGTTTTGAGCGTGTTGAAAAACAGACACAAGGAGATTATGTAACCTATATAGTTGCACCGAAGTTGGATAGTGAAGTTAGCTTCGTCTTACATGACAAAGCAATTATAGCTCAAATGAGTCCTGAGCTAGATTTAGCAACTCCCTCTATTTTATTTGAAACTACTGATATTGACAGTACATATCAAGAATTAACAGCAAATGAGGTTATGACAAATCCTATTGTTGATATGGGGAGTATGAGAGTTTTTAATTTTTCCGATAATGACAATAATTACTTTGCAATCCGTGAAGTAAAATAAAAAGGAGAACTTATGGTTAAAGCACTAGAAACATACATCGTAACAAATGGAAATGGGCGACAAGCGGTTGATTTTTATAAAGATGTCTTTCAAGCGGATTTAGTGAATATGATGACATGGGAAGAGATGGACCCCAACTGTCTTGAAGACCGCAAGGATTTAATCATTAATGCTCAGCTTATTTTTGATGGCATTCGTCTTCAAATCTCGGATGAAAATCCAGATTTCGTGTATCAAGCTGGTAAAAATGTTACAGCCGCTATTATTGTGGGTAGCGTAGAGGAGGCGCGTGAAATTTATGAAAAATTAAAGAAGAGTGCACAAGAAGTTCAGTTAGAGTTACAAGAAACTTTCTGGAGTCCTGCTTACGCAAACTTAGTAGACCAATTTGGTGTGATGTGGCAAATTTCAACAGAGTTAAACTAATCGTTTTTACCATCTGAGCATTGCAATGATAGATTTATAAAAATACTGATTGCAAACAGAGAAGAAAAAATTAACGGATTTCATGTATTGAATAGCTACCAAAAGGTAGCTATTTTATTCCTAATTGAAGTAAGCTATTTTAGCTAAAGTCTATTGTAATAGGGATTTAAAGGGGTATTAGTGATAAGTTGAAGGCATTATGATATAATAGGTTGAATTATATTCAGAGATAGAGGAATTAATATGTCAAATTATGCCATTATTTTAGCTGCGGGTAAGGGAACTCGCATGAAATCTGATTTACCAAAAGTTATGCATAAAGTATCTGGTATTACCATGCTTGAGCATGTTTTCCGTAGTGTGCAAGCTATTGAGCCAAGTAAAATTGTTACTGTTATTGGACATAAGGCGGAGCTTGTACGTGATGTTTTAGGTGACAAATCAGAGTTTGTAATGCAAACAGAACAGCTAGGAACTGGCCATGCTGTAATGATGGCGGAAGAAGAATTAGCGACATCAAAAGGACATACACTAGTTATTGCAGGTGATACACCCCTGATTACTGGAGAAAGTTTAAAAAACTTAATTGATTTTCATGTCAATCATAAAAACGTTGCAACAATCTTAACAGCCGATGCTGCAAATCCATTTGGATATGGTCGTATTATCCGTAATTCAGATGATGAAGTTACTAAAATTGTAGAACAAAAGGATGCTAATGACTTTGAGCAGCAGGTTAAAGAGATTAATACTGGAACTTATGTTTTTGATAATCAAAGTCTATTTGAAGCACTTAAAGACATTAATACAAATAACGCTCAAGGAGAGTATTATCTAACTGATGTTATTGGAATTTTCAAAGAAGCGGGTAAAAAGGTAGGTGCCTATAAACTTCGTGACTTTGACGAAAGTCTAGGAGTTAATGATCGTGTAGCACTTGCAACTGCTGAAAAAGTGATGCGTCACCGAATTGCACGTCAACATATGGTTAATGGGGTCACAGTGGTTAATCCTGATTCCGCTTATATTGATATTGATGTTGAGATTGGAGAAGAATCTGTAATTGAGCCTAATGTGACTTTAAAAGGACAGACGAAGATTGGTAAAGGTACTTTATTAACCAATGGTAGTTATTTAGTAGATGCTCAAGTCGGAAATGATGTTACCATCACTAATTCGATGGTTGAAGAATCCATTATTTCTGATGGAGTAACCGTAGGCCCTTATGCGCATATTAGACCAGGAACAAGTCTTGCAAAAGGTGTTCATATTGGTAATTTCGTTGAAGTAAAGGGTTCTCAAATAGGTGAGAATACGAAGGCAGGTCATTTAACTTATATCGGCAATGCAGAGGTAGGTTGTGATGTTAACTTTGGCGCAGGGACGATTACTGTCAATTATGATGGACAAAATAAATTTAAAACAGAAATCGGAAGTAATGTCTTTATCGGAAGTAATTCTACTCTGATTGCACCACTTGAAATTGGTGATAATGCTTTAACAGCAGCTGGATCTACCATCACAGATAATGTTCCAATTGATAGCATAGCTATTGGAAGAGGACGTCAAGTCAATAAAGAAGGATATGCCAATAAAAAACCACATCATCCTTCACAAAAGTAACACTTATTTGGGAGGTTCTTATGGATTTTGAAGAAAAAACAATTAATCGTCAAACTGTTTTTGATGGACAAATTATCAAAGTAGCTGTTGATGATGTAGAGTTGCCAAATGGATTGGGACAATCCAAACGTGAACTTGTTTTTCATGGAGGAGCTGTTGCTACTTTGGCGGTAACTCCTGAGCATAAAATTGTTTTAGTGAAACAGTATCGTAAGGCTATTGAAGGTATTTCTTACGAAATTCCAGCAGGGAAACTTGAGACGGGTGAGTCAGGTTCTAAGGAAGAAGCTGCCCTTCGGGAATTAGAAGAAGAGACTGGCTACACAGGGAATCTTGAAATTCTTTATAGTTTCTACACTGCTATTGGTTTTTGTAATGAGAAAATCGTCCTCTATCTAGCTACTGATTTACAAAAAGTTGAAAATCCTAGGCCACAAGATGATGATGAGGTCCTTGAGCTTCTAGAGTTAAGTTATGAGGATTGTATGCAAATGGTAGAAAAAGGCATGATTCAAGATGCGAAAACGATCATTGCTTTACAATATTACGGTTTAAAAATGGGAGGTCATTCTTAATGGGAAAACCATTGTTAACAGATGATATGATTGAACGTTCAAATCGAGGTGAAAAAGTTTCAGGTCAAACAATCTTAGATCAAGAAACTAAAATTATTTCTACAGAAGATGGCATGGAGCAACTAACTGACGAGAACGGTAAACATATCTACAAGAGTCGCCGGATTGAGAATGCAAAACGAAATGAATTTCAACGTAAGTTGAATTTAGTTTTATTCATTTTGCTTATTTTGTTGGCTCTCTTGTTTTATGCAATTTTTAAATTATAAGGAAATATCATGAAAATTGGAATTATTGCAGCCATGGAGGAAGAGTTAAAACTCCTTGTGGAAAATCTTGAGGATAAATCTCAAGAGACAGTATTATCAAATGTATATTACAGTGGACGTTATGGTGAACATGAGCTTGTTTTAGTACAGTCTGGTGTTGGGAAAGTCATGTCAGCGATGAGTGTTGCTATTTTAGTAGAAAGCTTTAAAGTTGATGCTATTATTAATACAGGATCAGCTGGTGCAGTAGCAACAGGATTGAATGTAGGAGACGTCGTTGTCGCAGATACATTAGTTTATCACGATGTAGATTTAACCGCCTTTGGTTATGACTATGGACAAATGTCAATGCAGCCACTTTATTTTCATTCGGATAAGACTTTTGTTTCCACTTTTGAAGCAGTTTTATCTAAAGAAGAAATGATTAGTAAAGTTGGTTTAATTGCAACTGGGGATAGTTTTATTGCTGGCCAGGAAAAGATTGATGTTATTAAGGGGCATTTTCCACAGGTTTTAGCTGTCGAGATGGAAGGTGCAGCAATTGCCCAAGCTGCTCAAGCTACAGGAAAGCCCTTTGTGGTGGTACGTGCTATGAGTGATACTGCAGCTCATGATGCCAATATCACATTTGATGAATTTATCATTGAAGCTGGTAAACGCTCTGCCCAAGTATTAATGGCATTTTTGAAAGCATTATAAAAAAGCCCGTGTATCTAATGAATACACGGACTTTTTTATTTATGTAGCAGATACATATATTTGACTTGCGATACGCTCAGGGATTGTTAGATTTTCATCGTTATAGGTGATGTGATAAGTTTTTGCATAAGGGTCAATTTGTGTCAATTCAATGGTATCGTTGATATGCAAACGGTGTTGTTCTAGGTATTTCAGTAGCTGAAAATCATCATGAACACGACTGATAACATATGTGCCAAGCTGACTAATTTGGTCCAATGTCATTTGGTTAATTTCTACTAAAAACTCTCCCTTTTTAGGAATAGTCCCACCGTGTGGACAAAATTGTGGAAAGTCTAACAACTTTTCTAATTGATCAACAAAAGTTGTTGATACAGTATGTTCTAAAACTTCCGCTTCTTCATGAATATCATCAGCAGTATAGTGCAAATGGTTAACTAAAAATACCTCTACTAGACGATGTTTACGGTAAAGGTCAGAAACAACTAATAAACCTTGTTTGGTAAGATAATATCCTAAATCTTTATCTTTAACAATCAGTTGTTCACTTATCATTTTTTTAATCATTTCTGACACGGCAGGAGCCGAGACTTGCATCATTTCAGCGATTTTCTTATTGGAAATTTTGTTGTTTTTTTCACCTAATTCATGAATGCATTTTAGGTAATCTGCTTTATTTGGAGTCATATTCAGTCTTTCTTATACTTCTTAAAATCTATTTTTCTAAGACCATTATATCAAAAAATACTGAAAAAGTATTTGACAAATACTTTATAATAGGTTATGCTAATATCAAAATTAAGTTAACTTAATTTAATACATAACTTATATTAATTTTAAAAGGAGCATTTTGATGAAAAAGTGGTTAGTTATTGTATCATGTTTTGTAGCATTTTTAGGCTTAGGTGCCTGTGCTAACAAGCAGGATCAAGCCAAAAACGAAAAATTAAAAGTAGTTGTAACCAACTCTATTTTGGCAGATATAACAAAAAATATAGCCGGTAACAAAATCGACTTACATAGTATTGTACCTGTTGGTAAAGATCCTCATGAATATGAGCCATTACCAGCAGACGTTGAAAAAACAACTCAAGCAGACCTTGTTTTTTACAACGGAATTAATCTTGAAACAGGCGGTAATGCTTGGTTTACAAAATTAATAAAGAACGCTAAGAAGAAAGAAAACAAAGATTACTTTGCGGTTAGCGATGGAGTTGATGTTATTTATCTAAATGGTCAAAGCGGAAAAGGTAAAGAAGACCCACATGCTTGGTTGAACCTTGAAAATGGTATTATTTACTCAAAAAATATTGCTAAGCAATTAATTGCTAAAGATCCAAAAAACAAAGCTACTTATGAGAAAAACAGAGATGCTTATGTAGCTAAATTAGAAAAATTGGATAAAGAAGCAAAATCTAAATTTAATGCCATTCCAGCTAATAAAAAATTAATTGTTACTAGTGAAGGTTGCTTTAAATATTTCTCAAAAGCTTATGGAGTTCCATCAGCATACATCTGGGAAATTAACACTGAAGAAGAAGGTACACCAGATCAAATTACTAGCTTAGTTAAGAAATTAAAACAAGTAAGACCTTCAGCTTTATTCGTTGAATCAAGTGTTGACAAGCGTCCTATGAAATCTGTTTCAAGAGAATCAGGTATCCCAATTTACGCAGAAATCTTCACAGACTCAATTGCTAAAAAAGGTCAAAAGGGTGACAGCTACTACGCTATGATGAAATGGAATCTTGATAAGATTGCAGAAGGTTTAGCAAAATAAGAGTGAGAATCGACATTGAAATCATAATGAAATCAATGATGTAGTATTCTCGCTTAAGGCTGAGTTGTAACAATGTCGAAATCCTAATCTAAAAACTGACTTAGCTTTAATAAATACAGAGAAGTGGAGTCTGGTTTTATAACCAGCTCCATTCTACTTTTGGAGGAAAAATGATTATTAGTAAACACTTAAGCGTAAGTTATGATAATAATTTAGTGCTAGAAGATATTAATTTACGCTTAGAAGGCTCCGGAATCATTGGTATTTTAGGGCCTAATGGGGCGGGGAAATCTACGCTTATGAAAGCTCTTCTTGGTTTGGTTGATTCTACTGGAGAATCAGGGATTGGGGGAGATTTGCTACCTTTAATGGGGAGAGTAGCATATGTTGAACAAAAAACTAATATTGATTACCAATTCCCTATAACTGTTGGAGAATGCGTTTCTTTAGGATTATATAAGGAACGAGGCCTCTTCAAGCGACTATCAAAAACTGACTGGGAAAAAGTATCCCGAGTGATTGATCAAGTTGGTTTGAGAGGGTTTGAAAATAGACCAATTAATGCCTTATCAGGTGGACAATTTCAACGTATGCTTATGGCAAGATGTCTCGTTCAAGAAGCGGATTACATTTTTTTAGATGAGCCGTTTGTAGGGATTGATTCCATTAGTGAACAAATCATAGTTAATTTACTAAAAAAATTAAGTAAGGCCGGAAAATTAATTTTAGTCGTCCATCACGATTTGAGTAAAGTTGATCATTATTTTGATCAAGTAATTATTTTGAACCGTCATCTAATTGCTTGTGGACCAATAGATCAGGCATTTACCCGTGAGAATTTAAGTGCTGCTTACGGTGATGCTATTTTGTTAGGACAAGGAGACTAGAATGTTTACGAAATTTTTTGAAGGCTTATTGACTTATCATTTTTTGCAAAATGCTTTTATAACTGCAATTGTGATTGGTATTGTAGCGGGTGCAGTAGGCTGTTTTATTATCTTGCGCTCAATGTCTTTGATGGGTGATGCTATTTCTCACGCTGTTCTACCAGGTGTTGCTATATCTTTTATTTTAGGGATTAACTTTTTTATAGGTGCTATTGTCTTTGGTTTGTTGTCTTCGATTATCATTACTTATATTAAAGAAAATAGTGTCATAAAAGGAGATACTGCTATTGGAATTACTTTTTCGTCCTTTTTAGCCTTAGGTATCATTTTAATTGGACTTGCTAATAGTACAACTGACCTCTTTCATATTCTTTTTGGGAATATTTTGGCAGTACAAGATAGTGATAAATATATGACTATTATTGTGGGATTAATTGTACTGACTCTGATTACTATCTTCTTTAAAGAATTATTATTGACTTCTTTTGATCCTGTTTTAGCAAAATCAATGGGAATGAGAGTTTCTTTTTATCATTATTTATTGATGATTTTGTTAACATTAGTTGCAGTAACAGCTATGCAGAGTGTGGGAACAATATTGATCGTAGCACTTTTAATTACACCAGCTGCAACAGCATATCTTTATGTTAAAAGTCTCAGAACAATGTTGTTTTTATCATCTGCATTAGGAGCAGTAGCATCTGTTCTGGGGTTATATATCGGTTATACATTTAATATTGCCGCAGGATCAAGTATTGTTTTAACATCTACTTTTATGTTTTTACTTGCTTTCCTATTTTCTCCTAAACAAAGTTTGTTTAAAAAGAAACAATAGTGTTGTTAAAAAATGAGACTAGAAAATGTTCTAGTCTCATTTTTGATAGAATTATTTAAATTTGTAGTCTTTAATAACTTTGATACTTGTAATAGTAATTTTTTCTTTTGGTTGATCTGATTTTGTAACTTCTACCGAAGCAATTTTATCCACAGTTTCCATGCCAGAGATTACTTGTCCAAAGACGGTATAACCACCATCTAAACTTGGATTTCCTCCCTCTGAATAGGCTTTAATAATCACCTTAGGAACTTTTTTATCTGACAGTTGTTTGGAATGATCTTGCTGGCTTTGATTGATAAAGAATTGGCTGCCATTAGTATCAGCTCCAGCATTTGCCATTGCTAAACTTCCCCTGATATTGTAGAGGTAAGGGGATATTTCATTAACAAAACCATTTCCAGAATCTTTCTTTTTATCTTTGCTATTCCATATAGATTTTCCACCGGTCCCGTCTCCATTAGGGTCACCAGATTGTATCATAAAATCTTTGATAACTCTGTGGAAACTTAACCCATTATAGTATCCTTCTTTTGCATGTGTTAGAAAATTTTCAACAGCTAAAGGAGCATATTTTGGAAATAACTTGATATTTATATCACCTTTAGAGGTTTTTATAAGCACTTGTGCCTCGTTTTTGGCAACAGCCTTGTCCAATTGAGGAAAAGCTTTTTTATCAGCTTTTAAGGCTTGCTTAGTTTTTTTGTTTAGTTGTTCAGTAGCTTCCTTTGAAGAGTTTTCAGCTAGTTTTTGGTCAACATAACGGTCTCCTTTTAGAGAACGCTCAATTGACTCGCAACCACTTAAAGTTAATATACTGACACAGGCTAAACCAAGATAAATAATTTTTTTCATACATACTCCTTGATTAAGTTATTAAGATGATTATATTTTATCATAAATTTTTAAATAATTTATAAAAGTAAATAGTAAACCTATTGGGGGACTTGTTGAAATTATGATAGAATAGTATAGCATGAGTTGATAGAGAAAGTGAGGAACAAGTATTTCACTTGAAATATGGTATTTATGGCAAATAAGAAAAAAACAAAAGGAAAGAAAACCAGAAGACCTACTAAGGCAGAAATAGAGCGTCAAAGAGCTATTCAAAGGATGATTACTGCTCTTGTTTTAACAATTATTCTCTTCTTTGGTATTATCAGATTAGGTATTTTTGGTATTACAGTCTATAACGTCATCCGTTTTATGGTAGGTAGCTTGGCTTACTTATTTATTGCGGCAACTTTAATCTACCTTTATTTCTTTAAATGGTTGCGAAAGAAAGATAGCTTAGTAGCAGGTTTTTTGATAGCTTCTTTAGGATTATTGATTGAGTGGCATGCTTACCTTTTCTCAATGCCTATTTTGAAAGATAAAGAAATTTTGCGTTCAACTGCTCGATTAATTGTGTCTGATTTAATGCAATTTAAAATCACTGTTTTTGCCGGTGGAGGTATGTTGGGTGCTTTGATTTACAAGCCAATTGCTTTTCTCTTTTCTAATATTGGTGCCTATATGATTGGTGTTCTCTTCATCATTTTGGGTCTCTTTTTAATGAGTTCTCTGGAAGTTTATGACATCGTCGAATTTATTAGAGCTTTTAAAAATAAAGTGGCAGAGAAGCACGAGCAAAATAAAAAGGAGCGTTTTGCTAAGCGAGAGATGAAAAAAGCAATCGCTGAACAAGAGCGCATAGAGCGTCAAAAAGCTGAAGAAGAAGCTTATTTAGCTTCGGTTAATGTAGACCCTGAAACGGGTGAGATTCTAGAGGATCAAGCTGAGGACAATTTGGATGATGCGCTACCACCTGAGGTAAGTGAAACATCAACTCCGGTATTTGAGCCAGAGATCCTTGCTTATGAGACATCGCCTCAAAATGATCCTTTACCAGTAGAGCCGACAATTTATTTAGAAGACTATGATTCGCCGATTCCTAATATGAGAGAAAATGATGAGGAAATGGTTTATGATTTAGATGATGATGTAGATGATAGTGATATAGAAAATGTCGACTTTACACCTAAAACGACACTGGTTTATAAATTACCAACGATAGATTTATTTGCACCAGATAAGCCTAAAAATCAATCCAAAGAAAAGGATTTAGTCCGAAAGAATATCAGAGTTTTAGAAGAAACATTTAGAAGTTTTGGTATCGATGTAAAAGTAGAACGTGCTGAAATTGGACCATCAGTTACTAAATATGAAATTAAACCAGCAGTTGGAGTTCGTGTGAATCGTATTTCAAATCTATCTGACGACCTAGCTCTTGCTCTTGCAGCAAAAGATGTGCGTATAGAAACACCAATTCCTGGAAAATCATTAATAGGTATTGAAGTTCCTAACTCAGAAATTGCAACGGTTTCTTTCCGCGAACTTTGGGAACAATCTGATGCCAATCCTGAAAACCTTTTAGAAGTACCACTAGGAAAAGCTGTTAACGGCAATGCTCGCAGTTTTAACTTAGCTAGAATGCCGCATCTTTTGGTAGCTGGTTCAACTGGTTCAGGTAAATCTGTGGCAGTTAATGGAATTATTTCAAGTATTTTGATGAAGGCACGTCCAGATCAAGTTAAGTTTATGATGATTGATCCCAAAATGGTTGAATTATCTGTTTATAATGATATTCCACATTTATTAATCCCTGTTGTAACCAATCCGCGTAAAGCAAGTAAGGCACTCCAAAAAGTTGTTGATGAAATGGAAAATCGATACGAGTTATTTAGCAAAATTGGTGTGCGTAATATAGCAGGTTATAATACAAAGGTTGAAGAGTTTAATGCTTCCTCTGAGCAAAAACAAATACCTTTGCCTTTAATCGTTGTCATTGTAGATGAATTGGCTGACTTGATGATGGTTGCTAGTAAAGAAGTTGAAGATGCTATTATTCGTTTGGGGCAAAAAGCACGTGCTGCAGGTATCCATATGATTCTTGCAACTCAACGTCCATCCGTAGATGTTATTTCTGGTTTGATTAAAGCAAATGTTCCGTCGCGTATTGCATTTGCTGTTTCAAGTGGTACTGATAGCCGTACGATCCTTGATGAAAATGGTGCTGAAAAGCTCTTGGGACGGGGTGACATGCTCTTTAAGCCTATTGATGAGAATCATCCAGTACGACTACAAGGTTCCTTTATTTCAGATGATGATGTTGAAAGGATCGTTGGTTTTATCAAAGACCAAGCCGAGGCTGACTATGATGATGCCTTTGATCCTGGAGAAGTATCTGAAACAGATAACGGCTCTGGTGGTGGCGGCGGAGTACCTGAAAGTGATCCTCTTTTTGAAGAAGCCAAGGGACTCGTTTTAGAGACGCAAAAAGCAAGTGCCTCAATGATTCAACGCCGATTGTCTGTTGGTTTCAATAGAGCAACAAGACTAATGGAAGAATTAGAAGCAGCGGGGGTTATTGGTCCAGCAGAAGGAACCAAGCCACGAAAAGTTTTAATGACTCCAACTCCGAGTGAATAAGAAAAAACTAATCTGACAAGAAATTGTCGGATTAGTTTTTTATGTTATAATGAAGCAAATAGATGAAGAAGAAGGTTACGAATGCATATTGAGACTGTTATTGATTTCAAAGAATTAGGAAAAAGATATCGTTTTAAAAATCCTACAAAAGAATTAATAGCTGATACTTTAGAACAAGTCTTAGAAGTGATAAAAGAAGTTGATTATTATCAATCTCAAAATTATTATGTTGTTGGTTATTTATCTTATGAAGCATCTGCTGCTTTTGATTCACATTTTAAAGTTTCTCAACAGAAGTTGGCTGGAGAACATCTAGCTTATTTTACAGTACATAAAGATTGTGAGAACGAAGCTTTTCCTTTAAGTTATGAAAATGTTAGATTAGCAGATAATTGGACTGCTAATGTTTCTGAGCAAGAATATCAAGAGGCAATTGCTAATATTAAAGGACAAATTAGACAAGGAAATACTTATCAAGTAAATTATACACTAGAGCTTAGCCAACAATTATGCTCGGATCCCTTTAGTGTTTATGAACGCCTAATGGTAGAACAAGGAGCAGGATATAATGCTTATATTGCCTACGACGATAAAAGGATTTTATCTGTAAGCCCGGAATTGTTCTTTAAGAAGAAGGATGAAGTCTTAACAACTAGACCAATGAAGGGAACAAGCGCTAGAAAGCCTACTTATCAAGAAGATGTGGCGGAGCGAGATTGGTTGGCAAATGATCCTAAAAATCGTTCTGAAAATATGATGATTGTTGATTTATTAAGAAACGATATGGGCCGTATCTGTGATGTTGGAACAGTTAAGGTAAAAAAACTATGTCAAGTGGAGCAGTATGCAACTGTGTGGCAAATGACATCAACTATTGAAGGAGTTTTATCGCCAGAAGTGACACTTATGTCTATTTTTCAAGCTCTATATCCTTGTGGATCTATCACTGGAGCTCCTAAGATATCAACAATGGCTATTATTAATGAGTTGGAAAAACGGCCAAGAGGTATTTATTGTGGGACGATAGGACTTTGCATGCCAGACGGACAAGCTATTTTTAACGTTCCTATTCGCACAGTACAAATGAAAGGTCAACAAGCCTATTACGGCGTTGGTGGAGGTATTACGTGGGAGAGCCAGACAGATTCTGAATATGAAGAAACCCGTCAAAAATCAGCTGTTTTAACACGTGTCAATCCAAAATTTCAATTAATAACTACAGGAAGAGTGACTGAAAATAAACTTCTTTTCTCTCAACAACATGTCGAGAGATTAGTTGAATCAGCGTCTTATTTTGCTTATTCTTTTGATAAAAGTAAATTCGAAAGGGAACTGAAAAAATACCTTCATCAGCTAGATGAGAAGGATTACCGCTTGAAAATAATGCTTGATAAAACTGGTAAGGTAACGTTTGAGGTAAAACAACTAGTGAATTTATCAAAAAAGTTTTTAACGGCAGAGGTGGTCGTACAAGACTACCCTATTAAATTATCCCCGTTTACTTATTTTAAAACTTCTTATCGCCCACATATTATTGAAGGTCAGAATGAAAAGATATTTGTATCTCCTGAGGGGTTGCTATTGGAAACAAGTATTGGGAATATTGTTTTAGAAAAAAATGGAAGGTTTTTAACCCCAGATTTATCAGAAGGAGGGTTGAATGGGATTTATCGTCGTCATCTCCTTAAAAACCAAAAAGTAATTGAAGCACCACTAACTTTAAAAGATTTAGAATCAGCCGATGCTATATACGCCTGTAATGCTGTTAGAGGGCTTTATCCTCTAAACCTAAAGTAAAAAGAGTTGGAAATTTTGTACTGACCCCCAAAAGTTGGACAATTTATTTTAAGTGAAGGATTTAGTTCTGTATTGCACAGGACTAAGTCCTTTTAGTTTTGCTTTGATTCGCTTGTTGTTGTAGTAAAAAATGTAATCTGTGATAGCTTGCTCAAGGTCATCAAGTGATTTGTAAGACTTCTCCAAGCCATAGAACATCTCAGATTTTAGAATCCCAAAGAAAGATTCCATCATACCGTTGTCAGGACTGTTCCCCTTCCGTGACATAGAAGGACGAATGCCTTTGTCCTCCAGAAATTGATGGTAGGACTTGTGCTGGTACTGCCAGCCTTGGTCGCTGTGGAGAATGGTTTCGCTGTATGAAGCCGCAGGAAAAGCCCTCTCAAGCATGGTTTGAACCTGTTTCAAGTCAGGAGACCGAGACAGGGTAAAATCAATTATCTCACTGTTATAGCCATCAAGAACAGGCGATAGATAAAGTTTCCCTTCAGGTAAAGCAAACTCCGTCACATCGGTATAGCACTTCTCATAGGGCTTCGACCCCTCAAACTGGCGTTGAATCAGGTTATCAGCCTTCTTACCAACCTCACCTTTGTAAGAGGCATACTTGCGCTTACGACGAATACGAGCAGTCAAGCCCATACTTTTCATCAAGCCTTGCACCCTTTTGTGGTTGATGACAAAGCCACGATTTCGCAGTTCTAAATAAATCCGACGATAGCCATAGTTTCCTCTATGTTCATCATAAATGGATTGAATGTCAGATTTGATTGCTTTGTCTTTATTTGGTTTATTCAGTTTCTTTAGTTGATAATAGTAAGTTGCACGAGCTATCTTAGTTATCTCAAGTAAGAGGTCTAGTCGGAATCCTCCTGTGACCATTTCTCTAATTGTTTCTGCCGTTCGCTCTGTAAGGCTTCGTCCCTCAAGCGCAAATCCCTCAACTTTTTTAGAAAGGCATTCTCCGTTCTCAAGCGCTCATTTTCTTCCTGAAGTCGCTCGAGCTCTGTCATTTCTTCCCAAGTTTTCTTACGCTTACGTCCCATTTTACTCGGTCTCCCTCTTGTTTTCTCAACAATAGTATAACCATTTTTCTTAAATTGGGAAAGCCAATTTGTGAGTATAGAACAATTAGAGAGAGCATAATCAAGAGAAACAGAGAGTTGAGAACAACCATGAATCAAGACTTTATCTATCATTTCCTGCTTTAATTCAGGTGGATAATACTCATTTCTACCTTTTTCGACGATTTCTACACCATACCGATCCATGAGTTTTATCATGTATTTAAGATTCGAGATACGAACATCATATCGTTGACTAATCTGAGACCAGGACATCCCGATCTTTCTTAACTCGTATATTTCTAGTTTATCTTCATAACTTAATTTCATCAGAAAAGCACCCCAATCGTTAGATTTTTTGTCTAACTTTTGGGGTGCAGTTCAATTTATCCAACTCTTTTTATTGTACTTTGATAAAGATGATAACCAATAATCCTAGGTAAAAAAGGAAAGTTAGAATAAAGCCAGATCTCCAAAATAATTTTAAAAAACGTTTATAAGAAAAAAGAGTCTTTGTTCGTAGAAGCTTTATTGTAATTCCGATTGCCAGTAATGAAATGAGAATCAGATAGTAAGGTAAAAGATTTTGTTTTAACAGACTAGATGATATTAATGGAATTAAAAAAACAAAAATAGGAAAAGCAACATCTGGAAACATAATGTTAAATTTTTTAAGTTTAAATATTTTGACAAGAACCTGTGAAAATATAGGGATTAAAACAAGAAATAAAGAAGCAATAATTTTGTATATCATAGGTCTATTTTATACCGATTTTGGTAAGAAGTAAACTGATTTTCAATAGAATTAGCGAAACTACTTGGTTAAAAAAGCTTTATAAAGTAGGAGAGCAATTCCAGATAATTCAACATCTTTTTTATAAATCATAATGTACTCTGAAAATAACTTATTCTTATGAAAATGGTAGACATTGCACTCTTTATCCAAATAGCGATGAATGAGAGTTTGTGGAACAAATGTTGCTCCCATCCCTGACAAAGATAGGCTAGCTGCTGTAGGAACGGTACTAGTTGTAATCATCTGATTTAATGACATGTGATGAAGCTCATAGAATTGTGCAATTGTTTTGCCAATTCCGTACTCTAATGGTGTTAGGATAAGAGGTTCATTGTCTAGAACTGAAATAGGATATTCAAAAGGAATAATCTGTCCACGTTTTTCAGCGTTGTAGAGTTGGCTGGTGGTAGGTATCATTAAAAACAATTCGTCGCGGTAAATAGTGGTTGATGCAATTCCATCTTTATAAAGGATAGGAGCCATCCCAACAGCTAGGTCAATATCACCACTCGCTACCAATTGTTCAGAAATATTTTGATTGTTTTCGAGTAATTTGACAGAAATTTCTGGGTGCTCCAAGTTAAATTTGGGAAGTACATTTGCCAGAATAGAACTTGCTAAGCCAGAGTTAATCCCAAGTGTGATTTCTCCTTTTTTATCAGAACGGATGAGATATAGTTCTTTGGCCATTTGACGCTCAATCATATCAATTTCTTTTAGGTAGAATAGATATCTCTGTCCAGCATAAGTTAAAAAGGTTTGGTGTCCTTGGCTCTGGATGAGTTTTATTTCTAACTCATTTTCTAATTGCTTGATCACTTTGCTTAGGTAAGGTTGAGAAATAAAAAGGTGTGCAGCGGCTTTAGTGATGTTTGAGTATAGCTCGATACTCTCTAGATACATTAATTTTTGTTGATTTTTCAAGACTTTATAACCAGTTTGATATCCTTAGATTAATAATAAGTTATGATACGTTATGGCTATAAGTTTACTATCATTTTGAGCTAAAATCAATCTATTTAATTTAGTAGTATAACATGATATATTCATAACTATTTAGTTATAGAAATATCTAAAAAAATTTATTTGTAAAAAATTATTTTCAAAAGTAGACTATATAAGAGCAGATTGTTAGAATAATAGCCTTATTTTAACTGTTCATATTTTAAGGAGGAAAGCAAATGGCCAATGCATCTTTGCGACATCAATTATTTGAAAAACTTGACCAAAAATGTGATCAAATGGTTGCTATTCGTCGCTATTTACATGAAAATCCCGAATTATCATTTAAAGAGACAAAAACAGCAGCTTATATTTCAGATTTTTATAAAGGTAAGGACTGTCATGTTCAGACACAATTTGGTGGTATGAATGGCGTCGTAGTTGATATCTATGGTGATAAAGCGACAGATAAGCCCATCAAACACATTGCTTTGAGAGCCGACTTTGATGCTCTTCCAATTCAGGAAGAGACAGGGCTTTCTTTTGCTTCAAAAACAGCGGGCGTCATGCATGCTTGTGGACATGATGCCCATACAGCTTATTTATTGATTTTGGCTGAGAGCTTGATTGAATTAAAATCAGAATTTTCAGGTCATATCCGTATCTTACATCAACCGGCTGAAGAGGTGCCACCAGGCGGAGCAAAAGCAATGATTGAAGCAGGATGTTTAGATGGCATTGATGCTGTCCTTGGTATCCATGTTATGTCAACGATGGAAGAGGGAACGGTACAATATCACGCAGGTCCCATTCAAACAGGGCGTGCCACTTTTAAAGTTATTTTGCAAGGTAAGGGTGGACATGGTTCCATGCCACATCGTGCAAATGATACAATTGTTGCAGCTTCTAGTTTTGTTATGGCAGCGCAAACGATTGTCAGTCGTCGAGTTAATCCATTTGACACAGCAGTAGTTACTATCGGATCTTTTGATGGTAAAGGTTCTGCTAATGTGATCAAAGATAGTGTAACCTTAGAAGGTGATGTGCGCGTGATGTCTGAAGAGACACGAGGTGTTGTTGAGGAGGAATTTAAGCGTATTCTAGATGGAATAGCACAAACTTATGGTGTTAGTTATCAGTTAGACTATCAGAATGATTATCCTGTTTTAGTTAATAACAGTGAAGTGACACAGAAAGTTGCAAATAGTTTAAAATCTGTTGCTATAAAAGAAATTTTAGATGTCATTGATTGCGACCCTCAAACGCCGTCTGAAGATTTTGCCTATTATGCTCAAACAATCCCAGCTTGCTTCTTCTATGTTGGAGCACATGAAGAGGGGCAACCATATTACCCACATCATCATCCAAAATTCCAAATTGCAGAATCATCATTGATGGTATCTGCTAAATCAATGGCAACAGCAGCGCTTGCTATGCTTGTAGAAGGAGAATAGATAACATATGTTAACGACAAAGGAAAATTTCAAAGGAAATAACAAATTATTGGTGGGAATTGTACTCGCTGTACTATCATTTTGGTTATTTGCACAGTCTATTTTAAACATGGGACCAGATGTTCAGTCATCATTAGGTATTTCATCTGGTGCAATGGATATTGGTGTCTCAAGTACGGCATTGTTTTCAGGTTTATTTATTGTTGTAACTGGTGGTTTAGCAGATAAACTTGGTCGAGTTAAATTTACTTTTATTGGTCTTTGCTTAAATATTATTGGTTCTCTACTAATTGTTTTAGCTAATGGAGCAGTGCTATTTATTATGGGACGTATTTTTCAAGGATTGGCAGCAGCTTTTATTATGCCATCAACAATGGCCTTGGTTAAAACGTACTATGATGGTAAAGATAGACAACGTGCAGTTAGTTTCTGGTCAATCGGATCGTGGGGTGGCTCAGGTCTATGTTCTTATTTTGGTGGAGCGGTGGCAAGTACTCTAGGTTGGCGTTATGTCTTTATCTTTTCAATCATCGCATCAGTAGTTAGTTTTCTATTAATTTTAGGAACCCCAGAAAGTAAAAATGTTGGACAAAAAACTCACTTTGATTACCTTGGTTTAATTATTTTTATTATTTCAATGTTATCGTTAAATATTGGGATATCTATGGCTCAGGAACATGGATTGATGAACGTTATTCCATTGAGTCTTTTTACAGTGATGCTTATTGGATTTGTTCTGTTTTATTATGTTGAAACACGTAAATCTAATAGTTTTATTGACTTTCATCTGTTTGAAAATCGATTTTACTTAGGTGCGACAATATCAAATTTCTTACTGAATGCAGTTGCAGGAACTCTGATTGTTATTAATACTTACATGCAACAAGGTCGCCAGCTAACACCAAAGGTTGCAGGTGAAATGTCTTTAGGCTATTTGGTTTGTGTACTAATTGCTATCCGAGTTGGTGAGAAAATTTTACAACGTTTTGGTGCCCGTAAGCCAATGCTTTTGGGAGCTATGAGTACATTTGTTGGGATATTTTTAATGACTTTGGTCAATATTCAAGGACCTTTGTATCTTGTGTTAGTCTTTGTTGGTTATGCTTTATTTGGAACAGGCTTGGGGATCTATGCGACACCATCAACAGATACAGCTATTTCTAGTATTCCTAATGAAAAAGTAGGTTCTGCATCTGGAATTTACAAAATGGCAAGTTCACTAGGTGGTGCAATTGGTGTAGCAACTTCAATTGCGATTTATCATGCTTTTTCTGGTAATGCAGATTTTCACAAAGCAGCTTTGTGTGGATTAATTTTAAACCTAGTTTTTTGTAGTCTATCGATCTTATCAATTCTTTTTGTTATCCCTAAGAAAATTGAGGATAAATAAATAACAATACTTGAGATTCAAAATCTCAAGTATTGTTGTAATAATGTAAAAGGAATTGGGAAAGAAATTTAAAATATGCTAAATTCTCAAAGTAAGTTCCACCTCTAGTAGAAATGGAATTTAGTCTGATAAAAACCAATAAAAACCAACGAAAATCCGTCTCAGACTAAGTTCCGTTGGTTTTTATAATACTTGATTTCATAGGTTTTCAGAGTTAAAAATCGCAAAAAAAGGGTACAAGAAAACATCCTCATCTGAAAGCGTTTCAGATTAAGTTCCGCTATGGTTGAAGTTAGTGTGAGACGTTTAGGTTGTATCAGTTAGTTGATTAGGTTAGATTTTGTCTTTTAATAGTTTGGGAGATTGGCAGACGTCTTCCGCAGTAATTTCCTCAATACCGAGTATACTTGCGATGTCTTTTCCGTAAGTAAAAGAGAATAGCTCATAAGCCGTTTTACCATTTAGAGCCTGTCTCTTAACGCTGTTGATATGAGATAGTGCCAGATTAATGTCCTCTTGAGTCAAGTTGTCGAAGGAAGTCCCCTTAGGCAGTATGTCTCTCACGAGGGTATGATTCTTCTCGATTCTTGCTTTCTGGTCAGACCGATTAGGGTCACAAAAGAAGAGTTGAGACTGTCCACAAACATCTATCTCAATATCATCCACTCTAGCGAATTCCCCACCATTATCCGTTAGGATAACAGGAAAGAGTTCGAAGAAGTCTCTCTTGTTATCATAGAGTGTCCTCTTAATGACCTGTATGTGTTTAGCAGTTTCGATAGCTGTCTTAGAATCCATCAGTTTGGCAAAGATGAAGTTACAGAAGGCGACATTGAAGGTGAGAAGGACCTTTCCACCAATCCGTCCAATAACCGTGTCCATTTCAAGCCAGGAGTTCAGCTCTGATTGGTTCATGTGTTCTATAAAATCCTCGTACCGTCGCCCTTCTTTAATCGCTTTTGGAATAGGAGGGAGTGTGCTCTTTCGCCTTTTTTTGAACTTCACAGCTCTGGGTAGGTCGATTGGTGTGATGGATAGGTAGCCTTTCTTGATGTGTCGATAAACGGTTGAAGAACTCACTTCTAGATCGTTGGTTTTGAGGATATGATAGATACGTTGGCCCTTCTTGACCCCATTAGAAAGCACTCTATCTATTTTCCAGAAGGTCTCTTTGTTCAAAGGGATTCCTTCTCTAGATTCAACTAAAAGTTTTTCATAGTTTCTTTGAGCTTGCTTAGCAAGATAGAAGGTCTTCTTGTAACCACAGTTGATCCTCCTCTTTGGACACCCATTACAAACATAGGGAGCTTTTCTTAGTAGCGGACAGTCTAGGCAGTCTTTGGTTGATTCTCTTAGTTGCTTATTTCGTTTGACTTCTTTTGCGATAGTAGTAGGGTGTTTCAGTAGATTAAGCCCGATGGCTTTAAAGGTTTCTCCTCTATCCAAACCAGATTGGATGTCATTACGGTCTAAGAGAGTTAGGTGTTTGTGTTTTGTCATGATGGATAAACTCATTTCTAACCCAAACGTCTCAGACTTAATTCCACCATAAAAATCCTTTTCACACTAACTTCCGGTTTTGGAGGGCAGACGGAACTTACTTTGAGAAATTACTAAATTTAAAATATAATGAAATTAATGGCTTAAAACTATTGCTTTTATTTATGATTATAGTATAATGGTAAGGTATGTTATAAACATGCCTGTGGGAGGTAAAAATTTCTAATTACCGCCAAAACCACAACAGGAGGATTTTTAAAAATGGCTAAAAAAGTTGAAAAACTTGTAAAACTTCAAATTCCTGCTGGTAAAGCAACTCCAGCTCCACCAGTTGGACCAGCACTTGGTCAAGCAGGAATCAACATCATGGGATTCACTAAAGAGTTTAACGCTCGTACAGCTGATCAAGCTGGTATGATTATTCCAGTTGTTATCTCAGTATATGAAGACAAATCATTTGATTTCATCACTAAAACACCACCAGCTGCTGTTCTTTTGAAAAAAGCTGCAGGTGTTGAAAAAGGATCAGGTGAACCTAACAAAACTAAAGTTGCAACAATTACTCGTGCGCAAGTACAAGAAATTGCTGAAACTAAAATGCCAGATTTAAACGCTGCAAACCTTGAGTCTGCAATGCGTATGATCGAAGGTACTGCTCGTTCTATGGGATTCACTGTTACTGACTAATCAGAAACACCCACATAACCCGCAAGACTTCATCGTAGTTTGATGAGTGACGTGGGAGATTTTAAATCAAATCGATTGACCACATTACAAGGAGAATTTTAAAATGGCTAAAAAAAGTAAAAACTTACGTGCTGCTCTTGAGAAAATTGATAGCACTAAAGCATACAGCGTAGAAGAAGCTGTAGCTCTTGCAAAAGAAACTAACTTTGCTAAATTTGATGCAACTGTTGAAGTTTCTTATAACCTTAACATTGACGTTAAAAAAGCTGACCAACAAATCCGTGGTGCTATGGTTTTACCAGCAGGTACTGGTAAAACTTCACGTGTTCTTGTTTTTGCTCGTGGTGCTAAAGCTGAAGAAGCTAAAGCAGCAGGTGCAGACTTTGTCGGTGAAGATGACTTAGTTGCTAAAATCCAAGGTGGATGGCTTGACTTTGATGTTGTTATCGCAACACCAGATATGATGGCACTTGTTGGACGTCTTGGACGTGTCCTTGGACCTCGTAACTTGATGCCAAACCCTAAAACTGGTACAGTAACTATGGACGTTGCTAAAGCAGTTGAAGAGTCTAAAGGTGGTAAAATTACTTACCGTGCTGATAAAGCAGGTAACGTCCAAGCCCTTATTGGTAAAGTTTCATTTGATGATGCTAAATTAGTTGATAACTTCAAAGCATTTAATGATGTTATTGTTAAAGCTAAACCAGCTACTGCAAAAGGAACTTACATCACAAACCTTTCAATTACAACAACACAAGGTGTTGGTATCAAAGTTGATCCTAACTCACTTTAATCAATAAAAAACTAGGAATTCCTTCCTAGTTTTATTTATTCTATATACTTAACTAGTTAAGTATATATTTTAATAATCAAAGGATATTATATGTGTTTCTTTTGAAAAATAGCTTTTTATCTGTATTAACCTTCTTAAAGACTAATGAATGTGCGATGTGTTTTAAGTAACAGATGAGAATAAGGAAAAATGAAATTGGTGATATGGTATGTGACTATTATGATTATTCTTTAGCAATAATCTATTAAAATGAGTTCGCAGGGAATAAGTAAATTTTGTATCGTTGTAGATTTTTTATTTTAAGATTCTTGACAAGACATTACTAAAATGATCTAATTAAGTTTGCTTAAAAAAATAATTAACTAAACTTAAAAGAAAGTTGGTAAAAATGAGACGTAACATATTATTGAGCATTACTTGTTTATTGATGGTGACTCTGACTGCATGCCATTCACAGGATAGCAAAAGTCATAAACTAAACAGTGATAAACTCACGCTTGCTTGGGGAGAAGACTTTGGTGATGTTAATCCGCATCGCTATAACCCTGATCAGTTTGTTATCCAGGATATGGTTTATGAGGGGTTGGTACGATATGGTGACAATGGGAAAATTGAACCAGCTTTAGCGAAAAGCTGGAGCATTAGTCAAGATGGAAAAACCTACACTTTTAAATTGAGAAATGCTAAATATTCTGATGGCAGTAACTTTAATGCTGCGAATGTCAAACGTAATTTTGATAGTATTTTTTCGAAGTCTAATAGAGGTAATCATAATTGGTTTAATTTAACGAATCAATTGGAAAATTATCGTGCCTTGAATCAAAGTACTTTTGAAATTAAACTGAAACAAGCTTATAGTGCTACTTTATATGATCTCTCTATGATTCGACCAATTCGCTTTTTATCTGATAGCGCTTTCCCTAAAGGTGATGATACAACTAAGAAGAATGTAAAAAAACCAATTGGAACGGGTCAATGGGTTGTGAAAAGTAAAAAGCAAAATGAATATATTACCTTCAAACGTAATGAGAATTACTGGGGAAAGAAACCAAAATTAAAAGAAGTAACCGTAAAAGTTATACCCGATGCTCAGACGCGTGCTTTAGCATTCGAATCAGGTGACGTTGATTTGATCTATGGGAATGGCATTATTGGTTTAGACACTTTTGCCCAATATACGAAGGACAAGAAATATGTCACAGCTATTTCTCAACCTATGTCAACAAGACTTTTGTTGCTAAATGCTAAGGAAAGTATTTTCCAAGATAAAAAAGTTCGTCAGGCAATGAATCATGCTATTGACAAGGTTTCTATTGCTAAGAACACCTTTAGAGGAACAGAAAAGCCAGCAGACACTATTTTTTCAAAATCAACATCTCACTCAGATGCTAAGTTAAATCCTTATAGCTATAATGTTGATAAAGCAAATCAGCTATTGGATCAAGCTGGTTGGAAGATGGGAAAAGATAAGGTTCGTGAAAAAGATGGTAAAACTCTAACCTTACGTCTTCCTTATATCGCCACTAAGGCAACTGATAAAGACCTGGTAACTTATTTCCAAGGAGAATGGCGTAAAATCGGTATTAATGTTTCTCTTATTGCTATGGAAGAAGATGATTATTGGGCTAATGCTAAAAAGGGTAATTTTGATATGATGTTAACCTATTCTTGGGGAGCACCATGGGACCCTCATGCTTGGATGTCGGCATTAACTGCCAAGGCAGATCATGGACATCCAGAAAATATAGCTTTAGAAAATCTAGCAACTAAAACTGAAATGGATAGACTTATTAAGTCAGCTCTAGTAGATCCTAAGGAAGAAAATGTTGATAGAGACTATAAGAAGGTTCTTGAATTATTGCATGATGAGGCTGTATATATCCCATTAACTTATCAATCGGTGATTTCTGTTTATAGGAAAGGTGATTTTAAAACCATGCGTTTTGCGCCAGAAGAAAATTCATTCCCATTACGCTATATAGAAAAAAACAATGTATCTAAGTAGTTCGATCATCAAAAAAATATTGTCAGCTTTTTTGGCATTGTTTTTCATATCACTTCTAACATTTATTCTTATCAAACTATCAACAGTTAATTCAGCAGAAAATTACCTTCGTTTATCAAAAATAAGTGTTAGTCCAGAAGCGCTAAAAGAAGCAGAGCACTATTTAGGTTTAGATAAGCCATTATGGAAGCAGTACTGGCTGTGGTTCCAAAAAGCATTAACAGGAGATTTTGGATATTCTTATGTGCTCAGGTTGCCAGTATTAGATTTGGTTTTACAACGGTTTTTGGCTACTTTATTTTTAGGCACGAGTGCCTTCTTGCTAATTGTTACCATTTCTACCCCGTTAGGTGTGTGGGCTGGCTTACATGAATCTGCTCGGAGTGATCACTTGATTCGATTTTTGAGTTTTTCTAGTGTGTCTATGCCAAATTTTTGGGTTGCTTACTTGTTGATGCTGCTATTTTCGGCAAAATTAAATCTTCTGCCTGTTTCAGGAGGTAACGATTTACAAAGTTTAATTTTGCCAAGTATTACCTTAAGTTTTTCTACCGTAGGTCAATACATAGCCCTTATTCGAAAAGCTATTAGTCAAGAAAATAGAAGTTTAAATGTGGAAAATGCCCGATTAAGAGGAGTAAAAGAACGTTATATTGTCACACATCACCTCCTTAGAAATGCCTTACCTGCGATAATGACAGCACTTAGCTTGACTTGGGTTTACTTATTAACAGGATCAATTATTGTTGAAGAAATTTTTTCATGGAATGGAATAGGACGTTTATTTGTGACCAGTCTAAGAACTTCAGATCTTCCAGTAATACAAGCTTGTATGCTAATTTTTGGAACCTTATTTTTAGCTAATAATTTTATGACACAGTGTTTTATGAATTGGGTTGATCCTCGGTTACGAAAGTCAAGGGAGAAATAATATCAAAAAGAATTTATTTTTCGAGTAGCTTACTGGTATTGTTAGTGATTAGTGCCATTTTTGCCCCTATTCTATCTAGCTTTGATCCACAATACGTAGATTTATCACAAAAATTATTGGCTCCCAATAATGTTCATTTGTTAGGGACTGACCAATTGGGTAGAGATGTATTATCTCGCTTGCTTTATGGTGCTAGATATTCACTGTTTTTAGCTATTATTATTAGCTTATTGGAATTAACGATTGGTATGTTTGTGGGTCTTATTGTTGGTTGGTATCAAGGAAAGTTAGAAAACCTCTTTTTATGGATAGCTAATATTATTTTAGCTTTTCCGAGCTTTTTGCTCTCTCTTGCAACCGTGGGAATCTTAGGTCATGGTCTAGGGAATTTAATTTTTGCAATTGTCTTTGTGGAATGGGTTTACTATGCTAAATTAATGACCAATTTAGTTAAGAGTGCAAAAAAAGAGCCTTATGTGATAAATGCGCAAATTATGGGACTTTCAGTCTGGCATATTTTAAGAAAACATATTTTTCCTTTTGTGTATCAGCCAATCCTCGTTATGGTCCTTATGAATATAGGAAATATTATTTTAATGATTTCTGGCTTTTCTTTCTTAGGGATTGGTGTGCAACCTAATGTCACAGAATGGGGAATGATGTTGCACGATGCTAGAGGATATTTTAGGACAGCTACTTGGATGATGTTATCTCCTGGAATTGCGATTTTTTTAACAGTATTTTCCTTTAATACTTTAGGCGATGCCATAGATAAAAAAGATTGGAAACGACAATGGAACAGTTAGAAATAAGAAAATTGTCATTACAGATAGGAGAGGTCCCTGTACTAAGAGATTTTAGTTGTAAAATAGATATGGGAGAATCGCTAACTATTATTGGTGAGAGTGGTTCAGGGAAAACCCTCTTGGCAAAATTATTGGTTGGTCACATTCCACAAGGTATGACAGTTAGAGGAAACATATTTTTTAAGGGAGTTGATTTAGGTAAACTAACTGTAAAGCAGTGGCAGAAATTAAGGGGACGAGATATTGCCTATTTAGTGCAAAATCCCATGTCTATGTTTAATCCTTTTCAAAAAATTGAAGCGCATATTTTGGAAACAATCCTTAGTCATGAGAAATGTTCAAAGAGAGTAGCCTTATCTAAAGCGTTAGAATGGATGAAACGTTTAAATTTAGATGATGCGATATCCCTGTTAAAAAAATACCCTTTTGAGCTTAGTGGAGGAATGCTACAAAGAATTATGTTAGCCACTATATTATCTCTTGATCCTCAGGTAATCATATTAGATGAGCCGACCTCAGCGGTTGATTGTCATAATTGTTCTACTATATCAGCTATTTTGCAGGAATTGCAAAATAATGGAAAAACCTTGATTACTGTAACGCATGATTATCAGTTAGCTAGAGACCTGGGGGGACAATTATTAGTTATAAGTGAGGGAGAAGTTGTTGAACAGGGACAAACCCAAGCTATTTTAAGCAATCCTCAACATAACTATACGAAAGCACTGACAGTGCAAATGGAGTATGAAGGAGATATTCTTAATGTTGGTTTGTAATCATGTCGGAAAAACATTTGGACGACAAGAGGTTTTAAAGGACTGTCATTTTCATCTTAAAAGAGGAGAAATAATTGGTATAATGGGTAAAAGTGGCAGTGGTAAAAGTAGCCTTGCCCGACTCATTATAGGACTAGATAGTCCTACTTGTGGTTCGATATATTTTCAAGGAAAAATTTACACACCTAAAGATGGTAAGGCGCAGATTATCCTTGTTTTTCAAGATGCGCTTAGTTCGGTCAATCCATATTTTAGTATTGAGGAAATTTTGAATGAAGCTTTTTATGGAAAAAAAACAACTTTTGAATTATGTCAAATATTAGAAGCGGTGGGTTTAGATGGAACTTATCTAAAATATAAAGCTAGACAACTTAGTGGTGGTCAGCTACAGAGAGTTTGTATCGCTAGAGCTTTACTCTTAAAGCCTAAAATTATTATTTTTGATGAATCCTTAAGTGGATTAGACCCAGTAACTCAAATTAAAATGCTACGTTTATTACAAAAAATAAAACGCCGTTATGAATTAAGTTTTATAATGATTTCTCATGACCCTAAAATTTGTCAAGCTATCTGTAACCGGGTCTTTCTGATAAAAAATGGTTATTTAGTAGAAGATAATGAATTCTTGAAGAGAGCGTGTTCTACTAACTGTTTGACCAATCTCTGAATTATTATGTTTTTCTTATTTTAGGAGTTGATAAAGAAATCAACTTACTAGTGTCATTGCTCTATTAAAATTTTGCCTTTTATGGTAAAATAATAAAGACAAAATAAGGAGAACATAGTAGTGGAACCTAAATATCAACGTATATTAATTAAGTTATCTGGTGAAGCATTGGCGGGAGATAAGGGTGTCGGTATTGACATTCCTACCGTTCAATCTATTGCAAAAGAAATTGCCGAAGTACACAATTCAGGTGTTCAAATAGCGCTTGTCATTGGTGGAGGTAATCTTTGGCGTGGAGAACCTGCAGCAGAAGCAGGGATGGATCGTGTTCAAGCTGATTATACAGGGATGTTAGGGACAGTAATGAATGCTCTTGTAATGGCTGATAGCCTTCAACAATATGGGGTAGATACTAGAGTTCAAACAGCTATTCCAATGCAAACTGTTGCTGAGCCTTACGTACGTGGTCGTGCTTTACGTCATCTAGAGAAGAATCGTATTGTTGTCTTTGGAGCGGGTATTGGTTCGCCTTATTTCTCAACTGATACAACAGCAGCGCTTCGTGCTGCTGAGATTGAGGCAGAAGCAATTTTAATGGCTAAAAATGGAGTAGATGGTGTTTATAATGCTGATCCAAAGAAAGATGCCAATGCTGTCAAATTTGATGAATTAACTCACGTTGAAGTAATAAAACGAGGGTTAAAAATCATGGATGCAACCGCATCAACTATTTCAATGGATAATGATATTGACCTTGTTGTTTTCAATATGAATGAGACTGGTAATATTAAGCGTGTTGTTCTTGGAGAACAAATCGGAACAACTGTTTCAAACAAAGCATCTGAATAGGAGTGTATAAAAAATATGACTAAGGAAATCGTTACAAAAGCTCAAGAGCGTTTTGAGCAATCACACCAAAGTTTATCAAGAGAATTTGCAGGGATTCGTGCAGGACGTGCTAATGCTAGCTTGCTTGATCGTATTCAAGTTGAGTATTATGGAGCGCCAACCCCCCTTAACCAATTAGCTTCTATTACTGTACCTGAAGCTCGTGTTCTTTTAATTTCACCATTTGATAAATCATCAATCAAAGATATTGAGCGTGCTATTAACGAATCAGATTTAGGTATTAATCCTGCAAATGATGGTTCAGTTATTCGTCTTGTTATTCCAGCTTTGACAGAAGAAACACGTCGTGATTTAGCTAAAGAAGTGAAAAAAGTCGGAGAAAATGCTAAGATTGCTATCCGTAATATTCGCCGTGATGCTATGGATGAAGCTAAGAAGCAAGAAAAGAATAAAGAAATTACAGAAGATGACTTGAAATCTCTTGAAAAAGATATTCAAAAGGCTACTGATGATGCTGTAAAACATATTGATGAGATGACTGCTAATAAAGAAAAAGAATTGTTGGAAGTTTAATAGTAACGTTTGCTATCTTTATTATGATTGGCAAGTAATAAAATGATTATGGAGGTAACTGATAGAATCAAAACCAGATGGATTTGGTTTGTCGGTTACCTTTTTAAAAGGAGAAAAATGAATACATTATTAGCGACAGTCATAACAGGCTTAGTAACTGATGAAAACAAAGATTTTTACTTTATCCAAAAAGATGGCTTTACCTTTGCATTATCAAAGTCAGAAGGAGAGCATCACATTGGTGAAATGGTTAAAGGATTCGCCTATACAGATATGCAACAAAAAGCACGTCTTACAACTAAAGAAACATTTGCGACTCGAGATCATTATGGTTGGGGGACAGTTACTGAGGTACGTAAAGACTTGGGAGTATTTCTTGATACTGGTCTTCCAGATAAGCAAGTGGTTGTTTCTTTGGATGTTCTTCCTGAATTGAAAGAACTTTGGCCTAAAAAAGGTGATCGCCTCTACGTTTGCTTAGATGTTGATAAAAAAGATCGTCTCTGGGCTCTCCCTGCAGATCCTGAAGTGTTTCAACGAATGGCAACCCCTGCATATAACAATATGCAAAATCAAAATTGGCCAGCAATCGTTTATCGCTTAAAATTGTCAGGAACTTTTGTTTATCTACCAGAAAATAATATGCTCGGCTTTATTCACCCTAGTGAACGTTACAGTGAACCTCGTTTAGGGCAAGTGCTGGATGCACGAGTTATTGGCTTCAGAGAAGTTGATAGAACCTTAAATTTATCATTAAAGCCTCGTTCTTTTGAAATGTTAGAAAATGACGCACAAATGATTTTAACGTATTTAGAAAGTAACGGAGGATTCATGACTTTAAATGATAAATCTTCTCCAGAGGAAATTAAAGCTACTTTTGGAATTTCCAAAGGTCAGTTTAAAAAAGCACTTGGAGGACTCATGAAAGCTAAAAAGATCAAACAAGATCAGCTAGGTACAGAATTATTATAAACTTTTGAACTTTTAAAGTTTTCTCACGAGGTCGTTTTAGTTATAGCTAGAATTAATGGCTAATTATAGAAAAAAGCTGAGAGGAAATTTTGGCTTTTTTTGTTATAATGTATCTATTAAAAAGAATGGAGAACGATATGGAACGTGCGATTTTTGCTGGAGGTTGTTTTTGGTGTATGGTACAACCATTTGAAGAATTAGATGGTATTGAATCTGTTTTATCTGGATACACTGGAGGACATGTTGAGAATCCAACTTATAAAGAAGTTTGTAGTAAAACTACTGGACATACAGAAGCTGTTGAAATTATTTTTAATCCTGAAAAAATCTCTTATGCAGATTTAGTTGAGTTATATTGGGCACAAACAGATCCAACAGACGCTTTTGGTCAGTTTGAAGATCGTGGGGATAATTATCGTCCTGTCATCTTTTATGAGAATGAAGAGCAACGTCAGATTGCTCAAAAATCAAAAGATAAGCTACAAGCTTCGGGTAGATTTGATAGACCAATTGTAACCAGCATTGAGCCTGCTGATACTTTTTACCCAGCAGAAGACTATCATCAAGCATTCTATCGGACTAACCCTGCTCGTTACGCCTTGAGTAGTGCCAGAAGACATGCATTTCTAGAGGAGAACTGGCATTGAGAAAATCATTTTACAGTTGGTTGATGACACAAAGAAATCCAAAATCAAATGAACCAGTAGCAATCCTAGCAGATTACGCTTTTGATGAAACCACTTTTCCAAAACATAGTTCGGATTTTGAAACAGTTAGTCGCTATTTAGAAGATGAGGCCAGTTTTTCCTTTAATTTAACAGATTTTGATGATATTTGGGAAGATTATCTCAATCATTAACAATAATATAGAGATTGTATTTTCAATCTCTTTTTTAGGTTATAGAAATTGGACACATTGTCTAAGACTGTCTGAAAAGCAGGTTTTTTAATGGCAATCGTTTTCACAAAGGAGTAGAATATAGTCATCTAAAATATAGCCCTAGGGAGGTTGTTTATGAGATATACAAATGGAAATTTTGAAGCCTTTGCAAGACCTCGAAAACCTGAAGGTGTGGATAAAAAATCCGCTTATATTGTTGGTTCTGGTTTAGCAGGATTAGCTGCCGCTGTCTTTTTAATACGTGACGGTCAAATGGATGGTCAACGTATTCATATTTTTGAAGAACTACCTCTTTCTGGAGGATCACTTGACGGTGTCAAACGACCTGATATCGGTTTTGTAACGCGTGGTGGTCGTGAAATGGAAAATCACTTCGAATGTATGTGGGATATGTACCGTTCCATCCCCTCTCTCGAAGTTCCAGATGCTTCTTATCTAGATGAATTTTATTGGCTTGACAAGGATGATCCCAATTCATCTAACTGTCGCCTCATTCATAAACAGGGGAATCGCTTAGAATCTGATGGTGATTTTACACTCGGAACACATTCCAAAGAGTTAGTTAAGCTAGTCATGGAGACTGAAGAGTCTTTAGGTGCTAAGACGATTGAAGAAGTTTTTTCAAAAGAATTTTTTGAAAGTAATTTTTGGACTTATTGGGGTACTATGTTTGCCTTTGAGAAATGGCATTCAGCGATTGAAATGCGTCGATATGCTATGCGCTTTATCCATCATATTGGTGGTCTGCCTGATTTCACTTCATTAAAATTTAATAAATATAATCAATATGATTCTATGGTGAAACCAATCATCAGTTATTTAGAGTCTCATAATGTAGATGTTCAATTTGATAGCAAGGTAACTAATATCTCCGTAGACTTTAAGAACGGTCAGAAGCTTGCAAAAGCTATTCATCTCACAGTTGGTGGTGAAGCAAAAACAATTGATCTTACTCCAAATGATTTTGTTTTTGTAACGAATGGTTCTATCACTGAAAGTACGAACTATGGTAGTCATGATACTGTAGCTAAACCTAATACCGATTTGGGAGGTTCTTGGAATCTTTGGGAAAACTTAGCTGCTCAATCTGATGAATTTGGACATCCTAAAGTCTTCTACAAAGATATTCCAAAAGAGTCATGGTTTGTTTCTGCTACTGCAACAATAAAAGATCCAGCTATTGAACCTTATATAGAGCGTTTAACACATCGTGACCTCCATGATGGTAAAGTAAATACCGGAGGCATTGTTACAGTTACAGATTCTAATTGGATGATGAGTTTTGCTATCCATCGCCAACCGCATTTCAAAGAGCAAAAGGAAAATGAAACAATTGTTTGGATTTATGGACTCTATTCAAATGTGGAAGGTAATTATATTAAAAAACCAATTGAAGAATGTACTGGTCGAGAAATCACAGAAGAGTGGTTATATCACTTAGGTGTTCCTGAAATGAAGATTCATGATTTATCTGATAAACAATATGTAAGTACAGTTCCTGTTTATATGCCTTACATTACTAGTTATTTCATGCCTCGAGTTAAAGGTGACCGACCAGATGTTATCCCACAAGGATCTGTTAACCTAGCCTTCATTGGTAATTTTGCAGAATCTCCATCCAGAGATACAGTATTTACAACGGAATATTCTATTAGAACTGCTATGGAAGCTGTTTATACTTTCTTAAATATTGAACGTGGTGTTCCAGAAGTCTTTAATTCAGCATTTGATATTCGTGTCTTGTTGCAATCTTTATACTATCTCAATGATAAGAAATCTGTTGAAGATATGGATTTACCAATACCTGCCTTAATGCGTAAAGTAGGCATGAAAAAAATTAGAGGAACTTATTTAGAAGAATTACTTCGAGAAGCTCATCTTTTATAATGTAAAATAAAATCGAGAAAACTTGTTTTTCTCGATTTTTTAGTTTTACAACGACTAAAATCACCAAAGAAAATGAAATTTTGTTATAATGTAGTCACTTACTGTACGAAAAGGAAGAATAATTTGCAAGAATACTCTATCGAAATTACTTTACAACATCCAGATGATATGATGTCACTCTTTGGCAGCAATGAGCGCCATTTAAAATTAATCGAAGAAAATTTAGATGTTATCATTCATGCTAGAACTGAACGTGTTCAGGTATTAGGTGACTCTGAAGAAGCAGTAGAAACCGCTCGGTTAACCATTGAAGCATTATTAGTGCTTGTTAACCGCGGGATGACTGTGAATACTTCAGATGTTGTAACAGCCTTATCCATGGCACAAAATGGTTCAATTGATAAATTCGTTGCCCTTTATGAGGAAGAAATTATTAAGGATAGCTATGGTAAGCCTATCCGTGTTAAGACTTTAGGGCAAAAAATATACGTTGATAGCGTTAAAAATCATGATGTTGTTTTTGGTATTGGGCCTGCTGGAACGGGAAAAACTTTTTTAGCAGTCACTCTAGCAGTAACGGCACTAAAGCGTGGTCAAGTTAAACGAATAATCTTAACGAGACCAGCGGTTGAAGCTGGTGAAAGCCTTGGTTTCTTGCCTGGAGATCTCAAAGAGAAAGTTGATCCTTATTTGAGACCAGTTTATGATGCCCTATATCAAATTTTAGGTAAAGAGCAAACAAGTCGCTTAATGGAGCGTGAAATCATCGAAATTGCTCCATTGGCTTACATGCGTGGTCGTACTTTAGATGATGCATTTGTCATATTAGATGAAGCGCAAAACACCACTATAATGCAAATGAAAATGTTCCTAACACGTCTTGGCTTCAATTCTAAAATGATTGTAAATGGCGATGTTAGCCAAATTGACTTACCAAAGAATGTTAAATCTGGTTTGATTGATGCTGTTGAGAAATTACGAAATATCAAAAAGATTGACTTTATTCATTTATCAGCAAAGGATGTTGTAAGACACCCTGTCGTTGCTGAAATAATAAATGCTTATTCAGATTCAGAAAGTAGTCACAAGCTACAATCTGATAAGGACTGATGTTTGCCACTAGGAGACGTTGTTAGAGAGTGTGTCAATATGTAAAAAACGCCTAATGCTTTAGGCGTTTTTATGATGGTGTACTTCAACTTAACCTATAAAGTGTTGAAAATTTTCTTTAAGCATGACGTCGAGATGCATTATTATATCGTTTAATGTTTCTTTAACAGTGTGTTCGTTGGAGTTGTGATGACATAGTTTAATGATATTTTCTTCGAAATGTTTAGGAAGCAATGTAGCATTCTTCTTAGCATAGGAAATCATTCTTTTTTCGCCAGGATGTGTCAACTTATTAAGTGCAAAAATAATATCAAAGTAGGAATCTAAGAAAGCAGTAGTTCTATGGTGAGTACTAACAAAGTCTTGGCGTTTAAGGGCTTTTATAATTTGTTTATCGTAAGAGGGAAGCTTGCCAGTTAATAAGTTACGATTTTGAATGATAATTTGTTTTTGTAACTGACTGGGATAAGAAACTTCGAATCTCTCTTTGAGTGATTGTAATTGATTTTCAGGATCATAGAGTATTTGGCAATTGATGAGGTTATGCCAAAAACAAGTAGTGTATCCAATTCGAGAATTGTGGTGTTCAACGACATCTTCTAAGTCTGATAAAAAGTTATCTATGTTACGATAGAGAATATCAATATCAGTTCCGTCGTTTAAAGTACCATTATCTTCAAGCTCCCAGTAATGATTGTTAAGTTCAATGTAATGACAGTGCTTGTTAAGGATACGTTTACGACTAGTGATATCAGGAGTTGCTGCACAATAAACATACAAATCATAATCGGAAGATTGGTCAAAACTGTCACCAGAGCGTGAGCCTCCGAGTGCTATAGCAACAACATTTGGAAGTTTAGAGAAATCTTGCCAGAGTTTTGTGAAATGGTCCATAAATGCTCTCCTAAAAATGTAAAATATTGATGTGTCTCCATTCTACAGGGCTATCTCTTTTTAGTCAATAATTAATAGTAAGTTAATAAAAGAGGTAACGGTTCTAATATTCAAGAAGTGTATATGAGTGATTTGAAAAGGAGATATTTTATGCTACAATACGTACATATTAGTTTAAACAAGGTGATAGAATGAAACAAGATTATATTTCCTACATTAGGTCAAAAGTTGGACATGAGACTATCTTTTTAACATATTCTGGTGGTATTTTGACAGATGGTAAGGGACGTGTCTTACTCCAATTAAGAGCTGATAAGAATTCTTGGGGAATTATTGGTGGATGTATGGAGTTAGGTGAGTCATCAGTAGATACATTGAAAAGAGAATTTTTCGAAGAAACTGGATTGAGAGTGGAACCAATCAGACTGTTAAATGTTTATACTAACTTTCAAGACTCTTATCCCAATGGCGATAAAGCACAAACCGTCGGTTTTATTTATGAAGTAAGCTGTCCAAAACCAGTTAATATAGAAGGTTTTCATAATGAGGAAACATTGCAATTGGACTATTTTTCTAAAGAAGACGTCAAAAATATTACGATCGTAAATGAACAACACCAATTAATTTTAGATGAATATTTTTCACAAACATTCCAAATGGGGCGTTAAAAGGATGGGAAATACTAGGTGTGACTTTAAAGAACTTCTAACTTTTATTGATATGTTGTTAGGCATTCTTGTAGAAACAAATGTTAAGAAAATAAGGAGTTCTCATTTGTATATTTTATAATTATTAAAAAGAAAAACAGTAGCTTGCAATAATTTAGTGACTGTTTTTTTAGAAAGCATAAGAAGTACAGAAAAAGAAAATTATGGAATATTTGATGGTGGGGATATGCTTTACTTACGGTATTGGAATGATATACTTAAAGAAATCCAGTTTTAGAAATCCAAATTTCTAAGTAAAATAGCATAAAGGAGAGTAGATGAATGAAGATAACATTACACGGCGTTGCTGAAACGTTATTAATCACCTTATATATTAGGGCTAAAGATGCGATGGCTAAACATCCGATACTTAATGATCAAAAATCCTTAGCAATTGTTGAACAGATAGAATATGATTTTGATAAATTCGATAATTCAGAAGCTTCTTTTTATGCAACATTAGCTAGAATTCGCGTTATGGATAGAGAAATCAAAAAATTTATTAGAGAAAATCCAAATAGTCAAATCCTTTCAATTGGTTGTGGACTTGATACAAGGTTTGAAAGAGTCGATAATGGACAAATTAGGTGGTATAACCTTGATTTGCCAGAGGTTATGGAGATAAGAAAATTATTTTTTGAAGAGCATGAAAGAGTTACTAATATAGCAAAATCAGCCCTAGATGAAACTTGGACACGGGAGGTAAATCCCCAAAATGCCCCTTTTCTAATCGTGTCAGAAGGTGTTTTAATGTTTCTAAAAGAAGATGACGTAGAGACTTTTCTTCATATCCTGACAAATTCATTTAGCCAATTTATGGCACAATTTGATTTGTGTCATAAGGAAATGATTAATAAAGGAAAGCAACATGATACAGTAAAGTATATGGATACAGAATTTCAGTTTGGTATCACAGATGGTCATGAGATTGTGGATTTAGACCCTAAATTAAAGCAAATAAATCTGATTAACTTTACAGATGAGATGAGCAAATTTGAGTTAGGCACACTTCGCTCTTTACTTCCAACAATTCGTAAATTTAATAATTGTTTAGGTGTGTACGAATATAAAGCATCTGAGAAAAAGTAACAAAAATCTATTTATATAAAGAGACATTCTAAATGTAAATTTGTCATAATCGTTATAGCATTTGTAGCTTTGTTTATTTAGGAATTAGTTTTACGTAAGTTAGGCGCTCTAAAGTTTGTATTTTGAAGTAAATACTAATTCATAAGTCAGAATTTTATTGAAATGGATTATAAGTGTGTAATAGTGATTATTAGCTTTCTCTCCCTTTTTTAATACTCTTATGGTATAATGATGTGAAAGAATAGCTTGAAGGAAGGAAGAGAACGCACTTTTATTTTGAGAACTAGTTTTAGATAAAAGTGAAAAACTTAGGAAAGTAGATGTGTCGATTATTTAGAATTATGCATTACACTTTATCTTTTCTAAACGTTTTGGGTCGTTCTTACTATATAAGATGTACGTTGAAATGATTGATGAAACTGGACAAGTTTCAGAAGATATCAAAAAGCAAACTCTTGATTTGTTAGAGTTTGCAGCACAAAAAACAGGTAAAGAGAATAAAGAAATGGCTGTAACGTTTGTCACTAATGAACGTAGCCATGAATTGAATTTAGAGTATCGAGATACCGATCGTCCGACTGATGTTATCAGTTTAGAATATAAGCCTGAGGTTGATATTTCTTTTGATGAAGAAGATCTGGCTGAAAATCCTGAACTTGCTGAGATGCTAGAAGATTTTGATTCTTATATTGGTGAACTTTTTATTTCTATTGATAAAGCTAAAGAACAAGCAGAAGAGTACGGTCACTCTTATGAACGTGAAATGGGTTTTTTAGCTGTACATGGTTTTTTGCATATTAACGGTTATGATCATTATACACCCGAAGAAGAAAAAGAGATGTTCAGCTTACAGGAAGAAATTTTAACTGCTTATGGACTTAAACGACAATAATCACAAAAAATGGAAAAATCGCACCTTAACATCAAGCATGGAATTTGCTGTTACAGGGATTTTTACAGCTTTTAAAGAAGAAAGAAATATGCGTAAGCATTTGGTTTCTGCCATTTTAGTAATACTTGCTGGTCTTACTTTCCAAGTATCTATGGTGGAGTGGTTATTTCTTTTATTGAGTATTTTTTTGGTAATTACTTTTGAAATTATCAATTCAGCTATTGAAAATGTAGTTGATTTGGCAAGTAATTACCATTTCTCGATGCTGGCTAAAAATGCTAAAGATATGGCAGCAGGAGCGGTTTTAGTTGTTTCCTTATTTGCCGTATTGGTGGGATTGATTATTTTTATACCCAAGATACTTGCTTTACTTTTATGATGAGAAGTATTACGAATAAATTGAATGGAGAAAGAAAAGAAATGACATTTAAGTCAGGATTTGTAGCAATTTTAGGTCGTCCAAATGTTGGAAAATCAACCTTCCTAAACCATGTTATGGGACAAAAAATTGCTATCATGAGTGATAAAGCTCAAACAACACGTAATAAAATTATGGGGATTTATACAACAGAAACTGAGCAAATTGTTTTCATTGATACCCCAGGAATTCATAAACCAAAGACCGCCCTTGGTGATTTTATGGTTGAATCTGCTTATAGTACTTTACGTGAAGTTGAAACAGTTCTTTTCATGGTTCCTGCCGATGAAAAGCGAGGCAAAGGCGATGATATGATTATTGAACGTCTTAAGGCTGCCAAGATTCCTGTTATTTTAGTAATCAACAAAATTGATAAGGTTCATCCAGACCAACTTTTGGAACAGATTGATGACTTCCGTAGTCAAATGGATTTTAAAGAAGTAGTGCCAATTTCTGCCCTTCAAGGAAATAATGTGCCAACCCTAATCAAGTTATTGACTGATAATCTTGAAGAAGGTTTCCAATATTTCCCAGAAGATCAGATTACTGATCATCCGGAACGATTTTTAGTATCAGAAATGGTTCGTGAGAAGGTACTTCATTTAACGCAACAAGAGGTTCCTCACTCAGTAGCTGTTGTTGTCGAATCCATGAAACGTGATGAAGAAACTGATAAAGTGCATATTCGTGCAACTATCATGGTTGAACGTGATAGTCAAAAAGGCATTATCATTGGAAAACAAGGTGCTATGCTCAAGAAAATAGGAAAAATGGCGCGCCGTGATATTGAACTTATGTTAGGTGATAAAGTTTACCTAGAGACTTGGGTAAAAGTCAAGAAAAACTGGCGTGATAAAAAGCTTGATTTAGCTGATTTTGGCTATAATGAAAAAGAGTATTAATGAGTTTATTTTGAGATCCGCAAGTTAGTGGGGAAGAGTTAGATAAGTTCACCGTGAGACTTGATTCGCACAGAAAAAGCAATTCACGAGGATAAAACCAACTAGTCATAATTTTGAGATTATATTCACAAATTAATTAAAGGGAGCCAAACATGCTTGTTGGCCCCTTCTTAAATAAAGGAGAGCACATGACTCAAGATTATATTTGCTACCTATAAAGTAGAGGAGGTGAGGATATGCATAATATATTAAGATTTTTAGGCATTGTTATTATTTCTGCAGTGATTCTATTTAGTATAGGTAGTTTCTACGATTTAACATTAATGAAAAATATACTACTTATCTGTTGGAGTTTTCTCTTTGATCTATTGGTTTTTGTCTTCAAACAAAGACAAACGACAGAAGTACTCACATGGTATCAAGTTGTTAAGCAATTTTGGTTATTTATTAAGTGTACTATTCTTATTCCTATCTTAGTTGCTTTTATTATAATGAAAGGATGTTTGACAAGTATATCAGATATATTAATTTACTTTTATTTACACCTTGTCGTTGTTTATTATACGATAGGAATGATTTTATCATTAGGTCGTATCATTTCTCCTGAACACTCTATGTTTAATAAACTTAGAAAGTGAAATGAATTATATTTAAAATTTGTTTTCAACAGAGCGGATTTGACCATCTGTTGTTTGCCATGCCTTTCATAATTTTTCAGTAATTATGATAGTTGTTCTGTTCTCCCAATCATAAAACTTTAAATAAGATTCTATTAGTTCTTGCCTCACTCTCCTTAAGTTTTTGGTAAAAATCGAAAAGTTACCAGACTTTAAAGGGGAGTTTTTTATTTGTCAACAGTTAGTAGAAAAACGATATATTGCTCCATTTAGATTAATTATGGAGATAACCAAATAATAGCTTGTGATAAGAAGATACCTTTGAAGTTTCAGAAACAATCTGTTTTCCATCCTGCTATATTCATCTTTGCCAAAGTTGCAACAACACAATAATAACAATTGCTTGGGCATTGGGTGATTAGTTTACTATCAATAGGGTTAGAGTGGAGTTGGAGTATATGGATTGGCATTAATCTTATAATGATGATTCTGTTGAGTTATGTGCTAACAAAAACTGAGCCAATCAGTAACTACCAAGAGTCATCATCTAACCTCAAAAAATGGCTATTTGCAATAGGTGCTTTTAGCGTTTTATTTTGCTGGGCACTACTAGTAAAAACATTTTTCCCAATAAGGCAAAACCAGGAGGGATTAATAGCTGATATGAATCAGGTCAATCACTACTTTCGAGTTGTCTTATTATTGACTATCTGTCTTATTGCCCCAATTTAAGAAGAGATAACGTTCAGGTTGTTTGTCATGAGAACATTTGGGAACTCCCTGAGTGGTCCCTTGGTTGTGATCTTATCTTCTATACTATTTAGCTGGTCTCACTTACATGGTCTATCTGTCGTCGACTTTGTTGTCTATTTTGGTATGGGTTTGATTTTCGCTAGTTTGCACCACTATACAAAATCCATTCATTATTCGATTGGCGAGCATATTGTTTGGAATAGTTTGTCATATATTTTTTATTTTCTAACATTTTTGCTTGATTTACTCTAAGTAATAAGATTGAGAGACTAATCACATTACTAAGACATTTTTGTCAGTTTAAAAGAGCTTTTTGGCTCTTTTGTTATTCGTTTTTTTAATGAATAAAATGTTATTATTTTATTGTTAACTAAATAAAGTTCGTAACTTTATATGATTTATATAGAATTACGAGTTTTTTGTTAGATAAATATGAGAAAATATAGTATGACGAATTCCTAAATAAAAAATAATGAAAGGAACATGATGTTAAAAGATGTTAATGTTGGAATGAGTCATTTATTAGTTAGAGGTGCTATTATTCTAGTAGTAGGGATTGTTTTTCTGTTGCAACAGATTCAGTAAGTACTTCAAGTGGGAGCTTTGGAATAGGTTATCGAGAAGAAAAGACCCAGACGTTCTCTTTGGATCAGCTGTCCCAAGTGATTTTGTATTGCGGGGAGCCCAATACTGTTAGATTTACTTATACAAATAGCTTCTATATGATGAAAGATATTTATATCGCTCTGGATGGTGCTGGTAGCTCTTTGACCACTCATGATCATGCTGTTCCTAATGATTAAACCAGATTATATAAGGTATTTCAAAGTCATTGACGATATGCATGATACCATGTACCAACAGACTGTTTTTCATGTTCAACTGCAAGCTTGGAAATACACCATGAAATCGATTGATCAATTAGTTGTAGATGATTTGAATCATATCAGTAATGAGAAAACCACTTTGGTTAAATAAAAAGGAACACTGTCAAAAATGGCAGTGTTCCTTTTTATTTTAGGAGAGAGCTAAGATTGGTCATCTAATGGGATTTCCACATGTTCAACTGTCATAGTAATGACAGGTTTGATAACACAATCTCTGTCTTTAGGGATAGTCTCCTGTTGCAGAGGCGCCTCATCGCTCCAAATTTTCTTGTCAGAACAATTGGAATGTAGATAATTTGAATCAGTCTTTTTAGACATTTCATATCCTTTCCAGGCTCAATACAATTTTTGAGTTATGCACCTTGATGGCGATCAGCTGGAATATCTTTAGCTAATGCATTGTATTGACTATCCAAAAGATGATCAGCATCCATTATTGTTTTACCAACAAGGAAATATTTATTGCTTTTTATATTATTATCCCATGTTGTATCAACATAATATTTAACGCCATTAATAGTAACAATGTTCCAAGCGTGATTTCCACCTCCAGCTTGACCAGTTACATACCATACTGATAAGCCAGCAGTAGCAGCCATATCTTTAAACATTACTGCAAAGGCTTGACAAACACCACGTTTATCTTTGTAGAGTGCTTCAGGAGCATGGATACTGATACCACTAGCAGTTTCACGAGTGGTTGCCAGTTCTTCAGTCGCGTAAGTGTAATTATTAACCAAGTGGTCATGAATTACTTTAGCTTTTTCATAATCACTTGTGATATTTTTGTTAGTAATATTTTCTTTGACAAAAGAATCTACAAACTGTTTATATTCTTTATGTAATCCTACCATGTCACCTTTAAGAGTATAGGTGATTGTGATGTCGCTTTTTACAATAATGCGTTGGATTTGTCCACCAAGAGTATAAGTGCTAATGTTACTTTTGGCATTGAATTCAGTTGCTGTTCCAAGTGTATCTCCAATTTCCCGGATGATGCTTCCGAGATTTTTTTGGTATTCGTCAACTTGTTCTTGAGTTTTAAACTCCATTTGAACACTGATGTGTGGTACTTGGTTGCTAATATTATTTCGTAAAACTTCTTTTAAACTATCGTAATCGGCAATATTAGCTGACTCAGGCTGTGATGCCTTTGCATCAGAGGTAGCCTGTTTTTCCTCACTCTTAGTTACTTCTTGTTTATTGCCTGACGCTTCTGATTGAGTAGTTTTTTCTTCTACTTTGTTTGCAGGAACAGAAGTATTTTCGCTAACTTTGAGAGTAGCAAGTTTAGAAGTCTCAGTTTCAATAGCCGCTGTTGATAGGGCATCTACTTCTTGTTGAAGGATTGCCATAGCAGCTTTGTAATTATTAACTTCAGCTACAAGAGGTTCAATTTGATTTCTGAGTGAATGAAATAAATTTTCAGCTTCTTGTATAGAATTCACAGAGTTGTAGTTTACAGTTGCTAAAATAGCTTGAATTTTGTTAACAACCTGATTACGTTGCCCCACGAGCTGAGCTGCTTTATTTTGACTTGTCTGAAGCTTATTATGATTTTGGTCAATCAGATTTTGAACAGTTTGGTTAATGACATTACGTTGATTAACGATAGCATTATAGTTACTGGGAGAGAGATGACCAGCTTTCACCTGGTTAAATAATTGCTCATCTTTTTGTTTAAATAATGTTATAGCTCTATTTAACTGTTCAATAGTTGGATTAGCATTTAGTTGAGTGAATGAGTTGACATTATCAACAACAAATTGATTGAGCAAACGATGTTGTTCCTTGATGTAACTAATAAGCTGCTCTTCATTATTTTGCTTACTGATATAGTGATACTCACTGGTGGTGTCATCAGCTTTAACCTCATAGTTAATAGTTGATAGTGAACTGATAATTAAAGCTGCGGCAAGGCCACTAATAATTTTTTTAATCTTCATTAGTTCTCCTGTTATAAACTAAATAAAATGGGATTCCATAACAACCATTTGTGGGGAGTTTTATCCACCAACGATAATTAGGATATCCATGATTAATGTGAACAACAAAGCTTTGTTAATTTTTTTCATGACTATCTCCTTTCTGATTTTCTATTTTGTACTTGTATTATATAATGGATTTAAAGGGTCTTTTAAATTGTTGTGAAAGTGGGAAAAATGGAAAAAGAATTAGGAAAAACACTAAGAAGATTACGTAAAGGAAAAAAAGTTAGTATTTCTTCTTTAGCAGATGAGCACCTATCCAAGTCACAAATCTCAAGGTTTGAGAGAGGAGAGTCAGAAATTACTTGTAGTCGTTTGCTTAATATTTTAGACAAACTCAACATCACTATTGATGAATTTGTGTCGATTCATTCTAAGGCGCACACTCATTTTTTTATCCTTTTAAATCGAGTAAGAAAATATTGTGCTGAAAAAAATGTAACTAAATTAGTGGCTCTCTTAGAGGATCATAACCATAAAGACTATGAAAAGATTATGATTAAGGCTCTTATTTTTTCAATTGATCAATCAATAGAGCCTAATCAAGAAGAATTAGCACGCTTAACAGACTATCTTTTTACGGTGGAGCAGTGGGGATATTATGAAATTATTCTCTTAGGAAATTGCTCACGTCTCATTAATTACAATACTTTATTTTTATTGACCAAAGAAATGGTTAATTCGTTTGCTTATTCAGAACAAAATAAAACCAATAAAATCCTAGTTACACAATTAGCAATTAATTGTCTAATCATCAGCATTGATCACTCTTACTTTGAGCATAGCCACTACTTAATTGATAAGGTTAGATCATTGTTACAGGATGAAGTTAATTTCTATGAAAAAACTGTTTTCTTATATGTAACTGGATACTATCATTTAAAACTTGGTGATACTTCTTCAGGAAAAGAAGATATGAGGAAAGCTTTACAGATTTTTAAATATTTAGGTGAAGATTCATTTTACAATACTTATAATGAACATTATTGTCAAAAAGTACTTGGCAATAATAAAGAATGCTAATGAGTGCAAGTTTATGAGTAATTTTTAAAGCTTTTGTCTCAAAATGATAATAAGAAAGGAAAATAGAAATCGAATGGTCAGGTGACATCAAGAACGTTTGGAAATTATTGCTCTAAGCAATGACTATTGATTTTTAGACTATATATTTATGCCAGAATTACCAGAAGTAGAAACCGTTAGAAAAGGACTAGAAAGACTTGTAGTTAATCAAGAAATAGCTTCTATAACGATTAAAGTCCCTAAAATGGTGAAAACTGATTTGAATGACTTTATGATAAGTCTACCAGGAAAAACAATTCAACAGGTATTGAGACGAGGGAAGTATCTTCTTTTTGATTTTGGTGAAATGGTTATGGTATCACATTTACGCATGGAAGGAAAATATCTACTCTTCCCAAATAAAGTACCAGATAACAAACATTTTCACCTTTATTTCAAATTGACTAATGGCAGCACATTGGTTTACCAAGATGTCCGTAAATTTGGGACATTTGAGTTGGTTCGTAAATCATCTCTCAAAGATTATTTTACTCAAAAAAAATTAGGTCCTGAGCCAACTGCTGACACATTTCAATTTGAGCCTTTTTCAAAAGGCTTAGCAAACTCCAAAAAGCCAATAAAACCTTTACTATTAGATCAGAGATTAGTAGCAGGACTTGGAAATATTTACGTAGATGAAGTCTTGTGGGCAGCAAAAATTCACCCACAGCGTTTGGCTAATCAATTGACCGAATCTGAAACAAGCTTATTACACAAGGAAATTATTCGCATTTTAACTTTAGGCATCGAAAAAGGTGGCTCCACGATTAGAACATATAAGAATGCTCTTGGAGAGGACGGTACGATGCAAAAGTATTTACAGGTCTATGGTAAAACTGGGCAACCGTGTCCAAGGTGTGGTTGTTTAATTAAGAAGATAAAAGTAGGAGGGAGAGGGACGCATTATTGCCCTCGGTGTCAATGCTTATGACAAAAATAATAGGACTGACAGGAGGGATAGCTTCTGGAAAGTCAACGGTAACAAAAATAATACGAGAATCAGGTTTTAAAGTCATAGATGCGGATCAAGTGGTTCATAAATTGCAAGCTAAGGGTGGGAAACTTTACCAAGCTTTATTAGAATGGTTGGGTCCCGAGATACTTGATGCTGATGGTGAGTTGGATAGACCAAAGCTTTCTCAAATGATTTTTGCTAATCCAGACAATATGAAGACATCAGCTAGGCTACAAAATAGTATCATTCGTCAAGAGTTAGCATGTCAGCGCGACCAATTAAAACAAACAGAAGAGATATTTTTCATGGATATTCCTTTATTGATTGAAGAAAAGTATATAAAATGGTTTGATGAGATTTGGTTGGTATTTGTTGATAAAGAAAAACAATTACAACGATTAATGGCCCGTAACAACTACAGTCGAGAAGAAGCAGAATTACGACTTTCACACCAAATGCCTTTAACAGATAAAAAAAGTTTCGCTAGTCTTATTATTGACAATAATGGTGATTTAATAACTTTAAAAGAGCAAATATTGGATGCTCTTCAACGTTTATAGAACTACTAAATGGATAATGTATTTATCCATTTTTTGTCTTTATTACACTAGTTTTAAAAAACTTGCGATTAAACCACAGTAATAGTACAATGATATAAAAGGTTTACTTTCAAAGGAGTTTTTATGGAGTTAGTAATTAGAGATATTCGTAAGCGGTTTCAGGAAACAGAGGTCTTGAGAGGAGCAAGTTACCGATTTTATTCAGGTAAAATAACAGGGGTCTTAGGTAGGAATGGTGCTGGGAAAACAACTTTATTTAATATACTTTATGGGGATCTTGCAGCTGACAACGGGACCATTTGTTTATTGAAGGATAATCACGAGTATCCTCTTACCGATAAGGATATTGGTATTGTTTATTCCGAAAACTACCTTCCAGAATTTTTAACAGGGTATGAATTTGTAAAATTTTACATGGATTTACATCCTTCAGATGATTTAATGACAATAGATGATTATTTAGATTTTATGGAAATAGGACAAACAGAGCGTCATAGAATTATCAAAGGATATTCTGATGGAATGAAGAGTAAGCTCTCATTAATTTGCCTGATGATTTCTAAGCCAAAAGTAATTTTACTAGATGAGCCACTGACTGCAGTTGATGTTGTATCAAGTATTGCAATAAAACGCCTTTTGTTGGAATTAAGTGAGGATCATATTATTATATTATCAACTCATATAATGGCCTTAGCAGAAGATCTATGTGATATTGTGGCTGTATTAGACAAAGGAAAACTCCAAACATTAGATATTGATCGTAAACATGAACAATTCGAAGAGCGTCTTCTTCAAGTGTTGAAGGGAGATGAATATGACAAGTAAAGCATTAATATGGTCTATATTACAGATTGATAGTGCTAGAGCTTATAATAGTTTTTTATATTACCTTCAGAAAATCCCCTGGTTGGGAAGAAAAATCCCTAACCGATGGTTTAAAACCGATGATATAAAAGGTGTAGTACTATTTATTCGTATCATTTTCTTTTTCTTAAGAGGTTTTGGTCGTTCCATAGGTTACGTACTATATTGTTATGTTTTATCATTTTTTGTTAGAAGTGGCATGAAGCAGTTAAATATTTTACCGCAAGAAGGTTTTACCCTAACTTTAACATTGATGGTGATTACCTCTCTTTTAATTGTCATAAATTTCTATATAAAACTTATAGAACCTAATGATATGCAACAAACTCATATGATTCGCCTTTTCAGAATTGAGCCATCGAGGTATTTCCAATCCGCTGAACTTTTAGAAGCCAGTAGTGAACTATTTTTTAGAAGTTTGAGCTTTGGCATATTTTTCCATTTAAATCACTTTGCTTTTTGGCATGGTTTGACTTTTGCTTTATTTTTAGCAGGTAGTCGCCTTGGAATCAAGGTGCTCTGTTTACCTTTATATGGTAGAGGTAAAGACCAAGAGAATCCAGAGTCTTTACTAAATATTTTATTTTACTTAGGGATTGGTATAGGAGTCTTCCTTTCTCTCTTTTTCCTTCTTCTTGGCAAACAGTTCTCTCCATATCCATTTTTTTCATGGTACACCGGTATTGCAGGACTTATCATATGGTTAGTTAGTTACTATCGATTAAAAACTTATTCTAAACTTAACCACTTGACCTACCTTACCCTAACGCATGAGACGATGAAGGAGAAAATTGCAAAGATTGATAATATAGAGCTGCTTGGGATTGAAATGAAAGATAGGGATATAAATGTCAGTGAACTTTCTCCCCTGCTATTTGAAAATTTATCAGGTATTTCATATTTAAACGCTATCTTTTTAAAACGGATGAGTATATACTTGCAAAGGAAAATTTTGGTACGTTTAGCTGTTTTAAGTGTTCTGTTTGGAATAGAACTCCTTTTCCTGCTATTTTTTAAAGAAAAGATAAATATTCCGATGAATGAGCATAGTTTTTCAAAATTCCTATTTTTGAGTGCAGTTCCAGGATATCTAATATATATCGGTGAATCCTATTCAAAATTTTGTTTCTATCATTTGGATCGTCCATTATTAAGATATAATTTCTATCGTGAAAGAGAAAATATCTTAGCAACCTTAAAAATACGTTTCCTTTATAGTATAAAACTTAATTTCCCCATTTTTGTAGCTTTAAACATATGTTTTGGAACCTATTATTTTAATTTTTTCACCCCTAAGATTGATCAGATTATCATATTAGTAATTACACAAGCTATATCAATGATTTTATTTAGTTTTTACTTTTTGTATCTTTATTTCTTCTTACAGCCTTTTACAGAAGGATTAAAATCAAAGAGTGCTATGTATAATATTTTAACCTTTATTATATACTATATGGGATATAAGCTATTTACCTTTACTAAATCTATAACGATGCCAATATTATTAGTAAGCCTAGGAATTATAGTTGTTATTTTAATTATTGGCTATTTAGCAGTTGTAGTATTTGCTCCAAAAACTTTCCGTTTAAAAAGTTAATTTTAATTGTGGTATAATAACAGAGGCATGTGATAACATAGGTTTAGTTACATAAAGGAAATTATAATGGAAATAACATCTCAAATAGATGTTAAATCTCAATAAAACTGCTAAGATAGTTAGTGGTAGAAAAGTTTAGAAAGAAGATGATGTTTTATCTCAGTTGAAACGGTTAACTGGAAGCAAAATTTAAAAGTGGCTTGGCTCGGTAATTTTTTTACTGGGGCAAGCTTTTCACTTGTTATGCCTTTTATGGTATTATATGTAGAACAATTAGGAGCACCTAGCAACAAAGTAGAGTGGTATGCAGGCCTATCAGTATCCTTATCAGCCTTGTCTTCAGCTTTAGTTGCCCCATTATGGGGGCGCTTAGCTGATAAATATGGTAGAAAACCGATGATGGTAAGAGCAGGGTTGATGATGACTTTTACTATGGGAGGTCTTGCTTTCATTCATAGTGTTACAGGACTTCTGATTTTACGTATATTAAACGGCATTTTTGCAGGCTATGTACCTAACTCTACAGCTTTGATAGCAAGTCAAGCTCCTCAAGAGGAATCAGGATATGCCTTAGGAACCTTAGCGACAGGAGTGACTGGAGGTATGTTAATTGGTCCACTTTTAGGGGGACTTTTAGCAGAGTGGTTTGGTATTAGGGAAGTTTTTTTATTAGTGGGAACCATATTGTTAATATCTACTTTAATGACCATTTTTATGGTAAAGGAAGATTTCAAACCCATTTCTAACGAAGAAACCATGCCAACTACAGAAGTGTTCAAAAGCGTTAAAAGCTTACAAATTTTAATAGGGCTGTTTGTAACAAGCATGATTATTCAAATTTCTGCACAATCAATTGCACCTATTTTAACACTTTACATTCGTCATTTAGGACAGACTGAAAACTTGATGTTTGTTTCCGGATTAATTGTTTCTGGTATGGGATTCTCTAGTATTCTGAGTAGTCCAAAGCTAGGAAGAATCGGGGATCGCATAGGCAATCATCGTTTGCTATTATTAGCTCTACTGTATAGTTTCCTCATGTATGTCTTATGTTCATTGGCACAGACTTCATTACAGCTAGGGGTTATTAGATTCCTGTATGGTTTTGGAACAGGTGCCTTGATGCCGAGTATTAATTCAATCTTGACTAAAATTGCTCCAAGACAAGGTTTATCAAGGATTTTCAGTTATAACCAAATGTTTAGCAATTTAGGACAAGTATTAGGTCCTTTTGTCGGTTCAGCAGTTTCTATTCATTTAGGATTCCGATGGGTTTTCTTTGTGACTAGCTTCATCGTTTTAGCTAATTTTGTTTGGTGTTTTATTAATTTTAGAAAATATATTAGAGTTAAGGAAATTGTGTGAGAGTTAAAATTAATTTAAAGTGTAGCTCTTGTGGTAGTAAGAATTATTTAACCAGTAAGAATAAAAGTAATCATCCCGATAAAATCGAGGTTCCAAAGTATTGCCCAAAGGAGAGAAAAGTAACACTACATATTGAATCTTAATAAGTTTTATGTTAGAATGTACTTTGACCATAGTGGAGGAATTAACATGTATAACCTATTACTCACCATTCTACTTGTTTTATCAGTATTATTGATTATCTCAATTTTCATGCAACCACAAAAGAATCCAAGTAGTAATGTTTTTGATAGTAGCGGTTCTGAAGCCCTTTTTGAACGTAGTAAAGCTCGAGGATTTGAAGCTTTTATGCAACGTTTTACAGGTGTTTTAGTCTTTTTCTGGCTACTAATCGGCTTAGTATTATCTATTTTATCAAGTCATTAATGATAGCTAAATACAGATAAGTGAGGATGGGGGATAGCCCAACCTCACTTTTTGTTAGTAGAATGGTTGTAGAGTAATAATAAAGTGACTAAAGTTACTAGAAAAGGAAATAATGAAAGAAAAAATTATAAAATATTTGGAAGAACACGGTAAAACCAGCGTTAATGATTTAGCTGCTGCCCTAGATATGGCAGGCGCAAAAGCATTTCCAAAATTAATCAAAACAATCTCAAATTTGGAGAGCCACAGGCAATTAAGATTTGACGATAATGGAAGTCTTTCTCTTCAAAAGAAAGAAGCTAAGAAAAAGGAAATCACAGTAAGGGGTCTTTTTAGAGCAAATAAAGCAGGATTTGGTTTTCTTAGTATTGACCAAGACGAAGATGATATGTTTATCGGAAAAAACGATATTGCTTATGCTATTGATGGTGACACGGTAGAAGCTGTTGTAAAGAAACCAGCGGACCGTCTTAACGGGACTGCAGCAGAAGCGCGTGTTGTTAATATTGTTGAACGTAGTTTAAAGACGCTTGTTGGTAAGTTTGTCTTAGACGATGAGCGCCCTAAATACGCAGGATATATCAAATCGAAAAATCAAAAAATCAATCAAAAGATTTATATACGCAAAGAACCGGTCGTTTTAGACGGAACAGAAATTATCAAAGTAGATATTGATAAATATCCGACACGAGGACATGATTACTTCGTAGCAAGTGTTCGTGATATCGTTGGACATCAAGGAGATGTTGGTATTGATGTTTTAGAAGTCTTGGAAAGTATGGATATCGTCTCAGAATTTCCTGAGGACGTTATTGCAGAAGCCAATGCTATCCCAGATGCTCCAACGGAGAAAGATTTAATTGGGCGTGTTGATTTACGTCAAGAGGTCACTTTCACTATTGATGGAGCGGACGCCAAAGATTTAGACGATGCTGTGCATATTAAATTACTGGATAATGGTCATTTTGAACTTGGAGTTCATATCGCAGATGTATCATACTACGTTACTGAAGGCTCTGCCTTAAATCGTGAAGCACTTAGTCGTGGTACGTCCGTATATGTCACAGATCGCGTTGTACCAATGTTACCAGAGCGTCTATCTAACGGTATATGTTCATTAAATCCAAATCTTGATCGTTTAACGCAGTCTTGTATTATGGAAATTGACCAAAATGGGAGAGTTGTTAATCATCAAATTACACAGTCAGTGATTAATACCACTTATCGTATGACTTATACCGCTGTAAATGATATTATTGCTGGCGATGAGGAAATCTGCTCAGAATATGAGTCTATTGTGTCCTCAGTACAGCATATGGTCACTTTACACCATACTTTGGAAGCTATGCGTACGCGTCGTGGAGCGCTGAATTTTGACACATCTGAAGCAAAAATTATGGTTAATGATAAGGGAATGCCAGTTGATATTGTTATTCGCAACAGAGGCATTGCTGAACGCATGATTGAGTCATTTATGTTGGCGGCAAATGAAACGGTTGCTGAACATTATGCTCGTCTAAAACTGCCATTTATTTATCGTATACACGAAGAGCCTAAAGCTGAAAAATTACAAAAATTCATCGATTATGCTTCTGTTTTCGGTGTTCAGATTCAAGGAACAGCAACTAAAATCACCCAATCTGCTTTACAGGACTTTATGAAAAAAGTACAAGGGCAGCCAGGAAGTGAAGTGTTATCTATGATGTTATTGCGCTCGATGCAACAAGCTAGATATTCTGAACACAACCATGGACATTATGGACTTGCTGCGGAATATTACACTCACTTTACTAGCCCCATTCGACGTTATCCAGACTTGTTAGTTCATCGTATGATTCGTGATTATGATGATAAAGCGATGGATAAAGCTGATCATTTTGCTAACCTTATCCCAGAAATTGCAACTCAAACGTCTAGTCTTGAGAGACGTGCCATTGATGCTGAACGTATTGTAGAGGCAATGAAGAAAGCCGAATATATGGAAGAATATGTTGGTGAGGAATTTGAAGGTGTGGTTGCAAGCGTTGTTAAATTTGGTATGTTTGTAGAATTACCAAATACTATTGAAGGATTGATTCACGTAACGACCTTGCCTGAATATTATCACTTTAATGAACGTACGCTGACGCTTCAAGGTGAGAAATCTGGGAAAGTTTTCCGTGTTGGTCAACAAATTAAGGTTAAGTTGATTCGTTCTGATAAGGAAACTGGTGATATCGATTTTGATTATTTACCATCAGATTTTGATATTGTTGAAAAGGTAAGTAAAAGTTCGCGTGAGGGTCGTCCTAATAGAAGTTCTAAACGAGAACATCAGCATAGAATTTCTGATCGTGATAATAAGAATAAAAATACATCTAAGAAAAAAGCATCTCGAAAACCCAAAAGGAACTCGGATAGCAAATCACATCATCATAAAGACGATAGAACAACAGGTTCAACCAAGAAAAAAACGAAAAAACCTTTCTATAAAGGCGTTGCTAAGAAAGGTCAGAAACGGAAATCTAAGAAAGGTTAAGTATGGTTAAAGGTCAAGGAAACGTTGTAGCACAAAATAAAAAAGCGCATCACGACTATACTATCGTTGAAACAATAGAAGCAGGAATTGTTTTGACAGGAACAGAAATCAAAAGTGTCCGCGCAGCGCGTATTACATTGAAAGATGGATATGCACAAATAAAAAATGGTGAAGCGTGGTTGATTAATGTTCATATTACACCATATGATCAAGGTAACATATGGAATCAAGATCCTGATCGTACACGAAAGTTATTACTAAAAAAACGTGAGATTGAAAAAATATCAAATGAACTGAAAGGGACTGGTATGACTCTGGTACCTCTAAAAGTTTACTTAAAAGATGGTTTTGCTAAAGTTCTATTGGGTTTGGCAAAAGGAAAACATGATTATGATAAGCGAGAGTCTATCAAACGTCGTGAGCAAAACCGTGATATTGCCCGTCAGTTAAAAAACTATAATTCACGATGATTATCAAAAGGTTAGGCAATTGCCTAACCTTTTTTGGACGAAAAAAGTGAAGTTGATTGACCAACTTCACTAATAATATAGACTTAATGTGATTTATGTTTGAAGTGACTATATAAACCAAATCCAATAATCCAGATGGTTGCTCCAATAGCCCCGATGTATGTTGAATCTTGCAAGAAGAGAGAAACGAATACAAAGAGGAAGAAGAGAAGTGTGATTGGTGAAAGGATTTTGTAGGCAGGCATTTTATAACCATCTTCCATAAAATCAGGTGATTTACGATATTTCCAATGTGCAATCATAATAAGAACATAGATAGAAATGTAAACACCAGAAGATGATGCAGTAATTAAGGAGAAGGCATCTGAAATACCAGGTAAAACACTGATAAGTGCTGAAGCTCCAACGATTACAGCTGATGCAATAATAGCTCGACTTGGAACGCTTTGACGAGATAATTGGTCTAATTTTAACGCTTTTGTAAGAGCATTTGGTGATTCATTAGCCAATTGGAATAAATGACGCCCTGTTGAGTACAAAGTAGAATTAAGAGCAGATGCTGCAGACGTTAGGACAACAAAGTTAATCAAAGCGGCAGCCCACTTAATCCCAGCTAGTTTGAATACTGTAACGAAAGGTGACTCATTAACTGGTAACTGTTGCCATGGGAAGATGGCCATAATTGCTAATAATGAACCTGCGTAGAATAAAATAATACGCATCGGAATTTCTTGGATTGCTTTTGGTAAAACTTTACGTGGATTAGCTGTTTCAGAAGTTGTTACTCCGACAAATTCAATAGCTAAATAAGCAAAGAATACCATTTGGAAAGCCATGAAGAAATTCAATTTACCTTTAGGGAACCATTCAAAATGATTGGTGATATTTGAGATTGAAGCATGGTATCCGTGACCGGTGTCAAAGTTTGTCAATACCATAAAGATACCGGTTGCTATTAAACCAAGAATTGCAATAACTTTTATCATAGCAAACCAAAACTCGGTTTCTCCGAATGCTTTTACAGCAATTAAGTTGATAGAACTTAGGATAGCTAAAAAAACAATTTGGATAATCCAGGATGGCCATTCAGGGAACCAAAATTGAACATACTCTCCTACGGCTGTAATCTCTGCCATACCGATAAATATTAGGGAAATCCAATAAGAAAGTGTTGAGAAAAATCCCCAACCGGGTCCTAAATATTTGGTAATGAAATTAATAAAAGTATGCTGATTTGGATCTTGATAAAGCATCTCTCCAATAGCACGCATCATGAAGAACATGAAAGCGCCAGTGATAGCATAGACAAGAACTATTGAAGGACCCGTCAGGCTAATTGAACGACCTGCACCAAGAAAAAGCCCAGTTCCGATTGTCCCTGCAATCGCAATTAACTGTACGTGACGATTTTCTAGGCCGCGTACCATACCATTCTCAGATTTTTGAGTGTGGTCATTATTATTTTTTGACATTATAAATACTCCATCTATTTTTGAAAAACTCCTTTATTATATAATTTTTTTGCAAAATTCGCAATAATTACTATACAATATTTTTCTATGATAAAATCTCCTAGCTAAGTGAGCTAAGAGATTTCAATTCATCCCTCTTCCTTGACAATATAGACTGGGCGTTTTTTAGTTTCTAGGAAAATCTTAGAGATGTATTTGCCTATAATTCCTAGCGACAATAACTGAATACCACCCATAAAAAGTACAATGGTAACTGTGCTTGCCCAACCTGAAACGGGATCCCCAAATAGTAATTTTCGAATTATAATAAAAATGATAGCTAAAAGTGATAGTACTGAACTAAGGGTTCCAATCCAGGTAGCTATAGCTAATGGAATTTCTGAGAAGTTGATGAAACCGTCTAGAGAGTATTTTAAGAGATTAAAGAAACTCCATGAGGTCTTACCCGCAATTCGTTCTCGATTCTCATAACTAATATAAGCGACATCATATCCAATCCAGGAAAAAATCCCTTTTGAGAAGCGATTCACTTCATTTAGCTCGAGAATACTGTCAACAACTTGTTTTGTCATGAGACGAAAATCACGCGCACCATCAACCATTTTAGTATCTGACACTTGATTGATTAATTTATAAAAAAGCTTGGCAAAAAGAGAGCGTATCAACGGCTCCCCTTTACGATCTTTTCGCCTTGTAGCGACAATATCATAACCTTCTTGAAGTTTTAGGTACATTTCTGGTAATAAAGTGGGTGGATCTTGCAAGTCAACATCCATAACAGTGATAAAATCACCAGTAGTATGTTCTAAACCAGCCAATAAAGCAGCATCTTTACCAAAATGGCGTGAAAATGAAAGGTAATGAACATTGTCAAATTGTTTAGCTGCTTTCTTAAGAAGTTCGAGTGTACGATCAGTAGAACCATCGTTTACGAAAATGTATTCAAAATGGGTGTAACGAGCCATTTCGGATTCAACTTTTTTGATTTCTGTTAAAAAAGTTGAGACAGTCTCTTGTTCATTATAACAAGGGACAATAACTGATAATAAAGCCATTTGTAATTCTCCGTATCATTCTTGCTTAAATTTTAACATAATATGGGAAAAAATAGAAAGATTATAAGGTAATCATAAAAAGGACTAGGTTTTTGCCTCAGTCCTTAACTTAATATGATGAGATGTTATTAGTCAGCTTTAAATTGACTGAGTCGAATAACTTCAATTTTATAGCCATCTGGATCTTGAATAAAGTAGAACATATTAGGTTTACCTGGTAATCCAGAAATTTTTGTTACAGAGTAACCTGCTTTCTGATGGGCATCATAAGTAGTTTCCAAATCGTCTACACCAACAGCAATATGACCATACCCATTTCCTAAATCATAAGCTTCGTGATCATAGTTATAGGTTAACTCTAATTCGTAACTAGGGTCGTCCTCTAGGGCCATATAGACTAAAGTAAATTGATTTTCAGGAAAGTCATTACGACGAACTTCCTTAAAACCAAGTGCTTCTTGATAAAAAGCAATTGAGGCGTCCAAATCTTTAACGCGAATACAAGTATGTAAAAATGGCATAGTCTCTCTCCTATTTCTTTATTAGACGTATTATGTCAAAATAAAATTGTCTTTTCAAAAATATTGATTATAAATTAGGCTGTCTATTTACTCAACCCAAGTAATGACTTCTTGGCGTTCTTTCCTAGCACGGGAATGTTTAGGTTCACGCAAACGATAACCAAATGAAACCATACAAGAAATAGCTTCTTTCTTATCGTCTATTAATCCTTCTTTACTAAGGATATTATTGACCTTTTCATAGTCAAATCCTTCAATTGGGCATGAATCTACGCCGATCATAGCAGCAGCCGTCATCATATTACCGAGTGCGATATAAGTTTGTTTTGCTGTCCAATCCCAAAGAGAACGTTCAGAATCAATTTTCATATCGTTTTCTTGGAAGGATTTGTAGAGAGGTATCCTACTCTCAAGGGCAGCTGGATCACCTAGACCACGTCGAATGAGACTGTTAATCATGCTATCAGCGTTATAATAAGCACCTTTTTCAGCTAGTAGTAAAACAAAGTGACTAGCAGTATCTAGTTGATATTGTGCTCCCCAAGCAACTTCCTTAAGTTTATCTCGAAATTTTGCAATTGTTTGTCTATCTAGTACCAAAAATCGCCAGCCTTCTAAACCGACTGAAGAAGGACTCAACCAAGCAGTATCTAAAATATACTCCATATCTTCTTTAGGAATATCATTATTATTATAAACACGAATCGCCATACGAAAATCAAAAGCTCTTCGAACTTGTTTTTTGATATCTTCTTTTGTCATTTTAGATCCTCCTGTTATTAATGCTATCATATCACAATTTAGAAAAAATCTCAGCAGGCGATATCGTAGCAAAGTAGAGCTACAAAATTCTAATGACTGTCAGAAAAATAAAGGGAATGAACAAAATGATAGGGTTTTGATGAAGAAAGTTATATAATTTTACATAAGGAGGGGATAATACCATATATCAAACTATCATTTAGATGTTTAAAATAGATGTTTTTCACTATGAAATTCATTTTTGTCACATAGAAAAGGAGATTGTTATGGAAACATATACTTTATCGAATACTCTTAACATTCCTAAAATTGGTTTTGGGACATGGCAACTAACTGAAGGTGAAGAAGCTTATAAGGCAGTGACTCATGCTTTAAAAGTTGGTTATACTCATATTGATACTGCTCAGATTTATGGTAATGAACATAGTGTTGGACGTGCTATAAGAGACAGTGGTTTGGCAAGAGAAAGTATCTTTTTGACAACTAAGATTTGGAATGACAAACATGACTATCATTTAGCCAAAGCTTCTATTGATGAATCTCTGCAGAAATTAGGTGTTGATTATATTGATCTTCTTTTGATTCATTGGCCAAATCCAAAAGCTCTTCGTGAAAATGATGCGTGGAAAGCTGGGAATGCAGGCACTTGGAAAGCGATGGAAGAAGCTTATAAAGAAGGAAAGGTAAAAGCTATTGGTGTTTCGAATTTCATGAAACATCACTTAGAGGCTTTATTTGAAACTGCCGAAATAAAACCTATGGTTAATCAAATTATCCTAGCACCAGGTTGTGCTCAAGAGGATTTGGTTCGCTTCTGTAAAGGAAATGATATCTTATTAGAAGCTTACAGTCCATTTGGAACAGGTGCTATTTTTGAAAATGAATCTATAAAAGCTATTGCTGAAAAATATGGTAAATCAGTTGCGCAAGTAGCTCTTCGCTGGTCACTTGATAATGGCTTTTTACCATTACCTAAGTCAGCGACTCCCAAAAATATTGAAGCAAACCTTGATATTTTTGATTTTCAATTAAACGAAGATGATATTGCTACCTTAATACAACTAGATTCAGGTATTAAACCCAAAGATCCAGATAATGTCTCATTTTAATAAGAAAAGATGGAAATGTATTTCCATCTTTTTTATGTGGGATAGTTCCTTAAAGTTAAGAAAACCATTAAGACCTCCATTGACGAGGAGAATATATTAATGATAGTATTACTAGAAAAGTAGTAATAAAGGATGAGTATGGAAAAATCCTTTACAATATATCATTATCGAAAGAGGTTATAACATCTAAATGAGACTTGATAAATTTTTAGTAGAATGCGGACTTGGTTCACGTACTCAAGTCAAATTAATATTGAAAAAAAAGCAGATTAGTGTTAATGGTAATAGCGAGACATCTCCAAAAGTACAGGTAGATGAATATAGAGATGAGATTAAATATAATGGAACTCTAGTGTCATATGAAAAGTTTGTTTATTATATGCTTCATAAACCCAAAGGTGTTATATCAGCAACGGATGATCCTTCGCATAAAACCGTGTTAGATTTGCTAGACAAAACTGCTCGAGATAAAGCTGTTTTCCCAGTGGGGCGTTTAGATATTGATACAACAGGCCTTTTGTTATTAACTAATAATGGGGAATTAGCGCATAAAATGTTATCACCTAAAAAACACGTTGATAAATGCTATGAGGTAAAAATCTCAGGGATAATGACAGAAGACGATATTTTGGCATTTGATAAAGGGATTATTCTGAAAGATTTTACTTGTTTACCAGCATTATTAGAAATTGTGGAAGTAAATCAGGTGAAGAAGCAGAGTCTTGTTAAAATCACCATTAAGGAAGGAAAATTCCATCAAGTTAAACGTATGGTTGCTGCGTGTGGTAAGGAAGTCTTAGAGCTAAAGCGTCTAAGGATGGGAAATCTACAATTAGATAAACAGCTAGAAAGTGGACAATGGAGACGGCTAACAATAAAAGAAATAGAAAAATTAGAAAAATATATGCAATAATATAAAACAACAGTTAATATTTTAGCAATTTGATAACACTTAGATTATAATGTAAACGTATACTTTTTTAGATTGGAAGATCAAATGAAACGTAAATACTTTATTCTTAATACGGTGACGGTTTTAACGTTAGCTGCTGCAATGAATACTAGCAGTATCTATGCTAATAGTACTGAGACAAGTGCTTCAGTAGTTCCTACTACAAATACTATCGTTCAAACTAATGACAGTAATCCTACCGCAAAATTTGTATCAGAATCAGGACAATCTGTAATAGGTCAAGTAAAACCAGATAATTCTGCGGCGCTTACAACAGTTGACACGCCTCATCATATTTCAGCTCCAGATGCTTTAAAAACAACTCAATCAAGTCCTGTCGTTGAGAGTACTTCTACTAAGTTAACTGAAGAGACTTACAAACAAAAAGATGGTCAAGATTTAGCCAACATGGTGAGAAGTGGTCAAGTTACTAGTGAGGAACTCGTTAATATGGCATACGATATTATTGCTAAAGAAAACCCATCTTTAAATGCAGTCATTACTACTAGACGCCAAGAAGCTATTGAAGAGGCTAGAAAACTTAAAGATACCAATCAGCCGTTTTTAGGTGTTCCCTTGTTAGTCAAGGGGTTAGGGCACAGTATTAAAGGTGGTGAAACCAATAATGGCTTGATCTATGCAGATGGAAAAATTAGCACATTTGACAGTAGCTATGTCAAAAAATATAAAGATTTAGGATTTATTATTTTAGGACAAACGAACTTTCCAGAGTATGGGTGGCGTAATATAACAGATTCTAAATTATACGGTCTAACGCATAATCCTTGGGATCTTGCTCATAATGCTGGTGGCTCTTCTGGTGGAAGTGCAGCAGCCATTGCTAGCGGAATGACGCCAATTGCTAGCGGTAGTGATGCTGGTGGTTCTATCCGTATTCCATCTTCTTGGACGGGCTTGGTAGGTTTAAAACCAACAAGAGGATTGGTGAGTAATGAAAAGCCAGATTCGTATAGTACAGCAGTTCATTTTCCATTAACTAAGTCATCTAGAGACGCAGAAACATTATTAACTTATCTAAAGAAAAGCGATCAAACGCTAGTATCAGTTAATGATTTAAAATCTTTACCAATTGCTTATACTTTGAAATCACCAATGGGAACAGAAGTTAGTCAAGATGCTAAAAACGCTATTATGGACAACGTCACATTCTTAAGAAAACAAGGATTCAAAGTAACAGAGATAGACTTACCAATTGATGGTAGAGCATTAATGCGTGATTATTCAACCTTGGCTATTGGCATGGGAGGAGCTTTTTCAACAATTGAAAAAGACTTAAAAAAACATGGTTTTACTAAAGAAGACGTTGATCCTATTACTTGGGCAGTTCATGTTATTTATCAAAATTCAGATAAGGCTGAACTTAAGAAATCTATTATGGAAGCCCAAAAACATATGGATGATTATCGTAAGGCAATGGAGAAGCTTCACAAGCAATTTCCTATTTTCTTATCGCCAACGACCGCAAGTTTAGCCCCTCTAAATACAGATCCATATGTAACAGAGGAAGATAAAAGAGCGATTTATAATATGGAAAACTTGAGCCAAGAAGAAAGAATTGCTCTCTTTAATCGCCAGTGGGAGCCTATGTTGCGTAGAACACCTTTTACACAAATTGCTAATATGACAGGACTCCCAGCTATCAGTATCCCGACTTACTTATCTGAGTCTGGTTTACCCATAGGGACGATGTTAATGGCAGGTGCAAACTATGATATGGTATTAATTAAATTTGCAACTTTCTTTGAAAAACATCATGGTTTTAATGTTAAATGGCAAAGAATAATAGATAAAGAAGTGAAACCATCTACTGGCCTAATACAGCCTACTAACTCCCTCTTTAAAGCTCATTCATCATTAGTAAATTTAGAAGAAAATTCACAAGTTACTCAAGTATCTATCTCTAAAAAATGGATGAAATCGTCTGTTAAAAATAAACCATCCGTAATGGCATATCAAAAAGCACTTCCTAAAACAGGTGATACAGAATCAAGCCTATCTCCAGTTTTAGTAGTAACCCTTTTATTAGCTTGTTTTAGCTTTGTAACAAAAAAGAATCAGAAAAGTTGATTGTAATGTAAAATAATTCCTATTTTTCACTTTTTAGTATCATATTTTCGATTTTTATGTTGTAATAAATTATAATGAAGATGTAAGGAATTATAAAATAGGAAATAATATGAAAGTGAAAAATAAGATTTTAACGATGGTAGCACTTACTGTCTTAACATGTGCTACTTATTCATCAATCGGTTATGCTGATACAAGTGATAAGAATACTGACACGAGTGTCGTGACTACGACCTTATCTGAGGAGAAAAGATCAGATGAACTAGACCAGTCTAGTACTGGTTCTTCTTCTGAAAATGAATCGAGTTCATCAAGTGAACCAGAAACAAATCCGTCAACTAATCCACCTACAACAGAACCATCGCAACCCTCACCTAGTGAAGAGAACAAGCCTGATGGTAGAACGAAGACAGAAATTGGCAATAATAAGGATATTTCTAGTGGAACAAAAGTATTAATTTCAGAAGATAGTATTAAGAATTTTAGTAAAGCAAGTAGTGATCAAGAAGAAGTGGATCGCGATGAATCATCATCTTCAAAAGCAAATGATGGGAAAAAAGGCCACAGTAAGCCTAAAAAGGAACTTCCTAAAACAGGAGATAGCCACTCAGATACTGTAATAGCATCTACGGGAGGGATTATTCTGTTATCATTAAGTTTTTACAATAAGAAAATGAAACTTTATTAAATATAAAAAGGAGGACTAACCTCCTTTTTATATTTAAATAGCCCATTCGCCATTTCTAAAGATTGGGACAGCAGTTCCATCTGCACGAATACCATCAATATCCATTTGTTCTGAACCAATCATAAAATCAACATGTGTTGAAGAACGATTTAAACCAGCTTCATCCAATTCTTGACTTGTCATTTCTGTTCCTCCTTCTACATTGAAGGCATATGCAGTTCCAATAGCGAGGTGATTAGAGGCATTTTCATCGAATAAAGTATTAAAGAAAATCAGTCCAGATAGTGAAATTGGTGTTTTATGTGGGACAAGTGCAACTTCCCCAAGCGATCTTGCCCCATCATTTTCCTCGATTAAGCGTTGGACTGTTTCTTGCCCTTTTTCTGCAGTGACATTGATAATTTTACCGTCTTTAAAGGTAAATGTCATATTTTCGATAATAACGCCAGCATAACTGAGAGGTTTTGTACTTGTCACATACCCATCTGCACGACGGTAATCAGGTGCTGAAAAGATTTCTTCAGTAGGCATATTAGCGATAAAAGTCTCTCCCTGAGCGTTGAGACTACCGGCTGCCTCCCAAATATGATTTTTAGGCATACCAAGCGTTAAATCTGTACCTGGTGCGGTATAATGAAGAGCATCAAATTGTTCTTGATTTAGTCTAGTAGCTTTTTCTAATAATTTAGCTTCATGTGCGTCCCAAGCAGCAATAGGATCATCTTCATAAATACGATTTAATTTGAAAATGGTATCCCAAAGAGCATCAACTTGTTGGTCGCTTGTTTTTAATTCTGGGAAGACAAGTGCAGCCCATTCTCTACCAGCAGCTGCAGCCACGTTCCAAGATACTTTATTAGCTTGTATTGCTCTACTTTGTTCCTCTAAGGCAATAGCGGTTGCTCTAGTTGTTTCAGATAAACGTTTAGGATCAACAGTAGCGAAAGCGTTAGGGTTAGAAGATTTCACAACTAATCGACTAGCCTTCTTATTTAATAGTGCTAAAGATTTATCAACGGTATACTGTGGAACATTCGTGAGAACTTCGTCTGAAGCATGAAGTAGTCGCTGGCGCGTGATAAAATCATCTGTATAATCAACAATAACTTCACTTGCTCCCTTTTCATAAGCGGCTTCAGTTAAAAGCCTTGCTAAGTGGACTTGTTCCACATCGATTGTTAAAGCGAGAGTGTGCCCTTTTTGGACATTTAAACCTTTAGAAATAATTAATTGGGCATATTTTTTTAAAAGGTTGTCGAAATCTTGTAAAACCATACTAGCTCCTTTAAATTTACTATTTTTTATAATTTATCATAAACTCTTATAAAGCACAAGGAAATATGGAAGCGATTTAATAAAGATATATTGATTTAATAAAGATATATTTAAGCTAACGGTTTGTAGTTTGCGAAATAAGACGTTTCGTGTTAATATAGACTTAACTATATATTCAGTAAATGAGGTGACATGAGTGGCTTTTGGAGATAACGGACAACGAAAAAAAACTGGGTTTGAAAAACTAACTCTTTTTGTTGTTATTTTGATGGTACTAGTAACAGTTGGTGGTTTGGTATTTGGTGCTATTAGTGCAATCATGTAATGAGAAACGCTGTAAAGCGTTTTTTTATACTGAATAGAATAAAGAATAGGAATTTTAGAAATGAGTATGTTTTTAGATACTGCCAAAATTAGTGTTAAGGCAGGTCGCGGTGGTGATGGCATGGTTGCTTTTCGCCGTGAGAAATATGTCCCCAATGGAGGCCCGTGGGGCGGTGATGGCGGTAAAGGCGGATCGGTCATTTTTAAAGTAAACGAAGGTTTACGAACTTTGATGGATTTTCGATATAACCGTAATTTTAAAGCAAAAGCTGGTGAAAAAGGGATGACTAAAGGTATGCACGGTCGAGGTGCAGAAGACCTTATTGTGTCATTACCACCTGGAACAACTGTTCGTGATGCTACTACAGGTAAGGTTATTACCGACCTTGTGGAGCATGATCAGGAATTCGTTGTAGCCAGAGGTGGCCGCGGTGGTCGTGGAAATATTCGCTTTGCAACCCCACGTAATCCAGCTCCTGAAATTGCTGAAAATGGGGAGCCTGGTGAAGAACGTGAATTACAATTAGAATTAAAAATTTTGGCTGATGTTGGTCTCGTTGGTTTCCCATCAGTTGGGAAGTCGACGCTACTTAGTGTTGTTTCAGCAGCAAAGCCTAAAATTGGTGCCTATCATTTTACGACAATTGTCCCTAATTTAGGGATGGTTCGTACAAAATCAGGTGATAGCTTTGCAATGGCTGATCTTCCTGGTTTGATTGAAGGGGCTAGTCAAGGTGTCGGATTAGGAACTCAGTTTCTTAGACATATTGAGCGTACACGTGTTATTCTACATGTTATTGATATGTCGGCAAGTGAAGGACGAGACCCTTACGATGACTATGTTTCAATTAATAATGAGTTGGAAACTTACAATCTTCGATTGATGGAACGTCCGCAAATTATTGTTGCCAATAAAATGGACATGCCTGATTCAGAAGAGAATTTGGCAGCATTCAAAGAAAAATTAGCAGCAAACTATGATGAGTTTGATGACATGCCTATGATTTTTCCAATTTCAAGTTTAGCACATCAAGGACTAGAAAACCTTATGGATGCGACGGCTGAATTATTAGCCAATACAGAAGAGTTTCTTCTTTATGACGAAACTGACATGCAAGAAGATGAAGCATACTATGGATTTAACGAAGATGAACGTCCATTTGAGATTACACGTGATGATGATGCAACGTGGGTATTGTATGGTGATAAGCTAGAAAAACTCTTTGTTATGACAAATATGGAACGCGATGAATCAATAATGAAATTTGCTCGTCAGTTACGTGGTATGGGCGTTGATGAAGCCCTTCGAGAGCGCGGAGCTAAGGATGGAGATATTGTTCGTATAGGTAACTTCGAATTTGAATTTGTAGATTAATGCAGTACTTGATTGGAGGTTTTTTATGGGAGATAAACCGATATCATTTCGTGATAAAGATGGGAATTTTGTTTCAGCGGCCGATGTCTGGAATGCTGAAAAATTAGAAGAACTCTTTAACACATTAAATCCTAATCGTAAACTTCGTTTAGAACGCGAAAAATTAGCAAAAGAAAAAGGATAGTTAAGTAACTATCCTTTTTAGTTATTTTGGTATGAAAAAAGACTCTAAAACATAATTGATAGAGTGTTAAGGTACAGATTACTTTATTATTTTAAACGTTTTTGAGCTTTTTGATATACTGAAGAGCATTTTTTACAATGGTTGGAGTATAAGTAATAAATTTATAAGCAAAATAAAAAGCACAAACTAAAGTTATAAAAAATAGTAAGTAAATAATAGGGTTTTGCGTTAAGAATCCTTGAAAAAGAAGTACAAGGTTAAGAATTACGGTAGAGATACTTAAGATAAAAATAACTAAATAAGCAATAATAGTTGTCCAAAACCTTAAATGGATGTTACTCACCTTTTCCCATTTAATATCTAAAAAGTCATCTATAAAGTTGACATGATAAGTCATATGTTCTTTAATAAAGTGCAATATTCTGTTAATATAGTCTTTCATACTGCTATATTATCATACTGAAAGCCCTTGTGCAACATTATTCAAACATTCTAGCTGATGTTTTGCTAATTTTAGAAGAAAACTTATCCTATTATAATTTGTTTGTGATTAGGATATAAAAAAAGATGACACGAAGTCATCTTTTTTATTAAACGTTTAAAACTTTATTAAGGAAGTCTTGGAGACGTGGGTGTTGAGGTGTATCAAAGATTTGCTCAGGTGTCCCATCTTCGAGGAAACGACCACCATCTGTAAAGATAACACGATTGGCAACTTGACGAGCAAATCCCATTTCGTGTGTCACAATTAACATAGTCATACCTTGTTCAGCTAAATCTTTCATAACATTGAGAACATCTCCAACCATTTCTGGATCAAGTGCAGAAGTTGGTTCGTCAAAAAGTAAGATATCTGGATTCATCGCTAAGCTTCTTGCGATAGCTACACGTTGTTTTTGTCCTCCAGATAAACTATCTGGTTTGGCATTAGCTTTATCGGCTAAACCAACTTTTTCAAGTAATTCCATCCCATGCTTTTCAGCTGCTTCTTTAGATTCTTTACCAAGTTCTATAGGAGCAAAAGTGATGTTTTCAAGAACTGACATATGTGGGAAAAGATTGAAGTGTTGAAATACCATTCCGATATTTTCACGTGCTTTGTCTATGTCTGTTTTTGGGTTTGATAACTCAAAGCCGTCCACAACAACTTTTCCACTTGTGATTGATTCAAGTAAGTTCAATGTGCGAAGGAAAGTTGATTTTCCTGAACCAGAAGGTCCAATAATACAAACAACATCACCTTCATAAAATTTAGCATCAATACCTTTTAAAACTTCATTTTGCCCATACGACTTGTGTAAATCTTGGACATCAATTTTTAATTCTGCCATTATTTAAGCCTCTTTTCTAAACGTTTTGCTAGACGGGTGAGAAGGGTAATGATTACAAGATACATAATTGCAAGGATAGCATACATACGGAATGATTGATAGTTACGTGCAATTATGATTTTACCAGTTTGGAAGAGTTCCACAAGTCCGATTGCTGATACAATTGTTGTATCCTTTAATGAGATGACAAATTGGTTGATAAAGTTTGGTAACATAAGGCGTACTGCTTGAGGCAAGATAACCTTTTGCATAGTTTTGCCGTAAGAAATACCTAAACTACGACTTGCTTCCATTTGACCAGAAGGAACAGCTTCAATACCACCACGTACAATTTCAGCAATGTACGCACCACCATTTAAAGAAAGAGCGATAGTAGCAGCAACGAAGTCATTAATTGGACTTTGGTGACCTGTGATGCTTTCGATTAAATTAGGAATACCCCAGAAAATAAAAGCGGCCACAATCATGAGTGGAATACCACGGACAATATCAACAAAAATCATTGAAATTGTGCGGAGAGTATTACTTGGTGATACGCTCATCATACCAAAGATAATACCAATAACCATAGCAATCGCAAATGAGATAAGAGTTAAACTTAAAGTAGTTCCAATACCAGATAGCAATTGTTTGTAGTTATTAGAAATTAACCCTAAAATAGTTGATTCATCTACAGGTTTAGCAGCTTTATCGTTTGAAGAGGTGCTGGCTGTGGAAAGGTATTTTTTAACAAGTTTATCGTACTCACCCGATTTTTTGAGTGAAGCAAGACCGTTGTTAAACATTTTAATTAATTCTGGATTTGCCCCTTTTTTCACTGCAAATCCGATATCGCCTGATTTTTCACCTTTGATAGGTGTTTCAAATTTACGACCTTGATTAATAGCGTAAGCAAGAACTGCTTCGTCATCCATTAGAGCATCAATTGAACCTGAGTTCATACTATCATACATTGTAGATGCTTCATCAAATGCTTTAACATGATAGTTGTACTTATCTGCGTGGTCTGATAACCAAGTATATGAGGCAGTACCATTTTTAGCACCAACTGTTTTTCCTTTTAAATCTTGGTATGATTTGACATTGCTTCCTTTTTTAACCGCTAAGATAACGCTAGATGTGTAATAAGGATCAGAAAAATCAAAGATTTTTTGGCGTGCTTCTGTGATTGTAGCTCCTGCAATAACACCGTCAGCTTGTCCAGATTGGACAGCATTTAAAGCGGCATCAAAACCTGGATTTGAGATATCAAGTTTAAAACCTTGCTGTTTAGCAATTTTCTTGATTAATTCCATATCAAAACCAGTATATTTCCCTTTACCGTTTTGATATTCGAATGGTGCGAATGAAGAATCAGAAACAATTTTATAACTTGGCTTTACAGGAGTTGCTTTTTCATTGGCATTACCTGTTGCTTTGCCGCTTGTTTTTGTAGCGTCTTTCCCAAGCCATTTATCCATGATGTCATTATAAGTGCCATCTGATTTCATTTGTGCAAAAGCTGTGTTAAATTCTTTAATTAGGTTATCGTGTCCACTACCTTTTTTGACAGCAAATGCAAAGCTACCAACTGCCTCGCCTTCCATGTTAATGGCGTAAGCTTTTCCTTGATTTATCGCAAATTGCACAACTGGTTGATCGTCCATAGCGGCGTAAATAGAACCAGAATCAAGGCTGTTATTCATTAGGTCACTTGTATCAAATGTTTTAACTTTATAGCCGTATTTAGATTTATTTTCCTCTAAGAAGCTTTGAGCAGCTGTTCCATTTTTTACACCGACTACTTTTCCTTTTAGTTGTTTGTAGTTTGTGACTTTATTATTATTTTTAGTATAAAGAATAACGGAAGTATCGTAATAAGTATCTGAGAAATTAAAGACTTTTTTACGTGCTTCAGTAACAGTAGTTCCGGCCATTAGCGCGTCTGCCTGTCCAGATTGAACAGCGTTAACTGCGGCATCAAAACCTGGGTACGTCATGTTAACATTCCAGCCAGCACGCTTAGCGACTTCGTTAACGATGTCAACATCGATTCCTTTATAAGTTTGATCAGAATCTTTAAATTCGAATGGAGCGTATGCTGTATCAGAAACAATATTCACAGTCTCTGCACTGACCTTTCCACCAAACACAAAGAATATTGAGAGTAAAGCAAGCGTAAAAGCTTTTAACTTGTGCTTCATGTAAATCTCCTTTTTATAAATATGTGTTTTATTATATCAAAATAAATAAGATAGAGCAACAAAATGTCATTTCTATGTTAGAAAACGTAACATGTATGTTATGTTAATTTTATATATATCTTTAGTTAGTATTATGATATAATCGTTCTAGTGTTATCACACAAAAAGGATTTAGGATTATTATGAATAAAAGGATTTTAAATAGTCAGTTCGCTGTCTATAAAAACTGGCCGTCATGGCTATTATTGTTATTTGCTTGTTTTATGGTATACCTATTTTTTTTCGTTGGTCTAACTCTAGGTGGTGTGGGAATTGTTCTAGTGTCTTCTGTACTCTATAAGTTTTCTTCCTATACTTTTTTTGAGTTTATTAATTTATTTAATAATATCTATGGAGAATTAGGAACCTTTAGTTTTTCAGCATTCCTTTTGCTTATCTGGGTAAAATTCGTAGAAAAAAGACCTTTTTCAGAATTGGGGTTTTCTACAAAGTTTAAAAGAACTCTGTGGTCACTTATAAAAGGCTGGAGTATAGGTTTTATTCTATTTTCAATTTCTGTCATCACTGCTTATATATTGGGAGGACTTGACTTTCATAGCTATGATGTTTCTAAGGCAACGATTTTCTATGTTGTAACTCTCCTTCCTTTTTGGCTTATTCAAAGCGGTACGGAAGAATTGCTAACACGAGGGTGGCTTCTTCCTCTAATTAATCATCGTTTTCATTTAGCTGTTGCCATAGGGGTCTCATCCACTTTATTTGGCATTTTGCACTTGGTAAATGCCCATGTCACTTTTCTTTCTATTGTAAGTATTATATGTTCGGGAGTTTTAATGTCCTTGTATATGATTAAAAGTGGTAATATTTGGAGTGTTGCAGCCTTACATGGAGCTTGGAATTTTAGCCAAGGTAATCTCTATGGTATTGCCGTAAGTGGTCAGAAAGCAGGAGCATCTCTTTTGCATTTTACCGTTAAAGAAAACGCACCGGACTGGATATCAGGTGGTGCATTCGGAATAGAAGGAAGTTTGATTTCTATTTTTGTTCTCTTAGCAGCAATTATATACCTTCTATGGCTAATTAAGACTGAAGAAACAGATTGAGTGTTGCAGCTCAGTCTTTTTCTTTTTTCTATGTTAAAATAAAGTAATCGAGGTAAAGAAATGATAGATAGAAAAGATACTAACCGATTTAAATTAGTTTCCAAATATAGCCCTTCGGGAGATCAACCTCAAGCTATTGAAACGTTGGTTGACAATATTGAAGGAGGAGAAAAAGCTCAGATTTTAAAAGGTGCTACTGGTACTGGTAAAACCTACACAATGAGCCAAGTTATCGCCCAAGTTAACAAGCCAACCTTGGTGATTGCACATAATAAAACCTTAGCAGGTCAACTTTATGGAGAGTTTAAAGAATTTTTTCCTGACAATGCCGTAGAGTACTTTGTTTCATATTATGATTATTATCAACCAGAAGCTTATGTGCCTTCTTCGGATACTTATATTGAAAAAGATAGTTCAGTCAATGACGAAATTGACAAATTACGTCACTCAGCGACTTCTTCGTTATTAGAAAGAAATGACGTTATTGTTGTAGCATCTGTTTCTTGTATTTACGGTTTAGGTTCTCCTAAAGAGTATGCAGACAGTGTTGTTAGCCTTAGGCCAGGTCAAGAAATTTCACGTGATCAGTTATTGAACAATCTCGTTGATATTCAATTTGAGCGTAACGATATTGATTTTCAACGTGGAAAATTTCGCGTTCGTGGCGATGTTGTAGAAGTTTTTCCTGCGAGTCGTGATGAGCATGCCTTTCGAATTGAATTTTTTGGTGATGAAATTGATCGTATAAGAGAAATAGAATCGTTAACAGGGCGTGTGCTAGGAGAAGTGGAACATTTAGCTATTTTCCCAGCAACACACTTTATGACAAATGATGAACATATGGAAGAAGCTATTTCAAAAATACAAGCTGAAATGGAAAATCAAGTAGAACTTTTTGAAAAAGAAGGGAAATTGATTGAAGCGCAACGTATTCGACAAAGGACAGAATATGATATTGAAATGCTTCGTGAAATGGGATATACAAATGGTGTTGAGAACTACTCACGTCACATGGATGGTAGAAGTGAAGGTGAGCCACCTTTTACTTTGTTAGATTTCTTCCCAGAAGATTTTTTGATTATGATTGATGAGAGTCACATGACAATGGGGCAAATCAAAGGGATGTATAATGGAGACCGTTCGCGTAAAGAAATGTTGGTTAATTACGGTTTCCGTTTACCATCTGCCTTAGATAACCGTCCACTTCGTCGTGAAGAATTCGAAAGCCATGTCCATCAAATTGTCTATGTATCTGCAACGCCAGGAGACTATGAAATGGAGCAAACAGATACAGTTGTTGAGCAAATTATCCGGCCAACAGGACTTCTTGATCCAGAAGTTGAAGTTAGACCAAGTATGGGGCAGATGGATGACTTGCTTGGTGAAATCAATTTGAGGACTGAAAAAGGTGAGCGTACCTTTATTACAACATTGACAAAGCGTATGGCAGAAGACTTAACAGATTATCTCAAAGAAATGGGAGTTAAAGTTAAGTATATGCACAGCGATATTAAAACCTTAGAACGTACAGAGATTATTCGTGATTTACGACTTGGTGTGTTTGATGTTTTAATTGGTATTAATCTCTTACGTGAAGGAATAGATGTTCCTGAGGTTTCCCTTGTTGCAATCTTAGATGCTGATAAGGAAGGTTTCCTTCGTAATGAGCGTGGTCTTATCCAAACAATCGGACGTGCAGCACGTAACAGTAATGGTCATGTTATTATGTATGCTGATAAAATAACAGATTCTATGCAAAGAGCTATGGATGAAACCGCTCGCCGTCGTCGTTTACAAATGGATTATAATGAAAAGCATGGAATTGTGCCACAAACAATTAAAAAAGAAATCCGTGATTTAATTGCTATTACTAAAAGTAATGACAGCGATAAGCCTGAAAAAGTTGTCGATTACAGTAGTTTATCTAAAAAAGAAAGGCAAGCTGAAATTAAAGCTCTTCAACAGCAAATGCAAGAAGCAGCTGAATTATTGGACTTTGAGCTAGCTGCACAAATCCGAGATGTTATCTTAGAACTAAAAGCAATCGATTAATACGATGAACAGAATTAATAAAACGACTAGAGTAGTTAATGAAGTGCTCTAGTCGTTTTATTAATAATTGAAATCAAAAGAATACAGTAGGTGATGTTATATTTTATCAAAGATTTTTCGATATTTTTCTTCTTTAATATTAGAAATAATAGTTTGGATATTACTGATTTGAGAGGGTGTATCGTTGTAATCAATATGAGCGACTAAACTATTTGTAGCTAGTTCCTTTGTAACATAGGTAAACAGTTTTCGATTAGTGATAATTAAATCGGGTTTTAAGGTCGATATTTGACTAATATTATCTGTCAATAAGTAATAGGAATGAAATCTAATTTTATCTGTTGAAAGGGATTGCAAAATATAGTCTTTTAAAATTTCATTATTAATAAAATCAGTTGTCAGCAACACAATATTTATAGGAGGCATGCTATTCTTTATTACTCTTTCAAGGTGAGCACAGAGCAAGAAGAAGTGCGTTTTTTTGAACTTTGATTCTCCAATTTCAGTTAGCCAATGAGTGACTATTGGTTCGATAATGGATATTAGTTTAGGATTATTTCCAGGATAGAATGTTGAAGGAAAACTAAGTGTTTCAGGAATTAATTGATTCAGACCAACTATGAAGTTTCGAGAAAAGTAAATAGTGACTTTCACTAGCTCATCGTAGTAGGTGTCAGAGTATGGAAGAGCTTCTTTCAAAGGTTGTAGTAGCATTTGGAATTTAGGAAGACTTTTAAAAATAGCTAACACTTCATCGACATGTGTTTCAGTCCACTTTTGAGCAGCAAAAGAGTTAGCGCTTGTAAGATAGATAAGAAAAATATAATCCATGTCTTCTGAATTAAAAATAACATTGAAGTAAGGTTGAACGATACTTTTTACACATGTATTCAGCTCCTCATAAATAAAGATTTTTTTAAGAGAAGAGAAAAGTTTGGAGTTTGGAATTTTAACTTTATGATGGTGACGTTTTCAGGTTAAAATGAAAAGCGTATCAAAAAAAACAAAGATATCAGAAAGGTGCGTAGTAGGTCTTATATTAGTACCACTCTCAAATAAAAATTGTCGAATAATCTTAATATCTAGAGCAGACAGATCGTAAATTTTAATACCAAATTTAGTAGTGAGGTATGCGATGAGATATCTAATGCGATATTCGTCACCTACAATGGTATTTTTAGATAAAGATAATCCTAAATCTTTAATTAAAGGAATTAAATTTTCTCGCAGACGATAGACAGAAGAACGAGATAAGAAGAGATCATTTCCAAAAGCTACTAGAGATTTTTTATCAGACGAGTCATCAATTAAAAATTTAAGAAGTTGTAAAGTGTTTGACTCATTATAAACTATTTTTAAGGCATCTTCCTGAGTAAGTTTATTTAGCTTACATAAAATCCGTTTTTTTTGGATATGGATAGAAAGTTTATGACCAAATAAAACATTTAATTTATGACAATAGTTTTTAAGCTCAACTGGTGATAAGTGGAGTCGGTTACAGGCGGTATCTAAGGATAGTGAGGGGGTATCATAACATAAAGTAAGTAATTTAACTTTATTAAGAATATTTTTTTCTAAAAAATTTTCTATCATATTACACAACTCCTTTCACTCATTAATACTATAATAAGGAATAATATAAAATGTTTCAAATATTTTAACCTTATAAAATAATAATTCTCAAAAAATAAATATTTTAAATGCCTTTTTGGGAAAATGAGGGGTTAAAGTATATTTATTTTAGTCATAATTAGTGATAACCTCATAAAGGTTTATTAAGCATCAGTTGAGATTCTTATGAAATCATACTAAAAATCAATTGTAAGGTTTATATCTGTATAAAAATGATGTATCTACGTGCTTAACGGTATCATTATTTTTGTGTTTAACTAAGATAGATTTCTAATCACTTAATTTTACTGTTATGTTTTTAAACCAAAACAAAATATAAAAAATATTTATATATGGAGGAAACATGTCCCAAAAGACTTTTGGCAAGCAGTTAACAGTTGTAGATACTAAGAGTAGAGTCAAGATGCATAAATCAGAAAAAAACTGGGTAAGAACAGTAATGTCGCATTTTAATCTATTTAAAGCGATTAAAGGGAGAGCAACTGTTGAAGCAGATGTGTGTATTCAAGATGTTGAAAAAGAAGACCGACTATCTTCAGGAAATTTGACCTATCTCAAAGGAATACTAGCTGCTGGAGCTCTGGTAGGTGGAGCGAGTTTAACCAGTCGTGTTTATGCAGATGAGACTCCAGTTGTTCAAGAACAATCAAGTTCTGTACCAACACTGGCAGAACAAACGGAAGTGACTGTTAAAACAACTACTGTTCAAAATCATCAAGATGGGACAGTATCGAAAAACATTATTGATTCTAATAGTGTATCTATGTCAGAGTCAGCCTCAACAAGTACTAGTGAATCTGTAAGTATGTCTATGTCAGGGTCAACTTTAACAAGTGTAAGTGAATCTGTAAGTACATCTGCTTTAACAAGTGCTTCAGAATCGATAAGCACGTCAGCCTCAGAAAGTGTTTCAAAATCTACAAGTATTAGTGAGGTTTCAAATATTCTTGAAACTCAAGCTTCTTTAACTGATAAAGGAAGAGAGTCGTTTTCGGCAAACCAGATAGTAACAGAAAGTAGCTTAGTTACTGATGCTGGTAAAAATGCTTCAGTATCTAGCCTAATTGAAATTACAAAACCAAAATCGGAGTTACAGACTTCCAAAATGTCAAATGAGTCGCTTATAACTCCAGAGAAATCCCAAGTAATGATTGCAAGCGATAAAACTGGGAATGAGAGTCTAACTCCGACAATTAGATTAAAATCAGTTATTCAGCCAAGGAGTATGAACTTGATGACTTTGAGTTCGGAGATGGACTTGATACCACTAGAAGAAGTGTCTGATACTGAAATGTTAGGTAAAGATGTATCAAGCGAGTTGCAGAAAGTTAATATTGCGTTAAAAGATAACACTCTTAGTGAGCCTGGAACAGTTAAATTAGATAGTTCAGAAAACCTTGTTTTGAACTTTGCCTTTTCAATCGCTTCTGTTAACGAGGGAGATGTCTTTACTGTAAAGCTTTCTGATAACCTTGACACACAAGGGATTGGTACTATTCTAAAAGTTCAAGATATAATGGATGAAACGGGGCAGTTATTAGCGACTGGGTCATATAGTCCTTTAACACATAATATTACATACACCTGGACAAGGTATGCTTCTACGTTGAATAATATTAAAGCTAGAGTCAATATGCCAGTTTGGCCTGACCAGAGAATAATTTCTAAAACAACTTCAGATAAGCAGTGCTTTACTGCAACATTGAACAATCAAGTTGCTTCAATTGAGGAACGTGTTCAGTATAATAGTCCTTCAGTGACAGAACATACTAATGTTAAGACAAATGTAAGATCTCGGATCATGAAGCTTGATGATGAAAGACAGACAGAAACTTATATTACTCAAATTAATCCTGAAGGTAAGGAAATGTATTTCGCATCAGGACTTGGGAATCTATATACTATTATCGGTTCAGATGGAACATCAGGTTCACCAGTTAATTTATTAAATGCGGAAGTAAAGATTCTAAAAACTAATTCAAAAAATCTTACAGATAGTATGGATCAAAATTATGATTCGCCTGAGTTTGAAGATGTGACTTCCCAGTATAGTTATACTAACGATGGTTCTAAAATTACCATAGATTGGAAAACAAATTCTATTTCTTCCACTACATCTTATGTTGTTTTGGTCAAAATACCTAAACAAAGTGGTGTATTGTATTCAACTGTTTCTGATATAAATCAAACATATGGTTCTAAATATTCTTATGGGCATACGAATATAAGTGGTGACTCAGATGCGAATGCCGAAATTAAACTTTTATCAGAAAGTGCTTCTACGAGTGCGTCGACGTCAGCAAGTACCAGCGCTTCCATGAGTGCCTCGACATCAGCAAGTACCAGCGCTTCCATGAGTGCGTCGACGTCAGCCAGCACCAGTGCTTCAACAAGTGCAAGTATGAGTGCTTCAACAAGTGCAAGTACCAGCGCCTCAACCAGTGCCAGTACCAGTGCTTCCACCTCAGCAAGTATGAGCGCCTCAACAAGTGCAAGTACTAGCGCTTCCACAAGTGCCAGTACCAGTGCATCCACGTCAGCAAGTACTAGCGCCTCAATGAGTGCCTCGACGTCAGCCAGCACCAGTGCTTCCACAAGTGCAAGTACTAGCGCCTCAATGAGTGCCTCGACGTCAGCCAGCACCAGCGCTTCAACGAGTGCGTCAATGTCAGCCAGCACCAGTGCTTCAACCAGTGCCTCGATGTCAGCCAGCACTAGCGCTTCAACGAGTGCGTCAATGTCAGCCAGCACAAGTGCTTCAACAAGTGCCTCGATGTCAGCCAGCACAAGTGCTTCAACAAGTGCCTCGATGTCAGCCAGCACTAGCGCTTCAATGAGTGCCACGACGTCAGCCAGCACCAGCGTCTCAACGAGTGCATCGACATCAGCAAGTACCAGCGCTTCCACAAGTTCTTCAAGCTCAGTGACTTCTAATTCATCAAAAGAGAAGGTGTATTCTGCCTTACCTTCTACGGGTGACCAAGATTATTCTGTAACTGCTACTGCCTTAGGTTTAGGTTTAATGACTGGTGCAACCCTTTTGGGACGAAAAAAATCTAAAAAAGATAAAGACTAAACCTACTTTGAATTCTTAAAGTACTAAATGACATGGTAAAAGGCATATCTCTTAATATTTTTAGAGAGATATGCCTTTTTGTTGTAGAAGTTTGTAAAAAGCCTTGTAAATCTATATTTATCAAGTGACAAGCAATGTTTTTCTGCTAAAATATGATAAAATTAAGAAGTGGAATTTATTTCTGAAAATAAGTTTATCAATTACGATAAACTCAAAAATAATGTAAAAAAGCTTTGGATCATTTTAGTACAATGAGTGTTAATAAAACTATTATTTAACTGGTATGATATGGTCTGGATAAGAGAGAGTTTTAAAGAGAGATTAACTAAAATGCGAGTACATATTACAAGTATATATGGGCAGTCACCGCGTAGCATTGCCCTTATATCACAAAAACTAGTTAAGGATGTCGGACGTCAACTTGGTTATGATGAAATGGGAATCTACTTTTATAATGATCATGCTGAAACGCATGGTGAAAGAAGTACTAGGATGGATGGTATCATTGCGGGATTAGGCAGAGGGGATATTGTTGTTTTTCAAGTACCTACATGGAATTCAACAGAATTTGATGAACTTTTTCTAGATAAATTACAGGCATACGGTGCTAGAATTATAACTTTTGTACATGATATTGTTCCCTTAATGTTTGAGTCTAATTTTTATTTATTAGATAGAGTAATTGACATGTATAATCGTTCGGATGTTGTTATTCTACCTACAAAAGCGATGCATGATTATCTAATTGAAAAAGGGATGACTACCTCTAAAGTTCTTTATCAAGAAGTATGGGATCATCCAGTTAATATAGACCTCCCTCGTCCAGAATGTCAAAAAGTCCTTAGTTTTGCAGGCGATATTCAACGCTTTCCCTTTGTCAATGACTGGAAGGAAAATATCCCGCTCATCTATTATGGAGACGGAAGCAGACTCAATTCTGAGGCAAATGTTCATGCTCAGGGATGGAAAGATGATGTAGAATTGATGCTAAGTCTTTCTAAGCGGGGAGGATTTGGCCTGTGTTGGAGTGAAGATAGAGAGGAGTTAGTCGAGCGTCGTTATTCGAGGATGAATGCCTCGTATAAATTATCTACTTTCTTGGCTGCTGGACTTCCAATTATTGCTAACCATGATATTTCAAGTAGAGACTTTATCAAACAACACGGATTAGGATTTACAGTTGAAACGCTAGAAGAAGCTGTTGAAAAAATTAATAATATGGAAAAAGAGACTTATGACAGCTATGTGGAAAATGTTGAGAAGATAGCAACTCTCTTGCGAAATGGTTATATCACTAAAAAATTGTTGATAGATGCTGTGCATATGCTTTATAGATAGGGGTAGCGATGAAGAAAACAATTGTTTTAGGTGCAGATTTCCAATATCGTGATCAAGTTATGACAACTATAAAATCTATTGTTAGTCATAATCAACATTTAACTATTTATATCATTAACACAGATTTTCCCGTAGAATGGTTTAATATCCTTAACCATTCTTTAGAACAGTTTGACTGTAGAGTAAAAAATATTCCCATAAGTTCAGATGTCTTTGAGGGGATACCTACCCTGAGCCATATCAGTGTGGCGGGATTTTTCAGATGGTTTATTCCAATTCACCTTGAAGAAGAGATAGTTTTATATTTAGATAGTGATGTAATAGTTAGGGGTTCTTTGGATCCTCTATTTGACATAAACCTTGAAGAGAATTTATTAGGAGCTGTAGCAGATCATTTTTCAACGCTTTACTATGGAGATACAGCACCAGTTAGTTTTAATTCAGGTGTTATGCTAATCAATAATTCATTATGGAAAAAAGAAGAAATTTATAATAGCCTTATGAGGATTGCTGATAAGGGTTCTGCTGTTGGGGTAGGAGATCAAGAATACCTTAATATTTTGACTCAGAATCGTTGGATAGATATCGGTAAACAATATAATGTTCAGATTGGTCAAGATGTCAATATTAATGCATATGGGCGACCAGATTTGTATCATTTTTATGATGATTGCGAACCTGTTATTGTTCATTATAATAGTCAAGATAAACCGTGGAATAAATATAGTCAATCGCGATACCGTTCAGAATGGTGGTATTATTTTGGTTTAGAATGGTCAGTTATTTATGCTCAACAACAAAAAAATTTGAACAGGTTAACAGGTAAAACACTGAATTTATTTACATTAACAGCCTCAGATACATTAGAACATATTGAAGTACTTGCAAAAGCTCTACCAGATTATCAGTTTCATATTGCAGCACGTAGTGATATTTCAGAGAAATTAGCTAATCTAGAAACTTATAGCAATATTAAAGTTTATAAATTAGTTATCAACCCTATCTTGGAAGAGCTTATACGTAACTGTGATGTGTACTTGGATATTAATCATTCTTACGAAGTAGAAGGTATTCTAGATAAAATAAAAGAAGAGAATAAACCGATTTTAGCCTTTGATTCTACAGCACATACGACAAAAAATATAGAAGTTATCTCAGAAACAATGCCTGAATTGATGGTTAAAAGAATAAGGGAAGTAGGTCCTCTTAGATGAAAAATAGAAAAGCTATCGCGTTAGCGGCAGATTTTGGCTATCAAGAGCAAGTTAAGACTATAATTAAATCAATATGCTTTCATAATCAATTTATTGATTTTTATATCTTAAATGACGATTTTCCAGTTGAATGGTTTCAAATGATGGAATATCATTTATCTAAAATGGATTGCACAATATCTAACACTAAAATTTTTAATGAAGAAATTAAACATTTTAAATTTCAAAAACCGATGCCCTATCCTACTTACTTTCGATACTTTATACCTGAAGTTATTCATGAAGATAAGGTACTATATTTAGACTGTGATATGATTATCACCAGTGATTTAACATCGATATTTACTCTTGATATTTCAAAATATGGTGTAGCGGCTGTTCGAGATGATTTGCTCGAAGAATATGATGGTAAAGAAGATTATTTTAATTCAGGTTTGCTATTAATTAATAATATTTTTTGGCGAGAACAAGGGATTAGTCAGCGACTGTTAGATTATACTAGAGAAAACCAAGGGGCTCTTCAATATCATGACCAGGATGTTTTGAATGATGTACTGTGCGATAATTGGCTAGAACTTGATGAAACTTATAACTATCATACAGGAGCAGATATGTTATATAACCTATTCCAACAGTCTGAACGTCAATTAAATCGCAGGAAAGATTTACCTAAAGTTATTCATTATACAGCGACAAAACCATGGAAATACCTTGAAACATCTGTTCGTTGGCGCGATATATGGTGGGAATATAATAGACTTGAATGGCGCGATATTTTTACAAGATGGCAAGTCAATGATGGTGTAGATGTTTCATTGAAGAAAGTGTTACAACCTATCCATCGAGCTTTCATTTTTACTTACTCAGATTCAATTGAAGGAATTGAGAGGTTGGCTAAGGATTTACCAAACTGGCAATTTCATATTGCTGCCTATACTCAAATTTCAGAAAAATTGAAACAATTGGAAATGCATTCAAATATAAAACTTTATCCACTTGTTTATCGTTTCAAATTAAATGAGCTAGTTGAAAATTCAGATATTTACCTTGATATTAATCATGGTGATGCAGATACTCAGGTTCTGGAGCAAGTGAAGAAATTAGGTAAAGATATTTTATCCCTTTCTACAACTTATCATGGTCAAGGCAAACAATTTGAGAGAGTTACGGATATTATTGATTATTTAAAGAATGAACGATTTAAAGAACATATTAGAAAGGAATATTGTGAAAAATAACGTTATTTGTTTGGCAGGTGATAATAAATCTTTAAATCAGATCCAAACAGTTATAAAATCGATTTTATGTCACAATGATAGAGTAAGTATTAGACTTCCTGCGAAACAAAATATGGTACAATAGTTCTATGAATTATGAAGCAAGCAAACAATTAACTGATGTACGATTTAAGCGCCTTGTTGGTGTTCAGCGCACTACTTTTGAAGAGATGTTAGCTGTGTTAAAAACAGCTTATCAACGTAAACACGCAAAAGGTGGCCGAACCCCTAAGTTAAGCTTAGAAGATCTCCTCATGGCTACTCTTCAATACATGCGAGAATACCGCACTTATGAACAAATTGCGGCTGATTTTGGCATTCACGAAAGCAACTTAATCCGTCGAAGTCAATGGGTTGAATCAACTCTTATTCAAAGTGGTTTTACGATTTCAAAAACTCATCTTAGTGCTGAGGATACGGTGATTGTGGATGCAACAGAGGTAAAAATCAATCGTCCTAAAAAAATCAACTAGCGAATTATTCTGGTAAAAAGAAATGTCATGCTATGAAGGCTCAGGCGATTGTCACAAGCCAAGGGAGAATTGTTTCTTTGGATATTGCAGTGAACTATTGCCACGATATGAAGTTGTTCAAAATGAGTCGCAGAAACATCGGACAAGCTGCTAAAATCTTGGCAGACAGTGGTTATCAAGGGATCATGAAGATGTATTCACAAGCGCAAACTCCGAGGAAATCAAGCAAACTTAAGCCACTAACTCTTGAAGATAAAACCTATAACCATACGCTATCCAAAGAGAGAATCAAGGTTGAGAATATTTTTGCCAAAGTAAAAACGTTTAAAATATTTTCAACAACCTATCGAAATCGACGCAAACGGTTTGGATTACGAATGAATTTGATTGCTGGAATGATCAACCGTGAACTAGGATTTTAGTTTCGCAGGAAGTCTATTTATATTTTAAATCAAGATATAGCTTCAGAATGGTTTAGAAATATTCAAAGACGTTTATTAAATAGTCATAGTTGTATTTTTGATATAAAACTCTTTGATGATACTTTTAAGGAATTTAAAACGCCCGTGCCCATATTACCTATATGGCTTATGCAAGGTACTACATTCCGCAACTGATTGATGCAGAGAAAGTTCTTTATTTAGATATTGATACTTTGGTTGTTGATAACTTAGATAAGTTGTTTGAGATAGAATTAGGGGACTACCCGATAGCAGCTATCTTAGATGGAGACGGTATTTATTTTAACTCAGGTGTTATGCTAATAAACTCGCTTTACTGGATGAGATATCGAGTAACAGAAAAACTTCTGGAAATAACAGAACGAGAATTGGATAATGGAATTTTTGGAGACCAAGGGGTTCTCAATCTTCTTTTTGATAATAATTGGCTTAAGTTAGAAGATAAGTATAATGCTCAAGTTGGAAATGATTTAGGTGCCTTTTATGAAAATTGGCAAGGGTATTTTGATCGTAACTTTGAATCGCCTACTATTATCCATTACTGTACTCATGATAAACCATGGAATACTTTTTCTTCTTCAAGGTTTAGGGAGACATGGTGGCAATATGAGCAACTAGATTGGAATGAGGTGTTTAATTTTGAAACGTATCTGTTACCTGAGCCAACATTTGAAAAACACTTCTTTACTTTCACAACGTCCGTGGATTTGCTTTATATTGAAGAATTGGTTGAACTATTCCCCAATAGTTGCTTCCATATAGCTGCTTGGACCTCTTTTGGCCCAAGATTACTTAAGTTAGCCACAAACTCTAACGTTCGTCTGTATCCTTCAATAACCAGCCCACTTTTTGAACAACTAATGACTAAAGCAAATTATTACCTTGATATCTCAACTTCTTGGAAGGAAATACAATTTTGTCAAAAAGCTATTGAGAAATCAATTCCGATATTGAGTTTTAATGAAGCAGTGACATTTGAATATAGGGAGTTAAGTCATTGCTTTATTAATTTGGAGGATATGCGACAGTTTTTATGTAAAAATGGAGGCAATAGTGACTGATAAATTAGTTTCTGTTATTATTCCAGTCTATAATGCAGCACCATATTTAGAGGGGTGTGTAAATACCATTTTAGGACAAACATACCAAGTTTTTGAAATTCTACTGATAGATGACGGTTCTACAGATACATCTGCTAGTATCTGCGATCAATTATCCCTAAGAGATAACCGTATTAGAGTTTTCCATATCGAAAATGGCGGTGCTTCTAAAGCTAGAAACTTTGGATTAGCACGAATTAGTCCAGAGAGCCAATTTGTTACGTTTGTTGATTCGGACGATTGGGTAAAGGAAAATTATTTGGAAGTACTGCTAGCTCAGCAAGAAAAATATAATGCTGATATTGTTATCAGTAATTACTATATCTACAGAGAAACAGAAGATATTTTTGGTTACTACATCACTGACAAAGATTTTGTTATCGAAGAAATCTCTGCTCAAACAGCTATTGATAGACAAGTGCATTGGCATTTAAATAGTTCAGTATTCATCGTTATTTGGGGGAAATTATATCGAAGAGAACTATTTGATACCATCACCTTCCCAATAGATAAAGTATTTGAAGATGAGTTGGTAAGTGTTTTACTTTTTATAAAAAGTAAAAAAACAATTTTAGTTAATGGAAGCTATTATGGCTATAGAATTCGTCCAAATAGCATTATGACATCGGCGTTTTCATCCAAAAGAGCAGAGGATCTTATTTATATTTTTGATAGTAAATTGTCGGAGATTATACTATCAGGATTGGATTCAACTGCAACTGTAGAGAGATATTTTTGGTTAATGCGTGACTATAAACAGCGCTTAGAACAAGAAAATTTACAGAAAACAATAATATATAAAGTGATATCAAATCGGTTATCAAGGTAACAGTAAATACCATTTTATTTGTCGTAATCTTGCAAAGAGAGTTGAAAAGAATTAATAGTTATGAGAGTTATTAAAGTAAAAACAATTTCGGAAACTTTAGATTATATTTCTAAACATACCGCTTCGGTAGCGCGTTTTGGTGATGGAGAAATTGATATTATTGCGGGGAATTCTATTCCTTACCAGGTTTATGATTCTGAACTTGCTAAGCGATTAGAACGTTTATTAAATCGACAGAGTAATGAGAAGTTAGTTATCTGTGTAAGTGATGTTTTTGATAATTTAGGTAGATACAACGATTTTTCACAACAATTTTGGAGGGATCATCTATATCAGTATAATGATTTGTACCAAAAAAATTGTCAGGCTGAATGGTATGGTTCAACTTTTATTTCTAGACCCTATATGGATTTACTGGATAAGAGTTTGTCAGTAACGTACTTTGAACAGCTAAAAGCATTATGGAAAAATAAAGATATTTTAATTGTCGAGGGTGAGACTTCTCGTTCAGGCGTTGGCAATGACTTATTTAATGATGCCAATACTATTTCGCGTATCATTTGTCCTTCGAAAGATGCATTTTCATCTTTTTATGAAATCAAGGAAACTATACTTGAACATAGTAGAGGTAAGCTAATTTTACTTATGCTTGGTCCAACTGCAAAGCTATTAGCTGAAGATTTATCGCAGCTAGGACATCAAGCTATTGATTTAGGTCATATCGATTCAGAATATGAGTGGTTTAAGATGGGAGCAGTTTCTAAGGTGAAACTTTCTCATAAACATACGGCAGAACATAATTTTGACGAAGATATTACTTTAATAGAAGACAATAGTTACGAAAATCAAATTGTATCAAAAATTGGTACATCAGATAGACAGTACGCTTTGACAGTGACGTTAACAGATGATATATGGGAGCTAGAACATTTATTACAAAGATGTCCTAATACTGATTTTCATATTGCTGCCCCAGTTTATTGTTCGGATAGACTTAAGCAGTTAGTAGGTTATCCAAATTATTACCTACATGAAGCTATTACTGAAGAGCAATTCGAAGTACTCCTATTAAATAGCGATATATATTTAGATATTAATCATGGTGAAGAAGTTTGGAATGTTGTTGATAGATGTATAACTGAGGGTAAAACTATATATGGAATCAGACGGGCAAGAAAAGATAATCAATATATTTCTTTTGAGCGAACCATGGATGATTTTGAATATTTGTGTGACACTATTAAACAAAATAGATAGTCAAGAAGAGTAATGGTTACTTGAATATTGAAATCAATTTTCTTGATTTTAAAATTAACGAAGTTGACGATATAAAGTTACTTATCTTGAAGAGAACAAATTGATAGAGAAAGAGAAATTCCATTGAAATTACTATATATTTTTGAAAAAAATATTATTCTTCGTAAAATATTGATAACATTTTCATTAATAATCATTTTTTTACTTGGTCGCTATGTTCCAATACCTGGTGTCTTGATTTCTGCTTATAAGGGACAAGACAATAACTTTGCGACGCTTTATTCAACAGTAACTGGTGGTAATTTGTCTCAGGTTGGGGTCTTTTCATTGGGTATTGGTCCTATGATGACCACAATGATTTTACTAAGACTATTTACGATTGGTAAATACTCTAGTGGAGTATCTCAAAAAGTTCAACAGTTTCGCCAAAATGTGGTGATGCTTGTCATAGCAATTATTCAAGGGCTAGCCATAACCATATCTTTTCAATATCATAATGGTTTTTCTCTGACCAAATTATTACTCGCGACAATGATACTTGTGACTGGTGCATATATTATTTCCTGGATTGGTAATCTAAATGCGGAATACGGGTTTGGTGGAATGACTATTTTAGTGGTGGTAGGTATGCTTGTTGGGCAATTTAATAATATTCCTCTTATTTTTGAATTATTCCAAGATGGTTATCAACTTGCTATCATCTTATTTCTTTTGTGGACACTAGTAGCAATGTACTTAATGATAACTTTTGAACGTTCAGAATATCGTATACCAGTAATGCGTACTTCAATCCATAATCGTCTCGTTGATGATGCCTACATGCCAATAAAAGTAAATGCTTCGGGGGGGATGGCATTTATGTATGTTTATACCTTACTAATGTTCCCCCAGTATATTATTATTTTACTAAGAAGTATTTTCCCAACTAATCCAGATATCACATCATACAATGACTATTTTAGTTTATCTTCTATTCAGGGAGTGGTTATTTATATGATTTTAATGCTTGTTTTATCAGTTGCATTTACTTTTGTGAATATCGATCCGACTAAAATTTCTGAGGCAATGCGAGAAAGTGGTGATTTTATTCCTAATTATAGACCTGGTAAAGAAACACAAAGTTATTTATCGAAAATCTGTTATTTATTTGGAACTTTTAGTGGTTTTTTCATGGCTTTCTTAGGAGGGGTACCATTATTATTTGCTCTTGGAAATGATGATCTTAGGACAGTTTCATCTATGACAGGGATTTTTATGATGATCACAGGGATGTCATTTATGATATTGGATGAATTCCAAGTTATTCGTATTCGTAAACAATACACTTCTGTATTTGAAAATGAGGAGAATTAATGTTTCATTTTATTCCATCTTGGTATAATGAAAATCGTACTTGGTATGATAATAATTACTTGTGGTATTTCAAGCCGACTAATGTCGGTTTTGATGATACTATCAACCAAATGAAGATGTTTGATTATGCTGGAAAAGAGAGTAGATTAGTTGTCTTAAACTATATGCCCAATTTACGTTATTATTTACATCGCTATGACTTGTTAGAATCAGGTTATTATTCAGTTTTTGATGATATTCAAGAAATTGGGAATGTAAGACAGCAAATGATTGACTTCCGACAACTCAATTGGCCTGAAGGGGTGGACTTTACCTATACTCCGTTTATAGTTTTGGTAAAAAAGTCAGGAGATTTAATTGCTAAGGTTCAATTTGGTGAAGAAGGAAATTTAACGCATATTGATTATTTTGCAAATGAACAAATAGCTAAGAAATACCTCTTTGATGATAGAGGATTTCTATCTAGTATTCTCTATTATGATAATGGTGGTGAAGCCTATCAAGATTATTTAGCACCATCAGGGGAAAGGATCATGAGAGAATACCTAAGAGAAGGTGACCACCATGTTGAAATTAATCCTAAGAAAGCTATTCATTTTTTAAAGTTATCTTACTCCGATATTGAAGAGTTGATTAGAGAGAAATATCTGACCTATCTCCATAAAGAAGTTAGTAAATCAGATACTATCATTGTTAGCTTTAATCAAGTTCATAACGCATTTATTGTTGGGAACACTAGTAAAGGAAATTTAATATTATCTGTTTTCTCGGAGAGGAATAATGCTCACAATGTATTGGAGGATTACTCTTCCTTATCTCGAGCAGACGCTATTATTTGTGATAGACTAGATATTGCTGCACAATTGAAAGAAAAAATAGATAAACCAGTTGTTCATGTTTCTCCCTTTGATACGCGTTTAGCTTTGGGAAAAAGTAATCAAGTTAGAGATTTAGAAATATATTTTGTCGTAGATAGACTTTCCCATAAAGAATTGCAAAAGTCTTTAACATCCTTATATAAGGTTATGCTCAAAAATAATGATATAAAAGTAACATTTGTCAGCTACGAACGAGAATTTGAAAGTCGGCAATTGACATATGACTACCTTAAAGAAGCAACAAAAGTTTTTGATCAGAAATTCTTTAGTTTATCAGACGATGATGCCAATCAAGTTCTTATGCAATCTGATGAAGTAGAAAAGGAAAAAACACGCCTTTCTTTTACCCATCCTTTGTCAGAAACAGATATCATAAACCGGTTAGAGTATGTCCGTTTGATTATTGATATCTCGAAAATACCAGACTTATACACGCAAATTGCAGGGATAAGTTCAGGTATCCCTCAGATAAATACAATATTAACAGAATTTGTTGAACACAGGAAAAACGGTTACATTATTGAAGAGATCCAAGAATTGGAAAAGGCAATTCCTTATTATTGTGAACAATTAACTAATTGGAACCGTTCTTTAATTTATTCTATTGATAAAATCAATGACTATACAGGTGGTCAATTGGTAGAAAGAATTATAAATAGTTATTAAATAAATATGTCAAAAATAAAACTTACAATTCTTCAAGTTGGTGAAGAGAACTGGGCAACTAAAGAGAATATCCCTAATAATATGGAATGGCTCTTTATTAAACCAGATCAAATTTCTGACTTTGTAACTACAGAAAATAATTATCTTACATCGTCAAAGTTATTGCAAAAACTACCTCGAAAAATATCTGCTCTTTTGTTGACAGAGCAAACTTATGGACCAGAGTTATCTAGTTTATCGTCATTCTTTGAGGTTTATGAAGTATTTTATCCTAAAGATAAACATGCTACGGGGATAACAGAAGAGTTTTTACGCTCGAAAATGGCCCAACGATATGATAGTAGCTCTCCAGATCAGCTAATTCGTCAATTTTATAAAGGGCTTTTTATAGGACAATACGGAGAGAAACTTCAAGTTTCACAAATACAAATTAGAAATGATTTTGAAGGTGTAGTAAACTATCAGGGAAATAACTATCTTGAATTAGAAGGGCAATTTGGTGAGAACTATAGTTTTTTGCTTAATTTTGCTTACAATATTCCATTTTCATCGGATTTTTATAATGAGTTATTTTTAGAACACATTATAGAGGGTGATATAGATATTCGATTGGTTATCTCGTTGATTGTTGATGGTTCTGTTGATGATATTGCTAAAGAGTGGTACTTTGAGAAGGAAGACCTAAATCAACTTATTTCTTTAGAGTCCGATATTAGTGGTAGCCTTGCAGTTAAACTTTTTGCTAAGGGAAAGGGTATCGTTAAGTTAGGTCCATTGCACCGTCGTAATGGTAGAGGAGGATTGGGCACATTTCTACTAGGAGGAGAACGTCACATAGATGCTATAGGTCATGAATTTATGACTTATTTTGATCCAGTAGATTTCAAACCACCTCTAACTGTTTATTTTTCGGGATTTCGTTCAGCTGAAGGCTTTGAGGGATTCTGGATGATGAAGAGTATGAAGACTCCATTCATGTTAATTTGTGATCCACGATTACAAGGTGGTGCCTTTTATATAGGAAGCAAAGAATATGAACAAAAAATAGTTGATGCTATTCAAGAAAAACTGGCCTTTTTAAATTTTAGTTCTGATCAGTTAATTTTATCCGGACTTTCAATGGGGACTTATGGTGCTACTTACCATGGTGCTAAGCTAAATCCTCATGCTATTATTATTGGTAAACCAATATTTAATTTAGGAACAGTTGCTCAACGTGAAAGATTAGAGAGACCAGATGGATTTGCTACTTCATTAGATATTCAACTACTCAATCAAGGTGACTTGACCAGTTCCTCTTCTGAGAAGTTAAATAACTATTTTTGGAAATCTATAGAAGAAGGAGATTTTTCAAATACGACTTTTGCCTTAGCCTATATGAAAAACGATGACTATGATGCGACTGCCTTTTCTGATTTATTGCAATATTTTAGAGGAAAGAAGCATAAGATATTAGGCAGAGGTTGGGATGGCCGACATGGTGATTGTTCTGCAGAAGTTGGTGCATGGTTTACAAGTCAGTATAGGCGAATGCTATCTAATGATTTTGGAAGGAAAGAAGAATGAGTACGATAAGCTACATTTATTGGGATGATTTTTCAAGGTTTTCTTATAATTTTGGAACAAAATTACAATTTTTAGGAAAATCAGTATGCTTTGAAAATCCATTAGCTCCTTCTAGCACAAACTTGTATACATGGAGCTCCCAGACTAATTATCAGTCAAAAAGAATTTCTCCTAACTTACCTTTACTAAGAAAGGGAACTCGTTATAGCTTGTCATTAAATGCAGAACTCGATTTAGTTAGCTCTCTTTTTGTTCGCATTGAATTTTACAATCGCTTTAATGAGTCTGTTGGTTTTGAACTGTTAAAAAAAGATAGTATTATTTTTATCTATCCTAAAGAGGCTTATACCTATACCATTAGTTTGATTAATGCAGGTTGTAGCGATTTTACTTTTCATTATTTGAAACTTGAGGAAGTTACAGATAGCGTTATTCAGGAGAAAAATCTATCGACAGAGTTTACTATTGAAGAACATCAAGACGTTTTAAATCTTCTTTTGGTCGAGAAAAAAGATAGTGTATATATTAATAAAATAGAAAGCATTTCTCAATTGCAACAGAAAGTCGAGTTGGTCAGCAATCCCTCATTAAATTCTGATAGTTTGATATTACCTGAGTTGGAAAAGGGGTTAGAAGATGCATTAAAAGTTTTTCCTAACATTAAGATTAATGTCATTGCGTATGGAACACAAGGTAATTTTGCTGCTTTATATTATGCTAAAAAATTTCCCAGAATAACTGCCTATATTAATGATTGTTTTGCTCCTTTCGGAATTTTACTTAAATCCTTACCACACTTGACTGCCAAACAACAAATATTTCTTAGAGAAGTCTGGGATACGAGAGAGACGTCTCCAAATGTAAAGCACTATGGATTGGTTTCAGAAAATTCCTCTTTAAATTTAGTATCAATGATCTTATCTGGTAATGAACATCTACCTTACCTCACACTTTTAAAAAAGCAGGACGACAATTATGATAGCCTTTAATAGTTTATTTTCGTTAGATAAGAAACGTTTAAAAAAACTTCAGCGTACTTTAAATACTATCAATAGTTTAAAGGGCCAAATGGCAACACTATCAAATGAGGAGTTGCAAGCTAAGACAACTGAATTTAGAAAACGTTTAGTTAATGGGGAAACACTAGATGATATTTGTGCTGAAGCTTTTGCTGTTGTTAGGGAAGCTGATGAGCGCGTATTAGGTCTATTTCCGTATGATGTACAGGTAATCGGTGGTCTTGTTCTGCACCAAGGAAATACTGCTGAGATGAAAACTGGTGAAGGAAAAACATTAACTGCCACTATGCCTTTGTATCTCAATGCTTTAGAAGGGAAGGGGGCAATGTTGCTGACTAATAATTCCTACCTTGCTATTCGAGATGCGGAAGAAATGGGAAAAGTATATCGTTTTTTAGGATTGAGTGTCGGTGTGGGAGTTTCTGATAATGAGGAAGAGGATAGAGATGCTGCGACTAAGCGAGCTGTTTATAGTTCGGATATTGTCTATAGTACAAGTAGTGCACTAGGCTTTGATTATTTAATTGATAACCTAGCTTCATCTAAATCTCAAAAATATATGCCCAAGTTACATTATGCTATTGTAGATGAAGCTGATGCAGTTCTTCTAGATATGGCCCAGACTCCTTTAGTTATTTCAGGTTCACCTCGAGTACAATCTAATCTCTATAAAATAGCAGATGAACTAATTCTTAGTTTTGAAGAACAAGTTGATTATTATTTTGACAAAGAGCGTCAGGAAGTGTGGATAAAAAACCAGGGTGTTCGTGAAGCTGAGAGATATTTTAGAATCCCTCATTTTTATAAACAGTCTAATCGAGAACTTGTGCGACATTTGAACTTATCTTTAAAAGCACATAAATTATTTGAACGAGGAAAAGATTATGTGGTTGACGATGGTGAAATCAAGTTGCTAGATGCGACTAATGGCCGTGTTTTAGAAGGTACTAAACTTCAAGGAGGTGTTCATCAAGCTATTGAGCAAAAAGAGCATCTTAATGTCACACCAGAGTCTCGAGCAATGGCTTCCATTACCTATCAAAATCTTTTTAGAATGTTTACTAAATTGGCTGGAATGACAGGAACTGGAAAAACTGCTGAAAAAGAGTTTATTGAGGTCTATGATATGGAAGTAGTTAGAATTCCAACTAATTCTCCTGTTAGACGAATTGACTATCCTGATAAGATTTATACAACCTTACCAGAGAAAATCCATGCAACGATTGAATTTGTTAAACAGGTTCATGATACAGGACAACCAATCCTACTAGTTGCCGGTTCTGTGAGAATGTCAGAGCTATTCTCAGAATTATTATTACTAAGTGGTATCCCTCATAGCCTGTTAAATGCTCAAAGTGCGGTTAAGGAAGCACAGATGATTGCAGAAGCAGGGCAAAAAGGTGCGGTCACTGTTGCAACGAATATGGCTGGTCGTGGTACAGATATTAAGTTAGGTAAGGGAGTATCAGAATTAGGTGGTCTTGCAGTTATTGGAACGGAGAGAATGAAGAGTCAAAGAATGGATTTACAATTAAGGGGACGTTCGGGTCGACAAGGCGATATTGGTTTTAGTCAATTTTTTGTATCATTTGAAGATGATCTAATGATAGAATCAGGTCCTAAATGGGCGCAAGATTACTTTAGGAAAAATCGTGACAAAGTTAATCCAGAAAAACCTAAAGCCTTAGGTCAGAGAAGATTTCAGAAGTTATTCCAGCAAACTCAGGAAGCTAGTGACGGTAAGGGAGAGTCTGCACGTAGTCAAACGATAGAGTTTGATTCGAGTGTACAGCTTCAGCGAGAGTATGTTTATCGTGAGAGAAATGCTTTGATCAATGGAGAAAGTGGACATTTTAGTCCAAGACAGATTATTGATACAGTGATTTCTTCCTTCATTGCTTATTTAGATGGTGAAGTAGAAAAAGAAGAACTCATTTTTGAAGTAAATCGTTTTATATTTGATAATATGTCTTACAATCTTCAAGGGATTTCTAAAGAGATGTCACTTGAAGAAATTAAAAACTATTTATTCAAAATAGCCGATGAGATTCTTCGAGAAAAGCATAATTTGCTTGGTGATAGTTTTGGTGACTTTGAACGTACTGCTGCTTTAAAAGCGATTGATGAAGCTTGGATTGAAGAAGTAGATTATCTACAACAATTACGTACTGTGGCAACAGCTCGTCAAACGGCACAGCGTAACCCGGTTTTCGAATATCATAAAGAAGCATATAAATCCTACAATATCATGAAAAAAGAAATTCGTGAACAAACTTTTAGAAATCTACTTTTGAGTGAAGTATCCTTCAATGAGAATGGAGATCTTCAAATTTATTTTATATAAGAGATGAAAGATAATGACAGTTTATAATATAAACCATGGAATTGGTTGGGCAAGCAGCGGTGTTGAGTACGCTCAAGCATACCGAGGTTCTGTTTTGAGAAAACTTGGAATTGATGCTAAGTTTATTTTTACAGATTTTTTTTCAGCTGATAATATTATTAGCCTCACGCGAAATATAGGTTTTCAGGATAAAGAAATTATTTGGTTATATAATTTTTTTTCAGATATTGAGCTTGCCCCGACAACTTTTAGTATAGAAGATTTGCAAAAACAATATCTTGGAAAACTTGTTCGAAAAGAAGATAAAGGTCGGGTAATCAAGTTTTTCTACGAAGATGAAAATATCTATTTAACAGTTTACCTTGATAATTTTAACAAGGATAAAGTGCATCGTGTAGAAATCGTTTCAAATAACAACCTTATCAGAAAAGATTATTATAGTTATACACGTACTTTCTCAGAGTATTACTATCCTAAAGATGGTGTAGCTCACCTTTATCAACGTAGATTCTACAATGAAGATGAAAGTACAGCCTTTTTGGAGATGGTAGAAAATAGCTCAAGTCGTTTTATTATCAATGGCAGACTTTTACCATCCAAAGTAGCTTTTTTTGATTATTTTTTGGAATCAATGACTTTCACTTCAAAAGATATTATTCTTTTGGATAGAGGAACTGATACCGCTCAGAGTCTTTTGCGCCATGGTAAACCCGCTAAGCTAGGGACTGTTGTTCATGCGGAACATTTTAGTGAGAATGCTGTGACTGCTGACACTATTTTATGGAATAACTATTACGATTATCAGTTTACTAACGCTAATAGATTTGATTTTTTTATTACCTCCACTGATAAACAAACAGAACTTTTGGAACAACAATTTAAACAATTTACAAATCATAATCCTAGAATTATAACTATCCCGGTAGGCTCAATTGACAATCTTAAAATGCCAATGGACAATCGCCGTCCGTACTCTATTTTGACAGCTTCACGCCTAGCTAGTGAAAAACATGTAGATTGGTTAGTACGTGCAGTTATTAGGATAAGAGAAATTCTTCCTGAAGTGACCTTTGATATCTATGGATCAGGTGGAGAAGAAGAAAAAATTAGAAATATTATAAATGCAGCCAATGCAACGGAATACATTCGATTGATGGGACATAAAAATCTCTCGAATGTTTATCAAAATTATGAGTTATATTTGACAGCTTCTAAAAGTGAGGGGTTTGGCTTAACTTTACTTGAAGCTATTGGCGCAGGACTTCCTTTGATTGGGTTTGATGTTCGTTATGGTAATCAAACTTTTATCAAAGACGGAGAAAATGGTTATCTAATTCCTCGATTTGATATGGATGATGAGGAAGCTATTGTAGAAGCTTTTAAAGAGAAAGTGTTACAATTATTCCAACAGGATCAAAAGGCTTTACGAGAAGCTTCTTACGCCATTGCCGAAGGATTCTTAACAAATGAAGTAGAAGGAAAATGGTATAACTTAGTTAAGGAGTTGGTACAAGATGATTAACTTATTTGATAGTTACACTCAATCAAGTTGGGATTTACATTTTTCCTTGATAAAATCAGGTTATATTAACCCTACTATAGCTTTGAATGATGATGGTTTTTTACCAGACGACGTAACATCACCCTATTTATATTACACTGGTTTTGCAAAGACAGGTGCTGGCCGCCCACTTTACTACAATGAACTTAGAGTTCCTGATACATGGGAAATTATTGGTTTTAGTAGTGGTGCTGATATTGTTGACTTAGGTGTCAAAAAGGGCAGAATTATTTATGCAAACCCAAATCATAAGCGTCTAATAAAAGAGGTAGACTGGTTTGATGAGCAAGGTAGAGTCATTTTAAAAGATCGCTTTAATAAGTTTGGGTTCTGTTTTGCACAAACCTTTTATAACGCGGATGGTCAAGCGATTCAGACGTCATATTATAATAAGGATAGGCAAGAGGTTATATCAGAGAACCATATGACAGGGGATTATATTTTAAATGATAATAATCAGTTTAAGGTTTTTAAATCTAAAGTTGAATTTGTCATAAATTATCTTCAAGAAGCAAAATTTAACTTAGATAGAATCTTCTATAATTCTCTGTCAACACCATTTTTAGTAAGCTTTTACCTTAATCGTCTAGAGAGTAAAGATGTTCTCTTTTGGCAGGAGCCTCTCGTAGATGATATTCCAGGAAATATGCGCTTATTATTGAACAATCCTTCCCCAAACACTAAAATTGTAATTCAAAGTTATGAAGCTTATGCTAATGCTATGAGGTTATTAACTGACGAAGAACAAAAACAAGTTAGCTTTTTAGGATTTATGTATCCTCTTAAAGAGACAGAAAAATTACATAACCAAGCTCTTATTTTGACGAATTCTGATCAAATCGAAGCATTAGAAAGTTTAGTGACTTCTCTTCCTAATTTGACTTTTAACATAGGTGCTTTGACCGAGATGTCTAGTGATCTCATGAATTTTGGCAAATATGATAATGTTGTACTCTACCCAAATATCACAACAAATCAAATACAATATTTATCAAATATTTGTGCTTTTTATCTTGATATTAATCATCATAATGAGATATTATCAGCAGTTCGCTCTGCTTTTGAACATCAACAGTTAATTTTTGCTTTCGAAGAGACTAGTCATCAAATTCGTTTTGTATCACCTAAAAATATTTTTCCAAAAAAAGATATTTTTACATTTATTTCGCACTTGCAGCCACTAATTGGCAATAAATGTAATATAGAAAAAGCATTAAAACAGCAGCTTGAAGATTGTCATGTTTCAAGCTCTACTCAGTATCAATCTGTAATTAATTAAGGGGAAAATTTTGAAAAAAAAGAATTTACTTCAGGAGAGTATTAATAAACGTCTATCTGAAGAGCGATATCAAATTCCTAAAGAAAAAAGAGAGAAAAAACGATTTGACATGCAGCTTATTCTGATTATTTCTATTTTAATAGGGTTAATCATGTCTATTATCGGAATTATTCGATTTTTCTTAACCTACAGTAGTTAAGTTACTATCCTTTATTTTGTAGAAAAATTGATAAATAAATGGTATTGTAACTCTATCACTAAATTTATATACTAGAGGAAAAAATGTCACGCAGTCAAAAAGTTATTTTAACTAATATGTGTCTTATTGAAGATAATAAAGGACGTATTGTGATGCAAATCCGTGATCCTAAACGTTATTCTTGGTCAGGAGCTGCTTTACCAGGCGGCCATATTGAAGAAGGAGAATGCTCTCGTTCGAGAAGTTCACGAGGAGACAGGTTTAACAATAAGTAATCCCAAATTAGTTGGTATGAAGCATTGGTACACAGATGAAGGCATCCGCTATTTGGTATTCCTTTATAAAACATATGATTTTTCAGGTGAATTACAATCGTCAGATGAAGGTGATGTTGTATGGATTGAACGTTCACAACTTGATAAGATTGAACTAGCATATGATATGCTTAACTTTTTGAGAGTATTTGACGAAGATGACATCTCAGAGATGTTTTATAGTAAGCGACTTGAAGATGGTTTTATAAGAAAATTTTATTAAACAAAAAAGAACTAGGAATGTAACCTAGTTCTTTTTAGATGTCTTTATTTAACTCCAGACATTAGTTTTTCAATGCGTGGAACATAAAATAAGAGGATAAATCCAAATACAACTGTTATACCACCAACAACACCATAATAAAGAGTTTGAGTATCAGGTGTGTACAATTTAACGATTTGAGCGTTAATAGCTTGTGCTGCAGCATTACTTAAGAACCAGATGCTCATCATTTGAGCTTGGAATGCTTTAGGTGCGAGCTTACTAGTTGCTGATAATCCAACTGGTGAGATTAGCATTTCCCCAACGATGACAATAGCCCAACTCATTGTTAACCAAAGAGGGCTTACTTTAGCGTTAACTCCAAAGAGTAAACCTGGTAGCATCATCCATAAGAATGAAGCTCCAGCAAAGAAAAGTCCATACGCAAATTTTTTAGGTGATGAAGGTTGCTTACTTCCCCATTTAGCCCATAACCAAGCAAAGAATGGTACATAAAGCATAATGAAGAGAGGGTTCATACTTTGGAAATAACTTGATGGGAAATTAATATGATGCCCAAAGAAGTTAAGGTAAAGTTTTGTTTGTTCATCTGCAAATAAGGCTAAGACAACTGAACCTTGTTCTTCAATTGACCAAAATAGAATTGAGGCGATAAAGAGAGGGATATATGCCCACACTCGAGAACGCTCAACAGAAGAAATCTTTTTACTACTTAAAATCTTGATAAAATAAATAATTGGGATGGCGATTGCAATAATACTAAAAATATCGATAATTACTTCAATTGTTAGCATATGCATCAAGTGAAGTAGAATAAGTACAATAACAATACCAATAAGGATAAGCCCAACTTTTTTATATAGAGAGGACTTTTCTTCAGGACTTAAAGGATCGTTTGGTCTGAGACTCTCTTCAGTCAAATATTTTTTTCCATCTAAGGTATATTGGAGGAGACCAAAGAACATACCAATAGCAGCAAGTGAGAAACCAAGATGGAAATTTACTTCTTGTCCGAGGTACCCCACTACAATGGGTGAAATAAAAGCACCAAGGTTAATACCAAAAACAAAGATACTAAAACCAGCATCACGACGAGAATCATTTTCTCCATATAAATTACCAACCATCTCTGATACATTTGGTTTTAATAGTCCAGTACCAAGGATAATTAGAGCAATCGAAATGAATAGAGCTGTTTGACCAAATGGTGTAGCTAGAGCAATATGACCTAGCATGATTAGAATACCACCATACAGAACAGTTTTACGACTACCTAGAATACGGTCGCTGACAAAACCACCAATTACTGATGAGAGATAAACCAGTGAACCATAGACAGCCATGATTGATGCAGCGACAGTCTTGTCCATACCAAGGCCACCTTGAGAAACACTATAGTACATATAGTACAGCAAAATAGCACGCATACCATAGTATGAGAATCTTTCCCACATTTCAGTAAAGAAAAGAGTGGACAAACCACGAGGATGTCCAAAGAATGATTTTGTTTTTTCCATGAAAAACGCTCCTTTTGTAGATAACACTATTAATAATATAGTAAATAGAAGCAACTGTCAAATTACTTAGCACTATCAAGTTATTTTTTTGTAGAGGTTAACACCCTTGGTAAACCAAGTTTTTTAACTATCTAGCTTAGAAAAAGGCTTGAATTCAATAGAACCCAAGCCTTTTTTAGAAAAGAAACCACAGTGAAATAAAAATGTCGTGTCTTTAAATTATCTGAAGATTATTTTACAGATCCACCTGTAATACCTTCAACATAGTATTTTTGCATGAACATGAAAAGTATTGTGATTGGAATTGCAATAATAACAGATCCTGCTGTAAATGACATGAACCACTGGTTGATGGTATCTTGTTGCAACATTGAAAAGAGACCAATAGCGACTGTGTACTTGCTCGTAGCATCACCTAAAATAACTTTTGCAAAGATAAAGTCCATCCAAGGGCCCATAAAAGCGATTAATGCAGTATAAACGATAATGGGTTTTGACAATGGTAGGGTGATTTTAAGGAAAATATCCAAACGGGTCGCCCCATCAATCATAGCAGACTCATCCAAAGAGTATGGAATAGTATCAAAGAAACCTTTTGCGATGTAGAAGGTTAATGCTGCTCCTGCAGAATAGACAAATATTAAAGCGGTTAATGTTTGGTCTAGATTTAGAGCTTTTAGGATGTAGTAAACTGCAATCATTGACATGAACCCAGGAAACATATTCAAGACTAAAGCTAGCTTTAGGAAACCATTACGGTGTTTGAATTTGATTCTGCTGAGAGAATAAGCCATTGCTACAGTGATTAAAGTTGATAGTATACAAGTACATGTAGCGACAAATAATGTATTTAAGAACCATTGACCAAATGGGAATGTGTTTTGGGTGAAGAGTTTAGCGTAGTTGTCTAATGTCCAAGTTTTAGGAATAAAGTAGTTGACAAAGGCACTTCCTTCACCACGGAAGCTTGTGAGAACGACCCAAACAATGGGAAAGAGCCACATAATTGATAGTACTATCAATAAAATATAAACAAAAGTAAGGTTAAGACGTTTTTTCTTATTCATTATTTAGCTGCCCCTTCCTTGTAAGAATTTGTTCTTGTGTAAGCTAGTAAACTAAATACTGCTGAAAGAATAAAGATTAAGATACCAACAACAGATGCTAAGTTATAATCTGCAGCAGTTACTGTCAAATTGTATAGCCAAGTGACAAGTAAATCGGTGCTACCTGCTTGGTAGTATGTTGAGTTTGTTGGTCCACCTTGAGTGAGTAGGTAGATAACGTTGAAGTTGTTAATATTTCCGATAAATTGTTGAATTAAAGTAGGAGTCATAATCAACAAAATTTGTGGGAAAGTAATTGATTGAAAGACTTGGAACTTATTCGCCCCATCAATTTCAGCAGCTTCAATTTGTTCTGCAGGTAAATTCATGATGATACCAGTAGCAACAAGCATTGTTACAGGAATACCAACCCACATATTAACAAAGATGATTGAGAATTTCGCCCAGACCGGATCAGAAAGGAATGGAAGGGGATGTGCTGAAGAAATAAGTCCCCATTTTATTAACAAGGCGTTAACCGGTCCAGCGTCACTTAAGAGGTTTCTCATGATTAAGAGAGAGATAAATTGAGGGACAGCCATGGTAATAACAAAAATAGTACGCCACATCTTTTTGAATTTCAAACCTTTTGTATTAATTAGTAAGGCAAGAATAATACCAAAGAAGAAATTCGTTACAGTAGCGAAAACAGCCCAAATTAATGTCCAAGATAGAACAGGGAAGAAAGTACTGGCCATACGCCCGCTAAAGATATTACCGAAGTTAGCAAAACCAACCCAGTCAAATAAACTTTTTGGCGGTAAGTGGTTATGATCATAGTTAGTAAATGCCAAACAAATCATATAAACTAACGGAAGGATTGTAAATAGAAGCACCCCTATTAAAGGAATAGACATTAAAGTCATATGGAAGCGTCCATCTGTCAAGCTTTTAATATCTTTTTTGAAGGATGGAATTTCTCTTCCTTCTTCTTTCAAGGTCAATAAATGTGCTGCGCTTTTAATGTTTGACCAGTAAATATAGGCAAATACGCAACAGAAGATAAGCGAAGCTAATCCAAAAATTAGCATTAACATAGAGTTATCACCTTGTGTCGCAACTTGGATTTTAATACCATCCACAGTTTTAGTTGTCATACCTTGTTCTTGGGTCCCTAAGGAAATAAGACCTTTTACAGCTGGGATAACTTGGTAAACAAAGGTAATTAAAAACAGAATTTCACTGATTAAAAATAAAAGTCCCTTGACAATTTGTTTATTTTTGAGGTTAGCAAGTCCCATAATTAAGAATGATAGTTTAGTTGCTAAATCACCTTTTTGAAAGACCTCTTTTAGGGACATACCATCAAGTGAGATCAGTTTTTTATTCATAATGGTCTCCTTTAATTGTTATTTTACAAAATAAGAGATGGGAAGCACTCTCAATTGAAAGGAAGAGTACTCACCTCATCTCATTACTCTAGACGTACTATTTTGTTTTAGCGATGTCTTTATCGAATTGTTTTAGACGTTTAAGGTAATCGCTAGATTTGATTTTACCACTGTAAGTATCGCTAAGAATAGCAGCACTTTCTGTCCAGAAGGTTGACATTTGACTCAACTTAGGCATAACCGTTGTATATTTATCTGAGCTACCCATTTCGATAACTGCTTTTGCAAGTTCATCTTTTTGGACGCTATCAGAAGATTGAATTGATGAGTTAGCAGGAACGATATGACGTTTTTCGAATTGAATTTTTTGACTTTCAGCATTAGTTAGATATGCAGCGAGTTTGTAGCTAGCTGAGATTCGTTTAGTGTTTGAACCAGCAGGTGCTTGGTTAACGGCATAAAGTTTAACGCCCAAGAATGCTTTTTGTTGAACTTCTTTGTCACCGATTTTCATTGTTGGGTAAACAGCAACACCGATTTTATCTTCACCGACAGCTTTTTTAGCAGCGTCGTAATCCCATGGTCCACTTTCAAAAGCATGAACAGAACCATCGCCAAATTTAGACATTGTATTTTCAGCTGTCAAGTTGACAAAACCATCATTTTTCTTTTGATCTGCAATCCATTTAAGGACAGAAACACCTGCTTCATTACCCCAGTTAGTGCCTTTAGCATCTTCACCAGATTTACCAAATAAAGTGTCGCCTACAGAAAGGAAAAGAGGACCTGTTACATATGAGTTAGCTGCTTTAAGCTGTTGACCGAATTTCCCTTTGCTTGTAATTGTTTCGTATGATTTAACGTCGTCAGCAGTTAACTTTGTTTTATTATAATAAAGAACTTGAGATTCAATACCAAATGGGAATGCATAAGTTTTCCCTTTATATTGTGCACCAGTAAGTGATTGTTTAGTGTCGTTTTTAGCAATTTCTTTTGAGTATTGCTCTGGAATTTCTTGGATAACACCAGATTCTACTAATTGACCAAGTTGGTCATGTGGAAGTGAGAATACATCGGCTGCCTTGCTTGGGTCTTTTTTTACGTTTTCTTGAGCTTTGGAGTCATTAGACTCAATCATTTTTACAGTAACGCCTTTGTTTTCCTTCTCGAATTTTTTAACAATTGCTTTATAAGACGCTTTTGAATCTGTTGGGACCCAAAGTTTGATAGTTGTTTTTGAAGCAGCATCAACTGAGTTAGAGTGAGTAGCAGCAATTGCTCCTCCTGCAACTACTGAAAGAGCAGCAGTACTAACAAGTAATTTTTTCCAAGTATTTTTTTCCATTTTGGTTCTCCTCCTAGAGAATATTTTAATTACACCTATATTATGCAACCGTTTGCAAAAAAAGTCAAGTCTTTTTTTAAAAAAAATAAGAAAAATAAAAAAATAATATCAATTAATACTAAATGAGAAGATTATTTTAGTGAGAGTATTACATTTGCAGAGAAGGCAAACGTTTGTTTTTTTCTTAGATTAGAGTATAATAGACAAAGGACTATACCAAAAGGTATAAAATGATTAGAATGAAGAGGTCGTAGGATGGTAACTATAAAAGATGTTGCTGCCAAAGCTGGTGTTAATCCATCGACAGTAAGTCGTGTACTAAAAGATAATGCATCTATTTCAAGTAAGACGAAAGAGCGCGTGAAAAAAGCTATGGAAGAGCTGGGCTATGTTCCTAATGTTGCAGCACAAATGTTGGCTAGTGGTTTAACGCAAAATATTGGAGTTATTTTTCCTCCACTGGTTTTACCAGACCGCTTAAGTGAACCCTTTTTCATGGAGATTCTTTCTACATTAACTAATGAAGCAAAAGAGCATGAGTTTACAGTTTCTATTGCAACAAGTATGTCTTCTGAGGAGTTGTTAGAACAAGTAAAATTAATGCATCTACAAAAACGAGTGGATGGTTTTATTGTTCTCTATTCGGATCAAAAAGATCCTATCAGAGAGTATTTATTAAAATATAAACTGCCCTTTGTTGTTGTTGGTGCTGCTAATGGCTATGAAAATGAGATTACTTATATTGATAATGATAATCAGCTGATGGGGAAATCTGCCATTGATTATCTCTATAAAAAAGGACATAAAAGCATCCAGTTTGTTACAGATGATTTAAATTCAGAAGTATCAGAAGAGCGCTATTTAGGGTATTTTAAAGGTGCTAGAAAGTTAGGTTTAAACCAAAAGCCAGCTCTTTTATTTGACAGAGGCAATCCGCAAGTTTTAGAGGAATTTATAAATAGAGTCAAAGAAGAAGAAACAACTGCTTTAATTGTTATTGGTGATACTGTCTCTGTTAGAGTAATGCAATTTCTTTCTTTCTATAAATTAAAAGTTCCAGATGACATTTCTATCATGACCTTTAATAATTCTCTCTTCTCACATCTGATTCATCCTTACCTAAGCACATTTGATATTAATGTTAATAATCTAGGAAGGACAAGCGTTCGTCGTCTGATTGACATCATTAAATCTCCAGACAAAGTCTTTAGTGAGACTATTATTGTGCCTTTTACTTTAGAAGAGCGTGAAAGTGTCCGAGATATTTCTAAAAATAATAATTAAGCTATGATATAAAGACTTCTATCAATTTTCGATAGAAGTTTTTTTAAATTATGCTTGACTTATGCAATCGCTTGCGTTAAGATGGAGGAGTAAAGTAAGTAATCGAAAAGGAGAATCAATATGAAAAAACGTGCAAGTGGTGTCTTAATGCACATCACTTCTCTACCAGGTGATTTAGGTATTGGAACATTTGGACGAGAAGCCTACGCTTTTGTTGATTTTTTGGTCGAAACTGATCAAAAATTTTGGCAAATTCTTCCCTTAACAACAACAAGCTTCGGGGACTCTCCTTACCAGTCTTTTTCTGCAGTAGCTGGTAATACACATTTAATTGATTTTGATTTGCTAACGCTTGAAGGTTTCATTTCGAAAGATGACTACCAAAATATTAGTTTTGGACAGGATCCAGAAGTTGTTGATTATGCTGGTCTGTTTGAAAAACGCCGTCCAGTTTTAGAAAAAGCAGTTAAAAATTTCTTGCAAGAAGAGAGAGCTACGAGAATGCTATCTGATTTCTTGCAAGAAGAAAAATGGGTAACTGATTTTGCTGAATTTATGGCGATCAAAGAACATTTTGGTAATAAGGCGCTTCAAGAATGGGATGACAAGGCTATTATACGCCGCGAAGAAGAAGCCTTAGCAGGATATCGTCAAAAGCTTAGTGAAGTGATAAAATATCATGAAGTAACGCAATATTTCTTTTACAAACAATGGTTTGAGTTAAAAGAATATGCTAATGATAAAGGGATTCAAATTATCGGTGATATGCCAATCTACGTTTCTGCCGATAGTGTAGAAGTTTGGACAATGCCTGAACTGTTTAAATTAGATCGCGACAAACAACCACTTGCTATTGCTGGTGTACCAGCGGATGATTTTTCTGACGATGGTCAGCTTTGGGGCAATCCTATTTACAATTGGGATTACCACAAAGAGTCAGATTTTGACTGGTGGATTTATCGTATTCAATCTGGTGTTAAGATGTATGACTATTTGCGTATTGATCATTTTAAAGGTTTTTCAGATTATTGGGAAATTCGAGGAGATTATCAAACAGCTAATGATGGCTCATGGCAACCAGCTCCCGGTCCAGAATTATTTGCAACTATCAAAGAAAAATTAGGTGATTTACCTATTATTGCTGAGAATTTAGGCTATATTGATGAGAGAGCAGAGAGATTACTGGCTGGAACAGGGTTCCCAGGTATGAAAATCATGGAATTCGGTTTTTATGATACAACAGGAAATAGTATTGATATTCCTCATAACTACACAGAAAATACAATTGCATATGCTGGAACTCATGATAACGAAGTTATTAATGGCTGGTTTGAAAATCTTACAGTCGAACAGAAAGCTTATGCAGAAAATTACATGCGTCGTTTGCCAAATGAGCCCATTACTGAGACTGTACTGCGTACCTTGTATGCAACCGTTAGTCAAACAACGATTACATGTATGCAAGATCTACTAGATAAACCTGCAGATAGCCGTATGAACATGCCAAATACCGTTGGAGGTAACTGGCAATGGCGTATGAGAAAAGAAGACTTAACAGAAAATCGCAAAGCATTCTTAAAAGAGATTACAACTATTTATAATAGAGGGAATAAATAAGGAATATTATCATGACAAGAAATTTTACAACTTACGTTGGACAACAAGGAAAAGTATTATCAGAATTAACAAATGAAGAGATTTACGTTGAATTGTTAAATTTTGTAAAAGAAGAAGCTGCCGCTAAATCAAAAAATAGCTCTCAACGTAAGGTATACTATATTTCAGCTGAGTTTCTAATTGGTAAATTACTTTCAAATAATTTGATTAACTTAGGGATTTATAAAGATGTCAAAAAAGAGTTAGAACTTGTAGGTAAATCAATTGCTGAAATAGAAGATGTAGAGCCAGAACCATCACTTGGTAATGGTGGTTTAGGGCGTTTAGCATCATGTTTTATTGACTCGATTTCTTCTTTAGGTATTAATGGTGAAGGTGTTGGTTTAAACTATCACTGTGGGCTTTTCAAACAAGTATTTCGCAACAATCAACAAGAAGCAGAAGCTAACTACTGGATTGAGAATAATTCTTGGTTAGTACCAACAGATATTTCTTATGATGTTCCTTTCCGTGACTTTACTTTAAAATCACGCCTAGATAGAATTGATGTATTAGGTTATAAGAAAGATACTAAAAATTATTTGAACCTTTTTGATATTGATGGACTTGATTATAACCTTATTGAAAAAGGTATCACTTTTGATAAGACAGAAATCAAGAAGAATTTAACCTTGTTCTTGTATCCAGATGATTCAGATAAAAATGGAGAATTATTACGTATCTATCAGCAATATTTCATGGTTTCAAATGCTGCTCAATTATTAATTGATGAAGCAATCGAGCGTGGTTCAAACCTTCATGATTTAGCTGAATATGCTTATGTTCAAATTAATGACACTCACCCATCTATGGTCATCCCTGAGTTGATTCGTTTATTGACAGAAAAACATGGTTTTGAATTTGACGAAGCTGTGTCAGTTGTTCGCAATATGGTTGGCTATACAAACCATACCATCCTTGCAGAAGCTCTTGAAAAATGGCCTTTAGAGTATCTTAATGAGGTAGTACCCCACCTAGTAACAATCATTAAAAAATTAGATCAAATGATTCGTGAAGAGCAAACAAATCCAGAGGTTCAAATTATTGATGAAGCTGGACGTGTTCACATGGCGCATATGGATATCCACTTCTCAACAAGCGTTAATGGTGTAGCAGCATTACATACAGAAATCCTTAAAAATAGTGAATTAAAGGTTTTCTATGATATTTACCCAGATAAGTTTAACAATAAGACAAACGGTATTACATTCCGTCGCTGGTTGGAGTTTGCTAACCAAGATTTAGCAGATTACTTGAAAGAACTAATTGGGGATAGCTATCTTACTGATGCGACTCAGCTCGAAAAATTGTTAACTTATGCTGATAGCAATGAAGTTCATGATAAATTAGCTGCTATTAAATTTAAAAACAAACTGGCTCTTAAACGTTACCTTAAGGAAAATAAAGGTATTGAATTGGATGAATACTCAATTATTGATACACAAATCAAACGATTCCACGAATATAAGCGCCAACAAATGAATGCTTTATATGTTATTCATAAATACTTAGAAATTAAACGTGGGCATTTCCCATCACGTAAATTAACAGTTATTTTTGGTGGTAAAGCTGCTCCAGCCTATACTATTGCACAGGATATCATTCACTTAATTCTCTGCTTATCAGAATTAATTAATAATGATCCAGAAGTTAATAAATACCTTAATGTCCATTTAGTAGAAAATTACAATGTGACAGTAGCGGAAAAGTTAATCCCTGCAACAGATATTTCGGAACAAATTTCATTGGCTTCCAAAGAAGCATCTGGTACAGGTAACATGAAATTTATGTTGAATGGTGCTCTTACTCTTGGTACTATGGATGGGGCAAATGTTGAAATAGCTGAATTAGCTGGCAAAGAGAACATCTACACATTTGGTAAAGACTCTGATACTATCATTAATCTTTATGAAACATCTGGTTATCGTTCAAAAGATTACTATGATAAAGACAAAGTAATTCGTGAAGCTGTTGATTTTATCATTAGTGATGATATAGTGTCACTCGGTAATGCAGAACGACTAAAGAGATTGCATGATGAGTTAGTAGGTAAAGATTGGTTCATGACATTGATTGATTTGAAAGAATACATTGCTGTTAAAGAACAAGTGCTTGCTGATTATGAAGATTATGAATCATGGAATAAGAAAGTTATACACAATATTGCTAAAGCAGGGTTCTTCTCATCAGATCGTACAATCGAACAATATAATCAAGATATTTGGCATTCAAATTAAAAAGTCTCTAAAAGTAAGGTTTTCAACCTTACTTTTTTCTTGTCTAATAAAACTATAAGTATTTATTTTTGTCCGTAGACTTTAAAAATAGAACTGAGCAGAACTTATTCTAAATATTTAATTGCATGTGTATTTATATTCTATATAATATAAAAATATGCACCCTGTGATACTTGGTTATAGGGTGTTTTAATTTTTGAAATATAAACTAAAATTAAAAAATATAATTTGATTTCAAAATACAGAAAAATCAGATAAAAAGCTTTATAATATAGTATTATCCACACTTTAAAGAGTATTATCCACATTTAAAAAAATAAGATAAAATGATAAAAAATAAATTATTAATTAATTGACAGTGTGAATTCATAGTTGTATAATTAAACACATCTAAAAATCGGAAAGGTAATTTGCTATGTTGAAAAAACTATTTGCACCCCCTCAGAAAAGAGAACGTTTATCAGCTGAGGAAATTAAGCATAAATATCCTCGTTATCGTGTACAAGTCCTTATTTCTATTTTTGTAGGTTATATGGGATACTATTTTGTTCGTAATACGACTTCAATTTTATCTGGTATCCTTAATATGTCTGCTACTGAGATTGGTATTATTACCTGTGCTAGCTACATTGCTTATGGTCTCTCTAAATTTATTTCTGGTTTGATTTCAGATGAATCGAATTCTAAAATTTTCCTTCCAGTTGGTTTGTTTCTTACAGGACTAGTTAATGTGTTAATCGGTGTTATTCCATCTGTAATTACTAGTATCTGGCTCTTTACTATCATGTATCTTATTAATGGTTGGTTACAAGGGATGGGATACCCTCCTGGAGCGCGTACATTAGTCTATTGGTATGATAATAAAGAAAGAATTAAATATGCTACCATTTGGAATTTATCTCACAATTTTGGTGGAGCAATAGCGCCGATTTTAACTGGTGTAGGTCTAGCTCTTGCTGGTAATGATTCTCTTAATCAAGCGCGTGCTGCTTATTGGTTTCCAGGGGTGGTGGCTTGTCTTTTGGCTGTTCTTGTTTACTTTTTACAAGAAGATACTCCAGAATCTATCGGACTTCCGCCTATAGAAGAGTATCATAAAGAGCAATATACTAATGTTGTGGATTCAAGTGACATTTTAGAAGAGCCTGAAGTTTTGGGTATGGGCGAAATTATAAAAAAATATATTCTACCAAATACTAAACTGATGTGGGCATCCTTGTATTCAATATTTGTATATATTTTACGTTACGGTATTGTCTCATGGACTCCTAAGTTTTTAGCGACGAGTGTGCAAGATGGTGGAAAAGGTATTACTGCAACAGCTGGTATGGGTGGTTTTTCACTTTTTGAAATAGGTGGTATTATTGGGATGCTAACAGCAGGATATCTATCTGCCAAAGTGTTTAAAAACTCTAAACCTTTAACCAATGTAGCCTTCTTAGTTGTAGCAATCTTATTACTAGCTGCCTATTGGTTTATTCCAGCAGGACCTCAATATATGGCATTAGACTTCATTATTTTACTAGGTTTGGGGGCATCAATCTACGGTCCTGTTATGATGGTTGGCCTGTATGCTATGGAGTTAGTTCCAAAAGCAGCAGCTGGAGCAGCTTCAGGATTGACTGGCACATTTAGTTATGTCGGAGGAGCAACGATCGCTACTCTAGCTATTGGTATTATTATTGACCACTTTGGTTGGGGAGTAGCATTTATAATATTTGGTATTTCTGGATTTGCGGCTATTGTCTGTACCTTGCTTTCAAGAGATAAGAGTCTAGAGTATTGGTGATATTATTTGGTAAAAGTATCATTTAATATTTAGTGAGATAAGTTATGAAAAAAGGCCTCTTGAAAGAGACCTTTTTTGTTTTAGATAATCTATTTGTTGAAGTAATTAGTGATATCGATTGTTTTTAATAGATAGTTTCTACCTAGTTAAAATAAAACTACCCCATTAATAATGATTCAATTTTAATGTCATATTCAGGGTAGTGTATGCTTAAATGTTCGATAATCACATGATAAATTTGTGTGATTTTTGCTCTTTTTTCTGGGAAGTCATGACCAATATAGTGGAAGGAACATTCTATCGTTAAAAAGAGCTCATGGAATAAGGTATTGACTTCTTCTAAAAGTTCTAAAAGTTTTTTATCTTCAGTAATAAACGCAGGTGCAGTATTGATTTCATCAGCCCAAGCATCTACAGGTCTAAGTGGATAAGTACCGTATTCTAGACATAATTCATAAGTCATAAAAGTCCTCCTAGTCTTTTACTATTTTAACATATGTGTGTTCTTAAGAAGAATAATTTGTCTTTAAAGCAAAGAATATGTCCTAAGCGTATTTTTTGCTATGTTGTAAGGAGTCGTTATATAATGAAGTATACTAACTTATTTTGCAGATGAGGAGAAAAAATGTCAGAAAAAATCAGAGTTTTACTCTATTATAAATATGTTTCAATTGAAAATGCGGAAGAGTACGCTGCGAAACATCTAGAATTTTGTAAATCTATTGGGCTTAAAGGTCGTATTTTGATTGCGGATGAGGGGATTAATGGAACTGTTTCTGGAGATTATGAAACAACTCAGAAGTATATGGATTGGGTCCACAGCGATGAGCGTTTTGCTGATCTTTGGTTCAAGATTGACGAGGAAAATCAACAAGCTTTCCGTAAAATGTTTGTTCGTTATAAGAAAGAGATTGTGCACCTTGGGTTAGAAGATAATAACTTTGATAGCGATATTAATCCTTTGGAAACAACAGGTGAGTATTTAAATCCTAAACAATTTAAAGAAGCCTTGCTTGATGAAGATACTGTTGTTTTAGATACGCGTAATGATTATGAGTATGACTTAGGTCACTTCCGTGGAGCAATTCGTCCTGATATTCGCAATTTCCGTGAGTTACCACAATGGGTACGTGACAACAAAGATAAGTTTATGGAAAAACGTGTTGTTGTGTACTGTACCGGTGGTGTTCGTTGTGAGAAATTCTCGGGTTGGATGGTTCGAGAAGGTTTTAAAGATGTTGGACAATTACACGGTGGTATTGCAACATATGGAAAAGATCCGGAAGTTCAAGGTGAACTTTGGGATGGTGCGATGTATGTTTTTGATGATCGTATCTCGGTGCCAATTAATCATGTTAATCCAACTGTTATTAGTAAAGATTATTTTGATGGAACACCTTGTGAACGTTATGTCAATTGTGCAAATCCGTTTTGTAACAAACAAATTTTTGCTTCAGAAGAAAACGAAGCGAAGTATGTTCGAGGGTGCTCGCCTGAATGTCGTGCACATGAACGTAATCGCTATGTGCAAGAAAATGGTTTATCACGTCAAGAATGGGCAGAACGTTTAGAAGCTATTGGAGAATCCTTACCTCAAGTAGCAAATGTTTAATATTAAAAAATCGCTAGCAATAAAGCTAGCGATTTTTTAGCAATCACAATTGACATCGCAACAAGCTAGGTTATCAAGGTACATTTGATTTTCTTTAAAGAATTCAAGGGTATCTTCGTCTAATATAATCCCTTCTCGTTGTGCGATATGATTAATAACAGGGACAAAGCGCTGTCTGAATTTATAAATATAGCAGAAAATAGTATCTCTTTGTCGTAAGCTTGGACCAATTAAGAAACAGTTATTAACGATAGTAGATTCGTCATCTTCAGTAACTATTGGCAACTGATTTTTATCGTATTCAAATAAAGCGATTCCGTCAATGAGATGACAGGTATTTAGAAAACCTGTGGAAAGAATAGGTTTATGGAAAGACTCCGCAGTACTACCGTCATCAAAAGTAACTTGATATTGTTTTCCAATTTGTTTAATCTCAATGGCTTTCTTGCCTTCAGAGATACTATAATATTCTTTTTTGTGGTCTTGTATATGTTTTAAACGTTCTTTAGTTAGGGGGGATAAAGAGATGCTTGGATCGGGATTGCTCTCTTTACGACCAAACGTATCTGTATATAATTCGACTTGATTTCCCAAATATACTAGATGTGTTAGTGCATCACAAGCACTTTCGTTTCCACCAATGATGATAAATGGATTGTCAGATTTGATATGGAAATTATCAACTTGACCATAGTGCATTCCTAGATCTGCACCTTTAATATCAATGGTATTTGGATTTTGAAATTCTCCTGTTGCCATAATAAGATAATCAGCAGAAAAATCTCCCTTTGAAGTTTTAATAACAAAAAGGCTATCTCGTTTATCAATAGATAGAACAGATGTTTCGTTTTGGATAGGGAGATTATAATGAGCAGCAACTAATTGTAAGTAGCGTGCATATTCCACTCCAGAAAGATGTTCTTTTTCAAATGAGAAAGCAGGAGAAGTATCTGGAATAACAGCGTTTAGATCTGGAAAACCAAAGCCATTGGTAGTGAAGGAAGGTGTGATAAATTGTGTTGTTCTGGGCCATCTTAAAAAAGATTCTCCAATGTGCCCTTTTTCAATGATAAGAAAATTTGTAAGTCCTAATCGTTGCATGGCAGAACCAAAACCGATTCCTGCAGCGCCTGCACCGATAATTATGGTTTGATAATGTTTCATGTCTTCTCCTTGACAAAAATAAATGTGTAAGATAAAATACTTAACCAGTTAACAATAATACAGTTTAACAAATAAAAGAGTGTTTGTAAAGAAAGGACTATTTGTGTTTTTACTATTATGTATTTTATCGATGTGGCTCATGATTTTTGGGGTTGCATTCTATTACTTTGGGTCGCTACATCAATCATTGACTTCAAGGATTATTTATCAGTTTGTACTTACTGTTTTGCTAACGACAACAGCTTGGTTCATGGGTGCCTATTTTTTAGCATTTGAAGGTCATTTTAAAACTGTCTTTCAATTCCAAGAAGCAGATGGTAAACAAATTGTAAATTGTTTATTTCAACTTTGTTTCGCCCTTTACGCAGTAGTAATGCTTATTGGGTCAATTATTGATAGAGTTCAGACGAAGCGACTTTTATTAGCTGTTGTTTCTTGGCTTTTCTTGGTGTATACGCCCTTAGCTTATTTAATTTGGAATTCAGAGGGTGTTTTTGCAAAGATGGGAGTACTTGATTTTTCAGGCGGAATGATCGTTCATTTATCTGCAGGGCTTTCTTCGTATATTTTAGCTCATGTTATTGGCAAGAGTGAACATCAGCACAATAAGGTTAAAAATGATAGTCTCTTTTTAGGAATGATACTTATTACATTTGGTTGGTTTGGATTTAATATGGGTCCAGTTGGTGAGTGGAATTCACAAGCCATTATGATACTTTTAAATACTATATTTGCTATTATAGGTGGTGGTTTGGCGTGGACATTGGCTGCTAAGTGGAATGGTGAGGAAGAGAAAACAGGAAGCTTATTGAATGGCATTATTGTTGGTCTTGTGACGAGTACAGCAGGAGTTGGGTATCTCTTAACTTGGCAATTATTAGCTGTAACATTCTTTGCATCCCTCTTCACCTACTTTGTAACGGATTACGTTGCGAAAGCTTTTGCCATTGATGATGTCGTTTCCTCCTTTGGAATGAATGGTATTGGGGGATTGTTGGGAAGTTTAGGAGTTGGTCTCTTTAAATTATCACATATGCCAGTTCAACTGTTAGCATTAGCTACCACAATTCTTTTGTCAATTATAATGACCTATATCATATCTAAAGCGATTTTTAGAAAATAATAAATAAGGTTGAGATGTACATCTCAACCTTATTTATTATTTTAGCAAGGAGAGTGACTAAATCGAATTATTATCATTTTCTTACTAGACAGCAACTGTACAAGGTTCTGAAAGTTAGTTGATTATTAATGATAGTTAGCATTTTTTAAGAATTGGAATACTTTTAAAAGGTGATTGTTTTAATTAGTTATAGTTGTTATTAAAAATCGTCTAACAGCAAGCATAGTTATCGGTGTAATTTACTGAATTTTTATTCAAAAAAACTTGACTTATGTATAAAGATGATTTATACTTGTTCCTATCATAATAAAAGGAAGATAGTTTATGTCAAAAAAAATAATATTAGGAATTTTATCTCTTTTATCTGTCGTTACTTTGGTGGCGTGTGGTTCATCAGACAAACAGCTACAAGATAAAGTTGAGAAAAAAGGGAAGTTAGTTTTAGCGGTGAGTCCAGATTATGCTCCCTTTGAGTTTAAAGCGCTTGTTAATGGGAAAGATAAAGTTGTCGGCGCAGATATTGAGTTAGCTCAAGCTATTGCTGATGAGCTTCATGTCAAACTAGAGGTATCTCCTATGAGTTTTGACAATGTTTTATCAAGTTTACAAACAGGTAAGGCTGATATGGCTATTTCTGGATTATCATATACTAAAGAGCGTGCTAAAGTCTATGATTTTTCAAAACCTTATTACACTACAGAAAATGCGGTTCTTGTTAGGAAGTCTGATTTAGGAAAATATACTTCAATCGAAAGCCTTAAAGGTAAAAAAATAGCAGTACAAAAAGGAAGTATCGAAGAGGGAGTTTCTAAGAAATCATTCAAAAATTCTCACGTCGTGTCACTGACAGCGATGGGAGAAGCGATTAGTGAGTTAAAATCAGGCAAGGTAGAAGCTGTTGATTTAGAAAAAACCGTAGCTGAAGGTTACTTGGCCCAGAATCCAGACCTTGTTCTTGCTAAGTTTGCCCTTAAAACAGGAGAAGGGGATGCTAAGGCTGTAGCTTTACCTAAAGACAGTGGAAAAATGTTGAAGACTGTTAACAAAGTGATAAAGAGACTTGAAAAAGAAGATAAATATAAAGTTTATATTTCAGATGCGGCTAAATTAACTGGCAATCAAGTTGAATAATATTAAAAAGCCTAGTCATAGGCTTTTTTGGATGTTATAATATGGCTTGACTAAGAATAATAGCATAAAGGCAGAGGAATATATGGTTCAGGGTTCAATTAATATTGAAAAATATAAAGATTTGGCGCTCCAAAAACAAGGCGAGCATCGTAAATTTTTAGCAAGTTTAAAAAAGAAAGCTCCTAAAAACTTAGATAAAATAGTCCAACAGATACATCAAGAGGTTTTTCAAGAAATTGATTGTACAGCATGTGCTAATTGTTGTAAAACTTTGGGTCCTCTATTTACAGAAGCTGATATTTCTAGGATTTCTAAACATTTCCGGATGAAGTTATCGGCTTTTGAAGATTTATTTTTAGAAGTAGATGAAGATGGAGATAAAGTATTTAAAGCGATGCCTTGTCCGTTTTTAGGCGATGATAACTTATGTAGTATATACGATGTCAGACCTAAAGCTTGTCGTGAATTTCCACATACTGATCGTAAGAAAATCTATCAAATTAATAACTTAACGATAAAAAATACTCTTACTTGTCCAGCGGCATACCTTTTTGTGGAAAAATTGAAATCACGTATAGGGAAATAATAACCCAGAGAAAGTATCATAAAAATATTGACAATCTGCTTTTATTTGGGTATCCTAGTAAGTGAACGTGAAAATGTTACAATATCTTGAGGAGGTGAAACATATGTCAAAAACAGTAGTACGTAAAAACGAATCACTTGACGATGCACTTCGTCGTTTCAAACGTTCTGTGACTAAAGCTGGTACTCTTCAAGAATCACGTAAACGTGAATTCTACGAAAAACCTTCTGTAAAACGTAAACGTAAATCAGAAGCAGCTCGCAAACGTAAAAAATTCTAATTAGATAGAATATGAAAAAACAGTTCAGAATTGAGCTGTTTTTTCATATATTATAACTATAAGTTAATAAAAAAACTCGGTAATCCGAGTCTTTTATTATTTGTTAGCGAGTAAGTCGCGGATTTCAGCAAGTAATTGCTCTTGTGTTGGTTCAACAACTTCAATAATTTCTTCTTCAGCAGGTTTCTTAGCCATAACCTTGTTAGCAGCTTTAACGATGAAGAATAAAGTAGTACCAACGATTAAGAAATTAATAACTGCACTTAAGAAATTACCGTAAGCAACACCATTCCATGAAAGCTGTGCGATATTTGAAACGCCAGCAGCTTTTAATACAGGATTAAGGATAAGCGGTGTAATAACGTCTTTAACAAGTGAAGTGATGATAGCATTAAAAGCTGCACCTAAAATAACAGCAACAGCAAGGTCTAAAACATTACCCTTAAATAAAAATTCTTTTAGTTCTTTAATCATGTGAACAAGCTCCTTAATATTATTTAATTCACGTTCATTATAGCAGATTTCTTTTGAGAAATCCAAGTAATAGGTTTCAAATTATCTGTAAATTTTTATATTAAATCAGTGAAGAAGAAATCCTTGAAAAAGCTTTTGAAAAAATTTACACAGAAAAGAAAAAATGATATAATCAAATGTAAAACTATAATGGGTTATTTCTGTGGAGGTCATGACTTGGCAATTGATAAAGAAAAAATTTCTGAAATCAAGAACAGTGTTAACATTGTTGATGTCATCGGTGAAGTTGTCGGTTTGACAAAAACAGGACGCAATCATCTTGGTTTATGCCCATTTCATAAAGAAAAAACGCCATCTTTTAATGTTATCGAAGATAGGCAGTTTTTTCATTGTTTTGGTTGTGGTCGCTCTGGTGATGTCTTTAAATTTGTGGAAGATTACCAACATATTAGTTTTTTAGATAGTGTACAAGTTCTAGCTGAACGTTCAGGAATACCTCTAGATACTAATTTTAAGGGGCAAGTTCCTAAAAAACCTAAAGCTAATCAGTCGCTTTTAGATATTCATAGAGTTGCTTCGGGATTTTACCATGCCTATTTAATGACAACTAATGATGGTGAACGCGCTAGACAATACCTTGCCGAGCGCGGAGTGACAGAGGACTTAATTAAACATTTTCAAATAGGATTATCGCCGGGAGGGCAGGATTTTCTATATCGTCGTCTGGCAAAAGAGTTTGATGAAAAAACTTTGATGTCTTCTGGTTTGTTCAATTATTCAGAAAATAGCAATCAGTTTTACGATTCATTTAATAATAGAATTATGTTTCCGTTAACTAATGATATTGGTGAAGTCATTGCGTTTTCAGGACGAGTTTGGACTCAAGAGGACATTGATAGAAAACAAGCTAAATATAAAAATTCTCGTGCCACCCCTATTTTTAATAAGTCTTACGAGCTTTACCATTTAGATAAAGCGCGTGCTGTAATTAATAAAGCACACGAAGTTTACCTAATGGAAGGCTTTATGGATGTTATTGCAGCTTATCGTGCAGGAATTGAGAATGTTGTTGCTTCTATGGGGACCGCTTTAACCAATGAACATGTTAGACACCTTAAAAGATTTACTAAGAAAGTTGTTCTGACTTATGATGGTGATAGAGCTGGTCAAAACGCAATTGACAAGTCTTTAGAACTGCTATCAGATATGACTGTTGATATCGTTAGGATACCTAATAAAATGGACCCTGATGAATTTCTACAAGCAAATTCAGCAGAAGATTTTAAACAACTCTTAGAAAATGGGCGCATCAGTAATACAGAGTTTTATATCCACTACTTAAAGCCTGAAAACACCGATAATTTACAATCTGAAATTGCTTATGTTGAAAAAATAGCGAAATTAATTGCTAAATCTCCATCGATAACAGCACAAAATTCATATATTACAAAAGTGGCTGAACTCTTGCCAGATTTTGATTATTTTCAAGTAGAACAATCGGTTAATAACGAACGATTGCATCATAGAAGTCAACAGCAAGCTTCATCTTCAGTACAAACAAGTGCTACAGTGCAATTACCACAGACAGGTAAGTTATCAGCTATCACTAAAACAGAAATGCAATTGTTTCATCGATTATTGAATCATCCCTACCTGTTAAATGAATTCCGTAATAGGGATAATTTTTATTTTGATACAACAGAAATACAAGTTTTATATGAGTTGCTAAAAGAAAGTGGTGAGATCACGTCTTATGATTTATCACAAGAAAGTGACAAAGTTAATCGTACTTATTATATAATTTTAGAGGAACAATTACCTGTAGAAGTATCTATTGGAGAGATTGAAGCCGTCGAAAAGGCACGTGACCGTTTATTGAAAGAACGTGATTTAAGAAAACAAAGCCAGTTAATTAGACAATCTAGTAATCAAGGTGATGAAGAAGGAGCCTTGGCTGCATTAGAAAATTTAATTGCTCAAAAAAGAAATATGGAATGAGGAACCTATGGCAGAGAAAAAAGGAAATACAACTTTTAATGTTCAAGTTGCGGATTTTATTCGCAATCATAAAAAACAAGGTACTGCAATTGATGATGAGGTAACAGAAAAACTTGTTATTCCTTTTGTTTTAGATGCAGATCAAATTGATGATTTGTTAGAACGATTGACAGACGGTGGCATTTCAATCACAGATAAAGAAGGCAATCCTTCAACAAAGTATGTGGTAGAAGGGCCAAAACCTGAAGAATTGACTGATGAAGAGCTCATAGGAAGTAATTCTGCTAAAGTCAATGACCCAGTACGTATGTACTTGAAGGAAATTGGTGTTGTTCCTCTTTTAACGAATGAAGAAGAAAAAGAATTGGCTGTTGCGGTTGCTGAGGGAGATTTAATGGCTAAACAACGTTTAGCTGAAGCAAACCTTCGTCTTGTTGTCTCAATTGCAAAACGTTATGTTGGACGTGGAATGCAATTTCTTGATTTAATTCAAGAGGGTAACATGGGGCTCATGAAAGCTGTTGATAAATTTGATTATTCAAAGGGATTCAAATTTTCAACTTATGCAACATGGTGGATTCGTCAAGCTATAACACGTGCAATTGCAGATCAAGCACGTACGATTCGTATTCCTGTTCATATGGTTGAAACGATTAATAAATTGGTCCGTGAACAACGTAATCTTCTTCAAGAACTTGGTCAAGATCCAACTCCTGAGCAAATCGCAGAACGCATGGATATGACACCAGATAAAGTACGTGAAATCCTAAAAATTGCTCAAGAGCCGGTATCGCTAGAAACGCCAATCGGTGAGGAAGATGATAGCCATTTGGGTGATTTCATTGAAGACGAAGTTATTGAAAATCCAGTAGATTATACTACACGTGTTGTTCTTCGTGAGCAATTAGATGAGGTTTTAGATACTCTTACTGACCGTGAAGAGAATGTTCTTCGTTTACGCTTTGGTCTTGACGATGGTAAAATGCGTACGTTAGAGGACGTAGGTAAAGTATTTAATGTTACTCGTGAGCGCATTCGTCAGATTGAAGCTAAAGCCCTTAGAAAACTTCGCCATCCTAGTCGTAGCAAGCAACTTAAAGATTTCATGGAAGATTGATTGCTTCTCGATAATCGTTTTTAGAATAGGAAGTTTAGTTTCTAATAAAAATGATTTGCAAAGGAGTTATCTTAAAGACGGTATTAATATTTTCAGAGAGGTATTATAATGTCAGAAGTAAAGCAATATAGCGAAGAAGAAGTTGGAAAAATAAAAGATCGTATCCTAGAAGCTTTGGAGATGGTTATCGATCCTGAATTGGGAATAGATATTGTTAACCTTGGGTTAATTTATGAGATTCGCTTTGAAGATAACGGTCGAACTGAAATTGATATGACTTTAACGACTATGGGATGCCCGTTAGCAGATTTATTGACAGATCAAATTCATGATGTTATGAAAACAGTCCCAGAGGTAACTGAAACCGAGGTGAAATTGGTATGGTACCCAGCCTGGTCTGTTGATAAGATGAGTCGTTATGCTCGTATCGCTTTGGGAATTCGTTCATAAGATAAAGAGTAAAGGGATGAAATATTCCCTTTTTTAGTGTACAATAAACGAAGAATTAAAAGTTAAACTTATTTTTAAAGGAGCAAGGAATGATTTTAATTACAGGGGCAAACGGGCAATTAGGTAGTGAATTACGTCACCTTTTAGACGAACGAACTCAAGAGTATGTTGCTGTTGATGTAGCTGAAATGGATATTACAAATGCCGAGATGGTGGACAAAGTCTTTGAAGAGGTGAAGCCATCTTTAGTTTACCATTGTGCAGCTTACACAGCTGTTGATGCGGCAGAAGATGAAGGAAAAGAGCTAGACTTTGCAATCAATGTCACTGGTACAGAGAATGTCGCTAAGGCTGCTGCTAAACATGATGCAACACTTGTTTACATTTCGACGGACTACGTGTTTGATGGTGAAAAACCAGTGGGGCAAGAATGGGAAGTAGATGATCTGCCTGATCCCAAAACAGAGTACGGTCGTACAAAACGTATGGGTGAAGAGTTAGTTGAAAAATATACTTCAAAATTCTATACCATTCGCACAGCGTGGGTATTTGGTAACTATGGTAAAAACTTTGTCTTTACGATGCAAAACCTTGCAAAAACACACAAAACTCTAACTGTTGTTAACGACCAACATGGACGACCAACATGGACACGTACTTTGGCTGAGTTTATGACTTATTTAGCTGAAAATCAAAAAGATTTTGGTTACTATCATTTATCAAATGATGCTAAAGAAGATACAACATGGTATGATTTTGCGGTTGAAATCTTAAAAGACACAGATGTGGAGGTTAAGCCTGTTGATTCTAGTCAATTCCCAGCAAAAGCAAAACGTCCTTTAAATTCAACTATGAGTTTGGAAAAAGCGAAAGCAACAGGATTTGTGATTCCTACTTGGCAAGATGCTTTAAAAGAGTTCTACAAGCAGGAAGTTAAAAAATAAGATCAAAACAAAGAGTAGTAAGGCTAGAGAATCCTTTTAGCTTACTGCTCTTTTTAGCTAACTTTTCTAATTTATGGTATAATTGTATGGATTGTTTAGCTAGAATGGAGAAGATGATGCAAGATGTTTTCATTATAGGAAGTAGAGGGTTGCCAGCTCGTTACGGTGGTTTTGAAACTTTTGTTTCAGAATTGATTAATCATCAAAAAAGTTTCGACATAAAATACCATGTTGCATGCCTTAGTGATAAAGAACATCATACTCATTTTAACTTTGCTGACGCTGATTGTTTTACTATAAATCCTCCCCAATTAGGGCCAGCACGTGTGATTGCTTATGATATTATGGCCATTAATTATGCCCTTGACTTGGTTAAGACACATGATTTAAAAGAGCCTATTTTTTATATTTTAGGAAATACAATTGGTGCCTTTATTTGGCATTTTGCCAATAAAATACATAAAGTCGGTGGCTTATTGTATGTTAATCCGGATGGTTTAGAGTGGAAGCGATCAAAGTGGTCTCGTCCCACACAGCGTTATTTAAAATACGCCGAAAAATGTATGACTAAAAATGCAGACCTAATTATTTCTGATAATATTGGTATTGAAAATTACATTCAATCTACCTACTCTAATGTGAAGACAAGGTTCATTGCTTACGGTACAGAGATTAATTCTAGGAAATTATCGTCAGATGATCCACGTGTCAAACAGTTGTTTAAAAAATGGAATATTAAGTCTAAGGGTTACTATCTAATCGTTGGTCGATTTGTCCCTGAAAACAATTATGAAACGGCTATTAGGGAGTTCATGGCTTCAGATACTAAGCGTGATTTAGTTATTATCTGTAACCATCAAAATAACCCCTACTTTGAAAAGTTGTCCTTAAAGACAAACCTTCAACAAGATAAAAGAGTTAAGTTTGTAGGTACGCTCTATGAAAAAGATCTGCTGGATTATGTTCGTCAACAAGCCTTTGCTTATATTCATGGGCATGAAGTTGGCGGTACTAATCCAGGACTGCTTGAGGCTTTAGCTAATACTGATTTGAATCTTGTTCTAGATGTTGATTTCAACAAATCAGTAGCAGGTCTCTCAAGTTTTTACTGGGCTAAAAAAGAGGGGGATTTAGCTAAGCTTATTAACGATAGTGATCAACAACAGGATTTATCTACTTACGGTGATCGAGCAAAAGCCATTATTCAAGAAAACTATACTTGGAAAAAAATTGTTGAAGAATATGAGGATTTGTTTTTAAATGAAAGTTAATATTTTAATGGCCACCTACAATGGAGAGAAGTTTCTGGCGCAGCAAATCGAAAGTATCCAAAAGCAAACCTTTAAAGAGTGGAACCTCCTAATCAGAGATGATGGTTCAAGTGACAAGACATGTGATATTATTAGAAACTTTACTGCTAAAGATTCTCGAATTCGTTTCATTAATGAAAATGAGCACCATAATTTAGGAGTTATTAAATCATTTTTTACGCTAGTTAATTACGAAGTTGCAGATTTCTATTTTTTTAGTGATCAAGATGATGTATGGTTGCCAGAAAAGTTATCTGTAAGTTTAGAGGCAGCAAAGCATAAAGCATCTGATGTACCATTACTTGTTTATACTGATTTGAAAGTTGTTAATCAAGAATTAAATATTTTACAAGACAGCATGATTCGGGCTCAATCGCACCATGCCAATACGACATTATTACCAGAACTAACTGAGAATACTGTTACTGGTGGGACTATGATGATAAATCATGCATTAGCTGAGAAGTGGTTTACTCCTAATGATATCTTAATGCATGATTGGTTTTTAGCACTCTTAGCAGCAAGTTTAGGAGAAATCATTTATTTGGATTTACCAACTCAACTATACCGTCAACATGACAATAATGTTTTGGGGGCGAGGACAATGGATAAGAGATTTAAGATACTTCGTGAAGGTCCTAAATCTATATTTACAAGGTATTGGAAACTTATCCATGACTCACAAAAGCAAGCTTCCTTAATTGTTGATAAGTATGGTGATATTATGACAGCTAATGATCTTGAGCTCATTAAATGTTTTATAAAAATTGACAAACAGCCTTTTATGACAAGATTAAGGTGGTTATGGAAATATGGTTATAGCAAAAATCAATTTAAGCATCAAGTTGTGTTTAAATGGTTGATTGCAACAAATTATTACAATAAGAGATAAGATGATGAAAAAAATTTTACTAGTGATACCTGCTTATAATGAAGAAGGTAGTATTGCAAAGACAGTCCAGACTATTGTAGATTTTAAGGCGTCTCGCTCACTACCTTTTGAGCTGGATTATATTGTTATTAACGATGGGTCAACCGATGGTACTCCAGAGTTATTAGATAGATTGGGTTTAAATCATATTGACCTTGTTCAAAATCTAGGTATTGGTGGCTGTGTGCAGACAGGATACTTATACGCTAATCGTAATCATTACGATGTTGCCGTTCAATTTGATGGTGATGGTCAACATGATATTAGAAGCATTGAAGATGTTGTTATGCCAATCTTAAATGACGAAGCAGATTTTGTTATTGGTTCTCGCTTTGTTGATAAAAAACATCAAAATTTTCAATCGACAGCAATGAGGCGTCTTGGCATAAATTTAATATCTGCTGCTATAAAATTAACGACGGGACACAAAGTCTATGATACAACAAGTGGTTATAGGGCAGCCAACGCGGCGCTAATAGCTTATTTATCGTGTCATTATCCAGTACAATACCCAGAGCCTGAATCAACTGCTCGGATTTTGAAAAAAGGCTATCGTTTGAAGGAAGTCACAGCTAATATGTTTGAACGTGAGGCAGGTACTTCAAGTATAAGTTCCCTAAAATCGATTTTTTATATGACGGATGTTTTAACATCAATTATTATTGCAGGGTTTATTAAGGAGGATGATAAATGAGTTTAGCATTGCAAATTGAAATGTTTATTTTAGCCATTGTCCTACTTTATATGATTATAAGAATGGTTAATAAAAACACATTTTCTGTTAAACGTTCTTTACCTTGGCTATTAGTTGGTTTAATTCTAGTCTTTATTAGTGTATTTCCTGGGGTGGTCTCATTTATCGCTCATCACCTTGGATTCGCTTTAACGATGAATTTCTTGTTATTTGGTGCTATTTTATTTCTGTTTTGTTTAGAATTATTTGATACTAGTAGCAATACCAAAAGAGATGAGCAAATTAAACGCCTGATTCAAGAGGTTTCTTTGTTGAAAAAAGAGATAGAGGATAGCACTTTAGATGAGTAAAAAACATATTTTTATTTGTCTGTTTTTCATGCTTTTTTTAGTAGGTTGCCAAAATAATAAAAAAGTAAAAACAGATAAAAAAGTAGATATTACAGCTTATTATTATCATAATAATACCCCGCAATACAGTGTTCAGATTAATGCTATTCATTTACAAACAGCATTGGATAAAGTGAGGACGGGGGAGTTTGAGAGCAAAGACTTTACACACTATACTTTTGATAGTATCAAGCGGAAGTACCAAGTTAGTGGTAAAAAAGTCCTTATGGATAATAACTATAGATTTGGTTCTGGTATAAAAAATACTAGACAGGATGCTATTGCTATTGTAAGGTTACTGCTTGAAAAGAATAAAGATTATTTAATTTACATGAATGGCTTAGAAGAGCCAAGTGTTTTATATAATCCAGAAAATAAACGTTATAAGTTCACAAATAACAAAGGAAAAGCAATTGGTAATATTCCAGTTGGTTTAACTGCTTTTGAAAACAGCGCAGAAACTCAAGAATATGTGTTGAAAAATATTCAGAAAAACGAAACGATTTATCTTGGTAATACCCGAGTAGATAATCCTCGAGTAACTGTTAATAACAAAAAAAGAGATACTATAGGAGTTGAATACGGTAAACGTATTACTTATAGGATTCCAATTTATTCAAAGCAGCTGACTGTCAGAGTTAGCCCTAATTTTGTAGTAGATAGTACTAATTATAATTACCGACTTTCTCAAGCGCCTATTATTGCGGAAGAAGGTAAAGAGGGACGTTTGTATCCAATAGATAGCAGTATTAGTGTCGATGGTGATAAAATTGTTTTAAATAGTAGTGGTGATGAAACAGAGCAAAAAGAATTATTACAAAATAGCCTGTATAAACTTCACTCTATTGATAAGTTAGACTTTGATTTGACAAATGCTGATATTAAAGAGTTAGAGATTACAGGACATGTTGCTTCAAAAAGAGATTATAATTTGTCTGTTGCTCAGGAAAAGAAAGGCGTCATAGAGACTAAACGGAGTCTAATTTCTGTTGATAATCAAAAACAAGATCAAGGGATTTTTGTCGAGGATTCTAAAGGCTATATAAAGACACCTAGTTTGAGCAGTTATGGTATAAATTTTGCCATGTATGACGACAATCAAAATAGATTATTACAAGGTTCAGAGTATATTTTAGGAAGATTGAATGCAGATAAAAAAGTATCTCTATATCAACCTAATGGCTTTTGGATAAATACTCAAAAAACGATTAAGAGTTTAAATAAAGAATATCTTAACCAAAATGCTTACCATATTAGAGGAAATAACATTATAGGTATTGATGGCTATTCAAATGACATAGACTTGAATCCTAGGTTATGGGCTTATAACTATAAAAAACAAGTGAAAAGTAACCAATCATTATTTAAATTACGAGGTTTGTCTAATAAATATAAGTATTTCTTAATACAGACAAAATCTCCAAAAGGCTACTTACAAAGCAATAAACCATTTTATTTTACAGTAAATAAAGATAGTGTTTCTAAAGCACAATTTGGTAACTATAATATAAATGGTTATATAATGGACATGCAGTACAACAAACAAGAATACAATGCACTTGCAAACACTCCAAAAGGTCAAAAAACAAAGAAAACTTTCAAACCCATGACCCTAGTGATTCTTTTTGCAGTAGCTTTATTTATTTTCTATATTACAGCTATAAGATTTGTATTTAAAAGAATGTGAGTTAACTGTTAGACAGAGGTAATTATGAAAGAAATGACGGTCTCAGAAATAAGAGAAGTTCAACTTGAAATGTTAGCTTATATTGATAAAGTTGCGCGTGATAATAAAATTGAATATTCTTTAGGCGGAGGCAGCCTACTGGGAGCAATGAGACATAAAGGATTCATTCCATGGGATGACGATATTGATTTGATGCTAGAAAGAAGCCAGTATGAGCGTTTGATGAAAGCATTAGCTGATGCTAATAATAGCGATTTTAAATTGCTACATCATTCTGTTGAAAAAAATCTATGGCCATTTGCCAAGCTGTATCACACAAAGTCAATGTACTTAAGTAAAACAGATAGAATTCATCCTTGGACAGGGATTTTTATTGATATCTTCCCACTTGACCGATTACCAGAGAGTGCAGAAGAACGTCAAAGATTCTTTAAAAAAGTTCACTCTGCTGCTGCAAATTTGATGTGTACGACTTACCCCAATTTTGCTAGCGGTTCCCGAAAGCTTTATGCAAATGCAAGGCTAATTTTGGGGCTACCCCGATTCATCGCTTATCACGGCCAAGCTAAAAAACGTGCTGAAATTGTTGATCAAGTGATGGAAACATATAATAATCAAGAGGTTCCTTACATGGGTTATACCGATTCAAGATATCGCTTGAAAGAATATTTTCCAAGAGAAATTTTTTCTGAGTATGAAGATGTTATGTTTGAAAACATTAAAACCCGAAAAATTAAAAATGAGCATGCTTATCTGAATCAATTATATGGGGGTAGTTATATGGAATTACCTCCAGAAAGTAAGAGAGAAAGTCATAGTTATTACACTTGGTACTGGAAAGAAGGTTAATGATGAATATTGGAGTTATTTTTGCAGGTGGTGTTGGTCGTCGCATGAATACCAAAGGTAAACCAAAGCAATTCCTAGAAGTGCATGGTAAACCCATTATTGTACACACAATTGATATTTTCCAAAATACAGAAGCTATTGATGCTGTAGTAGTTGTCTGTGTATCAGACTGGCTAGATTATATGAATAATCTGGTAGAGCGTTTCAACCTTACGAAAGTAAAAGCAGTTGTTGCAGGTGGAGAAACTGGCCAAATGTCAATTTTTAAGGGGCTTGAAGCCGCTGAACAGCTGGCTACAGATGATGCCGTTGTTTTAATTCATGACGGAGTACGTCCATTGATTAATGAAGAAGTTATTAATGCTAATATACAGTCAGTAAAAGAAACAGGAAGTGCGGTAACTTCAGTTCGTGCTAAAGAGACAGTTGTTCTAGTCAATGATTCTTCTAAAATATCTGAAGTTGTTGATCGTACTCGTTCCTTCATTGCTAAAGCGCCACAAAGTTTTTATCTATCAGATATCCTTTCTGTTGAACGTGATGCCATTAGCAAAGGGATTACTGATGCAATTGATTCTAGTACTTTGATGGGTATGTACAATCGTGAACTCACTATTGTTGAGGGACCATATGAAAATATCAAGATAACAACACCAGATGATTTTTATATGTTTAAAGCTTTGTATGATGCTAGAGAAAATGAACAAATTTATGGGATGTAATGATGATTAAATTTAGTAATAAAATTGTACAAGAAGATTTAGCACTTATTAGTAACCAAAATTATATTAATTGGGAAAGAATTGCTAATAAAGGCGTTTTAATAAGTGGTTCTAATAGTATGTTAGCGAGTTATATGGTATTTTTACTAGCCTATCTCAATGAGACAAGAAATTACCAAACGCAAATTATTGCGACAGCTAGAAACATTGAAAAAGCCCGTGATAAATTTTCAGATTTAGTTGGGAAAGATTATTTCACCTTAATTCCTTATGATGTAGAAGAACGCCTAGAGTATGATGGAAAAGTGGATTACATTATCCATGCAGCAAGCAATGCTAGTCCAACTGCTATTTTGAGTAATCCTGTTAGCATCATAAAAGCTAATACAATTGGTACATTGAATTTATTAGACTTTGCAAAGGAAAAAACAATTGAAAACTTCTTGTTCTTATCAACGCGTGAAGTATATGGAACATCTATTAAAGAAGTGATTGATGAAGAAGCTTATGGTGGATTTGATATTTTAGCTACTAGAGCTTGTTACCCAGAAAGCAAACGTATGGCTGAAACTCTACTGCAAAGTTACTATGATCAATATAAGGTACCCTTTACTATTGCTCGTATTGCACATTCATTTGGTCCTGGTATGGAGCTTGGTAACGATGGTCGTATTATGAATGATCTTTTATCGAATGTCATTGATGGCAAAGATATCGTTTTAAAAAGTAGTGGTACAGCAGAGCGTGCTTTCTGTTATTTAGCAGATGCTGTATCAGGGTTATTTACTATTTTATTAAATGGTGAAGTTGGTCAAGCTTACAATGTAGCAAATGAAGATCAACCCATTATGATTAAGGATTTGGCACAAAAGTTAGTTGATCTCTTTTCTGATAAAAATATTTCAGTAGTATTCGATATTCCTAAAACTATGAGTGCAGGTTATAGCAAAATGGGGAGAACACGTCTCACTATGGCCAAATTAGAAGCGTTGGGATGGAAGCGAGAAGTTTCTCTTGAATCTGGAATATTAAAAACAGTACAAGCATTTGAGGAGTAATATGGTAAAGACAGCAGTTTTAATGGCGACATACAATGGCGAAATATTTATATCTGAACAACTTGATTCAATTCGCCAACAGACATTAAAACCAGATTATGTATTATTGAGGGATGATTGTTCAACGGATGAAACAGTCAATGTCGTCAATAACTATATCGCAAAACATGAGTTAGAAGGCTGGAAAATTGTTAAAAACGACAAAAACTTAGGCTGGCGTTTAAATTTTCGTCAATTACTTATTGATGTGTTAGCCTATGAGGTTGACTATGTCTTTTTTAGTGATCAAGATGATATTTGGTATCTTGATAAAAACGAACGACAGTTTGCCATTATGTCAGATAAACCTCAAATTGAGGTTTTGAGTGCAGACGTTGATATCAAAACGATGTCTACAGAAGCCAGTGTTCCACATTTTCTAACTTTTTCTTCTAGTGATAGAATCAGTCAGTATCCTAAAGTATATGATTATCAAACATTCCGTCCCGGATGGACCATTGCTATGAAGAGAGATTTTGCGCAAGCTATCGCTGATAATTGGACTTTTGGAGCTAATATTTCGCACGATAATCTTATCGAGACAACTGCCAGTATTATTGGAAATGGTTATAACCTTAACGAAAGCGTAGGAGTTCATATTCGATATGGAGGAAACGCAAGTGGTAATAGCAAATTTGTTTTGAATTGGAAGTCGCCTAAAACACAACATATCACAGGATTAAAAACATTTGTTGATTTTTACGAAACCATGCAGAAGGTTGTCAACAAATATCAAAATGATGTCGCTTTAAATCAACGCTTAGCCTTTGAAAAAGAAAGATTGGAAGCTTCTAAATTGTCATTAATTCATAATAGTGCTTTTGTGATTAAAAATTGGCGACTCTATAACTCTAATAGTGGACGTATGAGAGATTTATTATTTGCGTTTAAAAAGTAAGGAATAATATGGTAAAAACAGCAGTTTTGATGGCAACATATAATGGTCAAGGTTTCATCCACGATCAGCTAGATTCAATTAGAAATCAAACGTTGAGACCAGACTATGTCTTAATGAGGGACGATGGCTCTACTGATGATACTGTAAAGGTGGTTGAAGACTATATAAAAGAGCACCGTTTAGATGGTTGGTCAATAACTAGTAATGATAAAAATTTAGGTTGGCGTTTAAATTTTCGTCAATTACTTATTGATGTGTTAGCCTATGAGGTTGACTATGTCTTTTTTAGTGATCAAGATGACACATGGTATCATCATAAAAATAAGATGCAAGTTGATATTATGGAAGAACGCCAAGATATAAACCTTCTTAGCGCCGATATTGATATCAAAAAGTTATCAGAAGAGGCTACTATTCCCAATAATTTTAAGTTCAATGGTGAGGAAACAATTTCTAAGTATCCATTAGACTTTTCATATCATAACTATCGTCAAGGTTGGACTTTTTGTTTACGCAAGTCGTTTGTTGATCAAGTAATGACTTTTTACAGTGATAATTTAATTTTGTCACATGATAATCTTTTTGCAGGGGTATCTGGTGTCATTGGTTCAGGTTACAATTTAAACAGAAGTGTTGGTGAACATAAGCGACATGCTGAGAATGCAAGTGGGAATATCTTGAATATGAGCTCAAGTTACGAAAGGCATTTACAAGAACTGTATTTTGTTTTGAGTTACTATATCATCCTTGTACCATTTTTAGAAAAAAGTAGCTCTAGTCAATTAAGGGAAGCTAAAGCTTATCTGGATTTTAATCAGCAACGTTATAAAAATGCTCAAAATAAAGATTTTGTAGCAATACTTAAACAAATGATGACTAAAAAACGGTTCTATGATAGCTTTTCAAATCGCATTCGTGACTTGGTGTTTTTATTAAAAGATATAAAAAGGAGTTAATATGAACCTCAAAAAAGTTCGTCTATTTGAAAAGTTTTTTCTAGACAAGAACTTGCATAAAACATATTTTATATTAGGCTTAACGATTACTATTGTATTGAGCCTATTAATGCCATTTTTCAATGAACCTGATGGACAATACCATTTAGCTGTGTCTGGTCGTATTTCAAATAACATTATTGATACTTCTTACTATGGAGAATATAATATTGATTCAGGTATGAGACGACAATCGACCTCCTATAGAGATGGTACTAGATTTGAAAAATACTATTTAAATAAAGCCAATTTTGTTGATGGTAATCATTTGCCTCGTGAGATAAACTATTCTAAACATAACTTTGTTTTTTGGGGTCATCTTGTGCCAGCAGTTGGCTTATTTTTAGGCAAATTTGTGTATCCTTCTATGGGGGTAATGATTACAGTAGCAAGGTTATTTAGTTCCTTTGTCTCAATCACCTTGGTTGCCCTCATTATCCGGTATGTGAAAAAAGGAAAGTTAATCTACTTTGCTATTTTCCTCAGTCCCGTAGTTCTAAATTCATTTGCTAGTCTATCTTATGACTCGACTGGATATATTGTATTTGGAGCATTTTTATCGCTTTTGATAAATCTTTTAGTTGATAAATCGTTGACTAAAAATCTTAGTATTGCTCTTATAGGATTGATTCTTTTAGTCATTGTTGCATGTAAGCAGAATTACTGGCTGTTTTTATTGCTAGTAATACCGGTATTATTGCAGGTTAACAATCCTAAATTAATGGGCTATAATCAGAAGCTATCACATTTATTTCAAGGTCTTAAATCTAAAAAGCTATTTTGGCTATGTCTAACCTTTTTGTCACTTGCTATAGTTTATGTTCTGACCGCAAGACATGGTGGTGTCCTTGCTGTTTTAAGACGTTATGTAATGACATTTGGCTATAATTATGCTGGTATCAATATTTTAAGTAATGACATTACTTCCTGGCTTGCCTCTCCATATCCAAGTCAGAATTTTATTCCCACTTGGGTATCATCAGTATGGTATCTCATGGTCTTTCTAGTATGGTTTTCTGAAGAAAAATTTGTTAAGTCAAAAAATATGGGATTTCTTTTCTTAGCTAGTTTCTTTGTGGGAATTCTTGGTGTCTTTTTTATCATGTTAGAATATCGTGGAGCGCCAACAAGCTACATTGAAGGAGTTCAAGGACGTTACTTTACTGTTACATTGCTTTTGGTACAAGTTTTTGCATCAAGTATTCCAGCGCGTCTAAATGAGGCAGGAAGGAAAGTGGTGCCGTATGCGTTAACTGGCTTGGTAATTGTATCAAATGCCTTATTGTTATTTGATACTGTTATTAGTTTAATTATGAGGAGAAACTAATGAAACTTTTGAAAAATATGTTTTATAATACCTCATACCAGTTATTGACTTTGTTGTTACCTTTAGTAACAGTTCCTTATGTTTCCCGTGTACTATCTCCTCAAGGCATCGGTATTAATGCCTATACGAGCTCCATTGTCATGTACTTTACTTTATTTGGTGCTTTAGGGATATCTTTGTACGGTAATCGTGAGATAGCTTTTGTGCAGTCAAATAAGTATAAGAGAAGTAAGATATTTTGGGAATTAGTTGTATTAAAACTTGCCTCTGTATCTATAGCAACGTTATTATTCTTTGGATTTGTCTTACTTACAAACGAATGGCAATTATTCTATTTAATTCAAGGTATTAATTTATTAGCGACTGCAACTGATATTTCGTGGTATTTTATTGGAGTTGAAGACTTTAAGATAATTGTCATTCGTAATACCATTGTTAAGCTTATTACAGTTGTTTTGACCTTCTTAGTTGTGAAGACGCCAGATGACCTAGCACTTTATATGTTTTTAATTGCATTTGCATCATTACTCGGAAATTTAACAGTCTGGCATCATTTAAAGCATGAAATCATCAAGATACCATTTAGTAGATTAGATATCTTAATACATCTAAGACCAACTTTAATGTTATTTTTACCCCAAATCACCATGCAGATTTATCTCTCTCTTAACAAGAGTATGCTGGGAGCAATGGATAGTGTGGTCAGTGCTGGATATTTTGATCAATCTGATAAAATTATTCGTATTTTATTTACCATTGTTTCAGCAATCGGAGGAGTTTTCTTACCAAGGCTCTCCAGTCTATTTTCTTCAGGAAAAGAAAAGCAAGCTAAGGCTTTACTTTTGAAACTTGTTGATTTAAGCAATGCTATCTCAATGTTAATGATTGCGGGAGTGGTAGGAGTTTCGTCGACATTTGCCGTCTTCTTTTTTGGGAAAGGGTATGAAGCTGTCGGTCCGCTAATGGCTGTTGAGTCTTTGATGATCATTTGCATTTCTTATGGTAACGCTTTAGGGACACAGTATCTACTGGCTTCAAGACGTACAAAAGCTTACACAATGTCTGCAGTTATTGGACTTGTGGCAAATGTTGTGCTTAATATACTTTTAATACCAATTTTAGGTGCTATGGGAGCTATTATCTCTACAGTTATTACTGAATTTATTGTCTCCCTATATCAAGCTATCTCTTTAAGAGATGTATTTACTTTTAAAGAATTAACAAGAGGAATGCTGCGCTATTTAATTGCTGCTACTCTTAGTGGAGCTGTACTCTATTATATCAATACTCAAATGTCAGTATCATTGGTAAATTATGTCATTCAAAGTTTAGTAGCAGTAACTATCTATGTCGGTATCGTTTTTATAACCAAAGCACCAGTCATTCAGTTATTTAGAGATTTTAGAAAAGAGCATAGAACATGAAATATTTAGCGGGTATTGTCACCTTTAACCCCAATATTGAACGCTTAGATCAGAACATTCGAGCAATTTATCCTCAAGTAAGCCACATCTATATCGTAGATAATGGCTCGAAAAATAAGGAAGAAATTTCTCAATTAGTAGCCGATTATAATGAAGAGGGGCACCTAACTGTTGATTATTTAACAGAAAATAAAGGGATTGCATATGCTTTGAACTGTATCGGTCAATTTGCAGTAGCACAAGAATTTGATTGGTTCTTGACTTTAGATCAAGATTCGGTTGTCCTAGGTGATTTGATAGATAATTATGAAAATTACCTTCATTTACCTAAGGTCGGTATGTTATCTTGTTTGTATCAAGATATGAACCGTGAAAATTTAGTGATGCAAGAATTTGACTATAAAGAAATTGAAGAGTGTATTACTTCGGCTGCTTTAATGAAAACGAGCGTTTTCGAAGAAACATCTGGCTTTGCAGAAGAGATGTTTATTGATTTTGTTGACTCTGAAATGAATTATCGTCTGTCAGAGATGGGATATAAGACTTATCAGGTTAATTTTATTGGTCTGTTACACGAAATTGGACACTCTTCACGAGTTAAAAAATTTGGCCATGTTTTTCATGTATTGAATCATTCACCATTTCGAAAATATTACATGATACGCAATGCGATCTATATTATAAAAAAATATGGTAAGAAGAAGCGATACAAATATTTAGTATTTATGCGAAATGAATTTGTTCGAGTGTTGGTAGCAGAAGAGCAAAAGAGCAAAAAAATAGTTGCTATGATTAAAGGCTTAAAAGATGGCTTATTGATGAAAGTGGATAAATATGGAAAATAAGGTAAAAACAGTTGCTGTTTTCTCAGGATATTATCTACCCTTCCTCGGAGGTATTGAACGTTATACAGATAAAATGACAGCAGATTTGGTTAAGCGTGGCTACCGTGTTGTTATTGTAACAACTAATCATGGTGATTTACCGATTATAGATGAAGACAAGGGTAGAAAAATTTACCGTTTACCGACCAAAAATATTGTCAAGCAGCGCTATCCTATTATTAACAAAAATCGAGAATACAACACGCTGATGAAATATGTTTCAGATGAAAATATTGATTTTGTGATTTGTAATACACGTTTTCAGTTAACAACGCTAGAAGGGCTATCTTTTGCAAAGAATCACCATTTACCTAGTATTGTTTTAGACCATGGGTCAAGTCATTTTTCTGTCAATAATCGTTTTTTAGATTTCTTTGGAGCTATCTATGAACATCTTCTCACAGCGCGTGTTAAGCATTATCGTCCAGATTTTTATGCGGTATCCAAGAGAAGCGTTGAATGGTTAAAACATTTTAATATAGAAGCTAAAGGAGTTATTTATAATTCGGTATCTGAAAGTCTAGGCTCTGATTTTGCTGGTACGGCTTACCTTGAAAAATCTGCTGATGATATTTTCATCACTTATGCTGGTAGAATTATTAAAGAAAAAGGCATTGAATTGCTCTTAGAAGCATTTTCGATGTCACAGTACTCTGAAAATGTTTATTTACAGATTGCAGGAGACGGACCTGAATTAGCACATTTGAAAGAGAAATATCAGTCCAAACAGATTAACTTTTTGGGGAAATTAAACTTTGAACAGACTATGTCTTTAATGGCACAGACTGATATCTTTGTTTACCCTTCAATGTATCCAGAGGGATTACCAACCTCTATTTTAGAAGCTGGTCTACTTTCAAGTGCTATTATTGCAACAGATCGCGGTGGAACAGTTGAAGTTATTGATAGCCCTGAGTTAGGAATCATCATGGAAGAAAATACTCAGTCACTCCATGAATCTCTTGATTTATTAGTAAAAGATAAGGCATTAAGAGAGAAACTACAACAGAATATTGCTAAAAGAATTAAAGAACATTTCACATGGGAAAAAACAGTTGAAAAGTTGGATTATATTATTCAAAAAAATTAACATTAAAAAGCTAGAGCATTACACAATGCTCTAGCTTTTTAATGTTAATTTTTAAGAGTTATAGGAGCTACGATTAGTTATTTCATTAGTTTTTGCAAAAAGTTTGCAATATTTTTCTTCCTGTATTGATGAAATAATTTTTTGGATTTGATTGATTTGGTCTGAAGTATTAATCAGATCAATATATGTAATTAAACTCTCTGAAGAAATCTCATGTTTGATAAAGGGAGAAAGCTTTTTATTGGTAATAATAATGTCTGGATTAAGATTAGTAATATTGGAAAGATCATCAGTTAATAAATAGTAAGGGTGGAAATGAATCTTTTTAGAAGAAAATCTCTGTAATAAGCATTCTGTTAAAATTTGGTTATTAATAAAGTCTGTAGTTAGTACGGCTATCTGTATCGGAGGAATATGATTTTTGATGATTCTTTCTAGATGAGTACAAAGGAGAAGAAAATGTTGTTCTTTAAACGTGTATTCTCCAATTTTACTTAACCAATTTGTAATTATCGGTCGGAGAATAGTAGTTAATTTATCATGTCTATGATAGTTCCATGAAGGAAATGAAATTGTTTCAGGGATTAATTGATTTAATCCTAAAATAAATGTTCGGAAAAAAAGATAGCAACTTTTACCAACTCATCATGATAGGAGCCAGATAAGGGAAGAGCATCTTTGAGTGGCTGTAATAATTTTTGGAATTTGGGATAATTTTCGAAAATAGCTATTACATTATCGATACGCTTCTCAGTCCAATTTGGATTAGAAAAAGAGTTATGGGAAGTAAGGTAAGCAAGAAAAATATAGTCTATATCGTCTTTTTTTAAATTAATTTTAAAGGAATCTATAATAACATTTTTGACACAATATTGTAATGTATCATAGATAAATATATTTTGTAGTTCAGTGAAAAGGGATGAGTAAGGGACAACTACATTATAATTAATACGTTTCCATGATAGAGACAACAATGTATCAAAGAAAATAAATGTATTTGGGAAGTAATGAGAAGCAGTAAAAGTAGTTGAGTGTTCTAATAACAATCGTTTGATGAGCAATTTATCCATCTTAGACATGGGATAAACTTCTATACCAAATTGAGCATTTAAAAATGCGATTAAATAGCGAATTCGATACTCGTCACCGGTAATAGTATTTTTGACAATCTGAAATCCAAGTTTTTCTAGTAATGGACTAATATGTTTTCGTATGCGATAAGCAGTTGCACAAGATAGTCCAAATTTTTCACTAAAGTAAGTTAAAGGTAACCTGCCTGAATCATTCGTGATCAAAAATTTTAAAAGTTGTAAAACGTGTGATTGATGATAAATATATTTGAAAGCTTGTTCTCTAGTTACACCATTAGATTGGTAGACTATTGTACTCTTTTCGATATTCAGAGAGAGTTGACTGTTAAATAAAGTTGTTAAATCATGACAATATTTCCTAATAAGTAGTTCAGATAAACCAAGTTGATGACATGATTTGTCTAGAGTAATGGAAGGGTAGTAATCATAGCATAAAGTTAGAAGTTTTATTTGATTAAGGATGTCTTTTTCTAAATAATTTTCAATCAATTCAGTAAACTCTCTCAAACATTATTTTTAAGCAATATTTTAAAACATAAAAAAAGAAAAATCAACTACTTAAGCTCATTGAAATATTTCTAAGATAATAAAAAATAAGATTATCAAATAAAAAGAAAAATTATTCAAAAATTGGGAAAAAACATTAAAATTCCATACCTTATAATAAGAAATTATTGATATCATAATAAGTGATAGTTTGTATATTCTAGGATATTCTGTATCTGATCTTAGATTTAGAAACGACATTTCGGCACAATAGGAGTTGTAAAATGAGAAAATACCAAAAATTTTCTAAAATATTGACGTTAAGTCTTTTTTGTTTGTCGCAAATACCGCTTAATACCAATGTTTTAGGGGAAAGTACCGTACCGGAAAATGGTGCTAAAGGAAAGTTAGTTGTTAAAAAGACAGATGACCAGAACAAACCACTTTCAAAAGCTACCTTTGTTTTAAAAACTACTGCTCATCCAGAAAGTAAAATAGAAAAAGTAACTGCTGAGCTAACAGGTGAAGCTACTTTTGATAATCTCATACCTGGAGATTATACTTTATCAGAAGAAACAGCGCCCGAAGGTTATAAAAAGACTAACCAGACTTGGCAAGTTAAGGTTGAGAGTAATGGAAAAACTACGATACAAAATAGTGGTGATAAAAATTCCACAATTGGACAAAATCAGGAAGAACTAGATAAGCAGTATCCCCCCACAGGAATTTATGAAGATACAAAGGAATCTTATAAACTTGAGCATGTTAAAGGTTCAGTTCCAAATGGAAAGTCAGAGGCAAAAGCAGTTAACCCATATTCAAGTGAAGGTGAGCATATAAGAGAAATTCCAGAGGGAACATTATCTAAACGTATTTCAGAAGTAGGTGATTTAGCTCATAATAAATATAAAATTGAGTTAACTGTCAGTGGAAAAACCATAGTAAAACCAGTGGACAAACAAAAGCCGTTAGATGTTGTCTTCGTACTCGATAATTCTAACTCAATGAATAACGATGGCCCAAATTTTCAAAGGCATAATAAAGCCAAGAAAGCTGCCGAAGCTCTTGGGACCGCAGTAAAAGATATTTTAGGAGCAAACAGTGATAATAGGGTTGCATTAGTTACCTATGGTTCAGATATTTTTGATGGTAGGAGTGTAGATGTCGTAAAAGGATTTAAAGAAGATGATAAATATTATGGCCTTCAAACTAAGTTCACAATTCAGACAGAGAATTATAGTCATAAACAATTAACAAATAATGCTGAAGAGATTATAAAAAGGATTCCGACAGAAGCTCCTAAAGCTAAGTGGGGATCTACTACCAATGGATTAACTCCAGAGCAACAAAAGGAGTACTATCTTAGTAAAGTAGGAGAAACATTTACTATGAAAGCCTTCATGGAGGCAGATGATATTTTGAGTCAAGTAAATCGAAATAGTCAAAAAATTATTGTTCATGTAACTGATGGTGTTCCTACGAGATCATATGCTATTAATAATTTTAAACTGGGTGCATCATATGAAAGCCAATTTGAACAAATGAAAAAAAATGGATATCTAAATAAAAGTAATTTTCTACTTACTGATAAGCCCGAGGATATAAAAGGAAATGGGGAGAGTTACTTTTTGTTTCCCTTAGATAGTTATCAAACACAGATAATCTCTGGAAACTTACAAAAACTTCATTATTTAGATTTAAATCTTAATTACCCTAAAGGTACAATTTATCGAAATGGACCAGTGAAAGAACATGGAACACCAACCAAACTTTATATAAATAGTTTAAAACAGAAAAATTATGACATTTTTAATTTTGGTATCGATATATCTGGTTTTAGACAAGTTTATAATGAGGAGTATAAGAAAAATCAAGATGGTACTTTTCAAAAATTGAAAGAGGAAGCTTTTAAACTTTCAGATGGAGAAATCACAGAACTAATGAGGTCGTTCTCTTCCAAACCTGAGTACTACACCCCTATCGTAACTTCAGCCGATACATCTAACAATGAAATTTTATCTAAAATTCAGCAACAATTTGAAACGATTTTAACAAAAGAAAACTCAATTGTTAATGGAACTATCGAAGATCCTATGGGTGATAAAATCAATTTACAGCTTGGTAATGGACAAACATTACAGCCAAGTGATTATACTTTACAGGGAAATGATGGAAGTGTAATGAAGGATGGTATTGCAACTGGTGGGCCTAATAATGATGGTGGAATACTTAAGGGGGTTAAATTAGAATACATCGGAAATAAACTCTATGTTAGAGGTTTGAATTTAGGAGAAGGTCAAAAAGTAACACTCACATATGATGTGAAACTAGATGACAGTTTTATAAGTAACAAATTCTATGACACTAATGGTAGAACAACATTGAATCCTAAGTCAGAGGATCCTAATACACTTAGAGATTTTCCAATCCCTAAAATTCGTGATGTGAGAGAATATCCTACAATAACGATTAAAAACGAGAAGAAGTTAGGTGAAATTGAATTTATAAAAGTTGATAAAGATAATAATAAGTTGCTTCTCAAAGGAGCTACGTTTGAACTTCAAGAATTTAATGAAGATTATAAACTTTATTTACCAATAAAAAATAATAATTCAAAAGTAGTGACGGGAGAAAACGGCAAAATTTCTTACAAAGATTTGAAAGATGGCAAATATCAGTTAATAGAAGCAGTTTCGCCGGAGGATTATCAAAAAATTACTAATAAACCAATTTTAACTTTTGAAGTGGTTAAAGGATCGATAAAAAATATAATAGCTGTTAATAAACAGATTTCTGAATATCATGAGGAAGGTGACAAGCATTTAATTACCAACACGCATATTCCACCAAAAGGAATTATTCCTATGACAGGTGGGAAAGGAATTCTATCTTTCATTTTAATAGGTGGAGCTATGATGTCTATTGCAGGTGGAATTTATATTTGGAAAAGGTATAAGAAATCTAGTGATATGTCCATCAAAAAAGATTAAAAATTATGCGCTTTAGTATTCTTAATTAATTAACTAAAATTCCATGACTTGAAGGGAGTGGTGCTGCGGTGTATTAAAATCCGCATATTATTAATCATGTTGATTAACTAAAATAAGAAGGAGATAGAAATGAAAAGAATCAACAAATATTTTGCAATGTTCTCGGCATTGTTACTGACTTTAACGTCATTGCTCTCAGTTGCACCAGCGTTTGCGGATGAAGCAACAACTAATACAGTGACTTTGCACAAGATTTTGCAAACCGAATCAAATCTTAACAAAAGTAACTTCCCAGGAACTACAGGTCTTAACGGAAAAGACTACAAAGGTGGAGCTATTTCTGACCTTGCTGGTTACTTTGGCGAGGGATCTAAAGAAATCGAAGGTGCGTTCTTTGCTTTAGCTTTGAAAGAAGATAAAAGTGGTAAAGTGCAATATGTTAAGGCAAAAGAAGGTAACAAATTAACACCAGCCTTAATTAATAAAGATGGTACTCCTGAAATAACAGTAAATATTGATGAGGCCGTGTCTGGATTGACACCAGAGGGAGATACTGGACTTGTTTTCAACACCAAAGGATTGAAAGGCGAGTTTAAAATTGTTGAAGTTAAATCAAAATCTACTTACAACAATAATGGTTCCCTCCTGGCTGCTTCAAAAGCGGTTCCAGTTAACATCACTCTTCCATTGGTAAATGAAGATGGTGTTGTTGCTGATGCCCATGTTTATCCAAAGAACACTGAAGAAAAACCAGAAATTGATAAAAACTTTGCTAAAACAAACGATTTGACAGCATTGACAGATGTTAATAGACTTTTGACAGCTGGCGCAAATTATGGTAATTATGCACGTGACAAAGCAACTGCTACTGCTGAAATCGGTAAAGTTGTTCCTTATGAAGTTAAAACAAAAATTCACAAAGGTTCTAAATACGAAAACTTGGTTTGGACAGATATAATGTCAAATGGTTTGACAATGGGTTCAACTGTTAGCCTTAAAGCTTCAGGAACTACAGAAACTTTTGCTAAGGATACAGACTATGAACTTAGCATTGATGCCCGTGGTTTCACATTAAAATTCACAGCTGATGGATTGGGCAAATTGGAAAAAGCAGCTAAAACAGCTGATATTGAATTTACATTGACTTATAGTGCTACTGTTAATGGTCAAGCAATTATTGATAATCCAGAATCCAATGATATCAAATTGTCGTATGGTAACAAACCAGGTAAAGACTTGACTGAACTTCCTGTTACACCTTCAAAGGGTGAAGTAACAGTTGCTAAAACTTGGTCTGACGGAATTGCACCTGATGGTGTAAACGTTGTTTACACATTGAAAGATAAAGATAAAACTGTTGCTTCAGTATCATTGACAAAAACATCTAAAGGTACAATCGACCTTGGAAATGGTATCAAATTTGAAGTATCTGGTAACTTCTCGGGTAAATTCACTGGTCTAGAAAACAAATCATACATGATCTCAGAACGTGTTTCTGGTTACGGAAGTGCAATAAATCTAGAAAATGGTAAAGTAACCATTACCAATACCAAAGATTCTGATAACCCAACACCATTGAACCCAACTGAACCAAAAGTTGAAACTCATGGTAAGAAATTTGTCAAAACTAATGAACAAGGTGACCGTTTGGCTGGTGCACAATTCGTTGTGAAAAACTCAGCAGGTAAATACCTTGCTCTTAAAGCAGATCAATCAGAAGGTCAAAAAACTTTAGCTGCTAAGAAAATAGCTTTAGATGAAGCTATCGCTGCTTATAACAAGTTGTCTGCAACAGACCAAAAAGGTGAAAAAGGAATTACTGCAAAAGAACTTATCAAAACTAAACAAGCAGATTACGATGCAGCCTTCATTGAGGCTCGTACAGCTTATGAGTGGATAACAGATAAGGCTAGAGCCATTACCTACACTTCAAACGATCAAGGTCAATTTGAAGTTACAGGTCTTGCAGACGGTACTTACAACCTTGAAGAAACACTTGCTCCAGCAGGATTTGCTAAGTTGGCAGGTAATATTAAGTTTGTAGTTAATCAAGGGTCATACATAACAGGTGGTAACATTGACTACGTTGCTAACAGCAACCAAAAAGATGCGACACGTGTAGAAAATAAAAAGGTAACAATCCCACAAACAGGTGGTATTGGTACAATTCTTTTCACAATTATTGGTTTAAGCATTATGCTTGGAGCAGTAGTTATCATGAAAAGACGCCAATCAAAGGAAGCTTAAGGCTAGTCTTTGATGATGTATAAGCGCAGTTAAAGCTGTGCTTATGATCTAAGGGTATTTCAGTAGAAGTACTCTTAGATCATAAGCAAGAGCCATTATCTAGGAGATGACGTGAAGACTAAAAAAATCATCAAAAAAACAAAAAAAAAGAAGAAGTCAAATCTTCCTTTTATCATTCTTTTTCTAATAGGTCTATCTATTTTATTGTATCCAGTGGTATCACGTTTTTACTATACGATAGAATCTAATAATCAAACACAGGATTTTGAGAGAGCTGCTAAAAAACTTAGTCAGAAAGAAATCAATCGACGTATGGCTCTAGCACAAGCTTATAATGATTCTTTAAATAATGTCCATCTTGAAGATCCTTATGAGAAAAAACGAATTCAAAAGGGGGTAGCAGAGTACGCCCGTATGTTAGAGGTAAGTGAAAAAATCGGAACAATTTCAGTTCCTAAGATAGGTCAAAAACTCCCTATATTTGCAGGTTCAAGTCAAGAAGTTCTATCTAAAGGAGCAGGGCATTTAGAAGGTACCTCTCTTCCAATTGGGGGCAATAGTACACATACTGTTATAACAGCGCATTCAGGAATTCCAGATAAAGAACTCTTTTCTAACCTTAAAAAGTTAAAAAAAGGAGATAAGTTTTATATTCAAAACATAAAAGAAACGATAGCATATCAAGTAGATCAGATAAAAGTCGTTACACCCGATAACTTTTCAGATTTGTTGGTTGTTCCTGGACATGATTATGCAACCTTATTGACTTGCACCCCGATTATGATCAATACACACAGACTTTTAGTAAGGGGACATCGTATCCCTTATAAAGGTCCTATTGATGAAAAATTAATAAAAGACGGTCATTTAAACACGATTTATAGATATCTATTCTATATATCTTTAGTTATTATTGCTTGGTTACTTTGGTTAATAAAACGTCAACGTCAAAAAAATCGTTTAGCAAGTGTTAGAAAAGGAATTGAATCATAATGGGAGGAAAATTTCAGAAAAACCTTAAGAAATCGGTCGTTTTAAATCGATGGATGAATGTAGGCTTGATACTATTGTTCTTAGTTGGTCTTTTGATAACCTCATATCCTTTTATTTCAAATTGGTACTATAATATTAAAGCTAATAATCAAGTAACTAACTTTGATAATCAAACCCAAAAATTAAATACTAAAGAGATTAATAGACGATTTGAGTTAGCAAAAGCTTATAATAGAACACTGGACCCAAGCCGCCTATCAGATCCCTATACTGAAAAAGAAAAAAAAGGTATTGCTGAATACGCCCACATGCTTGAGATTGCTGAAATGATTGGATATATTGATATACCGTCTATCAAGCAAAAATTACCTATCTATGCGGGGACTACCAGTAGTGTTCTTGAAAAAGGAGCAGGACACCTTGAAGGAACCTCCTTGCCAATTGGTGGAAAAAGTTCACATACTGTTATCACAGCTCATCGCGGCTTACCTAAAGCTAAGTTATTTACAGATTTAGATAAACTTAAAAAAGGAAAAATTTTTTATATTCATAATATCAAAGAAGTTTTAGCCTATAAGGTTGATCAAATAAGTGTTGTAAAGCCAGATAATTTTTCTAAATTATTGGTTGTTAAAGGTAAGGATTATGCGACTTTGCTAACATGTACACCTTATTCGATTAATTCACATCGTTTACTAGTTAGAGGGCATCGAATCAAGTATGTACCTCCTGTTAAAGAAAAGAACTATTTAATGAAAGAATTGCAAACACACTATAAACTTTATTTCCTCTTATCAATCCTAGTTATTCTTATATTAGTCGCTTTACTATTATATTTAAAACGAAAATTTAAAGAGAGAAAGAGAAAGGGAAATCAAAAATGAAAAAGATTAGAAAAAGTTTAGGACTTCTACTATGTTGCTTTTTAGGATTGGTACAATTAGCGTTTTTTTCGGTAGCCAGTGTAAATGCTGATACCCCTAATCAACTAACAATCACACAGATAGGACTTCAGCCAAATACTACAGAGGAGGGGATTTCTTATCGTTTATGGACTGTGACTGACAACTTAAAAGTTGATTTATTGAGCCAAATGACAGATAGCGAATTGAACCAGAAGTATAAGAGTATCTTGACTTCTCCTACTGATACTAATGGTCAGACAAAGATAGCACTCCCAAATGGTTCGTACTTTGGTCGTGCTTATAAAGCTGATCAAAGCGTTTCAACAATAGTACCTTTTTATATTGAATTACCAGATGATAAGTTATCAAATCAATTACAGATAAATCCTAAGCGAAAAGTTGAAACAGGCCGATTAAAACTTATTAAATATACAAAAGAAGGAAAGATAAAGAAAAGGCTATCCGGAGTAATATTTGTATTATACGATAACCAGAATCAGCCAGTTCGCTTTAAAAATGGACGATTTACGACCGATCAAGATGGGATTACTTCATTAGTAACTGATGATAAGGGAGAAATTGAGGTTGAAGGTTTATTACCTGGTAAGTATATTTTTCGAGAAGCAAAAGCACTAACTGGTTACCGTATATCTATGAAGGATGCTGTAGTTGCTGTAGTTGCTAATAAAACACAGGAAGTAGAGGTAGAAAACGAAAAAGAAACTCCTCCACCAACAAATCCTAAACCATCACAACCGCTTTTTCCACAATCATTTCTTCCTAAAACAGGAATGATTATTGGTGGAGGACTGACAATTCTTGGTTGTATTATTTTGGGAATTTTGTTTATCTTTTTAAGAAAAACTAAAAATAGCAAATCTGAAAGAAACGATACAGTATAGTAATTTGGTATTAATATGATTTTTAATCACTACTACTAATTAGTAATTAAAAAACTTGCAATTGCAAGTTTTTTTTGTTATGCTATAGGTGTCTTCAGGGCAGGGTGTAATTCCCGACCGGCGGTAATCGCTTCCAACTTATTTGTCAGTTGTGAAGCATCAGTCCGCGAGCGAAAGCTGATGTGGTGAGATTCCACAACCGACAGTAAAGTCTGGATGGGAGAAGACAAAGGTTTTTTCGCGTACATACGCTTACCTTTGGAGCTTCTTTCAATTTATTTAAATTGGAGGAATTTTTTTATGACAAATACACGTAAAATGGTGACAATCGCCATTCTTTCTGCCTTATCTTTTGTATTGATGATGGTTTCATTTCCATTAATACCAGGAGCAGAATTTTTAAAGGTTGATTTTTCAATCCTTCCGATGTTAGTTGCTTTTATTTTATTTGATTTGAAATCAAGTTATGGTGTACTCTTATTAAGATCACTTTTAAAAGTTATACTTGCTAATCGTGGTCCAGAAACGTTTATTGGTTTACCGATGAATATGGTTGCTCTAGCTTTATTTTTAGCAAGTTTCGCTATTTTCTGGAAAAATAGAGAGAGTGCAAAAGATTTTATTAAAGCTAGTCTATTTGGTACAGTTAGCTTGACCGTATCTATGGTAGCTCTCAACTATGTCTTTGCGATTCCTTTGTATGCTATATTTGCTAACTTTGATATCAGAACATTTATTGGTGTAGGCAATTACCTTTTAACAATGGTTATTCCATTTAATATCGTTGAGGGAATTTTAATTTCGATTGTTTTCTATCTAACTTACGTGGCTTGTTTGCCAATATTAGAAAGATATAAAAAGACTAATGTTATCTCGTCAAAATAGTAAACTTATTCAAGCATTTATTGCTATTATCTTATTTTTCAGTTTAGGATTGGTCATCAAATATTGGCCCGACACTGTAATTTCATTTGACCAAACTATTCAAGAAAGTGTTAGAGGACAGTTGCCAAATCTTTCTACAAGATTTTTCAAGTTAATCACTGTGATTGGTAATACTGTAAGCCAGATAGCTATTGCGATTATGAGCGTCACTTTCTGTTACCTTAAGAAGTGGTATCCTCAAGCTAGATTTATCGCAGTAAATGCTATTATCTCTGGTATATGTATACTTTCTTTAAAACTTATTTTTCAAAGAGTAAGACCAACTTTAACCCATTTAGTATTTGCAGGTGGCTATTCGTTTCCCAGTGGGCACTCGATGGGAACATTTATGATATTTGGGAGTATTATTATTTTATTGCAGTACTATATGCCTAAGAGTATATGGAAACTGTTGTGCCAAGGTACTTTGGGTTTGCTCATTTTTTTAATTGGGTTATCTCGTATTTACCTAGGGGTTCATTTTCCGACAGATGTTTTAGCTGGTTTTATACTTGCTTATGGTATTTTGAATCTAACTGCGTATATCTTTTTAGCCAAGGATTGGTTAAAGAAAGTGAAGTAAATAAAAGATTGGGACTAACTGACGTTCCAATCTTTTTTAGTTTTATTGTAGTAGTGAGGTTATTTTAGTTAAAATTGTGATACAATTATCCTATGAAAAAACGTTATCGTGCGATTAATGATTATTATCGAGAACTCTTTGGAGAAAAAATATTTAAATTACCTATAGATGCTGGTTTTGACTGTCCTAACAGAGACGGAACAGTTGCTAGAGGAGGGTGCACTTTTTGCACAGTTTCTGGTTCAGGGGATGCTATAGTTGCTCCAGAAGCTCCTATTCGTGAACAATTCTATAAAGAAATTGATTTCATGCATAGAAAGTGGCCTGAGGTTAATAAATACTTAGTCTATTTTCAAAATTTTACCAATACCCATGCTAAGTTAGAGATAATTAAAGAGCGTTACGAACAGGCTATTAATGAGCCAGGAGTTATCGGAATCAACATCGGAACAAGGCCGGATTGCTTACCTGATGAAACTATATACTATCTCGCTGAACTTTCTGAAAGAATGCATGTGACTTTAGAATTAGGCCTTCAGACAACTTATGAAGCAACTTCTGCATTAATAAATAGAGCACATTCATATGACCTTTACAAAAAAACTGTTAAGAGAATACGAGAATTAGCTCCTAAAGTAGAAATCGTTTCTCACCTAATAAATGGCCTTCCAGGGGAGACACATGATATGATGGTGGAAAATGTTCGTCGATGTGTTACGGATAATGATATTCAGGGTATAAAATTACACCTTCTGCATCTTATGACTAATACAAGAATGCAGAGAGATTACCATGAAGGTCGTTTACGTTTGTTAAGTCAAGAAGACTATATTTCGATTATTTGTGACCAACTGGAGATTATTCCAAAACATATTGTTATTCACCGAATTACTGGTGATGCGCCACGTCATATGTTAATTGGACCGATGTGGAGCCTTAATAAATGGGAAGTGCTTAATGCCATTGACAAAGAAATGGAGAAAAGACAGTCATATCAAGGATGTAAAGCTGAGGTAAAACATGATTAAAAGACCAATTCATCTTTCTCATGATTTTTTAGCAGAAGTTATTGATAAAGAAGCAATAACGCTTGATGCAACTATGGGAAATGGGAATGATACTGTTTTTTTAGCGAAAAGTTCTAAAAAAGTTTATGCATTTGATATTCAAGAAGAAGCAATAGCAAAAACGAAAGCAAAGCTCACGGAGCAAGGGATCTCTAACGCTGAACTTATCTTGGATGGGCATGAAAATTTGGAACAATATGTTCATACACCTTTAAGAGCGGCTATATTTAATCTGGGATACTTACCCTCAGCGGATAAAACAGTTATTACAAAACCACACACAACTATCAAGGCAATCAAAAACGTTTTAGACATTTTAGAAGTAGGTGGACGTCTATCACTTATGGTTTATTATGGTCATGATGGTGGAAAAAGTGAGAAAGATGCGGTGATAGCATTCGTGGAACAATTACCACAGAATAATTTCGCTACAATGCTTTATCAACCACTCAATCAAGTTAATACGCCTCCCTTTTTAATTATGGTAGAAAAGTTACAATCATATGAAAATGAGGTGTAACTATCTTTAGGCAATTAGCTAAAATGATAATTTCTATAAAATGCCATAAACAATATTATCGACTATGCGCTCAGTGCTATTATATGATATAATGATAGCATTATCTAATAGAAGAACAGTTGGTAGAGTTAATCGCTATCAGCTAAATTCAAATAATTTTTATTTAGGAGTAATTTTCCATGCAAGACCCTGGCAGTCAGAGTTTGTTACTACAATTTGTTATTTTATTAATATTAACCCTATTTAACGCCTTCTTTTCAGCATCTGAAATGGCTTTAGTATCGCTAAACCGCTCTAAAGTAGAACAGAAAGCTGAAGAAGGGGACAAAAGGTATCGACGTCTTTTGGACGTTCTTGAAAATCCCAATAATTTTTTATCAACAATTCAAGTTGGTATTACTTTTATTAGCCTTTTGCAAGGGGCTAGTTTATCTGCCTCACTAGGACATGTGATTTCAGGGTGGCTAGGAAATTCAGCAACAGCCCGTACAGCAGGGAGTATTATTGCGCTAATCTTTTTAACATATGTCTCTATTGTTCTAGGAGAATTATATCCTAAGCGTATTGCTATGAATTTGAAAGATCGTCTAGCAATTGTTTCAGCTCCCATTATTATCTTTCTAGGGAAAATCGTAAGCCCCTTTGTATGGTTGCTCTCAGCTTCAACTAACTTATTGAGTAGAATCACTCCGATGACTTTTGATGATGCTGACGAGAAGATGACACGTGATGAAATTGAATATATGTTGACGAATAGTGAAGAAACTTTGGAAGCTGAAGAAATTGAGATGCTGCAAGGGATTTTCTCGCTAGATGAAATGATGGCGCGTGAAGTTATGGTTCCGCGCACTGATGCTTTCATGATTGACATCAACAATGATGCACAATCAAATATTGAAGGAATTTTATCACAAAACTTTTCTCGTGTCCCTGTTTTTGATGACGATAAAGATAGAGTTGTTGGTGTTTTACATACCAAGCGCTTATTGGAAGCGGGCTTTAAAACTGGTTTTGATACTATCGACTTGCGAAAAATACTTCAGGAACCTCTTTTTGTTCCAGAAACGATTTTTGTAGATGACCTTTTAAAAGCATTACGCAACACTCAAAATCAAATGGCCATTTTACTAGATGAATATGGTGGCGTTGCTGGTTTAGTAACTCTAGAGGATTTATTGGAAGAAATTGTCGGCGAAATTGATGATGAAACAGATACAGCTGAACAATTTGTCAGGGAAATCGATGAGAATATCTATATTGTTCTAGGAACTATGACGCTTAATGAATTTAATGATTATTTTGAGACAGAGTTAGAAAGTGATGATGTTGATACAATTGCGGGTTATTATTTAACTGGTGTGGGTAGTATTCCAAACCAAGAGGAAAAAGTAGCTTACGAAGTAGACAGCAAAGATAAACACATCACTTTGATTAATGATAAAGTTAAAGATGGTCGTATAACAAAATTGAAGGTGCTATTGTCTGATATAGAACAGAATATTGAAAAAGACTAAGATTACTTAGTCTTTTTTTCATGAAAATGATATAATAAAGTCATAAAAACGGTTACAAGGTGATGAAATGGCAGAAATAGACTATAAAAAAGTAACAGGAATGATCCATTCTACAGAAAGTTTCGGCTCTGTGGATGGGCCAGGTATTCGTTTTATCATTTTTATGCAAGGATGTAAAATGCGTTGTCAATACTGTCATAATCCTGATACTTGGGAAATGGAAACTAACAATTCAAAGGAACGTACCGTTGAGGATGTTCTAAAGGAAGCTCTCCGTTATAAACATTTTTGGGGAAAAGATGGAGGTATCACAGTTTCAGGTGGTGAAGCAATGCTGCAAATTGACTTTATTACAGCCCTCTTTATTGAGGCTAAGAAACTAGGTATTCATACGACGCTAGATACTTGTGGTTTTGCTTATCGAGCAACACCAGAATACCATGCTATCCTTGAAAAATTGTTAGATGTTACTGATTTGGTACTCCTTGACTTAAAAGAAATTGATTCAGAACAACATAAAATTGTAACTCGTCAGTCTAACAAAAATATTTTACAGTTTGCTAGATATTTATCTGATAGAGGTACTCCGGTATGGATTCGTCATGTTTTAGTTCCTGGATTGACTGATATTGATGACCATTTAAAACGTTTGGGTGAATTTGTCCAAACACTTGATAATGTCGATAAATTTGAAGTATTGCCTTATCATACTATGGGAGAGTTCAAATGGCGTGAATTAGGAATTCCGTATCCATTAGCTGGTGTGAAACCACCAACTCCAGAACGTGTTAAAAACGCTAAAGATATCATGAAAACAGAATCCTATACAGAATATCTAAAAAGGATTCAAAATTAGTTTTAAGTTGAATTTTATTCAACTTTTTTAGTTGCAAAGGGCTTCCTAGTAAGATTTTTTGCTAAGTTATTCAATTTTTGCTACAATAAGGTGAATATAAAAGAAGAGGTAAAAACATGTCTAAAATTTTAGTCTTTGGTCACCAAAATCCAGATTCAGATGCTATTGGATCATCAGTTGCTTTTGCATATCTAGCTAAAGAAGCTTGGGGGCTTGACACAGAGGCCGTTGCTTTAGGAACTCCAAATGAAGAAACAGCATATGTTTTAGATTATTTTGGTGTTCAAGCACCTCGAGTAGTAGAATCTGCAAAAGCAGAGGGTGTAGAGACAGTCATTTTAACTGACCATAACGAATTCCAACAATCTATTTCTGATATTAAAGATGTGACAGTTTATGGTGTTGTTGATCATCATCGTGTTGCTAACTTTGAGACTGCCAATCCGTTATATATGCGTTTGGAACCAGTTGGCTCAGCATCATCGATTGTTTACCGTATGTTTAAGGAAAATGGAGTATCAGTACCCAAAGAGTTGGCTGGTTTATTATTATCAGGTTTGATTTCAGATACTCTTCTTTTGAAATCACCAACAACTCATGCTTCAGATATTCCAGTTGCAAAAGAACTAGCAGAGCTTGCAGGTGTAAACTTAGAAGAATATGGTTTAGAAATGCTTAAAGCAGGTACTAACCTCTCAAGTAAGACTGCAGCGGAGTTGATTGATATTGATGCTAAAACATTTGAATTAAATGGAGAAGCTGTTCGTGTTGCACAAGTTAATACTGTGGACATTAACGATATTTTAGCACGTCAAGAAGAGATTGAAGTTGCTATTCAAGAAGCAATTGTCACAGAAGGTTATTCTGATTTTGTATTGATGATTACTGACATTGTTAATTCAAATTCAGAGATTTTAGCTCTCGGTTCAAATATGGCTAAAGTTGAAGCAGCTTTTGAATTTACACTTGAAAATAACCACGCTTTTCTTGCTGGGGCAGTATCACGCAAAAAACAAGTTGTTCCTCAATTGACAGAAAGCTACAATGCTTAATTAATCATGTAAAACGGGCTGCGTCCCGTTTTTTTAGTCATACATTTAGGAGCGCTTTTATGATATTAACGTTTAATCCAGGAAAGTTAGAAAGACAAGAGTTTTTTAAGGAGCTTATTAACTATCTTTGGATACATGATGATGTAACACTAAGAAAAATAAAGTCCCACTTTACAGACTATTCTAAAATTGACCGTTTGTTAGAAGAATATATTAATCATGGATATATCCTTCGCCAAAATAAACGCTACAGCCTTAATCTTCCTTTTCTGAGTTCGCTAGATGGATTAGTATTAGATGATTTGGTTTTCATAGATTCTGATAGTCAAATCTATCAGTTATTACAGAAGCGAAAATTTGTGACAAATTTAGATAACCCAACCAATCACTTGGTATTTGTAGAAGAGACAGATTTTGAAAGAAACACTTTGACTCTTTCTAATTATTTCTATAAACTAACTAACGGTTATCCACTTTCAAGAGAACAAAAAAAGCTTTATCAACTTTTAGGAGATGTTAATTCGGAATATGCTTTAAAATATATGTCAAGCTTTATATTGAAATTTCTTCGCAAGGATAGTGTTAAGCAAAAACGTACAGTTATTTTTATCCAAGCTTTAGAATTACTTGGATATATTAGCTTAAACCAAGATACTACCTATCGTTTAAATGCTAAACTTGATGTTGAAGCTTTAAAGATTTACTTAACATAAAAAAGACTGGAAGTTTGTCCAGTCTTTTTTAGTCAACTTTTGTCATCAACCAGAGAAAATAGGGGGCACCAATTATTGATACAACCAATCCAGTGGGAATACCCGTACCAACTAAGAGGAGACGACCTATAGTATCTGATACCAATAGGATAATAGCACCAATAAGAAGACAGCTAGGTAGTATAATTTTATGGTTATTTCCTAATAGTCGTCTACTTAAGTGCCCAGCGAGTAAGCCTATAAAAGTAATATTACCAATTAAGACGACGCTAATAGCAGCGAGGCTACTTGTCAGCATCAAAGTATATATTCTTTCCTTTTTTAAATGAAGTCCTAGAGCGAGAGCAGTCTGCTCGTTTAGGTTCATAATATTAAGGTGGCGACTGCGACTATATGCTAATCCCCATAACAAAATGAGAATCGGGATAAAAGTGATAATGGTAGTCCAGGAACTAATTGTAATTTTTCCACTAAGCCATTCAACGATCATATCCATTTTTTGATTATTAGACTGACTAATAATCAAAATCATAACGCCTGAAATAATTGTAGATATTCCGATACCAGTGACGATTAATCGTGTAGGGCTAATATTGTGATTTCTTCTGTATGACATAAGATAGATAAGAAAAATAGTTACCAACCCTCCAAACATAGCAAATAGGGGTAAAAAGTATAATATAGTTGGATTGCTAACATTAAATGTTCCTATGGTTAGAGCGATTACTAATCCAGCTCCAGCATTGATACCAAGAATACCGGAATCAGCTAGTGGATTTTTGGTTAACGTCTGTAATAGCAACCCAGCAATTCCTAAAGAAGCTCCCCCAAAGATACAGACAATAATACGAGGTAAACGAATGTTAGTAATGATAAAAAGGAAGGCATCATCAGATTTTCCACTTATTAGTTTTAAAACGTCAATAACGGAAGTATTAGCATAGCCAAGTGAAATTGATACTAGTATTAATAATAGTAGGATAATGACAGATGATATTAAAACAAAAGGAGCTTTATTTTTTTGAATCATAGATTTTTCCCTTTTCTAATTAACCATAGGAAACATGGAAGCCCTACGATACTGATTATAGAACTAATTGATGTCTCTGAAGGGGGATTTATAATACGAGATGATAAGTCTACCCAGATCATGAAAGTAGCCCCTGAAAATCCTATTAAAGGTAATAACAGACGATAATCTTTGGGAATAAAAAGCTTAATAAAATGTGGAATAATCAATCCAATGAAAGAAACGGTTCCTATCAAAGCGACTGATGAAGCTGATAAAAACAAAACAATAAGTAATAGAAACGCAGTCATTAATTGAGTTTTTTGTCCCAATGCTTTGGCCACAGATTCATTAAGGCTCAAGATAGTTAATTGATGTGCTAGGAGTTGTGAAATAAGTAAACCTAAAATAATGATAGGTGCTATTATGATTAGCATTTTCCAGTTAATTTGGGATAAACCACCTGCTTGCCAACCGATAACAGTTCGATTGAGTTTAAAGTATAATGTAACCACTTGTCCAACAGACGTAAAAAGTGTGGAGATCATCGCTCCGGCTAAAATGAGTCGTAGTTGGTGGTAACCCTTTTGCTTTGTATAAGAGAGTGTGAAGACTAAAAGACAAGAAATGACAGACCCTAGTAAGCAGACTATGAGAATCGTACTATAGTGCATGCTCCCTAAAAAAGCATATGCTACAACAAGGGCTAACCCAGCTCCGGCGTTAATACCTAGTAGTCCAGGATCAGCAATGGCGTTTCGAGTGACTCCCTGCATAATAGCACCTGCTTGTGACATAGCTGCACCTACTAAGATAGCTGCAATTATGCGTGGTAGTCTAATGTCAAAAATAACATCCTGAGCATTAGAGTTTTTTAAGGGATTTTTTAAAACAGTTATTAAATCACTAGTCTTGAAATTGATAGCACCAAATCGTAAGCTGGCGTAACAACCAATAAGAAATAGTATAAGTGTTATGAAAAAAACAAGCCAAAAATGATTTGACTTATTTTTTTGAACGAGTTTTTTTGAAGCTTTAAACATAAGAGGAGCTTTCTTTTAATTTGTATTTTCTTTGATAGCCTTTGTAAATGATTTTAATTGAGCTTCTAAAGATAGAGGGTCAGAGAAATAAAACACGTCGTAGTTACTTTCTATGATGTGCCCTTTTTTGACAGCTGGTAAATTCTTCCAGACATCACTTTCTTTAAGTGATGAAGCTGCTTTTTTAGTCGTTTTGTTTATATTAACAAGGGCATAATCTCCAACGTAATCACCGATTGCTTCTTGCGAAACGGTAAACCACCCTTTTTTAAAGACATCTTTTTTGACTTTTTCTGGGGCAGCATAACCTAGTGAATCATAGATTAGTTCTCCACCGCGTCCAAAATTATTACCATATAAATAGATATTTTTATCATAAAAATCCATAATAGTAAAAGTAGTGTTAGGCTTTAAGATATGGTGTAAATCTTTTTTGACAGCGAGAGTTTTAGTTTTCCATTGGCTAACCCACTGATTAGCTTCTTTTTCTTTACCGAATACTTTCCCCAAGGCTGGCATCATATCTAAATAATTTTGTGCACCATATTTAATAACTAAAGTTGGTGCAATTTTTTTCAGAGTATTGATGTTTGGATCTTGATCGAAAACCATGATTAAATCAGGTTTTTGTGCGGCAATAGCTTCTGTATCATCAGCAGTTAATTTTTTAGCTTCTTTCAGTTGTTTACCAAAAACGGGGCTATCTTTTTCTAAGTCTAAACTGTAACTTGAAACATTAACACCTAGTTTTAATAAATACCCAGTGTAAGAATATGTAAAATTAATTACTTTTTTCGGATTTTCAGGAATTTTTCCATAATAGGTGAAGCCTTCAATTTTAGGCATTTTAGAAATAGTTGTTTTAGTGCTTTCTTGTTTAGTTTGTTGTCCGCAAGATACCAAAAAGAAGGTCAGTAGTGTGAGGACAATAATTCCAATTTTTTTCATAAGATAACATCTCCTAAATAATATTAATTTTGATCAGTTGATAATTGATAAGATAACAAAACAGGTTGTTTACTAATAGGGTCCTGAATGATATGAGCATCAATCTTAAAAATATCTTTGATAATATCTTTAGTCATGATCTGACTAGGACTACCTTCATAGATAATTTTACCGGTTTTCATTGCAACTAGATAATCAGAATAGCGCGCAGACAGGTTTAGGTCGTGTAGGACCATAATAATTGTTTTTTGCGTTTCGTCATTAAGTTTTTTGAGCAATTCTAAGACTTCTAATTGATGATTCATGTCAAGATAAGTTGTAGGTTCGTCTAAAAAGATAGTATCTGTATCTTGTGCTAAAGCCATAGCAATCCATACTTTTTGCCTCTGACCTCCTGAAAGGTCATCAACATCTCTATTAGCAAATTGCGCTACGTTAGTCATTTCCATCGCCCAATGGATTTTACTGCGATCGTCATTTGTCAAATTGCCAAGGTATTTTTGGTGTGGGAACCGTCCATAAGATATTAGTTCATAAACTGTTATCCCTTCAGTTGCTTCTAACACCTGTGGGAGAAGTGCAATCTTCTTAGCAATTTCCTTTGTGGGTAAATGTGCAATATCATGACCATCAATAGTGATAGTACCATCTTTTATTTTATGGATGCGTGTGAGAGCCTTCAAAAGAGTAGACTTTCCACATCCATTGGCACCAATAATCGTTGTTATTTTTTGGTTAAGTATACTGAGGGAAAGATTATTGATGATTTCTTTCTGATCGTAAGATACGATAATGTTTTCTGCTTTTATGTGAGACATAGAGAACCTTTCTAGCAAAAAATTAAGTTCATTATAACATAGAAAAAAGACTTACAAAAGCCTTTTTTAGCATTAATTAAGAAAAATGTGAACAAAATGATAATTATTTGGAATGATTCAAAATAGTATCAATAATCATTATTGTTTAGCTTTTTTTATCGTTTAAGGTATTTTTTCGCAACTTCTAAATCTCCAGAGTAATTGTCACGATTTCCTTTGATAATTTGATAAGCATCTGCTCCTTTACCAGCGATAATAATTGCATCTAGTTTGCAATTAGTAAGAGTACTGGCATTAGCAATTGCTTCTTCTCGATCAATGATGATAGTAACCGGACGATTAATATGGCTTGCTATTTCTTGTGAGATAACTAAGGGATCTTCAAAATTAGGATCATCTGCAGTGAGTATCACTTGTAGATTAGGATGTTGATTAATGACATCTCCAAAGTCTTTACGACGGCTTTGACCTTTATTACCAGGAGCTCCGAGTACTAATATAATATCCCCTTTTTGGTGTTCCTCAACAACAGCTAATAATTTCTTCAAACTGTCTCCGTTGTGGGCATAGTCAACGAAAATCTTTGCGCCGTTGGTTTGTGTTAGGACTTCCATGCGGCCAGGGACGGTAGTTTGTGCAATTCCGTTTTTTATATCTTCAATTGAAACACCAAGTCGGAGACAAGCAAGTCCAGCTGCGATAGCATTTTCTTGATTGAATTTTCCAATCAGCTTGATATCGTAGGTGTTCTCCAACTTTCCTTTGACATGGAAAGAAAAGGCCTTTGATTCTGTGATAACATTTTCAGAATAATCTCCATAGAAATCATGAGGAATATATTCGACCTGTTCTTTGACAATATTAAAATGATCCATCTGACTATTTACAACAACAGCATTGCTATTCTCCATCAAGAGCCGTTTGTGGAAAAAATAATCTTCGAATGTAGGGTGCTCGATAGGACCAATATGATCGGGACTAATATTTAAGAAAACGCCAACGTCAAAGGTTAAACCATAAACACGTTTGGTTAGGTATGCTTGGCTTGATACTTCCATAATTAAGTGTGTCATTTGATTCTCAACGGCTGTAGCCATCATCCGAAATAAATCAAGACTCTCGGGGGTTGTGAGATGTGATTTAAAGAAAGATTTACCATCTAATGTTGTGTTCATAGTTGAGAGCATAGCAGGACGATGGTTTACTTTTAACATATGATAAGCAAAGTAAGCCGCAGTTGTTTTTCCTTTTGTTCCAGTAAAAGCTAGAAGTTTAAGTTTGTTTTGTGGGTTATTATAGAAAGACATAGATATCAAACTCATGGCTTTTTTGATATCATTGACTAATATCACTGGAATATCGGCGCCGTAATCTGTCTCAGAAACGTAAAAAGAAAGGCCTGCTGTGATTGCAGAATCTAGATATTCTTTTTTAAAAGTAGCACCCTTAGCGAAAAATAAAGTATCAGATGAAATTTGACGACTATCATATGATAAGGCATTAAAAGTTACATTTTGTGTCCAGTTATAATAATAATGCTCATGAAACAAAATCTCTCTGAAATTATGGTCATTTTTTAAAATTTCTAAAATTTTATCTATTGTAATCATACTCCTTATTTTAGACTTTATGTTCTCGTTTTACAAGTCTAAGGTAAAAGTTTATAATAAAGTGATATTTCTGAGATTTTTGTCTTTTAAATGCTAAATAATATTGAAAATAGAAAGTTTACCATGTCACAAAAAACAACAAAAGTTAGTCAGCAAGAACAAATGGTCAAAGGGACGGCTTGGTTAACAGCAGGGAATTTCATTAGTCGCTTGCTGGGAGCCATCTATATTATCCCTTGGTATGCTTGGATGGGAAAGCATGCTGCCGAAGCAAATGCTTTATTTGGGATGGGATATGAAATCTATGCTTTATTTCTTTTGATATCAACTGTTGGAATTCCAGTAGCAGTTGCAAAACAGGTATCTAAGTATAACACTTTAGGTAAAGAAGAGATGAGCATTTATCTGGTTCGGAAAATCTTGCAGTTTATGCTGATTTTAGGTGGAATTTTTGCATTAATTATGTATATTGGTTCACCTCTATTTGCTTCACTTAGTAAAGGAGGGCAAGAACTCGTTCCAATATTGCGTAGTCTAACTCTAGCTGTTTTAGTTTTTCCTTCAATGAGTGTTTTACGTGGTTTTTTTCAAGGTTTTAATAATTTAAAACCGTATGCCATTAGTCAAGTCGCTGAGCAGATTATACGTGTCATATGGATGTTATTAACTGCTTTCTATATTATGCGTCTAGGATCAGGAGATTATATTGCCGCTGTGACACAGTCAACATTCGCCGCCTTTGTCGGTATGTTTGCTAGTATAGCTGTGCTGCTTTATTTCTTATGGCGTTATAATATGCTATCTGCCTTGATTGGTAAAACTCCAAAGCACATTAAATTAGATACTAAAGAAATCCTAATTGAGACTATTAAGGAAGCAATCCCTTTTATTATTACTGGTGCAGCAATTCAAATTTTCAAACTGATTGATCAGTTTTCATTTGGGAATACGATGGCGCTCTTTACGAATTATTCAAGTGAAGAATTACGGGTTATGTTTGCTTACTTTTCAAGCAACCCTGGTAAAGTTACGATGATTCTAATTGCTGTTGCTACCGCAATTGCTGGAGTTGGTATTCCATTGTTAACAGAGAATTTTGTTAAGAATGATAAAAAAGCCGCCGCTCGTTTGGTTGTTAATAATCTACAAATGTTACTAATGTTTTTACTGCCAGCTGTTGCAGGATCCGTTATTTTAGCAAAACCTTTGTATACAGTCTTTTATGGGTTACCGCAGGGACAAGCTTTAGGACTTTTTGTCATATCTCTTATTCAAACAATTATTTTATCTATTTATACTGTTTTAGCACCAATGCTACAAGCATTGTTTGAAAATCGTAAAGCTATTATTTACTTCCTATATGGTCTGGTGGCAAAAGTTATTTTACAACTTCCCTCCATTTTCCTTTTCCATGCCTATGGACCACTTTTCTCAACGACAGTAGCTCTTTGTATCCCAGTAATTCTTATGTATTTGAAAATACATGAAATTACAGGATTTAAACGCCAAGCTATTCGTCGTACAAGTGCTTTAGTCCTTATTCTAACGCTATTGATGAGCTTTATTATTTCTATGATAATATGGTTAATGAATCTGGTTATTGTACCCGATAGTAGACTGGTAAGTCTAGTTTACATTATCGTTATCGGTGCAATAGGTTTAGGGGTATATGGCTTTATGGCACTGGCCACCCATCTACTTGATAAAATGATTGGTAGTCGTGCTCAAGACTTACGCCGAAAGTTGCACCTTAACTAATGAAAAACTAGGTTAGACAGAATTGTTTAACCTAGTTTTTTGACGACCAAAATTATTTGTGAAATTTTAAGGTAGTCACAATATAGTGAGCTTATTTTTATGTTATAATTAAATGGAGAAATATGAGGTGAAAGATGTCTTACGAAAAGCTTTTAGAACGATTTTTAACATACGTCAAAATAAATACAAGAAGTAATCCTAATAGTACACAAACGCCAACAACTCAAAGTCAAGTTGACTTTGCTTTAACAGTTTTAAAACCAGAAATGGAAGCAATTGGTTTAAAAGATGTTCATTATTTACCTTCTAATGGGTATTTGGTTGGAACCTTACCTGCTACAAGCGACCGCTTACGCCATAAAATAGGTTTTATATCCCATATGGATACAGCTGATTTCAATGCTGAAAATATTACTCCACAAATTGTTGACTATAAAGGTGGAGATATTGAACTTGGAGACTCAGGTTACATTTTAAGTCCAAAAGATTTTCCAAATTTAAATAATTACCATGGGCAAACACTGATTACAACAGATGGTAAAACCTTACTGGGAGCAGACGATAAGTCTGGTATAGCAGAAATCATGACAGCTATGGAATATTTGGCTTCGCATCCAGAAATTGAGCATTGTGAAATTAGAGTTGGCTTTGGACCAGACGAAGAAATTGGTATAGGTGCAGATAAATTTGATGTTAAAGATTTTGATGTTGATTTTGCCTATACAGTGGATGGTGGACCACTAGGAGAATTACAGTATGAAACCTTTAGTGCAGCTGGTTTGGAGCTTACATTTGAAGGACGAAACGTTCACCCTGGAACTGCAAAAAATCAAATGATTAATGCTTTACAGCTTGCTATGGATTTTCATAGTCAATTACCAGAAAATGAACGTCCTGAACAAACAGATGGCTATCAAGGATTTTATCACTTATATGATTTAAGTGGAACAGTTGATCAAGCTAAAAGTTCATATATCATTCGAGATTTTGAGGAAGTTGATTTCTTAAAGCGTAAGCACTTGGCTCAAGATATCGCTGATAATATGAATGAAGCATTACAATCTGAACGTGTAAAGGTTAAACTATACGATCAATATTACAACATGAAGAAAGTTATTGAAAAAGACATGACACCTATCAACATTGCTAAAGAAGTAATGGAAGAGTTAGACATCAAGCCAATCATAGAACCGATTCGTGGTGGTACAGATGGCTCTAAAATTTCCTTTATGGGAATCCCTACTCCTAATCTTTTTGCAGGTGGTGAAAACATGCATGGACGCTTTGAATTCGTTAGTCTACAAACAATGGAAAAAGCAGTTGATGTTATTTTAGGCATCGTTGCTAAGGATTAGTAAAGAAATATCAGATTGGAGTGGTTAAATGATAAAATTATTTGGGAAGATACGTTATCACTGGCAACCTGAACTTTCTTGGGCTATTATTTATTGGTCAATAGCCATTGCACCAATTTTTATTGGTTTATCTCTGCTATATGAAAGAACTGAGATTCCGAGTCAGGTATTTGTTCTATTTGCCATCTTTATTGTTTTAGTGGGCATTGGATTTCATCGCTATTTTGTTATTGAAGAAGACGGATATCTTAGGATTGTATCTTTTAACTTTTTAAGACGAACTAAGTTTCCAATTGAAGATATTGCTAAAATTGAGGTCACTAAATCAAGTGTTACTATCAAATTTAATAATAACCATGAGCGTATTTTTTACATGCGAAAATGGCCTAAAAAATATTTTTTAGATGCACTAGCTATTGAACCTACATTTAAGGGAGAAGTGGAGCTTCTCGATAATTTGATTAAAATGGATTATTTTGAATGTTATCGCTACGATAAAAAAGCTCTTACAAAATCGTAAGAGCTTTGGTGGGACATGATTTAACTGCTAAAACAGTATCTTGATCAGAACTTGGAATTTCTTTTTCTAGGTTATCTGTATCGGAAAATTTAACGATACCATCATCTTGATAATCAAAAATATTTGAATATGTTTGGCAAAGCCCGCAGGCAATACATTTTTCTGGAATTAGTGCAACTTTCATAGTATTATTGTAATACTTATTGATACGATTAACAAGGGGGAAGTCATGGCGAAAAAACCATGGGAAAAAAAAGTTGTGGAAAACAATAGTCATAGAAAAGACAAAATTACAAGAACGAGTAGAGGTGTGGTGTCAAGTACTCCTTGGATTACCGCTTTCTTGAGTGCATTCTTTGTTATTGTCGTTGCTATTTTATTTATAGTATTTTATACTTCAAATAGAGGAGAAGACAGAGCAAAAGAAACTTCTGGTTTTTATGGTGCTTCAAGCCAAAAAGTTAATAGTTCTAAAACGAAAAAAGCATCTACAAGTAAGAAAACAACGTCATCATCAAAAACTAAAACTAGTGATAAATCAACAACATCTTCTAGTACTGTAGCAAGTTCGAGTGAGACATCGACATCATCTTCAGTAAACGGTGGAACAATCGTAGTTCAACCAGGTGAGGGAGCAGCCTCCATAGCTGCTCGTGCAGGTATCTCAGTTGCTCGTTTACAAGAACTTAATCCCAGTCATATGACCTCAGGGTATTGGTATGCTAATCCAGGCGATCCTGTGGTTGTAAATTAAGGGGAGGATTATGAACTCAATTAATATTGCTATTGATGGACCAGCATCAAGTGGAAAAAGTACTGTCGCTAAGATTATTGCTAAAAATTTGAATTACACTTACCTTGATACAGGTGCTATGTATCGTTGTGCTACTTATCTGGCTTTACAGCATGGATATGAAGCACAAGATGTTTCGAAAATTCTAGGACTCCTAGCTGAAAGACCAATTTCTTTTGGTAAAGCAGAAGATGGCAGCCAGACAGTCTTTCTTGGCACAGAAGAAGTTACTTTAGCTATCCGTCAAAACGATGTTACTAACAATGTCTCGTGGGTTTCTGCTATCCCAGAGATTCGAGAAGAGTTAGTAAACCAGCAGCGTCGTATAGCCAAAGATGGTGCTATTATAATGGATGGTCGTGACATAGGAACAGTTGTTTTGCCAGATGCAGAATTGAAGATTTTTTTAGTGGCTTCTGTTGATGAAAGAGCTGAGCGTCGCTTTAAAGAAAATCAAGAAAAAGGCATTGAGAGTGATTTTGAAACACTGAAATCAGAAATTGCTGCTCGTGATTATAAAGATAGCCATCGAGAAGTTTCACCATTAAAGGCAGCAGAAGATGCTATTGAATTTGATACTACAGGAGTATCAATTGAAGGTGTTGTAACTTTTATTCAAGAAAAAGCAGAAAAAATAATTGACATGAAGAATTAGTCATGATATACTAGTTGCAATGAGAAAAGCAGAAGTGAGAACTTCTCGCCTTGCGACTTAGGTTGTCTGGCCCAACATGTCAAGATTCCATCTAGGAAGATTATATGTGCGGGCTTGATTTATCAAGTCCGCTTTCGTTTTTCTCTAAAAAAATAAAGAGGTGAAGATCATAGCTAAAAAAGATCTATTCATTAACGATGAAATTCGCGTTCGTGAAGTTCGTCTGGTTGGTCTCGAGGGTGAACAATTAGGTATTAAACCATTGTCTGAAGCTCAAGCAATTGCAGATGATGCTAATGTTGATTTAGTTTTAATTCAGCCACAAGCTACACCACCTGTTGCGAAAATTATGGACTATGGTAAGTTCAAATTTGAGTATCAAAAGAAACAAAAAGAACAACGTAAAAAACAAAGCGTTGTTACTGTTAAGGAAGTTCGTCTTAGCCCAGTTATTGATAAAGGGGATTTTGAAACAAAACTTCGTAACGGTCGTAAGTTCCTTGAAAAAGGTAACAAAGTTAAAGTTTCTATCCGATTCAAAGGACGTATGATTACTCATAAAGAAATTGGAGCAAAGGTATTGGCGGAATTTGCTGAAGCGACACAAGATATCGCTATTATTGAGCAAAGAGCTAAGATGGATGGTCGCCAAATGTTTATGCAGCTTGCACCAATTCCAGACAAGAAATAATTGTCGACTTTATAGTATTATTTAAGAGGAGAATTTAAAATGCCAAAACAAAAAACACACCGCGCATCAGCTAAACGCTTTAAACGCACAGGTTCAGGTGGATTGAAACGCTTCCGCGCGTTTACTTCACACCGTTTCCACGGTAAAACTAAAAAACAACGTCGTCATCTTCGTAAAGCTACTATGGTTTCATCAGGAGATTTCAAACGTATTAAAGCAATGCTTACTCGCCTTAAATAATAAGGTCTCTGTAAACATTTACTACATATTATAAAGGATTATTTGGAGGAAATATAAATGGCTCGTGTTAAAGGTGGAGTTGTTTCACGTAAACGTCGTAAACGCGTACTTAAATTAGCTAAAGGTTACTATGGTGCAAAACATATCTTGTTCCGTACTGCAAAAGAACAAGTAATGAATTCTTACTACTATGCATACCGTGACCGTCGTCAGAAAAAACGTGACTTCCGTAAATTATGGATCACTCGTATCAATGCGGCTGCTCGTATGAATGGTTTATCATATTCACAATTGATGCACGGTTTGAAATTAGCTGAAATCGAAGTTAACCGTAAAATGCTTGCTGATTTAGCAGTTAACGATGCAGCAGCTTTCACAGCTCTTGCAGATGCAGCTAAAGCTAAACTTGGTAAATAAGAATTAAAAAAGTTGGGTTTGCCTAACTTTTTTTAATTACTAGAAAGAAAGTACCTATATTATAATTTTAGTGAAAAGTTTCGTTCTATATATGTAGAATGAAACTTTTTTGTTTTATTTCGATATATTTATTATTGTTATAATTTTCCTTTTTGATTTTTATTGTTTTATAGTATTATTCCGTATAAAAAGCACCTCAATCGTTGGATTGAGGTGTGGATTAAACTTTAAATGGCAAGGATTATTTTTTAGATGTTTTATGTGTCTTATTAGGATCTTGCAATTCCAAGTAACTTGGAGCATGGAAGAGATCAACTGTTGATTTGTTGTTATGTTTGCTGTATATGCTTGTTGAACGATCTTTCAATTTACGTTCTTTAGCTTTGAGTGCTTTAAGAGAATGTGTGTAATTGAATTTTTCAACTTCTACAGTTTTCAAACCATTGTTTTCATCAAATCGTAGTAAATCTCCAGTTTGAATCGAATCACTTGTAGATAATTGTTTATTAGTAGCATCTCGAATAGCTTTTATTTCAGCTTTAGTTGTTTCATCAGGATTTGTGATTTCTTGTCCTGAATCAGTGTAATAGAGATGTCCACTATAGTTAGTGTATTTAGGAGTAATATACTGACCAGTTGTTCTCATAGCGACCATTTGTTTATTATCTTTAGATAATAAGTCTTGTCCTAACTGAGTATATTTAGACGTATCTATTCCTAGAATATGAAGTAAAGTTGGTAAATTATCTACCTCACCACCGTATGTATTACTGATAAAACCTTTTGAATAGCCAGGAATGTGAATCATATATGGAACACGTTGTAACATAGCGTTGTCGTATTCAGACCATGTTTCAGGGTCTTTACCTAATAATTCAGCTAAGCTAGGATTGCGTGTATTAGAAATACCGTAGTGATCCCCATACATTACAATAATAGAATTATCATACACACCAGCAGCTTTTAGATATTCAAAAAATGATTTAAGAGCTGTATCAAGGTAGTTTGCTGTGGCAAAATAACCGTTAATCGTTTCATCGTTAGTCTTTGCAAGTGGGAATCCCTCTTCGTCAGACTCTCCCTTCAAACTTGTGTAAGGGTAATGGTTACTTACTGTAATAAATTTAGTATAAAATGGTTGTTGCATGTGCTCTAGATATTTGATAGAGTCAGCAAACATATATTTATCATTCAAACCGTATTGGAATGAATTATCTTTGGTTTGTTTTGAGAAGTAGCTAGAGTCAAAGAAGTAGTCATAACCCCACTGTTTGTAAGCATTATTTCTATTCCAAAATGTTCCGACGTTTCCGTGGAAGACCGCACTACTGTAACCTCCATTTTGAGCTAAGATATGTGGAGCAGCAAATTGTGTATTTTCACCACCATAATTAACCATGAATGAACCACTACTTAGACCAAAAAGTGAGTTTTCCATGAGTGTCTCAGCATCGGATGTCTTACCAGCTTTGACTTGATGGAAGAAGTTAGAGAAGGAGACAGTCTCTTTCGAATGATAAAGGCTGTTAATAAATGGAGTAACCACATGTTCTTTACCATCAATATTTAATTTATAGTCAATCAAGAATTGTTGAAAACTCTCCAAATGAATCATGATAACGTTTCGCCCTTTTCCGATACCATAATATTCTGGATTGGGTTTGGCATAATGCTCTGCTACATATTTTTTGGCAGTCGCTAATTCTTGTGCAGTGGCACCATTTCTTTCTTTCTGTGCTTGATAAGTTTGATTACCACTATAAATCGAAAATGATGGCAAGCCAAGAGCTTTAACAATATAGGTGTTTGAAAAACCACGACTTAGTAGTTCTGGACGATCAATTTCAGCTAAGAATAAGTTAATTGAAAAGAGTAAACCAGACAAAGCTGTGATAGAAAAACTAGCACGTTTATTAAATGGACGATCATCTAAGTGGATTTTCTTGGTTGCAAATAAGAAAATAAGGATAATGAAATCGAAAACGTAGACAAGATCCCAAATTCTCAATAGATTAAGAGCAGAGTCTCCAAGGCCAGCCGAAGTTTTACTACTAGCCAAGACGGCGCTAACTGTAATGAAATCGGAAAACTCTCTATAGTAGATTGCGTTTGCAATTAGAAGGATATTTACGATAGCATAGGTGATAAAAGCGGTAATATAAAAAGCTTTGGTTCGCTTAACATATAAGGCCAAACCTATGATTAAGAGTCCTAAGGGGATGGGGTTTATAATGGTCAAAAACAACTGATAGGAATTTTCTAAACCTAAATTAAAATCAGTATGGTAAGCCCAAATTGTCTTTAACCAATATATAACTACTAACAATAAAATAAAGCCGAGTCGTGTATTGATCGCACGGCTAGCAAAATCTTTAATTTTTTTCACAGTAGGAACTTCCTTTAATTTTTTTCCTAAAGATAAAATCTCAGATTAAATTATAACATAAAATTTTGTAACATACGGTAAAGAAAGGTCGAATTCAGTATGAAAAAAGATAAAAATTTGTTATAATACTGTTTATGAATAAACTTAAAGTGAATTCTGTCGTTGAAAGAAAAATCAAATCAGGTGCTCAGTTACTGGAAAAAAAAGATTTTGATACCAGTTTAGTTAACCAGTTGGTTCAACTTTTTTCACAGTCAAATCAATTCTTAGGGATGGCCTATCTTTCACCACAAAATAAAGGTATTGGTTGGTTACTATCAAGACAAGTTTTTGATTTTAACCATGATTACTTTGTATCGCTATTCGAAAAATCTAGAGAGAAGCGTCAAAAATTTGAAAAATCTAGCCAAACAACAGCCTACCGCTTGTTTAATCAGGATGGAGATAACTTTGGTGGCCTAACTATAGATTTTTATAGTGACTATGCTCTTTTTTCGTGGTACAATGAATTTGTTTATACTAATCGACAAATGATTGTTGCAGCCTTTAAGCAGGTCTATCCTAATATTAAAGGGGCATATGAAAAAATTCGTTTCAAAGGTTTAGACTTTGAAAGTGCTCATTTGTACGGTCAAGAGGCTCCTGAATCATTTTTGATTTTAGAAAATAATATCAAATATAGTGTCTTTTTGAATGATGGATTAATGACAGGTATTTTCCTTGACCAACATGATGTCAGAAAAGCCTTAGCAACTAATCTATCAGAAGGTAAAAAAGTTCTAAATATGTTTTCATACACTGCGGCTTTTTCTGTAGCTGCAGCTGTTGGAGGAGCATTAGAGACAACTTCTGTTGATTTAGCAAAACGCTCGCGTGAACTTTCAAAAGCACACTTTGATGCTAATCAGATTGTCACAGATAACCATCGATTTATCGTTATGGATGTTTTTGAATATTATAAGTATGCCAAAAGAAAACATCTATCATATGATGTGATTGTTATTGATCCACCAAGTTTTGCTCGAAATAAAAAACAAACTTTTTCGGTTACTAAAGATTACTATAAATTAATTGAACAAGCTTTAGATATTTTAACCCCTGGTGGAACTATCATTGCATCAACTAACGCAGCTAATCTAACCGTATCACAATTTAAGAAACAATTGGAAAAGGGGTTTGGTAAAGCTTCACATAATTACATTAGCTTACAGCAGTTGCCTGAAGATTTCACTATAAATGATAAGGACCAACAAAGTAATTATTTAAAAGTATTTACAATAAAGGTAAAATAATGAAAATAGTAGTACCAGTAATGCCTCGCAGTCTTGAAGAGGCTCAAGAAATAGATTTATCAAAATTTGATAGTGTTGATATTATTGAATGGCGAGCTGATGCCTTACCAAAGGATGACATTATTAATGTAGCTCCAGCTATTTTTGAGAAATTCGCAGGTCATGAAATTATTTTTACTCTTCGTACAACGCGTGAAGGTGGTAATATTGTCTTATCTGATGCTGAGTATGTTGAGTTAATCCAGAAAATTAATTCTATCTACAATCCAGATTATATTGATTTTGAGTATTTTTCACATAAAGAAGTTTTTCAAGAAATGCTAGAATTTCCAAATTTAGTCCTGTCTTATCACAATTTTCAAGAGACACCGGAGAATATTATGGAGATATTTTCAGAATTAACAGCCCTAGCACCACGAGTTGTGAAAATCGCAGTAATGCCAAAGAATGAACAAGATGTCTTAGACGTTATGAATTACACTCGCGGTTTCAAGACTATTAATCCTGATCAAGTTTATGCGACGGTATCTATGAGTAAAATTGGACGTATTTCTCGTTTTGCTGGTGATGTAACTGGATCTAGTTGGACATTTGCATATTTAGATTCATCTATCGCACCCGGACAAATTACTATTTCAGAGATGAAGCGTGTCAAAGCATTGCTTGACGCTGACTGATACGAGATAACAAAATGTTAAATATACTGATGAGATCCCTAGCAATTGCTTAGGGTTTTTGTCTTATTAAAACAAACATGAGAGGACATTAGAATGCAGGTTGAAGTTGACTTACCGAATCACCCTTATCATATTAAAATTGAAGAAGGATGTTTTTCTGAGGCTGGTGACTGGGTATCACATTTATGGCAGAAACAAATGATAACTATTATCACAGATAGTAACGTAGAAATATTATACGGGGAGTCGCTTGTCAACCAGTTAAAAAAACAAGGTTTTACAGTACATGTTTTTAGTTTTGCTGCGGGTGAAGCTAGTAAAACTTTGGAAGTTGCTAATCGTATTTATGCTTTTTTAGCAAAGCATCATATGACCAGAAGCGATGGGATCATTGCACTTGGTGGAGGCGTCGTCGGAGATTTAGCAGCGTTTGTTGCTTCTACTTATATGCGGGGAATCCATTTTCTTCAAATTCCAACTAGTTTAACAGCACAGGTTGATTCTTCCATTGGCGGAAAAACAGGAGTCAACACTTCATTCGCTAAAAATATGGTAGGTACTTTTGCACAACCTGATGGTGTACTGATAGATCCTGTTACTCTAAAAACATTGGGCAATCGTGAATTAGTTGAAGGTATGGGAGAAGTCATCAAATATGGCTTGATTGATGATATAAAACTCTGGCATATTTTAGAAGAGATGGATGGGACTATTGATAGTATCCTTGATAATGCATTAGCTATTATTTATCACTCTTGTCAAGTTAAACGAAAGCATGTTTTAGCTGATCAATATGATAAAGGGTTAAGGATGCATTTGAATTTTGGCCACACTATCGGTCATGCTATCGAAGTACATGCTGGCTATGGAGAAATAATGCATGGAGAAGCTGTTGCAATTGGAATGATCCAGCTTTCTCGTGTGGCTGAGCGTAAAAATCTTATGCCAAGAGGTATCAGTCAAGATATTTATAATATGTGTTTAAAATTTGGCCTTCCGGTCCACTATGCGGAATGGGATAAGGACGTCTTATTTGACATATTGAGTCATGATAAAAAAGCAAGTGGACAATTTATTAAAATTGTTATACTGCCTCAATTAGGTAGTGCAACAGTCCACCAAATACCTTTAGAAGAAATGAGAGATTATTTGGAGAAATAGATGAGATATTTAACTGCTGGTGAGTCACATGGACCTAGTTTAACAGCTATTATCGAAGGGATTCCTGCGGGACTGAAATTATCTGCTAAAGATATTAATGAAGATTTAAAACGCCGCCAAGGTGGTTATGGTCGTGGGAATCGAATGAAAATTGAAACTGATCAAGTGATCATTAGTTCTGGTGTGCGCCATGGAAAAACCTTGGGTTCACCTATTACACTGACAGTAACTAATAAGGATCATAGCAAATGGCTGGACATCATGTCAGTCGAAGACATTGAAGAGCGCCTAAAGCAAAAACGTCGTATTAAGCATCCTAGACCTGGGCACGCAGATTTAGTAGGTGGAATTAAATACCGTTTCGATGATTTGAGAAATGCTTTAGAGCGTTCTTCGGCTCGTGAGACCACAATGCGAGTAGCTATTGGTGCGATTGCTAAACGTATCTTGAAAGAAATTGGTATCGAAATTGCCAACCATATTGTAGTTTTTGGTGGCAAGGAGATTACTGTCCCTGATAAGCTAACAGTTCAACAAATCAAAGTGTTATCTAGTCAATCGCAAGTAGCTATCGTCAATCCATCCTTCGAACAAGAAATCAAGGATTATATTGACAGTGTGAAAAAGGCTGGAGATACTATCGGAGGAGTGGTTGAAACTATCGTTGGAGGAGTTCCCGTTGGTTTAGGCTCTTATGTACACTGGGATAGAAAGTTAGATGCTAAGATAGCGCAAGCAGTTGTATCTATCAATGCTTTTAAAGGTGTTGAATTTGGTCTAGGTTTTAAGTCAGGGTTTTTAAAAGGAAGTCAAGTAATGGACTCCATATCATGGACAAAGGACCAAGGTTATATACGTCAGTCAAATAATTTAGGCGGTTTTGAAGGCGGTATGACTAATGGAGAGCCTATTATCGTTAGGGGAGTAATGAAACCAATTCCTACGCTTTACAAGCCACTAATGTCAGTTGATATTGATACTCACGAGCCTTATAGAGCTACAGTGGAACGTTCTGATCCCACGGCACTTCCGGCTGCAGGTGTCGTTATGGAAGCTGTAGTAGCCACCGTCCTGGTGACAGAAGTGCTAGAAAAATTTTCTTCAGACAACATGTATGAACTAAAAGAAGCTGTAAAACTATATCGCAATTATGTTGATCATTTTTAAATGAAAACTAGTAGTATTCAATTGCAAAAAAAGGTATAAAAGTCTAAAATAGTGGTAAGTTCAAGTAGAAAAAGGAGTAACTTATGGCTAATGTATATGATTTAGCAAATGAATTAGAACGTGCTGTTCGTGCTTTACCAGAATACCAAGCAGTTTTAACTGCAAAATCAGCTATTGAAAGTGATGCGGATGCACAAGTGCTTTGGCAAGACTTTTTGGCTACCCAATCAAAAGTTCAAGAAATGATGCAATCTGGCCAAATGCCAAGTCAAGAAGAACAAGATGAAATGTCTAAACTTGGGGAAAAAATTGAATCCAATGACCTTTTAAAAGTTTATTTTGACCAACAACAACGGTTGTCTGTCTATATGTCTGATATCGAAAAAATTGTCTTTGCACCCATGCAGGACTTGATGTAATATTATAAAAGAGAGAGCTCCTTGAGTTTTCTCTTTTATAATATTTCAATTTATGATAGTCTACTGAACTAGTATTGCCCACATTATATTGGTTTTGCATTCTACGTAGCAGAAAATTGTGACTGTAAACACTTTGTGATAGAGTATAGGTATCAATGATTCAAGGAGAGAGTAATGTCAAAACAATATGATTATATCGTTATTGGTGGAGGTAGTGCAGGCAGTGGTACCGCTAATAGGGCAGCCATGTATGGAGCAAAAGTCCTGTTAATTGAAGGTGGACAAGTAGGTGGAACTTGTGTTAACTTAGGTTGTGTACCGAAGAAAATCATGTGGTATGGTGCACAAGTTTCTGAGACACTCCATAAGTATAGTTCAGGTTATGGTTTTGAAGTCAATAATCTTAATTTTGATTTTACTACTCTAAAAGCTAATCGCGATGCTTACGTGCAGCGGTCTAGACAGTCGTATGCCGCTAATTTTGAGCGTAATGGAGTCGAAAAGATTGATGGATTTGCTCGTTTTATTGATAACCATACTATTGAAGTGAATGGTCAGCAATATAAAGCTCCTCACATTACTATTGCAACAGGTGGACACCCTCTTTACCCTGATATTATTGGAAGTGAACTTGGTGAGACTTCTGATGATTTTTTTGGATGGGAGACCTTACCAGATTCTATATTGATTGTTGGGGCGGGCTATATCGCGGCGGAACTTGCTGGAGTGGTTAATGAATTAGGCGTTGAAACCCATCTTGCATTTAGAAAAGACCATATTCTACGCGGATTTGATGACATGGTAACAAGTGAGGTTATGGCTGAAATGGAGAAATCAGGTATCTCTTTACATGCTAACCATGTACCTAAATCTCTTAAACGCGATGAAGGTGGCAAGTTGATTTTTGAAGCTGAAAATGGGAAAACGCTTGTCGTTGATCGTGTAATATGGGCTATCGGCCGTGGACCAAATGTAGACATGGGACTTGAAAATACCGATATTGTTTTAAATGATAAAGGTTATATCAAAGCAGATGAATTTGAGAATACTTCTGTAGATGGCGTGTATGCTATTGGAGATGTTAATGGGAAAATTGCCTTGACACCGGTAGCAATTGCAGCAGGTCGTCGCTTATCAGAAAGACTTTTTAATCATAAAGATAACGAAAAATTAGATTACCATAATGTACCTTCAGTTATTTTTACTCACCCTGTAATTGGGACGGTAGGACTTTCAGAAGCAGCAGCTATCGAGCAATTTGGAGAAGATAATATCAAAGTCTATACATCAACTTTTACCTCTATGTATACGGCTGTTACCACTAATCGCCAAGCAGTTAAGATGAAGCTCATAACCCTAGGAAAAGAGGAAAAAGTTATTGGGCTTCATGGTGTTGGTTATGGTATTGATGAAATGATTCAAGGTTTTTCAGTTGCTATCAAAATGGGGGCTACTAAAGCAGACTTTGATGATACTGTTGCTATTCACCCAACTGGATCTGAGGAATTTGTTACAATGCGCTAACGCTATCAAAGAATACAAAAAAAGCTAGGGAACCTAGCTTTTTTAAGGTGTTGTTGTATTTTCAATAGTTGAGGTATCGGTAGTAGTATTATTTGTTTGATCATTGTTAGTACTAGATGATGTTTGATCGTTATTGGCAGCAGAATTTGAACTGCTACTCGGAGTACTACTAGCAGAGGAATTTTCTAGTGTTTGGCTGGATGATGCCCTTGTCTCATCTTTTTCAGTAGAAACTTGGTTACTAGAATTTTGTCCACTTTCTCTTATAATGACGGTTTTTGAAGTAGAAGAATCAGTCTTACTAGAGTCTTTGTGATTATTAATCGCATTAGTAATAGTAATAGAGGCAACAATAATACTTAAAACACTACCGACTAATGCAATTGTTTTTTGAAGTGCAGAAAAACCTGTTTTTATATGCTTAGCGGGTGATTGAGTTGAATCAGTATTAGTCTTAGTAGACTTTTTCTGTTGTCTTGAATATCCTTTTGACATGACGCCCTCCTTAAATGTACATCAACTATTATATGATTTTATCCTAAAAAAAGCTAAAGAAAAAATAATTTAAAACATTTAAATAAGCAACCTAGGTTATTAAGCTATGTTAGTGTAATAGGTAGTGAGTTTTGTGATAAATTATGAGAATTATCATAAATATTGTTTTGGGATGTTCACAAACTAATATAAATAGTAGGAAAATTATGCTATAATAACACTGATTGACTTTAGAAGGACAGATTTATGATTTATTTTGATAATTCGGCAACTACTATTCCCTATCCAGAAGTTTTAAGGACTTATCAAGAAGTAGCTAGTAAAATCTATGGAAACCCCTCAAGTTTACATGAGCTAGGAACAACATCTTCTCGGATTTTAGAGGCTAGCCGTAAACAAATTGCTAGTTTACTTGAGCTTAAAGCAAATGAAATTTTCTTTACCTCTGGTGGTACAGAGGCCGATAATTGGGTTATTAAGGGTCTTGCGTTTGAGAAACAACATTTTGGAAATCATATTATTGTTTCTGATATCGAACACCCAGCTGTTAAAGAGTCTGCTAAATGGCTTGGAGAGTATGGGTTTGAGATTGATTATGCGCCAGTAGATGATAAAGGATTTGTAGACGTAGAAGCACTGGTCAAATTAATTAAACCAGAAACGATTCTTATTTCAATTATGGCAATAAACAATGAAATTGGTTCTATTCAGCCAATAAAAGCTATTTCAGACTTGTTGTCAGATAAACCTACTATATCGTTTCATGTTGATGCTGTTCAAGCAATAGGTAAGATACCGACTAAAGATTATTTGACTGAGCGAGTTGATTTTGCATCTTTTTCTAGTCATAAATTTCACGGCGTTCGTGGGGTTGGCTTTCTATATATTAAAGAAGGAAAACGTATTTCACCATTACTAACAGGTGGTGGACAAGAAACTGATTTACGTTCAACTACTGAGAATGTCGCAGGGATTGCAGCTACTGCTAAAGCTTTACGAATGGTTATGGACAAGGAAGTAGTAGCTATTCCTAAAATAAGTAAAATGAAAACCATTATTCATGATGAATTAGCCAAATATGAGGATATTACGTTATTTTCGGGTAAGGAAGATTTTTCACCTAACATTATCACGTTTGGTATCAAGGGTGTCCGAGGAGAAGTTCTTGTCCATGCCTTTGAGGGACATGATATTTTTATCTCGACAACTAGCGCTTGCTCTTCTAAAGCAGGTAAACCAGCAGGAACTCTTATAGCAATGGGAATTTCAACTAAGTTAGCCCAAACTGCTGTACGTATCAGCTTAGATGATGATAATGATATGGGACAAGTAGAGCAATTTTTAACTATTTTTAAACAAGTTTATGAAAAAACTAAGAAAGTTAGAGGATAAGATGCAGTATTCAGAAATTATGATTCGTTATGGAGAACTCTCTACTAAGAAGAAAAACCGTATGCGCTTCATCAATAAGTTAAAAAATAATATGGAGCATGTACTCTCCATTTATCCAGATGTTTCAGTAAAAACAGATCGTGATAGAGGACATGTATATCTCAATGGTACAGATTATCATGAAGTTGCAGAGTCCTTAAAAGAGATTTTTGGTATCCAAGCTTTTTCTCCATCTTTTAAAGTAGAAAAAAATGTTGATACATTGGTAAAAGCTGTCCAGGAAATTATGACTTCCGTTTATAAAGATGGGATGACTTTTAAAATTACCGCAAAACGTAGTGACCACTCATTTGAATTGGATAGCCGTGCTCTAAATCATACTTTAGGAGATGCTGTTTTTTCAGTCTTGCCAAATATTAAGGCTCAGATGAAGCAACCAGATATCAATCTTAAAGTCGAGATACGAGATGAGGCTGCTTATATTTCATATGAGGATATTAGGGGTGCAGGAGGATTACCAGTAGGAACATCTGGAAAAGGGATGCTGATGTTGTCTGGTGGGATTGATTCTCCGGTAGCAGGTTACCTAGCGTTAAAACGTGGTGTAGATATAGAAGCAGTCCATTTTGCAAGTCCTCCTTATACTAGCCCAGGTGCATTGAAAAAAGCACATGATTTAACACGTAAATTGACAAAATTTGGTGGTAATATTCAATTTATTGAAGTTCCATTCACAGAAATTCAAGAGGAAATTAAGGCAAAAGCTCCCGAAGCCTACTTGATGACGTTAACACGTAGGTTTATGATGCGTATTACAGATCGTATTCGTGAGGACCGAAATGGTCTTGTTATTATTAACGGTGAAAGTTTAGGACAGGTGGCAAGCCAAACGTTAGAAAGTATGCAAGCTATTAATGCTGTCACTGCAACACCGATTATTCGTCCTGTGGTCACGATGGATAAGCTAGAAATTATTGATATTGCTCAAAAAATAGATACTTTTGATATTTCAATTCAACCATTTGAGGATTGCTGTACGATTTTTGCACCAGATCGCCCAAAAACTAACCCTAAAATTAAGAATACAGAACAGTATGAGAAACGTATGGATGTAGAAGGTCTTGTAGAGAGGGCAGTTGCAGGGATTATGGTAACTACTATTCAACCTCAAGCAGATAGTGATGATGTTGATGACTTGATTGACGATTTATTATAATGAATTTTTAAACTACAGATTTACTCTGTAGTTTTTTATTAAAATGATTGCGCTATCATAAGGTTATAAAAAATGCTATAATACGAATAAAGGAGGCAAGTATGGCAAGAATCCCTTATCAGAAAACACTTATTTTTTGTGTAGCCGTTATTATTGCTATTTTTATTTTGGGGTTATCTAAGGATTTAGCACAATCTAAAGGGCAAAAGGTTGCAAATAATAATACTGTAAAAACAGCACGTGTGGTTGCAAACGGAGATATTTTGCTGCACGATGTACTATATGCCAGTGCGCGCCAACCCGACGGCACTTATAATTTTACTCCTTATTTTAAAGAGGTAAAATCTTGGATTGAGAGCGCTGATTTAGCGATTGGTGATTATGAAGGGACGATTAGTTCAGAATATCCTTTAGCGGGCTATCCTTTATTTAATGCTCCTAATGAGATTGCAACTACTATGAAAGAAACTGGATATGATGTCGTTGACTTAGCACATAATCATATTCTGGATTCACAACTGGCAGGTGCTATCAATACTGTCAAGACTTTTAATCGTCTGGGATTGGATACTATTGGGGTTTATTTAAAGGATAGAAATAAAGAAGATATCTTAATTAAGCATGTAAATGGTATTAAAATTGCTATTTTAGGTTATTCGTATGGCTACAATGGTATGGAAGCTAATGTTTCAAAGAGTGACTATGAAAAACATATGTCTGATTTAGATACTAAAAAGATTAAGCAAGATATTAAAAAGGCTGAAAAAGAAGCAGATATCACCATTGTCATGCCACAGATGGGGATAGAATATCAAAAAAAACCTACTACAGAACAAGTAATGCTTTATCATAGTATGATTAAATGGGGGGCAGATATTATATTCGGAGGACACCCTCACGTTGTTGAACCGTCTGAAGTGATAAAAAAAGATGGCCAGAAAAAATTTATTATTTACTCTATGGGAAATTTTATTTCAAATCAGCGTTTAGAAACGGTTGATGATATCTGGACAGAAAGAGGATTATTAATGGATGTAACCATAGAGAAAAAAGGTCAAAAAACAGTAATTAAAAAAGTTAAGGCGCATCCAACACTAGTAGAAGCAAAACCAAATGGCCGTTATGTTGAAGAAGGCTTTCCAGCTTATGATTATAGGACGCTAGTTTTAGAGGATTATATTGAAGGTGGTAAGAAACGTTCTACGATTGATCAGACTATGAAAGATAAAGTTGATAAAGCATATAAGGAGATGAATGAGTTAGTTAATTTGAAGTGGTAAAGTTGATAATTTTATTTTGTTTTATCTTGCATAAAAAAAGAGTTTATGATAAAATTTGAATGTTGACTAAATGCACATCCTGTGCAACCGCGCGAAAATCGTTAGATTAAGTAGAGCAAGGCTCTCACGATTTATAGGCGAGTCTTCACAGAGGGAAACCTCACAAGAAATTTTTATAGGAGGTGCATCATGAGCACATACGCAATCATCAAAACTGGTGGTAAACAAGTTAAAGTTGAAGTAGGACAAGCTATCTACGTTGAAAAACTTGACGTTGAAGCAGGAGCAGAAGTTACATTTAACGAAGTTGTTCTTGTTGGTGGTGAAACAACTAAAGTTGGTACTCCAGTTGTTGAAGGAGCTACTGTTGTTGGTACTGTTGAAAAACAAGGCAAACAAAAGAAAGTTGTTTCTTACAAATACAAACCTAAAAAAGGTAGCCACCGTAAACAAGGTCACCGTCAACCTTATACAAAAGTTGTTATCAACGCAATCAACGCTTAATTTTTCATGATTAAAGCAACTTTTACTCGTAATCAATCAGGCTATCTTTATAGTGCTGAAATCAGCGGTCATGCTGGTAGTGGCGAGTACGGCTTTGATGTGATTTGTGCAGCTGTTAGTACTTTATCAATTAATTTTATTAATTCATTAGAGGCTTTAACAACCTGCCAAGCGCAATTGATTATCAATGACGTTGAAGGTGGTTATATGAAGATAGATTTATCTTCTATACCACAACATAAAGAGGATAAGGTTCAATTATTATTTGAGTCTTACCTTCTTGGAATGACTAATCTGTCTAAAGATTCTTCTGAATTTGTTAGTACAGTAGTCATGACACACTAATTTAAGAGAGGACACAACATTATGTTAAAAATGAATCTTGCTAACTTGCAACTTTTCGCCCACAAAAAAGGTGGAGGTTCTACATCAAACGGACGTGATTCACAAGCAAAACGTCTTGGAGCTAAAGCAGCTGACGGACAAACAGTATCAGGTGGATCAATTCTTTACCGTCAACGCGGTACACACATCTATCCAGGTGCTAACGTTGGACGTGGTGGGGACGATACACTTTTTGCTAAAGTTGAAGGTGTTGTTCGTTTCGAACGTAAAGGACGCGATAAAAAACAAGTGTCTGTTTACCCAATCGCAAAATAATGCCTAGTTAAGACTTTATGACTATTCATAAGGTCTTTTATTATTGTCAGAGCTTTCATTTTGTAACAAAAGACAATATGTTAAGAGATTTATCATTAATACTCATAAACTTTGTTGTTCTTTTATAGTGAAATAGTCCTAATTCATGAAGAATTTTCCGCAAGGATAGTTATTTTTTGGTATAATGAAGGGTACTAAAATGAGGAAGTGATAAAATGAATATTCAACAACTGCGTTATGTTGTTGCTATCGCAAATAGTGGTACTTTTCGTGAAGCAGCTGCAAAACTATTTGTTAGTCAGCCAAGTTTATCTGTTGCCGTTCGTGATTTGGAAACAGAATTAGGGTTTCAGATTTTTACGCGTACAACTACTGGTGCAGTGTTGACCAATCAAGGCATGACTTTTTATGAGAATGCTTTAGAAGTTGTGAAAAGCTTTGATTCATTCGAAAAACAGTTTTCGCAATCTGAAGCTACAGAGCAAGAATTCTCAATAGCAAGTCAACATTATGATTTTCTACCTCCTTTAATCACAGCGTTTTCAAAATGTAATGATAATTTTAGCTATTTCCGTATTTTCGAATCAACAACAATACGTATCTTAGATGAAGTTGCTCAAGGGAATAGCGAAATAGGTATCATTTATATCAATAGTCAAAATAAAAAAGGTCTACTTCAGCGGTTGGACAAATTGGGGTTAGAGTTTGTAGAGCTTATTCCTTTTAAAACTCATATTTATCTTGGGAAAGACCATCCCTTGGCTAGTAAAACATCTCTGATAATGACAGATTTAGAAGGATTACCAACCGTACGTTTTACACAGGATAGAGATGATTATCGGTATTACTCGGAGAATTTTGTGGAAGTACTTGATAGTTCTGTTACCTATAATGTTACTGATAGAGCAACATTAAATGGTATTTTAGAAAGAACCCAAGCTTATGCGACGGGCTCAGGATTCTTGGATAGCCGCAGTGTGAATGGTATCACTGTTATTCCATTAGAAGATCATCTAGATAACCAAATGATTTATATCAAACGAAAAGATCGTAATTTATCTCAGATGGCTTTAAAATTTGTTGCTGTTATGGAAGAGTATTTTAAGGGATTTAATTCATAGGAGAAGTAATGAGAAAGATTATTATACCAATAATAACTATTTTGTTGATTGCTTTAGATCAACTATCTAAGTTATGGATTGTTAAACATATTGAACTAAACCAAATTAAGGAATTCATTCCAAATATCGTTAGTCTAACTTATCTGAGAAATTATGGTGCTGCATTTTCTATTTTGCAAAATCAACAATGGCTTTTTACCTTAATTACAATCTTCGTTGTTGGTGTTGCTATTATTTATTTGATGAAACATATTAATGGAAGTTATTGGTTATTAATTTCTCTAACCTTAATCATCTCTGGTGGATTAGGAAACTTTATAGATCGCTTAAGATTAGGTTATGTCGTTGATATGGTGCATTTAGATTTTATTAATTTTGCTATCTTTAATGTAGCAGACTCATATCTGACAATCGGTATTATTTGCTTAATGATTGCACTTTGGAAAGAGGAAAGTAATGGAAATCACAATTAAAATAGCAGGAGTTAGGCTAGATAAAGCTTTAGCGGATAATTCTGAACTGTCGCGTAGTCAAGCTAATGAAGAAATTAAAAAAGGGATTGTGTTAGTAAATGGACAAGTAAAAAAAGCGAAATATACTGTTCAAGAAGGAGATCGGATTACTTTTGATATTCCTAAAGAGGAAGTACTAGATTATCAAGCTGAAAATATCCCTTTAGATATTATCTATCAAGATGATGACGTTGCTGTGGTTAATAAGCCGCAAGGGATGGTTGTTCACCCTTCTGCAGGCCACAGTTCGGGCACCTTAGTTAACGCCTTGATGTATCATATTAAGGATTTATCATCAATTAATGGCGTTGTTCGCCCAGGGATCGTTCATCGTATTGATAAAGATACTTCTGGTTTATTGATGGTTGCAAAAAATGATAGAGCTCACCAAGTGTTGGCTGAAGAGTTAAAAGATAAAAAATCGCTTCGTAAATATTTAGCAATTGTGCATGGTAATTTACCAAATGATCGAGGTGTGATTGAGGCTCCGATTGGTAGAAGCGATAAAGATCGTAAGAAGCAAGCCGTGACTGCTAAAGGTAAGCCAGCAATAACTCGTTTTCATGTTTTAGAACGTTTTGGTGATTATACCTTAGTTGAATTGTCATTGGAGACAGGTCGAACACACCAAATTCGGGTTCATATGGCTTATATTGGCCATCCTCTAGCCGGTGATCCTGTCTACGGTCCCCGTAAGACTTTAGGGGGTAAAGGACAGTTTTTGCATGCACAAACACTAGGTTTTACGCACCCTAGTAACGGAGAGAATTTGATTTTTTCAGTAGAGGTTCCGGAAATTTTTCAGACAACCTTAGAAAAGTTGAGAAAAAATTAAGTTTTTCTTGAAAAATACTTTTACCATTTGCTATAATATAAGCAAATCATTCCTTTAACCTTATCCAGTGAGATAGTTAAGGAGAAACTTCAGACTAAATCAATGCCTGAGCGGCTTTGTCATTCTAGAGAGTCTCCTTTTGAAGGGGCTCTTTTATCTTAGAGAGGATACTGCAATGAAAAGAAAAGAAATTATTGATGATGTGACCATGAAACGTGCTATTACACGTATTACCTACGAAATTATAGAACGTAACAAAAATTTAGATAATATTGTCTTAGCAGGCATTAAAACAAGAGGTGTTTTTTTAGCCAAACGCATTCAAGAACGCTTGAAGCAATTAGAAAATTTAGATATTCCCGTTGGAGAATTGGATACTAAACCTTTCCGTGATGATATGAAAGTTGAAGTTGACACCACAACTATGCCAGTTGACATCACTGATAAAGATATTATATTAATTGATGATGTTCTCTATACAGGTCGCACTATTCGAGCTGCTATTGATAATCTTGTTAGTTTAGGGCGTCCGAGTCGTGTCAGTTTAGCTGTATTAATTGACCGTGGGCATCGTGAACTACCTATTCGTGCAGATTATGTGGGGAAAAATATTCCAACAAGTCAATTTGAAGAAATTCTAGTTGAAGTGATGGAACATGATGGTTACGATCGTGTGAGTATTATTGATCCGAGTTAAGTAGACGACTATTATTTACGATGATTTTATAGAAGGGGAAGAACCACAATGGCAAAAAAATTGTTAATTCTAGAGGATGGTACGGTTTTTGAAGGACTATCCTTTGGTTCATCTCTTGATGTAACTGGCGAATTAGTTTTTTGTACGGGGAATACCGGCTATCAGGAAATAATAACGAATCCTTCACATAATGGAAAAATTTTAGTTTTTACCTCACCGCTAATAGGAAATTATGGTATTCATCGCAGTTACTCTGAAGCCATTATTCCCACTTGTTTAGGAGTTGTTGTTGCAGAGTATTCCAGATGTGTAAGTAGCGATACTAGCAAGATGAATCTAGATGAATTTTTGAAAATGAAAAAGGTTCCTGCAATGTCGGGGGTCGATACAAGGTATTTGATGCAAGTTATTAAAGAAAAAGGATTTGTAAAAGCTACTTTAGCAGAAGCAGGTGATGTTTTATCACATTTACAGGATCAATTAATAGCGACAGTATTACCGACAAATAATGTGGAACAAGTTTCGACAAAAACAGCTTATCCGTCGCCTGCTAGCGGTCGAAATATTGTTGTACTTGATTTTGGTCTTAAACATTCTATTTTGAGAGAATTGTCTAAACGTCAGTGTGACGTGACTGTCATTCCCTACAATACGTCTTTAGAAGGTATTAAAAATCTATACCCAGAAGGTATCATATTATCTAATGGTCCGGGGAATCCAGAAAAGCTTCAGGAAATCTTAAACACTATTAAAGAATTACAAAAATCTGTTCCTATGTTAGGTATTGGTTTGGGGCACCAATTAATTGCCATGGCAAATGGTGCAGAAATTATGAGACTCCCAGTTGCTAAGAAGGGGCCAAATTATCCCATGAGAGATATTGCTACGGGTCGTTTAGAAACAGTTAGTCAGTTTAATCATTTTACCGTTAACCGGCTAAATCTTCCGCATGATTTACTGGTAACACACGAAGGTTTGAATGATCAAGAGATTGTTGCTCTAAGGCACCGCTCATTTCCAGTGATGTCCGTGCAATTTTACCCAGAGGCTGCTCCAGGCCCTCATGATGTGACCTATTTTTTTGATGAATTTTTAGAAATGATTGGATCACGCGCTTAAACATAAGGTATTATTTAAAGTCAGTCGGTGAGCTGATTAATAAGGAGGTGCGTATATGCTAAATACAAAGGATAAACAGCCTATTTTGCTTATTATTTTCGGACAGAAAATGAAAGAATATGACGATTTAATTAGATCAACTGTTGAGAGGTTATCTAAAAGGGATAGACCTGTTAGTATTCTTATCTCGAAGGAGCTAAACCATGTGATTCACCATTATGATGCACAATTTGAAAATCTTGAGACGCTTGTGGGGTATATAAATACACATGAAGATAGTTTGATTTACCCCCTTTGCTTAGATAAAAATCATGAGCTATTTCAAGAGTTTTTAGCGTGGCAGAGTCATTATTCAAGGCAGTATATCAGCGATAATTTATCAGAAAAAAGTGTTCAGGCAATAGACAATAATCAAGACTTTGTGCAAGTAGATTGTTTAGTAATGAGAGACTCTTTGAATAATTGTTTATATGTCTCTGATTTAGAATATATTGAATCTAATAAAACAACTGGTAAGTCTCTAGCGATTGTACCAAGTCAAACTTTATCCGATGCTGCTAGGCAAACAATTCGAGATGTTGCATTTGATGTGTGTCGAAAAGCAAACATTATTGGAGTATGTTACTTTAGTTTCTTAATAGATTTGAACAGTTTGGATTATCATATAATTAGTTTATCATCTGGTTTGTCTCATCAAAGCATTTTATTTGAGACTATTACGACCTATCCTGTTTTAGAGATAGCAACTAAATTGACAGTGGGATATACTTTTAGTCAACTGAAGCATTCTTATTACCCAAATACCTCTGCCTTTTTAGAGCCGCAATTAGACTATGTAGCTACCGTATCTTTTAGTTTTGAAAAAGTTGACTATATCTTTTTTGCTCGTAATATAGAGCAATTATTTTTAAATTTACTCGAGGCTAGCAGTCATGATCATTTTCCATTTCTGAGTGATATTAGCGAGGAAGATTTGATGTTTGCTTTGATTCAGAAAAAAGAAAATCGTCTAGCTTATCTTTTGGAGGCTTTTAGACGTGGCTTTGATTTGTATGATTTATCCTCAGTTACTAAAATCAACCCTTTTTACTTAGATAAATGTTTACATATTGTAGAGTTGTATGAAAACCTGAATAAAAGCCAATATAATGTAGATATTTATAAGGAAGCTAAAAGGTATGGTTTTTCGGATGACTATATTGCTAGTAGTTGGCAAATCTCTTTGATAGACATGTTAGAATATCGAAAAAAACATAGTGTCGCACCTGTTCTGAAGCAAGTCGAACAAAGTTCTGGTGTTCTAACTGGCCATCAAATTCAGTATTTTCGAAGCTATGATTGGCATTCAGACTACATTTCTAGCGGTTGTCAAAAGGCTTTGATAATGGTAGACAAGGGTTATTCCCTAGTAAAATTAAATGAGTTAATTAAGCAAATCAAACAAACTCATTTAGAATTATTAATTGTTACCAATCAACCTCTCCTCATAGAACAATTAAATGATACATCTATAATTTTTGACACTATAGGTATTGAGACCATATTAACAATTATGGGTATAGAAGAGGTGGAAGAAGTGTATTTATTGGGAGAAAGTCAAGCAGACATGTTTTCAAAAATGAAAAATTTTTCTATCTCTTGTCAGTCTATTTAGCAATTCTTAATAAAAGCTGAGATCTATATCTCAGCTTTTATTTGTGGTAAAAAGTAAAGTACTTTCAATTTTGTAAGTTCTTTCTATGAGCAAAATAGTATACTTAATGAGTAAAAATATTATTTTTAAAGAATTTTCTTGACAATATTATTTAAAAATAATACACTTGTTCTATATTAATAATACAAACAGGAGATGGACATGAGTAAACGACAAAATTTAGGAATTAGTAAAAAAGGAGCAATTATATCAGGGCTCTCAGTGGCACTAATTGTAGTAATAGGTGGCTTTTTATGGGTACAATCTCAACCTAATAAGAGTGCAGTAAAAACTAACTACAAAGTTTTTAATGTTAGAGAAGGAAGTGTTTCGTCCTCAACTCTTTTGACAGGAAAAGCTAAGGCTAATCAAGAACAGTATGTGTATTTTGATGCTAATAAAGGTAATCGAGCAACTGTCACAGTTAAAGTGGGTGATAAAATCACAGCTGGTCAGCAGTTAGTTCAATATGATACAACAACTGCACAAGCAGCCTACGACACTGCTAATCGTCAATTAAATAAAGTAGCGCGTCAGATTAATAATCTAAAGACAACAGGAAGTCTTCCAGCTATGGAATCAAGTGATCAATCTTCTTCATCATCACAAGGACAAGGGACTCAATCGACTAGTGGTGCGACGAATCGTCTACAGCAAAATTATCAAAGTCAAGCTAATGCTTCATACAACCAACAACTTCAAGATTTGAATGATGCTTATGCAGATGCACAGGCAGAAGTAAATAAAGCACAAAAAGCATTGAATGATACTGTTATTACAAGTGACGTATCAGGGACAGTTGTTGAAGTTAATAGTGATATTGATCCAGCTTCAAAAACTAGTCAAGTACTTGTCCATGTAGCAACTGAAGGTAAACTCCAAGTACAAGGAACGATGAGTGAGTATGATTTGGCTAATGTTAAAAAAGACCAGGCTGTTAAAATAAAATCTAAGGTCTATCCTGACAAGGAATGGGAAGGTAAAATTTCATATATCTCAAATTATCCAGAAGCAGAAGCAAACAACAATGACTCTAATAACGGCTCTAGTGCTGTAAATTATAAATATAAAGTAGATATTACTAGCCCTCTCGATGCATTAAAACAAGGTTTTACCGTATCAGTTGAAGTAGTTAATGGAGATAAGCACCTTATTGTCCCTACAAGTTCTGTGATAAACAAAGATAATAAACACTTTGTTTGGGTATACAATGATTCTAATCGTAAAATTTCCAAAGTTGAAGTCAAAATTGGTAAAGCTGATGCTAAGACACAAGAAATTTTATCAGGTTTGAAAGCAGGACAAATCGTGGTTACTAATCCAAGTAAAACCTTCAAGGATGGGCAAAAAATTGATAATATTGAATCAATCGATCTTAACTCTAATAAGAAATCAGAGGTGAAATAATCGTGACAACTAATCGAAAAGAACTGATTAGATTGCATCAGATTGTTAAAAGTTATCAAAATGGGGATCAAAAACTTCAAGTCTTAAAGAACATTGATTTGACGGTTTATGAAGGTGAATTTCTTGCAATCATGGGGCCATCTGGTTCAGGGAAATCCACACTAATGAATATTATTGGCTTGTTGGATTCTCCAACTTCAGGAGATTATAGTTTAAATGGTAAACGTGTCGAAGAACTAAGTCAAACAAAATTAGCTCAAGTTCGAAATAAGGAAATTGGTTTTGTCTTTCAACAATTTTTCTTGTTATCTAAACTAACGGCTTTACAAAATGTTGAATTACCCTTAATTTATGCGGGTGTACCTCCTAAAAAGCGTAAAAATTTAGCAAAACAATTTTTAGATAAAGTTGAATTAAGAGAGCGTATGAACCATCTGCCAACAGAATTATCTGGGGGACAGAAGCAACGTGTAGCAATCGCGCGTGCTTTGGTGAATAGCCCATCTATTATTCTAGCAGATGAGCCGACTGGTGCCTTGGATACAAAGACGGGTGAGCAAATTATGCAGTTCCTAACGGAATTAAATCAAGAAGGTAAAACCATTATCATGGTAACTCATGAACCAGAAATCGCCGATTATGCGACTCGTAAAATTGTTATTCGTGATGGCGAAATTACAGCAGATACTACTGATAGTATTAGAATTGATTAAGGGGAGATTCGATTATGGAAAATTGGAAGTTTGCCCTATCATCGATTCTAGGGCACAAGATGCGTGCTTTTCTGACCATGTTAGGGATCATCATTGGGGTTGCATCAGTTGTGTTAATTATGGCCTTAGGTAAGGGCATGAAAGATTCGGTTACAAATGAGATTACAAAGTCTCAGAAGAACCTTCAGATTTATTATAAAACAAAAGAAGACCAAAAAAATGAGGATAACTTTGGAGCTCAAGGGGCTTTCATGCAAGGTAGTGATACCAACCGTAAGGAACCAATTATTCAAGAATCATGGTTAAAAAAGATTGCTAAGGAAGTAGATGGTGTTAGTGGCTACTATGTAACCAATCAAACAAATGCTCCAGTAGCTTACCTTGAAAAAAAGGCAAAGACGGTTAATATAACAGGAATTAACCGCACTTACCTTGGTATCAAAAAGTTCAAAATTAAAAGTGGTCGTCAATTCCAAGAGGAGGATTATAACCAATTCTCGAGAGTTATTTTACTAGAAGAAAAATTAGCTCAGAGATTATTCCAGACAAATGAAGCAGCGTTAAATAAGGTGGTGACTGTAAAAAATAAATCTTACTTAGTAGTGGGGGTTTATTCGGATCCAGAAGCTGGTTCAGGCTTATATGGAAGTAATTCTGATGGGAATGCTATTTTAACCAATACACAGTTAGCTTCGGAGTTTGGTGCTAAAGAAGCAGAAAACATATATTTTCATCTTAATGATGTATCGCAATCCAATCGCATTGGTAAAGAAATAGGCAAACGTTTAACAGACATTAGTCATGCTAAGGATGGGTACTATGATAATTTTGACATGACATCTATAGTTAAATCTATCAATACCCAAGTTGGTATTATGACAGGTGTTATTGGAGCGATTGCAGCAATTTCTCTCCTAGTTGGTGGTATCGGAGTGATGAATATTATGTTAGTCTCTGTAACTGAGCGCACGAGAGAAATTGGCCTTCGTAAAGCCCTTGGGGCAACTCGACGTAAAATTTTAGCTCAATTTTTAATTGAATCAATGGTCTTAACGATTTTGGGTGGATTAATTGGGTTATTACTAGCCTATGGAGGTACGATGTTAATTGCTAATGCGCAAGATAAGATTACTCCTTCTGTGTCACTTAACGTGGCTATAGGCAGTTTAATTTTCTCAGCATTTATTGGAATTATATTTGGTTTATTACCTGCTAATAAAGCCAGCAAATTAAACCCAATTGATGCTTTACGATATGAATAAAAAAACATGTACTCTGTCAAGATTTTTTCTTGACAGAGTTTGTATTTATGTTATACTTAGTAAGGTAAAGTTGTTAGTTAAGCTATCAACGACCAAATATAAAGAAAAAGAAAAGAGACTATTTAAAAATGGCAGTAAAAATCCGTTTAACTCGTATGGGTTCTAAGAAGAAACCTTTCTACCGTATCAATGTTGCAGATTCACGTGCACCACGTGACGGACGTTTTATTGAAACTGTTGGAACATACAACCCATTAGTTGCAGAAAACCAAGTTACAATCAAAGAAGAACGTGTTCTTGAATGGTTATCAAAAGGTGCACAACCTTCAGATACAGTTCGTAACCTTCTTTCAAAAGCTGGAGTTATGACTAAATTCCACGATCAAAAATTCTCAAAATAATAAAAGCTTATGGATACCATTGAAAATCTCATTATTGCTATTGTGAAACCTTTGATTTCACAACCAGATCAGTTAACCATAAAAATTCAGGATGGCCCAGAATTTTTAGAGTACCATCTTGATTTAGATACCCAAGACATCGGTCGTGTTATCGGCAAAAAGGGTCGTACAATTACAGCGATAAGGTCGATTGTCTATTCGGTACCAACACAAGGGAAAAAAGTAAGACTCATCATTGATGAGAAAGAATAATTTATTCTAAAAGATAGGAACTTCCTGTCTTTTTTGTTATATCTACACAAAAATTGTGAGTTTTTTAGTCTTTTAGAATATAATGGATGTGAAAGGGAATTTTCTGATTTTTTATTAAGGAGGATAAGATATTGCTATTTGATTTTCTCGAAGAAAAAATAAAACTGAAAGCATACCTGATGACCGCCTTACTTGATGATGGAGAAATTAACCTTGATCACTTTAAAACAGAATATGCTTTGAGTGAAAAGATTTTACAAGGTCTTATTTCGGAACTACAAATACTTTATTCTGATTTCTACCTTGTTGTCAAAAGTAGAACAATGGTATTGTTCCATTACGAAACACTTTCTAAGCTAGAGACTTTGCATACCATTTATCGAGAGTCTAATACGTTACAGTTTTTGGCATATTTTATTGCTCCTCAAAATGTCAGTTTTTCTGAATTCACGGCTAAGAAATTCATATCCGTCGCAAGTGCCTACCGAATAAAGAAAAACTGTAAACTTTATTTGGAGAGTGTTAAGTTATCAATACAAAAAAATAAAGTGACAGGTCCAGAATATCAGATTAGGCTGCTGATTGCTTTGTTACAGTATCATTTTGGTTTTATTATTTATCCTTTTGATGCTACAAGTGAGGTAATGATAAGGGATTTTATTGAATACTCGAATTTTAAAGGGTGTGACTACGACCTTAAAGACTTATCTGAAGAATATTACTATTTTTATATTTTGGTGAATTTAGTTTGGAAAAGAAAAGAATATAAAGTAGAAATTCCTCAAACAGAATCCTTTAATCAACTAAAAAAATCTATTCTCTACATGGAGTTATCCAAAGCAGCTCAAAAGAGTATTGCTATACATCTTGGTATAGAGTTGAATGAAGGTTTACTTGATTATCTATATTTAGTGTTTTGTATTAGTGATGGTCCTCTATTTAGCAATCGAGATGATATCAATATCAACGAAGAATTTATTTTTGCTTCTTATAAGATATCAAAGTCTAAAGCCTTTAAGAATTTTTGTGGTCGATTATTGGGTAGAGAATTTATTGACTCGCAGCATTTTAAAGATATTAATGCCTATTTTTTGAGACATTTTATTTGTTATTGTTATTATTTTATTCCTGATTTTTATTTTTTAAATACATCAAGGCTGAGCTATTCTAAGGATTTATATCACCTATTAGATAAAGGTCTGGCTGATATTTTTAACCTTAAAGGAGGGAATTTAACTTTTTCAAAACATGAGACAGTGCTACTAACAATGCAATTATCTAACTTAATAGAGACTTTCTTAGCTCCTCTTTCTGTATATGTAATTTCATCTAGTAATATTAGATTACAAACCTATCAAGTAATGTTAAACCAATATTTTACATCTAAGATAGCGGAATTCTTTTTTGTAAACTATCAAACGACTCAGATAGATGAAAAATTACTAAAAAAAGCAGATATCATTATTGCTGAGAGACGCTATATATCTTCTTTAAAAAATGACTCAGGTGTGGCTATACAAGATATATTAGAAATTGGGATGAATAATAAGCAGTACCATGAACTACTTTTACAAGCTATTATCGAAAAAAGGGACCAAAAAGTTTTTGAATATATTTCAAAAATGAAACATAAAATACTTTGATAGACTCTATATGAGCTTTATTAAAAGGGATAAAATCGAAATTTAAAATTTAATTCGAAAAGATATTGACAGTAATCTAGAATTTCGATATACTAGATTTTGTCTTTTGGGGTATAGCCAAGCGGTAAGGCAAGGGACTTTGACTCCCTCATGCGTTGGTTCGAATCCAGCTACCCCAGTTTCACATGGTCCGTTGGTCAAGGGGTTAAGACACCGCCTTTTCACGGCGGTAACACGGGTTCGAATCCCGTACGGACTATCGTGGCCAGTTGCATTTTAGCGGCTGGTTTTTCTTTTATTTTCAAAAATATCGGAGTTACTATGGAATACTTTAACGTTGGAAAAATTGTCAATACACAAGGATTACAAGGCGAAATGCGTGTATTAAGCGTGACTGACTTTGTAGAAGAACGCTTTAAAAAAGGTCAAGTGTTAGCTTTATTCGATGAAAAGAATCAGTTTGTTATGGATATTGAAATTGCTAGTCATCGTAAGCAGAAGAATTTTGACATTATAAAATTCAAAGGAATGTATCATATTAATGATATTGAAAAATATAAAGGTTTCACACTGAAGGTGGCAGAGGATCAACTGAGCGACCTTAAAGATGGTGAATTTTATTATCATGAAATTATTGGCTTAGATGTCTATGAAGGGGAAGAGCTGATTGGAAAAATCAAAGAAATTTTACAACCAGGAGCAAATGACGTTTGGGTTGTGGAACGTCATGGAAAACGTGATCTTTTATTACCCTATATCCCGCCAGTAGTATTAGAAGTGGACCTTTCTAATCAGCGTGTTCAAGTTGAATTGATGGAAGGTTTAGATGATGAAGATTGATATTTTAACTTTATTTCCTGAAATGTTTGCCCCTCTGGAACATTCTATAGTTGGTAAGGCAAAAGAAAGAGGACTTCTTGAAATTAATTATCACAATTTCAGAGAAAATGCTGAGAAGTCTCGACATGTTGATGATGAGCCTTACGGTGGGGGGCAAGGGATGCTTTTACGTGCTCAACCTATTTTTGATACAATTGATAAAATAGATGCTCAAAAAGCACGTGTTATTTTGCTAGACCCAGCGGGCAGAACATTTGATCAGGATTTTGCAGAAGAACTATCCAAAGAAGATGAATTAATTTTTATTTGTGGTCACTATGAAGGTTATGATGAACGTATAAAATCATTAGTAACAGACGAAGTATCTTTGGGAGATTTTGTTCTTACGGGAGGAGAATTGGCGGCTATGACAATGGTCGATGCTACCGTTCGTCTGATTCCAGAAGTTATAGGTAAAGAAACAAGTCATCAGGATGATTCATTTTCATCGGGCCTATTAGAATATCCTCAGTATACGCGCCCATATGATTATTTAGGCATGACAGTTCCTGATGTTCTCATGAGTGGTCATCATGAAAATATCCGAAAATGGCGTTTAGAACAAAGTTTGCGAAAAACACTAGAACGTCGACCAGACTTGTTAGAAAATTATGCAATGACGGATGAAGAGAGACTTATCTTAGAGAAAATTAAAACAGAAATAGAAAGAACAGATACAGTAAATGAACAAAACAATTTATGATATCACTATTGTAGGAGGCGGACCAGTAGGTCTCTTTGCTGCTTTTTATGCTGGACTACGCGGAGTATCCGTTAAAATTATTGAAAGCCTTTCGGAATTAGGAGGCCAGCCAGCTATCCTTTATCCTGAGAAAAAAATCTATGATATTCCTGGTTATCCGGTGATTACTGGACGTGAATTAATTGATAAACATATTGAACAATTAGAGAGATTTAAAGATTCTATTGAAATCTGTTTAAAAGAAGAAGTTTTATCATTTGAAAAAGTAGATGATGTTTTCACAATTCAAACAGATAAAGATCAACATTTGTCACGTGCTATTGTTTTTGCTTGTGGCAACGGTGCTTTTGCTCCGCGTTTACTAGGTTTGGAAAATGAAGAAAATTATGCAGATAATAATTTATTCTATAACGTTACAAAGTTAGAACAGTTTGCAGGTAAACATGTTGTTATTTGTGGTGGAGGCGACTCAGCTGTTGATTGGGCCAATGAATTAGATAAGATTGCAGCTAGTGTAGCGATTGTTCATCGTAGAGATGCTTTTAGAGCGCATGAGCATAGTGTGGATATACTAAAGGCATCAGGTGTTAGAATTTTAACCCCTTATGTCCCAATTGGTTTAAATGGAGATAGTCAGAGAGTTAGCAGCTTGGTCGTTCAAAAAGTTAAAGGTGATGAAGTAATTGAATTACCTTTAGACAACTTGATTGTTAGTTTTGGCTTTTCTACTTCTAATAAAAATTTACGTTATTGGAATTTGGATTATAAACGGTCTAGTATCAATGTTTCTTCACTTTTTGAGACGACTCAAGAAGGCGTGTATGCTATTGGAGATGCTGCTAATTATCCAGGAAAGGTAGAATTGATTGCAACAGGATATGGGGAAGCACCAGTCGCTATAAACCAAGCTATCAATTATATTTATCCTGATCGAGATAACCGTGTAGTCCATTCAACATCATTGATAAAATAACTATAAATAAAACTGATAAGTTTATAAAAAAGGATTATATATATTGTTAAAAAAATAACAAAGCTTCCTATTTATTTTGTGATATAATTAACTTTGTCGTTATGAATGATATTAAATAAATGAAGCGAGGTATTTTATGACAAATACGGTAACACCAAAAGAGACGGCTGGTTCTTTTATCAATAAAGTGTTAGGTGGGACAGCAACTGCAATCGTTGTAGCACTCATCCCAAATGCTATCCTAGCCACTTTTTTGAAACCATTTTTATCTTACGGACTTGCTGCAGAGTTCTTACACATCGTGCAGGTATTCCAATTTTTCACACCAATTATGGCAGGATTTTTGATTGGTCAACAGTTTAAATTCACCCCAATGCAACAGCTTGCTGTTGGAGGTGCTGCATATATTGGTTCTGGTGCGTGGGCTTACACAGAAGTTATTCAAAAAGGAGTTGCTACTGGTAGTTTCCAATTGCGTGGGATTGGTGATCTCATCAATATGATGCTAACAGCAGCTTTAGCAGTTTTAGCAGTTAAGTGGTTTGGTAATAAATTTGGTTCCCTAACCATTATCTTGTTACCTATTATCATAGGTACAGGCGTAGGCTATTTAGGATGGAAATTACTCCCTTACGTTTCATATGTGACAACACTTATTGGTCAAGGAATTAATTCTTTTACTACTTTACAACCAATTGCGATGTCAATTCTAATTGCGATGGCTTTTTCAATGCTTATTGTAAGTCCTATTTCAACAGTAGCGATTGGTCTAGCGATTGGTCTTAATGGTATGTCAGCAAGTGCAGCTTCAATGGGAGTTGCTTCAACAACAGCAGTGCTAGTTTGGGCAACGATGAAGGCTAATAAGTCTGGAGTTCCAATTGCTATTGCTTTAGGTGCAATGAAGATGATGATGCCAAATTTCCTAAAGCATCCAGTAATGGCGATTCCAATGCTTATGACTGCTACAGTAAGTTCTCTAACAGTCCCATTGTTTAAATTGGTGGGGACACCAGCTTCGTCTGGTTTTGGGCTTGTTGGTGCAGTAGGTCCGATTGCTTCATTTGAAGCAGGAGCAAGTATGTTGATTGTTATCTTATCTTGGCTCGTTATTCCTTTTGCAGTAGGTTTTGTATCACACAAAATTTGTAAAGACATTCTGAAACTTTATAAAGACGATATTTTCGTTTTTGAAGGTCAAAATTAATTTGGAGGTTGTATGTTAGTTTATATTGCTGGTTCAGGCGCTATGGGATGTCGTTTTGGATATCAAATTTCTAAAACAAATCATGATGTTATTTTACTTGATAATTGGGCAGACCATATTATGGCTATTAAAGAAAATGGCTTGAAGGTAACAGGTGATACAGAGGACCTTGTTAAACTTCCTATCATGAAGCCAACTGATGCGACAGAAGAAGCAGATTTAATTATTTTGTTTACTAAAGCAATGCAGTTGCCAAATATGCTTCAAGATATTAAAAAAATTATTGGTAAGAAAACAAAGGTCTTATGTCTTTTAAATGGATTAGGACATGAAGATGTCATTCGTCAATATATCCCTGAACACAATATTTTGATGGGAGTAACAGTTTGGACTGCAGGGTTGAAAGGACCAGGGCATGCTCATCTGGAAGGAGTTGGTTCTGTAAATCTTCAAAGTATCGATCCTAACAATCAAGAAGCAGGTCATCGCGTTACTGAATTGCTTAATGAAGCAAAATTACAGGCTACTTATGACGAAAATGTTTTGCCAAATATTTGGAGAAAAGCTTGTGTTAACGGAACGATGAATTCAACTTGCGCCTTGCTAGATTGTACAATTGGTCAACTCTTTGCTAGTGAAGACGGCGTAAATATGGTACATGAAATTATCCATGAATTTGTTACTGTTGGAAAAGCAGAAGGTGTAGAGCTTGATGAAGAAGAAATAACAAAGTACGTTATGGATACATCTGTTAAAGCAGCCCATCATTACCCTTCAATGCATCAAGACTTAGTTCAAAATCAGCGCTTAACTGAAATTGATTTCTTAAATGGCGCAGTGAATAAAAAAGGTGAAAACCTAGGCATTGATACACCTTACTGTCGATTAATCACACAATTAATTCACACTAAAGAAAATGTACTTAGCATAAAATAATAATCAACCGGGAGAATAGTGCCCGGTTTTTTGATATGCTTAATGATAATGATTTTGTTATACTAAGAATAATAAGAGTTGGGTATTTTTTTCGAGAAGTATTTACAGCATAAAATATTACATTTGTATTACAAATATTTCTAAAATATGTTGACATGTTACAAAAAGGATATTATAATAGTAGTGTAAATAAATAAGGAAGTAGGTGTTTATGATGAAAAAAGGACAAGTAAATGATACTAAGCAATCTTACTCTCTACGTAAATATAAATTTGGTTTAGCATCAGTAATTTTAGGGTCATTCATAATGGTCACAAGTCCTGTTTTTGCGGATCAAACTACATCGGTTCAAGTTAATAATCAGACAGGCACTAGTGTGGATGCTAATAATTCTTCCAATGAGACAAGTGCGTCAAGTGTGATTACTTCCAATAATGATAGTGTTCAAGCGTCTGATAAAGTTGTAAATAGTCAAAATACGGCAACAAAGGACATTACTACTCCTTTAGTAGAGACAAAGCCAATGGTGGAAAAAACATTACCTGAACAAGGGAATTATGTTTATAGCAAAGAAACCGAGGTGAAAAATACACCTTCAAAATCAGCCCCAGTAGCTTTCTATGCAAAGAAAGGTGATAAAGTTTTCTATGACCAAGTATTTAATAAAGATAATGTGAAATGGATTTCATATAAGTCTTTTTGTGGCGTACGTCGATACGCAGCTATTGAGTCACTAGATCCATCAGGAGGTTCAGAGACTAAAGCACCTACTCCTGTAACAAATTCAGGAAGCAATAATCAAGAGAAAATAGCAACGCAAGGAAATTATACATTTTCACATAAAGTAGAAGTAAAAAATGAAGCTAAGGTAGCGAGTCCAACTCAATTTACATTGGACAAAGGAGACAGAATTTTTTACGACCAAATACTAACTATTGAAGGAAATCAGTGGTTATCTTATAAATCATTCAATGGTGTTCGTCGTTTTGTTTTGCTAGGTAAAGCATCTTCAGTAGAAAAAACTGAAGATAAAGAAAAAGTGTCTCCTCAACCACAAGCCCGTATTACTAAAACTGGTAGACTGACTATTTCTAACGAAACAACTACAGGTTTTGATATTTTAATTACGAATATTAAAGATGATAACGGTATCGCTGCTGTTAAGGTACCGGTTTGGACTGAACAAGGAGGGCAAGATGATATTAAATGGTATACAGCTGTAACTACTGGGGATGGCAACTACAAAGTAGCTGTATCATTTGCTGACCATAAGAATGAGAAGGGTCTTTATAATATTCATTTATACTACCAAGAAGCTAGTGGGACACTTGTAGGTGTAACAGGAACTAAAGTGACAGTAGCTGGAACTAATTCTTCTCAAGAACCTATTGAAAATGGTTTAGCAAAGACTGGTGTTTATAATATTATCGGAAGTACTGAAGTAAAAAATGAAGCTAAAATATCAAGTCAGACCCAATTTACTTTAGAAAAAGGTGACAAAATAAATTATGATCAAGTATTGACAGCAGATGGTTACCAGTGGATTTCTTACAAATCTTATAGTGGTGTTCGTCGCTATATTCCTGTGAAAAAGCTAACTACAAGTAGTGAAAAAGCGAAAGATGAGGCGACTAAACCGACTAGTTATCCCAACTTACCTAAAACAGGTACCTATACATTTACTAAAACTGTAGATGTGAAAAGTCAACCTAAAGTATCAAGTCCAGTGGAATTTAATTTTCAAAAGGGTGAAAAAATACATTATGATCAAGTGTTAGTAGTAGATGGTCATCAGTGGATTTCATACAAGAGTTATTCCGGTATTCGTCGCTATATTGAAATTTAAAGCTAAATCTTTTTAGATTTAGCTTTACTAATATTATGTGTGTTGGAAAAAACAGTGGAGATTTACGTCAAAATTATATTATTTGGATAGTATCGAATAGATAGAATGTGGAGAAAAGTAGGAAATAGTTAAGAAAGGTATTTATGACGCTTCGAGAATTAACAATAGAAGAATTTAAAGAACATTCAGGAAATTATGATTCACAATCATTTTTACAAACACCTGAGATGGCTAAACTTTTAGAAAAACGCGGCTATGATGTTAGGTATTTGGGATATCAAGTAGAAAATAAACTAGAGATAATCAGTTTATCTTATATTATGCCAGTCACTGGTGGTTTTCAAATGAAAATTGATTCAGGACCAGTTCATTCAAATTCTAAGTATCTAAAACAATTTTATAAAGCATTGCAAGGCTATGCCAAATCCAACGGTGTTCTAGAATTAATAGTTGAGCCTTATGATGATTACCAATTATTCACTAGTTCGGGAGTTCCTAGTAATCAGGGAAATGATAATCTGATTGAAGATTTTACCAGTTCAGGTTATCACCATGATGGTTTAACAACTGGTTTTACTGGTAAATATTTATCTTGGCACTATGTTAAAAATTTAGAAGGTGTCACTTCTGAAACGTTACTATCTTCATTCTCTAAGACAGGACGAGCTTTGGTTAAGAAAGCAATGTCTTTTGGAATCAAGGTTCGCGTTCTTAAACGTGATGAGCTACATTTATTTAAAGAGATAACAACTTCTACGTCAAATAGACGTGATTATATGGATAAGTCCTTAGATTATTATCAAGATTTTTACGATAGCTTTGAAGGCAAGGCTGAATTTGTGATTGCCACTTTAAATTTTAGAGAATACGACCATAACTTGCAAATAAAAGCTGAAGCATTGGAAAATAAGCTTAAATTGCTTGATGAACGTTTTAGGGAAAATGCAGACTCTCCTAAGTATCATAGGCAACGCTCTGAAATAATTAATCAACTGGCTAGTTTTGAAACACGACGACAAGAAGTTCAGTCATTTATTCAAAAGTATGATAACCAAGACGTTGTTTTAGCTGGTAGTCTATTTGTTTATAGTCTTAAGGAGACAGTTTATTTCTTTTCAGGATCCTACACAGAATTTAATAAATTTTATGCACCAGCAGTTCTTCAGGAATATGTTATGCAAGAGGCTCTCAAAAGAGGTTCTACTTTCTATAACCTCCTAGGTATTCAGGGAACTTTTGATGGTTCAGATAGTATTCTTCGCTTTAAACAGAATTTTAATGGTTGTATCATTCGTAAAATGGGAACTTTTAACTATTATCCAAGTCCTTTTAAATACAAAGGAATTCAGCTTCTTAAAAAGGTTTTGAAGAGAAATTAAAGTATTTGTAAAAGCTAATCTTTAGATTAGGCTTTTTTAGTTTATTGATAGTTTTTGGAAGAAAATGCTTGACATTGAAAGAAAAAGAGATATAATTAAATTGCAAACGATTTCAATTCAAGGAGGGACTATGCTAAAGTCAAAGAGAAAAGAAATTATCTTATCACGACTTGAGCAAAATAAGAGTGTTACTTTAGATGAATTAACGTCTATCTTAGAGACTTCTGAATCTACAGTTCGCAGGGATTTAGATGAACTTGAATCTGCAGGTTTTTTAAAAAGGGTGCATGGTGGTGCTGAATTACCATACTCACTTGGCCAGGAATTAAGTAATCAAGAAAAAGCTATCAAAAACGTTCAAAAAAAATTGGATATTGCTAGACAAACTGCAAAGCTGATAGCAAAGCAAGATGTTATATTTATTGATGCCGGAACTACGACAGAATTATTAATTGATTTTCTCCCTCACGAGCAATTAACGGTGGTGACGAATTCTATTCATCATGCTGCAAAGTTAGTTGATAGAGGGATAAAAACAATCATTATCGGAGGAGCGGTTAAACATTCAACAGATGCTAGTATTGGCCAGGTAGCCATTAATCAGATTAGGCAGATAACGGTTGACAAAGCTTTTCTGGGGATGAATGGTATAGATGAAGTTTATTTAACTACACCAGATTTAGAAGAAGCTGCTATTAAAGAAGCTATTATTAATAATAGTCAACAAACCTTTATTCTAATGGATTCATCTAAAATTGGACAAGTTACATTTGCTAAAGTGAAAGAGATAAATGACATTAATTTAGTAACTAATAAGACTGATTCAGAACTTATGACAATAATAAAAGAGAAAATGAAGGTGATTCAAGTATGATTTATACAGTAACATTAAATCCATCGATTGATTTTATTGTTCGTCTAGATACACTATTGTTGGGTAGTGTTAACCGTATGACTAGCGATGATAAATATGTAGGTGGTAAAGGAATTAATGTTAGTCGCATATTAAAACGCTTAAAAATTGACAATACTGCTACAGGTTTTATCGGTGGATTTACAGGACATTTTGTTGAAGATGGACTTGTATTAGAAGGTATCAAAACTGACTTTGTTTCTGTTAATGAAGATACACGTATCAACGTTAAAGTAAAAGCAAAAATTGAAACTGAAATCAATGGCGGGGGTCCTAGGATAACAAATGAACAACTTCATCGTCTAGAGAAACTTCTTTCGAGACTAACACCTGAGGACACAGTAGTTTTCGCAGGTTCAGCACCAGCTAGCCTTGGAAATAAGGTCTATAATACATTGATTCCAATTGCTAAAAAGACAGGAGCGGAAGTTGTTTGCGATTTTGAAGGTCAGACACTTTTAGACGCTCTTGCTTATCAGCCTCTTTTAGTAAAACCGAATAACCATGAATTAGCAGATATTTTTGGCGTAGAGCTAGAAGGTCTGCCTGATATCGAAAAATATGCACATAAGATTCTAGATAAAGGAGCTAAGAATGTTATCGTTTCTATGGCAGGGGATGGTGCATTGTTAGTAACTCCAGAAGCTTCATATTTTGCAAAACCGATTAAGGGTGAAGTGAAAAATTCCGTTGGGGCTGGTGATTCAATGGTAGCTGGCTTTACAGGAGAATTTGTTAAGTCAAAAAATCCAGTAGAAGCACTAAAATGGGGCGTAGCTTGTGGTACAGCAACCACTTTCTCAGATGATTTAGCAACAGCTGAGTTTATCCAAGATATTTATAATAAAGTTGAGGTAGAAAAATTATGAAAATCCAAGACCTACTAAAAAAAGAAGTTATGATTATGGATTTAAAAGCAACCAGTAAAGAGGCTGCAATTGATGAAATGATTACAAAATTAGTTGACACAGGTGTTGTGACAAACTTTGCTATTTTTAAAGATGGTATCATGAAGCGTGAGGCACAAACATCAACTGGATTAGGTGATGGTATCGCTATGCCACATAGTAAAAATGCTGCCGTTAAAGAAGCTACTGTCCTTTTTGCAAAATCTGCATCAGGTGTTGATTACGAAGCACTTGATGGACAGCCAACTGATTTATTCTTTATGATTGCTGCGCCAGATGGTGCTAATGATACGCATTTAGCTGCCTTGGCAGAACTATCTAAATATCTTTTAAAAGAAGGGTTCGCTGATCAATTACGTCAAGCAAAAACGCCAGATGACATTATTGCTACTTTTGATAGTAATAGCATTTCTCAAGAAACAGTAGCTCCACAAACAGTACAATCAACAAGTAAAGGTTCAGATTATATTGTTGCAGTAACAGCTTGCACTACGGGAATTGCCCACACGTATATGGCAGAAGAAGCTTTAAAGAAAAAAGCAGCTGAAATGGGTGTAGGTATTAAAGTTGAAACAAATGGCGCTTCTGGTGTAGGAAATAAGTTGACTTCAAGTGATATTGCAAGGGCTAAGGGTGTTATTATTGCAGCAGATAAGGCTGTAGAGATGGATCGTTTTGATGGCAAACCTTTGGTATCACGTCCGGTAGCTGATGGTATTAAAAAAAGTGAAGACTTAATTAACATTATTCTCGATAATAAGGCACAAACCTATCATGCAAAAAATCAAAATGATAAACAATCAGGTGAATCTGATGGAAAATCAGGCTTAGGCTCTGCTTTTTATAAACACCTTATGGGTGGTGTATCACAAATGTTACCATTCGTTATTGGTGGTGGTATTATGATTGCGATTGCTTTCCTTTTTGATAACATACTTGGTGTACCAAAAGACCAATTAAGTAATTTAGGTTCATACCATGAAATTGCAGCCTTATTCAAAAATATCGGTGGCGCAGCATTTGCATTTATGTTACCAGTATTGGCAGGTTATATCGCTTATTCAATAGCTGAAAAACCAGGACTAGTAGCTGGCTTCGTAGCTGGTTCAATTGCATCAAGTGGACTGGCATTCGGTAAAGTACCTTTTGCAGAAGGTGGGAAAGCAACCTTAGCATTAGCAGGTGTGCCATCAGGTTTCTTAGGGGCTTTAGTAGGTGGTTTCTTAGCTGGTGGAGTTATCCTACTACTTAGAAAATTACTTTCAGGTCTCCCAAAATCGCTTGAAGGTATTAAATCAATTCTTCTATACCCATTGTTAGGTGTTTTGATTACAGGTTTCTTGATGTTGCTCGTAAACATTCCAATGGCAGCTATCAACACAGCTCTTAACACTTTCTTACAAGGTTTATCTGGTAGTTCAGCAGTCTTGATGGGCTTACTAGTTGGTGGTATGATGGCTGTAGATATGGGTGGGCCTGTTAATAAAGCAGCTTATGTTTTTGGTACAGGTACTCTTGCAGCAACTGTTGCAAATGGCGGCTCTGTTGTTATGGCAGCTGTAATGGCTGGAGGAATGGTTCCACCGTTAGCAGTATTTGTGGCAACTTTATTATTTAAAGATAAATTTAATAATGAAGAACGTCAATCTGGTCTAACAAATATCGTTATGGGGTTATCTTTTATCACTGAAGGTGCTATTCCGTTTGGTGCTGCTGACCCAGCTCGTGCAATCCCTAGCTTTATTGTAGGTTCAGCCTTAACTGGAGCACTTGTTGGTTTAGCTGGTATCAAGTTGATGGCTCCTCATGGAGGGATTTTTGTCATCGCATTAACAAGTAATCCTTTACTTTATATTCTATTTATTCTAATTGGAGCGGTAGTCTCAGGTGTACTCTTTGGCTTGTTCCGTAAAATAAAATAGTTAATCTCAACTTATCCAAATTTACATTGAATAAAAGGTGAATAAACTATCGTTATTGGGTCTATTCGCCTTTTTATGTTGTAAAAGAATGGTAGATTAATCATTAATAATTGCTAATCTTTTTTCAATAGGATATGATTTATTTAAGCAAAAAAATGGATAATATGATTGAGGAAAGGAGGTAAGCAATGATTAAATGGAATGAAAAAGAAACAAAACTAGTTGATACAAGTTTTTCAATTATGTTGTATCTAAAAACGCTATTTGCAGTCGGACAAGTAGTAGCTGGCGTTTTATTATATTATTTTAAACCTACACAAATAAAACATCTCCTATTTCTTTTAACTGAAGGTGAAGTTCACGGTGGGATTCATGGTTTTATTTCTGCTCATTTCTTGAAAATAAGCAGTTATATTAATGATTCGGCTAGTCATTTAGCCGCTATCTATCTATTAATTCATGGCGGTATCAAATTAGTAGCACTTATTTTATTACATAAAGAGAAATTATTTGCTTACCCTTTATCAATTTTAGTTTTCGTTGGGTTTATCATTTTCCAACTAAGGGAATATTTTTCTAGTCATAGCATTTTAATGATTTTTCTATGTGTATTTGATGTTATCATGATAATTTTAACATGGTTAGAATATCAGAAAATGAAATTGAATTTTTCAAAAAGGTGACTTCCCCCATGCCTTAGCGCTTGTTTTTATAAGCGCTTTTTTGCTACAATATGACTATGAAAACTATTGAAGAAATTTACAAAAATTATCCTAATATCCCCTATATCTCACCTGAAAGAGACTTGGCTGAAATTAATTTTAGTAAAGTTGTTCCTAGGAAAAATATGGAAGAAACTAGTGAAGGACTCTTGCCTGGAGATATTATCTTATTATGGCGTATACAGTTTGGAACTTTCACAACTGAAACAAGTTTTTCAAAATATTTTGAATACATTTATGGTATAAATGGAAAAGAACACCTAGAATTTTTAATAAAAAATGGATTTGTAAGAATGGAGTCACCGCTTGATTCTTTAGATCACTTATCTGCTCCACTTTTAAAACTATTCTTAAAAGAAAAAAACGTAAAAGGCTTGTCAAAGATGAAACGCTCTGATTTAGATCAGGCAATAGCTATTGCTTTTACAGAAGAGGAATTAGGGAAGTTGTTTGTTGTCAGAGGGTTGGCACTTACAGAAAAAGGTTTAGCAGCCTTGAGTAACAATCAAGAAGTGATTGATAGACATCCTAAGAAGAAGTTCTAGATTCCCACCTGCTTTAAGAATCTACAAATTTATGCTATAATAATACATATTGTCTATCAAGGAGAAAATACATGGAAGTCATTCGTGAACAAGAATTTGTCAATCAATACCACTATGATGCGCGCAATTTAGAATGGGAAGAGGAAAATGGTACCCCAAAAACAAATTTTGAAGTTACTTTCCAATTAGCTAATAGAGATGAAGCAGCAAAAGTAACGAGCATTGTAGCAGTGTTACAATTTGTTATTGTACGTGATGAGTTTGTTATTTCTGGTGTCATTTCACAAATGGCTCATATCCAAGGGCGCCTTATCAATGAGCCTAGTGAGTTTAGTCAAGATGAAGTTGAGAATCTAGCAGCTCCTCTTTTAGAAATCGTTAAACGTCTGACTTATGAAGTTACAGAAATTGCTTTAGATAGACCAGGAGTAACATTGGAGTTTAATAGTTAATGAAATTAGCACTTATTACGGATACCTCAGCTTACTTGCCTGAGGCTATCGAAAATCATGAAGATGTCTATGTTTTAGATATTCCAATTATCATTGATGGTAAAACTTATATTGAGGGACAAAATCTGACATTAGACCAATATTATGATAAGCTAGCGGCATCAAAAGAATTACCTAAAACAAGTCAGCCTAGCTTAGCTGAACTAGATGATCTCTTATGTCAATTGGAGAAAGAAGGGTATACACACGTCCTTGGTTTATTCATTGCAGCGGGGATATCAGGTTTCTGGCAGAATATTCAGTTTCTTATTGAAGAACATCCAAATTTGACAATTGCTTTTCCGGATACTAAAATAACTTCAGCACCACAGGGCAATTTAGTTAGAAATGCTTTGATGTGTTCACGTGAAGGGATGGATTTTGATGTCATAGTTAACAAGATACAATCACAAATTGAAAAAATTGAAGGATTTATTGTTGTTAATGATTTGAATCATCTAGTAAAAGGTGGTAGATTGTCAAACGGTTCAGCTATCATTGGTAACCTTTTAAGTATCAAGCCGGTCTTACATTTTAATGAAGAAGGTAAAATCGTTGTCTATGAGAAAGTGCGTACAGAGAAAAAAGCCTTAAAACGCTTGGCTGAGATTGTCAAAGAAATGACAGCAGATGGTGAATATGATATTGCTATTATTCACTCTAGAGCACAAGATAAGGCAGAACAATTATATAATTTGTTAGCTAAAGCTGGTCTTAAAGACGATTTAGAAATTGTATCATTTGGTGGCGTTATTGCAACTCATCTTGGTGAAGGTGCGGTTGCCTTTGGTATTACCCCCAAAAATTGATGTGTGATAAAAAGAGTTGCTTGGAGGTTGATCCTTATTGCAGATATCAAAGAAGAAGTTAGGAGATTCTTTTTTGATAATTTGAGTAGGTAGGGAGTGTCCCTTAGGCAGTTCTTTTTGTTTCTGAATCCATTTATAAGAAATAATAATGCGACTTTAGTTCGTTTAGATTTGGAATAGTATGATGAGATTAAATTATTTGCCTTCTGAGTTTCAGAAGGCTTTACCAATATTAAAAAAGATAAAAAAAGCCGGTTATGAAGCATACTTTGTAGGTGGTAGTGTTCGGGATGTTTTACTTGACCGTCCAATTCATGATGTTGATATAGCAACGTCATCTTATCCAGAAGAAACAAAGCAGATTTTTAAAAGGACAGTTGATGTTGGTATTGAACATGGAACAGTCTTAGTATTGGAAAAAGGTGGTGAATATGAGATTACCACTTTTAGGACTGAGGAGGTTTATGTTGATTATAGGCGTCCGAGTCAGGTCAATTTTGTTAGGTCGCTAGAAGAAGATCTAAAACGTCGAGATTTCACAGTTAATGCCTTTGCTTTAAATGAAGATGGAGAAGTTATTGATCTCTTTCATGGATTGGATGATTTAGATAATCACCTTCTTAGAGCAGTAGGACTCGCCAGTGAGCGTTTTAATGAAGATGCTCTTCGAATTATGCGTGGTTTGCGTTTTTCTGCTAGTCTAAATTTTGATATCGAAACAACAACTTTTGAGGCAATGAAAAAGCACGCGTCATTATTGGAGAAAATATCTGTTGAGCGTTCTTTTATTGAATTTGATAAACTTCTATTAGCACCTTATTGGCGTAAAGGAATGCTGGCACTAATAGATAGTCATGCTTTTAATTATCTACCATGCTTAAAAAATAGGGAATTACAATTAAGCGCCTTTTTGTCCCAGTTAGATAAAGATTTTTTATTTGAGACATCAGAACAAGCTTGGGCATCACTCATCTTGAGTATGGAAGTTGAACACACAAAGACTTTTTTAAAAAAATGGAAGACATCAACTCACTTTCAAAAAGATGTTGAGCATATAGTGGATGTTTATCGTATTCGTGAACAAATGGGATTGACTAAAGAACATCTTTATCGTTATGGAAAAACTATAATAAAACAAGCGGAAGGTATTCGCAAAGCAAGAGGCTTGATGGTTGATTTCGAAAAAATAGAACAACTAGATAGTGAGTTAGCAATCCATGATAGGCATGAGATAGTTGTCAATGGTGGCACCTTAATCAAGAAATTAGGAATAAAACCTGGTCCACAGATGGGAGATATTATCTCTCAAATTGAATTAGCCATTGTTTTAGGACAACTGATTAATGAAGAAGAGGCTATTTTACATTTTGTTAAGCAGTACTTGATGGATTAGAGAGGATTATATGAGCGATTTTTTAGTAGATGGATTGACTAAGTCGGTTGGTGATAAGACGGTCTTTAGTAATGTTTCATTTATCATCCATAGTTTAGACCGTATTGGGATTATTGGTGTCAATGGAACTGGAAAGACAACACTATTAGATGTTATTTCGGGTGAATTAGGTTTTGATGGTGATCGTTCCCCTTTTTCATCAGCTAATGATTATAAGATTGCTTATTTAAAACAAGAACCAGACTTTGATGATTCTCAGACAATTTTGGACACCGTACTTTCTTCTGACTTAAGAGAGATGGCTTTAATTAAAGAATATGAATTATTGCTTAATCACTACGAAGAAAGTAAGCAATCACGTCTAGAGAAAGTAATGGCAGAAATGGATTCTTTAGATGCTTGGTCTATTGAGAGCGAAGTCAAAACAGTATTATCCAAATTAGGTATTACTGATTTGCAGTTGTCGGTTGGTGAATTATCAGGAGGATTACGAAGACGTGTTCAATTAGCGCAAGTATTATTAAATGATGCAGATTTATTGCTCTTAGACGAACCTACTAACCACTTAGATATTGACACTATTGCATGGTTAACGAATTTTTTGAAAAATAGTAAAAAGACAGTGCTTTTTATAACTCATGATCGTTATTTTCTAGACAATGTTGCAACACGTATTTTTGAATTAGATAAGGCACAGATTACAGAATATCAAGGCAATTATCAGGATTATGTCCGACTTCGTGCAGAACAAGACGAGCGTGATGCTGCTAGTTTACATAAAAAGAAACAGCTTTATAAACAGGAACTAGCTTGGATGCGTACTCAGCCACAAGCTCGTGCAACGAAACAACAGGCTCGTATTAATCGTTTTCAAAATCTAAAAAACGATTTACACCAAACAAGCGATACAAGCGATTTGGAAATGACATTTGAAACAAGTCGAATTGGGAAAAAGGTTATTAATTTTGAAAATGTCTCTTTTTCTTACCCAGATAAATCTATCTTGAAAGACTTTAATTTGTTAATTCAAAATAAAGACCGTATTGGCATCGTTGGAGATAATGGTGTTGGAAAGTCAACCTTACTTAATTTAATTGTTCAAGATTTACAGCCGGATTCGGGTAATGTCTCTATTGGTGAAACGATACGTGTAGGTTACTTTTCACAACAACTTCATAATATGGATGGCTCAAAACGTGTTATTAATTATTTGCAAGAGGTTGCAGATGAGGTTAAAACTAGTGTCGGTACAACAAGTGTGACAGAACTATTGGAACAATTTCTCTTTCCACGTTCGACACATGGAACACAAATTGCAAAATTATCAGGTGGTGAGAAAAAAAGACTTTACCTTTTAAAAATCCTGATTGAAAAGCCTAATGTGTTACTACTTGATGAGCCGACAAATGACTTAGATATTGCTACATTAACTGTTCTTGAAAATTTTTTACAAGGCTTTGGTGGTCCTGTGATTACAGTTAGTCACGATCGTTACTTTTTAGATAAAGTGGCTAATAAAATTATTGCGTTTGAAGATAACGATATCCGTGAATTTTTTGGTAATTATACTGATTATTTAGATGAAAAAGCATTTAATGAGCAAAATAATGAAGTTATCAGTAAAAAAGAGAGTACCAAGACAAGTCGTGAAAAGCAAAGTCGTAAAAGAATGTCTTACTTTGAAAAACAAGAATGGGCGACAATTGAAGACGATATTATGATATTGGAAAATACTATCACTCGTATAGAAAATGATATGCAAACATGTGGTAGTGATTTTACAAGGTTATCTGATTTACAAAAGGAATTAGATGCAAAAAATGAAGCACTTCTAGAAAAGTATGACCGTTATGAGTACCTTAGTGAGTTAGACACATGATTATCCGTCCGATTATTAAAAATGATGACCAAGCAGTTGCACAATTAATTCGACAAAGTTTACGCGCCTATGATTTAGATAAACCTGATACAGCATATTCAGACCCTCACTTAGATCATTTGACCTCATACTACGAAAAAATAGAGAAGTCAGGATTCTTTGTCATTGAGGAGAGAGATGAGATTATTGGCTGTGGCGGCTTTGGTCCGCTGAAAAATCTAATTGCAGAGATGCAGAAGGTGTACATTGCAGAACGTTTCCGTGGTAAGGGGCTTGCTACTGATTTAGTGAAAATGATTGAAGTAGAAGCTCGAAAAATTGGGTATAGACAACTTTATTTAGAGACAGCCAGTACTTTGAGTAGGGCAACTGCGGTTTATAAGCATATGGGATATTGTGCCTTATCGCAACCAATAGCAAATGATCAAGGTCATACAGCTATGGATATTTGGATGATTAAAGATTTATAAGTTGAAAGTGGATTAGTGAACATGGATTAATTATTTTGAGATAAGAGGAAAGAAAAGGAGACATATATGGCATATATTTGGTCTTATTTGAAAAGGTACCCCAATTGGTTATGGCTTGATTTACTAGGAGCTATGCTTTTTGTGACGGTTATCCTAGGAATGCCCACAGCCTTAGCGGGTATGATTGATAATGGCGTTACAAAAGGTGATCGGACTGGAGTTTATCTGTGGACGTTCATCATGTTTATATTTGTTGTACTAGGTATTATTGGGCGTATTACGATGGCTTACGCATCTAGTCGCTTAACGACAACAATGATTAGAGATATGCGTAATGATATGTATGCTAAGCTTCAAGAATACTCCCATCATGAATATGAACAGATAGGTGTATCTTCACTAGTGACACGTATGACAAGCGATACTTTTGTTTTGATGCAATTTGCTGAAATGTCTTTACGTTTAGGCCTAGTAACTCCTATGGTAATGATTTTTAGCGTGGTTATGATACTAATTACGAGTCCATCTTTAGCTTGGCTTGTAGCGGTTGCGATGCCTCTTTTGGTAGGAGTTATTTTATATGTAGCTATAAAAACAAAACCTTTATCTGAAAGACAACAGACTATGCTTGATAAAATCAATCAATATGTTCGTGAAAATTTAACAGGGTTACGCGTTGTTAGGGCCTTTGCAAGAGAGAATTTTCAATCACAAAAATTTCAAGTCGCTAACCAACGTTACACAGATACTTCAACTGGTCTTTTTAAATTAACAGGGCTAACAGAACCACTTTTCGTTCAAATTATTATTGCAATGATTGTGGCTATCGTTTGGTTTGCTTTGGATCCCTTACAAAGAGGTGCTATTAAAATAGGGGATTTAGTTGCTTTTATCGAATATAGCTTCCATGCTCTCTTTTCATTTTTGCTATTTGCCAATCTTTTTACTATGTATCCTCGTATGGTGGTATCTAGCCATCGTATTAGAGAGGTAATGGATATGCCGATTTCTATTAATCCTAATACCGAAGGTGTTACGGATACGAAACTTAAAGGGCATTTAGAATTTGATAATGTAACATTCGCTTATCCAGGAGAAACAGAGAGTCCCGTTTTGCATGATATTTCTTTTAAAGCTAAGCCTGGAGAAACAATTGCTTTTATTGGTTCAACAGGTTCAGGAAAATCTTCTCTTGTTAATTTGATTCCACGTTTTTATGATGTGACACTTGGAAAAATCTTAGTAGATGGAGTTGATGTAAGAGATTATAACCTTAAATCACTTCGCCAAAAGATTGGATTTATCCCCCAAAAAGCTCTTTTATTTACAGGGACAATAGGAGAGAATTTAAAATATGGAAAAGCTGATGCTACTATTGATGATCTTAGACAAGCGGTTGATATTTCTCAAGCTAAAGAGTTTATTGAGAGTCACCAAGAAGCCTTTGAAACGCATTTAGCTGAAGGTGGGAGCAATCTTTCTGGGGGTCAAAAACAACGGTTATCCATTGCTAGGGCTGTTGTTAAAGATCCAGATTTATATATTTTTGATGATTCATTTTCTGCTCTCGATTATAAGACAGACGCTACTTTAAGAGCGCGTCTAAAAGAAGTAACCGGTGATTCTACGGTTTTGATAGTTGCTCAAAGGGTGGGTACGATTATGGATGCTGATCAGATTATTGTCCTTGATGAAGGCGAAATTGTCGGTCGTGGTACCCACGCTCAATTAATAGAAAATAATGCTATTTATCGTGAAATCGCTGAGTCACAACTGAAGAACCAAAACTTATCAGAAGGAGAGTGATTGTATGAGAAAAAAATCTATTTTTTTGAGATTATGGTCTTACCTAACTCGCTACAAAGCTACTCTTTTCTTAGCGATTTTTTTGAAAGTTTTATCTAGTTTTATGAGTATTCTGGAGCCTTTTATTTTAGGGTTAGCGATAACAGAGTTGACTGCTAACCTTGTTGATATGGCTAAGGGAGTTTCTGGGGCAGAATTGAACGTTCCTTATATTGCTGGTATTCTGATTATTTATTTTTTCAGAGGTGTTTTCTATGAATTAGGTTCTTATGGCTCAAATTATTTTATGACTACTGTCGTTCAAAAAAGTATCCGTGATATCCGTCATGATTTGAATCGTAAAATCAATAAAGTTCCTGTATCGTATTTTGATAAGCACCAATTTGGAGATATGTTGGGACGTTTTACAAGTGATGTTGAAACGGTCTCAAATGCTTTACAACAGAGCTTTTTACAGATTATCAATGCTTTTTTAAGTATTATTCTAGTAGTCGTTATGGTACTTTATCTAAATGTACCATTAGCCATGATTATCATTGCTTGTATTCCTGTAACTTATTTTAGTGCACAAGCGATACTAAAAAGATCCCAACCTTACTTTAAAGAACAGGCAAAGATTCTGGGAGAACTGAATGGTTTTGTACAAGAGAAATTAACTGGTTTCAATATCATAAAATTATATGGTAGAGAAGAGGCGTCTAGTCAAGAATTTCGTGATATAACGGATAATCTACGTCATGTAGGTTTCAAAGCTAGCTTCATTTCAGGAATTATGATGCCAGTATTGAATAGTATCTCTGATTTTATTTATCTTATCATTGCATTTGTTGGCGGTTTACAAGTTATTGCTGGTACCTTAACAATTGGTAACATGCAGGCATTTGTGCAGTATGTTTGGCAAATTAGTCAACCCGTTCAAACCATTACACAATTAGCAGGTGTTTTGCAAAGTGCAAAATCTTCCTTAGAACGTATTTTTGAAGTCTTAGATGAAGAAGAGGAAGCCAATCAAGTCACTGAAAAATTGAGCCATGACTTAACCGGTCAAGTCAGCTTTCATGGTGTCGATTTTCACTATTCTCCGGATAAGCCACTTATCCGCGACTTTAACTTAGATGTAGAACCAGGGCAAATGATTGCAATTGTAGGGCCAACAGGTGCAGGTAAGACAACACTTATAAACTTACTCATGAGATTCTACGATGTTAGTGAAGGTGCTATCACCGTAGATGGTCACGATATTAGACACCTATCACGCCAAGATTTCCGGCAACAATTTGGCATGGTGTTGCAAGATGCTTGGTTATATGAAGGTACAATAAAAGAAAATCTTAGATTCGGTAATCTTGAAGCCAGTGATGAGGATATAGTTGCTGCTGCCAAAGCTGCGAATGTTGACCACTTTATTCGAACGTTACCTGGTGGCTACAATATGGTGATGAATCAAGAATCAAGCAATATCTCCTTAGGACAAAAGCAACTGTTGACTATTGCACGTGCTTTATTAGCAGATCCTAAAATTTTAATTTTAGATGAAGCGACTTCATCTGTTGATACAAGGTTGGAATTGCTTATTCAAAAAGCTATGAAAAAATTGATGGAAGGAAGAACTAGTTTTGTCATTGCACACCGTCTATCAACGATTCAAGAGGCAGACAACATTTTAGTTCTAAAGGATGGTCAAATCATCGAACAAGGTAATCACCAGAAACTCCTAGCAGATAAAGGATTTTATTACGAATTATATAATAGCCAATTTTCAAATAGTAAATGACGTCATCAATAGATAAAAAAAGGACACGAAACATGTCCTTTTAATAATTAATACGAGTAAAAGTGTAAATAGCCGAAGCTCCAATTGCTATTAATATAAAGGCTACAAATCTTCCAATGATGGCTGCTGATAAGGTAGGTTGAACCAGTAAAATAATACCTAAAATGAGTGCAATATAAGCCGAACGTTTATAGGATTTGGCACCTGGGAAATTAATTTTTTGCATTTGGAAACCACCCAAAAGTCGTAAAATACCAGATACCAGTAGCCAGTATGCTAAAATAGTCATGACAGTATTTGAAAGTGACATTGCTGAGCTGGATAGTAAAATGATACCAAAAATAATAGCAAGGATACTCTGAACCAGATACCAAGGGCTACGGTGATAAGAATCAGCTTGCAAGTAGCGTACTAAATTTGAAATGCCATAAATAAAGATAAATAAAGCAATGAACCAACCCAGAGTTGCAACAACCGTTACAGGATTTATAAAGAGATAGAAGCCAGCTAATAAGGCAATTATACCTCCAACAAGTGGGAACCATTTCATATAGATACTCCAATCAAATATTTGTCTCATTATAGAACGAAAGTCAGTAAAAGTCAAATAATTACCTTTAAAATTGCTCCTAATAATGATACCATAGCAAATAGTTGACAAGAAAATTCTGACAATTTATAATGCTAACTATATTAAAACAATACGGAGGAAAATAAATGACAAGCGGAAAGACATATGTAGCAAGTGTTTTAGAGAAAGTGAAGAAGCAAAATGAGCATGAGGAAGAATTTCTACAAGCGGTTGAAGAGGTTTTTGAGTCACTAGTACCAGTTTTTGATAAATACCCTCAGTACATTGAAGAAAATCTTTTAGAACGTTTGGTTGAGCCTGAGCGCGTGATTTCTTTTAGAGTTCCATGGGTAGATGATAAAGGCCAGGTTCAAGTTAACCGAGGATATCGTGTACAATTTTCATCAGCTATTGGTCCTTATAAAGGTGGTTTACGTTTTCACCCTACAGTAACACAATCTATTGTCAAATTTTTAGGATTTGAACAAATTTTTAAGAATTCACTGACAGGTCTACCAATTGGTGGTGGCAAAGGAGGGTCAAACTTTGATCCAAAAGGGAAATCAGATAATGAAGTGATGCGTTTCACACAAAGTTTTATGACTGAACTTCAAAAATACATTGGACCAGATTTAGATGTGCCAGCTGGCGATATTGGAGTAGGTGGACGTGAAATTGGTTATCTTTATGGTCAATATAAGCGTTTAAATGGTTATCAAAATGGGGTTTTAACCGGAAAAGGACTGACTTATGGTGGCTCTTTGGCTCGTACAGAAGCAACTGGTTATGGGGCAGTCTATTTTGCTAAAGAAATGCTAGCAGCGCGTGGTCAAGATTTAACTGGCAAAGTTGCACTGGTTTCGGGATCTGGTAACGTGGCTATTTATGCTACTGAAAAATTACAAGAGTTGGGTGCAACTGTTGTAGCTGTATCAGATTCTTCAGGTTATGTTTATGATCCAGACGGTATTGACCTTGAAACATTGAAACAGATAAAAGAGGTTGAAAGAGCACGTATTGTTAAATATACGGAGAAACATCCAAAAGCTAATTTCACACCAGCAGATCAAGGTAGTATCTGGTCTATTAAAGCTGATTTAGCTTTCCCGTGTGCTACTCAAAACGAATTAGACGAAGAAGACGCTAAGTTATTAGTTGAAAATGGTGTCTTGGCAGTAACAGAAGGAGCAAATATGCCATCTACCTTGGGTGCTATTAAAGTTTTCCAAAAGGCAGGGGTTGCTTTTGGTCCTGCTAAAGCTGCCAATGCAGGGGGAGTAGCTGTTTCAGCGCTTGAAATGGCACAAAATTCTAGTCGTAGGGCATGGACTTTTGAAGAAGTTGATCAAGAATTGCAACGTATTATGAAAACTATTTTTGTGAATGCTTCCGAAGCGGCTGATGAATTTGGCGATAGTGGTAACCTGGTTCTAGGTGCTAACATTGCAGGCTTTTTAAAAGTTGCTCAAGCTATGTCTGCACAAGGTATTGTTTAATCTCTTATCATAGTCCTTAGCTAACCTATGGTATACTAGTATTATCATAATAGAGTTAGGTTAAAATAAATGATAAAACCAATTGTTAGAGATACTTTCTTTTTACAACAAAAATCACAAATGGCTAGTAGAGCAGATGTGAGCTTAGCAAAAGATTTACAGGAGACTTTGCATGCTAATCAAAATTATTGTGTAGGTATGGCAGCAAATATGATTGGTAGTCTGAAGCGTGTCATTATCATCAATGTGGGTATTACAAATTTAGTAATGTTTAACCCTGTAGTAGTTGCAAAATCGGATCCATATGAGACAGAAGAATCTTGCCTTTCTCTCGTAGGTTGCAGAAGTACACAACGATATTGTCACATTACGATTTCTTATCGTGATATCAATTGGAAGGAACAGCAAATCAAGTTGACAGATTTTCCAGCTCAAATTTGTCAACACGAGTTAGATCATTTGGAAGGCATATTAATATAAAAATAGGTTTGGATATTTTATCCAAACCTATTTTTATTATTTCATATGTTTTTTCTTTGTATTTAAAGCAATTCCTATAAGTCCAACACCAAAGACAGACATAAGGAATGATTGTCCATATTCAGAGTTTGTTTTTGGTAATTGTTTTGATTTTACAGTAGTGGAGTTTGATGGTTTGCCATAATTTCTCATAGGGTTAATAGCTGTAAATTGGTGTAATTGTTTTTTGTGAATTGTAGTTACAGGGTTGATTTTTGTAGATTTTGATTTTGTTTGGTTTAAAGTGTCTGATACAATCTCTTGTGCTACAATATTTCCTTGTCGATCTAAATAAAGTTTCTTAATAATGCTATGTGTACCATCATTTTGTGTAATAGTTTCATTAACCATCTTCATAGTGACATAGATTTTAGGTTTATTATTTGGAACGCTCACTTTTTTACCAGCTTTTTCTAAATCAGTGATATAGGCCATAAATACCTCTGTATCGGGGTTAATGGCTCCTAGAAGTTTGGCATTTCTGAAGCTTGCAAAGCCATCACCACCACCGAATAAAAAGTCATTGATAACTAATTTGTATTTTGCATCAGGATTGATTTCCTCACCATTTGATTTATAAGCTTTTACAACTTTAAATGGTGTTTCTTCCCCGCCCTCTTTATTATCTGTGTAAGTGTATCGCAGACCAGCTATTTGAAGGAAGAAATTTTGTTTTTGGTCGTATTGTTCGTTGAGTGCTTTATAAAGATCTCTACCAGTAATTTCGACGACTTGTAAGATATTACCAAAAGGTTGAACTGCTTGTGCAGCTCCCCAGGTGATTGTTCCATCTGGTTTGATGAGTAAGTCAGCACGAATGCCACCATTATTTGTCATGGCAAAATCGATATCTGGCCAGCTTTTTCGAGCAATTGCTAGTTGAGCCTCTGTGATGAGGCTGCCTACCGGACTAACATTATCTTGATCAACAGAACGCGTAATCATGACACTTACCTCGGCAGTACCAATTTTAGCTTCTGTTACTTGTTTAACGATAGTATTAGCTTGGTCAACAATGGCTTGAATATCGGCACTACCTGTTTTTTTACCAGGAGCAACTGCAATTACTTTAGCTGAAGGGGTCTCAATGAAATCTTGTGTATCAGTATCTAAGACACCACGTACATCAGCATAGGCTTTTCCTTGAGAGAGCGCTTGTACAATACGAGTTTTACCAACAAGACCATTTGTATATTGATGATTGTGTCCAGCAAAGACAATATCTACGCTATTTTCAGGGAAGAGTTGATTGACTTTTTTCATCATTTCTGCTGCTTCACCTTCAGCAATATCATTTTTACTTGTTGCAGGTACATGTGCGAGAACTACAATAGCTTTGACATTTTTAGCTTGTAATTCTTTGGCGTATTTAACGATTGTTTCAGCTTCATCTAAAAATTCATATTGTTCATAATTTTTACGTAAGACAAGGTTTGGGATGTCTTTGGTGACAATCCCGATAAAGCCAACGTTCACACTTTTGTTATTTACAGGAATATTTTTAATAGCGTAAGGCTTCCAATTGTAAGGAATTTGTTTGTTAACTTTATCAATAACATTTGCCACTACAATTTCTTGTTTTGCAGCTTCATGTGGGTATGATTTCGTAATATTATTAATATTAGAATCTGGAGCAGGGGCTTTACCAGTAACGATACGATTATATTCTGCCAACCCTTCATCAAATTCATGGTTACCCAATGTGCCATACTCAACATTCATTGCATTAAAATTTTTGACAGTTGGTTCATCTTGAAGAAGCCCAGAGTTGGCTGGACTTGCTCCAACCATATCGCCTGCTTGAACCCTAATGCTTTCACCATTAGGGTTAGTTTGTTTGAAATCTTTTTGAGCGTCATCCATATAAGCATCTAATTGAGCAGCAGTACCAGCATTAGCAACTTTTCCATCAGGCATATTTGCTGTTCCAGTATTGTCAAGTGCACCATGAAAGTCATTGACGCCTATAACTTGGACACCGACTTGGTCCGCGAACACGCTTGAGAACATAATAGAAGTCCCAGCGACTAAACCAAGAACACTACTTTTCAAAATAATTTTCTTTTTCATTTAAATCTCCTGTAAATTAAATAAATATTACATTTGTATTTTACTAACATTTAAATTAAAAATCAATATAAATTTATAATTTAAGATATAAAAAAACGAACATATATTTTTAATCTTGGATAGTAAGCGAAATAATTTTTTATTTAACGAATGATATATATATATATATTAGAAATTTTAATGTAGGAGTAGTTCTTACGATAAGTTTTAATTGACAATTAATAAAGGTTGTTTTAAAATAGTTCTCACGGTAACTATTAAAGGAGTATGATTATGGAGAATCCTCTTCAAAAAGCACGAATACTTGTTAATCAACTTGAAAAGTATTTAGATCATTATGCAAAAGAATATGATGTTGAACATTTAGCGGGTCCACAAGGACACCTAGTGATGTATCTCTATAAACATCCTGATAAGGATATGTCTATAAAAGCTGTTGAAGAAATCTTACACATTTCTAAGTCTGTAGCTTCTAATTTGGTAAAACGGATGGAAAAAAATGGTTTTATTGCGATTGTACCATCTAAGACAGATAAGCGTGTAAAATATCTTTATTTGACTCACTTAGGTAAAAAAAAGGCTACACAATTTGAAATTTTCTTAGAAAAATTGCATAGTACTATGTTAGCAGGTATTACTAAAGAAGAGATTCGTACCACCAAAAAGGTTATTAGGACATTAGCTAAAAATATGGCAATGGAAAATCTTGATTAACTATCTTAGGGTGATGACTTAATGCTGTGATTTTATTAAAGACATGAAGAGAGAATTGGTAAGAATTACTTCTACAGGATTGCTAGTTTAACAATATTTAATAAAGGTAAGTTATCTAGAGAATCATTTTTAAATATAGCCGATAGTTCTCGTTTACCATTTCAACTTCAATCTAAAAGAACTAAACGATTAGTCACTTTAACTGTTTTGTTCTTTTGGAAATTCCTGTGTTTAAGTAGTTTTAGTGTTAAAGAGCAACATGATTGATGAGGATGATATTGTAAAGAAATTTTAGGAAATTTTTAAGCTACAGTTTAACTTGTTATACTGTAATACTTTGAGATGAACCTCCCATTTGGACAATGAGCAAGGTAAATAGATATACTAAATATTTTAATACAATCAGCTACACCAGATAGTTTTTATAGTGTCTGATAATATGATTTTAAACCTGCTTAATAGACTTGTGATAATATAATCAATTGTAAATAGCTTTCAGAGACACTTTTTAGTTAAAAGTCTCCTTAATTATCTTTATATTGGATAGAAGTATCGAATCTGTTTTATGTAAACTACCAGGTCTTAGTATCTATTTTTCAATTTATCTTGAATAAGACTCCTCTTTAGTTTTATGTAAAGTCAAAATATTTTTAAATTAGGGTAATTTTCAAAAATCTTTACCTTTCTAATTGACAGCGTTTTAATTTTTTGCTATTCATTATGTGAAATATAAAAACTGTTACAGGGAGGTTGATATTATGTTTCGTAAATATAATTTTGAAAAAGGTTTAAAGTTTTCCATTCGTAAATTTTCGGTTGGAGTAGCTTCAGTTGCTATAGGATCATTATTATTCATTTCTCCTCAGGTACTTGCAGATGAGACAACTAGTGTTACATCTGCAACAACTCCAACAGGTGTAACGGCCACAGATGCAAACTTGGTCACTTCTAACAATTCAACTCCTACTTCCACTAATAGGAGTGCAACTAGCACTCAAGGAAGTAATTTGAGTAATACTTCAGAAATCATTAAGCCTGCAACTTTAGCAGCAACATCACCAACAACTGATAATGTAGCCCCATCAGTAGACAAGAGGACGTATGCTACTAGTGGCGATTGGACGTTACAAAATCCATATGCTGACAGTGTTCGAAATAAAAATATTTCTCCAAGTGTTCGTGATGAATCATTTAAAAGTGCTGAAACAACGGTGGTTCGTGACGATAACTCAACCGTCAAAGTGACTGCGACAATTACTCCTGTACCAGGGAATGATGAAGGTTCTGGTGTTTTAACAAATGGTGGTAATCAGTCAGAATATAAAGCAACATCAGAAATGTTTGTTGGAAATGTAGATCCTGCAAAAATACCTGCTTTAGGTGTCTATACACAACCAGGACGTACTGAAGGAGGTAGTAAACTATCTGATAAGCTCAATTTTAATGGGAAGGCGCCATCAACTATTTTAACATTGAAATTTGACAAGGCAGTTACAGACCCTATTATTGACTTATCTGGTGTTGGAGGTAATGCACATCTATCATTTACAGAAACTACCAATGAAAATGGTAGGATTGTTGAAAAAATTGACTATGCACGTGGTTCATATAATTCAACGTTCTTTGAGTTAATAACTCCAGGTATAAGCCTTGAAAAAGCAAGTTCAGGAGTTAATTTAACAGTTACAGCGAATACGGTTGATGTAACAGACAAAAACACCTTTAATGAGTCAGTTGTTAATCCATCTGACGCAGACTTTGTCAATGGTCTAGATAGAACGCCTGATGCAGTCCCAGCGGGAACAGGTTCAATTCGTTTAAAAGGAACCTTTACAGAGGTTTCATTTAAATTATATCATCAAGCTGTTCCATTTACAGCATTTTCTAAAGAGAAATATCATACAGGAGATGGATATTATAATAGTACTGCGAATATTCGACCAACTGTAGTTAAACCAGATAGTATTAATGGTTTAAATAAGCACGCAAGCGATGTTATTGATGATAAAATTTCCGATAATAATGATATTTCGAACGATGACTTACTTCGTTTATCTGTTCGCTTACAAAATCCGCGTGGATCAGTTGTTGTAAATTATATTGATACAGAAGGCAATATTATTGGTACTGAATACAAAGATACCACCGATGCAATTCTAGGAACACATTACAATACGGCAGAATCATCAGGAGACCTTAGTTCAGACGCGACAGTTGAGCGTCCTTTCACTATTACTAAAGATGGTAAGGTGTATGAATTAGTAGCAGAAAATATTACAGTACCAGTTGGTAAGGTTAATTCGGATGGTACGTTGGCTACAAATGGAGGCTCATTTAATTATGGTACTGATGCAGCATCTGGAGAAGTTGCAGAAGGTACTAAGTCAGTAACTTATGTTTATAGCATTAAACAAGAATCAAAGGGCAATGTTCATGCCCGCTATGTTATTTTAGGGACAGAGACTGAGCTTGCAAGTGTTAAAACAGTTAAATCAGAAGCTCCAATTGATGAAGCATATTCAGATAGAGCACCTGCAACTCTTGAAAAAGATGGTAAGTTGTATGAATTTGTACATGTGCGTGATAATAAGGGCGATGCTCCAGCAGATGGTAAGGTGACTGAACAAGATCAGACCATTACATATGAATATGTTGAAGTTCCTAAGGGTCGTGTGGTTGTAGATTATGTTATCGAGGGTACTGCTACAAAACTTAAAGATACCTATGTCGATACCCCAACAGCTTATATTCGTGATAAAGAAGGCCAAGCTACTCCTTATAATACAGCTGAGAATGATTCTGAGAAACCATTGTTACTTGACAAAGATGGAATAAAATATGAACTAGTTTCAATTCAAGAGGGATCAGCAGCGGAGAAAGGAACACTTCGAGAAGGGGAACAACATGTTGTCTATCAATATCGTAAAGTGGTAGAGGTTCCAAGCGTTAAAGTTGGAAATGTTCATGCCCGCTATGTTATTTTAGGGACAGAGACTGAGCTTGCAAGTGTTAAAACAGTTAAATCAGAAGCTCCAATTGATGAAGCATATTCAGATAGAGCACCTGCAACTCTTGAAAAAGATGGTAAGTTGTATGAATTTGTACATGTGCGTGATAATAAGGGCGATGCTCCAGCAGATGGTAAGGTGACTGAACAAGATCAGACCATTACATATGAATATAAGCTTAAGAAAGATGAATCAGAGGCTGTAGGGAATGTAGTGATTAACTATGTGGACGAAACAGGTAATGTTATCAAAAAACCAATACTAGATACACACGAATCAAAGGTTGGGACACCATATGATACCACAGATTATAAATTCGCTGAAATTAAATTTAATGGTAAGATTTATAAACTCGTTTCTGCAAAAACTATGGGAAATGAATTCGGAAAGGTCACTGAAGGCACAACAGAAGTGACTTATGTGTATCGAGAATCAGTAAAATCTACCCTACCAAAGGAAATGGGAATTTCTATTCCAAGCGAATCAGAGTCTCCTAAGTTTATATCTACCCAAACTACAGAAAATAGACCTAACAAAGGAGTATTAACTTCATCTAAAAAACCAACCAATAAATCTGTTCTTCCAACTACAGGCGAGGAAAGTAATAGAACTCTCGGAGTTGTTGGGATTACTCTAGTAGCAACAACAGCTACTTTGGCAGCTAGCAGTTTAAAACGACGTAAAAATTAAAATTCTTCTGACTCGATGTGATCCAATACCGTTATTATAAGATTCTTTTGTTAATAATCACATCATAGATTTTGATGAACTATTTGTTATGGTGTGTTTGGATTGTAATGAGTTAATTATAGCTATATCTAAAGAGGAGCGTCTTGCGAGTCTACATAAAAAGTCATCATTTGATGGCTTTTTTTGCAATTTATCATTTTAAAAAGGGAATAAAATATTATTAGAGGGCTTAACGCTCTAATTAAAAGGAAGATAATGCTAAACTGAATATACCTATGTTAAATGCACCAAATTTCCTATCCCGGTTTTTATACCTATATAAAGTACAGACTATCTTCAAAATATATAAAAATAAAACCTAGCAAAGAGAGTCTTGTTCTATATTTCGATAAAAGTAAGTACTCTTTATTTATTAGGTGTTATTAGAAGTTTATAACTAAAAGATTGTTGGCTAGGGGATGGAAATCGAATACAGGACAAGTTGGTAATGGATAATTTCAATTAGACTTATCATCAAGAAAATTTCAAAGAAAGGTTAATAGCCTATACCGTTAAAGACTCTTAATATACTGAAATATGATTCCGAGATATATTTAGGAGAGAAACCCCTTGCTAGTGTGAAACTAAAAGGAAATTCATAGGATATATTTTATGGAATTTTATTATAAGACATTAAAAAGAAAGTTTATCAATGATGCCGATACCATATTTATTGAGCAGTCTCAATTTGAAATTTTTATATACATTGAAACAGATCATAATTCTAGTAGTTCTCATGTCGTTTTAGATTATCAATCACAAAAAGAATTTGAAAAAATAATTACTAATTATCTTAACTTTATAACTGCCTTTGCTTGACAAACTCAATAAATTTTACAAATTATTGTGGTAAGATCCTTAAGTAACAATTATTTGTATAAATAGTCTCACAGTACCTACCATCTTTTTAGTTTGCCTTAAGTTTCTATGATATAATGGAGGCTAAGAGAGAATAGGAAGGTTTCTTATGGAAACAAATATTTATGGAGATTATGGTCGATATCTACCATTAATTTTAGAAGATTTCAGCCAGCGTATCCAATTAGAAAATGATAAAGCTAAGGTTGAAACAGGCTATAAATTGTACGAACATATCATTGGTCGTATTAAAACGTCAGATAGTATGATAGAGAAATGTCGTCGCAAACAGTTACCTGTAACGGTAGATTCTGCACTAAAAACGATTAGAGATAGCATTGGAGTCCGTATTATTTGCGGTTTTGTTAACGACATTTATCAAATTATAGAACGTATTAAGGCATTCGATGATTGTCGTATTGTGGTTGAAAAAGATTATATCCAGCATGTTAAGCCAAATGGGTATCGTTCTTATCATGTGATTTTAGAAATTGATACCCCCTATCCAGACTGTTTGGGTAATTCAGACGGTAAATATTACATTGAAATTCAGTTGCGTACCATTGCGCAAGATTCTTGGGCTAGTTTAGAACATCAAATGAAATACAAGCATGATATTGAAAATCCCGAACGAATTGTAAGGGAATTAAAACGTTGTGCTGATGAAATGGCATCCGTTGATTTAACGATGCAAACGATTCGTCAATTGATAGAGAGTGGAACAAAGAAGGAATAAAATGAGAGTATTAATTGCAGAAGATGAAGAACAGATGTCACGTGTCCTTAGTACGGCAATTAGTCACCAAGGTTATGTTGTTGATGTCGCCTACGATGGTCAGACTGCTATTGATTTAGCTAATCAAAATGCATATGATGTCATGGTTATGGATGTCATGATGCCTGTTAAAACAGGTATTGAGGCTGTCAAAGAAATTAGACAATCAGGAAATAAATCTCACATTATTATGCTAACAGCCATGGCAGAAATTGATGATAGAGTAACAGGTCTAGATGCTGGTGCAGATGATTATTTAACAAAACCCTTCTCTCTAAAAGAATTATTAGCAAGGCTTCGCTCTATGTCCCGAAGATTGGAAGATTTCACACCTAATGTATTGTCATTGGGAAGAGTAACCTTATCAGTCGGTGAACAAGAGTTGCAATGTGAAAACACTATTCGTCTAGCGGGTAAAGAAGCTAAAATGTTAGCATTTTTCATGTTGAACCATGATAAAGAATTATCTACACAACAACTTTTCGAACATGTCTGGGGAGCAGATAAGGACCAAGAAGATGTAGATGAGGGATACGTCTTTATCTATGTTTCTTATTTGAGACAAAAATTGCAGGCAATTGGTGCTAACTTGGAGATTATTGGTCAAGAAGGTAGTAGCTATAAATTAAGTGAAATAAATGGTGGCTAATGTTTAGAAATTTACGACTTCGTTTTATCGGAATAGCTGCGCTAGCTATTCTTGTTGTCTTATTTTCAGTAGTCGGTGTCCTCAACTCTGCTAATCACTATCAAACGAAGAATGAAATTTATCGTGTGTTAACTATCCTTGCAGACAACAATGGACGTATACCGAATAAACTTGAATTTAGTAAAGAATTAGGTGATGACCTATCAACGGACGCTATTTTCCAATTCCGTTATTTCAGTGCGCGAACAGATGCAAAAGGTAACGTGACTAGTTTTGATTCTAGAAATATCTTTGAAGTAAGCGATAGGCAAATAAAAAATTATGCCAAGCGTATCGTATCACAAAATAGTCATTCAGGTCATATCACCTATAATTTTAGTACTTATTCTTATCTACTAAAAAAGGTTGGTAAAAATGATTATTTAGTGGTATTTTTAGATACAACCAACCAATATCTTGATAATCAAAGATTATTGCAACTTTCAATATGGATGTCCTTGGTAAGTTTTATCGTCTTCATGGTAATTGTTTCAGTTTTATCAGGGAGAGTTATCTTACCATTTGTTGCTAACTATGAAAAGCAAAGGCGTTTTATTACCAATGCAGGACATGAACTAAAAACTCCACTTGCTATCATCTCCGCTAATAATGAATTGGTGGAAATGATGAGTGGTGAATCAGAGTGGACTAAATCTACAAATGATCAAATCCAACGTTTAACGGGTCTAATTAATGGCATGGTCAGTCTTGCCCGCTTTGAAGAACAGCCTGATATAAGTATGGTTGACTTAGACTTTTCACATATTACAAAAGATGCTGCAGAAGATTTTAAAGGTCCAATCATTAAAGATGGTAAAGACTTTATAATGAGTATCCAACCAGGTATTCATGTCAAAGCTGAAGAAAAATCATTATTTGAATTGGTTACATTATTGGTTGATAATGCTAATAAGTATTGTGATCCTATGGGGACTGTGACAGTTAAGTTATCACGTTCAAGTCGTTTGAGACGAGCTAAGCTTGAAGTTTCAAATACTTATAAGAATGGTAAAGACATAGACTATAGCAAGTTTTTTGAACGATTTTATCGAGAGGATGAGTCACATAATAACAAAAAATCGGGATATGGTATTGGTCTTTCTATCGTAACTAGTTTGGTGCATCTATTTAAAGGAAGTATCGATGTGAATTATAAACATGATACCATTACCTTTGTCATTTACATTTAAGATTAAAGGGACTGCAATTGTAGTTCCTTTAATTTATGTTATTATCACGTTAAAGTCGCTTTTTTTAAGGATTTATATTAAAATAGTAAGGTAATAGAATTGTAAAGAGAAAAAGATGAAAGAAAAGTTTGGTATAGGAAAGGCTCATAGCAAGATTATCTTGATGGGTGAGCACTCAGTAGTATATGGTTATCCAGCCATTGCTATTCCTTTAAAAAATATTGAAGTAACTTGCCTTATTGAAGAGGCTCCTCAATTAATAGCATTAGATATGACTGATCCTTTGTCGACAGCCATTTTTGCTGCCTTGGACTATTTAGGTAAAACTTCTTCTAAAATTGCATATCATATTGAGTCACAAGTCCCAGAAAGACGTGGTATGGGATCATCAGCTGCAGTTGCTATTGCAGCTATTCGTGCAGTTTTTGATTATTTTGATGAAGATTTGGAGGCAGATTTGTTAGAATGCCTTGTTAATCGAGCAGAAATGATAGCACATTCAAATCCGAGTGGATTAGATGCAAAAACTTGTCTTAGTGAAAATACTATTAAATTTATCCGCAATATTGGTTTTTCAACAGTACCCATGCATTTGAATGCTTATTTAGTTATTGCTGATACAGGAATTCATGGGCATACTAAAGAAGCAGTGGATAAGGTGAAATCATCTGGCGAGGCAGTACTACCCTTTTTAAAAGAATTAGGTTATTTAGCAGAGGCATCAGAGGATGCTATTCATAAAAGTGATTCCAAACAACTTGGTAGCTTGATGACTAAAGCACATCAAAGTTTAAAACAATTGGGTGTCTCAAGTTTAGAAGCTGATCATCTGGTAGAGGTAGCTATTAGTTGTGGTGCTCTAGGCGCTAAAATGAGTGGCGGCGGATTAGGTGGTTGTATTATCGCACTTGTAAAAGAAAAAAGAGAAGCTGAGCGCTTAAGTCAGCAATTAGAAAGAGAAGGAGCTGTCAACACATGGACGGAAAAAGTATAAGTGTTAAGTCTTATGCTAACATTGCTATTATCAAATATTGGGGAAAAGCAGATGCTGAAAAAATGATTCCAGCTACCAGTAGTATTTCTCTAACACTTGAAAACATGTACACTGAAACACGTTTGACTGCCCTTGGGAAGGATGCTAAGAAAGATGAATTTTACATCTCTGGTGTTCTTCAAAATGATCATGAACATGACAAAATGTCAGCTATCTTGGATCGCTTTCGACAAAATAGGTCCGGCTTTGTAAAGATTGAAACAACTAATAATATGCCAACAGCTGCAGGCTTATCATCGTCATCAAGTGGTTTATCAGCCTTAGTAAAGGCCTGCAATGATTTTTTTGGTACTAACCTTAGCCAATCACAGCTAGCTCAAGAAGCCAAGTTTGCTTCAGGCTCCTCTTCACGCTCTTTTTTTGGACCTGTTGCTGCTTGGGATAAAGATAGTGGTGATATCTATAAAGTTCACACTAATTTAGATTTAGCTATGATTATGCTGGTCTTAAATGACAAAAGAAAGCCGATTTCAAGCCGTGAAGGTATGAAAATCTGCACCGAAACTTCAACTACTTTTAATGAATGGGTAAGGCAATCTGAACAAGATTATCAAGATATGTTAGTATACCTAAAAAATAATGATTTTCAAAAGGTAGGTCAACTGACAGAGCGTAATGCACTTGCAATGCACTCAACAACTAAAACAGCAACTCCAGCCTTTTCATATTTGACAGAAGAGACATATAAAGCTATGGATGTTGTGAAGAAACTTCGCGAAAAAGGTCATGAATGTTATTATACGATGGATGCGGGTCCAAATGTTAAAGTACTTTGCTTACGTCAAGACCTTGAGGCATTAGCTGCTATCTTGGAGAAAGATTATCGTATTATTGTTTCAACGACAAAGGAATTAGCAGATGGTTAAGGTGCAAACAGGTGGCAAATTATATATTGCAGGTGAATACGCGATACTGTATCCTGGGCAAGTAGCTATTTTAAAGAACGTTCCTATTTATATGACTGCATTAGCTACTTTTGCAGATAACTACAGCCTTTATTCTGATATGTTTAACTATACGGCAAGCTTACAGCCAGATAAGCAATATAGTCTCATTCAGGAAACGATATTGCTTATGGAAGAATGGTTGATTAATTTTGGCAAAAATATAAAACCGATTCACCTCGAAATTACGGGAAAATTAGAGCGCTATGGACTTAAATTTGGTATAGGCTCTAGCGGAAGTGTTGTCGTTTTGACTATTAAAGCTATGGCTGCGCTTTATGAGATAGAGATGCCAAGCGACTTGCTTTTTAAATTATCTGCCTATGTTCTCTTAAAAAGAGGTGATAATGGCTCAATGGGAGATATTGCTTGTATTGCTTATGAGCATTTAATTTCTTATTCAGCTTTTGATCGTAGGGCTGTTTCAAAAATGATTGAAACAAAACCTTTGGAACAAGTATTGGAAGCTGAATGGGGTTATCGTATTACCAAAATACAAGCTTTATTGGAGATGGATTTTTTAGTGGGATGGACAATGCAACCGTCCATTTCAAAAGAAATGATAAATATAGTTAAATCAACTATTACGCAGCGTTTTTTAGATGATACAAAGTATCAAGTTGTCCAGTTACTTTCAGCCTTTAAAGAAGGAGATAAAGAAGCGATTAAGAGATGTTTAGAAGAAATTAGCTTGCTATTATTTAATCTTCATCCATCTATTTACACCGATAAACTTCAAAAGCTTAAAGAGGCAAGCAAAGGCCTAGATATAGTCACAAAATCTTCAGGATCTGGAGGAGGCGATTGTGGTATAGCCATATCCTTTAATAAAAATGATAATCAAACTCTAATCAAGCGTTGGGAGAGTGCTGGTATTGAACTACTTAGTAAGGAGACACTGTCATGACAAATCGAAAAGATGATCACATAAAATATGCTCTTAAATATCAGTCGCATTATAATAGTTTTGACGATATTGAGTTAATACATTCATCCTTACCAAAATATAATGTCAACGATATCGATTTATCAACACATTTTGCTGGTCAAAGCTTTGAATTTCCTTTTTATATCAATGCTATGACAGGCGGTAGTGAAAAAGGGAAAGCAGTCAATCATAAATTGGCACAGGTTGCTCAAGCTACAGGGATTGTTATGGTGACAGGTTCATATTCGGCAGCTCTCAAAAACGATGAAGATGATTCCTACCCAACAACAGACTTGTATCCTGATTTAAAACTGGCGACAAATATAGGGTTAGACAAGCCTGTACCAGCAGCAGAGTCAACCGTTAAGGCTATGAACCCCATTTTTTTACAAGTTCATGTTAATGTGATGCAAGAACTTTTGATGCCTGAAGGAGAGCGTGAATTTCACATGTGGCGTTCTCACTTAAAAGAATACGTCGACAATATCCAATGCCCACTTATTTTAAAAGAGGTTGGTTTTGGGATGGATTTACAATCAATAAAGGATGCTTACGATATAGGTATCACAACTGTAGATATTTCGGGGCGTGGGGGGACTAGTTTTGCTTACATCGAAAATCAACGTGGACGCGACCGTTCGTATCTCAATACCTGGGGGCAAACAACAGCTCAATCCTTAATAAACGCTCAATCTATGATGGACAAAATGGATATCCTAGCATCTGGTGGCATTCGTCATCCTTTAGATATGGTAAAATGTTTAGTGTTGGGTGCTAAAGCTGTTGGACTTTCTAGAACAGTTTTAGAATTAGTTGAGCGTTATCCTGTAGATGATGTTATTGCAATTCTCAATTCTTGGAAAGAAGATTTAAGAATGATAATGTGTGCACTGAATTGTAAAAAAATAACTGATTTACGACAAGTCAATTATATATTGTATGGTCAATTGAAGGAAGCCAATGCTAAATGATATTATTTTTGTGAAGTAGATATAGCTTCCTGTCAAAGTTTCCTTGTAAAACGTCAGAGGTAATAAGATGATTAAACTGTATTATAAAGATGCTTACGACACTGAACGATGCCAAGTTTTTGAAAATCCAAATGATTTTATTCGAGTTTTAATGGGATGTGTTACTGTTCCTGACAATTATCCTATTACGAAAATGACTTATAAAGATAAAGATATTGCTTACAGTGGTACTTATGGAGATCTCTTCAAGACTTTTATTGAATTTGATTGGTCCACTTTGGACTAGTATAGCTAAAAAGCTAAGGCTGTGAATTGCCTTAGCTTTTTAGCTTTATTTTTCCCATTTTGCCATATTTGGACCTGTTGGGACGATGGTATGATGACGAACAGCTCTTCCAAATTTGCCTAAGTAATAGTTATTTTTTATGGATTGTGGATTGGTTAATGTTTTTAAATTAAAGTCATTGTATAAAGTTTTAGCCCAAGAAAAAATATTTGGGTAGTCTTCTAGCGCTTTCTGATTAAGTAGTAGAAGATCACGCCCAGCAATATCCCATCGGACTAATGGTGTAAAGAAATGAATATCAACCTCACTTAGATTATCTCCGAGCAAGAAAGGACGTTGTCCTAGTAAGTGTTCTTTTTGATCTAGAAAAGTGAAGAATTCCTTACTATAAGTATCATAATCTGCTTGTTTATCAAGAAAAGCTAACTTATACATTAAGCTTTGGAAGTTCTTATTAATGTCTTTAATGTCATTATCAATAAGTGAAGCAGTTTCTTGGCTGAAAAGGACAGGAGCATCCTCTTGATGCAAATCAGAGAAATCTGTAGTAAAAAGTCGAAGCAAATCTGCAGATTCCTTACAGACAATACGATTATCGGTCTTGTCAATTAAAATTGGGATAGTATAAGGACCTTGGTAGGTCGGGTCAGTCAAATGATAAATATCACGAAGCGACTTAGCACCAGTAACCTGTTCTGGTTGGCTAAAAATAAGTCCTATATCACTTGGAACATCATCCACAAAACTGATAGAAATATGTTTATCCAAACCAAGCAGTTGGCGCGCAATCTGCGGACGTTGTGCATAAGGACAAAATTCCCCAACAATCATATGGTAGCGACCTGATTCTACTGGGACTTCCCACTCTTGGTCAATAAATTTAGCAGTAAATGTTGTCATCGTATACTTCCTTTCAATGATATTTATTGCTTTAAGTATAACAAAAAAGAACCTAGACAGATAGTATTTACTCTAATACTTATGTCTAGGTCCTTTTATATTATGGTAATGAGTTAGGAATGATAAACTTTAAGGCTTTAGGGATGACTTCAACTTTTACAGGTAATTGGTCACCTGGATCGCCATCAATACGAACTTTAGGGATAGCTGATTTTTTACGTTTAAAAGTTGAAATAGTCAGATTATTGGTATGAAAATGTTTTATCTCCTTTGCTTGACTAAAATCTCCCTTACGAAATTGTCTTAGATGCAACAATAATTTGAAGAAGTGAATATGTTCCATAGTGTAGACTCTAAAAAGTCCATCATCAATTGTTGCTTCTGGAGAGAAGGCTGGCATACCGGCAATCGAATTGGTCATGGTAATAAGGAGTAACCGCGTGCGTAAAGACCGTACATTATTATCGTAAGCAAGAGTGATAGAATATGATCGATTACGCTTTAATATACGGTAGGCATCACCTAAGAAAGCAAAAGGGCCTAATTTACGCTTCATTTCAGAAGTGACATTAGCAGCAATATCAGCAAGGAGACCAAGTGTTAAACTGCTAATCATGTAATCGTCATTAACTTTACAGATATCTACGGACTTTACATGACCGTTTAGAAGGTTTTCAAGAGCGAGATTCCTCTCTTGCGGGATGTTCAAAGCTTTTGAAAAGTTATTGACGGTCCCGGCAGGTACTAGTCCGATAGTAGGATAAGCACCACCAGCGTAGACACCACCACAGATTTTATTAATAGTGCCATCTCCCCCTAAAGGAATAACCAAGTCGATATGGTCTTCAGATGCTTTTTTTGCTAAGGCGACAGCTTCCTCAACAGATGAAGGTGTAATAATACGAACATAATCGTCTTGAAAATCATGTTCTATTAAATAAGATTTTACTTCTTTTGCCAATGCTTGTTCATCTTTACCAGATTTTGGATTAAAAAAGATATAAGCACTTTTCATATGTCCACGCCTTCTCTCTAAGATTTAGATGATTATTATTATATCATGGTTTAGCAAAAAAATAATCAATAAAATGTAGTTAAATTTTATAGCATGAAGTAGACAATTCCAATGTATTGTAAAATAGAAGCTAATAGAATAAAAAGGTGCCAAATCATGTGATCATAAGGACGTTTGCGAGCATAAAAGAGTGCACCGATAGTATAGCAAATACCACCAGCCAAGAGTAATCCCCAAAAAGCTGGTCCAGTTTTTGTGATAATAGCAGGGAAAATAAAGATAACCAGCCATCCCATAATGAGGTAAAGTACAAGGCTAAATTTATCATTGATTTTGGGAGCGAAGATTTTATAAAGGATACCAAATAATGTAATCCCCCATTGTAAAAAAATGATGAGATATCCTAACCAGCCGCCAATAAGTGACAATGCGACAGGAGTATAACTACCTGCAATAGCAATATAAATCATAGAGTGATCAATCATGCGTAGAACATATTTTTGAAGACTGTTATAAGTCATGGAGTGGTAAATACTTGATGATAAAAACATCAAAAATAAAGAAGTGACGAATATTGAGGTACCAAGTGCTGCTTGTAATCCGAAGTGGTTGTGACTATAGACAGCGGTGATTGGTAATAGGATTAGCATAAGCAAAGCTCCTACAGCGTGAGTGATACTATTTGCAAGCTCTTCGCCAAAGGAAAGTTGAGGACTTAATTTGATAGACATTTCTTTAAGCATTTTTATTTTTTCCTCCTAGTTCTAAAACTAATTTTTGTGTTTCTTGATAAAGGTTCAACGTCTGACAGGCACTAATGACAACTGGTGGTAAATCGTGAACCTCTTCTTTGTTCATACAAGCAGCAAATCCGTTATATGCTTCTTCAGAATGATTGTCAGCTGTCAGAAGTTCTAATGTTTGACTGATTTCTTGAATAGCAAAAACTTGTTTAAAAGCTGTAATAACAATCAATCGTGCTACTTGACGGCGATTGTATTTTTTTTTATAGGTTTGGATATATAATTATGTTTGACATAATTGTTGATCATCGAAGCGGTGAGTAGTTTATCGTTAGTTATTGTTTTAGGATTAATTAATTGATTCACATAGAGAAGTACTTGGTCAAGATACAAATCTAGTTCAGGTAATTCTTCCCATTTTGGGTATTGATTTTTATTCATTTTAAAACTCCATATAATCTAGTCTTTATAACTAGATTATACACTTATGGAAATTCAAGTCAAGTAAAAAAAGAATTTGAGATGATTTTTCTCAAATTCTTTTTTTACTTTTAGTAAGTTTATTGACAATTTTTTGTGCTGTCTCTAGATTCATGTGTTTAGAGTCTAGAAGCTGTTTAACGACTTCTGAAATTTGTTCTTCTTTAGCTCCAGCAAGTAGTGCCAACGACTTTGCTTGAAGTTTCATGTGACCAGCTTGAATTCCTGTGCTAACCAATGCCTTAAGAGCCGCAAAATTTTGAGCTAGTCCAATCGAAAGAATAATACTTGCCAACTCTTTAGCATTAGGACGACCTAGTAGATCGTGAGCTAGGTGGACACTAGGGTTAATACCAATGGATCCACCTTTTGTTGCAACAGGCATCGGTAGCGTCAGAGTACCTTCTAGGCAATTATCATCAACCTTATAAGACCATCTAGATAATCCTCGATATTGCCCATCTTTGACAGCATAGGTATGCGCTCCAGCTTCAATAGCTCGCCAATCATTTCCAGTAGCTAAGACGATAGCATCAATGCCATTAAAAATACCTTTATTATGTGTGCTAGCACGATAAGGGTCTACTTGAGCTAATTGACTTGCCATCGTCATTTTTTGAGCTAACTTGATGGCCTCCTCTTTTTGGCGACTTAGAAATCTTAAATCAACTCGGCATGTAGCAGTCACTAAAGATTCGGTAGCATAGTTAGATAAAATTGACATTAAGCTTTTGCCTTTTGAAATGTCTTCTAATGGCGAAGATAATGCTTCCATCATGGTGTTAACCATATTAGCACCCATGGCTTCTTTTGTATCAACCATAAGGTAAACAATCAAAAAGTCTTCTTTAATCTCAATAGTTAGGTCGCAAGCACCGCCTCCACGCTTGACTATTGATGGATGAGCAGCGTTGGCTATTTCTAATAATTGCTGTTTTTGATTTAATATAGATTCTTTAGTGTGTTGACTATCTTGTACATCATAAAGGGCTACTTGTCCAATCATTTTACGATTATGGACGGTTGTCAGAAAACCACCAGATCGTTTTATAATTTTAGCAGCAAAACTTGCAGCAGCAACAACTGACGGTTCTTCAGTGACATATGGGACTTGATAGACTTTACCGTTAACCAAAACATCTGGGACAAGTGAAAATGGTAAGGCTATTCGACCGATGACATTTTCAGCCATTTGATTGGCTAGTGATAAAGAGAGTAAGTCCTGATTCGTCACTATTTCTAGGGAAGAATCAGCTAAAAAATCTTGTTCTTCAAGGTAATGAATACGTTCTTCAGGGGATTTTTTTGAAAATCCTGTCCAGGAAATTTTTGTCATATTAATTATTAATTTTCTTGTAGATACGTTGATGTTCGCAAATAGAGTCTAGAGAAAAAGTGCCAGTCCGGTAGGTGTTGAAGTTAGCATTTCCATTTTCGTCTAGGATTGTTTTTTCAAAGAAGAGTTTCTCATACTCAGTTACTGTAATTTTTTGACGTTTATTGAGTTGATCCATACGATCGCTCTGAAGTTTATTTTGGTAGCCGTCTACTAACTGACCGGTAAAAATTTCAGCAACAGCTCCGCTACCGTATGAAAAGAAGGCAATTTGATCACCTGCTTTTAAATTTTGACTATTTTCTAGTAACGATAGAAGTCCTAGATACAATGAGCCAGTATAGCAATTTCCAATTTTCTTACTATAGGTAATAGAGTGCTCAAAATTTTCTTGTAGTTCAGCTTTCTTTTGTTCATCTAAGTTATTATCTAGAATTTTATTAAAGCCCTTTAAAGCTAATTTTGGAAAAGGAATATGGAAACAAAAAGCAGCATAGTCACTTAGACTAGTATTAAAACGTTTTTGATATACTTTCCAAGTAGTTTTTAGCATATCTAGATATTGTTTTGTTGAAAACATGCCATTAACATAAGGAACATCAGAATAATTTGGTCGCCAAAAGTCCATAATATCACGGGTTTGCGCTAGATGGTCCTCTTTTAGCTCTAGAATGGATGGATTTTGACTAATAAGCATAGCGATACTGCCTGCACCTTGAGTGGATTCTCCAGTAGATTTAATGCCATATTTAGCAATATCTGAAGCTATCACTAATACTTTAGAATCTGGATGTTTTTCTACATGTAATTTAGCGTAATCAAGAGCAGCAGTTGCGCTATAGCATGCTTCTTTCATCTCGAATGACCTTGCGAAAGGTTGAATCTCTAAAAGTTGATGTACATAGACAGAAGCCGCCTTACTCTGATCGATACTTGATTCTGTAGCGACAATCACCATATCAATAGTTTCTTTGTCCTCATCAGATAAAATATCATTAGCTGCAGAAGCTGCAAGTGTAACGATATCTTCTGTAACTGGCGTAATACTAAGTGAATCTAACAATAATCCCTTGCTGAATTTTTCAGGGTCAACTTGGCGAGCAATAGCCAAATCAGTCATTTCAAGGACATATTGACTGGTTGCAAAACCAATCTTATCAATTCCTATTTTCATTGGTAAACCTTTCTGAATAAAAGTCATTTTTGCTAAATTCCATTTTACCATAAAGAAGCTAAAAATATGAAAAAAAGCTTTAACCTTCAAAGTCTTGTTTCTCACTAGAATATCTTTTTAAAATCTGATAAAATAAGACTTTGGAGGTATCTCATGACAAAAGCCGATTTATTATTTAAAGACAATATCACGAAAATTATGTCTGAAGGTGTATTTAGCGAGCAAGCCAGACCTAGATATAAAAATGGGGAAATGGCTAATTCTAAGTATATTACAGGTGCCTTTGCAGAGTATGATTTATCAAAGGGTGAATTTCCTATTACAACTCTACGTCCAATTCCAATAAAATCTGCTATTAAAGAAATTTTCTGGATTTATCAAGATCAGACAAATGATTTAGCAGTTTTGAATGATAAATATGGTGTGACATACTGGAATGATTGGGAAGTTGGCCATACTGGCACGATAGGTCAGCGCTACGGTGCAGTTGTTAAAAAACATAATATTATATCAAAACTCTTAAAACAGCTTGAAGATAACCCTTGGAATCGTCGTAATGTTATTTCATTATGGGACTATGAAGCATTTGAAGAAACAGAAGGCCTACTACCTTGTGCTTTTCAAACGATGTTTGATGTGAGACGCGTTAATGGTGAGCTTTATTTGGATGCCACATTAACACAACGTTCTAATGACATGTTAGTTGCACATCATATTAATGCTATGCAGTATGTAGCACTTCAGATGATGATTGCAAAGCATTTTGGTTGGAGAGTTGGGAAGTTTTTCTATTTTATCAATAATCTTCATATTTATGATAACCAGTTTGAACAAGCTCAGGAACTCTTAAAACGCCAACCGTCTGAGTGTAACCCCAAACTAGTATTGAATGTTCCAGATGGAACAGACTTTTTTGATATTAAACCAGATGATTTTGCGTTAGTTGATTATGACCCAATTAAACCTCAATTACGTTTTGATTTAGCAATCTAACTATCTCATGTTTTTTAACAAGCAATTTGAGGTAAAATTTGTTAGAATATCTAGAGATAAGTTAGTGAGGAAAAAAGTCATGACAAAGCAAATAATTGCCATTTGGGCTGAAGATGAAGACCATTTGATTGGAGTTAATGGCGGTTTACCATGGAGGCTTCCTAAAGAGTTACATCACTTCAAAGAAACGACCATGGGGCAGGCTTTGCTTATGGGACGAAAGACCTTTGATGGAATGAACCGTCGTGTTTTACCTGGTAGAGAGACAATCATCTTAACAAAAGATGAACAATTCCAAGCAGATGGAGTGACAGTCCTAAATAGTGTTGAACAAGTTATAAAATGGTTTCAGGAACATAATAAGACCTTATTTATTGTAGGTGGTGCAAGTATTTATAAAGCATTTCTGCCTTATTGTGAAGCAATCATAAAAACTAAAGTTCATGGAAAATTTAAAGGTGATACCTATTTTCCTGATGTTAATCTATCTGAGTTTAAAGTTATCTCTAGAGATTATTTTGAAAAGGATGAGCAGAATGCTCATGCTTTTACTGTGACATATTTTGAAAAATAAGGAAGGAATACTATTCAATGCAACGTAGCCTTTTTGGGGTCTTTACCGCATTTTTAGCTGTGATTTGTGTTTTATGTGCAATTCCTGCTATAAAGAAAAAAAGATATGGATTAGGAACAGTTTTTTTGATGAATGCTTTCACTAACCTTGTCAACACAATCCATGCCTTTTATGGAACATTATTTTAAATTAAATGAATAGAAAAGTTGAGGAAAAAATGGCTGGGAATCGTAATAACGATATGAATGTCTATTGTTCATTTTGTGGCAAAAGCCAAGATGAAGTAAAAAAAATTATTGCAGGTAATGGTGTTTTCATTTGTAATGAATGTGTGGCCTTATCACAAGAAATTATTAAGGAAGAATTAGCTGAGGAAGTACTGGCTGATTTAGCAGAAGTACCAAAACCTAAGGAACTATTAGAAATATTAAATCAATATGTTGTAGGGCAAGATCGTGCTAAACGTGCTTTAGCAGTTGCTGTCTACAATCATTACAAGCGTGTTAGTTATACCGAGAGTAGTGACGATGATGTAGATTTGCAAAAATCCAACATTTTGATGATTGGTCCAACTGGCTCAGGAAAAACCTTCTTAGCACAAACACTGGCTAAAAGCCTTAATGTACCGTTTGCTATTGCAGATGCGACTTCATTGACCGAAGCAGGATACGTTGGAGAAGATGTTGAGAATATTCTTCTTAAATTGATTCAAGCTGCTGATTATAATGTCGAACGTGCTGAGCGTGGTATTATCTACGTTGATGAAATAGATAAAATTGCTAAGAAAGGCGAAAATGTTTCTATCACACGTGATGTGTCTGGTGAAGGTGTACAGCAAGCCCTTCTTAAAATTATTGAGGGTACGGTAGCAAGTGTTCCCCCACAGGGTGGGCGTAAACATCCTAACCAAGAAATGATTCAAATTAATACCAAGAACATCCTTTTTATTGTCGGTGGTGCTTTTGATGGTATTGAAGACCTTGTGAAGCAACGTTTAGGCGAAAAAGTTATTGGTTTTGGACAGACAAGCCGTAAAATTGATGACAACGCTTCTTATATGCAAGAGATAATTTCTGAGGATATTCAAAAGTTTGGACTGATTCCAGAGTTTATTGGCCGTTTACCAGTAGTTGCAGCGTTAGAACTTCTTACTGCAGAAGATCTGGTTCGTATTCTGACAGAACCACGCAATGCTTTGGTTAAACAATACCAAACCTTATTATCTTATGATGGTGTAGAATTGGAATTTGACCAGGATGCTCTATTGGCTATCGCTGATAAGGCTATCGAGCGCAAGACTGGTGCACGTGGTTTACGTTCTATTATTGAAGAAACGATGCTTGATATCATGTTTGAAATTCCAAGCCAAGAAGATGTAACAAAAGTTCGTATCACAAAGGCTGCTGTTGAGGGTACTGACAAGCCTGTTTTAGAGACGGCTTAGGGAGATAGAGATGGCAGAAGAATTTTTAAATACTCATAATGCGTCTATTTTATTGAGTGCAGCTAACAAGTCACATTATCCTCAGGATGATCTCCCAGAAGTTGCTCTCGCTGGTCGTTCAAATGTTGGTAAATCAAGCTTTATCAACACGCTTCTTGGTCGTAAAAACCTAGCGCGTACGTCGAGTAAGCCAGGTAAGACACAACTGCTCAACTTTTATAACATTGATGACAAACTGCGTTTTGTCGATGTCCCTGGATATGGCTACGCTAAGGTGTCTAAAACTGAGCGTGCTAAGTGGGGCAAGATGATTGAAGAGTACCTTGTAACACGTGATAACCTTCGTGTTGTTGTTAGTTTAGTTGATTTTCGTCATGATCCAAGTGCGGACGATATTCAAATGTATGAATTTCTTAAGTACTATGAGATTCCAGTAATTATTGTAGCGACAAAGGCAGATAAAATACCTCGTGGCAAGTGGAATAAACATGAGTCGTCTATTAAGAAGAAATTAAACTTTGATAAAAAGGACCATTTCATCGTCTTTTCATCTGTTGACCGCACAGGTCTTGATGAATCATGGGATACTATTTTATCTGAGTTATAATTTGAGAGTTTATGACAAAAAGAGCTTTGCAGTAGCTGTTGAGACTACTGCAAAGCTCTTTTTAATTTTTTAAATGATTGATAATATCGAAGGAAAGTTGAGTTAATTCTTCGATACTTGTTTGGCAGTCCTGATGAATCCACTCAATTAGAACACTGAAAATACCACCAATCGCAAATCGCTGAGCATAGGTATTGGAAGATAAATCACCACGACCTAACTCTATCAAATCAATATGTCGGAACCAGGATTGTTGAAATTGAGGGAGTAGGTCATTCTTTCTAAGAATGAGAAGAAGGGATTTATAATCAGACCAATAACTAAAAAAATTTTGGAAAACTTGGCTAAAAGTAGGTTGCTCCAATTGACCAAGTTGCTTAAAGAGATTTAATGTTAGTCTTTCGATGAAAAGGGTAAGTAGGTCATCTCGACTGTCAAAGTGTCGGTAAAAGGTCCTTCTAGCATAGCCAGATTTCTTGGCAATTTGGCTAATCTGAATTTTCTCATAGGGATACTCTTCCAAAAGTTGGCCAAAAGCTGTTAAGATATCCTCTTGTGTTTGAGTGATTTGTTTTATTCTCTTTTTATTAACTGTCACACTTTCAGTCATTTGTGCATAAAACCTCCAAAGGTATTGATATTATAGGTTCACTTGATTATACTATATGGTATCAAATGTCACAAATCTTGGAGGTCATCTTATGAAAGCATTGATAACAAAATGGTACCTCTTTTGTCCCTATCTTGCTTCTCTTTTTGCCTTAGCATTATTTTTTGGAAATTGGGATTTACGAGTGCAGTCACTACTTATTTCGGGACTTTTTATTCAATTACACTTTTTCGAAGAATTTGGTTTCCCTGGAGGTTTTCCGCTTATCACTATGCTAGTTGAACTTAAATCGGTTGAAACTGATACTAGTAAGTGGGACTTAAACCATCTATCAGCCTTTTTCGGGAATCAGTGGTTTGCAGTGATTGTTTATCTTTTGCCGATTTTTTGTCCCAATATACCATTTTTAACACTTGCAGTCATGATTTTTGCATTTGCAGAACTTGCCATGCATCTTTTCTTTTTTAATCTTTCCTTGAAGAAGTGGTATAATCCAGGACTTCTTACGACCTTAGTAGGTCTTGTCCCTGTTTCTGTCTATTATTTAGCTCATGATTGGAAGTTGTATTCTGGACTTGATTGGTTTTTAGGCTGATATGGATTGTTCTTAACTACTTTATAGCCTTTCGTTCCCCAATCTATAAGCGTTTAGGTCGACATTCAAATTACGCATTTAGTGATGTTGATCTTTCACGCTCAAAACCATTTTTAACACATTTTCGTGAAACACAGTTTAAATAGGAGGTATTATCATGTCATATTTTAGAAATTACTGGTATCGTTTTGGAGCAATTTTATTTATTATTTTAGCAGTAATATTGCTTGTTTTTAGACCTGACTGGTCAATGCTTCACTATCTATTGTATTTTTACTTTATGGCACTTCTAGCGCATCAATTTGAAGAATATCAGTTTCCCGGTGGGGCATCACCTATCATTAACTATGTTGTTTATGATGAAGAAGAGCTGATGGATTGTTTTCCAGGCAATACTCAGTCTATTATGTTGGTTAATACTATTGCTTGGTTGCTTTACATTGCTAGTATTGCTTTTCCTCAAGCTTATTGGCTTGGATTAGGAGTCATGTTCTTTAGTCTAACGCAGCTCTTGGGTCATGGTTTTCAGATGAATATTAAACTTAAAACTTGGTATAATCCTGGTCTAGCAACGACAGTATTTCTCCTAGTACCAATAGCTTGCGTATACATCTATCAAGCTAGTGCAGAAGGAATGCTCACTTGGGGAGATTGGCTAGGTGGTTTTATCATGTTGATTGTCTGTGTACTAACTAGCATTATTGCACCTGTACAGCTATTGAAGGATAAGGAGACCAATTATATTATTAGTCCTTGGCAAATGGACCGTTTTCATAAGGTCGTTAATTTTGTAAGGATAAAAAAATAAGGTTACCGCTATTTATGATTCGCTGATTTTTTGTAATAGTTTTTCTTTATCATATATGATAGCTAATACCTATTCCCCAATACGACTAGATTGTGGTAGGATAAAAGTATTAGTTTCTTGGAGGTTGTTATGGAAAATCATCGTTATGAAGATGAAGGTAAATTCCAGCGTAAGATGACCAGTCGTCATCTCTTTATGTTATCGCTAGGTGGTGTTATCGGGACTGGGCTTTTCTTGAGTTCAGGTTATACCATTGCACAGGCTGGTCCGCTTGGAGCTGTGCTGTCTTATTTGATTGGTGCCGTTGTGGTTTATTTGGTCATGCTATCACTTGGGGAATTGGCGGTTGCCATGCCGGTGACGGGGTCATTCCACACTTATGCCACTAAGTTTATCAGTCCTGGAACAGGTTTTACTGTTGCTTGGCTATATTGGATTTGTTGGACGGTCGCCTTGGGGACTGAATTTTTAGGTGCTGCCATGCTGATGCAGCGCTGGTTCCCAAATGTGCCGGCTTGGGCATTTGCTTCCTTTTTTGCCCTTGTGATTTTTGGTTTAAATGCTCTTAGCGTACGCTTTTTTGCAGAAGCAGAGTCTTTCTTCTCAAGTATTAAGGTTATTGCTATCATTATCTTTATTATCTTGGGCTTAGGTGCTATGTTTGGTCTAGTTTCCTTTGAAGGTCAGCACAAGGCTATTCTCTTCACTCATCTGACTGCCAATGGTGCCTTTCCAAATGGTATCGTTGCAGTTGTCTCAGTCATGTTGGCTGTTAACTATGCCTTCTCTGGTACTGAGTTAATTGGTATTGCGGCTGGTGAAACGGATAATCCCAAAGAAGCTGTACCAAGGGCTATTAAAACGACAATCGGTCGCTTGGTTGTTTTCTTTGTACTGACAATTGTTGTCCTAGCTTCGCTATTGCCAATGAAAGAGGCAGGCGTATCCACAGCACCATTCGTTGATGTCTTTGACAAGATGGGAATCCCTTTTACGGCGGATATCATGAACTTCGTTATCTTGACAGCCATCCTGTCTGCTGGTAACTCAGGTCTCTACGCATCAAGCCGTATGCTCTGGTCCCTTGCCAATGAAGGTATGTTGTCAAAATCTGTTGTGAAAATCAATAAACACGGTGTCCCAATGCGTGCTCTTCTCTTGTCAATGGCAGGAGCAGTGCTGTCGCTCTTTTCAAGTATTTACGCTGCAGACACAGTTTATCTAGCCTTGGTTTCAATCGCGGGCTTTGCTGTTGTTGTCGTATGGCTAGCCATTCCAGTCGCACAAATCAATTTCCGCAAGGAATTCTTGAAAGAGAATCAACTAGAAGATTTGTCTTACAAAACACCTTTTACACCAGTTCTCCCTTATATCACAATCATTTTGCTCTTGATTTCGATTGTAGGGATTGCTTGGGATAGCTCACAACGTGCTGGGCTTTACTTCGGTGTTCCATTTATTATTTTCTGCTATATTTATCACAAACTACGTTACAAGAAATGGTGATCTTATGGGAAGATTTAAAGAACTTTTAGAGAGTAAAAAAACTCTCATCCTACATGGTGCCTTGGGGACCGAGCTTGAGAGTAGAGGTTGTGATGTTTCTGGGAAACTTTGGTCAGCCAAATATCTGATTGAGGATCCAGCAGCTATTCAGACCATTCATGAAGATTATATTCGTGCTGGCGCTGATATTGTGACGACATCAACTTATCAGGCGACTTTACAAGGACTAGCTCAAGTTGGTGTCTCTGAAAGTCAGACAGAAGATTTGATTCGCTTGACTGTTCAGTTGGCAAAAGCTGCGCGTGAGCAAGTTTGGAAAAGTTTGACAAAAGAAGAAAAATCAGAGAGAATCTATCCTTTGATTTCTGGGGATGTTGGTCCCTACGCTGCCTTTTTAGCGGATGGCTCTGAGTACACTGGACTCTACGATATTGATAAGCAAGGTCTTAAAAACTTCCATCGCCATCGTATTGAGCTTCTTTTAGATGAGGGTGTTGACATTCTGGCACTTGAAACCATTCCAAACGCTCAGGAGGCTGAGGCTCTTATTGAGCTACTTGCCGAGGATTTCCCTCAGGTTGAGGCTTATATGTCATTCACCTCTCAAGATGGTAAGACCATCTCAGATGGTAGTGCTGTTGCAGACTTGGCGAAAGCTATTGATGTTAGCCCACAGGTCGTGGCGCTGGGCATTAACTGTTCAAGTCCATCGTTAGTTGCTGATTTCTTGCAAGCAATAGCAGAGCAGACTAACAAGCCTCTTGTGACCTATCCAAACTCTGGAGAGGTTTATGATGGGGCAAGCCAATCTTGGCAATCTAGCCCTGATCATTCACACACCCTACTTGAAAATACAAGTGACTGGCAAAAACTTGGCGCCCAAGTTGTCGGAGGTTGTTGCCGAACTAGACCAGCTGATATTGCTGACCTCTCTGCACATTTAAAATAAGTAAAGTATCTTGAAGAAGGTTAGGGTAAGTTTGATTTCCTTTTTCAATCCACTAGAAAACCCGCTTGGATTCTTCCAAACGGGTTTTGTTTTTATCTTTCAGAAATGACGATTTGGCCATCTTGCAAATTAGCTTTTAGGTGTTTAACGTCTGTATGATCGAGATAGTAGTCTGTGATGCGATCTCGAATTTCTTGCTCGATGACACGGCGCAATGGACGTACTCCCATTGCTTCGTCATAACCCAGTTCAATTAAGTGTGATTTAACATTTTCATCTACCACAAGGTCAATTCCTTTTTTGCCAATTGTTTGGTTAACTTCATCAAGCATCAAATCTACAATTTCGCTTAAGTCATCTTTGCTTAGGTGAGAGAATTCAATAACACCATTGAAACGATTTAGAAATTCTGGACGGAAATATGGAGAAATTCGTTCCATAATTTTCAAGTCTTTATCGCTGTCACCTGTAAATGCTTCGTTTCCAAAACCTGCATTTGAGGTTGCAATGATAACAGTATTTTTAAAGTTAATAGTGTTTCCTTGACCATCAGTTAAACGGCCATCATCTAGAACTTGAAGGAGAAGCGTGATAACTTGCGGGTCAGCTTTTTCGATTTCATCAAGAAGAACAATAGAATAAGGATTTCGACGGATACGTTCTGTTAGTGTATTACTATTGTCGTCATAACCAACGTAACCAGCAGTCGCTCCAATTAGCTTAGAAACTGCTGTACGATCATTATATTCAGACATATCAAGTCTAACGATAGCATCCTTTGATCCGAACATATCAAAAGCTAATTGCTTTGCTAGCTCGGTTTTACCAACTCCAGTTGGTCCAACAAATAGAAAGCTACCAATCGGACGATTACCATCATCGAAACCAGCACGATTTCGGCGAATAGCTCTCGCAACTGCCTCAACAGCATCATTTTGACCAATGACTTTACCTTTTAGACGATTGCCAAGTTCTTTTAAGCGTTCAATATCACTAGCACCCATATTTGATACAGGAACTCCAGTTAGACGCTCAATTGACATAGCGATATCGTTGATAGTTGCAGTGACTTTTTGTCCTTCGGTATGATTATCAATCTGGTTTTGTAACTCTTCAATGCGTGTCTTGACCTTAAGAGCTTCTTCAAAATCTTCAGTATTGACAGCTTTTTCTTGCTTGTCTCTTTGCTCAGCGATTTCTTTTTCTAAGGATTTAAGGTCAGTTACGGGATGTTGCGCAGCTAGGTGTGCAGCAGTCATATCAATAAGGTCAATTGCTTTATCAGGGAGACTTCTTTGTGGGATGTATTGAATAGATAAATCTACAGCTGCTTTCAAAACAGAGTCAGGTAAAACAACATTATGATGTTGCTCATAGAGGTTTCTTATCCCCATAAGGATATTGAAAGTATCTTGTGCAGAAGGTGCATTGACTTTAACTTCGTTAAAGCGACGTGCTAAGGCAGCATTCTTGAGAATGGTGTTACGATATTCATCTTGAGTAGTTGCACCTATAACCGTTAACTCACCACGTGAAAGTGCAGGCTTAAGTATATCTGCGAGCCCCTTAGAGCCACTATCACCACCAGTTGAACCGGCTCCTAATATTTGGTGTATTTCATCAAAGAAGAGAATAATATTTCCTGTTTCCTTAACTTCTTTTATGATATTTTGAATATTTTCTTCAAAACTACCCCTATATTGGGTGCCAGCTTCAAGGCTAGAAATATCTATCGAAATGATTTCTTTATTTTTGATAGCAGCAGGGACATCACCATTTATAATTGCTTGTGCCAAACCTTCAATAACAGCTGTTTTACCAACACCTGCATCACCAACCAGAACAGGATTATTTTTAGTACGACGAGCTAGAATTTCTGCAGTTTCCTGAATTTCTTTGTTTCGTCCAATAACTGGATCTAGCAAATGCTGACGTGCTTGATCGGTTAAATTAGTTCCTAATTTAGTCAAAACACTATCTGCAGAGACTTGGTTTGTAGGAGTGTTTTGGTTATTTAGCTCTTGACCGGGGAGTTTTCCAGTTTGACGATATTGACTGAATTCTTCAGGAGTAACTTCCCGTCCATTGATTAGGTATCGCTTATTCTCACTGTTATAGCCCCCCATATTTCCCATTAGAGAATTAAAAATATCATCCATATTTCCAAAAGGGTCACGATTATAAAAATTATTATTTGCCATATATTAAATACCTCAATTGATTTTAATTTTTGAAAGTTAATTATTGATTCCTATACTTTAATACATATAGAGAGGTCTAATTTAAATATTTAATTATCTTTCTGGTACTATAATACACCTTTAGTCAGTAAAGGTCAATAAATAAATACTAAAATATTATTTTTTTGATATAAAGATAACTATTTTAGTATTTTTTGGTACTATAAAATTATTTCAGAAAAATAATAAAAATTATTGACAATGCTAGAATTATAAGTTATACTATTTAAAGTTTCTGATGAAACTGACCTAAGACAGTAGGGGAGCAGTGCTCATAATATTCCTACCGAGGCACAAAACGTCATTATAAAATAACGTATTGTACTTTCGTGTCTAGGTTTAGGTGCGATTTTTTTGTGCTTATCCCAAAAAATAAAAACGGAGGTAAAACTAATGAGTGAAGCAATTATTGCAAAAAAAGCTGAACAAGTTGAACTTATTGCTGAGAAAATGAAAGCAGCAGCAAGTATCGTTGTTGTTGATTCACGTGGTCTTACTGTTGAGCAAGATACTAACTTACGTCGTTCACTTCGTGAAAGCGATGTTGAGTTTAAAGTTATCAAAAACTCAATTTTAACTCGTGCAGCTGAAAAAGCAGGTCTTGAAGACCTTAAAGAACTTTTTGTTGGTCCATCAGCAGTTGCGTTTTCTAACGAAGATGTTATTGCACCAGCTAAAGTTATTAGCGATTTCGCTAAAGATGCAGAAGCTCTTGAAATCAAAGGTGGTTCAGTAGACGGTAAATTCACTTCAGTTGAAGAAATTAACGCTCTTGCTAAATTACCAAACAAAGAAGGTATGCTTTCAATGCTCCTTTCAGTACTTCAAGCGCCAGTACGCAACGTTGCATATGCTGTCAAAGCAGTTGCAGAAAAAGACGAAGAAGTGGCATAAGCACTCTTCAAGTAGCCTAGCTACATAATTTTATATTAAAACATATTTTTGGAGGAAATAACAATGGCATTAAACATTGAAAATATTATTGCTGAAATTAAAGAAGCTACAATTCTTGAACTTAACGATCTTGTAAAAGCTATCGAAGAAGAATTTGGTGTAACTGCTGCTGCTCCTGTAGCTGCTGCCGCTGCTGGTGGTGAAGCTGCTGCTGCTAAAGACTCATTTGACGTTGAATTAACAGCTGCTGGAGACAAAAAAGTTGGCGTTATCAAAGTTGTTCGTGAAATCACAGGCGAAGGTCTTAAAGAAGCTAAAGCTATCGTTGATAACGCACCATCAGTTATCAAAGAAGGTGCTTCAGAAGCAGAAGCTAACGAAATCAAAGAAAAACTTGAAGCTGCAGGTGCTTCAGTTACTCTTAAATAAGAGTCATATCATAATTAGATTGCGGAATCCCTATTTACCAGTCTTTGAGAGCGATAAGCGATTGATAGAAACTGATAAATTGATTTGGTTTCCTGCCAAAAATCCTGCCAAAAATTCTTTGGCAGGATTTTTGTTTTAATAAACTTTCGGGGGTAGACACTAGATTGTCTACCCCATTTTTGCGTTTTGGAGGTAATTATGCAAAAGGAAGAACAGTCATCACGTCATATCGTGAAGAGCCATATCATGACCATCATGGGAGTTGATAATCTAAAAGCAACTCAACTGGTAAATGAAATGGAACAAACAGGTTTAATCCGATTTGATGAATTCGGGAATTTTGGACTTTTAGTCTTGGAGGGACAATCATGAAACGTATTACCGCTAATCAATATCAGACATCAGAGCGTTATTATAAACTCCCTAAAATTTTGTTTGAGAGTGAACGTTATAAGGATATGAAGCTGGAAGTTAAGGTAGCCTACGCGGTTTTAAAAGATCGGTTGGAGTTGTCTTTGAGTAAAGGCTGGATTGATGAGGATGGGGCTATTTATTTGATTTATTCCAATTCAAATCTGATGGCACTATTAGGCTGTTCAAAGTCAAAACTACTCTCTATCAAGAAAACCTTACGTGAATATGGCTTAATTGATGAAGTCCAACAGTCCTCTAGTGAAAGAGGTCGAATGGCAAATAAAATTTACTTGGGGGAATTAGAACATGAACCTACCCCAGTCTTACATACAGACGGGGCTAGTGTTAAAAAAACACTAGGGGAGTCTCAAAGAAAGACGGGGCCGGTCTTATATTCAGCCCCTAGTGAGACTGAAGGAAGTGAGACTAAATATAGTGAAACTGAAGGGAGTGACTTAGTTATGAAGGACGAGGAGGAGAGGCAGCTAGTAGATGAGAAAAAAGAAGAAAACTTTACTTCAAAAGTCGATGGCGTGACCAAGTACGATCGAGACTATATTTGGGGTTTGGTTCATGACCAGTTAAGACAGACAGGTCTATCTCAGTCTGCTAGTGACTATGCCATGATTTATTTTAGTGACCGGTATCAGTATGCATTGGAACAAATGCGATTTGCTCGGTCAGCCGAAGTAATAGCTGAATACGTATTTAATGGTGTGCTGTCGGAGTGGACCAAGCAACTGAGACGACAAGAAGTAAAAGGAGGTGAATAAGATGATTTGGTGGATACTAGGTGGAATCTATCTGATTTCTATCATCATTTTGATTGTTGAAATCATCCGTGCACCAGAAATGGATGATCATATATAAGCAAGAGTTTTACAAGTGTAAGGCTCTTTTTTAGTTGGAAAGAGAGGAAAAATGAAATTTTTAGATTTATTTGCTGGGATAGGCGGTTTTAGGCTAGGGATGGAATCACAGGGTCATAAATGCCTGGGCTTTTGTGAAATTGATAAATTCGCTAGAACATCTTATAAAGCCATGTTTAACACAGAAGGGGAAATAGAATACCATGACATTAAAGAGGTCACAGACCATGACTTTAGACAATTTAGAGGGCAAGTGGACATCATCTGCGGGGGATTTCCTTGCCAAGCATTTTCACTCGCAGGCAGACGATTGGGATTTGAAGATACTCGAGGGACTCTCTTTTTTGAGATTGCTCGAGCGGCCAAACAAATCCAACCACGTTTTCTATTTTTGGAAAACGTCAAAGGCCTACTCAATCACGACGAGGGACGGACGTTCGCCACAATCCTCTCCACGCTGGATGAATTGGGGTATGATGTCGAATGGCAGGTGCTTAACAGCAAGGACTTCCAAGTCCCGCAAAACAGAGAACGGGTCTTTATTATCGGACATTCTAGAAGATACCGTTCCAGATTCATATTTCCTCTCAGAAGAGAAGACAGCCCAGCTCATCTTGAAAGGCTAGGAAATATCAATCCCTCTAAACATGGTTTGAATGGTGAAGTCTATCTGACGAGTGGACTTGCTCCTACACTAACAAGAGGTAAAGGAGAGGGTGCAAAAATCGCCATTCCAGTCTTAACACCAGATAGACTAGAAAAACGCCAACATGGTCGTCGATTTAAGGACAATCAAGACCCTATGTTTACTTTGACCAGTCAAGACAAACACGGAGTTGTTGTCGCAGGAAATCTGCCGACTAGCTTTGACCAGACCGGTAGAGTATTTGACATTTCTGGCTTGTCACCGACCTTGACCACCATGCAAGGTGGAGACAAGGTGCCAAAGATTTTGCTGAGGGAGGAGCTGCCATTTCTGAAAATCAAGGAAGCCACTAAAACAGGGTACGCAAAGGCAACTCTTGGAGACTCTGTCAATCTGGCTTATCCAGACTCAACCAAACGTAGGGGACGTGTGGGAAAGGGAATATCCAATACTCTGACGACTTCAGACAATATGGGAGTAGTAGTTGCTGCTCTGGAATATCGACAGGATAAGTGGTATGAAGTCACAGGCATTGTCTTAGAGGGGAAACTTTATCGCCTGAGAATAAGACGACTGACACCAAGAGAGTGCTTCAGACTTCAAGGCTTTCCTGATTGGGCTTATGAAAGAGCAGAGAGTGTTTCTAGTAAGAGCCAACTATACAAACAGGCCGGCAATAGCGTGACTGTCACAGTTATTGAAGCCATTGCCAGAGAATTTAGAAGAACGGAAGAGGAAGAAAAACATGAACTTACTACATAAGAAAAGTATCCTAGATTGTACTGAATTAGAAGAACGTATTCACCAAGCTGAAACCAATCAGCTATTACAAAAGATACTGTCGCTCCCCAATTTTGATTGTGACTTTGAGGTAACTTTTGAAGATGATTACCACAAAGAGATGAATGATCCCCTATTCTACGAATCCAATCTTCATCAGATTTCGGATTTTATGGAAACTAGGGATATTAAAAATGGTGTAGATACACTATTGACGAAAGACAATCACCTGGCCTTTCGTGCCTTTGGTGAAAATTATTCTGCTAGGGGAAAGGAGGGCATTTTAACGACTCTAGTGACGGTCAAGTGCTTTGGTGAAGGACGGATGCCCATTGATATGAGTCGCTATTTCTCAACTCCTGAACCAACAGTTGAAAATAGCCTAACCCTATAAGGAGGTGCCTATGCTTGAGGTATATCTAGGAAATAATACCAATACAAATCAAGATTTACTAACCATTTTGACGACCTATGGAGTGGCTTATCGTTGTACAAAAGCATGTGAGGTAAACCGTGAAATCATACTGTCACTCTTTGCCAAAACCACGGATTGTTTTGAGTTGCTGTCGCCACGATTTCTTCGCTTTAAAAGTCAATATTCGATAAGTTTGAATGAGATGATTCAGCTCATTCTCCAAAAGCCAGACCAAAACCTTCGTCTGCCTCTCATTGTCTGTCAGAATCACGTCTATCCAGCTATTGGGCTAGACGAAGTACGTACTTTTCTTCCCAGACAGGTAAAAGAAGAGTTGTTTCAGGCCAGTCTGATGAAACAAGTGACAGGGTAGGTGTGAAGATGAATGAACGATTTTGGGACAATTTAGAAATCATTCTGGCTGAAAAAGACCTCACTTGGGCAGAACTAGCTCGCAAAGTATTCAACGGTCAATATGTTTATCCAAGTGAATTTAATCGCCTCTATCAAAAATTACGGCATTACAAATCTAATCGTCTGATGCCACAAATAAGATGGGTTGAGCGTATTGTTCTAGTCTTAGATATTGATTATGAAGATTTATTTAAGAGGTGACAATGATAAGGATAGTGTTGTTTTATCTAGCCATACAGCTTAACGGTCTTCTGGTGAGTTTATTCCTGAAAGAGTATCTGACAATAGAGGGTATAGTCTTGCTACAATTGGTCCTATTAAGTGTGACTTGCTTAGAGATTGCCCGTCATAAAACTGTTCCATTAAAAATTGTGGGCGTACAAAATCGCCTAAGTTGGTTGCTTCTTGGCTTTGTGGCTATGGTTGCTTTTGCAGTCTTCATCAGTTTCCTATTTCCAGTTCAGACTAGGAATCAAGCAGTATTGGTACAAGTAGGAAAACAGGTTCCTCCTATTATCTTTTTATTGTTTCTGGTCAATGCAAGTATTCTTGAAGAGATTGTTTACAGGCAATTGCTGTGGGAAAAATTGACATTCCCTTTTGAACAAATAGGCGTGACCAGTTTTCTCTTTGTTCTATCCCATGGACCTAATCAGTTAGGGAGTTGGCTCATCTATAGCTGTCTTGGCTTGACCTTGGCTGTTGTTCGATTGAAAACTGATTGTATGACGGCAATCGCCTTACATTTACTTTGGAATAGTTTGGCTTATGTCGTAACTTTCTTGTGATACCAAAATCAAGAGTGCTTCCGTATTATGGAAGCACCTTATGTTTGATAGGGAATCGAAAAAAGAGGAGGCCACTATGTCATCTGAACAACAAGAACGTCAAGCGATGCAATACGTAGAAAGAAGTAGTTTATTGACAGTCAGAACCCTCTTAAAACTCTTAGAATGGTCGGCTAGGCAAGCCTTAGCTCAAGATTCAGCTTATAAGATTGGGGTTCAAAAAATGGAAGAACTCCTTCAAAGTCCTTACGCCATTGAAGCGATTGATGTTAGTAAAGACATACTGGATAAGCCAATCGATGTGGAGAAATTTAAGGAGTTGATGGAGTCAGAAAAACTGCCAATCGCAATTAGTTGGCAAAAAGACTATCTCTACTTTTATGCCAAGGATAAGACCTTGCTCGATCATCACTTGGATGAATTGTTGAAGAAACTGATGTCTAATCCAGAGAAGCTAGAAGGTTTAACCTTTGATAAAACCTTGGACCAAGAGATAGAACTGGCCAAAGAGAAAATTAGAGTGACAGAACTTTCGGCAGTAAAAACCAAGGAGGTGACCTTGTAATGTATTCCAGGCAAAAAGCATTTGTCTTTGGACTCTTGGGTCTCGCCTTTGGCTATTTCTGCCATCGTCTAACCCTACTCTATGATAGTTTAACTAATGCCCCACCTATGGAACGTATTGCCTACCTCTTAGGAGAGGGGTTAAATCAGGTTTTCAATCCTTTATGGCTATTTTCCTTTACTCAAAAATCTTTTCTTGCCTTTATCCTTGGGGTTCTAATGATGACGCTAGTCTATCTTTATGTATCGACAGGACAGAAAGTCTATCGGGAAGGGGAAGAATATGGTTCTGCACGATTTGGAACCAGTAAGGAAAAGCGGAACTTTTACAGTAAGAATCCTTTCAATGACACGATTTTGGCTCGTGATGTTCGTCTAACCTTGTTGGAAAAGAAGAAACCCCAGTTTGACCGAAATAAAAATTTGATTGTCATTGGGGGTTCTGGGGCAGGTAAGACCTTTCGCTTTGTGAAACCCAACCTTATCCAACTTAACTGTTCCAATATTGTCGTAGATCCGAAAGACCATTTGGCTGAGAAGACAGGTAAACTCTTTTTAGAAAACGGTTATCAGGTTAAGGTTTTAGACTTGGTTAATATGACCAATTCAGACGGTTTTAATCCCTTTCGTTATGTAGAAACAGAGAATGATTTGAACCGTATGTTAACGGTCTATTTTAATAATACCAAAGGAAATGGTTCTCGCAGTGATCCGTTTTGGGATGAGGCTTCCATGACATTGGTGAGAGCTATTGCCTCTTACTTGGTGGATTTTTACAATCCTCCAGGAAGTTCTAAGCAAGAGCAGGAAGCAAGACGTAAGCGTGGCCGTTATCCAGCCTTTTCTGAGATTGGGAAACTCATCAAACTCTTATCAAAGGGAGACAATCAGGACAAAAGTATACTTGAAGTCCTGTTTGAAGACTATGCTAAGAAATATGGTCATGAGAACTTTACCATGAGAAACTGGGCAGATTTTCAAAACTATAAGGATAAGACCTTGGATTCGGTGATTGCGGTCACAACAGCTAAATTTGCCCTCTTTAATATTCAATCGGTGATTGATTTGACGCAAAGAGACACTATGGATTTGAAAACGTGGGGCACTCAAAAGACCATGGTCTATCTTGTTATTCCAGACAATGATACGACCTTTCGTTTCCTATCTGCTTTATTTTTCTCTACGGTTTTCTCCACTTTGACCAGACAGGCTGATGTTGACTTTAAAGGGCAACTGCCTATTCATGTTAGAAGCTATCTGGATGAGTTTGCGAATGTCGGAGAAATCCCAGACTTCGCTGAACAAACCTCAACAGTCCGCTCTAGGAATATGAGTCTTGTGCCTATTCTCCAAAATATCGCTCAACTCCAAGGACTTTATAAGGAAAAAGAAGCTTGGAAAACTATACTGGGGAACTGTGACAGTCTCCTCTATTTGGGTGGGAATGACGAGGAAACTTTCAAATTCATGAGTGGACTTTTAGGCAAACAAACCGTTGATGTCAGAAGCACCAGTCGTTCTTTTGGGCAGACGGGTTCAAGTTCTACCTCTCATCAGAAAATTGCTCGTGACTTGATGACGGCTGATGAAGTTGGAACTATGAAACGAGATGAGTGCCTCGTACGCATTGCAGGGGTTCCTGTTTTTCGAACCAAGAAATATTTTCCTCTCAAACATAAACATTGGAAGTTGCTCGCTGATAAGGAAACCGATGACCGTTGGTGGAACTATCACATCAATCCCTTGGCTAAAGAGGAAGAATTGGACTTGTCAGACTATCAAATAAGGGATTTAAGCACAGAAACGTCACTACATTAATAGAAATGAGGAAAAATATGAATCAAAAACTAACAGGCTTTGTTTACGGAGTGGACGCCAGCTCCATGTTCTCCCAGGCCATGTCTCTATTACAAAAAGGCTTGATTGCAGTAGGAGCCTTTCTTGTAGTCATGGGCATTATCAACCTTTCAACCAACATTAAAGATGGTGGGCCAGGCGTCCGAAATGCCATTTTAGAAATTGTTGGTGGTGTCATGGTGGGAGCCGCAGGTGCTTTTGTGACACAGATTACCATTTAGAGGAGGTCAGAACATGACATGATGATGAATTTTACGTCACCTTTTGTATTTCTAGCCTCTGAAAAAGTGTCAAGCGATAGCCTTTTTGAAGGGTTTCAGGTCGATTTAGAATCAACTGCTAACTTGGTTAAGTCACTGGCGGACTTTAATCCGACGGTTTGGTCTTACATGACAGCCATTACCAAGGGTATTATGCAGCCCTTGGGAGTAGCTATTCTTGCGGTAGTTCTTGTACTCGAATTTTCAAAAATGGCCAAGAAAATCGCAAACTCAGGCGGTGCAATGACCTTTGAAGCCATAGCACCTATGATTGTCAGCTACATCATGGTCGCGGTCGTGATTACCAATACGACGGTTATTGTGGAAGCCATTATTGCCATTGCCTCATATGTTATTGAACAAGTGGCAAGTCTTGTCACGAATGGTGGTGCTAATTATGATACCATCTCAGGCATTAAGGGATCTGGAATTGTAGGAAAAATGATTATTGGCTTTTTTGCGATTCTCATTTGGTTGGTACGAATGGCCAGTATTATGGTTGTCAATATCTTGATTACCATTCGCTTTATCCAACTCTATCTGATGATTCCTTTTGCCCCTGTTACCATTCCGACCTTCCTTAGTGATGACTGGAGAAGTGTTGGGATTGGTTACCTTAAAAACATCATGGTCTATGCCGTTCAAGGTATTTTGATTTTTCTAATTGTATCTCTTGTTCCCTTGTTTGAATCGGCTGGAAAGATTGCCGTATCAAATGGAGCTGGAGTGATGGAATCACTCGCCATTATGTTTGGTGGCTTGGTACAGGCCATATTGTTAATCATTGCCTTGGTTGGCAGTCAACGAACCGCCCGAAGTATTTTGGGGATGTAGGAGGAAGGGAGTCACTATCTCGCCTCCTCTTTTTATAGCTTATTTAGATTGGAGAACATTTATGAACACACGTGTCTTTAAGGACATCTCAAAGGTTCAACACAGGGCATGGCTGGGATTTACAACTAGACAGGTTATTTTTGTATTTCCAGCTGTCGCCCTAACCATTTTGGTTTTGGGCTTGAACCTATTTTATTGGCAATTTGGGGATTGGTTTGTCTATGGTTTTGTTTTTAGCTTTACCATTCCACTCATGTTATTTGGGGTCTATCGCCCCAACGATTTACCATTTGAAATATACCTCAAGTACCGTTTTCATTATGAACTAACGGTGCCAGACCGCACATTTACTGGAAGAAAAGGAGACCAACGTGAAAAAATTAAAACACTCAATGAAATCAAAGACCTCTTCTAATGACAAAAAGCAAAAGACGAAAACACAGAAACAGGAAATCAGCCCTTCTACCGTAAATACGTTAGCCTATCAAGGACTTTTTCAGAATGGCCTTATGCAGGTCAGTCCAAGCTATTTCTCACAAACCTATCTCTTAGGAGATGTTAATTACCAAACAGTTGGCTTAGATGATAAGGGAGCTATCGTGGAGAAATATTCCGATTTAATCAATTCACTGGATGATAAGACCAATTTCCAACTGACTATTTTCAATCAAAAAGTTAATTTGGAAAAATTTCGTAAGAGTATTCTCTATCCCTTGCAGGAAGATGGGTTTGATACTTATCGTGATGAATTGAATCGCATGATGGATGCCAACTTAGAGGCGGGTGAGAACAACTTTTCAGCTGTCAAGTTTCTTTCATTTGGCAAGAGCGACCAAACACCAAAACTAGCTTTTCGTTCTCTGTCACAGATTGGGGAATATTTCAAGAGTGGCTTTTCAGAGATTGATGTATCTCTTGGTTTACTTGGTGGAGAGGAGCGAGTGAATGTCCTTGCGGATATGTTACGAGGTGAAAATCATTTACCGTTTTCTTATAAGGATTTGACTCTCTCAGGTCAATCCACCAAACACTTTATTGCCCCAACCTACCTTTCCTTTAAACACAAGAATCATATTGAATTGGACGATCGATTATTACAGATTGTTTATGTTCGCGACTATGGCATGGAGTTAGGGGATAAATTTATTCGAGACCTCATGCAGTCAGATTTGGAAGTGATGATTAGCCTACATGCCAAAGGCTCTACTAAGTCTGAAACCATGACCAAGCTACGAACCAAGAAGACCTTGATGGAATCACAAAAGATTGGTGAACAACAAAAAATGGCTCGGACTGGAATCTATTTGGAGAAGGTCGGCCATGTTCTTGAGAACAACATCGATGAAGCTGAAGCTCTTCTTCAAACCATGACCCAAACAGGAGATAAACTGTTTGACACCGTATTTCTAATTGGCGTGCTAGCGGATACTGAAGACCAACTCAAACAATCTCTTGATATTATCAAGCAAGTGGCAGGGTCTAATGATATGATTATTGATAACTTGACCTATATGCAAGAAGCTGCCTTTAATAGTCTCTTGCCATTTGGGAAGAACTATCTCGAAGGTGTTTCTCGGTCTCTATTGACTTCAAATATTGCCGTGAATGCACCTTGGACTTCCGTAGATATTCATGACAAGGGTGGGAAATTTTATGGCATCAATCAAATCTCAAGTAATATCATCAGTATTGACCGTGGCAAGTTAAATACTCCATCAGGTTTGATTTTAGGGACTTCTGGAGCTGGCAAAGGGATGGCGACAAAACACGAAATCATCTCAACTAAGCTCAAGGAAGCAGATAGTGATACTGAAATTATTATTGTTGACCCAGAAAATGAGTACAGTATTATCGGTCAAGCCTTTGGTGGGGAGAGTATTGATATTGCCCCAGACTCTACCACCTTCTTAAATGTCTTAGAACTATCTGATGAGAATATGGATGAGGACCCAGTTAAGGTCAAATCCGAATTTCTCTTGTCTTGGATTGGAAAGCTCTTGGACCGCAAAATGGATGGTCGTGAAAAATCCTTGATAGATCGTGTGACACGCTTGACATATAAGCATTTTGACACACCGTCCTTGGTCGAATGGGTCTTTGTCTTATCTCAACAACCTGAACAGGAAGCTAAGGACTTGGCACTGGATATGGAACTCTATGTGGAAGGGTCGCTGGACATATTTTCACATCGGACCAATATTAAAACAGACAGTCATTTCCTGATTTACAATGTCAAAAAGCTAGGCGATGAGTTAAAACAAATTGCCCTCATGGTTATCTTTGACCAAATTTGGAATCGGGTGGTCAAAAACCAAAAGCTAGGGAAGAAGACCTGGATTTACTTTGATGAAATGCAGCTACTCTTATTGGACAAGTATGCCTCTGATTTCTTTTTCAAACTTTGGAGTCGTGTCCGTAAGTATGGGGCGATACCGACAGGTATTACTCAGAATGTAGAAACGCTTCTTTTGGATGCCAATGGCAGACGCATTATTGCCAATAGCGAGTTCATGATTCTTTTAAAACAGGCTAAGAGCGATCGCGAAGAATTGGTGCATATGCTTGGGCTTTCTAAAGAGCTGGAGAAGTACTTGGTCAATCCTGAAAAAGGGGCAGGCTTAATTAAGGCCGGTTCCACCGTTGTTCCGTTCAAGAATAAGATTCCGCAACACACCAAGCTCTTTGACATCATGAGTACGGACCCTGAAAAAATGAGGACATGAGATGAAAGAGGATAAAAAGCTAGTCAAACAGGCTAGGCAAAACTTTCGAAGCAACTTAAAATCAGCTCGTATGCATTATCGGAAAGAAGTTAGGACCTTAAAACAGACTGTTCCTAAAAAAGGAAGATTTCGAAAATCAGCCAAAAATTCTCTGTTTCAGGAAAAGAAAACAGAGTTAAAAGGAAATCTACTCAGTAGCCAAAAGGAAGCAGAAGAGAAGTTCATAAAGGAAATTACCTATGTTTCTCCTAGACTGTTGAAGGCAAAGGAAATCAAGAACTATCGACTTCCGCAAGCTCAAGAACGTTTGCGGACGGCAAGAAAACATCTGTCAGAAGTGAAACTAAGTGAGAAACAGCAGGTAGTTAATCCCAAGTTTACTTTCCAAAAAGAAAATCCTTCCCTGAAGTCTCGCTTTCAGTTTCACCAAGAAAAATCATTTGATCGGCTAAGTGCAGAAAAAGACGTAAGTTCTGCCAAGCGTGAGGTTAAACAACTCAAGAAAGTCCAAAAGACTAAGAAAAACTCTACCAAAGTCAAAGCTGGATTAGGCTTGGCTGCATCTGAATCCCTTGACCTGATAGCACAGGAGGATGATTTAGATGGTCTAAGAACCATGAAGGATACTAGTTTGAAAGCCAGACGCTATGGCAGGTTTACTTATCAAGCAGGTAAGGTGGCAGTAAAAAGTGGACAGACTGGTGTGCGGTTTACCAAAACAAAATTTTCTCATGGAAAGGAACGATTCCAGAACTTCAAAAAGGGAAAAGGATTCACACGCCAGAAACCTCTTAAACCAAGAAGACGCTACCAAACCTTTTTAAATCATGTCAGAAAACAAAGTGTCGCAGGTTTTAAAGGAATCGTCCAAGCCATTAAGGGAAGTATGACTTTCTTTTCTGTCCTTGCGGGAAATCCTTTGACTTGGATTGTCTCAGGCATTCTCTTGATACTCCTTTTGATGATGAGCTTTTTCATGAGTGTTTCAGGTAGTAGTGTCATACAACAAGATGAAATAGAATTGAGTAAGAGTTATACCCACATGACGTGGGAAGATGCGGAACATACAAGAACCAACGATAAGGGAATTACCTTTTACACTAAGATTGATGAGGTCATGGTTTACATGAATCATCAATACCAAGACTACAAGTTAGATGATTTCATAGAGACAAGCGGAACAACCTACAAAGAATTTCTCAGTCAACTGTGGTCGGACTTAAACGGTGGAGATTCTATTAAATCCATGTCTGACTTATATAAAGAACCTGCTTACAAGCTGTCTGATGAGGACCAAGAAGAACTAAACGAATTGACCGAAGAAGGCAACTATTTAGCCCTTCAAGAATTGGACAATCCCTTTCAGGGACAGACCGATGAGGATAGTTTAAGCATGACCTACCGATATGGTTATGAGGTCATTGATGAGAAACCAACGCTTCATCATCATATCATCTTAGAAGCAAAAGAAGGTCAAGTCATTGTAGCTCCGATGGATGGCAAGGTATCTCTTGATGGAGAGAACGTTGTTTTGACATCTGGTAAGGGAGTGAATAAGACTAAACTAACCTTGTTTGGCATTCATTCAGGCCGAGTGAGTGAAAATCAACAAGTCTTGGCAGGAGATATTATTGGTCAGACCAAAGACGGAACGGGTCTAAAAGTCACCTATCAAAAGGTTGATGATGACACGGATAAGTTGGTCTATGTCAATCCAGCATTCTACTTTCCAAAAGTGATTCAGGTTCAGACCACCATTCTTCCAACTATCGGTCAGTTTGGCGGCGATGAGTTCGAGAGAGCCAAGGCAATTTATGACTATCTTAAAAGCAAAGGTGCGACCAATCAAGCTATCGCAGCCATTCTAGGTAACTGGTCGGTAGAATCCTCCATTAATCCAAAACGAGCTGAAGGCGACTATTTATCTCCACCTGTTGGTGCGACAGATAGTTCGTGGGATGATGAGGGCTGGCTCACACTTAATGGTCCAACTATATACAATGGACGTTACCCAAATATTCTCAAACGTGGTTTAGGCTTAGGCCAATGGACAGATACCGCGGATGGTTCACGCAGACATACTTTATTGTTGGAATATGCCAAAGGAAAACATCAAAAATGGTATGACTTAGGCTTACAACTGGATTTCATGTTGTATGGGGATAGTCCTTATTACACCAACTGGTTAAAGGACTTCTTCAAAAATTCAGGCAGTCCAGCTAGTCTTGCCCAGCTCTTTCTCATTTACTGGGAAGGAAATAGTGGTGATAAGCTACTTGAACGTCAAACACGAGCCAGTGAGTGGTATTACCAAATTGAAAAAGGCTTTAGTCAACCTAACGGTGGGACAGCACAAAGCGATCCAAAAGCACTTGAAGCTGTACGAGAAGACCTTTTTGAAAACTCTATTCCAGGAGGTGGTGACGGTATGGGTTACGCTTACGGCCAATGTACTTGGGGAGTCGCAGCCCGTATCAATCAACTGGGTCTAAAACTCAAAGGTAAAAACGGTGAGAAGATTCCAATTATCAGTACCATGGGCAATGGCCAAGATTGGGTACGAACAGCCGCAAGTCTCGGTGGAGAGACAGGGACAAGTCCACAAGAAGGAGCTATCCTTTCCTTTGCGGGAGGAGGACATGGCACCCCAACAGAATACGGACATGTGGCTTTTGTGGAGAAAGTCTACCCAGACGGTTCATTCCTTATCTCAGAAACCAACTACAATGGCAATCCAAACTATACCTTCCGTAAATTATCTGGAGTGGATAGTAGCTTGAGTTTTGCTTATACGACGAAATAAAAAAGGATATGCTAACAATAACTTGATTAGTTAGCATATCCTTTTCCTTTAATGTCACGATTACCTAGTGGGGCAGTTAAAAGTTTTAATCAGAGTCAGTAGAAATAATAATTGTAATAAGACTAATCATCTCATCAAGCACATTTGCAAGTGAAATTCCTTTTGTATAACTATATTTTTTTGAATAATTTTGCCATTGTTGATTCTGAGTAGGATCAGATTTGAATCTCTCGAGTAGTTCAATAATTTTTTCGAAATCGAGCTCAGTTTCGCGATAGGAAAAAGTTCTTTGGCAAGCATTTTTTAACTGATTGAAATCAATATCTTTTTTCTTCAATTTTGAAAGAATATAAACATCGTAAAAGTCTTTGCTTCTGCTGTTCAAGAAGTTTCGTGAATAGATGGTTTGGAGTTTTTCAGCTAGAATTGTTTCAATTGTATAAGCAATGATTGGAAAATTGTCTTCATCAAAAATAGCTTTATAGTCGTATGTTATCGGCTGAGGAGTTACAACATCACCTGTCGCAATATCCAAATGGATAACTTGTTTAATATTCTCAAGTTGGCACGAAATTGTTGCTCGATAGCCACCATAGTCATCACTTTCTTTAATAGTTGTGATTGATTGAATCACAAAAGATATACCTTCTTCGGAATCTGCTAAAATTTCCTTGAGTTGCTGTTTAACAGTTTCTTCTGAGAGTGTTATTTGATGGAATAAAAAGTCAATATCAACAGTGCTACGAGATTCAACTCCGATGACATTCGACAGTAGGAATCCTCCTTTGAAGATATAGTGATTTGAATAAGAACTTTGACTTAATTTTTTCAAAATGACTTCTAGGAAGTAATAGGTCATCACGGAATTAAAGGTTAAACCAGTATTCTTTGATATTTTATGACAGAGTGCTGTTAATTTAGCTTTGTTCATATTAGAACCTCCAGAGTTTGTTTAACTTTTTCTAAAGTATTCATTTTTGTCGCATATTCATAGAGTTTTGCTAGATTTTTTTTAGGATAGTTCCCATAAGATTGAAGTGTCTTGACAAAGAGTTCGGAATCAATCTTTTCTCGATGTATTACAAAATCACAAATAATACGTTCAAAATCATATACCCTTACGTTGTTTCCCATAGGAGTAGGTACAGTAGTCATTCCCAGCTCGCTGTATTCTTTAGAGACAAAGTGAATGTTTAGATTAGCTGGAGGAGTATTAAAGCGGTAGCCTCTAGGAACTGTCACATCAAAATATTGTGGAATTTCATCTGTAAACTGTTGTAGATACAGTGCCGAAATATAAGAGAAAATAGCCTTAGGAAAACGATATTGAAAGAAGTAGTATTCATCATAGTCTCCGTTTTGGGTTAGGAAAATACCTTTTTCAACTCGGAAGATAATGCCTTCTTTCTCTAGTCTTGTCAGATATATTGTTGGAATACCTAGTGCTTTACAATCTTTGTTTGTGACAATGCCATTGTTCTTTTCTATAAAATCGAGTAGAATCTCTTTTTTTGACATACGGCCCCCCACTTGTTGCTTTTACACTACAATTTTACAATATTTGTGGTATAAAAGCAACATTTTCTTTTCCCTCAATTTATTGTGATAACAAAATCAAGCCTTCTTTTTTATGATGGTATTGAACTTGGGCTACGAGCTGTACAAAAAAAGAGAGTTTCTCATAGAACGGAAAGTTCTTCGTCAAAACTCCTATTTTTGTCGTGCTCGCTAACGCCCTCGTATCTAATAAAGAGTGACAGTTTGTTGCTACATAAAAAAGAAAAGAAGGACTATTTATGACCAAAACATGTAATCATCACTTTCTTGTCAATCAGGAAAAAGGCGAGAAACACGTCTTTCGCAAGAGTAAAAAATATCGCACTCTATGTTCCGTTGCCCTTGGAACCATGGTGACGGCTGTTGTTGCTTGGGGAGGAACGGTTGCACATGCCGATGAAGTTACAACTTCAGTTGACACCACCATTCAACGAACGGAGAATCCAGCCACAAATTTACCAGAAGCACAACCAAACCCTGTATCTGAACAAACTGAAAGTATGGCATCAACTGGACAATCTAACGGTGCGATTGCTGTTACCGTACCACATGATACGGTAACACAAGCAGTTGAAGAAGCAAAGGCTGAAGGTGTTTCTACGGTTGAAGATAGTCCAATGGATTTAGGAAATACAAGATCTGCGGTAGAAACCAACCAACAAATTTCAAAAGCAGATGCAGATACCCAAAAACAGGTTGAGACTATTAATGAAGTCACTAAAACCTACAAAGCTGATAAAGCGACATACGAATCGAATAAAGCTCGCATCGAACAGGAAAATAAGGAGCTGTCACAGGCCTACGAGGGGGCCAACCAAACTGGTAAAGAGACAAATGCTTGGGTTGATACTAAAGTCAATGACCTAAAAGCTCGGTATGCAGATGCTGATGTGACAGTAAAAGAACAAGTAGTTTCATCAGGAAATGGGACATCTGTCCTTGACTATACAAACTATGGCAAGGCTGTTGAAACCATTCAATCAACTAACGAACAAGCTGTAGCGGATTATCTAACAAAGAAAACAAAGGCAGATGATATTGTTGCGAAAAATCAGGCCATTCAAAAAGAAAATGAAGCTGGACTTGCTAATGCAAAGGCAGATAATGAAGCCATTGAAAGGCGTAATCAGGCTGGTCAAGCAGCTGTTGATGCTGAAAACCGTGCAGGTCAAGCCGCAGTAGATCAAGCTAATCAGGAGAAACAACAATTAGTTTCAGATCGTGCAGCCGAGATTGAAGCTATTACAAAACGTAATAAAGAAAAAGAAGCCGCAGCCAGAAAAGAGAATGAAGCGATTGATGCCTATAATACCAAAGAAATGGAACGCTATCAACGTGACTTGGCCGAGATTTCAAAAGGTGAAGAAGGTTATATTTCTGAAGCCCTTGCTCAAGCCCTCAATCTCAACAACGGTGAACCCCAAGCACAACATGGGGCCATTACCCGAAATCCTGATCAGATCATTTCAACTGGCGATGCTTTGCTGGGAGGCTACTCAAGAATATTGGATTCAACAGGATTCTTTGTCTATGACATGTTCAAAACAGGTGAGACTCTTAGTTTTAACTATCAAAATCTTCAACATGCACGATTTGATGGTAAAAAGATTAGTCGTGTGACTTACGATATTACCAACCTTGTATCACCAGCTGGAACCAATGCCGTGAAATTGGTTGTGCCAAATGATCCAACCGAGGGTTTTATTGCCTATCGAAATGACGGAAACGGTGACTGGCGAACAGACAAGATGGAGTTTCGTGTAGTTGCCAAGTATTACTTGGAAGACGGTTCACAAGTTACCTTCTCCAAAGAAAAGCCAGGAGTCTTCACACACTCTTCCCTCAATCATAATGACATTGGTTTAGAATATGTCAAAGATTCATCTGGGAAATTTGTGCCGATTAATGGTTCAACTGTTCAAGTGACTAATGAAGGTCTAGCACGTTCTTTGGGTTCCAACCGTGCAAGTGATTTGAATTTACCTGAGGAATGGGATACCACATCAAGTCGTTATGCTTATAAAGGAGCTATTGTCTCAACAGTTACATCAGGTAATACCTACACAGTAACCTTTGGCCAAGGCGATATGCCACAGAATGTTGGCTTGTCATACTGGTTCGCCTTAAATACCCTACCAGTGGCACGTACAGTAACACCATATAGTCCCAAACCTCATGTAACGGTGGAACTTGAACCCATTCCAGAACCTATTACGGTAACACCAGATATCTATACACCAAAAACATTTACACCAGAAAAGCCTGTAACTTTCACACCAAAGCCTTTGGATGAAGTAGTGCAGCCTAGTCTAACTTTGACCAAGGTAACCTTGCCTGTCAAACCTATTCCAAAAGAACTTCCAACGCCACCACAAGTACCAACTGTCCATTATCATGCGTACCGTTTGACGACAACTTCAGAGATTATGAAAGAAGTGGTCAATAGTGACCAAGCTAATCTTCATGAGAAAACTGTCGCAAAAGATTCAACGGTGATTTATCCCTTAACAGTTGATGCCTTATCGCCCAATCGTGCCCAAACGACTAGTCTCATTTTTGAGGACTACTTGCCTGCTGGTTACCTATTTGATAAGGAAACAACACAAAAAGAGAATGGAAACTATGTCCTTAGCTTTGATGAGACTAAGAATTTTGTGACCTTAACCGCAAAGGAAAACTTGTTGCAGGAGGTAAATAAAGATTTAACTCAGGTTTATCAATTGACCGCCCCAAAACTCTATGGTTCTGTTCAAAATGATGGGGCAACCTATTCCAATAGTTACAAACTCCTTTTGAACAAGGGTACAACCAATGCTTACACAGTCACTTCAAATGTTGTAACGGTTCGTACACCAGGTGATGGGGAGACAACCACGCTCATTACACCAGATAAAAACAATGAAAATGCGGATGGTGTCCTCATTAATGACACGGTCGTAGCCCTTGGTACAACCAACCACTATCGTTTGACTTGGGATTTGGACCAGTATAAGGGAGATCGTTCTGCTAAAGAGACAATTGCACGAGGCTTCTTCTTTGTGGACGATTACCCAGAGGAAGTGCTTGATGTGGTGGAAAATGGCACGGCTATCACAACCCTTGACGGTCAGAAGGTATCAGGAATTACAGTTAAAAACTATGCTTCCCTAAATGAAGCCCCTAAAGACCTTCAAGATAAATTGGCTCGTGCTAAGATTACACCGACAGGTGCCTTTCAAGTCTTTATGCCGGATGACAACCAAGCCTTTTATGACCAGTATGTTCAAACAGGAACTTCTTTAGCTCTTTTGACCAAAATGACGGTTAAAGATAGTCTCTATGGTCAGACAAAGACCTATACAAACAAGGCTTATCAAGTTGATTTCGGCAATGGCTATGAAACCAAGGAAGTGACCAACACCCTTGTTTCACCAGAACCCAAGAAACAAAACCTAAACAAGGATAAAGTGGATATCAACGGGAAGCCCATGCTAGTGGGAACTCAAAATCACTATACTCTTTCATGGGACTTGGACCAATACCGAGGGATTAAAGCAGACAACTCTCAGATTGCACAAGGTTTTTACTTTGTGGATGATTATCCAGAAGAAGCTTTATTGCCAGATGAAGCAGCTATTCAGTTTGTCACATCTGATGGCAAAACAGTTTCAGGAATCACGGTGAAGTCTTATTCTCAATTATTAGAAGCTCCTAAAACGCTACAAGCAGCCTTTTCCAAACAAAAAATTCAGCCTAAAGGAGCTTTTCAAGTTTTCATGCCTGAGGACCCACAAGCCTTTTTTGAATCTTATGTGACCAAGGGGGAGAATATTACCATTGTCACTCCAATGACGGTTTTGGAAACCATGCTTAATTCAGGGAAGTCTTATGAAAACGTGGCTTATCAGGTGGACTTTGGGCAAGCCTATGAAACCAATACGGTGACCAATTTTGTCCCTAAAGTAACTCCACATAAGTCTAATACCAATCAAGAAGGTATTTCAATTGATGGAAAGACTGTTCTTCCGAATACGGTCAATTATTACAAAATTGTCTTGGATTACAGTCAATACAAGGATATGGTCGTGACGGATGATGTTCTTGCCAAGGGATTTTACATGGTAGACGATTACCCAGAAGAAGCCCTTACCCTAAATCCTGATGGCATTCAAGTTTTGGATAAGGATGGCAATCGTGTATCTGGTATCTCTGTCAGCACCTACGCTAGTTTGTCAGAAGCTCCGAAAGTTGTTCAAGATGCCATGGCTAAACGTCAGTTTACACCTAAAGGAGCCATTCAAGTTCTTAGTAGCGATGATCCAAAAGTCTTTTATGATACCTATGTGAAGACTGGTCAAACCTTAGTTGTCACGCTTCCGATGACGGTAAAAAATGAGTTGACCAAAACAGGTGGTCAGTATGAAAATACAGCCTATCAAATTGATTTTGGCTTGGCCTATGTCACGGAAACAGTGGTTAATAATGTTCCAAAATTAGACCCACAAAAAGATGTGGTGATCGACTTGTCTCATAAAGATGCCAGCCTTGACGGGAAAGAAGTGGCCTTGCATCAAACCTTTAACTATCGCTTGGTTGGAGCGATGATTCCAAGCAATCGTGCGACTGATTTATTTGAATATGGTTTTGAAGATAACTATGATGAAAAGCATGATGAGTATAATGGTGTTTATCGCAGCTATCTGATGACGGATGTCATCCTCAAAGACGGTTCTGTCTTAAAAGAGGGGACAGAAGTCACGAAATACACCTTGCAACAGGTAGATACAGAAAATGGCCTCGTGTCAATTTCATTTGATAAATCCTTCTTAGAGACTGTCTCTGATGATTCAGCCTTTCAGGCAGATGTTTACCTTCAAATGAAACGGATTGCGGCTGGTCAGGTGGAGAATACCTATCTCCATACAGTGAATGGCTATGTCATTAGCTCAAATACAGTTGTAACACATACACCTCAACCTGAAGAACCAAGTCCAAATCAACCCACTCCACCTCAACCACCAATTGAGACTATTGAACCGCCTGTTCCAGCAAGTATTTTGCCAAATACAGGGGAACAGGAATCCCTTTTGGGCTTGATTGGAGCTGGTATTCTACTTGGTACGGCTTATGGACTGAAGAAAAAGGAGGAGAAGTAGATGAATCCAAAAACTATTTATGAAAAGGATTCAGACCAGGATGGTCTGACAGATGCTCAGGAACTAGCTTTGGGAACCGATCCGCAGTCTGTTGACACAGATGGTGATGGTCAAGCTGATTTAGAGGAGCTACAATCTGGACATTCACCATTAGTCCCACAAAAGGAGTTGTACAATGACTTGGAACTTTGACACCATGAAAGAGGCTTTGTCTGAAATGGAGAAGGTCGATTACCAAGAGTTTATCAAGGCTTTTCTCTCTTTGGAATTAAGTATTTCTAATAGAACAATCCTCAATCAGGTTTATCAAGATTATATGGATGAGGATGACCTATCCTTGATAAGTGATGAGCTACGAGTTAAAGTTGATAGTTATCAGGATGAAGTACAGGCAGATATGACTGACATTCTGGAAAAGCTGTACCGAACAGGTGAAGGCTCTAATTTTATTATGGATTTAATGTCCTCAAATAGTCTCTCAGAAACCTTGGAACAGTATGAGGTTTTGGATAGTGACGATTATTCACCACTTAGCCTTGAAACCTTACAGGCCATGATCCAACAGGACTTGGCTATTTCCAGTCAGGATTATTTTGGAGATTTGGTTCACCTTGCCTTGCAAAAAGATTTACTAGACCAGAAAAGTCATTTCTTACAACACTATGTGGCAATTGTAATGGAAGGTATTCCACAAGAAAGAGACCAACGAACCTTGGTCCTAGATTAACTCAAAGGGCTGAGAAACACTCTCAGCCCTTTTAAAATGGGAGGGAAAATGAATCAAGAAGTCTTACTACAAATGATGAGAGCCACTATTCCTCGTGATAGAGCCTTGCTTGAGGCATTTTTATATTACCAAGCAGAGCATTTTGATGAGGAGTGGGATAGTCTTATTCATCAGTTTATGACCAATAGGCAAGAAATAAATAAGTCTGTTCAAGTACTTCACTTTGAGACAGATGTTTCAGCTTTTGTCCAGGCTAGTCCTTATGATACTGCTCATGATCTATTGACCTATACACAAGTTTTCGGCCAAAGTGGTCTTCAAAAACTAGATAAACTATCGCCGTCTGAAAAAAACTTGGTGATAGAAGTGGCCTTGTTCAATCTGGCCACTCGTTTTCAATTATTGGATTCCAATGGACACTACCAAACCATATCGCCGGATTCACTCTTACAAAAGAGTAGGGGAGCTAATTTGGTCAATGTGTATCGTGTGGCTAATAATTTAGCGGATCGTATTAGTCGAGATATTGAACAGTTTCTCTTAACTTACGAGCCTGAGCTTGAAACTAGAGCTGATGAAACTGTTCTAGAAAATGAAGAAACTGTTGATGAGCACAAAACAAGTGTTCATCAAGCAATATCTTTTCGAGAAGAGGGCTCTCTGGTTATTGCTAGTTTGGATGTAGATTTGTCTCAACTAGATGTTCAAATAGGAAAAACCAGTCATCTGCCAGCTTATGAAGAGTTATCCTTACGACGTAAATTTGAGATTCTAACATATTTTGACCAAATTCGAAATGAACGTTCCAAAGTCCCAAGTTTTAGACGAGGTGATTTTGACACAGAGATGGAAATGACACCAGTCTTTGATGGCGAGGAATTACTTACTTATCTCGAAGCTGATGGCAGTCCCTATGAGCTGAAACGAACGCTGACTACAGTCGAAGAAAAGGAATTAGAAAAAATTGGACAAGCCATTAGGATAGAAAATCAAGAAAAATTGACTCAGCTAGGGATTGATTTATCTCAGTTTGACCCAGACCGAGTCGGTATTTTATTGGATGCAGCAGGTCGTTTTCGTTTAAAAAATGCAGACCTTGCTTTACTAGGTGGTTATCCCAAAGCCTCGGTAACTCAACTAGCCCTTGCGACAGAACTACTCCAAATGGGACTAAGTCATGAAAAGGTTGAATTTTTCTTTGGTAGCCAGCTTTCCATTGAAGAGCTGCGACAAGTTGCCTACGCCTTTTTATACCAAGAACTCAGCAGAGAAGATGCGGAGCAATTTGAAAAAGATAAAGGTAATCAGCCAGATTTAACTCTCAGAGATTGGAAAAGCAAGCTAGAGAAAGCTGAGGGAAAAGAAGTAGTTGATGAAGAATTCGCGGAAAATCCACTGGTTCAGAGAGTATTGGACACTTATCCTCTGGGGTCATTGGTTTCCTATAAGGGACAGGACTTTGAGGTCATGTCGGTCAGCGATGCTCGATTGAACGGTTTGATTCGGATTGAGTTAGTCAATGACTTTTCGGATATCATTGAACAAAATCCAGTTCTTTATGTGAGGACCTGGGAAGAAGTCAGTCAGGCACTTCATCAGCCAAAGGCAGAACCACAAACAGAGTTAGAAGAAGCGGACCAAGAATTAAACCTATTCTCATTTCTGGAAGAGGAGCCAGTTCAGAGTATTGGACTATTGGAACCAGATGATTCAGAAAATGGTCATAACGATACTGATCTTGAAGAAACAGATAATCAAATTCCTGAAGAGGAAGTCGTCGAAACAATTCCAGAGATTCCAGTAACGGACTTTTATTTTCCAGAAGATTTGACGGACTTTTATCCTAAGACTGCTAGAGATAAGGTTGAGACAAACATTGTGGCCATTCGTTTGGTAAAAAATCTAGAAGTAGAGCACCGCAATGCTTCACCAAGTGAACAAGAACTCCTTGCCAAGTATGTAGGCTGGGGTGGACTAGCCAATGAATTTTTTGATGACTATAATCCAAAATTTTCTAAGGAACGAGAAGAACTGAAGAGCCTAGTCACAGATAAAGAGTATTCGGATATGAAACAGTCCTCCCTGACAGCCTATTACACAGACCCATCCCTGATCCGTCAGATGTGGGATAAGTTGGAAAGAGATGGCTTTACAGGTGGCAAAATCCTAGATCCTTCCATGGGAACAGGGAATTTCTTTGCGGCTATGCCAAAACACTTAAGAGAAAAGAGTGAGTTGTATGGCGTAGAGTTAGATACTATTACAGGAGCTATTGCCAAACACCTTCATCCCAATAGTCATATTGAAATTAAGGGATTTGAGACGGTGGCTTTTAACGACAATAGTTTTGATTTGGTGATTTCAAATGTGCCCTTTGCCAATATACGAATTGCGGATAATAGGTACGATAGGCCTTACATGATTCATGACTACTTTGTCAAAAAGTCACTTGATTTGCTTCATGATGGTGGACAAGTAGCGATTATCTCTTCCACAGGAACTATGGATAAGCGAACAGAAAACATCTTACAAGATATTCGTGAGACAACTGAATTTCTTGGTGGGGTTCGACTGCCTGACTCTGCCTTTAAGGCCATTGCAGGAACGAGTGTCACAACGGATATGTTATTCTTCCAGAAACACTTAGACAAGGGATATGTGGCAGACGATTTAGCCTTTTCAGGTTCCATTCGCTATGACAAGGATAGTCGCATTTGGCTCAATCCTTATTTTGATGGAGAATACAATAGCCAGGTGCTAGGAACCTACGAGGTCAGGAATTTTAACGGAGGAACACTTTCTGTTAAGGGGACTAGTGATGACTTGATTGCAAGTGTTGAAACAGCTCTAAATCACGTTAAGGCCCCAAGAGAGATTGATAGAAATGAGGTCATCATTAACCCAGATGTGTTGACCAAACAAGTCAATGATACCTCCATTCCAGCTGAAATGAGGGAAAATCTAGGTCAGTACAGTTTTGGTTATCAGGGGTCTACAGTTTACTATCGAGATAACAAAGGCATTCGAGTCGGAACCAAGACGGAAGAAATCAGTTACTATGTCGATGAAGAGGGCAACTTCAAAGCATGGGACACCAAACATTCTCAAAAGCAGATTGATCGCTTTAATGCCTTAGAAGTGACTGATAACACTGCTCTGGATGTCTATGTGACCGATGATGCAGCCAAACGTGGTCAGTTTAAGGGGTATTATAAAAAGACAGTTTTCTATGAAGCTCCATTGTCTTATAAAGAAGTGGCACGTATCAAAGGAATGGTCGATATTCGCAATGCCTACCAAGAAGTTATTGCCATTCAACGCTATTATGACTATGATAAGGAGACCTTTAACCACTTGTTAGGCAAACTCAATCGTACCTATGATAGCTTTGTCAAACACTATGGGTATTTGAATAGTGCTGTGAACCGCAATCTTTTTGATAGTGATGATAAGTATTCGCTTCTTGCTAGTTTGGAAGATGAAAGTCTGGATCCAAGTGGAAAGTCTGTTATCTATACTAAATCCCTTGCCTTTGAGAAGGCTCTAGTGCGTCCTGAAAAAGAGGTTAAAAAGGTGCATACTGCCCTTGATGCCTTAAATTCGAGCTTGGCTGACGGACGAGGTGTTGATTTCGCTTATATGATGTCTATCTATCAGGTTGAATCGCAGATGACCTTGATTGAGGAGTTAGGCGACCTCATTATGCCTGATCCTGAGAAGTATTTGAATGGAGAATTGACCTATGTTTCTCGCCAAGACTTTCTTTCAGGGGATGTCGTCACTAAGTTAGAAGTGGTAGATCTATTCGTCAAACAAGACAATCAGGACTTTAACTGGTCACATTATGCGGGACTTCTAGAAGCTATCAAACCAGCCCGTATTACTTTGGCAGACATTGATTATCGAATCGGTTCACGCTGGATTCCTCTGGCTGTTTATGGAAAATTTGCCCAAGAAACCTTTATGGGGAAAGCCTATGAACTGTCAGACCAAGAAGTAGCGACAGTCCTAGAAGTCAGTCCCATTGACGGGGTTATCACTTACCAATCTAAGTTTGCCTACACCTATTCCAACGCAACGGATAGGAGTTTAGGTGTCCCTGCTTCACGCTATGATAGTGGTCGAAAAATCTTTGAAAATCTCCTGAATTCCAATCAACCAACCATCACAAAACAAGTTGTCGAAGGGGATAAGAAAAAGAATGTGACGGATGTAGAGAAAACAACGGTCCTGCGTGCCAAGGAAACACACCTACAAGAACTCTTTCAAGGTTTTGTAGCAAAGTATCCAGAAGTCCAACAAATGATTGAAGACACCTATAATAGGCTCTACAATCGTACGGTATCAAAGTCCTATGATGGTAGTCATTTAACCATTGATGGACTTGCTCAGAATATCTCCTTACGTCCTCACCAAAAGAATGCCATTCAACGAATTGTCGAGGAAAAACGTGCTCTACTAGCTCATGAAGTTGGTTCAGGTAAAACACTTACCATGCTTGGGGCAGGATTCAAACTGAAAGAACTCGGAATGGTACATAAACCACTTTATGTGGTGCCGTCTAGTCTGACTGCTCAGTTTGGTCAAGAAATCATGAAATTTTTCCCTACCAAGAAAGTCTATGTGACTACTAAGAAAGACTTTGCCAAAGCCAAACGCAAGCAGTTTGTGTCCCGTATTATTACAGGGGACTATGATGCCATTGTCATTGGGGATTCACAATTTGAGAAGATACCGATGAGTCGTGAAAAACAGGTCACCTATATCAATGACAAACTTGAGCAACTCCGAGAAATCAAGCTAGGAAGTGACAGTGATTACACGGTGAAAGAAGCGGAACGTTCGATTAAGGGATTAGAACACCAGTTGGAAGAACTCCAAAAACTAGAGCGAGATACCTTTATTGAGTTTGAAAACCTTGGAATTGATTTTCTTTTTGTGGATGAGGCTCATCACTTCAAGAATATCCGTCCAATCACTGGACTTGGGAATGTAGCTGGAATCACCAACACAACTTCTAAAAAGAACGTGGATATGGAGATGAAGGTGAGACAAGTACAGGCAGAGCATGGAGATAGAAATGTCGTTTTTGCGACAGGAACACCAGTTTCTAACTCTATTAGTGAACTTTTCACCATGATGGATTACATTCAACCTGATGTCTTGGAACGATACCTGGTATCAAATTTTGACTCCTGGGTTGGGGCTTTTGGGAATATCGAAAACTCCATGGAACTAGCCCCGACAGGAGATAAGTACCAACCCAAGAAACGGTTCAAGAAATTTGTCAACCTTCCTGAACTCATGCGAATCTACAAGGAAACTGCCGATATTCAGACCTCAGACATGCTTGATTTACCAGTACCGGAAGCTAAGATTATTGCGGTGGAAAGCGAGTTAACGCAAGCTCAGAAATACTATTTGGAAGAGCTGGTAAAGCGTTCAGACGCTATCAAGTCAGGTAGTGTTGATCCAAGTAGAGATAACATGCTTAAAATCACAGGAGAAGCCAGAAAACTAGCTATTGATATGCGGTTGATTGACCCTACTTACTCCTTATCGGATAATCAGAAAATCCTTCAAGTAGTCGATAATGTCGAGCGGATTTACCGTGATGGAGCTGGAGACAAAGCCACTCAGATGATTTTCTCAGATATTGGAACCCCTAAAAGTAAGGAAGAAGGGTTTGATGTCTACAATGAACTTAAGGACTTGTTTGTCGATCGAGGGATACCAAAAGAAGAAATTGCCTTTGTCCATGATGCCAATACTGATGAGAAGAAAAACTCTCTGTCACGCAAGGTCAATAGTGGAGAAGTACGGATTCTCATGGCTTCTACGGAAAAAGGGGGAACAGGATTAAACGTCCAATCTCGCATGAAAGCTGTCCACTATTTAGACGTTCCCTGGAGGCCCTCAGACATTGTCCAGCGAAATGGACGACTAATTCGACAAGGAAACATGCACCAGGAGGTAGATATTTATCACTATATTACTAAAGGGAGCTTTGACAATTACCTCTGGCAGACGCAGGAGAATAAGCTAAAGTATATCACCCAGATAATGACCTCAAAAGATCCTGTGAGATCAGCTGAAGACATTGATGAACAAACCATGACCGCCTCAGACTTTAAGGCATTGGCAACTGGGAACCCTTATCTCAAACTCAAAATGGAGTTGGAAAATGAACTGACAGTTTTAGAGAATCAAAAACGAGCCTTTAATCGCTCCAAAGACGAGTATCGCCATACCATTTCCTATAGCGAGAAGCACCTCCCTATTATGGAAAAACGGTTGAGTCAATATGATAAAGATATTGCCCAATCTTTGGCAACCAAGTCGCAAGATTTTGTCATGCGATTTGACAATCAAGCAATGGATAATCGTGCTGAAGCTGGGGACTATCTGCGAAAACTCATTACCTATAACCGCTCAGAGACCAAGGAAGTCAGGACACTTGCCAGCTTTAGAGGATTTGATTTAAAAATGACTACACGAGGTGCTAGTGAGCCCTTACCAGAAACCATTTCTTTAATGATTGTAGGTGATAACCAGTATACTGTCGCCCTTGATTTGAAATCAGACGTGGGAACCATTCAACGGATTAGTAATGCCATTGACCATATTATAGATGACCAAGAAAAGACGCAAGAGCTGGTAAAGGATTTAAAAGATAAGCTACGAGTAGCCAAAGTAGAAGTTGATAAAGTCTTTCCAAAGGAAGAGGACTATCAGCTTGTAAAGGCTAAGTATGATGTTTTAGCTCCCTTGGTTGAAAAAGAAGCAGAGATTGAAGAGATAGATGCAGCTTTGGCCAAGTTTAGTGAAGATACAACACCCCAAAAGAAGCAACAAATAGCACTCGAGATATAAGAAAAAAGGCTGACAAATAATTTTGAACGCGGTAAAATGAAGTCAAGAAATCACAAAAGGAGAATAGATCATGACCCAAACACTAGAAGAAATGCGTTATAAACTTGAAGAATGGTTGGCACAAGGCTATACAAGTCCAGAAGATAGGGCAAACTACCAAACTTTAAAGGAACAGTATGAAGATGAGACCTTTGATTACAGTTTTTCAAAGCGTGAAATTACTGGACAGCTGGAACTCATCATCAAAAGTCGTGAGAATGATTTTTCAAACTTAGATGAGGTGACGAAGACGGAATACCTTGACTTGGTTACCCAACTTGATGAACTTGACCAGGAACAAGCCAACTATTATCGTAAGCAATTAGCCTAGAAAGAGGTGTAAGATGTTGGAGCAAATTCTACAAAGTCTTTTGATTTTCGCAGCAATAGGACTGATGTTGTTTGTCCTTTATCGGATTGTGAAAGTTTCAGGTGCTTTGTTTCTTATCGGACTCATCAGTGGATTAGTCTTTATTGAAATCTATGGAATTTACCTCTTCTTTACTGAGAGATACCTCTATTCAGAAGATTTAGCAACTAATGGAGTTTGGAGTTTTACAGGATTTTTTATTGCTTTGAATCTATTTCTTGTTTTTAGCATTATTATGAAGTGGTGGAGAAATAGAATAGTTTAACACGGAGGATTACCAATGGGTAGTCCTTTTTCTTGTGATAAAATCTCCAAGCTAATCTTGATATGATGAAGCTATCACTAATAGAGGAGTAAGCCATGTTAAATAAAGTGAAAGCTCGATTTCTGATTGGAGTAGGAGGTTTAATCGCAGTCAGTTTTATGGTCATGATTGGCTAGACGATTGGCTCACAAACCATTTCAAAGCAAACAGAGAACCAAATACGAGCAGAAGCCAATAAACTTGTGTCAAAGAAAAAGCAGGAGGAAAGAGCGACAGTCCTATCAGATGAGCTTGTCAATGAATTTCTCACTCAATATTTCACCAAGGTCCAGCTGGGTGAAAATAACGCTCGTATCAAACCCTACATGACGGACTCGGCATTTTCAGAAGAGGAAGCAAATCAGAATAAAGCGATCAATCAAGTTTATAAAGACTATATGCTTGACTACCGATTTGAATCAGCCAGTATCTATGTCAATACAGAAAGCCATGTTGCACTTGCGGAAGTTTCCTATCAAGTAACTTATGTTTCTGATTTGAGTGAGCAACAACAGCGAACAACTCAGACAGAAACCAAGACAGTTATGTTATCCTACTCCAAAGTTTCCGACAAGCTTCTAGTTAATCAGTTGACCATTTGGAATGGGAAACTGGAGGACATGAAAGAAGCAACAGATGGAGCCAATTCCAGCATACCAACGATCCAAGGAACTACAACAAGCGAGAACAACTAGCAGGAGACAGTCTTCTGCTTTTTTGATAGGGAGACAAGATGACACGAATTAAAATAGTAAAACAAAAGGCCATTTTAGATGTGGCTGAAAGTTTGGGTTATTCCTTCAGACGTTTATCAGGACAAATTTATGAACACCCAGACCATGATTCCTTTCGGATTTTTGCGGATACCAATACTTTCAAATGGTTTTCAAGAGATATACAAGGGGATGTGATAGACTTTGTACAGTTAGTGGCAGGAGTGTCTTTCAAAAAAGCCTTGTCTTACCTTGAAACTGGAGGCTTTGAAGAAGCTAAGGTGATTGAAGAAACTTATCAACCCTTCCAATATTATTTGCGTGAAGAACCCTTTCAGCAAGCACGTACTTACTTGAAAGACATCCGTGGACTAAGTAATCAGACTATTAATTCCTTTGGCAGACAAGGATTGCTTGCTCAAGCTACTTATCAAGCGGAGTCAGTTTTAGTGTTTAAAAGCTTTGACCATAATGGGACCTTACAGGCCGCAAGCCTTCAAGGTCTCGTCAAAAATGAAGAAAAATACGATCGAGGTTATCTCAAAAAAATCATGAAAGGATCTCATGGCCATGTCGGTATTAGTTTCGATATTGGGAATCCTAAGCGACTCATTTTTTGTGAATCAGTTATCGATATGATGAGTTATTATCAACTTCACCAAAAGCAGCTATCAGATGTTCGCCTGATTTCAATGGAAGGCCTAAAACTTTCAGTGATTGCTTATCAGACTTTGCGTCTAGCAGCAGAGGAACAGGGGAAATTGGCATTTCTAGATACAGTAAAACCAATTAGACTTAGCCATTATCTTCAGGCAATACAAGAGACGACAACCTTTTTTCAAACTCATTCAAACGTCATAACTATGGCTGTTGATAACGATGAAGCAGGAAGAGAATTTTATCAGAAACTGTCAGATAAAGGATTTCCGATTTTTCAAGATTTACCACCATTGCAAAGACTTGAAACAAAGTCAGATTGGAATGATATTGTGAAACGACAAAAGGAATTATCTTTAAGAGATCTTATCCAGTCAGCCCAAGCACAAGTCAATAAGAATCATCCTCCACCTAAACGAGAGCACGCTTTGGAATTGTGATAACAAAATCAAGTCCGCTATCATAATCTAGAAAGTGACAAGGAGGACACCCTATGAGTGTGATTGAACGTCTGGCTGAAAAAGTAGCTAGGCAAGAAGAAAAGGTCTCACGTGAGACTGAGAAATTGGAACACTATCGAGACCAACTACAAACTGCAATGTATAGCACCTTTATCAAACGACAACAATCAAGTCAGTTGTCATTTCATGAAGCACTAGAGCAAGCCTTTGGTAAAGAAACCACACTACACCCAAATTACAGAAATGAGGATACAGAATGAGTAAAACATGGAATTTTGATCAGCCACTAGACGATGTGAAACCAACATCGTCCCATGAAGAACGAGCTAAAATCGCAGCACTTTTTCATAAACAGGATGAAAAACCAATTGAAGAAGTAGATTATGTGGCTGCTTTTGAACAGCAACAAAAGGAGTCAGAATCAAAAGATGTACAAACGCTCGCATCAACCGTTAAACAAAATCAGCCGAAGAAGGTAAATATCACAAGTGACTATAAACAACACTTGGCTGATACCATTGCACAAAACAACAAGGATATTTCCGCCTGTCAGAAGCAAATTGAAGAACTTCATCAATTGATTGATGAAAAGAAAATCCAAAATAAAAAGTTGCAGGCTATTTCAGTAGCCATTGATGATTTATAAGTCAGGTAGTCCTATGCGGGCTACCTTTTTACAATTGAAGGAGAATATAATGAAATTTTTTCAAAAGAAAAAACAAAACCAGGATCAATTCAAACGACTGATTCATCGACTATCAGAGATGTCAGATAGTGAACTAACCAAAGTAGAACAACTCCTAGATGTGGTTTTTGATACAAATTTTAAGCCTGATACGAGCGTTGAATTATCTCAAAGCGATATAACTGACGAGGATCAAAGTCTTGATAGGTCAATCCAGGAAGCGAAAAATAAACTTCACACGGAACAATTGGAAAAAAACATTGAGAGGTTTAGACAAGGTAGGCGAGAGAGCAATAATAACAAATAACAGACCAATTATTTTGGCCTGTTTTTTGAAATATGTGTCTTCGTTGAATCGTAACAATATAGCCTAACTAGATTATTATCTCGTGAAGGTTCCACATTGAACATAAAATAATGGTCACGATGGTCTTTCGAATTTTCCTTATTTAGCTTAAAATAAGGCTTTTGAGATTTTGCCATGGCAAGCATAATATCATCTGTTAAAAAAGTAAGTGGAGTATCTAGGGCTGAGTAGCGATAGAAATCCTCTTCAAATTTTCGGTAGCTATCACTAAAATAATCCATTTGTAATAGATTTTTATTAAACTCAAGCTGATTCATATTCCACCTCCAAATCAATTGAAAGAATATCCTTGATTGGAATGCTGACAAAGCCCGTTTTTGTCTTCAATGAAACATGGTTAAAAGTCAGATTGTCAACTTTTCCACTGTAATATTGTCCAGGAACTGCAATGATACCATTCAACTGATTACTGTATAATTGATTGAGCAGCAGTAGTTTATCTGAAATTGATAACTCAGAAGTATAGTCAACTTTATTAAGCTCACTATCAAGTCCTGCCGTATGTTCTGATAAGAAGAAGCCCATCCATTTGGCCATCTTTCGGTCTTGGTATTCTCTAGCAACCTTAAATGGGAGATAACTTCTATCAATCATTTTAAACCCTCCAATCCTCCAGCGGAATGTCCGCCGACTAATCTACTGCGAGAAATTGCCCTTGAATTTTCTAATAAAGAACTAGCTTTCTGTACAGCAAGAAATCCAAAACGATCACGAATGGAATCAATGGTTGTCTCCAATTTTTCCTCTTTTTCGCTTTCTTCAAAGTCATCAAAAAGAGAAATCACAGCAAAGTTTTCATCCACCAATCCATCGTACCTTACAGCAATGCTTCTAACTGCCCCTCCATCGTATTTAGAACGAAAGAGAGAAACAACTTCATCTTGAAAAACAAGCGTACGATTATTTGGGTTAATTTTTCTCTGAACATTGATTGATTTCTTGTTTTCGAAATTTGAATAGCCTACATTTATGGCGACTACAGTTGCTTTTTTATGTCTTCTGCGTAGCCGAATCGCAACTTGCTCTGCCATCTCACGCAGGACAAGCTCTATATCACTTTGACGAGTGTAATCTTTATGGAGCACTTGCGAATTCCCAATCCCGACTGCTTTAGGGCGATAAGGTTCATGGACATTACTTTCATCGATGCCATTAGCATGAAACCAATGTTGTACTCCAATAACACCAAATTCTTTTTTCAAGATAGTAGGGTCACAGTTGGCCAATTCTTTAATGCTGTAGATTCCCAATTTGTTTAGTCGTTTTTCTGTTCGTGAACCTATTCCCCAAAAGTCAGTCATTTTGGGAATATTCCAGACCTTCGTTTCAACATCTTCATAAGACCAATTGGCACGCATGGTAGCAGTGGTTTTAGCTTCGTTATCAAGTGCTAACTTAGCTAGAAGTGGATTGGCATTACTCATTCCAACAGTTGAATAGACACCCGTTTTTTCCCAAATATCGTGTTGAATTTTTGCTGAAACCACATCTAACTTATCTTTGCGACTCAGAGATTTGTCTTCAACAAAATAATTTAGCGATGAAGTTAAGTCAATAAATCCTTCATCAATAGAATAGGGCAGAATATCTGTCGGATCTGCATAATTTTGAAATACTTTTTGTATTTCAAGATTTTTTTGAATGTACAAGTCCATTCTCGGTGGCACAATAAATGTACGCTTGGCCCAATTTTCTATGAAGGAAACAAATTTTGCATCCGTTGGCAATCCTGAAATTTTAGCACGGTAGTAGTTAAATTTTCTGGTATGAACATCAAAGGGGAGGTCGTAGGCTCTGCCAACATTTCCTTTACCAAAGACTTTTTTGAACATTGGAGAAGAAGCTAGAATTAGACCAGCTGAATTATCTGCCCTACTCATCACACAAAGTGAAGTATGAAGCGGGTGAAGTCCTCTCTCTACACATTCGATAGATGCATAGAAGGATTTCATATCGACAAAAGCAATATCGCTACGAGGTTCTTTTGAGTAGTCGACATAGCCCATAGTATTCACCTAGATTTCAATTTTGCTAATTCATCAACCAATTCAGTTAAATGGTTAGTTACATCATATTCTTTTTGGTCGAGTAATAAAATAATTCTATTTGCTTTAATAAATATAATGTCGTCAAACTGTCTTGACATTACTAACCTCCAATCACAGGCATGAAGTGGCCTACAATTTTACCAACAATTCTGATTTCATCTTCAAATGGGATAAACCTTTCAGCAACATCTGGGTTAATTGACACCATTCGGAATCCATCTTCTTCACGATAGAGTTTCTTGATATAGAGCGATCCATTCCAATTCAAGGCATAGACAGCTCCATCGTGATCAAAACCAGTCGATCTAATTAAAGCGACTTCACCGTCTTTATAAACAGGTTCCATAGAATTACCAGAAATCCATGTTGCTATATCGAATCCTGTGTATTCATCTTCTGAATAGACAGTCTCAGTTTCAAATTCATCGTACAGACCTTCACCTGGACCAGCAGATAGTTGAATTTCTGATAGAACTTCCACAGCAAACAGTGGAACAATCTTTTCATGAACCTTTTGAGTTTGAAGTAATTCCTCAGCATATTTCTCTACCTTTTCCTGATTCTGTAAAGAAAGCTGAAGATAAGTATTGACTATTTTATATTCTGACTCGAAATATGTTTCAGGAACATCTAATAGGATAGCTAGTTGTTTGAGATTGCTTTGGTTTGGTTTAGTCTTTTCATTTTCCCAATTGAAATAAGAAGAGCGGTTTATATGAAGTTTATCTGCTAGTTCAGATTGAGAATAGCCAAGTGTTATTCGTCTTTTCTTTAATCGTTTACCAGAAAACATATTACCTCCTGAAAACTATTGTTGTTTTATAAACTAACAAAATTATATCATAAAAGATTTAAGATGCAAGTAGTAAAAATTTTGTGCTAAAAATATTATTTATTAATCTTAAACTAAAAAAGAAAAATTAGAGAAAACAATTGTAAAATGTTTTCTCTAACTTAACATTATAGTTAAAACTTATTAGTCTAGGCTAAGGAGGTAATAAATCGGATATTCCAGAAATCGTTCTTTTTGTTCATCAGCGAATTCTTTATCGAAAAAATATCTGGCTTGTTCTTTGTTACCTAGAATACAGGCTGCAGCAAACCTAATTTCTACCGAACTTTGATTCATTAGAGAATGAAGATAGTTGCTATCCATTTGTGTTAATATGTTTAATCGTTTTTTTATTTGTAGTAAAATGAGAATACTATATTCAGATTTATCTGATTCTACAATTTTTTGAGCAAATTCTAAACAGGTTTGTAAAATATGTCTATCGCTTTTATTATCAGCATAGTTTATCAACTTTAAAAGACCAAGATCCAGATTCTCTATATCCTATATTGTTAAATATGATGAAATGTAGTCATCAATATTAAAAATATCAACAAGTATCAATTGGTCTAAATCAACTGTTTCATATTTTGAAAATTGTTGCCTATCCTCATTGATTAACTCCATTTCATAATCACTGTAGTTGTATATTCTATAATTTTTAGAATTCTCCCTTTCTGGTATTAAAAACAGTAGTACATGTACATTAGCAAATGGAATGACTTGGATAATGTTATAATCTGCACGATCTAGGGAAACTATATGTTTATTGATAAGGCCATCGTACAAGATTTTTATCGTTCGAGAGTCTTTTTTGGACCAACCTTTACTGTCCAGTTCTTTTGAAATTTTTAGTTCATCTACTAATTCTTTCAAACGAATATTTGCATTAAGTGCCTCATTAAGAAAGTCAAAATCTATTTTAGCTATATTTTCTTTACTGAGGTTAAGTAAGTGGTTCACTACGCGTCATTAGACGTCAAAACATTGATTTTAAGCGATTTTTGAATTTTTGAAGTTCATTACATTGCAATATAAATCAATAAGAAATCTACCTTTTTTAGATGAATATGTCCTTTGGATATTGAAGTTAAGCCCTGTTATCATTTGGATGGCAGGGCTTTTTTATATTTGGTACACTAACTTCTTATCTATATTTTGGCGGAGCTGAAGTTGACATCTACAAAGTTTAATGTTAGAATACATTCAAAAATATATTTGAATGAGGTAAGGGTGCGCTGATACTCGGCTCAAAAGAGCCGAAATAGCTGTCTGCAAGACCCCTCAGCGAGCCCACATTTACGAAGTAAAGTATAATGGGTTATACTTTACATGGAAGTGGTCACCGAATTCCAGTTAGAAATTACTTTGTAACTATGTTTTGAGGAGGAGTAAAATGCTTTCCTACGTTCGACATTACCCATTAGGGATAGCTAAATTAATGTGTCTGTGTTCTCTTAAAATTTGCTGATTTATTACTGACTAATACAGGAGTTTTTTTTATGGGACAGACAATCATATCTGCTATTGGTGTTTATATTTCCACCAGTATCGATTATTTAATTGTTTTAATTATTTTATTTGCACAGCTATCACAGAATAAACAGAAATGGCATATTTATGCGGGGCAGTATCTAGGCACTGGCTTACTTGTAGGGGCGAGTTTAGTTGCTGCTTATGTCGTCAATTTCGTGCCTGAAGCATGGATGGTTGGATTGCTTGGTTTAATCCCTATCTATTTAGGGATTCGCTTTGCAATTGTTGGAGAAGGTGAGGAAGAAGAAGAGGAAGAAATTATTGAAAGATTAGAACAAAGCAAGGCAAATCAACTGTTTTGGACAGTAACATTGCTGACAATTGCATCTGGCGGAGATAATTTAGGTATCTATATACCTTATTTTGCTTCGTTAGATTGGTCACAGACCCTCGTGGTGTTGCTTGTGTTTGCAATCGGCATAATTATCTTTTGCGAGCTTAGTTGGGTGCTATCTTCTATTCCGTTAATATCCGAGACAATTGAAAAATACCAGCGAATCATTGTGCCGTTAGTATTCATTCCACTTGGACTATACATCATGTATGAAAGTGGCACGATTGAGACTTTTCTGAACTTTATTTTATAGATAAAAAAGCCCCTTAAATGGGGCTTTCAGATTGAAGAAAAAGTCCATTTGGGACAATTTTTCTTCAATCTTTTTTGTTCTTCTAGAGAAGAAAAACTCCTGATACACGATAAAATGAGCGTTTCAAGAGTTAGTTGAAATAATGGTAATTAAATAATTTTAATTTACACCTTCTAAAAATAGAGTTTGTCTACGTTCTATAGTCACCTATTGAGTGACTTTTTTTCTTGCTTAGAAAATTTGTATTAAAATGAGTACTAAAACCGAAGTGTGAGTTCTGAAATTGATACAATACAACTTAACTTTTTTTGAAAAAAATTCCAAGTTTACATTTATAAAAAAGATTTGACATATTTCGTTTACAATGGTAAACTTATCTTGAACATATTCGTTTACATCTGTAAACAACGAGGAGGAAAGGAAAATGAGCACAATAGAACTTAATACTTCTATCACAGATGCTGAATGGGAAGTAATGCGTGTAGTTTGGGCAAATGATTTAGTAACTAGTAAAACAGTCATCTCTGTATTGAAAGAAAAAATGGACTGGACAGAATCCACTATCAAAACGATCTTAGGTCGATTAGTTGAAAAAGGCGTACTAAATACAGAGCAAGAAGGTAGAAAGTTTATTTACACTGCCAATATTGTAGAGAAAGAAGCCGTAAGGGATTTTGCAGAAGATATTTTTAACCGTATTTGCAAAAAGAAAGTCGGAAATGTAATAGGAAGCATCATTGAAGATCATGTCTTAAGCTTCGATGATATAGATCGACTAGAGAAAATATTAGAGATAAAAAAATCTTTCGCAGTAGAAGAAGTGGATTGTCAGTGTACAGAAGGGCAATGCGATTGCCATGAAGGCTGTTAAAGCACTTAGAAGACGCGGTGTTGAAGTAATCATGATTACTGGAGATAACAAACGAACAGCCAAAGCGATTGCTAAGCAAGTGGGTATAGACAGTGTATTAAGTGAAGTATTACCTGAAGATAAAGCAGAGGAAGTCAAAAAACTACAAGAGGCAGGCAAGAAGGTAGCGATGGTTGGAGACGGCATTAACGATGCACCCGCATTAGCTCAAGCAAATGTCGGAATTGCAGTTGGATCAGGTACAGACGTGGCGATTGAATCGGCTGATATTGTCCTTATGCGTAATGATTTAACCGCTGTATTGACTACGATTGATTTAAGTCATGCAACGCTACGAAACATTAAACAAAACTTGTTCTGGGCTTTTGCTTACAACCTTGTAGGTATTCCAGTTGCGATGGGTCTTTTGTATATTTTTGGCGGACTATTGATGAGTCCAATGTTGGCGGGGCAGTCGCCGTGAGTTTCAGCTCCGTATCGGTCTTGCTCAATGCTTTACGGTTAAGACGATTCAAACCAGCAGTTTTTTAGAAAACACGTAGCTTATCTGGGATTTAAACTTCTACCTATTCTATATAATAGGAGAAGATAAAAAAAGGGGAATAAAATAATGAAACAAGAAATCTTATTAGATGGCGTAAAATGTGCAGGTTGTGCGAACACGGTACAAGAAAGATTTTCAGCTATTGAAGGGGTTGAATCTGTAGAGGTTGATTTAGCGACTAAAAAAGCAGTACTTGAAAGTCAAACAGAGATTGATACCGAAACGCTCAATGCTGCTTTAGCAGAAACTAACTATTCAGTATTAAGTGCATAAAGTACGAATAACATTTATTCATAGATAGTAGCTAGAGATAAAGTATAGAACCCTTTTCGTGAGAATTATATGTAGTGTTAGATGAGAAAGTTCTAAAACTTTAAAATCAGTCTCTAATATAATAAGGAGGAATTAAAAATGAGAAATAACAAAAAACATTCGTCACATAGTCATCATAATCACGGCGACATTGATCACTCAAAACACGACCATAATGAAATGGAACATAGTCAGATGGATCACAGCAATATGGATCACAGTGAAATGGATCATGGCGCAATGGGAGGGCATGCCCACCACCATCACGGTAGCTTTAAGGAGATTTTCTTGAAGTCACTCCCATTAGGAATTGCAATCTTACTCATTACGCCTATGATGGATATTCAGTTGCCTTTCCAAATTATCTTTCCTTATGCAGACGTTGTAGCAGCTGTATTGGCAACAATTCTATACATTTTTGGCGGAAAACCATTCTACATGGGTGCGAAAGATGAGTTTAATTCAAAAGCTCCAGGCATGATGTCCTTGATTACTTTGGGAATAACGGTTTCTTATGCCTATAGTGTTTACGCAGTGGCCGCTCGTTATGTGACCGGAGAGCATGTCATGGACTTCTTCTTTGAGTTTACAACCTTAATTTTAATCATGTTATTAGGACACTGGATTGAAATGAAGGCATTGGGTGAAGCAGGGGACGCGCAAAAAGCATTGGCTGAGTTGGTGCCGAAAGATGCTCATGTTGTTTTAGAAGACGATTCGATTGAGACTCGCCCTGTGTCTGAACTTCAGATTGGAGATGTTATCCGTGTTCAAGCAGGAGAAAATGTTCCAGCTGATGGTATCATTATCCGCGGAGAATCTCGTGTAAACGAAGCGCTTGTGACTGGGGAATCGAAACCAATTGAAAAAAAAACCGGAGATGAGGTCATCGGTGGATCAACCAATGGTGGCGGAGTCCTCTATGTGGAAATAAAGCAGACGGGCGATCAGTCCTTCATTTCTCAGGTTCAGACATTAATCAGCCAAGCGCAAAGCCAACCTTCTCGAGCAGAGAATGTGGCTCAAAAAGTAGCTAGCTGGTTGTTCTACATTGCGGTTGTAGTAGCTTTAATCGCCCTACTAATCTGGACGATCATTGCGGATCTGCCTACAGCCGTTATCTTTACTGTGACTGCGTTAGTTATTGCCTGCCCACATGCTTTGGGTCTTGCTATTCCCTTGGTAGTATCACGTAGTACTAGTTTGGGTGCAAGCCGAGGATTACTGGTTAAAAATAGAGAAGCTTTGGAATTAACTACTAAAGCGGATGTTATGGTATTGGATAAAACAGGTACTTTAACAACTGGTGAATTTAAAGTGTTGGACGTCACTGTTTTGAGTGATAAATATTCTGAAGAAGAAATTACAGGCTTGTTGGCGGGTATAGAGGCGGGCTCCAGTCACCCGATTGCCCAATCGATTGTGAACCACGCTGAAGCGAAAGGCATTAAGTCAGTTTCCTTTGACTCCATTGAAATCGTTTCGGGAGCAGGAATAGAAGGGGAGGCGAACGGCCACCACTATCAATTAATCAGCCAAAAGGCATACGGAAAAGCATTGCGTATGGATATTCCGAAAGGCGCTACTTTAAGTATCCTTGTAGAAAATAATGAAGCAATCGGCGCTGTCGCATTGGGAGATGAACTGAAAGAAACCAGCAGAAACTTGATCGAGGTGCTGAAAAAATACGGAATTGAACCACTCATGGCTACTGGTGATAACGAGGAAGCTGCACAAGGAGTTGCAGAAGTTCTAGGTATTCAATACCAAGCCAATCAATCTCCGGAAGATAAGTACAAGCTGGTCGAGTCCATGAAAAACCAAAACAAGACGGTTATCATGGTAGGAGACGGGGTCAATGACGCACCTTCCCTTGCCTTGGCAGACGTAGGTATTGCAATCGGAGCTGGAACGCAAGTAGCTTTGGATTCTGCGGATATTATCCTTACTCAGTCTGATCCAGGGGATATTGAATCCTTTATCGAGTTAGCAAACAAGACGACACGTAAAATGAAACAAAACTTGGTATGGGGAGCAGGCTACAATTTTATCGCGATTCCAATTGCTGCTGGCCTCCTTGCTCCTATCGGCATTACCTTGGGTCCGGCCTTCGGCGCCGTCCTCATGTCCTTATCGACCGTTATTGTTGCCATCAATGCTATGACATTGAAATTAGAGCCGAAATAAAACGAAGCAGGAACGAAAAAACACTGGCTGGTTTGACCCCCTTCCAGAATCGGGTCAGACCAGCTAGTATGCTGTATAAGGAAAATCATAGATCGATAAATTTTCGATAAAAACAGGGCTCCCATGCTTTCGATGGAGAGCCCTGTTTTTCTTATGAACCATAACCTTTTTAATCAACGGCTTGGGGCAGAGATTCGATATTTAGTAGTGAAGTACCCCAGGATTAGGAAGACTTCGATTAATCCAAAGGCCAAGAGGAAACTGTGCATAAAGAACTCGGCAGGTAAAGCTAAGATAATAGGATCAGTAGTGGCATTGAAGAGCCAGGCGTCATTGTTAAAGAAAACTTTATGGAAAAGCACAAACAGCGTGTCGAAGCTAACCAGGAGAGCCAAAAGGATAGCAAGGGGAATAAGGGTTCCCTGGCGGAAGTAGGGTAGGAGCCGCCAAGATTCTCGTCTCCTATTTAGATGTCGTACAAACCATAGCGTGCCCATTCCAGAAAAGATCAAGATCAGGTAGTCCAGCATAAAAAGCTTCTTGACCTCGAAAAAGTGGAAAAGCCCACTAGCCGAACTAGGGAAATCCGGCATATCCAATGCGAGAAACCATGGGATATTCAAATAGGTCAGGAGGATGCGGTAGTTTTCCAGAATCTGCTCCTTTGATAGACCGACATATTTAGGAATATTCAGATAATCAATGTCGAAAGCATATAAGGGAGTAACTATTTTACTCTCTTCAAAATGCAGAAAATATTGATTTAACATCAATAGCCATGGGGTATTTTAAATCTATTGAACAATTTCTATTTTCCTATATCTCTTTACATACCATAGAAAAGGATTCTGTAAACCGTAAAATATTTGCAGGAGCTAAACCGTTAGATACACTCTCTGACAAACTCCTTAATGATAGTTCAAAAGTTAAAAATATAAATCTTAAATCTATTACAAGTTTTTTTGGAGATTTTAACAGTCAGAAATTCTATCCACGTAATATGGATTTACTTGCTGATGGTATTGATGACGAAACGTATTATTATATTGTTGAGTCATTGTCAACTTTTGTAGGATTAAGAAATGGCTATTTTCATAAGCATAATTTAAATGATTGGACAACAATTGAAGAAACTAGAAACCATGCATTGTTAATTTTTTATCTAGTACTAGGAGGGTATAGAATATCGGAGCAAGATAAACTAGATCTCGGTTTGATTAAAACTGTAGAAAGTGGCTACTTAAATCTATGTGAGTATATTCATAATAGAAAAATTGATAATATGCTTGAGATACCAATCTTTTATTTTGGGAGAGATCGTAACGAGTTTGATTTTTACATTTCGAATAAAGACCCTTTTATCACAAATGACAGTAATCAGGAGCCAATTTATTCTGGAGCATATTTTAAACGACTTGGAAACTCAAAAAGTTTGTTTAAGCTAACAGATAGTAATATCCCTGAGGAAATCTGGGAAGGAAAATTAATAATTGGTCGGCAGGGACCTAGTTTTAAACCATCTGGTCCTTTGGAAAAATATTCGAAGATGGTAAATTTTTCAAAATAGAATAGCTTAGATTTTATGAAGATTAAAAATAGGAACAGTCAATTGAACAGTTCCTATTTTTGTGTTAAGTATGTAGTTGTTTTCTTATATGTATAATGATAGATTAGTGGATTCTCTTCTAAGGTTCTTACTTCAAATATGAAGAAGTGATCGCGGTTATCTTTGGACTTTTCCTTATTCAGGACAAAGTAATTCTTACGTGAAGTCGCCATTGTTTTGAGGATATCATCGGTCAGGAAGATCAATGGAATATTCATGTTGGAGTAGCGGTAGAAGTCACGTTCAAAATCTTGGTAGCTCTCGCTGTAATAGTCCATTTGCAGGTGATTACGCTGAAACTCAAGCTGATTCATAAAGCACCTCCTCAACAAGTTCAATACTAATAATGTTATGTACTTAAAGTCTTATGCAGTTTGGTTATTTTGTTATTAGAATTGGGTACTCCAAGTCTTTTTTTATGAATTTTTTTATTCATTCAAAAAAACACTTGAATTAATTAATGAAAAGGGTTATACTATATTCAAACAAATACTTGAATGATATTGAGGTGAGAATATGATTAAAAAAAATACTTGTGAAATTTATTGTTATGACGAAGAAAAGGTCAATCGAATACAAGGTAATTTACAGACAGTAGATATTTCTAGTGTTGCCCAAATGTTAAAAGCTATTGCAGATAAAAATAGAGCAAAAATTACCTATGCATTGTGTCAAGATGACGAACTGTGTGTGTGTGATATTGCAAATATTATAGGTGTTACGGTTGCAAATACCTCTCATCACCTGCGAACGCTCCATAAGCAAGGGATTGTTAAGTTTCGAAAAGAGGGAAAACTTGCATTTTATTCCTTAGATGATGAGCATATCAGACAAATTATGATGATTGCATTGGCACATAAGAAAGAGGTGAAGATCAATGTCTAGAGGGAAAGCAAAACAGTCTGAAAAAGAAATGAAAGCCTATCGTGTTCAAGGATTTACTTGTACTAACTGTGCAGCCATTTTTGAAAATAATGTTAAAGAACTTCCCGGTGTTCAGGATGCGAAAGTAAATTTCGGAGCATCTAAAGTTTATGTTAAAGGGACGACAACCATTGAAGAATTAGAAAAAGCAGGAGCATTTGAAAATTTAAAAATTCGAGATGAAAAAGAACAAAGGGTAGGAGGAGAACCTTTTTGGAAGCAGAAAGAAAACATTAAGGTATATATATCAGCTCTTTTACTTGTAGTTAGCTGGTTCTTAGGAGAGCAGTATGGTGAAGAGCATGTTCTACCGACAATTGGTTATGCAGCGTCCATTTTAATCGGTGGATATTCGTTATTTATTAAAGGTCTCAAAAATTTAAGAAGATTAAATTTCGATATGAATACGCTTATGACTATTGCCATTATAGGAGCTGCAATTATTGGTGAATGGGGTGAAGGGGCAACCGTTGTTATCCTATTTGCGATTAGTGAAGCATTAGAGCGTTATTCAATGGATAAAGCACGTCAATCTATTGAATCTTTAATGGATATTGCCCCAAAAGAAGCGTTAATTCGACGAGGCAATGAAGAAATGATGATTCATGTTGATGAGATTCAAGTTGGAGACATCATGATAGTTAAGCCCGGTCAAAAGTTAGCAATGGATGGAATAGTGGTTAAAGGTACATCGACATTAAATCAGGCTGCGATTACAGGTGAAAGTGTTCCAGTAACGAAAATCACAAATGATGAAGTATTTGCAGGAACCTTGAATGAAGAAGGGTTACTTGAGGTTAAAGTAACAAAACGAGTTGAAGATACTACTCTTTCAAAAATCATTCACTTGGTAGAAGAAGCCCAAGCAGAACGGGCCCCCTCTCAAGCGTTTGTCGATAAATTTGCAAAATACTATACACCAGCTATTGTCATACTAGCTCTTTTAATTGCAGTAGTTCCACCATTATTTGGCGGAGACTGGAGCCAATGGATTTATCAAGGATTAGCTGTATTAGTGGTTGGTTGTCCTTGTGCCTTAGTAGTCTCAACTCCAGTTGCTGTGGTTACAGCAATAGGAAATGCAGCGAAAAATGGTGTATTAATTAAAGGTGGTATCCATTTAGAAGCAGCAGGACACTTAAAAGCGATAGCATTTGATAAAACAGGAACATTAACCAAAGGGATTCCAGCTGTAACAGACATTGTGACATATGGTAGAAATGAAAATGAATTAATAACCATAACATCAGCCATTGAAAAAGGATCGCAGCACCCTCTTGCTTCAGCGATTATGCGAAAAGCAGAAGAAAATGGATTAAAATTCAATGAAGTAACAGTAGAGGATTTTCAATCCATTACAGGTAAAGGCGTTAAAGCCAAAATAAATAATGAAATGTATTATGTGGGAAGTCAAAATCTTTTTGAGGAATTACACGGAAGCATTTCAAGCGATAAAAAAGAAAAAATTGCCGATATGCAAACTCAAGGTAAAACGGTGATGGTGTTAGGAACAGAAAAAGAAATTCTTTCGTTTATTGCCGTAGCCGATGAAATGAGGGAATCGTCTAAAGAAGTTATCGGCAAGTTGAACAATATGGGAATCGAAACAGTGATGCTAACAGGCGATAACCAAAGAACGGCAACAGCCATCGGAAAACAAGTTGGTGTTTCGGATATTAAAGCTGACTTACTTCCAGAAGATAAGCTTAATTTTATTAAAGAACTTCGAGAAAAACATCAAAGTGTGGGGATGGTCGGAGATGGCGTGAATGATGCTCCAGCCCTTGCGGCATCTACCGTTGGTGTAGCAATGGGTGGTGCTGGAACTGATACAGCTTTAGAAACGGCTGACATCGCCTTAATGTCTGATGATTTGAGTAAATTGCCATATACAATAAAATTAAGCCGTAAGGCTTTAGCAATCATCAAGCAAAACATTACCTTCTCTTTGGCGATTAAATTAGTGGCATTACTTTTGGTCATGCCCGGTTGGTTAACACTTTGGATAGCGATATTTGCTGATATGGGAGCAACTTTACTTGTAACATTAAACAGTTTACGCTTATTGAAAATCAAAGAATAGGTTCTAAAATGGGTGTCAACAATCGGATGCGATCATTGAAAACAATGTTATGCTTCAAAAGGGATATTAACAGGAAATATACAACTAAAGGACGCTTTAACTGAGCAACGGAAAAAGCCAAATTTCTCAATTGATGTTGAGAAATTTGGAGAATGTTTATACGATTAGTAAAGTTGGCTAAAATAATAAAGTTATTAATCTCATGGAGTATTTGAACTTGCAAAAAAATATTTATGAGTCATTGTACTGACCCCAAAAAGTTAGACAAAAAATATTATTGAAAGGATTTAATTCTATACTGAACAGGACTAAGTCCTTTTAGTTTTTCTTTAATGCATTTATTGTTGTAGTAAAAAATATACTCGGTGATAGCTTGCTCCAGTTGATCCAGAGACTTGAAAGTCTTCTCAAAGCCATAAAACATCTCTTTCTTCAAGACACCAAAGAAGGATTCCATCATACCATTATCCGTGCTGGTCCCTTTGCGAGACATGGAAGGATGTATGCCTTTACTTGCAAGAAAGCGGTGATAGACTTCATGTTGGTATTGCCAACCTTGGTCACTATGGAGAATGGTATTTGGGTAAGTTTCCTCAGGGAAGACCTTCTCAAGCATGGTCTTGACTTGTATGAGGTTTGGAGAGCGGGATAAGGTAAAATCAATAATTTCGCTATTATAGCCATCCAGAACAGGAGAAAGATATCTTCTTTTTTCTTAATTCTTTTTTTCTTGTCACTAGCTGGCAATACGTTCTTAATGACTTTTGGTGTTAGTGAAGCATAAGTGACAGTAGGACTAACGTCTTTCGAGTACACTACAAAGTAGAGCACACCACCTTCAGTTAGATAATGCTCCAAATTAATCCTGCTTAGAGGGTATCCAACATTTTCGTTATAATAATCATCACAACCTTTAAACTGAACAGGAATTCGCTCCAAAAAATCAATATTTCGTCTTTCTATATTTTTGTAAAAGTATATGTGACCATCCCAGATTGGTTATTTATCTCCCTCAGAAATTTCTCTGTTAATATGTTTTGATTTTTTGGGTCTTCGGAATATATAGTGGAATTACTTTCTTAATAGTTTAAAAACAACTGGTGTTTAAATCGGATTTTCTGGTGGGATGTTAGGATAATCAATAGTATTATATAAAAGTATCAATCACATACGAGTGATACTTTGGGAAAAAAATAAAATAGTCCAATTTACTTGACCGTGTACTATGGTACATGGTTTATAATATTCAGGGGGTGAAATAAGATGATTTATCGCATTAGTGAGTTTGCAGATAAATGTGGAGTTAATAAAGAAACGATCAGATATTACGAGCGAAAAAATTTATTACAAGAACCTCACCGAACGGAAGCTGGTTATCGGATATATTCATATGATGACGTTAAGCGTGTTGGGTTTATTAAACGAATACAGGAATTTGGTTTCTCTTTAAGCGAGATTTATAAATTACTTGGTGTTGTAGATAAAGATGAAGTTCGTTGTCAAGATATGTTCGAATTTGTTTCTAAAAAACAAAAGGAAGTGCAAAAACAAATAGAGGATTTAAAACGAATTGAAACTATGTTAGACGACTTAAAACAACGATGTCCAGATGAAAAGAAATTACATTCGTGTCCAATAATAGAAACATTAACATGAGAGATTAATTAACGAAAGGAGCTTTTTTATGAATAAATTTAAGGTAAACATTTCAGGAATGACTTGTACGGGTTGTGAAAAACACGTAGAATCAGCACTTGAAAAGATAGGTGCTAAAAATATTGAGTCTAGTTATCGTCGTGGTGAAGCAGTATTTGAACTGCCCGATGATATTGAGGTTGAAAGTGCAATAAAGGCGATTGATGAAGCAAATTACCAAGCCGGAGAAATTGAAGAAGTATCATCACTAGAAAACGTGGCGTTAATTAATGAAGACAATTATGACCTTCTTATTATTGGTTCTGGTGCTGCTGCCTTTTCTTCGGCAATTAAAGCTATAGAATACGGTGCAAAAGTTGGAATGATTGAGCGTGGAACGGTTGGGGGAACCTGTGTGAATATTGGCTGTGTTCCGTCAAAAACTCTTCTTAGGGCAGGGGAAATCAATCATTTATCAAAAGACAATCCGTTTATAGGTTTACAAACATCCGCTGGAGAAGTGGATTTAGCTAGTTTAATCACGCAAAAGGATAAATTGGTGAGCGAACTTCGGAATCAAAAATATATGGATTTAATTGATGAATATAATTTTGATTTAATTAAAGGTGAAGCAAAATTCGTTGATGCTAGTACGGTTGAGGTCAATGGGACAAAGTTATCTGCAAAACGCTTTTTAATTGCAACAGGTGCATCGCCTTCGTTGCCCCAAATTTCAGGACTTGAAAAAATGGACTATTTAACTAGTACAACACTTCTTGAGTTAAAGAAAATACCAAAACGATTAACTGTAATTGGTTCAGGATACATTGGAATGGAGCTTGGACAACTATTTCATCATTTAGGTTCAGAAATAACGCTTATGCAAAGAAGTGAGCGACTTTTAAAGGAGTATGATCCTGAGATTTCAGAGTCAGTTGAAAAAGCGTTAATTGAACAGGGTATAAACCTTGTCAAAGGGGCAACTTTTGAGCGTGTTGAACAAAGTGGAGAGATAAAAAGGGTTTACGTAACAGTAAATGGCAGTAGAGAAGTCATTGAATCAGATCAGTTACTTGTTGCCACTGGAAGAAAACCAAATACGGATTCTTTAAATTTAAGTGCAGCAGGTGTTGAAACTGGAAAAAATAATGAAATCCTGATCAATGATTTTGGTCAAACAAGTAATGAAAAGATTTATGCAGCAGGAGATGTGACTTTAGGACCACAATTTGTATATGTAGCAGCCTATGAAGGTGGAATTATTACTGATAATGCTATTGGTGGATTAAACAAAAAAATAGATTTATCGGTAGTTCCTGCTGTTACGTTTACGAATCCGACGGTTGCAACGGTTGGTTTAACAGAAGAACAAGCAAAAGAGAAAGGGTATGATGTGAAGACATCTGTATTACCTTTAGATGCTGTTCCAAGAGCAATTGTAAACCGTGAAACAACCGGTGTATTTAAACTAGTAGCAGATGCAGAAACACTAAAAGTATTAGGGGTTCATATTGTATCTGAAAATGCAGGAGATGTCATCTATGCAGCATCATTAGCTGTTAAATTTGGCTTAACGATAGAAGATTTAACAGAAACCCTAGCACCATATTTAACAATGGCTGAAGGGCTAAAATTAGTTGCACTTACGTTCGATAAAGATATTTCGAAATTATCTTGTTGTGCAGGCTAAGGGAACTTTTTTACAACTCCCTATTCAAGTGAACCAGCTAATGCTTTAAGGGATTTTCTAAGTGCATTTGTGGTCACAAAAATAATTTAACACTGATGATTTCGACATCAAATCTATAATTGATACCTTAACACCGCAGAGTAATAAAGGATGAATAATATGTCAGACTTATTATCCCTACCAGACATTAAAACAATAGAACCGCCACAAGAAAATGAAACCGATATGATGTTTAAAGTTGAAGCAGTCGGACCACCTGAACGTTGTCCTGAATGTGGTTTTGACAAGTTGTACAAACACAGTTCAAGAAATCAACTAATTATGGATTTGCCCATTCGTTTAAAGCGAGTGGGCTTACATTTGAACCGTAGACGATACAAGTGTCGTGAATGCGGATCTACCATATCTGTAGATGAAAAGCGTAGTATGACCAAAAGGCTTTTAAAGTCCATTCAAGAGCAATCCATGTCTAAGACCTTTGTAGAAGTCGCAGAAAGCGTTGGTGTTGACGAGAAAACCATTAGGAACGTTTTTAAGGACTATGTGGCACTCAAAGAACGTGAATACCAGTTTGAAACTCCTAAGTGGCTTGGGATAGACGAGATACATATTATCCGTAGACCTCGGCTTGTATTGACTAATATTGAACGCAGGACTATTTATGACATCAAGCCTAACCGTAACAAGGAAACAGTCATCCAACGTCTTTCAGAAATCAGTGACAGGACTTACATTGAGTACGTCACAATGGATATGTGGAAGCCCTACAAAGACGCAGTGAACACTATCCTTCCACAAGCTAAAGTTGTCGTAGATAAGTTTCATGTAGTTAGAATGGCTAATCAAGCCTTAGATAACGTCAGAAAGTCTTTGAAAGCCCATATGAGCCAAAAAGAAAGACGTACCCTTATGCGTGAAAGGTTTATCCTTCTAAAGCGTAAACACGATCTAAATGAACGTGAATCATTCCTCTTAGATACTTGGTTAGGTAATCTTCCTGCTTTAAAAGAAGCCTATGAACTCAAAGAAGAGTTTTACTGGATATGGGATACTCCTGATCCAGATGAAGGTCATCTTCGTTATAGTCAATGGAGACACCGTTGTATGTCCAGCAACTCTAAAGACGCATATAAAGACCTCGTGAGAGCCGTAGACAACTGGCATGTTGAAATATTCAACTACTTTGATAAAAGGCTCACTAATGCTTATACGGAGTCAATTAACAGCATTATTAGGCAGGTAGAGCGAATGGGTAGAGGTTACTCGTTTGATGCCTTACGAGCCAAAATCCTTTTCAATGAGAAGCTCCATAAAAAGCGTAAGCCACGATTTAATTCAAGTGCTTTCAATAAAGCTATGTTATACGATACTTTCAATTGGTATGAAGTGAATGATCACGACATTACAGACAACTTAGGTGTCGATTTTTCCACACTTATTAAGAATTTGGAGAAGGGTGATTTATAAGCCCTTTTCCACCATAAAATCCGAATACCCGATTTTTTTAACGCCATTTTTAAATAATCGACAGCATCTTCTTCAATTTGTTTAGATGATTTGGACATAATGCACCTCTTTGAAAATATTCCTATAAAAGTATTATATCAATTTTGTGATACCTTTTCCAAATCATCCCTGTTATCCTAATACCATTCCTAAGAAAATCAATCCTTGATTTTTCACTGGGGGTTTGGGGGCGGAGCCATCAAGTTATCTTATCGTTGGCTGTCAAAACTGGAAGGTTTTGGTCAGCTGGCGATATGATTTTTGGGATATTGTGGACACAATATCTGAGCTCGCAAAGACCTGAAAGGAAGATATTATGCAGTGCCGTGTCTAATACGAGGGCGGGGATATACCGATATTAAAGAATGAGGAGGATACAGGATGGGAAATCTAGTTAGAGAGATACGTAAGGAAGTCAATTTCTCAATAGAAGAGTATCAACAGATACAAAATTTTATGGAACAGGAGGGATATGAACAATTTTCCCCTTTTGCTAGAGGTAAATTATTGAAAATAGACCACCAACCATCTCAGCAGCTTGAAGAATGGATAAAATATTTACAGCACCAAAAAGTAGAACAGATTTACCGGGATGTACATGAAATACTTGTTCTGGCAAAGTTGTCTCAATCAGTTACTATGGAACATCTTGAAATCATCCTGACTTGTATCAAAGACTTGATGAAGGAAATTGAGGTAACTATTCCATTAAGCTATTCATTCAAAGACAAGTACATGGGGTAAGTTATTATGGAAAATCGTTATCGAACCAATTTGAAAAAGGTGTATTTGAGTGATCAAGAATTAATTATCCTCAATAAAAATCTTGCTCAGAGTCAGTGTCCAAACTTTTCGCATTATGCCAGAAAAACCTTACTCAATCCTCGTATGAATTTTATCACAATCGATACAAGAGGTTTTCAAGACCTGATTTTTGAAATTCGTAGGATTGGAAATAATATAAACCAGATTGCACGTTCGGTAAATCAAAGCCACCTACTTAGTCTTCAACAAGTCAAAGAATTGCAGCTCGGTATAGCAGAGTTAGAAACACAGTTACAACAAGATTTTGACATAAAGTGTCAGCGATTGAGAGAATTTTATGGTCATCACTAAGCATTATGCTGTTCATGGGAAAAAATACCGCCGTCAATTGATTAAGTATATTCTTGATCCTAAGAAAACCAGGAATTTATCATTGATTTCAGATTTTGGGATGAGTAATTATCTTGATTTTCCTGACTATGTGGAACTGGTGAAGATGTATCAAAATAATTTTCTTTCAAATGACCAACTCTACGACTCACGGTTTGATAGACAAGAGAAAAAGCAACAGAAAATACATGCTCATCATATTATTCAGTCTTTCTCACCTGAAGATAAATTAAGCCCAGAGGAAATCAATCGTATTGGCTATGAAACGATAAAAGAGTTGATAGGTGGTCAATATAAATTCATTGTTGCCACTCATGTTGATCAGGACCATTGTCATAATCACATTATTATCAACTCAATCAATAGCCAATCTCAAAAAAAGTTGAAGTGGGACTACGCTCTTGAAAGAAATTTACAAATGATTTCGGATAGAATTTCTAAAGTAGCGGGTGCTAAAATCATTCCACCTAAACGTTATTCTCATAGAGATTATGAGGTCTATCGACGTTCTAATCACAAATACGAATTGAAGCAGCGGTTATTTTTTCTCATGGAACATTCAATTGATTTCAATGATTTTATGCAAAAAGCTGAGCAACTAAATGTCAAAATAGATTTCTCAAGGAAACATAGCCGATTTTTTATGACAGATAGAAATATGAAGCAAGTCATCCAAGGAGATAAGCTGAATAAGAGAGAACCCTATTCAAAAGAATATTTTCAACGTTACTTTGCCAAGAAAAAGATTGAACTGATTTTAGAATTTTTATTGCTAAGATCCAACTCATTTGATGATTTAGTTGAGAAAGCTCGGTTACTGGGATTAGAATTGAAGAGCAAGAAAAAAACGATAGATTTTGTTCTTTCTGATGGAAAAAGCTGCATTTCCATACCAAATAAGTCATTAAGAAAGAAAAATCTTTATGATACTACGTATTTTGATAGTTATTTCAAGGAACATGATGTGTTTGAAGTGCTTCATAATAATGAAGTAAAAATAGAATTTGAAAAGTTTGAGACACAACAGCTTTCAGAAATATTGACTGTAGAAGAAATAACCGAAGCTTATGAAACGTATAAAACTAAGAGAGATGCTGTACATGAGTTTGAAGTTGAGATCACGGAGGAGCAAATTGAAAAAATTGTGCTAGATGGTCTATTTGTTAAAGTTTGGATGGGTATTGGACAAGAAGGACTAATCTTCATTCCAAATCATCAACTTAATATCTTAGAACAAGAAAATAAGAAGCAGTATCAGGTGTTTATTCGAGAAACATCTTCTTATTTCATTTATCATAAAGAGGACTCAGAAATGAATCGATTTATGAAAGGAAGGGACTTGATTCGCCAACTAACGTTTGACAATAAGTCTTTACCTTATAAGAGACGAATAAGTCTGGTCAGTCTTCAACAAAAAATTGAAGAAATCAATTTATTGATGACATTAAACATTCAAAATAAATCCTTTCTAGAATTAAAAGATGAATTGGTTGGAGACATCGCACAGCTAGATATTGAATTGACAAATCTTCAAGACAAAAACACCACCTTAAACAAGATGGCAGAAGTAGTTGTTAACCTACAAAGTGATAATCAAGATACCAAGCAATTAGCTAAGTATGAATGTTCCAAGATGAATTTATCGCAGAATGTAACAATTGGACAGATTGAATCTGAGATTGAAATGATACAGAATCAGCTAGACAATAAAATCGAAGAATACGAAAATGCGGTTAGAAAGTTGGATGAATATGTAAGAGTTTTAAATATGGATAAATACAAGACAGACGATTTTTCCATTCATATTGAATAAATGTTCAAATTTCCAACATATTCTTGTTTATTTTTGTATAATGTATAATAAAGCTACTCTCAAACCGTCTAATTTGTAAAGAAATAAACGGTTTGGGAGTTTTATTTCTATTGTCCAATTAGGACAATATATCAAATTTCTCCTAGTTATCCTCTATACTTTTCCTTAGGAGAAAGATTGATGTACCGACGTTTAAGGGATTTGAGAGAAGACAATGATTTCACTCAAAAATACGTTGCCGAAAAGCTTTCGTTTACCCACTCTGCTTATTCAAAAATTGAGAGAGGAGAACGTATTTTATCGGCAGATGTAATAATAAAACTTTCAAATCTATATAACGTTAGTACAGATTATTTGTTGGGGCAAACTGACTTTCCCCACCGAATAAAGAATAATTTAAAATAGTCCCTCCTGATTTGTTCATTGACAATTGAATAATTCTAGGTGGGACTTTATTTATTTGTTGAGCAATAGAATGTAATGCGCCAGGAAATGAGCGAAAATCATTTATTCAAAAATAGGATGGTGACCTATCTGCCATAACACAAATAATGATAATGATACTTCTGACCGTTCAGGCTGCCATCGAAAAAGGACAGCGGGTGAAATTCCCATGATTGAACTAACCATTCAAATCCCATCTAGCGTGTAAAATAACTTAGTGATTTGAAGGAGGAAAGTGTATGAGAACTGCTACATATAAAGATTTAATGAACTTAGGATTTCCTGAACATACCTCTAGAGACATTATTCGTGAAGCTAAAAAAATTGCTGTAAAAAAGTTTGAAGAAGCTCGCAAAGTTGACCATAATGCGGTACAATTAAGTAAATCGCCCTTTGACAATCGAAGACTAGGTATCGCACCAGCAGAAATTGTGGAACAATTAATAGGGATTCCACTATCTAAATAACATTTAGAAAGTGAGAATCCAAATGGCAACAAAAAGTAGTAAAAAATACAAAGGTGTTTATTGTGATAATAAGGGAAAGATATTTTATCAGATTGATCTTGGAATCGACCCAGTAACTGGCAAAAGGGTACAAAAGAAAGCTAGAAAAAATCAATATGGTAAAACCTTTGAAACAATGAAAGAAGCATATGACGAATTAGTTCGTATAAAATATGAATTTGCCAACAAAGTCAGTTTAGAAAATTACAATATGACTTTTGAAAACTATATGAACAAAATTTATTTAAGAGCATATAAGCAAAAGGTTCAGTCTGTGACATATAAGACGGCTCTTCCTCATCATAAACTTTTTATTCAATATTTTGGTTTAAAGCCATTAAAAGCAATAACTCCTAGAGATTGCGAAGCTTTTAGATTGCATATCATAGAGAATTATTCTGAAAACTATGCGAAAAATTTATGGTCAAGGTTTAAAGCTTGTATGGGTTATGCAGAAAGACTTGGCTATATTTCAAATATGCCTTGTAAAGCATTAGATAATCCTAGAGGTAAACATCCAGAAACTCCATTTTGGACCTATGCGGAGTTTCAGACATTTATCAAATCATTTGACTTACATGATTATGAAGAATTGCAACGATTTACTGCCATCTGGTTATATTATATGACAGGTGTACGAGTGAGCGAAGGTTTATCTTTATGTTGGGAGGATATTGATTTTGATAAAAAATTTCTAAAGGTACATACAACCTTAGAGAAAGATGAAAATGGTAATTGGTATCGTAAAGACCAAACAAAGACTCCAGCAGGTGAACGACTTATTGAATTGGATGATATTACTATTGAAGTACTTCAAGTTTGGCGAAAAAATCAGTTTGCAAATCAAGATACAGATTTTATCATTTCAAGATTTGGAGATCCTTTTTGCAAATCAACCATTTGTCGCATCATCAAACGGAAAGCTCAACAGGTAGGAGTTCCAGTAATTACAGGAAAAGGTCTCAGACATAGCCATGCATCCTATCTAATCAATGTCTTGAAAAAAGATATTTTATATGTAGCCAGACGTATGGGACATGCCGATAAATCAACAACTTTGAATACTTACAGTCACTGGTTTAATGCTTTAGATAAAACAGTTTCTGAAGAAATCACACAAAATATCAAAAGTGCAGGATTGGATTCAATTTTATGCCAAAATTCCTGCCAAACTTCAAATTAAGAACTCAAACCCCTTGATATTGCACATTTAACAGGTTGTGCAATTGTTACTCTTAAATAATCATCTATTGGTTGTTTAAAGGTGAAAGCCTAGTTTTAAAGTCTTTTCGTTAAAGTTAAGGCGATTAAAAAAGGAAAGATTCAATTGAATCTTCCCCACAAACACCCCCACAATATTTTGTGGGGGTGTTTTGTTTAATATGGATTTAGAATATCATTATAAAGTATTTCTTGAATAATTAAACGATTTTCTAATTGAAGTTTTGTGAATAAATTTCTGCCATGATTCTTATTATTAAAAGTATCTCCATATTTTTCAATTAATTTATGTACTGCATGAACTTGTTGAGATTTAATTTGTTCCCTAATATTCTCGTTATAACAACTCCAATAGAAAATTAGTACAGTGTCACTGGAATAAAGATTAATTGAGTCAAAAATTGATTGAAAATAAGAATAGTCTGCTTCACCCAGACCATGACCATAAAATTTTATAAAAGTTAGTTCAGAGGGAATTGGATATTGAAATATATTTCCGTTCTGTAATATCCTGTATGATTTGGTAAATTCAACAGGCAGGGTAACATTTTTATCTTTTTGTATATCAATTAAAGAATCATAATCTATTCCAAAAATAATATTTTTATCATTCAGGGTTCCATGAATATTACGTTGTAATTTATCTATTCTAGGTAATGTATAATTAAAATTCAATATTGATGTTTCAACATTAAATTCATTATTACTTTCTAAGTCATAAATGTAGCTAAGAAATCCTTCATAGGAATTGAAACAATTTTCGTTATGAAAATCATGTAGTGCAACAAAAGAATTACATGTGAATGCACTAGAAATATTACTTTTATACAAGAGTTCAAAAATAATTCGAGATTTTAATAAGTAATTATTTCCCAAATTAGTTATATCTTTAAAATAATCATCTTTTGATTGTTCCTGGATCTCTATTTGATTAGTTAAATAAGAACAAAACTCATCTTCGACTATTTTTAAATCTTTTTGAATTAGTAATAATAAATTATCTAGTTCTGGAACAATAGGTATACCATTATGATTCCACAAAAAATTATGGAGTGCTTTTTGCGTTAGCTCCTCACTGGTAGAGTAATCATTTCTTGAGTAATCAGTGCTTAATGTTTCGATATATATACTCTCAATATCTTTGCCACTTAAAATTGTTTCGTTATTATATAGTGTTATAATGTTTTTTAGATGTACTGAAATTAATTTCTCAATATCACTCCATAAATCGCTAGACAATTTTTTATTATAACATGATCTCAAAATATAATACCAAAAACTACTAGTACTGTCTGAATCTTTAAATCTAAAATTGAAAAAATCCATATATCCTGACTTTAAATCCGAAGCTCTATCAAATCCGAAGCTCTATCAAATCCATTTCCTAAAATTATTAATTGGTTTACCATTTCTTAAGTCTCCTAAATAATCTAAATATATTATAATTCATTATTAGATTATTTGTTATAGAAAATTTATTTAAAAAGATTGAAAAGGCAACACTTTTCTGTACAACATTTATAAAGTGTTTTTCTAGGCAATTAATCTTTTAGTCATTGGTGTTT